>Ga0308160_10000003_pt1 | contig 1255541 bp, 1112 predicted proteins | sample PhyFR1_FD_201036 | JGI IMG/M metagenome (GOLD analysis project Ga0308160, IMG submission 201036) | Phyllosphere microbial communities from UC Gill Tract Community Farm, Albany, California, United States - DLSLF.R1 | ecosystem: Host-associated > Plants > Phyllosphere > Unclassified | place... | reverse complement strand
TTCTTGCTGAACAATAACCATGAACGATCCGATCGATAAGACTAAGTTTGAATTCCAAACTATGTTTTTTGTTTTTTCTCATAAAAATGCCCCCAGAAAGTGTCTAACTTTTTGGGGGCATTGCAGTTATATGCCCTTTTTTACCGAATTACTGCTCTCTTTTGTTTTATTGCCCGCTGCGATCAGTTTATCATTTCTATCCATCCTTGTACAAGCGGGGCAAGTATCCAGTCCATTTGAAATTCTCCATATGGCAGCAACACTGATCCCGGTTTCCGTTTTAATCGGATGGGAATACGGTAAGTTTAAGAAATGATTAGCTAATGGGGCTTACCTGCATTAATGATAACGACAGCCATTAAAATAAGGAGTATGCCAAGCCATTGGAATCCCGAAACGACTTCCTGTAAGATCAGCATCGCAGAAAATGTTGAAATGGGAATCTCCAGACTTGAAATAATATTTCCCATTGCTATTCCAGTTTTTGGGATTCCTTTTGTGAAGAGCAAAGGCGGAAGGATCGTTCCAAAAAACGCAATTAGTAGTCCCCAAGCTAAGGCATGAATTTGCATGTGCCGAATAATATCAATATTCCAAAAAACCACAATGAGCAGCAGTCCGCCCAGAACAAGGAACTGGCTGCGTACAGGACTTGGTAATTGCTTCTCTACGGAACTTGAAGCATAAATTGCCAAGGCATAACTTATTCCTGCTCCGAAACCTAGCACGATTCCTCTATAATCAAAATTATTGTCGTTTTTAAATAGATTGCTTGCTAAGGCTGTGCCCAGCAAAACAATGAGGACTCCTGCAATCTTGCCCAGGGATGGAAACTTTTTCAAAAGCAATGCTTCCGCAACCAAACTGATCCAAATGGACTGCATCAACAGGATAATCCCCACGGATACAGGGATATATTGGATGGCGAGGTAATAAAGCGTCGTGGTCAGACCTAATGAAATACCCCATACCATCAGTTTAAACTTTGCTGCAAATTTGATTGTTCTTTTTTCTTCGGTATTTTGTTTTGATAAAAGATTAAATACCAACAAAAAGAGAAAACCAAACATAAATTGCAGAAAGGTCAACAAGCTTGTATGTATGCCTAAATGGTTGGCATATTTTACGATGGTTGCGAGCAGCCCGTAGCTACAAGCTCCAGCGGCGACATAGAGCGTTGATTTATAGTCCTTCATTTTGAAAATAGTTTTGAAATAAAGCCAATTGCTGTGATAATGATTTGCTCCAGTAGGCTGTATCATGTCCTCCTTTTGATTCCATATAAAGGTGCTGAATGTTTTTGTTGGTCAAATGCTTGTGAAAAGTCCGGTTCATCTCCAGCATTTGTTGGTCCTCGGTCCCACAATCGATGATATAGTGCTGTTTATTTTGCATCATCTTATCTTCGTTGTTGTATATACGTTCGCTGTCGTTCAGATCTTTTAAATCTCCGAGTACTTTATCTACCTGATAGCCTTGGTATCCTTTTTCGAAACGATCGAAATCTATAGCACCGCAGGAGCTTCCGACGATCGAAAATGTCTGCGGATGGCCTATGCCGATATGGAGCGCGCCATATCCGCCCATGCTCCAGCCGAGGATTCCCCTTGCATTCCTATGCTGCTGGGTAGGGTAGTGCTGGTCGATGTAGTTGACCAGTTCAACACCGATAAAAGTTGTGTATTGTGAGCCAGGGTTTACAGGGCTATCTACGTACCAGGAATTGAAATTTCCATTTGGCAGGACATAAATGGTCTGAAATATTTTTGATTTTTGTACTAAGTCAGGAATATCTTCCTGCAAGGTACGGTCGGGATTACCACTATAGCCATGAAGAATATAAACCGTTTTATATGAGACCCCCTTTTTAATTTCGGGCGTAATTATAATGGTTTCGATATTTTTGTTCATTTTGTCGCTATGGACTTTTGTCCTGATGACCTGTTGCGCAGTGAGCGGAAGGATTAGGGCGGAAAATAGGACGGTGAATGCTGTTTTCATATCTTAAGAATTTGTCTTTATAGAGCAAAATTCTGAAGTATATTATTCAAAAACGTGTACAAATGTTGATGGAATTATTATTTTAATTCTTTACGGATACGACTCAGCTGCGTTGGGGTTACGCCGAGATAAGAAGCTATATGATGCTGTTTTAGCCTTTTGAAAAGAGCTTGATTTTTGTAGAGTTCCAGGTAACGCTCTTTGGCGGATTCCCATTTGAGACCGATTTCCAGCGGTTCTTTTTTTACGACCCAATTCTTTTCGAGATAAGCAATCTGAAAGAGTGCTAAATCGTGCCGGATCATGATAAGCTCGCGGAAAGCTTTGGCCGAATACTGGATCAACTCCACATCTTCGAGCGCAATAATGTTGAATGTACTGGGTTTTTCTTCGATGATTGCGGCAGTGGAAGCACAAAAGCTGTTTTCTTCGAAAAACAATTTGTAGATGGTATTGCCATCCGCATCAGGTTTGTAGTAGCCTAATAGTCCCTTGCATACAAAATAATAGTATTTCGCGTATTCTCCAGCACGTAAAATGAGCTCGTTTTTTTTGAACTGCTTTACCTGGAAAATGGTTTTTAATACTTCTGTAGTAGCTGGGCTAAGCGCAGCATAACTATTCATTTCGAAGAGGAGTTTTTCTATCATCCCGTGTGGCCATTAGTTGTAAAATGCCTGGTCAATCTAATGGACAAAGTTAGTGAAATGTTCACATGAATAAGTGGGAAATATTCCGACGGGACATCTTTAGGACAAATGTCCTTATACAGGGCTAATCAATGATGTAGATTTGCAAAAAAAAACTATGTTACGTCAAATTGCTCCCGAGGTGTTTCAGCTTTCATTGCTGCCACGAAACAGTATTAATTGTTATATTATCGAAGGTGTATTGGTCGACTCCGGAATACGGAACTCCTATAGCACTATAAAGAAAGCTCTTCTGAAAATTCCTGTTTATCAACATATCCTGACGCATGCTCATCCAGACCATCAGGGCAGTACCGATCAAATATGTGCTGAATTTTCAATCCCTTTATTATGTCATCCCGATGAGGTTTTTAGGACCGAAACGGGCTTTGTAACCAAGGACTATCCTAATCGGGATCATTGGATAGCAAAACTTCAACAAAAGTATTGGGCAGGCCAGGGGCATCGCGTGGAACACACTGTTGTTGAAAACGATAAGATCGGAAACTTTCGTGTAATAGAGACACCCGGACATTCAGCTGGGCATATTTCGTTGTTTCGCGAGCAAGATGGTGTACTGATTAGCGGCGATGTTGCGACCAATATGAACTTGCTTACGACAAAGTCTGGTCTGCACCTTCCGCCGAATTTATTCACTACGGATCAATCTCGTAATATTAAATCACTCCAAAAGTTAGCAAAGCTGAATCCGGCTGTGATCTGTTTTGGTCACGGACCGGTTATGAGAAATACTGAGCGGAAGTTTGAGCGGTTCGTAGCCGAATGCACTAGTAAGTTTTAGCTTGCAGGGAAAAGTCAGTTTAAATCCTGCCGTTTTTAAAAAAGAAAAGCTAATCTTGCGATTAGCTTTTCTTCTGTGATCCCGCTGGGATTCGAACCCAGGACCCATACATTAAAAGTGTATTGCTCTACCAGCTGAGCTACGGAATCTTACTTCTTTGTTTTTGAACTACTGTTCCTTGTTTGAAGTGATGCAAAGATAGGGTTAATCCCTATTTCTCGCAAGTATTTAAGCGATAAAAATGCGTTCTAGCTGTTTAGGGCTTCATTTTTAGCGGTTTATTTTTTCTTTTAGGAGAGAAATTCCCGGTCTTCATCCGATAATTGGGACCTTCGGTCGTTGTTTTCTCCTTCCGATTCATCTATATCTTCCTGTTCATACACGTGCTGTTTCTTTTTTCCGATTTTTAGGAGGGATACAAATGCGATTCCGGCAATAAAAAAGGCCAATAGCAGCTTCCATAGCGCGACCTGTGTTTCCCCGAGAAAATTGAGCTGGACCGATTGTGGGTTTTTGACACAGACAACTGTGATGATCACCGTTATGAAGATTAAAAATATATTACGCATGTTCCTGTAAGCTATATGTCGTTATTATAACAGCGAATATAGGGAATATCTGTTTTTAATCGATATCGATCTTTGCACGATTTAAACGTAGGGAATTTAAGATAACCGAAACTGAACTAAAACTCATCGCTGCGGCAGCAATCATCGGTGACAATAGAATTCCAAAGGATGGATATAGCAGCCCGGCTGCCAATGGAATACCGAGTATATTGTAGACAAAGGCGAATCCCAAGTTTTCCTTAATATTACGAAGCAGTTTATGGCTCAGAACTTTCGCCTTGGCAATTCCGGTAAGGTCTCCTTTTAATAAAGTCAGGGAGGCACTTTGTATGGCGACATCTGTACCCGTGCCCATGGCGATGCCGATATCGGCCTGTGCAAGGGCAGGGGCATCGTTGATCCCATCGCCGGCCATGGCGACCACATGACCTTTTTGCTGCAATGCATGGATTTCCTGTAACTTATCTTTAGGCAGCGCATTGGCCTTGAAATGCTTGATACCGACTTGCTCGGCGACAGCTCCCGCTGTGCGGATATTATCTCCAGTCAGCATGATCACATCGACATGATGCTGTAGGAGGTATTGAATAGCTTGCTTCGAAGAGTCCTTTACTTGATCTGAAATACTGAAGTATCCCAATAGGTCGTTCCCTTTTGCAAGGAAGGACACCGTCTTTCCTTTCGACTGCGCATCCTCAACCGTACTTTTGATGTCGTGCGGAATTGCTATACCGATAGATTCCATCAACAATTGATTGCCCAGCGCGATACTATTCCCGGCTATGTTTCCTTTGATGCCCTGTCCAGCCACATTTTCGAAATCGACAACCGTACTGTCCGTCTTACTATTTTCTTTTTTGGCTCTTTCGATAATGGCATGACCCAAAGGATGTGTACTATTGGCATTTAAAGCGGCGGCCAAAGATAATATCTCATTTTTGCTACTTGAAGAGTTCGGTTGAATATCATCAACGGTAGGCTTTCCTTCGGTGATGGTGCCTGTTTTGTCTGTTAATATCACATCCACTTGATTCATTTTCTCGAGTGCGCTGGCATCTTTGATGAGAATACCATGCTTGGCACCTTTACCCACGCCAACCATGACGGACATTGGGGTGGCAAGTCCCAATGCACAAGGGCACGCCACAATAAGTACGGCAAGTGCATTAGCAAAGCCGAATGCCAAAGAAGCAGAGGGCGCCCACAGCCACCAGGTAAAAAATGTCAAAATTGCAATGATAATGACAATCGGAACAAATATTTCGGAGACTTTATCCGTTAACCGCTGAATGGGGGCTTTACTTCTGCTTGCATCGTTGACCATTTGGATAATCTGAGCCAGGAGGGTATCTGAACCAATGCGCTCCGCTTTCATGAGGAAACTTCGGTCGCCATTGATTGTTCCAGAACTGACATGATCGCCCTCTTGTTTTTCCACTGGTATGGGTTCGCCAGTCAGCATGGATTCGTCAATACTGCTGTTGCCATCCGTAATCTTACCGTCTACAGGAATCTTGTCGCCGGGTTTTACTTTGAGTATATCACCTAGTTGAATTTGATCTATGCCAATTTTTTTATCGATTCCGTTTTCTACGCGGGTGGCTTCCGAAGGGCTCAATTTAATTAGCTCTTTGATGGCTGAATTGGTTTTGGAATGTGCTTTGGCCTCCATCACCTGGCCCAACAATACCAAAGTCAGAATCACAGTAACAGACTCGAAGTAAAGCGCAATGTAACCATGATGATTTTTTAATTCGGCAGGGAAGATGTGGGGAAAAAATAGACCGACCAAACTATATACAAACGCCGCTCCAGCTCCCAATGCAATTAGGCTAAACATATTAAGCCGCCAGGTTTTGAAAGATATCCAACCCCGTTGAAAAAAAGACCAACAGGTATAAAAAACAACCGGTAAGGATAAAACCAGTTGTATCCATCCTGACCAACTGGGAGGAATGATTTTGCCTATTGGATTGCCGGGAAGCATTTCGCCCATGGAAAGTATAAATATCGGGACTGTAAATAGTATAGAGACCCATAATTTCATACGTAGATCACGATAAGTATGATCGTCTGCTTCCTCATTTCCATTGGCTATGGGGACCAGGTCCATGCCGCATATAGGGCAATTTCCCGGATGATCCTGCACAATCTCGGGATGCATGGGACAGGTATATTGAAGGTTTGTCTTTAAGGCGGGGACCTTTTCTAGGTTCATACCACATACGGGACAGTTTCCAGGTTCGTCATAAAGTTTGTCGCCCTCACAATGCATCGGGCAATAGTATTTATTCGAAGATGTACTGTCATTTGTTTTGTCAGCCTTAGATGCTGTCTTTGATTGGTGTGAAGCGCTATGATGATTGTGGATATGATTATGCGGCGAAGGGACTGATGCATTTGACTGAATGGGAGGATTATGTTGATGTTCGCCGTGGAGGTGCGCGGCTGAATCATGCTCAGTATGGAAATTCTTTTTAGCCGGAATTTCTGGATCTTGCTTCACCAAATGCATTCCACATACGGGACAATTTCCGGGCGCGTCATAAAGTTTGTCACCCTCACAATGCATCGGACAATAATATTTATCCGCAGCTTGTTCCGCGATGGATTGACCGGATTTGGTTTCAATAAGATGCTCATCTAATTCGCTGACTTGATACGGCCCCAGCTTGGATATCATATCCTGTAATTGCTGCAACGTAATATGTTCCTGAGATGTTATTGTCATACCTGGTGGATTCAGAGTGACCTTGGCATGAACTCCAGGAAGTTCATTCACTGTTTGTTCGATCGTTGTTCTACATCCATCACAGGACATGCCCGAAAGTTTATAACGGTGTTGCATAGCGTTGTCTTTGTTGCATAAAGTTAAAGGTTATATCGGGGGGAATTTTACGTTATTATTAGGATTTCTTGTAAAATTTCTCCCGCTAATTTGTCTTTTCTGTATGTGTCCATCGTTACGAAGGACTAGCTTTATGGTCTTCAAATGAAGGAAAGTGATGTCAAAGGAATTCCACCGAAATCACGCTATTAATAAACAAAACTTGGCTAGGTTTTGTTTGCTCAGGGGGAGGCGGAGTATGGGAGATGTTGCTTCAATTACGATAGAAGCATCGCATGGGGATGTTTGATCAACTTACTGACGGTTACTTCATCTTTCAGAAGTTCTTCGTGAAAAGGAGCGGGGATCATGACCTTAAAAGTTTTTCGAGCAGTTTTTACCATGAAAAGGGCACCGTGAACCATTTGTTTCTCGTCGATAATCAAGGTGTGTTGCTTTGCCGGTTGATTACCTAATTTTTCCTTTTCTATAAGTTGTATAAGTTGTTGCATAGTATCAAAATATTTAGCCAAAATTACCAAATACTTAGCATTTTTTGTTTTTTTTTCTCCTAGTTGTGATTTGAAATTTATCCAGTGCTTTCAGGTTTTTATTGTTTTTTTATTAGCCAATAATCGTTTTAGCAAAGATAAGTTTCCAAAATTTGGCGCAATCGATTGCGTATTTAGTCTGCTAAAATGCTAATTATGAAAGTGATGTGTTTGCTAAAATTTATTTAACTTTTTTAGCTTTGTGCAACAAATATCCAATAAAACAATATTATGAGTGGTATAACTACATTAGGTCAATTTATCATTGAAAAACAGGCCGATTTTCCGTATGCTAAAGGGGAGCTCTCCCGACTATTGCGCGATATTGGAATCGCCGCAAAGATTGTAAACAGGGAGGTCAATAAGGCCGGACTAGTTGATATTTTAGGTGATGCAGGGCAGGTTAATGTGCAGGGCGAGGGACAAAAAAAGCTGGATGTATACGCTGATGAGCAGTTTATTAAAGCACTTCAAAGTGGGGGAGAATGTTGTGTGGTTGCTTCTGAAGAACATGAAAATCCGGTTTATATCCAATCTGGCATTTCCAAAAATGCCAAATATATTGTTTGTATCGACCCGTTGGATGGTTCGAGCAATATCGATGTCAATGTATCAGTCGGAACGATTTTTTCTATTTATAGAAGAATTTCTGATACCGGAGTGTCATGTAACAGCAATGATATTTTACAGCATGGAACGAAACAGGTTGCAGCTGGTTATGTAATTTATGGAAGTTCAACCATGTTGGTATACACAACCGGAAAGGGCGTAAACGGCTTTACACTGGACCCTTCGATCGGTGAGTTTTGTTTATCCCATCCCGATATGAAAATTCCAGCTTCGGGTCAAATTTACTCGATTAATGAAGGAAATTATTCCAAATTTCCAAACGGTGTCAAGCAGTATATAAAATATTGCCAAATGGAAGATAGCGCGACGCAACGTCCATATGCTTCACGCTATATCGGTTCGATGGTGGCTGATATTCACCGCAATCTACTCAAAGGAGGGATATTTCTTTATCCAACAACCTCTGCTCACCCCAGCGGTAAACTAAGATTAATGTATGAATGTAATCCCATCGCTTTTATTATCGAGCAGGCGGGGGGCAAAGCTTCCAATGGGACCCAGCGTATACTAAACATCGAACCAAAAACTTTACATCAGCGGTCCGCCGCATTTTTGGGAAATACTGATATGGTGGAACTGCTCGAAGATTTCTTAAAAAAATACAGTGATTGATTCTGTAGTGATTCAATGACAGGTAAGATTCTTTAGACCATAAGAATTATTTATCTTTGCGCTTACACAATGGCTTCATTATTGCGAAGCCATTTCCTTTTCATGATTTGTAGTATGTTACGTTTTTTAGTTTTTATTTCGTTTGTTTCAGTAGTATTTTTTTCTTGTAAAGAGAATCCGCCGACTTATGGAGATGTGTTGGCGAAGGGGTTTGAACAGAAATCTTATCATGATTTTGATACGGCGGCCTATGTGAAAGTTTTCCATGAAGTGTATGGTAAGGAAAAATCTAAATTACTTAATCCAAGTTGGATGAAGGAATTATCGGATTCTACTGAAGGGATGACTTTAATTGCAGAGCATCTGTTTGACGGCAGTATCGATACGATGCTGACTTACTTTGAACGAAGTGAAGAGCATGGTATTCGGGCCAGTTATTTTCACACCGCAGCGATTAAGGAAGCCTTGTTTTCGCTTCGAAAACTGAAAGCTAAAGATGTTACGGAAGCCTATCCATTATTGGCTAAACTAGATCTATTGAGTACAGATGGGCTTGTGGCTTATGTAAGCAGTATAAAATATGGTGTCGTGAATCCTAAGCGTCTTTATGGAAGATATTTTGTCCCTCAAAAGCGTATGAACTATAGTAAAGTTGTCCATTTGTTAGATAGTGTAAAAATTGGAACGGTTTTAACCGATGTTCAGCCTAAAAATCAATACTACGCTAAATTTCAAGATCTGTTGAAAAACGGAAATCTAAATAGTGAGCAACGGAGCCAAGTTTTAATGGTATTGGAAAAATTGCGCTGGATGGGCGATGCTTTTCCGGAAAAATATGTATTTGTAAATATCCCCGAGCAACGATTGCATATTATGGAGGAAGGAAAGACAAGCCAATTGATGAATGTTTGCGTGGGTGAAACAGACAATCCTGCCTACACAAGAAAAGGTGAGAATCATGAGACTCCTGTCATGCAAGGCATATTGGATGCTATGCAAGTTAATCCTGTATGGAATATTCCAAACAGTATTGTCAAAAAAGAGTTATTGGCAAGTGTTCGAAATAATCCAAATTATCTTGCATCACGCAATATGGTTGCTTATTACAAAGGTAAACAAGTCGATCCTGCAACCGTCAATTGGAATTCGGATTCTGTTGAGAATTTCCGTTTCAAACAAAATCCCGGTTCCGATAACTCATTGGGTAACGTAAAATTTTTATTTGAGAATCCGTACTCCATTTATCTACATGACACACCTGCAAAACAGATGTTTGGACAGAGCAATCGCGCTGTCAGCCATGGTTGTGTGCGCGTGGAAAAACCTGTTGATTTGGCATCGTACCTTGTCAACAATGAAAAGCAAGCTGAAAAAATTGCGAAGGAAATTACGACAGATTCGATCTCCAAATCACGTTGGGTGACCCTCAAACGCCAGATGCCAGTTTATATCACTTATTATACAACTTGGCTGGATGACGAAGGGAAAATCGTTGCTTATCCAGATATCTACGGTTACGATCCACGTTTGAAAGAGGCTTTAAAGAAATATTGGACAAACTAATAAAAAAGGCTTAACGCATCAGGTTAAGCCTTTTTTATTGTTAGTATTCGGAGTTATAAGCGAGTGCGATCCGAACAAAAGGATAGTCTTTATTAACATTGTTATGGTCTTGATAACGACCTTCCAATCTAAAATACCCAGAGTAGAGATTGACCCCAAAATTTTTCCAGATGCGCATGGAAGCACTCGTGGATGCGGTGTGTAGAAAGTGGTGTGATTTGTTGCCACTGATCGTTACAAAATATCCCCCACGGTAGTCCACGCCAAACTTAAACCGGTTTAATGTGCTCAATGTGGCAGACGCCCGAACGTCTGCTCCGGGTCCATAGTCGTATGTACGGCTTTCACCAAAATGAAGATACGGATCGGGTACTGCGGCCAATACGACTGGACCGCCACCAAGAATCGTTGTCAGCTTGGTGCGGCTCCCGATATTGAAGTTTGAGAATACATTGTAATTGATACTCTGCGATCCATAATAAAAAGCTTCATTGCGTAGAAAGTCGAAATGTGCAGACACAATACCGCGGTGACGTCCTGTTAGATTGGATAGGATACGATTACCATATAACGAAGCATAGACATTGACCGCATTGACGATGGAGCTGTCATCTGATCCAAGTTCCAAATTGAGGAAGAAATCATCAAACGGTTTCTTTTTGTCTAAATCGTTATTCGTGTAAATCAGTTTAATACGTGCATATATATCATTTTTTCCTTTGTTCAAAATGTCGTGTTCTTTGGCGTCAAATCGCCTTAATCCCAATTCTACTTCGGTGTGCACTAAAGAGCTGTCGACAACTACACCCTTAACCTTATCTCCCCAACGTCCATCGAGAAGACGGTTGAGCCCATTTATCGGATTGATCAGCATGGCCAAGAGTTCTTTTTTATTGCGTTGCCCTTTGGTCAGACTCGGGCGGGAAAGAATATGATGCGAGAGCCTATGCGTCATTTCACCTAAAATTGTACCGCCAAAGCTTGTGTTGATTATATCGTTGATGGAAGGTGGTTCAGTTTCACCCGCCGTTTCCCAAATATAGCTACCTGCAACTGTGGCAGCTGTCGATTGTAGAAAACTATAGTTGTTGGATCGGAAAGAATTGAAATAGAACTGTCCGTGATAGGGGTGTGCCATTTGGTTTGTTGCAAAAAGATTGTCGTCCCAGGTCCAGGCTGACAACTTTAAATGGCTAAAAAAGTTTTTAAAGGAAATATGGGAAACAGGATCTTTTCGGATGAAGTAATTGATGGAGGCCGGAATAGCCTGGATGGAAAACCATTCAATCCCCGCCCTTAAAAAATTCTTTTTTTGATAATCGAATAGGCTGTCTGTTTGCTTTACGTCGATATGGTGCTGGTTCCATCGTTTTGGTAGCGCATACTGTGGCACAGATGGGCTTTCGACATGTTTCGATCGAAAAAGGGTATCTGAATTCATCAGGGAATCTCTATCTGGAAGGAATGCGGCCTTGCAACTCGCCATACTCCCTAGTTGCACAAGCAACAAATAGGTAAGTATAAAGAGGCTATAATGATATAGAGTAATACGTTGGTTAATCGAAATGAACATGCTGTTTTGCGATAAAATTTGTAAAGAATAACAAATATAGTCTAAAAGTGTTTGTGCGATTAGTACCTTTGCAAACACTTTATCGTGTTCAAGTAAGATCGAAATGAACAATACCTTTGACATATTTAATAGGAGGTCGATTAATCTCAAGAATGAGTTGTTCGCAGGATTAACCGTTGCGATGACAATGATACCGGAATCGCTCTCATTTGCGATTTTAGCTGGGCTACCACCTTTAACAGGACTTTACGCTGCATTTTTAATGGGTTTGGTTACTTCCGTTTTGGGGGGGAGGCCGGGAATGGTCTCCGGCGGTGCTGGAGCTACCGTAGTTGTTTTGATGGCATTAGCGGCAAGTCATGGAATTGATTATCTCTTTGCTGCGGTCGTGTTAGCCGGTATTCTCCAATTTTTAGTAGGTCTTTTTAAATGGGGAAAATTTGTACGTTTGATTCCACAGCCTGTTATGTATGGTTTTTTAAATGGATTGGCCATTATTATATTTATGGCCCAAGTGGTCCAGTTTAAAGTGAATACTGGGCAAGGTACGGAGTGGATGTCGGGAACGACCCTGTATATCATGGGGGGACTGACTTTGTTGACGATGTTGATTGTGATCGGATTTCCACGTATTACTAAAGCTGTTCCAGCCTCCTTGGTCGCCATTTTGATTGTGTTTGGCTTAGTCTCCCTTTTGGGGATTCCGACAAAGAAAGTGATGGATATTGCGTCAGTCAGCGGAACTTTACCGCATTTACATGTACCTAATATCCCTTGGAATTGGGAAACCTTACAGCTGATTTTTCCTTATTCATTGGTAATGGCAGGAGTAGGACTTGTGGAATCGCTTTTGACACTGAACATGGTCGATGAAATAACCTCGAGTAAAGGAAATGCAAACCGCGAATCCATGGCACAAGGGGTGGCAAATGCGATCAATGGATTTTTCGGAGGAATGGGCGGATGCGCCATGGTTGCTCAAACATTGGTCAATTTAAATGCTGGTGCGCGCACTAGGCTCTCTTCATTTATTGGTGCGATGACAATCTTGGTAATTATTTTAGTCGGAGCACCTTTTATCGAGCAGATTCCAATGGCTGCATTGGTAGGTGTGATGATGATGGTGGCAATCGGAACTTTCCAATGGGTGAGCTTACGTATCGTCAATAAATTTCCGAAATCCGATATTTTTGTTGGGATGCTTGTCGCAGGAATTACAGTGGTCCTACATAATTTGGCACTTGCAGTTCTTATTGGTGTCGTTATATCTGCACTCGTATTTGCGTGGGATAATGCAAAACGTATTCGGGCAAGAAAATACATGGATTCTGAAGGTGTTAAGCATTATGAAATCTACGGTCCTCTTTTCTTCGGTTCAACAGCTAATTTTTTGGATAAATTTGATATTTTAGAAGACCCCGAACGTGTTATTTTAGATTTTAAGGAAAGCCGGGTAGTGGATATGTCTGCCGTAGATGCGCTTAACAAGATTACCGAACGCTATGCTGCGCAAGGAAAAAAAATAGAATTATTGCACCTCAGTGAGGATTGTCGATCTTTGCTGAAGAATGCCGCGGGTATTGTGAGAGTCAATTTGATCGAAGATCCAACGTATCAGGTCATGCCCCGGAAGTAGACTATTTTTTCCTTAGTTCGAAAAATAGCTCATTCCCTTCTCTTTGTGGAATGCTATTGGTGGAATCTGTCAGCTGTAAAATGTCAAACTGAGATTCGAATAGCTGCTGATATTCCGCTTGATTTCCACCGAAAGGAGGTCCCTGTTGTACAAATTCACGTTTGAACAATAACCCTGCAAGAATGCCCTTAGATTTGAGTAAAGTATGCATTTGCTGTACATAGTTATAGCGTAATGATGGATTGAGTGCACAAAAAAAGGTCTGTTCAATAATGTAGTCGTATTGGCCCCGGTGTTGAAAAAAATCTTGACATATAATTTGTATATGAGGGCTACCAGCGAATTCTTTACTGACTTTTTCAACCAAGGTAGGGGTAATATCAAGTAATGTAATTTGACTGAATCCTTTATCGAGAAGAGCCTTGGCCTCATGCGCGTTTCCGCAGCCGGGAATTAAGATAGACGCATTTTTGGCAATAGATTCTTCTGCGTAGTTGACGATGGCAGGGGATGGATAGCCAATATCCCAGCCCGTTTCTTTGTTTTTATAACGATCATCCCAATAGTTTCCATCCAGCGGTGAAGAATTCATATTGATTTTTTTGTTCTATGTCCGTTGGCAATTTACTTAAATATTACGTCAAAATTGTGTTTCTCTTTGATGAAAATATTGGATAGAAAAAAGCATGTTCAAATAATGTATCAAAGCTGTTTTTGGAGCTGTTATGCCGAATATGACAGGGAAATAAAAATCTTGATAGTTATAGCTATTTCGGAAACGTATTGTTTATAATTGATTACAATTATCCGATTAAATAGTTAATTTTGCGGCCGATATTCCAGTTAAGGGTGTTTCCTAAGCTCGTGTTTTAATATGGGCGCATTGGACTTCCTTATTATAGCGAGCGAAACTCTATTGGATAAACGATCGTATGGTCGGGGAAATTGAAATTCAATTTATATACCATACGATATTAAAATTTATAGCGTTGAATTAGTTTAGTAGGGACAAGGCCCTGATGTTTTCAGATGAATTATATTAAAATAGTCTTATTTATTGTTTTATTTCTAATTGTTGGTCTTGCCTATGCTAATCAAGATTGGAACGGCTTGGAAGAAGTGCATCAATATATTGGTTATTTTTTGTTCGCTATATATATCGCAGGCTCAACGCTGTTTGTGTATAAACCTCTTAAAAAGGACGGGAAATTAAAGCGACATTTTTTTATGCGGTTTTCCGTGGTCTGTATTGCCTTCTTGATACTTATTGCTCCGTATTTAATTCTTAAACAACAAAATGACGGTTTAGGAGCTGGATATTTATTTTATTTTATGACAGTCAGTCTTGCGGTACCTTTGTCCATTTATGCCTTTATAGAGATCATATGGCTATTTACTCAAAAGAAATATCCCCAAATAGGTGTTAATCTATTACTTGTTGGCTATATCTATTGTCTTTTTCTATTTAGTGGCTTATTTGGATTTTAACCTATTAGAGGAGCTTACCCGTAGCTATATTTTTTTAAATGGATTAAAATCAAGACCATTTTCGTCCATTTTTCAAGAAATCATTTTTATGGAAAAAAAGAATGATAGATCAAAATTGGCATTTGCTTCTTTACAGGAAAATTGCTAATTTAATAAGGATTCTTACACCTAAAATTAAAGAATCTCGAGCGTAAACCTAAAAAGGTCCTTATTCTTGAAGACAATTTTATAACCAATTAATGGATTGAGGTATGATACACAAAGTAGTTTCCCTTGTATTGGGAGGAGGTCGAGGGTCGCGCCTTTTCCCATTGACACAGCAACGTTCGAAGCCAGCTGTTCCAATAGCTGGAAAATATCGTTTAGTAGATATTCCAATTTCGAACTGTTTAAATTCCGGCTATAATAAGATCTTCGTATTGACGCAGTTCAATTCAGCTTCATTGAACACACACATTAAAAATTCTTACAATTTTAGTATTTTTAGTAAGGGCTTTGTCGACATTCTGGCCGCGGAGCAGACAAATGACGGGGATAGCTGGTTTGAAGGCACAGCCGATGCCGTCAGACGCACGCAGAAACATTTAATGAATGTAGATTATGATTACATTCTGGTGTTATCTGGCGATCAGTTGTACCAGATGGATTATTCAAAGCTCATTGATTTTCATGTAGAAAATGGTGGTGATGTCACCATTGCTACGATACCTGTGAACGGCAAGGATGCTACCGGATTTGGTATTTTAAAAGCTAATGAAACTAACGAGATTACGGCTTTTTTCGAAAAGCCCGATAAAGATGAAGTACTAAAATGGGCTTCTGATGTTTCAGAAGATTTACACAAACAAGGAAGGCATTATCTGGCATCCATGGGTATTTATGTTTTCTCAAAAAATATATTGCGTAATCTTCTGATTGCCAATCCGGGGATGGATTTTGGTAAGGAAATTATACCTGATGCTATTGAAGCTCTTCGGGTGCTGAGTTATCAATTTGATGGCTATTGGACCGATATCGGGACCATCAAATCTTTTTTTGATGCCAATATTGGATTAACGGATGATATTCCAGATTTCAATTTGTTTAATGAGACGGTATATACACGAGCACGAATGCTTCCACCTTCGAAAATTTCGGGAACAACCTTGAACAATACAGTAATTGCCGATGGGTGCATTTTAAACGGAGATAAACTGGAACGATCTGTTATTGGAATCCGTTCTCGTATTGGAGAAGGAACAGTTATAAAATCGACTTATATGATGGGGACAGATTATTACGAGCAGTTGGAAGAGGTGCTTGAATTGGGAAATACACAGAAGCCACCCCCTGTTGGTGTGGGTAAACGTTGTTATATCGAAAATGCAATCTTGGATAAGAATTGTCGTATAGGAGACGACGTTCGCATTATTGGTGGACCAGGCCTGAATGATGGCGACTTTGAGACACATATGATATGTGATGGTATCGTTGTTGTGAAAAAAGATGCAGTTATTGCAAATGGTGTTACCATAGGATTTTAATAATTTGTACGTTTTGAAGCCAAAGTCCGTTGTTTACATTAATACCTTAAACAACGGACTTTTCCTTGTTATGTGTTATCTTTGATGCCAATAAAGTAATGGATAAATGATTGATTACAAGAAATACATTGGTTTTTATTGTGTGTGGGTTTTACTGTTTGTATTACCTGTTATCTCATTTGCACAAATCCTGTCGGAAAATCCTTCGGATTCGAGCGGAGGCGTTCATTTCTTTAAGAAAATTCCATATAAAGAACTGGCCATTCCTGTAGGATTGATTTCCTATGGTATTATTGCCAAAGGAAATCCCTTTTTAAAAGGGATAGATGAAGACATTAGAGACGGAGTTGCGAGCGGGAATAGCCGAAAAATTAAATTGGACGATTTCACCCGCTTTGCTGGAACTGCAGGAGTTTTTGTCCTGGATGCAGTCGGGGTACCCGCGAAGCACAATCTCAAGCAACGGATATTTACGACAGCTGTTTCTAATATTATTATGACTTCAACGGTGAAAATTATGAAATCCACCATCCCTGTTTGGCGACCTGATAGTTCTGCAAATAACTCTTTTCCTTCAGGGCATGCTGCTGCGGCGTTTGTCGGCGCGGAATTGCTTTGGCAGGAATACAGACAAGAGTCAATTTGGTATGGAATAGCGGGATATGCCGTTGCCGCAGGTACCGGTTATTTACGGATGTACAATGATAAACATTGGTTCTCAGATATCGCTATGGGGGCCGGAGTCGGTATTTTAAGTACTAAAATTGCTTATTGGTTGCTACCCTTGGTCGACAGTCGATTGCAAAATTCGAAAAAAAGCTACGTTGTATTGCCAACTTACAACGGGAGACAGTTTTGTCTAAATGCCAGTTTACAATTTTAACTCCCTATTTGGGCCTCTATCCGTGATCGGAATCGATTCTTCCGAAAATAAAGTTTCTCAACTATAATTCATACAGGGATCTAAGTACGCATTAAATCCTTGTACTAGCTACTGTCTTTAGGTGTTCTACCTAGGGATAGAATCGCTGTGTCTAGCATTTCCTTTACATATTTCAGACATGTAACGTTTCTGTGAAATTTTGATTAAAAAATCGTGTTAATTTCGTTAATAGGATTTTGTTTTCTAAATTTAATAGACAATCTAATCCACTTTTACTGTTTTTTTCAAAAAGAAAACAGTAAAAGTAAATAAACCAAAGTTGAACCTACAGGTTCTTTATTATTTTAAACCAATTTGTAATTATGATGAGAAATTTTTTTCTTCATGGAAAGGCGAGACCCATTAGCCTTTTGGGGCTCTGCCTGCTGTTTAACCAGCCCGATTCTTATGGACTGAATTTTGATCCGATCAATGCTATTGTAGATCAAGAGCAGATCACAGGGATCATCAAAGATGAGAAGGGGCAGGCATTAGCCGGCGCCACAATCACGGTCAAAGGAACATCCGTTCAGGCATCTTCAAATCAACAAGGTGTTTTTTCAATTCGTGCGAAGCGCGGTGATGTTTTGATTATTAACTATCAGGGGTTTACAAAGCAGGAATTGCCCGTTTCCGCGGGCAACGTCGATGTGGTCATGGTATCGAGTGATCAAGCACTCGAAGAAGTCGTAATTATTGGCTATGGTAAGCAGCGGAAAGGGAATATTACCGGCTCTGTCGCTACCGTAAATGCAGAGCAATTAAAGAACATTCCCAGTTCAAACCTTTCCAATTCACTTGCAGGTAGGGCAGCAGGTGTAAATGTAACCAATACTTCGGGGATGGCAGGAGCGTCGTCGAGCTTACGTATACGGGGGAGTTTTGCCGAGCCGCTCTATGTAATTGATGGGATAGTTCGTGATAAAGCTGCATTTGATGTGCTTGAAGCGAACGAAGTTGATCAAATGACATTCTTAAAAGATGCGGCAACTGCTGCCGTATACGGTACACGGGCAGGTAATGGCGTTGTTGTCGTAACGACTAAAAAAGGTACAGCACAAGCGCCGGTTTTTAATGTGCAAAGTAATTATACCTTCAATACACCCACCCAAGAGCTGCTGGCTAATTTAACGACTGCACAAGATGAATTGACTTACCAAAACAGGGTTGCCGAGTTCCGAGGTCTTTCCATACCAAATGGTCAAAAGGAGTTTGATTATTTCAAGGACAAAAATTATAATGCCAATGATGTCATCTGGCGCAATCCATTTACGCATAAACAATCCATATCGGTCAATGGCGGTGGTGACAAAATTACTTATTATAGCTTGTTGAGCTACCGTAAAGAAAATGGGTCTTACAAATCTCTGGACCATGAGAAGTTTAATCTGCGAAGCAATATCTCAGCCCAGATTACGGAAGATTTTAGCATGGATTTTAATATCTCAGCTAACCAAACGAACTCGAAGCGCTTTTTTTGGCCATTTAGCACATCTTCCAGTGATGATGATTTTGATGTATCCGATTTCTACCGTGTTACATTCAACTGGCCAAAAATGTATCCTTTTTACCTGAATGCAGACGGAACACCGAGCAATACACCAACGGCTTATCCTGTGCAGACACCCATGGGAAGCTGGCAAGCCTGGAATGTTATCGATCAGGTTATCGGCGATCGTTATATAGACCGTAAAGTGAGGCAGGTCAATCCTATTATGACCTTAAACTTAAAGCTCGATAAATTGGTGCAAGGTCTATCGACAAAAGTTGTGGGAAGCTATATTGCCGAAGATTATATGCGCAAGCGCTATATGAGTTTTCAAAAGAACTACACTTTTACCTCCCTGAATCCGAATGATAACCGTTTTATACCAGCCCCACCTTCGGAAGCCAATATCAATATTTTTACCTTTAGTCAGAGCCAACCTTTCATGGATTATAGTCCACAGCGTTTGTGGCAATATCAGGTAAACTGGTTTTTAAATTATAATCGAAAGTTTGGTAAACATGCTGTGGACGGGACATTGGTTTATGAACAGTCCAAAAAAGGAGGGACATATGTGACTTCACGGGCAGAAAATCCAATTACAGCATTAGATCAGATGTTCATTTACCCCACGGATCGCAACTTTAGGTCTACCAGTGCCAATGAAACAATTGATTCAAGGCGTGGTATCATTGGTCGTGCCAATTACAATTATGCGGATAAGTACATTGCGGAGTTTTCTTTCCGTTATGATGGATCGCCGTTATTTCCTAATGATAAGCGTTGGGGCTTCTTCCCTTCAGTCTCGGCAGCCTGGCGTGTATCTGACGAGAACTTCTTTGCGGATATCAAAAATACGATATCGGATTTGAAATTCAGAGCTTCTTATGGTACGACAGGTAATGATCTGGATGTAAATGCCAATCGGATCGGTCAGTTTGGCTATTTAGAAAAGTATACCACCTCTGGTGGATATATGTTTGGTGACCGCTATTATAATGGTATTGCGTATGGTGCAACACCGACGCAGAACCTCACGTGGACAACTTCCAAGAGTGTCAATTTAGGTTTGGACTTTGGATTTGTTAACAATAAACTGACAGGTAGCCTTGATTTGTTTTCACGGAAGGAAACAAACATTCTCGGGCCAAGATCACTGAAAGTTCCGGATAATTATGGGCGTGCGCTTGCACCTGAAAACTATGCGGCTAGAAGTTACAAAGGGGGGGAGATTTCTTTGAACTGGAATGACAAAGTTGGAGAGGTGTCGTATGGTCTTAATGCCAATTTGGGTTATGCGAAAGACCGTTGGGATATTATTGATGAAGAACCTTCTTATGCTGCCGGTCAACCGCAGAACTTCCGCTCAAGAATTGGACGGCCTGAAAACAGAATTATTGGTTTGGAAGCACAGGGTTTGGTGAGGACGCAAGCTGAAGCCGATGAATTGAAGGCGAAAGGATTTAAAACTTACGGAAGAGATCCTTTTCCTGGAATGATCTTATATAAAGATATTCAGGGTGCTAACTACTCCGGCGGTCCGGATGGGAAAATCGATGATAACGACTTACAGTTATTATCGGACAATAATTCTCCGCGGATCAACTATGGATTTGGGTTCAATGCAAGCTGGAAGGGATTCTATGTTTCCACCTTATTTCAAGGTGTTCTTGCCTATGATCGGATGATCAGCAATCAAGAAGGTGGTGGCATGCGCCAGCACGGTGATACCTTCCGTCCATATTACCCGATTTGGGCTTCCGATGTCTGGACACCCGATAATACCAATGCCAAATATCCCCGTCCAACCGGGTATTCTGGCTGGGCCGAGTCTGGTGCAGCTCCTTCGTCATTCTGGATAAGAAATGGAGCCTATTTGCGATTGCGCGATATTAACGTGTCTTACAGATTGCCGAAAAGCATGACCGAGAAGATACGCGTAAAAGATGTCAACTTATTTTTTAATGGAACTAATTTGTTTGTTTTTTCGCCGATGAAAGAGTTTCATGATCCAGAGCAAAAACTGTACGATTCTTATCCAGTCATGAAAACCTTCACGTTTGGACTTGATGTTAAATTTTAAATGAGAAAAAGATGAAAAAAATATATTATCCTTTAATTGCCTTGGCTTTGTGTATGTCTTCCTGCAAAAATGTATTGGACATTGAGGATCTCAATTCGCTGGATGAAGCTAAGGTATGGGCTGATCCAAATTTAGTCAACGGCTATCTCGCCAATTTATATCCACTATTTGGCAATTGGAATTCAGGTGCTGATGGAAATTCTGAACAATTAATTGGTATTGCTTTCCCATTGGATGCGGTTACGGTTAACAATGGTTCTTACAAATCCTGGGATTATACGACCATCCGAAAAATTAATACGGCCATACAGAAGGTTGGTGAAAGTACAGTGCTAAAAACAGACTTCAAAAATGCGGTGATTGGCCAATCGCTGTTTCTCCGGGCTTATATGTATTTTAACATGGTCAGGATTCATGGTGGTGTTCCTTATATTACTGTGCCCCAAGACTTAAAAAACGATGATCTTAATGTTCCGCGCAATTCTACAAAAGAGTGTTTTGATCTGATGATTAAAGATTTGGACCAGGCTATTTCCTTATTGCCAAAAACGATTGCTAAGGGGACTGCAGATTATGGGAAAGTTGACGGTGATTTTGCGACCGCTTTTAAAGCGAAGGTATTGTTATATAAGGCTTCACCCCAGTTCAATCCTTCCAATCCTTATGGGAATGCTTATTGGCAGGAGGCAAATACAGCGAATAAATTGGCGTATGAGCAGCTTAAAGCGGATGGCTATAGTCTGACTCCTGATTATTCCAATATTGCACTGGTTGAAAAAGGACCGGAGGTCGTTTTTGCCGTGATTAATACCTATCCGAATAAAGTTGCCAGTTGGGATAATGGGGTCCGGCCAGGTTCTGAAAGCAGGGGTCCGGCGGGGTCCGTTCCATCCTGGGAATTTGTAAAAGAATTTCCAATGAAAGACGGAAAATTATATTCAGACCAAACAGGTAAATATCATAAGACAGAAGATCAATTTTTACAATCCTATTGGGAAAACCGGGATCCACGTTTTGAAAAATCTATCGTGTGGAATGGTAAAATATATGAAGTTTCAGGGAAGACAGGCAAGAGACAGTACACTTCGGTGGGTATTGCTCCAGCGCTGGATGATTTTGGTATAAACCCCAAGGCAAAGACCCCTTCTTCCAATTTGGATCGGTATAGTGGATTTTTTATTCTAAAAAATTCCAAATTATCATTAAAGCAAACCGAAGTGGAAACACAATATGATGTGGACTTTGTTTTGATGCGCTATGCCGAAGTCATCTTGAATTATGCTGAAACAGCAAATGAAACAGGAGATTTTGCGACCGCATTAGATCTGGTAACGCAAATTAGAAAAAGAGCCGGAATTGAACCCGGTGCAGACAATAAATACGGTATAACCGCGACGACCAAGGAGCAAATGCGTGAGGCCATTTTGGCAGAGCGCAATATCGAATTTTGCTTTGAGGGACATCGTTTTTGGGATTTGAGAAGGTTACGTAAGCTAAATATACTGAACAATACGACCAAACATGGGGTTGAAGCTATCGCTATAAACGCAAATGGAACGGAGATGAATCTAGATGATGCAAATGTATTGGCTAAGACATATTCGCTAAAAGAAAATCAGTTTAAATATAGCGTTTTACAGGTGCCAAGTACAGGAAATAAAGTGAATTTGGTGCCAGATACCTATTATTTCTTCCCGGTAGCACAATCTGTCATTGATAAGAATCCAGCTATCAAACAGAATAAAGACTGGGGCGGAACATTTAATCCAGCCATGGAGTAAACTATTTGCTCCATTTAGCTCTATAAAAAGCCCCTCAAAAGTAAAGACATTTGAGGGGCTTTTAATTTTATAGCCATTTATTGCGTTAAATTTACGATGAGTTGAATGCTATTTTGACTAAAATTTAAATACTCTTGAACTTAGTCTGCCTTGGCCTTTTATTTTGATCTCTTTTGAGTAAAGTTCCAATAAGCCATAGGCATTGCTCGCTGGAGTTTCAATCATACCCTCCATGGTTACAAATGGAATATTGTTTTCCTGTACAAAATTACCTTTGTGGTTATGCCCGGAAAGTACTAGTTTTACTTCGGGAAATTTGTAGAGCAAAGCGAGGACTTGCCTGTTATTGAGTGTTTCATAGCCATTTTCTGGCAATAATGGATGATGGGTCAATACGATTACATGCTCCTTGTTTTTTTGCGCCTTAATAAGTTCGTTTTGTAACCATAAGAGTTGTTTATGATCGACTCCGCCATTCCAGGGTTGTGTGTTTTTTCTTCCACTTGCTTGCAGGCTATCGACCAGCGATTTCCATTCGCTCCGCTCCGCTGACTTGGCTGTTGTAGCATATTCACTAAGCGCATTTGTGTTTAAGAATACAAATCGCCATTTTCCTTTTGTGAACGCGTAGTATTTATCTGGCATGCCAAAAGTACTGTGCAATAGATCGGGTTTGGGTACGTTCACATAATCATGGTTGCCAAGTAAACAGTAAGACGTTTTTTTTAAAGGGGATAGATGTTCTAATAACAGGGGTAGATCTTTTGGTCCTTCATCGACAAGATCACCAAGAATCATTGAAAAATCGACCTTATTGCGATTGAAGAACTCTACAGCCGTATCTACTTTCATTAAAGAATTGTGGTAGAACCGGGTGCCATGATCTGTTTTGTCTGCATATTGCATATCGGCCATGATACCAATACGGAGAATGGGCGTGCTGGATTGCGCTATGCTCAGTAATTGAGGTAAATAGCAAGCAATGAATATGGAGAAGAACTTCCATTTCTGGCTGATTTTTAAATCGATCTGTTTCATTTTTTTTATAGCGTTTTAATTGGGTTTTTGTAAAGATGCAAAGTCCTTGTTCGCGTTATGCTGTCTTATTGTTTCACCAACATGTCGCTTGAACGTTTGACTTGAATAATTGATTACAATGTTATTACGAGTATACTGAGAATAAATTAGAGTTTCAAGTGAATTGAATACACAAACGTTTGTGTAAATTGATGGATATACAACGAATTATAAATGATGCTCAGCAAATATAAAATAGTATTTTTCTAGAATTCAAAATACAGTAAATTGGGGACAGGCTTCGATAAAACGTGACGCTAAAATAGCTTATAGTTAGTCTTTTGCTAAAGAAAGAGATTTATAAATAATAATAAAATAACCGGATTTTTCTGTGGGAAAATGAAGCTCACATGCGTTAAGCAACTGAGGACACGAATAAAATGAAAGCGATTAAGGTTATAAAACTCGTTCTCCTCACTCTTTATGGGATTTTGTTGCCTATCTATCTAGGGCTTATACTTCCTGAATATTTTGCCTGTAGGAAATGCACGAGCGAGGGAGCGATAGGCATCGATATATGGGGAAGTCCAGTGCAGTGTTTTGGTGATAGTAAAGTTTTTGGCGAAGTTCTTTTTCAGTTTTCGTCCTTTCTCGTAGGTGGATTATCTACTTTATTGATGGTCGTTTTTTTCTTGGGCTATTATTTGAATAGAAGTACAAAAGTAGATAGGTGAATGTAGGCTATTTATTGCCGATGAATTCATATTGATCTGTTTCCTCATGATGTGAGGTTTTTGAAAACATAAATGACAATGCTCATCTTTCAGTGACTTTGGAAATCTTTCCAAGTGTGGTTTCGGCGGGTTTACACTAGTTATCCTCGCGTCTTCTTAATAAATTCCGGACGAGCAGCTTCCCATCGATTTTTTTTACCTAAATATGCCTGTTTTTCACTTGGATGGTGTCCAAAAAAATATGAAAGTTTAAGATGCATTATCGGTCGAGGCAGAGAGCCTTTTTGAGAAAGAGAGACGTGTCCTCTTTCTAATAGACAAGTTGACAATGGATTCATACCAAATTGAATATTAACAAGGGAATTACAGGGGGTTAACAGGGGTATAGCAGGGGGTTAACAGGGCAAATCCCCTGCTAACCCCCTGTTAATACGATGTAAAAGTAGTGCTATTCCCATTTTACCTAGGAATTTGGTGTTAATTTGGTAATAAGTTAGTTGCCAGTAATTATAAATCAAGTAAGAAAACATGTTTCTGTATTCCAATGTGTCAGCCTGCTGATTTCAGAATCGGGGAAAATACCCGACTGTCTCCATTTTATTTCACCCCCTTTAATTATTATTGTAGTGGGTACACTTCGAATCTGAAAAACCTTAGTATTTCTCTATGCTGATCTATATCTATACGCTCGTAAAATATTTTCTCGCCAAACTTATCAATGACCTTTTCCAAATTCGGTTTCATCACATGGCAAGGACCACACCATTTAGCATGGAAGTTCAACAGCGTTAGTTGATCTCCCTTAATCATTTCAGATAGATCCATAACTATCATTTTAATTAAACATTCAGTGTATTATAACCTTTATCTTTAAGCTGGAACATATAGATCCATGAATTTTTAGTTGTATAAAGCCGCTTGTCAAGTTTTTCCAAAGGTATATTGAAATAGCTAAGGGCATTTTCACAAACAACAATCTTAGCGCCAATCTTTTCGCTGGCGGCAATGTCATCTAATAAGGAAGAATCTCCCACAATTTCCTTAGCAAGTTCGCCTGCTACAACTATCACAAAACTATACTTATTGTCTTTGACGTTCATTTCATTGGCAGTAAGTATTGATGCCCTGAAATGTTGTACATCTGTAACCATCACTGCAAATTTGGTAGACTGGCCCTCGTACTTAGAAATAGGGGCAGTTTGCGCCCTCTCCTGTGCAAAACAGGAACCAAGTTGCGATAATAACAAAAATAAGGCGAGCAAAGCTCCTGCTTTTAGCTTCATATTTACAGATCTTAATCGTTTTTATAAATAAATTCGTAGTTTTTTTCAATTGAGGGATCCAAACTTTTGCCAACATGACATTTAGTTTTTGCCGCAACTTCGATCACAGCCTTTTGTTCGGGTGTATAATCATTTTTAAAGAAAATTTTTATATTAATCTTACCCACCTTAGATTCGTCCTCACTCATATCATAAGTAATTTCACTTCTTGATTCTGTGGTTTCAAAATGTTCCTTTCGGGCCTCCCAGTCAATTGTTCCTAAAAGACAGCTGCCATAGGCGCTAGCCAAAAGATCTACAGGGTTAAAACGCGCAGCATTAACTGCAATTCTTTCTTCACTCAAGGGAGTTTTTGTACTTGATCTGTACTTTCCTTCGTAATTTGTTTCTATTAATATTGACATTTTGTAAAATTTTAAAAGGTTTAAAATGTTGTTATAGTATACAATAACAACATTTTGCATTGATTTTATTTTGAAAGCACTTCAGCCAATGCCTCGGCAAGCGGAGCTGCAGATGCAGGGCTCTGTCCTGTCATTAATACACCATCAACAACAACATTCGGCTCCCAGTTCGCAACACTTTTGTAGTTCGCACCCCTTCTTTTTAATTCTTGTTCCAACGAAAACAACAAGTGTTTATCCAGCTCTATTTCATTATCCTCTGCGTCTTTGAATCCTGTAAGATTCAAACCTTCAACCAGATATTTTCCATTTGATAATTTGACATCTCTCAAAATGGCCGGTGCGTGACAAACCATTGCTATTGGTCTATTTGACTCGTAAAAATCTTTTATCAGTTTGATAACAAAAGAGTCATTGGCTAAGTCCCAAAGTAAGCCATATCCACCAGGAAAGAAAACGGAATCAAACGTGCTGTAATCAATATTTCTAAGTTTTCTTGTATTTTTCGCAGCATATAGTGCAACCGGATCTTTTAAGAAGCGTTCTGTGTATCCTGTTGTGAAGGGTTCTTTCATACTTAGCAAATCTATCGGAGCATCACCTCCATCCGGAGAAGCGAACACTACCTCGTATCCCGCTTCTGTAAGAATATAGTAGGGCGCGGCTAATTCTGTGAACCATGTCCCTGATTGTTTACCACTGATACCCATTTCGTCAACTGACGACATTACCAATAAAACTCTCTTTTGAATGTTTCCTGTGTTCATAATAATAAAATTTAAATGTTAATATTTTTTTTATTTGTTACTAAGACTGAAACATTTAAAAAAGATGCAAAGAAAAATTATTTTTTCGAATAAATAATTATAAGTAATTGATTTACAATATTTTATTTTTTATTTTTTCTATGTTGGTTCGTTCGTTTTTTAACAATGTACATTCTGATTTGATGTCAAATGATACCATTTCGCCAGTCTCTCCAAAGCTGACTACACAACACTCTAAGAATTTTTCTTTGAGTTTTACCCTTGCCCTTTGAATTCTTGACTTTGTGTTAGGAAGTGTCAAATGCAATTGTTCTGCGATTTTCTTTTGATCATTACCTTCTATATCGTACATATATAGTGGCTGAGCATATTCCTCAGGTATCAATTTCAGTAGTACTTTAATATAATCAGAAGCTTCTCCTAAGACGGATCTTTCCTGTTCGTCTTCTTCTATTTCGAAATCCAAAGCATTTCTTTTATTCTTCTTTTTATAATAGTCTATGATCGCATTTTGCGTCACTTTATAGAGCCAGGATTTTAAGTACATAACATCTTTTCCATTTGAAGAGTATTGGTAGCTCTTGAGTAAGACTTCCTGTAAGACATCCTTTGCATCATCCTGATCGGTAATCCGTTTTTTGATGAAGCCTAATAAAGAAGATTTATAATCCTCCCAAACTTCAAATATGTTACATTGTTCCATGGTGTTGTTATTACTTAATGTTTTTATTGATTACTATATTGACAGTGTGTATCATACAATTTTTATTTTAATTTTTTCATATCGATCACAAAACGGTAATGAACATCGCCTTTAAGCGTGCGCTCAAATGCCTTGTTAATATAATCGGGTGCAATAACTTCAACCTCCGATGTTATATTGTTTTGAGCACAATAATCCAACATTTCCTGTGTTTCGGGAATTCCGCCAATAAGGGATCCTGCTATATTTCTTCTTTTAGAAATGAGGTGATATGCTGATAATTGTGGCATCTCAGGAGGTATTCCCAAAAGGATCATAGTTCCGTCTTTTTTCAGTAAATTAAGATAGGTGTTATAATCATGTTTAGCCGAAACCGTATCTATAATAAAATGGAAAGAGGAAGAAGCATCCTTCATTTGTTGCTGGTCAGAGGTAACGATGAAGTGATGGGCTCCTAAAGCCATTGCACTTTCCTGCTTTGAGGGTGAGCCACTTAAAACAGTTACTTCAGCACCGAAACTTACCGCAAATTTTACAGCCATGTGCCCAAGGCCACCCAGCCCTAGTACAGCAACTTTATGTCCAGGACCTATTTCCCAATGTTTAAGTGGTGAGTAGGTTGTAATTCCTGCACAGAGCAATGGTGCTACCGCGGTGGGATTTAACTTTTCAGAAATGTGTAAAACATGGTTTTCATCTACCACGATAGTTTCACTATACCCCCCTTTAGATACTGTACCATCTGGAAGTTTGGCATTTTGAGTAGGCACAATGCCTCCATCACAATATTGCTCTTCACCAATAGATCCGTCTTCGCAGTGTTTGCAGGAATCAATAAAGTAACCTACGCCCACCAGTTCACCCACTTTAAATTTTTTGACATTACTTCCAACAGATTTTATTCTGCCAACAATTTCATGCCCTGGTACCAGCGGGTAAATAGTTCCGCCATATTCATTTTTCGCCTGATGGATATCTGCGTGACATATGCCGCAGTATAATATCTCGATAAGTACATCGGTATCTTTTGGTTCACTTCTTTCAAAATTGAATGGCGCCAGTTCTGTAGTTGGACTGCGTGCTGCAAATCCTTTGGTTGGTATCATTGTTTTATTGTTTTTAAATATTATACTATGCAGAAATGCTGTCATCTGAATAAATGACAGCATTTCCCTTGTTTGGAAAATCGCTTACAGTACGTTGTAAATACGTACATCAGGGTTATCTCGCAGATAAGGCTTTAAGGCTACGACCACATCCTTGTTAAAAAGGTCACTTGAAAGATAGTTTTCAGCATCCTTTGTAGATTCAAAACCATGCAATACCTGTACATCTTCGTCTCTGATCAACAGTTCTTTGGATGTAGCACCCTTGATTTGTTCGAGAAATGGAGCTTTATACTGATTGTAAACACCCGCTGCATTTGTTCTGTCTGCGTCATCTATTTTCAGACTAATTTCTAAATACGCTTTTGCCATGATATATAAATTTATTTTTTACAATACAAAGTTCCGAAGAAGCATATTATGTGAAAATGGACAGAAGCGAAAAAAGCTGGTAGAAATCGGAAAACGTACTAGTTTCCTTTATTTAAAACCTTAGATTTTAGAGTTTTAATATAAACAACTAAGCAGTGATCACTATATCGAATACCAAGGTAAATTGTTTATGACAGCCCTAGGCATTGAGGTTAAGTTAAACTGAGCCCTGCTATAGTGAAATTTTATTCTACAATTTTTGATAATGAAACAAAATCTGGCTTTACTTCAAATGGGTAGTTCCATCATATCAATCCGGATATGGAGTATAGAGATGACAGATGTGATACGTATGAATCGATCGCTATTGAATCGACTTCCTAAATTCAGACGGGGAAAAACCGACGTGCTTTTTAAAATATTTAACAAAATAAGATGGATCATCAAAACCTAAACTATAGCCTATTTGATTAATATTAAAATTTGAATGGACTAACATTCGCTGAGCTTCCAGGACAATGCGTTCCTGTATAATTTGTGATGGCGTTTTATTTAATGTCTGGCTTGTAAGATCGGATAAAGTCCGAGTTGAAATATGCATCTTTTCTGCATACTCAGCCACAGAATATCCTTTATTGTAACTCTCATCCAGAAGGTTAACAAACTTAATAAGTTGCGCTCTTTTTTCGTCAAGAGTAAATGGTGTCTTTCCTTCATTCTGTTCAAATTCAATTTTTCTGCGCTGTATCTGGATTAGAAAAGATTTTAAATAGGTACGGAGTAATTCTTCCTGTCCAAAAAATCCTGCACCACTGAGAAGTTCAGTTCTGATCTGTCTGATGTACTCCTCTAAAATATACTCAATACCGTAACCAATGCAGCAAGAAGGAGTTTGATAAGGGTTATTGAAAAGACTGCATTTTACAAGAAAATCGATTCCATTATCACTATGCCCTAGAAACAGTTCACTAAAGTGGAGCAGATAACCGTCGTAATCTACATTCTCATCAAAATAATGAACCTGATTTTTGGCAATAAAAAAAATGGCATTTTCAAATATTTCATATTCTTTAAAGTCGACAAAATGTTTTCCTATTCCGCTTTTAAACCAGATGATTTGGTAGAAACTATGAATATGTGGCTTGGTTGCATTTCCTTGATGCTCTTTTAGGTAATCTTTTAGATCATGAACAACAAATTGAGCCTTCTCAGGTTGATGAAGGTTAAGATGGTATTCCTTAATTGTTGATGGTATTCTCTTTGCCATTCTACTATACTGAGATTAAAGACATTACTTTTATTGAATTTTAATACCATTATATACAAAAAATCATCGACCTACAGATTCAGACAATTCCCTACAAAAATACAAAATACAGCACAAGAAAAGGTTAGATACACGTCAAATGAACAGTATTTGCTGATAAATACCTGAGATTTTCTGATAATTACCATGTTTCTCTTCTTGCAAATTATCAATTTCGTACCATGGAACAGAAAGAAGAAATTGTTATTATTGGTGGAGGGCTGAGCGGCCTGACCTTAGCCTATCTGCTGTCAAAGAGAAATATCAGAACCACAGTGCTTGAAGCGGCACCACGGTTAGGAGGTAGAATTCATACAATTGAGGGTGCATTGGAAACGCCTCTTGAACTGGGTGCAACATGGTTGTCGGATATGCATACAAACTTAATTAATCTTTTAGAGGAACTTGGATTAAATAAGTATCTGCAGTATTCAAAGGGAATTTCTTTATTCCAGACTAAATCATTTGAACCACCCCAAAAGTTTGATGTCCCTGAATCGGAAAGTCCTTCTTATAGGATCGCCGGCGGAACGCAGGAGCTTATTAATGCTCTTGCTCAAAAACTTCCTGCGAACTCTATACACTTAAAAAATAAAGTCACTTCTATAGCTGAAGACAAGGATGGTCTGATTATAGAAACTACTGCAGGCCATAAATACTTTTCCACTATGGCTGTTCTGTGTATGCCTCCTCAGTTGATTGAAAATCAAATCAGCTTTTTACCTGAATTACCGGTTTCACTCACTAATATTTTATCGAAAGTCCATACCTGGATGGCTGGCGCACTTAAATTTACACTTGAATACGACCGACCCTTTTGGAAAGATAACGGATATTCGGGAATGTTGTTTAGTCACTCAGGCATCATCACAGAGATGTATGATCATACAAACTTTGAAGAAAGTAAGTTTGGATTTACAGGTTTTCTAAATGGTAGTGCTGCTTCTTATCTTCCCTATGTCAGAAAAGAAAATGTGGTACTGCAGTTAACGAATTTACTGGGAAGCCAAGCCTCAAACCCAGTATCTTATTTTGATAAAATATGGACTGATGAATTTATCCTCGGTGGCAGTCAAATAATTCAACGCCCACATCAGTTTAATGGGCATCCTTTATTGCTAGAAAATTATTTGAAAGGAAAGCTGCTATTTTGTGCTACAGAAACTGCGACAGAATTTGCAGGATATATGGAAGGAGCAGTAGTTGCTGCCCGGAGGGCGGCAGCACAAATTTTATAGTTTTTATACTATTAAACTTGCTTACAAAATGGGATGCTAAGATGCCCGAAAGAAAATAGCTATTTGTTATTTTCAGAAAGAAATTATTAACTAAATCATGTTTATCTAGATGTATACTTGGAGAAAAGTGTCAAAATTTAGAAATTTCATTCCACCGCGGGTATTGACAAATAATTCCTCCAGGCAAACTTTGTCCAATTTTATCAAGCCAACCTAGCTATTGTTCTGATGTTTTTCTCTTCGTTTTCTTCATGTTGAATTCAAATAATTGCTTTTCTGGATATTCTTCAATTCCATTTAAAAAAACTCAAAAAGAAGGCCCCTGTCGCAAAACAAACCAAATACTGATAATTTACAACAAAACTCAAAAAATCAGTGTGTTTAATAATAAGTAAATTAGCTTGTTTTATTTTGTTCTACTTTGAATGTTTATTTCCCAATACAGAATTTCGAAAAGATATTGTCCAATAAATCGTCTGTGGACACACTTCCTGTAATCTCACCAAGGTGATATAAGGCCTGACGAATATCCATGGCTAGAAAATCTGAAGTTACCGGATTGTCGATACCATATATAACACGTTCTAATGAATCTGCTGTTTTTTGCAGCGCTTCAACGTGACGAATATTTGTCACCATTACATCGTCTGTATTGAGATTTCCCAATTGTACACGATTGATCAATTCATCCTTTAATTCTTCGACGCCGGTCTGTTCTTTCGCTGAAATGTAAAGCGGATTAAGAACACTATACGCAGCTTTTTGATTTTCAGAAAGTAGATCAGATTTATTGATAATGGTAACAAAGGGGATGTGGAGATTCTCAATCTCAGGTAACTGAGACTGCACTTCTTCGACTTTGTCTTGCGTTGGATCAAAAAGATAAATAATCAATCGTGCTTGTTTCATCTTTTCACGGGTACGTTCAACTCCTTTGGCTTCGATTACATCAGCCGTTTCGCGTATTCCTGCAGTGTCAATAAATCGAAATGTTACACCGTGAATGTTAATTTCATCTTCAATGGTGTCCCGTGTCGTTCCTGCTATGTCTGAGACAATAGCACGTTCTTCATTAAGGAAGGCGTTCAGTAGCGTTGATTTTCCAACATTAGGTTTTCCGGCAATGACGACGGGAACCCCATTCTTCAGCACATTTCCTTGTTCAAAAGATTGCACTAATTTCTGAACAATGACCTGTATTTTATTGATTAGATTTTTAAGCTGATCTCTATTCGCAAATTCTACATCTTCTTCCGAAAAATCAAGTTCTAATTCAATAAGTGAAGCAAAGTGTATGAGGTCTTCACGAAGAGATTTAAGCTGATTGGAAAATCCGCCCCGCATCTGTTGCATGGCCACTTGGTGAGAAGCGGCAGAATTGGATGCAATTAGATCCGCGACTGCTTCTGCCTGGGATAGGTCCATTCCTCCGTTGAGGAAGGCACGTAACGTAAACTCTCCAGGACGAGCAGCACGTGCTCCTTTCTTGATGAGTAAGCTAACGACTCGCTCGATAATATATTTTGAATTGTGCGTCGAGATTTCTACCGAATTTTCTCTTGTATAGGAGTTCGGAGCTACAAATAAGGAGACAAGCACTTCATCGATAATTTCTTCACCATCGCGTATGGTTCCGAAATGAATCGTATGAGATGCTTGTTGAAGCAAATTCTTTCCTTTAAATATTTCGTTCGTAATTTTTATGGCATGTTGGCCCGAAACGCGTATTATAGCAATTGCTCCATTTGTTCCGGAAGATGTCGCTAATGCAACAATGGTATCTTCAGTGATATATCCCGTATTTGACATGATGCAAAGATACATTAAATTGAAATATGGATTCTATATCTTTCAGGACAAATTAAATTCACCGCGATCGATTAAACCTTTGTTCAAACATTGAAGTCATACCCATAGAAGTGCTCGTGAAAACGAAAATAAAACACGGGCCGGATAGCGTTGATTTTTAAATTTAAATTATACTGTTATGAGAAAGATGATATACTTCGCGTTAGCAATTGGTGGTTTGGTCTTCATGGCTCCCCAACAATCCTCAGCTCAACACCGTGGACATGAAAGAGAATGGAAACAGGACAAAGAGCATAGAAAATATGAGGAGAAAAGAGATAAAGAATATAGAAAGTATTTAGAAAAGCGCGAGAAAGAAGATCGTAAATATCATAAGGAAGTCGCAAAGTCCTATCGAAAAGGATATCGTCACGGAGCTCCAGCTTGGGCAAGGGCACATCGTTATGATAGTAGACATCACGTATACTTTAGAGACTATAAAACATTTTACGATCCATACAGAGAAGGTTATGTATATATGCGAAATGGGCGTTGGAACTTTTCAGCAAATGTACCCTCATTTATGTTGAATGTTAATTTGGGTGCAGCTAATATTCGCGTTGTCAAAGAAGTGCCTATCAGTAGACATCCGGAAGACTTTTATAATGACTATCGTTGGGATTAAGAAGAATTTATCTTGTTGTTTGAATAAAAAGCCTCAATCTTTATTAAGATGAGGCTTTTATTTTTTTAGTCTTCTTCGAAACTAACTTTATCGACTTCAAGTGACTTTATCCGTGCTAAAGATACGATCCTTAAATCGGACAATTCTCTTAATCTTTTGCCACCTTCCTGAAAAGATTTTTCAATAATAAACCCCATACCCAGCAATGATGCTCCTGATTGTTGAATCAGATCAAGCATGCCAAATGCAGCATTTCCGTTGGCGAGAAAATCGTCAATAAAAAGAACATTGTCCTCAGGTGCAAGAAATTCTTTACTTACACAGATGTCGTAGGTTCTATTTTTAGTAAAAGAATGTACTCGGCTTACATACATCGCGGCCATAGTAGTGGGTTTAGCCTTTTTTACAAATACCACTGGAAGCTCCAGAAGATACCCTAGCATGATGGCGGGAGCGATACCGCTTGCTTCAATCGTGACAATTTTGTTAATCGGTAGATCAGCAAAACGACGGACAAATTCCACCGCAATAGATTTCATCAATACAGGATCCATCTGATGATTGATGAAGTTGTCTACTTTAAGTATTCCTCCTTCGAGACTTTTACCGTCATGAAGGATTCTATCCTTTAATAATTTCATGTTTTACTCGTATAATTACAGACTGCTAAGTTAAAAATGGCTGTTTGTTGCCAGTTAATCAATCTCCATCTGATAGAGGTTGTTAAACTCCTCCTGATGGTGTTCGAGAATTACTTTCCGTTTCATTTTTAATGTCGGTGTTAGCTCTCCATTCTCAATGGTAAATTCGTCTCTTAAAATAATTGGTTTCTTGATCTGCTCCCAGTTCCCAAAATGCTGGTTTGCACGGCGCACTTCCTGATTGACTTTTTTAACAATTGTGGGATCAGTCAGAAAATCATCTTTGGCCATATTTGCAATTTCGGGCGCGTCTGTTCTGGCCCAATCCAACAAATGGGTATAGTTTGGGACAATAAACGCCGATGCAAATTTCATTCCATCACCAATAACCATTGCCTGTTCAATAAATTTAGATTCCACGAGCTTGGTTTCGATAGGCTGAGGAATGACATACTTTCCGCCGGAAATTTTGAACATCTCTTTTTTTCTGTCGATGATTTTCAAAAATTTTTCGTCTTCCCATTTGCCAATATCACCTGTGTGCAGCCATCCATCAATAATGGTTTTGTCTGTTTCAGCCTTGTTTTTATAATATCCCATCATGACGTTGGGACCTTTGACGAGTATTTCTCCGTCCTCAGCGAGTTTTATTTCGACAAAACGGACTGGAAGTCCAACGGTGCCGATACGTATTCCTTTGATGTAGTGGTTGACTGAAATTAATGGCGAAGCTTCGGTCATGCCATATCCTTCATATAATGGTATGCCTGCAGCCAGGAAAGCACGTGTTAATTTACTATGCAGGGAAGCTGATCCTGAAGCGACGGTGAGTAATTCTCCGCCTAGCGCTTCGTACCATTTGTTGAGTACAAGCTGTTTGGCTAGTTTCAATTTGACATTATAAGCGAAGCTTCTTTTCTTGGGATTGGGATCATATTCTTCTGCAACGGAAACCGCCCAGTCAAATACTTTTCTTTTGATGCCGGTGAGATCGTGGCCTGTCTTCATGATTTTCTCGTAGACTTTCTCCAGAATACGTGGGACAACAGTCATGATATGAGGTTTTACCTCTTTTAAATTATCACCAATTTTATCAAAAGATTCTGCGATATAGATCGTAAAACCAAGGTACATATAGGTATATAACACCATGCGTTCGTAGGCATGGCAAGGGGGGAGGAACGTTAGTCCTCGGTCGTATGCCTTACAAGGAGTGATCTCTGCTGCACCTAGGACGTTTGAAAAAATATTATTATGTGAAAGCATAACTCCCTTTGGTTTGCCTGTTGTTCCGGAGGTGTAAATCAGTGTAGCGAGATCTTCAGGTTTGACCTGATCACGTAGTGCTGTTAGTTTTTCTGATGAGCAATTGGAGCCTATGTCATTGAGTTCTTTCCAGCTGCGTGTTCCTTCTTGATCTGCAATGCAAAAAATATACTTCAATGTATAAATTGAATCTGTTAGATTCATCAGGCGATCGTACAAGCTTTTATTGCTGACTATGCAAACCCTAATTTCAGCGTCATTAAATATATACTGATAGTCTGTATCTGTGATATTTGGGTAGATAGCGACCACTACAGCACCAATTTGCTGAATTGCAAAATCAATCAAATGCCATTCCATACTACTGCCGGCAATGAGACCGACTTTTTCGGTAGGTTTTACACCAAGTTCTATCAAACCTTTGGAGAGATTGTCCACTTGCTCAAGAAAATCTGCTGTTTTGATATAATTCCACTTGCCGTCTATTTTGTGTGCAAAGATGTCAAGATTGGGGTATTTGCCCATCTGTTGACGTGCAAGATCAAATAATCTAAGTTTTTCCTCCATTTCAAATAGTATTCTTTTTTAAGCTCCTGGGGAGCACCCTTCCACTATGAACTTTGTTTTAAGGGAAAAGTTTGCAAACATAAATAATAGTTTCAAGAATTTTGGAATGATTTTGTAATTAGGTTGTTCCAAACGTACAGGTGGGAGCATAAGATGCTTGAGCAGTCTTTTTGTTTTTCAAAAGTCTGGTATTTATTGTGAGGTATTTGAGGAAGACTTCTTAAGTAGATTGAATGGATATTTGCTAATTTATAAAAAAAGCTAGTCGTTATCGACTAGCTTTTCTTCTTTGTTTTTCTTTGATCAAAAGCCCGAGCTCTCGACCTGTCGCTCCGGCGACAGATGTATTTTCTTGCGCTCTACGGAAAAGGTACGGCATAACAGCTTTAACCGGTCCATAAGGCATGTATTTAGCTACATTGTAACCGTGTGCTGCTAAATTAAAGCTTAGGTTGTCAGACATACCCAATAACTGGGCAAAGAAGATACGGTCAGTGGATCTATCGATACCACGTCTGTCAATTTCTTTCGCCAATAGCATGCTGCTATCTTCATTGTGTGTACCTGCCATAAGTCCAAAGTTGTCCAAATGATCCAATATAAATTCAATCGCTTCATTGTAATCTCTATCTGAAGCTTCTTTATTCGGTTGGATTGGGTCAGGATAACCTTTTTGAGCAGCACGGGCACGTTCTTTTTCCATATACGCACCACGTACAATCTTAGCTCCCATGTGAAAGCCTCTTACTTTTGCATATTCAAAATCAGCTTTCATAGACGCTAACTTATCGCTGCGGTACAATTGGTATGTATTATATACAATCGGTTTTTCCATATTGTATTTTTCCATCATTTCGCGTGCAATATCATCGATAGCGTCTTGTATCCATGAATGTTCAGCATCTACCAGTACTTTCACACCTGCAGCATGGCATGCTTTACAGATACGGTCAGTGCGATCCAACATCCGTTGGTACTCCGCCTGCTCACTTTCTGTTAGTGCCTCTTTAGCATTGACCTTCTCAAACAATTCAAAACGACCTAGTCCAGTTGGTTTAAATACTGAAAATGGAATGTATTTGTTTTTACTCGCTGCAGCTACGGTACGTAATACTTCGTTACAACATGCGTCAAATGCACTTTCGGTTTCTTCTCCTTCAACAGAATAGTCTAAGATCGTACCAACGCCATTTTCTCCCAATTCGTTGATTGCTGCTTCGCAACCTTCGATGGTTTCTCCTCCACAAAAATGCTTGAAGATTGTTTTACGGATGATGCCTTGGATAGGAAGGCCAATGTTAAGTGCAAAGTTGGTCATCGATGGACCTACCTTTGTCAGGAAGTTATTCGCTATTATTTTGAATAACCAATACGCTCTTTCCAAATCCTTATCACTTTTACTTTTAAAAGCGATCTCTGTATTATCAAAGGATAATGTTTTGGGCTCAGAATTCTCAATCATAATCTTTATTTGCAATAAGGCAAATGTAGCAATTTACTAAGCATTAAAGCGATGATTATTCTTGTATTCCTCAGTGAAACTACTATTTTTGTGAAATGCAAGAATTTAAAATCGAGGGCGAATATATACAGCTCATACAGTTACTTAAAGCTTTAAATTGGGTGGAGCATGGTGCTATGGCTCAGCGGGTTGTATCGGAAGGATATGTGAAGTATAATGGGCAGGTCGATTATCGAAAAAGACTCAAATTAAGACCAGGAGATGTTGTTGAATTTGATGGGATGCAAATAAAATTGGTGTAATATTAAACAATATTGGTAAATAGAAAACTTAAACCTTAAAGAATCATAGAATGGAAGTCATAGAAAGTTTGGGCTATCAGGTATATTTTGACGATACGTTGGCCTCTTTGGAGGCGTTTTTAGCTGAGCGCAATTACTCAAAGATCATTGTTTTGGTGGACACCAATACCCTCGATAATTGTTTGCCTTTATTTCAGCAAGCCTTACCCAATTTAACAAATTATGATGTGATTGAAGTGGATCCGGGGGAGGAAAATAAAAATATTGATTTCTGTATTGGTGTATGGCAGAACATGCTCGATTTTGGAGCGGATAGACACTCATTGATGATTAATCTTGGTGGGGGTGTTGTGACAGATATGGGCGGATTTGCTGCATCTACCTTCAAAAGGGGAATGGATTTTATCCAAATCCCAACGACATTGCTTTCCCAAGTAGACGCGTCAGTAGGCGGCAAGACGGGAATTGATATGGGAAGTGTAAAGAACATTATTGGAACTTTTACACAGCCACAGGCTGTATTTATTTCGAGTCAGTTTCTAAAAACTTTAGATCAGCGTCAGTTGATCTCGGGCTTTGCTGAAGTGATCAAACATGGACTAATTTTCGATCGGGCTTATTATGACCGGGTAAAGACACTCGAAATTGACCAAATCGACAATTCGTTGGTTAAGCACTCTGTCTCGATCAAAAACCGTGTTATTCTTGAGGATCCTAAGGAAAAAGGGCTACGTAAAATTCTAAACTTTGGTCATACAATTGGTCATGCAATTGAAGGATACTCTTTATTAAACGATGCTTCACCTTTATTACATGGAGAAGCTATTGCAGCCGGAATGATTTGTGAGGGATATTTATCTCATAAATTGAATGGTCTACCATTGGATGAATTAAACGATTTGATCCAAACATTCAGAAGATATTTTAAGGATTATACATTTAATTCTTCTATTGATATGGCGCTGTTGGATCTGATGCGGAACGATAAGAAAAATTTGTCCAATCAAATTGGTTTTGCGTTGCTTGATCAAATTGGAAATTGTCAATATGATATCTATGTCTCTGAAGACGATATTATAGAAAGTCTGGATTTTTACCGTGAGTTGATCACACAATAACAACTTGAAAATGTCCCTATAGCGGGAGAATATAGGGCATTTTTTTTTTCTGCAATTTTAGTATATTGACTGCAGAAAATAAAACACCTAAACTTAAATCATTGTAATAACCATTTATATCATGAATAGAATCTTCATTTTTCTGATTCTCCTTTTTGGGGTATCAATTGCTGTTAATGCACAAAAACAAGTACTGATCTTTAGTAAGACAAAAGGATTTAGGCACGGGAGTATCGAAAAAGGGGCGGGGGTGCTCAAACAATTACTGGATAAAGAAAAGATAAAGTCTGATCATTCAGAAGATGCGACTCTGTTTACAGACCAAGGATTAAAAAAATATGACGCAGTTATTTTCCTGAGCACGACTGGCGATATTCTCGACGATATGCAGCAAGAAGCTTTTGTGCGCTATATTCAGTCCGGTAAGGGGTTTGTCGGCATCCATGCCGCGACAGATACGGAGTTTGACTGGCCTTGGTATAATGGCCTAGTGGGGGCTTATTTTACGTCTCATCCTGCAGTGCAAAAAGCGAAAATCGATGTGTTGGACAGAAAACATGCCGCTACGAAACATCTTGATCCGATCTGGTGGCATAAAGATGAATGGTATAATTTCAAGGATGTGAAAGATGGATTGCATGTTTTGATGAATTTGGATGAAAAAAGCTACCAAGGTGGAAAAATGGGCGATCAACATCCGATTTCCTGGACACAGAACTACGATGGTGGAAAAGTATTTTATACCGGTCTTGGCCATACCGAAGAGTCCTATGATGAACCTGAATTCCAAAAACATTTAATAGGAGGGATTTTATCTGTTCTTCCGAAGAAATAGGAAGCTATTGTAATCGGTTTTTAAATAGGGATACCCGGTATTCCCGTCTAATAATGACAACATCAGAAAGCCCCAAATGGAATGAGCATTTGAGGCTTTCTGATAGCCAATGGTAAAATTAGGAGCCAACTGATTTTGCCACTGATTGGGTTTAATATTTTAGTTTATATTTTGCACCGACACTAAACCAACGGCCTGGCATGGGAACTGCGGCGGCTTCGATATAACTCTTGTCAAATATATTTTGTAGATCTGCAAAAATGTTGAAGTCATGGAGTTGGTAGGATCCTCTGACGTCAGCGATAAAATAAGATTTGTAACTAATACGTTCATTAAAGCGGTTGGCTGTGGTTAACATCCAATTTTTATGATTTATTGTAAAGTTGACGATAACTTGGTGCCTTAGGCTTTCTATAGCATATTTGGACAGTATTCCATCTGCTAACGTCACACTAGGATTCAGATAGTTGTAGCTGAGGGTCGTAAAATAGCGTGTTACCGAACTAGGGTCATTGATATTGTATCTGAATGATGCATTGAATCCATCAATTTTATTTTTTCCGATATTTGTTGGTTTCCAGGGAATAACTGTTCCAGTTCCGGTACCAGCATCTGTTTTCTGCCAGTCGATAAAATCGTCTATTTTGCGGTGGAAATAGCCTGCTTGGGCTACAATTCGATTGGAAAGATATTTAATACCGCCTTCGATCTGATAGGCATTTTCGGAGGTAAGGTTGGGATTTCCGATGTTGGCCGTTTGATTATTGTAAAGATCAGTAAAAGAAGGGATGCGTTGACTTGATCCTGCATTAGCTACAATCTTCCAATGTTCGGTAATATCGTAACCTAAATCGAGTCCAGGAAACACCTGCCAGCCAAATTTTGAGTTATAATTGATGTAAGCTCCTGCATTGACCATCAGTTTTTTGATTGCTTCTGTTTTGAATTCTAGGTAACCTCCGTAATTCTCGCGATTATGACTGCCAATGCTGGTACTATTAATGCGTTCAAATCTACTTTCCAGTCCTACACCGAAGGTGCCATAATGCTGTTCCAATGCCGCATTGACTTCTGCTCCAACGACGTTACTATAATGTTTGGCTCTTCCTTTTGTCGTCTCCCTTCCTAAATACCAATATTCATCCTCATTGTAACGATTGCTGACACGTGGACTGATGGAAAATGCCGATGTTAATTGATGCTTAGATTGTAAGGAAGCAAAAGCTGTTTTGACCTGCTCATAAGCTTCCTTATCAGTCGGCGCGGCATAGTAACCATTGGCGCCAAATTGATTGTTGATATAGCCGATATTGGCTTTTACCAGATTGGCTGCATTAGGTTGGTATGTCCCGTCATAGTATAATTTATTGTTGTTGGAGGCTGTGTTGTAACGTTGTCCATTTGAGTCTTCGTGGCCAAAATATAAACCGTGACTTGTTTGTTTGGTTAGCAAGTGCGATCCAAGTTGAATACCTTTACCGTAATACTTGCCTGTATTTGCCTGTTCATTGTCTTTGAATGAGGATCCACTATACACCTGAGCGCTAATTTGATTCGATTCAATTTTCTTTGTGACGATGTTAATAGCTCCGGTGAGGGCATTGATACCGAAAATACGCGATGCTGGGCCTCTTATGATTTCGATACGCTCAATAGCTTCTAAAGGAACTGGCAGATTCATGTTATGATGAGCGCTCTGTGGATCAGTGATTTTAACTCCATTGAGCAAAATTGCTGTTTGCTCAAAAGAACCGCCATCGATGCTAATATCAGCCTGTGAACCAAATGGTCCACGTTGACGAATATCGACTCCTGGGATATTGGCTAGTAATTCGTTGATGGATCGATTGGGGAGTCGTTGGATATCCTCTTGCGTCAATATCTGTATATTCTTGCTTTGTTTGGAAAAAGGAATCTGTAAGCGGTTTTGATTAATGATGACTTCGCTCAAGGCTGTTGTATCCTTCATTTGAGCCGATACCGCTCCTATACTCAGAACTAGTGCAAGTTTGGTTAACGTAATTTTCTTATTCAACATGATTTTTTCATAGCTTTTACGCTGCAAAAGTAACTTAGCTAAATAAAAAACTGATCGTCCGGTGTTAATAATGTAGGTAGTCCGGTTGATGTGTTGTAATTTACTCACATCCATTCTTCCCGGCCAATAGGCTTTTTCCCAGTTATGTCGCTATGGTCTTGCTTTTCATCGATCTTTATTTTGTCAATGCTGGATAAGTCTGGCTGACCGGATTCAAGCCAAGCAGAGTACCAGTAGGAGGCAACACGCAATATTGTTTTCTGCATTCGCTTTTCGACCATACCATTCATAGCGTTATGATAGGCTATGGCATAGTTGTCTGAATAGGTCCATATCAGTTGATTATTTCGTTCGATAAATGATTTTTTTTGAGAAGCTTTAAATTGACGATTGAGGTTGGCTTCGATGTTTAATACAGAATCCACCAAGCGATTGCTTTCGCGAACAATTTGCCACGCCTCTTCTAAAGGATCTTTGATATAGATAGCTTTTCCAACCAGAAGGTTATATTTTCCTGAAAACATTTCTGGTAAACGGCTTTCCCAGAAGGCGTGTATACCTATTTGGTTCGTTAGTTGTCCATTATAATTTTTAGTGGTGTGCAGAGGCACATGAGCGTCTGCAATATAATGGCCAAGTTCTGCTGAATGCTTGATGATTCGTTTATAATCTTTTGTCTGGAAAGCTTTGACAAGCTTTTGATAAGTAAGATTGATTTGCCAGGGGACAATACCATTCTTTAATAATGTTTTCTCTTGAAACTTTTCCTTCGCCTGTGACCAATGTATGGGAATGGAGTCGATCAATCTATCCTGGCGATAGTCATCTATGTCGATAAAATGTCTGGGACCTTCGGCGCTATCCGTGAAGCATCGCTTGTCTGGATCAACAGCTTTTTCTGTTATCAGATCAATATTTTCTTTATAAAATTTTGCCAACTTTGTCGGAAGAGCAAAGACGGCATAGTGATTGATCTTTTTATGTGCAAAAAATCCCCACGAAGTTAAAGTTGACGCGGCGACTATACAAAGCATCCAATAAAATAGAGACTTCATGGGTATTAAACTGGCTATTAATTAATTGTTGATATAAATATATGTAAAAGAAAATTAAAAATGCATTAACTGGATGGATTGTTTGTGTTAATTTATATTTTCTTAACATAACTAAACAATAAAATAATATTGATACTCGTTAAAATTGATTAATTTGCCCGTGCAAAATTCAGTTGTTATGAAGATATTGTATGCTGTACAAGGGACGGGAAACGGACATTTGAGCCGTGCAATGGATATTGTTCCTTGTTTGAGGGAGTTAGGAGAAGTGGACGTGCTAGTTAGTGGAATTCAGGCAGATCTATCATTACCTTTCGAAGTGAAGTATCGTTTTCACGGTTTGAGTTTTATTTTTGGTAAATCTGGTGGGGTAGATTTATGGAAAACTTTTATGAGTTCGACCATCCGTAAATTTACAAATGAAATCAAGAGTTTACCGATCGAAAACTATGATTTGGTAATTAATGATTTTGAACCGATCTCCGCTTGGGCTTGTCATTCTAAAGATTTGGAGTGTATTGGTTTGAGCCATCAGATAGCGGCATTGGACCCAGCTAGTCCTAAACCAGATGAGAGTGATATGCTGGGTAAATTTATTATGAAAAATTATGCGCCATCTACACATTCTTATGGTTTTCATTTCAAGCGATATTCAAAGAATATTTATCCACCGGTGATTCGTAATGCTGTTCGCGAATTGGAGGTCAGGGATCAGGGACATTACACTGTTTACTTACCTGCCTATGATGACGCACATTTATTAAAGCATTTGATGAAGTTTCCGGATGTGAGGTGGGATGTTTTTAGCAAACACAATTCAAAGGCATTTGAAATGAAAAATGTGACGATTAAACCGATCAATAATCAGTCTTTTATTGATAGTATGGCCTCTTCTTCTGGAGTTTTATGTGGGGCAGGTTTTGAAACACCGGCAGAAGCGTTATATTTGAAAAAGAAACTGTTAGTTATCCCGATGAAAAACCAATATGAACAGCATCTTAATGCTGCGTCTCTGGAAGAAATGGGGGTGCCTGTAATTTCTAGTTTAAAACAGAAAAACATGTTGGCAATAGAAGCCTGGCTCAACAGTAAATCTAGGGTCGAAGTTGACTACCCTAATATCACGCAGGAAATTATAAATGAAATCGTGCAGAAGCACCGTTAAACAAACATGAAGTATATCGCATTAGCCCTATTATCCTTGACAACTGTCACAGGATTTGCCCAACAAAAAAAGACAAGTACGACCGCGAAGAAGAAGGTCATTACGACTAAATCAAATGTAACAAATCAATTGAGAACAAAGGCGGATTCCGTGTCCTATGCATTCGGTGCTGATATCGGAAATTCGCTAAAATCTATTGAAATCGATTATTTGAGGGCAGATGTTATTGCAAAAGCAATTTCAGATGCACTGAAAGGTGAGAAGTCATTATTGGAAGAAGGTCAAGGGAGATCTGTTATCCAGCAGGCCATCATGGAGGTCCGTGCTAAGAAAGAAGCGGCTAGCCGGGCTGAGGAAGATAAATTTTTTGCAGAAAATGCAAAGGTGGCTGGAATGAATACAACAGCAGAAGGCATTCAATATCTTATTTTAAATCAGGCAGAGGGGCCTAAGCCAAAAACTGATGATGAAGTAACCGTACATTATAAAGGCACATTATTAAATGGAAAGCAATTTGATAGTTCTTATGATCGTAAAGAGCCGTTGAAACTATCTTTAGGTCAGGTAATTAAAGGATGGCAGATTGGAATTCCCTTAATGTCCAAAGGCGCAAAATATAAATTTTTTATACCGAGCAGGCTAGCGTATGGAGAGCGGGCAACAGGTGAAATCCCAGCCAACAGCACATTGGTATTTGAGGTAGAATTGCTTGATATTGGTGCCAATGGAACTACGTAAATTGGGCCATACGAGCTTGATGGTTTCGGAAATAGGTTTGGGCTGTATGTCTCTAAAGAGCAATCAGTCCAAACAATCCAAGGATATTATCCAGAAAGCTTTCGATAAGGGAATTACTTTTTTCGATACGGCTGATCTCTACGATAAAGGCCAAAACGAAATGGTTGTCGGTGAGAGCGTACAAAGCTTTCGCAAACATATTGTGTTAGCTTCTAAGGTCGGTAACCTCTGGCGTGCCGATGGTTCTGGTTGGGACTGGAAAGCTTCGAAGGACTACATTGTGAAAGCTATAGAGGGATCATTGTCGCGATTAAAAACGGATTATATTGATCTTTATCAGCTGCATGGTGGCACCATGGAAGATCCGATAGAAGAGATTATTGAAGCTTTTGAATTGTTGAAGAAACAAGGGAAAATTCGTGCTTATGGTCTTTCATCGATTCGACCCAATGTCATCAAGGCATTTTTATCGGAATCTGACATCGCTTCAGTGATGATGCAGTATAGTCTATTGGATAGAAGACCAGAAGAGGAAATCTGCAGCTTGTTGGAGGAAAAGGGAGTTCATATGGTCGTACGTGGTGCTTTAGCCAAAGGTGTTCTCATTAATAAACCTATTGAACCATTTCTTCAATACAGTTCTGGGGAGGTGTCCCATATTGTAAGGAACTTGGTCAATCTTTCTAAGCGTGTAGGAAAAGATAATATGCTTATAGCACTTTCTTATGTCCTTTCCAATTCAGCTGTCGCTACTGCTGTCGCTGGTGTAAGTACCAAATTGCAGTTGGATGAACTGATCAGAGCAAAAGATCAGCTTGTCTCGTTAAGTGATGCAGACAAACAAGCGCTATTGGAAGGTGTCCGGTCGTTATACTATACCGAACACCGATAATTTTCTTATTTATTGAAAAATAGTTTTAATATCTTAGCGAGATCTTCTTTAGTATCTACTGCAACAGTCTCATGTGTTGTGATAGCCGTTTGAATTGCATAGCCATTCTCTAGCCAGCGCAGCTGTTCCAGAGCTTCTACTTGTTCGAGTGTAGAGATGGGGAGTTGTGTTAGGACCTTTAAAGTATCTGCTTGATAAGCATATATTCCGATATGTTTATAGAAGGTCTGTTTTTGTAACCATTGTTCTTTTTCTACACCTCTTAAAAAGGGGATTGTCTGTCTACTAAAGTAAATTGCTTCTCCTTTATTGTTTCTTACAACTTTAGGAATGTTTATATTGAAAAGTTCCTCCTCTAGTGTAATTTCCTTTACCAAGGTCGCGATTTGGGTATGGGGATTTTCGAAGCAGTTCGCTAAAAGATCTATTTGTGCCGGATCGATAAATGGTTCGTCGCCCTGAATATTAATGGCAATATCAAAACCGGGCATATTTGCTATGACTTCAGCACAACGATCTGTTCCAGATTGGTGATGCTCTGAAGTCATGACGACTTTGCCGCCAAAAGACAATACAGTGTTCGCTATGCGCTGGTCGTCGGTTGCTACAATGACCTCGTTTAATTTTGTTGATTTTTTGACCTGCTCATAGACCCGTTGAATCATTGTTTTTCCTTCGATGTCGATCAGTGGTTTTCCAGGGAATCTGCTCGATGCATATCTGGCAGGGATAATACCTAAAAATTTCATCTTTTATTTTTTATCACTAGTGGGGAAGAGCGCTTGTTTATCAAAAAGCCTGTAAAATTAAGTTACTTTACAGGCTTTTTTTATTTAGCAATTACTCGAATAATCCGAATAATTCGGCTTCGATTTTTTGGATGATACCACCGAGGTCTTCCGGATTTTTTGTAAAATCCAAATTATCCTTGTCTAGGACCATGACTTTACCTTCTTTGTAATTATTAATCCATTTATCGTATTTATCGTTTAATTTGGATAAATAATCCAGACGAATTGCTGATTCGTAATCGCGACCTCTTTTTTGGATATTATTAACCAAAGTAGGTACGGACGCTTTGAGGTAAATCAATAAATCCGGTGGTTTGATATAGTGGATGATGCTTTGAAAAATATTACTATAATTTTCAAAGTCACGTGCGCTCATAAGGCCCATATCATACAAGTTTTCGGCAAAAATATACGCATCTTCATAGATGGTACGATCTTGAATCATATCGATGCCTGTTTCCTGTAATTTTACAATATGTCTAAAGCGACTGTTTAGGAAAAAAATCTGAAGATTGAATGCCCAGCGTTTCATGTCTGAATAAAAATCTTCCAGATAAGGGTTGTTGTCTACAGCTTCAAACTGAGGTTCAAATTTGAAGTGGCTGGCCAACAACTCTGTTAATGTCGTTTTTCCGGCACCTATATTTCCAACGATAGCTATATGCATATTATTTCTAGCTTAATAAAATCTTTTAATACCAATTATCTCACGAACCTCTTTCAGCGTTTTTCGCGCAGATTCGCTAGCTTTTTCAGCGCCCATTTTCGCAACTTTTGCAATGTATGCATCGTCATTTGAAATATCTTCAATTCGTAAACGCACATCATTTGTCGCCAATACCATATCTTCTGCCAATTGTTTCTTAAAATCGCCATAACGAATTTCACATTTATTATAGAGATCGTCAAAATGTTGCAATGTATCAGGGGTTGATACGACTTTCATCAAATCAAAGAGATTTTGAATGGCTTCTGGTTTGGGCTGGTTCATTTCTGTTGGACCTGAATCGGAAACGGCGCGCATTACTTTTTTGCGAATGGCTGTTTCGCTATCTGAAAGATAGATACAGTCTGCTTCGCCGTTAGATTTACCCATTTTTCCTTGGCCCGCTAATCCGGGAACTTTAACCAATTTGTCGGAATAGGAGAAAGCGAAGGCTTCTTTGAAATAATCCACGTTATATAATCGATTGAAACGATTTCCAAAAGTTCGTGTCATTTCCAAATGTTGTTCTTGATCTTTTCCTACAGGAACTTTTGTACCGTGATGGATCAATATATCACAAGCCATCAAGACAGGGTAGGTCAATAAGCCTGCGTTGACATTGTCTGGATTGCTCCGAACTTTGTCTTTGAATGCAGTGGCTCGTTCCAATTCTCCGAGATAGGCGTTCATATTCATGTATAGATAGAGTTCCGCGACTTCGGGGACGTCTGACTGCACGTAAATAGTCGATTTTTCTGGGTCTATTCCTGCAGCTAAATATTCAACAATAACTTGGCGAACCGTTCCCTGAAGCCCGTGTGGGGTAGGGTGGGTCGTTAGTGAATGCAAGTCTGCAATGAAAAAAAAGCAATTATATTCATTTTGCATTTTCACAAAATTGCTCAATGCGCCATAGTAATTTCCTAAATGTAATTTTCCGGTACTTCTGATACCGCTAACAACTGTTTCCATATTCCTGCGAATTTACGCATAAATTTGACAAAGTAGAATTAAATTCCGTAGGTGATTTCCTTTTAATGAATTACTTTATTTTTTCATTTTCTTGGCTTCATTCCAGTAAACGTCCATTTCTTCCAAACTCATTTCCTGCAGTAATTGATTGTTTGCAGCAGCTTTTTGTTCCAAATAGGTGAATCGTTCAATAAATTTTTTGTTTGTTCGTTCAAGTGCATTTTCTGGGTTGATACCAATATGTCGTGCATAATTTATCAGCGAGAATAAGAGGTCGCCAAATTCACCTTCCGCTTTTTCCTGATCGATTGGAGTTGCGGTTTCAATATTAAACTCAGCTTTAAACTCAGCGAGTTCTTCCTCTACTTTTTCCCATACTTGTCTCTTGTTCTCCCAGTCGAATCCAACACCACGAACTTTATCTTGGATACGATAAGCCTTGACCAAAGCAGGCAGGCCTTTTGGAACTCCAGAAAGGACAGATTTGTTGCCTTCTTTGAGTTTTATTGTTTCCCAGTTAGACTTAACTTGCTCTTCTGTATCAGCATTGGTATCTGAGTAAATATGGGGATGACGTGTTATCAATTTGTCACAGATTGCATTGAGTACATCTACGATATTGAATTGTCCCCCTTCCTCCGCAATGCGAGCATAGAAGACGAGATGCATCAGGACATCGCCAAGTTCTTTTTTTATTTCGGGATAATCTTTCTCCAAGATAGCATCTGTCAATTCATACATTTCCTCCATGGTCAGATGACGAAGGGACTCCATGGTTTGTTTTTTGTCCCATGGACATTCTGTTCTTAAGGTATATAAGACGTCGAGTAATCGTTGAAATGCTAATTGGGGAGTATCCTGATAAGCCGGTGCTTCTAGATTTGCCATATATTATCGTGTTTGGTAGCACAAAAATAGAAATATGATTTCGAATAAACTATTTTCAAATTGCGGAAAACAAAACCCTTTTGTGAATCGTTTTATAATAAAAATTAGAGTTTAGATCGGATTTAGAAAAATCAGCTATGGAAAGAATGCATGGGTACTCGTCAGCAAGTGTTGCGTTGGAAAAGTTAAATAACTTAGGCTATACAATTGACTACAATATTGAATTTGACGATTTGTTGGCTAACGCAGATCAGTATAGAATTGACTACTTATTTCGCTATGAAGGTGCATCAGACCCTGATGATGAATCATCGGTATATGGTATTAGTAAAAATTCTGGACAGAAAGGTGTTTTTGTTGCCGGCAATTTGTCTTTGATTGAAGGTAAGAAACGCGATATTTTGTTGCAGTTGGAGCTCAATGAACGGGAGGCGTAGCAGGATGGAGAAAAATGGATTTGAAGAAACTGAACGGCTCAAGCAACTGAAGAGCTGGGCTTTGCAACGTGATGGTAAACATAGTGATGCCGAATATCATGACCTGGTTTCTGATCGGTGGCTGCAGGTTTATAGAAATGAAGCACTAAACCTCATGAAAGCGGGATTCTACGATATGGGGTCGGCTTTGTTTGAGTCTTATGTCGAGGCTCGTTATCCACATGAACTGGAAAAATTGGTTGGTAAATTAGAACGTAGTTTTGATAGTTTGCAGCGTTTTAGTCCTCAACTCCTTGAAGATGGCTTTTATAATCTTGTTTTGGGCGATATTCCGTTACTGATGAATGGTACGATTGTCGTATTGCTTAGGGCCAAAGAGTCCGATTTTCCGTCTATCTATAATAACGATCAGGATGCCGATATGCGTAGTTCTCCAGATTGGCTCTTAAATCAATCAAATACCAATATTTGGGTGGATATGCACCAAACTGCTTTAAATAATATTCACTATCCGGATAAAATTCTTTAGTGTGGCAAAATTTTTGCAGTCGAGCTAACCAGAAAGTGGACGCGCTATTTTGTTGCCCACTTTCTGGATTTTTATGGAATTATAAACCTTTTCTAATTTTTATTTTATGATATTATACATTGGTATTTTCGCTGTGATCGTTGTGGTTTGCGTATTCATTTCTCTTATGATGATGAAGAAGCAAAAAGAGACGGCCAAAAAGTATGAAGGAGAATCTGGAATTTCCTTGGCCCCGGCAGTAAAGGATGAACTGTTAAATGATGAATTTAGCGAATTAAGAAGACAATTAAATGGCGCTCCGATAGATGCTTTTACGCAATGCGCGTATATCGCTACAGTCGGGGACAAAGTTGCTTCAGCTGCAGCTACTGCTGCGAAGACGGTTGCTTGGGCAGCAGTTGGGGTAAAAGCTCGTTACAACGAACGGGATAATGCTTCTTATTTGGTGCTCAGCAATGATGAGCTGCACTACGTGTTTTTTGATGATGGTGAAGTAAGAGATCATTTGGTCTTCGATCGTGACACCTTACTTGATGCTAGACCTACACAGATTAGCAATTCCGAAAAAGTAACTCGTATGGGCTCTGTTATGGGATTAAAACCAAAAAAAATGCATCTTGAAGTCAACGGAAATGGGCTCGATATTATTTATTATGGTACTGTTCAGCGCATGCCACATGGTATTATTTCTCCTGGTGCGGGTATGTTTGAAACACAGGCCAGACTTCAATTAATGGGGCGTTTGTTTTTAGACAGATTGTATAAAAAATATCCGCAGCTACAGCATTGATTGGATGAGAAATGTCATCTTAGTTTCGTATTAAATGAAGTAGATGGTCTTTGCTTATTGATTCCCCGTTGCTTTTAGTAAATTGTATTTATCATAAAATTTATATCATATGAAAATTTTAGCAGATAAAGTAGCTTTAGTAACTGGGGCTGGTTCGGGGATCGGACTAGCGATTGCGTTGGCTTATGGTAAAGAAGGAGCGAAAGTTGTTGTCTCGGATATCAATGAACAAGCTGGCCAGGAAACCGTAAAACAAATTGAATCTTTGGGTGGAGAAGCTGTATTTTTCAAAGCAGACAGTTCATCTCCCGCTGAAAATGAATCTTTGGTTGGTTTTGCGGTCAAGACATTTGGTCGACTTGATATCGCATGTAATAACGCTGGGATAGGCGGGGAAGCTGCACTGACGGGAGACTATAGTTTAGATGGTTGGAAAAAAGTAATCGATATTAATTTCAATGGGGTATTCTATGGTTGCAAATATCAAATAGAAGCTATGGAAAAGAATGGCGGTGGTGTTATCGTCAATATGGCTTCGATTCATGGTACTGTCGCTGCGCCTATGTCGAGTGCTTATACAGCAGCAAAACATGCTGTTGTGGGTTTGACGAAAAATATTGGTGCAGAATATGGTCAAAAAAATATCCGTTGCAATGCAGTCGGACCAGGTTATATTGACACACCATTATTAGCTAAGCTGGATAAAGAGCATATTAATGCATTAATCAGCAAACACCCCATCGGGCGCTTGGGAAAAGCGGAAGAAGTAGCCGAATTGGTTCTTTTTCTAAGTTCGGATAAATCGTCTTTTATGACTGGAGGATATTATTTAGTCGATGGTGGTTATACGGCTGTTTAACAACTCCGTTTAAGAAAAAAAGGATCCATCGTTGGATCCTTTTTTTTCATTATAATTGAGCTGTCGGACGTATTTCGTTCCCTTTTCTGTTAATTAATTCGCCACTCAACATAAAGAGATATTTATTTGCGGTCTGTTGGAGTCTTTTAGTGATTATTTATCAATTAGATTTTCCTGTTTGAGTAATTGCTGAAAAGCTGGTCTTGTCTGATCATCATCGCCAGCTTCAGCTTTAAGTTTGGTCAGTTTGTTCTTTAATTTAGCAATTTCTTTGACATATTTTTTGTCTAGAATGGCATTGTGCGTTTCCATGGGATCTTCCTGTAAATCATAGAATTCCCATGCTGCTGCTGTTGTTTTTGAATCGCTACCTGTCATTTCTAATGGTTGCCCATAAAAATAGATCAGTTTGTAGCGCTCGTCACGAACACCCAGGTGCGCTGGGCGTATAGGGGCATGTTGCCAGTAACGGTAATACATGGCAGAGCGCCATTCTTTGGATTTATTTCCTTTAAGATTGTTTCTAAAGCTCTCTCCTTGGATGTAAGTTGGCTTTTTGATACCAGCATAATCTGCAAATAGCGCCGCGAAGTCGATATTTAGAATCATGTCGTCTAACTTACTGCCAGCTTTTATTTCCTTTGGGTAACTAATGACAAAGGGCATGCGCAATGACTCCTCGTACATCAAGCGTTTATCCATGAAATTATGTTCGCCAAGAAAATATCCCTGATCCGAAGTTAAGATAACAACAGTATTCTCGTCCAAATTTGCCATTTTCAGATAACGCATAATTTTCCCTAAATTATCATCAATTCCAGCAACACAACGCAGATAATCCTTGATGAATTTTTGGTAAATCTTTTTGCGGGCTTCCAAAGGGTTCATGCCTTTTGTCGAAAATGGAAGATCAGGATAGGATGTCCAAAAGGGACCTACTGAAGCTTGCTCATAGCGACGACCAAGTTCTTCCAGTGGTTGTCCTTCAAACGAACGTCCAGTGGTGGTTGCACCTGAATCCAAAAATGTCGGTGGATAGGGAAACTCGACATCTTTGTAATAATCTTTGAATCTATCGGCAAAATCAAAAGGTTCATGTGTGGCTTTGTAATGACACATCAGGAAAAACGGTTTGTCTGGATTTCGAGATTTCAGCCAGTCGAGACTCAACTCTGTTGTGATGTCATCCACATAGCCTTGGTAGGGTGTTCCAGCCGCTTCATTATCATTCCAGTTATCCTTCGAGAGATAAGTCGGATTATGATAAACACCGTGGCCCGGAAGCACCTTAAAATCGTCAAACCCACTTGGCATCTTTTTTAGATGCCACTTTCCAAAAATAGCGGTTTGATATCCAGCATGGCGTAGATCTTTAGCGATATTTTCTTTATCGGGATCTAAAGCGTCTTCAAGTGTGTAAACTTGGTTTTTATTACTGTATTGTCCTGTGAGTATCGTTGCGCGGCTAGGCGTACAAATTGAATTGGTACAAAATGTATTATTTAGTATAGCTCCCTGAGCGGCCAATTTTTCAATGTTCGGATTCTTGACAAAATCCTTTAAGATCCCACCATAAACTCCCCAGGCTTGGGCAGTAAAATCGTCTGTCAAGATAAAGACGATATTCGGACGCTGGGACGTGTTGTTTTTTTTCTGGGCCTGTGAGATGATTGGTAATAAGCCACAGATGAGCAATAACAATTTTTTATTCATGTGAATTCAGCTAATATAATAGTCGACAAATTAAACAGATTAGATTGTCGTCATACATGTATTCGTTCGCCTTGGTCTAGTTCTGTCTATTTGACTGTAGGCAAATCTACTTTTTATCGACAAATATATCGTGTATAAACTGTAATAAATATGTTAGTCATCGATACCCTTCCCATTTAAAATATGCTGATAATATTTTTCGATTCTTGATTCACGTGTTTTAATCTGCTTTGCTTGATTGAAATAGAATAGATAAGCTTTTTGTCGGCCAGGAGTCAGTGATTGAAAGGCTGTTTGAAGTAAGGGGTCATCATTTAATGCACGAGTAAATTCTTCCGGTACGGGATAATCTTCGGTTTTTCTCATTTCAATTTTTTTGCCTGATTTTTCGATCTCAATGGCTTCACGTATATATTCTGCAATAGCCTCTCTTGAAACTTCAATTTGTTCGCTATTTGTGAACCTAATCTGTCTAGCTGACTGAACATTTTCGGTCTGCTGGATCAGCATATTTTTGGTGTCTTTTAATAACACGCCTTTGTGAAAAAGAAGTGCACAGTATTCTTTAAAACCGTGTATCAGGACTACATTTTTACCTTCAAAAGTATAGCAGGGATGCATCCATTTGTAATCCTCTCGAAGTGTTTTGTTCTCACGGATAATTTCTCTCAAAAGATTGAATTCTTCATTCCATTTTTTTGCATTTTCGAAAAAATGTTCGGCTTTTAAATTCATAATATATAGTTTAGGTAAGGTTAGAGACGATTTCCTGCAATCTGTTGTGCGCCATATTAATACCTTGTGCGAACGGCATCTGTAGGAGTTGGTTCCGAAATTCTACAGATTGAAATACAATATGCATTTGAAGTATGCTGCGCTCCTCATTTATTTTTTTAAATGTTAAATATTCTAATTGTACAGGAAACGAGGTGTTTTCCATTTCGAAAGTCCTTGTGATGCGTTGATTGGGTAGAAATTCATGTATCGTTCCATTTGCGCTAAACATAACAGTACCATTGTGGGATGTTTCGAAAGCATAAGAACCATGTTTTCTGTTTTCTAATTTTAGTACTTTGGTACCCATCCATTGTTCGAAGATTTGGGGATCTTCATATGCTTTGAAGAGCAGCTCCAAAGGTAAGTCGAATTCCCTTGTGATCATAATTTCCTGTTTATTGTCCTCTGCATGGACATTGGTTTTTGGTTCCATTTTATTTGTTCTTATAGTTTTTCATAATAGTTTCCAGCTTATTGAATCTGTCTTCCCACATCTGGCGAAATGGCTCGATAAAATCGGCAATTTCTTTCATCTTTGGTGGATTAAGCTGATAATAGATCTCGCGTCCATTTTGCTGAGATTTTAATAGTTCACATTCTGTCAATATTTGCAGATGTTTTGAGACGGTTGGTCTTGCTGTATTGAAATTGGCTGCAATAGCACCTGCAGTCATTGCTTGGGAGGCTAAAAGCAGTAAGATCGCTCTTCTGGTGGGATCTGCTATAGCTTGGAAAACGTCACGTCTTAAATTCATATTGAAGTCATTTGACTACTAATTTACATGTAGTTATTTGACTACGCAAGTTTTTTTTAAACCAATGATTTGAAAGGAAGTAAATATTGCCGTGGGGTGGGGTCATTAACGAATAAAAATTCTTTCTTAGCGAATTTAAAATAGAACTGACCGAGAATTAGTCGTATGAATCAATTTTTGAGAAATAATTCTAAATTAGTGTAATCAATTTTAATATAATGAAAACACAATTATCTTACTTAAAAAAATTAGGTGTATTAGGGACCAAGACTTTAGTCAAGTATTATCTGGTAGCTATTGTTTCCACTCTATTATATCTCGCAATTGGGGGTTTTCAATTTAAGAATAGCGATGATGCTTTCTTTTCAATGATCGGCCACGCGCAATCCGCTGGCAAATTTCTTTGGCTAATGGGATTGATTTTATTACCTGTATTACTCTTTCTTTTTAGCAATAGATATGTGTTTTCCAAGATTGCGAGTATCGTTGTTGAAGAAAGACAGGATGATCTTATCCTTCCTGCATTTGATAAAGTTTTATTGGTTTTTCAATCGAATCAACCCGATGTAATACAAAACACCGCTGATTACACTTTTGCGAAACTCAAATTGATCAATGATGTAAAAAATACTCAAATAGAGAGTCCCTGGGTCAAGCGGATTCTTATTTTCGGTTTGAATAAAGTGAAGTTTGAGACCCTTGACTTGGATCATAACGATAGCTTTTATGCTATTGTAAAGTCAAAATTTATAGGAGTGCTTGAAATATTAACCGAACCAAATAGCAGACCATTTTGGATTTGTATCGTTGCTCAATGGCTTATTTTACTTTTTGTCTGGTTTACCAATTAGACTATCGGAATGTTTCATTTATGTTGTTCAGCAATTGCTCTTATTTTCTGTTGTAAAAAATGAGACGGCGGCTATTCTATAGATTTTATTTAGTATTTTAACTGAAAGAAGAATAAAAAGAGAATTAAAAGGACGTCATTATGAAAAAGATTTTTTTTACAGCTATCGCTTTTTTTATTGTATCATGTGTTGTTGCTCAAGCGCCTCAGGTAAAAGTTGAGGAGGGGATATTAGAAGGGATTACCTTGTCAAGCGGGGTGGAATCTTTCCGTGGGATTCCATTTGCGAAGCCACCTGTTGGTGATCTGAGATGGAAAGAGCCGCAGGCAGCAGTACCTTGGAATGGCATTCGTAAAGCAAATCATTTTGGCAGCTCGCCTATGCAAAAGCCTATTTATGGAGATATGAGATTTCGTTCACCCGGAATCAGTGAAGATTGTCTTTATCTGAATATATGGCGTCCAAAAACAACCAGTGAGGGCAAATTACCTGTTTTAGTTTATTTTTATGGTGGGGGATTCAATGCTGGTGATGGATCGGAAAATCGCTACGATGGGGAAAGTTTTGCAAAAGAGGGGCTTATCGTTGTTACTGTAAATTATCGCCTTGGTATTTTTGGCTTCTTTGCACATCCAGCGTTGACCGAGGAATCACCTAAACATGCATCTGGAAATTATGGTCTCCTGGATCAGTATGCAGCCTTGTTGTGGGTCAAAAAAAATATTGCTGCATTTGGTGGTGATCCAGAGGAGGTAACAATAGGTGGAGAGTCTGCAGGTAGTATGTCTGTCTCTGCACAGATGACCAGTCCGTTATCCAAAGGATTGTTTAAACGTGCTATCGGGCAGAGTGGAAGTGTCTTTAACCTGCGCTATAGTACTGTTTCTCTTGCGGAGCAAGAACAACAAGGAATTAGATTTGCAGATCGGGTAAATACAAAAGAGCTTGCCAAGCTGCGTGAAATGCCTGCATCTGAACTTCTTGATAAAGCCAGTGAGCCAGGGGCATTTGCTACACGGTTGATCGTCGATGGATATTTCCTGCCAAAATCCCCACTCGCGATTTTTGAGGCCGGTGAACAGTCTAAAGTACCTTTGCTGGCCGGCTGGACTTCGACGGAAGCTCCATATACTGCTTATATGGGGAAATCTTACCCCTCTCCAGAGAACTATGAAAGGTTGGTCAGAACACAATATGGGGCTAAAGCTGATGAAGTTCTGAAACTATATCCCGGAAAAACGGAGATGGAAGTCATCCGATCGTCAACAGCATTGGCCAGTGATAATTTTATAGTCTATAGTACGTGGAAATGGCTGGATCTGCAACGGAAGAATAGTGGTCAACCTGTGTTTGTGTATATATTCGGACAGCCTCGACCACCTATGCAGCCGGCCTATAGCGATGTGCAGACTGGACTTGCGGGAGGAATTAGCAAAAAGTCTGAACAACGGCCTAGCGAGAAGATGCCACCGCCTCTGTCGGGTGCTTTCCATGCCAGTGACATAGAATATTTATTAGGAAATCTAAGAAGCAATGATGTTTTTGCTTGGACTGATAATGATTTTAGGGTATCACAAATGGGGCAGAATTACTTTGTCAATTTCATTAAGACAGGTGATCCAAATGGAAAGGGACTTTCCGTATGGCCGAAAACAATAGGCAAAGATGAGCGCATGAACATTCTTAATTTAGACGTCGATGTGAAAACATCTGCTGAGGAGTTTCGGGACAGATACCTTTTTCTTGATAAGCTATTTATGGATCAAGCGCAAAAGGATCGAGAAATTTTATAATGCGTTTCCGCAAAACACTGGCTAGAAAAGCATGCCTGTCTGAATAAGTTTATGGAAAGTGTCTTTGTTATTTTATTAGGAGAGCAAAACTATTTGTCGGTAAGATCTGTTATCAGAATAACTTGTAGAAGGCAGCCTCATTCATCATGGCCTGTGCGGTGTTTCCTAATGATATTTTTGAAGATTACTAACGCGGAGCAAATTTGCTTATATGGAAATAAATCCTGATGTGATTATAATAGGTGGCGGTCTAGCTGGACTCACAAGCGCATTGCATCTATCCAAACAGGGATTGAAGGTAACATTAATTGAAAAGCATGATTACCCGCGCCATAAAGTTTGTGGGGAATATCTCTCCAACGAGATTTTACCTTATTTGTATTGGCTTAACGTCGATGTGAATGTGTTACATCCTGCACATATTGAAGAACTTAAATTCACAACACAACAGGGACAATCTTATAAGATCAAATTGCCATTGGGTGGCATTGGTGTAAGTCGCTATTCCTTGGATAGTTTGCTCTATAAAAAGGCAAAAGACAGTGGCTGTACAATCGTAGTTGCTACTGTTACAGCAATTTCGTTTAGTGATGATACATTTGCGGTTTCGTTTCAGGGGCAGATTTTAAACGCAAAGGTTGTGTTGGGAGCATATGGCAAACGTAGCAATATTGATCAGATTCTGTCGCGGGATTTTATGAAGAAGCCCTCGACCTGGATGGCTGTAAAAGCTCATTATTCTGGTGATTTTCCAGACAACCTTATCGCATTGCATAATTTTGAAGGTGGCTACTGTGGCGTTTCGAAAGTTGAACAAAATAAAATAAATGTATGTTATTTGGCAGATGTAGAAACGTTTAAGAAATATAGAAATATAGCAGATTATCAAAAGTACGTGTTGTCTAAAAACGACCATCTCAAGTATTTTTTTGATCACAATAGCATGCTCTTCGATAAACCGATTACAATCAGTCAATTTTCCTTTGATAAAAAAGATGCAATAGAAAACCATATCCTAATGGTTGGCGATACAGCTGGCCTTATTCACCCCTTCTGCGGAAATGGAATGGCTATGGCAATACATAGTGCTAAATTGGCTTCGGAGCTTATTTTGGACTACTATAGTTGTAAAATTAAGTCACGTCAACAATTGGAAATGATGTATGTCAATCGTTGGCAACAAGCATTCGGAAGGCGACTATTGTTTGGACGGATGCTGTCCAGCATATTGCGTTTTGAAATTGGTGCTACAATACTTCTTAAGCTCGCCGTTCTTTTTCCTAGAATTTTGACCTGGATTATCAAACAGACTCATGGAAATGCAAAGACAATAAAATGCGTATAAACACGAAACATAGAACAGGGCAGACTGAAATCATGGATGATTTCCTGCTTGCTGGCGAAGAACTTCGTGTCACATTGGACAGGATTTCAAAGATCAATCAGTTTCTGGGTGGTAATAGTATTACGTTGGATGGCGTAAAGAAATTGCTTTCACGAGCTGATAAGAACGGGACAATAACAATTGTCGATATTGGATGTGGTAATGGAGAGATGCTTCGTATGCTGAGTGATTATGGCGATAAAAATAAGATCGATCTTAATATGATGGGGATAGATGCAAATGATTATACGGTAAATTATGCGCGAACTTTATCAAAAGACTACGCTAATATATCCTATTTGTGTGCTGATATATTCGAGACTGATTTTGAAAATGTCAGCTATGATATTGTGTTGTGCACACTGACCATTCATCATTTTGATAATGAAAAAATTATTGAATTGATAGACAACTTAGTCAAAGCTTCCAATGTTGGAATCGTCATCAACGATCTACAAAGGAGCAAAGTTGCCTATCGTCTTTTTCAAGCTGTAGGTACTTTTTTTAGGTTAAATAAAATGACAAGAGCGGATGGACTTATCTCCATACTGAGAGGGTTTAAAAGAGATGAGTTAGAACAATTCTCAAAAACATTGCAATTAAAAAATTATACCATCCAATGGAAATGGGCTTTTCGTTACCAGTGGATAATTTCCAATATATGAGCGTTAAGATAATTACCGTTGCCAAGCAACTGCCTAAATATTCCTGTACGACTGCTGAGGTTCTTCCGTTATTGGATATTTGGCTTAAAGGAGAGGAGCCTCGTTTTGTAAAAAAGATAAAGAAACTTTTTGAAGGTTCTGCTGTGGAAAGGCGTTATGCCATCATGAATCCCAACGAAGTCTTTTCAGCAGCATCCTTTGAGGAAAAAAATGATATTTACTGCCGTGAAGCAATCGTACTTGGAGAGAAAGCACTACTTAAAGCACTTGAGAAAGCGGAATGGGATCCACAGTCCCTGGATTATATCATAACTGTAAGCTGTACAGGAATTATGATACCGTCATTAGACGCATACCTCATTAATAAGATGAGACTCAGGCAGGATATTGTTAGGCTACCAGTTACGGAAATGGGATGTGTTGCTGGAGTTTCGGGTGTCATCTACGCTAAAAATTTCTTGCAGGCCAATCCAGGTAAACGCGCTGCGGTAATTGCGGTTGAAGCCCCAACAGCTACTTTTCAGCTGGAGGATTTCTCGATGTCAAATATGGTCAGTGCGGCTATATTTGGAGACGGTGCAGCCTGCAGTCTGCTTTCATCTCATGAAGAGGATTGCGGACCAGAAATTCTTGACCAGCAGATGTATCATTTTTATGATACAGAAGATATCATGGGTTTTAAGCTGACTAATAGTGGTATGCAGATGATACTGGATGTTGATGTCCCCAATGTGATCGCGTCGCATTTTGGAGACGTTATACATCCATTTTTGAAAAAGAATAATCTGGAAATCAAAGATATTAATTACATGATTTTCCATCCGGGCGGGAAGAAGATTGTAGCAACAATTGAGCAGATTTTTGCTGAATTTGGTAAAGATATTATGGATACTAAAGCGGTGCTTGCACAGTATGGCAATATGTCGAGTGCTACCGTACTTTATGTTCTTGAACGCATCATGAAGCGTAAGCCAAAAGCAGGAGAATTTGGGTTGATGCTGAGTTTTGGCCCTGGATTTTCAGCACAGCGGGTATTATTAAAATGGTGACCTACTTAAATTTGATCAATGGAATTGAATAATATAATGGCACAATTGCCCTATAGAGAACCTTTTTTGTTTGTCGATGAATTAATTCATGTTGATGAGGGAGGCATTACAGGTGCCTATACTTTTAATGAAAACCTGGATTTTTATAGAGGCCATTTTTATGGCAGAGCGATTACTCCAGGAGTTATTTTGATCGAAACTATGGCCCAGATAGGTTTAGCCTGTCTGGGAATTTTTTTGCTGGATAAAGAGGTTACGGCTAGCGCTGCTATAGCGTTGACATCGAGTGAAATAGAATTTTTAAAACCTGTGTATCCGAAGGAAAGAGTTACCGTGTTTTCGAAAAAAGTATATTTCAGGTTTGGTAAACTGAAATGTGAGGTCGTTATGAGAAATGAAAGCGGACAGGAGGTTTGTAAGGGGATATTGGCAGGTATGATTACGGAGGAGCTATGAAGAGAGTCGTCATTACAGGAATGGGGGTTGCTGCGCCGAATGGGGTAGGCGTACCCTCTTTTACCCAAGCGATAAAAGAGGGTGTTTCGGGTATTCGACATGATGTGCAACTGGAGAAATTACAGTTTTCCTGTCAGATAGCAGGCACTCCTGAAATATCGGATGATTTTAAAAGGCGCTATTTCACTGAACTTGAGCTTAGAGGTTTTAACAGTACAGGAATATTATATGGAGTCATTGCAGGTATGGAGGCTTGGGCAAATGCGGGTCTGCCTATAGCTATTGACTCTGCCCCGGATTGGGACAGTGGAACTATTTTTGGATCTGGGACCTCTGGTATCGATAAATTTCGTGAAAGCATTTATAAAATTGACGATTTGCAGACCCGTAGGCTAGGCAGTACAGTAGTGGCGCAGACCATGAACAGTGGAGTTAGCGCATACTTGGGGGGCAAATTGGGCCTTGGAAATCAGGTAACAACAAATTCATCTGCTTGTGCAACTGGCACCGAAGCAATTCTAATGGCCTACGAGCATATTCGATCGGGGAGAGCAAAACGGATGTTAGCAGGCAGTACCGGAGATAGTGGCCCTTATATTTGGGGTGGTTTTGATGCATTACGCGTATGTAGTTCGCACTATAATGACCGTCCGCATGAAGGCTCTCGCCCGATGAGTGCGACGGCTGGAGGATTTGTACCCGGGAGCGGCGCTGGAGCTTTGCTACTGGAAGATTTGGAAAGTGCTTTAAAGCGCAAGACCATCATATATGGCGAGTTATTGGGCGGTCAGGTAAATTCCGGGGGACAAAGGGGCAATGGTAGTATGACTGCTCCCAATAGCGATGCCGTACGTCGATGTATCGTGGAGGCCTTAAAAAATTCGGGTATTTCAGCTTTAGACGTTGATGCCATAAATGGACATTTAACGGCGACTGCTAAAGATGCTTTTGAAATAGAAAACTGGACTAAAGCCCTTGGACGTAAGGGAAAGGAATTTCCATTTATAAATTCGTTAAAAGGTATGACTGGACATTGTCTCAGTGCAGCTGGCAGTATAGAGAGCGTAGCTACGGTATTACAGCTATATCACGGTTTTATATTTGGAAACAGTAATTGTGTCGACTTACATCCTGAAATTACTGCACTGATAGATCCATCAAGCGTACCTACGCGCACGATAAATGTTGAACCTCAAATTATTGCCAAAGCAAGTTTCGGATTTGGGGATGTAAATGCCTGCTTAATATTTAAAAAATTTGATAACTTAACGTATGACTAGAGAAGAACTGATCCATGCTTTAAAGCCTATTATAGGACCTTACACGACCAATGAGGAGGCATTCGGAAAGCTTTCCGAAGAAACGGATTTTATTCAGGATCTGCAAATCAATTCAGCTAATCTAGTTGATATTGTACTGGATATCGAAGACCAATTCCAGATAGTTATTGAAAATGCTGATATGGAACGTATGCTTAATGTAAGGGCGGCAATCGATATTATAGAAACCAAGCTTAATGAAAATGATTGGTAATGACATTGTCGATCTAGTTCAGTCCCGAAAAGACAGTAATTGGAGACGCCGGGGGTTTATAACCAAAATATTTAATGAAAATGAACAGCTGCTAATAGCCAATAGTTACGATCAGGAGGTCGCTATATGGCTCTTATGGAGTATGAAAGAAGCGGCTTATAAGATATGGAATAGAGAGACCGGGAAGAGAAAATATATACCTCATAGATTAACGTGTTCCGTCGTTGAATGGTCTGGTGACACTGCTATCGGACAAGTTGTCTGCGAGGGGAATAGTTATTATACTAAGACCATAGTTTGTTCTGATTTTATACATACCATAGCGGTCAGGGTATTGAGCCACTTGAAAAATGTTTTGGAAATCAAAAGATGTGAAATCGTTAGGGATCCGCTTGGCTTGCCCAACATTGCCATGGAAGGAAAAAAGGAGCTGTTGCCAATTTCTATAAGTAATCACGGTCGTTTTGAGAAAATAGTTGCGATTCTATAAACACGGATATAAAAGCCAATTCGTAAAAATAACTATTGTACTTGGATTGATTCTTCTCTTAGCATTTGTTTGAACTTGGGATCTCGTATGTATCGACTAAAATCATGGCTTGACATGCCCGTAAAATCGGTCATCGAAAAGATCGTGTAATTTTTCTTAAGTGCGTTAAAGCTCTCCTCTTTATACCCTAGATCAGTTGGGTTAAGCTTGTTGGATAGAAATCCGAAAAATTTCTTTAACATTTTGTCAGTGCCATTAATCGTGATATGTACTTTCTTTACCTGTGAACTCAATTCTACAAATTTTTTTGTATTACTTGTTGTGTCAGTATATTGAAATTCGGAAAGGCCTATTGCTGGTGCTAGCATGATGCAGGTAATTCTGTTTTTGTTTTCCAGCAATGGCTTTGCCCGTTCGATATCGACTTTGTGGATGTCTTTGGCCTGAGCGGAAAATGAACTGTTGTATTCAGGATTAGAAATTGCGCTCATAACCACAGACGCACCGCGACTATGCGAGATAATATAAACATCCTTATCGGCCATATTATTAAGTATACGCCTTAAGCCAAATTCACCAGCCATCTGGCTAAAAGAGGCCGCTGAAAACCAATTTTTTGCAGATCGAAAAGGAGAAGTCGACCGTAAGCCATCCCAATAAAATCGAATGATTTCGTCGGTTTTGGGATTTGTAACGATATGGTCAGCAATATATTTATATTGTTTTACAACAGATTCTTCATCCGCATTGAAGCCATGGATCAAAATAAAAACACGTTTCTTGGGTGCAATACGTTTCGAAAGACGGAGCATATTACCTCGTTCAAAAGCAAGCAGTTGTTCGCGGTCACCTCTGTCGGAGGCAATTTTCATAAGCGAATAAGGATCTCTAGCTGCTTTATTTGAGGGAATGCCATAATTTTTTTTCCAGTTGTCGGGATAAAAATTACCATTTTGATCCACAAATGAATACCATAAATTAGGATCTGCTCCGGTATTGGGAGAAGTCGAATCAGGAAGATTATGGATGAGGCCACACGAGGTGAACAAGCCGATAAAGATGACGAAATAGAGAAAATACCTTTTATTCATATGATTTATTTCCTTCAGTAACTGAATTTTATTTTTTCGTTAGGATCCAATGGCTACAAAATTGGATATCTTTTCAGAAAGAAGTTATTTCTCGTAATATAGTTATTATTTTGAATAGGAAAAAGTGAGGTTTTATTTTTTTTGTGATCTTCTAAAAACTTCCTTAACCCCACCTTTTGTTAAAATAATGACATTATAACTCCCTGTCTTGTCCTGAATAAATTCGATAGTTCTGTCGTTGTCGTCCACTCTGAAAAATTTTGTTTGAGATTCAGGAATGAGCTCAATATCCGCATCATTATAATAGAGTTTACCTCCAATTTTTAACACCTGTATTTTGCCATACTCACCCACATAGTTTTTGTATATGGTCGTATCTATTTTGGCCCGATGATGTTTGTAGGGCATTTCTACTTCTTTGCCGAGTGCAATTGCAGAAAGGCCATAACCTATGATATGAGATAGAGAACCGTTGTTGGAAAGTACGGTGACAAATAGTTTGTCGTCTGTAAATCGATTAAAGGAAGTCATGGTACCGAAAAATCCTCCATCATGCGCAATTAAATAATGTCCCTGGTTATAAAATGGATTGATTATAAATCCATAGCCCCAATTTTCGGAACTATAGGGGGTAAACATTTTTTTCTTCATTGCGTCAGATAGTATGGTTGTTCCGTAGAGCGCTTTGTCCCATAGGGCTAAATCTTCGACAGTTGAATACACACCATCATGACCCAAATTGATGTTCCAGTTGATATAAGGATTATGAATTAGCCCCTCTTCATTGTGACAGTATACTTTTGCTTTTTTTTCCACGATGGATTCGTTATTACTGACGCCGGTATTTTTCATCCCTACTTTATCAAAGATATTTTTCTTTAAGAAAGCCGAATATTTTTCGCCTGAAACCTTTTCAATAATTTTAGCTAACAAATAATAACCGATATTCAATACATTAAGGTTTTATGAATCCGCATGAATTACTATTTTTATTGTACCTTACTAGGTAATTGACCATGTAATTAAAAATAAAATGATCGATTTGAACCCAGAAGAGAACTACATCGCAATAAATAAACATTCGTGGAATAACAGAACGGATACGCATTTGAAATCAGAATTTTATAATCTAGCTGGATTTTTAAAAGGTGAGACTTCACTGAATACAATTGAACTGGCATTAATCGGTGATATTAGCGGAAAAAAGATTCTACATTTGCAGTGTCATTTTGGCCTGGATACTATTTCTTTAAGTAGACTTGGGGCAAAAGTAACCGGTGTTGACCTGTCGGATAAAGCTATTGAAAGTGCTCGGAAAATTGCCGAAAAAACGAAGGCCAATGTGCAATTTATCTGTTGTGATCTGTATGACTTGGAGAATCACCTTGACGAACAATTTGATTTCGTATTTACAAGCTACGGTACGATTACCTGGTTACCGGACTTAGATAGGTGGGGGAAAATAATTTCGCGATTTTTGAAACCGAAAGGGAAGTTTGTTTTTGTTGAGTTTCATCCAGTTGTCTGGATGTTCGATGATAATTTTGATAAAATAGACTATAATTATTTTAATGTAGCTCCAATTGTTGAAACGGAGGAGGGGACTTATGCGAATAAAAGCGCAGCTATTACACAATCTTCCGTTACTTGGAATCATAGCATGAGCGAAGTCGTCGGTGCTTTGCTTCACAATGGGCTGAATATTCAAGATCTGCACGAATTTGACTATTCTCCTTATCCAATATTTAAAAATATGACAGAATTCGAATCTAAAAAATTCAGAATAGCCCATTTGGGAAATAAAATCCCCATGGTCTATTCTATTGTCGCAAGTAAAGGTCTATAAAGACTTCTCTTAACATATCGATCTAAAAGCTTATGCTTTCACTGTAAAATTATTGGGAATTTTCTTGACCCCTTAGTGTAAATGCCAGAGTTAGATTGTTATAAAATATCTACTGATCTATCAGACATCGTTACTTCTTTTTCAGATAACGCTTTATCATTGGACTAAAATCTATTTTGGAAGAAGTCTGAATATGCTCTGCGAATACTGATTCGGGAAACTCATCCAATGTTTTAAAATTAATGCAGCCTTTCTGGAACTTGGGCTTAGGCAATTTTAATTTTAGTTCTGTCATTAATTCTGGGTTAGTATACATCACCAAGGAATGGAATGAAATATAATTCTTCGCGACGGTTAACCCATATTTAAACACCCCTTGCTGATTAAAGCTGATCGCATAAGGGTTTGACATGAATTTTCCGAAACTCTCGGAAACGGCACTGTCATTTTCTGCTATTGCTTTTCGGAATTGACGGATTACTTGTTGTTCACTGTCCGAAAGCGTATTGATATACTGATCTATTTGCATCAATTTTTTGTCGTCCATAAGGCTTGTAATTGTGATCTAAAAATATTCAATTTTAAAATATTACCCCTCTTTATTTTCGATTTTACCCCATATGATTGGTAAGTTGTTTATAACTTAATGTTGTTAATCAAATTATAAAGTTCGTATTCATTGGGACAAGAATACGTGTATAACAAATCGTAACAATTATTAAAACTAAAAACAAAATTATGAGAAAATTTATGATGGTGATTTCAATCGGAGCAGTTGGATTACTGAGTTGTCAAAAAAACATTCAACTGGAATCTACGGCATCGTCGAAACTAAAAGCGAAAGCGAATCTGACTAGTGTTGGTAATACTTATTATGTAGACCCGAGTGGAAACGACGATAGTACAGGGACAAGTACGACGGCAGCGTGGAGAACTTTAGCCAAAATAAATGCTTCGGTGTTTGCTCCGGGTGACCGCATTTTGCTTAAGAGCGGTGGGGTATGGAATGATACTTTGCATATAAAAAACTCAGGAACAGTTGATGCTCCTATTAGCATAGACAAATATGGAGGCGAGGTTCGCCCGATTATCAATGGCGGGGGGAAGCGGAATGGATCGAATACACTTTATCTCAATAAAGTGTCTTATTTCGAAGTGAATAACCTCGAATTGACGAATACTATCCCTACCGGAACAAGTTATGCTGCCACTGGCATCCGGGTGGTTGGAGGTAGCTCCTCAGGAACTGCTATAAGCAATGTTGCCATTAAAAACTGCTATGTCCATGATGTGAATGGTGCGGCTGACGGACAGACCAATTATAATAAGAGCTCCGGTGGGATTATTTTAGATGGTAAAATATATGGTGCATTGGTGCAAAGCTGCCATGTTGCCAACTGTTCTGTTGAGGGAATAAGGACAACCGGGGATCGAGCCATGGCGGCTAGATCAAAAGATATTATTATTGATAATAATCTGATAGAATATATTTATGGTGATGGTATTGTTATGTCTGGAGTAACCGGAGGAAGTAAGATTACGCATAATACTGTCTATAAAGCCTGTATGAATACGGGGTCGGAAAATTATGCTGGTATTTGGACAATTGGCAGTTTGAATACGCTGGTCGCTTATAATGAAGTGTATGGTATGACAGGTGGAGGCGCTAACGATGGGGTCGCTTTTGATGCCGATGGCTATGACACTAATTCTGTGACTGATGGAGATATCTTCGAATACAATTATTCGCACGATAACAACGGTGGTTTTATGCTGTTTATGAATCAATCCAAGAATATTAAAGTCCGTTACAATGTTTCTGTCAATGACATCGGTACAACCAGGTTAAAGAAACTTTTTTTGATCGAAAAAACAACCTACGATTCCCGGGAAATCTACAATAATGTTTTCTATATCAAAAATCCAACAGCTAGCCTCTTTAATGTTATGAATGGGGTGAGTTCAGGGAAGCCATACGCTACCTTTTCAAATAATATTTTTTATACTACTTCCACCATTAATAATCTGTCTACTCAAGCGGATAATGGACTGAAGTTTAACAATAACTGTTTATTTCCATCGAGTACTTTTACGGCATTAAATTGGGGGACTACGGTGCGTAACAATAATTTTTACGAAGACCCTATATTTGTTAATCCTATAGGCGGGACTGGGCTTGCTGCTGCAAAAGGTTACGACGTCGGTGCGACTTCACCCGTCATTAATGCTGGTGTTTTTATCAATAATAACGGTGGGCAAGATTTCGCTGGTAATGCATTGCCTTCCGGCAATCCAGACGTTGGGGCCTTTCAGCATGCTGTTATTGCAAATGCAGGGAGCTCTCTTGCAGATGCCTATGTCCGGAATGGAACATATGCTGGCACAAATTATGGTACCACAGCTGATCTTGTTGTCAAATCTGATGCTACTTCTTATGCTCGTAAAGCATACACTAAATTTGATATTGCGATGATTACTAAACCGAAAGTCAGCTCGGCGAAGTTGAAAATGTATGTTGCAGGAGCAAATACGACACCACAGCGAATAATTAATATTTATACCACAAATACGACATCTTGGTTGGAAAATAGTATTAATTGGAACAACGCCCCCATGGATACCGTACTTGTGGGCAAGATTGCTATTTCGGGGATAGGTTTACAGACTGTAGACGTCACTTCTGCCATCAATAGATTGCTGACGGGGACTGATCGGAAAGCGTCTTTTCTATTTTTAAACGCAGGTGTGGCTTCGTCTACAAATGACATGTCCTTTAGTAGCAGGGAAGCTGTCGCAAATAGACCAACTTTGGAACTGCAATACTAAACTGGAAGCTATTTAAAATAATTTCGTATTATTTTGGACAACAAAATCAAAGAGCCACAAAGAAGATAAGTTCTTTGTGGCTTTTTAATTGATGGGGAATACAAGCATGTTTTTAGAACGCTGTAAAATAAATGGTATGCGACTGTCATCCCCAAGAGAAATAGCCCGAGAAATTGTGAAAGTAACACTTGAAAATTAGTCCTGAGTAGGGTCGGCAAAGACTCATCTAGCCTAAAGAGAAAATGTTAATAAGACCATATAGCGATTAAAAATGTTGGTTATCATTCGTCATACTACAGCCAGTTTTTTAAAGTTAAATGGACATATAGCTCACATACGGATTATTATTTCGTAAATTCATCCTATGAAGCCACTGATAGCATTATTTCGGATAGCTTCTTCTTACTAATAAAAAGGAATGCATGAAAAGCACGAAACGAAATAAAGGTTTTCTCTTCAAACAATATGACGAGCCGTTTCAAACGCCTTTTGATAAATTATTTGACATTTTCAAAGAACTGATTACACACACGTCCGGTGATTTTGATGAAGCCATTGATTGGCTAAGGCAATTGGACAAAGAGTTCAAACTAACTACTCCTGCCTATACAATAGACGATTTCATTGCGGATCTGAAGGATAAAGGATACATCCAAGAAAGAATGGATTTTGGTGGAGAAGGTGGTGTCGATATTACTTCAAAGTTGGAGAAAGCCTTGCGACAACATGCTTTGGACCAGATTTTTGGAAAAATGCGAAAAGGAAAGTCTGGGAATCATAAAACCAATCACCTCGGGCGAAGTGACGAAAATATGGGTGATTTCAGAAACTATCAATATGGAGATGCTCTAGAAAAAATAGTTCTAACCGAGAGCTTGAAAAATGCACAGATCAACCATGGGATAGGAGAGTTTGCCTTATCAGAAAATGACCTCGTAGTAGAGGATACGCAGTTTAAATCGCAAATGAGCACGGTTTTGATGATCGATATCAGCCACAGCATGATTTTGTATGGAGAGGACCGGATCACGCCTGCAAAGAAAGTCGCTATGGCCTTATCAGAGCTTATTCTGACACGTTACCCTAAAGATTCACTTGACGTCATTGTCTTTGGCAACGATGCGTGGCCTATTGCGATAAAAGACCTGCCTTATCTGCAGGTTGGACCATTTCATACCAATACGGTTGCAGGTTTAAAACTGGCGATGGACTTATTACGACGCAAGCGACATGCGAATAAGCAAATATTTATGATAACAGACGGGAAACCGAGCTGTTTAAATATGCCGGACGGCACTTACTATAAGAATCCTATGGGGCTGGATCCTTTTATCACTAGCAAATGTTATAGTATGGCTGCGCAAGCTCGAAAGTTAGGAATACCAATTACAACATTTATGATTGCTACAGATCCTTATTTACAGGAATTTGTTGATGAATTTACAGCTTCAAATCAAGGAAAGGCTTATTACACGGGGCTTGGAAATCTGGGTGAAATGATTTTTGAGGATTACGAAGAAAACCGCAAAAAAAGAATACGATAAGAATATATGGATTACACAAAGATTATAACATTTGGTGCATTAAAAACTTCAGGGTATAAACCTAAAACAATAAAAGAAGAATTGCGTCAGAATTTGATTACAAAAATTAGGACAGGCGAAACAGTGTTTAACGGTGTACATGGTTATGAAGATACCGTTATCCCAGAACTTGAAAGAGCTATTCTCTCCAAGCATAACATTAATTTTCTAGGCCTCCGTGGTCAAGCGAAAACACGTTTAGCAAGATTGATGGTCAATCTGCTGGACGAATATGTGCCTGTCGTACAAGGTTCGGAGATCAACGATGATCCCTATAATCCCATATCGCGTTATGCGTTGGAAATACTGAAAGAGAAAGGGGATGATACCCCTATAAGTTGGCTTCATAGAAGTGAACGTTTTGCCGAGAAACTCGCTACACCGGATGTGACTGTAGCTGATTTAATCGGTGATGTAGACCCGATCAAAGCGGCAAATTTAAAATTGAGCTATGCAGATGATCGTGTGATTCACTTTGGTATGATTCCACGTGCAAACCGCTCTATATTTGTTATTAATGAACTGCCTGACCTTCAGGCTAGAATTCAGGTAGCACTCTTCAATATATTGCAAGAGGGGGATATTCAGATTCGCGGATTTAAGTTACGTCTACCGTTGGATGTACAGTTTGTATTTACTGCGAATCCGGAGGACTATACCAATAGAGGAAGTATAGTGACTCCACTGAAAGATCGCATAGGATCGCAGATACTGACACATTACCCTGCATCCGTTGAGATAGCAAAAATAATTACCGCGCAAGAGGCTAACTTGGAAGCGGCACAGAAGGATCATATTTACATCCCGGAGTTGGCGCGGGAATTGATTGAGCAGATAAGCTTTGAGGCTCGAAATAGTGAATATGTTGATGAAAAAAGTGGCGTGAGCGCGCGTATGAGCATTACGGCATTTCAAAACTTATTAAGCACGGCGGAATTGCGTATGCTTAAAAACGGTGCAGAGGGAACATCTGTGCGGTTGAGCGATTTTATGGGCATTATACCAGCGATAACCGGCAAAGTTGAGCTTGTTTATGAAGGTGAACAGGAGGGAGCTGATACTGTCGCATTGCAACTGATTGAAAATGCTATCAAAAGCCTTTTTCCGATCTTGTTTCCAAAAATTGAGAAGCTAGAAAGAGAAAATGAACGTTACCCCTACGATGATATTGTTCGCTGGTTCTCAGAATCAGAGGGAATTGAATTATCGGATGAGCTTAGTGATGCCGATTATAAGCGAATTTTGGATCAAGTGACACCGATCCATGCTTTCATTCAGCAATACCAACCTGAAACGACGCCTAAAGATCTTCATTTTCTGACGGAATTCGTATTATGGGGACTAACGCTCAATAATAAGTTAAGTAAATATAGATTAGGGAGTGGTCTGCAATTCCAAGATAACTTTCAGGGATATCTGAGGAACAATCTGTAATAGGTCATTAATAGCACAATGGGCAAATTTAGCATATAAATTTGCCCATTTGTTTTTTTCGGTAGGGTCTCGGAATAAAACCAAAAGTATGGTAATAAGCAAAATTGACTATAGTTAGAATTTTTTTTACATGAAAATAAGGTAGCTACATAGAAAAGCTGGGCAAGCCTTGGCAAATAATTCGGTAGATAAAAAAGTGTGGAACGACAATGTCGTTCCACAACATGTTTTTCATTGTAGTATTGTAGGATTTTTTCCAGTATTCTTATCGAATCAATTAAGAAATTTAGGATGATGGGATAGATGTCACCATTCATCTCAGCAATTACTTTCCTTGAGCCCAGTTTACTTGTTGAGCAAATGTAACTTAGAATAGAGGTATAAAAGATATAAAAAACGTCCTTTTTTATGTGAAAATGGGAATGTTTGACTTTTATGTTAAAAAAAACAATGTTAGGGATGCCTATCTACCCTTCGGGAGCCACAATCAAATACATGCAAAGGGTATTATATAGCAGATAATTCTGACATATGACGGGTCTTTGACGACCCCGAATTGTTATGACGTTTATAACATATTGTATCAATAGTGTTCTGTTTTGTTCCACAATTCTTAGTTGTCAAAAATTTTTAGTTGATTGTGTCTTTATTTGTTTAGTATTGATTTCTGATATTAATATAACGTATCTAATTTCTTAATAAAGTTTGATGGGTTTACCGATTATCTTTTTGATGCTAATACAATAAAAATGGATAAACCTATAAGTGATTCCTCCGGGTTAGCGCTAATTTTATTCTTTAAGCCTTGACAATAAATGAAGAAATATTTCTATTCGATTAGACCAGATGAAAAGACAATATAATTTCGATTTTCTAAACGCCTCTTTTTTAGGTAGTACGGTGTTTGTGCTCCTGTTTTTTCATTTTTCCTGTTCGAGTAATCGGGGATTTTTGAGTAATGAGGAATTGGTGTATCGCAATGAGCTAAATCGTTTAGAAGAAGCTGCGAAAGATAATCTGATAGACAATATAAAAGAATTCAATTCTTACGAGCATCGGCCAAAATCGGACGGTCCTTTTGACGAGTCTAACAATAAAGAGTTTCTGGTCAATAACATTCCGTATTTTGAGAGTTCGAACGATACCTTAAATCGCGTGTATAATTATCGTTGGTGGATGATCAGCAAGCATCTTCGGGATTATTACGATAAGCATGATGCAAAAAATTACTGGGTTGTTACAGAATTTTTTGGTTATCCCGCCTGGGGCTCCTTGAGTGGGGCTATTACCTGCCCGACAGCACATCAGTTTTACGAGTTACGATGGCTTCGAGATCCCAAATATCTCCAATCCTATGCTGAATACTTTATGCTTGGCTCAGCGTCCAAATTGAATCAGCGAGAAAACGGCAATTTTTTAACTCATCTCAGTAGGCCTGAAAGTGTTCATTTTTCCAGTTGGATGATCGATGGTATTGAATCATTTCTGAAAATTCATCCGGATCAAGCTTGGACGCAAAAGATGCTTCCAGCGATGGAGGCTCACCAACATATCTTGGATAGCCTATTTACTGTAAAGAATCCCAATGCAAAGACAGACGGCATGTACAAAATTCTTGATCTCTATGATGGGATGGAATTTAGCCTTTCGGCGGTTTTAGGCTTAATTGAGAGCAAGGGACCCTATGAAATTTATACAGATAGCACTTGGAAAGATCTTTATCTAGGCTGGGGGACAACCGACAAAGCGGCAAAAATGACAGTAGCGAAGAACTTTCCATTGGCATTTACTAAAGGTTATCCTGATTTTTATTTGGTACGCCCATCCGTTGGAAGTTATTCTTTTGGAAATACCAACGCTTTGCACAATCTCTATAGATTGGAACAACAACAAAATCCTTCGATGGAGAATAAGGCGAAGGCAGACCATTATAAGGTCAGAACCCAGGAAATACAGCAAAAATTTCTCAAGACGCTTTGGAATTCAGATGATGGGTTTTTCAATACTTTGACTGCCGGCGATAATGCCTATGGTGTTCGGGATTATGAAGCCCGGGTACGAGAATCTGTTGGTTACACACCCTGGTATTTCAATATGATACCTAACTGGGATAATAAAAAGTATGAAGTAGCGTGGGAAATGTTTACCTCTGAAAAAGGATTTAATAATCATAAAGGAATGACCACCGCAGAAAGACAACATCCCTATTATAACGAACAGGCTTATGCCTGGAATGGTAGAGGCTGGCCTTTTCAAAATTCGGTTGTATATAAAGCATATGGCAATTATTTAAGAAATTATAAAAATCAAATTACTGCACAAGACAAAGATACCCTCTACGAACAAATTATGAAACTTACACGACTTCACGGTTATGCCCATCCAAATATCGGTGAATGGTATATCCCAAGTGACGGCCAAGAATTTGGAGGGCAGAACGATTACTTTCATTCAACCTATCCAGACATCATCATAGCAGATCTCATTGGGTTTAAGGGGATGCATAGTAACAGCTTTCAGATTCAGCCGCTTATACCAGCAGGCAAAATGGATTATTTTTATCTCGGAAACTTAGATTATCATGGGAAAACGATAGACATTGTTTGGAAAGAAGACTGGGACCAAAACAAACCAGGAAAGCAGCGTAGGTTATGTATTTGGGTGGATCATGTTTTAAAGGCGACCAGCAAGGACCTTAATGTCAAAATAGAAGTACACTTAGACTAACTGAAAGACGTTGGCACTGCTTTCCCATACCGATTAATATTATTTTGGTTTGATGTCAGCGGTGCTGTTTCTTTATCTGTACATTCCTTTTATTTGTTAGTAGAATAATTAAAATGAAGATCGAAAGTTTGGACAAATAACAGATCTAATAACTAAGTTTGTCTAAAATGCTCGGATAACAATGGTAAAGGAGCTCTTTTTGGGGCGATAGTAGGATTTGTTAGATATGGCAAAATCAATCTTGAGACGCGCTCAGGAAGCATTTATTTTTACGCGACGCTGATTACTTCCGTTTCCGCATTAGGTATCTTAAAACAGGGTGGATTCAATGCCGGCCATATCTTTTCACTTTTTATCCTGATTTTAGTAGCTGTTGCTTATTGGCTTTATTCAAAAAAAGAAAAGTAATAGAAAAGCGAGGTATGTTGAAAATTTTCTCTTGTCGTTCAGTTTTTTCTTATCCCTTGTGCCTACTATTAATGAGACCTTCACCCGAATTCCAATAGGGCGGCCTTTGGCGAAGGATATCAAAGATCCCATCATTGGGCAAACGCTTCTTATTCTGTTTATGTTATTTGTGATTGGATCTATTTTTCAATACATCAGACAGAAGAAAATCAATAGCAAGGCAGAAAGAGAGATAATTAGAAGTAAAAAATTTTTTTAAGTTAATGAAATTCGAGTCTTTATTCAAAACAAAAAAGTTTTATTAGCGATTCCGTGGCATCAGATTGGAATCGCTAATAAAACTGCAGTTTTTTGTTTTTGTTAATTTTTAACGCCCAGCATTCGATCACCTAGTCCAGCTTGTAAGCCTGCACGGTATTAGTTCTGACGGTAGGCACATAAAGCATACCTGAAGATTTGTCGTAGCCAATATCGGCCGCACTTATCTTTTTGTCACGTGTATCAAGTAATACTGCATTGGAACCGTCGGGTGTGACATGATAGATCAGTCCTTGCCAGCCAGAAACTATAAATTCATTGGGTTTGATTTGCACGACGCCATCCAAACCACCTTCCATGCCTTTTGATATTATGGTAGTTTTTTTTTCCTGATCTATTCTTATGAGCGCTCCGTCCGACAGTACATATAGATCTTTCCCGACAGCTAACAGCCCGTTTGCACCTTTGAGATTTTCGGCATACAGCATAGGTGAGTCATTTTCAATGCGATAGATCTTTCCATGTCGCGTGTCACTCACATAGACGATACCCTTTGGATCAACAGTAATGTCGTTGAGCAGCTCAGCGCCATCGATGACAATTCTTTTGATTATGCTTGCATTATCCATATCGATCACAGCAATGGATTTAGAAAATGCTTCCGCAGCATATAGCCGGTTTTTGTGGATCCCTATACCTAGTACGGCATTGAGTCCTGTAACCCAATCTCTTTTGATAAATTTTCCGTCCATATCCATTTTGCTGATGAAAGCCTTTGTGTTCGGTTCGAAAGCTACCGTATTTGAAATATAGAGTACTTTGTTTTTGGCGTCTACCCAAACGGATTCAGGAGATCGCAGGGTTGTGTCCGATTGCCACTGAGGTGTTAAAGACCGTTGAGCGAATAGGAATTGTACGAACATGGTAAGGATGAATGTTAGCGTAATTTTCATAGAAAATCTAAATGAGGTTTATATAAGTTTAATGTACTCGTATTGTTTGACAATTGTTCAAAGGAACTTTTGTTCTCCAACTAAAAATGAAATAGATGAAGTCTAGAGAAAAAAATAGACCATCGAGACCATTTAATATACAGAATTAAGGCCATATTGTTTTCTTTTTTGAAGGAAAACACCACTAAGGCAAATAAAACGATAGATTTTTACTATTCTTCGTGCAGACCAATATGCTGTTCGATTAGTATTGGTCTAATGGAAATCCCAATTTTCTAGGTAATTCGATATGGCCTATTTTGTCATAATGCGTAACATTAGCGCCACTTGCTCACCTGCTGTACTTTTTCGTCTAATTGTACTGCCAGTGACTTTACTCTCGCTTTTAAGATCAATTTTCTGCCGGCGATTGTTCTGGTATAGATTAAATTACAATTCCCAACATGCTCTTCCCACTGATTGTTAAAATATTCAGCGAATTCTTTTTTACGTGCGAGCACTTCGGGAACAGCATGATAATCTTCCTGCTTTACAAAAAAAACAAATTTGTTTTTCCTGACGATCACATAACGCGGGTTATTGATTGGAGCGATGATTTCGAGTAACGAGTTGATGAATATTGATTTGTCAAACGTTGTGCCCCCCTCCAAATGGCAGTAAACGGAACCCGAGCGGTCAACTTGTGTTTCCACCCGAACTTCTCTATGATCGGTACGTATAATACGTGCTTTTAGCAAGCCATTTAGGAGTGCATGCCCCACCTTATTAAGATCTTTTGAAATATCCCTGTATTTCAAATATATTCTTAGAGAGTTGATGGTGTTTCTACCGAAAAGCAGCATTCCGACCGCGCCCAAGCTTGCTATGTAAATATAAAGATCTTTGAGGCTCTGCATATTTTTTATAGCTCTGATAAATCCTTGTACGTTGTCAAGCCCAAAACTAAGCCAAGCAGCAGCCACTGTAGCCAATACATTTCTAATTGTTTTGTTGAGATACAGCGATTTTACGCCTTGATAATCTTGTTCTTCTTCAAATGGTATTTTGATCTCTTCGACGAGATTTACCCCCTTGGTCAGCGCATCATCCCACCGCTGCCTGAGGATTTCCCGATTGGCTGCAAATGTCAGCATTTCAGCATTTTTTCTTAAAATTTCTCCGACGTTGTTTATATTTTCGGGTAGATCCAAGCGGTCTATACCATTTTCAATTTCGGGTTCTTGTCGCAGCGAGACGCCGACAAAGCTTTTAAACCGTCGTTTTAATAATTTAAAGTCATCTCCACCCGTTGCGGAGGTGGGGTCTGTGCATACCAAATGCCAGATATTTGCCGTTTTATTCCTATTGCCCTGTTGAGCTCTGATAGCGCGGCCCCGCATTTGATTGGAAAGTACAAATGAGCCCACAAAGCTCGCCAAGATCAGTGCATTGATTGCTGGAGCATCCCAGCCTTCACCCAGTAAAGACTTGGTTCCCAATAAGATTTCAATTTCTCCTACCTGGAAGAGCTGTGTGACAATGTGAACAATATCGTGTTTAAGTGCTTCTGTCTGGTTTATTAATAGGTAATTAGCGTCATAAGGAACAGGGTTCGCATGGCTGTCATAGATACCATAGTTGACGGCAGTGACTTTAAATACAGGGTATGTGCAAGCTGGAATAATGATCATGGAGCCTGTAAGCACACCGATTTTCTTATTATTCTTATTTTCCCGTCTTAATTTTTCGAAAATAGGGATAACACCGATTTTATTTAATTCAAGCTCATTGCGATCGGTGTTTACATAAAATTCCTTTCGAATGAAATCCGAAAGGATGACCAAGCGTAGATCTTTACCCAATTTTTCATATTCAAAATCCACAATGGCTTTAATAGCGTCCATTTTACTGATACTGGAGGTTAAATATTGCTGGATACGGCTATTTTGGAAAAAGTTTATCTGTTTTCTTTCGATAGCACCATGTCGTTGCAGTCTATTCTCCAGAATGTTTCGATGCTCTTCAAATGCATTAAAATATACCTTTTCCCGATAAAGATAAAAATCAAGTAGAATTTCGAGCCATTCATAATCCAGGCTGGGTATCTTAAAATCTTTGTCGCCGATGATTTCCATATGAAGCTCGGGAATTGGGATTTCGTTGGCATGTAGAAAAATTAAGCATGCAGAGTAATATTTTAAGTTATTATAAACCCAGTCGAGATCAGTTAAGGGGGCCAGCCATATCGGATGTTTTTGGATGGCTTGGAGCAATACTTCGTCGCTACGTATATCCTTAAACAGTTTAAGCATGCTATCCCTAAAATCGGTAATAAGCTGTCTTTCCTTTTGGCTTGGCGAAGTGAAATAGACATAATCCTGATGCGGACATAAATCGCCTTCAATGACAAGTTCGGGGACTGAAATTTCTGCATCTATGGGGCCGTTGAGATCCATATAGCGCTGCCATTCTGTTGGGGTGACATCATAAGGCGGAGTAGCTGTCAGACCTACCACCGTTGGCTTCAGTTTTTTCTTGATATTTGTTAAGGTATGCCACCACTCATTTTTAAGGTGATGGGCTTCGTCGATGACAATTGTACCGATTTTCTGCGATTTCAATCCCCGTAGGATAAGGTCAAGATTTGAATCAGTTTTCGTTCCATCCTGATTATTGCAGGCCGCATGTAGTCCCTGATAGGTCACTACGGTCATAAATTTCGGATTCCGGATATCTCTGGAGATCCAGTCAGGAACGGTGTCCGTTTGAAGAAATAGTTCGCAGAACCGTTGTATCCATTGGTTGCGGATCGCGCGTGTCGGCGCGAGGATTAAAGTAGGTTTATTGATGCGGATTGCTACTTCAAGACCTAGGACGGTCTTACCCGATCCGGGGGGAGCTACTACATGTAAATGCCCATCTTTAAGATGCTCCTGTAATTCTTCGAGTACACGCAGTTGGTACTTTCGCCATGCATATTTGAATTTAATTGCTTTAGGATATTCAGTCAATAGAGTAGAATAATTTAAATTTTATACCAAATTGTCGCACAAGATACCAATTGTCATTGCAATTACTATTCGTAGCGGAGGGTTATCGTTATACAACAGTATTCTCAGACCTCGTAGGCGTAATTTTTTACTTAGGTAAATGTAAACATGTTTGTCAAGATTTTTAAACTTATTTATGAAATATTGGTTGTCATTTACAAAGCGCTTTTAAAGTCAATTCCAACATATAATAAGTGAGCGACAGCGAATTGTAAACGGCTCGGGAAAATTGTTTTAAAAGTGTTTATTTTAGTGAAAAGAATGCGTTGGATTCTTACAGCACAAATTCAGCTGCATATTATCCTGAATTGCAGGAGTTTTTATTGGTTGTACCTGATTGGAAATATTCTCAGAAAATAGCCGTCTATTATCGATGGGCTTTCCAATGATAGATAAGCGAAAACTAAAAATGCAACCCTTTATTTATGAATAACATATGATGAATAGATTTCCATTACTTGTTCTCGCGATTTTATTTTCAAATTGCCAGAGCAACCTGAAGCAAACTGCTGATACGATAAGCGTATCGGAACAGCAAACAGTTTTAGATGCTTTGAGTAGCCACATGCACGCAAGTATTACCGATCTGACCGAAGCAAAGCGTGTCCCGGCTAATCAATTTTTATTAGCGAGTTATTATCCATTGACCCCAGACGAACTCAAGGCCATGGAGGTGGCTTCGAAGCGACAAGGCAGCTTTGCGACGGGTTTAGCGGATAGGATACATTGCACGCTCACAAAAATTATGCTAACGAATGAAAAAGGTGAAGAAGTGAGCTTGGTGGATACAGTTCAAAATCCTTTATATCTGCAACGTTTCGGTCTTTGGGACTATGATCATCAAACCTGTCAAAATCTGGGCATAACCATTCAAACCAAACAGTTTTTTTCTGAATTAAAAGGTACTGTGCGGCTTAAGTTGCAAATTGACCAAGGGCTTGAAAAGCAGGTGGATATTCCGGTTAAAGTCAGTATAAATGATAAATAAGGCCCCTTTTTCGGCGAATGGAACTTCGGTTATCGTACTTCTAGATCTGTCATACAGGAATATAGATTGAAGTGATTAAAGAACTTAAAAATTTAGGATCTTTATGCTGTTCTGGACCTGTCTAGGAGCATTGCCGAGCCGTTTTCATGGCACTTGAGGGGAGTTGAAGCGATTTTAGGGGGACTTAAAAGCAATAATTTCAAATATATTAACATTTAAAGATATGAAATGGGAAAAATTGTATTAAGATTCTGGTTGGTTAATATGTTGATAAGTGTCTCACTATTTATCCTGTACCGACTTATTATTGCAGAGACCAACACAGCTGCTACAGGGTTCCTGGAGAGTATTATAGTTATTATGGAGGTTGTTGTGAATTTGGGTTTTTCAACGATCTATCTTTTCGCAATGATTTTGTGTTCCTTACTTTTTTTTCTAAATCAAATAGAAAAAGTTAGAAATAACAAACTATTATCTTTTTTGACATTCTCGGGAATACCAGCTGTTTGCTTGGTCTTACTGATCGTTTATATTTTGGTGGGCGTTTATGAATATAATAGGATTCTCGACCCGCTAAAAGTACTGTTCATATTTTCAGTTATTTATCTATCTATTACCATCTTAGAATTTATAGCATTCAGAAAAGTAGTTGAGAAATAGAAAGCCGGTCTGAAGATTCAGAAATAATACAACATCTTTCCAAAACGGTACACTGCAGGTTTCATTCATTTACGGTGTTATCCTTTATTATTAAAATTGGAGATGAATCGGCAGTACACTAAAAATTAATTGTTAGTTTCGTATCCTATGAATTTGAATAAAAAATATCGGCTTATACTACTTTTTCTTACCATAAGCCATTTGACTTATGCACAATTTGCAAAGATCATAGACAAAGATGGATATGTAAATGTGAGGAAGGAGGCGTCAATTAGTGGTCCGGTTGTCTCAAAAATCAAGACCGACGAAATTGTCTATGCATTTCCTGATGAAAAGGACAAAAATTGGGTTATGATTGATTACACCGATCATCAAAATCAGAGCATCACAGGGTACGTGCACAGTTCAAGAATAAAGTTTGTCGAATCCTATAGGGAGATCACAAGTACAACTTTTGATGAAAATGAAGCGATCTTCGTAGCAAAAGATATTATTGTGGAAATTAGGTCTGGAAAATTTGATTATGAAAATAATAAGAAATACTTTTCTTCAACGAAATATGACGGTTATACTGTTGAAGATAAATTTAAAGGGCAGGAGGTATGGGGGACGGATGGCACGATTCCTATAAGTCATTATACATCCATAAAAGCTACGATCAAAGGTAAAACTGTCCAAATACCAGAAAAAGATATTGAGACTTTGTTCAATGTAAACAACGAGTTTGCAGCAAGCTACTATGATGATGAACATGATTGCTTATTTATCACATCAACCAATGGTGACGGTGCTGGGGGATATGTTGTTTTGTTTGAAATAGTAGGGGGTAAATACAAAGCTCGTGTTGTAACGATGCCCTTTTAGCATACAATTCGATTTAAGAAATACCAAAATATAACGTTATGAATGATGTTTACGGAGATAGGGTGGTTGTTCTATCAACAGTGAATCAATCTCAGTAAATGATTCTAGTCATTCTAAAGCAAGCGCATAGTGCATAATTTTTTTATTTGATTTATCCCTGTCTTGCGTACCTACTGTTCTTTACAAAAAAACGCAGGGGTAGGGTCGCATGCTCCTGAGCATAAGCAATACCGATTCTTGCTGCTTTTCCAATTTGTGAGGGACTGTATTTTAATCCCTGGTCTTCAATCCATATGCTGTCGCCGGTCAATAGTGCACCATTAAACGAGGCGTCAATTCCCAAAGCTTTCGCTGCAGAACCCGGTCCATTGGAAAATGAGGGTTTTTCCGGTAGTATTGGTCTTCGTAATGCCATCACATCAATGCCAACCAAAGGCTCAATACTTCTGATTAAAATGCATTGAGGATCTCCTGCTCCAGATGTAACAATATTCAAAAGATGGTGAATTCCATAACATAGATATACATAGGCTACGCCACCTTCATGATACATCGGCTCAGTCCTGGATGTTCTCTTGCCGTTAAATGCATGCGATGCTTTATCTCCAACGCCAAAGTAAGCTTCGGTTTCGACAATTCTACCCGCCGTTACCAAACCATCTTTTTGAGTAAAAAGTATCTTCCCTAACAGATCTTCTGCTAGAAATATAGTATTTGTATTTTTATAGTAAGATTTAGTCAATTTACTCATAATTTATACTGCTAGAATGTATCGTTTATCCTTGGTATAGTATTCGTATCAATACGCGTATTTAATATTCTCCAAACGCGGTTTTGTTATCTGTTATTATGCCAGTCGGTCATACGGTGACTAAATATAGGAAAAATCATAATTTTATTGATGACGAATATTTAGCCAAATAAATTCCGATCGCATATTAAAGAGAGGGAGAGAAAGGTGTATTTATTCTATTTTTTCGCGTGTTAATAATGAAGATAGCATGGCTTGACCAATATTATTTTATGTACAAACAATGATTATACTCATGAAATACATTGGAATAATACTGTTGAATATACTGTTTTTTTATCGGATTGTCAGGCACAGGATCGCACCTCTTACTGGATGCGATGCTGATAAACATAACCAAGGTATGGCGATAAGCCAGGTGGGAATGGCTAACGCTGCAATGCAAGAACTGTTCGAAAAAATAAGTGGTCAATTTCCTTCGGCCAAGATGAAATCATTTGGTCTACCAAAAAAATATGATGATGGAGGATATTCAGGTATCCATACTAATATTTATTGCTCTAACTTAGTATACTGCAAATAAGGTAATCACACTGGTGATTGAGGGGATACCAGATGCCTTTTTGATAGGGAGGTGGACAACAATGTCGCACTGAGAGACGAGCCAACGGCTGCAGAAATAAAAAAGGTCTTTACACATTACCTTGCACTGATTAGCCAAGCCAATGTTAGGTTTTTTTTGATGACAAAGGGTTTTGATGAGCTGCTAAATCGTAAGGAAAATAGAAGTGGGGCCAAATTGCCTGGCCAGCTCTGAGAATATGTAACTTCCTGGAAATACCTATACGAACTTGATGAATAATGATCGCTTATTTTACCCGTAAAAGGTTCTGTAAATTGTTCATCTAAACAATAATCTGCATTACCAATAATAGGATTCTTGAAATTTTCTTTTCATCTGAGACTTTTTCTATTTTATAAGATATGGGTCGCACCAAATTGACCACGCATTGAAGTTGTTTCCGGTTTGATCTTGTGTGAGGAGCTCAAGATCATCGACATCTGCGATATCTATATCAAAAAGATGCTGCTCATTGGGCTTAACGTTATAGGAAGAAAGAATTTTCCCGTTACCGCGGATGATAAATTGGATGCCTTCTGGCTTTTGCGCACCGTCACGTAAAGCTGCTATGATCTTCAATTTCTGCCATTTTTTTGCAAGTTTGTACTTATAAAACGATGGGGCATGGGCATACAATCCTTTACAATATACCTTGCCCATATTTTCCAGGAAAAATAATTTGTTAGATTCGGCAGTATAATAATTCCGCGCTGGGTTTTCCCAACCTACAGAAGCTTCTTCCCATGCTACATCAGAAAGAAATACACTGTCCATTTTTATGCTTTTAAGGTTGATTGGCTCATTGTCTTGCAATAACTGATCTAATACTCTTAACTTAGTTTCTCTTTGATTATCCTGGCTGTCATTTTCCAATACTCTAATCAAATCATTGACGGTCGCTTGACCAAAATTATCAACGGTTAAAAAATGGTCCTCTTCACTGTGGCGAACCATTTTTCGGTATTCTTTAACTGATCCATTATCGAATAAAAATAGAATTCTTATTTCATAAGGTATATTGAAATCAAAAGTAGCGATATCAATTTCTGCAGAATTTCTTTGACTGACTACGGACGTAAAGCTGTTGCTCAAATACTCCGAGGTACTATAAGGATGGATTAACGCTACAGCGCCGTATGGTATTGTGCCTGCACGGTAGTGAAGTGTTAGTTTTGTTGTATTTTCGGCTTGGGATAATTTAAATGATTGTAACAGAAATTCGCTTTTATTATGTATAGGTTTCGGTTGCTGTGTAAATAAAGGATGACTACTTAATTGAAATACTGAGGCACGGGAAAATTTAGATGATCTTAAACCGCCCCACTTTTCCTCTTTGTAGTGCCTACTACCATGTTCACCCATTAAGGATATCATTTTTGGATTGAACTCATTTGGAAAACCATTATCATGAGGCAATCCGAATAGGTGGCCCATTTCATGAGCCATCCCGCCCAGGTACCAGCTATTGAACTCACCTACAGAACATTCCTTATTGGTGACAAACATTTCTGTGAAAGTCATTTTGGTGGTTGCGTCCGTTAGCAGCGCTGGATCTAGGAGGTCGCAGTCCGCAACCATACATAAGCCCGACGAAGCAGATCCTCTGCCATAGTATGGAGAATGAAATAAGTAGGTGCCATTTTCATTTTTATGGCTTAAAGAAGTAATTATGAGAACATGTTCTGTCTTTGGATTGATAACGTGAACTAATTTTTTGAAGATTTCTTCTTCTATTTCACGCCCTGAATTTATTGTGTAATCATTTGATGGTTTTGACCCTTGAACCAAATGGTACCGATACCCCGAATTGTCCTTCTCAAATGGGATGCCGTCAGTCTTGTAGCCAGAATTTTCAAGTTCACTTTTATAATAGGAAGAGATATCTTTCAGTGTTCGGTCCAGTCGATTTTTCCAATTTGAAGACAGTTTTGAGTCAGCGGCATAGAAATAGACTATCTTAACTGTATTAAGAGTCTTTTTTTTATCTCTTGAGATACTACTATGCGCTAATTGGTTAAATGTTACTAGAAAAATGATCAGGATCATCCGAAGGACAATTGGCTGTCTGCATTTTTTGATGTTCTCAATAGAAGTTTCCATTTAAACAATGTGTTTAGTAGTCAATATATGCAATTTCTCCATCGCGTATGTTTGTTTATGAATTTAAAGTAGCCAAATCATGTGAGAAAGTAAAATGAAATTATATTCAGCTTTTTAAAGTTTGGTGTAAATCCTCGTATTTGGCTCCCCCATTTTCTACATTCACTTGGTACCATTTTTACAATTGCTCTTTAAAAAATTCAAAAACTACCAAGTTTATTTAAAAAAATCATTCAGGAGGCATAAAATGGTTTTTGTCTGATTCATGACGGTGATATGGCTCTGTCCTGGGATAATTGCTAATTGAGATTTCGGCATTTGTCCAAAGTCGCCAACTACTGCGCCACCCAATAACTTATAGGTTTTTGCCAATTCAACTTTATCCAGACCATCATTGTCTCCTGCTATTATCAATACAGGAGAGGATATTTTGGAAATATTTGCATCCCCTAGGTCAAATGGACGTTGTGCCAATGAGATCATCTGCTCCAAAAATTTCGTCCACTTTGTTTTATCGGGGGCAACGGCCTCATAAGCTTGCTGCATCGGACTATTGTCGAATAATTCAGGTTTCATGTTCTTAAATGCCTGATTAATTTCTGGCATCCATCCAGTACTTTTGTAGGTGGCAGAAATAATGACCAGTTCTTTTAACCGCTTAGGATACTGAATGGCAAATTGGTATGCACGACTCTGGCAAGGGAAATTGGAAGCCGGTGCCAAGTATTCCGCAGTAAGCTCTAAAAACAACACTCGTTTTTATCATGTCAACTCATCAGGGGATAGCCTCGACAATAGACGTTCAAATGGTTTCCACTTCGATGAGCGTATCAGAAGCGCATATATTGACTACAAACGGTCTATTGGTGATTGGTCTTTCCAAACTGGGATGCGACTAGAAAGTGCAAGTTCCAAAGGCATCTTGATTTACCGGGAGCAAGGAGCGGACCTCGACGAGCATATCAATAGAAAGTTCACTAACTTTTTTCCTTTTGTTTCGATTACTCGGCAGTTACCCAATAAACAGACACTATCTTTGTCTTATGCCAAACGTATTGAAAGACCGGCATATCAGGATCTAAATCCTTTTGTCTATATGCTTGATGAACTTTCCTTTTGGAAAGGAAACCCTTTCTTGACGCCTTCACTGACCCAGCGGTTGGCACTGCTTTATTCGCTAAAAAGCTCAACAATAGTTGCCTTAAACTACGCTTATACAGATCAGCTGAACGCAAAAGTAACGGATACGCTAGAACAGGATAAAATCATGATGATCAGTAAAAATGTGGGAACTCAGAAGCACTGGTCCTTATCTTTGACTCAAACTTATTCGCCGCAACCTTGGTGGGACATTACCTTCAATGGACTGTTGTATTATATTCATAATAATGTGTCTTTTGATCAGTACAGAAATCTTAGTTTAAGGCAGCCCGCTGGGCGTGCCAGTCTCGTCCAAACCTTCAAATTACCAATGAAGATTAGGGCCGAAGTTTCTACGGTCTATAATTCGAAACGGTTAAGTGGCGCAAATACAATCAGCAACCCTATTAGTCAGGCAGATATAGCGCTTCAGAAATCCATATTAAAAGACAAGGCAACCATAAGAGCTGCGATTACTGATATCTATAAAGGCAACCAAATTAAATACACGCAAGATTTACCCGGATTGCTTTCATCAAGCTATGGCTACTACGAATCACGACAGGTGCGCCTGAGTTTTAATTACCGATTCAGTAGTGGTGCGAACAAGGACCAGCGTAACCGCAAATCGGCACTCGAAAGTGAGAGTGGTCGGATACAATAGGAATGGTAACTATGAATGATCAAAAAGGTTCTTACTGCATATGGAAGTTGAATATTCAATCCTCAGCGCAATGGAAGAAAGCGAACAGTAGGACAGGGGCACTAAGTCAAGATTTGGCAAAGTGCTTAGGACTTATGGAAGGCTACTTGGGGCAAGTGCTAGGAAGAATTATTCATAAAACGTGAAAGCGCAAAATGATCGGAAATGTAGTGCAATTATTTGCTAATGTGCCGGATAAAAAGATCTGAACTATTTTTATAGTGAACTAAAAGCAATTCAATCAGGAATTTTTCTTGACTACATCAACCATATGATCTATGTCAAATGGCTTTTCAATAAAATCATCCGCTTTACATTCCCTCGCTGTTTTTGGCAAATCATTGGCTGTGGATGTCAATACAGCAGACAGATCTTCGGTTTGCGGGTCGTCCTTTAATTCTTTTATTACTTTCGATCCTTTTTTATTACCCTTAATGTTGTCATCTACAATCACTAGGTCAGGATCGATGTCCTCAATCTTGTCAATTGGTTCTGTAGTCAACGAGGGAACGACTTTGAAACCTTCATCTTCCAGAATTTCTTCCATAACCTCCAGGACGTCTTTATTATCCTGAATAAGCACAATTTTCTTTTTCACTTGCTGTAATTTTTGAAGTAAATATATGAAAATTTCTATTTCACTAAAATACTATTAAATCTACCGAAAGTGCGAGTTTTTAGATTATTACTTTAGGGAGTTTGGAATCAGACTTCGATAGGTCGGTATGTTGTTTAAAATCCGCTTTTCTTTTTTTTTGTCGACTAAAAATGCAACGAAATAATAGAGCTGAACCTGTAATTTTTTAAAGAAAATTTTCACTTGGTCCAAGATTAAATGGGAAGTCAAAATAAAATTTAGATCCTTTCCCCTTGACACTATACACCCTGATCTGTGAGTCATGTTTCCGAATTATTTCAGCGACCAGATACAGACCGATCCCAAATCCAGAAATACTAGAAGTATTTAAGTTATCGACCCGATAGAATGATTTAAAAATATTTTTTTGATGTTTGGGCTCTATCCCGATACCTTCATCCTGAACATATATGCGTACTTTTTCGTCTATTGTTTCTGTACCAATGGTAATTTTTCCTCCTAAAGGTGAATATTTCACTGCATTGCTAAGTAGATTGCTTAACACTTGATCCATCTTGGCGCGGTCTGCGAATATATGGATGGCGGAATCGCAGCACAGTTCAATAGTATGTCGGCTATATTCCAGCTCATTAATACAGTCCTGCATTAACTTTTCAACCTGAAAAGTGGATTCATGAAGCTGCAATTTACCTTCTTCGACTTCCGCGATACTCAAAAAATCCGCGATCATCAGCATCATCTTTTTGACTTGAGATTCTATCTTTGCCCCCATCTGAGCACTTTTCTGACCAAATATGTTGTCATGCTGCTGCATCATCTGTGCACTCATCAGGACGGTGGTTAGGGGTGTTTTGAGTTCGTGGCTCGCTATAGAAATAAATACATTTTTCCGCTTTTCTTCCTGCTTTTTTTCTGTGATGTCCCTTGCTATTTTTGATACTCCAATGATCTCGCCAAGGTCATTTTTTATAGGGGATATTGTCAGTGACAAGTCGATCAGTTTTCCTGATTTTGTCTGACGAACGGTCTCAAAATGCTTGATAGAATGGCCGAGGCGCATTCGGCCCAGGATATAATCTTCTTCGGAATATCTATCTGTGGGGATTAATTTTAGGATTGACTGGCCTATCATTTCCTCTGGTAAATAACCAAAAAGACTAGAAGCCGCATCGTTCCAACTAGTTATTATACCGTCAAGTGTCTTTCCAATAATTGCATCATAAGATGAGTTAACGATTGCTGCGAGTTCTGCACTTTTTTCGGTCGCTTTTTTTTGAGCAGTAATGTCCATAATCGCACCAATAATCCTGCGTGACTGTCTTTTACCACTAAATACCGCCGATCCGGTTATTTTTACAAAGGCAATAAAATAAGTTGTTGGTTTTATAATCCTGCATGTAAACTCGAAATGACCGTCGAGCTTATTTTCGCTCATGCGCTTCATCTGCTTGTAAATAGCAAGGCGATCGTCAGCATGTATAAGGTCTATCATCGTTTCTGTCGATTGGACTGCGGAGGGCAATTCCAAAATTTCCTGAGCCTGCGGTGAGAGATGAACGATCGCCTTTTCGGCGTTCCAGTCCCAGGTGCCAAGTCCCGTCGAAGCAAGCGCAAGCCTAAGCCGCTCTTCCTTCTCTTGCAGACTTGCCCTTAGTTTATCTTTTCTTTTTTCGGCCAGTACTGCTTCAGTAACATCTTTGGTGAAGCACATGGAATGGACAAATTTATTGTCTTTCATTAAAGCACTGGAATTTATAATGACATATTTTAGATCTCCATTTTTACATTTAAGAGTTGCGGGGTAGTCTTCGACTCGCTCATTATTTAACAACATTTGTAAAATATTAGAGATCGTATCCTGATCGGTATGAAAGCTTGCAATTTGGGACCCGATGTATTCCTCTTCTTTATAACCAAGTAAATCAAGCTCAGCTTGATTGGCCCAGATGATAACTCCTTCATGGTTTACCCAGTGCAGTGCGAGGGATGCTCTGTCTATGAATTCTGAAAGTTCAGAAATTCTGCTTTTGAGTTCCAGATTTTCGGTTGTCAGTTGTTCAATGCTGTAAGAGCTATCCATAAAGATCTAATGTGGAGTTGTAAAGACAATATTATGGATTTAAAACTACTTAACAAAAGTAAAAGTACGTATACTGCTACGGTAAATAACAAAAAAACACTTGTAAAATGTTTAGCCTATGGGACAAACAAAAATTGAGTCTTAGTAGTTTGAAAACAATAGTGAAGAAATTAACCAAATTTATCGCCGGATCATTTACGAAAAGTTCTTCCATGATTTCCGAAGGGATCCATTCAACAGTTGATACAGTCAATAGGCTATTAATCTTATATGGATTAAAACGCAGTAAAAAATTACTGGACCAGTTTCATCCCTTTGGTTACGGAAAAAGAGTTGTCTGCAAAATCACCGTATGATCACAAAATCTATCTACGGTCATGTTGACTGCTCCAATTACCTTTCTCATAAGTGAAATTTAGTGTTGTATAATATACAATATTTTGAAATTTAATGAATTACAAGTAGTGATAGAGCTTGGGTCGTTCAATTTTCACTGCAGTTATTTTTAAGTACAGCCGATCTTTATCGAAAAATTAAAGAATTGATACAAGAATGATAATGTAAAGACGTAAGTTTGTGTATCACCAATAATAAATTTAAGTTTATGATATATTTAGGAATTCTAGTCTTTTTCGGACTTATTACATTGTTTGCTTCTTTTTATACCGTAAAACAAGAATCTGCCGCTGTTATAGAAAGGTTGGGTAAATTTTTAAAAGTAAGTCACGCTGGGTTGCATTTGAAAATTCCATTTTTGGATCAAATCTCTAAACGTCTGAATCTTAGAATAAAGCAATTGGATGTTATTATTGATACCAAAACTTTGGATAATGTTTTCATAAAGATGAAAGTTTCTGTTCAGTATCAGGTGATCAGAGAAAATGTAAAAGACGCTTACTATCGTTTGGAAAATCCAGAAAATCAGATTACCTCTTATGTTTTTGATGTTGTGCGTGCCGAAGTTCCAAAAACAAAGTTAGATGATGTTTTTGTAAGAAAAGATGATATTGCTATTGCCGTAAAAAGTGAATTACAGGATGCAATGAAAAGTTATGGTTACGATATTATCAAAGCATTAGTGACAGATATCGATCCTGATGAGCAGGTAAAACACGCCATGAATAGAATCAACGCCGCAGAACGTGAAAAAACTGCCGCAGAATACGAATCTGAAGCCCAAAGAATCCGAATAGTTGCTGTTGCAAAAGCTGAAGCAGAATCTAAAAAACTTCAGGGGCAAGGGATTGCAGATCAAAGAAGAGAGATTGCAAAAGGATTGGAAGAGTCTGTAAAAATGCTAAATGCTGCCAATATCAACGCTCAGGAAGCTTCTGCTTTAATTGTGGTTACTCAACATTATGACACGTTGAATGCCATAGGAGCCAATAGCAGAAGCAATTTGGTTTTGCTTCCCAACTCACCCACGGCTGCAAGCTCCATGCTGAATGATTTGGTTATTTCAATGGCAGCGGCACAGAAGATTGATGGACATAGCAGAGATCAATTGCCTGAAATTTCCAAAGATGGCGGTCATCGGGGATAAAAATCCAAAGAGATCAGTTATTGTAAGGTTTATTTAAGGTTTGGGCACGGAAGTTCATTATTTTATAATATTTCGCAATTCGGTTTCAAAAATAAAGGCTACAGCCCAAATATTGGATACTATAGCCTTTATGTATATTAAATCAGCCAGCTGATTAATTGCTTAGCTGTAATTTTCCGATAAAAGGCCGGCTATCAATCGTATTTATTGCTTCTTTGATCGAATAGCATAATTGGTAATTTTCGCTTAGCCTTTTTTTGTTGGACTCTATTTTGTCTTTTTCAATTTTATCCATCACCCATGTAGGATATAATGGATTGGAATTAAACTTTGTAATCAATACGGTGTAACCTTGATTTTGAGCAGTGATTAAAGTGTCTTTTGTTATATCTACTATTTTCATAGTGAGATAATATACAAAAAAAATATGGAATACCTTTTATTCGAGGCGATTAAACTCTGGGGCTGCTGGTATTAAAGTCCTAACAATAATTATAGCTAATGTATATAAGAAATTATTTAATGATCTCAGGTTCTGAGCTTTTGAATGAACCAGAACAATATGGTAAATATGTAAAATGTTTTGAGATGATGTCCATTTCTAGATTTTTAAACATGGAGCCAGATAGTATATGCAGATCGCTAAAATAATAGAGTTAAAATATAACGCTGAGATTGAGATTTTGGAGGATATGGAAATTCTTTTCTTTAATAGAGTATTGCTGATAGACCCTACTGTCCGTATACTTTTCGATAATCGGGAAAGTGATGATTTCACTTTCGAATTTGACGAAGGTGAAATGGAATACCTGAAGTATATGGGAAGCATGATTCGTAGATATCAGTTAAATAAAGACTATGGATTAGGGGAAAAGTTTATTTCCAGTATGTTGGGAAATATAGTTCTGCATTATAATCTACTTCTCAATAAGAGGAATGAAAAGGATTTAAAAGTAAAAACCTATAACCAAGAGCGGGCTTATAAGTTTTTTGATGCAGTTGTCAGATATCATAACATTAACAAGAGGCTGTCTTTTTATGCAGATGAGATTATGGTAAGCAAAAGAACACTGTCCAAAATTACAAAAGAAGTTTTCGGAAAAAGCCCTAAAAGTATATTGGATAATTATATTGTTGAAAGAGCAAAAGAGTACCTTAAAAATTCTGAATTAACTTTAAAAGAAATTAGCGCTAATTTGGGCTTCTCAGAGACAAATAACTTTTTGGCATTTTTCAAAAAGATCACAAAACAAACACCAACAGAATTCAGGGAAGTATACTTAGGATCTTCTCTTTATTGATCGGTTTTTCGATAAAATTGATGACACAAGAGTAGGTGAATGCTCTTTCCTTTATTTGCGGAGAAGATCCTGATGTGAGGACGATAACACTAATATTGTCCTTAAGATAAAATTGATCAATAAAATCCAAAACTTGCCATCCGTCGATTTTAGGCATGTTAATATCCAAAAATATCAGGATTTTTTCGTCTATAGTACTTGTTTCCTTTAATTTTTCAATTATCTCTGATCCACTATACAATGATATTGGAGAAGAAAATGATCCATTTTCCCGCAAATGGATACCTAATATAAAGTGATTTAATTTGTTATCATCGACGATTAATGTTTTTAATTCCATGGTCCCTATATTATTATGGAAGACTCCAATATTTGTAAAATTTAAAAATACCCAATGTATATGTTTTTGTTACATTTAATTTGAGCACTATTACTATGAAATTGAGTCATTTTCTATTCTTTTCCTAGCGATATGAATCGTAAAAGTCGTTCTTATATCGATTTTTGATTGGACTTTGATTATCCTTTAAACTCTGAACAGGTTGAGCTCTAACCTTTTGACTAACTTGTCGCTCGGTGGCATAATCAAGGTCTGATTCAAGGGTTCGCGACTCATTATTACTCGCGCTTAACAGTCGCGAGTAATAATCGGTGATGCCACAGCGAATATTAAAAAATCAGCTATAGATTATGAGCGATCAGTTAGGAGTATTAGACTATCAATTAAATATTTAAGCCTTTTTTAATTTTACTGCCCGATATATAGGGCATATACCAGTGCTAATGGTTACTTTCGTTTATGTAAAGTGAATTACAGTAATAAAATTGATACGACGTTTTTCAGTGAAGAGTATTACGATGAAAACGATATGAAAATCAATGCATATGTATATGATGAATTTGATAACAAGATCGAAAAGAAAGAGCTGAGAAACGGAAACTATTGAAATATCCAATTGACCAAGAAATAAAATGCTAGCGCATATTACGTATGAAAACGAAAGGAATTATTATTGGATTGTCACTAGCCTTGTGTCTCATAGCTTTTTTTATGAGAGATTGGTTTTTGACGTTTTTTTCAACTGAAATTATTGGTGAGAACTTTTTATTCAACGATAGTCAGCCTCTGTCTCAACAGATTTTTCCAACCTTGATTTTCGTTTTCTCTTTTGGGATTATTCCTTTTTTATATCTGTTTGTCAAAAATTATTGTAAAATCTCTTCGACAAAAAATCACGTGCTTTCGTTGTTAATAATAACTGGTTCAGAATTGATATTTTTTGGTATGAGGGTGATTTATCTGAAATATAGAATTGCTCAGATACGTGATCTGTTAAAAAGGGCCGAATTTACATCAGATGGCGATCTACCCGGAATCAGTTATCAGGATATGCACTTAGAGTCTTATCTATTGGCTGGTGTACTTATTGGCGGGCTACTCAGTTTGATTATTTTTAAAAAGTCTTCAAATCAGCGGAATAACGTCAGACAATTCGATGTATCATCCAAATAAGGTGCAGGTTTCATCCATCTTTTGTAGCCCGTAGTGATGGCTCTTTACTGGAAAAATGGAAGGTAAATCATTTTATCTACTGAAATTGGGCCCTTTGGAACTCGATTAATCAATCCTATTTTTGTGACGGACAATAACCTATAAATGTATTAAATTCAAGGAATACCCGTTGTTATGAGCTGCATGAAAGCGTTGAACAGCCTGCAGTGTCATCGTAGTTGGACGGGCGCTTTACGGAAAACTCCGGAAATAGCTCCTGGTATGGGTATTCTAAAGCTCGAGTCAGTTTCATCAACATTTCTGTTTTCCCATTGCTGATTTCTTCAATACACTCGTAAAGAAGGTAGTTTCTCAGTATAAATTTTGGATTTGTTGTTTTCATTAAATCCAGGGATTCTTCCTTTGAAATCGTATTTGAATGAATCCTTGATTGGTACAGTTCGATGAAGTCTTCAAGTTTGCCGAGCTTTTCTTCATCCAAAACAGTGTATGATACCGGGCTGAAATGTTCTTTTAGATCTGTATCTAGCGTTATTTTTTCCAATTGATTGAAAAATAACGTATAATCCAATTCCAGATCCTGCATGAAGCCCTGCCAGTTAGAGAAAAACTCTTCATCCCCTTTTTTCAATCCGTCAAATCCGAATTTTTTGCAAAGCATTTTGTCATGGGCCTCCCAAAAATAAACGCCAAAATTCTTTAATGTATTTTCCAGAAATTTTTCATCTTTTATGATCGGCAGGAGTGCATTTGCAAGTTTCCATAGATTCCATTGTGAAACCTGTGCCTGCTTTCCAAAAGCATATCTTCTTCCCGGAAGATCTGTTGTATTAGGGGTGAAATTTAGATGATATTCATCCATCATGGAATAGGGTCCATAGTCAATCGTTAAACCTAAGATGGACATGTTGTCTGTGTTCATTACGCCATGAACGAAACCTACTCTAAACCATTCTACCATCAGGTCTGCGGTTCGGGTACATACGTTTTCAAAAAAATCTTTATATTTCTGATGATTGGACGAAACAATTTCAGGGAAGTAATTTTCTATGGTGAAATCAAGCAGATCCTGTAATAAAGTATATTCCTGCTGGGCATACAGCAGTTCAAAATGGCCGAATCGAAGGAAGCTCTCGGCTGTTCTTATCACTACGGCTCCTTTTTCATATTGCGGATTACCGTTATACATGATGTCCCGAACAACATCTTCTCCTGTAAAGGCCAGACTTAAAGCTCTGGTCGTGGGTATGGCTAAGTGATACATGGCTTCACTCATCAGGTATTCGCGTACAGAAGACCTTAATACAGCTCTTCCATCTGCACGTCTTGAATAGGGCGTTGCACCTGCACCTTTCCATTGAATTTCTGTTTTCTTTCCCGTAGCATCGGTAATTTCCCCTGCGAGAATAGCTCTTCCATCACCCAGCTGTCCTGCCCAATTACCAAACTGATGTCCTGCATAAGCTGTAGCGTAAGTTTGAATATTGTCAGGAAGATCAGATCCTACCAAAAAATTAAGATCCTTTTCTTCAAATTTACCCAGTCCTATCTCCTCAGAAAGAGCCTCATTAAAAGCAATTAATTGAGGTTGCTCAAACCCAGCAGGTTTAATTGTAGCAAATAAAACTTTTGGTGTACTCCGTTGCGTAGGATTATTGGAAAAATCTCCGGGAAATTTTTTGAGGAAAGGCTGTTTGATGTGTTCGATATTCATACCTCAAAGATATTAATTATAAAAGACAAGACCGCTCCAATTATTGGAAGGTCGAAAAACTGCAAATAGCTACGAATGATAATTTATCTCCAGCGAATTATTATTGGTGGAATTTCCTATAGGTTTTACTGCTAACTTTGGTTGTAAAGTGGAAACGTTAAATCATTCAAAAATCAAACTAATGAAAATAATTAAAAAGTTCGTTTTACCGGTTATCATCCTTTGTGTAATAGCCTTGGTTATTGTGATGGTGACCAACAGGAATATAACGGCCAACACAGAAAGCTCGATTTTCAGCGAAACTAAAGATGTGCCCAACGCTAAGGTTGCCATCATTTTTGGCGCTGGTATTAACGGCGATCAGCCGAGTAGGTATTTAAAGGATCGGTTGGATGCTGGAATTTCACTGTATAAAAACCATAAAGTGGACAAAATATTGCTATCGGGAGATAATGGAAGAGATGAATACGATGAGCTTACGGTAATGAAGATATATTGTCAGAAAAATGGCATCGATACCACAAAAATTTATATCGACTATGCCGGTTTTGATAGCTACTCGACCATGTACCGTGCAAAATATATATTTAACGTTGACACGGCAATTTTGGTATCTCAGAAATATCACCTAAACAGATGCATTTACCTAGGTGATAAATTGGGCGTAAAATCATTCGGTTATAGTGCAGATAGAGGCGTTTACCCAGGGTACAAATACTATGCATTTAGGGAAAAGCTATCTGTAACAAAAGCCGTTTTGGATGTAATCAGAAATAGAAAACCAAAGTATTTAGGTAAAGAGGTTGATATAACCGGAAAATCAAATTATACAAAAGAGTAGCTTGAGATACCTTCTTACTCTTGTTTCACTAATCTAATGTTTTTTATCTGTATTTCTATCTCTAAAAAAGATAAACACCTACATGTGTGTGGTTAATCGAGTTGCTAAAAGACCAGTGCAAGTTGAGAAAAGTTATCGATATGGCGCGTTTAAGTAGTCTTGTTTTTCTGAACGAGGATTGAATACTTTTAAAGTCTGACAACATTTGCTGAATGACCTTGAATGTCTAAGGCACAATTCAAAAACGATTCGGTAGTAGAGAACGATTAATCCAACATAAAAAGTTGATTTGATGTGATTTTAGCTAGCCAAAAACTCCTTGATCAATCCAGCTGTTTCGATTGGTTTTTCAGCAAGAATAAAATGACCACAGTTTTCAATTTTTTTAAGTATTAAATTGTTTGCAATCGTTGGTAAAGAATGCTGAAGTAAGTCGTAGCCATTAGCACCAATGGCTAGGACTGGCATTTCTAATTGATTGTAGTTCTCATAGTCTTTAATGTCTTGTGGAAAGGCTTGATACCATGCATTTGAGCAACGAATAGCATCTTTATTGTCATAACTCTCCCTATAAACAGATTTATCAAATTGGCTTATGCGATCTTTGTTCACCAAAAGGTTATCGAATAACCACGAAATAACAATTGACATGCGTCCTGCAAGCAATTTTTCAGGCAATTCTTTCACCTGATTGAACGCGAGCCACCATGGATAGAGATAACTGGCGCCCAAGATAGGTAACATCGGAAGCTGATACATACTGGAGTCTGGATGCGGTGTATCCAACATAATCAGTTTACTGGTTGCTTGGGGGTAATTGCAGGCAAAACTGAATGCAACATGTGCACCTATATCGTGACCTGCAATAGACACTTTGTCAAAGCCCCAATATTTGACTAGTTCATAGATATCCTTGGCAATGTTCTTTTTCTCGTAGCCATTTTCGGGTTTATCCGAACTGCCCATCCCTCTAATTTCAACGACAATTACTTGGTAATTTTCTGCTAATATTGGCATGACATGATGATATGCCCACCATGTTTCCGGATAACCGGGAATAAGGATTAAAGGTTCCCCTGTACCGCCGCTAACATAATGTATTGTTAGATCATTTATTGTCGTATAATTGTTTGTGAAGCCGGGTACTAGTTTAATCAGCTCTTTGTCCGAATATGCTGTCGTCATGATAAAAAGATAATTGATACCTACTATTTAATTTCTATTGACAAATTTAACCTGTATTTTTACAACCTACAAGTATGAAGTATACTATATACTTGTGTTATTTATTTTAAACTGTTGATTATCAGATGAAATTAATTAGTCAGCTAGCGCGGGAAGCTAACATTCCAATTGGAACTATACGTTTTTATGAAAAGAGCGGATTAATTTCTGGAATGACAAAGAAGGATGTAACATCCAATAATTACGTTTACTATGACGATGAGGTCACTGAAAAACTTAGGTTTATAAAAATGGCGAAGGCTGTTGGTTTTACCTTAGCTGAAATTAAGGAGGTTATTGATGCCTGGTATCAGAAAGAACTTACTATGGCAAGTAAAATGGAAGTGCTCAATCTTAAATTGGAACAGATAGACACTAAGATTAGGGAACTTAAGGCAATGAAAAAACAAATAGAATTATGTAAAAACAACATTGAAAATGGTCTGAGTCGCTAGCTTATAAAAAGTATTCAGCCTTAGCTTGTGTACGCGTTCAGCGAGCTGGGCTAAGTACCCACAACAAGATTATCGGCAAAATAGATTTGGGTGAAATTATCTAAAGAGTTTAAACATTATATTTCGAGAATGCATAGATTTGAGAGATAGCTGTAACCTTATCTAAACAATATACAAATGAAAGTTATTCTACACGCATTTTTAATTTTATTCGGGATTGGAACTTTAATTTTGTTTGTTTTTATTGGTCTGCTTATGGCTGGTTTTGGAGGTTTTGACAAAGATTATTCCGTAACGGAACTTAAAGAGCACTATGAGGAGAAAAAGACCGAGATTTATGACATCAAGAATTATTTAAACAAGATAGTTTCCCCAGGCAAATCAGTGAATATAGAATTCGACAACAATAATACTGTGGGAATCTTTCACGTAGGTGTGGACAGTAGTTTTGATATTAATTGGGACGTAAAAATTAATTCGGAAAAGGCCGGTACATTATTACAAAAACTTGGTTGGACAACAGAAACTTTAAAAATTCTTAAAGAGAAATTGGATAAGGCAAACTGTATTGGGGTTTCAAGTGGAGAACCTTGTCAAATAAATTTTCAACGAAGTGGGATGGGAAGGTATTCTTTCAATGTTTTTGATAAACCAATTCCCGATAGTTTAAAAACAGCTTACAATGACGGTTGCAGATACATTATGGTTAACGACAGATTTTTACTGGAGTATGGTGGTGGGGCGATAGGAAGTCAATGCTTTTATAATTTAGAATAATCAGACAGTATAATCTAAAAAAAGGACAAGGTTTAACTTCACTAATTCGTACAATGTTAACCTTCATTATTCCAAAACGCCGTATGAAATTGAATATTAAAATCTTACTATTTTTTATGATTTCTCATTTTGCCTTTGGGCAATCCAAAATGAGACCATTAAATGAACTTGTCAATAAGAACGAAGATGCCATAAATTTAATAATGGCTTGGAAAAGTAGAGCAAAAAATAAGGTTCAAATTTTAGCGAATGATTCGTTAAGATCCAGTGAAGCATTATTTAATACACAAATATCGACACGTTCGCCAATGGGCGCAATAATTTTTCATACAGGGGGGATTTTGATTGATGATGGATGGATGAGAATTTACGGTTCCGGAAGTGAAAAATTAAATCGCAATCTACCAACCTGGAATAAGGGGAAAACGTTTCAGAATTTTGGCGATAGTGCTGGTCATTTAATTATTGCAGACGATGCCGTGGGTGGATTTTTCTTGTTAAATGGGGGTGATTTAGGAAATGGTATAGGAAAAATTTACTATCTGTCTCCCGATAATAACGAATACGAACAACTCGATCTAACCTATACAGAATTTATTAATTTCTGCTTTAGCGGAAATATTGACGCATTTTATAAGGATTTACGCTGGAAAGATTGGGAAGATGACTTAAAAAAAATAAGTGCCAATGAAGCTTTTATATTTTATCCCTACTTATGGACAAAAGAAGGAAAGGATATAAATAAAGTGCAAAAAAATAAAGCAGGTGTGGAAGAAATCTATACATTGAGAACTCAAAAATTATAGATACTGTTGCTATTGCTCAGCTATAAAATCTCTAGTTATTTTTTACTGCCCTGATCAAATTGATTTATGCGGCTATTTTCTCAATTTAGATATAAAATTTTCTACGATCTTTAAAGAAACGAATTAGGGAATATTATGATAGAAATACTTTTGCATTCTATTGAGAAAATAGTAAGTATAGATGAGGTCGAAAAAGAACTGGTTGCCGAACTTTTCCATGAAAAAAAGCTTGCGAAGGGTGAGTACTTTTTGAAAGGAGGTGATGTGTGCCGATATGTTGGGTTTATGATAAGTGGGGTGATGCGCTATTATATTAACGATGATGGAGAAGAGAAGACCTATGGATTTGCAAAAGAGTCTGATTTTGTCTGCAATAATGAAAGTTTTCTTCCTCAGCGGCCATCTCGGCAAATTATCCAGGCGCTGGAAGATTGTACTGTATTGGTTATCGGATATAATGACCTTCAAAAATTTTATACCTCACTCAAAAACGGTGAACGTTTCGGACGAATGGTTATTGAGCAGGTATTTGTGAAGACCTTGCAGGGGCTTAATTCTTTTTATACAGATTCACCAGAACTCCGCTATGAAAAATTTGTAAAAGAATATCCCGATCTGATGCAACGGATCCCACAATATTATATCGCCTCCTATGTCGGTGTCAAGCCGCAATCGCTGAGCCGCATCCGGAGTAGAAATACAAGGCGCGAGTGAATTATTAACTCAGGTGCATGAAAGGCAGAAACGATACAAATAACTTTGTTGTCAACTTAAAATTAAATATTATGACAACGAAAATTTGTTACAGCATTTCATTTTTGACCGGAATAGGACTGCTATTTATAGGTCTAAGATTTTTGATTTCACCGGTTAACGCTGAATTCGATTATGGCATCTCCACGAATACGCATGCCGATTATTCCTTTCATTACATAAAAGGGATTCGGGATCTATTTTCGGGTATTCTTCTGGTGCTTTTTGTGTTGACAAAACTAAGAAAGGCGCTCGCTATGACGTTGCTGGCAGCTATTGTGGTACCTCTGGGTGATTTCATGATCGTAATGGGAAAGGATGGGGGGGACTGGCAGCATGGTATAGCTCATCTGACTGCCGTAGCGATCTGCATTATAGTGGGCCCAGTACTTTTAATGAGAGCACCGAAAAAAAGCTGTCCTGATAATCAAGTATCCTTTAACTTAATTCGATCGGCGGCAGATGGTGGATCTACTGTAAGTGAGTGTGATTTGCTTCCGGGAACAAAAACACCATGGCATTACCATACTTTATTCTCGGAAAAATTTGAAGTACTGGCGGGTGAATTGGAAGTTGGTAAGGCCGGTAGGCGTTATAAGCTCAAAGCCGGAGATCAGATAACGATACTTGCCAATGAGACACATCTCTTTAATAACAAGTCTCAGGACCTGTGCCGTGTCCGGACGACTATAGATCCCGGAAATATCCAATTTGAGCAGGCCGCGCTCATTCTTTTGGGGCTGGCAAAGGATGGCCTTACAAACAGAAACGGAATACCAAAAAAGTTTTCAGATCTAGCTCTGTTCATTTATCTTAACAATTCCAAGATGACCGGACTCATGAAAATTGTCGAACCATTTTTAAGTTTTGTTGCGAAGATAGCCATAAGAAAGGGACGTTTGAAATTTCTTAAGGAAACGTATTGTAAGAGAAGCGGTCTATATTAAGGATGATGTCGCTGCAAGTGATACAAAGAATTCATTAATAGTTCATCGTAAATTATCCTTTCATTGAACTTTTATCCAGCTAAAATTGTTGATTAAGTAAACAAAAATTTTATTATGCTATCTTATTGGAAGAATTGTATCCAGAACTCTTTATGTAGTATATTGTTGGTGGGCCTAGTTTTGGTAGGCTGCCGTGACCGCAATGCTAAGAACGAACCGGACAGTGGAAAGGTCTCGACGATGAAAGAGCAGGCAGAAAATACCGATTTTACACTTGCCCTGCTCAATGCCCTTTTCTATGAGGAGGATTTTGAATCCTCATTAAAATCAGAGCTCCAGCTCAATAAAAAACAGATCAGCGACTTAAAAGAAGCGGCCAGTACAGCCGTGGAAAAACTAAGCGAAGAGGATGAAACTTCCAGCAAATCATTTAAAGAATCGATAAAACAGGCCACAACAGAAATTGTAAGGATATTGGGTGATCAGAAAGCCGCTCAATTCTTTCATTTTATAACGGCACGTTATGCGGATGAAAAAAATACTTTACCTCTGGAGCCAAATCACATTCCTGAAGACACACGTATCATCGTGAATGCTCCGGCTTTTCGGATGGATATATTTCAGCAGGGAAAACTTATTAAAACTTATAATATCGCTATTGGATATCCCGAGTTTCCATTGCCGACAGGAATTCGTAAAGCGACTAATATCATTTTTAATCCCACGTGGACACCTCCCGATGAACCCTGGGTAAAGGGTAAGGTCAGTCCAGGTGAGAAGGTTCCTGCTGGAAGTAAATTAAATCCGTTGGGTCCGATCAAAATTCCCATCGGCATGCCATCTTTGATCCACGGGGGGAAAGATGTATCCAAGTTAGGTGCTTTTGCCTCCCATGGTTGTGTTGGCCTTACAGATCTACAGGTACAGGATTTTACTAAATTCTTGTCGCAGGTTTCCGGAAGCCCTATTTCTGCTGAGAAAATCGCAGCATATGAAAATAAGAGTTCCAAAACTGAGACCGTGAAATTAAAGCAACCTGTACTGGTGGAGCTTCGATATGAGACCATCGTAGCGGAGGATGGTAGCCTGCATATCTTTCGGGATGTATATGAGCGCGGGACCAATACGATAGAAAATGCTACCCGTGTTCTTGATAAGTACAATATTAAGTTGGAAAATCTCAGTGAGCAGGAGCAAAGGAGTCTGACAGAGGCTTTGGAGGAAATGAATCAAGATGCACGCGGTAATAAAATTGCGAGAATTGATGACCCAGGTTCTGCTTCTACCGGTGATAGCGCTGAGGACAGAGCTGCCGATAAAGAGAGCCGTAAGGATAAAGGGCAGGTGACACGGAAAGTGATTGGACAGAAAGAAATTGTCGTGACGATCTCGGCGCTCAAAGGAAAAGGATATCCGTTGCCTGTTGCTTACAACACCGGAAAATAGAGAAATACCGATATCTATAACCCCTATGTTACTCTCAATTTGCTAAGTATCATAGGGGTATGCTAAAGTGACTCTCTATTTCATTTTCACCAGTTCAACACGTCTGTTTTTGGCTTTGTTGTCTTCCGAATCATTGGCGACCAAAGGGCGCTCGGCGCCATATCCTTTTGCCGATAACCGCGCTTTGTCAATTTTTTGGGCAACCAAGGCCGCCATTACCGCCTGCGCACGCTCGGTTGATAACTTTTTATTGTGCACGGCATCCCCCGTGTTGTCGGTGTGCCCTTCAATTGCGATTTTAAGTGAGGGGTCATTTTTTAGTGCTTCGGCAATCTGAATGACCAAATCCGTTCCTGCCGATGTGATGCTGGATTTGTCTGTGTCAAAAGTAATATAAACGATTGACTTACCCGTTTCAGAGAGATCTTTTGTGATATCATCCGCAGTTATTTTTTTTATCGTTTGTTTAAAAGCGTTCTCCTGAAGGATATTGAGCTTGGCTCCCGCATTGTTGCTCGTATATTGAATAAATACATTTCCCTGATCTTTCGTACGGATCACATAGACCCGGATTTTTTCGTCGGCATATCCTATGTCACCTTCATCACCTTTGTGCGGATCCTGTTTGTTATAACGCTCATACTCTTCACTTGTAATGGTGCCGTCAAAAACTTTTACTGCGCCAATAGAGGCTAAATAATCCTCCATACTTTTTTCAAAATAGCGCTGTGAAAACTGTGTGCCTTGTTCGTTGGTAATATTTGCTTTATAAAGTCTGCCTTCAAAAGGTTTCATGATTCCATTGATTGCAAAATAGCAAACATCAAAGTCTTTGTTGATGGGCTGGTTCATCACTTTGTAACCTTTTGGAGGGGTAAAAAAAGGAAATACACCAATATCACTATCAGAATAGGGTATACTGGCAAGATCTAGATTTGCCGTCGTATCAATTTTTGCAGGTTCTTCTGCGATTTCTTTCTCCTGCGGAGCAGGAGGCGGAGGATTATCTTTTACCTGTTGGTTGCAAGACGCAACCATCCATGCTAATGCGAATAAAAGTATCGTTCTTTTCATATTTTCTTTTTCTTGCTAAGGCAAATTTTATGCCTAAAACTTCAGTTTATGTATTAACTAGATCAAAACCCAGCGACGGTTAAAATAAACTCCAAATTAGCAGCTGGCGAATACTATTTACTCTTAACGGTTAATAAGGAATGCTTTTTATTAAAAAGATAAAACGAAAACGCATTAAGCATTGTTATAAGATTACTTTTCATAAATTAGGTTAATAACAGTTAAGTTAAACCTTGAGTTCCCCACTCAAGGTTTTTTTGTTTTTTTTCAAATCGTACCTTTTAAGACTTGTACATAAGGTCACGATTGATCGGAAATAATTATATAAATGCGATACTAAAATAGATAGGTCATTGGTTACCCAATGACCTATCTATTTTAGTATCTAGTATCCTGGGTTTTGTTTTAGGTTTGGTTCGACTTGAAAACTGCTTTCATGGAAAGGCCAGAGGTATTGATGTTTCAGAAATTTTCTATCTTCAATTTTAAGTACCTCAGATTTTCCGTCTGCACCTTGCCGCATATGACCCAATGCAGGTTGATTCAGCACTACTTCTGCAGTTTTCCATCGAAGGATATCACTATAACGCAGCCCCTCACCGGCAAATTCGATCCTTCTCTCATTGCGGATTAAGTCTATCCATTCTTGTTGAGATTTTACTGTTAGATTGACGTCAGCCACACTCATATCAAGTCCGGCACGTTGTCGAATCTGGTTGATACAACTTTTTGCTAAGTCATCTACATTATTCAACATGATTTTGGCTTCGGCATAGGTCAATAATACCTCAGCGTAGCGCGCCAAAGGAAAGTGCATATTACCTCCTGTCCGAAATGCATCAGCTTCGTCGACAAACTTTTTAAACCAATAACCCGATCGGCTGCTTCGTAAGTTTTGATAATAGAATAGACTCTTTGAATCATAAATATCTATTTTCTCTTTGTTGAATAGGTCGCCTTGTCCAAAAATACTAGCTGCATAACGTGGATCTCGATTTAATTTCGGATTGAGCTCATATTCCTGCTTACTGTGTAGAGGGCATTTATCAATAGGACGTCCTTGGAGTGTCCAATAACTATCGACCAAAGACTTTAAAGGAACGACATAAGATTGCCCATTGCCGGTCTTATATTGCGGCGCAAGATGCTGGAAAGAAGATGTTGCGGAGTTATTGTGGCTTTCCATGTCAAACTTGATGATAAACTCCTTGTTTGTCTTATCCGCTTGATAATTGAATAGGCTCGCATATTGGGGATGTAGCTGATACTTGCCACTATCCATAATTTCCTTCGCTAGGGTAGCAGCAAGCTCATAACGACCATTATAGAGAGCATAACGCATGACCAAAGTTTTGAAGGAGTATTTGTTGAACATATAGGCATTTGTTGTGCCTTCATTATCCGGGAGCCTGTTTGCCACATCCTGGCTCATTTCAAATAGTTTATTCAGTATTTCAGCTTTAGGCGTTACTGGGGGAATTGCTTCTTCCAGTGTGACAGGAACCAGTACAAAAGGTACATCCCCCCAGAGTTCAGTAATTCTGAAATAATGCCAAATACGAAGGGACTCTAAGATCGCTTTGTATTTTTGTCGTATAGATTCATTCTCCACATAGGGAATGTCAATATTTGCTAGATAAGTGTTGATCCGCCCGACGTGTTTATTATATAGTGTCCAGTAATACTCGGCCAAACGTGCGTTGCTCGTCATGTTACCATTGGCAATGATCATATGATGGTCTGTCTCTATTCTAGCATAAGCGTTATCAGTACGACCATCTAACATGTAAAAGAGCAAGCGGCGTTCGCCAGGCCCCATAAATACATCCAAATAACTACTGTAGACTACCCGGCGTAAATCTTCCTCTGTGTTGAAGAATTCGTCAAAAGATGTTGCGGTAGGATCTCGTTTATCAAGAAATTTTTCGCAGCTACTCAATGTTGCTAGCGTAATTATTAAGGTTAAAATTTTCTTTTTCATCATCATAGGTTAAAAAATACTTGCACTCAGTCCAACACTGTAGGTTGCCATCCGCGGATAATTTCCGTTCCCATCATTTGTTCCCGGACTATCTACATCAATGCGCTCGGGGTCCAAACCTTCCCATTTCGTAAATGTGAACACATCCTGTGCATTAACATATATTCTAAAATTTTTGATGCTTTTACCGATTTTAGGAAATGTATAACCAAGCTGAAGGGACTTGATGCGGAAAAAAGCGGCATTGCTAAGCCAAACATCGCTAAGTAAGGTATTGGGGCTTGGACCTGTCCAAAGACGTGGAAAACGGCTATATGGATTGTCGGTGCTCCAATGGTTTGCTACGTATTCAACTCTTGGTGCTCCGAGGTCGTTACTGTTCCCATCGACATACACTGGATAAGCCTCTTGTCCAATCAATCGTCCGGTGCGCTTTCCGATTCCCTGACCCAATGCTGAAAAATCCCACCCTTTGTATCGAAAGTCCAGGTTAATTGCATAGTTGTAGTGGGGGAGGGGATCAGCTAGATAGCTGCGGTCCTCATCATTGATGATACCATCCTGATTTTTATCCACGTAGCGGATATCCCCAGGTCTTGAATTTGGCATTTTAGCTGGGGTTGCTTCAACTTCTTCTTGTGACTGGAAATAACCGTCGGACTGAAAACCATAATAATTGTTAATTGGGACACCTTTGTACCAAATTCGGTTATTATCACCTTTAAAAATAAGTCTATCATTCTCGTTGTATCCCGCTTTGAGCATCCGATTTCGGTTATCAAAAAGCATTCCGCCGATTGTATATGAAAAATCTTCCTTTTTGTCTGACCAGCTCGCCGACAATTCCCAGCCGTTATTTTCCACGGCGCCGATATTGACCGCCGATTCCAAACTATTTGATCCTGTGAGCGGAGGAACCGCAAATTGATCATAAATTAGATCGTATGAATTTTTATGGTAGAGTTCAGCAGTAAATGAAAGCCTTTTTTTAAATGCATTGACATCTAGGCCTAAGTTCCATTGCTTCTGTTTTTCCCAGGAAAAATTTGGATTGGGAACACGTATCGTCCAGCCCCAGGTGTTCACAGATTCCTGCCAGAGGTATGGAGCTACATTTTCGTTTCCGATAAGTCCGTAAGATGCCCGTACCTTAACATTATTAACCGTTCCTGACTCTAGAATAGGCTTGAAAAAATGTTCGTTATGTAAGTTCCATGCCAAAGCTCCTGAAGGAAAAAATCCCCAACGATGACCGGGGGCAAACTTGCTACTTCCGTCTGACCGCCCAGTTAATTCCAAAATATAACGGTTGTCAAAGGAATAATTTAGTTTACCGAAAAAAGAAGCTTTGCTGATTTCTCTAAAATCAGTGAAGGTATAATTCATAACTTCTGATCCGGCAGTCAGATAGATCTTGTCTTTGTTTTGGCGGAGCTCCTTGTTGAAGTTAATCAGCATCCGTGCAGTGAGCTGGCTTTCACTAACTCCCTGAGAGGCATTGACATCGTTTTCCCAGATTGCCGCCGGAGCACCATTTTCATCAAAAAACTTATAGGTCAACCTTTTTTGTTTATTGGCCGACTTGTTGATCATATAGGAGACGTTTCCCTCAATATTGAGGTTGCTATTGATGTTATATTTGGGACGCAGATTGATGGTACTGCGATCATACATATTGTTTTTTGTACCACCATGTTTGATTGACGCAATTGGGTTGATATTGTTGTGCAGGATATAATGTTCGGGGAGGTCAGAATCATAAAAAATTTGCTGTGTTGGGTTCAATCGCCAGGCTTGTTTATAAAGACCATGTCCATCATCATTTGCTAATAAACGATCAACCTGTAAACGGTGTGCGTAAAAGTCGGCCATTAATACAAATTTATCTGCTATGTTGATATTTGTATTGAACCTGGCTGAAAACTTTTGAGTACCTTCAATCTTATTGAGGCCGTTTTCTTTAATATGGCCGAGCATTAAATTGAAAGTACCTACGCCGCCGCCACCGGATATACTCGCATTATTGTTGATCGCTGTCGATGTTCTTTCCATCACTTGATCGAGCCAATTGACTTCTTTTAGTTCTCCGGAGGCATATTTGTTGATTGTCTCTTCCGAATAGATCGGAGATTGTCCTTGTTGGATTAAAGTCTCGTTACGCAATTTCATAAAATCGACGCCACCGACAAATTTTGGAAGGTCAATCGGTTTGTTGACTGCAAACCAATTGTTGGTAACGACTTTAAACTGGCCAGTCTGTCCACGTTCTGTTTCGATAATGATAACACCATTTGCGCCACGAGAACCATACATGGAAGCGGAGGCTGCATCCTTTAAAACGGTAATGCTTTTTACCTGATTAGGGTCAATATCATGAATGCTCTGTTCCATTCCATCGACGATAACCAAGGGGTCTGCATTTTGTAAAGTACTGATTCCTCGAATAGAGATTGTGCCCGGAACACTTCCCGGCATACTGTTTCCGCGCATCATCGTTACACCGGGGATGGTTCCTGAAAAAGCATCCTGCATTTTAAAAATCGGACGGTTTTTTATTTTCTCCATGTCCATTTGCGATACGGAAGATGCAATATGCTTTTTGTCTACTTCGGAAAATCCGACTACTACAACTTCATCAAGTCCGACTTCATCCGTATCCATGATGATATTCATTTCCGATTTATTGTTAATGGGGATTTCAAGCTGCTTGAATCCGACTGCACTAAAAATTAGCGTTCCTTTTTTGCCATCCGGAAGTGTCAGTTGAAACTCTCCTTTAGCATTCGTGGAAGTTCCTATATTGGAGCCTTTTAGCAGAATGCTGACCGAACTCACTAGATTTCCTTTAGTATCATGCACTTTTCCTTTTACAACTTGTTGCTGTAGATACACGGTGCTGGCTGTAATTGGTTCTGGAACAGAAGTATCCTCATTCTTACGTTTGATGACTACTGTACCTCGATGTAACATGTAATAGAAAGCGCTGCTTTTGAAAATCTGATCTAACGCTTTATCGAGCGATACATCAGTGATTTCTACAGTTGCTTTTTCATTTCTAAGCAGTCCTTCTTTAAAAATAAAATGTATACCAGTTTGTTTGGTAATGCTCTCCAGGACAGTTTCAATTTTGGTGTTTTGGGCATGTAAAGTAATCTGAGCGGAGCTTGAAGCATAGGCGCCCATCATGGATGTCGCCAGTAAGATTCCTGTCAGTTTCATTTTTAATAATTGGTTCAAAGTTTTCCCTTTGTCAATGGGACAAAAGATCCCTTTTGAATAAAGTAAATTATTCATAAATTGGTATAGAATTAATGGTTTATAATCGGTGTTAATTCAATTTTGATGCAGGAGTATTTGCCGTACTTCTGCATTTTTTATTCTATTAATTTTAGGTGTTTATCTTTTTTACATACAAAGTCCTCCTTAATAAGTTTATCTATTCACAATCAGTTTATCATTGTCAATGGTCAGTTTATAACCAGTTAAATTCTTTAGGAGATTACAGAGTTCTCCCAGTGTTACATCTCTTTTGATGCTACCTTCATATCGTTCGCTATTTAAAGGTGCTTTGCAATCGACCTGAATTCCGTACCAACGGCTTAATTCATCAAGTATTTGTTGCATATTCTTATTTTTAAAATAAAAGTAACCATCTTTGAAAGCCGTGGCTTCGGCTTTACTGGCCAATGGAAAAGTTCTCAGTTTTTTATTGTTGATCTCAGTTTCGCTACCAGCATTCATATAGATTTCATTTTCGTCGTTGCTGACTTTGAGTTTTCCTTCTGTCAAAGATACCTTCGTGGTTGCGTGATAGGAGCTTACATTAAAAGCTGTTCCGATAGCCTGTATATTGATATGATTTGTTTCTACAATAAATGGCCTATTTGCATCTTTAGCGACCTCGAAATAGGCTTCACCTTTCAAGGTCACTCTTCGCTCTTTTTTATCAAAATTTGTTTTATAACTGAGTTCTGACGCAGCGTTCACCCAGACTTTCGTACCATCGCTAAACGTTAATGCCAGGGTGGACCGTTTGGGAACCATTAATGTGTTTTTCAGGTTTTCCTTTGCGTTAGATGGATAGATGAGCCTTCCTTCTTTTAATTCAATACCTTGTGCAAAATACTGGGCCGCCTTTTTTTCGGTCAATTGTATTTCTTCTTTCCCCTCAATTTTTAAAATTGCTCCCATTCCCCCAGGGAGAACATCATTTTTATGTCCATATATCTTGTCCGGTATTAAATAGCTTACCGATTTTTCGTGATGTTGTAGCTGCCATAATAACGTTAGGGCAAGTAAAACAGTTGCAGCAATTCCAATAGCTTTATACCAAGTTTTATTTAAGAAGAAGTATTTCTTTCTAGGTCGCAAAATCGTTTCCTTCGCCGTGAATTTAGTTTGTGTTATGAGCCATTCTTTGTTTAAATCAATGCTGCGAAGATCAAATGGGGCATAAATATCAGTCTGTGATAGTCGACGACCTAGGTTATCCTTCGCCTTGGGATACCTTTGTAAAAGATTTTTTAGTTGAGCCTCTTTGTCCGATGGCAGCTCGCCATCTTTCAAAAGAAGAGCAATCAATTCCGCTAATATTATTTTGTCGGTTTCTATCATAATTCAGAAGCTAAATAACTTGAACAGGTGAAATGGGTGACCCGTCTATGAAAAAAAGTTAGTGTTTAATGTTAAGTAGTTGTTTTTCAGAAGATAAAGAATGTGAAAAGTATAGTTAAGAATTTTCTTTTTAATAGGTTTATCGCCCGCATGCGTTGAGTTTTCACTGTATTAACGGAGACATTTAGCTCCTGTGCGACCTCTTCATACTTCATTCCATCGAGATAGATTAAACGGCAGACTCTTTGACAACCTTCGGGTAGTTCATTCAGTTCCCGATGTAGTGCTCCGATCAATTCTGCATTTATTAAATTATCCAGTATGTCAATATCATCTGATTTATCAGTGTGAAATTGGTTACGTACACGATCAAATACAATATTTCTTCTCTTGATATTCATCGCTAGATTTTTTACTGAGCTATAAAGAAAGCTTTTAATTACGGCTTCTCCCTTTTCCAGTAAATCTTGTCTACTCATTAGAACGATAAATGCGTCCTGCACAATGTCTTTTGCAATTTCCTCTGAACCAACCCAAGGAAATGCAAATACACTGAGTTGCAGAAAATATTTGTTAAAATAATATTCTGTGGATAACATTTCGTTTTCTTTTTTTCTTAAAATATAGATTTTAAAAGTGAAGTAAAGAAAAATATTAGAGATTTTGTATAGGTAAAATACGTTAAAATTTTGAAGTGCTGCCAGGCTTGGCTTAGTGCCTCATTTTTGATTTTTAATTTACTTCAATTTAATATAAATATGATATGACAATAGGTTTTCTATGTGAAACTATCGACTTTTCACAACCTTTCATCTGCTGTTTCTATAGGTTTTGATTTGTGAGGTATCATCGGATTTCATTGGAAATGTTTTCACCACCTTCCTATTCATCTGGGCTACAACAGTTAAAAAATCTTCTTTCGGTAGATAATTGCACTGGAAGGTTCCGGACACCTTATTTTAATGTTCCGGTAGGACTTTGGCGCGCAATATACCTCTAGGTCGTCTAAGGATTTGAATGCAAAGTAGACCATTGATAAAATTACATTATTTTTGTTCAATACAATTATGTAGGAAAAAATGAAAGAGAACAAATATGACCAAACATCTTTTTTTGAGCAGTATGGAAAAATGAGCCGTTCTCAAAAAGGCCTTGAAGGTGCTGGGGAATGGTACGTATTAAGAGATATGTTGCCTGAAATGAAAGGAAATAAAGTGCTTGATTTGGGATGTGGCTATGGATGGCATTGTAGGTATGCTGTCGAAAAGGGTGCGATGTCCGTTGTGGGTATTGATATATCTGAAAAGATGCTTCAAAGAGCAAGGGAAATTAATCAGCTTGACGGTATTGAATATAAAAAAAATGCACTCGAGGATATCCACTTTGAACCCGAAATGTTTGATTTAATTTTTAGTTCATTGACTTTTCATTATATAGAATCATACACGGCCCTCATTGAAAATATATATAAGTGGCTGAGAAGTGGCGGTAAGTTTGTTTTCTCAGTTGAGCACCCTGTTTTTACTGCCGAGGGAAGTCAGGATTGGAGTTATGATGAAACTGGAACTAAGTTAGCTTGGCCGGTAGATAAGTACTTTTTTGAAGGGCAAAGAAGCACTTCCTTTTTAGGCGAAAAGGTATTGAAATATCACAGAACAATTAGTACTTACCTGGATGCATTATTAAAAGTCGGTTTCCGGATTATTGAAGTTAAAGAGCCAATGCCCAACACTGAAATGCTGCAAAACATTCCTGAGATGGAAGACGAATTACGTCGGCCAATGATGCTTCTGATTTCTGTCGAGAAATAGACGATTACGTGCCAATTATAGGTTCAGTTTTTTATGCCCCTTGGCAAATACCTTAATTTATCCCGCATGATTTATCTCGGTTTTCCCTTGTGCTGATATTTGTTAATTATTTATCTTTATTTAATAATAAAAGAGATGATTATGAAAAGCCTAATTAAAATTTATCTGCTATTTTTTGTGATCTTTTTTACGATTGTTAAAGTTAGGGCACAAGATAGCCGAACCAGTACTAATGATACAATTAAATTAAAATCTACCGTACCGTTTGATTTGGATGCTGCAAAACTAGCATTAGGAGAGGGGAAAAGCACTATCAAAGGACGGATCAGTATGACACTTCCTCCAGCCGACGGAGCGAAAACATTTTATGGTAGTAATCTTACGGTTTATCTTATGCCTGTTACTCCCTATTTACTGGATTTTTTGGAGCTTAGAAAAGAGGAAGATCCCAAGAGGTTAAAATTCGCTTATTTAAGTCCACAAGCCTGGAAGTATAGGCTAGAAGCTGTGTCCAATGGTCAAGGAGAATTTGCTTTTTACCATATGAAACCAGGAAAATACTATCTTGAAGTTTATTTTCCATGGCAGTATTCTGGATATGACAATCAATATGTCGGCTCAGAAGGAAATACCGATTATTATCAGAAACAGTATTTTTCGACTAATTATGACCAGATGCTAAGTAAAATCGTCGAAATCAAAAAAGACGGAGTTACTGAAAAAGCAAAATTACATAAGTTTGTTGTCGGCCGACGTTAAATATTTAGGTGCTATTATTGAACAATACTATCACTTCTAAGTTTCAGTATTAGGAAAAAAGCAAAAAATCGATCATGAGTTCTTGCTCATGAAATCGAGTGGAAAACAACTTGAACAAATTACCAAGCTCATTGAAGATAGAACAATTAAAATTGTTGTAGAGAAGGTTTATCCATTTTCGCAAACGAATGAGGCGCTAAGATCTAATCCTTTGCCATCTGAAATGAAATTCATTTATGTCTTGCACGCTTAAGTTTAATAGTTGGTTCATGATAAATTTATATATTAGAGGTGACTTCATTTTAATATAACAATAAACTTAATCCGGCACTGACGATGAAAAAAATAGTATCTGTTTTAATCTGTTTACTCTTTCTGACAAGTTGTAAAAAGGAAAAGGCTATAGAATTGCAGGATTTCAACTTTAATAATAGGACATCAACATATTTTTCAAAAAAAGATAAGTATAAAACGTACGACAACTATTATCAAATAAAGTCTGAGGTTATAGGCGTTGATACTATTTCTGACGGCGATTTTATTGGAAGCGAAAACCCAATACGGATTGAATACAGGCAGGAGATTTTTTCTAATGAAGATGTTCTAGCGAGATTTGACCATTTTGATTTTAATGCGATTAATTTCGCAACCACTGTTGACGACAAGATGATGGTCTTTAATGCAGTAGCAGCGAAGATCTCTTTGAAAGAAACTGAAAAATTTGTCGAGTTATTAGATGAAAAATATGGGAAGTCAAAAATTAGCAAAGGTACTTTTATTAAACCCTATGATATTTATACATGGCGTTTGGCCGACCGAATAATTAAATATTGTGTAGTGGCTGACGATGATAGCAATACGATAAAAATTGAAGTCGATCAGTCAAATAAGAGGGTTAATAACGGGAAAAAGGAATCTCACCTGAGAGCTTTCCTTTATATTATAAAAAATGAGTATGCTAATCAGGTCATAGGCAAGATGAGTTCCGGTGACCTGCTGTATTGTGAATGATCTTAGATAAGTTGAAGGTTAACCTCTCTAATATCATTAGTCAAAACAAAAGACAATGAGTAAAAAAATTGGATGACACAGTTGGAGCTATGGTCTCTAAAATCGGAGTCCTACAAGGTATTTTTTAATGAGCTAAAGTTTTTTAGTGACAACATTTAATTTAAGGTAAAACCGGTCATAATCACATCGATCATCCATGGTATTTAAAGTTTTCAGGAATTTTAAATAATATTTTGTTGTCAACTGTTTCTATTAATTGTAACAATCTAGTTCTGCTAGCTTTTAAAATTTCGAACTCAAATAATTCATTAGTCATATTATTGATTAAGATTTCAAATAAATTAATAAGCTCTAATATAATGATGTTTGTTTTAAATACCCAACCTTAGAAATTTGGAAAGAGAACTTAAGAGGCGTGCGATAAGTCCGAGTCCATTCGCACGTTCTATAGATGCGCAAAGACAAAAATATTTAATGCAATCATAAAAGGTCATTTCGTGAACTCGTAGAGTGTGGCTATACCGACTTTGTGGCACAACGCTTTGAACGGCCTGATAATGACCAGATGATAGAAAAATGTCAGGATTAAACCGTAATTTCATTGATTAAATACCTTTAACATGACAATTCTATATCGATATCTTCGTCTTTTTGCTCTTTTAATTACGGTAATATTTTCCGTCAATGTTTTTGCGCAAATACAATCTGTGGTGGACAGCAATGCTGTTGCCCTTCAATTCGTTGACAGACTACTTCCTGAAGGTAACTATAGCGCTGCGGTGTTGGGGGCTCCCAGGGCGAATGCATCGCAGCTTGCAATTGTTGAGAAAATGAAACAAGCCATGAAAGATCGTGAAGATTGGTTTCTCAAAACAATGAAGGGATTAAAACCCGGAGAGCCTATGTCCTATCACAAAAATCTGGGCATTAGCGAAGAGGAGTATGCCACTTTTATGCAGTTTTCGCAATCTATCAAAATAGATAAAATAGGAGCTGTAGCGCTTAAGATCAATCGCAGGGACAGTAGTATAAATTTCGAACCTAAAGACTTCAGAGATTATTTAAAATATTTAGTCATCGATTTAAAAGACCATAGGGTTATGGTTGATAGTGTAGGCTTGCCATACAAAGGGCAGGTCACTATGGATGCTAAACGGACAACACTGGTTGCAGGACCTTGGATGGGATACAGCTGGAAACTCGAAGAATTTAAGAAGGACGGACAATTAATTGCAGACCCGAATAGAGTAGATCCGACACAGATCGGGGAACTGGATATTAAAGTTATTGAGGTGATTATAGGCAAACTCGATCATAGCAATCAGTGTTTTCTTTATCTCAAGAGTTATATTGTCAATAAAGGGTATGTGCTTGCAAAACAGGATATAGCCCTTTTATTAACTAAAGAATAAGCTGCACTCTAAAATAATACTTCTAACTTTAAATTAAAAGCCGATTAACATTTTGTCTCAAGCGAATAATTTGGTACTGCATTTCCTTTAAACTCAAGCGGAAATGATCATCTGAAAGTTTTGCTACTGCAATTTATTCATTTAAGTGTGCCATCCCAATAGCGGTCTCCTTTATTTAGACCTATCTACGACAATAATTTGGCGACTGCTACAATTAAAGGGATTGTCTCACAGTCGACAGCAGTCGCAAATGTTATCGCAAGCAATAGTGCCAAATCAGCGCTCAATGATGCTACTGATTTGACAATAGTCCTACAGGCTTTCTGCACCCCTCAGCTTGACGAAAAAGTAAATTTGAGAAATTCAAAATAAATGCTTATCATGGGCCTCTATGGTAGTTTATCATCTAAAAGATATACAATATATGGCCGAAAGGGCAATTACCCCCTTTCATATTTTTGATCTGGATAGGGAAGCCCTCGCAGCCTACAAGGAACCGCACACAAAAGATCATTTTTGCCTTTTGTTTGTCAAAAAAGGTCAGCTCAATCTGCAGGTAGAAGACCGCCGTTATACCGTAAATGCACCTCATATATGCGTTATCTTTCCAGGTCAGCTCTCCTCCAAAGAGTTACTCAGCGATGACTTTGAAGGCAAGTTGATCCTGTTTGACGAAGTACTATTCTGTTCGGATATCCTAAAAAACGAGTTGAGTATTTACAACTACAATATCTCCGTGAAGCTCAATCATATTGAATTGTCCGAGGCAGAAACCGCAGAAATAGAGCTGCTGCTAGAGCAGGTCGAAAAATCTTATCAGAATTTAACATCGATCAAAAAGGAGCAGGCTCGATTCTACATCAAAATCATCTTGCTTAAACTGGTGGAATTTGTTCATACCAAATGGGGAAATAGCCAGCTCAGCAATGAAAATGCAAAGATTTACGGTAAATTTCTGGAACTACTGGAAAGGCATTATAAAACGGAGCGTACCGTGGGCTGGTATGCTGAAAAATTACAGTTGTCACCAAAAAAGTTAAATGAAATTACCCGCAAGATTGCGGGACTGACCTCCATCGAAACCATTCATGCGCGGATTATGAATGAAATCAAACAGTTACTGCTCTTATCCAACTACTCGCATAAGGAGATTGCCTTTGAACTTGGATTCAATTCACCGGCGGCACTGAACAAGTTTGTGCGCGCCAAACTGGACGAAACGCCAACCAATCTGCAACAGCAATTGGCGCAAATGTATAAGACTTAAGTCTATTATGCGATTTGATACGATTATATCCTGCGGTTATTTTGGATTAAATGTATATCATATCGTAAGTAATGTATAACATTGACCTTCCCGGGTACAGTAACTTTGCAACAGAAAATTTAATACAAAATATATGAGCAAGTTATTTGTTGCCAGCGAAGTATTCCACGGTGCTGGTACGTTGTCGGAATTGAAAAATCTAACTGGAAAAAAAGCCATCATCGTAACTGGTGGGCAATCCATGAAAAAAAGCGGAACTTTGGACCGCGCTATAAGTTATTTAACTGAAGCAGGATTGGAAACTGCGGTTTTTGAGGGTGTAGAAGAAGATCCATCATCAGCGACAAGCCTTCGAGGTGCTGCAGTAATGATTGATTTTCAACCTGATTGGATCATTGGTCTAGGAGGTTGCTCGGCAATTGATGCAGCAAAGATGATGTGGGTATTTTATGAATTTCCGGATGCAAATTTTGACGCTATGACTCAACCTTTTAACGTGCCTACATTGCGTCAAAAGGCTAAATTCATTGCCATTCCATCAACAAGCGGAACAGGTACAGAAACCACGGGATTGGCTGTGATCACTGATCGGGAAAAAGGGGTGAAGTACCCAATCGTATCGTATGAATTGACACCGGATATTGCTATTGTCGATGGCGAAATATGTGCCACCATGCCAGCACATATTACCTCCAATACTGGTCTAGATGCTCTTACACATTGTGTGGAAGCCTATGTGTCCAATATCGAAAATAACTATGCCGATGTCCTGGCTAAAGGGGGACTGGAAATTGTTTTCGAGAATCTGGAAGAAGCAGTCAACAACCCGACAAACATTAAAGCGCGCCAAAATATGCACGATGCATCTTTCATGGGTGGTCTGGCTTTTAACAATGCCTGGTTGGGTATTGTACACTCCCTCTCACATCAGGTAGGTGCGCTCTACGGCGTTCCTCACGGAGCTTCCAATGCAATTTTCTTGCCCAATGTCATCCGTTTTAATCAGACAGCTACAACAAGATATCCAGATCTGGCCAAACTTGTCGGTAGAGATTCGGCAGAAGGATTGGCACAGGAAATTGAAAAATTAAGAGCTGCGGTCAACAATATTGGCTCCCTGAAAGCATTTGGCATTTCCAAGGAAGACTGGCAAAAAAATCTGGAGTATATGGCGCAAAACGCTTTACAAGATCCATGTACAGGTTTTAATCCACGTAAGCCAAGCCTACAGGACTTAAAAGATATTTATAACGCTTGCTACGACGGTGTGATTTACGAAAATTAATCGAACAGACCAAAAAAAGCGGTTGTTGCGAAAGTAGGCAACCGCTTTCTTCTGAATAAAAAGCACTACACCAACTGCACCCGCGACAATATGCCAAGGACCAACCATAGGATTGTATCAACTAATAAATTCTAATATAATACTGTCTGATTTCAGATATCCAAAGTTAGCGATCAAATTTCATCGCTTAAAAAAATCTTAGCTTCAGTGTAACATATGTTTAGGCCGATATACTTATTGTTTATGAAAGATCTAGTCAAAACAATGTTGTTGTTGTTCCTATGCATAGCTTTTACGAAAGTTGTATCTGCACAGCCTAATCATGGTCAAACGGTTGTTGTCGAAGGGAAAAAAATAGCCTATAAAACCACCAATCTTACCAATCGGAAAGCAGGCGAACCCATTTTAGTGTTCGAAGCTGGCTTGGGTGGCGGTTCATTTGACCCAATTTTACCGCTTTTGGCAAGCCATATCGCGAGTATTCAATACGAACGAAATGGTATCGGAGAGTCCGAACCAGACTCCAGTATCCTAGCTGATAGCCAGGTGGTGGACCGGTTACATGGTCTATTGCACACCTTGGCCATTCAGCCACCTTATTTGTTAGTGGGGCATTCCATTGGGGGACCTTATATTCGTTTGTTTGCTGCCCGGTATCCAGATGAAGTATGCGGACTGGTTTTTTCCGACCCAACGGATTTTATGTTATCAGAGCAAGAGGACGAGCAGGCCAAGATTGTTTCCCAGAGTAAAACCAGCTATCAGCAGATCTCAAAAATTATTGTGGAGCAGATGTCCAAAAATGAAAGTTTTAGTGCGGGAGCACATATTGATGCTGCTAGAGCGCTTAGGTCTAATTTGAAAGGATACTTTCATGAATATAGAACATTGCCCCCATTGAGAAAAGAAATTGCTGCTACGGTGATCATATCCTACAACAAAAATATTGAGCTGCCCGATGAAGAACTGGACCGCAGATTAAATTTAGGTATCAATTTTAAGGCATGGTGGAAAGAATACGACCAATTGCGGATCCAGCATTATGCAGCATTACTAAAAGACAATGACAATAGCATGCTCGTATTGCTTCCGAAATATTCACATGGTATTTACTATCAAAATCCGCAACTGGTCGCAAAACTCATACAGGATAATTTTAATAGCTATAAAAAGGAATGATCATCATTCGGTTCTTTGATATTTGGTCTGTTTTCATCTATAGCCTCGCTAAGAATTCGTAAATTTATAGTTGTAAAATACAAAAAGTAAGATTACGTTTTCGTCACTGATTATTACGTATAATATTTTGGTTGCAGGTTTGGGGCTTCTTTAATGGCTTGTGCCGTGGCAAATTTTACAGGAAAAGCTATTGCGTACAAACTCACTGAAACAATGGGAAATGAATTAAAATATCAAGTAGTAAAACCTGACAAATCGCTTGTGGACTTTGTTGAAAGTTTTTGGTTTTTACAAAACCAGTCTGACTGTAATAAAGAGGTTGTTGTTTTGCCAGACGGGAGAGTTGATATGTTTCTTACACAATCTGCTAAAGATCCTTTCCACATTACGCTTTTGGGAGTCGAAACTCAACAAGGCCAAGCGACTATTGCGCCCATGCGACAAACTTACGCCATAAGTTTTAAACCGCTTGCAATAAAATATCTTTTTAAAATCAATATCGCTAACTTGGTGGACAGAGGAATAGTTTTGCCAAATGATTTTTGGAATTTTAGTGCGGACGACCTGAATGACTTTGATTTATTCTGCGAAAAAGCGACAAAAAAAATTCAGTCACTTTTACCAAATGAAATTGACAACAGGAAACGAAAATTGTTTGATCTCATTTATTCATCAAATGGAGCAATTACAATAAAAGAACTTTCAAAAAATTCGTTTTGGAGTAGGCAACAAATTAATCGTTATTTTAATCAGCAATTCGGACTTTCAGCAAAAGCATATTGTAATATTATCCGTTTCCGTGCTTCCTTTCAAGATATCAAAGAAGGCAAATTGTTTCCGCGACAAAACTTTGCAGACCAATCCCATTTTATTAAAGAAGTCAAGAAACTTTCTGGTGTTTCACCAAAAGAACTGTTGAAAAATCAAAATGAGCGTTTTATACAATTTTCAATGCTTGATGCAAAGTAATTTTGTTCAGTCAAAAATAAACAGTACTCGATATGAAATTACAAGGCAAGAAAATCGCTGTCATTGGTGGTGGCCCTGGCGGACTGACGTTCGCCAAACTCCTACAACTAAAAGGAGCAAATGTAAAAGTATATGAACGTGATCTAAACAAAGAAGTCCGTCAGCAGGGAGCAACGCTAGACTTGCACAAAGAAAGTGGTCTGGAAGCTCTCCGTAGAGCAAATTTGATGAATGAGTTCAAGGCTAATTTTCGTCCAAATGCAGGACGCCTAAGAGTGCTAGACGACCAGGCCATTATCAAAATGGACGACCACGAGATTCAACATGATGCTCAGGAAGATCGTCCTGAAATTGATCGTGCGCCTTTACGCGATATTTTGATAAACTCATTGAATGAAGATACCATTGTTTGGGACAGTCAGTTCATTTCAATGGAAAAACAAAAGAATAGCTGGCTTTTGCATTTCAAAAATGGAAAATCTTTTTACGCTGACATTGTAGTTGCAGCTGATGGTGCAAACTCAAAGATCCGTTCTTATATGACCGATATTAAGCCAATTTATTCTGGCGTTACGGTTGTTGAAGGTAATATTTACAACGCCGAAAAAAATGCACCGAACCTTTGGGAAATCACTAAAGGAGGGAAAGTTTTCGCTCTTGGTAACGAACAGTCAATTATCCTAAGCGCAAAAGGAGAGGGCAGTTTATCTTTTTACACAGGTTGCAAAGTTTCCGAAAATTGGGTGCAGGAAAGTGGTATTGACTTCAACAATAAACAACAGGTTTTTGATTGGTTTAAAGTCGCGTTCTCATCATGGAGCGACCAATGGCAAGAGCTTTTTATAAGTAATGAAATTTGGTTTATGCAACGTCCGCAATATCATTTTCCATTAGACCAAACCTGGGTAACTCAACCAAACTTAACAATGCTTGGCGATGCTGCTCATCGTATGCCACCATATGCAGGGGAGGGGGTGAATCAAGCAATGCAAGACGCTTTTGAATTAGCAGAAAATCTGATAAGCGACAACTTTCCAGACATTCAGACTGCAATTTCACATTACGAAAAACAAATGCAGACAAGAGCAGCAGAAGTAACAAAAGATACCTTAGAGAACACTGAAATATTGCATGCTGAAAACGGACTTGACAAATTGTTGACTATGTTCAACAATGGAAGATAAAATGTAGTTCCTCCGCTTTAAAGCTTATCGGTATTTTCTATTATTATTACTCCAGTTCTTTTGTTGCATTTTTTTAGTTGGTGTTTAAGCTACAGTATATTATTCAGGCTACAATAGTATCATTTTTTAAGAAATCCAAAGGTTGAAGAAACGTCGTATGATCAGCCATTTACCTTCGACTTTTTAAGCAAATATGCATTGCCATTTCCACATAAAGAGCCACAGACATAGTCGGCCGGCACGTACGCTCTTTTCCGTCTATACCCAATAATAGGAAGATGAAGTATTAAATGCTTTGATTGCGGAGCACCCCGTATTTATCGTCGTCCTCTACAGCATACGCTGCTTTAATAACGTCTGGGATAGGGAGAACTGCTTTCCCTCTCGCTGTAGTCTGCTATCCGCGGAATCATCCGATAAAATAGTTTTTAAAATGAAAATATAGTCTTGCTGGATTGACTTATCATTGTAGATTTTGTGATCATCCTTATGTAAAGGTGTCACCGTGCTTTTACGCATTGTGCAGCCCTGAATGACGAAAAGAAAGAAGGTAAAATAGAGCATATTCCAGACAGCTAATCCTTTAAAGTTCAAATATCATGTATTGATGAATATGTGATATTTGTAAAACATAAAATGAGCAGATTGATATTATTCGTTATTTTTGCAGTAGAATTATTAATAATAGATATCTACATAACATCTTTAACTGATTAAATGATCAAGGAATTTTCATTCAAAAAATTTGGCAACTTGGAATTTAGCAAATCCTCCGTTCAAAGTGACCTCCTCAATAAAATAAATGAACACATCAAAGTCCTGTTTATTCCAGAAAAAGCGATCATCCAAGTGGATTTCCAGGAGATTGAAATGAAAACAGACAGCTTATTGTTCATAAATCCCCATGTCATTTTAAAGCCCTGCGAAACTATTGGCGGGCAATTGATGCACTTTAACAGAGACTTTTATTGCGTTGAAATCCATGATCATGAAGTTGCCTGCGATGGTATTCTTTATAACAACGTGTTTGAAATTCCATTTATAGGTCTTAATGAAGAACAGTCTGCTGAGATACAAAAAATTATTAGTGATATTCAGTTCGAATTGAAAAATGAAGACTCCGGTACAGAGGAAATGCTGCGGACATTGTTAAAAATTATCATTCTTAAATCCACACGTATCTGGAAACAACAACATCAATTAGCGGAGGATGTGCAGCAGGCCGATGTTCAATTTCTGCGGAAATTCAGCAAACTGGTCGAACAGCATTTTAAGACCCTCCATACTGTCGCCGATTATGCGGATCTGCTCTGTATCACACCAAAAAATCTCAGTAAAAAAATAAGCCTGGTCAGTAAAGAAACGCCTAATGATATTATAAAAAATCGTATCATACTGGAAAGTAAGCGCCTTTTAGCCCATACCAAGATGAATGTAAAAGAGATTGCCTATACACTCAATTACGAGGACGATGCCTATTTCGTTCGGTTTTTCACAAAACATACGGGAATATCACCTACGAGTTTTAGAAAACAGTTTTAAAAATTTCCTAATATATATAAGGAAAAGCACAGCCTATCAGGTTGTGCTTTTTTTGTGCTCATGCCTTTATATCAGTAATAATATGCTGTTCTCGAACTAAGTAAACTCTTTTTGGGCAAAAAGTACAATTCAAAGCGAAAGCCGTCCATTGATGTGCCTCCGAAATTACCCCAACTTTGTAACAACAAAAGAAAACAATAGTAATAACAATTAAATAATAAAGACATGAACAAGTTTACAGTAAAAGACGGAACAGAAATTTATTTCAAAGATTTAGGCGAAGGACAACCAATTTTTTTCCATCATGGATGGCCATTGTCATCCGATGACTGGGATGCACAGATCATGTACTTTCTGGAAAAAGGATTTAGAGTTATTTCCCATGACAGAAGAGGGCATGGTAGATCGACTCAAACCTATAAGGGAAACGATATGGACACGTATGCAGCTGATGTCGCAGAATTGGTAACGTTCCTGGATCTAAAAGATGTTATCCATGTAGGACATTCAACAGGAGGAGGTGAAGCGATTCGATATGCATCTAAGTATGGTAAGGATAGAGTCTCCAAAGTAGTATTGATTAGCGCTGTTACTCCCTATATGATAGCTGATGAAAATAACCCTGACGGAGTTCCTTTAGCTGTATTTGATGATATCCGTCATAACACCCTGTACAACAGACAGCAGTTCTATCATGACCTAACCGTCCCATTTTACGGCTATAACAGAGCGGATGCAGTAATCAAGAAAGGAATTCAGGACAATTGGTGGAGACAGGGAATGATGGGTGGTATTAAAGCACAGTACGACTGTATCAAAGTGTTTTCAGAGACTGATTTTACAGAAGACCTAAAAACTGTAGATGTACCTGTACTTGTCCTGCATGGTGATGATGACCAAATTGTTCCTTACGCTACTACGGCTGTTAAAGCGGCAGAACTTCTTAAAAATGGCAAACTCATCATCTATCCCGGTTTTTCTCATGGTATGCCGACCATCAATGCCGAAGTAATCAATAATGATATTTTAGCATTTATCAACGGGTAAGAATCAGGGGCAAAAAGTACAATACAAAGGGTAAACTATCCATTGTAGTGCGGTTGAAATTAAGCCAACTTTGTATTATCAAAATAACAAAAAAACAACAAGAATAATATAATATCAAAAATCATGAAAAATTTAATCTTAGCATTCACACTATTTACAACTTTAATCTCAAGCTCATTAATAGCACAAACTAAAAGAACTCCGGCATCACTGGGCCGGGAAGAATATATCGAAGTAGAAAAAAATGTTCGACTGCATGTAACGGATCTTGGCGAGGGAGAGCCTATTGTATTGATCCACGGTTGGCCTTTGAGTGACGCAATGTATGAATACCAATATGCCGATTTTGTACAGAAAGGATACCGCGTGATCGGTATTACCTTAAGAGGCTTCGGTCTTTCTGATAAACCGGCGGGAAAATATAATTATGACGTTTTTGCAGATGATATCAAAGTTATACTGGATAAACTAAAAATTGAGAACGCGACAATAGGTGGTTTCTCTATGGGAGGTGCAACAGTAATCCACTATGTGGCTAAATATAATGCTGCCCACGTTTCCAAAATGGCTCTTTTCGGAGCAGCAGCACCGATCTGGACAAAACGGGCTGACTTTAACTATGGTCAATGGACCAAGGAAGACGTTGACGGATTGATCAATCTCAACAATACCAACCGTCCCGAGTTATTCGCTACATTCGGTAAAATCTTTCCAGCAAATGAGAACAGCGTTTCCCAAGGTCTGGGCACATGGTTAGGAGGCATCCAGGCACAGGCATCGCCTTATGCAATGGCTGAAGGACTAAAAACATTGAGGGATAGTGACCTGCGCGGTGATTTAAAGAAAATAACCATCCCTACTTTGATCTTGCACGGTAAGTTGGATAAAATTTGTTCTTATGACCTTGCAGAACAAATGCATGCCTTACTTAAAAACTCAACTTTAGTTCCTTTGGAGAAAAGTGGTCATGCCCTGTTTATCGAAGAGCTAGATAAATTCAATAGCGAGTTATTAAACTTCATCAAAAAATAGATAATCACAATATGAGGTTAGTATAAAAAGCTAACCTCATTTTTTTATGTAAAATCAATTAAAATGCAAAAATTCCTATTACTTCTCATAACACTGATATTATTTTCGTGTAGCACAAAATCAAAGATCGTAGCCGTAAAACATACCAGCTTGCCAAAAGAAGCAGGCCCTTACAGCCATTCAACCAGTTACGGCAAGCTTATTTTTGTATCTGGTCAAATTGGCTTAGACCAAAAAACCAATAACCTTAAAAATAGCATTGAAGAGCAAACGATTCAGATTATGGAAAATTTAAAGATTATTTTGGAAAATAATAAATCCGATTTTCAGCATATTACCAAAACAACAATCTTTTTGACGGATATAAAACAGTTTGAAACTGTCAACAAAATTTATGGGAGTTATTTTAAGAATAATTTGCCGGCAAGAAGCACGGTTGAAGTCTCTTCATTAGCTAGAGGAGCAGGTATCGAAATTGAATGTATTGCTGTTAAAAGGTGAAGCAGACCTCATCGACTGTGGGTACGTGATGATATATAGATTTAGCCGTCAAATACGGCGACAGTTTGGAATTATCGTTTCTCTCGACCTTTAGTCACATTATTTATATGAGCCTATCCAAATTCCTTTTTTTAGATTTTAATATCCTGGGCACTATGGGAAACTATATGTTTTTCGAACTCTTCATCTAATATTTTTATGGGTGTTGTTTTTACCCGATGCTACCCGGATGAAATAGCCATGTGTTTTTCCTTTGAAGTTGATTAACTACATTTGTATTACGATGGTCTTCCTTTACCATATGCTTATTTTAGTACAATAGGTAGGCGAACATTATATACGATTTAAAAAAACAATTGCATGGACAGCATAAACTCCAACTTCATTTATCTTGACTATAATTCGACAACGCCAATAGATGAGCGTGTATTGAATGAAATGCTTCCATATTTTTCCACAAACTACGCTAACCCAAATGGTTCTCACCTATTTAGCTTAACGGTGCAGGACGTCTTAGAGCAAGCGAGTGAAGGTATTGCAATCGGGGTGGGTACACAGTCCAAAAATATCATCTATACTTCAGGGGCGACCGAAGCAATAAACTTGGTCTTAAAAGGGCTCCAGTTTTCAAGCAAAAAGCATATTATTAGTATTTCGACTGAGCACAAAGCCGTTTTGGAGACCTGCGCTTTTATGGAACAATGGGGCTTTGAGGTTTCCTATTTGAAGGTCGATCATCACGGTATAGTGAATCTCGAGTCGCTTGTAGAAACAATCCGTGAAGACACGATATTGGTTTGTGCTATGCTCGCAAATAATGAAACGGGCCTTATCCTGCCGATAAAACAGATCACTGAAATAGCACATCAACACCATGCACTTGTCTTATGTGATGCGACACAGGCCCTTGGAAAAATAGGTATAAACCTTCGCGATCTTGCTGTGGATTTTATGGCTTTCTCAGCGCACAAGTTTTACGGTCCAAAAGGGGTAGGAGGACTCTATATTGCTGATGGAGCGAAAAAGTTCTTAACTCCACTCATTCACGGGGGCGGTCAACAACAAGGCTGGAGAAGTGGAACAGTTAATACGACTGGAATTATCGGAATGACAGCAGCTTTGCGAATTGCTCTGGAAGATCTACAAATGGATCAACTCCGTATAGAAGAGCTCCGAAACAACCTCGAAAGCGAGCTGCTTGCTATTGGAGATACATTTTTAAATGGAAGTAAGAAACATAGGCTATTCAATACGACAAATATTTGTTTTAAAGGCGTTCTTTCAGAGCAGTTGATCACTGGATTAGGGCCGATATCGGTGTCCAGTGGTTCGGCCTGTTCTGCCGTGACCACGCGCCCTTCACATGTGCTCAAAGCAATGGGGCTGTCGGATTTGGATGCGTTGTCGTCCATAAGATTTAGTCTGGGCCGATTCACGAGTGAATTGGAAATCAGCCAGACTATCACACGCGTCAAACAGCTTGTCGGGAAATTACGAACCTAACTTAGGTTACTGGCTATTATTATTTCGCTAATGTCCCATATTTTCCCGTACTTGAAATACATGTAACACCTGGGGAAATAGCGCGCCAACGCTTTCGCGTACGCCGTTGGGCGATCCCGGTAACGTAAGCACTAGCATGCGATCGACAAAACCCGAGACCCCTCTGGACAGCATCGCCGTCTTTAAACGTTGTTGTCCGTATTGTCTAGCCGTCTCCATAATACCGGGAATATTCTTGGTAATGTAAGGCGCCACCGTATCCGGAGTAACGTCTCTGTCCGAAAGTCCTGTGCCGCCTGTGAATACCAGGAGGTCTACACCAGCTTGCCGATAGTACTCCAGACGCTCTTGTATGGCTTTCGTTTCGTCAGCAACCACGGCATAGGTTATCTCACCTAAGCCTTGCTGCTCAAGAAGATCGTACAAAAGCTTGCCTGAAATATCTTCTTTAGCGCCTTTAGCGACCGAATCGCTACAAACTACTACCGCAGCTTTAAGTGCTGCCACCCAAGGCAAAGACTCGTTGCTCTTTCCGCCCCGTTTCTCCAGCAATCGGATACCGCCGATTTCTACCTGCTTGTCTACAGGCTTTAACATATCATAGATGACAAGAGCGGCAACAGAAGCCCCATGCATAGCTTCCACCTCCACACCGGTTTTGTAGATCGTATGTACTTCGACCTCAATAATAATCTGCAAATCACATATCGTATACCGGACGGCCGCATATTCAACTGGCAAGGGATGACAATCTGGGATCATATCGCCGGTTTTCTTGATTGCCAGTAACGCGGAGGCCCGTGCAAATTCAAATATATCTCCTTTAGGAACCTGTCGCTGTTCAATCAGCTTGATGGTATGTTCGGCAGAAACATTGACTGTTGCCGAGGCAATTGCTTTCCTTAATGTCGCACTTTTATATGTAATATCAACCATATTATCTATTCGTTTTCCATTGATGCGTATCGTCTTCAAATAATTCTTTTCCCCAGATGGGCATTTCCTTTTTTATGCGTTCAACAAGTTCGTCGCAAGCATCCATTGCTGCACGTCGATGTGCTGAAGATGTGAATACAAAGAAGCAAATCTCGCCAACTCGTATTTCACCTTCACTGTGATAGACATGCATGCAGGCTAATGGATACTTATCAAATACTCCTTTCCTAATTTCGGCCATTTTCAGCAGTGCAAGTTCTCTGTTTGTCGTATATTCAATAGATTTTACCGTCTTTCCATCGATTTGATCAGCTCTAATCTGTCCCAGAAAGAGGCTGTGTGCACCGATCCCTGATTTAATATTATGGTTTGCGATAGCTTCTGCAATCCAGGTAGGGGGAATCGGACCCTGAAAAAATAGGTCGTTTTTTTGTCTAATCATTTTAAATAGTTTTCTAGTGCGATTATACCGCCATCCAAATGGAAGATCTGTCTTCTGGCATCTACCCCTTCGTAAAAATATTGGGCTGCCGTTAGGCTCCTTTTACCACTCTGGCAAATAAAAATAACGCGTGTGCGATCTATTTTTTCGATCTGTGCAGGCAATGTGGCTAGCGGAATGGATAGATGGGGGATGGAGAGTCGGGGGAGTTCATGTTGTTCACGTACGTCTACAAGCACGACATCGTCGGAGTAGCAGATTTTCATTAATTCTGCTGCATCTATCGCATGTATTACAGTGCTCTCCGAAGTGCAATACTGCTTATAATTGAAAGCGCGCAATTCAGCTAAAGTCTGCGGGTAAAGGGCTGCAGCGGGAGCCTTTTTAGGAATATCAAATATGTAATTGCTATTATCTAGCATGTTGATTATCATTAACTTATTTCTGAGTACTGTTCCTATTCCGGATAACAACTTGATGGCTTCGGCTGCCTGTAGCGTACCGATCATGCCAGGCAATACGCCCAATACCCCGGCGACAGTACAGTCAGGCGCCTCTAGTGGGGCTGGCGGCGTTGGGAATAAATGCCTGTAATCTGTTTTTATACCTTTATCGTCGGCCACATTAAACACAGCGACTTGCCCTTCATATTGGTAGATTGCTGCAAAAATCAATGGTTTGTCCAATAATCGACAGGCGTCACAAAGCAAATACCGCGAAGCAAAATTGTCTGTACAATCCATGATCAGGTCGTAGGTATTGATCAGGACGGCGACATTATCCGGATGCACTTTTTCCACCTGATAATGGATCTCAATATCGGGATTCTGCTGTCTGAGTTTACGCGCTGCAACTTCAGCTTTGGACTGACCGATGTCCGTCATATCATACAGTACCTGCCGATGCAGATTGCTTAAATCGACATGATCATGGTCTATAATACCAAGAGCTCCGACGCCTGCAGCCCCCAGATATTGGAGTACGGGACAGCCCAGCCCGCCAGCACCCACGACAAGTACGCGGGCAGCTTGTAGCTTTTGTTGGCCCAGCTCGCCAAAACCAGGGAGGGTATAATGCCTTGAATACCGTTGATTCCGCATCGCTTATCCTCCTGAATAGGGTGGCATCAGAGCAACAATGTCATTTTCCTGAAGAACCACAGGTACCTTGGTGATTGTATTGTTTACGGCTATCACCAGACTTCGGTCTGTCAGCTCCCTGTGTTCACGGCACAATGTTACCAGTAATTCTGTCGTATCATGAGCTGTTATGTAGAACTCCTTTGCCAATATATCTGTCAAGGAGCCAAATGTCTTTACTTGAATTCTCATTTGTTCATTCGTCTAATATAAAAATCTCCATTCTGTATGTTGATGTCCATCTTTTCCATCGCGCTGCTTTGGCCCCACAGTTCTTATTCCGTTTTTTTATCTTAGGTCCCAAAATGACGACTCGAGGTTACTTTTCATCCCAAGTACATCCATTGTAAGCAGCTTGTTTTCATCAATTTAATTAAGCCGACGTAAACAGTAATTTATAGGCTGCAACCAAAAGCACTGTGGCGAGTACATATTTTAACGCATCCTGCTTCAGTTTTTTTGATCCAAGATAAGCCCCTAACAGACCTCCAAGAAAAGCAACCGCAACGTATCCCCACATATGGGCATTGAACGAAATACCCTGCGTCAGCATACCGCCAAGTCCCGACAATGAATTTACGAAAATAAATGCAGCGCTGATAGCCGCAGTTTGTTTTTGGTCCGTCCACTTGAGCAGGATTAAAAACGGAGATAGGATAATCCCGCCACCAATACCGATCATGCCAGAGAGTAGTCCTACAGCGGCACCAATTGCCAGAGCACCAATGCTGCTGTAGGGTTTGAGTTCCGCTTCGGCCGGACTTTTGAAAAAGAAAAATCGAAAGATCGGAAAGAGCAGAAGAAGGCCCAGCAGACGTTTGTAAAGATGGTCATCCAAGGTGACCATACCTCCTATAAAGGCCATGGGAACTGAAGCTATGGCAACCCTTAGAAATAAACTGCGTTTAAAATAATGGCCTCTATAATACTGTATAAACGATGTAAGCGAAACAAAAAGATTAAGGACTAGCGCTGTAGGTTTCATTTCCTGGGGAGCAATCCCGTAGAGGGCCATCAAGGCCAAATAGCCACTAGCACCACCGTGGCCTACCGATGCGTAAAGAAAAGCTAGAATAAATAAAAATAAATAAAAAAGCTCAAACTGCATGGCTCATTCAGGTTAAAATATGTATAACAACTTCGTCACCAGCCGCACAACCATCACTATCTTCTTCGAGAATCAAAAGGCAATTGGCCTGTGCATAAGATTGGAGACGATAAGATTCTTGGGCATGCAACGGCTCGACAGCATGACCGTCGTAACGTGCTTTGAGAAAATGCGTCAGGCCAGGCTTTTTGCTGTAGGCATGTGTCGTATGGGTTCTGATCGAGCGATTTTGTTCAGGAAGCTGCATTAAACGCTCCAATGCGGGCACGACATACAGATAAAAGCAGGTTAAAGCGGAGGATGGATTTCCTGGCAGTCCGAAGACTAGCTTGTCGTTTTGTGTACCAAAAAAAAGGGGTTTTCCCGGTTTTTGGCGGATGCGGTGAAAACGTTGTTTAACGCCGCAAGCCTTGGCCACATCCACAACATAGTCGTAGTCGCCAACGCTGACACCACCAACCAAAAGTACGATATCTGCTTGTGTCAATGCCACTTCAAGGGCTGCTTTGAGTTGGCTTCTATCATCCAGTACCTGTTGAATTTCGACATCCAGTATACCATGCTGCCGTAGAGCAGCGTTAAGTTGATGCGAATTAGATTCATAGACTTCGCCGTAACCAAGTGTTGTTCCAACAGGTTTCAGTTCGTCACCGGTGAGGATCAGCTGTACGCGCGGTGGCGCAGCAACGACGATTTCTTTACAGCCAATTCCTGCGAGGTAACCAATCGCAGCGGGGGTCAGTACAGTCCCTGGGCGCATAGCGATGCTGCCCGCCCTGACCTCTGACCCCTTAGGACGCACATTGTCGCCCAAACTGAGGGCTTCGTCCCGTATTTGGATCATATTTGCTTCACTCAAATCTACTTTTTCCTGCATCACTACCGTATCTGCACCCAAGGGCAGGGGAGCTCCGGTGTAAATGCGCATCGCCTGTCCGCGCTCCAGCGTTTTTTCGAGGGTAGTACCCGCAGGAATTTTGCCCATAATGGGAAGCATTTGATCTTTGTCGGCGTGACGAATCGCATAACCATCCATGGATGACTGTGCAAAGCTTGGAATAGACTGCGCGGCAATGACGGTTTGAGACAAGGTATATCCCAATGCCGCCCCAATCGTAAGTTGTAATTGCCTTGGAGCCGGCAGATGATGGCGGATGATATCTTTGGCCTGCTGAACACTGATAAACTGATGGGGGAGGTTGAAATAATCTTCCTGTGTATCTACATCGTATTTCGCATCCTCGTACGAAAATATAGTTCGGTCGTCAGGAAATTGCTCGGCAATTTTTCGCGCTCCCTGCTTCCCCTCGAGCCCCAACAAATTGTCAAAATATTTTTTGTCAAACAGTACCGGAGCTCCCCATGTGCCGGAAAAACCTGTTGCTACAATACCTTTGTCCGTACGATCGGCCAAGTGAACAAGTTGCTGAAAGACATGCCTGTCAATAAATGGCTGATCAGATAAACTGATTATGCAGCGGTCCAGATCGGGATGCTGCTGTAGCAAATCCCTTAAGCCCGCAACGATGGAAGTCGACATCCCCGTTGCCCAATGTGGATTGATGATAATGCCGACTTCGCTATCCTTCAATGTTGCATTTATCGGGTCAGGATAAGCACCGATCACGACAGATACCTTGGCATGAGGTACGGCAAGCGCTTCTTTACTGATACGTTTCAATAAACTCTCGCCTTCAAATTCGAGCAGCTGCTTAGGAAGACCGAGCCGGGACGAATTGCCGGCTGCTAATATGACTATACCTGTTTGCTTTATCATCCACCAATTGTTATCATACTCCGATTTTTGAGAAAATCGGTGTCTATATGTTCAAAATTTGTTGTCAGTTGTCCACCCAATTCCTTTGCCTTGGCATTGATATTTGCCTGGATCAAAGGAAGCAGGTCGGCGCCCTTTCGTAAAGCAGTCAATAGATCGGTTTCAGCTGAAGAGAAAAGACAATTTTTAAGTTTGCCATCAGCTGTAAGCCTTATCCGATTACATCCAGCACAAAAAGGAGCAGTCATTGTACTAATAATCGCTATGCGTCCAGCATGCTCCGCAATTGAAAATACTTTTGCCGTATCGTGCGGACCAGGCTGAACAAGTTCGATAGGATATACCCGCTGGATATTCGCTAGGATATCAGCCTGTGTATACACTTGATTGCTGGTCCACCTGTTGCCACTGAAAGGCATAAACTCGATAAAGCGGATTTCCAGTGGGCTAGTTTTTGTCAGGGCAACAAAATCTAAAATTTCATCTTCATTGACGCCTTTCATGACCACCATATTAATTTTGGTGCGAATTCCATGATGCAGCAGAAGATCAATATTGGCACGTACGCGCCCAAAATAATCTCTTCTGGTGATCTGAAAAAATCGTTCTGGCCGCAAGGTATCCAGACTGATGTTGATGCTCTTGAATTCTGCGGATATAATCTGGGGAAGCATATCGTCAATACGGATACCGTTGCTGGTCATATGCAGCTCAATGGGGAGTTTGGACAAACGTGATAGAATAGTGGGTGCATCCTTACGCACCAAAGGCTCACCACCCGTCAGACGGATTTTACGAATGCCCTGATCCACAAATAATCGGGCTAACAGCTCGATTTCATCTACTTGCATCAGTTTGCCGTGGGGTGTAAAGCTATACGTTTCCTCAGGCATACAATAGAAACAACGTAGATTACAATTATCGGTTAGCGATATCCTTAGGTAGTCGTGTATCCGTCCAAATGTATCCGTCAGCATGATCTAAATTATTATTGTGTTTTCAGCATGTATTTTTGCTGTCCGGAACTTCAATGAATTTCCTTGCCGGCTGCTTAAGACAGTTTTGATCTCAGCGACAATAGCTAGGGCAATCTCCTCCGATGTTTCAGCGCCTATATCGAGCCCTACAGGGCCGTGAATTATGTTTTTTTGACTTTCGGTGATCGTTATGCCGGCCTGTTGCATATCGTCGTACATCCGTAGTAATTTGGTCTTGGGCCCCAGTGAACCGATATAACGGGTCGCTGTGTACATTAAATCTTTCAGAAGGGTGAGATCGTAGGAATAATGATGTGTCATCAACACAAAAACAGTCCAAGGGTCGATCGTTATTTTATTGCTCATCTCCGCTGCTGGAGCTACAATAAGTTGGGTAGCTTTAGGAAAGCGGGCGGCATTGGCATGACTAACCCGACCATCGACTACAGTAATTTCCCAACCGAGCAGATCCGCTATCTCCACAAGGGGCTGTGCGTCATTACCAGCGCCGGCAATAACCAGATGTACGGTAGGAGCCAAGTATTCAATAAAGACTTCATTCTGCTGTCCTTTCTCCCGAAAGGAGCCAAGAACAGATTGCCGTTTTGTTTTGGCCGCCTGGATATGCGCGGTCAGCTCCGGTAACTGAGATGCTATAGCAGCGGCATTTTCCTCCCCAGCTGAAATAAGTAAACGAGTGCCTGCTTGCTCTGCCTGTCTGTCTGTTGTAAAACAGGTAATCAACAAGGCTTCTTCCCGCTGTTGCAGCAAGCGTCGCAATAGTTCAATTGGGTTATCGCTCCGTTGTATATCGACATATTCAAAAAGAATATGCACAATACCGTTGCATCCGAGCTGCAATCCGATTGACGAACCTTCTTCGGTACTTGTATCATAGCTCACCAATCTGTTTTTCCGTTGGTGAATAGCCAGGAGTGCTTTTTTTAGGGCATCGCCCTCAAGACAGCCACCACTAATAGCCCCTGTCATTTGTCCATCCACCGTCACCAACATACGGGCACCGGGTCTTCGATACGAGGAGCCTTCGACCTTAACCACCGTGGCAAGTGCCATCGCGTTACCTTCAGTGGCGGCTACACTTGCAGCTAAAATAATGTCTTTAATCTCTTTCATGCAAATACGGGCAGACAGTTGAATGCGGATGTCGTGTTTTAATGTACGGCCTAAATATTACAATGCCATCTACCAAATTTAATGATTTACAGATTAAAAAACACGAAAACTGTAATATTGGTAAAAACATCCGTAAAATGTATAATTATTTGATTAATTTAAATTACGATTTTGCAGTGCTGAATGAACTGAACGATAGCACGTAAGTGAAACTTAAGGTGGGTGGCAAATGGCAACTTAGGCCAGTTGATCCGATAAATAAAAGATCACAAAAACAAGAAAAAACAACGATTATGGCAAAATATTCAATTTTGGTGAACGGCAAAAAGTACGATATTGATGTGCTCGAAGATATGCCCTTGCTGTGGGTACTCCGTGATATCATTGGTCTCAAAGGGACCAAGTTTGGTTGCGGGAAAGCATTATGTGGTGCCTGTACCGTACATCTCAACGATACGGCAATCCGATCCTGTTCATTTCCGGTCTCTGCGATCGGCGATGGGAAAGTAACAACGATCGAGGGGCTATCGGAGGAAGGAGATCATCCCGTTCAGGAGGCCTGGGAAAAATATGTGGTGCCACAATGCGGTTATTGCCAGACGGGGCAGATCATGAATGCAGCCGCCCTACTAAAGAAAAACGCTAAACCATCTGTACAGGAGATCGAACAGGCAATGAAAGGCAACCTTTGCCGCTGCGGCACATATAATAGAATCAAAGTAGCCATTTTAGAAGCAGCCGGAACGCCAGCGGCAAACGGTTAGGTATTGATCAAAAATATAGATAAGATGAAAATATTAGCTCCTTTTCAAAAAAGAAAAACCGAAAGGGTCAACTCGGAGATTTTTGCTGTTTCTAGACGTGATTTTTTAAAAGCCAGCGGCTTGCTCACGGGCGGATTAGTCCTTGGTGTGAGTTTCTTTAGCTGTGATGATAAAGGTAAAAAGATTGCAACAGTGGCTCCAAATGTATATTTGACCATAGCTTCGGACGGCAAAGTAACTATTATCGCGCACCGCTCCGAGATGGGACAAGGAATCCGCACTTCTCTTCCGCTCATTGTTGCCGACGAATTGGGTGCGGACTGGACTAAGGTTGAAATCGTGCAGGCAGAGGGTAACGAAAAGAAATATGGGAACCAGAACACGGATGGGTCATTTTCGGTTCGGATGTTCTATAAGCCGATGCGGGAGGCCGGTGCGATCGCGCGATTGCTCTTGCTTCGGGCGGCAGCCAAAGAGTGGCAGGTAAATGTAGATGAATTGGATACCAAAAATGGACAGGTGATTCAACGGGAATCCAACAAGAAGAAGGATTTTGGAGAGCTGGTGAACATGGCGGTAACACTTCCGATCCCGAAGGCCAGCGAAATCAAATTAAAAGACAGACAGCAGTTCAGTATGATCGGGAAGGAAACACCAATTATCGATCTACACAATATCGTAACGGGAAAAGCTGTTTTTGGAATTGATGCTGAGGTCGAAGGGATGAAAATTGCGGTTATCAAGCGTTGTCCAGTGGTCGGTGGCCATGTCAAATCGGTGAATGACAGTAAAGCTTTGGCTGTCCCTGGCGTGCTCAAGGTGGTTACAATCAAAGGAGCTGGTTTACCAGCAACCTTATCCAGGCCATTGAGTGGGGTTGCCGTGATCGCCGAAAATACCTGGGCAGCTATAAAAGCTCGTGACCTGCTCGAGATTGAATGGGAATTGGGACCCAATGCGGACTACGATTCAGCTAAGCAAATTGAAGAACTTAAACAAGTCGTGGCTCAAGAGGGAACACTGCGACGTAAGCGTGGCGATTTCAACGCTGCAAAAACGAATGCAAAAAAAATCATTGAGCATACCTATATCGCACCTTATCTGGCACATGCAACCATTGAGCCCCCTTGTGCGTTGGCTGTGGTGAAAAACGGAAACTGCGAAGTATGGGCCTGTACACAAAATCCGCAGGGAGCAAGGGATGCCGTGGCTAAGGAGCTGGGAATGGCGGTGGAAAAGGTGAAAATGAACGTGACGTTATTAGGGGGTGGTTTTGGTAGGAAGTCAAAGCCGGACTTTATTCTCGAAGCAGCTATTTTGGCTAAAGAATCAGGTTTACCAATCAAGGTACAATGGACACGTGAGGATGATATTCGTCACGATTACTACCATGCCATGAGTGTGCAGCGTATTGTCGCCACCATTGATCATCAAAATAAATTGAGCGGCTGGGCACACCATATTGCGAATCCGTCGATCTCAGCAACGGAGGACCTCTCTGTGGTACAGCCCAGTGATGGGGAATTAATGCTGGGTGCATCGGATTTTCCTTATAATGTGCCCGCGATCAATATCGCGACGCACGATGCAAAAGCCCATCTACGGATTGGCTGGCTGAGGTCCGTGCGTAACATTCCACAGGTATTCGCCGCTGCGACAATGCTTGATGAAATCGCTGAAGCGAGGGGTGTCGATCCTGTGGCCAATGCATTGGAGCTGCTCGGAGAAGATCGCCCTATAACCTTCGAGCAAGAACTGATCAAGACCAGTTATCCCAACTATGGTGAAAAGATTGAAGATTACCCTTGGGATACCGCGCGGATGAAAAACGTGATCGAACGGGTGGCCAAAGAATCAGGCTGGGGTAAATCCATGCCGGCAGGCAGTGCGCTAGGATTTGCAGCACACAAAAGCTTTTTGACCTATGTGGCCTGTGTGGTGGAAGTTAAGATGGATCAGCAAAATAAAATCAGTATCCCCAATGTATACTATGCTTTGGACTGTGGCTTAGCGGTCAATGTAGACCGAATCAAATCGCAATTTGAAGGTGGCGCACAGTTTTCGGCCAGCCTGGCGCTAAAAAGTACGATCACTGTAAAAGATGGTCAGGTAGAACAAGGCAATTTTGACGGGTATCAGATCATTCGTATGCCTGATTCACCCAAACAGATCCATGTGCATATTATAGATAGCGAGGCTAAGCCAACCGGAGTCGGCGAGCCGCCTGTCCCGCCATTTACACCGGCACTCTGTAATGCCATCTATGCGGCTACTGGGAAACGGATTTATACATTGCCCATTGACCTCAGTATTTAAATACAGGAGCTTAAGGGCTGCCCACTCGGTCTGGGCGCCCTATATTTGTGCTTAAGCGGATATCGCCACTAAAATAGCGATCAACAACCTATCCAGATGTGGAGCTTTTAGGAAAGTTAACCTGGTATTCCACATCTCTAGCTAAATTTTTCGTTCTCTTCTCAATTTCGCAGTTGCTATTCTGAGGACTGTATTTTTAATTATTTGCTGATATAAAGAGGGGTAAGAGGAGAAATTTAGTATCTTTAATCTATGTGAACCGACAACTATGGAGCCCAATTTACGAGCGGATACGACTTTCAAACAAATTGACCTTGTCAAAGTGACAGATTGTTGTCCAATTGAGATGACGGACAACGTCGCGGTGGAGGAACCGCTTGAAATTAGGCTATGTATGACGGTAGACGGAATGAGCGAATATAGAAATATCTCAGTCACCATGCGTACACCAGGACATGATGCAGAACTCGCGACCGGATTTCTTTTTACCGAAGGGCTAGTTTCTGCAAGCAATCAAATTGAAAGCGTGGGCCGTACAGAAACGCTATGTACAAAAAATACAGGGAATATCATTGTAGTACGACTTACCGAAGGGCTTACTCCTGCATTAACGACCTTAGACCGAAATTTTTACACCACTTCAAGTTGTGGTGTTTGTGGAAAAGGTTCCATTGCGGCGATCAAAACTGTTGGCATTTTCAACGATCTTTTGCCCATATATTGCACGCTAGAATTAGATGTACTTTACCGTTTACCAGACTTGCTTCGTGCTGCGCAGGATAATTTTTCGGCAACGGGTGGGATACATGCTGCGGGCTTATTTGATCTGGATGGACAACTTATCGTTTTGCGGGAGGACGTGGGACGGCACAATGCACTGGACAAGCTCATCGGCTATGCACTGTCCGCTCACTTAGTTCCCCTGCAAAAACAGATCTTGGTCTTAAGTGGCAGGGCGAGTTTTGAACTCGCGCAAAAGGCGGCTATGGCCGGTATAAAGATCATCGCTGCCATCGGTGCACCATCAAGTTTGGCGGTCGAACTGGCCAAAGAATTCGATATAACCTTATTCGGTTTCGTCCGTGATCACAGATGCAATATTTATAACCAAGCAAAATATATTAAAATCGGGGGGCTTACAACATCGCATGACCGCTCATTCGAGTTTAAATAAACAATAGAAGATGAAAATAAGGATTAAAGATAATTTCGTTAGGCTTCGATTGACGAAGTCTGAAATCGATAAACTGGGCAACACGAGGGAAGTCATCGGTCGTACCGAATTTATCCAGCAAGCCTTTATTTATAGCATTGTACAGACGGACACAGAAGAACTTGTTGCTTCTTTTGTTGATAATAAAATGGAGATTGCGTTATCGGCTGGTATGGTAAGAGCGCTGGTGGAAACGGATAGGATAGGCTTTGAGGGGCAATCAGGAAAAGTCAAATTACTTGTCGAGAAGGATTTTGCCTGCATTGACAATACGACAGAGGACCAGAGCGACAATTTTCCGAATCCAAATCTTCAATGTTAGGCACTTAACGAAATAGTGTGAACCCCAAAATCTATAGGTTATGGAAGAGGACAAGAAACAAAAGCTGGAACAATCAACTAAGGGAGAGCCGCAGGCTGAAAATCCGTACAAGCTCTTGGATCTGAAGTTAACGCCGATTGAAAAATCAGCGGCTGGAATCCCGGCAGTATTGGCTGCTTTTGCAGATCTTATTCAAGAGAAAACACTTATTCGAGGCACCAAGGCACTGTTTAAAATGAACCAAGTCGGTGGTTTTGACTGTCCCAGCTGCGCTTGGCCTGATCCGGATGATGAGCGCTCTCCCGTAGGTGAATATTGTGAAAATGGTGCGAAGGCACTAGCAGAAGAAGCGACAACGAAACGGGTCACTCCAGAATTTTTTAAGAATAATTCGGTGTACGATCTTTCGCAGCTCAGTGACTATGAGATCGGAAAAATGGGACGTCTGACAGATCCGATGTATTTACCTCCAGGTGCCACGCATTATGAACCCATCAGCTGGGAGACGGCCTTTCAAAAAATCGCTGAACAGCTCAATGCTTTAGAATCGCCGCATGAAGCAGCCTTTTACACCTCGGGACGTACATCCAATGAGGCTTCATTTGTCTATCAATTATTTGCCAAGGAGTTTGGTACCAATAATATGCCTGACTGCTCCAATATGTGCCACGAAACTTCGGGTTCGGCGCTACGTCCTACGATCGGAATAGGAAAGGGAACAGTCAAACTTGACGATTTTTATGCGAGTGAAGTGATTGTCATCATTGGTCACAATCCGGGTACAAATGCTCCACGTATGATGAGCGCACTTGAAAAGGCAAAAAAAAATGGCGCCAAGATTATTGCAATCAACCCCTTGCCTGAAGCAGGATTAATGGGATTCCATAATCCACAGCAGGTCAACGGAATCATCGGAAAGGGAGTAAGCCTGGCTGACCTCTATCTTCCGGTGAAGATCAATGGTGATATGGCACTTTTAAAGGCATTGGAACTTATCTTACTCGACCTTGAAGCCAAAAATCCCGGAAAGGTTATCCATAGCGATTTTATTAGAGACAAGACAACAGGCTATGCGGAGTTTGTGGAACAATTCAGTGCATCAGAATATAACCTTGAAAATCTATGTCAGCTCGGCGGCATTTCAATTACAGACATCCGAAAAGCAGCGGAACTTCTTGCTTTCAACAATAAAATTATTTTTTGTTGGGGGATGGGTCTGACACAGCAACCCAATGGTGTTGATATGATCCGCGAGATTCTTAATATCTTATTGATGAAGGGAAGTATTGGTATTAAAGGCGGTGGTGTCTGCCCGGTTCGGGGTCACAGCAATGTACAGGGAAATCGCACGATGCTCATCGACGAAAAGCCTACCGACGAACAGTTGGATAGGCTGCAACAGTATTTTGGGTTTGAGCCCCCACGTGAACATGGTTATGATGTGGTTCGGGCGATTAAGGCAATGCATGCCGAAAAAATCAAATTTCTATTCTGCATGGGCGGGAATTTTGTTTCCGCTACGCCCGATACAACGTTTACGGCCAACGCACTTCGGAAACTGAATTTATTGGTCTCAGTATCCACGAAATTAAACCGTGGCCACCTGGTCCATGGCAAAGAGGCACTTATCTTGCCCACGTATGGACGCAGTGATAAAGATATTGTTCATGGGGAGGTGCAGATTGTCAGCACAGAAAATTCGATGGGCGTAGTTCAGTCCTCTAAAGGTGTGCTGGATGCCGTTTCTAAGAACTTAATGAACGAAACACAAATCGTTTGCCGGATGGCTATGGCAACATTGGGCAACCGATCTGTCGTTGACTGGCAGCGTTATCACGATAGCTACGATGCAGTGCGTGATGCGATAGCATGCTGTATTCCCGGTTTTGAAAATTACAATGTTAGAGTGCGTCAACGGGATGGATTCTATCTACCGAATGGTGCTCGTGATGAACAGTCTTTTTCACAACAACTTGGAGGGAGAGCGCCATTCACATTAACGGAGATCCCGGAAAATCATTTGGAGACGGATGAGTATATGATGGCAACCACCCGTACCCATGATCAATTCAATACCACCATCTATGGACTGGATGATCGTTATCGCGGCATAAAAAATGAACGTCGCGTGGTTTTTATGAATCAGAAAGATATTGATCACGCAGGCTTTAAGCCTGGTGATAAAGTGGATCTGTTTAATTACGATGATGGAATAGAACGTGTTGCCCCCTTATTTTTGATCGTATCGTATGCCATCCCAGAAAAGAATGCGGTGACGTATTTTCCCGAAACAAATGTATTGGTCTCGGTCAATAACGTTGTAAAGGAAAGTAATATGCCTGCTTCTAAATATGTGAAGATCAAAATAAAAAAACACGATCCTGGAGTATATGCGAAGGTGGAGAAAATGCTTTACCATGGAGTACTTCAACGGCCCTGATCTTTTTTCGTGCGCATTGCCGCAATCATCTTGGCTTCGGCAGGTGTATTTACATTAAAGAGTACCCCTGCATCTGGAGGATCAACCCCTAGGGCATGCTGTTGTATAAGGGCCTGCCGTGGGGACAGTTTATTTTGCGCGAGCATCTGCTGCAGGATGGGAAAGCTGCTAGGCTCCCAAATCGCAAACAAGGGTTCGGGCAAATTATCCTGCGGACTGGAAAATGCTGTGGCGATCTTAATGGGATCACGTCTTTGGATCAAATAACTAATGGCTTCTGGCCCAAGCATGGGTAAATCACAGGCGACGACGAGCCAAGCCCGCGCAGGTTGAAATTCAAAAGCGGTCAATATTCCCCCCAAAGGCCCAATATCCGTAACCTGATCCGAAAGAAATTTATATTCGGATGCGACCTCTTTATTACCCACTATTTCAGCCTGCTGTTCTGCACGACAAGAAATGTATACCTCTTCACAGTAATTCTGCAATAAATCGGCTAAATAATAACATTGTTCCTTGCCATGCCAATGCATCTTTTCTTTTGGGCTTCCCATTCGTTGGCTTCTACCACCAATAAGTACCAAACCATTTAACGGTGGCCATCTATCTTCACTGGAGATTATCATTATTGCATTTAATACGTCAGTTTTATTGAAGGTACACATTTTGTGTCGAATAGGAAATGTACCATTGCCAATGTTATATTTTTCATGCGCTAACGAGACTGTTTATCAAGCAGGCCTTTGGACCGGCTATCAACCGTCAACCTTAATTACTGAATATTGTACCATAATTACGGATTTTCGAAAGAATTTATCCTATATATCAATCAAATACTTATTTTAGGAAGCGGATAGACTATCGTATCAACAAGGTGCAAAACATCATCCTACATGATGATGTTCTATACCTAACAATGTATAAACTATTATGAACACAATTCGAATCAACGAAAAGGAATATGCCGTAAACATAGATAAAGAAATGCCACTATTGTGGTTTCTACGGGACCATGTGGGGTTGACCGGAACAAAGTACGGCTGCGGGGTTGCACAATGTGGTGCTTGCGTCGTCCATCTGGACGGCGAAGCTGTACGCTCCTGTGTGACAAAAATAAAGCGCGCGGTGGGTAAGAGGGTAACTACGATCGAAGGTCTATCTGAGCATGGCGACCATCCCTTACAATTAGCATGGAAAGATGTGGATGTACCGCAATGTGGCTATTGCCACGCTGGACAGATTATGTCAGCAGCGGTATTGTTACGTGAGCTTCCGGATCCGACCGATCAGGACATTGATGATGCTATGACTGGCAATATCTGTCGCTGTGGTACCTATTCCCGCATCCGAAAAGCCATTCATCGCGCCGCTGAATTACAAAAACAGAAAATCTAAAGACAGCGTATTCCAATGGAACTATATCAAGAAAATAAAAAACTGAGGCCTCGCAGAATACCGATCACTTTAAGTGTTATCGCATTGTTTTTGATCGGGATCGTTTCCGCCTTCTCAGATGATGTGAGCCACTCTGCTGATGTCGACGCAGGCACCGGTTTTAAAGAAGATAGCTTAAAATCTGTCATCGCCTTTAAAAAAGTGTACGAGGTGCTGCAAAGTCCGCGCTGTATGAACTGCCATCCTAAGGGTGATATTCCATTACAGGGCGATCAGAACAAGCTTCATGCGATGTTTCCAAAACGCGGTGCCGATGGTAAAGGCATACTGACTATGAAATGCGCAAATTGCCATCAAACTGAAAATACAGTGGGATTAAAAACTCCGCCCGGGAGCCCCGAATGGCATTTGCCGCCAGCAAATATGAAGATGGTGTTCCAAGGTCGCAGTCCTCATGAACTGGCCAAGCAACTCGTCGACCCAAAACAAAATGGAAACAAAGATTTAAAGGCCTTAATCGCTCATGCCGATGATGGTCTTGTCAAATGGGGCTGGAATCCGGGCGAAGGCAGAACATTGCCACCTATCAGCCATGCTGAATTTAAGGAAGCATGGATCACCTGGTTGACCAAAGGTGCCTACGCGCCGGGTAAGTAAGGGTTTATAGACCTCTTTTGAACATATGAACAATGAAAGCAGACAAAACAACTATCGATAGAAGATCTTTTTTAAAAGCAGCTTTAATGGCTGGAGGTGGACTGATTTTGCAATTCAACTGGCCAGGGGCAATAGCCTTGGCTGCTGATACCGGAGTAGCGGGCGCAGCGGGTGAACAGTTTGCGCTGAACAGTTACATCAAGATTCATTTGGATGGAAAAGTAACCCTTTTTAATCCCAATCCGGAATTTGGCCAAAATGTAAAAACCTCACTGCCGATGATCTTAGCCGAAGAATTGGATGTCAATTGGGATCAGGTACAGGTAGAACAAGCGGATTTTTTTCCAGAACGTTTTGAACGTCAATTTACTGGCGGAAGTCAATCTATCCGGAGGGCTTGGCCAGTACTGCGTACAGCCGGCGCTACCGCCCGGCAGATGTTATTGCTCGCCGCAGCAAAACAATGGTTTGTTCCGGTGGATGAACTAACGACCGATGCTGGGCAGGTTTATCATTCGAAGAGCAAACGCAAGTGCCCTTATGGTGAACTTGCATCAGCGGCGGCCCTGATTCCTATTCCAAAAGATGTCAAGCTCAAGGATGTAGCTGACTTTAAGATTATTGGCTCTTCCAAGGGTAATGTGGAGTTGGATAATATCGTAACAGGGAAACCGCTGTTTACGAGTGACTTCAAAAAGGAAGGCATGTTGATTGCCATGATTGTTCATCCGGCGAGTTTCGGCAGGGAGATAATCGCTATAGACGATACAGCGGTTCGGAAAATGCCCGGAATAAAGGATGTATTTCTCATTGAACCTCTTTCTAAAGATTATAAAAAAAATGGATTTGATGTAGTCAGCTATACACAGCTTGCTGTTATCGTCGGAAATACAACCTGGGAGGTCATGCAAGCCAAGAAAAAACTGGTCATGCAATTGACCGGAGCCACTGGAAATACGGGCAACGGTAAACCTGACTTTTTAGAAAGCACAGGCAGACATTATACTGATATGGAAAATTATTCCAAATTGCCTGCGCAGGTAAAACGCCGGGACGGCGACCCTGGAACGGCTTTTAAAAATGCAACACGGATTATCGAACGAACCTATACCGCACCATTTCTTGTGCATAATACAATGGAGCCTGTCAGTTGTTTTGCCGACGTTACCGCTGACCGGGCTGAATTATATGCACCAATACAGGCACCCGAATTTATCACATCCACGTTGTCTGCTCGACTGGGACTGCCAAAAGATAAAATAAAAATTAATTTAGCCCGAATGGGAGGAGGTTTTGGCTTACGTGCTTATGGCCATCATCTGGTCGAAGCAGCAATCATCTCCCAAAAGATGAAAGCGCCGATCAAGCTCATGTATACCCGCGAGGATGAAGCGACCTATGGAATTTATCGGCCTAGCTATAGTGCCACCTATAGAGCAGCTTTAGATAAGGATGATCAACTTGTTGGTTTTCATGTTAAAGCAGGGGGCATTCCAGAATCGCCACTTCATGAAAATCGGTTTCCCGCCGGGGCCATAGACAATTATCTTGCAGAGGCTTGGGCTATTCCTTCAGCAATTACAATAGGCGCATTCCGGGCGCCGGGATCTAATTTTATTGCCTGCGCGGAGCAGTCTTTTTTGGATGAACTGGCCTTTGAAATAAAAAAAGATCCGATCGATTTCCGGCTGGAATTGTTGCAACGTGCAAGGGAGCGGCCGGTTGGGCAACGGAACGACTATGATATAGATCGTTATGCTGGTGTAATTCAATTGCTAAGGGATAAAGCAAACCTTGCTGAACGGCCCAAGGGCACCGGGCGGGGGACAGCAGCCTATTTTTGCCATAATACTTATGCTGCCGCAATGGTGGACATCGGTTTGAAAAACGGTGAACCCTATGTTGTTCAGGCTATTGCTGCCATTGACTGCGGTATTGTGATCAATAAGGATGCGGCCATAAACATGGCAGAAGGGGCGCTTATCGACGGAATAGGTAATGCGTTGTACGGCGAACAGCTTTTTATGGATGGTGTACCGCAAAAAAGCAATTTCAATAGCTATCGGATGATTCGTATGAATGAATCACCAGCCAAATTAGCTGTACATTTTGTCGAAAACCAAGATAATCCAACAGGAATGGGTGAACCGGTGTTTCCACCTACATTTGCTGCCGTAGCTAATGCCTTATTTTCATTTACTGGGAAACGCTATTACCGGCAACCTTTTGTCAAACAATACCTGGAGGAAAATGTGTCGAAACGGAAGGCCTGATGAGAACTCACTTTATCAATTTGCTAAAGGTTAACTTTTCGTTTTCACAAATACTACAGCAATATGTCTCTGGCAGATCTTCAAATGAAGTCCCGGCAGGGATATCTTGTGTACTATCTCCCCAGACAGGGTCATAGATTGTATGGCATGATGGACATTGATAGGTTACACGGGTAGGCTCGGATTCTTCTGTGGTAATCTGTGGAGGTTTATTTGGTAGTTCCTGCGCCAATTCGCTATCTTGAAGCCGATAAAACTCTTCACACAGCGCCAAAATCACAGCTGTAAGTTCTGTGCGCTCCACGCGTTTTTGATAGGTAACAAAGTCTCTTGAATTAGGGTTAAAGTTGTGTGTATGTTGTACTTGAAACCAAGATTTATTTTCTTTGGACTCAATGAAACGCAAAATTACAGATCCCCAAATTCCACTCTTTGGCTGCATTTTGATCCCGAAGCACAGTTTGTAAGTACGAATATCCAACCAATTCATACGGTGCACTAATTCCTGTTTGAGGGATAGTGCTGTGGGATCAAAATCTTCTGTCATCCAATTGAGCTCATTTAGGGCATGGCGCAAATTGATCCGATGTCGATCCAGCACAAGATCTAAAGAGGGTCTTACACTTGCTTGAATATCTTTGATGATGATTGATTTCCAAGGAGTAGTATAGAATTGACCGATTCTGTGCCGCAGGCAGAGATGGCATATGTCGCGTAAAAAAGCGATCGAAAAGGTTTCAGAGCGCCGATACACCCCCAACCATAGCCTGTCTTGGTAGGTGTTAAATCCTTCATAATAAGGGAGTTTAAATGCGGGTTCCAAAAATGGCTGTCCAATGGGTTGGAAAAGAAAATTTCCTGAAGCAATTGCTAATCTTTCTAATTTTTGCCCCAGCTCTTGTCCTTCGGTCGCCGTTGTGACAAGGGCCTCAATCAGCATAGACTCGAGAAAATTACAGAGCCTGGCGATGTCCTCCGTATTTACCAAGGTCGACCAGGTGTAAAATAATGTGCTTTTTGAGAACCGAAGCTGCAAATGCCAATAATTACTAATTTCGGAGGTGATAAAATTTAAATTTCCAGTGTAGTAGGGTACCAGAGATTGCGTAGAGTCTACAATATTGACTTTTAACCTCGGGTTGAAGTCAAAGCTATCCAAGACATCTTTATATACCCCTTCACGGATCCATGCTCCTTGATTAAAAAGCCCATCTGCCACATATGAGCTCACAATGTTTGGATAGATGTCCTGACCAATTTCATAAGCAAACTCCTGATTGAGCAATGTATACTCCAATTCATCAAGCTGTGAATCATTTATCCGAAAATACAATTGTTGTCTACTTCCAAATTTAACCTCTGTAATGCCTGCTTCCTCCAAAGGGATCAATAAATTGAGAAGCTCTCCCGGGGAGATTGCCCCACCTGAAAGGTTAATCTTAACAAATTGTCCGTTTTTCATTATTTTATTTTGCATAGGATTTTACCTCCTTATCGATTTCTACAACATAGTTTTCCAAAATACGCTTCACTTCAGGTTTACAAGATCCACAACCTGTCCCAGCTCCAGTTGCAGTACATAACTCCTGGAGATCCGTACATCCATCGTTTATATGTCGCTGCAGATTTCCTTCTCCAACCTGACTGCACGAACATACCAGACGACCGATGGCAGCTTCTTTTGCAGTACCACTTCGTAGTAGTTGCAAACGTTTTTCGCTCAATTCAATCCTGTTTGCGATCAAGTTTTTAAATTCAACAAATTCATTCTTGTCTCCAATTAAGATGGCACCGACAAGTCTATCCTGATAGATAATACATTTTTTGTAATAACGCTTAGCTTTGTCGATAAAAATAATCTCTTCATAGTCTTCATTTGGCACTTCCGTCAAACCGATGCTACACAGGTCAAAACCTTGTATTTTGATAATATTCATAAACAGGCTTCCTTGATAATGACTGCTGATATCCCCCTGATGATAATGTGCTACAATAGCTGCCTGTTCTTCGGCAGCTGCGGTAATGCCATAGAGCGTTCCGTCAAATTCTGCAATCTCACCAATAGCGTAGATTGCGGGGTCATTGGTTTTCAGATGATGATCCACAACCACGCCGCGCTTGCATAGGAGATCGGCCTCCTTAGCCAACTCAATATTAGGGGTAGTGCCAATGGCCAAGATAACAGCATCGCATTTGATCAATCGCCCGCTTTTTAATTCGATCTTTGTCAGTTTATTGCGACCGCAGTATAGCTGCACTTCATCGTTGTAGAATATATCACAGCCGAGGTCTACCATTTGTTCATGAAGCAATTGACTTCCCAGGGGATCAAGCTGTCGGTTCAAAAAACGCGAAACGCGTTGTACAACAGTTACTTTTGTTCCATTCTCACGGAGTGAAGCTGCCATTTCCAGCCCCAACAATCCTCCGCCCACGATGACGACATGCGCCTGTTTGGGAAGATATCGTTTCAAAAGATCTGCGTCCGTACGACGACGCATGGTAAAAATACCGGGCAACTGTGGTACATGCTTTGGCAGGCTGGGACGGCTTCCTGTCGCCAGGATCAAGACATCATAATGAGTTTTAATTCCCCGCGAATCCCAGACGCATTTATTGGTTCGGTCAATCTTGGTGACCTGCACGCCACGTATATGTTGTATATTGAGTAAAGGCTCCTCATTATCTTTCATCTTGACCAATTGCTCCCATTGAAGCTCTCCGCTCACGTAATGTGGCAGCATCACACGATTGTAGAAAGGGAGATCCTCGTTACTAAAAATGGTAATTTCATCGGTCTTGTTTAACTCCCGGAAGGAGCGGACAAAGCCATGTGCTCCGGCACCAGCACCAACAATAACAATACGTTCTTTCTTCTTTACATGGGCTTCGACACGTACAGCACAAAATTTAAAGTCAGGCTCTTTAGAAATAGGGTCCACTAAATCGTTGGTTAGGTTATTGGCCCTATGTAGATCCGATCCCAATAGCTTACCCCAATGCATTGGTAGAAAAACTACGCCATACTTGATCGTCTCACTAACCCGTGCCCTGACACGAACTTCACCACGTATAGAATAAACATTTGCCAATTGCCCGTCCACCAAGTTGAGTGATGCTGCATCCTTTGGGTGAATTTCCAAAAATGCCGTCTGAATATGTTGATTCAGCTTACTTACCTTACCTGTTTTCGACATCGTATGCCATTGGTCGCGGATTCGTCCTGTTGTTAGGATAAGCGGAAAATTTTGGTCAGGTAGTTCGCTATGATGCTGATCAGGAGGGCTATGCAAGTATGCACGACCACTCGGAGTAAGGAATTTTTTGTCTTGAAAAAGACGTGCTGTTCCTCGTTTCTTTGTCAAATCAAAAGGCCATTGCACGGTATTCAGGCTGTCAATAAGTGTATAATCCAAGCCAGCAATATCAATACTTGTCCCAGCCGTTAACTGGACATGTTCTTTATAGATATCCTGTTGCGTAGGATATGAAAAACCTTTAAATTCCATTTTTTTGGCAAATCGCGATAAGATTTCTGCATCCGGAAGCGCTTCACCGGGAGGCTCGATAGCTTTGTGAAGGTGACTGATCCTACGTTCCGAATTTGTCATCGTTCCTTCTTTTTCTGCCCATGCTGCTGCGGGAAGGATAACATCGGCGAAGTCTAAGGTCTGCGGTTTGTTGGATATCTCTTGCACGACTACGAATTTAGCCTTTTGCAAGGCCTTTTCCACCAGTCTTACATTGGGGAGACTAGTAAGTGGGTTGGTACAGAGGATCCAGATAGCTTTCAGTCGTCCATCAGCTAATGCTTCAAACATCTCAGTAGCTGTGAGTCCAGGCCTGTCGCTCAGATCGGTTCCGGACCAAAATTGTTTAAGTTCGTCACGATGCTTCTTATTATCCATATCGCGGTGAGCGGGCAGGAGATTAGCAAGTCCGCCAACTTCTCTGCCTCCCATAGCATTAGGCTGACCTGTTAGCGAAAAAGGCCCACTTCCCGGCTTTCCAATTTTGCCTGTAATTAGGTTGAGGTCAATTAGGCTCAGGTTTTTGTTAACGCCTACCACACTCTGATTAAGCCCCATTGTCCACAAGGTCAAAAAGCCCTTAGATTCACCAATATATCCAGCTGCGCGCTCAATGTCCTCTGCTGCCAATCCACATATTGCAGCGGATTCCAATAGCGTGCGTTCGAAAACCCGCGCTTTATACGCCTCATAACCTTCGGTATGGTTGTTTATAAAGTCAAGGTCTATATCTCCCTGTTCTATAAGTAATCTTCCCAGCGCGTAATTGAGCACAATATCAGTTCCAGGGTTAATCTGCAGATGCAGGTCAGCCAGTGCACAGGTATCCGTGACACGAGGGTCTACAACAATAATTTTAGTTTCTGGATTTTTTGCTTTGTGCGCTTCGACACGTCGCCAAAGTATCGGATGACACCAGGCCGGATTGGCGCCCGCTACCAAAAAGCAATCAGCAAGCTCGATATCATCGTAACATATCGGCACACTATCTTCGCCCAGCACTTTTTTGTAGGCAGCTACAGCACTGCTCATACAAAGGCGGGAGTTTGTGTCAATATTATTTGTACCAATAAACCCCTTGACCAATTTGTTGAGAATATAGTATTCCTCCGTAAGGCATTGTCCAGATGCATAAAATGCCACGGCATCGGGACCATACTTTGCAATCAGCGTACGAAAGACAGCTGCAGTACGATCCAACACTTCATCCCATGAAACACGTTGTAACGGACTAGACCTGTGATGGCGCATCTGCGGATAGAGAAGTCTGTCTGAGCGATCGTTGACTGTATATTGCAGATTCATGCCCTTGCTACATAATTTACCTTGATTGACGGGGTGTTCAGCATCACCCGTAACGGATATCAGCTGATTTTTTTCGACCGTTATCTTTACTCCACACCCTACACCACAGTAGCAGCAGGTACTTTTATATACATTATTCGACTCTTTATTCATCGTAAAAGGATACTAGCTTTACACTTCTAATGATACATTCTTAACAACAGGCTGAGTTCGAGGGTGAAAACGCACAAGAAGGACAGTGAAACCTATAAGAAATACACCAATACCGATATACTGAAAGGCATCAGCATAACTGAGCGTTTCAGATTTAAAAAGAAATCCGACCAGCATGGCCCCGATATTTCCCCCTGCACCGACAATTCCACTTACACTGCCAATGTTATCTTTATTAATAAATGGGACAATACCATAGGTACAGCCGTTGGCCATCTTAAGGAAGAGTGCAAAGAGCAACATCGTAATAATAGCAAGAAGCAGGGTATTGGAAGTGGCGAACAAACTGATACCGATTCCTTCCAAAAGTAACAGTATGCCCAAAATGATACCCTTCCCTTTCATACCGTAACTTTGCCCCACTTTATCACTTACAATACCGCCAAGAGCACGGGCGAATAGGTTCATGCCGCCAAAAATACTTGCGAGGGCTCCGGCCAAGATAATACCTGTATCAAAACGATCCATGAAGAAGGTAGCCGCGACATTGTCGACCGTGATCTCTATCCCGAAACAAGCTGCATAGGCGAGTGTGAGGATCCAGACGCGATAGTCCTTAAGCGCAAGTGCGAAAGAACCATTTTTCTTTTTATTTATTCCATGATCCGCAGACAGTTTATTGAAATTTTCCTGCGGTGTATCTTGGGTGTACCTATAATAGATAAAGGCCATAATGAGCAAGATAATGCCGGGAACAACCATTGCGATCCGCCAAGAATCCGACTGACTAACGAGGCCCATTCCAACAAATGCTGCAGCGATCAGTGGCATAACCAAATTGGTGACCCCGCCGCCCAGATTCCCCCAGCCGCCCGTTACGGCATTTGCGGTACCAATTATATTGGGAGCGAACATCATTGACGTATGAAATTGTGTGATGACAAAAGACGCACCGATAATACCGATGAAAAAACGAAATAACAAAAAGGACTCGTAATTATTGCTCAATCCAATAAGTAAAACTGGAATAGCACCTGTAACCAGCAGAATCGTGTAAGAGATTCGTGGCCCAAATGTATCACACATCTTTCCAACAAATAGTCGCGCGATAATAGTTGCCGAAACAGATGCGATTATTATGTTCCCAACTTCACTTTTAGACAGTCCGAGCTGTTCCCGAACTAGTGGCATGAGGGGAGCGACGCCAAACCAGCCAAAGAAACAGAAGAAAAAAGTGATCCATGTGATGTGAAAGGTGCGCATCTGTATCCCTTTAAAAGAGAAGATACGAAGTTTGTGTAGAGGTTGATTGTGTGGGGTCATGATTTAATGAGTTTATGGTTGATGATCGAGATAATTTACATAGTATTTAAATTTATTTGGTGCTTTTGTTTGTTTTTATATTGTATTATTGATTTTTTTTCTATAAAATCACTTTTAATATGGTTTTTATTGAGTGAAATTTGTGTAATAAATATTTGATTTCAGTTATTTTTTATTGATTGATAGATATTGATTGATTAATGTTATATTTTTTTGTGTTAAAATCATGATTTTTATTAAAAATATAATCAAATCTAATAAAAATATGATATAAATCATGTTTTTATATAATATATGTAAATTGAATAGTGGTTTTTTATATTTATTAAAGTGTTTTTTTTGTGTTTTGTCAAAAAAAACACTTTAATAATATTTTTTTTTCATACAATGTTGTTTGTTGGTCTTCTTCCGGTAGGGGGGCAGTAAAGAAACAGATGGAGAATTGGCAGACGGAGTAGAAATATGAATGTTATATAATTGCTTTATCGAAATATGATCTCTTCGTAATAAATATCTCCGAAAAGGAAATGCCTTCGGTTTCGAAGTAAAATTAAAAATTTAGAGAAGCAAATACGGTTCGTTTCCTGGAGATGTTCGATACATAATGTCAAATGGGCAAAAAGTGCAATGCAAAGCGCAAAGAATCCATTGATAAGTTTTTGAAATTGGACAAACTTTGTAATATCAAAAATGAGTAAACAGAAAAACAACAGACACATTAGAGATTATGAAAAATTTATTATTAACATTTGGACTGCTTACAGCATTATTAACAGGTAAAGTATTTGGACAGGAGCCACCCGTAAAGCGTACAGATCTGCAGAGACAAGACATAGTTGCCAACGGATATGAAACAATTCAGGCACGGATAGATTTGGAGTCGGGGACATCAGTAGGGATGCATTCACATCCTGGAGAAGAAGTGATTTATGTACTGGAAGGGATATTTGAATATCAGCTTGAAGGCGAAAAGCCTGTTATTCTGAAAGCTGGTGAAGTCCTTTTCGTTCCTGCAGGAAGAAACCATTCCGCAAAGAATATTGGAAAGGTTAGAGCTTCCGAACTTGCTACCTATATTGTTCAAAAAGATAAACCGTTAATTGTATTCAAGAAACAATAGGTTAATCGAAGGACTTGATAACCATTTCTTGGAATTTTACCGTAATTTCAATTGTAGGGGTGGTTATTTTTTTATAAATCACTTTGATCAGGTAAAGCCATTTCTTTAATTTTACTTGGATCAGTTTCACTTTTATATCTAACAAATGCTTGGTCGAGATTGATAAGGTACGTTGGTGTAATCTTTCGTACGGTCAGCGACCCGATCGTTGACAAGGTTCTCGGACTTGCAAGATCGGAAGAATCTGTAAAGAAATAAATGAATTTATATTTCGATGGCTTTAACATCTGAAATGTCCAATTCATCTACTAATTTGTCCCGTTTAACTCTTTTGCCCCTATTTAACCTGACGGATTGATTTAAGTTTGCTTCGTAATCATAACTAAATAGAAAATAATGAAGACAATTAGCAAATTTACGATCCTAAGTGCAGTATGCTTATCCCTTTTTTCCGCTGTATCAATTGCATGTAGCGATAAAGACAAATTCCCAACTGAGCAGGAGTCATCGGCGGTCAATCACAACAACGCAAAAACTAACTTTATCCGTGTAAAAGGAGTAGACTTCGCTTACCGTAGTTGGGGTAAGGAAGGAGGAATTCCTCTGGTGTTATTGCCAGGAACGGGCGGGTCAATGGACGACTGGGATCCTGCGGTGACCAATGGACTTGCAAAGCAATATAAAATAATCATTTTTGATAACAAGGGAGTAGCTTCATCTAAAGGGACAACTCCTAATACAATCCAGGCAATGGCTAATGACGCTATTGATTTTATCAAAGCAATGAACCTTGGAACCGTAAATATTATGGGATTCTCAATGGGAGGATTTGTAGCCCAAAGAATCGTATTGACAGAACCTGCGATAATTAATAAGATTATTTTAGCTGATAGTGGACCTAAAGGAGCCATTGGTCTTGCAAACCTTCCAAATATTGTAGCAGGAACTGTGGGACTTAGTCCAGAAGAATCTTACTTAAAATTCGGATTTACTGAATCAGAAGCCAGTATTGCGGCAGGAAAGGCATCTTTTGCTCGCGTAAATCTACGTACTGTTGATCGAGATCCGGCACTTAGTGATGCTACTTCAACTGCTCAGTTTACTGCGGTTTTAGCTTGGGCGCAACCTGATGCCGCCGCACTAGAGGAAATTAAAGCCATTAAAAAGCCTGTTTTAATCGTTCATGGGGATAAAGATCTTCCAATTTCTGTTCAAAATGCATATAATATGAAACAGAATTTAGCAAACGCTGTACTTGTTGATTTTTCAGATTCTGGTCATGCAGCTTTTTATCAGAATCATGAAGCATTCTTAACAAAAGCACTCGCATTTTTAGCAGAATAATATACTATGGTGGAGACAAGGAACTGTCAAGATTAACTATCTACGTGAATTTCCTTATAAAACTTCATAACTGTGCCATCAACGAAGTTAAGGGATGTAAAATTTATTACATTAAGGGGCTTATGTTTTTCATAGGGTATATTTCTATTGGGTTGAAGCTATTTCTCTAAAGAATTTGGTCTAATTATCAAGCGTATAGCGTTGTGATATGGCTCAAATAGATGTTATCCAATTAGGAGTTTTAAGTAGTTCAATATTATACCGCTGTGCTCGGCTTCGTGAAAGTTGGCTGCTTGAAGTGCTTGAACGTGATTATTTATGGTGATGCCAATTGGTAAGCTAAAAGGTTGGTAATTCACAAATATACCAGACTCTAGATCTTTACTAAGCTGGTTTACGGTATAAATTAATAAATGTTTTATTTCAGTGACGTCTGGGACACTTTTCCAAGTATGTGGGGAGGTTCCGATTTTGAACATTTCCATAAATTCGTGTGATATATGCATCGGTAGTCCACTACGCATATACATATGCCGCTGTTGAGAAGTGATACAGTGACCAATTTGCCAAACAATATTATTGGTAAAGTTTTTAGGAATTTTAAATAATATTTTGCTATCAACTGGTTCTATTAATTGTAATAACCTGGTTCTGCTGGCTTTTAAAATTTCAAATTCAAATAATGCATTCGTCATATTAATGGTTTATATTTCAAATCAATCTATTCAACGCTAATATCTGATGTCTGTTTCAGTACCCAAGATCAAAGAGCGATCAGATTTCATTGCTCCTTGATCTTGGACTTCCTAATTCTTTACTAGCTTGACCATGTATTTTTATTATTTGAATAATAATATTTTGTTTAAAGTCCTTGCTCGTGATATATGTCTGTCTAAATCTTTGATAATCTACTGCTTTTATTCTGCCTTGCTATTGAACGAATAGACTGGAAAAAATGATTTTTTTCATACAAGGGAAAAATATTTAGGTATTTGGCAAATATAATGTTTGTCTGTCAATTGTTGTTAATCGGACCACACATATTTAAAGCGTGGGACTAGGTAAGGAATGGTCTAATCTTGTGGCTATAGACAGCCCAGTGACGCAGAAGTTGGAGGATTAGCGGGATGAAATATTGAAAATTGTTAAAGCTTTAAAAAACGATATAGGACATGAGGAATCTTTCTGCAGCCGAAATCGATGGATCAAAAGTGAGCAACAGAATCAGTATGAAATATAAAATTTTATTTGGGGTACCAATGATTTTGATTTAGTAAATTTATCACTATATTAATTTCGTCGTTCGTACCAATTATAAGAATTTGCCAAATGAAATCTCCTAAAGAAGCTGCTACACTGGAAAAACTTAAAAATGGAGACCTAAATTCGTTTAATGAAATTTATTTCCATTATTCGCCAAAGATCTATATTAGATTGATCAAATTGGTGAAAAATCAAGCTATTGCAGAAGAAATCTTACAAGAAGTATTTACCAAAATATGGCTCCAACGTGAAAAGATCGATCCTAATAAAGGCTTTGTCTCATTTCTCAATCATATTTCGGATAATTTGGCCATGGATTTTTTTCGAAAAGTGCAAAGAGACAAGGCTCTTCAATTGGAAATATGGGCTTCAGCAATAGAACTATATTATCATACCGAAGAAAAGCTGTTTTTCAAAGATAAACAACAGATGTTGACCAATGCAATCGACTCCCTGAGTCCCAAACGAAAGGAGATTCTGATGCTTAATAAATTTGAGGACAAAAGTTATAAAGAAATAGCCGATTTACTCGGCATCTCAGTATCTACTGTGAGTAATCAATTGGTGAGCGCACTCAAAGATATCAAAAAATATATTCAAGAAAATTACCGAGATGAGTATATAATCGGTCTTTTTGCGGTCTTTTTATTTAAGCTATAAAAAAAAATAAAAAAAGTAATAGTGTGATTCTCTTTGTCAAACGTATAGAGTAACAAATACAGCAATGTATTGAACTAATTATAGAAAATTTTGAAAGAGCAATCCTTTAAAGATCAATTGTTGGCGTATATCCACAACCGCTTGGATGCGCAGTATTATGAGTCATTTTTTGACGAAATGGCCGAGATGGATACTGCAATTCTGGAATTATGGATCGCTGAAATGCTGGATCAAGATGAAGGACGAGCGTTAGAGCAGATTCCTGTACCAGACTTAGACAGTGTGCATCAGAAAGTGCTCAATTATATCTATGCCGTAGATCCGCCCAAGCCTATGGTAATCCAAAGAATAAGCCGGTGGGCCTGGGCTTCCTGTGCCGCCGTGCTACTCTGCGTACTGTCGGTTCTCTTTTTGAAAAATTTCTCCACCTCAACAAAAGAACAGGTCACTTGGTATGAAAATAAAAATGCTTATACGATCAATGCTCAGCTTCCTGATAGCACGACCGTTATACTTTATCCACATGCAAAAATCGGATTTGAATATAATGGACAAGGCCACCGGGATGTACAGCAGGTGCAAGGGCGAGTTATTTATAACGTGCACAAAAACAAAAATGCGCCTTTTCAAGTCAATTACAAAGGATATTTGACCACCGCCTTGGGGACAATATTTAGCGTAGACCCCAAGGATGCCGATCATGTACTGATAAAACTAATGGAGGGCAAAATCTCTGTCGGATCAGTTACAGCGGATAGCCGCAAACTAATATATCTCAAACCAAAAGAGGAAGTATTGGTGAACTTAAAACTGCAGCAGATGATTAAATTTTCAGAACCCGAATTGACAAAATCTCAGCCTGCTCGTGTGGATAAGGAGTTAAGAAAACTCATTCCACATTTAAGCGCCAATGTAGAATGGACCAATCAGTCTGTCAAATTTAATCAAACCAAAAACGTTCAACTCTTAAGAGTAATCGAAAGCCTTTATGATGTTTCGATTATATGCGATAATCCTGGTTTACTCAACAGCTCATTTACAGGAAGTTTAAATAGCAAAGAACCGCTAGCCAATTTCTTGACCAGCTTCTGTCAATTGAACGGTTGTACATTCCAAGTGAACAACGGTATTGTCAACATCAGTAATTCGGGAAGAAAGGAGGACGTACAGTAGGAGAGAATCAACCCAACTCGGAAAAATAAACCAATATATAAATCAGAATAACCAACTGTAAACAATTATGAAGCATATTCTAATCAAATTAATGCTCGTGGGATTGCTATTTCCATACTTTTCTGTAGGATTTGCGCAATCAAACCTAAAAGTAAATGGTAAAATAGTAGACAGCGAGGGTAATACATTGCCCGGAGCAACTATTGATCTTGTCCACGAGAAGAGCAGCAAAAAACTCCATTTTGCGGCCGATAACAATGGATTGTTTGTTTTAACGCCACTTGTTGCTGGTGAAAATTATACGATCTATGCCCACCATCTCGGTTACGATACCGATTCTGTTAAACATTTTGTGGCGACGACGACCGGCAAAAACACAGTACTTATCCGTCTGAAACCACACGCCGGAATGATAGACGAAGTTGTTGTCGTCGGTTATGGTGTTCAGAAAAAGGTCAATTTGACGGGCGCTGTTTCCGCCGTATCGGGTGAAGATCTGAATAATAGACCGGCTGGGCAAACCTCGTCGGCCCTTCAGGGCATGGCCTCGGGAGTAACCGTGACGCAGCGTTCTGGTAAGCCGGGGTCGGACGGTGCGGATATCCGTATTCGCGGTATCGGTACACTTGGCAACGCCGCGCCTTTAGTACTGATTGATGGGATTGAAGGCTCCATCAATAATATCGACCCCAATTTAATAGAGAATATTTCAATATTAAAAGATGCCGCATCTGCATCGATCTATGGCTCGAGAGCTGCTAATGGTGTCATCTTGGTCACGACAAAAAGGGGAAATTCTGATAAGGTCGCTATTACCTACAATAATTATTTCGGCTGGCAGTCCGCGACCAATATGCCCAAAATCGTCAATGCCCTGGATCATATGCTGCTGACTAATGAAGCGTATACCAATGTTGGTGCGAGTCCATTATATCCAGAAGATATCATTACCGCTTATCGTAGCCAGGGCAATGGCAGTTCGGACGAGTATCCCAATACCGACTGGCAAAAGGAATCCTTGCAGGGGAATGGATTTCAGCAAAGCCATTTTCTGACGGTCAATGCTGGCACAAACAAAGTAAAAATGCTGACTTCGGTCGGTTATTTCGACCAGAAGGGTTTGACACTGAATAGTTCGTTTAAGCGCTATACCATCCGCAACAACGTGGATGTTAAATTCTCAGATCAGCTTGCCGTTAAATTTGACTTTCAATACGTCAATCCGATCGTCACCTCACCAGCAGCGAGCATCGAAGAACTTTTTCAGTGGATGAGCAGTATTCCTGCCAATCAATCCTTCAGAAATTCCAATGGTACATGGGGACTGGGCTGGAATGGTAATAATCCCGTCTCGGCCGCGGCTGATGGTGGTGTTGCTACCAACAAAAGTCCATTTGGCAGTATCAACGCATCATTGATCTACAGACCCAAAGAATGGTTGACCGCCGAGGTCAATTATGCACCGAAATATGCGACGCAGGTAAATAAGAATTTCCGAAAAGTAGTGCAGTCCTATTTCCCAGATGGTACGCCGAGCTTCTCGGTCCCTGTGCGTACAGCACTTACTCAATACAATAGCCAAGAACTTTTTAATAATATGCGGGCGACACTTACGTTAAACAAATATTTCGGTTCACATCAGCTGAAAGTATTGATTGGTGGTTCACGGGAAGACTACAAGATTGACTACTCCCAGGGTTTTAGAGACACCTACGTTCTCCCTGACTATGAAGTGCTCAATGCGGGGTCGGCACTGAATCAGTCAGCTACAGGAAGTGCTTCCGAGTGGGCGTTACAATCTTTATTTTCTCGGATCAATTACGTTTTCAAAGATCGTTATCTTTTGGAACTCAATGCACGCTACGATGGTTCGTCCAGGTTTGCCAAAGGTAACCGCTATGGCTTTTTTCCGTCGGCGTCTGCAGGATGGCGTTTTTCTGAGGAGCAGTTTCTAACAGCATCTAAGGGCTGGCTTACAGAGGGAAAAATAAGGGCATCATGGGGTAAACTGGGAAATCAGAATATCGGGACCTATCCGGCTGTGGCATCTTTAAACCTAGGTTCGTACACATTGGGCAATGGCATCGTCAATACGGCAGCGCTAAATGATATGTCCAATCCTGATATTACATGGGAGTCTACTGAGGAGAAAAATATCGGAATTGATCTGACCTTATTTAAGCGATGGACTATTACCGCAGATCTATACAACAGAAAAACCAGTGATATATTATTACAACTGGACATCCCGCTCATCATTGGTTTGAATAAGCCTTATCAAAACGCAGGTGTCGTCGAGAATAAAGGGTGGGAGCTTTCCATGGGCTATCGAAGCGATCCGGCCAAAGACTTTAAATATAATTTTACATTCAACCTATCTGATGTCAAAAACAAAGTGCTGGATATGCGGGGAATCAATCAGACTGGTCTAACGGTCAATCGGGAAGGCTATCCCATTAATTCGATCTTTGGCTATGTTTCGGAAGGCTTTTTCCAGACTGCCGACGAGGTGAAAGCACATGCCACACAGTTTGGTACCTTGGCGCCTGGTGATCTCAAATACCGTGATCAAAATGGCGATGGTGTAGTTAATGAGTCCGATAAGGTCATTATCGGGAGTACCATTCCAAGATATACCTATTCGCTCAACTCCAATTTTAGTTTCAAAGGATTCGACCTCAGTTTTCTGTTGCAGGGTGTGGGGAAAGCCGATGGCTACCTCTACGGAGCCGGTATACAGCCTTTCACAACGACGGGAGCAATTGGCGGAACGATCCGTGAGGACAATAAAGACCGATGGACGCCTGACAATACTGGGGCTAAATATCCGCGGCTCGCTTTCGGACAGAATAACAATCAGCAGTCCTCCCAATTCTGGATGAAAAATGCCGCCTATCTTCGCCTGAAAAATTTACAGTTCGGTTATACCTTTCAGGCTGAGCTGCTAAAGTCCATCGGACTGAATAAACTTCGGGTATTTGTTAATGGTTCAAACTTACTCAGCGTAGATAAATTTTGGGACGGTTATGACGTCGAAGCACCAGTAGGTTATGGTAACTTTTACCCACAGGTAAAGGTCTATTCTTTTGGATTGGATATTACATTATAAACTTGGCTTGTATGAAAACTCTAAATAAACTCGCGTTATATATGCTGTCGATTGCAGTTCTCCTTTTGGTGGGGGCATGCGAAAAATACTTGGACAGATCTCCCTTGGATGGCCCTTCGGACGAAAATTATTTCAAAAATCAGGATGAGTTGACATTGGTTGTCAATGGTTTGTACAGCGCCCTGGCATTTCACCCTACGGACGATATGCCCATCAACCTCACACTTGATGATGCCACTGATATTGGGTGGGACCGTAATACTTCTGATTTACAGGCTGTGGGAAGAGGAGATCACGATAGCAACAATGGCTACATCCGGAATATCTGGACCAATTCTTATAAGGTCATTGGCAAATGTAATTTTATCCTGGATAATATCCAGAAGTTGGATGGAAAGATGGATACCAATCTCCAAAAGCGTTATAAAGCCGAGACACAGTTTATCCGGGCTTATGTCTACCAATATCTGATCGATTACTTTGGTGGAGTGCCCCTGGTAACGAGCGGCCTAAGACTTGCTGATGCGAATGTTCCGAAAACATCTAAGGCAGAAATTGCTAGCTTCATACTCAAAGAACTTGATGAAGCTGCAGCTATTTTACCGGTTAGCTATGGTTCGGCAGATGTTGGACGTGCGACCAAAGGGGCGGCATTGGCCATAAGGGCGCGGGCAGCACTTAATAATGGACTTTGGGAAGAAGCAGCACGTTCGGCCAAAGAAGTCATGGACCTGAAAGTATATGCCTTACACAATGATTTCGGCCAATTATTTACTTACGACGGGCAGGCTTCCAAGGAGATTATCTTTGCTTTTCAATATCTACGATTACAAAAAACAAAGACCCACAGTGCTACGCGCGGATTTCTGTCGCGCAACGCACAAGGGACTTCCAACAAAATTCCATCGCAATCCATTGTTGATAGCTACCTCTGTACGGACGGATTGGCCATTGACAAATCTTCCAGATTTGATCCTAAAAAACCATTCGCTAATCGCGATCCGCGTTTGGGATACACCATTGCGCTCCCGGGGACCACATTTTTTGGTTTTCAGTTTGAGACGCATAAGGATAGCATAACCTGCTGGAACTACACATACAATACATCCAGGGCAGTACGTATCCAAAATCAGGACGCGATCAACGCTTATGCGACTTTTTCTGGTTATTGCTGGAAAAAATATGTCGATATGAAGGACAAGGACTTTACCATGGAATCGGAGTTAAATATTATTCAGAGCCGATATGCCGAAGTGTTGTTGATTTACGCCGAGGCGATGATCGAAAACAATAAGATCGAACAAACTGTCTATGACGCAATCAACAACATCAGGCAACGCCCTAGCGTCGATATGCCAGCAATTGCGAGTAATAAAACCCAAGCTGAGCTGCGCGAGATTGTACGGAAGGAAAGACTTTACGAATTAGCCAATGAAGGCTTTCGTCTAGTCGATTTGAGACGTTGGAAATTGGCCGATAAATTTATGAATTCGACGCTCTATGGTCGCATTCCAAAAGGCTTGCTGGCCAATGCGCCGACGATCGATGCGGATAATTACGTGAGCTATAAAAATGTCGCTAATCAGAAAGACATGCGGGTTATCGAGCTCCGAAAGTTTGATCCCAGCAAGAATTACCTTTGGCCAATCCCGAATATTGAAATTGTAACCAATAAAAACCTGGAACAAAATCCAGGCTATTAAATCCTAAGATGATGAAAAAGATACGCGTAATAACCATTGGACTTTTGACCATGTTTTGGCATTTAGTCAACGGGCAAACCGACAGACAAGTAGATCTATGTATTTATGGCGCCACCTCAGCCGGCGTAATAGCCGCCTACACCGCTTCACAGGCCGGAAAATCAGTGCTACTGATCGATCCTGGCACAAGGGTAGGCGGGCTCAGCTCCGGTGGATTGGGGCAGACGGATATCGGAAACAAATATGTCGTCACAGGGCTCGCTCTTGATTTTTATCGAAAAATGGGCAAGCACTATGGCGGTTTTGAACAATGGATTTTTGAACCCAAGGTAGCTGAATTTATCTTTAAGGACTATCTGGCACATTCTAGCACACAAATGCTAATGAGACATCGTTTGATAGCCGTAAAGACTGACAACCGATCGATTAAAAATATATCGCTGCTTCCAAGCGAGAGCAGGGATGGGAAAAAGACAACTGTCAGCGCCAAAGTGTTTATGGACTGCAGCTACGAGGGAGACCTCATGGCCAAAGCTGGCGTATCCTACCACGTGGGGCGAGAGTCGAATAGCACCTATGGCGAGACAATTAATGGTGTGCAATTGCTAGATGGCCATCAGTTTCCGGATGGTGTAGACCCCTATAAGAAAAAAGGTGACCCTAAGAGCGGTATTTTATGGGGGATCAATACGGAGCCTTTAAAACAAAATGGAACGGGAGATGCCAAGGTTCAAGCCTATAATTATCGGATCACATTGACTAATGTCCCTGAAAACAGAATAGCAATCACCAAACCCCACAATTACGATGCAACCAGATATGAACTCTTAAAGCGCCAAAAAGAGATACAGCCTTGGAAGAGTATTCAGGACGTATTTATCTGGAGCCTGATGCCCAATGGAAAGACTGATATCAATAATAGGAATGGATTTTCAACAGATATGATTGGCATGAACTGGCGTTATCCCGAAGCCGATTATTTCGAACGGAAAGAGATTATTCAGGCCCATGAAGATTACACCAAAGGTCTGTTATATTTTGTCGCCAACGATCCTTCTGTACCAGAGGCGATCCGAAGCGAATTTCAAAAATGGGGATACCCCAAAGACGAATATCTTGACAATGGGCATTGGTCTCCACAATTATATATCCGCGAAGCCCGAAGGATGATTGCTGATGTCGTCATGACCCAAGACCACTGTCAGGGGCGTGCGTTAGTATCCGATGGCGTAGGCTATGCTGCATACACCATGGACTCACACAACTGCGACCGAGTGATCGTTAATGGCATGGTCAAAAACGAAGGTAACGTTGAGGTTGGCGGATTTTCACCCTTTCCGATTTCCTACAGGGCTATTGTGCCCAAAAAAGAAGAAATCAACAATCTTTTGGTCCCTGTATGCCTGTCGGCAAGTCACATTGCCTTTGGTTCCATCCGCATGGAGCCCGTATTTATGGTACTGGGCCAGTCTGCTGCAGTGGCCGCTTGCGAAGCAATTGACAACAAAATAGCCATTCAAGATGTTGATATAAAACGCGTGGAGAAAATATTGCGCGACAATCCGAAAGCAGATGGGCGGATGGCCGATTATATTATTCATGTCGATGATAAAGATCAGGTTATGTTGAAAGGAACTTGGCATACCTCTTCAAAAAAAGGCTATGGTATGAGTTATCAGGAAGTGGAGAGTGATCTCGCTGCTGTCGCACGTTTTACGCCTGGAAAATATTTTGCCGCAGGGAAGTATAAACTCTACAGCTATTTTCCAAAAACTGCCGAAAGTACGGAAGCCGGGAAATTCATTATTCATACCGGAAAGACAAGGATCGAAAAAAATATAAATTTCAAGGAGGTCCATATTCTCGGACAGACAACCAGTACTTGGGTAGCACTCGGCGAATATGAATTTGAAAACGGAGGTAACAAACCTTATGTTGAGATGATGCCAGCCGCGAAAGGCGTTCTGGCTGCAAATGCACTATTGTGGGTTCCGGTTACTGATCAAAATTAGACATATGAAAAAGATTAAAGTGGGTTTAAAATTAATGCTTGTTTTCACTTTTCTACAGGCTGAAGCGCAGCATTTAACCAAAAAGGTGGATGTTTTGGTTTATGGGGGAACTCCTGCGGCGATTACTGCCGCTTTGCAGGTGAAGCAGGCCGGTAAGTCTGTAGTCGTCTTATCACCCGATCAACATTTAGGAGGCCTGAGCTCTGGAGGGCTCGGTTTTACTGACACAGGCAATAAAGCAGTTATTGGTGGCCTGGCCAAAAAATTCTATCAGGACGTATACGATCATTATTCGAAAGAATTGAGCTGGAATTGGCAGTCCCGGGCCTCGTTTGGCAATCGGGGACAGGGCACTGTGGCGATGGACAGTGAGCATGGGACGATGTGGATCTTTGAGCCTCATGTCGCCGAGGGTATTTTTGATACCTGGGTGCGGGAGCATCATATTGATGTCGTCCGTGGAGCTTATTTAGATCGGCAGGAAAGTGCCATTCAAAAAGAATCCACAGCGATCAAATCGATTAAGACCTTAGACGGAACAGTCTACGAAGCGAAGATATTTATTGATGCCACATATGAAGGCGATCTGATGGCGCTGGCCAAGGTAAGCTATACGATCGGGCGGGAGGCCAACCAGACTTATGGGGAGCAGTGGAATGGTGTGCAGACTGGAGTCTTTCAGCACCGGCATCACTTTATTGCGCAGATTAGCCCTTACAGGAACGAGGGAGAGCCTAGCAGCGGCCTGGTATTCGGCGTTTCTGCAGAAGATCCCGGGCAATACGGCGCAGCAGACCAGAAGCTGCAGGCCTATTGCTTCCGCATGTGCCTGACCAATGATGCCCGCAATCGGAAGCCCTTTGTTAAGCCTGTTGGCTACGATCCACATCACTATATTCTTCTGCAACGTCTATTCCGTGCCGGCTGGGACGAAGCCTTTCAAAAATTTGATCTGGTGCCCAACCATAAGACCGATGCCAACAACCATGGTCCGTTCAGCACCGATTTTATCGGGATGAACTATGGTTATCCCGAAGCGAGCTATGCAGAACGAAAATCCATTATCGAAGCCCATCGGCAATATCAGCAGGGCTTATATTATTTTATGGCGAATGATGCCACGGTTCCAGTCGCAATAAGGACAAAGATGGCCGAATGGGGACTTGCAAAAGACGAATTTAAGGATAATGACAACTGGCCTTTTCAATTGTATATACGTGAAGCGAGACGGATGTTAGGTCAATATGTGACGACCGAGCATAATATTCTAGGGAAGAGCAGGGTAGAAGATCCCATCGGCATGGGCTCCTATACGTTGGATTCCCACAATGTGCAGCGCTATGTGACCAAAGAAGGATATGTCCAAAATGAAGGTGATATCGGTGTACACGTACCACGGCCTTATGCTATTTCCTATGGATCGATCATCCCAAAGAGCGATGAATGTACAAATTTGCTTGTCCCTGTCTGCGTATCCAGTTCACATATTGCCTTTGGTTCAATTCGTATGGAGCCCGTATTTATGGTATTGGGGCAGAGTGCTGGTGCTGCTGCAGTCCTAGCGCTTGATAATGATTATGTTGTGCAGGATGTCGACTACGGGCTATTAAAAAAGCAGCTGTTGAAAGCAGGACAAGTATTGGAACAAAAATAATATATTGCGTTAGAATTATACTTAGATATATGATGGATTTAGCTAATATGAATGCCCTCACACTGGTTTTTGCGTCGATTTTGATCTTTGCGCTCGCATACCGCTTTTACGGAATTTTTATGGCGCAGAAAGTGCTACGTCTCAATGATGCGGTGGCGACTCCAGCGATCGAGTTTGCTGATGGCCATGATTACGTTAAGACGGACCGTAAGGTCTTGTTTGGGCATCATTTTGCCGCAATAGCTGCGGCTGGACCATTGGTAGGTCCGGTGCTGGCTGCACAGTTTGGTTATCTTCCTGGGGCACTTTGGATTTTGATCGGTTGTGTCCTGGGCGGTGGTGTGCATGATATGGTTGTGCTATTTGCTTCTGTACGGCACAAAGGGCAGAGTCTTGCTACCATTGCGTTCAAGGAGATCAGCCCCGTTGTCGGTGGTATAGCCGGGATAGCCGTTCTGTTTATTCTGATCCTTACTTTGGCCGGTCTATCCCTGGCTTGCATCAGCGCCATGCACGAAGCCCCCTGGTCCTTATTTACCATTATTCTGACCATGCCAATTGCGATATTTATGGGACTCTTGATGCGGTATAAAACAGGATTTGTTACATTGGCTAGTGTTTTGGGGGGCATTTTATTGATCGTTGGCATCATTGCAGGGCATCGTTTGATGGAGATTCCGATCGTTCATAACCTGTTCGATTGGGATGTGAAGACCATTTCAATCGCGATTGCTATTTACGGATTTTTAGCTTCAGTCTTACCCATCTGGCTGCTTCTGGTACCACGCGATTACCTTTCCACTTATCTCAAGATCGGTACGATCCTGATGCTGGCCATAGGCATTGTGTTTGTGCATCCGATCATACAGATGCCTGCGCTGACCGATTTTATCCATGGAGGCGGACCCGTAATCGGGGGGCCTGTGCTGCCATTTATCTTTATCGTGATCGCTTGCGGTGCAATTTCGGGTTTCCATGCGATTATTGCCACCGGAACGACACCTAAGATGTTGGGAACCGAAAGGGAGATTCTTTTTGTGGGCTATGGTGCAATGCTGGTGGAGGGATTTGTTGCCTTAATGGCGTTGATCGCTGCCTGTACCTTACTGCCGGGCGACTATTTTGCGATCAACACACCAGTCGGTGACTATGCACATTTTTTGGCAAAGTATCCCGAATTAAAAGCGGTAGATCTGCAGCATTTTTCAGATCGTATAGGAGTAGACCTCCACGGCCGTACGGGGGGCGCCGTATCCTTGGCCGTCGGGATGGCCCATATTTTTGATAAGGTTCCCTTTATGGACAATGTGATGGCTTATTGGTATAATTTTGCTATAATGTTTGAAGCCGTATTTATTCTTACAGCTATCGATGCTGGTACGCGGGTCGGCCGATTCTTTTTGCAGGAAATGCTGGGGAATGTCTTTCCGGCTTTTAAAGATAAGGATTGGAAACCGGGCGTTTGGTTATGTAGCGCTATTTTCACTTTTTCGTGGGGCTATCTTGTTTTTACGGGAAACGTAAGCAGTATTTGGCCGTTATTTGGAATCAGCAATCAGCTGTTGGCTGCCTGTGGGCTCATTGTCTGTACGACGATGCTTATTCGGATGAATCGGGGGAAATATGCCTTAATTACGGCAATTCCGGGCGTATTTATGGCTGGGATTACCTTTTGGGCTGGCTATCTACAGGTCATGGATATTTATTTGCCCAAGGGACAGCTGCTATTAGCGTCCTTGGCGATCTTGGCCATGTCGTTGATGCTGCTTGTTTTTGTAGGTACATTCCGAAAATGGTTTCAACTATTTAAAACTGAGGCTAAATTTATCGACCAAAATGGAGAATCTGTCAAGGAATTGGTTGATCGTTAAGCGGAAGTTTCAAACTTTGTTGGTCTGCGCTATTACAACAGTAATCGACAATTAATCCTATCAAAAATTGCTTGTGAGCAATAATTGGCCGATTTTTTTTCCTTACGGAACTCATCGAGAGTGTTTACTATTTTGGTATTGAGCGCCGTCAGATTTTTATCATTTTTAATCAACTCAAAGTAAATACGGTTTACGGTCACGTCGTCGCCCCGATAACTTTTAAGGGAACTGGAAACTGCGGAGCCTGCATTGTCTATTACGTTGTCTGCAAGCGGATTACCAGGTTCATTTTCTCTACAGGAGAGCAGCGATAACGCTACGACAGCAGAGAAAACATCTTTTTCATACTATATTTTTAGTAGTTTACAATTCATTATACCTCATTGACGAAAATTAATCATTTCAATGCTATCACTGGTGATTAAAGGATATCGCTCCGAATATCAAATGACTTAAAACTATTTATCTTTTTCGGCAGATTCATCTATAAGTTTCATTAGATGATCGACAGTTTTAGCTACTTCTTCTTTGCGAACAACTAATGTTTTTTTTTCTATACCCGGAGGAAGGGAAATCTTGCCATTAAATTCAGGAATAAACATATTGATCTTTTCCTGATCCATTTTATTTAAATTAATAAAAGTCCATTTTTTAGTTTCGCCCTCTTTTAACGCTAATAAGTAAGCTGAAGTGATTGCCATTTTGTCTTTTTCGGGCATAGACATTACCAATACTTGAGGAATAAAGCAATACGCTATCCCATCAATTTTTGTGACGTCCATATCGACGTAATTGATCACGGAATCAATTTTAACCCCGTATTTTACAAGAGAAGAATAGAGTTCCTTGGTCAGTTTTGTTGCTTGATCTATCCCGCCCATACTTTCAATTATGCGGGGTGATGTTTGACTAATAATCCCTTCGATATCTCCTGAAATAGATGCTTTTGTCATGATAGACAGTGCTTCCCTGAGTTGCGGATCTTTTTGGGCAGAGCTTGTATTATGAAAGATTGTTAATAGGGTAATTAACAAAAATACTCTTTTTCGCTGGATGTATTTAAACCGGTTGAACCAATTGTTTCTTTGCATAATAGAAATAGGTTAATTCCCATTGAATGTACAGGTTTTTATTTAAAAATCAAATTTAGATAAGTGTCTCCTTATTCCAATAATATATAGTGTGCTTAGTTGAATGTTTGTACTGGTTTCATAGTCCTTTTTTGATCGCTGTAATATGTTACCGTTTTACACTATTTAAGCGCATGTTTTGTTATCGGCCCCTTGTTTGGATAACAAAACTATCTACTTTTCGGTATCTCCCAGATACCGCTTACATACCACTTCTTTTCCTCAGATAGTGCAGCCTACAGCCATACTTTTGCTCTATACATTTAAAGAAAAGGAAAATGATGACAAGTCAAATTTTAATTAAAAAACACGATGATGCCATTAAATTCCAGGCCGCAAGGTGAATAAGTAAAGGAATGAATAATTAATTTGTAATAATTAACGCCCAGTTATCGCTGAAACCTAAATGAAGAGCTAATTGTAAGCGTCATATCCCCAAATTTTAATTTTCTTTCTTCCTGGAGAGCTGATTTATCCGCTGTTAGATAGCCTGTTTTGTAATATTTGAAAATTGTGCTAAAGTGATTATCGAGTATCCTGAATTTTTTGCCATTCTGCGTGTAGGTTAATTGTAGGTAAAAATCATCCTTTTCTGGAAAATCAAATGTTGGGATAAAAATAGGATCAGTATTGGTGAATGCTATTTGAGATGCGCCCAATTTCAACGCTTTATTTACCTCTGTTTCTGCTAGTGGTTTTTTATTATTCTCAGCGTCTTCCAAAGAGTTGTATAACGAGACAACAGCATCAAAGGCTTCGTCTTCTTTAAAATTATTGGTCAGGTATGGACTATTGGCCTTCAGGGTTTACATATACAAACTCCGTTTTTAATACCTCCTTACCTTTGGTAGGATCGATATCTTTCTTACAACCAGTTAGTAGCAGGGCGGAAATTAAAATAAGGTAATAGCGCATCATTTAAATCAATTGGTTCAACAATCTAATATAGTAAATATATTTAGTTAATTTGCGTTTGGAGAAATATGAATGGTAACTTTTTTATATTAAAGAGAAATTTTGATTAAATCAAACGTACGAGGAAACAGAATAGATGTAAAATGAAAGATTCGATGGTGTTTAATAGTTAACCTCACATTCAACGATATATTAAACTACTGTATTGGAACTTTTGGCTAGTCCTGCCGATTGTATCGTACCAAGATCCAGTAATGGAGCAGTTTAACATGCAGGATTTTATTACGCGAAAGTGCGCTACGACCCTTGCGCAATACGCGATGGTACAGGTGCGAAAGGCAAAAAGATTTTATTCTTCAATTTGATACAGACTGAATCTCTAATTCAAATTTGGATAATGCTAAATGAGTGAAAAAGTTTTTAGAAAAGGAAGCCCTATTTATGTGATTCCCCATAATCGCTCCAATCCAGTGGAATTTGTCAGAGAGAATCTTGAACCTTTCGACGCATGGTCGACTTTTGAAGTTACTTGGGATTTTGGTAAAGAAACAGTGGCTAAAAGCTCACGGAGGGATCTTGCCCGGCTGCTCTAGTCTGGTAACTAAAGATGGACTTATAGCGCAGGAGATGTAGAGTTTAAAGGAACTTTAAATATAATCTTTGCTAACCTTAAATTTTGAGTTACCTTCGTTATCGAAAATTACTTTACCACACTCCTCGCAGGTGTCATCAGTAAGCAGCTCGCCTATTTTCAACTGCCAAACGTTCATACTACCACAACTACAATACACCGTGTAAAGAACTTCTCCGGTTTGGCTTCCCCAGAGTCTGAAATTCCAAAAACTATCACTAACTTTTTTGATTTGCTTACTGTTCTTCTTTTCAATGACAGCTACGTAATAGCTATCAGAACCTAAATCAAGTAGTACTATTTGAAAACTTTTATTTTTGAGCTCTTCATTTGATGCTTTCAGAAGGGCCGGAACGAAATCTCCAGGTGTAACGGCCTGCTCATTAGCCATCTTATAAGCTGGCGTAAAATCCATTGATGCCTCTGAGCCAAATGCTATTGTTCGGTCTTGTAAGAAGTTGCCAATCTCATTTAAATAGGACTCGCCCTTCCAGTCTATTTGTAATAGGATTTGATTATCCAGTAAGTAATTCAGGATATCATCATTGCTAAATTTTTCGGCAGGAAAGTTTTGCTGTTCCTCAGCTGATAAAATGTAAAAAAATGCAATTGTTTTCATTGTTTAATTAAAGGATTATTCAATTTAACTATTTTTCTGCTGATTTCATTGATTTCATCGTCTCATCTTTAGTCTTGCCCTATACTGTTGTGGTGACAGCCCAAAATATTCTTTGAATAGATTGGAAAAGTTAGGTACACTTTCATACCCAATTTGATAGACAATTTCAGCGATATGCATATCCCTGTTTTCCAATAATTGAAGTGCCTTTAGAAGTCTATGCTGTTTTATGAACTGGAATATGGTGATCTGCATTTCTTCCTTAAACTGTCTGAAAAGTGTTCGCTCCGATAGAAAAAAATTAGCGCTAATCTCAGCGATTGACAATCTATTGTCGAGGTGTTGGAGGATATACGTGCTTACCTGGAGCATCAATTCACTTTTTGCCGGCGTGATTTGTAACAGGATTGGTTTTGCCAATAGTATTGGAAGCATAGACTTGAAGGCCTCCAAGGTAGATGTTGTCAACGTGTCGTGGCCTTTCAGCTTCCAATGTTTCTGGCCAAAAATCAAAAAATGATTCAACAATTCATTTGATGGGTACACCTTAACTTCCTCGTGCATATTTTGCATATCCAAGAAAATGGTTTTTATTGACAGTTGCTGGGAACGGGAAATGAGTTTGTGCGGGACATGCGCTGGGATATATACAAAGAAAGTACTAGGTACACAGAAACTGGTTCTTTCTGTATAGATAAAGAGGGTACCATTTGTTGGGCTAAGTACCTGTACTTGGTCGTGAGCATGCATTTCTGTATTGAATTGTCCATAGTTACGTAAGTCAATTGTGCCATCGTGGAAGTTCTTAGCACATTGAACAAAGGGAATGGTGGATTTTGGCATTATTGAATAACAATTGTTTTATTTTCAAATATATTAAATTCTGTAGTTCCGGTACTTTTGAACCATAAAAATAAGTTGAATATGAAACAAGTTAAGATTTTCGATACTACTTTACGTGATGGAGAACAGGGGCCTGGCTGCCAGTTGACACTGAATGATAAATTAGAAATTGCTGAAAAACTCGATGCAATGGGTGTAGATGTGATAGAGGCAGGGTTTCCAATAAGTTCACCTGGAGATTTTAAGGCAGTAACAGAGGTTTGTAAACTGGTGAAAAAGGCAACTGTCTGTGCATTGGCTAGGGCCAATAGGAAAGATATCGAACAGGCCTCTTCTGCCTTGGCTAAGGCAAAGGTGGCACGGATTCAGCTTGGAATTGGAACATCGGACATTCATGTTAAACATAAGTTTAATACCACTCGTGAGCTAATCTTGGCGAAAGCTTATGAAATGGTGGCTTATGCGTCGGATAAATGTGATGAAGTACAATTTTTTGCCGAAGATGCTGGCCGCGCAGACAATGATTTTTTGGTTCAAATGACCAATACGGTGGTTGAAGCGGGTGCAAAAGTTGTGAATCTTCCTGATACCAATGGTTTTTGTACACCCTTTGAGTACTTTGAAAAGATAGCCTATGTGAACCAAAATAGAAGGGAAAAAGAGAACGCAATTCTTTCTGTCCACTGTCATAATGATTTAGGTATGGCTACAGCGAATAGTATAGCTGGGCTAATGGCGGGTGCACTTCAGGTGGAAGGAACGATTAATGGTGTGGGCGAGCGTGCTGGAAATGCTGCCCTAGAAGAAATTATTTTGACACTCATTGTAAAAGAAAATCTAGGGATTGCGACTGAAATTGATCCAAAATATATTGTGGAACTAAGTAGTATGGTAGAACGGGCGATGTCAAATCCTGTACAGGCCAATAAGGCCATTGTCGGGAAAAATGCTTTTGCGCATTCTTCCGGCATCCACCAGGATGGCGTGCTGAAAGATCGTAGAAACTATGAAATTATTGATCCCCAAATAATAGGGGGGAAGCTACCTGAATTGTTTTTATCCGCAAGGAGCGGACGTGCAGCATTAAAAGATCGATTAAAAAGTATGAAAATAGATTTCCCTGCTGAACATTTTGAAAATATCTATCACCGATTTCTTGTTTTGGCAGATCAAAAACGTTTTATTGAAGATAACGACCTCCGGAGTTTGCTTTAGTATGGAGCAATAATTACAATTATATTTTAAAAAATTATGAATGAACATCCAAACTTAGTTTTAATAAACGAATTTTTCAATGCATATTCGAGCAATTCAACCGATGAATTGCAGGATATATTCCATGCCGATGTAAAATGGCATATTCCTGGCAGACATCCTTTAAGTGGAGTTAAAAACGGGGTTGGAGAGATCGTAGAATACCTCAATCAATTAGGTAAGTTTCACTTTAGAGCCGAAGGAGTAGTATTAGGTGTGAGTGATGATTATGTAATTGACTGTCATAAAAATTGGAGTGAACGAGAAAATATAGAGAACTTAAATAGTTTATCTTGTTTACTATGGAAATTTGAGGGAGGTAAAATTAAAGAAGTGTTTAATTTTCCTCAGGATCAGCACGCAGTTGATTCTTTTTTTAATAAAAATTTTAGGGATAAATAAAAATTGAATTCGATTGGGGATTCACGAAGATTTTTCAAACATAGCTATCGCAATAATCGTCGTAGATAAGGTAAGCTATTAAACCTGCTTTTTAACGAAATGCAGGTTTAATAGTTTGCGATTCTATAATAATTGAATGTCCTGAAAGGAAGGAAAGCTTCCTTTTGCTGCTGAGGGACCGGAGTTCACATTTAGCCTATACCACCTTCTTAACGGTTAATAAAGAAGGCTTTTATAGTTCTTATAAATTGAAATTTGACAAATAGTAGTAGGATGAAAATATGTGAATTAATTTTCATCAAAACCCTTGTAATTAAATTTTTCTAATATTAGATTAGTACTGTAAAACCATATTAATCTTAATTATGAAAAGAGTTCTATTATTATGCACTATTTGTGCCTTATCTATGCCTGTATTCAGTCAGGTTGATACCCTTCATGTAACTTCAAATGTTGCAATTTTAAAAGTACAAAACCAAAATTTATCTTTTTATTCTGATGATGAGGATGGAGATGAGGAGGGCCAATCTTCATTTCAGGCATTAAATGCACTCCTTTCTTTCAATTTTTCAGGAAATAATAAGGGACTTTCCAATTTAACCCCAATAATAAATTACGGTTGGATTGAAAAATGGAAGTTAAAAGAAAAGTCAAAAATTGCATTGGAGATTCAGCCATACGCTGGTGGGCAAATTAATATGCGGGATTCCTCCTCATATATTCCAGGATTAATGCTTCCAGGAGTTGCAGGAATTAAAGTGGATTTATCCTATAGATATGAGAATCAAGACGGTTTTTCTTTCATGCTTGCACCGGTCAATTTTGGATACAAACTGATTTCAAATTTTGCTGATACTACTTTAACCGTTGCTCAACATAATCTTCGCACTATCGGTGCAATTCAATTTAAAGATAAATTCACCTTTAGTGTTCAATATACTTATGGATGGCATAATTCTATTTCGGAATCCAGTAGTGCTTTTCGATCTATATTTGGTAAGGATGCTACTGATATCCAATATTTGAATCTAAATCTACAAACCAAGCTAACAAATATTACATCAAAAATGCCCACTTATTTGTATATAGAATGGCGCGGTCTCTTAAATTCAGATAAGTATAATTCATTTCAGAATACTAGAATCATATCTATAGGGTTGCGATCTGAAATGGGATTTAAATTTAGCGGTAGTGCTAAGAAGCTTATTAATTCCTTTGTACTATAACATATTGGTAGACTTACCTGTTTTGGTAGCCTTACCTGTTTTTCAGACAAGTTAAAAATGTTAAATAAGTTTGTTATATATTATGAAAAAGAGCAAGTCTTCAGAACATTATATCTGGCGATAACAAATTCGAGCGAAAACAAAAAAACAAATTGCTTCTAATTTGTATAACTTTATTATATAAAATTGAGTGTTCTTTACAATCTTTGAGTTTAACCATTTTATTTACCGGCTTATGGAGAGAAAGATAGTCTCAACAATTGGAAGTATAGGATTTATTGTATTTCTTGTAATATTTCCCCACTTTGTACCTTTACCTTTTTATTCTTATGCTCCTTTTTGCTTGCTGGCAATTTATCTTATGCTGCGAAGGGAGAGAAAGAGCTTTCGGGATATAGGACTGATAAAAGAAAAATTAACTGTAAACGCATTTTTCTTAGGAGCAGTTACAGCAGTGGGCTGGGTCGCCATTATGCAATTTGTTTATATACCTAGCATTAAATACTTTTTTCAAGTTCCAGATTATACTGAATACAATTTTATCAAAAGTAGCATGATAAGACTGCTAATGACGATACTCGCGGCTTTGATTGTTGGAGGATTTTATGAAGAGATCGTATTTCGTGGTTATATACAAAATGTGCTGGAGAAGAGAATTTTTAAAAGGTTCAGTCCATTGATCAGTATACTTGTAACAAGCTTGCTTTTTGGTTTTTATCATTTTCAACAAGACATCTTTGCCATTATTGCGGCGGTTATGGGAGGACTATATTGGTCTATTTTAGATAAAAAGTTCGGTAACCTTTGGATTCCCATAGTTTCCCATGCATTGTTCGATACTATCACACTTATTCTTATTTATAAGGAGGCATTTGGAATTATGAGCTACTGATCCATTGCTGCAAGTTGGCCCTGATAATGGTGGTTTTAAGAAGGAGAGCGCTTTCCTGATTATTTCCTTTGTCGAAATGAATGGATAGCCAATGTGAGAACGATAGCTTCAACAAGATTACCGTTGCGGTAATTGTTTTAATAGCTCGAAATTTTCATCATCAAAACAAACTATTGTAATTCGTTTGATTGTTGTATCTGATTCAAGAAACTGATTTATCGCGTTAATGGATATTTGGGCAGCCAAGTGCTTTGGGAACCTATATATACCCGTACTGATATTCGGAAAAGCAATTCTTGTACAGCCATTATCCACAGCCAGCCGAAGAGAGTTAAAGTAACAGTTTGATAGGAGTTGCTCTTCATTCTTTTGGCCGCCATTCCAAACAGGACCGACGGTATGGATCACATATTTAGCGGGTATATTGCCCGCCGTTGTGATAACTGCTTCACCCGTTTTGCAGCCTCCTTGCCGGGCCACTATCATTCGGCATTCTTCCAGAATAGCCGGGCCACCTGCCCGGTGAATGGCACCATCTACACCGCCACCTCCAAGTAAAGAGCTGTTTGCAGCGTTTACGATTGCATCGACTTCGATCTTAGTGATATCTCCTTTAATTACGTTTACTATTTTGTTCATCGGGTATGGAATAATATTAGGATATATGCATCGACATAGCAGATGGCGATAATAATTTCAATTTAATAAATGTTATCCTTTAAAGCTTCCCTTATCAGCTTAGCACTAGCTATTGGTTTATTCTTTTCACTCGCCCAATGCTTTCCATTTAACCAGCACATATTGGTCTTAGCTTTTAGCGTGCGGCAATCTTGATACTTATATTTAATGACTCCTTACCAAAACTAAAAGCTATTACCACTCTATTTTTTCTAAACTCACAGTTCCGCTCATATTGACATTTGATAGGTGGGTGTAAGAGCAATCTAACTGTTTAAGTTCTCTTAATCCATACACATTAAGATCAACTAACGGATTATCCCTCAGAGACAGTTCTTCAAGATGAGTAAATTTACTAAAATCCAATTTTGACAATTGATTCTCGTCTAACCTGATCATCTTTACTGCAGGGCATCCGGTTACATTAAACTCAGTGAGCATGTTTTTCTGAAACTCGATATGTACAAGATTTGGAAGATTGGAAATGTTCACTTTGCTAACTGCATTCTGTAGCATTTTTATCTCTTCAAGCTTTTGCAGTCCTGTTAAATCTATGGTGCTAATTTTATTCTGGTGAATGTGTAAAGTCCGGAGATTTGTTAGCCCCTTAAGGTTAACGCTTTGGATCTGGTTATTGTATCCAAATATCTCTTCCAGATTTTTCATGCCTTCTAAGTCCAATACTTTTACCTGATTATTCCAAAAGCTCAGCTCCTTTAAGTTAGTGAAATTTTTAATGCCAACCAAGGAGCTAATATCTGCTTTATCAAGACTTAGCCTCGTTACTTTGTGTGCTTCAGATAGCTGGATTTCTTGATCTCCATTAAGATCAATACCCGCTGTAACCAATTGCTTTTTGAAATTCGGATCGGGTATTTTTATAGTTTGAGCTAGGCTAGTGAAAGATACCGACATCCCAACGATGATAATGTATAAATACCAATGTTTTTTCATGATTTTCTCTGATTTTTAATTGCTCACCGTTACATTTACAACTGCACCAGCTTCTTTGACTTCAACTAATTCACTTACTTCATTCTCAATAAAAACGTCGTAGTAATGATCCTCATAAATTGGCGAAGATCCTAAAGCATATCCGTAAACATTATAAGAGGTACTCGTTCCTGTTTGCACGGCAACGGTTTTTTGCCTGGCAAATGCAATCCAACTAATGATATAATATTTCCCAGGTTTCAGGTTGGTAAACTGAAAGGTACCTTTATCATCCAAAAATCTGCCTTCTATCCGATAAGTAAATGCAACAGGGCTCATTGTAGCTTGCTTTTTACGACTATTAAATTTTTTCTTTAACTCCAGAAACTCGGTGAGATAGGGTGTTACCGGGAATAGTAGGATCTGGCTTCCTTTAACCCCAAAATTATCTTTCCCCTTTTTCTTAAGTGTAGCGGTGCCTTCTATGGTAGCGCTTCCTCTTTCCATCAATCTTGCTGTCTCTGCTTCATTAAACGGCGTAGTGGGAAGAACCCATTGAGGAGCTTTTTGTGCATAAGCAATGTTGCAACAAAAAAAAAGCAACAAATTGATCGATAATATTTTTGACAATGTTTTCATATTTTTATTGCTTCAATTTTTTGTGCATTTAAAATTTAGTAGAATTTATGGCTTATTAATAACTTTAGATACGTTTTTTGAGCTCAAAAGTTGTGCCATCAGTTGCGGTTAGAAAATTTCATCTTATCTTTATGTAAAGATAAAATAGCAAGAGCACGAAAGAATTATGTTAGCAGGGTGTAGACTCAGGATTTATTTTGCGCATTTTGATACCTCGATTGGAGTGCTTCTTTCCATTCTGCACTGGGGCAGGTACTGATTAATGAAGATACTTCTCATTATCTACTTTGCCATAAAGGCTTTCGATCAATTGCAGCAGATCCCAGTGCAAATCATAAAAAGCATTATCTGGAAATAGGGAAATTAATACTTCGCCTTCCTGCAAGGTCAGTGGCTTTTCTATAGCAGATAACAATTCATCATATTGTTCTACAAGTTTATCTGTTTGTTCATCATCGTTCAAAGACTCATTGGGCATTCTGCCCATCGCCTTCAGTTCCAAAACTTCAGTTCTCATATTTTAGCTATAAATTCAGTTTCATAATTAAACCCCAACAGTTATTTGACCTGTTCCAACACGATGGTCGTTGTATCCTTTTTATTGATAAAGCTGTAATTTACCCTTTCCCCGGATTGCCGTGTTACGGTGGGAATAGAGTCCACTTTGTAACCGGCTTTATAAAAAATCAATGTACCCAACCACTGCGGTGTGCGGGCTAATTTAAAATAGCCATTCCCATCTGTCTTTGTCTGAGCTCCCCCTTTGATGTCATCCTCAGAAACAAGCACATTTTTCAGCGGCTTGTTTTGCTCATCAATTACTCGGCCCTGATAGAAATCGTTTACATCATTACAAGACCCTACCAGAAGAGGGATCATGCCAAACAATATCTTCATCATAACTTAGCTTATTTGTACATGAAACTATTATTCCATCTAATCTACAGATATTTTGGCAATGACACAATAATTCAGAACCGGATGCTATGCATCCCGGTGTGCTGTGTACTTTCATGAAAGTACCCGGCGGAAGAACAAGATTTAATTACGATGCTTTCGGAAGCCTTATTGCAGCAGAATATTCGAACGGAGAAGTATTGTACAAAATCCGGATGCTACGGGACGCTTTTATCTGACAAAAAAATAAAAAAAATTGCGTAGTTAAATAACTACACTTATATTTGAAGTCAAATGACTACACAATGAAATTAAGACGAGATGTTTTTCAGGCTATTGCCGATCCAACACGAAGAGGAATACTCCTGTTGTTGGCCGCTCAACCAATGACGGCAGGGGCAATCGCTTCCAATTTTGATACAGCAAGACCGACAGTTTCAAAACACATACAAATTCTGACGGAATGTGAACTTCTAAAACAGGAACAGCAAGGCAGAGAAATTTATTATCACTTCAATCCACAAAAAATGAGAGAAATAGGAGACTTCATCGAACCGTTCAGACAGATGTGGGAAGCTAAATTTAATAAGCTGGAAGCTGTCATGAAAAAATATAAAAAGAAGTAATACATGGAACAGAAAACAAAAATCGAAGCCGAGGACGGCAAGCAGGAATTAGTGATTACAAGAACATTTGATTTACCTGTAGAGTTACTGTTTAAGGCCTATTCAGAAGTCGAACTTATTGAACAATGGATGGGAACAAAAGTGATTAAACTCGAAAGTAAAAATCATGGTAGCTATCAATTTGAAACGTCCTACGGCGGCAATGTAGCATTTAGAGCAAACGGAACAATCCACACGGTGGTCCCCAACCAAAAAATCATAAGGACATTTGAAATGGAAAATGCACCTATCGGTGTCCAGCTTGAATTTTTAACCTTTGAGAAGCTTAATGACGATACCAGCAAACTGACGATTCAAATTATTTATAAGTCGGAGAGACATCGAGCGGAGCAACTCAAACTACCTTTTGCTAGTGGGTTAAATATGGCGCACGACAGACTACAGGAAATTATAAACAATTTAAAATAACAATTTATGGAAAAGCGAAACAAAATCATTTATTGGATTACAACGATATTTCTCTCCATCGGGATGACGGCAGGTGGCGTACAGCAAATGTTACAAATTGGCGGGTATAATGAAATTGCAAGTTCATTGGGTTATCCGTTGTATGTTTTAAGCATTCTTGGTGTATGGAAATTACTTGGGGTCATCGCTATTCTTGTCCCCGGATTTTTATTATTGAAAGAGTGGGCTTACGCAGGATTTTTCTTTGTCATGTCCGGTGCTTTGATTTCTCATTTAGCCGTTGGTCAGCCATTCACAGAAGCCTTACCTTCTTTGATATTATTATCCGTTACTGTTTTGTCTTGGTATATCAGACCAGCAAATAGAAAAATTAATTTCAAAAACAATTAAAAGAATAAGAATATGGCTAATAAAATAGATTTTAAAAACGTAACCGTATCGGGGTTAGAATCATCCCCCGTGGCAGAAGCAATCGCTGGTTTGCGGGCAAATGAAGCCCGTTATTTCATGAATAAGTACAACGCTGAATTTATGACTGAATCCGCCTCTGAAAGTAAGGAGACCATTGACTGGGTGCATAAGATTTTAAAAGAAGAACGAAACATAGTGATTGAGGCTAAACCTTTGGAGACGGCAACCATGAACGTTGAAAACATCAAATGGGTGTTTGTGTTTTATGAAAGTGGTCTGGGGATTAATGTGCTGTATCCACTCGATAATCCCAAGAAAAGAGCTGTTGGTTTCAAGCTGTCCGAAGGAATGGAAGTTCCAAATGAATTATCCAGGTTTAAGTTCGCCAGACAAAAATCCAAATTGGCAGGCACCATTCGGGGTACGTTTTTCGTAATAAAAGGAGAATACTTATAAATAGACTGGAAAGAATACATCATGGTGAAAGCCGAAATAATAATATAACTTAGATAGTAGAACCGCTTACAGTCATTTTTTTAGATAAGGCAAATGTTGTCAATAATAGAAATAAAAAAATAATGAAAAAGATATATAAACTAACTTCTTTTCTGATTTTGTTCCTCACGATCAATTCAAATTTGAAAGCACAGGAATCCCCATCAGTAGTTGATTATGTGATGGCAGATGACCACATCAAATTATATACGAAAAAGGCGGGCAGCGGACCACTTGTTATTTTTATTCACGGTGGACCGGGAGCCTGGAGCAAATCGTTAGAAGATTTAGGAGGGAAAAGTTTAGAAAACAAGCTTACCATGATTTATTATGATCAAAGAGGTTGTGGGCGTTCGGAAGGCTCCAAAAATGATGATTACTCTTTAGAGAGAATGCTTAAAGATATAGAAACAATCAGACAAAGATACGAGGCGGACAGTGTATATTTAATGGCACATTCTTTCGGTGGGATTTTAGCGGTAAATTATGCCCAAAAATACCCAAACCATCTTAAAGGGGTTATCCTTGTTAATTCAACACTAAACCTTTTTTACTCGATTCAGAATCAAATTGATTATATGAACAGCCTTTTAAAGACCGATTATAAAGCAGTTGATTCTTCTCAAATAATCCCTACTTTTAAGAAAGCGCAATCTAAATTTGTTAAAGAAGGATTTATCTATAAGTTACTTTCGGATAATATAAACAACGTTGATTTACTCAACAAAATAGATGACGAAAACCCCAGCAAATTTGAATTTGCCCAAAAAGCTTTGGATATAAGTGATTATCAAAAAGACTATGCAAAAATCACGTATCAAATCAAAGTACCAGTTTTAATAATTAGTGGAACAAAAGATCACGCGATCGGCGAGGAACATTTTAAATCTTTTAATTTCCCAAACGCAACACTAAAAGAGATCAACGGCGGACATATACTTTATTATGAAAAAAATAAAGAATTCAGTAATGCTGTTTTTGAATTTATAAATAAAGTAGCGCATAATTAAGAAATTATGGCGGTATGCCGTTTTTCGTCCATTGTACAATGCTTTTTGAGAATTTCAAGTTCCTTACTGGAATCATCAAAGTTCATTTTTCCCAGCTCTCGCTTCCAAGAAAGCCACTTCATGTTCTCCCAACCACTGCTCATAGAATAAGACTTTGGCGGTCCCGCATCGCAGGAAAGAAACACCATGTTCTTTTCGTGCAATATAACCCGAAAAGGAATCCAATTATGAGCTATATTCAGGCGCATATATCCTAAAAATGATGGTTTTCGCCAGTGCATTGTTTACAGTTGAGCCACATTGCAGACACAGGGACGATTCGGGAATAACTGAAAGAATTAAAAAACTATTTAAGCGTGAAACTTGTGTTAAAGCAAAGTCGTCACGTAATGGACGGCTTAATTTAAAATGCTATGACAGTAGATGAAATTTATTTAAACATTGGACAAAGCATAGTAAATGCTATAGAGGATGAAAGTTGGTGTGAGGCAAAATTAAATATCGAAGTTGTAGGAACAGGTGTAGTAAGCTACAATGGAGAATATATCACGGATAATAATGAAACAAAAAACATATCTGTAAGGAATATTTCAAGAGATATTCGAAATTGGATCAGAGAATTACGCGATATTACGACAGAAGGAGATAATAATAAATGGAATAAATCCATTTTTACTCTAAATGCACAAGGTAGATTTAATATGGAATTTATTTGGGATCAGGAGTCACACGATGAAATAGTAAGATTATCAATAGAATAGAGACGGAAAGTGTTGAGTTCTGTGAAATTCAAATAACATCCTAAATAAAATAGTTATGGGCTTATCTAAATATCGCGAAAAGCGTTCTGAAGACAAGATGAGGTGAAAAACGGATTGAAAATTTCTGATTTCCACGTCCTAAATTCTATTGAAAGAATGAATAGCGAGGGCGGTATTTTTAAACCGGTATTAGCAAAGGGATTGATCTTAAAAAAGTTATTGAAAAATATACCGGATAGATTGCAGTCGCAATTTTATGGACATGAAAAAAAATAGAAAATCAATTTATAGTGCGCTTGCTGCGAATTTGCTGATTGCGCTAACGAAGTTCATTGCAGGGTCTTTTACAAATAGTTCATCAATGATTTCCGAGGGTATACATTCAACCGTTGATACAACAAATCAATTGTTGATTTTGTATGGACTGAAACGCAGCAAAAAAGCACCCGACCAATCGCATCCCTTTGGTTATGGGAAGGAACTCTATTTTTGGTCTTTTGTTGTTTCTATACTTATCTTCGGTCTGGGCGGAGCTTTATCAATTTATCAGGGGGTAGCACATATTATAGAACCGGAACTGATCACGGATCCGTTTTGGAACTATGTTGTACTGGTGCTTTCCCTCGTTTTTGAGGGTACTTCATTTTTTATTGCCCTAAAAGAATTCAATCAGACCCGTAATGGTATAGGATGGTGGGATGCGATTATAAAAAGCAAAGATCCTTCAAGTTTTCTTGTACTTTTTGAAGATGGTGCAGCTGTTGCCGGATTGATCGTTGTGATGATTATGATGGGACTGAGCCATTCGCTTCAAATTCCAGAGCTTGACGGGCTGGCCTCAGTCATGGTAGGATTGTTGTTAGTTTTTGTTTCTTTTATTCTCGCGAGGGAAAGCAGGAGCTTATTGATGGGTGAGGGGATTGGTACCGAAACACAACAGAAAATTGCAGCAATTGTCGAGAAGGATGTTGCAGTCCTTAAGATTAAAAATATCTTATCGACTTATCAGTCGCCTGAAGATGTGGTTTTGATGCTTATTGTTGATTTTGAAGATCACCTCGACACTGCGGAGATCACAGCTGCCATTGTGCGCATACGTGAGAATTTAAAGTATGAATTTAAATTTATCCATTATGTGCTAATACAACCAGAATAGCCAATTTCAAGTACGGCCCCAACCGCCATTGAGTAATGTGTATTTAAGGCTGAAAGATGATTTCATTCAGTTAGGTAAGTGTGCAATCAATTCAACTTCTAATTTGGCATCTGACATATACAATCTTTGTACTTGTATCCAGGTAGCGGCAGGAAAATCATTATTGTAAAACTTTTTCCTTACATCATTATATTTCTTCATTGTTTCAATGTCTGTCGTGTACAAATTCTCTTTTACCACATGTTGAAATGTTGCTCCAAAACTGGCCAAAGACGCTTTTAAATTATTGTAAACTGCTTGAATTCCTTTAGGGGAAATCTCCGTTGTTACGGCGCCAGATATATAAAGAACGTTATCAACTTTTAAAACTTGACAATATCCTGCTGTTGTATCCTGTTTCATTTTGTTTTTATTCCAATGCCATTTTTCTTTTTTGATATTTTTTTCCTGTGAAAAAGTATTGCTAAAAATTAATAGAAATGGAAGTAAAATAAGGTATTTCATAGTTTTTGGTGTTTATTTAAATAGAGATCTTCATTGCTTAGTTATTTTCCTAAATTAAGAAATTGATTACATCTACCTCAATCTTTATTTCAAAATAGAGAATAATGGCACCTTCGTTAAAATGTTCGATTTTTATGCGTTTCAGGCAGGAAAAAATCCTACTACTAACTAAAAATATCTTTTACCAGTTGCCTCATCTCAATTAAAGAAAAAATCAACTTTTGCTAGACTTTTCGGTATCTGCCACATACCGCGTACATACAACTCCTTTTCCTCCCATAGCCCAGCCTACAGCCATACTTTTGCTCTACAAATAAAAACAAAAGAATATGGCAAATCAATTTTTAATTAAAGACACCATGCAGTTGATGAAGAATTTAAGTTCTACTGAAATCACTGCACTGCAAGACGGAACCTACGCCGGAGTAGAGCTATTAGGCTATAATGAAAAAGGAGATACACCAGCTCCGATTAGGTATTATCTAGTAGCAGGCACACCAGTCCCAGGAGCAGATGATGGCGGAGCCTGATCACAGTAGGGGGAATTAGCCTCAACCATGAATTTTGTGATAGGGTGGACGTTAGTTATTTTGGAGCAATAGGTACTGTTGCCGATTGTCTCGAAAGAATCAACCGTGCCGTAACATATGCACAAACCCATAGCATAAGAATTGTAGAAATCAGTCAAGATGTTCTCCTGAGCCTGCCTGCGAACTATTCTGCTCCTGGTATCCTTATGAAGTCGCATGTTTATCTGGAACTTAACGCTACGATTGCTATCCGCGCCAATGATTACCCGCGGTATGCAATTATCCTATTTTCAGGTGTCACTGATAGCGGTGTTTTTGGTAGAGGTCGAATATTGGGCGACAATGCAACACATATCGGGACGGATGGAGAATGGGGACACGGCGTAAATATTGTCGATAGCTGTAGCGATATCAGTATCCAAGACATTACGATTGAGAACTGTTGGGGCGATGGGATATGTGTAGGCGGTGAAAAAACCGCGGACAATGGCAGTAGTAATATTTCGGTAAATCATGTTGTCGTTGACAGTAATGGACGTCAGGGTATCACAGTAACGAAAGGAAGCAATATCAGTATTTCGAAGTCGAAGATCAGCAATACGGGAATAAATAGGGGCAAATTCCCGATGGACGGACTTAACATCGAACCGAATGACAATAACCGGGTGTCTAATGTCAATATTTATGACAATACTTTCCTGAATAATATTGGCCATGAATTCGAGGCCAATTGCATGCGAGTAAATACAGAGATTAAGAACGTGAATTTTTATAATAACACGATTCAGGTTACCAAACAAAAAGCCTCGACCGTAAGTGCATTGGTCAAGGTTAATGCCGAAAGATTCAAAGAAGATATGGTGACGGAGAACATCGCTATTAAAAATAATCATTTCCTTTATGAATCTACTGGAACCCCGATTACAACATTTATCTACTGCTATGGGTCTGCAAAAGTTATTGATATAAGTAGCAATACATTTAATACCAGTTTGGATATCACGTCGATTAAACTCGATACGGTGTTCGATGTCCTTATTGCATCCAATTTCTCCTGGCGATCATTCCATTTTGTGCTATGTCAGACCGAAGTGCAAGGAATCACAGTTCATGCGAATACTGTGGACACATTGATGCATGCCATGGTATCAGCTGGCAATAGCTCCAGGATTAAAATTTATTCCAATACCATTAATAAGCAAATAGGCACTTCGGTGATGGCGTATAATTATAGCAATTGTAGCGACTTGTTCGTATATGATAATTACAGTTCCAGCCTGAGTATGGGCTTCTTCTCCAATAGCGGGATGTTGAGCAATTGTATGGTAAAAGGGAATGTCATTAACAATTTTAATACGTCCAGTCGTGCCAATGGTCCCTGTATTTACGTTACGGGCGTTACGGCCAGTGCTAATATCGTGGTAGAGGATAATACGATATTACAATCGGCGAATGCTATATCCATTGGTATCAGGGCTTCGTTGACACTGTCCGAAACTTACATTAAAAATAATACGCTTATTGGGCAGTTTGCTCAGCGGATTTCCAATGAGTCGGGGGCGTCTGTAAAGGTGTTAGATCAAAATATTACTTTAGAGGCCAACAATACTGTATCAGGCTTAGTGAAAAAGTCTGCAGGAGTAGCAGGTTCGGCAAGTCCTTTGCCTGGTACAGTAGCCGAATCGGTAGCGACTACATTAGCCCAAATGGTCTCTGATCTGAATACATTGATCGGGAAATACAATGAGCTCCGTAATTTGACCAGTGAAGTCCGAGGTTCGCTGAATGCGAAATTAATTGCCGATAGGGCAAGTGGTCAACAAGCCTAATCCTTAAGATGAGAAAATAGGAAAGCTTCCTTCCGCTGTTGGAGGGAAGCTCTTTTGTTTGAGCACCTCACCGGAAATAGTATGCTAATTTTCATAAAGAGTTTATATTTTGAATGTTTTCATTATCAATGTATTATTAATTAATGACATTTTTCCAGTTGATGATAACTAGTGTAACGATTGAAAGAAAATCTTAGATAATTTTTTTACCGGCATGCATTTCAGTAAATTTGATTTATAACATAAACTTTAAGTAAGAATGGAAAAATATAATTACGGGGTCATTGGTCTAGGTGTAATGGGAAGAAATCTGCTTTACAATATTGCCGATAACGGTTTTTCTACCGTAGGATTCGATTTAGATGAAGAAAAGGTAATAGAACTCCGTAAAGGAGTGGCTTCAGGTACAAAGGTTGTTGGAGCTGTTTCTCTAGAGGAATTTGTGTTAAGTTTGGATAGTCCGCGAAAAATTATTTTAATGGTTCCTGCAGGCAAGCCGGTTGATGCTGTTCTTGAAAGCATAACACCGCTTCTGAGTCCACAAGATGTTGTAATTGACGCGGGAAATTCTTATTTCAAAGATACCGTGAGACGTATAGCTGATTTAGCTTCTAAAAACCTTCATTTTATGGGAATGGGAGTTTCTGGAGGAGAGCAGGGCGCTAGAAGAGGACCGAGTATTATGCCGGGTGGAGATTTGGAAGTTTTCAATTTGGTTAAGCCTATGCTGGAAGTTATTTCGGCAAAAGTAAACAGGGAACCTTGCACCGCTTATATGGGGAAAGGAGCTGCAGGGAATTATGTTAAAATGGTTCACAACGGAATTGAATATGCCATCATGCAATTAATCAGTGAAGCATACGATTTACTGAGAAAAGGAGTTAATCTTACCAATGAACAATTGTATGAAGTTTTCAAAAGATGGAATGAAGGCGAGATGAATTCTTTCCTTATTGAAATAACAAGAGATATCTTCCAGCAAAAAGATGATGTAACAGATGGTTTTCTTGTCGACAAGATTTTAGATAAAGCAGGAGCAAAAGGAACCGGAAAATGGACTTCCGAGGAGGCTATGGAAATCGGTGTGTCTATTCCAACCATCGATATTGCAGTAACATCAAGAATTTTATCCGCTTACAAAGATGAGCGAGTGAAAGTATCTCAACTATATGCTAAAGAAGAAGTAAAAACTCCTGAAAATACAGAATTGTTCATCAAAGAGGTGGGGGATGCTTTGTATTTATCTACTTTAATCAGTTATGCTCAAGGTTTGGCATTATTGGTAAAAGCTTCTGAAGAATATAAGTTTGAAATTCCGTTAAAAGATGTTGTTAAAATCTGGAGGGGTGGATGTATCATCCGTTCTGGTTTATTGGAAAAATTTTATCAGGCTTATTCGAAATACGAGAACTTATCTAATATTTTATTGGATCAGGAAATTTCAGAAATTGTAAAAGATAAAATTTCGTCATTAAGAAAAACAGCTGCTTTTGCTGTATCAAACGGAATTCCAAGCTTAGGAATTCAGTCGGCTCTAGGGTATTTCGAAGCTTACACTACAGCATCTTTGCCTGTAAACCTGCTTCAGGCTCAACGTGATTATTTTGGTGCGCACACTTACCAAAGAACGGACAGAGAAGGAGTCTTTCATACTTCATGGCAAAACCCAAATAACTAAATCCTAACAATGAGTGACAATACAATCCTGCATCCAACAACGATCGTTATTTTCGGTGCAACAGGGGATTTGGCAAAAAGAAAGCTTTTTCCTGCCTTTTACAATTTATATATCGATGGCAGAATGCCAAAAGGTTTTAATATTTTAGCTTTAGGAAGAGCCGAAAATACGGATGAAAAATTCCGAGCTTATATTAAAGAAAATCTGGAGAGTTTTTCCAGGAAGACTGTAATCAAGGAAGAGTGGGCTGGTTTTCAGGCTCACATTAGTTATTTTCAGCATCAGCTTGATGAAGAAAGCTCTTATCAGAATTTATATCAGGAACTGGAAAATTTCGATAAAGTGTATGGAATGAGAGGAAACAGGCTTTTCTATTTGTCCATTGCACCAAACTTTGTATCGGTAATTTCAAACCATCTTAAAAATACATCAATAGCATCTGATCCTTCAACAGATCGAATTATTATCGAAAAACCTTTTGGTCACAATAAAGAATCTGCCATTGAGCTGAATAATCTTCTTTCACAAACTTTCCAGGAAGAACAGATTTATCGTATCGATCATTATTTAGGTAAAGAAACAGTTCAGAATATTTTGGCGTTCAGGTTCGGAAATTCAATTTTTGAACCTCTTTGGAACCACAGACATATAGAATCGGTGCAGATTACGGTTGCCGAAGAAGTAGGAGTGGAAACAAGAGCCAGTTTTTATGAGCAGACAGGAGCTTTGCGCGATATGATTCAGAACCATCTTTTGCAAATTCTTTGCATGGTTGCTATGGAACCTCCGGCCTCACTCGAATCAGGTGAGATCAGGGATCGTAAAGTTGATGTTTTAAAATCCATCCGTAGGATTTCTCCCGAAAAGGTAGATCATTATGCGGTAAGAGGACAGTACGGACGAGGCAAAGTAAATGGACTAAAAGTAAATGGCTATCGCCAGGAAGAGGGAATTGCTCCTGATTCCAATACGGAAACATTTGTCGCTATTAAGTTTTATCTGGATAATGAAAGATGGGAGGATGTTCCTTTTTATGTTCGTACCGGGAAGAAGATGAAAGAAAAGCATTCTTATATAACGATTCAGTTTAAGCCACTTCCACATTCTACGTTTTCAGAAAGCACTTCGCTTCTGTCGGCTAACCGATTGGTTATTAATATCCAGCCACAAATGGACATCAGATTGCAGTTTATGTCTAAAAAGCCAGGCTTGTCTTTAGCGCTTAAACCTGTGGAAATGATTTTCGATAATTTTGCCTGTCAGACCGATACTCCCGAAGCTTATGAAACTCTTTTATTGGAAGCACTTGCGGGAGACCTTACATTGTTTATGCGCTCTGATCAGGTAGAAGAAGCTTGGGATGTGATAAAAACGATTCAGGAAACCTGGGAAAAAACCAAAGACCCATCTTTCCCAAATTATACTTCAGGCAACTGGGGACCTGATGACAGTGATGCACTGGTAGAGCGGCAGGGACATCAGTGGGTTTAAAATCTAATTAAAAGAAAATGAATATTACAATATTTAATGATCTGGATGCTTTATATAAAAAAGCAGCTGATACATTTGTTGAGCTTTCGAAACAAGCAATCCAGAAGCATGATAAATTTGTGGTTGCGTTGAGTGGTGGCTCTTCACCGAAAGCCATTTTTAGTTTATTAGCTACTCCCGAATATGCAGATAAAATAATTTGGGAGAAAATCCATTTTTTTTGGGTAGATGAAAGATGGGTTCCTCTTGAAGATGAGAAAAGTAATTTTAAGATGACTTTGGAAGTACTTTTGAATAAAGTTCCAGTCAATGAAAATCAGATTTTCCCCATGTATAAAGACGGAATTGATCCTGAAAATTATGCTAAAGAATACGAAGCTCAAATCAGAAATGTTTTGGGAGCTGACGGTATTTTTGATTTCATCCTTTTAGGAATGGGTGATGATGGCCACACAGCTTCTCTGTTTCCGGGAGAAAAGATTTTACAAGAAAAAGAAAAATGGGTTGATGCCTACTATCTAAAGCCACAGGAAATGTTTAGAATTACGCTGACTGAACCTATTATCAATAAAGCTGAAAATATTCTGATTGTTACATTTGGTAAATCCAAGAAAAACGCTTTGAATGAAGTTCTTAATGGTGTATATAATCCTGAACTATATCCGCTACAGTTAATTGAAAAGAAAGCAGGAGTTCAGATTTTTACTGATAAAGAAGCAGGAGTTTAATTCAATTGTCTTTTCATCCGAATGCCCTTTATTTTCAATTGTACTTTTCGGGTACGCAGTATGCATGCGAAAAATTTAGTAAGACGTTAGATTCCTATAGAATCGACGTCTTTTCTTTTTTGTTTTTCTTGTCGAATTTGTTCTCAAGTGGTCGGGTAAGCTGTCCGATGACAAAACTTCTGGGTTGGAGAATAGAGCCTCCGTTATCAAGATACTGTTTATACAAATCTCCATAATGGAAAATCATTTCCATGCATCCGTCTGGAACCACGGTCTGTCTATCAGTATTGTTATTCAGACTATCTAAAGTCCAGTAGCATTTAACAATGGCCGAAAGTTCATTACTGGGTTCAAATGTTTGGTAATGCATTTCGATAATTCTTATTAAGCTATCCAATAATATTACGCTATTAAAGGTATTGAATTCTAACCAAAACTAATATTGGCATTTAAAAAAAAACGATATTTAAAGTAGAAAATAAGAAGAGCAACAAAATTCAATTTTATCCTGTCGAATGAAGCAACTCTTTGTATTTTTATTTTTAATATTATGTCTCAAAGAGGCGTATACGCAAACTTCTATTATTCCCAGAACGATAAAGTCTGTATTTGAAGGATCTTGACGGTACAAAACAAGATTTCAGACCAATACAGTAAAAATACAGTTTGAACTGGGGAAAGATTATGCGCTTTTTACGGACACTGGGCCCGGTGAGGTGCCAGCCAGAACACTCCGAGCAACCTTAAATGAAAAGCTGCTGGTAATTCCAGCGGTCCAAGATCAGAATGATGATGTAGAAATGGAAATAATCGGTGGAAAGCTACATTTGCACACTAAGCGGCTATTGTGGGACAAAGGTGGAAAATAAGATTCATTCTGATAAAATCCAAACGAATCAGAGGTTCTTCAACCGCATTAAATAGCGTTTCCTTGCCGGACAGCAAACTGGTATTAAATTTACGTATTTTACATCCCTATAAAACAAGACTAATCTTATTTAAAATGTATTATAAGAACGATAATATAAGCATACGGGAATTTACTCCAGGAGAACTTCATTTATTCTTGGACCTGTTTAAAAGTGAAAACGTTACCCGTTATCTTCCTTACAAATCTCCGGCGGAGTTTAAGAGTATGTTTGAAAAGGCACTGGTAGATTATAAACAAGGGCCACTCAGCAGATGGGGAATTTTCAATCCTGATAACGATGATTTCGTAGGGGTATGTATGGCCAGAATATTCGCTGAAGATATTGAGTTGATTGAACTAGGCTATATGCTCAAAGAAAACTACTGGGGAAAAGGAATCGGAACTGAAGTTTGTCAAGCTCTTGTTAGGCATTGCTTTGAAAATAGTGAAAACAAGGCTATTGTTGCATTAACGGATCTTGATAATATCAGCTCTCAAAAGATCCTCCTAAATAATGGATTTGAAAGGATGGAAAATTTTTTTAGGGATGGCAGAGAAGTCGCCTATTTTATATGTAAGAAAAATAAAAACTAAAGTTTGTTGCACCAACGTATTGAAGCAATAGAACACCTATTCTCAGAAATATAGAGTTAGCCTAGTCTATAAAAATGGTTATATGACAATGCAGGATATGATTATTCATTCCTTAGAACTATTTTTTGTTGTCATGACTGATCCGATTCTTGTGGTAAAGAAAGCTTTGACAAGACATCCTAGCGTTCATTCTTATTTAGAAACCTATATTTTTACTTCTCAACTTATTTGAGCTTTCAATGTTGTTAAAGGGACTTAAAGAAGAGGGGGGGAAGGAAAATACATTTCTTTGATGTGGTAGTGCATGATATTAGAATACGACAGTAAAAAAAGAAATATTAAGTGTAGCGTTACGTCATGGGATAGCGTTTTTTTATCAACATACCTGCGCAGCAGGACCGTAGCACCCAATTAAACAACTGAAAACACGTATAAATATGAAAAGAACAGCCTTGCTTAGTATCTTCCTTTTTGGAATATTAGTAATTTTTTCCTGCAAAAAGGAGGAAAAGATCACAGGGAGAACACTCATTGGAAAATGGGAGCTAAAGAGCACAGGTAAATAGGTTAATAATATAGCTAAACACCCGATGATCATAATCTTCGGATGTTTTAGTATGGAACGTATAGATTACAATTACTGGCTTAATGTAAAACGTGGGCAATAGCACTCAACGCGAACTCGCCCAGATGTTACTGTAGCTATTAAAATTAATTATTCTTGGATTGCTAGTAGGCCTACAAGTTTTGGTATAAATAATACAATTGATGGCGAACCTTTTTAGCAATCAGAACCTCAATAATCTGTATAAATTCTTTATATTTAAATCACTAGATGTTTTTATAATATGAATGATTTTGATAGTAAGTTTCAAAAACTATTTACTGAACTGGTTGAAATTGGATTTGATTTTGTAAATAACAATTCTGATGAAGTTGACACTGTTTATGTCATTGGATTGATTGAATCCGGTTATTTTTATAAAGTATTTTATTCAATTAATAATCATCTGGTGAAATCTCATAAGGTAAATGCAGTTTCAGAGATGCAATATGATATGTCAAATGAAAGAGCTTTTAAATTACTTAACCTGGGGAAGGATATTCTAAAAGGAATTGAATCTTTATTTAAAAGTCACGATAGAGACGTTCCAACAATGCTAAAACTTCAATATCACCCTAAAAGCGGAAAATTTGATAGTGAATTTAGTTATGAAAAAACATTTACAGATCATAAGACAAAAACGGCTCAAGATGTTTACGAAGAATGGTTTGAAGAGATTGCAAAATAATAATATATCAGTATAATATACAGCTTCGAAAGACATTCGATGCTTTTTGAAGCTGACTTTAACTATGGTCAATGGACCAAGGAATACGTTTATGGAGTTTCCATATGTTTTGCTAAAACAATTACCTCGCTAAGAATCCGAATTGCAATCACGGGGAGTACTAATTTAGTTGACCCGAAAGGAATTATTGGGTTCATTTGTACAGGAGGGGATATTTAATGTTTGTTAAACTAACATAAAATGTAATGACTGTATGATCGAATTCAAAGAACATATCGAAATTTTTAGAGAAACTTACGGCACACGGTTTGAAGCCTGGCGGGTGCTCATTGATCCTAAGGAAAACTATATCCAATTTTTTGGAAATGGGATGAAGGGAAGGTTGAGAATAGGGAATTCGCTGTTCAATCGATGAGACGTCGGTATCCAAGCCTAGAGATCAGATTCAGTCGTTCCTGATTGTATCTATTTTAAAAAGATGGCCTATTTTGCATTTTATGAATGTCGGATTAGATATTTCCCTCAGCACCTTTGCCCATGTCAAGAGGGCCAACACCAGACATGGATTGGCTCCTCATAAGTCGATCTTGCTCTTGACTTGGGTCGAACTTATTGAAAAGGGTATTGTGATTAACAATCGATTCGAAGTCAATGTTGATCTGGTTGGGCTATTTCAGGAGAACTGGCGCTTGCTGGTACGCACTATACATCAGCCAGACTTTACGCAGCCTTTCTATTATCTGCAGTCCGATAAGGCTGCTGGGAATAATTTCTGGCATCTATACCCAAATCCAGGTTTTCAGATCAATACACATATCAAAAGTGTCAAGATACTCTCGGAAGTGGTGGCATATGGCTCGTTCGATGATGGGTTGGCCGTTTTACTTAGTAATCCGTTGAACCGGACCGTAGTTCGAGATCATCTACTTTCTGTTTACTTTCCGGATGAGCGGCTAGCATACTATCGCCATAAGCAATTGAATGACGGCTTTTACCATGAAGTACAATCGTTGGTGCTGAACGAGCCCGAGGCACGGTATAAACATATTTCTATTCAGACAGAGGAAGATGTGTTTGTCAGATCCGGATTGTTCAAACGCTATATTCCGAAGCTCTATCAAGACACCTTCGCTATGACGGGCATCATTCAGTACTGTTGGGGAATTTTTATGAATGTTCTGTGTTCAGAACCTGGATACCACATAGTTCATAACGAGGAGTGCTTTATTGACAAGCATATACTTTTGCGTGTTGCGTTCGATCTTAGGAATCCAGAATAGGCGGGTGAATTTAATACACTTTTCATTGTTTGTCCAGTCGAATCTATGCCAAAATTCACCATCCATCAATATAGCTAATTAGTATTTTTTGATTACAATATCTGGTGTTCTCGAGAAGGATTTGTCGTGGAGTCTAAAAAAAAGGATATTTTTTGATCATGATAACCTTAGAACCTTCAATAAGCAATTGGTTAATATGCGTAAGCAGTTATATCAGATAAAACTTCTAGCTACAGTCAAAACAGGATAATTCCAATCGAAAAATGTAATGCCCCAAAGGTTGAAAATTATTTGGGGCATTTTAATGGAAATAGAAAAAAAAGATAGTGGACTTATCCGACAGTACTCAAAATTCCACAGTGTAAAAACATAAAAACTGGAGTAGTTCCCATTCAATACATTTACGAATAAATTCGCCCACATTTTTCGTATTAGTTTTCCTGAATAGATTTTTACTATGTGTTCGAACTGTTTCTGGTGAGATAAAGAGTTGCTTAGCGATTTGTGGACTTGAATTTCCACCTGCAATCAAAGGTAGTATCTCCATTTCACGGCTCGATAGCTTGGGAATACAATTTTTGGATGGAGGTAGTGACAAGTCCATTTGAGAAGTATTGCTTTTTTTTGTAATTGCAAGGGGAGGATCATTAATAAATTACAATGCTAACAACCAACAATTGCTTGGACTTTCTGCCAATATAATTTTGAACTTCTCACGAATTAATTTCATCGCTAATTAGTCCAATTTTGCTGTATAACTTTTAAATACAGAAAAATGAGCAAGAGAATTTTAATCACAGGAGCTGCAAGTGGATTTGGAAAAATTGCCGCTTTTGATTTAGCAAAAAAAGGACATAAGGTAATTGCAACAGCGCAAGTTTATCCGCAAATGAGCGACTTGATAAGAGAAGCCAAAGAACAAGGTGTAGAAATGACTGTGGATAAATTGGATGTTACCAATACTACAGATATCACTTATATCACTAAAAAATACGACATCGATATTTTGATCAGCAATGCCGGAATTATGGAAGGTGGTCCGATTGCTGAGCAGCCTATAGCGTTGATCCGTTCGATGTTCGATGTCAATGTTTTTGGTGGATTGCAATTGGCTCAAGGTTTTATCAAAAAGTTTATTGATGAAAAAAGACCTGGTAAAATTGTTTTCACAACTTCTATGGGAGAATTATGGACAGTTCCTTATGTAGCTGCTTATTGTGCATCAAAGCACGCAATGGGATCAATCGCTGAGGGACTGAAAACAGAATTAGCACCATTCAACATCAAGATTGCAACCTGTAACCCAGGTATTTTTGGAACCGGTTTTAATGATCGAGGTGTTGATACAATTTCCCGTTGGTACAATCCCGAAACCAATTTTACAGCTCCCTCTGCATTCGATGGTACTGCCGAAGCTTTGGCCAACCAGTTAGATCCTCAATCGATGGCGGAGTGCATCGTTGATGTGGCTTTGGATGAAAATTCGAACTTCAGAAATGTACATCCAAAAGAAACAGAAGATTTTGTAAAACAATTGCAGGCAGAAGCCTGGACGGCTAAAAGCTAAATAGAAATCCATAAAGCACGGATCATAAAATATTGAAAAATGAACATAACTTATAACGAAGCAACGAAAGCCCTAAGTGCTTCCATGCACAAAGCCAACGCTTTAAATATTCCAGTAAGCATTGCTGTGGTTGATGCCGGGGGACATCTGGTTGCTTTTGCAAGATTAGACAGCGTCTTTGGTGTAATAGAATTTGCCATCAAAAAAGCCAGAACTGCAGTGATGTTCGGTGTAGATAGTGACATCATGGGCACAATTGTTTCCGGAGCAGATATTCACGGATATGGAATGCTGAATTCAAACGACGGACTATTGACCATTGCAGGCGGTGTTGTGATAAAAGATAAAAATGAGAATATCATTGGGGCTATTGCTTCTTCGGGAGGCTCTCCAGAGCAGGATAAAGAAATCGCGGTTGCAGGAGTTGTCGGGTTGAATTAGAATTTAAGATATTTGTGGTATGGAAGCAAAGCGTGAAATTATTTTTGATAAGTTGGTCTATTCCTGTGTATTTGAAAAGTATAGGGGAAATGAAGAGTTTATTCCTGAGCATTTTTTAGGGTTTCAATTATCGGGAGAAACACACGCTTTTCACGCTGATGGAAATAGTGTGATTACTGAAAACATCATCGTATTGGTCCGGAAAAATCAACTAATAAGAACGATAAAATACCCTGCGAAAACGGGGAAATATCAATTTTTATCGATTACGCTGGACAAGAAAATATTGCAACAATATGCCTTGGAAAACAAAATTGTGGTGGACAAAAAATATACCGGTAAACAGAAATTATTTTTTGAACCGGATGATTTTCTGCAGAGTTATTTCGCTTCATTGGCTCCATACATCAATAGGAAAAAAGAAGCAACGCCACGATTGGCAAATTTAAAAATCAGGGAAGCTATCGAGTTATTATTACAGTGCAACCCTGATTTTAAACAAATTCTGTTCGATTTTTCTGAGCCTTACAAAGTAGATTTGGAAGAATTTATGAACCAGAATTTTATGTTCAATGTATCAGTGACATCTTTTGCAAAACTGACTGGAAGAAGTCTCTCCGGCTTTAAGCGAGATTTTGCTAAAACATTTGGTGCAACACCAAAAAAATGGTTATTGGCAAAGCGTTTGGACGAAGCCCATTATTTAATCAGGCACAAAAAACAAAAACCAGCCGATTTTTATCTGGATTTAGGGTTTGAGAACCTGTCCCATTTTTATGCTTCGTTTAAAGAAAAATTTGGAGTAACCACAACTGGGCTCTAATAGAACAATGGAATTTTTGCAACAATTGAGCATATTACTCAAACTATATCGCAACAACAACGATTAAACCGTTTGGCAAAGCATCGAGAGAGTGAATTGGGCAACATACCCGTGACCGGGGTAGTGAGTTTTTTATAAAATATCAAACGAAAAGGAATCAACCATTGTTACAAGGATACTTTTCATAAATTAGGTTAATAACAGGTAGTAAAAACCTTGAGATCCCCCTCCTCAAGGTTTTTTTATTTTTTTTAGAAACCGACCATCCCATTATGAGGATCATGAATATATATCAGGGCTGGTTTATTCCAGCCTTTTTTGCGCAGACACGATCAGCATCATAGGCCTTCTGCGTTTGTCTACGATCCCGGCGACACTGTTAATCATCTCCGTGCTAGGCTGTGGTTCACTATCTAAATTGATCGCAAAGTTATTGGCAAGTAGGATTGTAAGGTACTTGGTGAGTGTCCTATCGTATTTTAATACATTATGTTGTAAGAAATATGTTTCCCGTTTTCCTTCTTCAAAATAATGGTCCACGAGCCATTAAAACTTGTTTCCGGCTACATCATAGATCCAGTCTTGGTTGCCATCCAAACTGGGAAGGATATTTTTTAACCCATGCTATTCTCCGGCACCTTTAAGACTTTAATAGATCTGTCCATATTTTTATATTGATCGAAGAATGTTTGCTAGTCATATTTGTTCTCCTTCATAATTTGACAATGGATTTTGATAAGCTTAAGATACATTTTTTTTATAAAGAAGCAGTACGAGAGATCAGTGTCCTACTATCTACCTTTTACTTCTCGCGCCTCGAATATTTTAATTAGAATTAATTCTTTTTTTATTAAAAAACTATTCAAATAAAATTGTTGTTTTGTTATAAACTAAATTTCTATAGCATATTACAACTTTATGCACAATCAAAGATACCCCAAAGGCGATAACAGTTACTATCTCATAATGGACAATAATTATAAGTTGGTCGCTGAAATGATTAAGAAAGATCTTTTTGGAGTGCTCCTTAAAGCTAAATTGATTTGTAATACGAAAATGGCAGTGTTGACTTTATTTGACAACAGTCAACATTTTGTGCGGACTTATTTTCATGATGTAGATGGCAATATAAGCATCGATAAAGTGTTTTTGGACTATGTGTTTGATGACAACGGTACGCTAGAAATTTCAGACTTTAGCACTGAGCCTCAGTTGCAGCGCAATTCAATTATTTTCCAAAATTTTGGTATACAGTATTATTATGAGGCACCTCTCATCGGTCACGAAGGAAAAATAGTTGGTTTTTTAAGTGTTATGGATAGGCGCCCAAACAAGCTTACTGATAGTCAACGGACTCTTCTTTCATTGTTGTGCATAGAAGTTCTTGACTTACTTCAAGAGAAAAATCAGCAGCTTCAGTTAACTAGTACATTAGAATATGTGAAATCTACACTAGACATGACCAGTCAGGTTGCTAGAGTGGGGAGCTGGGAGTATGATTTAGTTGATGATTATATCGATTGGTCTGAAATGACTAAGATTATTCATGGGGTTCCAACGGATTATCATCCATCTATTGAAACAGCAATTGAGTTTTACAAGGATCCTCAGCATAAGATGAAAATTGTTCAGGCTATGAATTGCGCAATTTCCACGGGAGCTTCATGGGATCTTGAATTAGAGATTAATACCTATCAGGGCACAAGATTGTGGGTTAGAGCACTAGGGAAAGCGGCTTTTGAGAAAGGGAAGTGTGTTCGACTATATGGCACTTTTCAGGATATCGATAAGCGTAAACGCTCCGAAGCGGAATCAATTCGTTCCAAGAAATTGCTCGAAGATGTATTGAATGCCACCACTGCAGTTGTTATCATAGCAACTGACGCAAAAGGATTGATAACCCTTTTTAACCGGGGGGCGGAAAATTTATTGGGGTATAAAAGTGAAGAAGTCATCGGTAAAATTACACCGACATTATTTCATAGTAGCAGAGAAGTTAAAGATCGAGCCAAGGAACTTGAAATTGAATTTGGCTATCCGATTAGTGAGTTTAGGGTGTTTGTCGAGATGGCGGAGCGCTACGGATCCGAGCAAAGAGAATGGATTTATATAAAAAAGGATTTTACACAACTTTACGTCTCTCTTGCTGTTACAGCAATGCGTGATATTTCCGGTCAGATTATAGGTTATCTTGGCATTGCCACAGACATTACGAAGATTGTACTTCAAAGAGAAGAATTAGAGAAAGCTAAAAAGCTTGCTGACCAGGGTAGTGTGGCGAAGTCAGAATTTCTTGCTAATATGAGTCATGAAATTCGTACACCTCTTAACGGAATTATAGGTTTTACGGATTTAATGAGCCGAACAAGGCTAGACGATACACAAAAAGAATATGTTTCTATTGTCGATCAGTCTGCTAATCTTCTTTTGAGCATCATAAATGATATACTAGATTTTTCTAAAATTGAAGCTGGCAAATTGGAGCTTTCAGTTGAAAAAAATGATTTGTATGAGATGTTTGCTCAGGTGACAAGTTTGATTGACTTTCAGTGGAAAGCCAAAAAATTGGATTTTAAAGTAAATTTATCAGAATCGCTACCGCATTATGTTTGGGTTGACTCACTTCGACTCAAACAAGTGCTCATGAATCTTCTAAGTAATGCAATAAAATTTACGGACAAGGGAAGTGTTGCACTAAATGTCGATGTACTATCTTCGGACGAAAATTCGACCACGCTGCGCTTCAGTGTAACGGACAGCGGAATAGGTATTAAACCAGATAAACAGCAAAAAATATTTGAAGCATTTTCTCAGGAGGATGCGTCAATAAGCAAAAGATTTGGCGGAACAGGGCTTGGACTTAGCATTTCAAATCAATTGCTAAGAATGATGGATAGTAAATTAAAATTGGAAAGTGAATATGGAAAAGGGAGCCAATTTTATTTTGAAATAGCATTAAAATCGCTAAGAGGCGATGTATATGAATGGAAACTTTTCGAATCCTTACATATTATGATAGTCGCCCGACAAGATTTAGATCGAGCTAATATTGCATTGATGTTGCAAATGAAGAAAGTTAATGTCTCATTGGCTGATAACGGATTTGAAGTTCTTCAATTGTTAGCCAAAGGAGAACGGTATGATGCGATTATTATTGACAATGATCTACCAGTAATGAACGGTATCGATACGATAAAAAAAATCAGGGAAAAGTTACTCTATAAAGGAGTTGGACAGCCCATCGTTTTAATATTGTCCGTGCTTGAGACCAACCCCGCCCTTATTGCTGAAAGCAGCCATATTATAAATAAACCAGTTAAAGTAGATCAACTATATTCAACATTAGTTGCCGCATTACAGCAAGATAAAGAATCCACCAAATATGCTGAAAAAGAAGCGCTCATTTTGGAAAGCAAATACAAGATTTTAATTATTGAAGATAACAAATTTAGTATGTTGCTCACCAGAACCATTGTACAGAATGTTCTTCCTAATGCTGAAATCATAGAGGCGGTCGATGGGGTAACGGGATTTGAATTGTTCATAAAGAATAGGCCTGATTTGGTATTGATGGACATACAGATGCCTGGAATGAATGGCTATGAATTAACCGAAATGATTAGGAAAAATGAGGGGGGAAGGATGCATACGCCAATTATAGCCTTGACTGCAAGTAATGTTAAGGATGATAAGGAAAGGTGCATTTCGTGTGGAATGGACGATTTTGCTGTGAAGCCTTTTGTTAAGAAAACATTGCTTGAGCTTTTGGAGAAATGGTTGATAAATGACGGAAAGAAGTAAAAGTACAGTAGCGTTGGAATTTACCAAGCTTTCGACTGGCAAGAATTACCGTTATTGGGAAGAAATATGGTACAGCCTTCATTATTTTAACTCCATTACAATGGGAGGTTGAATCAAATATTTATCAAACTATCACCCAGAATTGGAGATATACGGGTTGGCCAGTCGAAGTCACCAATTTGCTAAAGTGCCAGTACTATGGTGTTTCTGGTTTTCATATTAATTACGAAGCTAAAAGCGGGGCCATCTTTAAGTTGGCCTGGTCTTGTAAAAAAAGACGGTCCATCGGCGGAGAAAGTGACTAGCATCATTTTTTAATATTGCTGAAAACATGATCCAATAGCTTGTATAAGCCTAACTTTAGGAGTATCCCAGTGTATTCATAGATTCAGGTTTTATGGAAAGGTATCTAATTTTCTTCATCCTAGCACTAATTGCAGAAGTATTGGGGACAGTCTCCGGGTTTGGTTATATTATATTGATCGTCATATTGACAACTGCCGCATTTCAGCTTTATAAGTATATCTATAGTAGTAAATCATAAATTGAAAAGCCATTGCTGACTTTATTTTGCTGAATAGTACCATAAAAAAGGGTGTCCATTAAGGCACCCTCATTTTTTTTGAATTAAGATTACAGGCCGATGATTATTTAAATCTAAGATTTAGTGAAATAATATCCGACTTCATCCCCACTGACTTGGTGTAATGTCCGTACCGTAGTTCCAGCATATCCAATTTACGGATACCGAAAAGTCCATTTGGGAGATTGAAACGGACGCCGGCACCATAGAAATTGCTGCTGAATTGCGATAGATCATAGTTACTGGTGTAGTAATCGTCCAATCCGCTGTGTTGCTGATATGCCGCAAAATATTTAGCGGCAGTCTGACGGTAATACCGATAAAAAGGACTTAGCGAAACAAATGGTGAAAGCTTTATCGGCATTTCTAGACTTGCCGTGCTGGACTTTATTCCCCAGTCGTCTGTGTAATAACGATAATAGGCACGCATGATGAATTTGTCGCCGAGGAAATAATTTGCCCGCACACCCAATGGTATTTTAAATCGTCTATCGGGTAGGGCTTCCTGATGTACCGTGCCATCTGTAAAATAGACTCGATGAAAGGGCAAACTCAAAAAACCTGATTGCTGTACGGCATCAGCCAAAAATTCAACCTGAAAATTGCTGTTGATAATCTGTGAATAGCTCAGTGAAAGCGCATAGGTATTTCTGCCGCTTGAACCATAGTTATCATGTTCGCCTCCCCCCGAACCAAGGCTGGTATTGGATCGAAGCTCGATAGGGGTGACCAGCTTTACTTGGTCGAGGTAGGTTTGGAATCGTGCTGTGAATTCGCCCATTCTGTTTTTGGTTTTCTGCGCAAAACCAATATTGGCACCATAGGATTGATAGTCAAATTCTGAAGAAAGGGATACTCCACCCATCAATGTCGATCCCTTTTTTTCATTTTCCCGAGACCAGGAAATTGACGGGTAGATTCGATTGTCGGCATGTGAAGCAGAGGAATTGGCCTTGAGGTCGATCATATCTGAAGATGCCGAAGTGTAATGGTCCAATCCGATATTGAATGTGAATTTGTTTTTCCGGTCTTTCTTGTCATATTTTAAGAGAACCACCTCGATATTATTGGAGATATCTGTTAGTCTTTCTGAACCGATACCGCCTGTTACTGCCGAATTGTTGCCGTCCTGATGATAATAACTTGAGACAAGATTTGCCTCTTCAAAAGTAAGCTTCCTCGATTTTTCCGTGGGTTTGCTTTCCTGTGCTTTTGCGTGCAGCAGGCCCAGGAGGGCTGCAACACTAAGAAATACTTTTTTCATTTAGTTGTGTGTTAAAAAACAGGAGTCATTTTAATTGCAGCCACAGCCGCCGCCAACCTTCCCAGCGTTTGCGCCAGAAGAACCTTCTCTATAAGACTGAAAGCTGAGTTCAGTCTTTTCGACATTGCGGTTTCCCAACCTCATTTCAGCATCGTTGAGTTTATTTTTTTCGTATTCCTTTACTGTACTGCAGGAGGAGGCCAGTACCGATAGTACAATCATAGCGAGGCTCCAGTATATCTTATTGCTTTTGTTTTTCATTTGAAGTTGATTTTATGAGAGGAATAAATATGGTTGTCATCGTCAATGATGATACATTCTACGTGTTGAATCTGATTGATGAGCTCAATACCATTTTGGACACCCATGATGCTGATCGGTGTTGCAAGGGCATCTGCTATTTCAGCATTCGGGCAGATGATCGTAACACTCTTTATACCGCTTATGGGCATTCCTGTTTTTGGGTTAATGGTATGGGAATACTTTTTACCGTCTATCAGGACGAATTTTTCATAGTTGCCCGATGTTGCAATAGCAGTATCAGTGATGTTCATATAGGAAAAGGGAAGGCCTGCCTGCTCCGGATTGGCAATTCCAATGGTCCATGGCTTTCCATTAGCCTGATTTCCCCAGACGGTAAGGTCACCCGAAGCGTTTACCACACCCGAATCTACGCCCCGCTGCTGTAATATTCTTTTCCCCATTTCGGCCGCATATCCTTTTCCGATACCGCCAAAACCAATACGCATGCCCTGCTTTGTTAAGAATACCGTACTTGCCTCATCTTCGAGCACTATATTGTTGTAATTCACTAAGCTCAAATTCCGTTCAATAGTTTCTGCATCAGGAAGACATGGCATACTGCGATCAAAATTCCAAAGGGCCTTATCAATGCTCCCGTAGGAAATATCAAAATAGCCGTCGGTTAAGCGGCTAATCCGCAGGCTTCTTTCGATAAGTTGGTAGATTTCCCGGTCAACTTTGACAGGACGGATGCCCGCATGACGGTTGATCAGGTTCGTTTGACTGTCTTCATTGAAGGTGGTCAATAATCGCTCTATCCGTTGTATTTCTGCAATAGCCGCATCGATATGGGCACTAGCTTTCAGCTCATTGTCATCAACCACTGTTAGCTCAAAATGATTGCCCATGAGTTTGAGTCCACGTCGATATTCTTTTCTCATGGCCGTGTTATTTGATGGTAAACCGTTCTGATCTCATCACAGAAGCTGGATCGGTCTTCCCGGGGTAAGCCGGCCCAGCTCTTTAAAATTTTTCCGTTGGCATCCAGTAACAGCGTAAAAGGAAATATGCCCGTAGGGTTATACTGATCTGCAAGATTCGCATTCTCTTTTTTCTGTTCTGCCGGCAGTTGATTTTTTTTGCTTCTCGGAAAGTCGGCATTAAGAAAGACAATGATCTGATCGTTTATAAGCTGTTTGAATTGCTCGGTATCAATGATGTCTTTATGCAACTTTATACAGGGAATGCACCAGTCCGAACCGGAAAAATTGAGCAGTATAAGTCCATGTTGCGCTATTGCCTGTTGTTTAGCGACATCCAGTCGATTCTGCGCGTGGATGGTAAAACACAAAAGTGTTAGTACCATAGTGTTTAATAATGTCTTCATAGTGTTTTTATTAAATTGATAACAAGGCTTGTTAGCTTTAATTATCCTGTTTTTAAGTTTTAAGAATTTTTTAAAAATCCTTCTCTGGCATTTAAATAGCTGAATATTTAATCTTCTCCTTCGGTTGTGTTTTTTAACTGCATTAACAGTGTATAAGCATTTTTACTAACGATTTTTTTACCTTCGAAATCTCGACCGTTTAACACCTTAGCTAGGCCTTTTTGGGGCTCCTCGACGGATATTGCTGTCAGACGATAGTTCCTGTTTCCTTCTGAAACGAATACATAACTTTTTCCTTCAAAATCTACGATACATTCTTCCGGCAGAGCCTGTCCTAACCTAGTTGCCGTTTGGATTTCAGCATTCATATATACACCTGGTACCAACTCCTGATCATATTTATCCAAATGGCAATGGACATCTGTCATACCTGTAGGATCGACATCTTTGCCGATCAAATGGATTTTTCCAGCATACTTCTTACTGGGATTAGCATTGGAGTAAGCCAATAGTGATTGGCCTGGACGTAATTGTTCAAGATCCTTTTCATAGACTTTCAGATTTAGATGGATGTCCGTTGGATTGATCAATTCAAAGAGGATATCGGAAGGATTTACATATTTTCCGATATTGACATTGACTTTACTTACATAACCATCGATCGTGCTATAGACGGGAGCGCTTTTACGGATATTTCCTGCAGCAACAGTACTGGGTTGAATATGAATAAGTTCTAGCTGTCTGGCGATTGCATTCATAATTATCTGCTGGCTGTTCATTTCAGCCTGTGCTTGCTGCATTACTTTGTCACTGCTTGCCTGGCTCTGGTTGAGCTCTTTTTGACGTCTGTAGTCGATCTGGGCAAATTGTAATTTCGACTGGGCGGCAAGATAGTCTTGCTGCAGTTGGATAAACTGAGGGTTTTCGACGACAGCAATAATATCGCCTTTTGATACTTTCATACCGGGCAGCAGGTTGGTACTTTTTAAGTATCCCCCCAAAGGAATACTTACCGACACCAGGTTCTGAGGCGGTACATCAATTTTTCCATTCAGTTTTAAGATACTGGCTATCGGCTGGTCCGAAAGCGTTACCGTTTCTATTTGGGTATTGTGCAGTTGCGCTTCCGTTAAGGAGACAAGAGTTTCGTCCTTCGGCTTGGGTGATGACGGTGGTACATCTCCTTTATTACCCTGGCAAGAGATAACAGTTGTTGTCAACATAAGGACGATGTATTGGACTATAATATTTTTCGTTTTCATTTCTATTGATTTATCATGATGTAATGAAGCTGAATGGCGTTTTCATTGAGCTGCCACAACGCATCTGAATAGCTACTTTTCAGCGAGATCGCCTGATTGATTAAAGTGACAAATTCGAGAAAGTCAATGGCTCCATTGGAAAACTGCTTCTGCGCTGTTTCGAAAACTATTGTTGCATTTTTGAGTCCCTCGGATTCATATTGATCGACAATAGCAAGATTGGTCTGATAGCGTTGGGAAAACTCTTGGGCTCGTCTTTCAAGCGCAGATTGTGCATTTTGCAATTCATCGCTTGCAATGGTTTCAGCCAGACGTGCCGTTTCGATCCGAGCACGCTGTCCGCTCGAAAATACCGGTATGGAGAGTCCTAACTGCACCGAATGAAATCTTGGGCTTGCGTCGTAGATTCTGTTATCAGGCCCCGCACCTTTAAAACTATTCAGATTGTAGCCTAGGAGTAGTTGGGGAAGCAGTCTGGATTTTTCCAATGCAGTCGCCTTTGCTGCGACTATCTTTTCTTGTTGCAGTACTTTGATTAAAGGATGATCGACTACAGATGAATGAACGAAAATTGCCTTTTCCACTTGGGTAGGACTGTAGGCTTCTGGTGTATTTAGCAACCATTGAAATTGCAGTTGAAGGACTTTAAGTTCATCAGCTACCTGTCTCAACTGGATTGAGATTGCCGCCTTTTGATTCGCCGCAGTTGCGCTTTCCAAGGCATTACTTTCTCCTGCTTTTTTACGTAGTATAGTTTTGTCAAGGAAGCTGCTATAAAGGGACAATGCCTCGTTCAAAAGTATTTCCTTTTGCTGCCAATACAAGATGTTATAGTAGGTAAGACTGACAGCCTTTTTCAGCTCAAACTCTTTAAGAGCGACATTCAGCTGGCTTTTTTTCCATTCTTCGGTATAGCGTGCACGTTGCCTTCTGTAGACGGTAGGAAATCCAACGCGTTGACTGATACTGATTTTTGTGTCCTGGTAAGCGCTATTGATCTGCCCGTAATCTAAGCTGACATCCGTCTGAGGAATATCAGCAGTGGATGTCGCTATCAGTGCCTTGGCATAAGCTACACGCAGTTTCTCAATTTGTATGTTTCGGTTGTTTTGGAGCGCAAGTTCAATGGACTGATCCAAAGTGATCTTGGTCTGTGCTGTAGATTTTTCTGTTGCAAAAACAACAAGAGCTATCAAAAGCGGCGCAATATGCTTTCCTTTTAATTTACGAGGTTTAAATCCGCGTTCCATCGTTACGAAAAGCAGTGGAAGCACAAATAAAGTTAATAGTGTCGCAATAAACAGACCACCGATAACCACAGTTGCCAAAGGGCGTTGTACTTCAGCTCCAGCTCCGTTGCTCAGCGCCATAGGAATAAATCCCAGGGAGGCTACCGATGCAGTCATTAAAACAGGACGTAATCGATTTTCACCACCATCAACGACAATACGCACAATATTACGGATGCCGCTTTTTCGAAGTCGGTTAAATTCAGATATCAATACGATACCATTGAGCACAGCTACACCAAATAGCGCTATAAATCCAACTCCGGCACTGATACTAAAAGGCATCCCCCGCAGCGCCAATAAGAACACTCCTCCGATAATCGATAATGGTATGGCAGTATAGATCAATAAACTTTCTTTAACGGATTTAAATGCAAGGAATAAGAGTATAAAAATTAGCGCTAACGCAATAGGAACAGCAATCAACAAGCGCTGTTTGGCGTTATTGAGGTTTTCAAAAGAACCGCCATATCTGATGGAGTATCCAGTTGGAAGTTTGATTTCCTTATCAATCTTAGCTTGTAGGTCATGAACGATACTTTGTACATCTCGACCGTTGATATTAAATCCGACAACAATCCGCCGTTGCGCATTTTCCCGTTGGATCTGATTAGGGCCCTGTACAATGTCTACACGGGCCAATTGGGACAGTGGAATTTGGTTGCCCATGGGAGTAGGGATCAAAAGGTTACGGATATCAGCAATATTATTTCGGTCTCGGGCAGCTAGCCTTACGACCATGTCGAATCGTTTCTCACCCTCGAATACCAGACCTGTGCGCTGTCCAGCAAAGGCAGCATTGATGGTTCTGTTCACTTCAGCAATCGAGAGGTGATACTGCGCAATGATGGGGCGATTATAGGATATGACAACTTGCGGTAGCCCAGCAATCGGTTCGATGTAAAGATTCTGGGTTCCCTGGACTGTTTCGATAATTTTACCTATTTTTTGAGCATGTAAGGTCAGGGAATCCAGGTTGTCTCCAAATATTTTGAGGACAACATCCTGACGTGCCCCCGTCATCAACTCATTGAACCTCATTTGGACGGGGTACTGAAAACCGGCCGTAATACCGGGAACATCTTTCAATGCTTCGCTCATTTTTGTAGCAAGTTCAGGAAACGTACGCGCCGAAGTCCATTGCTTCTTGTCTTTTAGGATAACCATCATATCCGAGGCCTCCATGGGCATAGGATCAGTCGGCACCTCGCCACTGCCAATTTTGGTGACTACTTTTTCTACTTCCGGAAATCTGCTCTTTAAGATATGGGCAGCTTTTTGTGTGCTTTCAATGGTAGTGGTCAGGTTACTTCCTGGGAGGACGCGGGTATCTACCGCAAAATCTCCTTCCTCCAATGAAGGAATAAATTCCCCCCCCAGCTGGCTTAGTATAACTACAGAAACGATAAAAAGCGAAAAAACCAAGGCAAAAATAATCTTTGGAAGCCGGAGTACTTTGAGTAGTGTGTGGACATAAAACTTTTCCAGTCTTTTCATTAACCTGTCCGAGAGCGAAGGTCTGTTACTTTTTGACCGAAGTACGAATGAGCTCATCATCGGTATATAGGTGAGCGATAGAAGGAATGCACCCAATAGTGCAAAAGCAACCGTTTCGGCCATAGGTTTAAACATTTTACCTTCGATTCCTTGCAGCGTTAGGATTGGAAGATAAACGATCAGGATAATGATCTGTCCAAAGACAGCACTGTTCATCATGCGACCGGCTGATGCTGTTACCAAAACGTCCATTTCAGAAGCGGGTATTTTGCGTAAGGCTTTAAATCGTTGCTGCTGCATGAGTTGATGCATGACGGATTCAACAATAATGACAGCCCCATCAATGATTAATCCAAAATCCAGTGCACCCAGACTCATCAGGTTACCACTTACACCAAAAAGGTTCATCATGCAAATTGCAAAAAGCATGGCCAGAGGAATAACTGAAGCCACGAGCAACCCGGCCCGTACGTTGCCTAGAAAGAGAACTAGTACAAAGACCACAATAAGTGCGCCTTCCAGGAGATTTGTCTGCACCGTGCTGATGGCATTATTCACCATTTTGGTGCGGTCTAGAAAAGGTTCAATGATAACTCCTTTGGGCAGAGTTTTGCGGATTTCCTCTACCTTGGCCTTGACGTCCGCAATCACTTGGCTGCTGTTGGCTCCTTTTAGCATCATGACGACGGCTCCAGCCACCTCACCATTGTCATTGTAAGTCATGGCACCATATCGCGTTGCAAAGCCCGTGCGGACATCGGCTACATCCCGAATGAAAATAGGTAAGTCATTTTGCTTCCCTGTGATCGCAATATTCTGAATGTCTTCAATCGTGCCAACTAGTCCTTCACTTCGGATGTAAAGCACTGTCGGTCCTTTTTCGATATAAGCACCGCCGGTATTCTGATTGTTGTTGTTGAGGGCATCGAAGACGTCGTTAATGGTAATCCCATAAGCATTTAGCCTGTCGGGGTTTACAGCGATCTCATATTGTTTGAGTTTGCCGCCAAAACTGCTGACTTCGGCTACACCTTTAACACCCAGCAGCTGCCTTCTGACAATCCAGTCCTGGATTGTACGGAGCTCAGTCACATTATATTTACCCTCATATCCCTGCTCGGGGCGAATAACATATTGGTATATTTCGCCAAGACCTGTTGAAATAGGACCTAACTGCGGAGAACCTATACCAGGTGGGATTTCCTGTTGCGCCTGTTGGAGACGCTCAGCTACCTGTTGCCGCGCCCAATAGATATCGATATTGTCATCAAAAACAATGGTTACCAAGGATAAGCCAAATCGCGAAAAGCTCCGGATTTCCTGTAATCCAGCAATATTACTGTTGGCCTGTTCGATCGGAAAGGTAACGAGCCTTTCAATGTCTGTTGCTCCAAAGGATGGAGCTATTGTAATGACCTGCACTTGATTATTGGTAATATCGGGTACGGCATCAATAGGCAATTTCGTCACCTGATAAGCACCTACACCGATCAAAGCCAACATCAAAAGCACGACAATGAGTTTGTTCTTTACAGAGAACTCAATAATTTTCGTAAGCATATCAATTTGATTCTGTTAAATCGTAAGTTTTGACAAAGACACGAACGACCAGCAATGTATTGACATTGAAAAATGCTTCCGTATTCCAATACAGAAATTATAGACGTTTACTGTCAAAAAAGATGCTGAACTGCGGATGTCTTTATCCTAATAAAAAGAGGAATGTATTAACAGAATTTTGGCGGTTGCCAGATGGAACTAAGGAACGTATCATCTATAAACTGATCGTTCCGTATGGGGGTAGTATTAATTTTCTTTGGTATAGAGCTGTTGTGAATTTCCACTTCTATAGTGGGAGGGCAGACAAAAACAGCATAGTATGAAGACGTATGCATCATGAATGGAAGCTTCTGATCTTCCTCAAAGTCGTCATCATGTGGATGGTTTTCCAGATGATCTCCATTATAGTGAATCTTTAAAAATTCGATGACAGATAGCTGCGGACTTTTTGCCTTATGCTCAAAATAATGCTCTATCAACAACGGAAATCGCAGCAATTGCGCAACTTCGGTTGCAGAGGCGATATAGATCGTCAAAAAGCATATAGCAAGCCATTTTTTCATCCTAAACAAAGTTATTAAAAAAAAATATGCTTTGTATAGGTAAATAATTTTTTTTGGATTTTTTTGATCTCCATTTTCCCGTTTTTATTATGCGGCCTATGTCCATCAAAATATTTCTACTTCCCTTGGAATGAACCAATCTGGATTTGCAATGGAAAGTTTAAAATACCGTTCGAAAATCTATCTGGATGGAAATGAAAGAGTATGAATTGCGGGACATTGGGCAGGTTGCTCCTGGCGACTCGAAGAATTTAAGAAAGACGGAAATTTAATTTCAGATCCGAATAAAGTATTTCCTGCACAAATGGGAGAACTGGATATAAAATCTATAGAAGTGTTAATAGGCAATCTCGATAATAGCAATCAATGTTTTCTTTATCTCAAGAGTAATATTGTCAATAAAGGCCATGTGCTTGCAAAACAGGAAATAGCCCTTTTATTAACGAAAAAATAAGCTGAAATCCAACATTATACCTAACTTCAAATTAGATCAAAGCCCAAAGCCGGTTGACATTTGACTCCACCGGATATCTAGCCAAAAGGCTCCCTTATCGTTTAACGAGGGAGCCTTTTATTTGAAAAAAATCGCCTATCCATTTTCCTCTTTTGATTTTTCATAGGCGAGAAGTTCATCTGCACAGAGTTTCCCGAATTTATCAGCCGCTAATGGGCTATCCGCAGTAATCAGTTTTCTGTCAACGTGACAATCGCCGGCAATTTTTTTATTCAAAATTTCAACTCCAAGTTGTTTGAGTTTTTCGCCATAAAACCAGGGCATCTCTCCGGGCTGGTATCCACTTTCTGGCAAAGTCTTATCCATTTCATCCGGAAACGAATTGATCTGATACCCTTTAAACGGAAACTCGGTGTCTCCGCAATCTGCTGCGCTTAAGAGCGCTGCCGGACCATGGCAGATTGCCAATAGATATTTATCTTCAGCTACTGCCCATTTGATTAGTTCTTTTACATCATTATTTTCAGGTAGTCCGAGCATTGCGCCATGCCCGCCTGGGATGAAAACGGCAACGTAGTCAACGTATGCTTTATTCGTGTCAGCTATAAAATCCTTGAGGCTGTGCGGGTTTGAAAATTGAGTATTATACTTGTCGAGGATTTTACCGATGTTTTCATCTTCATATGGCATTGCCCACATTTCAAATTTTACAGAAGCACCGGTTGGTGTATAGAAGTCAACCTCAAATCCAGCCTGTTCGAAATGAAGAATGGGAACCAGTGTTTCGACCGGATGATTGCCCGTTGAAAATTTCTTTCCATTTTTCATTGTCATATACCGTTCTTCGGTACAAAGCACGAGAATCTTTTTCCGGGTGTCTTTGTTGACATCACTGTACTTTTTTTTGCTATAATTTGTTTTGGTCGTAACCATCGTCTTTCTTGAAAAAAAAGAAGGTTCGTAACCAATTCCGTCAAATACGGATTCTTTACTCAAATCGTTTGAAAATAAGGACATAGTAATATTTTTATTGTTTGTAATAAGTGCTAGTGATAAGGTTCGAATGTCAAACTATCCACATTTATTAATCTTTAAAAGATAACAATATTAAAACCCATGCTGTTTCTCCTAAAAAATATTTGTGAAAAGTAGGTATTACTGCAGCATACTATTGACAGCTTGAAGAAACGATCCAATCAGCAACCCCATGATTATCGTATAAAAGTCGATTTAGCGCATGCCTATTATCTTGATCAAGATGTGGCAAATGGGCATTATCAATTTTGGCAAGTTTATAATTTCCTGCGACATCAACCTAATGCTGAATTAGAACATTATATCGAAAAATTGCTTAGCCCTGGGTTAGATACCACTGGACGAAGTATGAAAAGGTTAAAAACTTCTGAGTATGCCTATATCGCCTTCCCGATGATGCAGGAGCTAGGCATCGAGGAACTGATGGCTATGGATTGCCAGGACTATGATCTGAATTGGCAAGCATCGTGGGGAGCATTTGACGCAAAATTTGTCTTGTTCAGGAAAGATATAGCCGATTCCTCTAAAAGTCAGTTAAAATCAGCTTTGATAGCTATTGACAAGGGTTTTGAGAAATATGCTCATATCGAAGAGTCTTCAAATACGGTAACGGAATGGTTGAACACGGATGAGGCCGCGGAGATTTCCGCCTCGGGAGATTTTTACTTGCCTGTTCTATATAATATGAATGGATTTCCCAAAGAAGAAATGTTGTCAAAAATACATTGGTGGATTATGAGAAATGAGGGAATGTGCCATAATGTTGTCAGCAGGGCTAAGGTGGTAGGGGCCAAAAGGGTCGTAGTCCTAGCTGGGGCCAATCATAGAAAATACATGCAGGACATTTTCAAGACGATGCCTGCTGTAAAAGTGACAAACATCAATGAAGTTGACTAGTAGAGAAAAGAATAGGCTGGTATATCGAAAAGGAAATCGACGGGAGCAGACTCTTTGAGCATCGCGCAGTTGAAGGGCCGGAAAATATAAAAGACCTTCACGTGCACAACTTCAAGAAATCAACTGACCTATAGTTCGTCAGACGGATACCATAGTATAGCTACAACGTATTTAATATGTCACGAAGTTGATCAATTTTAAAATTGGATCGGACAACCTTGTTTTCCTTTGTATTAACGATAACATAGCGTGGAAATGAATATATACCCAATTCCTTTTGAAGGTTGGGGTAATCTCTCTGCTCAAAAATGTAGTTTTCATAGGTATATTTATGTTTTTCCAAATACTGTTTCCACGTTGCAAATTTGTCATTAACAGCTATGCCTAAAAATTTAAATTTTCCATTATCCTTATACTCATTCACGATGCGCTGTAGCTCAGGGTGCTGAACTATACAGGGGCCGCACCATGTACCCCAAAAATCAATGACTAGGTAGTCGGTACTGTTGTAAAGTTCCTTGATATATTTTTTTTCTCCACGCGAGTTTAGCACGGTAAAATTGGGGACAGGTACATTTTCTTTTGGTTTATATAATGTGACCATATCCTGATATTTTTTTAAGACCCGTTCACTGTCAAAATATGGAGAGTTTTCTTTCTTCAGTAGCTGAATGAGCTGATAAATCGAATCTCTATTTTGGAATACAGTACTAGAATTGTAAAAAGATAAGCTGGGGTATTCCAGTAAAAATGTGAGATGCTCTTCGCTGAGCTTATTTGCCGAATATTTTGCAAAAATTTTCAGGAATTCGGTCATTCTATTGTTATCGTCCTTAATCTGTTCGTCTAGAGCTGGAATATTGGTTAAATCGAGCGTTTTTGCTGTGGTTTCAAATTCAGTAAATTGTTTGTTCAAATCGCTTCCATATACTTTTAATTGATGTGTGTTTATATTTATATCCATCGTTAGATCACTGGAGTCTATAATAAAAGAATAAAAGAAGTTTGGTGGAAAAATCTGGTGTCTACGGAAAAAACTGGCGAAATCCTCTCGGTTTGTGAATGCACTGTCTGACAGGGCTAATTGCGCAAAATTGAAATGACCTTTATCAAGAATCTTGTGTATTACAAACTCGCCAGCTCCGTTTTTAACTTCAGTTTTAAAGACATCATTATTAATCAATACGTAACTATTTGCTGGTATGGTATCAGCATAGATTTTAAATTTTAACCGAATGTTTTGGCCATAATTATTGCTGATTGCCAAAAAGGTGAAAATGAAAACGAATAAGAACTTGGCCATAATTTCTTGTTTAAATTGAAGTTAAAGACAAAATAGGAAAAATAGTTAGTAGAAATGACTTTTTATATTAAAGAGAAAAATTGAATACATCAAACATACTTAGTTGCAGTATGCTACGCACGCTATCTGCGTACTTTTATATTCCCGTGTAAGCTTCATTTTTTTTTTTAATAAAAGTATCTTTCTGATAATAAGCGGTCTCCACTTATTTTTATGCTCTTTTTTTGATGCACGTAGGCATGCCCATCATTATTTGGGGATTGTCCGTAGTAAAGTAGAAGATCTGCAACGGGAAACGATGAAGCTCAAGAGCTTATTTTATATCCTAAGATCGTTACTTGCGGCCGACTGGAGTATGACCTATCGGAGTTATGCGCCCATGACATTGGCCGAACTTTCTGTATTATTGCCTGATGTTGTTAAAGGTGAAGTTATGGAGTTAAAGCGGTTGAAGAGCCAAGTTGATGAAGGGTTTATATACAGCTGTTCAGCGACCATAAGGCGTTATATTGAAACAAAGCTAATACATTTAGAGCATCAAGTAAAACAGGTTCCCGTGTCACTTCGCATTAGAATGCCCCCACTAATTTCACGAAAAAATATAATAATTCAGTAGTATTCCGTAGTGAAACACTGTATTTAGACGAAATTTTGAGTGCACTTGACGCTCTTTTTAAAGCATGTAAGTCCTATTGATTTAGATATAAACTCTATAATATTTAATTAATCAACAATAACATAGCTAACTAAAACCTTTCTTTCGGTTCACTATGATATTTAGTCTACCGCTAATTATCATTTATATTGATTTTCGTTGCCACATGCACATGGTTACCTAAATTTGCCTCTTTTTCATCCTGTTGACGAATAAAATCAAGTAATCGCTTCAATTCTCCATTGGCGTCATCCCACCATTTAATTGACCATATCCTATGAAATACAAAACCATATCTTTCAAGTTGTTCCTGGCGGAAGCTGTCCCATGCGTAAGCTTCAGGACTGTTATGGTATTTAGCGCCATCACACTCTATTGCGATTAGTGGTTTGTGGCTTGTTTTTGATTTTACAACGATATCAATCCGGAAACCGCCTATTGAATGCTGCTGTTCTAAACGTTCTGCGCCAATATGCTGTGCAAGTTGTTCAAATACTTCATCCTCAAACGGAGACTCAGATCCTAAGCTAAATTCTGCAGGTTCATACAGTTTATCTGTACAATACTGACTCAATAACTGCAGAATGCCCTTTCGCAATTCGTCATTCCCTTCACTTACCGCTTTCGCATAGGTAAAGTAAGCGTACATAATACCACGACCTTTATTGCCCTTCTGTTGGATAAGATTTGGGTACTGACCAACATACTCCTGGGGGAAAGAAGTACATACATATACTTTTGACCGCGCTCGAGTAATGATTACATTCAACATGCGATGTCCATTGCCCTGTATAATCGGACCAAAGTTTTGACTAAACGAGCCGTCGGCTTTTCGCCCAAATGTTGTAGAAAGAATGATAATATCCCGTTCGTCGCCCTGAATGTTTTCGAGATTTTTAACAAAGAATGAATCTCCTGCCTGCGCCATTAAACTGTCAAATACAGGATCGTTCTGGCGAACTGCACTCAATTCCTCCAGGATCAAGTTGCGTTGATAGATATTGAACGTAGCTACACCCACGCTTGGAATACTATCTTTAGCTTCACTCATGATCTGTTGTAACAATTCAACCACTTTCAATGCCTCTTGCGTATTTACTTGTCCTTCATATAATCCGTCAATCTGCAAGTATTCGATAGGAGTGTAGTGCTCTTTTGCTGGAACAGGCATCAACCTATTTCCGTAGAACGCATGATTGGAGAAGTCAATGAGATAAGGATGTTTCGAGCGATAATGGACTTTTAAATAAGATTCAACGAACCCTTTGTCTACGGCATAAGCGAGTAAAGATTCGCTATCCGCGAGATTAAGCTGGACAGCTTGCATAGCAGTCCGATCTGAAAATTCATCTTCGGAGTCTTCTGTCTCATCATCAATCGGGTCAAGTAACGCGCCACTTCCTTCGAAGTAAGAGGAGGGAGCCATCTGGTGCTTATCACCGGAAACAATTTTAGCTTTTCCCCTGATCAGGGCCGCGTACGTATCTTCGAGACGCAGCTGACTGGCCTCATCGAATATGACCACATCAAAAATTCCTTCCTGTAGTGGCAAGATAGAACTGCAGACCGATGGATTGACCAACAATACTGGAAAAAAATCTGTAAATAGTTCAAATTCTCTGTTCACAATGGTGCGGAGTGAATTGCGACGCATTCCCTTTGCTCCTTTCTTGTTAAAAAGACTATTTATGTTTTGTCCTCTAGCTTTAAAATGCCCTACAGCATCAGACTGTTTTTCTGTCCATAAGGCAATAATACTATTCAGTTGCGCATGGTTAAACTCTTGTTTTTGCTGTTGATATTGTTGTAGTTGGTAATCGCTTTTTGGCAGTTCTTGTGGTTCATTTGTAGTAAGTATCCAATTCAAATACCAGCATTCAAATGCATCAGCCCAATGGTCTTTAAGATGTATGCTGATTCTGGTAATAAGCTTTTGTTGCGCTTCGTCTACTGAAAGGAAAAATGATTTCCACTCATGATAGATACGGAAATCACTCCTATGTTCATTGAACATTGTTAGGGTATGCTTAATCTTATCACAGAGTTCCAGTGCAGCCTGAAGACTTGTATACGGTAAAAATACCCCGTTTGTTATATTTCCCGTTAACTGGTTACTTTCAATATCGTCAAAAGTGTTTTGTAGACTTCGATAGGCATCAGAGCGTGCAGCGTAATAATCACGAAAATTATTAAAATACCTTAATTGAAAAGTGACTCTTTCAGTTAGATAGGGTACCGCCTTTATCACTCCATTGATATTAGTAACTGGAGTCGTTGGAACAATATTGTAATCAGCTATTAGCATTTGCTCTATGCTATCCAATTTTTGAAGTAGGGGAGCTATTTGCGCTTTTAGTTCACTCAGTTCAGTATGAAAATGATGATCATTAATGTTAGACAAATAGTTATTTATCGTATGCGGGTATTGCTCTTTCCAAGCGGCTGCCTTTTGTCTGAGTTCCTCAATATTGTTTAGATAAATAGATAAATCAGTCGTTTCCAAATGATCATTATATTGATGTTCAATATAATTTTTCTGAATATGGGCTGATCTTACCTGCGCGATGCGATTCTTTAATTCGATCCTCGTTTGTTTTATCTGTTTATGCTTTCCTGAAAATATACTCAACAAAGTTGTTTTAAATTTTGCACCACTACTATTATTTAATAAGTTATTACCATATTGAGCAATACTTGACTCAGCGTAGGCGAGATAAGTTGATATTGCATTGCTTAGCGATGAATGATAGCTGCTGTAATGTTGTTGCAAAGCATCTTCATATTGCTTGAAAAATTGTTGCGCTTTAATCCCTACTGTTTGTAATCCTAAGACAATTTCATTGATTCGCTGTTCCTGAGGAAAAGCAGATGGTAATACCTCTTCTTTAACTGAATCTCCAATACAAAATGCTAAATAGGACTTAAAATCCTGCTGCATTATTGCGGGGATGCCACTCAAAAAATCATCAGCCCACTGCTTTCCACTCACTTGAAGTTCAGAAATAAGCTGTTCAATAGTTGGTATCTGTTTATGAGCGTATGCAATAAACTCCTCAATTCTTACACGTGATGGCCCAACCTGTTGATCTAAAAATAGATCGTCTGCCAATGTTCTAAATATGGAATGGACCTGATGCGATTGCTTAAATAAATTATGGCTATGCTTTAAAACAACAAGTGTCCTTTCCAGTTCTGCATGATCCTGAGCAAAATTAAAATCTTCTTTCGGTATATTATTCTTGAGCGGTACTTGATTAAAGTTTTTTAATAAAGCCAAATACCGTCCGACGATCTGCGGCCAACTCTTATCGCCGTAGACCGTTTGAGCTAAGGCAGCATGCTGTGCATTGATAAGTTCAGCTGATTCCTTGAGTTTTGATTTTATCGCATCATATTGGTTTTGGGCTTGCCTTACTGAAATATAAAAGGGAACTCCGATTTGACGATCTCTGACAGAATCTACGATCGCTTCACGCGCATCGTTTACATCATCAATTACACCTACTAGAGCGCCTATCTGAGGGTTCGTACGTTCGATATTTGCTTTAATCACATCAAGCGCTGTTTTCTTTTCGCAGACGACAAGACATTTCAGTCCATTGGCGAGTGCATTTGTGATCAGTGCAGTTAATGATTGACTTTTTCCGGTCCCTGGGGGGCCTTGTATTATTTGATTCGGTTCATTTCCAAGAGCACTTATTATGGCCTGTTGGCTCGGGTCTGTATCTACGGCGCTGAAAGGTGTTGTCGATAGATTTTCCACTTTAAGCTCATCAAATTCAAAGGCATCGAAGCGATCCAATAAGCGTGAAATGTCGGTAATAATACTTTCTTTTTGCGCTCTAAACAAGCCAAAAACACCCCCAAAATGAATGTAAGCTTTGTTATTGGCGATAGCATCTATCTGGGATGCTTCGGGTAATACATTGATAGCTGTTTCAAAGTTTTTGCTTAGCACCTCGAGTATCTGCTCTTTACTATTTGAATTGAGTGCTTCTAGTACTTCAGCACAAGCGTTGACTAGTTCGTTGCTATCAATCAGTGCGTCATCTAAGGCCTCATTGGTCAGACTGGGGAGTGTAATGTCATCTTCACTTTTGATAAAAGAAAGGAGGACCTCGTTGATACTAATCGGGTGAATATCTGAATCCACTATTTTTCCATTCGCTTGAATCGCTTTATTTCGCAAAAACGACCATTCATTGACTTTGTTTTTAGATTTAACGGCCTCTAATTGCCAAATAAATAATGGGGCTTTTATGATCTTAGAAGGGTCTTTTGAAGATCTTTTTATAAGAATAGGATAGCCGAACCCAAGGGTCTTCATCCCATGTTCTTTGAAATAATCTTCATTTTCTATGATAATGGAGTTCAGTCGTTTAGAAATTACGGTCAGTTTCTTTTGAGTCTCCGCATCTTTTTCATTGAGGTCTATATTATCAAATGAAATCTTAAATTCAAAATTTGCTTTGGTCAACAAGGTATCCAAAAATGTTTTGGCGAGACCATCCTCAATGAGGTCGAGCTGCTGCAGGTCTAACCGTGTGGCCAACCTTCCTGGCAATGCATTTAAATGAATAGATCGGGCGTTACCGCCCTTTAATTTACTTTGTAATGATTGCAGGAAAATCTTGGATGACATAATTAAAATATTTGTATTTATCCTAAGATACAAATATTCGGTATAATCATCAATGGGATGTTAGCAGGAAAAATCAGTGCTTTTTTTTAGAGGGAATGAACTTTTCGCATTGGACAATGTTCCTTGGAGAGGTAGAGATAGTTTGTTTTAGTAATTATACAGGTCGGGAATTCATGCGCCCGCTACTTTTTAGATGAAAATGAAAAATACAACGATATTACAGGCAGCCAACGAATTTGTGGCAAAAGGAGATTATGAAAGCTTTCTGGCCTACTGTACTGCAGAAACGAAATGGGTCTTTGTAGGGGAACGTGTCCTCCATGGGATAGAAGAAGTCCGCGCTTATATGAAAGAGTTCTATCATGAACCGCCAGTTTTCAAATTGGAAAATTCTATTGAGGAGGGCGATTTTGTTATGGCGACCGGGGAAATCAGGTTGAAAAATAAGGCCGGGGAATATGAAAACTTTGATTATTGCGACATTTGGCGATTCGAAGATGGAAAAATGGCGGAACTTAAAGCATTTGTCATTGAAAAACACTGATCGGAGCTACAGTCATCGCAACCAATACCTTGTACAAGAACTGATTCTATTTGGAACGGTGTTTGTATTAGCTGTTTAAAAAAAAATGGAAGTTGAAGTTATTGGCATCAACAGGCGGTAGAAAATAGCTGTAAATCATGTCAAAATAATGATGGATGTTATAGTGAAGAGTATATTTTTTTAAATTTTTCAATAAAAAAATGCACATGAAAATTCTATTATAGCACTATTGGTTTTCAATAAATGTTTTCGGAATAAAATTTTATGCAATGAAATTATATATATGGAGGGGAGTGGAGTATAAGTCTTGGGAGCAGTGCAAAGTTCAAACGCAACCGGACGGCTATACTGTTGAATCGTTAATAACGGGAAATCATTTCGGTAAAATTTTTAATGTCAAATACGTTTTACGTCTGGACAAACGCTGGAGTATACAAAATTTTGAGATCCATTCAGAAATTGATGGCGCAGAAGATATAATAAAAGGCATTAGGAATGGAGAAGATTGGGAAATAAACGACATTTTTAGACCAGAATTTAGAGGCCTACATTATATTGATATTTCGCTAACGCCATTTACAAATAGTCTTCCAATCAATAATTTAATGCTTATGATCGACCAGTCGTTTAAAATTAACGTGATTTATGTAGATATTCTAAATAAAAATATTCGGCGCGTAAATCAGCGTTATACTAGAAAATCAAAATACGAATATTTTTACGAGAACTACGATACAAATTTTATTTCTCCTATTTCCGTTGATCGGAATGGAATTGTAAGATCCTACCCAAATTTGTTTGAATTAGTTAGTGAAGGCATAAACAAAAACGCTTAGTAATCGAAATGGGACAGTTTAAAATAGACTGCAAAAATTAGAAGAAGCCACTTTGAAATTTTGTCAGACTCACATTGGTACTGTCTTGTACACTGACAAAATTAAATGAGAAACCAGTCTAGTTAGCTTTACAGCCTGCTATTATCTAGTGGTAAAAACGGTGAATGTCCACGGATAATAATTTCTCTCCAGCGAATTGTGATTCGTTCAGTTTTATATTGATTTTACAGCTAAATTTAAAGAAACACCAAACGTAAATCATGGGTAGGATTATCATTTTATTTTTCTTTTTAATTCCGATGAGCAATTGTAGCGCACAAACGTGGATTAATATTGACCTTGAGGAAACCGAATACGTTGATGCTACTGAGAAAACTTGTTTAAAAAAAACTGGTGAACCTTTAAACGGGAATTATGCAATAAAATTTAATCGTCATCAGACCAATTACGAACCATTTACGGATGGTTTTAAAAATGGCGAGGCCAAGGTTTTTAGAAATAAGAAGTTGGCAGAAAAGGGCTTTTACCAAAACAATCTAAAGCAAGGAGAATGGCTTTATTACAACGAGGATGGTACAATCCGTAAACGGATTTATTTTCAAAAAGGTAAAACAAAACCTCTTAAGGACCTGCGATTAAGATGGGAAAGAAATAGATAATAGCGGAAAATACCGATTGCATATTACAGCTAATCGGCAATCTCCATGATAACTACAAGATCGTCCCAGGCAGTTACTGGAGCAGGAAATTTGTCTCCAGGTTTTATCGGCTGGTTAGTTCTTTTATTGAGACTGCAGATGTGACGCCATTCATAGAATTCACTTGACAATATAAGACATCGACGTTCAATCATAATTTTAGTGTTTTTATTGCTGGAGCTGGGCCAGGTTATTAGTTTTTATGGCATCTTCCACTCTTGTTGGATTGAATATAGTCCAAGGGTTATATTTTTCAGCTTGGCCATTGCTTATTCTTTGCTTTTTTCCACCTCTCCATAAATCATAGCTATTTTCTGTGCCGAGAATAAAAGTTATTTCAGAATAATTGGAATCTTTATTTTTATCATAATGATCTGTTTCAAAAATAAATCTCCATCTATTTCTATCAAAAGCCAGCGTAGTATGGATAGGCTGTGTTAATCTTCCCGAATTAAGAATTACATTTTTATCCTTTGGAATTTCACCTGTATATTTGAATATTTCAATAAGATCTCCTGTTGAATCATTTTTTTCAATTAATCTTCCATAAGAATAGGCCCCATCTTCAGAAAATTTAAAAGATTTATAATTTTTAATATTTTCCTTCACCCCATTAGGTAAAAATAGGGGTATGAAAAAGATGCTACCTTCTTTTTTTTCAAAGTATTCCATACATTACTCATTTGCAAAAGCACTTTAAATGCTATATAAATTTACAATTAATTCTCTTTAATTACATTTATGGAAGAAGGTCCCAAAAGTGAAAGTCTCCATGGTTATTCCGAATATTATTTACCCAACAATATTTCTTAATGAAATCAAGTCTTCGCGCAATTGCAGTATTTGATCATCTTTTCTAATGCTGAGAGTAAAGTATCAGGTCATAATTTGATCGATCAAAAATTTGCTATATTTACCCAAAATTTCACAAGTATATCGGTCACATGGAAGATATTAATCTTTGGCTCAACCAGCCCAAAAAAGGCTAACATCAATCTATAGAATTTTCTTTTTGAGAGCGGTCTTGATTACATATCAGGATTTGGATTTCCTTTGCTCTATCTTCAAATTTTAAAATCATATCCTAAAGAAAAATAAAGATGGATACACTTGTATTGATAATTCAAGGGTTACTAGCCCTATTTTTTATAATGCCAGGTTATGGCAAAATCAGTGGCAGTAAAGCGAGCCATGTAGCAGATGGACATCTAAAGGCAAGCAGTTCAATCGTTCCCATCAGAATATTGGGAGTTTTAGAATTACTTGGATGTATAGGTATTATATTTCCCTGGGTTTTAGGAATAGTTCCTATTTTAGCACCGATAACTGCTATGTGTTTTTGTATTCTTATGCTCGCAGGTATGATTATTCATACTTATAAAAAGGAATATAAAATGCTTCCAATGTTAGTAGTCGTATTTATGTTGTCTGCGTTTGTAGCGTACTATAGATTTTTAGGCTCTTAACTCGTCTCCAATAGGCGGGTTTTACCAGCGGGCTAAAAAGAAATTATCTACTGGTATCTCTTGCTATTCGAAAACTTTTTGTTGCTCGGTATAATAAGTAGTTCTGCCGCCAATTTTGGTTTGTAATATCTTATTGCCCTTACCATCAACCTTCGCATATTTGTTATGAACTTTCATAAAGTCCCTTATCTCCCCGTTAATGATTTCAGGATGCTCTTTTAGAATTTGCTGTTCGGCATTTTCCAGTACCTCCTTAATTGCTTTTGCAAGATGTTGTACCTTGGTTAAGGACTCTGGAAATAAATGGAAGAGATTCCAGATGGAAAGATAACAGTGAAAAACCATCCATATTTGGGAATCAGACAATCGGCATTGATGGAACTGGAGATGGGTTTAGGGCTATTTATCCAACAGTATTAGCACATTAGGCATCAACCAACGATTTTGCTGCCTTGGCGGATCAGTATTTTGTTAGCGTGCTCAATAATAGTATAGGTATTCTGTTATAATATTGCAGTGCTTTGAATGATCTAATGGGAGAATTAGAGCATACGGAATTGTAGAACAGTAGATAGATGATTATAAGTTACTAATTGCAGCACGCAAAAAGAAAAAGTCATTTCTTGAAGAATTAATTCGGTTTTAAATAGGCCGAAAAGAAGTTATTATTATAGGTTGTATAGTATAAATGTCTCAAAATTATGATTAATCGTCTCATTTTTATTGACAATTGAAAATGTCTCTTATTCTTTAGTTTCTTAATGAGTTATTTTTTTTACTAAAAATTATTTAAAAATATAATACAGATTTTAAATATTTTGCTAGTCGTTTCATTGCTAAAAAAGTGCATATAGGCTATCTTTTACAATCTTTTTTATTGGTTTTAAATATTCAAATGATTTTAGATGGATTTAAGTCATTCGATATTACTGTTTTCGCAATCTATCTAAGAGTAAATTATAACATATTATTGTCGCCAATTTTTTGAAGAGAATAATAGATTTAATCGCTGCTATTGGAACATTTTTTTTTCTTATTTTATAGTTTTTTAATGAGATAGTAAGTGTAACTAACTTAAAATAAGTAACTTTATTTGTCTATTTCTATAAGATTGAGATAGTGGTAAATCTTATGAAGCCAATATTTTGGTTATGGAAATGTATACTGCTCTTTTTTGATAATTTATGAAAGAAATAAACACCCTGGCTAGATATTTCAAAAGGTTGTGAAAAAGAATAATATTTACTAAAATTTCTTTTTAGGAAATAATTTGTGATAAATCTATTTTTTTCTGTTTCCTATGATATAGATGAGTCTTTTTAACTTTTCAATACCATTTTATATTTTTGTTGTTAGAGTTTTAATAGTTAACCATATATAAACAATCATACAAAAAAGAGAATCAAACAAGCAGAGCTTCGCTGAAATTCAAAAATTGGTTTTTGATGAAATATTTGAAGTGTTAAATTACCTGAAGGGAAATGTTTAATGCTATTGGATGCAACTAAATTCCAGTTTTTAATAAAGATATGTTGTCCGATGCTTGATCTTAATTGTACGAACTAATTGAATATTCGTATGCTTGGACGGAAATTGAATATACTTAGTGCTAAGATTTATCTTCTAAAAATCAAGATAAAGATTCTAGAGAAAACACCCTTCTTTAAAAGAAAGAAAGGGAAGCAACTATTTATAACTCATTTCACGCTATTAAGCGCCATTAGTGCCTTTCAAGAAGCTTGCTTTAAAAGGCTATTCGGGGCATATGCGAAGAGTGTTCTATTTGAAACGCACAATGGTGCCTTACTCTCGGCTCCTATGGACACAGAGATAAATCGAAGATTGGGGCATTATGGTCAATATGATTTAGATAAGGTTAATTTTCTAAAAAAAATAATTAAAGAGAATGATACCTTGTATTTTCTAGGCGTTCATATCGGAACATTATTGGTCCCCCTATCTCGCTGTGCGAATAAAGTCATAGGCTTTGAAGCGAATCCAGATACATTCGAATATCTTAAATACAATTTATACTTAAATAATATTCCAAATGCTACGGTATTTAATTTCGGAGTTTATGACAAACAAGGAACTTCGCTATTTTATCAAAATAGAGCAAATACAGGTGGAAGCAAGATAAAGCCGCATAGCGATCAATTCATTTATAACTATGATAAACCAACTGAGACAGTTGTTAAAACCATATGCTTGGATGAGTTTGTTTCATTTAACAAGCTTCCTCTTCCAAATGTTATGATTGTGGATATAGAAGGAGCCGAGTATGCAGCATTAAAAAAGGCGGGTCAGTGTTTATCAAATTGTAAATATTTGTATGTTGAATTTGTCCCGCATCATTTGTCAAACGTTGCAAATATTAATGTCAAAGAGTTCCTTTCTGTTATAGTACCATATTTTAATAAAATGTTAATTGTGAATTCTTCAAATCATGAATTTTCTGGTGAAGATATATACAACGTATTAGCGGATCTGTATACAAGAGGTATATGTGTTGATTTATTATTTTTTTAATTTATGAAAAGAGGTTTTTCAGTTATCATGCCGACCTATAATCAGGGATCGTTTATTCGGCGAGCCATATTAAGCTTACAAAAGCAGACATTCTCAAATTGGGAGCTTATCATTATAAATGATGGGTCAACCGATGATACTGTATTTTTTATAGCGGACTTTTTGGACAATGCCAGCATAAAATATATAGAGAATGAAAGTAATATGGGGATGGGCTATGCGCTCAACCAGGGAATTGACGCGGCAAGTTACAAGTATATTGCTTATCTACCTTCTGATGACTTTTATTATGAGAATCATTTGGAAACCTTGATGGATAAATTTATTAAATATTCGGATTCAATTTTGGTTTTTAGTGGTTTAAGGTGTTATATAAATGACATAATGGTAAGTTTTCCTAATACTGAATCTAAAGGATTGAGAGATAGCCAACCTTTACAATTAGTTCAGACTGCACATAAAAAAACAAAGGATAGATGGCTAGAACGTCAAGAGTGGGTTTGTGAAAGTTTGTTTGATATGTATTGGTCAAAACTAATTACTCAAGGTATTTTTGTTTCAACAAAAATAATCTCATGTTACTGGACAGATCATCCACATCAAAGACATAAAATTATAGGAGAGAGGTTTGGTGGAGGCTTAAACCAATATAGGGCATTTTATAAAGTAAAAACGCCGATAAAGATGAAAACCTCTAAATATAAATTTATTGATGAAGAGGATTTATATAAAAACTTTAGAGAAGAAAAGGTAAGGAGTAATAACAATTCGCTGAAGATTTTGATCGTAGGGGAACTTGCATATAATTCTGAACGAATCTATGCGCTCGAACAGGCAGGACATCAATTGTATGGATTATGGGCGAAGCCAGAACTCACTTTTAATACGATTGGGCCGTTACCTTTCGGAAATGTGATAGATATTCCATATGAAGATTACCAAAAAAGAATTGCAGAAATCGAACCAGATGTAATATATGGACTCCTTAATTTTGTGGCAGTTCCCTTAGCTTACGAAGTGCGAAAAAAATTTCCTAAGATACCTTTTGTATGGCATTTTAAAGAAGGCCCATCTATTTGTTTACATAGAGGAATATGGGACAAATTAATTTATTTATTTACATACGCAGACGGTAAAATATATTTGAACCAGGAGACCCAAGATTGGATTGAAATGTTTATTCCCAAAACTGGATTAAATTTACTGTTGGATGGAGATATCCCTAAAGGGGACTTCTTTGGCAAAAAGACATCGAAGAAACTTTCTGAGAGCGACGGACATGTACACACAGTAGTTACTGGTAGGCTTGTTGGGATAAGTCCAGACGACATGCGTTTATTGGCAACCCATAATATCCATTTGCATCTTTACACAGAGAATTATCACAATTCAAGAGAGGGATTGAACCATGCGATGAAATCATCCGCACCAGAACATTTTCATACCCACCCGCATATCAGTCTTCTTAATTGGACCGAAGAGTTTTCAAAATACGATGCGGGGTGGTTGCATAATTTAGAAAGTGCCAATAATGGCAATTTGTTTGATGTATCCTGGGACGATTTGAATATCCCAGCACGTACCAGTACCTATGCCTCCGCGGGATTACCTGTTATTCTTAAAGATAATTCAGCACACATTGCAGCTATGCAGACTAAAATTGGAGACCTCGGATATGGTTTATTTTTCAATAAATTGGAAGATTTGGTTCTTTTGCTTAAGGATAAAAAGCATATGTCGAAATTAACAAAGAATGCAAGAAAAGCAAGTTCACTTTTTACTTTCGACTATTATATAGAAAATTTGACGAGCTTTTTCCACAGTGTAATAAAAAATAAGCTAGATGACAGAAACAGCGCTTAAAATATCTAACCATTTAGTTATGGCAGAAAATCATATTGCGAACATTGGATTAGCAAATGGTAGAATGGGAATCGCTTTTAATTTGTACCATGCATCGCAAAAACTATCTTCTAAATCATGTCGCGATTTAGCTGATAGCCTAATAGAATCAATTTTGATCGATTTAGAAACGTGCCAAGACCTGTTGTTCTTTAATGGAATTACCGGGATTAGTATGGGGCTGAGCAGTCTTATAAGAGATAAATTTATAGAGCCCGATGCGGATGATCTTTTTATCGATATGGACCGAAAAATGTACTTGGAAGCTAGGCAGAGAAAAATAAATGATTTTGCAGAAGACTTTTCTGTCTTTTCATTTGGACTATATCTGCTCAATCGAAGCGCTAATACAAATTTAAAAATGGGTATATCACTTGATGAAGCAATAGATCTGGCGTTGAGCATTTGTGAAGAAGTTTACGCTCATCATTTCATTTTTGATGCAAGAAGTATTACATATACAAATTCCGTCCTGTATTTTTTAATATGTCAGGGGAAAAATAGAAAATATAGACAAAGAGCTAGTTCAATAACAGAACTGATTGTTGCGAAAATAATGATCGCTATAAATAATGATCCTAAATTGATCTATTACTTGGGAACGACTTTAGTCTTAACGAAGGCATTTGATAAAAAAAATATTATCTCAAATAGACTTCCTCAGATAGTACGCAAGTTGTCGAATAAGGTAATTCAAAACAATATCAGTGATGACGTGGATATAGAGCTCACTAAAACATGGGAAGGTATATTATTCTCTTCTTTGTATGAATATAAGTTAGAAGCAAAAAATGTAAATGATTGGCTCAATCATGTCGATCTATTTTCAGACAATCATAGATTAGTGAATGTAGATATCCGAAATCTGATTTTATGTGGATTGTCTACTATTAATATTAACAATCAAAATCTCTTCAGCCTATAAATGATTAAATTAAAGTCAACGTATAAAACGTACTAACAATAAATGATTTAGAATTATGCAAAAAATACCAAAAATTATTCATCAGATATGGTCGGGAGTTGATGAGCCCCTTCCTGAAGAATTTAGGTCTTTAGGAGAGACATGGAAGCGTGATTATCCTGATTGGGAATATCGTTTGTGGGACAACAAGAAAATGATTGAATTTGTAAAATCAGAGTATCCTGAATATTGGTTTGTTTATCAAAAATACCCTTTTAATGTTCAGCGATGGGATGCTATACGTTATTTGATTTTGGAGAAGATAGGTGGATTATATGTTGATTTTGATTACGAGTCGCTGAAACCAATGTGTGAAATATTAGAAAATAAAACCTGCTGTTTCTCTCTTGAAAAAGACGTAGGAGGTGGGCTTTTTAGAGTATTTAATAACGCTTTGATGGCAAGTACTCCCAATCATCCCTTTATGCAAAAGATTGTCAAATTCGTTTTTTCTAGGACGAACTTGATACCACAATATACTACCAAAAACTTGACAATATTCAATACTACAGGACCCTACGCCTTAATTCGCCTTTATGAAACATTAACAACGGCGGAAAAGGGCGATGTTTATCTTATTCCTGCCCAATTTGTTTCTCCGTTTACAGGGCTTGAGGCAGAAGAAGTGCGACTTGGGGTAGAGAATCAAGAGTTGGAAGACTGCCTAGACAATGCTTATGCAGTTCATTACTATGTCAGTAATTGGGTAAAGACAAATAATTAGAAACTGTTATTAAACTTATAGTAGACTGTAAACTTTTGTAGAATGAGACGATACTTATCCTTGTTATTCCTATTTTGTTTTTATACGCTGTCTTATGGACAAGGACAGCGAAACTATGCGCAAGAATTATTTAATTTATTGATGAATGGTAGATATTTCGAAGCCAAAGAGTTTAAGGTGCAGCATCGAGATCAATTACAACCAGATATAGACTTGGTCTATAATATGTACATGGCATCTGCATTTAATAAACCTGACAGTACTATTTACTACCTCGAAAAATTTCTAGGAGATCCACGGGGTGTTCGCACAATAGGGCCCGTAGTAGGTCAATACTATGTTGGATTATATGAAACCTATGCGAACAAACAACAATTTGATAAAGCCATTTCTACAGTTGAGCGATATATTAATTATCTGAAAGAAAATCCTTATTCTTTAGATCCCGAAGCCATAAAAAAAGAAATCGTCGGAGCACAAGGAAATATAACTTTATTTAAAGAGAAAATTAACACGGCATCGATAATTAGAATAGCACACGGTGAAAAAGATTATAAAATCAAACTCAAAAATGATCCGAACATTCGGTTTGATGCACTCTATAACGGTCATAATATAGAAACATATTTTGATAAGGGTACTTCAGATTTCTGCATTATGGAGAAAGAACTCGCTGATGAGATAGGGGTGAAATATAAACAAACTCAAGACAGTACCCGATTAATGTATGGCAAATTAATAAGAGCAATTGGAGGATATATCGATAGTATTGAACTGGGTGGTCTAAAGCTTTATAATATACCTGTAGTGGTATTCTTAGATAAATTTGCTTCATACTTACCGGGCCACTTAGATCCCGGTGTAAGACAGGATTTGCAGAATAACTTACTAAAGAGCAAACAAGTTCTATTTGGCCTTCCGGCAATAAGAAAGATAGGAGGCCGTTTTGAATTTGATTGGAAATCAAATACGCTCATCATTCGACAATCAAAAGATCCGAAAAATATCGCTAGTAACTTAAATCCAAATATGGCTTTTATTAACAACTCGCTATATCTTCACTTGAAAGTAAACGACACCGATTTTACGGGTTTTTTAGATCTAAGTGCCGATCACTACGTGTTTTTGACCTATCCCTACTTTTTTAAGTCAAATAGTGATTATGTCAACAATGACGCAAAAAAACAACCCTATACGCGTGTTGGATTTCTTGGGATTGAAGAAAATATAGAAAGGTATCGGGTGGAAAACCCAAAAATATATTTTGGCGGAAAAATGATTGATGCCAAAAATGCTCAAAGCGAAGTGTATACTGTAGCAGATATCAATAATTTTGACGGGGAAGTCGGCGTCAGGTTTTTTAAAAATAACTTTTCTAAAACTGTTATTGATTTTAATACAATGACTATACAATGTGAAGAATAAGAAAAATAAATTACTGAATAATATATACTTATGAAAATATACTTATCGTTTCTATTCCTCTTCTGTCTTAATATATTGTCGTATGGCCAAGTACAACGAAACTATGCGCAAGAGCTATTTAATTTAATGATGAATGGTAGGAATTTTGAAGCCAGAGAATTTAAAACACAACACCGCGATCAATTGCAACAGCATAAAAACGTAGTAGAATTAGTGTATAATATGCATATGTCACTTGCATTCAACAAGCCCGATAGTGCCATTATGTATTTTGAAGAATTTTTAGGAAATCCCTACCATGTTCGCGGTATTGGACCTATTGTGAGCTATTATTATATTCGACTATGTGAACTTTATGAAGACAAACAACAATTTGATAAGTCTATTTCAACCGTCCAGAAGTACATTAATTATTTGAAAGAAAATCCTTATTCTTTGTCGCCTGACGTCGTTAAAAAAGAAACCATTGAAGCACAGTATAAAATATCTTCATTGAAAGAGAGACTTGATCACGAGCCGATGAGGCGGATAGTGCGCGATAGCAAAGACAATCAACTAAATCTCAAAGATGATCCCCACATTCGATTTGATGCGTTATATAACGGTCATATCATAGAAACCTTTTTTGATACTGGACTTACCGCGTTCTGCAGTATGGAGAAAGATTTGGCTGATGAAATAGGCGTGAAATATAAACCTAGCAAGGACAGTATTCGTTTAATAAATGGTAAGCCAATAAAAGCAATTGAAGGGTATATTGACCGAATAGAATTGAAGGGAATAAAGCTTTATAATATACCTGTACTAATTTTAATGGATCGATTCACTTCGCACCTACCTAAGCATTCAAATCCTGATTATAAACAACGAGTTGGAGACAACTTACTGAAAAGTAAACAAGTTCTTTTTGGACTTCCCGCAATCAAGATGATAGGTGGTCAATTTGAATTTGATTGGAAATCGAATATGCTAATAATTCACGAAGCAAAAGATCAAAAAAAGCCTATAGCTAATACCTTGAAGCCAAACATAGCGTTTTTTAATAATTCTACATACCTTAATTTGAAAATACATGAGACAGATTTTACTGGCTTTTTAGATTTAGGTTCTGATCATTATCTGTTTTTAACTTATCCCTATTTTTTTAAGTCAAATTCTGCATATGTTAAAAATGATTCTCAAAAACAGCCCTATACACGCACAGGTTTTTTAGGAGTTCAAGAAAATATAGAACGTTATAGAGTGAAAAATCCGGTTATATATCTGAATAATAAAAAGGTCGCTGTCAATCAGCCTCAGAGGGAGGTATTTGCGGTAGCAAATATGAACAATTTTGATGGTGAGGTAGGGGTCGGATTTTTTAAAAATACGTTCTCTAAAACAGTTATTGATTTTAATAATATGACTATCGAATGCGAAGATTAAAAAAGTGTTCTGTCTGAAAAATTATTATGCCTTATTTACTTTAATAATTATATCACTAAAAAACAGAAAAAAATGAAAAAATTAAAAAGACTGAGGCTTGCAGGTTTCCAGCAATTATCTGCATCAGAAGAAGCCCAAACACTGGGCGGTAACAACAGCAATAGTTTAGCTGGAATTATTGTTGATAATGGTGATGGCACGCTGATCTATTCGTATAATGGCGACAGTAGTAAAATTAATCTGAATAATTCTGGTGGAATGGGTTCTATAGGCGGTTTTTCTGGTGGGAGTCCAGGTATGTTTAGTGCTTTTTCGGCAGGGGATTCAGGTTTTCCTATCTATCCGTATACGGGTCTAAGTGGTTATGGATCAGGTTATTCTGGAGGGTATAGTGGGTCTGGTTTTGGCTATTCAGGAGGACAATCTGGCGGTACTATATATCCAATCTATTCAGGCGGCTATTACGGTATCGGTTATTCAGGAAGTTTTGGTGTCTCTGGATATGGAGGATCTGGTGGAGTTGGTGGTGGCTATTCCGGCGGAAATTGGGCAATTTCCGGTTATTATGGGACTAGCGGATATGGAGGTGGTATAAAATATACTTTTTAACCTCGTTATCTTCACGAATTGCATAGCTCAAATTGTTTTTAAACTCTCTCGCTATTATAAATAGCGAGAGGGCTTTAACGAATTTACTTTTTGTAATTTCTTTATCTGATCAAATATTAACCGCCATTTAGTATGTTTTTAAAGTCATTTCCGCATGAATATCAATTGGATGCAAAAGACTGCGGTCCAGCTTGTTTGAAAATTATCGCTAAGTATTATGGGAAATATTATTCCCTGCAATATCTTCGTGATTTGTGCGGTATTACTCGTGAAGGAGTTTCGTTATTAGATATCAGCTATGCGGCCGATAAGATTGGTTTAAGAAGTATATCTGTAAAGGTAACGATAGACGATCTTGTTGCTCGGATTGTCTTGCCTGCAGTTATCCACTGGGATAATAATCACTTTATCGTTATTTATAAAGCAACAAATAAAAAAATTTATGTTTCCGATCCGGCTAAAGGGTTAACTTCTTATACGCAGGACCAGTTCAAGGAAAAATGGTATAAAAATGATGAACCTTATGGAATTTTAATGGTATTGGAGCCCATGGCTAATTTCCGACAGATTGAAGCCCACGAGAAGATCGAAAGATTGAAGAGTTTTGAAAACCTTCTAGGTTACTTTACTCCTTATAAGAAGGCTTTTGGTATTCTGTTTTTGATCATGTTCATTGCTACTATACTGCAGGCCTTTCTTCCCTTTATTGCCAAGGCGGTAATCGACACGGGTATACGCACGCAGGATGTAAATTTCGTATACCTAGTTCTCGGAGCTAATATTGTTTTATTATTGAGTATTACCTTATCCAATATTCTTCGGGATTGGATATTGCTTCATGTCACCACTCGTGTTAATATATCACTTATTTCCGATTATCTTATCAAGCTGATGAAGTTGCCAGTATCCTTTTTTGAAAACAAGCTGGTGGGCGACATCCTTCAACGTGCTTACGACCATGAACGCATACGTCATTTTATTATGAATAACTCCATGGGCATGCTGTTTTCCTCTATTACTTTTGTCATTTTTAGTGCCATTTTGTTAATCTTCAATAAGTCTATATTTTTTATATTTCTGGTGGGTAGCATCATCTATGTTCTATGGGTGTTTCTTTTTCTAAAAGTCAGGAATAAATTGGATTGGGAATATTTCGACTTGCTATCCAAGGATCGAAGCTATTGGGTAGAAACTATTGAAAATATACAGGAAATAAAAATTAATAATTACGAAGATACAAAACGGTGGAAATGGGAGGCCATACAGGCACGGTTATATAGGCTGAATGTTAAAATATTGAATATCAACAATGCTCAAATGCTTGGTTCTCAGTTTATCAATAACATGCAGAACATGGCAATTACATTCTTTTGTGTTATCGCAGTTATCCAAGGGGATATCACATTTGGAGTAATGATATCTACACAATTTATCATTGGTATGCTTAATGGACCCATTGCTCAGTTTGTAGGTTTTGTGCAGTCAGCTCAGTATTCCAAAATCAGTTTTATGCGTATCAACGAAATTCATCAACTTCAGGATGAAGATGATATGGTGTCCATATCGGCAAATAGTATGGAATTACCTAAGGATAAAAGTTTGAATGTTAAAAATCTTTCTTTTGCATACTCGCCACACGCGCCGCTTGTGTTAAAAGGTATTCATTTCACAATACCCGAAGGAAAGGTTACGGCAATAGTTGGCGATAGTGGCTGCGGAAAATCGACCCTATTGAAACTTTTATTGAGGCTTTATTTACCTTCTTACGGTGAAATTGCCATTGGCGATATGAATATCAACAATGTAAGCTTACGCCAATGGAGAGCGAAGTGTGGTAGCGTCATGCAAGAAGGCAAAGTATTTAATGACACTATTCAGAACAACATCGTATTGAATGAAGAAAAGGTTGATTATGAAGCCTTGCAGCGTGCGACAGATATCGCTAACATCTCTAAAGAAATCGAGGCTATGCCACAGGGGTATCAGACGATGATCGGAGAGATGGGGAGAGGTTTGAGCGGGGGACAAAAACAACGCCTGTTAATTGCTAGGGCGCTGTATAAAAATCCCGACTATCTGTTCCTTGATGAAGCTACTAATGCACTAGACACCATCAATGAGCAAAAAATAGTAACGGCACTAAATAATGTGTTTAAAAACCGTACAGTAATTGTAATTGCACACAGATTGAGCACTATAAAGAAAGCAGATCAGATCATTGTTATGAAAGATGGTCACATTATGGAATTGGGAACCCACGAAGGACTAATGGAAAATAGAAATCATTATTACGAACTAATACAAAGCCAATATGATCTTGAACCTGTTGAAATTGCGACCCAAGTCGAAGGATAATTCAAAGCGCAGTGAAGAAGTCAGTGACATTATAGATCGTATGCCTACTGCGTTCAGTAAGTGGGTTGCGGGTGCTATTATTTTATTTACAATTTTACTTTTCATTTTTGGATGGTTTATTAAATATCCCGATGTAGCAACTGGGCAGATAAAAATAAATTCCAATACAGCACCAGTGAAGCTCCCGGCGCATACATCCGGTAAATTAGAGATCTTGGGATTTAAACCTCAGGATAGGATAAAAGAAGGAGATTATTTGGCCGTTATACAAAATTCGGCGAATACAGCTGATGTACGTAAGGTCGCATCACTGATTCATAATTTTGATCCAAATAACCCGAAGCTATTTTCACGATCGATTCATTTTTTTCCCGAAAAGGTGTCATTGGGAGAGCTGAATATGAAATATTATTCATTCTTGTCTTCGTTAAAAAGTTTAATTGATTATTCTAATGATAATATTTATGAGCAACAACGTGTTGGTCTGAACGACGGCATCACATGGCGAAAGAAAATTTTGGATGAAGGAAAGAATGCCTTGAGTATATCAAACGAGAATATGGAAATCTCAGAAAAATGGTTGAATAAATATTCTTCATTAAATAAAGACCTTGTGACCACTTATGACTTAGAAATAGATAGGAGCCGAATAGATCTTCTTTCGGCTAGACAGAACAAGCAAAATCTAATTAAAGAAATCACTTCTATTGAAATGCAGATCACAGAGAGCGAGCACAGTTTGTCCCAACTGGCTGTTGAACGTAGAGAAAAAGAGCGGCAGCTTCATCTTGATTTGCTGGCTTCATATCATGATTTGAGTGATCAAATAAAAAAATGGGAACAAGTCTATGTGTTAAAATCACCCTTTGACGGTCAAGTGGAATTTTTGAAGTTTTGGTCGAGCAATCAGTTCGTTCAAGCTGGTGAAGATGTATTTGGTATTGTGCCTAAAGAAAATAAAGTATTGGGACAGGTGCTTCTTCCTGCTGCTGGTGCCGGTAAGGTAAAGGTTGGGAGCAATGTTTCCATAAAGCTGGATGATTATCCTTATGCCGAATTCGGCTCGATAAAAGGAGTGGTAAAATCAATTTCCCTTATCACCAATGAATATAAAACATCACAAAGCAATATCAATACCTATCTGGTGATGGTGGATATGCCTGATGGATTGGTAACAAATTATGGTGATAAACTGGATTTCAAATATGAAATCGGAGGACAAGCTGATATTATTGTAAAAGATCGTAGACTCATTGAAAGATTGTTTGATAATATTAAGTTCAATACAAAGTAAGCGTATAATTATATGAAATTCTTTCTATTCATATTCATAGGTTTCTCCCTGAGCAACTCATATGTCTATTCCCAGCATAAGAAACAGTTGGATTTATTCCAATGTATTCAGATTGCCTCTGATAGTTCTTTACAGGCTTTTATTACTCAAAATTATTATCAATCGGGTTACTGGGAATACCGTTCATATCAGGCCGCACGACTACCATCATTATCATTGAAAACAACTCCTGTCCAATATAATAGAAGTATTGTAAAACGTTATGATTTTCAAGAAAATATTGATGTTTACCGAATTCAGAAATCATTGTATTCATCGGGCGGTCTTCTTTTAAGTCAAAACGTTGATCTTACAGGGGGCACATTCTTTGTAGACTCTGAATTAGGCTACATGAAGAGCTACGGAAATAATAATTACAAGCAATTCAATGCCGTACCCATACGTATTGGTTATTTACAAACACTTTTTGGATACAATAGTTTTAAGTGGGAACGAAAGATAGAACCTCTAAAATTTGAGAAAGAAAAAAAGCTATTTCTGTATCGTCAGCAGGAAATTGCAGAAACGACAGTACAGCTTTTTTTCAATTATGCACAAGCTCAAAAAGAATATGAATTGGCATTTGAAAATTTGCTGTCAGCAGATACTTTATACACTGTTGGATTGGAGCGTCAAAAAATATCGGCTATATCGGAAGCTGACGTCTTAGCGTTAAAATTGGATAAAATTACCACATATAATACGCTTCAAAGTGTAGAGTTAGCACTAAAAGATGCGCGGTTTGCCTTTCTAACCTTTTTGAATCTTGACAGAGGTAAGGAATATTCACTCGATTTACCGGAGAATACTGAGGATATTTTTATTCCTATTGACAATGCGCTATTATATATTCAAAATAACAATCCGGACTATCTTGGTTATCAGCAGGAAATATTGGAAGGTGAACGGGAAGTAGAAAAAAGCCGTAAGTCAGTTTTTGATGCCAGTATTTCAGCCAGTGTAGGTTTTAATCAGGTTGCGGACCACTTTGGTGGTGCATACGATAATCCCCTTCGACAGGACATTGTTAGCATCGGCCTCACTGTGCCTGTTCTGGACTGGGGAGTGAGAAAGGGGCGAATAAATATGGCCAAAAGTAATCTAGCAGTAAGACGGTTATCTGTACAGCAGAAGAAACAAAATATTGAACAGGAATTGATTTCAACAATTGATAATTTCAATAATCAAAGGAGACTTTTAGGATCGGCGCATGAAGTTTTGACATTGGCAAACGATTCCTATCGAATCAACAGGAAGCGTTTTATCGTAGGAAAAGTTGACATGAGCACACTTAGTTTTTCATTAGAGCGATACAAAGAGGCGCAGCGCAACTATGTGAATTCACTAAAACATTATTGGGGGAGTTATTATAAAATCAGGAAACTGACTCTTTATGATTTTGAAAAAAAGAAAAATTTATCGGCCTTATTGGGACCGAAGACAACTAACTTATAAGAAAAATGGAAAGGCAAAAATATGATTATCTACTTATTGGGGCAGGTTTATTTAATGCCATTTTTGCCCGTGAGGCAAGCAAACAAGGGAAGAAATGTCTTGTGATTGAAAAAAGGGAGCACATCGGAGGCAATCTATATTGTGAGAACGTAGAAGGCATAAATGTACATAAATACGGGGCTCATATCTTTCACACGAGTAATAAACAGGTCTGGGATTATATGAATGAATTGTGTGAGTTCAATCATTATGTAAATTCTCCCTTGGCCAACTATAAGAACGAATTATACAATCTACCGTTCAATATGAACACATTTAACCGTTTATGGGGATTGAATACACCTGAGCAGGTTAAGGAGAAAATAGAAGAACAACGACTGAAAATTGATAATCCCGCAAATTTTGAAGAGCAAGCGTTATCTCTGATAGGTAAGGATGTTTATGAAAAGCTGATAAAAGGATACACAGAAAAACAGTGGGGGCAAGATGCCAAATCATTACCTGCCTTTATTATTAAGCGAATACCAATACGATTTACCTTCAATAATAATTATTTTAACGATATCTACCAAGGAATACCGAAAGGGGGATATAATTCAATTTTTGAAAAATGTTTCGAGAATTGTGATATCTATACTAATACAGATTTTTTCGCGAACAGAGATCTTGTTAAATTGGCGAACAAAACAATATTTACTGGAATGATAGATCAGTATTACAACTACTGTTATGGGCAACTCGAGTATCGCTCATTAGATTTCGAGCATGAGGTGATGGATATTGACAATTTTCAAGGTAATGCCGTTGTAAATTATACAGAAAGAGAAATACCTTATACACGCATTTTAGAACATAAGCATTTTGAGTTTGGAACTCAACCAAAGACTGTAGTTACGAAAGAGTATTCTCGGGAATGGCGTATTGGCTTAGAGGCCTATTATCCCATTAATACTGATGAGAATCAAAAGAGGTTTGCACAGTATGAGATTCTGGCGAATCAAGAAAAGAATATTTACTTTGGTGGTAGACTTGGTGAGTATAAGTATTATGACATGGATAAGACGGTAGAAGCGGCATTCCGATTATTTGAGAAGATGAATAACTAACTAAAAATGCCACAAATCCGGTTCAAAATTTAGAACCCGTTATATTCCGAGTCAGTATCTATCCAAGTGTACCCTTAACGGTGTGTAAAGAAGTTTTTTATTACGGCTTATTTCTACGATTTTGTAAACTAGGTTTTTATAGTAACATCTCGTAAAGCACTTTTCGATATCTACCATATAGCGCTTACGTACAACTTATTTTCCTCAGATAGGCAAGTTTATAGTCATACTTTTGTTCTACACATAAAAGCAAAAGAATATGGCAAATCAATTTTTAATTAAGAACACGATGCAAGATATGAGAAATCTTTCCACGGTCAAAATTGATGGATTGGAAGGGAACAAACCAATTTACGAGGAAGTACAGGTGTTAGGCTATTATGAAAAGGGTAATACACCTGGTGTTTGTTTAATTGTGACAGAATCACAATTTCGGGCCCCGTCTAAGGATGTGATGTGCGCCTTTAAAACAAACACTACACATCAGCCAGACTTTATGCAGCCTTTTTATTATTTGTTTTACCAGCAGGCTAAAAAGAAATTATCTACTGGTATCCCTTGCTATTCGAAAACTTTTTGTTGCTCGGTATAATAAGTAGTTCTGCCGCCAATTTTGGTTTGTAATATCTTATTGCCCTTACCATCAACCTTCGCATATTTGTTATGGACTTTCATAAAGTCCCTTATCTCCCCGTTAATGATTGCAGGATGCTCTTTTAGAATCTGCTGTTCGGCATTTTCCAGTACCTCCTTAATTGCTTTGGCAAGATGTTGTACCTTCTTTTCGGGGATTTTGTTTGAAATTGAAAGCGGCGATATCCCTGCTTCATAAAGGATTTCGTCAGCGTAGGCATTTCCAATACCACCAATGACATTTTGGTCCATCAGGAGAGTTTTAATTTTGACCTTACTTGATTGCAATAATTCGGAAAGTAATTTTGGGCTTAGCTTTGGAGAAAGTGCATCCATAACGTTTGCATGTTCAGGATTCAATTCTATATGTGCCATCTTCTGAAAGTCAGTAATGGATAGCGTTTCACCATCCTTAAACTTCATGGAAACTAATGCATACTTTGGGTTTTCGTCCTCCGAATATACCAGTTTGCCATGCAACATTAGATGAACCGACAAGATAGCATCTTTGCCAAAATCAAAAAAAAGCCTTTTACCTTCCCGATAAACTTTGGCGAGTTTTTTGCCCTCTAAAGTTTGCAGATCATTCAGGCTGACTTTTGTTTTTTGTTTGTTGTGGATGGCAGCTTTTTCAAGCACCTTACCTTTAAGTATTTTTGTGAGATTTTTGCTAAAAACCTGTAGGTCTGGTAGTTCTGGCATAGTCGTCGATTTTAATAATTTGTGCTTCGTTACTTTCTATTTTCCTCATTTACCTTTTTAAAATGCTCCCTCGCTTTTTTTAGGCCGGTTGCTATAGCAATTCCTTCTTCGGCGCCTTCCTCAAGCAAAGCATTTGCGATTTCAGTTGCTTTCTCCCGGATGTTGACCGGTTGATTTTTATATGATGGTGGATAATCTCCATTATACCAAGGCATAATTCCTCCTTTTTGTATTTAGAACAACATCAGAATAGTGATAGTTTTCAAACTCTATTGGTTGGCGGTTGTTCTATTCCAAAACCATTTATTATGACAGACAATAAAAATAAAAAAGATGCAAGGGACCGCAATCAGGTAGCTGGCGGTGAATCTTATGAGGTAGATTATTTGGCAAAAGAACTTGGCGTAACCCGGCAGCAAGTCGAAGAGGCAATCAAAAACGTTGGCAATGGTCGTGAGGATGTTAAAAATTATTTGAAAAATAAAAAATGAAAATATGGCAGCTATAGCAACATTCACTGGAATTCCGGTGACAAATAACATAGGAGTAGAAAAATACTGTGATTTTGAAGTAGGACAGGAGGGGCAAAACGGACCATATGCCCGAATTACGATGGATGGCTGCCAGCTGATCCTAGATGAAGATTTTGGTTTTATAGAGGGCGATCTTGCGGAAGAATGGAGGGAACCCGCTATTGCCAAACTTCTTCTTTTACTGGAAGTAGACCGAAACCGAGATGGAACTTTGAGCTAGCTAATTTGTTCATTACTTTTCTCAAGTTTAATTATGATATTCAGGTTACAAGGACTCTACTATTTATTAGCGGGAATTTGCCCCTTAAAGTATTGACCATGCACCGGTATGAATAGTATGGAAAGATAAAAATAAATATGACTGGTATTAAGAAATCCAAAAATGAGCTGTTAAAAGAGGCTCGATTGCAGGAGCTCGAAGGTAAAACCGAAGATGCCATCAAAAGCTACAACCTGGTTATAAGTAAAGACCCATTGCAAGCAGGGGCATATAACAGATTAATGATTCTCTATAGAAAGCTCAAAGAATATAAGAAGGAGCTAGCCCTTATTAAGCAGGCTATTGCTGCCTATGAGAAGGATTTTAAAGACGATCAACAGACCTGGAAGAAAGCAAACAGTAAGTCCGCACGCCTCAGTCTTAGTTTAGCTAAATCTATGGGGCTCCTCAACGATAAAGGCCTCCCTGTATATGAAGAATCTCAGATCATCAGCTGGAGGAAACGAATGGAGACCGTACAGAAAAAAATTAAGACACCTGCAAAGCCACAAAAAAGAAACCGACAAAACGTTTAAAAAAGCAGAGTTAAACGCACCAATAACCTCGAAATTATCTATTATCATCTTTTCTCCATTTTAGCTCTCCGTGTTGAATCATTCCGATGTATTTTTGAACATGGTCGTCGGTCAGTAGGCTGTTTTCCTCAATATGATAATCGAAATTCTTAGCATACTTGTCGTGCTGGATGCTGCCTACATAAGCGTTGTTCAGATAAATGTGCCAAAGACTGTATTTTTTCGCGCGTACTTCGACAACCTGGCACACGCCATGGTGGTAAAATAGCTCCGGTACATCGCTATCGAATCGCATGATCAGTGCATCGATACATGCTTCCTTTATATCATCTGCAAGTTCTCCAAACGCAAGTTCCCAAACTCCCTGAGACTTCCTGAAAACGTAAAAAGCAAGCCCATTTTTGTTGTAAAGATGATAGTCTTTCATGCCCATGCTTTTATCATGCACAGTCATTTGGACATACATAACGCGATTTCGGCAAAAGGCTTCAAGAGGTTTCATAGATCAAAAATACTAATTAATTTAGTAAAAAAGCAAGCCAAATTGTAGCAATTGAAATTTTTGAAATTTATCGTATCCAGGAATTCTCTTCGGCATCTTTATCTCCAGCCATAACAAGTACCGGAACTTTAATCTATTTAAGCATATGAGAAGCCCGGCTTGTTCAACACTATCTTGTTGGATTTTTTTATGTCCCATTAGAGACACTTCCTGCGTGTTATTATTTTGCAAATAAATCCTCTCCGATGAAATTATAAGCAGATAATTTCATCGGAGAAGCAATTCAAACAACCGATCCTGATTTATTGACCTCAGTTTAAAATTTTTGTCAGGTCTACTAACTCAAAACTTTTATCCATTTCGAAAAATGTTCTAAATATCGCGGCGTGTCCAGTACCAACCAGGATGAATATGGTTTTTGTGTCTGGCTTTAATTGATTCTGAATATTTGAGTACATGACTAAATTTCTTTTGTACCAATCGGTAACCAGTCTAGCCCCAAAATAATCTTTCCCAATCATGATTTTGTTTGCGAATGAAAAATAAAAGCCGAGGTTATTATCTAATTTGGATTTTTGATTCAAGCATAAAAATACCTTGCTCAGATCTTCTTTTTCTAAACAATCATCCGATAAGGATTTGTTTATTTCGTCAAATTTCTTTTTTAACTCAGGATTCGAATTAACCTCTTTTAGCAAAATATCGAATCGCATTTCTATCATACTGTCAATAGGGAACAGTTCCTGATGATTTAATTTTTTTGCCAGTCGGAAGGCCAACTGAAAAGTTTCGCCTTCGGTATAGTATCGCTTCATCCGTGCATTTTTTATCGTATCTGTGAACTCATGATATTTGTTCTTTAGATAGGACTGGTAATTTGTATTGAGTTGTTTCTTCTTATTGAAGCTGCTTTCAACAAATATCTGGTCAGGTCTATAATTAGAAGCATAGATTTTTTCCACTATATTATCCAGATCCTGCTGGCTTTCTTTGGATAAGATATTTCTTTCCTTGGTTTTAATCATATCATTTCCGGGATTATTGAAATGGTAGGTTCCTAGTAAAATTACCTTTATTTTTTCTTGAGCATTTACAAAAGAGGATTGAAAAATGACGAGTAAAATGATTGGAAATAATTTAATAAAATTTGAATTTTGCATATTTTTTGAAAAATGAATTGATTTGCGAAATTAATAAATAAGCATTAATACTAAAATGTCGCTTGGTGCTGTAAGATAATGGACATAGGAAATCCTCCTGATCGCAAAGTAATCTGCTATGTTTTATGGATTTTTTAGCTGAAGTAATGATGAGTAAACACTTGTACCATAGTGAATAATAACAAAGCGATTACGAATCGTAAATTGTGGGTAACGAATATTAAATTGTCCGTGGGCTAAATAGAAATACTTCCTTTTATTAGCTTCATTGAGCATGAATTTTAGCAGGATAACGAATTAATGTATTTCAAAAGAGCACGTCTTGCTTATAATGCCTCCCTTAACGGATATAAGGAAGGCTTTGGTTTAGTTGTCTATTTCATTACTAGATTACGATTGCGATTAAATCAGTTACGTTTCCCATAAATAATTCGTTCTCTGAGACTTTTCGGTATCTCCCATATACCGCTAACATACCACTTATTTTCCTCAGATAGCCCAACCTGCAGCCATACTTTTGCTCTATACATAAAAACAAAAGAATATGGCAAATCAATTTTTAATTAAGAATACGATGCAATTGATGAAGAATTTAAGTTCTTCTGAAATCGCTACATTGGAAGACGGAACCTATGCCGGAGTACAGCTATTAGGCTATTATGAAAAAGGGGATACGCCCGCGCCTATTATATATTATCTAGCGCCAACGACCCCAGACCCTGGGATTGACGACGGCGGAAGTGTAATTGTTACCACGGTCGGGAATAAACTGGTTCATCATTTCGATATAGTTTTCCCCGAATATTTTGGGGCAAAAGGAGATGGCGTAGCAGATGATTCAAACGCTATTATTAAAGCAAATAGATACGCCATAAAATGGAAGTCAACAGTTTTTGAATTTCTTCCAAAAACGTATAGTATAGGAAAATTTTCAACGCCCAACAACATACTATTTTTGATGGCAACCAACCTTACTGTAAAGGGGAATGGAGCAAGTTTGAAATTGCAGGACCATGTTTTGGATACTGCTGCGGCAAATGTAAGATTCATTTTTGCTGAGAGTCCGATTAATAATTTTAAAGTCTTCAATTTGACAATAGACTTTAATGGACTGAATAACTTCGTTCCGGGAGCGAAAATGAATTTTTGCATTGCTATTGGGTGTTTGTATAATTGTGACGGAATCACAATTTCGGGAAATACAATTCTAAATAATCCAGCTCGACAAAGTCTTTTATTTGGTGATGGAGCTCCAGGTAGGGTTGCAAAAAATATCGTTATAACGAAAAATCTCTTTAAGAATTTTGGTAACGGGATTAGTGGAAACAATGCCCAAACTGATCACTCTGTCATCTATTTGTGTGGGGAGAACCCAATAGTCACAAACAATAGTTTTATTAATGAAAGAGATTTTATTTCAGAAGGACTTATCCCCTTGTCAACAGCTATTGAATTGCATTCCTCATCTTCTGTAGTGACAGATAATGTTATAAAGAATTTCAAACAGGCATTTGTCATTGCCGCGATTAACGAAAACCAAAAAAGTTCGATATATGCCAATAATGTATGTAATAATATCGGTAGGCTGGCAGAAATATGGTCAAGAAATAATTGCGTGCTGGACGATATTCTGATTGCGGACAACATTGTCACACAATCCTATTATCTTCCTCTTATTGATGCCTATACAAATACGCTTACTCCAGTAGGTATGATTGTTATCGAAAATAATATTGTCGAAAATACGAGAGAGCGATCAACGAGTCTTTCAAATCCATCATTTTACGTTAAGAACGTCAAAAATGTTATCATACGAAACAACCAGCTAAAGAAAATTCCAGGTGGCTTGGGTTTGTTTAATGGCAGTGCGGATATTGATATCACCGTTGATGTTTCCAACAACTCATTTACAGATTGTGGTAATACCGATCATACTGCCGCTTATATGTCACATCGTGGGTTTCTTTTCAATTTGGGTAAATTTAAAGAGGTTCATTTCTATGGTAACAGTTTCTATAAAACCGAAATCAATAAGAGTTATATCTACTATATGTTTCAATCAGATTCCGCCGTTGACGTTTTGCACGTAAAAGAAAATATGTCGCCGAATACTAATGACATTCAAGTGCATGCAACAGCAGCATATGGTGAAATCATGATTAAGCATACTGGCAGCTTAGATCCTAGATATATTCATCTTAGGGCATCATTTGGAAGCAGTATAATGAATATTTCTTCCAATGTCCAATGGGAGAAAATAGGAGGAAGCCTAAGTTGGGACGGTTGGCGTAAAATTAGCTATGCAGACAATGTGCCTACAAATGGAAATTATGTTGCCGGAGATCTGGTGTATAATAATTCAATTACAGCTGTAAATCCTGAGTTAGGATGGACTTGTATAACCAGCGGTGCCCCAGGCGTATGGAAGGCCATATAACTCGGATGCGCTAACAAAGATATCCTCTTTATAGGTGATTTTCTTAAACTGCTAAGCTTCCCTCAGTTCCTCGGAGGGAAGTTTTTTGTTTAATAGCTTTTCTATTTATAACTAAAAGGTTGATGACCAATCTATTTGCCCACTTTAAACGTGAAATGTGGAAGAGAAAGAAATTGACGGCTATAATTTTAAATAGCCTGGTGAAGAGTGCATTAGGTTGTTCTCCACCAGGGTTCGTAACCGACTTTTCGGTATCTCCCACATACCGCTTACATACAACTTCTTTTCCTCAGATAGCCCAGCCTGCAACGATACTTTTGCTATACACATTTAAATTAAAGAAATATGGCAAATCAATTCTTAATTAAAGAGACTATGCAGTTGATGAAGAATTTAAGTTCTACTGAAATCACTGCATTACAAGACGGAACCTACGCCGGTGTCCAATTATTGGGCTATTATAAAAAAGGGGATACACCTGCGCCTATTATATATTATTTGGCACCAACTGGTCAAGATCCCGGCCCAAATGATGACGGTAGCATCGTCGAAATTAATGGTAATAAATTAGTGCATAAATTTGAAGAAATAGATCCTCTGTACTTTGGTGCCAAGGGAGATGCTTATTCGGATGACGCAGAAATAATTGAAAAAGTGTTGCGAAAAGAATTGCGAGTGAGAAATTCTAAAAATACCTTTTTGTTAAAGAGAGCAATATCTGCCACTAGCTTAAAAATTGACATTGACTGTTTAAATCTAAAACTAGATGCAAATCCGATTGGAAAGCCTTACATAACATTTAATGAATCGAGTATTAAGAACGGACGGGTTATAAACACTGTAAATATAAACGAGTTGTCAACATCATTAATACTTGACGACATCAATGGTATTAGGGTGGGGGATTTGATGGTTATTAGATGTATACCTCAAACATCTGGAAATATTGTTGTTGGCAGAAATTATGTTATTAAATCGGCCGGAGGAAATTTTATAGCCGCCGGTGCTCCTGACAACAATGTAGGAACTAGCTTTAAAGCAACTGCTGCAACACCAGATTATGGAGCAGGGGGGAGTCTATTAATTTTGTGGGATTTTGATCCGAGACCAGGCGAGACCGATGTTACATTAGGTGAGACACATCGAATCATTTCCATTACAGGTAATACTGTTACATTGGATATTCCGATTATGACACTGTTTTCGTCAACATTCAACATTTCCTACGACATCTATAGGCCGAAAGAGTTTAGAATTAATAGTTTATCGATGTTTTCGGATTCTACTGGATTTTTTGGTGGATTGTCAGTTTCGTACAAGACTGGCGAAATTACAAATTGTCAACTCAGCAAGGTAAGTGGGCTGGCGGGTATTTCGGTTAATACTTGTTACAATTTAAATATTGATAATACACATATAAGTGATGGCTATTATCCTGGTACAGCAACATCATATGGAATACAGGACAATGGAAGCACCCGCGTCACGATTATGAATAGCTTTTTCTCCAATAACAGGAGAGCAGTAGACTTTAGTGGTGTAATCCCTAGTCATTTAGGTACAGTACGAAATTGTAAAGTATCTTCAAATACTGCATCAAACTATAGTGGATCTTGCTTAGGCAGTCATGGTGGTGCTGATTTGACCACATTTGATAGTAATGTTTGTATTGGGGGAATTATTGGGATTCAACTGCGTGGTGGACGGGCAAATATTAGAAATAATCTATTTATCGGTAATTTGATTACCTGCATATCGATATCATTCTCCAATTCAGTGACTATCGAGAATAACCAAGTATCCTATAATAGAGATTATACTAATCAAACGCCAGGTTTTTTTGTGCAAACAAATACTACCACTACATTTAATAAGTACAAACCTCTGATTATAAAAGACAACAGTTTAAACGATATTAGGGTTGGGGTAATTGGGTGTAATACTGCCGAGAATAGTTTGATCGAGGGAATACAATTGATTAATAATAATATTGTACTTCGTTCGAATATAACAACGAATAAAATAGGGTTAATTGTCAATCAATCAGAGGGTTTATTGACTTTGAGAAGGGCAATAATAAAAAACAATTGTATTAATACGCTTTCGGGAGTTTATTCTGATATTGTAGGCGGTTTTATTGATAACATGTTTAACTATGGTGATATTTGCCGCGCTATCGTAGTGTCTGATATAGTTAAATGGGCAGGCACAGGGAACATTTCCGAGATTTCTGTTTCAGTAATACAACAAAATATCCATAACAGAGACAATACGGCAAAGGGAAGTATCACCTTTACTGTCTCAGGAGGCTCCACAGGAATTAAAGTACAAGGATTTTTGAGGCCGCCTCAAAATGTAATTGATCTCTATTCGCATGAAGGAAATTCTATGATGATGTCTGCTACTGGAGAATTATACATTGGACATGAGCTTGGAGATAATTATTCAAGGTTCTTCCCCGAAGGTACCTATACCGTAAGCTTCAATTTGAATTATTTATTACACCCTTCATATACTTACTAAAATGGCAAAACCTAAATATATTCTTACAGGAACACTCGCTGAGCGTCCTAATGTTACTACTGTTGGATTCGAGTTCTTTAATACAACAACTGGTATACTTGAAATTTGGAATGGCACTACATGGCAATCCTGTGCCCCAGTCCCTAATGCCGATTTAACCATAAAGGGTCTGGTCACTAAGGCTGCGGCATCAGGAAATTCAGCTACGGAGCCGAGTGCAATCTACACGCAATCTGAAATAATAAGCATATTGACAGAGCTCCGCGACTTAAAAGCAAAGTTAAGGTCCGCGGGGATTTTAGCCACATGATTGAGAGACCACTATCGCTGAAATTGATTGATATTTTGTCGAAATATCTTATTGGGAATTCACGAAGATAATCGTGGTAGATAATTTAAACTATTAAACCTGCTATTTAACGAAATGCAGGTTTAATAATTTAAATTCTATAATGATTGAATGACTTGAAAGGAAGGTATTAAGCTGTTTCAGTGCTTTTTAAGATTCTATATTGCAAGAAACTAAACATTGAAATGGAGCCGAAGTATAACATCGCTATTGAAGCTGCGGAAATTATGTTCTGATTTTCAGTGTAATGTAGTAATCCGGTGAAAAATGCAGAAATAAAACCCAACGGCATTAATACTGATAACCCAATGATCATGATCAGGCCTGTGATTGTATGCCTATTAATAAACGAAATTATAACTTCAATCTGTTCCTTTAAAAATTTATTAAACTCGTATGAAAGCGCTTTGATAAATTTTGAAAATATACGAGAAAACGGTTGCAATAGATTTTTGTCCTTGATAAAACGAATCAATCCTATTAAATGCTTAATGAGAGAGACAATAGTATTAATCTTGGTCAGAAAAGGGAAATGGTCAACAATCAAGCTAGCAGTTGGCTCAAAAAGTTCTTTAAATAATTTTTTCATGTTTGTTTTTTTTTGATTTTAAAACTAAGTCTTGTATTCAAGTCATTGATTATATTAAACACATCGATCATGGGAGTTCAACACAGATTGTTTGTCCAGTTTCCAACTCAATACTTCATCTCGATAGATAGAAGAATATCTTTATAGTGTATACTGTTTATTAAATTTTTATTTAAGATACTTAAATAAACCCCTCGCTCAAAACTGTTATTTCACGGTTGCTTTTTACTTATTGGAATGTGCTTGCAGTTTGTAAGATCTTTATTAAAATACTGGTCAATTTGCTAGCAGATTTTGTACTACCTGTATTTAAATCAGACTTAAAGTTGTCAAACTGCTAGTATTTGTTTTTTTGTAAATTTTTATTTTTTTAGGGAGGTAGGTAAGTAATTTTCTGTCAGCAGCTCAATTTTCCCTTCCAAGATCAGATGATAGAAGTTTTCGAAACAATCCTGATAGGTTACATGTTCGAGCGATTTTATTTCATTTTGGATTTGATCTTTGGGCATTGTGCTATAGTGCTTATAGTCGTCAGTTTCCATTACATAGTCATCAAACCATTCATCATCCAGATACTTGTAAATATCATTTAAGTTTGCTACATCCTGACTTGTTTGAAAACAAGGGTGAAACCAAATCCAAAAATTCTCCTGGTCTTTATAGGGATCTGGTAGAGGTACAACCACAGTACCGCGGAATAAATCTCCAGGATGTTCCTTATACCTGAAGTGGGTGAATTTTTCGCTCAAATTTTTCATGACATTCATTTGGTCGGAATGCCACAAATGTCGTTCCGGAGAGATTAGAGTGGCGTCAAAGTCAATTTTAGAATGCCATTTTTAAACAAATGAACAAAGTTATTCTATATTGTTTATTTCATGACAGGCAAAGCCCTTAATATTCTAGCCCATCTGGATACCCCGTAGCGCCAAGAAAAAAAGCTATATGAACAATCGTTATATGGAAACATAAAATTACAACTATAGTTAAAGGCCTAAGGGTCTTTAAATCAATTCCAAGTAAAATAATTTGAGTAAGGTATTTATCGTAGCGTATACCGAATGCTAGCGTAAAAATAGATTGTAGAATTAAGGAAATCCCTAATAGAACCTTTGTCAGTTGGCTATCTTGTAGTGAACCAATATTATTCAATACCAATATATCCGTTATTATGAAAAGTATTGAACCAACAACCAAACACAAAAATAAGCCTTTGTCTCGGACTGTATTTTTTACAGTCGCAATACTAAGTTTTTCCAAATATTTTTCCAATCCAATATTTTTACGGGTTAGTCCACATATTCCGCCGTACATCAATATTAAATATACCATTACGCACGGAAGCAAAAGTATCAATATGGTGATCGTTTTGGTATTCATTTCCATAATAGGTTAGCTATTTTTAAATATTACGCCAAACTTCCTTTTAAAAAGGTGCCGCGCAATGCGATTATTTTATTGTTGCAATTCCAGTTTTCAATTGCTAGGCATTTCTTTACAAAATGGGCTCGGAAGATCATCGACAATTTAATTGTTAGATCTGATATATTTCATTGCCCTCAGAAGCATAGGAGCCACTATAATTCAATTCATCATTTAGCTCTATAGCAAAAGTTTTTGTGAGATATTCTAATTCTTCCATTAAAAAGGCCACTAAGACAGTTCGGATCTGTTCTATTTTATACTCTTTGGAATTTATAGATGCCACTAAGTACCTGTCTTCTGTTTCTTCCATTGGGGAAAGAGAGATACGATCGTTGTTGACTGAGTAGATTTCTATCCTGTCGTTGTCCGAATCTGTATTAAAAAACAAGTATCGACTTTCATAAAAGGAGGCCGAGCCTACTTCATTTTTTAACTTCCCACATATCCGGAACGAAAAGTAGTCGGGCAAATTCCCGTCGGATTCATAGATAACATCTGAATTCTGATTAGCTAAAAGGAGCACAAGATAAGGTGAGCGAAGTACTTTTTTTATCTCATTTAGAATAGTATAGAAGTCTTTTCTATAAAATGGTGCAAACGCAATTCTAAATTCTGAAGGCTTATTACAGACCTGATGAAAAGTTTTTAGCTTGGCTTGAAGAGATTTGTACATTGGGTATTTTGTTGGTTTAGTTATATAATTTTAAGCTATTCATTATGACAATTTGTTGAAAGTCATGTTAAGATAATAATTCTACTGGAGAAATAAAATTATAAACTTTAAGACAGCTGGTCATACCAGGATTTCAGATCAATGCACATATCAAAAGTGTCAAGATACTTTCAGAAGTGGTGGCTTGTGGTTCGTTGGATGATAGACTTCCCTAATTACTTAGTGATCCATTGAACCGCACCATAGACGAGACCAGCTACTTTCCGTTTACTTTCCTTGATGAGCGGCTTGCATATTATCGTCACAAGGCATTGAATGGTGGTTTTTACCATAAAGTACCATCGTTGGTGCTGAACGAGCCCGAGGCACACTACAAACATATTTCTATTCAGACCGAGGACGATGTGTTGTCAGATCGGGGTTGTTCAAACACTATATCCCGCAGCTCTATCAAGACACCTGTGCTATGACAGGCATGCGGATGTGGTCTACTTTCAAGTACAACTTTATTGGTACATGTCATATTTTGCTAGTAGATTTCGTATTACCTGTATTTAAATCAGACTTATTTTGTCAAACTGCTAGGATTTTTTTGTGTGAAATTTTGTTGTTTTCGAGGGTGATGAAGATGTTAAACAAAAAAAGTAAATTTAATGAAGATAAAATGAGCATGAATAACACCCGACTCTTCCAATTGATAATTCTCTCAATTTTCATAGTTCTTGCGTATGGTTGCGATTTTATAGCCGCAGGTAGTAATCTCATGGCAGAAAGATACAAATTTGAGGTTTCAAAAGATTCACTGATGCACAGAATTAAGGTGTTTTATCATGATGTTCAGTCTGTTGTACTGAGCGAGCCCGAGGAGGATGTCTATGTCAGGTCTGGATTGTTCAAACGCTATATTCCACAGCTGTACGTTGCTATTACCCGAAGCTTTTTCTTCGTTGAGATGGTTCTCCAGTTCACCATCCATCATTTATTCCAATAGATGCTGCATTAATGGCGCTAGAGCGCCATCGTTGGGAGACAAACTTTTGGCTTCGTAAAGACCTTGCATGGCTTCTGCCTTGAAGCGTTCAAACGGCGAAGCCCTTGAGTGTCTTTAAAAACAAACACGAACGAAAAATCGAATGGGTCTTTTTCTTTCATGACCGTGTCATTTGAATAATTGAATATAAATAATCTTATTGAATTATTCCTCTGACACAGTTCATGTTACAGTCTCTAATGCTAAGATAAGCTGTAATCGCTAATACTTAATCTGACAAATTTGGTTAATTTTTGTTTTCGGCTCCAGGGTTTATAGGTACAAAAAAGAGTTTGTTGATCATTTTTTCCTTAGCCAAAGGTATGGCATCTGTAAAGGTTTGTATAGGTGTTTTACCATAAAAATGACGGCCAGAATGTGCTCTTATATTATTGTAATACTCCAACCAAAGATCGACATCAGCCTGAAGCTCATCGACTGAATTATACATTTTCTTACGGAAGCCAATAGCGTAAAACTCTTCCTGCATAGTACGATGAAAACGCTCGCAAATTCCATTGGTTTGCGGGCTTTTTGCTTTAGGGCGAGTATGGTCTATGTCTTCAATAGAAAGATACAGTTGGAATTCATGATGCTCCCTGGCGCCAAAGTATTCTATACCTCTGTCTGTCAATATACGCAGCAGGGATACATCCGGGGAATGGAAGAATGGAACCACTTTGTCATTGAGCATATCAGCTGCGACTAATTGTTACTGTCAGATTAAATCTTAGCTTCTACATCTGAAGTAAAGGAACTTTCAATCCAATTTACATGTAAAATTGTGCAACAACACCATCAATCAGATCTTCGTAAGTTAAAATTTCAACATCTCTATATTCTGCCTGTAGTGCTCTCCATTCATCGCTAGAAAAGTTCCAACGTCTACCCACAATCAGAATTCTTTTAGGATATAGGACTTTGATCCCATATTGCGCTTCAACCCAGTTCCTGTTATTGGGATCTTCAAAATAGTGGGAATATACTCTTGTTTGTGAGATATAAGATGATAATTCTGCAGAAAACGTTTCTCTATTTTGTCTTCCTACTACAGTAACTGTTTTGAGGTTCGGTAATTTAAATTCTACAATGTCTGCAAACCCATTAGGCTTAACAATAAAAAAATCGGGTTTTATGGCTGGTTTATTGACAGATTGCCATTCGCAGGTTTTTTGAGCAAGAACCTTTGTGGCGAATAACCCCATGGTTAATATAAATTGATTTTTTGGGTCTTCCAAAAATGAGGTGATAGTAATTTCGGTAGTAGTCTTAGATCCGATAAGCTCAACAAACCTGTTTATTTTCGGAAGTTTCTCAAATTTATAGTCGAGGTTTTCAGGCTGTGGATATTGAAAATGGGCATCATGCTCGATCGATGAGACCACGGGACTAATATTAATAGACAGCAATTCTGATTTCGCATAAGATTTAGCCACAGTTAATGGAAAAATATCCATCCATTTTATATGCCTTGTTTTTAAGCCGTTCTCGTCTGCATCATAGAATCTCCCATTTACAATTCTTGAAAATTGTCCTTCAGGAATTATGTAGGAGGGGGAATTAATACCAATTATTGCATCCTGGGCCGCAAAATTCCACTTCAGATTAATCAATTCATCCATCCCTTTGTTGGTTGGTAAAAGCAAATCTTCAATATATGGAGGTAAAGGAAAGTTTAAGCCTTTAACTGTAGAATCATATTTGAATCCAATAATTGCTTCCAATAGAGAGTCTGCTTTGTTTGAATAATCGTGATAAGAAACGGCAATTTCCCGGTCATCAGATAAAAAATCAGTTGACTCCTTTCCAAAATATTCAATTGCCAGATGATTTTTACCGAAATATAATGCTATTCGTTCCGGCTCCAATAAAAACGCTGGAAATGTTTTAATAAGCTGAGGATTTGCTTTCAAATATTTTTCTAACGGACGATAATATTTCTCAGCCATAGAGTTTACTACTTGGAAACATGTGCTTTTCGGGCTATTTTCTATTTTCTCACTTTCCATTTTAAAATTTTGGATCCATTATTAAGTTAATATTGCAATATACAAAATACGTATTTCTTTAAATGACTTTTTGTTCCGTAAACGATTAAAATAAATCAACCACATTTTAAATGAAAAGACGCTACAAAATAGCGTCTTTTACAAATGCCTTTTGGTTATTGACTCCGTGCTTTCTTATGGAATCTTTGAAAACCATTCATAATCTGATATTCTAATCTCCAAGCTCCTGCAGTTCTTCAACAGTAAGACCGTAAGGACTGATAACCCCACCCTCTTTACTTCCTTCAGCCATTCGGATAGTTCCAGGCTCTTATTAATGGCAATACTGTTACCATAAAGCCTGATCTCTTTCCCGGAATTAAATGTCAGAATTCGTTTCTTATCTCCAAATATTACACGTTAAAGAATCCTTTTAAGATCGTTGCCACCACGACCAGGAAAATACAGGCCCCGAACCAGCTGCTGGCTACTTTGGCGGTATCGGGTTCACCGTTGGACCATTTGGTGTACACCTTTACAGCTCCAACCAGGCCGACAATGGCACCGATGGCGTACCAGGTCAACCCCAATAGAAAAATATCCCTTTACCTGGCTGGTGGCATTGGTGATACCGCTGCTGCCAGTGTTCTGTGCCAGCACTGTTACGGCGATCATTACCGTAAACACGGCTGTCAGTACTGTCTTAATACTCTTTGTCTCACATTTTCCATTTCTCTTCACGGATTTAATTCAGTCCTGTACTTGGTTTTTTTTGCCAGCAGCTTCCACTCGTTTTCCAGCTCTTCGATTTCAAAGCGGACTTCGCAAATCTCCTTGGCTTTGCAGCATGGGCATCCTCATGAGCCGGTAGCGTTAACCCGCTATAGCTGGCGACGGCGGATTTTAGCTCCTTTAGAAGCGTAACCTTATCGGCCTCGTTTCCGGCGTTGGTCAGGATGCCCTGTATTTCTGTCATTTTATTATCGAGCGCATCGATACTATCCTCGCCCGTCAGCGCGAATCTGGATGGTTCGACTTCCAGTTGTATTGTTGCCGGGGTTCTGGTTTTACCAGCCAGTGCGCCCAGCTCATCCCGACCATGAGATGTTACTGAACATATCGTTTTCGTTTTTGCAACAGGATCAATTTCCAGTTGCTGATTACGAAAGCAAAATTGTCCAGGACGGCGAGCTAAAAAGGATACTTTGGTGGTGAGTCACCAAAAATAAATTTTATAAAGGGTGGAATTTGTTGATCATTTTTCATTTACATGTAAGATGATTTTTTGCTATCTTTCTCCTTTATGAAAAGTAATACATGAAACTCCAGATAGAGGTATGGCTTGATGGCCAAAATTTTAATACGAATAGTAATTCACTCTTTAATGAATCAATCCGGGCGTATAAAGCATCTGCCTATAAAGCAGGTTTGCTATTTTCTTATTTAGGATTTCTAACCGTCATTAAGGAAAGGATAATAAGATCAACGATGCCACCTGGTACCCCACCAGGATTATGGACGCATATACAACGCGGAATACAGAATGAAGAAAAATGGGATGCTGCCGTATTTGATGCGATCAAGCAAAAAGACCCGGTTCCTGTCTTCATTTTGCCAGACACGATCAGAAGAGATGTGGAATATTGGAAAGACAGGCGAAATGACTGTGCACATTTTAAAGTGGAAGATATAGGCGCGCACCATGTAGATTGCTTTTGGAGTTTTTTACAAACGAACCTGCCGAAGTTTGTAGTTAACGGGGGATTAGCAAATTTAATGTTGAAGATAGAACGGCATTATGATCAACGTTATACCCCGGCTAATAGTGATATAACAGATTTAGTACTGGAAATCGGTAATATTTTAAAGCCAGGTGAGCTACATGACTTTTTTGTTGCTTTGACGGATAGTGCTGTCACACTAATTTGGGATGCTGATTCCACAATTTTCAATATAATTCTAGAAAATTATCAGAATCATGTGGCAGCAGCAGTAGTTGATTTTTTTAAGGCCGACGACCAAAGATTATACTTTTTTGTTGCTGATCATCCGACAAAAATACCGATTCTTAACCTGGATGCAGCCCAGGTAAGACGGTTATGGTACGACCAGCTTTTTTCCGATAGACGAAATCATTTTCACGCCTATGCAACGCTATTAAATAACAGATTAATTCCTGCACAGGATATTAATGCTGCACATCGGCGTGTGATCAGCAGGATTATGCAGCAAAAACCTGAAGATGTTCATATTTACAATACTTTGAAAGTTCACGGGTTTTATGATGTATGGAAACAGGTGCTCTTTCCAGAAAATGGATATGGTTTTAAACAGGCGAATGCAAATATTCATGCAATAATTCATTATCTTGAAAATGAACAAGTAGATGAGCAAATTGTGAAGTCGCTTTTTGCAATCAATAACATGCCGTTAGCTCCGCGGATTCATTTGGATAAATTAGAAACTTTTCTACCTGCAAATCCGGCGGTTAAAGACAATATTGTTAGAATATCACTTGAAGCCGGATTAGACATTCCAGCAAATCTGGCCTTTTTACAAAATTAATTGCTTACTTTATATGAGATCTGATTCATCTAAGTAAACCATATTAAACATGTTGTAATTAAGTTTATTCAGAATTTCTAGTGGGGTATTCTCACCTATTATCAGGAAGTATTTTGTGGGTTCATCACTAATGGACGAAAGTTCCATTAACTGTAAAGTAAGAACCGTATTAGCCCCTTAAGAGAATGTAAAAACTCATAAGCCTTTTAATTTATCTGCTGAAGAGAATCTTTAGATTACTTTTCACAGATTATCTTTGAGTATGATGATTTCTTGCTGTGAAAATTCATATTTTTCCAATATGAGGCGAGTTAGATAGTTATTTAATCTACTTGATCACCTGTAAAAATATGTCAGTAAAATCAGTGAAATCTAAAATGAGATAATCATTGGTTTTAAATTCCTTTTAAAGCAAAGTGTTGAATTCAAGATTAGATACTGTTAGTATTTGTGTTTTGGCCGAATTTTTAGGTAATGAGGGAGTATGTTCATTTTTTATCACGGATTCCAATAACTCATTTAACATATCAGCATCAATGTTGTACATAATTCCTCGAGCACCATCAAATAAACAATTTATACCACCTAATGCCTGACCTACTTTTAATGAATCCACTATTCGCTTTTCAGAAGAATCTAAAAATGATGCCAAACCATTTTTTCCAAGTTGGCTAATTATTCCGGCAGTGCACCAATCGCCTGCTCCAGCCGCATCCTTAACATTATCAAAGTTGAAAGATGGTACTTTGGTCCACTCTTGAGTTTTGCCAGACTTCAGACGGTATTGCAAACCCTCTTTGCCTAAAGTTTGAATTTCTAAAAATGCGTTGGCCTCAGGGAATAATTCCGAATAGTTATTTATCCTGTCACTCGAAAATTTAATAATATGGGCTAAACTTAAGCACTCTAAAGTCTGCTTGTCATCCTTTAACGAGGATGGCTCGAACACGATTAACGCTCCATTCTTAGCATAGTGTTTTGCTAAATCTATTGCTGATCTTGAGACCCTATCGAAATAGAAGACTTCACATTTAGGCTGTTTTTCAGTTATTGTATCAACAAAATTTGCGAGAACAGGTTTGTACATAGGTAACCACTTACCTGTTCCAGGTATCTTAAATTCAAATTTATGTTGAGAATTTCCGTCATTGTCCTTAAGAATTCTATGTATGATAATTGGAGTCTTTCCATCTGAAGATATTGTCATCAAGGAAGTGTCTACCCCGAACTGTTCAAAATCCTTAAATAGACTTTGAGTAGCATTGTTATCTGCTAATCTGGCGATAGGTTTTGAACCCCATCCTAAATAGGATAATATAGTTAGTACATTGCCACATGATCCTCCCGCACATAATTTTGCCGGTGTTGTCGGAGCTCCATTTAATATTACATCTAAAGCTACCAGACCTGTTCCTAAAGCAGTTGAAGATCTATCTGTTATTTTATTTGCTTGTATCATTGTATGGTAATCCTGTGAGCCAAGTTACAAAAAGTTCGCTTTCTGACTTCAAACTTTTTAAGGAATTTTTATCCACAATTTTATAACCTTGAGAATCAACATTCAGCACACCAACACTTTCATTATTTTCAAATGCGGTCAGCAAAGTTCCTATCGATAAAAGCTTGCTAGAGAAACTTGACAATGCAATCTTGCAGCCTTTTATTATTTCTAAAGAGTCCTGATAGTTATCCACAGCCTCTGATAATTTATTGTAAACTTCGAACGGATTCCGTTCGTGTACATACATTATATTTTGTGGTTCCGTACTTAATTCATCAAACAATAATTCATGATATTCGTTCAATATGGTATCTGATCGACGGGGATTCTTAGACGGAAAAGGAAGGGTAGGGCAAATTTCATACAGTCTATCTTTTGACTCCGTAACTTTCTCAAATGCCTTCCTTATGTGAGAGGCTTTAGTTTCCCCCAAAATAGGAAACCATATCAAAGGCTTGTCAGAATTGGCTTCCAAGCTTATTTCTCCTCCAAAGCCATATAGATAATCTAAGTCTTCGTCTATACTGTTTTCCTGTATCAAATTATCAATTGATGCGTTTTCGGCTACACAAACAAAAAGATTAATTGAAAAATCAGTGCAGTAAGTATCTATAAGTTTTAAAAGCTTACCAATTAAAGAAAAATAGATTCCTCTGGGCAATGCACTTATATCAACCAAAATATCGGTATAATCTTTTATAGAGTCAAAATCCTCAAAAATATTAGCAGCTTCTCTATCACCGATCCTTCGCATTTTTTTTCCTGTTCTACTCCAAAGCTTAATATTTTTATGCTCTAGCTGTTTTGTCTTTAGAAGCTCTTGAAGTTCAAGAAGATTGTCTTCTACCAAATCAGCATACTCGTGTGAATTGGAGCTTTTACCTTCATCAAAATTTATCAGCATTGTTTTTAGATCCAAATTTGGACATTTCCCCAAAAGGCTTTCAATACAGAGATTCATGCGGCCATCAAAACCTTTTCCCATAATAAAAAGGGCCTTTGTACCATCCTTGGAAAAATGATCGGTCCATAGATCCTTTACAGTTTCGTTATGTAATAAAACATAAGGGTTCCAACGCTTATTTATTTTTTCTTGATCCATTTTATAAGTTCATTAGGTGATTTGGCCCGCCAACCTCCAGAAGACAATGGAAGGTCAAAAAATACGCATAACCATTTATTTAGATAATAGACATCCCATGCCTGTCCTTTTTTTCCCTGATTTACTTTTTGGATTTCAAGGAGATTATAGGCAACACATGTAGAAAGGACATCTACAAGAGGATCATAAATGACATTTTTATGCCAGAATGATTCCTGCTCAATCAATGTTTGAGACAAATACGATTTCATACCAAAGCCATTGACGCCAGGTGCGTAAGGAGCATTATTTTTGTAGGTTTCATTTCTCGCAAATTCACCAAGTGCACTGAGGAAATTTTTGACCTGTCTACTGAAAGGAACGACCCTTTCAAGTTCTTTCCATTTCTGGTGGGCAACCTCTTTTATTAATTTATCCTGATCAAAATCGCTGACTGTTATACTTTTACCAGATATCTTATTGGAGATCATTTCTTCGAAAAGTACGCCTGAAAAACTTAAGAACTGCTCAATATTGGATGAAGATAACTTAGCCAGAGTCTGAAATCCAAAATAGTATGGAAGTTTCGTCTCTTTAGACAGAAACAGGCGAGCAGCAGAGATAACCTCAGTACTTAGTTTCTCCTCAAGCTCTTCCGTTGTCATCGGAAAATCAAAACTTAACTGCTGTTTGCCCAGGGATCTGTATATGAGTATTTCGGCAGCTGCAATTTTGACAGCCCGCTGATATTCACTGTCGGCGTAGGAAGTTAGGTATTGTACCCATTGGGTAAATTTTGTGTTATATCTCGATATTTCTTGGAAACCTTCAAGTTTATGGGATATGTATTCGGATAATGTTCCTTTGTGCTGCTCTTCGTTCAGATCGGCAAGCAGATAGTTTTGAAAAGAAGATACATCTTCAGTTGAGATGCTTGCTCTTTTATCTGAAATATTACCGAGGATCTTTTCAAATTTTGCAAAGTGCTTCCTCCAAAAATTTTCGAGGTTAATTTCATCGTAATCTCTACCTTCGTAAGAACCCAGGTTTTCTTCTGCTTCCAATGCTTCAAGTCGCTCAGAAACCCATATCGAAAAACTGCCTCTTTTTTCTGCGAGATATTTTTTAAGGATTATCCGCTGATTGACGCTGAATTTATGCGCATCATCCAGGACGAACAGGAGCTTCTCGCAGAACACCTGCCCTTCAATTCTTATATTATTTGGATTTAATATTTCAAGTGCAAATAGCTCATCACTTCCTTCAACATTATTCTCCTTAATTGGAAGGAAACTGTCAATCGTTTTGTAAATACTTCTTTCGATATTGGATGCCCAGTCGTAAAGCTGTTTTCCGTTACAAGGTACAGATAAACTACGGAAGTAATTCTCAGCATTATCATAAGTAAAATCTATACAATGCAAGTCATCTGGAAATTTCTTATCCTTTAAAGTGCATATGTTTCTTAGTGTTGCAAGTATAAGTCTGGAATTTAAAAGTGAAAAAAACAATCTGGTCTTCAAAACTTCTGGAATATTTAATTCTTCCAAAACTTCATAATTTCTAGTACATTGAAGAACTACACCAAGTATTTTTACACCTTGCTCATCAATAGCACCCACTTTTTTTAGAGAGGTGAAGAGCTCCTTATACGCAGGAGCAGACTTTCCATTGAGAAGGATTTTCAGAGATGAAGGTTCAAATACCCTTATCAGCGAAGATTTTCCAGCTCCTGGTGAACTATGAATGTACAGCACATTTTCCCATAGTTTGGATTTTACATGAGCATCTTCCAATGACTCTAGAACCAAAGGACTGAACAGACTTAGGAATCCGGCATCCGAATCAATCTTCTCAGTTGCCCTTATCTTAAACGGATTTCTCAATTTTGTGCTCATCTTATCTATGTCTTGTTACACGTGGAAATAAAGCGGTACTTTCTTTACTTGTCCACCACAGCAAAGGTAGTGAGTTATTTGGAGTATTGTGGACCAAGACCAAAGGAAGTGAACATTCGTTGTAACCTAAAAAGTACTTTTTATGTTTTGCTTTCTGAAAATGCTCATCGACGATATCTGAGGATATGTATTTCTCAGAAAGATCATAAAATGCTTTATCCTTCTCTCTACTGATCTTAATGTAATCCTCTATAATTTGTATAACTTCAATTTTAAAATTAAAATTAAAACGATTTTCCTCTTTCCATTTTAAAATTTCGTCGTTTAACTTAGCAACAGCTTCCTCAGTTGCAATATAAAAAATGATCCGAATATCTATCATAGTATCAGTAGCAATAAGCTTGTCAAGGTGACTATCTTTTACTTCAGGAGTGAAAATATCGCGCAAAGTTTTGAATATTTTTCCTTTGCGATTTACACCAGATTCCACTCTGAAATAGCTTGTTCCACTGGCAGTAAAATCATCTACCAAGAAGACAGTAGTGTATTTTTCCCCTGGGTATTTTTTCTGAAGCTCTCCCAGCATATCCGTAACTTTATCTTCATTAATTTGATATGTTGGGATAACCTGCTCGTTATCAAGTCCGCAATGTCTTCTGAGTTGATCTATGCGTGAGCCATCGCTTAGACCTATAAAAAGACTTGTCCTTATTACTTTATTATACTCGGCACTATTAACAATCTGCTTTTTTAAATAAGGACTTATATCGAGGACACTTGCTGCCTTCGAAATTAAAAACGGATTTATTTTATCGCTGAAAGTCGTGCTTACAAGATGAAGCATCTGATCATTTGAAATAAAGATAAGCCTTTCTTTTAGAAACTTATAAGCATCCTCTTTTTCCTGCAATGTTTCAAATTGTTCTAGCCATTTAACAAGGCTTTCCGTAAATCTTGTTCCTATTGAAAACTGTTGGTACTCGTTATATTTAAAACTAGATAAAGCCTGGATCAAGGGTCTTTCTTCTCGAATTCGGGTTGTATCCCATCCCATAATCTCAATCAACAAACGTTCAGCTAAAGCTGTTCTCATAGTATTATAATTTGATCTTAAATGATGATTCTTTAGCAGGTGTTATGGCGTTGAAGTATTCTAGTGTAGCCTCCACGCAGTTTATGCCTTTTGACGCTAGATTCCAACAGGAATGGGGATCATTGGAAACCTGGTCAACACTAAGCGAAAATTCGTTGGCCAATAACTGATAATCATTTCCCGGATATTTTCCTCGATCTCCTATACAAAGATATTTAAGACCGGCGCCGTAGTATTGTTCACAGTAGTTAAAGATGGAACTTTTTGAGGTCGAAGAGGAAATGATATCGATGGAGTGGCTCGACTCCAGAATCTGAATTTTAAATCTGAATTTATTATATAGAAAGTCCATAAGTACAGACTTCACCATTTTAGACTGTTTTTTGTCTTTTACAAGCACTGTGACCTGTCCATGTCTAACTTCTATATCAATGTAATTAGATACAAGAGGTTCTCCACGCAGGCTTTCTTCAATCTCGGAAAAAAGTGGATTAGAATTTTCCATCACCGGCATCTTATCATCTTCAAGAGGTGAAATTTGAGCGCCGTTATAATAACCTATTATTATATTTTTCCAGTATTTTTGCTCTATAAATTTTTGGAGCTCGTTCCTTACAGATTTTCCACGACCAGTAACTACTCCAATAAGGATACCTTTGGAAAGGAAAAAATTTAATTTTTCTATTATTTCCTCGCGTGGCGGAACGAATCTTTCATCAGCAGAGCATAATGTACCGTCATAATCTAAAAAAATTCCCCTAAATAAAGTTGAATTCAGTTTTTTCTTAAAATTATTATAAGCATTTTTCCATAACAAGAAAGACTCCTCATTCTCAAGAAAGCAGAGATTACCGTGTTTTCTCATTACGGCATTTCTTAATTTCTCTGTGTCAACAGTTTTATGCCGAAAAAATTTTGAATATTTTAAATTATACAGGCTGCTTCCATAAGATGGAACACCTGGTCGACCAGGATCTATACCTTTTATTCTACCGATCTCCTCGACCAAAAAGAATGCTTGGGCTAATAGATCAAGACTAGCATTCGCCATCCTTTCTTCTGATTTAATTTGAAGTTTAGGGATTTCCGGGGGTAAAAGATCAAGTGTTTTTTTAGCTATTTTTTTCTCATCTTCAGAGATGATAGCAACAATTGCAGATTGTTTCTTTTTTTTGTCAAACCAGTTGTGTCTACCATGTCCAAAATTTCTATAGTCGGAAAGTAAAATATTTCCGATTCCACTTTCTGAGAATTTGGATTCTAAATCGAGTGCCACAGGCTTTCCCCAACCAGCATATAATACAATAATTGTAAAATCCTCATATAGTTGACTGCTAAACTGAGCAATATTATCTAAAAATAATTGCGTGGGAGCAAGGGTTTTTAAAGAGGGCTTCTTATAATAAATTCTTGAAATAATAGTAAAGTAGGCCACTAATGAGTTTGTCGCCAAAAAGCCATCCTTTCCAGCTGGGTTGTTAAAGCCTAAAAGCTTACTTATGCTGTACTGCTCGCTTTTTTTACTAAGAGGCGACTCTTCGGTCAGACACAAGCTAAATATAAAATTTGGCTCCAGAGATATAACTGTATCAAAAGCTAGCAAAATATCGGAATTTCTGCCACTGGCGCTTATGAGCATTACGTTTGATTCCTTATTGATAGATTTTTTTGAATATTGTAATTCCAAAGGAGTAATATCAGAAGCAATGAGACCATGCTCCTGATGGTGCAGGGTCAACAACGCGCACGCACTGGAGGATCCTCCAGATCCAATTATATACAGTGGCTTTGTACAAAGGAGATAATTAAGATCTTCTAAATTATCAATTTTTACATCTGACGCCCACTTATAGGTGTCATTTAATTTTTTTAGTTCATCACTATATGGCTTTCCCATTGTAAAAAGATGTCAAGTCTAAAGAAAATTATCTTGGTTTAATTGTGTAAGGCTCATTAAATTGTGCTCAAATGTACATAAATATTTCAGAATGTAATTTGTCAATTTGAATGTTTTTCGCAAAAAGTGTATGAAAATTATTAATAAGGTCCAGCATAGAGTTTTTATGCTTATTAATCTTGCAACTTTTATTATTTTCACAATTTAATTTCGGAGTATTATAAAGGAAAATGTCAAATCTCTATTGAAATTTGTAGGTGGGAAACTCTATACATATTCGAACAATCTTTCTCAAAATCGTATAGAGCTCGGATATGACTATATTCCAAATAAGTGCCATGATTCTGCCATTATTAGCGAAATTCATTGAATTACCAATGGCAAAATTCTAGATAGCTATCGTACCTCAAGTGTATATTTTTATTAGAAAAAATAAAAAATGTTTCTGATTTTAGAATAAAAACAATAATTCGTAAACTGTAGAAAATATTACCTCTGCAAAATCTGAACGCTTTAACAAAATGAGCTACGAAAAATTATTCGAACAATTTAGAAAGCACTATTTCAACAACTATACTTATGTTGGAATCTCCGGAAACGGAAATTTTAAAAGGCAAATGACAATAAACACTATTGTTTTTATATTGGCCATGTGTCTTATGTTATCCGTTTATGTACCTTGGGAAAGGCTATTCGGCATTGCTCAATGCTGCTCAGTTTTACTTTCTTTAATAGGAGTGGTTCTTTCAATTATATTGTTCGTATATCACTCTTTTAGGATACGATCAAAGTTCAATAAAAATGCGTCGGCAGTAATCCTATCAGAAGATCCGAAAAATTTATCGAATCTTTTAGAAGAATATCTTAAGAAGAACAACGATGAAGTAAACACTTTTATCATTGATCGGCTCATCTTTTATTGTGATCAACGAATAGAGTTATGGAAACAAACTGCAATAATTGTTTTGTCGTCATTTATTGTCGTTTTATCTGCAATTATAGGCGTGTTTTTGGGACCGCTTCTTATAGAATATTTAGGAGGTAAAGTTGATTGTCCCAGACTAACAGTGGAACAAAATATAAAGTATTTGGGGCTATCCTTACTTTTCTTGATAGGAGTAAGCTGCCTTCAATACCAATTCATAAGGGGACGATTGGGGCCAATATATCAATATCAACAATTTAATAACAGTTTAGAAGAACTTAAAAATCACTTAAATGAAAAAGAGGAAGATGTTAAAAGAAAGAAATTAGTCAAAGAGCTATTAACACAAATGGAAAATGAAAACTTACCGAAAAAAGGTTGGTTTAAACAACTAGTCTATAACTTCCTAAAATAGGACATTGGTAAGAGAATATTTGTCATTGTGGTAATATTTTATTACAAGTCAATCAAAACCAAATATGAATTTTAATATCGCTTTAACAATGGACACTAGGGCAGGAGGTAAGAGCCATATCCTAACGAACCTTTCTACTTATATGAAGGCATTTTTTAAAGACAGGGATTATGGTGCTGATCTTCTAAACTATACGTTAGGTTTTACGAGTGTTCTAGCGCCTGAAGGATTTGGACATTTCTTCGAGAAGAAGAAGCCGTTATATGTTTCTGATAGAACAACTAAGAATAGATTTACAGGCGAGCAACACCATATGTACAGACTATTTATAGATAATATAGTAATTGAGCCTGATGAGTATGAAGATTTTGTATCAGGGACTGATCTTTATAGTTTGGAAATCGTTAAAGCCAAAATTTTAGAATCTTTATTCAATTTGGATCGTTTACCTAAAATGGTGAAAGATTTTGATAAAGAAAGATTCAGAGTTGATATGGAAAATCTACTTGCACAAACAGATGATGAACATATCATTTTTTCTCAACCTTAAATATCATCCCACAAACAATCGCAATAGCGGAATACATCAACACAAATCTTAGGTTCCAAGTATTCGACAACAGAAAGCATGTTATGCAAATTCCAATTACTGTTAGTGAAATCAAAATCGGTTTTACCCATTTTATATTGACTTTGTAACGATCCAATAGAAAAAATACTACTACATAAGCGAACAAAGTTGGTAGTGAAAGAATAGTACCGCCGATGAATATATAAGGAAAAAGCCAAAGTTCTTTAAAAATTACATCGTCGTCAAACAGTCCAAATGTCGGAAGTAAGAATGCAGCTAGCAGTATAGTACATCCCCAGTGCAAAAATATATATGACCACCTCATCTGAAATAACTAATAACTCCCCTTACTCGGTATCACATGCCGCACACCACCTCTCGGATTTTCCATGTCGCCAGCATAACGTGGAATCAAGTGGCAATGAAAATGGAACACCGTTTGACCGGCGGATTCACCGCAGTTCATGCCGATGTTGTAGCCATCGGGGGTGAACTCAGACTCAACTAAAGATCGTGCTAGACCAATTGCATTATCTAGGTCAGCTTTTTCCTCGGGAGTGAGCTCGAAATAATCCGCACGAAGTGCTTTGCTTATTATAAGTGTGTGGCCTGGGCTAACTGGAAAGCCATCACGGATCAGAAAGAAATAATGTGTTTCTCCGATTTGTTTATCCGCTGGTAATTCTAAAAAGTTTTTAATGCTACTCATGGTTAAAAATTTCCTGGCAGTTCGATCCAAGGTTCCCATTCGTGAATGGAATAGGAGAGTGCTAGATTATATTGCGTTTGTAGAAAGATACGTCTTTTTTCTTTTGTGTCTCCGGTTTGATTTATAATGGTTTCAGCAAGAGGATGTTTACTTTCGATGTAAAACTCATTTCGATTAAACAACCGTTTCAAGTAACGCCTGTGTGGCACACGCGAGCTCTTATCGCTGTTGATTTTTTGATCTGCCAAAACCAAGTTCCAGATACCATTGATATTTGCTCCCTCTGTAGTATGGGCTTTTTTATTTAGATGCGGTAGAAAGTGGTCCACTTCAAATGATATTTTTGTCTTAAAATAAAGTATGCCAATCACTAAACCAGGCTCTTTACGGCACTAATCAAATTCTTTCGCGACCATAACTTTTTCTTCCTTGATATTATTTAAAAAGTCCGTGTATTTTATCGGCAACTTTTTTCTGTGGTGATAGAAATAGAAGTCAAATGAGCCGCCAATTATCCCTTTCTCTGGAACATAAATAAATCGATCAATACCGCGTTCAAAATCATAATTATAATCATGTTGTGTCCAATCCACATAGGTCCAAAACTGATACCCAGTTCCGTGATGCGGCAAGGTAATCTGTTTAGATAAGTATTCTCTTCTATCCCGAGACCAATCTAAAAAGGAAAGCGGATCTTCACCTATCCGATATAAAGGGAACTGTAGACTAGGATAAGCATTTTTAAATATTTTTCCGAATTGTGCTACACTATGCATAGAATCTTGTGTATTGATAGTTCCGTATACATTTGTAAAGGCTTGTGGACGGTTGCGGACAGTATAAAACTGTAATAAGCAATATTTAGACGCATAATAAGTACTTCCTTTTTTTACAATTACCTTATAGTCATTAAAGTATTTTGTTGTTTGCTTGACGACGTTATTAAAGTGTGATAGTGTGTTTTTTTTGTGGAGTTCTTCCAAATTTTTAAAATTAATCATTGAAGATTGCACAGTATCAAGGTTGATTTCATACCAATCTTCTGAGCCATCTAAGTCAGGTAAAATGGAAAATAACATGATATTATAATCATGTTGTCCATTATATATCCCTTTATTTCCGATGAATGTTTGTACTTTGCTCATGACATTAAAAAGACGTACTTCACGCTTAATCTTATATAGAGAATGAGTGTTTAAAGTAAAGGATGAAGCTATGAATTCTTTACTATCTTCTTCGTAAAGGAAATATTTGGTCTGACTAAATCCTCCATTAAACAATAGCAAGTAGATAAATACCAACCAAATTTTGATACACTTAGTTTTAAGCTTAGAAGTTTTCATTTTTATTTGTTATTTAAGTTCCTCCAATTAGAAAATTTATTTGCATTTCGTACCTGCGTTTCCTTCTCTATGGGTCGAATTTACACTTGACTCGACAGCATCAAGACTATTTACGATTCCATTTTTTGCTAGTGCTAAAGCATCGTATTTGCTCAAATTAGGATTAAAAGATTGTATTGCCTGTACAAGCTTATCTAGTTGAGTACCAAAACTGTCGTGCTGTTTTACAAATCTCTGTTGACCATTCATATTTACTGAAGTCCATCCCGAATATAATATTCCAAATTGTTCTCCCTTTCCTTCTGTTATTAATCTGGTGCGTTCATAATTTAAAAAGCCATGTAGCGCTTCATGAAACATCGTTGCAGCAATATACTCTTTTGACGAAGTATTAAGGACATCCGGGTTGATTATTATTTTATGAGTTTGACCTCCCACACTACCAAAGGAGCTGTGTTCAGCATCGATTTTAGTTCCGGCAAATTGCGGAGCGTCGGAAAAAGTAATATTAAATGCAGTACTATTATTAAATACAGAATTTAACCATTTTGATATTTCGTTTTCTAAATTAGGGATATTAGCTAAGATGGATTGAGCACAGGGATATCCTTGTAAAGAATCTATGATTTCTTGGTCCTGATTCGGATCAATAACTGGTTTAGTATCTCCGTCGCCGTTGCCACCGCCAACACCTCCTCCGCCACCTCCGCTCGAACAACCGTCACATCCATCAGGAAAGGGGGGGTAATCAGGGAAGTTTGGGTCAATAACGTCATCACTACAAACTTCTTTCCATCCCGAAGAACATATATCCGTACCATCTAAACAAAATTGGTACCACATCAGTCGACAATTCTTTAGTCTCTCCTTTGCAAGTTTACTATTGGAAGAAGCATAAATTTTTACTATATCATTTCTTGAAACAAATTTATTGTTCAAATAATTTACAAAAGAAGCTTTTCCAGTTAACAAGTCTTCTGAAACAATAACTCCGCCACTTTTAACATCCTTAATATCATCTGGAAAAACGGTCAGCACTTTAAATACCCAATTTTCATCATTTTTGAAAGCGAATAACCAAGTTTTATCTGCCAATGAAAATATGGTGCTATCTAACGTTTTTGAAAATCGATTATTATTTGAGGACAACGGAATGTAATATCCACCATTTATGCTCTGTCTTTTACTCCAATCAGGAGTGAAATCATAATTTTGGATTGTCGTTTTACCTTTTAGCTCTTCATAAGAAGAAATTAAAGTATCTTCTATTTGAGAATGTTCATACTGTTTGCACGCTGCAATAAACACTATAAAAGTGATTAATACATAAATAAGTTTCCTTTTCATTAGGTTTATTTCTTTTTTCTAATATAATGTTTTGTTTTCAATTGTAATTGAAATAACTGTAGTTTTTAATTAATTTTTGTAGAAAATAAGTTTTTTAAAATTTGGAATTGGAAAATGATCAGATTGGGAATAATATTAGCTATCTAACTTTGAGCCTGCAGCTTGAACAATTATGATTGCGTATATCATTACTTGCTAAAAAATAATACCTTCAGGAAATTCAAAATTCCTGTTGGTTATTGATTGTACAGATCTTGTCAAAATTGTAAATATCAAGGCCATTTCAACAGTTTTAAAGGGGGGAAGCTAAAAATCCTCAATGGATCAATAGTAAATGTACTTTAAAGTATTTTGATAGTATTTATGGCTTACTTGATTATTTGTGCTGTTCCCTTATGTCTCAATTCTTTTACTTATTTTAGTGTATGAATGATAATACAGCGTCTATTTTATTTCTAGCTATTTTTAGCATTATAGTTGGATTTATTATGAAGCGTATGGGTGAACCCTCACATTGGTATACCCGACCAATTGCTCTAGGAATATTCGTTATCCTTCTTGTTCTTTTTGATATTTTTATTAATAGATCATAAGTTTTGTCTCTAAAAATGGCAACAATGTTATTTTTAAGACTTTATAGTCATTTCTATATTGAGAGAATGAAAAATTAATCCGTTTAAAAAACAAATAGCCCTTCTTTATCTAGTATTTTTTCCTTTTTCTCCAATTAGTTCTTTCGCTATGGGAATATCGGCGGGAGCGAGCTTCCAGTTTAATAGATCTTCAACCTTTACCCACTCAAGCTGATCATGATCGGTAGACTCAGATGTAAGATTCTCCGTCTCACATATGAAAGAAATCAATTCGATAGCGCCATTATCGTAATGATGTACAGTATCGAAAAAATGCTTTTTAATATTCACCTTCATATTTAGTTCTTCAATTAGTTCCCGTAGTAGAGATTCTTCGTAAGATTCCAAACCTTCGACTTTTCCGCCCGGAAATTCCCAATAGCCGCCTAGCGATTTTTCTGGCTTTCGTCGGCAGATGAGGACCAAATCATCTTTGAATATAATTCCGCAAACTACTTTAATTATATCCATGATCAATCAGTTGATAGTTTTAGTTTTAATAATAGAAGCAGTTCATCCAAACTTAATGTTCGATTCTTGCGTCGATGTATCATCGAATGACAATTAGGACAGAGAACAACCATATCCGTTTCGGCATTAACTATTCTCTCACCATCACCGTCTGATAGCGGTTTGGTATGATGAACGTGGATAAACCCAGCTCCCCATTCACCATATACTTTTTCGAAGTTAAAGCCACAGCCCATGCATGTCAGCCCATGATATTCTATAGCTTTCTCTCTAAGCGTATTATCACGTTCGTATTTCGTTGAATAAACGAGTTTACTTTTTCCTTCTAATCGGCTATAAGATTCGAGTTCTCCCTGGGCGTTATCATTGTTTGCATTAAAATCATTCAGGTCCGATAAGGAAAAGATCTTGTTGAAGGTTTTCTCATCGATTTCTCTGACGCCATCTCGCCAATAATTTTTAATTTTTGCTGATGGTATTGATTCTAAAAACTCACCATTGTGTTTAGCTAAAACGGGGGATGAAAAAGGCTTAAAGTTGAGGATCTCAGCATAATAATCATTTTTATCAGAATCGTTATCGCGCTTGACATCTCCAATTTGTGCGATTCCAAAATAATGCGCCAAAGCGGTCATACGTTTAGAAGCAAATGACCTATCTTTCATTAATCCTTTATAATAGATAACAACAGTCCCCTTTGTCAAATATTTTAAATAGCGTTTCGGAAAGTGATATTCTCTTCCAGTATTATCATTCCATTGGGAAATATCATTTTCGGTGATAATAACGTAATTCATAAATATTAAATTGGTGCATTATAATCGTTCATAATTATTGCTTATACAGTAGGGGGAACGGGATTATTGTTGGTTTCTGGTTTAACAGCTTTTGCAATATCCTTTAGAATTTCATTTTGCTCACGTAGCGCTGCGGTGTGATCGCGTTTTGCGGTTAGATATCTATCAAGAAGACTTGAAAGAACCAAGTACAGTCCGTATAAACATATCGCTATAAATCCTCCGTAAATGAGGTACATCAATAATCCAAATGAGAACATAATTTATAAGTTTAGTGGTTAATATATTTGTGTTTTAATCTATTCAAGTATTAATATTATTTATACAATTTCTTCAAGTGTAGATTTTCCACTTGATTGATCACCATTTGTCCATCTCCATTCCTCATGGAGCCTAATTCTTCCATCTTCGAGAATTTCAGGAGTAGATCGACAAATCCCCGTCATTATTTCCCCTTCATTATTAATATGGTGATACCTCATATCTATGTTTCCATTTTCATCCACGAGTCCCAACAAATGTCCTGAGACAATGTTACCACCTGAATAGACCGAGGTGAGGATATTTCCTTCTTGTTTATACTTGAATGTCGTCTCACTTGAGGTGTCACCATTATCTGAATTGTTGATAACTCTGAATATTCGATTATGATAGTTCATTTTCAATCTAGTTAGGTTGTCATATGCTTAAGTTTTGGTGGCAATGAATTAAGAAATATCAGTCAACCTAATTATCTTGCCATCGGCTGAAAATTCAAAAACAGACTTGCCTTTCAAGTTTATTACCTCACCTTTTTTCAATCCATTGGGGAAGTCTATCGCAGCGATAGCCCTGTAATTGATCACGATTTCTGTCGAATTATGGGTATGAGTCATTGACTCGATGGACTGTTCACGCTCACTGAAATAGGATAGGGCGACAATTGCCTGTCTTTTGAACTTCAGGATTCCTTGCAATTCCATACTTTTCTCGCCGTTCATAATGTTTATGAAAGTGATTTCATCGGTAAAATCTGTAATCATACTTTCGACATTCATTTCATTATAGGCCTCTAGATACTTGAAGATCTTATCTGTTCTTTTATTTAAAACATTTGGGTCAGTAAGTGTCTCCCTTTTTTCTTCCATAATTGTATGTTAACATATATTTATATAGTATTTTACAATTTCTTCAATGAGTAGATCATATCCTTTTTCACATCCTTTTTCCTGAAGTATTAGATCTTTGATTTGACGTCAATTACTCCATAATACTTCTTTAGAGTTACTAAGGGGTCCAATCCTAGGCTATCAACAAAGTTTAAAACTTCTTCAATTGGAGCCTTCTTATTGTTGTCATTCATATACTTAGAAATTTTCCCTGCGGGTATTTTCGCCTCGATTTCAACATCTTTTCTTTGAAAAGTATAGTATCCAAAAAGCTGAGCGGCAGGAGAAAGACCATGTAATTTATTGATTAGCAGATTTTTTGTTTTTCTTGGATATATTCGCTCTATTGTTGAATTGAACTTATTTTCGGGGATATTAGAAAGATAATTGGCAACATATATTATTGGAAATACTTCATCTGTATAATGTATCGCGGTATCTTCATGGCATAAGGCATTAATCCTATCGGTAGTAATCCCAGTAATGTTTGCTAATCGTGATTTATTTATTTTGAGCTCATCTAAATAGTCTCCTAATGGTGTATTCATAATATTGTAAGTTTTATACGAGATTTGGATTTTTTATTTCCATATGTCGTATATGTTCATTATATTTGTAATAGTTATTATAGCGACATAATTGAGAGGCCATGAAGCTTCTCTTACGATTGTCACTCATGAACGAAACCGTCAAATTCCACATGAGTAGATCGTGAGCTCGCTTTCTATTGGATTTTATTATCTTTGTAGATATTTAGTTCAATAGAGCGATGCTCATGTAAGTCTTCTGTGGATCCATAATCTCGGTTATGGCGGCTCTTGACGGTGCCAGTTCAGAAGCTTTGGGTATCGCTCTATTGGTTTTAATCCAATTTCACTTTCCTGAACTTCTCCGAGTGTGATCGTTTCAATAAATAACCAAAAGGATTATGACAAAACGATTCAAACACCGCCAAAAAGACCAGGCTTACCTCAAGGAGGTTCGCACAAGGTTTTCAAATTCAATTTTAATTAGTAAGATTATTCGGGCTCCAGAATAACTCGTTAAAAACAGTATAAACCAAAATAGGGGCTAGCGGCATCCGCAAAATAGTACGTGCCGAATCAGGTATAAACTAGAAAGGCCCTTAGACTAGGTTTTCCCGATCTGTATTTGATACACTACACCCTTATTTTGTGTAATTAATAAAATTGCTCTTTCGAGACTTCTAACACCTTAAATGTAGCATTTTATTTTTAAACAACAAAATTAAATACTATAATATTGTATTGTTATTCTATACTAATTAGGTCGGGTTTTTATTTCTTTCCGACAGGAAGCGCCATATTGACCCCTAATGATGGCTTGTAACCAATTTAAGGCTGCTTTGCGGATCTGTTAATTTTTTCTTGTTGTACAAGCAGTAATAAAAAAATGCTGCAAATGACAACCCTTTTTGAATGTGAAAAAATCGCAATTGGGGAAGCTATGCTCTTTTCATAAGATAGAGGCAGGGCGTAAGTCGTCTTTATTGAACCTATAAAATGAATCAAAAATATTCAAATGTGCTAGCGCTAGAACTAGCTATATATCAAGTTCACGAACCAGCTTATGATCCGGTCAAAAAGATCATTGAGTTTTGGACTAAATACGACATCAGTACGATTCAGAATACCATCAATATGCTGTTGAAAAAATCAGCAGAGCGTTCGCCAAGCGAGAATGTACTGGAAATCTGCCATAAGCAGGTATTTGCTGTCGATTTAATGGCGCTATTAATAGCGTATTTCAATGTCCATAAAGACTTTATGGACATCAGTAAGATAGATATTTCCGAAGCTGAAACGACATTATCGAGTCTGGATGAATTTGCTGTAACGAAGCGAATCTATGAGTTTTTCGGAAGAATCGCGGATTAACCTTACTAATAAGCAGAAGATGAAAAGATCAAATCTTGTCGCTGCCTTATTAGATAAGGTAGCCAACATTCCAGTTATACAGATTATAATACTCATTATAGTATTTACAGTGCTTTCTATGTTTAGTTTATCGGCTCAGACGCTCCGCAAGGACAGCGGGGCGGATGGGCTATTAGTCATCAGCGGTACTGTCATATCGTCCACAGACGGTAAACCGATCCAAGGGGTTTCCATCCGAGTCGAAGGCGAAAAGGGTAGAAGCTCTTCCAAAAACGACGGTTCATTCTCGTTGTTGGTTTCCAATCCCAAGGGAACAGTTTCGTTTTCCCATATGGGATTCAAGCGTTTAGATCTAGCCTATGTCGTTGGGGTATCACTGCAAGTGAAATTGATACCATTGGAGAATCAATTAGCCGAAGTGGAGGTGGTCTCTACAGGATACCAAAAGATTCCGAAAGAACGGGCGACGGGAAGTTTCGCTCAAACGGATATGAATTACTTTAATAGCCGTCCATCAACAACGGTGATCTCACGCTTGAAAGGTCTGGTAAGCGGCCTGCGATTCAATAACGATAAGGATATTTCGGTAAGGGGTCAAAGCACCATTTTTGCCAACGATCAGCCGCTGATTGTCGTTGATGGATTTCCCTATAACGGGGATATCGATATGCTCAACCCTGATGACATCGCGTCGGTAGATGTTCTCAAAGATGCAGCTGCGGCTAGTATTTGGGGGGCACGTGCCGGAAATGGGGTGATTGTGATATCGACAAAGAAAGGTCAGGCCAATCAGCCAACGACAATTTCATTTACTTCACGGTTCTCGGTTGGGGCAAAGCCGGATCTGAAATACGCCCCCAATTATATGGATGCACAGACTTACTTATCGGCAGAAAAGCTGCTCTTTGACAATGGACGATATAATGCCTTATTTGACGATACACAGAACTACCCGGCGATTTCGCCTTATGTACTTTTGCTGCATCAGGGAAACATAGCGGAAGCCGAAGGACTTGCAAGCCGACTTGGTAGCTATGGTGTTCGGAATGACCTTGCAAAAGCTTTCTACCGAAATAGGCTCCTACAAAATTATGACCTCAATATAAGCGGTGGCTCTAATAAAGGGCAATACTATACGTCAATAGCGTACAACAAGGATTTGCAGAGTCTAAAAAAGAATCAGTCAGACCGGCTTTCGATCAATCTGTCGAATACCTTGTCGATTACCGATCGAATTAAATGGACTGTTGGATTAAATTACATAAAAGCGAGGAACTCGGTCGATAATACGCTTGCTGAGTTGCTCGGTGGCAATGGTCTTTATCCCTATTCACGTTTGTGGGATGACGAAGGTAATCAAACGTCTCTTTATCCAATATTCAATGGAAACTGGGTAGATCAGCTCGCGCCCCAAAAGGGTTTCCTTGACTGGTCATACTGGCCTTTGCAAGAATTGGGGCGTACAGAAAACAGTAGCGATAACCATGATATCCGTGCTTATACTTCGGTCAACCTACAATTGGCCAAAGGACTTACTGCAGATATCAGTGCGCAGATGCAACATAGTTTTTTGGATAATAACCTAGTTGCTCCACAGGAATCTTTTTCAACACGTAATTTGATCAACCAGTATACGGAATTGCAGGGTGGAAACGTCGTGGGCTATAATATTCCAGTAGGGGACATTGCCAGTATTTCTAAGAGCCTTACACAGGCTGCGAACTTAAGAGGCCAGCTCAACTATTCGCGTGAAGCGAAAGAGTGGCGCTTGGATATGCTATTGGGAGCTGAACTTTCGCAGACGCAGCATAGCTCGGATTATTTTAGATTGTACGGCTATGATAAGGATATTCTGACCTCGCAGCCTGTCGATTATATTTCTTATTTCACCTTATCGCCTTATGGTACTGCTGCCGCAATTCCGAACTACAGTGGTCAGGGAAAGGGTGTAACAAGATTTGTATCTACTTTTTTCAATGGTTCATTTGCACTTCGGGACCGCTATATAGTTTCGTCGAGCATTCGGATGGACGGTTCCAATTATTTCGGCGTCAACGCCAACCAAAAGCTGGTGCCACTTTGGTCTACAGGACTGAAATGGCGGATCTCAAAAGAATCTTTCTTTAAATCGGGAATATTCGATCAGCTTGATCTGCGTGCAACCTATGGCTATAGTGGTAATCTGGCTTCCAATCTGACGGGTGTGACCACCTTGCAATACCGTAGCAATTCAAGTTTTACGGGATTACCTTATGCTACATTGGCCAATCTTGGTAATCCCGACCTCCGCTGGGAGCGTATCGGACAAGCGAATTTTGCTGTCGACTTTCGACTGGCCAACAAATGGCTAGAAGGGAGTGTAGAATATTACCTTAAAAATGGAAAGGATATGATCGGCGATAAGCCCTTTGCACCGAGCAGTGGGGTAGGTTCTATGCGCGGCAATTACAGCTCCATTTCGGGACGGGGTGTAGATATAAAGTTGACGGCTAATTTTATGCAGGGGAGTGCATTTGGCTATCGTTCTGACCTCCTGTTTAGCTATACCTATGATAAGGTAAAGGCCTATGACAAAGGTATCGTCCCGGTTATGTCGTATACGTCGAATGATAATATACCGCGGGTAGGTTTTCCGGTTCACAGTCTATACAGCTTTCAATGGGCAGGGCTTGATCCTCAAAATGGTGATCCTCGTATTTTGGACGTGGATGGAAAAGCCAGTGCCGATTATAACAATCTACTGAGTAATCTGCGTGCGGATAATCTTCTGTACAACGGCATGACTCGAGCAAAATATTTTGGTAGCTGGATAAATCGAATTCGCTATCAGGATTGGGAGCTCGGTGCAAGTATACTATATAAATTGGGTTATGTATTTCGTAAGCCCAGTCTTTCGTATAGCCAGCTTGCCAGCGCAGGAAAACTGGTCGGGCATGCCGAATTTGCTAACCGATGGCAGAATCAAGGGGATGAAATGAATACCGATGTACCGAGTTTTAGCTATCCGGCAAACACCAATCGCGACAATCTCTATCAATACAGCACTGTCAATGTAGGGAGGGCGGCACATATTCGACTGCAGGATATCTTTATTTCTTATAAGCTACATCCACAGATCGGAAAGAAAAATACAGTATTGAAGTTTTCTGGGCAGTTGGAAAATCTTGGACTGCTGTGGAGGGCAAATAATTGGGGTTATGATCCAGATTATATTTCGGGAAATGCCAATCCATTAGCAACTTATCCAATGCCATTTCAATTAACGCTTGGTGCTTCATTAACCTATTAATTCAATAAAAATGAAAATATACATGCTCATATTATCAGTGCTTGGGCTAAGCACGATGATAGCTTGTTCCAGTTCCTGGCTGGATATAAAACCGGATCAATCGTTAGTAGTCCCCAAAAGTGTAGTGGACTATCAAGCTTGGCTAGATAATACATCGAAGTTTAATAATTCAAGTTCATTCGGTAATATGGAAGTCTCTGCTGATAACCTCTATGTACCTGATGCAACATTTAATGGACTCAGTTCGGCTGCTGCCCGCAATATGTATACTTGGGCAAAGGGGAACGAAGATTTTTATGAAGGTGAGGGAAGTGCCAGCTGGAGCGACGCTTACGATAAGCTCTTACAGGTAAATGTGATTATTGAGGGCATCGATAAAGTGGAAAGATCCTCAGATCCAACGGGCTGGGACAATGTAAAAGGTAGCGCATTGTTCTATAGAGCATTCTTTAATTACGCGCTTTTAGCAGAATTCTGTGGTGCCTACGATGTGGCCGATCCTTTGGGTATTCCACTAAGGAATACGGCAAATGTGAATGATAAGATGCAGCGTAGTTCATTGAAACAGAGCTATGAATACGTATTGTCTGATTTAGATGCGGCTACGAAATTACTGCCATTAGCCCCCGCCAATAAACTAAGGCCTTCACGCTTGGCCGCTTGGGCGATGTTATCCCGGATCTATCTTGCCATGTCGAATTACCCCGCTGCGCTACAATATGCGCAACTGTGCCTGAGTAGCAATGATCAGCTTCTGGATTACAACAGTTTAAATGCATCGGCTAATTTTCCTTTTGATCGATTTAATAAGGAAGTGATATTATCTGTTTACATTGCTAATCCTGCGATTCTATCGCAAAATAACCATGTTATTGATAGTACATTGTACAGCTCTTATGGGGCGGATGATCTCCGCAGGCAGCTCTTTTTCCGTATTAATGCTGGACTTCCACGTTTCAAAGGTGGATACTTTGGCGTCGCCAACTGCTTTGTCGGACTTGCCTTTGATGAGGTGTACCTGAATGCCTCGGAATGTCTGCTGCGCACGGGGCAGCTAGAAGAAGCCGAAAATCTGTTTAATAAATTGATGATTACGCGCTGGAAGACAGGTAAGTATGCTCTCGTGGATTTTAACGATCAGGCTGCCGCTCTAAAGATCGTTCTCGATGAAAGGCGAAAAAGTTTGCTCTTTCGTTGTCTTCGGCTTACTGATATCAAACGAATGAATAAATCTACAGATCAAAAAGTGACAATGAGACGAAAGCTCAACGGTAATGAAATTGTATTGGCACCAAATGATCCGAAGTACGTACTGCCTATCCCGCAAAAAGAATTATTATTAAATCCAATGACCCAAAATCCAAGATAATATGAAAAAGATATTTTTAAGTATAGTTATCCTGTTGCATATTGTTTTTACGCTCTCAGCACAAAGGAAATCAAATTTTGTCATGCAGTTAGCGGGCTTTGATCAATTTGAGAAAGCTGCAGTGACCATTCAGCGTCTTGACGAAGACGCTGACGTATTAAAACTTGAAACAGAATTGACGGATGGTCATGTCTTTTCAGTGATAGATGGAAAAGGTAAGATAGAGCTTGCAGATTTGCCGAAGCATTTTATACTTACAGTCAATATGTATAAGCAGGGCTCTAGAAATGAGTTTATTGACAATTGGTATGTTTCTGCGACGGATAGTATAGTCGTAACCAATAATCATTCAGTAAGAAATTTTGATAAAATTACTTTTTCGGGCTTCGGCGCTGAACAATATCGTTTACAGTATATGCTGGATGGCATGCTATGGAATAGGGTTAGTTACAAACGATATTCAACCTCAGTTAGATACTTTAATGGTGAATACGCTAATTCAAAGGATATGGATCGAGCCGTGGATATGAATATTGAAGCTGGTAGACTTGTCAATAAATTAGGTTTGGATCGCGATTCAGAAGAGTGGATCTTGACGAACATGTTTTACAAGATATTTTATACCTATCTATTGAGACCGCTAACCGTGAGCTTCTTGAAAAATGATTCCCAGCGCACGGAAGATATAGCGGGCATATTGCATAAATTTGAGTCCTCTTATGGAGGAACTATTGTTGAAAAGGGAAAATTGCCGTCAACAAATTACATTAACTTTTTTCTTGCGTATTGGTCGTTAAATAATACATTGTTCGGGCAAAACAACATCAACTATAGAATCAAACTTTTGGAAGACTATTTTCAAGGTCAATCATTGGAAAATATGGGCTATGCTGCTTTAAAGCGATCATTTTATGGGTTGGATGAGGATAGTAGGGAAATCTTTTTGAATTGGCTTATTGCACATTCAAAGTCTTCGATTCGACTAGAAAAGCTAAAGTTAAGGGAGGAAGTTGCAGTTGGCAAACCTTTTCCCGATTTCGAGCTAACAGATCTAAAGGGTAAGGTTTGGCATAAAAAGGACTTATTGGGAAAAGTGGTCTTTTTCGATTTCTACTATACAGGGTGTAACAACTGTGCCATTTATTTTAAAAATACGGTTTCTAAAGTAGAAGAGCATTTTAGTCAGAATCCAAACGTGCTGTTTGTTAGTGTAAGCATCGATAGAGAGAAAGAACTATGGAAAAGGTCCATAGAATCGAAAAAATATAATTCAGATCATAGTATTAAGCTTTATACGAATGGATTACGAGACCATCATCCTTTGATCGAATACCTAAATATAAAGGCGTATCCTTTTCCAATCCTGATGGGCAAAACAGGCCTAATTGAAACATCGGATAATGTGAAACTGGGGAGAAGTGGCAAAAAGGTAGAAGCGTTAATTGAGACTATTGATCAGGCGGTACGAAGATAAAAGAAGCCGGAGTGTGACCTCCGGCTTTTCAAGAATTTACTATTGAGGAGTATATTGTCCTTCTTGATCGCTATTGGTCACAAATGTCGCTGTTGATGGCGGCGCTTGACCTATAACAGGATTTGCCGAACCAAGATTCCATTCTGACGAACAGACTTTGGAATCGTTTGGTTGGCATAACAAATTATCTTCATCTTGATATTCATAATCAGCTGGATTTGTAGAAGGGTTTCCAGTTGTATTATAATAACGATGAATACCTGCCAACTTTTTGTTTGTGGCTGCTTGCTCTGTAAACGACTGCATCAATATCGCGCCGCCTATTGTTGCTACTCCCAGTAGCAATTTCCCATATTTTTTAATTTGTACCATGGGTTTAAATTTTAGAATGTTTAACTTTTGTTCTTACAAGGGCAAAGATTCCCGCAATCAGCCAAATGATATTAAAGACAATATGCGTTTTCCAGCCCATAGATTCGATCACACCACCACAGTGACAAAGCTTTTTCTCTGCAAATTTGACCATCAGACTGAGGTAAATGGTAAATACCCCCATCAAAAGGATCGATGTCCACAGTGCAAATCGCTTGATCCGATATACAGGAATAACGAGCAGGATAGCCAGCACAATCTCCAGCGTAGGGATGCCATAGCCGATCAATGTCGCATACTGACCTAGATGGGGGATCTTGCTATTACCTCTAATAAAGGTAGCCATGTTCATAAACTTGGCCCACCCCGTGTACATGTATAGAAAGGCATAGCCGTAGATGATCACATCAGGTAAGCGATGGTAAATCCAGCGTGCACCCGACCGGATTGAACTACCGCGTTTTGGGGAGCTTGCCGGATGATCCTGTTGATTCACTGTGATATTGATGCGCTTTTCCATAAGCTTGTTTATGTGGATGTTGAATCTCTCCTGTGTTCTGCGGAGCCAACAGCATATCACCGCCGGATTTCCTGCTTGGATTTACATTCACCGGCATCGCGGGAATAGGGCAAATTTTCTTTTGTACTGTTTCATAACCTTGTTTTTTATTGGAGCATTTCGGATCAAGCTTCACCTGTACATGTTACTTTCTTCGGTTAAGCTGAATGGCATTGCTTTGCTTTATCCGAGCTGCTATTACAAAGTTCAAGTACAATCTATTGTCCATGTTGGGATTTTGAAGACTAAGTTTTGTGTTACCGTCAACGAAAGATTGTGACAGGATGGCCAAAAAATTGGACTGCTAGCAATCATGATCCCGAAAGAGGCGACGGAGCAGCTCGCCACTGATCCCCATAAATCGGGCAATTTCCTTATGGTTGACATAACTTCTGAGATCGGGATATTTGTCAAACACAAAGTCGTATTTATCCTGATTATTTAATGATAACAGCTTATGCCGATAGTCCAGATAGGTCTCCTGCCTGTCCTTGAGATTGGCATACAGGTAAAAGACTTTTGAGTTGCGTGCATTAATTTCCTCCAGTTGCCGGAGTGAAGTCCGGTAGGTGAGACAATCGCTGAGCGCAATAAACTGATAGCGGTGCTTATGGTTGGGGATCATCAATGATTCGCCAGCAATGGCATAGCGTAAGGGACAGGTCTTCTCGTATTTTCCAAAAATACCGTCAACGATAAGATAGAGCTCGCCCCAATCGTTGGTCAGTCGCTCTCCCTTTACAAAACGCTCTTCCTCAAATACGGCTGATAGTTCGGAAATCTCGGTTTGCCATTGCGGATTGATATCCCTAAAAAAGGTATCGAGTAGGTGTTCTTTACTTTTTTTCATTGTTTAGTTTATGTTGGATTTTTTTATCATAAAAAAGGAAAAGGCAATTTACTTATTTGATTAATTAAAGGTTAATTGAGGGATAAATGACCTATTTGAGGGGTGAGCTGCATATATTATGGGTGAATGGTATTTTGTACCACGATTTTCACCTACTTTTCAGTTCACTACTGTTTTTTTGCTCTGTTTCCCCCGACTTGTTTTTTTTCCCTTGCTTGTTGCAAATTTGTTTATCAGCTGATCATTGAATGAATATATCGTACGATAGAGCAGGATAGATTCGACCTGCATCTTTCGAGTCAACAAAATGATTTAAACATGGCAAATGAATTGCAAACAAGCGTAACAAGTGATCTATTTGAAGGCTATACAGCTTTTGAACTGTTTGGTGACGACCCCATATTGGGCGATCTGGATGATGATAAATGTTGGACAGGATCTCTATAGGTCTTAATCGTGCACCAATGGCCTCAGGTGATTCAAATCCACCTGGGCCATATTAACTGAAAACCGCATGAACAATCAAAAAAAAGAACAACTACAACGCCTGCTGTGGATGGCTAATGTGCAAGGCTTTTATCCGGATAAGCCCGCAGTTGAACTGGAGACTGGCTATCAACGGTGGAAAGAGCACCGTCAACAGTTTGCCCAATTGGATCGAGATTTTTCTCCTGAAAATATGGGGAAAGGATCTCCTAACATTGAACCCGCTACTTTGGCTGGCAGCATCGTATTTTCATTTCATTATGGGCCATATCGTCTGCTGCCACGTTATCTTGTCGCAGCAGGATACCGACTCACCGTCGTAGTCTCTGCCGCAGTGCTGAACAGAGAGCGTATGCGATATGCACGTGATCTTGCCACTATGGGGGCGCCAGCCGATAGCCTCGAATGTCTCGAGGCGAGTAACACCATGGTCATACGCAAGATGCTTCAGGCTATTTCGCTCAATCGGCTGATTCTCGTATTCTTGGATGCGAATGAATCAGTAGGCAACAATGTAAGTAAAGAAGAGCAGGGGCGACTACGGGTTTCTTTCGGTGGAAGTTATTTTTATTGGCGTAGTAACCTACTCAAGCTCGCACATCGTTTTGGTTTACCTGTACACGCCATTCATCTAAGCCCTAAACTCCATCATACCGAACCAGCCTGGCAAATGGGTAATCCTATAGCCGTATTAACCCCAGCGGACGAGAATAATCCGATGGCAATCTTAAATGCCTTTACAAAACTGCAGGAAATCTTTCAGAAAATGATGCATAATGATTGGACTGCCTGGGAAAACTGGGGACTGATGCACCATTATAAGAATTTTGACGAGCGGACGGGATCTGGCACAAAGTGTAAAGGAAGTTGGATGATCCCTTTTTCTTTCTCGGATAAAGGCTATCTGTTTGACTTATCTAGAAAGATTTTTTATGAAATTATTGTTAAAAAGAGCGATATTTTCTAATTTGGGTTAACAACTTGACCAAATAATTATGAAGACTTATTCATTCAATCTGGATTTTTTTAACCGATTGCATTACAGGTTTATTTACGGAGTTACCTTATTTATCTTATTGCTTGGTAGCGTATTCAAACACTTGTGGTTAAATCACTCTTTTAACATCTTTATACTGTTTATCATTCCCTATGTATCCTATTTTACTGTCAGTTTTGTCACTTTCCATATTATAAGGCTGCACAAATATCGACTCTGGTTTTTATTGGTGCCCGGAGTTGTGCTGCTTATATGGGTTTATCCTATCGTAAAATGGTATTATTACAGTTTTCTAACTGCACATGGGGTAGTGTTCTATTTCCCTTGGAAGGATGGGGATGCGCAAAAGCTTTTTATTATAATCGTTCGTGGTCTTGCATTCGTGCTGCTTTTCCTCGCACTTGATACCGTTTTGTGGCAGAAGAGACAAAAAATAATAAAAATAAATGAACTTGAGCTCGCCGTAAAAGATATTTCTGATAATGCACTGCTGTCGGGGCATTTTTTATTCAAACTCTATCAGTTTTCAGTGGAGAAGAAAATTGTTTTTGATCTTAAAGTGCTGGATTTCTTTCAGTACATTATCAATAAAATTGCCACGCGGGACACTCGGGTGGCGCTGGTCGAGGAATGGGCTTATCTCAAACAATTGGTGGTTATGTGTGTGCATCGTACAATAGAGATTAAAGGGGAGGAGCTTGTACCAAATTATATTTGGAACAGGTCTGTCCCCACGCTTTCGCTGATGACCTGGATTGAAAATGCAGTTTCCTATAGCCCTATCGGAAAAACGATCCCTATTGTCATCGAGTGGATTCGACAAAAGGATGCTATCGTTTTTACGGTACACAATCGTATTACCAGCAGTACCGAGGGAAAAGGAACGGGCAAGGGATTGGAACTGGTCAATCGTCTCTTTGAACCTTTACAAGAAGATCATGTAAATGTAACGTATCGTATTGAGGAAGAGATGTATTTTGTGGTGGAGTTAAAATTTTTCAATTAATTATGCCTAAATATAGTATTGTTGTAGTCGACGACGAGAGATCGGATGCCAATAAGGTTGTCGAACAGATCTTAAAATTAAAAGACATTCACAAAATAGGTGATTTTGAAGATGTCAAAGTTTTCGAGAATGGAAAGGAGGCACTCAACTATCTGATGCACCATAAAGTGGATATTCTTTTTCTGGATATACAGATGCCCGACATCTCGGGATTTGAGCTTTACAAAATCTTGCCGCAGCCGATGAAACCGGCACTGGTCTTTGTCACCGCTTATGCTGAATTTGCATTGGATAGTTACAAATTGGACGCCTGTGATTATCTGCTAAAGAATGTGACTTTTGATGCTGTATTCTTGGCTTTAAATAAATGCCTTAAACGATTAGGGACACCAATCATGATCGCGCCGGCGGTACAGCGCGAATATTACGTATACGAAGTCAAAGACTCGCGCTGTAAAAGGGTCCTGAAATATCGAGATATCATCTATATTCACAGTATAGACAATTATGTAGAAATAGTGACTCGTAATGAGCGGCTGATCTGCAGGATAACCATGGAGGAGATTGAAGAAAATATGCCCCATGCCGATTTTGTGCGTATCCACCGTGGTTATATTGTCAACTTCAAATTTGTTAAGTATATCGATGGTGGCAAGTTATGGCTTGCCGAAGGTGAAAAAATTAGTCTTCCGATCAGTCGATCGCGTAGAAAGAATATTGCTGGAATGGGAAAATCGATTGAATAACCTGTCTATTATAAACCCTAAATAAATACGTATGCGTAAAAATCGCTGTTTGAAAGGGCTTTCGATTAGCCCAGGGCAATCCTATGCCCAAAAATTGATCTTGCTGGAACTGTTGGCGGTCAAGCGTCAGCTGGAGACTTATCTTGAATTGCGGGAACAGCTGGAGGCGGAAAATGTACTGCTTCGTGATGCCGAATATGTTAAATCGCATGTCGGGATTTCTACCGAAACGCTCTATCGGCTGCAGCGAGATGGCTATATCTGCATCGCCAAGCGCGAGCGCAACAAACGCTATTACCGCGATGTGGATGTAGAACGCCTGCGCAATAGCTACCGCGGCCTTTAAGCCGCTTGATCAATTGATTTTTACCTGTATACGCTTACTTTCTTCGGGCGTCTCTCCAGCCGGGGAGACGTTTTTTTATGCCTTATTATTTTTTGCCATAACATAGTTGGTCAGCTTGACACCTTGCCGAACCACCTGTTGTTCTTGAATAACCCGATACCCTCGGCCCTCAAAGAACGGCCTTGCCGTAATGGAAGCGTGGGTGGTAAATTGATCGCATGCGATGGCATTTTCCAGCTCATTGCATAGGGCTGTGGCGATGCCCCGTCCTTGATAGTTTTTGTGTACAAACAGGCGGTCGAGGTAGCCATCTGTAGTCATATCACCAAAGCCGGCAACCTCGTCATTGACGATAGCAACTAGCGTGTAATGTGCTAAAAAGGAATCGTTCCATGCCGTTAAATCGAGCTGCCCCGTAGCCCATGCATTCAGTTGTTCTTCGCTGTAATCTGCAGCATTGACCGTATGCACGGTGTCGTAAAACAACTGGCTGATCTGTACTAGATCGGAAGAAAGGTATCGTCTTATTTCCATCGCTTTTTTTAGGGTTTCAAATTTACTATTCTTCGGTCGATTGCCCAACTTTCTCCCGACTTTTTCCTGACCAACTTCTGCCGTTACAGCAATTTTGATCGAAATGGACTCTGCTGCGCCTCGGGCTAAATTCGAGCAGCACCCTATGCGGCCCCGATAAAATTCCGATGAAAGCTGGGAGTCAATAGGGAGTTAATCGGGTAATAGTTGAAAGCTGCATGCCTACAAGCTCGTTTAAAATTTACTTGAAGATACCAGCGGATCTGGTTCCTTTTTGCGTCAAAAAAAGAAAGTTATGAGGTGAATTCGGTCAGTTTTCCGATGCCTACCGGTCAGCTATCAGTCTATCTTTTGCTAGGTATTTGTTGTTGATTTAAAGTGTTTTATGTTTGTTATGTCAATCAAAAATACCGGTATAAAATAGGGTTGATTTTAACACATGGGAACTATTGTACATGGAGCAAACGGAGGCTTTAAGGGTAAAGCCGGCTCAGTAATCGGAAGTAGTTGGAAGAGTATCAACTACATTAAAGGTCTCTATAAAAAGAGATCAAAGCCTGCATCAGAGGCACAGCTGATGCAGCAGGAAAAGTTCAGGACGCTGATGCGTTTTCTGCTGCCGATCAATGTTTTTCTGAAAATCGGCTTCGGTGGTAAAAATACGGAAAAATTGACCCCGATGAACGCGGCATTTCAATTTAACCTGAAAAGGGCCATGACAGGTATTTATCCGGACTTTGCACTTGACTATTCCAAGATCAGTATTTCGGATGGGACATTATACGGTGGTGGTACGGTCGCTGCCTCCTATGACTCGGGTGAACTGATCTTTAGCTGGTCGACAGGAGCCAGTGAGACCTTCGAAACCTATGCCGATGATATGGTGTATGTGCTAGCTTACCATCCCGAAAAGGATGAGTTTATCTCAACCCCGGCACCTAGTACGCGATCAATGGGTATAGTGACCTTCCTGGTGCCCGACCATCTGGCTACCGGCTCTGTGCATACCTGGTTGTTTTTGTCCAACAGGTCAAAAACCAAGGTGTCCAAAAGTGTGTATCTAGGCGAGATACAGCTTATCTAATTTGACTGGGCTGAGCCAATCGCGCTCAGCCTTTTTATACGATGCATTATGGTGAGAAAAATACCGACTCCTGCGCAGTTACGCGTACGGGAAGCATTTAAAATCGGGCGTGCCTTTTTGGCGCCCCTAAATGGATTGATCAAAAAAGGTTTTGCCGAAATGGCGAGGCGGAAAAAGTCTCTTCCTTTCGGACTAGCATTGGGCTACACACTGCGTACCGCAATCAAGCATGACGCGGAAGGACCAGTAGTAGTCCCATCGCTGGTGCGCTTAAGTGATGGGACGATTGCTGGCGTCAATGTGCCTGAATTGAAGCGCTACGCGGACAGCATAGAGCTCAGACATGAAACTTCTGATACACGCTTATATCGAGAAGATGATCAACTCATTCTCTGTGCCTATCAGGTCGAAAAGGGTTATGCCTTTGTCAACGAAAGGATCTGGCAACGCCATGAGGGAAAGGTGATCGTTCCCATACCAGCAGGTTTTGAGAACGATGGTTTCCATGTCTACTTGCTGCTGTCCAACAGAAATGGTTCAAAGTATTCACGATCAAGATACTTAGGTTATTCAACGAAATGAAAACAAAACATATCCTGCTGCTCCAACGGAAATATGGAGCTGAGGGAACCAATGGCACCATCACATATCAAGGCGAAGAAATCTGCCATACCATAGAGCTGCCTGACCGAAATAATATTCCCCGGATAAGTTGTATACCCATCGGCCAGTATAAACTGGAAAAGCGGCGCTATGCCAAACATGGCGAGCAGATCGGTATTCCGCATGTCATCGGACGCGAAGCGATATTGATCCATGCTGCCAATAATGCGCTCCAGGATTTGCAGGGTTGCATTGCTCCGGTCAGCACCTTAACGGGTGAAGGCCGAGGGGATTACAGTGGTAAAGCGCTAGCAAAGCTCAAAGCGCTGGTGTATAGCCTGTGGGATATGGGGGATGAAGTGTATTTGAATATTCGATAGCAATTGGAGGACATGAATTTGCGCTGCATTCCTTTTTGCCATCTTCTTAGCAATATGCTGGCATAAATCAAACTCGCTGCGCTCAGACAGTGATTTATGCGACCGTCATATTACGTCAGCGATCGTCAATCGGAATGCTAGGCTTTCAATTCTTTGTCCTCCTATATTGCTTGAATAAATAGGTGGTGATGGAGGTCGGAATCGCTCAGACAGTGATTCATATGTACGCCAGATGCCGTCAAAGCTTGACAGTCAGAAGGCTATATTTTCTATTCCTTTACCTGCAGATTTATCGAAGCAGGTATTGGAGGATTGGTAGTCGGAATACTAGGCTTTGACCATTCACCTTATCGCTTTGTAAAAGTAACATTCATGAAAAAAATCTTAAACAAACTAGGACAGGTGCTGCAAGTGGTTCTTGCGGCTCCTGTTAAATGGCCCGGAAAAGTCGGGAATATAATGAAATATATCGCAGTGGGCTTGGGGATATTGGAAACAATCATGGAACAGGAAAAGCCGCCTCCTGAAAAGTCTATTAATAATGACACCGGGCATAAATCAAGCAGCGAACCTACCGGATCCGCGGGGGCTCCCGTCGATGGTGCCGAGGTGCAGATGTTGCCCACAGAAAGGAGTGAAGCTGATGCGGTGGAATGATATTCGTATCTCAGCCCTTGGTGGTACACTATGCTCCATCTGGGCGAGCTTCTCGCTGGGTGATGTACTGCAGACGGTATTGACAGCAGCGCTGGGTACAATCGTCAGCTTCGCGACCAGCAGATTGCTCCGGCTTTGCACCAAAAAAAAGTCTAATTAATGCATTAACGTCTCCTTTACTCGGGGAGGCGTTAATTTTAACTGTGGTATTCCAATAAAGTGCTCGTTGATGAAGCTAATATTATGCTAATTTATATTTCGCCTATTAAATTTGTAGGTGACTTAAAGGATTTGTACATGATAACTTTAATTCCAAGAACTGACGCTAATCTGAAAAAATTTAACGAAAAGCGAATTATCATCCGATAAGAACGGTAACTACATTCTTTTTACCTTATAGAGAAGCGAGGACAGACAACTGCCCCAGCCTGCCTTTCCTCGTCTATTAATTGGTTTATCACTTATTTTTTCTTTTCGAACAAAGCCGAAGGGCCACCAATCCAATGACCACACCGGCCACAATAGTTTTGCTGATAAAGGACTTTTTATTATACTTCCATTCGGCGCCGAGTCCCAGTTCCTTGGCTATGTTGGGTAGATGGCCTTTTGCGATATCCTGTGCAACACCTTCCAGCATATTGATACGGTCTGCCAGTACTAGTGGGAGCCATCGGCCATAACTTGATTCGCTATATTTGAAAGCGATGCGCCGAATTGCGCCACTCAGCCCTTGGGGTGGACTGCCCGTTCCATACACTGCTGTCAGGTTCGGCCGTTCAACAGACTTGAGTATTTCAACCGTTTCTTCCTGTAATGGAGGCCGCTGCCAGGCATAGCCCTGATGTTCTTCATTATTGCGTTTCTTAATGGGAAAGGTCGGATCATTCTTGGGGTCAAAATCCATGCCCCAGCCCTTAATATGGCTATATTGTCCTTGTCTTTCATTGATAAAATCTTCGGGTGTAGTTTGATCTGTCATCATAATAAAATATCTTAAGTTGAAGCCAATGGTGGAATTAATACGGTTTTGATGCAATTATCCAATTTGGAAGAGAAAAGATGATAAGCATCGCCCACTTCTTCCAGTGGAACCCGGTGCGTAATCAGTTCTTTGGGATTGATAATACCGTCTTGTACATGTTGGATCAGTTTGGGCAGCAGGCGTTTTACCGAGGCTTGGTTGGCCCGTATCGTGATTCCTTTATTGAGGACATTACCAATGGGTACCAGACTGTTGATAGGTCCATAAACACCCACTATCGACACGATACCACCTTTTTTTACACTGTTAATCGCCCAATGAAGCGCCGTAGTAGAACCTCCTTGCAGCATCATATATCTTCCTAATAGCGTATTTATCGCATTGCCGGCAGCTTCACAGCCTACCGCGTCAATGCAAACATCAGCTCCGAGGGAATCGGTAATTGTCTTTATAAAGACAACCGGATCGCCGATGGAACGAAAATTAACCGCCTCACACTGCGCGTAGCGTTCAGCAAATTCAAGCCGATAATCAACCTGATCGATAATAATGACGCGTGCTGCACCAAAAAGCCAGGAGCATTTGGCTGCCATAATACCGATAGGGCCAGCACCAAATACCACCACGGTATCGCCGGGCTGTATCCCAGCCATTTCGGCTGCCTGATAACCCGTCGGTACCACATCGGTCAACAGGACAGCGTCATCTGGATCCATCCAGTCGGGGATAACGACGGGGCCTACATCTGCATAGGGCACGCGTACATATTCAGCCTGCCCGCCAGCATAGCCTCCCGCGGTATGGGAATAGCCAAAGATCCCACCAATTGCAGTGGCTTCGGGATTGGACTCATGGCAGTTGCCGTATAATTCATGCCGGCAAAAGGCACATTTGCCACACGCAATATTAAATGGAATCATCACCCGGTCACCTACTTTTAAATTTTCTATTGCCGTTCCCACCTCAACCACTTCACCGATAAACTCATGACCAAAAGTAGAGCCTACCCGCGTGTCGGGTACCAGTCCATGATAGAGATGCAAGTCGGACCCGCAGATGCACGAACGCAGTACCCGGACTATCGCATCCTGTGGATGGAGGATTTCTGGCAATGGGACATTTTTATCCGCGCGTACGCGATAGGGCCCCCTATAATTCATTGCAAGCATAATTTCAAATTTTTTAAATATCAAAAAAGCTAGTGCCCGCTCAAAGACACTTACCAAAGGAAGGTATGTGCTGACGCATTCGTTTGCAAATTTTGCGGATAGCGGACTTATACGGTAAGCCACGTATTTACGGGCTATTTTACCAGGCTATTAAAAAGAGTTGTGGGAGTGACACCAAAATTATTTTTGAAATACAGACAGACAAGTTTGTCTGTATTGTTTTTTTATTATACATTTGTCCTATCGCAATCGCCAAATTGATCAAAGAATTACAGGTAATTACGATCGGTTGTTTATACATAACAAATAATTAACACAATTAAATTTTAAAAAAAATGGAACAGAAACACCCACTACCGCCGTTTACATTTGAAACTGCATTGGTAAAAATTCAAGCTGCAGAAGATGCATGGAACACACAGGATCCCGTGAAAATTTCAAAAGCCTACACAATTGACAGCGAATGGAGAAATAGAGACAAATTTGTCAATGGAAGGGAAGCCATCGTCGAATTTCTTTCCGACAAATGGAAAAGAGAGTTGAACTATAAACTAAAAAAAGAATACTGGGCGCATACCGATAACCGTATTGCTGTGAGATTTGAATATGAGTATATGAACAAGGATGGTCAATGGTTCAGGGCCTATGGTAACGAAAACTGGGAATTCGACGAAAATGGCTTAATGAGAAAACGCTACGCAAGTATCAACGACTTAGCGATCAATGAGGAGGATCGCAAATTTAAATAGGCATAATTTGTATAAGTGGAACTGGCAACAAAAGTGCCCGGATTATCTGGTTCCACTTATTTCAAATTCCAAAGTCACTTGTTTATCAATATAAGTGACTCTTTTTTTTACACCAAATGATCAACAATCATCTTTGACCGTTCGATCAATTGATTTGATTTAAACATTTTGCTTTCCATAATGGAGCTTTCAAATAGCAAATAGATATGTTCTGAGATATTTTCATCACTTACAAGTGAGAAAAAATAGTCCTTGAGATCTTTTTTGTGCTCCTGAATTACTTTCAGGATCTTCATATTATCGTTGGGTATTTCTGCAAGGATATTTAAGAAACTACATCCTCTAAAATCTTCCTTTGAGTTCATGTGGATCAAAAAGTCGAAGGAGGAAATAATTTTTGATTTTACGTCAGTTTTGTCATTTGTAAAATTGTACAGCTGATCAAACCAATACTTGTGTCTTGCCTCCAAGAATGCGACGCAAAGATCTTCCTTAGATTTGAAATGCTGATAAAAACTTGCTTTGGCAACATTTGCTTCAGAAATGATCTGATTTATTCCAGTTGAATTATAGCCCTGATTAGCAAAAAGGTCAAGTGCTTTATCTAGAATTCTTTCTTTTGGTAATGACATTATACGTATTATTTGACTAGACAAAGATAACACTTTAAAATTTTAAATAGACAAACTGGTCTGTACTTATTGTTGCATAATGATCATGAAGACTGCCGCACGACAAGTTTGCTTTGTTTAAATAAAAACGACGACAGGCTCGGCAATAAGGCAAATGATTCGTCACTTGCCTTAATATGTTTAAAGTATTTAGAAGATGCCCAGCTGACCTAAAAGTATCGTTGCGGCGGTGTAACAATGGAATGATTTTATTTTTCCGTTCTCTATTTTAAAAACATCACAACATGGGGTCTGCATTGTTTTATTTGTCGCAGGAATAGTTCCTGAAGGTAATTCCAGAGGGCCTTTATGGGTGCCGTTTAAGGATAATTCCACGACTACCGTATGCTCACTTTCCAAGACATAAAGATCATACAATTCCCTGTGCATATCCGGAAAAGCTGTTGCGTAGACATCGACTGTTTTTCCTATGTCTTGTCCATAATACTTGGTTCCTGCAGATACATCCCAGAAATAGCCGTCTTCTGCAAAAAGATCGACAAAACCTTGCGTGTCCTGTTCTTCTGCTATTCTGTACAATTCACGGATTAGTGTTTCGTTGGCTGAATTTTGATTGATTACTGATGCTTTCATATGATTTGTTTTTAATGTTAAAGATTGAGTTTGATGCTGATTTTTAAATAATTGAATAAGAATCTTGTTGACGATATCTTATCTACCGATTTGTTTTATTTTTTGACGTCTACAAAAACATATAGTTTCACAGCTTTGCCGTTTTCAAAAACGAATAAATCCATTCCTGTTACGGCATCTGGTTTTTCGGGAGTTCCGTTTTGCCAGTAGAGCCTTGCAATGTTGTGATTAACGTCTATAGCTTTGAGATGAGAAAATTTAGCGTTTGGACTTTTCTGTTGCAGTCCATCCACAAAACCATTGATTTCTTTGTAACCAACTGCGATAAAGTGACTGTCTACCATTTCAATATCATCAGCATAAATTTTTGCCATCAAAGCTTCACGTTTTTTAAGGTCTCTTTCGTTCCAGATAGCTAAATGTCCTTCTACTAAAGATTTAATCTCATTTTCAGAAAGCGGTTTTGAGTCTGACTTTTCAGTCGGAGTGTTCACAGCATCTTTGGGTGACCATAAAATGGTTGCCGGATTCTTTTTCTCGTAGCCTTTTCCGTTCGGATAAGAAACCAATTCCATCTTAGAACCCCAGGGTGTTACGAAATAGACCCAAGTTTCACCTTCTGTATCTCCTGATGGCATCAAAAACGGTTCTCCTAAAAATTGTACGCCTTTGCTTTTAAGATATGCTACACTTTTGTTGATATCATTGGTATAAAAAGCCATGTGGCTCGCCCCGATATCGTCTCCTCCGGGTTGTTGTGAACTTCCTTTATTATCCTGATATTCGAATAATTCGATGTTGGCTCCCGTTCCGGCTTTTACCATTTTGAAGGATACCGGACCAGTTTTGGGATTCATATGATTATTTTTTTTCCATGCATCGTCCAAAGGGATGGGGCCTAAACTTGTTACTGCTGAAAATCCCAAAACATCTGTGAAAAAATTTATGGCCTGTTCCATATCAGGAACATTGATTCCCACATGGTCCATTCCAAGGATTCCTGTTTTTTCCTGTGCCGAAGTATTTGAAACTGTTGCCGATAATAAAAGTGCACTTGCTACTGCTGCTGCATTGGCTTTAATTTGTTTTTTTAATTTGCTCATTGTGATGATCTTTTGTCGTTATTTATAAAGCAAATTTCCATCATTCTGCAGCCTTTTTCCATTGACAAAAGCTTGAAAAAAAAGCAAACAAATGTCAATGAAATTGAACTTCATGTAAGATTCAATGGAGCTTTGGCTTTGATGTTTAGCAATAAAAAAAGGTTGAAGCGTAAATTCTTCAACCTTTTTTTGAATATTCTGTAAGGAGTTAATTGCTATATTTTGCAAGCCATTTAGCTTTCCATTCGGCCCTTGCATTGATAAATTCCAAATCTGTTCCCTGGGCTACAGCATCCAGCGGGAAACGCAACGGACGGGAACCTTCTTTCATCTGAATCAATTGCAATATTCCGTCTGCAATAGTTTGGGAATTCATATTGAATTCTTTCATCTTGCCGAATAATGCAGCGCCAATGGCATTGAATTGCGCAGTTGCCACCGGGTCGTAGTCTGCTGCGATTTGAGGTTTATCTGCATTGACGCCTGTTTTTTCGCCTGTATTCATTTCAGTTGGATAAACTCCCGGCTGGATGGAGACGTTGTCGATATTAAACTGTTTTAACTCGTCCTGCAGACCTTCTGTAATACTTTCCACGCCAAACTTGGACGCAAAGTATGGAACCATAAAAGGAGAGGTATGCGCACTTGCACCGGAACTGATATTAATAATTAAACCGCTTTTATGGGCTCTCATAGAAGGCAGTACAGCCTGATAAGTTCGGATAACGCCATAGAAATTTACTTCAAACATTTGTCGGATCCTGTCCAAACTATAGGCTTCCAGCAATCCAAAACCTGAAACGGCGGCGTTGTTGACCAATACATCAATTTTACCATACTTTTGAAGCACTTTTTGGAAAGCATTGGTTACCGAAACATCATCGGTGACATCGATTTCAACGACTTCTATATTGGGGAGTGCTCCCAGCTCGTTGGCTACGGCTTCATTTTTTCCTGAAATGCCCCGCATTCCGGCAATGACGGTGTATCCTGCTTTGGCAAGTGTGGTTGCTGTTAATCTTCCAAAGCCTGTGCTTGTTCCTGTGATAAAAACTATTTTGTCCATTTTGTCTTCTTTTTAATTGTTATTCTGATAAGACAAAGATGCAGGAACGGCAGGCTTACTTCCATTGACAAAAGCTCGAAAAAACAGCAAACAAATGTCAATGAAAATGAAATGTTTTATTTCTTGAACATATTTCTACGTAGTCTGGTAAGGGTTTCGGGCGTGATTCCAATGTAAGATGCAATCATGTGCTGCGGGATACGATTGACGATATAAGGATATTTTTCAAGGAAATTTTGATATTTTTCCTCTGCAGTGAAACTGATGTTCGCTAAAATTCGGCCTTGTGAAACAATAAAGCTTTTCTGAATAATCTGATTAACCAGTTGGTTTAACTGCGGAATTTCTGCACATAGTTTTTCAAAATTTGATTTTTCGATCAAAATCACTTCTGTAGGTTCGATAGCGTCAATGTTGAGACGTGAGGGATTTCCGCTGTGGAGGCTTTCCCGGTCGCCTGTCCAATAATTTTCGGGAGCGAAGTTGATGATGTGTTCTGTTCCGTTCTCAGCGATGGAAAAGGTTTTTACCAAACCTCTGCAGATAAAAGCATTATAATGCCAAATATCTCCTTCCTGACAAAGAAACTGTTTCTTGCGGAGTTTTTTTTGTTTGCAAACAGATTCTATTAACTGTATTTCCTCATCGGAAAGTTCTATTTTATCAGTAAGGTATTTTTGGAAAATCTCGAACATTTATTTCATCGTTATGGAACAAATTTAATTATTATACGCTAATAATTGGCGATAATTTCAAAACGTATGATCGGCTGTAACGCCGCCTGTAATTTTGATTTTTCCTATCTGGTGGGACCTGATGCCTGCAATGACCAAAGGATTTGTAGATAGGGTGCTCACTCCTGGAGTGGTATACGAACACCATCCACGTGGTTTTGGATTAATACCACTTTTAAAAGACTTAAAGAGTGTCACCGTAATCACAACTATGAATAAACCCAAGATAATGTATTCACTACTAATCGGCAATTTGATTAGAAAGGCCATGCTCAGAAGTGTTTTTAAAACTATGGGGTACAAAAATCTGAAATGGATCAGCTACAATAGGGTAAAATCAGTAAGTCAAAGCAAGAGAGAAAATTGGTTAACTGATCTTGTAAACAGGTTTTCAAAACTCAACTAATTAAATCCTTATATTATGAAACCAAACAGGAATTATATTACCCCGTTCATCTCCTTAATTTTCTTTGTCCTTGGAATCTCTGGGATAGTGCACACTTTGGAAGATATCTGGACGAACAATGATACAAACATTATGGAGGTGTTTGATTTGATTACCGATAATTGAATTAAATAGGGTGTGTAAGATCCACCTTGCTAATAAATCAAATTTTAAGTAAAACTGCAAAAGACGATGCCCTAAAAGAACTGAACTTTTAGGGCATTGTCAATACCTATAAATGTAGCTATCTGTTTAAAATCTTATTTGTTATTTTATTCGCAAGGGGCAATAACAGCAACACGCAAATGTAAACAATAGGAAGGGACAAAAACCAAGATTTAAAAATTTCACCGATCCAATTTTCCAAAGTATCTCTCTGAGAAAACCTTGAAAAGACTGACATCACAAGGGTTGTAGGTAAAACGACAAAAAAAGTATTGATTAATCTGTAGAATCTATCTTTCTTAGAATTTACCATTGTCATTTTTTCGTTTTTCAGGTAGAGGTATTGATTCAATGACGTCCCAATGTTCCAGAATTTTATCTTCCTCAATTCTATAAAGATCATAGTATGCAACGTGCTCTCCCTGAAAGGAACCTTCGCTTAATACAAGGACAAAATTTCCTTCTCCAAGTACCTTATGTATTTTGTTATAGATCTGGGGTTGCCCTTCCTTTTCCCATTGTTGCAACGTCTGGAGAAATTCATTTACACCGTCACCCATGTGTTGATTATGCTGGATCAGTTCGTCACCTTTAAAATAATCTGATACCAGTCCAGTCTGCCCGTCGATTAGAATGTTTTGAACAAAGCTTTGCGCGAGGGCTTTGTTCGCTTCTGTTTTATGGTGGTCCTTTGCCTTTGTCTTTCCATCGGTCCTTGTCCTTCCGCTTTTATTCAGTTTTTTTGTATTTATTTCAAGATTGTCCCAATGTTCTACGCTTAGTCCATTTTCAAACCGATGTATGTCAAACGCTACGGTCGGTTCAAAAAGAAAATAGTCCACATGAACAAATCCGTAATCACCATCCTGAAATTTGCGGACAACATTCGTGTATACTTTATCCATTGGCATCTGGTCGTGTAAATCCAAAATGGCCTGAAGACCTGTTGCTACATGTGGATTGTGCTGTTTATAAGAAGTGGGATTAATTAATCCTATTTCCGCCAATGTTTCTGATTCGATGCTATTTTGTATAGCTTCAGCTTTGTCTCTATTTGATAATTCCATTTTTAATATTATGATTAATTATTGTTGACAAAAGTACAGACCATTAACATACAGACAAATACGGGTAAAAATTTTGATATAGGGATAATATTATCCTATATTGCTAAAAGCGTAATATGTCGTAATTTTGTTTCCTAAATAGATCAGAAATGTACGAGAAAAAAATTCCGAAAGATTTTAGTTGCGGCATTAGCATAACCTTTGAGATAATGGGAGGGAAATGGAAGCCTTGCTTAATTGATTCTATCAATCAAGGTGTCCGAAGGCCTACTGATCTGGCAAAGAAACATCCGCTTGCAAGCAAACGCGTTTTGAATTTGCAACTGAAAGAGCTTGAAGCATATGGGGTTATAAGAAAAATTATTTATCCTGTACTTCCGCCAAAGGTTGAATATTTTTTGACAGACGTTGGTGAATCACTTTTACCACTTGTTGAAATGATGGAAAATTGGGGCGGTAATTTTATGCATGACTTTTACAAGAAACAGGAAGATCTAAATTCTGCAGCAATTCCCGAGGTTTAATTCATTGTTTTTTTAGTAAACTATTGATTATTTCAATATTGATTAAAATTATTACAAACCGATGTCAGGCAATTAATATTTATATTTTTTCAGGTATCATAACTAAATAATTGTAATCTAGTAGATAGCAGAATGGTAGGTAAATGGGATAAGTACAAACATCTTTTTGAACGCAGGGAAGTTCCTGCTAAAGCAATTCTTTTACAGGAGGGAGAGATATCAAAAAAGATGCTCTTTATTGAGAAAGGTTGTTTACGAACCTGGGTTAACAATGATGGAATTGATATTACCACCCAGTTTTTCTTTGAAGGGGATAAAGTATCCTCAATCGAAAGCTTTATGACAAACCAACCGAGTTTATATAGCATTGAGAGTTTAGAACCATGTGTTCTACAATGTATTTCTCAAAAAGATTTTCAAAATCTGTTAGCACATTTACCTGAAATCAGAGAGGAAATGCAGCAACATCTTTTCCGACGATTTTTAAATTCTCAGAAAACATTCTATTCCTACCTTAAAAATAATCCTCAAAAGCGTTACCTGGAACTCCTCGAAGAGCATCCTCATATCTTCCAGCGTGTTGCCCAGCATTATATAGCATCTTATTTAGGAATTACATCGGTTTCTTTAAGCCGAATTAGAAACAGAAGATAAATAGAAAGAGCATTATTTTCAAATTTGCAATCCGCCAATTTTTAGCAGGGAAGTCCGGATTGCAACTATTCTATACATCATTTGCTGATTATTTTGTCCTTAACAAGTCAGACAAAGTTAAATTCATCCTTCAAATAATGAAGTTCATCAGAAAAATACGTGAACTAGAATAAAAACTTCAGCGGAAGTTTTAATTTTGAAAAATGGACCAGAAAAAAGTAAAACTTAAAAAGCTCCTTATCTTCTTTTTTTCATCACTGGTGTATGCCCTGTGCCAAATGCTTTTCAGCATTATTTTAATGAAAGAAGATCTGTGGAAAAATTTTCATATTCAGCTTTTAGCCCATTATGTCGTTATCTTTGCTATGTGTATGGCTGATTATGGATTACTGTTGATCCTGAATAAATATGTACCCTACAGCAAGAATATATTTTTGCGCATTCTGGCGGATATTATAGGGATTACGGCGATATGCCTGATACTATTACTGATATTTAATTTTTTTATTTATAATCTATTTCTTGTCCCCAAGGAGGGACTGCCGCCCTTTATCGTCAAATTCGCTTTTGCCATGACAACGAATGTTCCAATCCTGTTAGTTTTCGAATTGATTCATTACTTCAGGTCTGAACAAAAGGCGATTGCCGATTCTGAAAAAGCGAAACGTAAGGTCTTGTTATTTCAGCATGAAACATTGCGGTCACAGCTTAATCCACATTTCCTTTTTAATTCGCTGAACGTCCTTTCCTCATTGATTTATATCAATCAGGAAAACGCTAATAAATTTACCAAAGCGCTGTCCAAGACCTATAGGTATGTGCTTTCTCTTACTCATCAGCCCGTAGTTACAGTAGATGAGGAGCTGGATGCATTGGATTCTTATATATTTTTAATGCGCACAAGATTTGAGAATTCTTTTACCTTTACTCTAGAAAAAATAGTTCACTGCGAACAAAACAAGATAATTCCCCTTACCCTACAATTGCTTATAGAAAATGCATTTAAGCACAACATCGCAACCGACGAATCCCTATTAAATATAAAAATCTATATTGATTGTGATTATATTAAAGTGGAAAATAATATCCAGCCGTCATACAGTGTTGAGAAAGGTGGGATTGGGTTAAAATATATTATCAAGCAATATAAAGTATACGCTAAAAAGGTCATTATAGAAGAAACAGACCAACGATTTATTGTTAAAATTCCTTATATCCAATCATGAAGTACCTGATAGTAGAGGATGAGCGGTTTGCATACGAAGAACTAAAACGTATGGTCACAAAATTGCGCCCAGGTTATCTGCTGGAAAAGCAAACTAAAACGGTCATGGACACCATTGTCTTCCTGAAAGAATACAATGTTGATTTAATCCTGATGGATATTCGCCTTGCGGACGGTAACTGTTTTGAAATATTTAATCACATAGAGGTTCATACGCCTGTTATATTTACCACAGCTTACGATGAACATGCCATCAAAGCATTTAAGCTGAACAGTATCGACTACTTATTAAAACCTTTTAATGAGGGTGAATTAGAGGTTGCGTTGACCAAATTTGAGCATATTTACCATAGTTATACTCCTACAAACAACCCTAAGAATTTTGAGCAGTTATTATCCCTCAAGACCAAAAACCGTTTTCTCATATCCAAAGGAGACAATTACCACTATATAGAGACCAAGGAAATTGCTCACTTTTATAGCGAAGGAGGCGTTGTCTTCCTTCATACGATGACAGATAGACGGTATATCGTTAATTACACGCTGGACCAATTGGAGCAACTTCTTGACAGGCGTCTTTTTTTTCGGGTATCGCGGAATTGCATCGGAAATGTTAAAGCAATTGAAAAGGTCACTAAATACTTCAATAGTCGTTTGAAACTTTCTTTCCTTCCAGAATGTCCATCCGAGGTTTTGGTAAGCCGTGTACGTGTTCCCGACTTTCTGAAATGGATGGACGACATGATGGAATAATTTGGAAGACAAAATCCTATCCTTCTAATCCTGCAATTCATAATCTAAATTCTTAACCCTATCCTTAACAGCTTCCGGAAATATCAGTTTAACCGTTCTTTTGTTCAGTAAAAAAAACTAAATAAAGATTTTGAACAATGAAAAAGAACGTATTTACATTTGTTTTCGCATTTGGAGCATTAATTTTTTCCACTGAGCTCTCTGCTCAGGACAGACCTGTATCATTTGGACTTAAGGCAGGAACAAACCTCTCTAACTACCGTTTAGGAGGCAACAATAAAGGTTTTAAAAGTAACCTAAACATAGGCGGCACGGCAGGTGGCTTTGTGAAATATGACCTAAATTCAAATTTTGCCCTGCGATCAGGCATTGATGTATACTATAAGACTTCGAAGTTGGAATCAAAGTCCGATAAGTCATCTGATAAACTCAAGTCTTTGGGATTGGAAATTCCTCTTTACGGAATTTTTCAGGGGGAATTGGGCACAGGAAGAGTATTTATAGGTGCAGGGCCTTATATCGGTTATGGAATCATAGCAAAATCAGATGGGGTAAATCTTTTCAAAAAGAGCGGCGGCACCGGGAAACCAGCGATGAGCCGTTTTGATTATGGTATTGGGGCTATCCTTGGTTATGATTTTGATAAAAACTGGCAGATAAATGCCAGCTACCAGTTCGGTCTTGCAGATCTAGACAAAGGCACGGCAGGATCACTGAAAAACCAAGGTGCCTCTATCGGGGTAGCCTATAAATTCTAAAGGCAGCGTGTTTGCGTACCGAAATTTAGACCTACATAAAATTTCAGATACCTGAATTTCGGTATGCAATGGCCTCTTTAAATTTATCATCTATTAAACTATGTGATAATTCGCACCTTTAATTCCATTCTTTCTAATCTAAATTTCGTCCGAGCGATTCTGAAGTCTAAAGTTTACTGCTTCCTATTTCGTCCCAATAGACATTATTTAGTGTGATTAAACAATAAAATCTTATGAAATTAACATCATTTCTTTTATCTACGCTGATGACTCTGCTATACTTGCAGGGAAAAGGCCAGGAAGTCTCATTCAAAGCCGAATATCTTGGAACCTCAGACTACTACTATCTTCCGCCGGGCGATAAACCAAGAGAAAGAATTGGTGATGGAAAAGGTTCTGCTCTTGTTTATCAGGCTGGAATCAACATTCCTTTAGCTAAGAAGCTGGATGAAAATAATCGTCCTACGGCTTGGGGCATTGGGCTAGGCGGATCATATGTCTCATTAAGCAACAGAAATTTTGCAGACGACATGGTTTCAGAAATCATGAATGTGCAACTGGCGCTCTACCATTTGCGGCCCCTGAACGAGCGATGGTCAATGAGGGCAAGTGTGGGCATGGGGATATTTGCTCCTTCTACAGATGTTGGAAAAATAGGTTTTAGAAACGTACTTGCAAGCGGCGGGGTTGTTTTTATCCGACATCTGAAACCCAACCTAGATATCGGCGGAGGTTTAGCAATAAATAGCTCGTTGGGATATCCGATGGCTTTTCCCTCTGTTTATGTCAAGTGGAAAACAAGCGGGAAATTTGACGTAAATGTTGAATTGGTCGAAGGTTTGGACGTTTCCGTGGGATATGAAATCAAAGATAACCTCAAGTTATCATACGCCCTTGAGATGAACGGGCAGGTCGCCCTATTGAAAAAAGATGGTAAAGATGTAATATTCTCCCACCAGTATATCGTAACCGGTTTCAGACCTGAAATAAAGTTTGGTAACAAGGGGCTTTCCGTGACAGGGATGGCGGGTTTAAATCTATATCGTCCGGCTTCTTACAGTGACCGCACTTTGAAAGGAGTATTTGCGGGTAATAATGATTATTTCTTTTCTGTTTCGCCCTATGCATCTGTTGGTTTAAAAATGAAGTTTTAAGCGATGGAAATGAAGCTTGTCTTTCAAACCTTTGCATATCGAAGTGTTTATGTTGTTGCCTATGTTCTTAGCCTGTTACCGATGACAATTCTGTATGCAATAGCTTCCTTGAGTTTTTCTCTTTTATATTATATTGTTGGGTACAGGAAAGCGGTCGTAATTCAGAATGTGGCACGTTCCTTTCCCGATAAACGTTATGGGGAAGTCCAGGCCATTGTAAAGAAGTTTTATGCCTGTTTTGTAAACTATTTTGCTGAGATTATTAAAGGTATTTCCGTTCCAGCAGAAATACTTCATAGGAGGATCAAATTTGAGAATTTGGAACTTATAGACCGGCATATAAATGCGGGGCGGAATGTCATTCTCTGTCTTGGACATTGTGGAAATTGGGAAATACTGAATTTCATGCCCTATAAAATGCAGCATGACGTATATGCCGTATATAAACCATTAAAATCCGGCACATTGAACAGGCTTATGGTTAAACTCCGTTCCCGTTTTGGTATGAAATTAATCCCTGATAATGCAATAATACGCCATATGCTAACTAAAAAGCTAAATCCAGCAGTTTATCTTTTTCTTTCCGACCAATGTCCCCGGACGCAGGAGGAAAAATATAGATTCACCTTCCTGAACCAGGAAACATACATGTTTGCGGGTATGGAAAAATTGGCTCGAAAAGGTCGAGCAGCAGTTGTCTATCTGCACATAACGCAGCTTTCAAAAGGAAATTACAAGATTGTCTGTGTTCCAGTATGTTCTAAAGCGGAGTCTATAAACGATGGGGAGATAACCCAAAACTACATTGATCTTTTAACTGAAAATATCAATGAAGAGCCATACGGCTGGCTGTGGACTCATAAGCGTTGGAAAAGATAAGATGACGGTTAAGGTCTTAAACTCTGTACGTATGAATTGCAGAATATGGATTGTCAGTATAATCATATGCTTTTTTAAAATAATTTTTGGAAAGACTGATTTTGTAACGTAATAATAAATGTAAAATAAGATTGTGAGTATGAAATATTTATTGCTGGAAGATAAATTTCAACAAGATCATATTATACTTGATCGTATAGCGGAATTCTTATGGGATAAAGGAAATGAGATTTATTCCAGTAACAATATTGATCGCAGAACTGATTATATAAATGTTGCCAAAAACTGTGATTGCATTGTTTCCGTGATTTTTGAAGACTGTATGATAGAATCAATCTTTGGAAAAGAACTGAAACCGTTTCAAGCAATTGGTAGATTGGAAACTATTCTTAAAGATAAGATTCTCATAGCTTTTATGATGAGTGGTGTCTATTGTAATACAATTCCTTACCCCCATAAAATTTTTCATTTTGAAGGGTTGTGCCATCATGAATTAGTACGTTTCTTCCACTGGTGTGAGAAATTAAGCTTATTTGTCAAATGATTACCTTGAAACATTTATTCAAGCAGCTTAATTATCCTTAACACACCTATTACCTACTCTTAATTTGTTCTACTTTTCATACCGTCATTATAATTCTACAGTCGGGCTCATATCATCTGCTTTTTCAAGCTTTTTTTTGTCAGTCATCTTTATATAAATAAATGGGCGGCCATGTTTATCTGGAAGCATCGCCAGTATCCGTCAGGCCCTTTCTTTGCGTAATCGCTTGAAGTTCCCGTTATATAGACTTTTTCGCCGTTATTTCCGGTGCCAACGATTTTCCAATCCAATACCAGGGCGGCGTGGTGCGGAGGGCAGACAAAAAGTGTCCCCGCAGGCATGGTCAAACCTTCAAAATCAAATAATACTTCCAACTGTCCAACTTCAAAGAGCGTACAGGTATAGTGGTCGTGCCTATGTGGGTTCTTTGCATTTACAATGCCAGACGTTGAACTATCCCATTAGTGCTGCCGGAATCCATACTATTTATTAAGATAGAATCACTTTTTGGCATGTTCGCAATTTGAAATCCAAATTTAATGCATAAACTTTAGGAAATAATAGCAATGATGCTTTATTATCCTGATTCTTTATTATTCGTTCTGCATTTTTTTCTCTTTTCTGCGGCCAGGAATGATACTTCACCGTTACCAAGATACAGATTGCTGTAATCAAAGAGATCAGACCTGATTTTTATCCTATGTTTCTATGTGACTGGGATTGCTGAGGAAATTCTATTCCTGCAACGAATATATGATTGTATTCGTCGCAGGAATAAACCTATTCGCTCCAGGGCGAGTGCAGGATGCAATCGCAGAAATTTTTTCTTTTAAAATTGGGAATCATAAACGCGCAGACATCGGCCTTGATATTCCCAAAGGTGGTTTCGGTCTTGTGCTCAAATCCGCTGAAGAAGGTGGGGATGATATTCTTTTTGAAATCATTTCTCGGAAATGCGCCGATTATTTCTTCCCTGTGCTGCGCGGTTAAATGTTCGTAGCCTTCGCCCATCACATCCAGGCCCACACCGGAATACATCAATGCGACTTCATTCTCTTTGTGCTCGGCGATACCGATGGTCGTGTGCAGGGCTATCGTATCCCATACGAGCTGCAGTTTGTCGTTGGCGATGCCATGGCCTTTCAGAAAGTCACGGGCAGCATTGGCGCCATCGACCTCAAAACGTAAATTTTTGCTGCTATAATGGGGCACCAGTCCCAGATCGTGGAATACGGAGGCAACATATAACAATTCGGAATCATGTGCCAGGTTATTTCGCTGTGCATTTAGCGATGAAAATAGAAATACACGGAGCGAATGGTTGTAGATAAATTCTGTACCATGCTCCAAAAGAAGTTCGGTAGCCTGGGAAGCAATTTTACTGTCCGGTATGTTGATACCGGCTACTTGTTTAAAACGGTTTACTGACATAACTAAATATTTTTTTTACAAAGTTATCGTCTTGGTAGGCACTGGATAATACCAATAAATACGTTTAGGATGTCAAAATTACCCGAGGCCGACCTGCATCAGGCTTCTATGCCGACCACTTGCATGCGGAATGCTGCAGGTGACTGTTTTGTATTTTTCTTAAAAAAATGGCTGAATTGCTCGGGGCTGTTAAAATGCAGTTCGTAGGCGATCTGCTTGATGGTGGCGGAACTAAACTGAAGGCGTCGTTTCGCTTCGGCAATAATTTGGCCGTTGATCAATTCTTTGGCACCGAGCCCACTGCATCTTTTGCAAAGGTCGCTTAGCCGGCGTGCAGTGATGTTGAGCATTGTAGCGTATTCGCTCACGGCATGATGGCTGCGGTAATGGGAGCTGAGCAGCTCCATAAAGTTCCGGTATAGCATATAATCCTGACTGTCAAAGGTCGCTTCTTCAGTCAGCCTCACATTGGCCAGTTTTATCATAATGATCTTTAAGTAGGCTGCCAGGGCATCTTGTTGGTTGATATAGGATTTAGCCCCATACTCAGCATGCAATGCACGGAATAGAAAGGATAGTTCACCGAATTCTGTGGGATTGAGCAGCAACTGATGGTTGGCATTTGTATTGTTAAATAGTACCGCTTTGCAGTTACTGGCACTTTGCGGTGCTTTTTCCCAGAAACAATCGCCAAAAGAAATTTTATAGCCGCTGGTATCCCTTATCGAATGAAAGGTAAACACCTGGCCTTTTGACATCAGGAAGACGCAATTGTCGCTTATTTCGAAGGTATTATTGTCGATCGTCAGACGGCCTGTGCCCCGTTCCAACAGCAAAATCTGATGATAACGCAGCCGGCGGGAGGCTAGCTCACTTCTGATCGCCCCATCAAACTGTTCGATCAGAAAAGAATTGGCGACTTCGGGTTCCTCAAAAATTTCGTTCACTAATTTCATATAAGAAATCTTTTGACAAAAATAAAGGATTGGCGCGGGATTTTTATTAGGGTGTCACGTTCTAGACGTCTTTTTTCGCGTGAGTTTCGCCATTACGCAGATGTTGCCGCAGATAGGCTGCTGTTAGCGAGACCCTATCGTTTAGCAAATCAGCAACCGTACCTGTAAACACTACATTTCCGCCATATTTGCCCGCTCCAGGCCCAATATCGATAATCCAGTCGGCTTGCGCTATGACATCGAGGTTATGCTCGATAACGATCAGCGTATTGTGGTTGTCCACAAGATTATTGATAAACTTTAAGAGCTTTTCGGTATCGTTTGGATGTAAGCCTGTGCTTGGTTCATCAAGGACGATAATCTTATTGGACTGCTTCAGTTCTTTGGTCAGTTTCAGGCGTTGTCTTTCCCCACCCGAAAAACTGTCTGACCGTTGCCCCAAAGTAAGATAGCCAAGGCCGAGTTGCAGTAACATGTCAAACGACTGGCGATACAGTTTGTCAGGGAAAAAATCATAGGCTTCTTCAATGGTCATATCCATCACCTCAACAATATTTTTGGAGTTGTAATGATATTTTAAGACCGCTGGCTTAAAACCGGAGCCCCCGCAGACTTCGCAGGGTTGTTCAATATCATCCATAAAGGCCAAATCAATTTTTTCCACACCGATACCTTTACAGTTCTCGCAAGCACCCAGGCTATTCCGGCTAAATAGTTTATCGGATACATGATTTGCTTGTGCAAATAGTTTTCGTATCGCATCAGATAGACCGAGGTAGGTCAACAGATTCGAACGCATGCCCGTGGAAAATAAAGACTGGTCGATGATGGTGGCGTCTGGATAAAATTTGGGCAGCACTTTGTTGATCAGTGTGCTCTTGCCCGAGCCTGCAACGCCGGTAACCACCGTCATCACGTTTTGGGGAATGCTGACGTCAATGTCTTTAAGATTATGCAGATCGGCATGCCTGATTTCCAGATATCCGCTTGCGGATCTTGGCTTCTGATTAATTTGGGCTGCTTTGGCAAAGTACTTTCCTGTTTTTCCTGTTGATGTTTTCAGCCCCTCAAATGTGCCGTTATAGACAATCTTACCACCCTTCTTTCCCGATTGCGGTCCCATGTCAATGACCCGGTCGGCTATGCGGATCAAATCGGGGTCATGCTCCACAAGTAATACGGTATTGCCCTTATCGCGTATCTGTTTAATGATCGCAGCGATATTTTGTAAATCCTTTGGATGAAGGCCTATACTCGGTTCGTCAAAAATATAGAGTAAATCCGTGAGGCTGCTCCCTAGGTTTCGGACCATTTTGATGCGTTGACTTTCACCGCCCGACAGCGTGTCCGTTCTTCTATCCAAGGTCAGATACTGCAAACCAATGTTGACGATATGTTGAAGTTTCTTTTGCAGTTCAGCAAGAATGACATCAAAAGCACTGGATGGTAGAGATCCAACAAATTCCAGCAGTTCATCGATCGAAAGGGCGGTACAGTCGGCAATACTTTTGCCGTTTATCTTACAGGACAAAATCTTATCATCTAATCTTTTTCCCTGACATACAGGACAATTCTTGGTAATGATAATATGGTTTAAAGCATCTTTTCGGGTAATGATTTCTTTGGGCTGCTTCTTGAGGAATGCTTTTTCAATCCGCGGGATGATACCCTCATATTTGACTGTTTTTCCCCATTCCTTGTTAGGGTGCTTTGGTTTATGTTCCGCTGCATGCAGAAGCAGGTCCCATTCTTGTGGCGTATAATCCTTCAATTTTTTATCGTTGTCAAAATAGCCCGATAGGGTATAGCGTGTCAAACGCCAGCCGCCTGGTTGAAAGGTCGGAAATTGTACCGCTCCTTCGTTCAACGATTTTTGCTTGTCGATGAGCGTATCGACATTGACCGTCTGCACAATGCCCAGTCCTTCACACTCCTTGCACATGCCCAAAGGATTATTGAATGAAAACACGTTTGAATAACCCACAAAAGGTGTCCCCATGCGCGAGAAAAGCAACCGCAAAGAAGCATACACATCGGTGGCTGTTCCGACGGTCGACCTGGCATTGCCACCCAATCTTTTTTGATTGATAATAATAGGCACATTCAGGTTGTCTATTTTGTCCACATCCGGAACACCAATGTGCTGCAGACGGTTTCTGATAAAACTCCCCTGTGTTTCGCTGAACTGCCTTTGTGCTTCAGCGCCTATCGTTTCAAAGACCAAAGACGATTTGCCCGATCCGGAGACACCGGTAAAAACCGTAATCTTTTTCTTTTCGATCTGAACAGAAATATTCTTCAGATTATTTTGCCTGGCGTGGATGACGTTAATATGCTCCATATTCATTAACTTTGGAAATTATTAACTAAGTTAACTATTTTTAGGCGATGAACAAAACTGAACGAAAATTTTATGAGGTGTTTACAGATTTGCAATGCTTCATCTTGGCAAATATGAATAGGGGCGACATCAATGGAGTAACTGCCACGCACTACAATATGATCGAATATATTTACCGCCATGATCAGTGTATCGTCAAGCAGATCGCGCAAGCGTTTAACATAAGTCCGCCTGCAGTTTCCAAACAGCTCAAATTTTTGATTGCACATGATCTCGTCGAACAGCAACAGTCGGCAGTCGACCGCCGGATTTTCAATTTGCGTGTCACGGATAAAGGCCGGTTCATTATCGATAATTCGGAGAATTTTAGGCAAACAGTGGCAAAAGAAGCTTCTAAAAGCTTAACGGAAGATGATTTAAATAAGCTGACCGAATTGCTCGATAAAGTGCTGGTAGCGATAAAATAGTCTCTCGGTCGGTCGATACCTCATATCTATGTTAAATTGCTTTTTCTTCTCAATGCTGATATGCGCACAGCGAAGAAAAGAGGTTGTTGCTGCATTATTTTACAGGTTTTATTAGAAATCCATCATAAATTGACTTTCCTAAAAATAAAGCCTAATTTTGAGTCATCAACAATAACTAAACCATCAGGATGAATGTAACACATGTCAGGCAATTGTTTACCCAGCTTTACGAAGAAAATTGGGTCAAGCTGTATGTGCATGTTTTCCGGATGTTAGATGATCGTGACGAGGCCCGTGATATTGTGCAGGAGATTTTTGCGAATCTCTGGAGCCGGATGGAGCGACTGGAAATTGAACACTCTTATCAGGCTTATCTTTTTCGTTCGGCCCGTAATTTGGTGATCAACCGCATTGCAAGCCAAGATGTGGGGCGGAAATATGAAAACTACCTCGAGCATGCAGCCCCAACATTCGAAATTATGCCCGACGAGTTGCTGCGGGAGAAAGAATTAGCAGAGCAGATCGATAAAGCGATTGAAAAGCTGCCCCGCAAAATGGCTTTGATCTTCAAAAAAAGTCGCTTCGAGCAACGTAGTTATCGGGAGATCGCCGAGGAACTTGATATCTCTGAACAGACTGTCAAAAAGCAGATCTACAACGCTTTAACTGTTCTAAGAAAAAAAATACGAACTATTTTCATTTTTTTCTACCACTAAGCGCGCGCTATCCTGTCCTCTAAGCAGTAAACAGGATAGAACCTATGAAGCAACGATTATCGAAACAATTACTGCAGAAGTATCAGCAGGGTATGTGTAGCGCCGAGGAAAAGGTGTTTGTCGAAAGTTGGTACAATCAACTCAGCCGGAAAAATAACGAAAAAGAGATACCAGAACTTGATCTGGCCACCGAAGACCGGTATTTCCAACAGCATATTTTCCGACCCGAATGGAGGGCTCATCGTCAAAAGAATGCCTATCTGAAGGTTGCGGCCAGTATTGTATTCTTCTTCATGGCAGGAGTAGCTATTTACTTCTTTTCCGAACGCCAGCCATCCCCACAAAAACTACCTTTTAGTGTCGGTCAATTCCAGGCTGATCTCCTGATCGGAAACGAAGTGGTCAGTCTGGATGAAAAAAAGCCGTTCAGCCCTGCATGGCTAGATCAACAGAAGGGAAGCAAAGTGGCAATCAAGACCAAAAAGGGGCAGGAATTCAAGATGGAACTCCCGGATGGTACGATGGTGTGGTTAAATGCTGACAGCAAGCTGGAAATAGGACAGGGATACAATCTACAGGAACGTTCGGTATTCTTGCAAGGTGAAGCCTATTTTAAGGTGGCAAAAAATAAAACGAAGCCCTTTATTGTTCATGTCGGCAATACAAGCATTGAAGCCTTGGGGACAGCTTTCAACGTAAAGTTATACGCAAACGATAGTCAGCTCCTCACCACACAGCTTGACGAAGGAAAAATACGTGTCAGCAATGCCAGTCTTCAAGAGGTTCTGCTACCAGGACAGGTGATCCAGCTGAATGTGCTGAATGGGGCCTTCCAGCTGCAGCAGGAAAACAGACAGCAGGATGCTGCCAACTGGAAAGATGGTTACTTTGAATTTGACCAGACACCTCTTCCTGATATTTTGGCTGATCTCGCCCGTTGGTACAATTTTACCTATAGCCTGTCACCCGTCTATAAAAATAAAGTCCTCAGCGGAAAAATCAGCAAAAAAGAGTCCTTTGCCGAAGTGCTTAAAATATTACGGTTTGCCGGCATAAATTATACGATCGACAAGGACCGACTCTCACTTGTTCCCTAACCAAATACGAAACAAACGAATTTTCAATCTAAATACCTATGAAACAGTCCGTAAAAACACTGCTATTGATGCTCATGCATGTCAATGGCTATGCCTTTAGCCAGCAGGGAGACAAGCCATCCGACCATGTTCAATTTAAACAGCTCGTCAAAGCCATCGAGCAGCGTAGCGATTATCGCTTTGTGTATGATCCCAATGAAATTAGCCCCGATCTGAATGTTGATGTCAATTTAACCAATGCCAATATCCCCGAACTACTTAGACAGGCATTCTCGGCCAAGGGCATCCGCTATCAAATTGTCAAAAATACCATTGTGCTCCAGGGGAAAGCTGCTGGCAAGCCCCAGCAGACGACCATCAGTGGTCGGGTCAGCAATGGGCTCGGTTCGGCACTTGAAGGGGTGAGTGTACGCGTTAAAAACAAGGTAGCCAGCACGGTTACTGATGCTAGCGGACATTTTAGTTTAAATGGGCTCCAGCAGGATGATGTACTGCTATTGAGTTATGTGGGCTATCGTAGTAAGGAAGTTAAGGTTGCGGCCAACGGCATCATTGAAATAAGTCTTGAGATGGATCCGGGCAACCTGGATGAAGTGGTCGTCATCGGTTACGGTACATCTTCGGTACGCAAAAATACAGGTTCAGTATCCAGCGTGACAGGCAAGGAAATAGAGACGCAGCCGGTTTTAGATCCCCTGGCGGCATTGCAGGGCCGCGTTGCCGGCTTAAATATAGCATCCAATTCGGGCTTGCCAGGCAGCTCTTTTCAGGTGCAATTGCGTGGTGTCAATTCACTGAGCAATGGCAGCAGCCCGCTGTACATTATCGATGGTATTCCATTTTCGGACGAAAGCATGAATCAGTTTACCTCAGCCAATGGGAACCAAAGCCCGTTAAGCCTGATCAATCCCAAGGATATCGAACGGATCGATGTCCTTAAGGATGCCGATGCCACGGCTATTTATGGCTCCCGAGGTGGGAATGGAGTGATCCTGATAACAACCAAAAAGGGCAATAAAAGTGGACTTAAAATAGACTTTAATACCAATATTGGCTCGGGCAAAGCCATTCGGAACCTGAAAATGCTCAATACGGCGCAATATCTGGAAATCCGTAAGGAAGGATTTAAAAACGATAATTGGACAGCGACGGCAGATAATGCACCAGATCTACTGACCTGGGATCAGGCCACCTACAGTGACTGGCAAAAAGAATTTTATGGTGCAAGTGCCCCTTTCTCAACGTATCAGCTATCATTTTCCGGTGGAAACGAATATACCCAATATCTGGCCAGCGCCAATTTCAATCGCCAGGGTGATCCCTTGCCCGGTAATCAGAATTATCAGCGTGGGGGTGCACTGTTGAACCTATCTACGCAGTCCAAAGATCAGCGATTTAAACTCAATAGCAGTTTCAACCTCAACCTGGACCGTAACAATACAGTACCGACGGATATTGCACAGTTTTATAACCTGGCGCCCAATTATCCTTTATACGATGAAAAGGGAGATTATTATTGGTTTCAGCAGAGCTTGCAGAATCCTGCGGCCTATATGGAACGATCGAGTGTTTCTAAATCAAAATCCTTGTTGGCCAACTTTTCAGCCGAGTACGCGATTTTACCCGAACTGGTCGCGAAAATCAATGTAGGGTACAACCTCAAAAGCATGGACCAGACACGCCTGCTGCCCAATGCCGGATTTAATCCATTGACCAGTGCAGGATCAACGGCCTCTTACGGGAATTCGGATTATCAATCCTATATCGTTGAACCGCAATTAAATTACAGCAAAGCATTTGGTAAACATGATTTCAAGCTCCTTTTGGGCGGTACCTGGCAGCAAAGGGTCAGCGAAGGTAAATATTTAGATGGAAGCAGTTACCCAAGTGATTCCCAGCTAGGGAACCTAGCAGCAGCAGGTGTCATTGCCGTCCGCAACAACCAGTATGCGGATTACCGCTACCAGTCTGCATTTGGTCGTATCAATTATGCCTATGACGACAGGTACCTTGTGAATGTCAGCTACCGAAGGGATGGCTCTTCCCGCTTTGGCCCCAATAATAAGTACGGTAATTTTGGGTCGATTGGCGCCGCCTGGGTATTCAGTAGCGAGGAATTTTTAAAGGATCAGTCTATCCTTAGCTTCGGAAAATTACGTGCCAGCTGGGGGGTGACGGGCAATGACCAGATCGGAGATTACCAGTACCTGGATACCTGGGGGACGAGCTTTGCCTACCAGGGCATCACGGGGCTTTATCCTACACGGGTGTTTAATCCAAATTTTGGATGGGAAGAAATTAAAAAGAAAGAGCTGGGCCTTGACCTTGGATTTTTCAGGGATCGTATTTTCCTCACCGCCAATTATTACAACAATAGATCGGATAATCAGTTGATCAATATCGTGCTCGCGCCACAGACGGGCTATAATTCTTATTTTGGTAATACGCCGGCACTGATCGAAAATAAGGGTTGGGAGCTGGAGCTGAGCAGCCTTAATATCCAAAAAGAAAAGTTCAGCTGGAAAACTAATTTCAATATTACGTTTCCATCAAATACCCTGCTGGAATATCCAGGGCTTGCGAATAGCAGTGATGCGAGGCGATACGTCATTGGGGAGTCCACACGTATCGTCCGTGGATTTCAGTTTACGGGAGTGGATTCGCAAACCGGGATCGCGCAATTCCGGGATGTCGATGGTGATGGGAAGATCAGTGATTTCAATGACTATGTGACCTTGGGCTCACTGCTGCCCAAGTACTACGGTGGTATCAGCAATAATCTAAGTTATGGTGATGTGAGCCTTGGATTTATGTTTCAGTTTGTCAAACAGGAGGGACCCTCCATTGGTTATGGCCCACAGGCAACAACGATTGGCGGATTGGCCAATCTGGATGAATTTGTGTTAGACCGTTGGCAGCAGCCTGGAGACATAACCAATGTACCACGTGCTACCGCTAATAGCGCCAACGACGCCAACGTGGCCTATCGCAATTACTACCGGTATTCATCGGCCGTATGGGACGATGCTTCTTTTATCCGCTTAAAAAATGTATCGCTCAGTTATGACATCTCCAAATGGACCCAGAAGATCAATATCAGCCGGGCTCTGGTACAGTTCAATGCGCAGAACCTCTTTACCTGGACAAGCTTTAGGGGGATGGATCCCGAGATGCCTGGTTTTGACCGCACTTACCTCTCGGATGTCAACCCTTTTGGTTCGGTACGGAACAGCGCCACGCCATCAATGCGTACCTATACTTTTGCTGTTCAGCTTACTTTTTAATGATCATAAAACGACTAAAGATTTATCCCATGAATAAATATATCATCTACTGTCTTTTTGCTACTCCACTGATGAACATATCCTGCAATAAATTTCTGGCGGTGGACCCTCCCAAGACAGAAGTGGCGGCAGAATCGGCCTTCAGTGACGAAAAAACTGCCACAGCAACGGTGGGCGGACTGTATACCACTATGAATAACTACAACAACCAGTTTGCCAGCGGACTGATGACCATTGTACTGTCCAGTCTGGCCGACGATTATAACTCGGCCTTTACAAGCTATGATGAGTACAAGTACAATAAACTAAGTCCGGCGACCTCTTATCTCGATCGGCTCTGGTCGCAACCTTATAGCTATATCAACCAAAGCAATAAGATTATCGAGGGAGTTGAAGCTTCGGCGCTCAGCAGTACGGTAAAGGCACAGCTATCGGCAGAAGCCCGTTTTACGCGGGTGTTCAATTATTTTTACCTGAGCAACCTCTTCCAAAAAGTGCCTTTGATCACAGATACAAAAGATCTGAATGTCAACAATCAAAAAGGTCCTGCCTCCCGGGAAGAGCTGTATGCTTTCATGGTGGAGGATCTGAGGAAAGCTGCTGTCGATATTTCTGATAACTATCAGGGCAACGAACGGACCCGCCCAAATAGAAAAGCGGTTGAGGCGCTATTGGCCAGGGTATATCTTTATCACGCGGACTGGGCCAATGCCGAAGAGATGGCCGACAAAGTCATCGCTGATAATCGCTATGAACTGTCGCGCGATCTAAATACGGTTTTTTTAAAAACGAGCAAAGAGGCGATCTGGCAACTACAGACCGTTAATCTTTCTACTGCTGGAGTCAACACCTGGGAAGGTTTCAGCATTGTTCCCGCAGTAGCTACGGCACGGAGTTACTATCAGGTGTATGATAGCACGGTGGCGGTCTATGAGGAGAATGACTTACGTAAAACAATGTGGTTAAAGCCTTATGTTGTAAGTAATAAAACGCTTTATATGCCGTATAAGTATAAGGTACGTACGGGTACACCTGTTGCCGAATATAATACCGTGCTGCGCCTTGCCGAGCAGTATTTGATCCGTGCCGAAGCGCGGCTGAATCAAAACAAGTTGCAGGCAGCACTGCAAGATATCAATCAGATCCGTGAGCGTGCTGGCCTTGCTGCGCTTCCACAAACGATGGACAAAGCGGGCGTCGCTCTGGCGCTTGAAAAAGAACGCCAGCTGGAGCTGCTCGGTGAATGGGGACATCGCTGGTTTGACCTGGTCCGCACAAACAGAGCCCTGCCTGTACTTTCAAAGATCAAAACAGACTTTAGTGAAAGCGACATCAAAATACCGATCGCTAGCGCTATTTTAATCACAAATGCTAACCTCCAACAGAATGATTAACCTACTCAAACACGCGTTGCTGCTTGTATTGCTACAGGCAACCTTTGTCTTGCAGGCACAGGTCAGCGTACTGCCAGAAAAAGCCGCGGCTGGCGATACCGTAACTATCAGCTTTAATCCGGGTAAATCTGCCGCTGCTAATAGCGCAGGACCATTTTTCGTGGATTTCAATTATTCAAATTTTTATGAATTCCCGAGCCGGATACCCATGGAGCTAGAAGACGGACTGTGGCGGGTACGTTTTAAACTGCCAACCTATGCCAACTTTTCCTGCTTTACGATCGCCGACAGAGACAAGAAATTTGTGCAGCGGGCAAATGATAGCAGTCAATATGAGATCTACGTCTACAAGCAGGGTAAACTGATCTCCGGTAATTACTTGGGAAAATCCTACAGCATACCGATTCAGGATAAAAACTCAGATCATATCATTGCGACACAGGAATATTACCTCAAAAAAGAGTTGAGTTTGTACCCCGACAACTATGAGGCACAGCTCCGTCTGATCGCGCTACAGATGAAAAATGGTAATCCGGCCCAGCAGGCCCGGCTATTAAAAAAAGGCTTAGCCGTGGTGGAAAAAAAATTCAGAAGCAATCCGCTCTTTGAAGGAAACCTCAACAAGGTGACCATGGGCTATCTGATACTTGGTCAAAACCAAAAAGTAGATTCTATCCGCCAAGTTGTGATCAACGAGTTTCCAAGTAAGAAGATCGGTTTATCTTATCGGCTTAATAAGTTGTTCCGTGAGCAGGACTCTACCGTTGTGGTCGCGAAGATAGGAGAGCTTCTTTCCCTTAAAACTGCCGATAATGAGGCGGCTTATGGTGACGCTTACGAATATCTTTTTAGCTACTATGTGCGGCATCGCGACAGCGTACAGGCCCGGAAATATTTGCCCCTGATTACCCGTTGGGAACAAGATCCCTACAAATGGCGCTCATACAGTCAGTACGTGCAACTGCTATTAGATCACAAGCTGATGCTCCACGATGCGTCCAAACTCAATTTGTATCTACTGGATAGTGTTGCGGCCTACCCGGTGAGTCTAATACGCTATTTTCCGGAAACGGGCTATCTGATTGCCCATGATCCGGGCAAGGCCGAGAAGCTCGCTGCTGTGAAAGCAGAAATCATGGCGAATCAAGGACTTATAAGCGCGCAGTTAAATCTGCCCGAAGCTGCCCGGGAATGGTTTGCCAAAAGCATCCCTACACTCAAATCGGCGGCACTGCTGAGGGCCGTTGCCCTGCAGTATCAGCGCTGGAATGATTCCGACAGCGCCCTCCCAGTATTGGAGGCAGCCTACCGTTATGCGCCTTTTGACCCAGAGATCAGGCAGCTTCTCGACAGTGCGATCGATAAAAAGGGTATTGGCAGTGCTGCGGAACGGCAAGCCTATTTTAGCAAGCTTGACAAGCAATGGAAACAGGGGTATTATGAGGAGTTTCAGAAAATAATCACCAATACGCCATTTCCAAAGGACTTCAGCATAGTGGATATGAACAAGAAATCATTGCTTCCGTCCGAACTGGCGGGTAAAATTGTCATCATTGATTTTTGGGCTACTTGGTGCAAGCCTTGTATTGCTTCTTTTCCTTATTTGCATCAGGTGTACAAAAAATATGCGGACGACCCTCAAGTCAAGTTTGTTGTACTCAATTCGGGCAGTGGAAATAGCTGGGACGATGCCTACAAATGGGCGCAGGCCAATCCACAGTTTGACTTTCCATTTTATTACAACCAGGATAAAAAGCTTAGTAGTAAGCTGGAAATAACTTCAATTCCGACAACATTGATCCTAGACAAAAAAGGAAATATACGTTTTCGAAAGGTGGGCTTTGAAGGTGAAAAACTCCTGCAGAGCCTCGATGCCATGATCGAATACCTGAAAGAACTGGAGCAGTAATGTGTTGGATACTGCAATGACTTGATATCAAGTATGTCAATTTCGGGCATCTTAAAAAGGTTCTGCTTTTTAAGATGCCCATTGCTCAGCCTGGATAAGTTTATTGAAATTTCATTATTTTTGACCAATATGGCTTTCTTTATCACTGACACTGTTTGCCATGTAAAACTGTTTCTTAATTAAAAATAGCGTCAATAAATGCAATCACTCTTTAACGCCTGGAAAACGAGCAGAATGGCTTACCTCAAATTCTTTGAAAACTATTCATTGGAACAGCTCAATCGTATTCCAGAAGGTTTTAGCAACAACCTAATATGGAATATCGGGCATATCATTGCCACACAGCATAAATTAATCTATATCGGATCTGAGGTAAAAGGACATATTCCAGAGGAAATCTTTAACCGGTACCAGTCCGGAACAAAGCCGACAACACCTGTATCCCAACAGGAAGCAGACTTGCTGAAAAGCTTGCTCACAGAGCAAATTGAGCCGACCATCCGTGATTTTAATATTAAAAAGTTTGTCAGCTATCAGGAACGGACAACCGGGACGGGCTTCCATCTCACTTCAATAGAGGATGCCTTTGAGTGGAATAACTTTCATGAAGGGCTGCATTTGGGGTATATGATGAGCATTAGAAAGTTTCTTGCATAAATAAACGTATGGAAGAACAACGGTGCCCCGCGGGTATAATCAAGGAAGCAGGACAACCCTGCTTCCTTTTTTTTAACAAGCCTAATCTAGATAGAAGAATAGCCTGCTAAAGGTTTGATTTGGCACCTTTGGTGCAATAAAGTAGGGCTGAACTTTTCCTTTATCGGTCAATCTTGGAAAAAAGAAGCCGACTGCAGGCAATTTACTTTTGGCCTCATCGTTGTCAAAAGCCCATTCGTCTGGAGTATTGGCCTTCGTGAAATGAACCGTGGCATTCATCAGATCTCCGCTTTTTTCAAAATCCTTCGATGGCAGATAATCAACATAGATCCATCTCCCGGGAAGCACATTTTTTGCGATGTACTCTTTGCGGACATCGCCCGAAGTTGGGTTGATCTTCTGTAACGAAATATCGATCGGAAAATCAATGCTTTTATCATAAATGTAAAAGCCCAGTTTATTGGTATTGGGGTCGGGAGCAGGTGGCACGACCTCCTGTACCTTTCCATCAAAATAGAGGTAGTTGAAATTTACCTTGATGGTATTTTCAGGCAATTCGGCACTGTATACCACTTTCTTCGTTATTGTATCGGTTAACGTCACCAGTCTCTTTTTTGGTATTTTGTAACTATAAGCGGTTGCAAAATTGATATTGCTCTGGGGCTGGATGATAAAAGCACCATCTTTATGATCAAATACTGTCGTATCGATTGCGATCAGCAAGGGATGCTCACCACCATTATAGCCATTGATCAGGATATGCATCGCTCTTTCGACTTCTACAGCGTCTTTATTGCAGCCACTGAAAAAGAAGGGGATGCCGGTCAGCAGAAGCGCAACGGCGATAGAAAATGTCTTTGTTAACAAATTTTTCATAAATTATAATTCTAAAACCTTATTAAACCGTATCACATTATTAAGCGGAGCTTCATTGATGATAAGCAACTTGGAAATGGCTTTTGTGGGTGAAGGTACCGGAGCACCCGAAGTAAGCTGGCTGAATTCAAAGGAAGATCCTTCGGTATAGGGGATGTCTGTTCCGGCTTTATAAATATAGGCCCGAAATAATACCGAGGTTTTTTCTCCCTTGTAATCCTGGATACCTAAGGGGAAAGGATCAAAAACGATGGGTTGTGAGAACGTATTGGGTTTTAGGTTTTTGATCCGGATGACCTCTTCAAACACTTTGGGGGTAAAATAGTATTTTCCAAAGACAATATCCACGGGCTCCTGGTAATTTAATATATTGGACTGGAGCATATAGATCAGTTGTACCTTGCCCTCCACAGGTGCCGGAACTTTTGGGAAATCGGCTACTTTTCCGTCCATGTAAATAACATTGAGGTCCGTCACGGCCTCCGTGTCGCTGGCATCGATTTCCTTTTCCAGCAGAATTTTATCGGTCGCCTTGGACTTCATGGTAAATTTTAAACGCTGCTTGCTGGGGTCATTGAAATTATAGTTTGCACCAAAAGAGATGCGGCTAAATGCTGGCGTTACCGTGGCGCTGAAGGTATCCAATTGCAGTATAAGTTCCTCATTGCTGTTATTATAACCGCTTAAATTGATCATATGCACATTGGAATGATACAGAAGGTCGTCTCCGCCTTTATTGCACGACAGGAGGCTGGATAACAGAAAAAAGACGATCGCCGTGGCTGTTAAGATTATTTTTGGTTTCATAGCGCTTGATTTAAAATGTATATCCGATGGATAGGCTAAAGGAACTGCCTACTTTTCTGTTGAAGGTTTCTTTGTCGCCTACACGCGTCTTTTTTGTCCCGTCTTCAGAGGTTTCGTAATAGCCTTCCTCATATTTTTGGGAAAAACCAAACTTCCATTCGTAGATCTCGTCCCATTCTTGCGTCGGCCATTCGGAGTTTGACAACCCCTTCCAGCGATCTTGCACTTTGAACGTTTCGGGTCTGTTCACATAAAAGCGGAATGGGCTGTTCAGCAGATTGCTCAGGTTTAGTTTAAGATCCAGATTTTTGTTTTTCAATAATTTGTAGCTCAGCTGTGCGTCCAGCTGGTTACGGGGACGCTCGTATTCAATAAGGTCTTCGCTCATGGCTGTCATAAAGGTTTTATAACCCATATGGTTGAAGGCTACATTGACACCCAATCGGTCTCCGGCGTATTGTAAGGCGGCATTATAGACTACGGGTATCTGTCCGTAGAGCGGGCGTTTGCTTTTCAGGAATTGTTTTTCCCGGTATTCAAAGCTATTTCCATATTTATCGGTGCCGATACCCTTCGCTATGAATTCTGCCGACTGTACTTCCGAGCTTTGAAGCGTCATGTTTCCGCTGAAATTAAAATTTTCCAGCAGGGAGCCAGGGGCCATAAAACCTAGGTTTTTGCGGACATCAAATTCCAGTCCCTTTACTTTGGCCCATTCCGAGTTATTGGTCGTCACATAGATGCGGTGCGAGGAATCCATCATCTGCTGATACAATTCGATCGGGTTCTGAAAGTATTTATAGAAAAATCCGATTGAAATGACTTCCGCGATAGAAGGGTACCATTCAAAACGCATATCATAGTGGTCAATTAAGGTCGAAAGTACGCCTTCATTCCGACGGTAAGCACCACCCAGTGCGGGGTCCTGCCGCACCATCCTGGAGTTTTCAATCAATGCCGGACGGACCACAGACTGCGCATAGGCCATCCGAATATTGAAATCCTGCAATGGGGTCAATGTCAGGCTCGCCGATGGCAGGTAGCGCCAGGTTTTCTCTTCTGTTTCGGGATCTGCAGTCATGCCCACCAGTTTGCCGGTTTTGGGATCGACAAACCGTTGTTTGCGCATTGCAATGGTTCTTGCGTCCATCTGCAGGTCGTTATCGCCATTTTGCAGACTTTCATACTTGTAGTATTCGGCGCGTAATCCCCATACCAGGCGAATCCATGAATTGAAGCGGTTGTCCATCATCCCATAGACAGCCTGGTTGATATTTTTCCCTTCATAGGCACTGATGGAGAATGCCGCAGGATAATAGAACATGCCATGTAAAGGATCCGTAAACTCAAGGTATTTTGACCAGGTATTGACGGGCGTAAAGGTATTGGCACCGACCGAAACGATGGGCAGGGAGACCCATTCGAATAGGCCATGTCTATTCATAAATTGATATCCGGCTTTCAGGGTCTGCTTCTGACCGAACCAGTTCGTCTGGTAGCTCAATGCGCCTTCAGCAATTTTGTTGGTCTCCGTATAATGGTATTCGGAGCGCGTAAATGTCCCGTCGCCGGCATTGGCATAATGCGAAGGTACAATATTGTAAATGGTGTCATTTAGGGTGCCGATCGGAGCGAGCCAGGCTTCGGTTGCATCTTTCTCGAGGTTGTTCAGGCGGTTGCGGGCAATATTCCATTCGAATTTGAAATTGCCGAACCGATGTTCACCGTCCACTCTGTTCTGGAGCATATTGATAAATTTGGGCCGGTCATACTCCCGGATAGCAGGTCTCGAATCGTGGCCAATATCATTTCCCCAGCCCTCAATTACTGAAAACTGATTGTTGAACATCCGGGAATAAAAGTTCCTGGAGTTTATTTTGTGATTTTTGCTGTTCCAGCCCAGGTTTATCAACCCACCCAAGCTTGAATTAAAGTTATACTGTGTGGAGGTCGTCGGATGGATTTCCTTTCCAGTGCTAATATCGTAGGTTGCCCCTTCGACTTTTTGCCAGTTGCCGCGCTCAAAATTTGAGATATGATCAATGGATTGTTCATTTCGGTAACTGAGCGAGCCTACAAATCCAAAGATACCCTTTGACGTGTTGTAACTCCGCCCGAGGCTGAACTGGTAGTTTTGGCCGGGTAACGCTGTATATTTTCGTGTGCCTAAACGCTCCAGTCCGCCGATACGCTTGTTCTGTGCAGCGATCATTTCCGGTGTAAAGGGCGTCACACCTTCAGGTACGGGTTTATACGGATTGGCAGGGTCGTAATTGATGCCGTTGAACACGGTTAAATCTCTCGGGAAATTGCCCCGCGTACCATCGTCAAATGCCAGATAGTCTAAACTGCCACGGCCATAGCCTAGGAAATCTTTTCCCGTCGACCCATTGATATATTTAGTTCCCGCGGAAAAAGAGGTGAAGTTTTTGGCCGGAATGGACAAGGTGTTGATCTGTACCAGTCCACCACCAAAACCAAAGCTCAGATCTGGCGATGAGGTTTTGTGGATAATGACATTGTCGATCAGGTTGCTGGGTACAATATCAAATTCGAAGTCCCGCACCTGCACATCTGTACTCGGGAGCGTCGCGCCGTCCATCATAGCCAGGTTATACCGTTCGGCGATACCCCGGATCACTACCCGGCGGTTGTCATTCGTGCTGACACCGGAGATGCGTTTCAAGGTCTCACCAACGTTTTTGTCCGGTAAAACGGCTATTTGTTCGCGGCTGATCCCGTTGGAGATGGTGGCTGCATTTTTCTGTTTGGAATATAAAGAAGCGACACTTTCCTGTTTGTAGCTTCCTGTGACCACGACCTGCTCCAGGCTTTTAACCACGCTCTTTAAGACGATGTTTAGATTTGTCTGCTTCCCGGCATGGACCACGATGTCGGTGATCCTTTTTGTCTGATGGGAAATGTAACTGACTTCGATGGTATAGGTGCCGGATGCTATGTTCAAGGTGTAGCTTCCATCGGCTTTACTTTTTAAAGATTGGCTAGTTTGGAGCAGCATGATACTTGCATCGGCAAGTGCCTCCCCATTTTCGTTGATAACTCTTCCGCTGATATTCCCCTGTTGCTGCGTTGCGCTGTTGCCTGCGCTCCTGGATTGCGAAAGGGGGGTAACGGCTATTTTTTTTGCCGAAACGATCACCGATTGGTCCTTCAGTACAAAGGTCAGCGGCTGGTTCTTGAAAATTTCGGCCAGTACAATGCTGATATCCGTGTTGCTGGCTTCTATGGTGACTGGCCTGGACATTTTAAGAAGGCTGCCTTCTACTAAAAATCCATAACCTGTCTGCGTACTTATTTTTTTGAATACTTTGGCCAGGGAGCTGTTCTTCTCGGAGAGACTGATGTTTTGTCCTACTGCTCCGAAGCTGATCTGTAGCATGCCAAAAAGTGTCATGAAGGTGCTTAGCTTCATTTTCAATAGTATTTTTGTATTTTTTTTATACATTTGTTAAGCTGAAATATGTGTTAATTGGATCGAGAAATTCATTTGCCTATTCCGGCTATTGGCCAGTAGTGTTGCGACCACTATTGGCTTTTTTTGGAATTGGGCAGGAGGTACTGTTTATATCAGATACTGTCTTATTTTGTTTCTACGATAAGCCTCCTTCCTTGCATCTCTACCTGGATGCTTTTAAACGTTTTTAATAGATTCAATACTTTTTCAAAAGACCAGGACCGCGGGATTCTGCCTGTAAAGGTTTCAGTTGTTGCGGTGCCCTGATAGCGGATGTCTACATTATACCAGCGGCCGAGTTCGTCAATAACGCTGCCGATATCCGCATCTGTAAAGTCAAAATACCCTTCTTTCCAGGCGATTACCTCAGCTGGGTCCACATTTTTTATGGACATGGAATGGCCAGCTACAATACCTTGTTGCCCGGGCTTGAGAATGACGCGCTGATGTGTATTGGTCAAGGCGATAGAACCGCTTAAGAGGGTTGTCTTGGCCATGGTTTTGGCCTGATAGGTATTGACGTTAAAGTGTGTGCCGAGCACTTCGATCAGTTGATTTTCGGACCGCACCCGGAAAGGCATGGCAGCATTGTGCGCCACCTCAAAATACACTTCGCCGCTGATCGTCACTTCCCGCGAAGAACCCTGGAAGGCCGAAGGGTAGGTGATCGAAGATTGGGCATTCAGCCAGACTTGGGTGCCATCGGCCAATGTCAGCTGGTATCTGCCACCACGCGGGGTAGCAAGTGTATTAAAATGCACCTTATTTACACGCTTGTCGGCGGTATACACCAGACTGCCGGGTTTCAGTTTGTTGATATGGATATTTCCTTCGGCACTGAGCTCTCCATTTTTGGACTCATCCAGCAGGATCTTTTCCCCATTACCGAGTGTTAAGATGGCTTTATCCGTAGCAGGATTGATGCTACTGCTTTGCTCTGCAGCGATCATCGGCAACTTGGCGGACTGCTTTTTGAAGATATAAAACGAGATGGCACACAGGAAGACTAAGGATGCGGCGGCTTGCCATAGCCTATTGCCGGGATATAGGAAAAATCGCTTTTTGGGCATGTCGATGGGTGCGGATACCTCCGGGCCGATCTGATCGAAGATCTTTTCCTGCAGTTGGTTTTTTCTGATTGCACGCTCTTCGGCGGTTAAACTGTCGATGAGATCGGGATTAACTTCAAATGAAGCATACCAATTTTCAAGAAGTAGGAGCTCGTCCTCCGTTATTGTTCCTGCTTCGTATTTAGCGAGTATATCAAGTATCTGTTGATTTTGATCGTCCATTTCCTTTGCTTTATACTAAGGAGTACCCTAAGTCTGCAAAAGCGGGAACAGGAATTTAAAAAAAAATGATTTTGTTTAATTTTTATGTACATACAGCAGCAGCACCAAATAGAAAATATCCATTTGGTGTTCTTTGATTTCAGTACGCATGATCTTCATGGATTTTGTAATATGCTTGCGGACCATCGCCACTGAAATATTCAGCTGGTCGGCGATATCCTGATTGGAGTATTTTTCGAAACGGCTCAATAGGAAAACTTCTTTGCAGGTAGCGGGCATTTTTTCGGTGATCTGAAAAATCTCGGCATGGATTTGCTTGGCTTCGAGTAGATTGTCGGGCTGAATCGGAGCGGTATACCCAGTGTGGGCTACTCTTTCGATATATTTATCCTGAATTTGTTGTGCCCGGTAGGTTTTAAAGACCTGAAATTTAATCGCCGTTTTTAAATAGGCCGAAAGGGAATGACTGAGCTGGATCTCCTTCCGCCGCAAATAAAAATCGACAAAGACATCCTGCACGATTTCTTCGGCCATAGACAACGAGCCTGTCCTTTTACCTGCATGATTGATCAAAGGCTCCCAATAGCGGTTATAAAGTTCGGAAAATGCTGCTTTATTGTCTTTCAATTGGACCAATTCCACCAGTTCCTGATCCGAAAGCGTTGTAAATTCACAATTAGCCATGATAGTTAAGCAAAGACCAAATGTAAATAGGCAATTAAACCTGAGCGTTTTATGAATATTAATAAATTATTAATATTCATAGGAGCTGTTGCTGTATAGGGAACGGCCACATCTGTCTGTCAATGCGCTGCAGGAGGGAAGTACCCCCTAGTTTTTGATAGGCTGTTGCTAGTCCGCTATAGAGGGGTATTTGCCCCACTATATATCGTTCGCTAAAGGGGATGTATTTCTGTAATATAAAAAATACGAAAACGTTGTAGTTAAATTACGAAAACGTTGTAGTTAAATTTTGCTCTCTGTGTTTTTCAGTGGCCTTCGCCGCATTCCAGCCGCTAACTTCATACTTTTACTTGTTTTTCATATCGAAAGTCGTGTTATTGAGACAAAATAGCACTTTTTTGATACGATCTAGTCCTGTTTTTCTAGTTGCTAATCTTCACTTTTACAGTTAAAATTCCTTTATCAAAGGAAGCCAATTATAAAATTACTAAATCACCCATAGTGAGTATTTCTTTATGAGAAACAATTTCAAACTAAAACAAAACTGCTTTTATGGCTTCGGCGCTGGCAAATGGATACCCTGTTCCTGCCTGCTCTGTCTGGTCGCTCTGGCTAGTCCTGCCGCTGCAATAAAAGCCAATGTCCCTTTTGTATCGGCAACAGACAGAGCGGTACAAAATCGCGAAATCACAGGTAAAATATCGGATGGCAATGGTCAGCCCCTGGCTTCCGTGACAGTCAGCGTGCCGGGCGGCAAGGTCAGTACGGCCTCAAAGGCTGATGGCACCTTTACCATTTCGGTACCTCTAGGGGCAAAAAAACTGGTTTTCAAACTGTTGGGCTACAAGAGCCAGGAAGTGGACCTTACACCGGCCAAGGTCGTCAACATGACCCTCAGTCCGTCGGCCGATGAGTTGGACGAAGTGGTTGTGGTCGGTTATGGGACCATGCGCAAAAAGGATCTGACGGGCTCAGTGACGCAGATCCATCCGGACCGCATCGCCAATGAAAACCCCAAAACTGTACAGGATATCCTCCGCGGATCGGCAGGACTGAATATCGGTTACGATGCCTCGGCAAAAGGGGGCGGTTCCATTGAGGTACGTGGTAAACGTTCGGTCTATGATAGTAACAGTGGGCACAACAACCCCTTGTTGGTGCTCGATGGCATGATTTTCTACGGTGAGCTTTCTGAAATCAATCCGGATGATATTGAGCAGATCGATGTGCTAAAAGATGCTTCCGCTGCGGCAATCTACGGTTCGAAAGCGGCGAGTGGTGTGATTATCATCAGTACAAAAAAGGGGAAGCAGGGCAAGCCGACCATCAATATGACCATGAATGCGGGCGCAACGCAACTGAGCGAATACCGCAAAAGATTCAGCCCAGAAGCTTACTTGCAGCACCGCGAGGACTGGTATACCAAGAATACCTACGGCATCAATCCGACAACGGGGCTATATGAGGCTTACCAGACGCGGGACGATAATGGCAACTTAACGGTGCCTTACGGTTTTTACCTCAATCCGGGCCAGCTGCCTTCGTCTTTATCGCTGGATACCTGGCGCGCGCAGTCGACCAACGAGAACGGAGAGTCTGACCGGAGTATCTGGGGCCGCCGCTTGGGCCTGCAGGGAAATGCCCTGCAGAACTTTCTGGATGGGAAAACGGTCGACTGGGGCGATCATACTTTCCGCACGGGCTTTAACCAGGATTATAATGCTAGTATCAGCGGTGCGAGCGATAGGGTCAACTATTACCTGTCCATGGGCTACCTCAAAAATGAGGGTACAGTCGTCAGCGATACCTACAAGGCTGTGCGGGCAAATATGAAGATCAATGCGCATGTGACCAACTGGCTGGAATTGGGCGCCAATGTAAATTTTCAGGATCGCTCCGACGGCAATATTGACATCGATATCGACCAGACATTGCGCAACAGCCCTTACGCAGATTATGCCGATGCCAGTGGCAATCCTTTACAATATCCGCTCAGTGAGCAGTTCAGCCAGCGGGGGTATAATTATGATTTTCAGAAGAAATACCTAGAGCTGGACAAGGGTTATTCGGTCTTCAATTCCATTTTCAATGCGAAAATAAAACTGCCCTTTAACATTACCTATTCGTTTAACGCCTCGCCGCGACTACAATACTTCCATGACCGTTACTTTATGTCGGCCGAGCTGCCGGGTTCTAATCCGGCCGACCGGGGTGCGAACCGCGAGCAGACCAAACGTTTCGACTGGTCACTCAACAACACCATCAGCTGGGAGCAGACCTTTGCAGATAAGCATCGCCTAATGGTAACCTTGGTACAGGAGGCGGAGGAACAGCAGTCCTGGAAAGACCGTATTGAAGCGCGCAATATTTTGCCTTCGGACGCACTGGGCTTTCATAATACCAAAAATGGATCAAAGGAAAACAGCAGCTTTGATAGTTACGATACCCATCAGACAGCGGATGCTTTGCTGGCCCGTTTATTTTATTCCTACGATGACCGCTATATGCTCACGACCTCGATCCGGCGGGATGGCTATTCGGCTTTTGGTACCTCCAATCCGTACGCGACTTTCCCCTCTGTGGCCCTCGCCTGGAACTTCACCAAAGAGAAATTCTTCAAATGGCCCGATGTGATGGATTATGGTAAGCTGCGTGTTTCCTATGGTAAAAATGGAAACCGGCAGCTGGCAGATCCCAATCTGGCGCTTGCCAACCTGTATTCGGGCAGTGGTAAAATGCACGGTTACCTCAACTCGGCGGGTGAACTGGTCCAATACCGCTACCTGATGGTAGACCGCCTGGCCAACCCGAACCTGCAATGGGAAAAAACCACGGCATGGAATTTCGGACTGGACTTTGGATTCCTAAAAAACCGCATTTCGGGTACCCTGGAATACTACCTGATGCAGACCCACGACATGATCATGGAACAGAAGCTGCCCAATTTTACAGGATTCAGCAGCATCACCACCAACCTGGGGCAAGTGGACAACAAGGGGATTGAATTGACTTTAAATACCGTCAACTTGCAAAAGGAAAATCTGCAATGGTCTACTACCTTTAATTTTTCGTACAATAAGAATCAGATTGTACATCTCTATAACAACTACCAGGATGTGCTGGATGCCGATGGAAATGTGGTCGGCCGCAAGGAAATGGACGAGATTTCGAATGGCTGGTTTATCGGGCAGCCCATCGGTACGATCTGGAATTACCATGTCACGGGTATCTGGCAGGCCAATGAAGCTGCCGAAGCCGCTAAATACGGTCAGGCTCCCGGTGACCCGAAAGTGGCCAATGTATATACGGCAGATGACGTGGTCAATGGGGATAGTCGAAAGCCTGTGTATAATAATAACGATAAGGTCTTTCTGGGACAGACGGATCCGCGTTTCCGCTGGTCGATGCGCAATGAGTTTACCCTGTGGAAGGACCTCAGCTTTTCGTTTAATATCTATTCATACATGGGGCACAAAAGCTTGTCGGGCAATTACCTGAACAACGACGATGATGGTGGGCGCATGGCTTATGGGCTGGCCAATTTGCCGGCAAAGGAATACTGGACGCCGGACAATCCAACGGATCGCTATGGCCGTATCGAGGCTAAGGGACCGGTCGGCGCAGAGGGAGCAGAGCGGCTGTATGACCGCTCGTTTATTCGGCTCGACAATATCTCGGTAGGCTATACGCTGCCGACTTCCTTGACTTCCAAGTATAACTTAAACCGGGTGAAGCTGTATGGTACAGTGCGCAATGTGGCCACCTGGACCAAAGACTGGGAATACGGCGATCCGGAAACCGGGTCCTGGGCTTCAAGGGTCTTTACCTTCGGTGTGAATTTATCTTTATAACCTGATTAATTGTGATGTACATGAACGATACACTAAACAAATCCAGATCCGCGGGCAGGGGCATCGCCTTTCTGCTCGCCGGTACGCTAGCGATAAGCAGCTGCTCGAAAGAATTTCTGCAGCCTGATCCGTTATCTATCTATATACCCAACGAAACTTTTAACACCGAATCGGGCTTGCTTTCGGCCATGGCCATCTGTGATCGCCATCTCAAGGGCTATTGGGCCACAGATCACAACGAGATGCTGACCCTCGGTACGGAGTATATCTTCTCCGAACTGATGGTGGCCAGCAATACCGACAAACGCAGCATGATGGCGGATGTCGCTAATATGCTGACCCCGACAAGTGACAACTCCAGCTTGCAGAACCTCGACCGCTCCAACAGCCTTTGGTATCTGTGGGATGAAACCTATAAAGGGATCAGTTATGCCAATACCATTATCAAATATGTGGACCAGGTACAGACCTTGAGCGAGCAGGATAAAAATGCCTATAAAGGCCGCGCATATTTCCACCGGGCTTTCCGCTATATGGCTTTGGTCTTTGAATACGGCGATGTGCCTTTGGTGACGACCATCATCGACGTACCCAAACAAAATTATCGTAGTACCAAGCGTGATGCCATTCTGCAGATGATCACCAAGGATATGGAATTTGCTGTGCAATGGGTGCCCGATCAGAAAAATATGAGCCTCGTCGGCCTGATCAATAAGGGGGCCTGCCGCATGCTGCTGGCAAAATGTTACCTCGCCATAGGGGAATACCAGAAAGCCAAAGAGCAGACGGATATCCTGATCGATCAGTCGGGCTATGCTTTGATGACCGAAAGCTTCGGGACCTTTAATGATGGAGGGGAGGCGCAGACCTGGCCTATTACACGTAACGTCATCTGGGATATGCACCGCCCCGAAAACAAACTGATCGCCAGCAACCGCGAGGTGATCATGGGGATGCCCAACCGCGGTGCCGATGCGGAGTCCTTCGTCAAAATGTTGACCATGCGGATTTTATATCCCTTTGTTTTTGACAGCCGGATACAGACGGCCGATGGTAAACAGGCTTTACTGAACATCAAGCGGAACAGTGGAGATTACAATGCAAAATATGACTACATGCGCGCCTTTGGACGCGGGATTGCGACTTTCCGCCCAACATCTTTCCAGACGCAGGGGCTATGGTCTGTCAATGGCAAACAGGATGAAGGCGACCTGCGCCATAGCTCCAAGGTAGGAAACTGGGTGCGCATGGAAGATTACAAAGTAAACAATAAGGCTTCCAAAGATTTTGGGAAACCGGTCTCACTGAAAGATCCCGCAACGGGCAAACTCCTATGCAGCGATACCATTCGCCGCTGGTACGATGTGCCACATTATAAATTTTTCCTGGATGACCCCGTAAGTGAGGCCAATATCAGCGGTTCAGACGGTTCACGGGGTGCGACCAATGGAGGTATCGCCGACTGGTACCTGTATCGCCTGGCGGAAGCTTACCTCTTGCGCGCTGAAGCAAAATATTATATCAATCCGGCAGATGGAACGATAAAAGATGATTTAAATGCTGTCCGCCAGCGCGCAAAATGTACCGAGCTCTACCAGGGAGCGGTAAGCATCGGGGATATTATGAACGAAAGGGCGCGTGAGCTCTACTGGGAAGAATGGCGCAATGTGGAATTGAAAAGGGTGTCCCTCTGCCTGGCACGCAGTGGTAAACCGGATGAATGGGGAAATGTGTACAACCTCGACAATTTTGATAAGCAAAGTGGTACAGATGCCAGTGGCGGAAGTTACTGGTACCAGCGCATCATGCATTATAGCCTCTACAACAAAGATATCATTCATGTCAATGCTACTGGGCTAAGCGATATCAAATATACAATGGATAAAAAGAATATGTACTGGCCGATCCCCAATGTCGCGATTACCTCCAATATTAAAGGGCAACTAAAGCAAAATTATGGCTACGACGGTTATAATCCAGCTACTCCCATCTGGGATAAATGGGAGGATGCCGTAGCGGATGAAGCCAAAGCAGAATAGTCAGTCAAGAGGTTCTGAACCGATGTGCATAATAGGCGATCGGTTCAGGATTTTTTAATCAGTAATATAAACTTAATACCATGATGATAACCAGAAAAATCCTTTTGTTTTTATTGTTTCTCCCGTTTCAATTTTTAAGCGCACAGACAGATCTGGCAAATTTTCCTGCTGGGGCAGACCCCAAGGAGGTCGGCCATCGCATTGCACACCGCTTTATCGCGGGCAAACATATGCTGCATGCGGGTAAATGGATCAGTTATCCCGAGACTTTCTATTGGACGGGAGCCATTAATTATGCGCATTTAACAGGCGATGCGGAGTTGATGCAGGCCATGAAAGAGCGATTCTCCAAATTAACTGCAAGTGAGCCGCAGCTGCTGCCCATTAAAAATCACGTCGACTTAAATATGTTCGGTAGCCTCCCTTTGGGGCTTTACCAGCTCACCAAAGAGAAAAGCTATCTAGACCTGGGCTTGCCCTATGCCGATACCCAATGGGAGCTTCCGCAAAATGCCAGCCAGGAAGCGAAGGACTGGGCGCAAAAAGGATACTCCTGGCAGACCCGTCTCTGGATAGACGATATGTACATGATCACCATTGTGCAAGCCGCTGCTTTTAAAGCAACGGGCAAAGCCGAATATCTGGACCGTGCAGCCCGGGAAATGGTGCTTTATCTGGATGAGCTGCAGCGTCCAAACGGACTGTTCTACCATGCACCCGACGTCCCTTTTTACTGGGGGCGCGGTAATGGCTGGATGGCCGCGGGGATGACTGAATTGCTCCGCATGCTTCCGAAGGACCATCCCAATCGACCCCGTATATTAAAGGGCTACCTGACGATGATGAAGAGCCTGAAAAAAGAGCAGCGCCAGAGCGGTATGTGGAATCAGCTGATTGACGAGGCAGACTGCTGGGCAGAAACCTCCGGTTCGGCGATGTTTGCCTATGCGATCATATCCGGGGTGAAGCAGGGCTGGCTAAGTGACAGACAGTATGGTCCCGTTGCCCGCAAAGCTTGGCTGGCGCTCGCAAAATATGTAGACGATCAGGGGGCAGTGTCGGAAATCTGCGTAGGTACCAATAAAAAGAATGACAAGCAGTATTATTATGACCGTCCCCGCCATACCGGCGATTACCACGGGCAGGCGGCCTATATGTGGTGCGTCAATGCGCTGCTGGAAGAAAGCGGCAAATAGCTGAGCAGCCACAGTGCGGATGACGGAAACTAGCTGTTGTTAGCAATTCAATTCCTTGATTTTAAGTAGTTATGGAAAATTAATGTTTTTTAACTTCTGACTATTAGTATATAATGGTCAGAAGTTTTATATTTACAGTCGTTAACGGACATTTCCTGGATGATTTTAATAAGCTGGTTAAGTTCGAAATACGCAATTACCCAAAAATTACATGGAATATGAAATATTACTTGCTTACCTTTTCTGTTTCGGTTCAGGTGCTGACCAAACGCACTGAACTGATGAATTATCTTAGCCGGCATATTGCGGATCTGAAATACATTTCGGCCGACCTTCAGGATAAATTATGCACAATCACCATCAGGACCTTACGTCGTGATGAAGGTGTTGTTGTTAATCTATTGGCCCTTAGAGGATTTAGGGCGTCGTTTATATCGGCGACCGAAAGTGTTTAATAGTGCCTGATTCAGCTTGACAAACGCCATATGCTGGCGTTGCTCGATGGAAAATCAAATAGGTAGAATGATGCTATGCCGCCTATAGGGCATGTTTTTCCTGCGGCAAGCTACGATTATTTTAGCCATATTGTTATCTTCGTTGACTTAACACGATGAGCGGGCGGATCACAGATTTTGAATCGGCAGTCTTACTGAGCAGCGGCGATGAAATTACCTACAAACGATGAACACTCCAAGTCCAGAAAAAATCAAGCAGATATTTGATGCCTATTATCCCGTTGACATTAAATTTTGGGTGGAATTTTCAAAAGTGGTGGAATGTCGAACTTTCGCCAGAAATGAAGTCGTCAAAGCGTATGACAAGACCGAAAAGTTTATCAATATTCTGGTTTCGGGTTCTGTAGGTCATTTTGTTCCTTATGAGCATAAGGACATTTGCATCAATCTGTATTACGAAAACCAGATTTTTAGCGATTACCTATCTTTTGTAACGCAAAAGCCAACGGTCATCAAAACCGAATGTATAGAGGATACAGAACTCTGGTCGGTAAGTTTTCAGAATCTGCAGGGGCTTTACGGAAAATCCGACCGCTCGCTGCTCATCGGTAAAGCAATTTCAGATATCATGTTTACGGCCAAACAGTCTGAACAAATAAACCTGCTGACTTTATCGCCAACTGAAAGATATATGAAATTGATCAGAGAACGGCCGAAAATTTTCCAGCGGACTCCACTTAAAATCATCGCATCGTATTTGGGTATTGCTCCGGAGAGCCTGAGCAGAATAAGAAAAAAGATTTCTTAACTTTCGTCAAGTGTTTTTGACTTTAATGCAGCTATTTTTGGGCATTGCAAAAAAGAGCTAAACAAACATGATGAAAAGAAAAATCAATTATTGGGCCGTAGTCATTTATTATGTCATCGCGATAATCTGTCGGTATTTGACCAACAAAACCGAGCTGCTCAACGCTATCGAAAATCCGTATTTAAAATCGGTTCTTACGGGAGCCGGACCTGCTGTTGGCGCTGCCTTCGTATTTTTAGTCTTCAAAATAAAACCTATATTGTCACTTAAAGGAAATTACAAAAGCATTATTTTTCCGATTGTTCTCTATTGGATGTTCCCTGTTATCTTGATCAGTACCATCTCTTACCTGACAAAAGGCACGATTCCATATTTAGCTGTTTCCTCCATACTCATCTATGGTCTGCTGGAAGAAATCGGATGGCGCGGTTTTCTCTATCAGGAATTTAAAGCATTAAAACCTTTATATAATATACTCTTAGTTTCTTTACTCTGGTTTTTATGGCATCTGAATTTTGATTTTACCGCAACACAGCTTTTCTTTTTTCTTATTTTGGTATTGGGAAGTTGGGGTATAGGTAAAGTTGCTGATACGATAGGTTCGCTCATTGCTGTCAGTGCATTTCATTCACTTAACAATTTCTTTCCCGATATCAATGCTAAAAACGGGGCTATTTTGGGGATATTGCTACTCGTTTGGATTATCGCGTTGGTGGTTCGCAAGAAGATGAATCGAGCAGCTGCTTGCTAATTGCAGCATAACGACGACATGAAAAAGCCCCGGCTTGAAGATCAAACCAGGGCCATTCTCACAGGTAAACTAAGACTCTTGAACTATTGTTTTTACTTCTTGGCAAGTAAGGGCAGATATTTTTCATAACCCTTGGCTTTCATTTCTTCTTTGGGCACAAATTGGAGAGATGCGCTATTGATGCAATAGCGTAGCCCGCCTTTGTCGGCTGGGCCATCATCAAAGACATGTCCCAGGTGGGCGTCACCAGTTTTACTGCGGACTTCCGTGCGGCGCATGCCGTGAGAATTATCCGATAATTCTTCGACTAAGTCGGGATTGATGGGTTTGGAAAAGCTAGGCCATCCACAGCCAGACTCAAACTTGTCTGTGGAAACAAATAATGGTTCTCCTGTGGTAACATCCACGTAGATACCATCTCTGAACTCATCATTGTATGCATTGTCAAACGCACGTTCGGTTGCCTGATTCTGTGTTACATCATATTGCAGCGGGGTAAGTTGTTTCTTCAATGTGCTCTGGTCTTTTCTTTTATAATTTTGTGTCGCAGCTGTATCTTTGGGTGCAGGATTGGCCTCGCGTGCCAGCTCGAATAATTCCGGAACAATGTGACAGTAGCCGCCTGGATTTTTGTCGAGATATTTTTGATGGTATGCCTCAGCATCGTAGTAATTCTGTAGGGGTTCCAGTTCAACGACAATGTTTGCGGGATATTTTTTAGCTAGTTCAGCCAAACTTTCCTTGATTACCGGAATGGCTGATTTATCGGTATAGTAAATACCAGTACGGTACTGCGTGCCGATATCATTTCCTTGTTTGTTGAGTGAGGTAGGATCTATGGTCTTTAGGAATAGATCTACGAGCAGTTTTAGCTCAACGACTTGTGGATCGTAAGTGACTTTGACAGTCTCTGCAAATCCCGTTTTTCCCGTAGAAACCTGCTCATAGCTTGGACGCTGTAAATTGCCATTGGCATAGCCAACTTCTGTAGCAGTAACGCCGCGCACCTGTTTGAAAAAATGCTCGGTTCCCCAAAAACATCCCCCCGCAAAATAGATAACCTGATCTTTTTTGCCTGTATGGCCCACCGATTGTCTTTTAATCGTTTTGGAATGATCTGTTTTCTGTGAAAATCCGAATTTGCTAAGCATAAATAAGCCTATCCCTAGCAATAATAATAAAAATACCTGTTTCATAGTGTTTCTCCATTCTTGTTTTCTAATATACGATGCAAAGACCCGAATTGGTTTCAATCAATTTAAAATTGGGCCCCTTCTTTGTTATTAATAGGATATGTCTTGCTATTGATTTCCATAAAAGATGGATGGTAAGTTTTAAAATTGAGTTTTTTTTTACCTGCCTCAGACAATCCTATACCTGTCCTAAACGAAAACTATGTTTCTGCTGCTAGAACTTAATAGATAAGCGCACTCCATTTTTAAGTACAGATGGACTGTTATTAGCTGCTATTCGAGATAATGGCCCTGGCGGATGAGCAGTGCCCGATATTTATTGAAGACACTAGATTTGGATACAAAGCCCATATATTTATGCTCAGGTCCAAGCACGGGTAGGATCCAGGTATCTTCTTTGTTCATTTTTGACATCACGGATTCCATACTTTCATGGATGATGACGATGTCATTAGGCTTTTGAGCCAATTTGTCAAAGGCTGTATCCAATCCATCCAGTTCGCCAAGGAGAATGGAGAATAGATATTCGCTGTTGACCAGCCCAATGAATTTGCCGTCGTGACTGACAATGGGAAAAATATTTCGTTTGCTATGAATAATATCGTGCTGCCTAGATTTAGGTGTTTCATCCGGACGTAAAATGACAAAGTTGGTTTCCAAAACGTATTTGATCCGCATCATGCTCAATACCGAACGATCTTTATCTTCATAAGATATAAGGTCTCCTGATTCGGCCAGTACCTTTGTATAGATTGAGTGCTTAAGTATGGCTCTATTAATCAGATAGGAGATAGAGCAGACAAGCATAAGCGGGACCATTAAGGTATAACCGCCCGTTACTTCTGCAATCAGAAACATGCCGGTTAAAGGGGCATGCATAATACCGCTGAGGGCACCGGCCATACCGGCTACAACAAAATTAGGAACGTTCAGTTCCGCCAGCCCGGTCAGGTTGATCCCATAGGAGAATGCAAATCCCAAGAGCCCACCCATGACTAGGCTTGGTCCAAACACGCCACCATTGCCACCGCCATTTAGGGTAAAAAGGGCCGCAAATGATTTCCCAAATAGTGTTAATAAGGTATAGCCAAAAACCACGATACCCATGTTGTGATATTCTGAGAAGAGACTATTTTTGACAATTGCATTGAACTGTCCGTTGAGAATTTGCTGTATGGTCAAGTAGCCTTCACCATATAGGGCAGGAAACACTAGGATCATCAGACCCAGTGCCGTGCCGCTTACCCATACCTTGTGATAAGGATTTTTGATTTTGCGAAACCATTTGTTGACAGCAGCAGATACGCGTGCAAAATATACAGTATATAAGCCAATCAATACCGCCATTAGGAGGTAGAAGAGCAGAGCTGAAACCTGCCAGTAAGAATTAAAATTCGTGAAAAGAGGCTCACTGTACAGCAAACGCGAAACCACAGAGGCCATGGCTGAGGAAATTAGCAATGGGATAAATACAGGGATAGAAAATTCGGGCAGCAGAATTTCAATGGCAAAGATCATACCCGCCAGCGGACTATTAAACGCTCCCGCGATACCTGCAGCTGCACCGCAGGCCAGCAGCATAGTCATTTCCTTATATTGTAATCCAAAAAAGCGCGCGATGTTGGAACCAATAGAAGATCCGCCCAAGGCCACTGGAGCTTCTAGACCACATGAACCTCCAAATCCCACCGTGATAGCCGAAGTGACCACCTGTGAATAAATATTACTGGGATCCAATCGGCTTCCTTTTCGGCTGATAGCGTAAATAATTGGCGTTATGCCATGCTCAATCTTTTTGCCTTTGATAAATTTTCGGACAAATAATACACTCAGCAGGATACCGATTAAAGGAAAAACCAGATACAAAGAATATTTCACTTTCCAGTCGATATCGTTCTGAATACTGGTCGCTATAAAATGAGTCAGTCTTTTTAAAACGGATGCCATTAATCCGCCTACAATACCGACCAAAAAGGCTAAGATAATGATAAAGTTTCGGTTGGAAACCTTTCTCATGCGCCACTGATTGATCTGGTCTATTTTCCTGTAAAAGGTCTTTCTAAAATTTGCCATTTTGAATTATTCAGCGCTTCATTCCATCCATAAAATGAAGCGCGACAATATAGTCATTATTACATGCAATTAGTTTGTCTACCTCCCTAACAAGCATTGATACTAACCTATTGTTACATCTCCACCTTATAAACTATCTTCTTCTCCGACCTACTAAAGACAACACGAGATATCCTAAAATTCCTGCCAGCAAGGAGGTCAGTAGAATAGCTAACTTCGCTTCATTAATATGTAACTGGTCGCTGAAAGATAAGATCGAAATAAATATAGACATCGTAAAGCCAATTCCAGCCAACAAGCCCACACCAAGGATATGCCTGAATGAGCTTCCTTCCGGTAGGCTACTAATGCCTAGTTTAGAGCATACAAAAGTCATGGTTAAAATTCCAAGCGGTTTACCCAGCAATAGGCCGAGGCTAATACCCAATCCCATAGGAGCTACAAGTCCCGTAAGCATCTCGCTTTCAACGGAGATATTGGTATTGGCAAATGCAAATAGCGGAATAATGATAAAATTTACAGGTTTCACAAGGGCATGCTCCAAACGTTCCAAAGGTGATTCTATGTCTGTATCATTTGTTGGTATTGTCATCGCGACCAAAACACCTGCTATCGTTGCATGTATACCCGAATGATGGATAAAGTACCATATAAATACGCCTGGTATGAGATACAAATATGGATTTTGTACATTCATTCGGTTCATGACAAATAGGATGATCATACCAATCCCCGCATAAAGTAAATAAGTGGTTTCTATGCCAGAAGAATAAAAAAAAGCAATCACCAAAATAGCGATCAGATCGTCAACAATAGCCAAAGCAGCCAAAAATACCTTTAAACTTGCTGGAATCCGGTTTCCTAACATACCTATTACAGCCAATGCAAAGGCGATATCAGTTGCCATAGGGATACCCCAACCGCCAGCTGTTGCACGTCCTGAGTTGAACCCTAAAAAAATGAGGGCCGGAACAATGGCACCTCCAATAGCGCAAAGTATTGGGAGGGATGCTTGCTTGGGCGAGGAGAGTTCACCTTCCACAATTTCACGCTTAATTTCCAGCCCGACAAGCAGAAAAAAGATAGCCATTAAGCCATCGTTGATCCAGAGTAAAATGCTATACTTTAAATGTACTTTTTCTGAATCGAATCCAATAGGAGTATCCAACAAAGATTGCAGCATGGTACCTGCTGCGGTATTGGCGATGATAACTGACAGAATAACACAAATAAATAATAAAATACCACCAGCGTTACTTGATTTGAAAAAATTTTTGAATACGGTAAGATTAATCAATTGGCTCATTTTGTTGTCTATTTTTTCTGGACCATAATTCCAGGTTTGGAAATTGAAATTTACTACTGTCAAATATGGGATCTTTTTTGGCCTTCTGCTGCTCACGATAGTCCGCGTAAATGGAAAGCACTTTTTTGTGAAGCAGAAGTATTGCGATCAGATTGAGCCAGGCCATGAGTCCGACTCCAATATCGCCCAAAGTCCAGGCAGATTTGGCAGTACTGATACAGCCTACGTAGGTGGATACAAGGATCAGCAGCCGCAAGATCCAGACAAGTACAGTCTTATGCTGTTTCTTTCGGCTAACAAAGCTAATGTTCGTTTCAGCAATATAATAATAAGCCATAATGGTTGTAAATGCGAAAAAGGCTAGCGCCAAAGCGACAAAAGCATTACCAATTGTAGGGAAGTGATGTGAGACAGCCTGTTGGGTAAAGGCTGGTCCCATTTCCGTAGCCGGAAGGTGTTGTACAATAAACCCGCCAGTTGGATTTTCCACATTGTATTGGCCTGTGAAGAGAATCATTAAGGCTGTTGCGGTACATACGAACATGGTGTCGACATAGACCGAAAATCCTTGGACCAAACCTTGCTTGATCGGATGTGAGACTTCAGCTGCTGCGGCAGCATGCGGAGCAGTGCCCTGACCAGCCTCGTTGCTATAAATACCCCGTTTGACGCCCCAAGAAATGGCCATGCCTGCTACTGCACCAAAGGTAGCCTCCATGTTTAAGGCAGATTTTACAATCAATGCGATAACGGCAGGGATTTCCGTAAAATTGAGGCCAATAATGACTAAGGCCATAAGGATATAGGCTCCAGCCATAAACGGAACGACATATTCGGCTACCGTGCTGATACGCTTTACCCCACCTATGATAATAATAGCTAATAGGGCGGCTATTGCCAATCCGGTGATACTCGGTGAGAGCTGAAAAGCAGACTCGACTGCTGCGCTGATGCTGTTGCTCTGTACTCCGGGCAGTAGAAATCCAGTGCTGATGATGGTGACGATAGCAAAGGTCCAGGCAAAGGTTTTGGATTTTAATCCTTTAAGGATATAATATGCGGGCCCGCCCCGGTATTCACCATCGTTCACCTCTTTGTACATTTGGCCCAGTGTCGCTTCTACAATGGCCGAAGCGCTACCTAAAAATGCAATTACCCACATCCAAAAAATAGCCCCTGGACCGCCCATGGCTATTGCTGTGGCGACACCAGCGATATTGCCTGTGCCCACACGTCCTGAAATAGCGAGTGAAAAGGCCTGAAAAGAGGAAATACCTTTGTCAGAGCTGTTTCCATTAAAAAGCAAACGGATCATTTCCCGAATCTGCATCAGCTGGGGGCAACGGAAACGTATAGTAAAGTAAATACCGGTTAGCAGACAGAGATAAACAAGTGCGTCGCTCCAGATGATATTATAAATTTTATTGATTAATTCTTCCATGTTGTATAATTGAATTCTTAGGCTGGCTAAAAGTAGGGAAAACCAGCCAAGGCTCTTCTAAATATTGAATAGATTTTGTTTATCTATTTCTAATAATTTATATGTATTATTTATATACATACTTTATACGTCTGTAAGAAATATTTTTATAGGTAAAATTTTAGTATTTCATTCGATTTCTTGATTCTGTACCGTCCTCTAATTTTATCTTTTAATAATTTCGACACTATCTTTTGGAAAATGGTTTTTTAGCCATTTTTGTAATTTATCTTGTTGGATTTGTGTTAGTGCGGTAGGGGAAGTATAAATAAATGCGATGAGATTTGCCACGCTATCGGTTTTTGCATAATGCTGTTGCATTCCCATGCTATACGAATTTAATTCAGGGAAAAGAACCTTAATATCACGATCGAGTTCCGGACTTACGACCTGGTATTTTGTGAGTTCGTTGTTTAGCGCACGAATAGTTAAGTCTTTCTCACTGACCGCTGCAGTACGTTTGTCGATTTCACTAAGAATACTCGATTTTAAATCCAGGCTATCTTGATGGATAATGAGCTGGGTGTTTTCGATTCCGAATGTCTGCATTGTTTGTTCCAATGATTTTATCTCCTGACGGCTAAACTTTTTTGCTAAAAAGGCCAATTCTAGCTTTTTCGGTTTACTGTTGAGCTGCATTTTTTCATAAATGACAGTATATCCTTTGTTGCTTAGTTCCTGCTGTACAAATTGCTTCACTTTATTGGTGTATTTTTTTTCCTGCAGCAGATTGTAGGCAAAATATATACTTGGTATGACGAGTGCAAGGGTGATAATTGTAATACTTTGAGTAATCCTTTTTTCTCGTTGCTGATCTACATAATGAGTTTTTGGATAGCGCAAATATTTAACAATAATAAAGGTCGAGATACAGATAAATACACAGTTGATAATATACAAAAACAATGCACCTGCAAAATAGGCAAAATTGCCGATAGCAAGCCCATAGCCCGCTGTGCACAGGGGAGGCATCAGGGCTGTTGCAATGGCTACGCCCGGGATTGGATTGCCTTTATCAACCCGAGTGATGGCTATAACGCCTACAAGTCCCCCAAATATGGCAATCATTACATCATAGATATTTGGAGAGGTGCGCGCAAGCAATTCAGATTGAGCTTCTTTGAATGGACTGAGCAGAAAATAAATGAAAGATACGACAAGACTGATGACTGTCGCAATCAGCAGATTTTTAATGGATTTTTTAAGCAGGGGAAAATCAAATGTTCCTAAAGCAAATCCTGCTCCCACGATAGGGCCCATAAGCGGAGAAATCAACATGGCTCCAATAATGACTGCTGTTGAGTTGACATTTAAGCCAACAGATGCTACAACGATAGCGCAGGCTAAGATCCAAGCGTTGGAACCCCGAAAGGAAATGTTGGCTATAACGTTTTCCAATACCGTTTCTTTTTTTTCTTCACCCTGATGGAGATCGAAAAAGCTCAAAATTTTATTCATATACTTTCACCTTAGATTTAAGCGAATATAATAAAGATCCTTTACCTTATGGAGTATACGATCCACTTATTTGGCAAAGCGTGGTATATAAGCTACAGATTTTAAATTTAAAAGTAAATTGCGAATTTGGCTTTTTTAGAAACAATTACAGGTAGTTAATTGTTGGGATTATAATCAATAACGCATTAATTTGTGATTATATCAATATTTAACGATCAGCCCGCTGCCTTACTTTTTTTGATAAATATTAGCACTATGAACAATTTAGAATTAAACGGCGTTCAGGAACATTGGAATAATTTTATATCCTCTGCCACTGCCCACTTTGTAAACAAAATTTAATTTAAGTGATCTTGCAAAAATCGACATTCAACAAAGGAATTATTATTCCAAGCCTTCTCTTCATTATAGGAGTTTGTCTGCTAGCGGTGTTTCTTCCAACCTTGACGGTAAGTATTTTAAATACAATAAAGCAGTTTATTTTTGTTAATCTCAACTGGGTATATGTCTGGGCTGTGACGCTATTTGTCATTTTCCTGATTTACCTTATGTTTAGCAAATTTGGCAATATTAAGTTAGGGTCCAACGACAGTAAGCCCGAGTACACGTTCTTTTCCTGGATATCGATGTTATTTGCTGCGGGCATGGGAATCGGATTGATGTATTTCAGCGTTGCTGAGCCGATGCAACATTTTTCGACCGAAGCTTTTGCTGGCCATCATTATATTAATCGCGCTAAAAATGCGCAGCTGTATACCTTTTTTCACTGGGGTATACATGCCTGGGCGATTTATGGAGTAGTCGGCTTGGCTTTATCGTATTTTGCGTACCGCTATCGACTTCCGCTGTCACTTCGAAGTTGCTTCTATCCCTTATTGAAAAATAAAATTAATGGAATATGGGGGAATGCCATTGATGTATTTGCACTCTGTAGTACATTCTTCGGGATCACCACGACGCTCGGATTCGGCGTAGTTCAGGTAAATGCAGGCTTGCAGACCTTGGGGCTGGTACCCGATAATAATTTTACCTATCAAATTATTATCGTAGGCGTATTAACGCTTTTAGCTGTTTTATCGGCTACTTCCGGGGTAGATAAGGGGGTTAAGTTATTGAGTAATATCAATATAATAACTGTTGTGATCCTGTTATTATTTGTACTTTTTCTAGGGCCAACGGTTTATCTTATTGGTAGCTTTACAGAAGGAATAGGCAATTATGTAAACAATTTCTTTAGTCTGACTTTCGATACACATGTTTATGACGAAGCTACTTTGCCCTGGTTTTATAATTGGACGATTCTTTACTGGGCCTGGTGGATATCGTGGTCTCCTTATGTGGGGCTATTTATTGCTAAAATTTCCAAAGGGCGGACCATCCGCGAATTTATCGCTGCGGTACTCATTATTCCGACCATATTTAATTTTATCTGGATGTCTGTCTTTGGCAATAGCGCCATGTGGTTTGATATCAATATTGCCAAAGGTGCTTTGAGTTCTTTAGCAGATAATCCAGATGCCTTGATGTTTCGATTTTTAGACTACCTGCCTTTATCCGATATTGTCAGCTATCTGGTTATTCTTATCATTATCATCTTTTTTGTGACCTCAGCTGATTCGGGCATATTTGTGATGAATAGTATTGCAACCAAGAATGCCGCAAAATCGCCAAAATGGCAAATGGTATTTTGGGGCGCTTTGCTGGCTATCTTAGCACTCATGTTATTGAATACGGGTGGATTGCAGGCATTACAAACCATGACACTTATTACAGCATTGCCATTCTCAATTATCATGCTGCTTTTTTGCGTCAGTTTGGTTAAAGCATTGACAATAGACCGAAGTTATTATGAACGTGATTTTTCGGTGAGTACAGTACCTTGGTCGGGTGAATTTTGGAAAGATCGCCTGCAGCAGATTGTCTCATTCAAAAGCCGTGAATCGGTCGATGAGTTTATGATGGGCACGGTGAAGGCGGCGTTCGAAGATTTGCAGGCTGAGTTTAAGCAGAATGGTATTGAAGCAAAGATTCAACAGTTAACTGGCCTAAACCGGATACAGATTGAAATCCGACACGATGTGATCAACAATTTTATATATGGGGTAAAGAACCAGTTCAAAGTGGTCTCAGATTATGTAGTTGCAGAAGAAAACCTGCCTGACCTGGACGATAAGAAAACTTATTTTCCGAAATCTTATTTTGGAGATGCTCGTGAGGGATACGATATCCAATACTTCACAAAAAATGAGTTAATAAGCGATGTCTTGAAGCACTATGAGCGCTTTTTGGAAATTATCTCGGAAGAGAAAAATGAAATGTTTATCAGCAGCAATTTCAACAAGAATCTCAGGTGATTGCTTAATATCGGTCTTGCCACGCTTAAATGAGGTCATACGCAAACTAAGATCTAGTTCTAGTTCGGGGGACTGATGAAATTTGTAAATTCACATACAAGGACTTGGGATAAGCGATTTGTTGAGGTCTGCCTAACGATTTAATAAGTTGAAAATCGTTAGGCAAGATGACTTCTTTCTAAGCTGAAGGTATTAAGAGCGTGCCGCTTGCGAGACTATCCAGCGCAGGTCATCTGCTGCCGGAAGTTCGAAGACCTGCAGGTGGAAGTGCTTAATGGCAGCCAACAGATGGTCGAAAATATCGGCCATGGTGTCTTCAAAGTAGGCCCATTGTGTGCCCTTCGTAAACATGTAGAGTTCCAAAGGGATACCGTATTCACTTGGTGCGAGCTGACGCACCAAAAGGGTTAATTCCTGATGAATATTGGGGTTATGTCTGGCATAGGCCAGCACGTAAGCCCTAAACAGTCCGATATTGGTCATCCTCCTGCCATTGACGGGTGAAGAGGTGTCGGCATTGCAGGTTTTATTATAATCGGCAATTTCGCGTTCCCGCTTCTCCATATAAGGGGCCAGCAGGTGGATCTTTTTCAATGCTGTTATTTCTTCCTCGCTCAGATAGCGTACCGAAGACATTTTAATATTCAGAGCACGTTTTATACGGCGGCCGCCAGTCTCCTGCATGCCACGGTAGTTTTTGAATGAATCGCTGAGGAGTGTGTAGGTCGGTATGGTAACGATGGTTTTGTCCCAGTTCTGTATCTTCACATTGTTTAGGTTAATCTGCAAGACGTCACCATCTACTCCATATTTGGGCATTTCAATCCAGTCGCCTACACGGACCGAATCATTGGCAGATACCTGAATACTGGCCACGAATCCCAAAATAGTGTCCTTAAATACCAGCATCAAGATGGCAGATGCCGCTCCCAATGATACGAGGAAGGACCAGGGCGAATTGCCTGTCAAAAGAGAAACGGCCAGTGTCCCGATCACAAAAATAAGAAAGATTTGTACTACTTGCAGGTAACTGTCGATGGGCTTATCTTTAAATGCATTTGATGTACGGAAAATATCGCGACAAGTTTTTAATAGGCTATTGGCCAGCTGGTAGATCACAACCAGGATTGCTATATCCAAAAATTTGACAATAGCCGCCGTAAGTACCGGAAACCCCAGAAAGATCATCGGAAGGAGCTGTCGTGTAAGCAGTATGAGAATAGTGCGGCTCACGCTCACATGCACCTTATTTTCCAAAAGATAATCATCCCACTGGGCCGATGTCCGTCGGGCGATTTTATTTAATGCCGAATAAAGTACATGACGCATAATATAATCCAGTGCGTAGAGCAGTAGTGCTAAAGCGAAAAGGAGCCCGAATGCGGTAGCCATGTGAGCCTGCTGTTCGGGTAAGCCTAATTGTGCAAGGAGATTGAAAATGTACTGGTAAATTGAACTTGATGATTGTTCACTGAAATTAAGCATGTCTAAATTTTTCATATGAACAGACAAATGTACGAAGAAATATAAAAACGGGTTTTAAAGGGGTAAATACCTATTTATGGTCGTTTTTACGTCTTAAATTTGCTTATTGATTAATTTTTACCTATTTTTGTAAATTAATAGATAACCCGATCGCGAAAACTTTCTGTTTTTGCATCTTAAAAACCCCCAACGATTTGAATGAGATTAGTGTGATAGGTGGTGGGAGTTGGGCTACGGCCCTGGTTAAAATTTTGACAGAAAATAGCATCTTTGTCAATTGGTATATGCGGCGTTTCGAGCAGGTACGCTCGATCAATAAAGATGCTGTAAACCCTGACTACCTATCGTTTTTAAAACTTGATAATACAAAAATTTATGCGTCCGATCAATTGGACGAGGTGTTGGCCCGGTCGAAAGTAATTCTTTTCGTCGTGCCGAGTGCGCATCTGGACAATGTTTGCGCATCAATTCCCAAAGAGGCCCTTACTGAAAAATTCGTGGTTACCGCCATTAAAGGGACCGTCGGCCCCGACAATCTGCTTCCCAGTGCTTATCTCGCCAGGTATTTTGAGCTGAAAGATTTTCAGCAGGCGATCATTGCGGGCCCTTGCCATGCAGAAGAAATCGCACGCAACAAGAAAACCTATATGACTTTATGTGGTACGAATGAAGCATTTATCAGTAAGATCTCCAGGGCCTTTGCGTCAAATTATATGCAGGTGAATTATAATCCGGATACACTGGGCGTGGAGTATGCTGCCATTTACAAAAATGTGGTCGGCATAGTCTGTGGAATGGCTGAGGGACTGCACTATGGCGACAATTTTATGGCGGTGCTGGTCGCCAATGCCATCGACGAATTGCAGCTGCTGCTGTGTGCTATTGGTGCTCCCAATGTCCGACTGGGCAGCTCTACTTATCTGGGCGACCTACTGGTGACTGGTTATTCCGTGCATAGTCGCAACCGGACGTTTGGTAAATATCTTGGGCAGGGCTATTCGGTTTTCGAGGCACGCGAGCTCATGGGGATGGTCGCCGAAGGATATTTTGCAACGAAGGGACTGATGGTGACAATATCGAACCTTGGACTTAATTTGCCGCTATTACAAACAGCCTATCGCGTGCTGTATAATCATATGGCTGCAATTGATGAATTTAAACTTTTAGAAAGGAATATAAAATAATATGTTATTAGCAACAGATTTAGATGGTACTTTTTTAGGCGGAAAAATGGAAGACCGCCTCAGATTATATAGATTGATAAAATCCAGCCCAAAAATACAGTTGGTTTTTGTAACCGGCAGAGGACTGGAGTCAGTCTTGCCGCTGCTGAGCGATCCGCTTATTCCAGTGCCTGACTTTATTATCGCCGATGTGGGTGCTACGGTCATTAACGGACACAGTCTAGAAGCAATTGAGCCGCTGCAAAGTGAAATTGAGGAAAAATGGCCGCAGACTTATGCGATCCGGACAGCGCTGGAGGAAATACCGCAGTTGAACTATCAGCACGTACCACAACAGCGCCGGAGCTCCTTTTATTATGAAGCTGGAGTAGACCATAGCCTGGTGCAGCAGGTAGCTGACAAGTATGACTGTGACATTATTACTTCGGCTGGTAAATACCTTGACTTGCTTCCGAAAGGTGTCAATAAGGGCACAACACTGAAGAAGCTGGTTGAATTCCTGGCTGTTAGTGCAGATGATGTAATGGTAGCCGGCGATACCCTCAATGATCTGGCTTTATTTGAGATCGGCTTTCGCGGTGTTGCCGTCGGAAAATCGGAGCCGGGTCTGCTGCAGGCCATTGCACAACTGGATACGGCTTATCCTGCAGAAGCAGCAGGGGCTGGGGGGATACTCGAATATATGAAAAAATATCGCCCGTTTCAACACCTGATCCGGGAGGAACAAAAAATAGCACCGCAAAAAAGAAAATCCAAAAAGTCCGATCAGCTGGTGATGGTCTATCATCGCCTGCCTTTTGAAAAGGAATCGGTGAATGGTAAGACCGTAAGGGTGGCGCCCAAAAGTCCAAATGGTATTATCCCCTCGCTGTTGGGCTTATTTGAAAAAGGACGGTCCGGTCTTTGGATCGGTGAAGAAGTAATCCAGGAGGATGGGCTGCCTGTTACAAACCAGCTGGTGGATGAAAGCAAGTACCCTAATTTGGTCGCCTCCACCATATCCTTGTCTAAGGAAGATATCGACAAGTTCTATCGTGTATTCTCCAAAGAGGCATTCTGGCCGACGATCTTTTCCTTTGTGGATAGAGCTAAATTTAATCACGAGGATTGGGCTCATTACCTGATGATTAACAAGCTTTTTGCCGAACGAATTGCACGGGAAGCTGACGATGAAGCGCTCGTCTGGATCCATGAATATAATCTATGGATGGTACCTGCTTTTTTAAAGACTATGCGCCCCGATCTGAAAATTGGGTTTTTCCACCATACGGCTTTTCCGGCAGCTGATATATTTAATATTATTCCATGGAGAAAAGAAATTATCGGCAGCCTCTTGCTCTGTGATTTTATCAGTTTTCATATCCCACGTTATGTGGAGAATTTTGTGGATGTCATTCGTAGCCATACCCCCTTTAAGGTGGTTAGGAAAGTAGATGTTGCCAATCAGTTTCTGACTTACAGCTGCGCACTCGGGGTCGATCAGATGACCAAGATCATTGAGGTGGACGGCAGACAGATCAGGTTAGGGGCGCAGCCGGTGGGTGTCAATAGGGATCATATCGAGCAAATTTTAATGGATGATAACGTGAGAACGGAGATAAGTACCCTCAAACAGCACAAAGCCGAATCAGGAATAACACGTATTATTTCCATTGAGCGCCTAGACTACGTGAAGGGGCCCTTGGAAAAAATCCAGGCTTTTGGGGAGTTTTTAGCAGAATATCCGGAATTTAGAGGTAAGATTGAACTGGTCAATGTCTGTACCCCTCCATCGCAGGGGATGACAATCTACGATGAAATCCGCGATCAGGTGAATCAGGCCGTCGGTGAGATCAATGGTAAATATGCAACGATGAATTGGACCCCGATACAATATTTTTACAGGGCACTTCCCTTTGAGGAGGTCGTCAAGCATTATGCGCTGAGCGATATTGCCTGGATCACACCGCTACGTGACGGGCTGAATCTTGTCGCAAAGGAATACATTGCGACTCATGGACTACTGGAGACTTCAGGAACTCTTGTACTTTCGGAATTCGCGGGAGCGTCGGTTGAGCTGCCCTATGCCATATTGACCAATCCCTATGACCGGAAGAGCATGAAAGATGCATTATTGAAAGCTTTGGTAATGGAACCAGCGGAGGCTCAAGTGAGAGCACGTAGATTATATGAGCATATCGAACATTACGATATCCATTATTGGGGCAAGGATTTTGTAAAAGAGCTCGAAAAGTCGGGTAGATAATACCTTAATCGAAACCTACTCAGACCAGCGTGAACGGAACTTTCATTTGGTCAAAACGGCAATTTGTACAAAAAGGCAAACGATAGGTCTTGTAAATAGGTTCATTGCTATAATGAAGGGTATTTTAGGAGAATGACATCGTGATAGCTTAAACCGAATAAAAGATTAAATATGGCGAGTGCTGACAATAGGAATGAATTTCAAGACGCTTTTAAATTAAATCATACTTACTTTTTTGAATATTTTGACAATGAAGAACAATTTCTGTCTTCTGCCCGAAGTCTGATTGAGGAGAAGTATTTCATTATTGTCTTTGGAAGTTTGCATCATGGAGAGAAAGAACAGCATAAGCTATTGTTTTTCAATCAGCATTATTTTCCAGCGCAGGAGATAAAAGGATATTTTAAAGAAGGATCTTATTTTGCTTTCCGTTCGGATCTGTTTAGAGGTTACAGCGTGCGTAATCGATTAAAAGATCTGGGTTTTTTGGAATATTCAATGGGCGAATCATTATTACTGTCAGGTAATGACTATAAGCTTATTGCAAATATCTTCACGCTTTTAGCTGAAGAAACCAATATGCCGCATAGCGAAATACATTCGACCATTATCGTTTCATATCTCAATTTGCTTTTATATCATATGCAAAGATTTTATCAAGGATCAATGGAAAGCAGATCGGAGGAGCTCACACTATTGCAGGACCGTTTTTATGAGGAATTGCATGCCTTTTTTGATCAAGAGAGAAGGTGCATGTCAGCTCTTCCGAACCTACTATCGTTATCAAAAAAACTGAACTGCACACCACGATTTCTCAATGATGTTGCATTAAATCTTTCGGGAAGCAGTGCCCAGCATCATATTGATAATTTTATGATTCGCATTGCACAGGAGCTATTGGCTGAAACTGATCTTTCCGTAGCTGAAATTGCGGAAAAGATGAGGTTTCAGGAACCTCAAACACTTACGCGGCTATTCAAAAGAAAAACTAAAATTACTCCGCTTGATTTTCGCATATCTCTTATTTAAATACCTGTTTTTCCACAACTATTGTGCAGGTTGGAGGCGGCTTTTATCCTAGTTTTCTGAATTCCCGACAGATAGGCCTGCCCGCTATCCAAAGAGACTACTTTGTGATCTTGCTGAATTCAAAAGGAATCTGCAGGCTGTCGCCTGCGACGTTAGCTCGTAGTTTTTCACCTTCCCGCCAGTAGGTAATCTTTTTAGGGAAGGGTAGGGAGTCATTATTGCATTCGAAGAGACCATCTTTCATCATGGTCATTTCAAAGGCGATAAAATCTTTTTCATCGGGCGTTTTAACCTTTAAATTCCAATTTCCATCTGATTTTAAAAGCTCCATTTTTTCCTGATTGACGGTATCGTTGCCATGTATGGTAAAGGCAAATCCTGCATATTCAGTATCGTTTATTTTTACCCAATTTTCAAAGGTCCTTTTATCTTTGGCTTCGTTTGTACGCTGCCATTTACCCAGTAGCCAGTCAAAATTTTCTGACGGTTCGCTTTGACTGCTCATGCATTGTACAAAAACAAGGAGAATGGATAATGGGACCAATACTTTGCATAATTTTATCATCTGGAATTTTGTTTTAAAAGGCTTTAAATAATAGATTATAGCGTACCTGAAGCGTTCATGACAGTCTCTGCATAGACTTACCAGATTAAATTTAGTGAAAAATTCGAAGTTTGGAAAATATTGAGCTGATATGTGCTGTATTAATTTACCTTAAGGTTTGTTAAATGTTTATGAAGCCCGCAAATATTTGGAAATTAAATTGTTAATTCGTTACAAAAGGGAGTGAAATGGTTTCTGAATTTATCAAGAACAAACACTTGGCTAATCGTGCCGGATTTGGAATGAACCTTGAACAGGTGGCAGCCTTCGAGCGACAGCCTACAGCTGAAATTTGGCAAAAGTATGCGCAAGAGTATGATTTTGTGCCGATTGGATTCGGGACTAGCGAGACGAATGCCGATTATGCAACGCTATCCGCTCTGAATGCTGCCGAGAAAAAGCAGGTGCAACAACGTAACCGGCAGCATAATATCGAGATTAACCTCAATTTTTTGCGTACAATGGTGCATTCAGAAGACCAACTGCGGGAGAAAATGGCCTTTTTCTGGCATGGGCATTTTGCAACCCGTGTGATCAACCCAAACTTCAGTGTGCAGGTGCTCAACGAAATCAGAAAGCACGCGCTTGGAAGCTTCCGGGATTTGCTCTTCGCTGTTTCAAAAGCTCCGGCTATGCTCAATTTTCTCAACAATCAACAGAATAAAAAGGGGCATCCAAATGAAAATTTTGCGCGTGAGGTCATGGAACTCTTTACCATGGGGCGCGGCAATTACACCGAAACGGATGTGCGTGAGGCTGCACGTGCTTTTACAGGATGGTCCTACGACAGGGATGCAAGCTTCTTGGAACGTAAAAAGTTCCATGATGGGGGTACCAAAACCTTTTTGGGAAAAACAGGGCGGTTTGACGGAAATGATATCCTGGATATGATTCTCGAGCAACCTGCGACCGCACGATTTATTACCGGTAAGTTGTACCGTTTTTTGGTGAACGAACAGGTAAATGATCAGATCGTAAATACGCTAAGCAAAGAGTTCTATGATTCTGGATATGATATCAAGCGACTGCTGGAACGTATCTTTACGTCCGCTTGGTTTTACGATCCTACCCATATAGGTAGCCGCATTAAATCGCCGATAGAACTGATGGTCGGGGTCATGCGGATATTGCCCATGGAAATAGAAAATCCCGAAAATCTGATCGTCTATCAAAAACTATTGGGCCAAATGCTATTGTATCCGCCAAATGTATCCGGCTGGCCATCGGGAAAAGCCTGGATTGATAGTTCGACGCTGTTGCTCAGAATGCAGCTCTCACAGATATGGACGGGGCTAAGACCATTGGACTTTAATCCCCAAAATGATGATGATCTCGATATGGGCCTGAAAGAGACAAGAGCACTCGCTAAAACATTCAAAAATCCACGGATTGCTATCAATTGGCCGGCGGTGGAAGCTACCTTTGAAGGAAAGGATCCACTTCAGCTCTTGTTGCAGCGGCAGCCTTCCTTTGGGAAAGTGCTGCTCGATAAATATGCTTCCGGAAGTTGCCGAATGGCTATTATAGAAACAATGAGTATTCCTGAATATCAACTCTGTTAACATTTAAAATTACGTAACATTTAAAATTAGGGATATGATTATCAAAAGACGCGAATTCCTCAAAGTCGGTTCACTGGCAACTGCTTCTATGTTGCTACCCAATTTTTTAAAGGCGATGGCCTTTCCAAACGCCTTGGAGAGGCAGCGTAAGGTATTGGTTATTTTGCAGTTGAGTGGTGGAAATGATGGGCTCAATACGATCATCCCCACCCGGAATGATATCTATTTTAGGGAGCGGCAGACCATTGCTATCGACAATTCGCTGCATCTGACTGATGGGGCAGGGATAAATCCGGCTTTGCCTTTTTTCAAGGAACTTTTTGACCGTGGTGACCTCGCCGTACTCCATAATGTGGGCTATCCCAATCCGGATAAATCACACTTTCGCAGCATGGATATATGGCACAGTGCGAGCAGGAGTGACGAATATTTGGAGAGTGGCTGGATAGGGCGTTATCTCGATGCGGCTTGTTACGACTGTGGCCATCCTACACAGGCGCTTGAAGTGAATGATATGCTGAGCCTTGCCCTCAAAGGGAAACAAAAGAAGGCCTTCGCGTTTAAGGACCCCAAAAAGCTTTACCAGACTAGCCGTGAAGAGTATTTCAATGTGCTCTTTAAGGAGCATCAGCACCAGCATGAAGAAGAAATAGTAGGTTATCTCTATCAGACACTGGGGGAGACCATTAACAATGCTGACTATATTTTTGAGCAAAGCAGGGCGAAGAAAACTGCTGCGTCCTATCCAGATTCAGCGCTTGGAAAGGACTTTAAGACGGTCGCTTCGTTGATCAAATCGGATATCAATACACAGGTATATTACCTCCAAATCGGGAGTTTTGACACACATATCAATCAACGGCAACGTCAGGAGAGCTTGTTTGGTACCATCAATGAGGCTGTAAAGTGTTTTGTGGATGACCTGAAGAAAAATGGCCTTTTTCAGGATGTGATGCTCATGACTTTTTCGGAATTTGGTCGGCGGGTGGCACAGAATGCGAGCAATGGTACGGATCATGGAACAGCCAATCAGCTTTTTTTCATATCGGGAGGCTTGAAGCAGCAGGGGCTGCTCAACGATTTACCCGATTTAAGCCAGTTAAATGAAGGCGACCTTCGGTATACTGAGGATTTCAGGAAAGTCTACGCCACGCTATTGAAAAAATGGCTTGGCGCGGACTCCGATAAAATATTGGGCTGGAAAGATGGTATCTACAATTTTATTTAAAGCAACAGTTACTTCTTGGCCAAAGGAGGGTGGTCCTTTTCGTAATCTTTAGGCTTCATTCTTCCTTCGGCCATCATCAAATACCTGACACCAATGGCCATCACCTATGCAAAATATTTGTGAGTTCGATTATAGTTATCTCATCTTGAGATTTGATTTTTTGCTTTTTATTTGTCCTGCAGTAGCTGAAGTGGCGAAAGCGGCTAAAGTCACGAGGCAAGGCTTTTCGTTCAAGATATTCTTGCGCGACATATCTACGAAGTAATAAAGTAACGCGCTCTGGTTTTAATGAAAGTTGATGATCTTTTTTCAGAAGTTCTATGATCTGTTCAAGGGTACGGTGTTCCAAAAAATAGTCCGAATCAAAAACAAGCTGAGCGATAATTTCCCGCTGATAGCGATGCCCGATAGAAAGTGAACTGGCCGCATCGTTTTTGGTTGCTGTCTCGTCGATGAAAAAACTTTTATTCAGGGGAAGAAACTTGGTTTTAAATAAATATACACGACTGTTAGGTCCAGTGTCAATAGTGAGTTTAGTAGCTGTATTAAAAAAAAGGGTTAGTTCGATTGACAATGCGTCACACAGCTTGGCTACAGTTTCCACCGAGATTGTAGATCTCTTTTTATAATTTCTTAGAAGTCCAGCTTCTGATATTTCGCTAAAATTAGCTAAGCCCGAAAATGTTAACGAAGTGATGTCAAGAATTTCGGAAATCCTCCTTGAAATAAATTCGGCTAGGACCGGATTTGTAATGTTTCCCATGGTATACCTTACTAAGCTCAGCTTAGGATATGGTTAAAAAATTTTGTTTGTTTAAGACTAAATTATTGAAATTTTCTTGTTTTATATCATATGTCGTTATAAAATTTACAAATAGATGATCGATTTATCGTTTAGCGATTAAAATCGTAACAAACCATAGGTCACATAAAAATCGAATTATAAACCGCGGATCGTAAATTTTAAGAATTCGCCCTCAGATCCTCATGTTAATATATTCTTTACCTGTCCTTAATACTGTAGTTGTATTAAAACATGATCTTTATGGCCGACGAAGAATTATCGATCTAGAAGTATGCTTGTGAAAACGATAGACGCAGTGCTATTAAAACGCCTTGCAAATGCAGATTACAATGCTTTTGATGAGATTTATGCACATCATTGGAGCAGCCTGCTTGAAATTGCCATGAAGAAAATTGGCGACGTGGATATCGCCATGGATCTCGTTCAGGACCTCTTTGTAGACCTATGGCAAAGACGTCACACGATCAATATCCATAGTGGACTGCGGGCTTACCTCATTTCGGCCTTGTACCACAAGCTGTTCCAGCATTTCAGAAAAAAGGGGGTACACGAAAAACACGTCGAACAATATAATGTCCTGTTGCAGGATGGCCTATATGATGTTTTTCCGATAGATGGTTACGAAGAAAATTATACGGATGTACTCGTCGCGATCGAACAGTCAGTTGTGGAAATGCCCGACCGTATGCGAGTGGTTTTTAATCTGAAATACCAGCGCAGTCTAAGTAATCACGAAATTGCAGAACAGCTGGGCATATCCCTCCAGACGGTAAAAAATCAGTTGAGCAAAGCACTGCATCTTGTGCGGCAGCACATGCAACAGCAACAGCTGCATCCCAGTGTATTTCTGTCCTTATCTTTCTTTCTCTTTTTTTAGCCCAATTCCTGATCGCCACCTTCATTATTTTTTCTTAAACTAAACTTTATATAAACTTAACCTATTTAGGATGGTACGATCGTCCCATTGCTGCAACTATAAAGTGTATGCAGGATAAAAAAAGAGAACTGGAAAAATTGATCGAAAGGTATTCAACAGGAAAGCTGACGGATGCAGAACGTGCACATTTAACGCAATGGCTGCAGGAGCTTGATGTAAATGAAGGATACCGCTTTGATAATGAAGGGTACCGCTTCGATATGGAAACAGCAAAAAGAAGTATGAAGGAAAGGATCGACGCCCGCCTGCTGTCCACCCAAATGGATGTCCAAAGTAGGTCGATCTCTTGGCAGTATGTGGCTAAAATTGCCGCACTTATTCTTTTTTGTTTTTCCTTTACTTGGTATCTGTCTCAAGACGATTCAAGTGGATCATCAAAACATAGGCAGGTCGCCGCAGTTGTAAAATCCTTACCGAAGCCAATCCGGATGACATGTACAGTTTCGAAAGACAGTATGATCTCTCTGGAAGATGGCAGTAAAGTTCGCCTTTTGGCACATTCCACGTTGACGTGGATAAAGCCTTTTCCGAAGGAGAAGCGCGCCATCCAATTGCAGGGAAAGGCCTTTTTTGAGGTGGCACATGAGAAATCCCGCCCGTTTACGGTATTGGCAAGCAATATCCTGACCACAGCATTGGGGACATCTTTCTGGGTAACGCAAGAGACAAAAAATGCAAAACCAAGGGTACGCCTGATCACAGGAAAGGTTTCCATTAAAGAGCGTAGCGAAAATGGCGAAGAAAGGCTACTGGCTTATCTGACACCGGGACAAATCTGGCGGGAGCCGGCCGTTCAGCTGAAAAGAGAGCAAGTCTTAAAACTCGAAAAACCTGTTGAACCGGTCATTCCAGGGGCATTGTCATTTCAGCACAAACCACTGACGGAAGTGCTGCCCGCCTTGGCTTCCTTCTATCATACAAGCATTCTTTTTTCTACCGATGAACTCGCGGGATTATCCTTGTACGGGACATACACGCAGGAAAATGATATTGCGCAGATCCTGCAGACCATCTGTCTTGCAAATGATCTAGAACTAAAATTTAATGCCGAAACAAATACCTATACGATCGTAAAGAACAGTCAGTAGAAAACATAAAAACTTTATTTGAAGCACCCCAAAAATTGGGGCGCCTGGGACAACTATGCACAATTATTAATGAAAAATATGGAACTATTTTTAACAAGAAAAAGGCCAGCCAAAGGGGCTTTATTACTGCTATTAGCGATCACTTTTGGCCAAAAGGGCTTTGCCCAGCAGGGTGGGGAACTGGTTGTCATCGTGCAGGATGCCAAGTCGAAGGGCTTGGCCAACGCCACAGTGACGATAAAAAACAAAATCAGCAACCTGAAACGTTCCGGCCAGGCTGATCAACAGGGAAAAGCAGTGTTTAACAATTTGCCTGTAGACAGCAACTATTGTATCCTGGTAACTTATACGGGACTATTGCCAAAAGAGGAGTGCCAGTATATCGTCACTTCAGGAAAACGGTCGAGCGTGGTTTTTCAACTGGTAGACGCTGCCGCGAATCAGATGGATGAAGTGGTTGTTGTGGGGTATGGAACACAGAAAAAGACCAACCTCTCGGGGGCTGTGGATCAGATCAGTGGCGATGTGCTCGATAGCCGTCCGATCTCCAATGCGGCACAGGGGCTTCAGGGTATATCGCCCAATTTGAATATTCAATTCAACTCCGGTGCACCAGGCGCAGAACCCAAAATCAATATCCGTGGTATGACATCGATCAATGGTGGGGATCCATTAATCCTGGTCGACAATGTCCCTATTTCAGCTGCAGAATTAATCCGCATCGCCCCACAGGATATTGAATCGTTTACGGTCATCAAAGATGCTTCCGCCGCAGCAATTTATGGTGCACGGGCATCATTCGGTGTTCTCATTATCACGACCAAAACAGGCAAAGGGGATGTGAAAGTAAGCTATTCCAACAATTTTACCTGGAATACGCCAACTGTGATGCCTGATAAAATAACGGATCCCTATGTGTTTTCGCGGTTATTGGAAACTTCAACAGATAATACACCTTGGGACAATGTCAACTATTCGGATCAGTTTTATCAATATGCCAAGGAACGGTCGGATAACCCTTCGATTGCGGGTGTGCGCGTCAACCCTTCGGATTCCAAAGTCTGGGAATATATGGGTAATAGGGACTGGACGCGTTATTTCCTGTCGGACTGGAATGCGACCAATACGCATGACCTGTCGATCTCGGGTTCCAATGATAAAGTACAGTATTATATCAGTGGTAGCTACAACCGGCAAAATTCGCCCGTGAAGCTCACTGAAGACTACTTTGACCGCTACAATCTGCGCTCGAAAGTAAATTATCGTCTTTCGGATTTTATTTCATTTGGCAATAATACGGTGATCGGAAGTATACGCCGGCTTGAACCCTCACAAATGAGTCTGTCGGATATCTACAATATTTTTCCAACATCATTTGATAAGAACCCGGATGGAACATGGGCCAATTCCTCGGCGGGTATTATCGCTGCGCAGATGATCGATGGCGGAAAAAGTGACCGTAAGCGACTAGATGTACAATCGACTTTCAGTACCGAACTTCGCTTTTTTGGTAATAAGTTTAAAGTCAATGCCGACTATACCTTTCAGCGCAATTCCTTGAACGGCAACTGGTATACCAAGCAATACGAGATCGGTTATGGACCGGATGATATCCGGAAAGAAGGGACTACTGGAGCTTACCGTGAGGCGGGTTTTTCTTACTATAACGTATATAATATCTATGGGACCTACATGCAGTCTTTCAATAAGCATCAGGTCAATGCGGTATTGGGCTTCAACCAGGAAGATTACCGCTATGAGGTCATCAGTGCCGAACGCACGGGTCTGATTTCGGAATCTTTTCCAACCATTCAATTTGCAACGGGAACAATGAAAATGGGCGAAGCAATTGATACTTATTCACTTCGTGGTGCGTTCTACCGTTTGAACTACACGTATGACGACAAATATATTGTCGAATTCAATGGCCGTTACGATGGATCTTCCCGCTTCCCGAAAAGCAAACGTTTTGGCTTTTTCCCTTCGGGCTCTGCAGCTTGGCGCATCGATCGTGAAAACTTTATGTCCGGTGTATCGGGGCTGGATCTGTTGAAACTTAGGGCATCCTATGGTCAGCTGGGCAATCAGTCTGTCTCGAACTACGGCTACCTCCCTTCGATGGAAAAAAAGGATACGGATTACTTATTTGGCAGTGAACGCGGTATCTATATTCAGGTTCCATCGTTGGTATCTCCAAATTATACCTGGGAGAAGGTCAATACCGTCAATGTCGGTCTGGATGTTGCCGTTTTGAAAAATAAGCTTTCGGCTAGTTTTGACTATTATTCGAGACGTACCTTAGGTATGCTGACATTAGGCAAAGATCTGCCCAATATATTGGGAGCAAGTGAACCTCGCGAGAACGCTGCGGATCTAAAGACCAACGGCTGGGAATTGACCGTTAATTTCCAAGATCGCTTTGAATTGGCGAATGCGCCCTTGCGCTTCAATGCCAAATTGCTGCTTTCGGATTCACAATCCAAAATTACACGTTTTGACAATCCCAATAAAAGTATCCTGCAGTATTATGAGGGTATGCAAATGGGGGAGATCTGGGGGCTGCAAAGCAATGGACTTTTTAAAGATGAGGCACAGATTGCCAAGTTGGATCAGACGTCGATTATTCCTTGGGGAGCCCTGTCCATCGTACCGGGATGGCCTACTTATGTGGATCAGGACGGTAACGGTAAGATTGAAAAGGGATACACGCTGGGCGATACCAAGGACCTTAAAATCATCGGTAACTCCACACCGCGTTATCAATTCGGTATCGATCTTTCTGCAGACTGGAAGGGTTTTGACCTGCGGGCTTTTTTCCAGGGAATTGGCAAGCGCGATTATTACCCCTTGGATTACCTATATTGGGGAACTTACCAACAACCTTATGGTAACTTCTATGGGCATTTACTCGATTTCTACCGTCCAGAAAGTGATTCGGACATCGACCGTGCAAAACACTCGCAAGCTTATCTGAATCTCGGGCTTGCCGACCAGAATCTGAATGCGGCTTATCCCATATTGCAATCCTGGCTTGCCGACCGCAACCTTGGTACCCGTATCGATCAGGCACAGGGACTGGCTATTCCGCAGACCAACTATTTGCTGAATGCGGCTTATCTGCGTCTGAAAAACCTGACCATTGGTTATACCTTACCCAAATCGATTACTTCACGTGCCAAGATCAGCAATCTACGTGTATATCTGAGTGGGGAAAATATCATCGAATGGTCTGCTGTGAAACGCTATTTTGATCCGGAGACTTTGAACGAAAACATTTATACGAATCCAACTGCAGGTTCAGACCGTGTGGGAAATGGTTTAACTTATCCCTTCCAAAGAAGTTTTTCTGCTGGTATTCAAGTGACTTTTTAATCGCCTATCATGATAAATAAATATATAAAATTAGCTTTAGTTGGTTCAGTTCTTTCCTTATTTGGGAGCTGCAACGATAACTATTTAGATCGTCTTCCCGAGACGGCGATCAATAATGAAAATTTCTTCAACACAGCAACCGACCTGGAGCTGTATATCAACGGCTTGTACAATTTCTCCGCACTGGGTATTTACCAGGCCGACGCTACGACCGACAATGCGAGTACGACAGGTAATACTGAGATTAAGACCATCATGGGAGGTAACGCTTCTGCGGCGACAATCTCCGGTGGATGGGACTGGGCTCAGCTTCGTAAAATAAATTTCTTTTTGCAGCACATGGGCAAGGCCAAGATCAGTGACAGTGAGAAAGCACATTATGAAGGGCTTGGCCGCTATTTCCGGGCCCGCTTCTATGCGGATAAAGTACAGCGCTTTTCAGATGTGCCCTGGGTGGATAAAGCTTTGGAGGTCGGCGATACCGACTATTTATTTGCCAAGCGCGATCCGCGTGCGACAGTCGTGCAGAAAATTATGGAAGATTTTGAATTTGCCGCTCAAAACGTACAGCCCCGGATCAAATTGGGGACGGTCAACAAGTGGGTGGTGCTGCAGGAATATGGCCGCTTTGCTCTGTATGAAGGAACCTACCGGAAATACCACAGCGAGCTTGAATTGAAAAGTTCGGCGACTGAATTTTTAAACAAAGCACAAGCGCTGAGTGATCAGCAGATGCGCGAGGGTGGTTTTGCCATCTACAATACTGGCAAACCCAATCAGGATTATGGTTCTTTATTTTTCAGTGAAAACCTCGAGAACAACAAGGAGGTAGTGCTGGGGCGTTTTTATGCTAATAATGTGTTGAATGCCGACTCATGGCCCGGAATGTTTGGTAATTACGAGTATTATCCATTGCGTGATCTTGTACAGGCCTATCTGATGAAAGATGGTTCATTTTATGCCGCGCAGCCGGGATATGAGAAAAATTCATTTGTCAAAGAATTTGAAAACCGCGATCCGCGCCTGGCACAGACTTATGCTTATCCGGGATGGCAGTTGATCTATTCGCATACCTATGCGCAGGGTGCCGGATTGTATGTGCAGCAGCTGGCCAAAAACTTCTCGGGCTACCACCAGATCAAAGGGTTTCAAAATACACTTAGTTTGGAAGCACGAAACAATTTGGATATTCCACTCTACCGCTATGCCGAGGTCTTACTGAATTTTGCTGAAGCAAAGGCTGAACTGGGGCAGCTGACGCAAGCTGATCTTGATCGTAGTATCAATCTATTGCGTAAACGAGCAGGTATGCCAGACATGATAGTTAGCCAGGGGATTGATCCTGTCATGGCATCGCGCTACGCCAATGTCGAAAGCAACCAGCGTAACCTTGTGCTGGAGATCCGGAGGGAACGTCGCGTCGAGCTTGCTTTCGAGGGTTTCCGTTTTACAGACCTCATGCGCTGGAATGTGGGTGAATTGTTGAAAAACAAACGTGAAGGCATTTATTTCTCCGGATTGGGGCAGCATGACATGACCGGTGATGGTATTCCAGATATTGTATTGCTGGCTTCCTCATCGTCCATTCCGGCTGTTAAAGAGAAAAACAGCCTAGGCAGGGAATTGCAGTATTATCGCGTGGGACGCTTTGGACAGGATGTGGGGGTATTTCTCTCGGACGGAAATAGTGGTACGGTCGAAACGATCGAAAACACCGGGATTTTTGAAACGCCCAAATTCTATTATCGCCCGATACCACAAGGGGAGATACTTTTAAATGATAACCTTAAACAAATATTCGGATGGTAATAAATCGTACGGTAACGGCTATTTTATCTTTATTTTTCCTTGCTTTATCTGGACTGGGGACAGTTCGTGCACAGGAATTTAAGTTTGCTTTTTTAACAGATATGCATGTGCATAGTGATTCGACACTTGGCCAGGTGGAGCGCCGGTTAAAATCCCTGCCGTCAGCGGTAGAGCTGTTGGTAAGCGGTGGCGACAATGTTGATATTGACAATTTAAAAACGGCTGATCTTCTGGCTGGCGAGCAGCGCCTTAAATCATTGAAAGGGCTTTTTGACCGGACAAAAAAGCCTTACCGCATGGCTATCGGCAATCACGACCGCTTGCCGCGCGATCTGCGTAACGGCAACAATGACTTTGAGCTCTTCGAAAAGACTTATGGTCAGACCTATTATAGCTTTGACCATAAGGGCTGGAAGTTTATTGTGCTAAATAGTGTGGAAACCAAAGATAACGATTATGTTATCGGTGACAAGCAGCTGGCATGGCTGCAGGATCTTGTGAAAAGCACAGCCAAAGATCAGCCTTTGGTGATTATTTCACATGTCCCTTTTTTGTCGGTCTATTATCCTGTTCTGGAGGGGCGCTATACGGCTGCTGATACTTTTGTAAATCAGAAGCAGGTATTCGACCTTTTCAAAGAGCATAGCCTAAAGCTTGTTCTGCAGGGGCACATGCATTTGTACGAAGAAATTAAAGTCAAAGGTGTTCAGTTTATAACAGCGGGGGCCGTGTCAGGCAATTGGTGGCATGGAGCTTTTGAGGGCACTGCCCCCGGGCATCTCGAAGTGGATGTCCATGGTAAAGATTTCAGCTGGCAATATGTGAAGTAATTGCTTATTTCTTTGAAAATCAACGCCCCAGTTCAGCAGCTATTTTCGCTGGCCTGGGGCATTTTTTTTAGTGGCTTTCTTTTCGGTCTGGGGGTTTAAATTTGGGTACCCCGCTGAAGTCCTTCCGATGATTTAACGAAGAGAATCAACGATTTTCGGTATGTAACCACACGACGTTTTGTTCTGATTCATGCGGCTGACCGAGGATCGCTCCATAGAGCTCAGGTCGCCGCGCACTGATATAACGATATCCACCGGCCTGTTTTAGTTTTTCGGGGGTAATGGTGGCTGTTGTAAAACTGTCTTCAAAAGTGCGGCATTCGGCCAGGATATCCCCAAAGGGGTCCAAAACCATGGAACAGCCATTTTTTAACTGGTCATCATCCATACCGATTGGATTTGAAAAAACCACATAGACCGCATTGTCATAAGCCCGGGCGGGCAGCCATTTCATCAGCCAGCTGCGACCTTTCATGCCATCAAATTCTAGACGTAAGGATGTCGGGTCATTTTCGCGGTTCTGCCAGAGCTGTGGATCTACAAAACCTGCTCCCGGTCGGGAGGAAGGTGTACACATGGTGACATGCGGCATAAAAATAAGGTCTGCACCCAACAGTTTTGTGGCACGTACGTTTTCGATGATATTATTGTCATAGCAGATCAAGATGCCACATTTCCAGCCTTTAATTTCAAAGATCGTATAAGCCTGCCCTGCAATTAAATGTGGATTTATAAAGGGGTGTAGCTTACGGTGCTTGGCGATTAAGCCATTTTTGTCCACGCAGATATAAGGCTTATATAAATTGTCGTTTTCATCCTTTTCAAACAGTCCTGCAAGGATAATGATGTCGTATTTGGCGGCTATATTGATCAGCTGCTGTGTACTTTCACCGTCAGGTACAAGTTCGGCAATAGCAAGCATTTGCTGCTTATCCAAATTTCGCGCAAAGGTATAGCCGGTAATGGAGCATTCGTGGAAGGCAATCACATCAGCTCCCTGTGCCGCGGCCTCGCCTGCGAGTCGCTCGATAACAGCTAAATTATAGGCTTTATCCGCACTTTTATGCTCAAATTGTGCCGTAGCAATTTTTAGTTTGTCCATATTTCTTTGATTGATCTATAGACAAAACTAATCCCAGATCAGGATCCAAAATTGTATAAACCCGACATCTGATCGGGAACATCTTTAAGTTCCATAAAATTTATGGCCAGTCTGTTTGTACGGTTTAGGTATTCGGAAGGTGTAATACCGGTGTATTTTTTAAAGGCTCGGATAAGATGGGATTGATCAAAATAACCGCTTTCATGGCAGATGGTCGTTAAGCTGGTGGCAGCTGGTTTACTGCGGAGTAACTTCAGAAAGCGGTGGAATTGGACAATATTGCCAAATTTTTTGGGGCTCATACCGACTTGTTCGGCAAAGACTCTTTCGATGTGCCGTTCCGTATAACCGCTATAATGGACAAGATGGCCAACAGTGACAACCCCATTATGCTGTGTAATGTGCTGTAAAAGCGTGGGAAGCAGTGCTTGTTCCGAAAGTTTACACTGAGCCGTTAATTTATAAAAAAAGGTATTTAGTGCATGCACTCTTTCGCTTGTTTGTTTAACCTGCAGGAGGGAATGATAAAGTTCGATGCTTGACTGTCCAAAAATATCCTGAGCATCAATAATCTGATCTTTTAGTGTATGAGCCGATATGCCAAGCAACTTATAAAGCCCGTCTGGCTGGAATACAATAATGATAAAGGAAGCCTGTTCGATCAGGGCAAGGTCTTGAAAATGGCTGAACTGACCATATAAAAATGAGGAGGGTAGATGTTGACTGTGATGGAGGCATAAGCGGCATTGATTGAGCAGAAATACCATCCCGGTATTGCCATCAGAAAATAAACGTAGTTTCTTATACTGGTTACCACCGCTTTCTAAAAAAAGGTAGTGCTTAATATAGGGTGACAAAACCTCGGGCGGGAATATCTGCATGATCCGTGAATTGACTTAACTCAAATGTACATATTTCTCGGGGCATTAGATTTAACTAAATAGATAACGTATGAAAAAAATAATCAATCTTGGACTTTTGGCATTTGTTTTAACGACATTTACAATCGCTTGCGGATCGGCGGGTAAGAAAAAGGGTTCAAAAAAGGATCAGCCCAATACAGGTTGTGACTAAAAGCGATAAAAATCCAGTATATGCGAAAATTTGATGCAATTATTATTGGCTCGGGACCGAATGGTCTGGCAGCGGCGATCACCTTCCAGCAGCAGGGGCTCAGTACGCTGCTGCTGGAAGGTGCCGATACGATTGGTGGAGGTATGCGCACAAAAGAGCTTACGCTTCCGGGCTTTCAGCACGATGTCTGTTCGGCAATCCATCCTATGGCTATGGCTTCGCCATTTTTTCGGAATCTGCCCCTGGAGGCGTTTGGGCTTTCTTTTGTTAAACCCCGTTATGCTGCTGCACACCCGTTGGAGCTGGAGGAGACCGCACTTCTTTATCACAGCTTGACCGAGACGGTAAAAGGCTTGGGGCCTGACGGAGAACGTTATCGGAAGCTGGTCGAAAATGTAATTACGCATTGGGACGAGCTTGCGCTTGATATGATGGGACCATTATCTTTCCCAAAACGTCCGCTACGGCTAGCCTCATTTGGACTCCAGGCCTTGCAACCCGCAAGCTGGACAACGGGACGCTTTGTGACCGTACAGGCGAAAGCACTGTGGGCAGGCATGGCGGCACATGGTATTCAGCCCCTAACAAACTGGACGACTTCGGCGATTGCTGTCGTGTTGTCTGCTGTGGGTAATAAGTACGGCTGGCAGATCCCTATGGGGGGCTCCCAATCCATTGCAAACGCGCTGCTGAAGTATTATGAATCCTTAGGCGGAGAGGTTCAAACGGACTGTTGGGTCGAGGATGTACGCGATTTACCTTACCATAAGGTGCTTTTCTGTGATATGACTCCAAGGCAGCTGTTGCAGCTGAAGGGAATAGCGCTTGGGGATCGTTACCGCAAACGACTTGAAGGCTACAGACAGGGGATGGGTGTCTTTAAAGTGGACTGGGCATTATCTGATAAAACGCCGTTTAAGGACTTGCGGTGTCAGCAGGCTGCTACAGTACATCTTGGGAATACCTACGCCGAAATTGCGAAGAGTGAGCGGTTGAGCCATTTGGGAAAACGGGTCGACAAACCTTTTGTTTTGTTTGCACAGCAGAGTGCATTTGATCCGGGCCGTGCGCCCGAAGGTAAGCATACGGGTTGGGCATACTGCCATGTGCCCAATGGGAGCAATATTGACTATACCGAGGCCATTGAAAATCAGATCGAGCGGTTTGCACCTGGATTTAAAGAGACCATTCTGGCAAAACATACCTTTTCTCCGGCGAAGCTTGAAGCGTACAATCCCAATTATATCGGTGGTGATATCAACGGTGGAATAATGGACATCTCGCAGTTGTATAGCCGGCCGGTATTAGCCTTAAATCCATACCGCACGTCGGTCGATAATATTTATCTATGTTCATCATCTACTCCTCCGGGAGGTGGTGTACACGGGATGTGTGGCTATCATGCTGCAAAGACAGCACTTAAGGAATATTTTGGTTTGCAGCTATGAGCGTTGCCGATCAAGTATTGCCTTAGCCCTGGATTTAAGAAAAATTAAATAAAATTATTACGAATTATTCGTAGATTTAATAAACGAATTAAATCTAAGTAGAATCTATGAAATTTATACATTCCCTAAGTACACTAATCTGCCTCTTCTGTTTAGGGGTTTGGCCACTCCACGCACAAAAAAATATCGATATTTTAGAAAAATCCAAATTGGCGCTCGACAAAAAAGAAGAGATAAATTATCATTACAGTCTGGAGATAAATTACGCTTCGGAGGATTATAAATATACCTTTGATGGTAATACCTATTTAGATTTTCGGAAAAAAGACAATCCTTTGGGGCTAACTTTTCAATTCGATAATTCGCAGCGCAAGATTGTGTATAACGGGGCGGAGTCTTTTGAGCTTAATCTCTTTGATAAGACAAGTGTGGTAAAACGCCATCCCCAAAAGAGTGAGCTGGGGAGTTTTACTTTTTTGAACATAAGTCTGCTGACCTGGAAAAACGTACTACCAATTATTATTTCCTCGGCTGATATTCAGAAGATTTTTGTTAAAAGTCCGAACCCATTTTGCTATGCTATACGGATAGGAATGGGACAGCGGGCAATAGGTAATTTAGGCAATGTGACGCCCATAACTGCGAAAAGAAATATAAGCTATACAATTCTCCTAGATAAAAAGAGCTTTCTTCCGGTCGAAATTCTTCAAGAAAATGATGTAGCTGTAAGCGATTATGTCAAAACAAAATTTAGTTACGTTAATTTAAGTAAGGGACCCGCTGAGCGTTCCTGGTATTATTCGAGTTACCCCGAATATAAAGTGGAAGAGCCAAAAGTGCGTGTTTCATTGATGACAGGTAATATCGTTCCGGGATGGCAACTACCGTTAGTTTCTGGTTCTGGATCAATCGTGCTCGATTCGCTTAAAGGCAATTATGTACTGCTCGAATTCTGGATAAAGAACTGTGGTTATTGTATTGAAGCAGTTCCCCTTCTGAATGAAATTCATCAGAACTACGCGGTTAAGGGGGTAAAGGTGATAGCTATAAATGCTGCTGATCGTGAATCGGACGTAGTAAATTTCCTTCGTCGAAATAAGCCGAACTATCCCAATGTATGGGACAAGGACGGTAAAATAGGTGAATTGTATGGCGTTAGTGGATACCCGCAAGCTTTTCTTTTAGACAAAGAAGGCCGGCTGTTGTTTCAAGGCACAGTAAATTCTGCTGAACTGCAAGTTGCACTTACCCAAGCGCTGCGCCGATAAATGATGTTGCTGTCGTGTATTTTTGTTTTATAATACCGGCGTTTGGAAAAAAAGAAATTTTGAGGGAGTACTTAATTTCGGCAGTATTTTTGCTGAATAGAGAACTACGAAAACACCCCAAATAATATGTTGCATTAGGCCAAGAGATTTCTTGGCCTTTTGTGCTTCTAATCTCGATTGTATCAAGCTCCTATTTTGTCCCTTCGCTGTGTGTCTCTTTCTATAGATAGAAAGCTATATCGATAGTCCTTACAACAATCTCTGCCCTATCTTTTCATATTGCATGAAGTAATTCCTTCAAAATCGACGTTATTTTGAACAAACGATTGCGTTTGTGAATCTATTGTATTTACTGATAATTCTGCTTAACATCGTGATACGATTTGATTGTCCTCCCTAAATATGATAGGCTATGAACCAAAATGATCAAGCAGATCTTGACTTAGTTGAAAGACTGAAATCTGGAGATACTTCAGCATTTAGGACCATCTATGCAAAATATGTGGATAAGCTATTTTTGTTCGGTTTTAATATCGTCAAAGATGAGGACGACTGTACCGATGTGATACAAGATATCTTCGTATGGCTTTGGGAGAATCGCGAAGAACTGACCATCACGCATTTAAAAAGTTACCTGTATGCTGCTGTAAAGTATAAGCTGACCCGAAAGATCCTGACAAGTCGCCGGAGGGAGGAAATCCTCCATCAGCGCCCTTCGATAGCCGATGTTGTCGAAGAAGAAAGTCTTGCTCTCAAGGAGTTGCAGGCTGTGATCCATGATTTTATCCGCACGCTGCCACCAAAGGCAAGGGAAGTATTTGTACTAAGCCGTGAAAATTACCTTCCTCATCATGATATTGCCGAACAGCTCGGCATATCTGAACATACTGTACGTAATCATCTCTCTGTATCGCTCAGAAAATTAAGGGTTTACCTTTCTAAGAATTTTTATTGGACATTTTTTTTATTTTTTTTCCATTAAGACTAGTACATCGGCCGCGATCATGTCCCTTAGTTATTAAACAAGGGGAAACTCGAATTCATGAAAGAGGTCAATAAGGAATTACTGGGTATTTTGAAACGTATCGATGCGGGGATCGCATCTGAGGAGGACCTGCGTCGGTATAATCAATGGTGTGAAGCGCAGCAAGAACACAGCCGAAGTAATCCTCAGGAAGTGTTGGATCCCCTTCGGAAAAACCGTTTGCTGGAAACGATCGTAGGAAAAACATTTGAAAAGAAAGACCCAATGATCAGGATCCGTACTACGGTGACTATAGCTGCATCGCTGCTCTGTATTATCGCCGCTGGTTTGTGGCTTTACCAACGGAATAACACGATAAGAGCTAATAATCCCATAATAGCGCAGGTGAAAACTCCGTCCATTCAGGAGGGTACTGTCCTCATCATGGATAATGGAGATCAGATTGATCTTGAAAAGCAAGAGCAGGGCTTGATCGGTGAGGAAACAAACTCGAAGATTTCTAAAAATAACGACAGCTCCTTAGTCTATAGCAATGCTGTAAGTACGGCTTCTAAAAGTCCGGTTTTCAATACCTTGATAACTGCAAGAGGGCATCAGTATCAGCTTACGTTGGCGGATGGGACTAAAGTCTGGCTGAATGCCGCATCCTCCTTGCGCTTCCCCGTTAATTTTGCAGGTCAGAAGCAACGAAAGGTAATTCTCGAAGGGGAGGCTTATTTTGAGGTAGCCAAAAACCCATCGGTTCCTTTTGTCGTTGTTACCGACAAACAAGAAATTAAGGTATTGGGGACCCATTTTAATGTCAAAAGTGATCAAAATGCCAGCAGCAGTGCCACAACCTTGTTAGAAGGATCCGTCATCGTCAACAATACAGTAAAATTGGTCCCCGGGGAACAGCTGTTGGCGAATAGCAGTGGACTCAGTAAGCGGAAAGTCAATGTGGAGGATGTAATTGCCTGGAAAAACGGTTTTTTCAATTTTGAAGGTAAACAGATTTCGGAAATCATGGATGAGCTTGGCCGCTGGTATGATGTTGAGAGCCGTTATGTTGGTACTATTCCAAAGGATAAAGTAGATGCAACAATCTCGCGCAAAAAACGTGTAGAGGAGGTTCTTGACCTGCTCGAAATGACGGGTTTAGCCACGTTTACCAAACATGGAAATACGATTACCGTGACACAACCAAAATAATAAATAGCACAACCCTAAAAAATGCAAATTATGATACAGCATCTGGCCTTTGACAATACTTCCTGAAAATCTACAAAAACAGGGGAAAGAGCGTGAAAGTGTTGCAACCACCTCCACGCTTAGAATTATTTGAAATAGGTTCTGATAATCAATGATTATAGGAACCATAAACATGCTTAAATTTATGAATTTTAATCAACAAGCACAAAACCTGTGCCGCTGGACTATGCCTTCTAGTGTCAAAAAAGTAGTTCCAGCCTTTTTGCTGCTCTTTAGCAGTCAGTTACATGTAACTGCCAATGCGCAACGCATATCGCTAAGTTTAAATAAAGGTACTTTCAGAGAAGCCGTGGAGTCGATCAAGAAACAGAGTGGCTATGAGCTGGTACTCGTACAAACACATCTTGGCGACACACATCCCGTTTCGCTCAACCTCCAGAACAAAGGTTTGCGTGAAAGCCTAGAGGCTTTGACAAAAGATCAGCCCGTCGGTTATGAAATCAAAGGTAATACCATCGTATTTCATCGTAAAAAACAGCCGGGGGTAAATGTTGAACAAAATCTACAACGTGAAACGATCAGTGGGAAGGTGCTCGATGCAGGTGGTATGCCGCTGAGCGGTGTGACGATCAAAGTCAAAGGTTCATCCAAAGTGACACAGACAGACAACAGTGGTAACTTTAGTATTGAAGCAAAGGATGGAGCTGTATTGCTTTTCAGCTCTGTTGGCTTTGCGACATTGGAGGTCGTGGGGACCACGCAATCTCCCCTGAGCATCAAGTTGAAAAAGGAGGACAATGCGCTGAATGAGGTTGTTGTTGTCGGCTACGGTACACAAAAACGGAAGAGCTTGACGGGATCTGTGGCATCAGTCAAAATGAGCGATGTGAACAATGCGACGAACACCAACTTTGCACAGGGGCTTGCTGGAAGAGCTGCCGGTGTCAATGTGGTGCAAACATCGGGACAGCCAGGGGCTGGTGTATCGGTGCAGATCCGGAGTAATGCGTCTTTTGCTTCCATGGGACCATTGTATATCGTGGATGGAGTTATCATCAATGACGATGCGGGCGAACCTACGACAAATACCAGATATGGTTCAGGCGGCGTAAACCGCTCACCATTGAATTTTATCAATCCCAATGATATCGAGAACATCGACATCCTGAAAGATGCGAGTGCGACAGCAATCTATGGGGCCCGGGCTGCTGGTGGTGTCGTCCTAATCACAACCAAAAGAGGCAAACAGGGACTGCCAACGATTCAGTATGACTTTAGTCATGCGATTCAAAAGTCATTGAAATACTATGATATCCTCGGGACAAAAGATTATATGCAGGAGCGTAACCATATTTTGCGCGAAAAATGGATGCTGGACAACAAGTTGGGACCCTATGGTAGTGTTGATCCAAATTCTGTCGGTGCTTTTGTGCCTAAATATACGCAGGAGCAGATCGACAAACAGACGGTCTATCCAAGTGCAATTGATGCGATCATGCGCACGGGAAATACACAGCAGCACAATCTGTCGATGTCGGGTTCCAGCAATAAGACCACTTATTATGTGTCTGGAAACTACATGAACCAAGAAGGTGTGCTCCGCAACTCAGATTATTCGCGGTATTCGGGTAAATTTAACTTGGATCAGGGGATAGGTGAAAATATTAAGGTCGGCTTGAACGTGATCGCTACAGGCTCCAAAGCCAACAATGGCAGCATGGGGGATGGCGTTTACGAGAATTCCGGCATGATTGGAGCTGCATTTTACTATCCGCCGACGATGCCTTTTCAGGATGAACAGGGAAACTATCCGATCAATCCCGATTATCAAAATACACCCAACCCGATGTCATTTTTGACGATTACGGATCTGACAAAATCCAACCGCTGGTTGACTTCGGCTTACGCGGAATGGAAGATCATCGAAGGATTGACTGCCAAGGGTAGTTTTAGCTATGATCAGAGTACGGCCAAACGTAGTTTATATTATCCACGGACATTCTTATATGGTGCACGTGCAGAAGGAATGGCTGGCGTATTTGAAACTAATGCCTCTTCACAATTACGGGAGTATACACTGAACTATGCAAAAGATATTGGTAAGGGACATTTGACGGCTTTGCTCGGTCATTCGTACCAGATTTCTGAACACGATGGACTTGAGGTTGGAAATGACCATTTTCCTACGGATATGTTTCTGTATTACAATATGGGATTAGGAACCGCACAACGTCCATATGTTGGAAGTTCTAAGGCTGCGAACGATATCTGGAAATCGTATTTTGCCCGTGCGGTTTATGATTTTGATGGAAAATATATTTTTTCAGCAACAGTACGTAAAGATGGGGCATCTCGTTTTGCCGCCAATAAAAAATGGGCAACATTTCCTGGCGTATCCGCTGCATGGGTCATCTCTGAAGAGGATTTTATCAAAGCTGTGCCAGCAATCAGTTTCCTAAAAATGCGTGCAGGCTATGGCTCGGTCGGAAATTCGGCCATTGGTGGTAGTGCATTTGCGTATTATGGCAACCAATTTCCGTATGTAATTGGCAGCGTAAACCTGCCGGGAGTCGGTCCAATTCAGGTTGCCAATCCGGATCTGACCTGGGAAACGCAAACGGAATTTAACCTCGGTTTGGATTTTGGATTTGTCAAGGGGCGCATTAGCGGTAGTTTTGATTATTTCAATCGTCAATTTACCAATCTATTGAGTAAGATTAGTCCCCTTACGGATGCTGCTGTCCCAAATCCTGCCTACATCAATGCCGGCAAGACCAGAAGTCAGGGCTGGGAGATCAGTCTGCAAACCAAAAACTTTGTTCAGCAGGATGGATTCAACTGGAATACGACGCTAAATTTTTCTCATTATAAAAACTATTGGGTAAACCGGGCGCCGGCGGCATTACAGGCCCTTCCGCGCTATGAGGCAGAAAAAGGAAACTTCAATGCGAGTTACGGGTACCTGTCTGAAGGCATCTACAATCCGGCCACAATGTCTGCGCCAGGCTGGATGCCGGGAATTTTGCCGGGTGAAATTATCATTAAGGATGTCAACGGATATGACGACAACGGAAATATGACGGGAAAACCCGATGGTAAATTGTCTACCGCTGATATGGTTCAACTTCATACGAACAATGATCCTACGGGTAATGGTCGTCCTGTGCCGAATTATAGCTTTGGGATGAATAATCAATTTAGCTATAAAAACTTTGATTTGTCGGTATATGTTTATGGTCTTATCCAGAAAAAAGTCAATCGCGATTATTCCAACAATTCCGATGTCTATGCGAAACTAGGGGCGTACGGCTGGAATGTACTTTCTGTGGCAAAAGATCGTTGGGCTTATGACCATACCGATGGCACCATGCCGACAGGTCTGAACGGTAATTATAGCAGTTATGCAAGCAGCTCGGATTTTTGGGTGGAAAACGGGAACTTCCTCCGTGTACGGGACATTACCTTGGGTTATCGCCTGCCGATGTCACTCATTCAGAAGCAAAAAACGGTTAAAAACATGCGGGTGTATCTAAATGTCCAAAATCCATTTATCATCACAAATTACAGGGGAGTAGATCCGGAATTACAAAATCTATATGCATATCCAATGACCAGATCCTTTACAGTAGGTGCAAGTGTTGGATTCTAAAAAGACAAATATCATGATTACAAGAAGAAAATATATAAAACTTGTGGCTGCCCTCCTGGTAGTCGGGGCACTATCATCCTGCGAGAAGTCACTGGAGGAAGTAACTTACGATAAGTTCAGCGAAACATCATTCTATAAAACAAAGGAAGATGCAAAACTCGCTGTTACTTCAATATACTCGAAGCTTAACCCGGATGATGGGTACAGCATCTGGGGATGTGGTCTAGGCGGTATTGTACCGCAGTCGAGCGCGACGACAGATGAGCTGATCTGTTCATGGGGTTGGCCGGGCTGGCCGATGTTCAATAATCTGAACCTGTCGGAAACTTTTCCGGGCGATGCGCTTTTTGTTTTCTATAACAATCTGATGCCGGCAGTGACCAACGCAACACTTGTGTTGGATAGACTCTCGGGCATGACAATTGATGAAAAGATAAAGCAGACTTATACGGGTGAAGTAAAAGCGCTGCGGGCACATTACGCCTGGATTCTTTACAGTTATTATGGACCAGTACCCTTAAGACTGGATGCGTCGGTAATGAGGGAGCCCAATCCAGCACCGATTGCCCGGCTTACCAAAGCTGAAATGGTTGCCCAAATTGAAAAAGACTATAAGGAAGCTCTCGAGGTGTTGCCTTTGGCAAGTGCATTGCCTGCGTCAGAATATGGACGTTTTACAAAAGATGCCTGTATGATGGGACTTATAAAACTGTATATGCAGGAAAAACGATGGGATGACGTGATCAAATATGGACGCGAGCTGCAAAAATTGGGACATTCGCTCAAAACTAATTATGCTGATATCTTCACAATCGAAAATAATGGGGATAATAAAGAGGTTCTTTTTGCGGTACCGACCCGTATTGATGCTAAGAGTGCCAACTTATGGCTGGCACATGCACTCCCTGGAAATTATGCCGATCCGAGCGGTGTTGCATTGACACAGTGGGGCGGTTATAAGATGCCGTGGAAGACTTACGATAAGTTTGAAAGCAACGACAAGCGCAAGCAGCGCTTATTAACCAAGTGGACGACAACGGATGGAAAGATCTACGACGCCCGCGCGAATAAGGAGATCGGTGCTATTCCAATGAAATACGGGGTCGATCCGAGTGCAACCGGCGAAAAGCACGGTGTTAATATTGTGGTATGGCGGTATTCGGATGTGTTGCTTTCTATGGCTGAGGCGATCAACGAATTGTCAGGTCCGACCCAAGAGGCTTATGATCTGGTAAAGACCGTGCGTGAACGTGCCGGCCTGGTCGGCTGGAATCAGGATCTGACGAAAGATCAGTTCCGTAAGAAAATGATGGATGAACGTCTCTATGAATTTTGGTGCGAAGGCGGTATTCGACGCGAGGATCTGATTCGTTGGGGGACTTATATCGAGCGTGCAAAAACAGATGGTTCTCAATTTGCCAAACCCGAATTTGTGCTTTGGCCGATTCCCCGTAAGGCGATCAATGAAACTAATGGTGTGATTAAACAAAATCCAGGTTATAATTAATAAAAGGGACCATCAGAGTCTTTCTATCAAAGGCGCCAATGTTCAGCTGCTGAGCTTGGCGCTTTTTTATCATAAAACAGTTTACTATGCAAAAACCAGCTTTAATTTTTAGATTTTCTTTCATAGTTATATCCTTCGTTCTGCTAGCAGTAAATACGCAGGCACAAATTGTTGACTACAAGAAAGAAGGAATCATCAGGGTACTGCCGCGAGAAATCGACAGTGTACTGGACAATCCTGGAATAGGTTTTATGACTTTTCAGCGATTTAATGGCGATAGCTTAAACAACGGGCTGACCTGGACAGAGGGAAAGCCTATTGAATATCAGGGTGAGGTTCAGAGTTTGAAGAATAAAGATTATCCGAATACGACGATCGCTTACTTCCGTTTATATTGGCGTTTTTTGGAGCCCGATCAAGGAAAGTTTAACTGGACGCTGATCGATGTGGCGTTAAAGACTGCACACCAGCGTGGGCAGACTTTACTTTTACGGATTGCTCCCTATGGTGAGGGCACGGACAAAGGCAATGATGTACCCGACTGGTACCGGGCAATCGTTGGTAAGAAAAATGAGTGGTTTGTGGATTCTGCAGGCTGGCGGGTTGACCCGGAGGATGCGCGCTATGCAAAATACTTTGGAAATATGATTACGAAACTCGCGCAGCGCTATGACGGACATCCTGATTTGGAGGCGGTTGATCTATCTATTGTGGGTTTTTGGGGCGAGGGTCGAGGTACCGTAGAACTATCGAAGACCACCCGTGAAAACCTAGTGGATGCTTATACCGATAACTTTAGGCAAACTCCGTTAATTACCTTATTGACAGATCGAAAAACGCAGCAATATACTCTTTCAAAAAGACCCGTGGGCTGGCGTATCGATTGTTTGGGCGATTTGGGCGGATTTGATGATAACTGGTCCCATATGTATGATTATTATCCACAGGGGATTGTTAGTTTCGGTATGCAGGATGCTTGGAGGAAGGCTCCAATAAGTCTGGAGGTCTGTTGGGTGATGCAGAAATGGAAAGATGAGGGCTGGGATATTGACTATATCATTGATCAGTCGCTGAAATGGCATATTTCCAGTTTTAACGCCAAATCTTCAGCTATTCCTAGCGAGTGGTGGCCCCATGTGAATCGATGGCTTAATAGAATGGGGTACCGCTATGTGCTCAAAAAGATGACCTATCCAAAGGAGGTAGCCCGCGGGCAAAAAATGAGTTTCACATCATGGTGGGAAAACAAGGGTGTAGCGCCACTTTACAAGAAACAATTTGCATTGGCTATTCGCCTAAAGAACGAGCAGGCTGAGATGATTAGGTTTACTGATGCTGACCTGACCACATGGTTGCCGGGAGACAATCTGTATGATGACGGGATTTTTATACCGTATGATTTAAAACCTGGAACTTACAACCTCGAGGTTGCTATAGTTGACCGCAACACCGGGGAAGCAAAAGTTCGTCTCGCGATTGCAGGACGAACTGCAGAGGGGTGGTATCCGATGGGTAACATCAAGGTCTGGTAATGATATATTTAATGAAACTATATGTTTATATTTATTGACTTAAAGTTTTAATATATAATAATTTATGTGTTTTAATTATTGCTGTAATGTCAGTTTGTCAGCTTTTTTGAGCTAACCTATGAATTGCGGGAGCATGGATCTGCAATTTCTATGCGATGTATGTTTGTTGTCGCTTTAGTATGAACATAAGCTTTTTCTAATGAGAGAGTTTGTTTTCATTCAACATGGAAAGAAGTTTTAGCCAGAGGAGGGAAATTCTAGGACCATGGATGCTGTTTTTTTGAATTATAAAAGATGCTATGAAGTCTTTTTAGGGGCACTAAGCAACTTTTATGCAAAGGAATGATATTATTGGTTTATGTTGTTTTCGCTTGCTGAGCGCATTAATTTGGCTCTTGTAATCTTGATAATGGCTATTATAACCAGGAAAGTGTATCTAAGGGGTGAGCATAGTTGAGTAGGGTTCGAAATCCAGGGTGTTTAATTTTTGTTAGGATAGGTAAGTCGGCAGCATTAGGAGGAGAGTGAGAACGAACTTATTTTTTGTCGGAAATATGAGCCGTACAGCAAATTTTTTATAGGTTTGTTTTTTTTATATTGTATATTACTTGTTAATATACAATATATTGTGTTGTTTATGTTGATTAAAAGTATATGTATTATTTTGATTGATCAATATCCTGACTACGCTTTTGTAAAATCGATGAGAATAGAAATGACCAAAAGAATTGTTAAAAAAAATCCATAAATTAGGGAAACTAAACAATCTATTTCATGAAGATAAAATTAGTCATAAAGGCTTTTGCACTGTTGTTGTTTTGTCTGATCTGTATAGGAGGGCATGCGCAGGAGAGCAATAATAACAAAAAATTGTGGGCGAAGTCAATTCTGAATCAGAAGGCGCCTAAGTTGGAAGTTGAGCAATGGCTATCTGAGGCTCCAGATGCGAAAGGCAAATTTGTACTGATTGACTTTTGGGCGACCTGGTGTGGACCATGCCGGAGAGTGATTCCTGAACTAAATGACTGGCATAAGCAGTATGGTGATAAGCTCGTGATTATCGGCGTTTCAGATGAAAAGGCCGAAGTCGTTAAAAAGGCCAAGGAAATTAAAATCGATTATTTCTCGGCGATCGATACGAAAGCTCGGCTGAAAAAGCAGCTCCAAGTACAGGGTATCCCACATTGTATTTTATTGGATCCCGATGGTATTGTACGCTGGGAGGGATTTCCCACACTGGAGGGGCATGAGCTAACCGCTGAGGTTGTCGCTGATATCATCAAGAAGTATTCGAGGAAGAGTGGAACATTTAAAGAATTAAGCCCTTATTTTCTGCGTCAGGAAGTTTTGCTGGCAAACTTGTAGTATATACCTTACTAACTCGTTGTGTATCACAAAACGGGAAGAATGAGCACAAAAAAAGTGTAACGGTTACCCGTTACACTCTGCAAGAAGATATCATATGATATCTTCTTGTGTGTTTACTTAATTATGCGATACGTACATTAACTGCGTTAATGCCTTTTTTTCCGTTTTCTACATCAAATGTTACACTGTCATTTTCGCGCACTTCATTGATCAATCCTGATACGTGTACGAAAATGTCATCACCACCACCGGCTGGTGTAATAAAACCGAAACCCTTGGTTTGGTTAAAGAATTTTACTGTTCCTTCTTGCATTGTATTCTATATTATATTAAAAGTATTCAAAAATAAATTATTATAATGAAACTAATATCATTATAAAATTAAATCGATTTGTTCGCAAGAAATGATGTTTGTAATTTAATGGGCTTGGGTTTATTCAAGTTCAAAAAGGTACTTCACCTATTATTTTGATAACAAAAAAGCTTCTGAAAATGCGTAAACTGAGCGGGAAGTATAACTTTACGATTTCAGATAAGCAAAGGCGGAGCCGATTATAGTTCAAATGTAAATATAAAATATTGATTTTTAAAGTGTTTTGGCATTTATTATTCATAATAAATATGTAATGACCTATTAAGCAGGGTTAAAGCTTGTTTTTCAGGTCAGCTATATTCTCTAAAATTAGTATTTATTCACAATATATTTATACACGATAGGTGAAAGCATTGATGTTCATCCCAGCACCAACGGAGGCAAATAAAATAATATCTCCTGCATGTAAAGAGTGGTTGTTCATTGCGCCGTGAATAAGAAGGTCATAAAGGGTAGGAATCGTTGCAACGCTGCTATTTCCTAAGTTATGAATAGTCATGGGCATAATATCAGGAGGCGGGGTGCTGCCGTAAAGTGCATAGAACCTCATGAGAATTGCTTCGTCCATTTTTTCATTGGCTTGATGAATCAGAACTTTTTTGATTGCTGTGATATCAATATTGGCTTTTTGAAGGCAGGCTTGCATAGCCAAAGGAACTTTACTTAGTGCAAATTCATAGATTTTACGCCCTTTCATTTTAATATACCGGATATCTGGATCCTGCTCGTGATGATACGAGGCTCCGAAATTAAGGTAATCGGCTTCTTCTAGGGCATAGGTAGCACTTTCAAATGACAGCAGACCGTGGCCTTCTGTAGTTGCTTCGACTACAGCAGCTCCGGCTCCGTCAGCATAGATCATAGAATCTCTGTCGTAATCGTCCACGACACGTGATAGCGTTTCTGCGCCAATGATCAAACAGCGTTTTGCCATGCCTGATTTGATAAAAGCGTTGGCATGTAAGATCCCTTCATTCCAGCCTGGACAGCCAAATAGAAGATCATAAGCCACACATTTTGGGTTGCGGATTGCTAATTTTTTCTTGACCCTTGTCGCTAGACTGGGCACCGTGTCCGACTGGATTTTACCGTATTGAACATCCCCATAGTTGTGTGCAACAATGATATAGTCCAATGTCTCTGGATCTATGTCGGCATCTTTAATGGCCCGTTGGCCCGCTAGAAAAGCCAGATCTGACGTGACTTGGTCATTATCCGCATAACGGCGCTCTTCAATCCCGGTGATTGCCTTGAATTTTTCAATGACAGAGGCCGGCTGGTTGAATGGAGATCCGCTCTCATCTAAAAAAAGTTGGTCTTTGAAATGTGTATTGGCTATCTTATTGGTTGGGATATAACTGCCAGTTCCAGTGATTTTAATATTCATAACTATTTTTTTATCTAATGATTTTAAATATATCGACGATCATCCCCTTATGCTATGCTGAAGTCCTGCGGTCGTATACATTCACATTTCTGGTGGCTTATTTCCTTCTCAGCTTTAATATACTAAATTTTCTCGGGATATTGGGAGAAGGCGTAGTGAAATAATATTTTTAAATCAAAACAGTTCTGGCAGTGTGGCTGTTTATCTATCAAATCCCAAAGATAGATTAGACCTACACCCGGAATATTCTCCCTGAGGCCATAATTAAGTGGTTGCAACAGCTTGTTGATATGTTCACATTCCTTGCGATGGTTTTAAACAATTAAAGAGATGAAAAGAAGAATTGTTGTTTGTGATAGTAATACAAGTATTTTGAAGGCATTTGCCATGCTTTTAGAAGATATGGATACCAAAGTGGTTTCGCTAATGAATACGTTGCAATTGATTGAAGTCTTGGAGGAATTTGACCCCGATATCCTTTTTATCGATATCCCCATGCCACAGCAAAATTGTGATTCAATGCTTCAAAAAATAAAGGCTTCCGGTAAACTTCAGAACCTTCCTATCATTGTACTGTGCCGCAATGTAATGGATAGAGCCAGCGTAAAAGCTGCGGGAGCCGAGGGGTGCTTAGTGAAGCCCTTTGGCTTTTTAGAGGTAGAATCTTATATCAGAAGATTTGTTTACAAACGGTAAATCCTGCAGGAATCTTCATTTTTACAAATCATTTTCTTGCTGGAAACAAGAAAATGATTTGCCTTAATTATAGCCCGCCTTTTAAGTATCACTAGTTTTGTAAATCAATTTGACTTTATTTGAAATGTTTATTTAGGGCTGCTTTTCTTTTTCGCACCAGTTCAAAAGAGATTTGTATAAATGCTGAATCCCTTTATCTTTACTGTCCTTATAGAGGCGGAATAATTCGGCGTTAAATTCGTCAGCCTTTGAAAATCCTTTTTTGTTGACCATCATATCGTTGACGTTTTCGACAATCTGCCCAAAAAGATCGTAGTCGTCCCCAACCTTGTCATAGCAGTACAAGATGAATAGTCCCCAGGTTAAATACTCATCAAATACTTTGACCGGACTGGGATAATGATCAGTACTTTTGTTCTCCGTATCTACCCAGATTTCTCGGTTATTAAAAATAGTATCGATCTGTTTTTTATGCATTTCACTAAGTGGACCCACATAGTTATGGCCTATCTCCGTGAAAATGATGCGGGTGTTTATTGCTTTTTTAAATTTGAGACTCCATGATTCCTCCTCACGAAGGGTTGGTAAAAAAAGCAGTATTTCTTTGAACCCTTTATATTTGAAGGTGTGGGTCGCATTCATTCCGGCAATCAAGGGGGAGGTCAATATACGGTAACTATTGATTTTATAATCGAATCTCTTTTCGAACCATTCTTTCTGTTCTGCAATGGAAGCATATTCCTGATATGCTGTGCGAAGGCTGTCATAGTAAACCTGATGTTGTTTGTAAAATTCGCGGTATTGCGTCTGTCTGGCAAATTCTTCCAGCTCTTTTTTGTAGCCCGGGATGGGATTAGATTTGATTTGGTAATTTCCAACTCCTTTTGCCGGAAAAATATAGATGTTTGTCGGGACTAATTCATCGTTTTTGAACTTAAAGCCATAAACATTGGCTGCTAAAAGAAAATAGTTGGTGAGGTTCTCCCGCAACTGCTGATCAAATTTCTTTACGATAGGTAGATTGGAAAATGGAGTGAAGTGTGCCTTGACCTCTTCAAAATAGGCGGTGTTTTGCTTGGTCATATTTGGATTCTCCTTGCCAAAATCCGTTATAGAAAAGATAATATACACGAGTTCCTGCGCCTCATTGATTTCAATAGTCGTTTTGCCGTCGTTTTGCGCAATATATGCTTTGCTAAAATCCACATCTTTTTGTTGGCAAAAGACTAGATTTACAGTTAAGGCAAAACCGATTAAAATTAAAAAGATATTTCTTCTCATTGTATTGTTGTTTTCACATAATTCTTGATTTTATACAGTAATGTCACCACGTTACTGCGGTTAATATCCTGTATCAGAACAATCGATTTCATGATATAATGAAATATTCCTATTGCAATTATAGGTAGATTTTCGCTTGGTTAATAATAAAATTTTAGTTGTATGGGCCCTCTGGGAGCGAAGTACAGAATTATAGTTTGAATATGCTCATCGAATTTGTTTATTCAATATTGATATTAACTTAATATGGAGTAAATCTAGCGCCTTTATTTTTGGCAGTGCAATGGAACACATTCAGCCTATCAAATCTTCCAACCAGAAAAGTTTTAATATTGTCTACGAAAAGTATCATCGTCAGATTTACGGTTTCGTACAGAAGCGCACACAATCTGATTATATTGCACAAGAAGTTACCCAATTGACCTTTATTAAACTGTGGAACCAACGGGAGAAGCTCGATGAAGAGCTGAGTATCCTGATACAGTTGTTCGGTATGGCGAGACAGGTCATGATAGATCTCCTGCGCAAGGAAGCTACGCGTTTTAGATATGAAGGTCAAACGGCAGCTACCCCTTTTACAGATAGTCTGATTCGTGCGATAGAAAATAGGGACCTTTTACAAATGATGGAAAAAGATATTCAAAATATGCCAACCATGCGCCGTAAGGTTTTTGAATTGAGCCGCAAAGAAGGACTTTCCCACAAAGAGATAGCGGCGCATTTTTCTATTTCTACAAAAACAGTAGAACAGCATATCAGTAAGGCGCTTCTTCAACTCAAGCAGCATCTTTATTCGATTATGTTATAAGTCCTTCATGTTAAGGATTGCGCTCTATTATTAAATAATTATTAAGTAGTAAGGGATATCGTGCTGGCCTGCGTAATAGGAGTATGAAGCATGATAAAAAGAAAAATCAGATCCGTAAGACGATCTGGAAAATGCCTTTTTTGGTCGATGAGCTGTTTAAGGACGACGACTGGAAAAAATATGACGCTACCGATTTAGGGGAAAGTGTCCCCAGCGAACAGATGAAACTGTTGGTCCAAACCGCAATTGAGGAGCAAGAGGAGCGCCGTGAGCACAAGTTACTCCATAAGTACAAAATCATACGATATCTACGTTACACCGCGGCGGCGGCGGTTCTCTTCTTCTTTTCCTTCCATTTTATCAGCTGGTGGACAAAAGACGAGTTGTTGCCATCAGTCCGTAAAGTATCTGTTGTGGCAAAGCCTACGGCTTTAAAAGATACCAGCTGGACAGTGATTGAAAATAAAAACCGACAAAGTGTGCTGCTCAATCTGCCCGATGGGTCTCATGTTCGCTTATTTGGGCAGAGTCACATTCGTTATGTGAAGGATTTTACTGAAAAGGCCCGCGATATCGAACTTGTCGGTAGAGCTTACTTTGATGTAGCGTCTGATCCTAAGCGTCCTTTTTCGGTGCTTGCCGCTGGGACTAAAACAACCGCTCTTGGCACATCCTTCACCATCAGCACCCAGTCAAGGAATCAAGCCGTAACTGTCGCACTTCATACGGGTAAGGTGCTTGTATCCTCATTGAAAAATAGTTTTAAGCAAGTTTTTCTGAATGGTCCGGGCCAAAAGCTGCGTGTGGATAAATTGGGACTGACCCAAGTGGACAGGCCCCGCAAGGATGCAATAGCAAAAACGTCGGATTTGGCTTCGGCTGACTTATTAAATTTGAAAAATACACCTATGCCTGCTGTACTCCGTGCTTTGGAGACCGCTTTTAAGCATCCTATCCATATTGGTGATAAGGGTATAGCTGAGATTCATTATACAGGTGAAATTGATGTGCGCAAGGACAATTTGAAAGATATCCTGACGACAATTTGCTTAATCAATGAGCTGCGCTATATCGCGAATGAGGATGGCAGTTACACCCTTTACAAACAAGAAAATATCATTACCGAACATCTAAACAACTAACAAATATGCTTAGAAAAACAAATCCACAAAAAAAGAACCTGCTTATTTTTGCTTTGCTGGCCACCGGACTTAGCCATGTACATGCACAGCAGCAGGTAAAAGGAGCTGTACAAAATGAAAAGGGGGAATATCTCCCAGGAGTTAGCGTTAAGGCTATTCAGGTCAATGGTGGCCAGAGCGTAACTACGAGTACAAATAGTCAGGGTCTATTCCATTTTCAGAATCTAGTCGAACGGGCGGGCTATAAATTTGTGTTTTCTGCTGTAGGCTTTCAGCCGGACACGTTGTCTGGCTATGTGGTAGAAGCGCGGAAACCCTTGTCGCTCAGTTTAAAGCTTCAGCAGAGTTCGGTTAAACTGGACGAAGTTGTCATCGGTTACGGTCGTGTATCAAGAAAAGACGTGACAAGCTCGATTACGACTGTTAAAGCTGAAGACGCCAATGTAGGGGTGTTCACTTCACCTGCGCAGATGCTGCAAGGTAAAGTTGCGGGTCTAACGATTTCGACAAATAACAGTAATCCCAATGCCACGCCTTCTATCAGTCTAAGAGGGGCATCAACATTGCGCAGTGGTGAAGCCATGGAACCTTACTATGTGATCGATGGGGTACCCGGAGCTTCCCTGGCATTGGTGGCCCCAGATGACATCGCATCCATTGATGTGCTTCGAGATGCCTCAGCAACCGCTATTTATGGTTCCAAAGCCGCTAATGGCGTTATTATCGTCACAACGAAGCGCGGGAAATCAGGGCAAACCAGCATCAATTACAATGGCTATCTGGCGATCGACAAGGTTGCTAAGCATTATAAGATGATGAATGCAGCACAATATCGATCGTATGTCAATGACAATGGCTTTTCAATGGAACCAACTGACGACTTGGGCGCAGATACCAACTGGGAGCGTGCCGTGGAGCGAACAGGGGTATCCAACAATCATAATATTTCTATTCTCGGGGGTGGCGACCAAACTCAGTACAGTATTAGCCTCAATACCATAAAAAATAATGGAGTCATCAAAGGCACTGATTTGGGACGCCAAATCGCCCGTGCATTTTTGCAGACAAAGGCGCTCAACAACCGCCTGACAGCTTCATTCAACATCAATGCCAGTATCACCAAACAACATGATGTACTTGCCTTAAATGACGGACTCAGTGTATATGATGCCATGTATTATTATTTGCCTGTGTCACCGATCAAAAATACCGATGGGTCATGGTTTGAAAAATCAGACCGCTCCCAGTATGCTAATCCGCTTTCACTGATCGAAGAGAATACAAATTTCTCCAAGAATAAAGTCATTCAGGCACATGCCAAATTAGGCTATGAAATCCTCAATGGACTGACATATAACATTGACCTGTCTCTACAGAACAGACAGGTCAACAATGCACAATACTATTCAAGTTTGTCAATGGCAGCCCGTAACCAAAACGGCAAGTCCATTCGTGCTGCAGTGGAAGACGAACGCAAGGTGATGGAAATGAACTTAAGTTATGAAAAGACATTTGCTGGAAAGCATAAGTTTTCTGCATTAGCCGGTTACTCCTGGGAAGAGAATAATAATAACGACGGCTTCCAGTTGACAACGTCGGATTATTACAACGATGATCTAAGTTACTATAACCCGGGAATGGCCAATGTAGTTGATCTACTCGGGTTTGGGAATTACTATTTGTCAACATTGCGTATGATATCGGTGTATGGCCGTGTAAATTATGCTTACAATAGTAAGTACTTGCTGCAGGCAACTGTAAGACGTGATGGCTCGTCGGCCTTTGGTACGAACAATCGTTGGGCGACTTTCCCTTCTGTTTCTGCGGCATGGAGACTCTCTGATGAACCTTTTATCCGTGAAATGGGTGTTTTTGATGACCTCAAGCTGCGTGCGGGATATGGTGTGAGTGGCAATTCGCTCGGCTTTGACGCCTTTACCGCACAGAGTGTACAAGGGGCATCCTCTAAGTTTTTTGATTATGTAAGTGCGGCTGGCCTAATCAGTCCTTTGCGTACGCTGCAGGTACTGCGCAACAGTAATCCTAATCTCAAATGGGAGACGACCAGCATGGTCAATCTCGGAATGGATTTTAGTATGTTGGGCAATCGTCTGACAGGATCGTTGGAAGTATATAAAAAGAAGACTAGCGACCTGATCTATGACTATCAAGTCAGTCAATCAAAGTATATCTATCCGGTCTTGACAGCAAATGTTGGGGAAATTGAAAATCGTGGGATAGAACTGACGATGAATGCCAAGGCGATAGATAAACAATTTTTTAAATGGAATACGGGACTGGTTTTGTCACACAATACGAACAAGGTTGCCAGTATCGCCAATGAGCAGTTTACCAAGGATTACATTGAGCTTTCGGATCTTGGAGGGGCAGGACAAAGTAATTTATTTCAGCAGCGTTTGACTCCGGGAGCTCCCATAGGACAATTCTATACATGGGAATGGGCAGGGTACAATGATAAGGGTATTTCGATCTTTTACGTTCATGATAGCAAAACCGGTGAGAGAACCGGTGAGACGACAACTACGCCACAGAAGAAGGATCAGGTAGTCACGGGGAGTCCTCAACCCAAGTTGACTCTCGGTTGGAGTAATGATTTGTCTTACAAAGGTCTTTCATTGACCGGAATGTTTCAGGGAAGTTTTGGTCAAAAGATCCTGAACGCCACTCGAGCACGTCATTCGAATGTGGTTGGGAATGCAGGGCAGAAAAATCTGCTTGCCAGCGTGTTGGAGACAGAGCGCATGACGGATATCAATGCTCATTATCTATCAGATCGGTATTTAGAGAACGGAAGTTTTTTGCGGCTAGCTTATGTGACCTTAGCCTACCATATTCCGGTCAAAAATATTCCTGTTAAAAACCTACGTGTTTATGCGACGATGAACAATGTATTTGTCTTAACGAAATATAAAGGTATTGATCCAGAGGTAGGGCTTGGCGGACTGACGCCTGGAATCGACAACCGTCAGACTTATCCCCGTACACGTACATTTATGTTTGGACTTAACTTTAATTTATAGCGGACTAGCTATTGGATGAACCTGTCGTTTTCGTAAACGTATAGATGCTACTGTGAAAATTGGGTATCTCCGATTAAAGGGGATCATCAATTTAGCGGGTTCATGAGATAAACAAAAAGCATTTATGAATCTAAAGAGATAAATACAAATGAGACATTATTTACATATGAAATCAAAACTTATTATCCGCCTATTTGCGTTGTCGGCCTTGGCCATTTCGCAAGTTGCCTGCACGGACTTGGACGTTGATATAAAATCACAACATACGGAGTTTCCAAACACTGAACGTGCTGCCGAAGCCATTTTGGCTGATGTATATGCTGCCTATCGCGAGGCTTTAGGTCGAGATCATTGGATGATACAGACTCTGTCGGCCGATGAGGCTGTCAGCGTGGCTATTGGTACCGACTACTACGATGGTGGACGTTACCGTGAATTCCATGTGCACAACTGGACTGCGGATAACGGAATGCTACCGAGCATCTGGAACGGGGCATCTACAGGAATCACATTGGCCAATAACGCCATCACGCTATTTGGATCGGGTAAAGAACAGTTTACGGCACCTGCGCGAGCCATCCGTGCTTACTATTATTTTATATTGATGGACAATTTTGGGGCAGTCCCATTGATCACAGGTCCGATCGACGCTGTGCCTGGGCGAACGGACCGCGCCGATATCTGCCGTTTTATCGAGTCCGAATTATTGGCTGTAAAAGATTTGCTGCCAACAACAGTGTCGGTAGCAACTTACGGGAAAGCAACGAAATATATGGCTGAGGCTTTATTGGCCAAACTGTATCTCAACTGGAATGTATATATGACGGCTGATGTCGCCAATTACACACCATCCATGCCAAATGAGAAGTTAAATGCAGTGGTAGCAATGTGTGATTCGATCATTGCTTCAGGTCAGTTTAATTTGACCAGTCATAAATTTATGGTGAAATTCCGCCCAGACAATGGCTACCAAGTGAAGGATTTTATCTTCGCTGTGCCCTATGACCGCGAAAAACAACAGGGCATGACCTATGCCCGGTTCTGGATTCACCGTAGTGGACAAAACCAATTTGCATCATTACCTCAAAGCGTCGGCGGGACATTTCGCGTATTGCCTACCTATTTGGACAAATTTAGTTTAGATGGTGACGAGCGCAATGCATCTTACATCGGTGGTAAACAATATTATTGGTCAAATTATGTTGAGGACAAAAAGCGTCCTTTCATGATCAAGACCTCCAAACGTGGTATAGACCAAGATTATAAAGGTGCTGATGCTGATGTGCAGTTTGACTGGCAGCTCGAAACCACCAGGGAGATTACCTTGCGTCCCGATGGTGCGGCCACGTTGAATGCAGGAAACGACCAGAAGGGCCGTTCGATGGGATATCGTTCCATCAAATTTTATATGGATGTTGCAGTAACGTCGGCCAATCAGCGGAATCAGAGTAATGATGTTCCAGTATTTCGTTATGCGGATATTCTATTGATGAAAGCTGAAGCTATACTTCGTGGTGCTACCGCGACCAATGGTCAGACGGCCCAATCCCTAGTCAATCAGATTCGCTCCTATGTCAATGCACCGGTACTGACAGTTGCCCCAAGCTTACAGGATGTATTGGATGAGCGTGCACGAGAGTTTGCCGATGAATCCTGGCGTAGAAATGACTTGATCCGTTATGGTAAATTTGAAGATAACTGGGGATTCCGATCGCTGTATCCGGCTGGCATGAGCGAGAAGTTTCGTCGCATCTTTCCAGTGCCAACAACCGTCTTAAATGTAAACACACACTGGAAGCAGAATCCCGGTTATTAAAAACGATTTATGAAACGCAGAACTTTTATGAAAAATTCCCTGGGCACGGCAATTACAGCCGGCCTAGGCGGATTTTCGCTCAGTAGCTTTGGGTTTGTAAAACCGACCCAACTAGAGAGCGAAGATATACAGCAGCTCTTGAAGCCTAAAGATGCCTATGATGTTCATTTTATGGCTGTAGGAGATTGGGGACGCAACGGTGCTGATCATCAGCTGGCTGTAGCGCAACAGATGGGCCAATGGGCCGATCAGCATCCCAACGATTTTATTATCTCGACTGGTGATAATTTTTACCCTTCGGGTGTCGTAAGTGAACACGATCCTTTGTGGCATTATTCATTTGAAAATATCTATACGGCATTTTCGCTGCAATGGGACTGGTATCCGATTTTGGGTAACCACGATTATAAATCGGATCCAGACGCGCAGGTGCGCTATAGCAATGTCAGCAGACGCTGGAAGATGCCTGCGCGTTATTACAGCAAGACCTTTACGTTGAAGGACGATAAAAAGGTACTGATGGCTTTTATCGATACAAACCCGATGATCCCTGAATTTTACAGTAACAGCGAGTATGGACCACATGTGGCGGGGCAGCAGTCCGAGAAACAGCTGGCCTGGCTGGATCAGCTATTGGGAAAATCGGATGCACATTGGAAAATTGTCGTCGGCCATCATCCCTTGTATACGGCAGGACCGCGTACGACGAATTATGATACGTTGGCTGTACGGAAGGTCTTGGAGTCTATCTTTGAAAAACGAGGTGTCGATATTTACCTTTCCGGGCATGAGCATTCCCTGCAGCATTTGAAAGTGGAAGGTAAGGGGTTTCACCAGTTTATTTCGGGGGCGGGATCCGAGGTAACACCGGTCAAAACTGATCTGCCGTACAGCCGTTTTGCAAAAGACCAATATGGGTTTTTCTATTTTTCGATCAGTGGCTCAGAAGTGCTGTGTCAGATTATCAGCTATGAGGGGGCAGAGCTGTACCGTACGGTGGTTACAAAAGTATAAAGCAGATTCGTACCTGCTTCGTACTTTATTCGGATACGATACAGATATTGTACAGATGCTGACCAGATTCCGACCAGACCCTGAACAGGAATTATCTGGTTAGAATTGGGGCAATAATGTTCACTAGACTGTTTATCTCCGAAGGTGGTACGAACACAATACGAAGGCAACCCGAAAACAACAACAGCGCTGCAGACCCAAAATGCCAGACTAGCCTGCGCTGAAAAAGGGATTGGATCGAAAAGGTAGGATTGAATAGAAGCATTCATCTGACACTCAAAAAGAGTGTTAGATGAATGCTTCGTTATGTGTGTTAAATAGATATGCTGCAGGACTTAGCTGCGAAAAAGAATACGACGAGCCATACGAGTCCTTTGGCCAGGAAGAAGAGAAATGCTCCGATTCCGGCACGCTTAAGCCATTTTGATTTGTTATCTTTTTGCTCCATTTAAGGAATTAAACACTATTGCTCTTGTTTTAGTTTGCACTGGCAATAGGAGTGAATACTTCGCCGAAGTTATAAAAAGTTTGGTTAGCAATCTCTACTGCGCGATCATAGCTCGCTGGATCTTCTGAATATTTGTTCAATACAGTCGTAAAACCAGCCCACATGTCACGGCTATTTTCGCCATAACCTTCAAAGAAAGAAGTTCCTTTGGTAACGCCATATTTATTGAGCATCTGTACGATGTACGGGCCACCCATGATGGAACCTTCCAATACATATAATGATGCAAGTGCTTCCTGTACATTTGTTACTGCTGGAGCAGTTGCTTCTGGAAGATTATCTACAGTGCCGCCCAAGGCTTCGATATCACTTTTGATGTAAGATGAATTGCGTCGTTCGGCCAAATCTGGCAATACTTCGGTAGTAACGAAAGGAGCAATGCGATCTTCTACGGCACGGAAATACGCGTAAAAGCCTTTCAGTACTTCTGCATAATCTGCTTCAGAACGAATATTTTTCAATTGGCGCACGATCGTTGCTTCTACATTTTGGTGAGCTGCGTGCGTTTGCTCTTTGATATGTTGACTTAACATGTTTCTGTTTTTATTTATAACGATTCTATACAAAGATTCGTATTTATTTTCACAAATTTATGCTGTTTTCTGCTTTATCATCTATGAAAAATGGTTTTAATTTTAAGGGCAGCTCCAAGAACTCAACTATCAGTCGGTTTATTTTTTTAATTTGAAATTTGTTTTGAGTAGCAAATTTTCATCTTTTGAATCGGACAAATATACGGAAGACCTAAACTGTTTCAACTCTCCCTTGGGAGCAATGTCCTTTAGCGCTGCTGCCAGCCAGGTTTCTTTTGGGTCTCCGGGATGAAGGGAGGTCTGCACCGGTTCTAAGGCAAGGTCAACAGGTATGCCTTCAAAATAATCTGACCAGCCATCGGCATTCCGGATAAGAAATGAAGCCAGGTAGACATCGAAGTCTCCAATGCGGACTGAAAAAAAGCCTACTGGTTTGCCAAAGGTCTTTTGGCCGATGAGACGCAGCGGAAGATGGGGTTTGAAGCTGCTGATCAAAAGCTCGCTGGCCGAAGCCGTACGTTCAGATACAATACAGGATAACTGCTGCAAAGAATCGAAATTGCCCTTTTTGATAAAATAATGCGTATTGGCTTTTTCACTATAATCTACATCAGCCATTGTTGCGGGGCGTCCTTTATATTGGACCACTTTGCCACTGGCATCCAGATAGGGTTGTTTACGGAGTAAAGTCGCTTTGCCTTGCTGCACAGACGGATGAAATTGTTCGCTAAACATGATTTTTCTATTTAATCTGGCTGGGCTCAGTAGATTGGCCAAATATTCTGCAGTCTCCACATAACCACCACCGTTATGACGCAGATCAAGGATCAGATGTGTAATCTGTTTTTGAGCAAGTTCTGCAGCAAGCCGATCCAATTCTTCCTGCACCGTCTTGAGCTGGGGAAAAGAGGGAATATAAACATAAGCAATCCGCTTATTACCTGCGGCCCAGTAGGACAGGTGTGTGGCGTACCTATAGGGCGTAGTGGTACTTGCCATGTGGCCAGTGCTTTTCTTTTCAGTCCGACGGCGCTCTAAATACGAATATTTGGGTTTATTGGGAATGGTCGACCATTCATAGGGCTTATCATTCTTGCGCAAGGCGTATTGACTAAGTGCAAACAGCTCACGTTCATAAGCCGTTTGTTCAGGGGCTATCTGGGCATATTTTTTTCGCGGATCAAAAGTTTTATAGGAGGGTAGGGATTCTTGCCAACGGTATAGCTGCTTTGCATACAAATAGATTGAATCAAGTATAAGCTCCTTCTTACTGCCTGTTTTTGGAGTAATGAGTTCATCTGGCGGCGGTGCTGTTCGACCGTTATTCTGGCAGGATACGATAACGGCTGTTATAAAAAACAGACCAATTATTTGGCGGAGTAGACTCATTATTTGATGCGCGTTTTATCCTTTGTATTATAGCTGATCTGCTAATAATGGTATAATAATTTGAAATTTACACTATTTAACTTTTTTAATTCATATAAAAGCCTAATTTTGTGCCAATTTATTTAATTTTTGATGCCTCCGCTATTGTGGAGTATTCAAATGTCCCAAAGGTATTCCCTTTGGGATTTTTTATTTTAGGGCAATACTGGCCGCTCGGTCTTAGTCGGTACGCTCGATAAGCTCTCCAAAAAAGCCACGATATTTTCCTGTTCTTTATTGCTCAATCGGACGTTTTGAATATGCGGCGATAAGGTGCCATTGATCTGTTGTCCTGATTTTTGGGGCATGCCCTGACTCAGTAGGTTGATCAGTTCACTTAAGCTTGCAATACTACCATTGTGTAGGTAAGGTGCAGTATGGACCACATTGCGCAGACCCGGCGTACGAAATTTACCTTTGTCTGTTTCCAGTCCTGTCGCTTCAAATCGCCCGTTGTCCAAGGCACCTTTGTTGGTAACAGCGTAACCCAGGTTATGAAAATCGAGATCGGTAAAGAAAGCGCCATTATGGCAATTGATACATTTCCCTTTTGTGCGAAAGAGATGGAGACCTTCAAGCTGTACATCATTTAACGCCTGGTAATCTCCTTTGATAAAACGGTCAAAGGCGGTTTCACCGCTGCCGATTGATCTTGAATACGCTGCTATAGCATCCAGCAAGCCTTCGACGGTCATCGTTTGCGTAGTATAAGCCGCTTCATATAAACTAATGTAGCCTGGTATAGCTTGCAGCTTAGCGGGTAAAGCATTCGTATTTCCGCCCATTTCGATGGGGGAGTTGATGGCTTCGGCGATCTGCTCTCGATAAGTCTTTGCGCGACCATCGTGGAAGAGTTTGCCTTCTAGGTACCAGGCATTTTCCATCGAAGGTGTATTGCGGTGATGCAGGGCGATACCATCTGCCGTTGTTTTTTGGTCGATCCAGTAAGTGTCCGGATTATGACATGAAGCGCAAGTCTTCATGCCATTACCGGTGCGGGGGTCGAAAAATAAGGCTTTGCCAAGTGCTACAAGCTCGGCCTTATCTTTCGATGGGTTTTCGGGTACAGCGGCCAGTTCACGTACCTTGATATTGTTGTACCAAGCGGCGGCTGGCCATTGTTCTGCCGACTTACTATATTGTTGGCGTAAGGTTTCCTCTGGCAAAGTCGGAGCTGTAGGCTCTTCTGGGACAGAAGCGCTCTTGCTACAACTGCATAATGCCAGTGCCGCGAAACATGCTGTGATTAAAGGTTTTGTATGATAGCGAAAATATGCGGTCAAAAATATCTTAGGCAAGGTGTTAATTAATTTAAAGAGATGTTAAAATCACCTTCTGACAATAACTTCCCGTTTTTATCCATCATCTTCAAGGTGTTGATTGCGTCGCCCTTTACCGATACGGGAATGGATAGTGTTATTGTCATCGCTGCAACATCAAAGACTACATTGTTGATTGAATATTCGTTATTGAGGTTATCAACCGCTATAAAATGGTCAAAATCTGCCTTGAAATAAAGTTCATAAGCCTCTCTACTGTTAATGTTCAGCACCAGATCGCCACCCTTTCTGCCACTATAAAACATATCCTGCCATTTTATGACGTTGTACAATGTGGGTAAGAATACCTCAAAAGCATCGGTGAGTACCGTGTAACGTCCGGAGATCAGTTTGATGTGGTAAATCCCTGGTTTGAGATCCTCAGGAGTGTTGAATACGACACCACTTGCTTGCGGAGCTGCATAAAAAGAAAGTAAGGTTTCTTTTCCATCCTTATCGACCAAATAGCCCTTGGTTTGGGCCTCGTCTAGTAGGATATTTTCTCCTCGAATGGATATAGGTTCATTTTTTGGGTAACTAAGGTAATATTTGCCTTCTAGAAGATTCATTTTTGCTTGTACCAGGGGCTGGTTGTATTGGAATACCAATGTATAATTTTTGCTGGAACCATCTTGTGCACGTACGGTATAGGTAATTGGTTTGTCAGATTGCAACTGTATGGCAGTACCCGAAGCCGGCGTAATCGTAGCTAATTCCGAAACTTTAATCGTGGGTGTAATGCTTTCAGGCTGCTCCACTAAAGGTGGCCAATATAAGATAATCTGGTCATTCACAATGCTGGCAGATAAGGTTTTGCCAGCAGCGTCCTGAATACTAAAGGATTCGATGTCATTGTAGGGTAGGCTGGGGTATTCAGTTTTACAGGACCAGCATGTTAGTGCTAGCATAAAAATAGCTAGGAATCGAATGATATGTGTTTGTTTTTTCAAAAATGCGTGTTGCATAATTTTTTTGGTTAAAAAAATCGTTATGCGGATGTTGATTAGGCTAAAAAGATCCGCAACCCATCCACTAGGTTGCAGGATCTTTTATTCATTAAATAGGAAAGACTTATAGTGCCTTAACTTCGATATTCACATCTGCTTTTACTTCTAATCCAGTAATATTTCTTTGACTGACATTGCTGAAGTTAAGCAGTTTAACTGCATATTTAGCACCAGTTGCATCACCCACCAATACGGTGAGATCCGAAACGGCTACATTACCATGGCTACCTAAGTCATATTCATACCATTCGTTATTACCCAATGAGGCTACAGGAGTAGCAGAACTACTGGTCCAATCAGTTGCCGTTACAAGGGAGATATCTTTTGCTACAGTTCTGAGCGAATAGGTCCCATTGGCTTTGATTGATCCATTCACATGACTAAAGAATGCGACCTGGCCGGAGTTACTCAAGCTTTGTGCTCCAGTAGCAAGATTTAAATAAACTGCTGGCCAAGTTGATGCTGCCGAAGGACTCCACCATTGACCTACTACAGTGTAGTTGCTGTTTGCTTTAGCCTGGTTTAAAGCCAAAGGAGCTGTTGCTGATTCTGTTGTTGGGGCTGCTGCCCATACTGCTGCCGATAGCACAGTCACGGCCATCGCTGATTTTAAGATAGTTTTGATGTTTGAGTTCATGTTGAGATCTCCTCTTGTTTTAATTTATTTAATTTTGATGCCACCATGGCATCTCGTGGATGTCTGTTTAGGATTCTGTTATCGTACTAGGATTTTGCTCCGTTTTTACCACATCGGCCCAGTCTTTAAATTGGAATTTGACCTGTACGTTTTCAAATGTTCCCGTCGGAAGATCTGCAGGTAATGAAATTGTCATTTCAGTTCTCGTGTGCGACTTGATAATCAATGGATAATCTTTGCCATTGAGTGTCATAATAACAGCTGTCGGATCTAAAATCACTTTGTCCAAGTTGGCTGTAATGGTCCAGTCTTTATTTTTTGCCAAATTTAGTCCCAATAAGCTAATATATACATCGGGTTGGCGATACGTAATCTTGAGCGGATTGGCCAAAATAATGGCGTGGTTTAGATTGGTGACCTCAACATCATAAGTTCCTGCCAAAATATCGGATGGAATGCGGTTTTCCCGTTCGGTACCCGTATAGCTTAATTGGTATCCAATCCCCGATACTTTTAAGCTATTGGGCGTTGCCATTTGATACCGTTCTTTCGTTTCTTGATTAATCAGCGCAATACTTACCAATGCAGGATTGGTATGCATAAAGGTTCCATTTATCGCTGGAAAACCAGTGCCGGGCCCTTTTGTAAGTGAAATGGACGATGTTGAGGCGAAAGCGGCTTCAAAAGATGGTGTACTTTGTAGTTCAATCTTTAAGCTATAAGTTCTAGTGGTACCTGTAGCGGACTTTACGGTATACATCTGGTTCTTTTCATCTGTTTTAACAGGTAAAATTTCTTCAGCAATACTGGCTCCATTGGAGAGTGTAATGCTCGGATCTATCACCAATAAACCATAGTAGTAGGGGACATATACGGTAATGGTATTGGCCTCATTGTCGACGGCTCCATAAATAACTTCGTCATTTGGAAGATTGGTGATTTTGTATTCCAATATTTTGTCTGCTGGAAGTAAGGCTAATTCTTCCGTTTTGGTGCAGCGAGTTAGCAGCAATCCTAAAAAAAGGAAGCTTAAAATGCTGTATATTCTTTTCATGTTAGTTTAGTGTCTAATAAGTACGCTATACTTATTTTTTTAGTTAGCAATTGTAAATTTGGTACTGCCAGCTTTGGCAAGTACATATTGGAATGTAAAGAATGGTGTTGGTGAATCTTTAAACCAATCCTTTGGGTCCAACAGGTCTTTATAGATACTTTGTATCTTGATCTTGGCATAATTCCCCTGGGCTGTACGGACGATCAGTGTATTGCTTTCGATAGGATAGCAAACGTGTTTTTTGTTTTCGGCTCCACCACCTTTGATTATACCATCAAAGTCATATAAATACCAACCTAGACCTTCACCAAAAGCTCCTGAATCATCTGTACCATACGCTTTTTCACCTTTGCGGAACTCGGCATCTGAGGGGATATCGATTACATCTTCAAATTTTTTCTTGACAATAAGGATACCGCCTTTCCCTGGACCACCTTTACCAAATCCGTTTGCTGTATTGTTGCAATTGATAAAACTGCGGTATATTTCTGAGCAAGAGATGTCCCATCGTGCGGTTAGTTTATAATCCGGAGTCACAGCTTTATTCTGTTCCAGGCTGTAATATATTGGTGATTGCGCCGTGGTTGGTGCACTTCCTGCAAGTAAGTCTTCGCCAAAATTCTTAACCGTAATCAAGCGATTGAACATAGCTTCTGGTGCAACTGGATCTGGTTCAGGCTCTACTACGGTGGGCTCGCTCTTGCTACAGGCGCCCAGCACGATTAAAAATGCCAGTACTGGAATAAATTTTAATAGGTTGCTGCGTTTTTTTATTTTCATTGTTACTAGTTTTTTTTGTTAGTCAATACTTTTTCCCTTTTCTATATATTGTAGTAGGGGTGTTAGTATGTTATTTTTATTTAAATTTATTCTAAATAATAGTAAAGATAAAATCTTTTGCTGATAAAGTGTGTATGAAAATTGGTATTTAATATATTTTTTTCGGTTTTTGATTTTTGGTTAACAAAAGCAGCTGGAATTTTAACCAGCTGCTATGTTATTAGTTTCAGTAGATTTTCTCAATAGACCTACTGAAACTAATATTGCAGTTTACTACTGTTTAACAAATTTTTTAAAATTGATGTTATAGGTTGCATTTCCGCCAGCAGCAGTAATACCACCAGCCTGAATCACATAAAGTTCATCCGACAAATTACTTAATTTCTCACCTTTGTACATAACGATATAACGATTGGCAGTAGGGTACACTGCATGATTATTTGGATAATCATAGATGATCCATGTTGGGCCTGTTACGGGAATTCCAGCACTGGATGCGTCAATGCCTAGTTTATCAGTCAAAGTGATGTTGGCAGCTAATACAGATGCTAGTGTCAGCTTTTCTATACTAGTGTTAGCCTGATCAAAGTAACCCATCTTATAATTTTCCGGAGAAGTGTTTTGTAATGTAGATCCATACATTCCAGAAAGATTGATCATGCTCTTAGCTTCTTCCTGAACAGTATTTGTTTTAAAGTCATAAAAAGTTTTTACGCCAGAAGGAACTGCGATTGTTGCAGTTGCAGAAACAGCAGTTGCGTCGCTCAATTTATTCTCTTCTATTTTATCATCATCCTTGCTACAAGAAGTAAAACCTAAACTCAATGCACATAGCAGTGCTGCTGTTGTAAATAATCTATTCATCTTTAATTTAATTGTGTAATTTTTCCTTATTATAATGTGTTTGTATTTAAATCTTTACTGCCATCCTGCTGTACATAATATTTAAATGTGTAGTACGGGGCAGGCCAGTTCAGGTTGGTTACCGCCGCTGGATTTCCTTTATAGGCATTGATCAGCTGCAATTTGGCATATTTGCCATCGGGCAGCCGAATAGCATAAGTACGATTCGGCAATGCCTGCATAATATGGGTGCTCAAACTATAGCGAAACCAGCCATCCGAACCATCTGTTGCTGCCCAGCCAATTTTGTTTACTTCACTTTTATTAAACTCTTCATCCGAAGGGGCTACAGTGACACTCTGATAGGCTTGTCGCAGTAAAACCACAGCGGTGTTGTTGACTTGACCGCCATAACCTGGATTGTATTCATGCTGGGAATTGTTCACATAGATCTCCGAATTGTAAGGACCTGTAAAGGCAATATCCCAATCTTTTGTTTTAAGCCACTGCGCTGAATCGGCTTTGGTTTTAACCCATATTTGCTTTTGGTCTTTAAAACGAAAAAGAAATATAAAAAATGGTCTTTGCTCTTTTCCTTCAGTACCTTCTCCCATGGCTGCATCGGTATCTCCTGCCAGATCTTTGATCAGGGTACTTTTGCCATCTTCCAATCCGATGGTATAGTCTTTGTCTTTCCCACAGGATACCACTGTCAATAGCAATAGTGCTGAAAAAATACAACGGCCAATCTTATGAAAGGAAAGCCAGATGCTACATTCTCCAATAATCATGTGAATCGTTCTCATCTTTTATCTTATACTTTGTGTGCTAAATTCTTGTTTATTAGTTCTTATTATTCTTTTATCCAACGGTAGCTGACGCCGCCCATGATAACCCGTCCAGGTTGCCCGAGTAAATAACGGCTGGTAAAATTGAAGAGATTGTCACCGATCAGACGGAAGGTCAACCTTCTGTTCATCAGACTCTTTTCTACTGTCATGTTAACCAGTGTATGATAGGGAATAAAAATGTCGTATTTGTCAATAAACTGGTTGCCATTATATTCTTGAAATGGTGTGGCACTTCTGAAATTAACCCGCGCATTAACGTTAACGCCCCAGGGTTTATATTCATATTGGACTTTTGCATTGAACATGTGTCTTGAACGGTCTTCAATACCCCAATAATCCGATTTTTTGCTCCGGCGATATTCGCCTGTAGCGGGATCGTTGATCTGGTTATAGGGATAACTTCCCTTGGCAATACTATCCAATACACTCAGGTCTTTGGCAATCAGATATTGATAGCCCATCGACAATTGCAGATCTTTGGTTGCCTGATAAGTCAATGAAACTTCAAAACCTTTATTCATGGCTTTGGGCAGGTTGCGGTAGCTATAGATCTGTGCGACCTTGGTACCGTTACCTACACTAACTGTGTTGATCTGATTGTTGATCCGATGGTAGAAGACAGAGAAATCTGCCTGAAATCTCTTGGACGGATTCCAGGTCAGTCCAAGGTTGTTTGAAATGCTGGTTTCGGCTTTAAGGTTGCCCGCTACCAGGTTGAGCATATAGCTGTTTTTGTAACTCAATTCTCCGGCCTGATCCATGGCTGCTATCACATCGGCTACGCGCTCTGATCCGACCACAAGATAATTGGCTGCTGGATTGAAGAAGACCTGATAGCGCATTTTATAGTCGGGTGCTTTGAATCCTGCGCCAACACCGCCTTTTATTAAGAGGGTCGGACTGACATGGTATTGCAGACCCAAGCTCGGGCTGAGATGACCATTGTATACATTGGTCTGATCATAACGTAGGCCCACGGTGGTCAATAATCGGTCTATTGGTTTCCACTCAGTCTGCAAATAGGCAAAGGCACTGTTTAAAGATCGTTTGGCATCCAAATCTTGGTTGTCCATGAGTTCAAGGCTACCGCCTACACCCCCGGTGAGTTTAACCTGTTGTGCAGGACTATACGCAAATTGCTGTTCGATGCGGTGTACATTTTGCCCGAATTGCTCGGCACTGGCAACAATACCCTGCTGCAACCATTGTGCGGCAATCTGAGAGTGGAAACGCGAGAAATAATAACGCGTCATGCTGCGCAGTCCCGATTCAAAATTATGGTCATAACTTGCCGAGAGGTTGATGTCCTGATCTTTTTGTTTATCCTGTAGGGTAGTCGATTCAGACCAAGCATTGATCATTTCAGATTCCCGGGCTGCATAACGTCCCGTCATCCCCAGTGTTCCATTTTTGCTTGTGCGATAGCGTACACGGCCCTGGAAACTGTAATTGGTATAAGGTGGAAAAGTGGTACTCTTGGAATCTAGATACTGCTTGTCTGTATTGAACCCATCGGTGCGGTAATAATTGCCCGAAAAAACTGCGCTGCCACGCTGATTAGCAAAAGGTGTCTCAGCTTCCAAGGTGGCATCGACGGTATTGAGACTGCCATAGAGGAGGGAAGCCTGTGCCTGCGGTGTAATGGCACCATGACGGGTGATGATATTGATGGCTCCACCCAGCGCATCACTTCCATATAAACAGGAGGAAGCTCCCTTGATGATCTCGATGCGCTCGATGTTGGTCACCGAAATACGGGATAGGTCAAAGTTTCCACTATTGCGGCCAAGCATGGGCTGTCCGTCCACCAGCACCATCACATAGTTGCTACTGAAGCCCTGAATCTGAACACCTACCGCTCTGGATCCTCCGGCAATATCGTTCACAATGGCAATACCGGTCTGCTCTTTGAGCACCTCATCGAGCCGACGGCTGCCCATAAGTTCAATCTCGCGCTTGGTGATGACCTTGACGGGCATGGCCGCATTTTCGGCCTTGACAAGATTGTCGACGGCCTGCGCTTTTCCCTGAACATCGACTATATCCATCTGACGGTCCTCGGCTTTTAAAACAATGGTTAATTGCTGATTTTTATCTTCTAAATCGATGACCTGCCGTTGCTGCTGATAACCCAAAGCTTGTACTTGGAGTTCATAGCGACCCGCGTAAAGCTGATTGAACTGAAACTTCCCTGCAGTATCTGTTTTAAAAGCATATTTATCTGGATAAAGATAGACGGTCGCATTGGCGACGCCTTTATTGGATTCGTTCTTTAATACACCCGAGATTTTCCATTTTTCCTGTGCTTGCACAGTGTAGATCTGGCAGGCGCATAGGGCTATCAGGGTGCTTGTTCGAATAGATGAGATGCATTTAAACACTATTTTTATTTTTACTAATTCTAAATAATGTTACAAAAAACGGTAATCCAACTCAATTTTTCTCTATGCAAAATGTCATAAATTCTATTTAATCCGTTTTTTATAGACTGAAAAGTAGTTTGTTTTTGGAGTTATGTTGTTGTTAATTAGTTTGTTATTGCCTTTTTTGTGGTGTAACACGCTATTCAAATAGATTGGATATAATTTGTATTTAGACTGATTATTGATTTGTTTTGTACTCAAGTTGAACGGCGAGATTCAAAATCCATACCTGGAAATCCGCCATTGTCACCCTGGAGATAAAGAATTACGATGATTAGATTTTATGTTATTATACTGTGTTTTTTGATGCAAATCGGTGGATGGGCGAGGGCACAGCAGAGAATTATTACGTTAAACAGTTCCCTGACGGAAACGATCTATGGATTGGGAATAGGTGAGCGTATGGTTGCGACAGATGTGACCAGCATCTCGCCCAAAGCTGCGGCAGCATTGCCCAGAGTAAGTAAAAACCGATCGGTTTCGGCCGAGGGCTTATTATCTTTTAAACCGACGATCGTGATCACGAATGAGGGGGATGTATCCAAGGCTGTCGTTCAGCAAATCCGTGCAGCAGGGGTGAAATTTGTTTCGATCAAGCCCAACTATTCTGTTTCGGGTGCCCTTCGTTATATTCAGGAGGTAGCTGATGCTGTAGGCGAATCTGCAGCTGGAAAGAATTTAGTTTCACGTACCAAATTAAGTCTCGACCATACGATGGAATTGGTCAAGAAGGAAAATCAGGGAAAAGTAGCCCCGAAAGTACTGTTTTTGTATGCACGCGGTACAGGTACGATGAGTGTTGCTGGGAAAGGAAGTAGTCTCGATGCAATGATCAACCTGGCTGGTGGTAAAAATGCCGTGCAGGAATTTTCAGATTTTAAACCGTATACAACCGAAGCGTTGGTACAGGCCAATCCCGATATTGTCTTGATGTTTGACTTTGGAGCAAGTAGTCTTGGGGGCGAGGATGCTATTCTTAAATTGCCGGGTATGCGCATTACCAATGCAGGTAAAAACGATCGCATCCTGGTGATGAATGCTTCGTTGCTGGTCAATTTTAGTAATCGCCTGCCAGACGCAATTCTGGAATTGCACCGTGGATTTGGAAAAGTGATGGATTCAAAATAAATCAGGTGCTGAGGAAACAGAAATTTATATTGCTCACCTTGGGCCTCGTATTGGTTATAACAAGTATTGTTGCCTTGGGAATGGGGGCCTATCATATTCCGTCCGGTGATATACTAACAATGTTGCTGCAAAAGCTGCACTTGGGGAGTGCTCGCAGTGTGGCTGATATGCAAGAAGATGTTCTTTTTGAGATTCGCATGCCGCGTCTTTTGCTCGGACTTTTGGTCGGTGCAGCGCTCGGTATATCCGGTGCTGCAATCCAAGGAATATTCCGTAATCCGCTGGCTGAACCGGGACTGATTGGGATTTCGTCGGGAGCGTCTCTTTTTGCCGTATTGATTATTGCATTTGAGACTTTTCTCTTCACTTCGTTGTCTACCTGGATGGGTTATTATTTATTGGCTTTTGGTGCGTTTGTGGGGGCGGGTTTAACAGCCTTTTTAGTTTACCGTATTGCAAGCAAGAATGGACGTCCCAATGTAACCACCATGTTATTGGCGGGGATTGCTATTAATGCATTTGCGGGGGCGCTAACAGGTTTGATGACTTATCTGTCTACAGAACAGCAGTTGCGTACCATTACTTTTTGGATGTTGGGCAGTTTGGGTGGTGCTACCTGGGATAACTTAACCGCTTTGGCGCCATTTATTTTGATTCCGGTACTGATATTGCCCTTTTTTGGTAAGTCGTTAAATGCTTTTGCCTTGGGGGAACTGCAGGCGGATTTATTGGGGATGCGTACGGACCGTGTCAAACGATGGGTCGTTATCCTATCCACGTTAGCAGTGGGAGCTTCGGTTGCCGTATCAGGCATCATTGGATTTGTGGGGCTGATCGTTCCCCATACTGTCCGGTTAATGGGGGGCGCGGATCATCGTTTTGTTCTTCCAGGCTCACTGCTGCTGGGTGCACTGGTACTTACCTTGGCAGACGTGATTGCCCGGGTTGTTGTGGCACCGATAGAATTGCCAATTGGTGTAATTACGGCACTTTTAGGGACACCTGTATTCTTGTACATTTTAATTAAAGATAAGTAGTCTTTTGACGGAGACCTAATAAAATATCGTATTATGTTGCGTGTAGAGAAAATCAACTATGAAGTGAATGGACGAAAACTTCTGAAGGATATTACCTTTCAGGTACGTAAAGGTGAGATCCTGGCCATTCTCGGCGCTAATGGTGCGGGTAAATCTACATTGATGGGGGTGCTTTGCGGGGAAAAGAAACCAGATTCGGGCGCAGTTCATCTCAATGGAAAGGCTTTATTGGAATATGATCCAGCGACGCTCTCTAAATGCCGGGCGCTGTTGAGCCAGCAGCAGCAGATGACACTGAGCTTTAATGTGGAGGAAATTGTGCTGATGGGAAGATATCCGCATTACAAGAATACACCAAAGGAACATGACTATAAGGTCGTTGCGGAAACCATGGAACTTTGTGGGGTATCTGCTTTCGCTGAGCGGGATTTTCTGAGCTTATCCGGTGGCGAGCAGCAACGTGTCCATCTTGCACGCATCTTGGCACAGATCTGGGATAACCCTGATTCACTGCTGTTATTGGATGAGCCAATTTCTGCGCTGGATTTGCATTACCAGCAGAAGGTCCTTGCGATTGCCCGTGCGCTTGCCCGCAAAGGGTTTATGGTTGTGCTGATCGTGCATGATGTTAACTTTGCGGCCATGTATGCCGATCGTATCCTCATGCTCAAAAACGGGCGTAAGCTTTTTCATGGTACTCCTGTCGAAGTACTAGCTCAAAAGGAAATTTATACCATCTTTTCGGTCGAATCCAACGTCATTATGAATCCAAGGACATTGAAGCCTTATGTTCAATTGGAGGAAATGAATATTGACTTGGAGTAGTGTTGTTATTTAGAAAGATTATAAATAATTTTAAAATACCATCTTATTTCGTTAATTTTAACTGCTTCAAGCTTATTTAGGATTTGTAATCATGTTGGTGAAAAGTAAAATAGTAGAGTTGGCAGATTGGCTTTTTGAAGAAGAAATTCCGGATGGCTATGTTCCTGACAAACCTTTAGTGGAAAATAGGATATCGATATCCAAGGATCCTGTCCACATGGAGAATTTTCAGCTATCCACTTCAGGATTATTTATCCTGCATTCTAAAATGCAGTTTGATCGGCCTGTGCAGGTTCTTACTGAAATTGAAGGGGAGACAATCACGAGTCAGTTTATCTTTTTTAAGCCGACGGACAGCAAATTACCCTATGGCATGAGCAGACATAATATCCGCTATATCCCTTCGGTCAAATCCATTCACGAGGTGGAGCCTGGGATCGAATACACCTACTTTATAGCCGTTATTTCCAAGGAGTATTATCTCAATCTGATCAAACGAGACTCCTTGCTGCACCAACAATTTGTACACGAGATCGAAAAGGGAGAGTATGTATCTTTCTCGGAAGAGGATCTGATGGCTACTTACGAAATGCAGCATACGATAACCGAACTGATTGAATCCAAAAAGAAAGGTGAAATCCGCCGGTTGCATACGGAGTCGCGTATCGTTGAACTGCTGATGTATCAGTTTGAACAATACAACGAGAAAACGGAAAGCAGTGATTCGTTATTCCACGAGGAAGATATACAGCGGCTAGAGATGGCTCGGCAGATTTTGGAGCAACGCATTGCCAACCCGCCGACGCAGAAAGAACTGGCAGCTGAGGTGCTGACCAGTGAGAGTAAGCTGCGCAAGGATTTCAAGGAATATTTTTCAGTAACCATACATGACTATCTCACACGTGTGCGGATGGAAAAGGCCAAAAGTTATCTGCTAGACGATAAAATGACGGTTTATGAGGTCGCCATGTTAACAGGATATGGTCATCAAAATAACTTTAGCAGCGCGTTTAAAAAATATTATGGCATCTCGCCAGGGGAGCTCAAAATGTAAGTAATTCCTGAGCGGCAATCAAAACGATCCGACCGGGAAAATCAGATCGTCCGTAATCGCATAGCATTGATAAGCAGCAGACATGTCTCGGCTGTCTAATCCTGTGAACTTGCTAAAGGCAGGAAGGATAATCTGATGATCGGATACCAAAAAGCAGGGCAGGCGCAGATGTCGCTTCGGCGGGATGATGATGCTAACTCCGGGGTGGATGTGGCCGCTGATCCTGAACGATGATCGATCCTTTGAATCGGCGGGATGGTGTTTAAAGAGGATTCGCTCTAATTCGAAAACTTCCTGATGATGATGGATGCCAAAACGCTCACTTATCTGTGGCGATAGTCTGTCATGATTACCTTTCACAAGATGAAGGTGGAGATGATGATATTTCTGCCTGAATGCCTCCAATAAAAGTACCTCTTGGTTGATTCCGGCGTGTACAAGATCCCCAACAACAATAACCTGTTCGGGTTGATAATAATCGATCAGGTTGCCGAGCCGATTTAGGTCGGTTAGTGAGGTCTCCATCGGGATAGCAATGCCATGTTTTCTGAAATGTGCGGCTTTACCTAGATGCAGGTCGGATAAAATCAATGTTTTTGTTTTTTTCCAGAATATAGATCGTTGGGTATTAAGGATTAATTCTTGATGATTGAATGCGATTGTTTGTTCTCCGATCTTCATTTTTTGCGTTTCTTTTTTTGTGCATTGGCTTTTTCCATACGTTGGATACGTTCGATCAACGCTTCGCTCGATAGGGACTGCCGTAGGCTGTCTACCTTTATGGGAAAGCTCAATGGTGTATATTCTTCTACAAAGGTATAGCGTATTTTACTATGATTTATTCTGTCGAAGGCCTTTATTAGTCTTTGTTCTTCCAATTGCTGATTGAATACTTCGGAAAAAGCCTGTTTAAGCAATAGGTTGTTGGGATCGTGTTCCATCAGCACCCGGAAGATAATCCCTGAGGAGGCCTGTAGCGATTTGTTGTTCTGCTGTGTACCGGGGTAATTCTGGACGACCAGTCCTGAAATAACAGCAATATCCCTAAATTTACGACTGGCCATTTCTGCTGAATTGATGCTGCTGATCACATCTTCCATCAAATTTTTGCGGTTCAACACTTGTTCAAGCTGTGCTTGGCTCAGCTGGATTTCCTTGTCTGAGTAAAGTTCGAAGCCGTAGTCATTCATTGCCATGGAAAAACTGATGGGATATAATTTGCTGATTCGGTAAGCGACAAGGGCTGCCATGACTTCATGAATCAATCTTCCTTCCAAAGGATAGAAGAATAAATGATGCCCTTCTCGGGTTTTGATATGTTCGACGAGGAATTCATCTTCGCTAGGTACGGCAGATAGTGCTGCCTGTTTTTCAATCAGTGGTGCCAGAAAATGAAGTTCCTTCTCAGCCGGTAGGGCATCGGCGGCCTCCGCCAGTTTTTTTCGGAGGAAGTGGCTTAGGTTGGAAGATAAGGGAAGTCTGCCCCCGAGCCAGCTCGGTGTAATGGCTTTTCCGGATGAATTTTTCACAAACACGGTCATTTCTTTGACCATGACGAGTTCGAGTATCCGGCCCGCGAGGATAAAGCGTTCACCTTTTTTGAGTTTGCTGATAAAATATTCTTCGATCATGCCAATATACCCGCCGGAGAGAAATTTAACGCGCATCATAGCATCGCCTACAATGGCGCCTATATTGAGACGATGTAGCAAAGCTAGGCGACGATTTTTGATGACCCAGAATCCTTCCTCATTCTGTATTACTTTGTGAAATTCCTCGTAGCGTTTACCGATCTTTCCGCCTGCGGTGATAAAGTACATGCACCATTGCCATTCTTCCTGTTCCATATATTTAAAGGCGTGTGTGTCGGCAACGATCTTGTACAGTTCTTCGGAACGGAATCCACCACCTAGGGCGGTGGTAACCATGAACTGCACCAGAACATCAAAAGTCTGCACCATTGGATCACGGTTTTCAATCGTCTTTGTTTTCACAGCTTCTTTAAGCGCGGCAACTTCGACCAGCTCCAGGGAGTGTGTTGGAACGAAATAGATTGTTGATGTTTCGAAAGGGCTATGTCCACTTCTGCCAGCGCGTTGCATAAATCGAGCTACACCTTTGCTGGAGCCAATCTGGATAACGGTATCGACGGGTTTGAAATCAACCCCCAAATCCAGCGAGGAGGTGGACACCACAGCCTTAAGTTTTCCGCTGCTCAGGTTGTCTTCGATCCATTCGCGTATGTGCGCGTCGATAGAACTATGATGCAAAGCTATTTGTCCAGCAAAATCGGGGTAGGCCTGTAACAACAACTGGTACCACATTTCGCTTTGGCTGCGTGTGTTGGTGAAAAGTATGGTGCTTTTGCTTTTGAGGATGATGGGGACGACTTGATCTGCCAGATTGCCGCCGAGATGTCCTGCCCAGGGAAGGAGTTCTACTGTGCTGGGGTAGACTGGTTTGATCGCAATTTTCTTTTTCTCCTTGGCAACGATCTGTATACGTTTGCTTTCTGTCGGGAGCAAGACCTCCATGGCTTCATTCAGGTTGCCTATTGTTGCAGTAATGCCCCAAATGCGTACTTTTTTGTAATAAAACTTTAGAAAAGACAGCGCGAGTTCGACCATAACGCCACGTTTGTTGCCCATAAGCTCATGCCACTCGTCCACGGTAACACAGCGCAGATGCTTGAAGTATTTGTCGCGCTGTTTTTGAGCAAGCAGCAAATGCAGGCTCTCTGGGGTAACAAGGAGGATGTCGGGCATAGACCGGGTTTGCTGGGCCTTGATCTTGGGATCGGTGTCACCATTGCGGACCTGAACAACCCAGTCCAAGCCGATATCGTCTATTGCAGTCTGCATGGCCCGAGCGAGATCTTTAGCCAGGGAGCGCAAGGGTGTTATCCAGAGTAATTTTAAGCCCTTTTGGTACTCTTCAGGCTGGTTGAGGAAATCCATCAGTACCGCCATAAACAGGGAAAAAGTCTTTCCAAATCCGGTAGGAGCAATGATCAGCCCGCTATAGCCTTGTGCATACTTTTCCCAGGCTTTGGTTTGAAAGCTAAATGGAACATTTCCCTGGGATTCGAAATAATTAGTGACAATTCGAAATCCTTCGCTATGTGCTAATTTCTGGTTCAATGTTTTTATTGTATCAATTTTTTAATTTCTTCAAGTGTATCTATTTCTGTGGCTATCTTGTCTTTCCGCCAGCGTAATATCCTTGGAAAGCGCAGCGCAACCCCCGATTTGTGCCGTTTGCTATAGCCTATGCCTTCAAATGCGATCTCAAAAACCAGCTCAGGTTTTACCGTTCTCACCGGGCCAAACTTCTCGATTGAATTTTTCTTGACAAAACGGCTCACTTCAAGGATCTCCTTGTCAGTAAGTCCCGAATAAGCTTTGGCAATGGTGACCAGATTGTCACCATCTTTTACCGCAAAGGTATAATCGGTATAGTGTGCGCTGCGGCGGCCGCTTCCTTTTTGGGCATAAATGAGTACGGCGTCTATGCTCATTGGGTTGACTTTCCATTTCCACCAGTCACCTTTTTTTCGTCCGGCATGATACGCTGAATTCTTTTTCTTAAGCATGAGCCCCTCGCTATTGATTTCCCGTGAAGCCGCCTGTATGCCGCGGAGTGCCGACCAATCCGCAACATGTATCAGAGGTGATAGCTGCAGTGCGCTGTGGGGATTTGCCGCTGCAAGCTGTTCCAATTGTGTACGTCTATAGGCAAGCGGTTCATTGCGCAGGTCGGTTCCTTCCAGCTCTACTATATCGTAAAGATACACCGCAATGGGCACTTCTTCACGCAAGGCTTTGGGAATGGTTTTGCGATTAATCCGCTTCTGAAGTTCGGAAAAGTTAAGTACCCGACCATCTTTTACAGCAAGAATTTCTCCATCCAAGACGAAGCTTCCCTTCCATTGCTGGAGAGCTTCGGTGATTTCGGGAAATTGTGCAGTCACCAATTCCTCGCCCCGAGACCAGATATGGATGTCCTCAGCTCGCTTGATCAATTGCCCACGGATGCCATCCCATTTATATTCGGCTTGCCAGTCTGTAATTGGCCCTAGTTGTTCGGGTTCGATTTCAATGGGATAGGCAAGGCAGAATGGGTAAGGCTTGGAAAGATTCGTATCGCTATAGGCACCATGAATGAGTTTTTCAAACTCAAACTCATGCGGATTCCATTCGCCCATAATGCTATGTGCAACGGCGCTCGCTTCATTACCGCTATAATGAGAAATGGCATTGATCAGCCCTTTTGCAGAGACCCCCAAACGAAAGCTGCCTCCAAGGAGCTTGTTGAAAATAAAGCGCTCCACCGTAGTCAAGGCATTCCAGGAACGGACAACAAATGCTTTTTTATCGGCGACTGGCGCATCTTGAATAGCGACAATCTCCGCCATCCATTCGCTAAGACTTTTTTCGACTAGCTGTGATGCCGGTGGTAGGAGCAGCGACAGTGTTTCGGCGAGGTCGCCTACGGCAGCATAACATTCGACAAATAGCCATTCAGGAATTCCTGTTAATTCCAACACCCACGTTTTGAGATCTTTGACGGCTATGCTGCGTTTGGGTCTTTTCCCGGTCATAAGAGCCAAAAACCAAAGTTTATCTTGTTCGGAAGCTCGGGTGAAAAAATCCAAAATAGCTTCTTTTTTCAAATTGGTCTTATTGCTGCTATCAAGTGCATTGATCAATGTCGCAAATTCTTTCATAAGCTATTCTGTCGTTTGGGTTTGTGGATCTTCTTCGTCACCATATTGGGTATTCACTTCTTCGGCTTCAATACCAATTTCATTGAGGTATTTGGCAAATGTAGCTGTCTGTCCGTGGGTGACATATACTTTTTCGGCAGCACTCCCACGTACCGCCTGCAATAACCCCTGCCAGTCGGCATGGTCACTGATCGCAAACCCTGCATCCGCACTGCGCCACCGTCGTGCTCCACGAATCTGCATCCATCCCGAGCAGATCGCATAGGCGACATGGGGTATTTTCTGTAGGAGCTGGCTATCCAGCAAAGCAGGTGGGAGGAGGACAATCTGATTATCCAGTACTTTCAGGTCCGATTTTAAATCCGCGATATGATAAGGAGGTAATTTAATTCCTGCTTGACTGTAGGCTTCGTTCAGTTTGGCAATACTATAATGGACATACACTGGCCCCATATCATGAACAGCGTTTAAAATTCGTTGAGATTTGCCTAGTGAATAACCGATAAATACCGATGTTTTTTTATTGCGTTGATTGTCTGCAATCCACATTTGCAGTCTTTCGTTTTGCGCAGTTATGGACTCCCAGCGGTAGATGGGGAGGCCAAATGTGCTTTCGGTAATGAGTTCATGGCATTTAATGGGTTCAAATGCTGTGGATAACCCATCATCCTGAATCTTATAGTCGCCTGTGAAAACTACTACCTTACCTTTATGTTCTAAACGGATCTGCGCTGAACCGATAATGTGGCCTGCAGGGTGCAGAGAAACCCTGACACCGTTAATCCATACCGCTTCGTTGTAGGCTAGACCCTGAACCTGGATGTCCGGGCCAATCCGGCTCTTCAGGATATTGACTGTAAAATGGTGGCAAAGGTATTTCTTCATCCCCCAATGGGCGTGATCGGCATGGCCATGCGAGATGATCGCCAAATCAACGGGTTTCCAAGGATCAAGGTAAAACTTGCCTGGAATACAGTATATACCTTTTGATGTAAAACGTATCATATTTCATTAAAACAGGCTTGAGTAAATTAAAGTTTTGGTTATTTGTTCCTTTTCAATTTGCTGATACGATTGCGTAATTCTATTAGGGGTATTCAGTTAATTTTTTTAGATTTGTTAACCTTGATTCTAAGTTTTAACTCGCTATGATATTAATTGTCGATGATAATCCGGATAATATTTATTCTTTACAAAAATTACTGGAATCCAAAAATTTTAAAGTTGATACCGCTCAATCTGGCGAAGAAGCATTAAAAAAGATCTTAAAATATAATTATGCATTAATCATATTGGATGTTCAGATGCCAGATATGGATGGCTTTGAAGTTGCCGAGAATATAGCCGGATTTAGCAAAACGAAGGAGACTCCGATTATATTTTTATCTGCGGTCAATACGGATAAACGCTTTATAACAAAGGGTTATGATTCAGGTGGTTTGGATTATGTGACCAAACCTGTTGATCCAGATATTCTCATGTTGAAGGTTAAGACATTTTATCGTTTATATGAGCAGACGCAGGCCCTGAAAGATGTTCAGCAAACGTTGGAACTTGAAGTGGAACGTCGGAAGCAAGCACAGAAGGAGCTGCGGTCGAAAGTAGACTATTTGCATACACTTTTAGAATCGTTGCCCCAAATAGCATTTACATGTGACAACCGGGGAAATATTGATTTTGTGAATGGCCGCTGGTTTCAGTTTTCTGATGATGCGACTTGTTTTCCGCAGACCTATCCTGGTGACCGTCCTATTGCAGCCGAGCTTCATGCCAGCCTTCAATCGGGTGAACCGTTAGAGATGGAAGTACGTATAAAGAAGTGCAAATGCGGTGAGTATTCGTACCAGTTGCTCCGTGTATGGCCAATTTTGGAAAATGGTGAAAACAACTGGGTAGGGACTTTTACGGATATTGATGCACAGAAGAGAGCCGAAAAAGAGAAAGATGAGTTTCTGAGTATTGCCAGCCACGAACTGAAAACCCCCTTAACGAGTATTAAGGCATATATGCAATTGCTGGATCGTAAGCTGAGACTCGAGGAAGAAAGTGCAGAGGCAAAGTATGTAAACAGGGTTCAAGGGCAGGTTGATAAACTTAATAGCTTAATTAGCGATCTGCTGGATCTCTCAAAGATCGATAACGGCAAGCTCGTAATCAATAAGAAAGTGTTTTCACTTGAACATATGGTCAAAAGTGCGATTGATTCCATTGTGCAGACACATGAGCAGAGTAATATGGTGCTGTACCGGCAAGGGGATATTTCCGATTTGATGGTCTATGGCGATGAGATTCGCCTTGAACAGGTATTAGTTAATTTTTTGACGAATGCCTATAAATATGCTGCGGGAACGGAAAAGGTCATTGTCGATTGTGCTGTTGTTGGGGACGCTGTAAAGATAAGTGTCATCGACTTTGGAATTGGAATACCGGCAGAAAAGCAAAGAGATGTTTTTGAGAAATTTTACCGGGTGGAAGAAACATCATTTGATTTTCAGGGACTCGGTATAGGGCTTTATATCTGCGCCGAAATTATAAGGAGCCACCAAGGAACCATTGGCGTAGAAAGCTCGAATGGGGAGGGGGCTACCTTTTATTTTACCTTACCATTAAATTTAGTTGTAGATGCCAAATAAGAAGACAATCAATAATTTAACTGTTGGTATAGGCTTTTCTCTGATCGTTCTCCTAATCAGTTCTACGGCATCCTATATGGGTATTCAGGAACAAAATAGGTATCGTCAGGAGCTTGCTGTCACACGTCAAATCATCAGTACATCCAATATTCTGCTTAGCTCGTTGCAGGGGGCAGAAACAGGAAATAGAGGCTTTCTTTTGACAGGTAAAGAAAGCTACTTAGAGCCATTTAATATCGCCCTGAAAAATCTTCCTATGGACCTAAAGGAGATTGAAGAGCTTACCAAGTCAGATGCTGTACAAAAGATTCGGGTTGACAGTCTATTAACTGCGGCACAATGGCGACTGGATGTTTTAAAGGAATCTGTGGATATTAAAAGAGCAGGCGGCGCTGTTAGCTTGGCACATTTAGATGAAAGTAAATTGGCAATGGATAAGTGCCGTGCAATTATTAAGGATATTATTCATTATGAAGATGATAATATCGAGAAGAAGTCAGCTAATCTGGACAATTCATCGTTTATCACAACCTTATTTATTGTTATAAGCGCGCTGCTTTCCCTGATTATCACGACGTATTTTTATTTTAGATTGCGGGCCGATTTGCTGAAACGCGCTGCGCTTGAAAAATCCCTTCTTGAGAAAGATGAAGCTATTTCCAGACGATTAAATCTCGTTCAGAAGATCACTAACCGTATCGCCTTGGGGGATTATGATGTCAAGGCGGAGGAAATGGAGGACGACGACCTCGGGGCGATAGCCAAGTCAGTGAACAGAATGTCCAAAGCGTTAAAGAAATCATTTGATCAGCTTAAAGACAACGATTGGTTGCATACTGGCTATGCAAAACTATATACGGGGTTAGTCGGAAATAAGACTGAAGAAAAGATTGCAGCGGATTCCATAAAAAACCTCGTGAACTACACAGAAGCTGTTTCTGGAGCTATTTATATTTTCAATGATGAAAAGTTGAAGCTATCAGGTACTTATGGTTTAGATTCACAGGTACAACAATATTTTCTTCCTGGAGAAGGTTATATTGGACAGGTATTTATAGACCGGGAATCGAAGGTTCTAAATAATTTAAATACAGCGGATTATGTGGTGACTTTTGCCAACGGAAAGATCAATGTTCCCCATATTCTGTTCCTGCCAATGCTGGTTGATGATCAGGTGCTAGGTGTATTGGAAATTGGACAAATGGAGGGCTTTACAGCAGTACAGCACAAATTTTTGAGTGAATCCACCCGACAGATCGGTATTGCGCTTGTTTCTGCAAAAGGGAGGGCGAAGATTCAGACACTGTTGGAAGAAACGCAGGTGCAGTCTGAAGAGCTTTTAACACAGCACGCAGAACTGGAAAGTCTAAATACTGAATTGGAGGCACAGACATTGCGTTTACAGTCTTCAGAAGAAGAACTGAGGGTTCAACACGAGGAACTGATGCAGTCCAATCAAGAACTCGAGGAGCGTTCGAGATTACTTGAAGATAAAAATCTAATGATTGCCGAACGGAATCAGGACATCCAGCAGAAGGCCGAAGAATTAGCCTTGAGTACCAAGTATAAGTCCGAGTTTTTGGCAAATATGTCTCACGAACTTCGCACACCGCTCAATTCGATATTGCTTCTATCACGCCTGTTATCTGAGAACGTAGAGAAAAACCTGAACTCAGACCAGATCGAATCGGCTAAGGTGATCCAAAGTTCGGGAACGAGCTTATTAACGCTGATCGATGAAATTCTGGATCTTTCCAAAATTGAATCGGGCAAAATGACCCTGGAGTATGAATCTTTGGATCTAAATGATATTCTATCGGACTTAAATAGCCTGTTTCTGCCAATGATACAGGAAAAGGGCCTGGTTTTCAAAACGAAAATCAGTGATCAGATCAACCGAAGGTTCCAGGGAGATCGTCTTCGCATAGATCAGGTGCTTCGTAATTTGATTTCAAATGCGATCAAATTTACAAAGGAAGGCGAGGTGCGCGTGGAAATTTATGCGGATCCCGTCGATGAGGAACGATTGGTATTTGCTGTAACAGACTCTGGGATAGGCATACCCCTTGATAAACAGAAAATTATTTTTGAAGCTTTTCAACAGGCTGATGGCTCAACTAGAAGGAAATTTGGCGGCACGGGATTGGGGCTTTCCATTAGCCGTGAGATCGCACATCTGCTCGGTGGAGAGATCCGATTAGAGAGTGAAGAAGGTAGGGGAAGTACATTTTTGTTTATTATTCCGAGGGATAAAGTTGAAGTCGAAGAGATATTGACCAAAGAGCAGCAACTGGTGGAAGAAATCTCTTCTGAAGTAGAAGAAGTGATCGAGATTGTTAAAGAAGATACTTATAACCCTGTTACGATTAGGATCCCGGAAGAGATTCCTGATGATCGAGATACAATCCAAGAGGGAGATAAGGTCATTTTAATTGTGGAGGATGATGTTAATTTTGCCAAGGCACTGTTGAAATATACGCACATGCAAAATTATAAAGGTGTAGTTGTCGTTCGCGGTGACCATGCGCTCCCAGCAACACAAAGGTATCGTCCATTGGCGGTTTTGCTTGATATTCAACTACCAATCATGGATGGTTGGGCTGTTATGGATCAGTTGAAAGGCAATAAGGAAACGCGGCATATTCCAGTACATATCATGTCATCTCTTGAGGTGAAAAAAGAAAGTTTATTAAAAGGAGCGATCGATTTCATTAATAAACCCGTTGCACTGGAACAAATGACGTCGGTATTCCAAAAGATTGAGTCGGCCTTGAGCCGTTCGCCGAAGAAGGTCCTCATTGTAGAAGAGAATCCAAAACATGCAAGTGCATTGTCTTATTTTTTAAGTAGTTTTAATATTTCACTTGAAGTAAAAGATAATGTGCAAGACAGCATTACGGCTTTACGTACCGCTGATGTGGATTGTGTGATCCTCGATATGGGTGTACCCGATGAAATGGGCTACCATACACTGGAAGCAATCAAACAACATGATGGGCTCGAGAATTTGCCTATCATTATTTTTACAGGTAAAAATCTGTCAAAGTCTGAGGAGCTAAAAATTAAGAAGTATGCGGATTCGGTTGTTGTAAAGACAGCCCATTCTTATCAACGGATTCTGGACGAGGTGGGGTTGTTTCTCCATTTGATTGAAGTCAATAATTCGGATGAAGTGAGAATGAAGAATAACGGGCTTGGCGCCTTGACTGATGTATTGAAAGGAAAGAAGGTTCTCGTGGCTGATGACGACGTCCGTAACATCTTCTCCATGACCAAGGCTTTGGAGAAATTTCAGGTAAAGGTAATTCCAGCCATGGATGGGAAGGAAGCGCTGGAGGTACTAGCATCGGGTGAACCCATTGATATTGTGCTGATGGATATGATGATGCCTGAGATGGACGGCTATGAGACGATTAAAAATATCAGGCAGAATGCAGATTATGCGAGATTACCTATCATTGCTGTAACTGCAAAGTCAATGATTGGCGATCGCGAAAAATGTATCCAGGCAGGTGCTTCAGATTATATATCGAAGCCCGTGGACATAGATCAACTGTTGTCTTTATTGCGTGTGTGGTTATATGAAAATTAAAGATGACTGATATATGAATCAGGATAAAGTAATATTAATTGTGGACGACGATCAGCGAAATATTTTTGCGTTGCGCTTGACGTTGAAAGCTAAAGGATATCAGGTATTGAGTAGTGCTTCCGCGAGCGACGCGATCCAACTCTTGGAGGCCAATAAAGAGGTGTCTTTGGTATTGATGGATATGATGATGCCAGACATCGACGGTTATGAAGCCATTCGCCTGATCCATAATTCCGTGTTTATTGGCAAACTTCCTATTATTGCAGTGACAGCCCAAGCAATGAGTGGGGACCGAGAGAAATGCTTGGAAGCTGGTGCTCAGTCGTATGTATCTAAGCCGATCGATGTAGATAAATTGATGGGTGAAATTGAACGGTTAATCTAAATGTTAGGGTATAATATTATAAAAGACCATGAGATAGATATTTTACTTGAAGATATTTATCGGGATTATGGCTATGATTTTTTGCAATATAGCCGTGCATCAATCAAGAGGAGGATCAACCGGATTATGACGAATGATCGCTTGGCGAGCTTTGCTGAACTTCGCTTTGCATTAAAGGACAATCCGGAATTTTTGCAGCACTTTGTTGAGGAGATTACAGTTAACTTAACTGAGATGTTTCGGGATCCGTTATTTTTTCGCCAATTGCGGGAAGAAATTCTTCCGCAATTGGGTACATATCCTTTAATACGTGTGTGGGTTGCTGGTTGCTCAACAGGTGAGGAAGCCTATTCGATGTCCATTTTGCTGAAAGAGGCTAATTTGTATCATAAGTCGTTGATATATGCGACGGACATTAACCCAAGGGTACTTGAAATCGCCCGGAATGGTGTGTATCCATTAAGCCATATAAAATCTTTCTCGGAGAATTACATGGAATCTGGAGGAAAACAAGATTTTTCGAAATATTATACAGCAAATTATGAATGGGCGAAATTTAATGCCGAACTGAAGCAAAAAATGATTTTATCTACCCATAATCTGGTGTCAGATACTTCATTTAACAGTTTTCAATTGATATTGTGTCGTAATGTGCTGATCTATTTTAATAAGGATCTGCAAGAGCGTGTTTTTAAATTGTTCGACGCGAGTCTAGAAAATTTAGGATATTTGGCTTTAGGCAGTAAAGAAACGATACGTTTTTCAAGCATCCAGCAGAACTTTACGCCTGTAGGAGATCAAAAAATTTGGAAGAAGCTTTATCCTTTATAAGAATATGCATGCAGACTTGAATTTGTTTCGTGTCAGATGCTAAGAGAAGGGCGGGCATATATAAATTAAAATATATGAGTAAAACAAAAACTATATTGATATTCGAGGACGATACCATTATTTTGGAGGTCATAACAGTTGTTTTGACTGATTTGGGTTTTCAAGTCGAAGTTTCAGAAACTTCACATGATATTATCCAAAAGGTTGAATCTGCCGAACCGGACCTTATCTTGATGGATAATTGGATTCCCAACATTGGAGGGGTTGAAGCGACCAGATTGCTCAAAGCAGATAAGCGTTTTAGCCATATTCCCGTAATTTATGTGTCGGCAAACAATGATATTCAATCTTTGGCAAATCGCGCCGGAGCAAACGATTTTCTATCTAAACCATTTGATTTGGAAGATCTCGAAAACATTGTCAACAAGTATATCGCTTAAAAAATTGAAATAGAGATGGTCACTATACAATCAGAGTCACTATTCGCTGATTGTATAGATGGTCTTTCTATAGAGCCGTAATTAAGCTGTGGACTTGTCGTTTCTTTGCTGCACACATTTTAAGTGCAAGGAGGTTAGGATAATGTTACCATGTATTTAATCCTTCTTGTAAAATACTGTTATACACTTCCTGATTGAACTTGTAGAGGTCGGGAGCTTTATGAGCTCCACCTTTGCGCTGTTCATCGAGTTTGACAAGAATACCCATATTTTTCATTTTGCGATAAAAATTGCCACGATTAAGTTTTTTGCCGAGTACGGTTTCATAGAGCCGTTGCAGTTCGGGCATTGTAAATTTGTCTGGTAATAGATTGTAGCCAATCGGTTTATAGGAAAGTCTTTCGCGAAGGACCCGTAACGCTTTGTTGATCATGTTTCGATGATCCATGGTGATGTTGAGTGTTACTATGTCTTTAAAATCAACCCACTGGCAAGTTTCGCTTAACGCATCGGGCTGAGGGATTACATGTGTATAGTTAACCAGGGCATAGTAGCCTATTGAAATAAAACGCTGTTTGTTCCAAAGTGTATCCGGGTAATCTGCAAAAGACTGTTGATTGCGTTGAGGGTTCCCAAATACAGCAAACTCTTCCAGGAAGATGTCCTTTACGCCCGATCGTTCATAGAGAACACGCTTGACAGCCTCATCCGTATCTTCATTTTTGCCTACATAACCACCGGGGAGAAACCATTCCTTGTTGTAATTCATTTTAAGCAAAAGGATTCTGAGGGAACCTTGGTCGAAACCAAAGACAACGGTATCGACAGAAATATGCGGCAGAAATTTTTCGTAGCTCTCTGCTGATGCATTTATTATCTGTGTTTTAAAATCCATATACTTCCATCTTTGGGTTAATATTACAAAAAAATATCCCAATCGTTGGTAGGCTGGCGGATAAATTCGATTCATTCGTGGCCTTGAAAATTACATTAGACCTTTTTTTATAAATCAATTTTTTGATAATCAGTCTGATAAATTATTTTGCTGATTTTATTTTGTAATTGAACAAAAAGATTGTACAATTGTATTGCTTCATTATGAAGCAATAAGGATAACTAATTATAACGTACAAAAACCTAGTGTTTATTGCTCATTGAAGGGCAATATTTCGAATACTATTCATTCATCAAAATAACAGATTATATGAAAGCACGGAAACTAATTTTCGCATCATCTTTCAGTCTATTTTTAGCGTTTGCAGCGCAAGGGCAGGTCTATCAAAAAGTTGAGAATAAATCTGGGCCTGTTTTGGGATATTCAACAACATCGGGAGTAAAAATACTGACTGTTGCTGGAATGAAGTTCAAGGATCTCAATCGAAATGGAAAATTAGACCGTTATGAGGATTGGCGTTTGACGCCAGAGGAACGGGCTGGAGATCTCGCCTCACAGCTGTCTGTTGATCAGATTGCTGGGCTTATGCTGTATAGCAGACATCAATCTTTGCCAGCGTCGGCCTTTGGATTTATGGCGGGTACCTATCAGGGGAAAAATTACCAGGAGGGGATTGTTTCACCGTGGGCTTTGACAGATCAGCAGCGCGAATTTCTTACTAAAGATGGGGTTAGGCATGTGTTATTGACTGCTGTGAAAGATCCGGAAACTGCTGCTCGCTGGAATAACGAGTTGCAAGGTTTTGTGGAAGGAATAGGATGGGGTATTCCAGCGAATAATAGTTCCGACCCGCGTCACAATGCTGTTGTTAGTGCTGAGTTTAATGCAGGGGCTGGAGGGCAAATTTCGATGTGGCCGGATGGGCTTGCGATGGCGGCGACATTTGACCCGGCTATCGTCAAGCAGTTTGGTCAAGTGGCAGCTTCAGAATATCGATCATTGGGAATTACGACAGCATTGTCGCCACAGATAGATTTGGGAACCGAACCCCGCTGGTACCGTATCGGTATGACTTTCGGAGAGAGTCCTGAGTTAACAACAGCTATGGCCAGGGCATATATCGATGGCTTTCAGACCTCGAGCGGAAAAGATGAAATAGCCTTAGGTTGGGGTTACAGGAGCGTCAATGCGATGGTGAAACATTGGCCTAGTGGTGGTCCGGAGGAAGGTGGTCGGGATGGTCATTGGGCTATCGGAAAATTTGCGGTTTATCCAGGAGATAATCTGAAACAACATATCATGCCATTTGTCAATGGCGCTTTCCAATTGGCCGGAAAAACGAGTAAAGCGGCAGCGGTAATGCCTTATTACACCATCTCTTTTGGTCAGGATAAGAAGAATGGCGAAAATGTCGGAAATGGCTATAGCAAATATTTGTTGACAGATTTGTTGCGTGGTACCTATGGTTATGATGGTGTGATTTGTTCGGACTGGCTGATAACTGGAGATGAAGCACCCAAGCCAGATGGATTTGCAGGTAAACCCTGGGGAGTAGAACAGCTTTCAGTGGCAGAGCGTCATTATAAAGCGTTAATGGCCGGGGTGGATCAGTTTGGAGGTAATAACGATAAAGCTCCGGTACTTGCCGCTTATGATTTGGGTGTGAAAGAGCACGGACAGAAATTTATGCGACAAAGATTTGAAGCTTCTGCCCGGAGGCTTCTGCTAAATATTTTCCGTGTTGGACTCTTTGAAAATCCGTATTTGGATGTAAAGGAAAGTCGTGAGATCGTTGGAAACCCGGCCTATATGAAGGAGGGGTACGAAGCACAAGTGAAGTCTGTTGTTATGCTAAAAAATGTTGATCAGCAATTGCCGATTCTTAGCCGAAAGAAAGTGTACGTTCCAAAGATGTATATGCCAGCAATGAAAGACTGGTGGGGAAACTATACACAAGCACGATTGGAATATCCTGTCAATATGGATCTCCTGCGTAAGTATGCAGATGTAACGGATAAGCCCAATGAGGCGGATCTCGCACTCGTGTTTGTGCAGAGCCCGATCAGTGCAGAGGGTGGTTACAGCGAAAGGGATCGGAAGAATGGGGGAAATGGTTACGTTCCCATTTCCCTGCAATACGGCTCTTACACAGCCTTGAATGCCCGTGCAGAAAGTATTGCCGCAGGTGACCCTGTAATCGATCCTTCGATTAGGAATAGGTCCTATAAAGATAAAACGGTGACTGCCGCAAATGTGATGGATCTACAGACAATATTGGATACAAAGGCTATGATGAAGGATAAGCCTGTTCTGGTTGCTGTGACGGCAAATAAGCCGATGGTATTTGCTGAGTTTGAAAAGGAAGTCTCTGGTATTGTCCTAAATTTTGGTGTATCGACGCAGGCTGTACTGGATGTTATGTTTGGGAAATATGAACCTTCGGGTTTATTACCCGTTCAAATGCCTGCTGATATGGCTACAGTAGAGAAGCAAGCGGAAGATGTGCCCTTTGATATGGAGGTATATGTTGATCAAGCTGGACATGCTTACGATTTTGGCTATGGTTTGAACTGGTCGGGTGTAATTAAAGATGAGCGCGTACGTGAGTTTGTTAAGAAATAGGTGGAATTCTTTGGATTGTATCCAGCTAGTGATTCATATTCCATTTAAGCGACTTGCCAAGAAATTGTGATAAAACACAAGAGACAAAGCAAAGCGCGCTAAACAAAAAGCCCCTTTGTGTTAAACAAAGGGGCTTTTAAGTACGCCAATCAGGATTCGAACCTGAGACCGTCGGTTTAGAAAACCGATGCTCTATCCAGCTGAGCTATTGGCGCGTCGCTTTCGGTAATGCAAAAGTAGACATTTGTGTTATATTTCCAAAATATCGCCTACTTTTTTTTGTGGTTTTTCAATAACTGATTGCTTTTCAATAAGATTATTTTATTGATCTAGGTCAAACAAAATGAATAAAACTGCTGTTACCTTTGTGTTATTAAACAAATAGAAAAAACATAAAATTATGGCACAAGCAAAATGGGAACTAGACGCTGCACATAGCGAGATAGAATTCAAAGTAAAACACATGATGATTACAAATGTTAAAGGGAACTTTGACAGTTTTAAAATAGATGTTGACGCGGAAGGAGAAGATTTTAAAAATGCGCTTGCAAAAGTTGTTATTGACACTGCATCCATCAATACGCGTAATGAACAACGTGATGGCCACTTGAAAAGTGCAGATTTTTTCGATGTGGAGAAATATCCAGCGATTACATTTGAAGCTACAAGCCTGGAGAATAATGAAATTAAAGGAAATTTGACAATACGTGATGTCACTAGGCCGGTGTCTTTTGATTTAGAATTTGCGGGTATTCAAAAGGATCCGTGGGGAAATACTAAAGCTGGATTTATTGTTGAGGGTAAAATCAAACGTTCAGAATTCGGACTTAATTGGAACGCGGCTTTAGAAACAGGTGGAGTAATGGTTAGTGATGATGTAAAATTTAGCGCTGATATTCAGTTTATAAAGGCTCAATAAGTACAATATATAAAATAAAATTTGGTAGGAGAATGAAAATTCGTACTTTTGTCGCGGAGAGTTGGCAGAGTGGTCGAATGCGGCGGTCTTGAAAACCGTTAACTGTCACAGGTTCGGGGGTTCGAATCCCTCACTCTCCGCCAGGTGCAAATTTAAAGTTTTTAAAAAGCACTAAAAAATTGTTAAATCTCGCAGAATCAATGATTTGCGAGATTTTTTTTGTTTATGGGAATTGCTAAAATTTTCAAAAATACTCATAATATTTGTGGCACATTCGTGGCACATTGAATTTCTGCAAAAATGTGCACAAAATGCCACGTTGACAACTGAAAGAATCTTTGGTTCGATATTTATAACTCTTAAAAAGTTTAATTATGTTAGACAATGTTATGGGCTTTCTTTCTTTTTTTAGAACTCAAATGTGAAGGGCAAATCAATCCGCTTTATCTATGTTTGGATTACAGTAGATGGTATCCCTAAAGAAACATCCACAAAAAGGAAATGGGATATTAGCAGATCGAACCAAAAGGAAGAAAAAAATGCTTGGTCATTATTCTGTTCAACAAACTGAAGAATATGCGATTACTGAGCAAGCAGCAATAGGTAGAGAAATGAAAAATCTAGGAGCTAGGCTAAATAATACGAATAATATTCCTTAGATACTTTCAAATCTTCAAAAAAAAATAGACAAGCTGAAAGGTACCGAGAGTGCTACAAATGGAAATTACCCAAATAATTTAAAGCTATTAGATTTTCTATTAAATATTCTCCTAGAAGCGGGAGTGAAATTTTAATGAATAAATAGTCTTAATATAATTTCCCGCTATTAAGCCATATCAGAATAGCGGTCCTCTAATTGCTATTATGGTCAATTTAGTATAGTATAGCTAAGAACAGTACGTTTGTGCAAAAAATGATATTCCACACTAGGACAATCCAATTTATGAAGACACAGAGTGTGGCATTTTCAGCGAATCGTAATTCTCTGTTCACGAATTTTAAATTGAAGAACATAGATATTGTCGAATACTGTATTTTTATTTTGGAACTTAGAGATTAACCGACATAAAAAAATTAATTAACATAGCTGTCAATGAAATAAGACAAAGAAGTTATTACTATGCATAGTCCTTAATTCTAAATAAATGCTTATGAAATCAATTGGGAAATTTCTTCAATGGTTGTTGGCCGCGGCCTTTATCTTTGCCATCGTTTTCTGGCTCAACAGTTACCGTTATTTTATTTATGCGCTGGTATTCTCTTCCTTGCTTTATTTCCCTTTGCAAAAATTAATTCTTGGCAAATTAGGTAACGGGGATGGCCGGGAGGAAGTCCGATATGATGTGAATGGAAAACGCATGACAACGCAAGGCGGCAAGAGTATTGTGTTTGTTGTTCTATTGGCAGCTGTTTATGTTTTAACAATTTCCGTTTTTTCTGTAAGTCCATCTTTGGAACGTAAAGAGTTTGTGCTGACTCATTCGAACTGGGCTGCAACAGCACCCTCAATCATAAACTTTGAATCTAAAATACATAGAGGAAAGACAAAATACGCGTATGTAGATATCGAATACCGATATGCTGCCAATGGACAGCTGTACTCGCGGAAATTAGATAAGGCTGAAAAACAGTATGCATTTTTACCTATTATGAGCCAGCGAGGTTTTGAAGGAATGCGGGCTGAACTGTTGGATAGAGCAAACAGAAAAATAGCTGATAAGGAATACGTATTGTTTTACAATCCACAAAATCCTGAGCAGCAAATTTTTTTTCTGGCAGATGATTCTTTTTATTTGGAAGGATCTCGGCTATATGATATATTGTTTTTCTATTCATTATTGTTCTTGATCATTGTAATCATAGCGCTGCTCTTTAGAAAAGACTATAATAATAGGATGAAAAAATCTAATTCGGCCATTCATTATTTCCGTCGTACAGATTATTATGGAAATAGATAAAGTTTGCATTCCACAGGATTTATCTTAGAATATTTCTACTGGTATTTGTTTGGCGATTTCTGTTGAATTTAAGCAAAACTACTGTACTGAAAAGAATTTCGGGATTATTTACGGAAAGATATTAGGAAATTCGTTAAAAGATTAATTTAATGGCCGAATTACAAATCATCTAAACTCAAAGAGCAGTATAAGTTACGCGCGCTTGATAAATGCTTTTAATCGGACCATTATTTCTGCGTTAAAATAATAGTCACAGTATTTGTCGTGAATATCCTCTCGAACCATTTCCTTATCTGCAGGATAGACCTTATTCTTATCCACAACATATATCTCCGGTCCTTTAAATGCGTAAGCAAATCCATATACAGCGATTTTTCTGGTTATGGCATCAAATTCATAATCAGAAAACCAGTTCTCAGAAATGCTGGAAATTCCCCATTTCCCTATCTTCTGCACAGCAAAGCAGTCTTCATGCAGCCAGATAATGTCCTGATAGTTACCAAGTGGGATAAGCCAGCTTGGATGCGTTGCGTTTCCGTCAAAAACACCTCTAATATCTCCCTTTTGAGCGAGAATAAAATCAGTTGTTTTTTGATTTTTGTAAGCCAGCAGATCGGTAAGCGCGTCATACTCATAGGGTAGAATTATATTTTGCTGCTGCAGACCTATTACTCCATATTTTTTTTCTTTCCTTAAAACGAGGGCATTCGGAAAATTCGTCTGCCTGATAATCTTTTCGATACCTTTTTCAAGCATTGCACCGTCTCTGCCAAATAGCATGGTCTGGTCAGCGTGCGTATCGAGTTTAACCAAAAGATGACCATTTCCGAGATCTTCTATGGCAGAAGGTGGAAATTCACCTATAGACTTGAAGTACCGGTTAAAGATAATTTGATTTCCTTTTCCGGCAATAGCTGAACGATAATAGCCATTCTCTGCCTCAATGCACTGCTCAAAATTAAAATTCAGGACCGTTTTCCCCTCACTATCGATAACTCCCCATTTATTATGTTTCTGTACGGTAAAATTACCTTCATCGTCCAGCGCAGTTATTTCATCAAATACAAACGGAATGACGACAGTATTCTGTATATTAATCACCCCATATTTATCGTCCAGCTTAACAATAGCTTTTCCCCCTTCGAAATCATAGGCATCCTGGTACATTGGGCCAATATGAACTTTTCCAGACTTATGGAGGTATCCATATTTTTCATCTTTATAAATTACCGCTAGATCTTCTCCGGCAAAACCATACAACTCATCATAAATAGGTTCAACAATCACTTTCCCATCTTCATCTTTTAAACCCCAAAGTCCATCCTGTTCAAAATGTTCCACTTCACCATAAATCTGATGATATTCCTCCACTGCTAGCTCAAAGATGTGTTTTAAGCCGTAACTGTAATCAGGATAGTTCAACAAGGACCTAAAATCACTAAAACCAAGAACTGATTCCCTGTTAAATAAGGAAATCTCCAGGAGTGAAATATCATTGTTTTCCATAGCACTTGTAATTACGGCATTATTAGCTGCAATGTTTTTTAGAAGTTCGTTAGCCTGTTGCTGGTGTCCCCGGTCGCTCATGTTAAACACATCCCAGGCATCAACGTGAAAATACTCCTGTTCCAGTTTATCTAAAAATTCAAACAAGGATTGTTTGGCTAGCCGAAATTTTTCAATATCGTCTATCAGTCCATCCTGATGTCTTCCTAAGAATTCATAAAAAAGTTTGAGATTGTTTATCCCTTCCCGGGCATGATAGTATATTCCGTAATTTTCAGGGTCGGTATGCGTGTTGTAAATATTGCCAGACACAAAACCATTAGCAATCAATAGGGGTTGCAATAATAAGGGGACGTCATAGGCCCATTCTGTCACCATAACATTGGATTGCCTGACTTCTTCTGGGGTTTTGATAATGTAAATATAGATTCGGTGTGACATGCGTTCTTTTCAGGGATTTTATTGATTTGATATTTTTGTCACTTTTATTTTCGCTGCCAGCAGTTCCAGCACAGGCTGTTTGGCCACTAAATTAAAACTCCAGATATCGTCCGTAATGAATATATAGTTACCCTCAAAACTGTAAATATAGTCGCCTCCTTCAAATCCAATAAGCCAGTTTTCTTTTTTCAGATCCGGATATGACTGCAATACTTTCCAGCAATATTTCCTAACCTCCTGTTCATCCTCGAAGTTATCGAGCATTTGTAAAATGCTGCTTTCCTCATCCAGCCCGTACAAGGATAACATTTCATCGATCTCATTTTTCATAAAAAATCAACTTTGGTTTTGAATGGTATTTTTATAACATTCCATAGAAAATACAAATTAAACATCTTAGCTATTGACAGGCTCAGTCACAATTTAGGCTTCGCTCGGGTCAAGTCTCAAATATTATGCCCTTTTATTTCCGCTTAAGCTGTCCGGCAGCTGCGCATACAAACCATCTTAATTGATCTTGTTTGGTTTGAACTTTTTAATAGTCGGAGGGGTGCTTTTTAGCTTAGAACTATTGCTATCGGTCGTCTATGATTAAGTGATTATTCTTCTGCGTAGTTCTGGAATTCACATGATGTCGAATGAACGTCCGTTACTTAACAAAGTAGTCTATGCTTGCACCAATAATGAAGACGTTGGTGGAAAACGCCATGAGAAAGCTTTGCGATAATTTATTCACCTTTTTGCCTTCAAAAAACGGGCTTATTATTTGCTTGTTATAAACCATAATTTCTTATTGTGGAAAAAATTAAAAATAAAACTATGTGACAATATTCCGTGATCCTGGGGTTGGGATTAATATATGAGTCAGATGGCGAAGTGTTTGCAACCATATTCACCTTTAGGACAAAAGATAGCAAACTAATTACATTCGAATTGGTTGAAGGAAGTAACCCTCCGGCCTGGAAAATAGGAGAGACGGCCACTGTAATTTATAATCCTTCCGATCCTTCTAAGGTATCTCTATATAGTTATTTTCGTATGTTTATTTGGACTTTAGTGCTGCTTTCAATAGCACTTCCGTTAATAGTAATTGGTGGTGGGTACTTTATTGCTGCAAGATTTTTTGCACAAATGCAGACGTGTTGAACTGATATAAATATTGTTACTTTTTAGTTAACACAAAACGACTTCATTCAGTATCGTTTTTGGTCTCATTTGGCGGTCTGCAAGCATGCTTATAGTACCCTTAAAGCACATTTCGCTTTATGTATGAACAGTGCTATATCCGTGCTATATCTGTGCTTTATCTGTGCTTTATCTGTGCTTTATCTGTGCTTTATCCCTACTGGGACTATGGAGCTTCCGTCACATCCGTCCGGACGGGCACTAAAATTAAAGCAGCGGTTAATTTTGAGTTATAAAAAATCTTAATATTTAAATTAAGAGCATTGGACTCCATATGCCCTCAAATCAACGATATGTTCCCCTCATTTGGGTACAAATAGGTAAGATGAGCTCCTATGAGGATATGTGAGGCAGCACTTTATTTTTCGCCCCGCATCTTTGTTTCTTAATAAAGAGGTTGTTATAATGGATTAGCTTAAAGAAATATTAAAAGTTTCGGGAAAATCCTATTTTATGCTATTACACTGTATATAACTGTAACCAGTAAGAAGTAGATGGCAAAAGCGGCTAACGTAATACCGATTACCTTGAAGTATTTAACAACTGTGCTGTCGTCATTTCTAAATACTTGCATATTCAGCATCGCTGCAATAGCTCCGGCGCCACCACCCAAGGCTCCACCATATAAAAGTAAAAGTGGAAGAAGTGCTAAGACAAGCTGATACCAGGGAAGTTTTGCAACTATCCTGTGTTTTTCACCATTGATGATTAATATGGGGGCAAAGTCGGGAAGGGATGGCTTTGGATATGCCTTTACGATGGTTCCATTATCATCAGGTATTAAAAAAGGTTTTCCTTTTTCTCCGGATTGCTCAACAGGGGTATCGTCTTTAAACAATATTTGCTTACCCGTCCAGAATGTAATCTGCATGACAAAGCTTGAATTTGGAAAGTCTGGTAAATTAAAAAGGTACTTCATCTAAATATGGCGTTTTTTCTATTATATCTGTTGTAAAAGTGCAAAAAATATCGATTATTTTTATGGTGCCTCTCGTATTTATCTCGCATTCATTTGCTGTATGTCTATCTGTCTAAAATTTAGTATTTTGGATGATGGTTTTGTGTTGGTTTTTTACATTATATTTATGTTATGAGTCTGAATTTAAAACTATATTTGTGAGCATAAAACGATTATTAACTTTGCTTAAGCGGGCAATGAAAACGAACACAAATTATAAGATAATAGGTTGTTGTCTGACGATTATTCTATTGATAGGTTTTTCATTGTTGAGTAAAAGTCAGGCGTATGGGCAAAAACCGATCAAAAAAAGCGATGTTCCGACAACGCTTTCTGTAAACAGCATGCAGTCAGATCTGAATTTGCTCTGGTCGGTTATCAAGAGAATGCATCCTGGCTATGATTATTATACCTCAGCCGACAGCCTTCAAAAAGCTTATGACCGAGTGTCTTTGTCGATAGCCAAGCCGCTATATGAACCCGAGTTTATTTCACAGATCTATCCTTTCGTCTGTCAGTTAAGATGCGGACATACGCAATTAAAACATTCCGTAGGGTATCAACAACCGAAAGGCTTATATCCGGCACATTTACCTTTTAAAGTTCTTGTCAGCAAGGGACGCGTATTTGTAACTTTCCATCAAACAGACGTATTGACTACCGGCGATGAGATTATTGGAATAAACGGTGTTGCTGCAGAAAAAATTATTGCGCATGGATTTGATCTCTATGCTATGGACGGTTATAATGACACATTTAAAGAGTTATTTTTAAGTGATTATGACGGTTTTCAGGAGGTATGCAATGCATATTACCATTGGAAAGGAGCCTACAGAATACAGCTACAGACCCCGCAGGGGGTACGGAAAGATGTGGTTGTCGAAACGAAAGGCCAGGATTTCGATGAAGTAACTGCCCCTGGTTTTGATAATTATAAAAACTGGACCCTCGCGCAGCATACCGGAAATCTTGCGCTTCGATTTTCAGCTGATTCAGCTACGGCATTATTTGAAACAAAACCATTCTCCTATGGAGATACGGCTGTTTATGAAGAAGTGTTCAAGCAAATAAAAGGCCGTGGAATAAAAAAACTGGTTTTGGATATGCGACATAATACGGGTGGAGACATCCGTGTTGCGATCCGATTGTTGTCTTATTTGGCAGATTCCCCGTTTAGTATTATCAAAGATGTCAAATCGCGTCTGTCAAGTACCGCTATAAATACTGCCTCAACCTATTTTGACAGGGAACGGATGGATAACTTTTTGCTAGGCTATAAAATTACCGATAAAAAGGAGAGATGGTATCATGTGGAAACTACACCTGCCATGGGAAAAATATATGGACCTCTTCCATTAGCGCCGGACTATCATTTTGGCGGAGACTTATATGTTCTAATTGATGGTGCTACATTTTCATCGGGAGCGCTTTTTACTGCGGCTCTTAAATCACAGCGGAAAAATGTTACTTTTATTGGAAGAGAAACAGCAGGGAATGAAGAAGGCTGTAATGGGATGGTGATGCAGGCACTTACTCTACCATATACAAAGGTCGTCGTAGACTTTCCCCTGATGCGCGTTGAATCGGTTGCGCTAAATCCAATTCGCGGTCGTGGTATAGTACCAGATTATCTAGTAAACTATGATCCAATCGATATCGTGGCTAAAAGAGATCGCGATCTTGAAAAGGCCTTAGAGCTAATCCAGGGAAACTGATCTGTTTGATAGCTAAAGAATGTGGAGTTTTGGGGTGCTTATATACAAAGCTGAATGCTGATAATAGCCCTAGCTGGAACCGCGTACATAGACAATTGGAAGAATCTTTTCCCCCGAAGACACTTGAAACAAGAAATTAGACAAGTGAATCAATTAAAGACTGCGCACCTTAAAGGAGCTTTTTGTAACTTAGTTTGCTCTTCGTTTTTCACTGTGGAAATAGGGGAATAAAATTTTTACATACGTAAACAGCGCAAATAAAATATAAATTAACATGGATGAGCAATTCAAACAGCAGGTTTATGAGGTAGCTAAACTGATTCCGAAAGGAAGGGTGACGACCTATGGGGCGATTGCAAAGGCCTTGGGTTATCCGAATCATTCGCGGCATGTCGGAAAGGCAATGGGCGGATGTCCCAGCGATGTTCCCGCCCACCGTGTTATATCAAGCGGTGGTATACTTGCTGTGCCTGAGTTTCGGGAATTGCTTGAAGCCGAAGGACTTGTTGTGAATAATTTACGGATCAAGGATTTTAGAAAGTTGTTTTGGAATCCGATGGACGAATTAATCGATTAAATTAATAACATGAAATACTGTGCTTTTCTACGCGGCGTCAATGTGAAGGGGACCAATATGAAGATGGCCGATGTCTGTCAGGTTTTTAAAGATGCCGGTGTAACGGATGTCACTTCGGTACTGGCTTCTGGCAATATTGTTTTTTCGTCGGACAAAGCGGCAGACCCGCTCAAACGGCTATTGGAGGAATCTATGTCGGCATATTTTTCTTATGAAGCTTTTTTATTCATCCGTTTAGAAGAAGAGGTGGGATTGCTGCAGGCAAACATTCCTTTTGAAATGGATGCGGACTACCATATATATGCTTTTGTAGGGACAGAAGGTGTCGAAAAAATACTGATGGATGAATTCAACAACTCGACACGGGTGCCGGGGGAGAAGGCTGAGATTGTCAATACGGTCTTTTATTGGCGAGTGCCCAAGGGAAATACCTTAGATTCTAGTTTTGGAAAGGTATTAGGGAAAAAGAATCTTAAAGATAAGATGACAAGCCGGAATATCAACACCTTTGAAAAGATATTGAAAAAAATGGGTTAATCATGGAATGAGCCCAGATCGTGCCGGGCTCATTTATGTTTTTATGGAATTCAGCCAAGCGTGAAGCAGTTTCTCGGATGAAAACTTTTGCGGCATTGATCTAATCGATTTCTGCTGATTTGGCCCAGATATTAATATGGCCATCTTTTGCATAAAGATCAATTTCGTGAATTTCCTCCGGGCTGAATGACAGATTCTTTAGTGCTCCTACACAATCAATGACCTGTTGTGGTTTTGATGCGCCAATTAGCGCCGATGTAACCTGCTTCTTACGTAAAACCCAGGCAATGGCCATTTGCGCTAAAGACTGTCCTCTGCGCTGCGCAATCGCATGTAGAGCCTGGATATTCTTTTGATTTTCTTCGTTCAGGAATTTAGTCTGAAGTGATTTTGACTGTGAGGCACGGCTATCCTGAGGAATATGCTGTAAGTATTTGTCTGTAAGCATGCCCTGTGCTAACGGAGAGAATACAATAGAACCAATGCCTATCGCATCTAACGTGTCAAGTAACCCATCGGTTTCGACCCATCTGTTGAGCATGGAATAGCTGGGTTGATGAATAATAAAAGGTGTACCCAAGGATTTCAAGATCGCATAGGCTTCTTTTGTGCGTTGCGAGTTGTAAGATGAAATACCTACATAAAGAGCTTTTCCACTGCGGACTAGCTGATCTAGCGCTAACATGGTTTCCTCTAAGGGTGTATCGGGGTCAAAACGATGTGAATAGAAGATATCGACATAGTCGATGCCTAGGCGCTTTAGCGATTGTTCGCAGCTCGATATCAGATATTTGCGGCTACCCCATTCGCCATACGGCCCATTCCACATGTGGTAACCTGCTTTTGACGAAATAATCATCTCGTCGCGTAAGCCGTGAAATTGCTCTCTTAATATCTGTCCAAAGGCTTTTTCGGCACTCCCTGCAGGTGGCCCATAATTGTTTGCAAGGTCGAAATGGGTAATTCCGAGGTCAAATGCTGTTGTGCAGATATCAACTTTGGTTTGATGGGGCGTGTCGTCACCGAAATTATGCCACATTCCCAGGGAGATTGCGGGCAATAAAAGACCGGATTGACCACAGCGATTATAGATCATATCCTGGTATCGGTCTGGATTTGCTGTATACTGCATAGTCTTGAATAGTTTTAATCCAAACTAAGATAAATTTATGCTTATTTGCAAGTTTTAATTGTTTTCGGGTCAGCTATTTCTCTGTGGAGGTGCAATTTTTGGCCTTTTATGTCTCAATAAATACTGCTTTCGGAAGACAGAAAAAGAATAAGTTTTTACATATTGGTTTTAGTATATAATATTGTTATTGAGATTAAAGAGAAGATATAGCTTCAGAATCCAGTTGCCTGTACCAATGCCACTAATGGTACCGATAGAAAACTGGCTGAAGATCGCTTCGATAAACCGAAATTTAATGTATTTTTATGTGAATTCTAAAAACTGATTTATTGACACGATGAGGAAAATTCAGACCATCATATGCTTTGTTTTGATTGCCTTGGGCAATTGCTATGCACAATCAAAACACTTGCTTTTCAAGACTGCTTTTGGCGATTTTAAAGTTGTACTCTATGATTATACGCCACATCACCGCGATTTGATGCTGCGGTCAATTCAAGATCATGTTTATCAAGGAGCACTGTTTAATCGCATTATCGAAAATTTTGTTGTGCAGGGCGGAGAGCATGATATTGATATTGAAAAACGGGAGGCAGCAGATCCACTGCATCAAAAACCGCGATTGGCAGCAGAGTTCGACGACCGTGCTTTTCATAAAATGGGCGCATTGGGTGCGGGGCGGGATGGAAATCCTGAAAAGGCGTCTTTTCTCAACCAGATCTATTTTGTGGTCGGAAAGAAAATCACGACGCCAGAGCTTGATAGCCTGGAGTTAAAGAAAGGGATTAAATACACCGATGTCCAACGTAAAGAGTATCTCGCTCACGGTGGTCAGCCGAGACTTGATCATGATTTTACCGTTTTTGGTGAAATTTATGAAGGCTTTGAAGTGATCCTGAAAATAAGTCAAGTAAAAACGGATAAGCAGGATTACCCGCTGGCTAAAGTGCCTTTTGAAATTGTTGAAATAAATGAATAGCCTTGAAAATCGGAGCTATGTATTGATAAAAAAAGGGCTATTAAGCCCTTTTTTTATTTGCGATGTTGATCAAATTCTTCTTTAAGCTTCTCATAACGCTCTTTCCACTCGTCTGGCAGTTTGCTCGGTATGTCTTTGAGACTTTTCAGCTGAAATGCGAATACACAAGCCGCAAATCCTACTGTACTAATGGCCATACCGGTCCATATAACTAAGGAGAAACCGGCGAAAAGCGGATTCCAAAGTAAGATAAAGCTGAAAATAATGCCTAAAATGGCGAACAACAAATTCCATCCCCAAGATTTACTTCCATAATTTTTGAGGTCAAAGGAAAATGATAACAACTGAAAGGATTTAAAGAGGGCGTAGAAACCTACAATAAATGCCAACGTGCTAGCAGAAAGCAAAGGGTTGGCCATCAGTAATATGCCGAATAAGGTGTAGAGGATACCACCGGTGAGATACCAGCCCCAGCCGTCTACCTCATCTTTGTTTTGTACCGCAAAGATGATCTCCAGAATACCGGAAATAATAAACGACCAAGAGAACAGAATTGCTAATGTGAGAAACGCGGCGACAGGGGTTGAAATGGTATAGAAGCCTAAGAGGATCAATAGAATACCGATAATCAGTGGAATATACCAGTGTTTAATTGATGTTCGGATTGTTTTGAAAAATGAATTTGCCATAATAGTGAGTTAAAATATTGCAGTGTTGCGTAGTAAAAAAGCCCCATTAATTACTTAATGAGGCCTTACATATATAAAACTGATTAAATTAGGCAAAAGGAAATGTGCTAAATCTTTCCAATCTCTTTTAAAAGTTTGTAATATGCATAGACAATATTGATTTCAGCATTTGTGTATTTCAGTTCCGCTTCAAGCTTTGAATTTGAAGCATCCATGATGTCGACGATTAACGCCAATTGGTTCAAATACTTTTTCTCAATAATACGATAGTTCTCATCCGCAAGTGCTTTGTTGTACTCCAGTGTCTTGCGTTGCGAGTAGGCCTCATTGTATTTAATGTATGCAGTATTAACAGCAACACTGGTTTTTTGTTTCAGAGCACTTTCATATTTCTCGTTTTTTTCAATTTGCAGATCATTTAGCTTAAGCTTTTTTCCAGTTGTGTATAATGAAGAAATATTATAGCTAAGGGAAATACCGGTATTCCAAGTATTCATGTATTTATCGATAACGGGCATCACATTGGTGATTGGTTTGACAAGGCTGTTTCCTGCGAATATGCTAAGAGCAGGCGATTTCTCTGATTTTGTAATATCCTTTTCGGTATGCAGTAGTTCAGTCTCTTTGGCAGCAAGCTGAAGACTCGGACTGGATATATAGGCGTCTTGTTTCAAGGAAATTAGATCCTGTATATGGAAGTTGTTTTGTAATACGCTATCATCGGGTTCGATCAGCGTACCTTCTTGTAAGCCCAATGCGACAATAAGCTCATCATTTAGGATTTTCATATTGTTTTGAATGACCTCCTTTGCTAACTCCAATTCGGATATTTGCAATTGGTTGCGGATAACATCATTTTTTGTGATCATTCCTTGTTTATATAATTTGTCCGTCAAGTCTAGTCTTTTGTGTGCCAGATCGATATTTTGATTATAGACTGCTTCCTGATTCTTAAGCTTGAAGAGATCAAGATAATAACCCAAGACCAAAATTTTGATGTTTTGCTCTTCATTTTTATGATCTAATTCAGCCAATTCTTCTCCCAACGATGAGGCTTTGATACTGTTTTTTACAATACCACCTTTCCAGATGAGTTCTTTGGCCTCCAATGCATAGTTGTTGCCGAAATGGGGTAAAGGGACTTTCTCCGAGCCCGATAAATCTTTGTCAATTAATGCCGCGTCACCGAGGTAAAATGCGGATGCTGAAGCACTGATCTCAGGGAGTCTTCTTAATTTTGCAACTTCGGTCTTTTGTTTGGCTATACTTACTGCAGATTCTGAAACAATAAGATTCGGATGATTATGTAGAGCAAGTTCAAACAGTTTTTCGATATTTATTTTTCGGGTGCTGATGCTGTCTTGACCGTATGTTTGATTGCAAAAAAATGTAAAGAAGCATAACGTCAAGGAAAGCCCTATTTTATTGGCTCTTGACTTCATATTCATGATATTCAACTTTGTTTATATATGTGCTACAAAGTTAATGTATCCTCATACAGCACGAAATGTTTGATTCCTGTTTTATGATGTTCAATTGGTAACAAGAGTTGTCTGCTGTTCGCGAAATAGCTTGGGTGTTATGCCAACATGTTTTTTGAAAAATTTGCTAAAAGCATACTGATCCGAAAAGTTAAACTCTTGTGATATTTGGTTGATTGTCTTGGTAGAAATGGTCAGTTGGGCTCTGGCTTCAGTTATCAACCAGTTGCTGATAATTTCTGAGGGAGATTCTTTCGTGATTTCTTTCACGCTGATCGATAGATATTTAATGGAAATATGGAGTAGGTCAGCATAGAATGCGAGGTCTCGCTGTTTTTTGTAATGATCGGCAATAAGCTGTAAAAAATGTACGGTAATTTCTTCCTTTCTCTTATTGCGGATCTGGTTGGAACTCTCACCGGCTGCATAGATCACATCGGCCAAAAGATAGATAATGGCCATAAAAATATTGATGTCGGCTTTTTGAAGAAAATCTTTTTTTTTATCTGTGGGCCTTTTACGGTTACGGTGTAAGGTTGATAATAATGTCCAAATCGTTTCAAAGTCATTTGCTGTAGGAGTAAAGGGGGAGGAGCTGTTGGCATTGATGAGTCGATAAGCATCGTATCTGCTGATTGATAGCCTTATTCTGTTGGAAAAATTCCGGTCATAATTTAAGATTTTGAAAATAGCATCGGCACTGATTTCCATAAAGCTGTAGTACTTATTATAGCCGATAAAGAAAATACAACCGGCTTTGAGTTCGACCGGAGAACCATTACAATTTATCGTTACTACGCCTTTATATAATAGGATACAGGTCGTGCTTAATGGATGGTAGCTATATTCTTCTCCTCGTTGGGGAAGTTCTGATTGGTCTATAAGCTGTATTTCATTCATTTCTTCTCTTTAAGATAAAAACAATATAGCGGAATTTAAAATGAGTATATCTTGGAACTCCTGAGCGGCAAAAAATCTTTTGGCGAAAAGTGAGTGCCATAAGACCTGAATTGTATAATTCGCCTAGGAAACAAAAAGCCAGAAAAAGAAAGTACTGGAGTTAAATTTATATATAATCCAGTACTTTGGCATCATCTTTCTAGAAAGCGACTTTTTTAGGGTCAGATCCAGAGAAACCTAGTTCAGGAAACTCACGGATCGTTTTGATATCGTCTGCTGTCAGATCAAAATCGTCGATAGCTAAATTTCTTTTTATATTCTCGGGATTAGTTGATTTTGGCAGCGGCAAGATACCCTGAGATAAAGCAAACTTGATACAGAGCTGTCCAACACTGGTATTCTTTTCCTTAGCCAGTGCAACCAGTGTTTCATTTTGCAATATTCTTCCGGAGCCTAAGGGAGACCATGCCTGGACTAGAATATGATTGGATTGGCAGAGATTTACGGTATCCTCTTGAAGATAACCTGGGTGAAATTCAATTTGGTTGACGGCAGGTGTCACAGATGCAGTTTCGAGCAACTTGGTGAGATATGCTTCAGGAAAGTTGCTGACACCGATAGCTCTTACTTTTCCCTGTTGATAGAGGTGTTCAAAGGCTTTCCAAGTGTCTGCATTGATTTGGGCCCAATTTTCAAATTGTGTTTCGTTTGCCGGCCAGTGAATCAAATAAAGATCCAGATAGTCTAATTGCAGATCGGTAAGTGATTTCTCAAACGCCGCGATTGTCTTTTCATATCCACGTTCCGTATTCCATAGCTTTGTTGTAATAAATAGTGAATTTCGATCTAATCCACTGTCCTTTATTGCCTTGCCCACACTTTTTTCATTGCCGTAGATTGCCGCTGTGTCAATATGTGTATATCCCGCATCAAGTGCTTCCTTGACTGCCTGATAAGCTTCTTGTCCATCAGAAATCTGCCAAGTGCCAAACCCAATTGCTGGAATTTCAATTCCATTGTTCAATTTGAATGATTTCATTGTCAATACTATTTTTTTGTTTAAGCTAAAATAGTATTTAGACAGTAGTATCCGGTCACTGAAATGTCAAGAGGAATAGGTTTACGTGTTAGGTTGTCATACTTATTCTCTATTGCCAAAATATATTTATTTTCACAATTTTATTGTCAAAAGGAAGGTAATTTCTCGTGAATTATGGCATTAATTCTTATCTTTAGGCGAATTTTTGAGAAATTCAGATTTCTCAATCATTTCACATAGCATTAAAAATTAAACATATTTCTAATAGATTACTATGTCAAACAAATCAAAAATTGTTTGGACAAAAACAGATGAAGCACCTTTATTGGCGACTTATTCGTTTTTGCCTATCGTTCAAGCGATTACAGCTACAGCTGATATCGATGTTGAATTGAGAGATATCTCTTTAGCGGGCCGTATCCTTGCTAGCTTTCCAGAGTTTTTAAAAGAAGATCAAAAAATTGCTGATGCATTGGCTGATTTGGGGCAGTTGGCGACAACTCCTGAAGCGAACATCATTAAATTACCTAATATCTCAGCGTCAAACCCGCAGTTGAAAGGTGCTATCGCTGAATTGCAAAAAGCTGGTTACGCTATTCCTAATTATCCTGATGAAGCGAGCACGGAAGAAGAAAAATCAATCAAAGCGAAATATGCAAAGGTACTCGGTTCAGCAGTAAATCCAGTGCTTCGTGAAGGAAACTCTGACCGTCGTGCACCTAAAGCCGTTAAGAATTATGCTAAAGCAAATCCACATAAAATGGGCGCTTGGGCCAAAGATTCCAAAACAAAAGTAGCTTCGATGACCTCCGGTGATTTTTATGGCTCTGAGCAATCTGTAACTGTTGAGAAGGCTGGTCAATTTAAAATCGAATTTGTAGATGCAAACGGTACGGTGACAGAATTGAAAGGGCTTTCTCCATTAAAAGCTGGTGAAGTAATTGATTCTTCGACATTGAGCTTAACAGCGTTGAAAGCTTTTGTTGTGGATGCAATTGCAGAAGCTAAAGCAGCTGGCGTTTTATTGTCGGCACATTTAAAGGCAACAATGATGAAGGTTTCAGACCCGATTATATTTGGTGCTGTTGTTGAAACTTACTTTGCCGATGTTTTTGCACAATATGGTGATTTGTTCAAGGAGCTAGGTATCAATAAAAATAACGGTTTAGGTGAGGTGTATGCTAAAATATCGGGTCACGCAAAAGAAGGAGAAGTAAAAGCTGCTATTGATGCTGCTATTGCAAACGGTCCTGCTTTGGCTATGGTAAACTCAGATAAAGGTATTACAAACTTCCACGTTCCTTCGGATGTGATTATCGATGCTTCTATGCCAGCAATGATTCGTATTGGTGGTAAGATGTGGAATAAAGAAGGTCAAGAAGAAGATACTATCGCGATGGTTCCTGACCGTTGTTATGCGGGTGTTTACGAAGCAACCATTGAAGACTGTAAGGAGCATGGTGCATTGGATCCTAAAACAATGGGTTCTGTTCCGAACGTAGGTTTGATGGCTCAGAAGGCAGAAGAGTACGGATCTCATGATAAAACTTTCCAAGCGACAGGAAATGGACTTATCCGTGTCGTTGACGCTGAAGGAAACGTTTTCATGGAGCAAAAGGTAGAAGAAGGTGATATTTTCCGTATGTGTCAAACGAAAGATGCACCGATCCAGGATTGGGTGAAATTGGCGGTAAACCGCGCTCGTCTATCCGAAACGCCTGCAATATTCTGGTTAGATAAAAACCGTGCACATGATAGAGAGATCATCAAGAAAGTAGAGAAATATTTGCCAGACTTTGATACTGCAGGTTTGGATATCCGCATTTTATCTCCAATTGAAGCAACCAAATTCTCTTTGGAGCGTATTCGTAAGGGAGAAGATACCATTTCAGTGACAGGTAATGTACTTCGTGATTATTTGACGGATTTATTCCCGATTTTAGAAGTAGGTACTTCGGCTAAAATGCTTTCTATTGTTCCATTGATGAATGGCGGTGGTTTGTTTGAAACAGGTGCTGGTGGTTCGGCTCCTAAACACGTCGAGCAATTCCTTCAGGAGGGTTACCTACGTTGGGATTCTTTGGGTGAGTTTTTGGCGCTTGGTGCTTCATTGGAGCACTTGTCGCAAACACAAAATAATCCAAAAGCCTTAATACTAGCAGAAACTTTGGATGAAGCTACTGAGAAATTTTTGGCAAATGACAAATCTCCAGCGCGTAGAGTGGGTCAGATCGATAACCGTGGATCACACTTCTATTTGACGCTGTATTGGGCTCAGGCACTGGCAGCACAAACTAAAGATGCGGAGCTTGCTAATAAATTTGAAGCTGTTGCAAAAACTCTAGCAGAGAACGAAACTAAAATAAATGAAGAGTTGATCGCGGCACAAGGTCATGCACAAAATATCGGGGGTTATTATTTTCCGAACGATGAATTGGCTGCTAAGGCAATGCGCCCATCTGAAACATTGAATAATGCAATCGCTAGTATCTAAGCGATAATTGCTACTCTAAAAGAAAAAACCCCGGTCAATTGACCGGGGTTTTTTCTTTTAGAATCCATAGCGGTAAAATACAAAAGTTATTTTAAAGGATATTTTACGCCTGTAAAGGTCATCTTGACCGGGACGATATGGCCGTTTTTGTCAAATTTCATTTCTTCGATACAGGTTACTCGTTCATTGGCACCCTCTTTACCGAGCGGCCTGCGATGGTAGACGATAAAATATTTGTCCTTGTTGGGTATCTTGATCACGGAGTGATGGCCAGCACCTACAGCTACTTTAGGGTCACGTTCAAGAATCGTCCCAATCCTTTCGAATGGTCCAAATGGCGAATCTGCGATGGCATAAGCCACTTTATAGTCCGGTCCCGTCCAGCCTCCCTCTGACCACATGAAGTAGTATTTGCCATCTTTTATAAACATGAAGGGACCCTCAACGTAGTCTTTTGGTGTAATTTCTTTGTAATAGCTGCCGTCATCAAAAGGAAGCAATCCTGTAAAGTCTGGCTTCAGTTTGACCATGTTACAATGTTTCCAGCCTCCATAGTACATGTAAAAGGTGCCATCTTTGTCCTTGAAGACAAACTGGTCTATAGGCTGTGCTCCGTTGATAATATCGTTGATTAATGGTTTGCCTAACAAATCGGTGTAGGGACCTTCGGGTTTGTCTGCCACTGCGACACCTATACCGCCTATTTCTCCCTGATGGACGTCATTTGCTCCAAAAAATAGATAATATTTTCCATTATTCTCTAGTACTGCAGGTGCCCACATGGCCTTTTTTGCCCATTTAACGTTGCTGTTTTCCAAAATACGATCGTGTTTTGTCCAGGTCGCAAGGTCGGATGATGAAAAGGCATCAAAGAAAACCTGCTCTTCATAAGGCGCCGAATAGGTAGGGAAAATCCAATATTTATTGCCATAGATAATGCCCTCAGGATCGGCATAGTTGCCTGTTATGACAGGGTTTTTCTGAGCAAATAGTGTCGATGTTAATAATAAGGCTGTTGATGTAAAAAATGTTTTAATCATTATGTCAGTTTAAATTGGTAAGATACAGGATTCATTTTGCTTAGAACGAGTCAAAATGAATCATTTTTATGCCTGTTTGTCTCAATAGTTTTTAAAATGTTAAAATTTTGTTAAAACAGTATTTTGCTTTCGATTGTCTCCGATTTATTTCACATATTTGTTTATGTCATTTCCAAATGGCATAAATACTTTTCATAAAATAGGTTAATAATATGGCTAAGATACCCGAAGTCCCCCAGGCTTCGGGTGTTTTTTTATTCTCGCTCCAGTCCAAAGATCATGATTAATTTTCCGTCTATATAGAGGTTTAAGGTTTGCTCGGCGATATCAAATTGAATCTGTTTTTGTTCAAAAGTTTGAAAAAAATCATTTTCGATATTTGCGCTATTACATGCACGCATGGTGCTCGCTAGGTGGGGGAAGCTAATTTGATTGCCTGTAATGCTGAAATTTCCCCAAAAATTATTACATCCTGTCGTACCGGCGATTGTACCATTTTTTGCATCAAAACCAATGCTTGCTTTGCTGTCGGTAACATCTTTACCATTCAATTGAAGTAAATTCCATTTAAAGCGGGCGAGGAATGCGGCGACGCTGGGTAGTTCGTTTGTTCTTTCTTTTGAAATAATTTCGACCAAGCTGTAGTCGAGAGTGTCTATATCTTTTTGTTTCGTTTGTTTAACCCGGATACGGTATCGATAACCTTCTTGATAATCGAAGCCACGGATGGACGTATTGAGGTATTCCCATTTATTCTTTTTATCGGTTCTTATCTGTAAGCATTTTAGCTTTCCAAGGCTTTGTGCATTGACATAACTGTCGCCAATCTCCCATGTAGCAACTTCAGTCTTTTCAGACAATGATTTTGCGAACGTTTTAGCTAAGGTATAGGTCGAATGCTGGTCCAACTTCTGTTTAACAAGCTGGATATCGTATTCATATTTAGGATCATAATCGAATTTTAGAATGTTGGCATAGAATTTTTCCCAATTGTTGCTGTTGTAGTACTTGACAAGATAAGGAGGCGTACTTTGAAGCCCCGATTTTACTTTTATGCGAAATGAGGAGTTCTGGGCCAGTAAACTATATGAAGGTAGCAAGAGTGTGAAAAGGAGTAGAACTGAACTGAATTTTGAGGACTTCTTCATAACTAGAATGTAAATATCAATAAAAACGTATCTTTAAACATGAATATTGCACGGATAAAACTGTGCCTGCTGACGGCATTTTTTCTGCTAAGTCGGCAGGTGTATAGCCAAAATAGTAAGGATTATTTTAAAACGCAAATCGCACTAGGTGAACTGACAGATCCACAGCTGAAGGAGGTCTCCGGTATCACAGAGTCCTATATAAAAGGTTATTTTTGGGTGCATAATGATAGTGGCGATGGTCCAAATGTTTATTTAATTGATCGTCAGGCTAAATTACAGAAAAAAGTTACACTTGAAGGGGTGTCTGTGGTAGATTGTGAGGATATCGATCGGGTAAAAATTGGTGATAAGTATTTTCTTGTACTGGCCGATATCGGAAACAATACAGGTAAAAGGACTTGGACATGCTTGTACATATTTCCCGAACCGCTTGTCGAAAATCCTGATCTTGTCCCCAAGGAATCTATTAAAGTCATTTTTCTGAAATTTCCTGGTCAGAAACGTTTAGACGCCGAATCTATTATGATCGATCCAGTTGACAATTTACTATATGTGATATCCAAGCGGGAATTTCGCTCTACAGTATATAGTGCTGATATATTCGGAAACAATAGACAGCAATATTTTACTTTAAATAAAGTGGTTGAACTTCCCTTTACTTTTGCTACAGCTGCGGCTATAGATCCAACGGGTAAGCAGCTGCTTGTGAAAAATATTACATCGATTTTCTACTGGCAAAGAAGTGGGCCTGAGTCCTGGAAACAGGTATTGCAGCAGAAACCATCCATTGTTCCTTATCAAGTGGAACCTCAGGGGGAAGCAATAGCTTTCGATACGGATGGCAATGGATTTTATACAATTAGCGAGCGTCCTTTTGGTTTAAAATCCTATCTTTATTTTTTTGAAAAAACTCGATAATTTATGATAACGACCAAACCTTTTTTGTATCACACAAGACAGACGGCTGATGTGCCAAAAGCTATCAAGGTTTCATTATTTCGTATGGACGGCATATGCCGCCTGCTTATGGCCTTAGTTATATTTTTATGTTCTATTGCGCAAGTATATGCCGCTAAAGTAGATACCTTGTCTATCCAGAGCCATGCCATGGGGAAAGCGATTAAGACAGTGGTCATACTACCGCAAAAATATTCAAAAGGAGAGACTTATCCGGTTCTTTACTTGTTGCATGGCTACTCAGGAAATTATAGCAATTGGGTTAAAAATTCAAGTGTGAGTGCACTGGCCGACCAATATGGTTATATGGTGGTCTGTCCAGACGGTGGTTTTGGAAGTTGGTATTGGGATATCGCGAACGATAAAAATTATCAATATGAGACGTTTGTGTCGAAGGAATTGATTGATTATGTAGACAAGCATTATTCAACTATCAAGGATCGTAAAGGTCGCGCAATTACCGGATTGAGTATGGGCGGACATGGAGCCTTGTCTCTGGCGATTAAACATCAGGATATTTATGGTGCCGCTGGGAGTACGGCGGGAGGGGTAGATTTTAGGCCTTTTCCTTTGAATTGGGAAATCAAGGATCGCATCGGAACTTATGCGGATGTGCCACAAGAATGGGACAATCGCGTCGTTATTAATATGGTACCTAAGCTGGTCAATAACGGATTGCGTCTCATTATAGACTGTGGTAAGGAAGATTTCTTTTATTCGGTAAATGTTGCCTTGCACGATAAATTAATGTATCATAATATAAATCATACTTTTGTTACAAGTGAAGGGGGGCATAATTGGGAATATTGGTCAAGGTCAATTATCTATCAGATGGCTTTTTTTAAGGGATATTTCGATCAGCCCGAAAAAGGTGAAAAGAAAAAATAGATAAATATTTGGCATAAATGAATAAATTGCTATTTTTGTTAAACAGAGATCTTAACTAACAAATTATAAACTTATTATTAAGCCTTACAAATTGTAAGGCTTTTTTATTATTTTCAGCAAAATTTTGATTTCAATCCATTATGTTTAAACCTATAAAGGTTATTTTTTGTTTTTCTTCCATTTTGTTTTGTACAGAGCAGGCGTACAGTCAGCAAACTAAGTCTATTTCGGGATTTGTCAGAGACAGTATCAGTGGTGAAAATATTATTGGTGCCGTAATACGAAATGATTCCGAAAAGAAATCTACAGCTTCGAATAAATACGGTTTTTTTAGTTTGTCTTTTCATGCAGGAAACAAAGATTTGGAAGTGTCATCCGTTGGTTATAAGACAAAGGCGTTTTCTGTTCGGTTTGATAAAGATTCGACGTATATTATACAGCTGGTGCCCGAAGAAAATCAATTGGCAGAGGTGACTGTGACAGGAAATAGAAGGAAGTCGATAAAGGATCTGACGCCTGGTCTCACGCAGTTTAGCCCAAAGGAAATTGAAAAAGTACCTGTATTATTTGGAGAAAAGGATATTCTCAAGACTATTCAAATGTTTCCAGGGGTAACGAGTGGTGGGGAAGGGAGCAGTAATTTTTATGTACGTGGCGGCGGTGGCGATCAAAATCTGATTTTGTTGGATGAAGCCCCAGTGTATAATAGCTCACACTTGTTTGGTTTTTTCTCTACGTTTAACTCTGATGCTATTAAAGACGTTAATTTTTATAAAGGAGGTGTGCCTGCTCAGTATGGCGGCAAAATATCGTCAGTGATGGAAATAACAACCTTGGACGGGAATAACCAGCATTTTAATGTCGAAGGGGGCTTGGGGCTCATTGCCTCGAGATTAAAATTGGAGGGGCCAATCCAAAAAGGCAAAAGCTCATTTATGATCTCGGGCAGAAGGACATATGCTGATCTTTTCCTGAAACTTTCAAATGATGAAAATATAAAGAAAAGTGCCCTGTTTTTTTATGACCTCAATGCAAAATTCAATTACCGCATTAACGATAAAAATACACTTTACTTATCGGGATATTTTGGTAAGGATGCGATGGCTTATCATGATCTATTTGATTTCAATTGGGGCAATGCCACTGGAACCATGCGCTGGAATCATGTCTGGAGCAATAGGCTGTTTAGCAATACAACGCTTATTTTTAGTAAATTCAACTATCAGGTTAAGATTGAAGACGATAATAATTTCAAAATCCGTTCGGACATCTATAATTACAATTTTAAGCAGGATTTCCAATACAGTCTTTCGGACCGTCATAATCTAAAATTTGGACTGCAAGCAGCGCTGCAGGAAATAAGGCCTGCGAGTATAGAGGCTGGAGAAGATTCAAAGGTCAATTCATTGCAGATTCAACATCGCAAAGGAGCGGATATTGCCGCTTATCTAACAGATGATTGGTCTGTCACAGATCGTTTGAAAGTCAACTATGGATTAAGAGCATCAGCCTATGCCACATTGGGCCCAGGAACTTTTTATACATTCGATAGTGCCGGAGAGGCGGTAGACTCTACCTATGTGGGCAATGGCGAGATGGGGAAAAAGTACTTCTATCTGGAACCGCGGGTTTCTTTAAATTACGGCATCAATGATCTGACGACGATTAAGGTATCTTACAATACTAATGTTCAGTATCTGCATCAATTGAGTAATACCACGAGCAGTCTTCCTACCGATCAATATGTATTGAGCAATAACACGATAAAACCGCAGTTGTCAAATCAGTATTCCCTTGGTTACTTTAGAAATTTTGCATCCAACAGATACGAGTTTTCCGTCGAAGGCTATTATAGAGATCTCAAGAACCAGATAGATTACCGAAATGGTGCTGACTTGCAGGCAAATGAACTGCTGGAAGGTGAGTTGCTCTTTGGAAAAGGCCGGGCGTATGGAATCGAATGGTTTCTAAAAAAGAGGTTGGGGCGATTCAGTGGATGGCTCAGCTACACTTTATCGAAAAGTGAACGGCAATTTGAGCAGATCAATAATGGGGAATGGTTCAATGCTAGACAAGATAAAACACATAATATAGCCATCGTCGCACAGTATCAATTAAATCCGAAGTGGAATTTAAGCGCCAATTTTGTCTACTATACAGGCGATGCTGTGACGATGCCTGCCGGTAAATATTTTGTTGACGATCGTACGATCTTCTATTATGATAAAAGAAATGGGCAGCGGATGCCTGCTTATCACCGCTTGGATTTGGCAGCAACTTATGATATTAAGCGGACGAAAAATAGCTATTCGAGCTTGTCCTTTGGGCTCTACAATGCCTATAATCGAAAAAATGCCTATCTGATTGACTTTAGAGAGAAGGAGGGACAATCCAATGTCACTGAGATTTATCGGATAGCATTATTTGGGACGATACCATCGATTACTTGGAATTTTAAATTTTAGCAAAGAATGAAGAAGATATTAGGTGTTTTAGCTGTTGCATTATTCACTTTAACGGGGTGTGAGGATAAAATAGAATTGGACCTGCCAGAGAATACGGGGCAGTTAGTTATTACAGCTGATTTGATGGTTTCGGATCAACAGCATGAAATTAGTATTCAAAAGGTTGTAAGCATCAAAGACTCCCTGTTTTCTCCGATAACAGATGCAGAGGTGACCGTTAAGAATATGCAGAATAATCGTACTTATACATTTCTCGCGGGAGCAGATGGTGTCTATACGAATAAGACATTACGTCTACAGGAGAAAGCCACTTATCAGCTGCAGGTAAAGACGGCTGATGGGAGGGAGATCCAAGGGACATCAAAGGTTCCTAGTTATGTGGATGTGGATTCGATAGGGCTTTCGGAGCGTGTTATATTTACGGATACAATTTATTACCCAACACTTGTATTCATTGATCCACCGGAAAAAGGTAATTATTATAGATATAAGATGTCTGTTAATGGAGGTAAATTGCGCTTTATTGACGTATTTGATGATAAATACAATAATGGTTTGGAGGTTCAGCATGATATTATAGATCGGGATAGAGATCTAAAGATAGGGGATAAAGTGCGTATCCTGCGCCAATGCATTGACGTTGGAGCCTATAAATACTGGAATAGTTTTCAGATGATTAATCCCGGAGCAGCATCACCTTCTAATCCGATTTCAAACCTTTCTGGCAATGCGCTGGGTTTTTTTAGCGTAAGTGTGGGCAAATATTACGAATCTGAAGTTGTATTGGCTAAAAACAGACCTTAAACCTAATTTATCACTGAAAGCTGATAGTGGTTTTTTAGCAGAAATTCTATTGTTTTAGGTAAAGCATATTTGACCCTGGGAATGGCTTTGATGTTGTCGTGAAAGATAATAACGGAGCCATTTTTAATATGTGGCAAAACATTTTTCAAGCATTTTTCTGGACTTAAATTCTGGTCAAAATCACCTGACATAATATCCCACATCACCACGCGATATTTTTTATAGAGCTGCCGGAGCTGGGATTTCGTAGCTTTCGCATAAGGAGGACGAAAGAGGTCGGTCTGCGTCAATTCCTGGCATTGTGCAACATTTTTTAAATATCGTTCATCATCTGTATCCCAGCCTTTGAGGTGATTGTAAGTATGGTTACCGACTTGATGTCCCTCTTCTAAAATTCGTTGAAACAAATGTGGATTTTTTTTAATATTTTCACCAACACAAAAAAATGTTGCCTTCACCTGATATTTTTTTAGGATATCGAGTATAAAAGGTGTAATTTCAGGAATTGGACCATCGTCAAAAGTAAGATAGACTTTTTTTTCAGTACGAGGCATATTCCATATTGATTTGGGATATAGCCATCTAAGAAAGAATGGAGATTTGACAAAATACATAACCGATAAATGAAGTTCAAATCTAAAAAAAAATGTATGGTTCTACATATGGACATGAAAAGATTTTATTATTCTGCAGTAATATTTACTGGGTTATTTCTCGGGACGAATGTCTTGGTTCAAGGCCAGCAAGTCGTTGGGGTAGCTGAAGCTATACAAATGACATTGGAACGTAACGTACAAATTAAGCAAGCAGCATTGAATAAAGAACTTGCAGAGCAGGATTTATTTCAATCGAAAAGCAATTTATTGCCAAACTTGAGTGCTTCTGTTGATCAAAGTTTTCGTTATGGCTTTGGCTTTGATTTGACCTCTGGACGAATTGTAAATAACACGTGGACTAAAGGGACTAGTGGATCTGTTGGATCAAGCGTGAACATATTTCAAGGTTTTCAACAGGTCAATCAGATAAAAGCGAATAAATTGCAATTGGAATCTACCGCGACACAGGTGGATAAGATAAAGAACGACTTGATTCTAAATGTCTTGGTGAATTATTTGGAAGCGATTACCAATCATGAAATGATGATTGCCAGTGAGGATCAGATCGCTTTATCAAAACAACAATACTCATTAGATTCCATTCAGTTTGCTGTAGGAAATAAAACAATAGCTGATCTTGCGAAATCAAAAAATCAGGTCGCTACGAATGAATTGAACAAAGTGAATTTGAAGAATTCATATGAAATGTCTTTGTTGACCTTAAAGCAATTGATGGAAATGCCACCTGAAACCGCAATTTCTTTAGAACGTCCGAATTTAGAATCGGTATTGGTTCATGCTGAGGATAAAAATGCAGTCGATATATACCAGAAGGCTTTAACATTGCAACCTGATATCCGCAAATCTGGGTTGGATAAAGAAGTCGCATTGAAGCAAATCGATATCGCTAAGGGCGGGTATTATCCTACACTCAATTTGAATGTAAGTTATGGTACAAATTATTCTTCTGCAACAACTAGGCAGACGGATCCATTGGATCCCGCAACGTTATTTAGGGTGCCTTTTGGTCAACAACTATCGGATAATAAATCTTTTTTTACCGGTTTGTCCCTAGCTATTCCAATTTTTTCTAGAAATCAGAATAAAGTGAATGTTGCTAAAGCAAAGATCGGTTTAAAGCAGGCTGAAGCTAGTGAGCAACTGACAAAGAATAACTTGAATAAAGCGGTTAACCAGGCAGTGCTGGATGTTAATGCCGCTAAACAGCGGTATAGCTCTGCAACTGTGGCATTTGAGAGTGCTGAAACAGCATTTAAAGCAACCAAGGAACGCTATGATATAGGTATGGCTAATTCACTTGAGTTATTCACCGCGCAGACTGAACGAAATAAGGCTGAATTTGATCTTATTCAAGCAAAATATAATGTAATATTCAGATCGAAGATCATCGACTACTACATCGGTAATCCAATTCAATTTGATAACAATTAACCTATTTGATTTAACAAAAGAAATGGCAAAGAAAAAACGTAGCATCGGAAAGATTATATTGATAATAATAGTGCTCTTAGTAGTTTTTGGCTTTATTGGCTTCAAAGCCGGCTGGTTTGGCAAAGGGGAAATTACTAAAGTGGCTGTGGATGTTGTAAAAGAAATGGATGTAGATGAATTGGTTTCAGCAAGTGGAAAAATTCAGCCTGAGGTAGAGGTTAAGCTGAGCTCTGAGGTATCTGGGGAGGTAGTTGAACTAAATATTAAAGAAGGTGATTTTGTTAAAAAAGGACAGATACTCTGCCGGATCAAACCTGATATCTTGCAATCTGGTTATGATCGTTCCGTTGCGGCAATGAATTCACAACGTGCCAATTTGGCCGCTGCTCAACAACAGTTAAAGCAACAAGAAGAAAACTTTAAGAATGTGGCCGCGACATATAAGAGGAACCAGGAGCTTTTTGAAAAACGTGTTATTTCTGCTTCTGAAATGGATAAAAGTTCAGCTGAATATCATGCCGCACAAGCATCTATCCAAGCGCAACGGGAAACTGTCCGCTCTACAAAATATGGTATTGATCAGTCACAAGCTTCTGTAAAAGAAGCGCAGGATAATTTAAACAGGACGACTATTTATGCACCTTCTGACGGGATTATTTCACTATTGTCCATAGAAAAGGGAGAGCGTGTCGTTGGAACGGCACAGATGGCAGGTACAGAAATTATGCGTATTGCCAATATGAGTTCTATGGAGGTGAATGTGGATGTGAATGAAAATGATATCAATAATGTAAGGGTGGGTAATCAGGCCGAAATCGAAGTCGATGCCTTCAAAGAAAGAAAGTTCAAGGGGACCGTAACTGAGATAGCGAGCTCATCTAAGAATATCGCAACAACAACAGCTGCGACATCGTCAACGGATCAGGTCACAAATTTCAATGTGAAGGTACGTATCAGTGCCGAATCTTATCAAGACTTAATGAAAGAAAATATCGCATCGCCATTTAAACCAGGGCTTTCTGCAACTGTTCAGATTTTTACAAAACATGATAAAGGTCTTGTTGTTCCGATACAATCGGTGACAGTACGGTCTGATGATAAAGATTCTACGAATACAAATAAGAAAATTGAAGAATATGTATTTGTCCTAAAAGATAAAACAGTTAAGCAGGTTTTAGTTAAAACCGGTATTCAGGATGATAAGAATATCATTGTCACCTCAGGACTTAAAAAAGGAGATGAGGTAGTCTCTAGACCATTCGACGCGATTTCTAAAACATTAAAGGATGGTAGTCAGGTTGAAAAAGTCGATAAGTCTAAACTATAAATCTCTTTGTAGATAATAATTAATAAAAAGGGAATTGTTTTTAATAATTCCCTTTTTATTTTCCTTATAATTTATTAAATTTAGACAACCCAATTATTAGTGGCTTATGAAAAGGCTATTGGCTTATTTTAAATTTAATAAAACAGAACAAAATGGGTTTTTCATTATTTTGGTGGTAATCGTCCTGTTTATCACGGTCTACTCATTGGTCAAGCGGAATGCTAAGGATCCCATTCCAAACCAGGCTAAAGCTTTTGAACAATCGTTTCATGATTCAATAGAGGTGCCTAATACAGCTGCCCAACAAACTGTTGATTCAATATTTCTGGATCAAAAAGATAAGGTGTCAACATCCTATCGAGCGGTAAATTTGGATGATGCAAAATTGTTTTATTTTGATCCTAACAATTTACCTCATGCTGACTGGCATAAGCTGGGGCTATCTGATAAACAGATTGCAGTCGTAAAGAACTACGAAAAAAAGGGTGGGCGATTTAAAACCAAAACCGATTTGAAGAAAATTTACTCCATCAACGAGAAGTTGTATAGAAGATTAGCACCATATATCAATATCAAAGTAATGCCCGATACGGGAAATACGATACAACGAAATCGGACACCCTTGCTGTATGATAAGTTTGAAAGGAATAAGGCTGAACTGATTGATATTAATACCTGTGACACAACTGCATTGATGAGTCTTAAGGGAATAGGTTCTATACTCTCCAAACGTATTTTGAAATATAAGGATGTTCTGGGTGGATTCTACCGCATTGAACAGTTAAAGGAGGTTTATGGTGTTACTGCTGAAACTTATGATCTGATTAAAGACTATGTTGTTGTATCCAGCTTGGATGGAATCAAAAAAATCAATATTAATATGGTTGATGCAGTTTCATTGGCCAAACATCCGTATCTTAGCCCTAAAGATGCGAAACTAATCGTCAATTATCGAGATCAACATGGAAGCTATGTCAATATAGAAGATTTGACAAAAATAGGAACGCTTTCAGATCTTGCAATTGCTAAGATTGCGCCTTATTTAATATTTGAGAATGATTCAAGATAAATTGAAATTGGAAATCCGAGATATAGTGGATTTTCCTAAACCAGGTATTGTCTTTAAAGATATTACCCCTTTGTTGAAAGATGCTGCGCTTTGTAATGAAATGGTTGATGCGATTATTGATCAATTACAGGGTATACAGATAGATGCGATTGCTGGAATTGAAAGCCGTGGATTCCTATTTGGATTTTTACTCGCAAATAGATTGGGCTTGCCTTTCATTCCCATTCGGAAACAGGGTAAATTACCGTTTAAAACCGTGGCTGAATCTTATGCCCTGGAATATGGTCAGGCAACTATTGAGATCCATGAAGATGCTTTTGAAAAAGGACGTCGGATATTGGTTCACGATGACCTTTTGGCAACAGGGGGGACAGTTGTTGCGGCCAGTAAACTTATTGAGAGACTGGGCGGTGAGATTGTCGCGTATAGTTTTATTATCTCATTGGACTTTTTAAAGGCGAAAGGGCGATTATCTCGATTCAGCGAGAATATCTATTCGCTCGTAAGCTATTAATATTGAAATATACGATTTAGATCAATTCACATGATACTTTTTGCAAATGCTAAGATAAATATTGGACTGCAAGTCATTGCTAAGCGCAATGATGGTTATCATGAACTGAATAGTGTTTTTTATCCACTTCCAATTTATGACATTATCGAATTATTGGAAACAAAAGAAGCGGAGACAACACTAAATATCCAAGGAGAACGTATTCCGGGAAATCTTCATGATAATCTATGTGTAAAGGCCTTTGAATTGTTAAAAGAAGATTATGCTATCCCAGCAGTTTCTATTGATTTAATCAAGCAAATTCCTATTGGTGCCGGCTTAGGCGGCGGTTCTGCGGATGCTTCTTTTGTTCTGAAAGGGCTTAATGATCTTTTCAATCTGAATCTTACATCGGAGCAGCTCGAGCTATACGCTGCAAAGCTTGGGGCTGATTGTCCTTTCTTTATTCAGAATAAGCCTGTTTTTGCAACAGGGATCGGAACTGACTTTAAAACATTAAGCTTAAATCTGGATGAATACCACATTGCGGTAATTATGCCTAATGTCCATATTTCTACTGCGGAGGCTTACGCCGGTGTGCAACCAAAAGCACCCGAGGTTAATTTGGAAGAAGCGATACGATTGCCTATCCAAGAGTGGAAATTCCATATTCGGAATGATTTTGAGGATGGAATTTTTGAGAATTATCCACTGTTAAAGGAGATCAAGGAAGCTTTATATCATAAAGGAGCGATTTATGCCGCTATGTCAGGTTCTGGATCAGCTATTTATGGTTTATTCTGGGAAAAAGCGGACTTAACAGATCTCGCCAAATATGGTAAAATTTATCATCCGACCAAACTGTGAGCGTTAAATTGATGTAGAAAGAAAGTGGTATGTATGCCTTTGCTGGAAGTAATATATACCACTTTTTTAGGGGCTTAATACTCTTCTTCCACTTTGTAGTTTATGAGCTCGCGTGACTCATTGAGTACCTTTTCTTTCCTTTCCTTTGTTAAGTTCAAAAGATCCAATTTTTCTGGATTATTGACGATGTCTTTCACTAAAATCAGCTGATTTTTTAATAGCTGCTGTTCCTCAAGATCTGAGAGGGTCGTTAAACAGGTAACTGGGTAAAAAACGGCTTTGTCAACTCTTTTCTTAATGCTGCTATCTTTGGGGTAATCCCATGAAAGTAAATTAATGTGATAATATTTCGCAAAATCAATTGAATCAGAGGTAAAGTAAGCATTTGTAATCAGCCAGCCCTCTTTAAACTGTAATTGTTTTCCAAAGAATTGGTAATTGATATCGCTGATATCTTTCAATCTTGAGAGGTAGTACATTGGTGTTGTCACTGAAATTTTTGCGTCAATATCATTTCGGAATTTACATTCTGCCGTGATCAATTTTCCATCTTTATATGCTACAACGTCCAATTCATGTGAAACAGCATGCCCTTGCACGGTCTGTCCAGTTGTGCTTTCATAGCCGATGGACCGGAGCAGGTGAGCAATATACTTTTCGAAGTAAAAGCCTTCAGGACCTAGTTCACGCAGGGCCTTTTTTAAACTGTAGCGTGCGGCGAAGGAATTTCGAACGGTTTTTAATGTGTCAAAGGCAAGCTGATAGAGCTCTCTGGTTGAAATACCATCATATATTTCGCTGAGAACCTTACTATAAACCTGATCAACCTGGTCTGCATTAGCACCAGAACGAGAAAGTGAATGGCGTAGCGATTCGCCGTTAAAAGGCACCAATTCTCCGGAATATTTTTTGACTTGCATTTATCTCTAGTTTGTTTAATACGAATATAAGAGATGTGACCCGAGAAACAATATAAAAAACTATTATTCTATTGCTAAACCTTTTTGGATCCTCATTTGTTTATATCATATAAGAGATATAAAATATAAATAATTATGAGTAACCTACTGACATTTGCATTTGACAAGATTAAAAATAAGATAGAAGACGACTGTATCGAAGAGAATATTGGTACTTCGGAGCGTGTTTTATCGGTAATCGCCGGGGGCTTTATTTTAGGAATGGGTGTTAAAAAACTATTTAAGTCGCCACTGACAGGATTTTCAGGTCTCACACTTGGCGGGGCACTGATCTACCGTGGTGTGACCGGCCACTGCGATGTTAAGAAAGTGCTGGAAGATAAAGATATTAAAAAGGTAGAAGTGATTGAACACCGCTATTTTGTGAAATAGGCGACAGCGTCTTGCCGCTTATTTCCGATAATGCTCTCTTTGGGGATGCTTCTGCCCAGCTACGGACTGAAAGCTGACAACTGAGACCTGTAGACAGGGTGTCAACACATTGCTGACGCAGTGACTCCAAAGAAAAAAGGTGGAGTCAACGTCGACTCATGGTGGACTTACTGTGGTCGCAGGTCGAACATGAGGCGAAGTTGGTACCTAGCAGGGTAGGAGCTAGCACGACTAAATGTACAGGATATGTATATATAAAAATAGGCTGGAAATTATTTCCGGCCTATTTTTATTCATTTCAGCTTTTGAAACGAAATAGTAGTTTATACGTTAAAACGGAAGTGCATAATATCGCCATCCTGGACGATATATGTTTTTCCCTCTACCGAAAGCTTTCCAGCTTCTTTTACGGCATTTTCTGATTCCAAAGTTACGAAATCATCATACTTGATCACTTCAGCACGGATGAATCCTTTTTCAAAATCTGTATGAATTACACCTGCAGCCTGGGGAGCAGTAAATCCATTTTCAATCGTCCAAGCACGAACTTCCTGTACACCTGCTGTAAAGTAGGTTGCGAGATTTAATAGGGAATATGCTGCACGAATCAACTTGTGGACACCAGATTCTTCCAGACCAAGGTCATCTAAAAACATTTTGCGCTCTTCGTAGCTTTCAAGTTGAGCTATTTCGGATTCGATTTGCGCCGAGATAATCAGCACTTCTGCTTTCTCGTCTTTTACTGCTTCTTGAACACGTTCCACATAAGCATTGCCAGTATTCACAGAACCTTCGTCCACATTGCACACGTAAAGTACTGGTTTAGCGGTCAGTAGTGCTAGATCTTGAATAAACTCAAAATCTTCAGACTCGATTGGAGCTGTACGTGCAGATTTTCCAGCTTCTAAATGTTCTTTGACAATAGATAAAATATCAAATGTTCTTTTTGCATCCTTATCTCCCCCTGTTTTGGCCATTTTTTCAACCTTCTGGATACGTTTTACAACTGTGTCAAGATCTTTAAGCTGTAATTCGGTGTCGATAATTTCTTTATCTCTAATTGGATCTACAGATCCATCCACGTGAATAACATTTCCGTCATCAAAACATCTTAAAACATGGATGATAGCATTTGTCGTACGGATATTTCCTAAGAATTGGTTACCTAAGCCTTCTCCTTTCGAAGCTCCTTTTACAAGGCCGGCGATGTCGACGATCTCAATTGTATTTGGAACAATTCGTTGTGGGTTGACTAATTCAGCTAATTTATTTAGACGGGCATCCGGTACGGTAATTACCCCAACATTTGGTTCAATTGTACAAAATGGAAAGTTTGCCGCTTGCGCTTTCGCGTTCGACAGACAGTTAAATAATGTTGATTTACCAACGTTTGGTAAACCTACGATACCGCATTGTAAAGCCATATATAGTGCAAATTTTTGAAATTGCACAAAGATAGAAAATTCACTGTAATTTTTAGCTATCTTGTCGTATGCTTCATTGGTACAAAGTTGAACAAGCCGAGTTTTTAAAAAATCAGGGAATCAGCGAACACAAATTTGGTGGGCGAGTTATTTGTATTACTTGGTTTGAGGATCAGCTTTATGCTTTTTCACGAAAATGCCCGCATGCAGGCGCACCACTAAAAAATGGCTGGTGTGAGCGCGGAAAAGTGATTTGTCCTTTTCACCGCCATGAATTCGACCTTACAACAGGACGCGGTAATCCCGAACAGCATGATTTCATCCATATTTATCCCACTAAATACGAAGCCAGCGGATATTATGTTGGTTTAGAAATAGGTTTTTGGGAACGTTTATTCTCCTGAAACGTAACGAAAGTATCATATCTCTCCGCACGAATCGTATATCTAACTAGTAAATAAGTATATTTGCTATCGAAAACAAATTAAAAACATGCAGGGGAAAAAGATTGGTATAATTGGTAGCGGAAGCTGGGCTACGGCTATGATCAAGATGCTATGCGAAAATGACCAAGACAAACATATTTTTTGGTGGGTAAGGAAAGAAGAGGATGCAGAATATATTCAAAAATTCAAACATAATCCTACTTACTTGAGCAGCGTATCTGTGGATCTTAGTATTACGACGATTGATACTGATGCAAAAAATGTGATTGTGAATTCAGACATTGTGATTTTAAATACGCCCGCGGCTTATTTAAAAGATGCTTTGGCAAACGTTACGAAGGAAGATTTTAGCAATAAAATTGTAGTTTCGGCTATTAAAGGAATTATTCCTAAAGATAATTTGATTATCGGAGAGTTTTTGGAGCAACGTTATGATGTCGATATTGAGCAGGTATGTGTAGTCGGCGGTCCCTGTCATGCAGAGGAAGTTGCACTGGGTAAATTGTCTTATTTAACGTTCGGCTGTAAGAATCTCGATAGCGCGGCGTTGGTTGCATCATTTCTGTCATCACGAGTGATTAAGACGATTTTGTCTGAAGATGTTTTAGGAATAGAATTCGGGGCGGTATTAAAAAATATTTACGCTTTGGCTGGCGGCATCTGTCATGGTTTAGGATACGGAGATAACTTTCAGGCCGTTTTGGTGTCTAATGCAATTCGCGAAATGCGTCGATTTGTTGGTAAAGTTGATGGAGATACTTCGCGTGATGTGAATACCTCAGCATATTTGGGGGATCTTCTGGTTACCGCCTATTCTCAATTCAGCAGAAATAGAACTTTCGGAAATATGATCGGAAAAGGCTACAGTGTACAATCCGCACAATTGGAAATGAATATGGTGGCTGAAGGATACTATGCATCAGCATGTATTCAGGAGTATGCCGAAAAATATGATGTTGAATTGCCAATTTGTGATGCTGTATACCAAATTTTGTATCAGCACCTTCCAGCATCTAGGATTATTCAAGCATTGAGCGAAAAATTAACATAAAAGTAGCAATAGAGTAGATGATAACAAAAGAAGCGATTGCTTTAGCTTATAAGAAAATTCAGGACGAAATATGTCAGGCGTTGGAAAAATTAGATGGATCAGCGCGGTTTGAAGAAGAGTTGTGGGAGAGAGAAGGCGGTGGTGGCGGTCGTACCAGGATCATTCAAAATGGTCATATTTTAGAAAAAGGAGGCGTTAATTTTTCATCCGTATACGGTAAATTACCCGAAGCGATCAAAAAATCTTTTGGTGTAGAGGAGGAAGATTTTTTTGCTACTGGGGTTTCCATTGTGATTCATCCCAATAATCCATTAGTACCCATTATACACATGAACATCCGATACTTCGAGCTGAACGAAGAAATTCGTTGGTTTGGAGGCGGTATAGATTTAACACCACACTATGTTGATAAAGAGGATGCCCGCTACTTCCATCAGCAGCTAAAAACAGTATGTGATAAGCACGACCCCACATTTTATACTAAATTTAAGAATTGGGCAGATGATTATTTTTATATCCGTCATCGTCAAGAAACGCGAGGTATAGGTGGTGTATTTTACGATAAATTGAATACAGAAAAAACTGGGATGAGCATGGAAGATATTTTTGCTTTTTCTTGTGACCTTGGACGCACTTTTGCGCCTACCTATATCGCTTTGGTCGAAAAGAACCGACATAAATCTTTTACTGAGCAGCAAAAAAATTGGCAGTTTATTCGCCGAGGACGTTATGTCGAGTTTAATCTTGTCTGGGACTCAGGAACCAAATTCGGACTAGAAACAAATGGACGGATAGAATCCATTTTGATGAGTCTGCCAGCCCAAGCGAATTGGGTATACGATTATCATCCTGAAGAAGGCTCTGAAGAAGCCGAAACCTTGTCTTTACTGCGAAAAGGTATTAACTGGATTTAACAACATCGAAAAAAATTAGATGGTTTCTTATCAAAAATTTACGTTAGAAAACGGCCTTCGTGTATTGGTACACGAAGATCACAATACGGCTATGGCCTGCGTTAATATCTTATACGATGTTGGCGCGCGGGATGAATCATCGGAGCAAACAGGATTTGCGCATTTATTTGAACATCTGATGTTTGGCGGCAGTATCAACATCCCCAATTTCGATACTGAATTGCAAAAAGTAGGCGGTGAGAACAATGCGTTCACTAGTAATGATATCACAAATTATTACATCACATTACCGTCTTCAAATCTGGAAACGGCATTGTGGTTGGAGTCAGACCGCATGTTAAGTCTGGCCTTTTCACCGCAAAGCCTAGAAGTACAGCGCAATGTTGTCAGTGAAGAATTCAAACAGCGGTATTTGAATCAGCCCTATGGAGATGCATGGCTCAAATTACGGCCGTTGGCTTATCAAGTACATCCTTATCGCTGGGCAACCATTGGAAAGGAATTAAAACATATTGAAGAGGCGACGATGGAAGATGTGAAAGCATTTTTCAAGTTACATTATAATCCACAGAGTGCAATTATGGTTGTTTCTGGGGACGTACATTTTGAGGAAGTGAAGGCTTTAACCCAAAAGTGGTTTGGCGATATTGAGGCTGGCGAAAAATACAATCGTCAATTGCCTAAAGAGCCCGTGCAGCAGGAGGTTAGGCGTGAGACTATTTGGGCGGAAGTACCACTGGATGCACTTTACATGGCATTTCATGGCCCCGCACGATTGGAAGATGGTTATTTTGCAATGGATCTTTTGTCGGATATTTTATCGAGAGGATCTTCTTCACGTTTGTATCGCCGACTGGTCAAAGAGGGGCAATTATTTAGTGAAATAAATGCTTATGTAATGGGAAGTATCGACAATAACCTTTTTGTGATTGAAGGAAAACCATCTGAAGGTATCTCGCTAGAAGAAGCTGAGCGTGCAGTCTGGGCCGAATTGGATGTCATAAAATCCGAGTTGATACCCGCAGCCGAATTAGAAAAAGTAAAGAATAAGATCGAATCGACCAATGTATTCGCTGAGTTATCAATTTTAGATAAAGCGATGAATTTGGCATATCATGAGCTGCTGGGCGATGCAGATGGTATCAATACGGAAGTGTCAAAATACTTGAATGTTACTGCCGAAGAAGTTCAAGAGCAAGCGCGGACTATCTTTAGAGCAGAGAATGCTTCTATATTAATGTATAAATCAAAAGAAGAGGAGGCTCTACATGTTGGATAGAACGAAAGCACCTGAGTTTCGTGAAATCGGAAATATAAGTTTGAAAGAACCGATCAAGATGCAATTTCCGAATGGATTACCTGTATATGTTTTTCAGTCACCTGAGCAAGAGCTGGTTCGAATAGAATGGATCTTTGAAAATACATATCTCAATAGACAGGTTGAAAACCCCTTGTTAAATAGCGCATTAAGTGCATTGCTTAAAGAAGGAACATTGACGATGTCAAGTGCAGAAATTGCAGACAAAGTAGATTTTTACGGTGCATTTCTTGTCCCCGAATATTCTTTTGACGTCACCTCTTTGTCGCTTTACACCCTAAATAGACATAGCCGAGTATTGTTGCCATTGGTGAAAGATATTTTGACCGAAGCGTCGATTCCACAACAGGAGTTAGATACCTATTTACGTAATAACAAACAGAAGTTTCAGGTTTCCATTCAAAAGAATGACTATTTGGCGAGACGTAAGTTCTATAACTTGATCTTTGGTGAAAATAATCGCTATGGGCGCACCCCAAAAATAGAAGATTACGACGCTATTACCCGGTCGCAGTTAATAGAATTGTATAAGCAAGAGATTATTCCGAGTAATTGTACATTGATTGTTTCGGGGAATGTGTCAGATAGTTTATTGCAAGAACTAGAACAGATTTTCGGTATTGAATGGCAAGGGGCGGCTCCCGCTTCAACTATAGATAGCCCCGTCTTAGCACAGGGCTCCAGTGAATTGGCGTATGAGGAAAAAGATAACGCTTTGCAGTCTGCAATTCGCTTAGGTTGTCAGACGATAGCAAGAACACATCCTGATTATCCTGCATTGCAATTTGTCAATACATTATTAGGAGGCTTTTTTGGTTCTCGTCTAATGCATAATATACGTGAGGAAAAAGGGTATACGTACAGCATTGGGTCAGCTGTGGCAACATTAAAACATACCGGATTCATGACTATTGTGACAGAAGTAGGCGTAGATGTAACCCGTGCAACGCTGGTAGAGATCGAAAAAGAGATCAATTTACTGAAAACGACATTGGCTTCCGAAGACGAGGTAAGCCTCGTGAAAACTTATATGGAAGGGTCGATGCTCGGCTCATTAGAAAGTATCTTTTCCCATGCAGACAAATTTAAGAGTGTTGTGTTGAATGGAATGACATTAAACTATTATTCCTATTACATGGAAGAGATCAGAAATATGACACCAGAGCGGGTACGGGATATTGCCAACAAATATTTAGATTTTGACGCAATGGTGAAGGTCATTGTTGGTAAAATCAGTCAAGTGGAGCCACTTCATCAAGCGGTTGTAAATTAAATTTCTTAGACTACAAAAATTGAAGACTACTTTGTATTTTTGGTTTTTGATAAAAAAAGTGTACTATTCAGCATGGAATTAAAATTAAAAAAACCATTGGTATTTTTCGATTTAGAAACTACAGGCGTTAATGTAGCTACTGATCGTATTGTTGAAGTATCATTCTTAAAAGTGATGCCTAATGGTGAAGAAACAATATATACAAAGAAGATCAATCCGGAAATACCTATTCCGGCTGAATCCTCTTTTTTTCATGGTATCTACGATGAAGACGTGAAAGACGCTCCTAATTTTAAAGCGATAGCGGAGGAGCTGGCCGTATTTATTGCGGATGGAGATTTAGCGGGATATAATTCCAATAAGTTCGATGTGCCTATGCTTATGGAAGAGTTTTTACGTGCAGGTGTAGATTTTTCATTGGAGGGAAGAGCATTTGTAGATGTTCAAAATATCTTCCATCAGATGGAACAGCGTACTTTGAAAGCTGCTTACAAATTTTACTGCAATGAAAACCTTGAAAATGCGCACACTGCTGAAGCGGATGTTCGCGCAACATATGAGGTGTTGAAAGCGCAGTTGATAAAGTATGAGGGCGCGGCATTTGAAGATAAACATGGTACAGTATCCTACCCTGTAGTTAACGATGTTGAGGCTTTGCATGCATTTACCAACCTAAGTAAGCCCGTAGATTTTGCTGGCCGTCTCGTTTATAATGCCGACGGATTGGAAACGATCAATTTTGGTAAGCATAAAGGAAAACCTATTGTAGAAGTATTCGAGCAGGAGCCTAGTTACTATGCCTGGATGCAAAATGGTGATTTTCCGTTGTACACCAAAAAAGTGCTAGAAAATATTTGGAATAAGTATAAAAAAGAGAAGAATGAGCAGAAGGCCAAGGCTGCAGTTCATTCTGTAGAAGATAAAAAACTTGCTAAAAAGGAATTCAGTCAGCATAAAGAGGAGGCTCCGAAGAGCATTTCTTTGGATATGTTGAAAGGTTTGCAAGATAAATTTAAAAAATAACTTTAATTAATAGCTTAGAAAAAGGATTATGGAATTCAAACAAGAAGTGGAGCATGTACAGTGTTTGATTATTGGTTCGGGCCCAGCAGGATATACAGCAGCGATTTACGCAGCGCGTGCGGATATGAAACCTGTAGTTTATACTGGTATTGTCCCTGGGGGACAATTAACGCAGACAACTGAGGTGGACAACTTTCCGGGCTATCCAAAAGGTATTACAGGGCCAGTAATGATGGAAGATTTGCGTGAGCAAGCTGAACGCTTTGGAACTTCTGTGCGGTTTGGATATGTGACCAAAGTGGATTTTACAGGGGAGGTACACCGTGTCGAGATCGACGGAACTGTACAAGTTACCGCAGATACCGTGATTATCGCAACAGGAGCTACTGCAAAGTGGTTGGGCTTAGAGTCTGAACAAAAATACAATGGTTTTGGCGTTTCAGCATGTGCTGTATGTGACGGATTCTTTTTTAAAAATCAAGAAGTTGCTATCGTTGGGGCTGGAGATACTGCAGCAGAGGAAGCTACATATCTCGCGAAATTGTGTTCAAAGGTACATATGCTGGTCCGCCGTGATGAGTTCCGTGCCTCTAAAGCAATGGTACATCGGGTCATGAATACCCCTAATATTGAAGTACATTATAATTCTGAAGCAAAAGAAGTTTTAGGGGATGGCCAAGTTGTAACTGGAATTCGTGTCTTCAACAATAAAGATCAGTCTGAAAAAGATCTAGAAGTAACAGGTTTCTTTGTTGCTATCGGTCATAAACCAAATACCGAGTTGTTTACTGGTGTATTGGATATGGATGAAACTGGATATTTGATCACAAAACCAGATAGTACAGCGACTAATATACCAGGTGTTTTTGCTTGTGGGGATGTTCAAGATAATATCTTCCGTCAAGCAATTACTGCTGCGGGTACGGGCTGTATGGCTGCCCTGGAAGCTGAAAGATACCTTGCAGCAAAAGAAAGCGGCGAATAATTGCTATAAGAATAAACCAATAACTTGTTCAAAAGAATTATTTTTCAAAAAGACTACTTGTTTGGTAGTCTTTTTGAAAAATAATTTTATATTTGTGTAGTCGTTAACAATTGGCGTTGGCAACGATTATTAAACTATACTACTAAATTTTGAACAAGTATGAAAAACGACCACTTTACAGTTCGAAAGAACGATTCAAACCCAACCTTTCTTTTTAATTCTTTTCTTTTTAATTGTCGAATGTGCATGTGCTGAAAGGCACACAATTCCTCCATGTTTATAAATGAATAGGCATGCAGTAAAGTTTTTATAACAAGAGTACCAATGGCGTTGGCACTTGTTTGCATTTTCACATTAAATAGAACGGACAATGAAAAAATACGGAGTACTGCGGTATTCTACTTTAGTCGTGCTTTTTCTGTACGCATTCGGAATCGTACAAGCACAAGAACCAAAACCAATTATTAATGCATCCTTGATAGGAAAGGTTATCGATGCGACAACCAAGGAGCCAATTCAAGGTGTTACGGTACAACTGGAGGCTGTTACACATAGCGTACAGACAGACAATCAGGGTAATTTCCAATTTGTTACTGGGCAGAAGCTTCCTTTTACTTTAATTCTAAGTTTTTTAGGCTACGAAAAAAAACGATTGGTTGTCAATTCGTCGCCAGCTGTCATTGAGTTAACCCCTGCATCGGCGGACCTCGATGAGGTTGTCGTCGTGGGCTATGGCACACAGAAACGTCGTGATCTGACTGGTTCGGTAGCCACATTGCCTGATAAGCTCCTAAAACAACCTGTTTCATCATTGGATCAAACATTAAAAGGTGGGATATCAGGAGTGCAGGTCACGCAAACCTCTGGGCAACCCGGAGGTGGAGTCAGTATCCGAATTCGCGGGGGAGCATCCATCCAGGGAGGAAATGAACCTCTTTATGTCATTGACGGATTTCCGGTGTATAATCAAACCGAAAGTACAGGCGTAGGAAGCGGGACGCCAGTGAATCCACTGGCCAGCATTAGTCCTACGGATATTGAGAGTATTGAAGTCCTTAAAGATGCTGCTGCTACGGCGATTTATGGATCTAGAGGAGCTAATGGGGTGATCTTGGTAACAACGAAGAAAGGCCGGGCGGGACATGTGCAATTAAGCTATGATGGTAGTTTTGGAGCACAAAATGTACTTAAACAAATCGATGTATTGAACGCTCGCGACTTTGCGGTATTAAGAAATGAGGCATTGTACGATGTTAATCCAAGCTTAGGGGCTTACCAGTATCGTACAAAGACTGAAATCGATCAATTGGGTGAAGGTACTAATTGGCAAAAAGAGGCCTTTCAAAGCGGTAAAGTCTATAATCAGCAGCTTTCGTTATCCGGAGGAGCCGAAAAAATGCAATATTATTTGGGCGCAAATTATTTCGATCAAGATGGGGTTATTATTAACACAAATTTTAAGCGTATAGGTTTTCGATCAAATATTGATGCAAATCCTTTCAATCGATTACAAGTCGGTGCTAATTTGTCTGTTAATAAAACGAATGCGCAGATAGCTCCCACGGGTATTGTCAATGCCTTGCTCATCATGCCTTCGACAGCAACCGTCTATGATGCCAACGGTGCATATACTTTACGAAACCCTTTTGAAAACATATTTGCCAATCCAATAGCAACCTTAAAAGAAACCACTAATACTTCTCATGGACTTCGGATATTGGGGACATCATTTGCTCAATATCGGATTTTAAAAGGTTTACAAGCGAAAGTATTGGTTGGTGTTGATTTAAATAGCAGAGACGATAAATATTATTTGCCGTCTTATATTTATGAAGGAGCAGGTACTAAAGGAAAAGCGAGCTTAGGAAATTTGGACGGAACTTCTTGGTTAAATGAAAATACCCTGAACTATACGGGTTCAATTGGACAACATAATTTTGATGCTTTGGTGGGGTTTACCCAACAAGAATCTAAAAATGAGATCTTTAATGCTGGTGCTGAAAATTTTGTAACCGATGAACTGTTGTTCAATAGCCTACAGAGCGGTTCTACTATCGTTCGGCCATCTTCTGACAGCTATTCCTGGGTCTTGCACTCTTATCTTGCGAGGATCAATTACAACTATGCAAATAAGTATTATGTTTCTGCAAGTTTGCGCCGCGATGGCAGTTCTCGCTTTGGTGCGGACAATAAATGGGGTAATTTCCCCTCTTTAGCATTATCGTGGCGTGTTGCAAATGAATCTTTTTTTAAGGAGATTTTTCCTGCCGTGAATGATTTTAAAATACGTACAAGTTTTGGTACCACTGGTAATCAGGAGATAGGACAATATCAATCGCTGTCGACCTTATATAGCTTGAATTATCTCTTTGGAAACAATGTTGCCACCGGTTTTGCCCCACAACGTATTCCCAACAAAAATCTTGGCTGGGAAAGTACGTTGCAATACGATGGCGGTTTTGATATCAGCCTATTTAAAAATCGCCTTCAATTTACAGCTGATTACTATTATAAGAAAACCAAAGATCTCTTGCTGAATGTGGAAATACCGTGGACTTCCGGATATGCCACTTCTCTTCAGAATTTTGGTTCCGTATCGAATAGGGGACTGGAATTGAGTTTAAAATCACGGAATTTACAGGGGAGAGTGAACTGGAATACAGACTTTAACTTCTCCTTTAATCGCAACAAAGTGCTAACTATTGGTGAAGGTGCGAGTTCCTATATCTCTGGAAACTATATTATTAAAGTTGGAGAGCCCATCGGTACCTTTTATGGAACAGTGACCGATGGTATCCTGCAATTGGGCGAAGAGAATATAAAAGGCAAGTTTACAGGAAATGCTACACCGAAAGCGGGAGATCGCCTTTATAAAGACATCGATGGTGATGGTCAATTTACGACGGCAAATGATAGAACGATCATCGGTAATGCACAGCCCGATTTTATTTTTGGGCTGACCAATAGTATTTCCTATAAAGGTTTTGATCTATCGTTTCTTATACAGGGCACAACTGGTAATGATTTGCTTAATATCAATAGACAGAATCTAGAGATGTTTACCGGTCAGCAAAACGCTTCAAGTGATGCATTGACGCGCTGGACACCTTCAAATCCAAGTCAGTTATATCCGAGGGCAAAATTAGATCCTGCACCGGTATTTTCCAATCAGTTTGTAGAGAGCGGTTCCTTTGTACGGCTGAAATCATTGCATTTTGGATACAACTTCCCAAAGGAATGGCTTCAAGGAGCTAGTATTAAGAGTCTTAATCTCTATTTAACAGCACAAAATCTTTTGACATGGACAAAATATAAGGGTTTTGACCCAGAGGTGACTTCGGGAAGCAATGTGCAGATAGGGACCGATTCGGGAATTTATCCTGCAGCTAGATCTATTTCCGCAGGTATTTCTTTGACTTTCTAATATACCTGTAAATGTATTGATGAGGGATTTTGTGATAAGCCCATTATTATGAACAAGCAATTTATTCAAATGAAAAAAATACATCTTTTATTCACTGTCATTTTGATCTTTCTAATAACAATTTCGTGCTCGAAATTGTCGGAAGATCCGGCAGGTGCTTTGGTGTCGGAACAGTTTTACCTTAATCAAGATCAAGCAATCGCGGCTGTGACTGGGACTTATAGAAAGCTATATGAAACTGGTCAGTCCTTGTATAACAGTCTGTTCCAGATTGGTGTTGAGATGGCGACAGATGATTATGAAGCAGGGCCAAGGGCCAGAAATGCACATGTCCGGGCGATTAGTAATCTGACGCATGATGCATCCAATGATCGGATGGAGCAGCTTTGGAAGCAGAGTTATGATGCAATCAATGCATCGAATGTCAACATTGCGAAGATCGGTGCAATGTCTTCGGTCCAAATTGACCCTACAATACAGCTGCGTTTGATCAATGAGGCAAAATTTCTAAGAGCCTTGCATTATTTCAATTTGGTACGCTGGTTTGGGGCTGTACCCTTGGTAACAAGTCCTGTTGAGACCTTATCTCCGCAGGAACTTTATGTAGCTAAAGCCGCAGAAAATGACGTATATGAGTTGATTATCGCTGACTTAAAAGCTGCATCAGCTCTCCCAAATTACAAAAATTACGGTGACACGGATAAAGGCCGCGCAAGCTCGGGAGCGGCCAAAAGCTTATTGGCAAAAGTGTATCTGACACGAAGCGATTGGGGCAATGCAAAATTATTATCCAGGGAAGTTATTGATAAGGAGGGGTACGCACTTTTTCCGGAATTTTCTGATGTGTTTAATATTGATAAGAAAAATGGCAGCGAACATATCTTTTCTGCTCAATTTAAGGGAAACAGTGGTTATCAAGGGAATTCTTTGGCGAGCAGGTCTGCACCTGCAGATATTCCCGGGATCAATGGCGATTATGCTGACGCACTGCACATAGAAGGCGGATTGTACAAGAGCTTTTCTGCAAATGACAAACGTCTGAAGGTAACCTTCACCACGGGGATGCTGTCGCCTACAGATGGCAAATATTATCCATTGGCTAAACCGCAATTCAATAAATATTATGATGAAACCGTGGTGGGGAATCAAGGGCAGTCTTCTAAAAATACACCTATCATTCGTTATGCAGAAGTGTTGTTAATTTTTGCGGAAGCCGAAAATGAGTTGAATGGCCCCACGTTAGAGGCTCGTAATGCGCTAAATGCGGTGCGTCGTCGAGCAGGTGTAGAAGAAGTTTTAGCTTCGGAAACGAAGGATGTTTTTAGGGAGTCTGTTTTTGAAGAACGAAGAAAGGAGCTGGTCTACGAATATCAGCGCTGGTTTGATCTGGCGCGAAGGGGGGCTGTATATTATGTCGCTAAGCTGAAAGCTGCGGGAAAGATAAATGCTGCTGCCCGTCATATTCATTTTCCGACGCCACAACGAGAATTGAGTCTCAATCCAAATCTTTCACAGCATCCCGATTGGATAAATAAATAATAGACGAATAAAAATTTTATTAAATGAAAACGACACTTTTATTTGTTATACTGTGTCTGTGCAGTTTGCCGAGGGCAAGCTGGGGACAAGATAGCCGCCCAAATATTGTATTGATTTTGGTGGATGATTTAGGGTTTTCGGATATAGAGCCCTACGGAGGGACAGACTTTCATACGCCGAATTTGGTCGCCTTAGCCAAAGAAGGGACGAGATTTCAGGAATTTTATAACAATTCCATTTGCGCTCCTACACGTGCCTCCTTGTTGACGGGACAGTATGCGCATCGTGCCGGCGTAGGGTATTTCAATATTAACTTAGGCCTTCCTGCTTATCAAGGCTTCTTAAATCGTGAATCAAGGACCTTAGCTGAAGTTCTTAAAGAGGCTGGTTATTCAACTATTATTTCGGGAAAATGGCATGTGGGTGATGACTACGATCAATGGCCAGCACAACGTGGATTTGAGCGTTCTTTTAATTTTGTAGGGGGCGCGTCCAATTTTTATGAAATCAATGGTCCAGAACGTCCGACGGTTCCTTTATATCGGAACAACAAACCATTTTACTTGCCAAAGGGGCGTTATTTGACTGATGAGATTACCGATCAGGCCATCGGTTTTCTAAAAGAACAGCAAAGCGAGAAAAAGCCCTTTTTCTTGTATTTAGCTTTCAATGCTCCGCATTGGCCTTTGCAAGCGCCAGAAGAGGAAACACAAAAATACAAAGGCGTATATCGTCAGGGATGGGATAGCCTACGCATCAAACGTTACGAAAATGCACAACGAGAGGGCGTTTTCCCTTCTGGACAGATTATTGCGAAAAAGGATGCCGCCGTACAGTCCTGGGAGAAATTGACTTACGATGAGAAGCAGTATTGGCAGCGTCGACAGCAAGTTTTCGCTGGGATGATCGATCGAATGGACCAGAGTGTTGGACGCATTAGAAAAACACTGAAAGAGTTGAAAAAAGACAAAAATACCGTAATTATTTTCTTGTCGGATAATGGTGCTCAAGGTGGTGATCGGGCGCGGATTTATACCGCAAGGAATACCGAAACCGTTGGCTTGCCGGGATCCTATGACGTGCAAAATAGCAATTGGTCCCAAACTGGTAATTCTCCACTGCGTAGTTATAAAGATAATCCTTATGAAGGTGGGATCGGTGCCCCATTTATAGTATGGTATCCTAAGGAAGTAAAGGCGAATGCTATTAAGAAAGGGGTGGGGCATCTTATCGATATTGCTCCTACACTATATGACTTTGCTGGTGCCGACTATCCAACACATATTGGAGATACCACAATAAATGCGCTCCCCGGCTTGAGCTTAAGAGCTGTGCTTCGCTCAGACCTCAATCAGGTCGATCGCAACGTTCCGCTGTTCTGGGAGCGGGCCGGAAATCGTGCTGTTCGATATGGAAAGTGGAAATTGGTCTCCCTGTTTAGGGAAGGAAGCAAGCCAGAGTTATACAATATTGATGAGGATCGGGGGGAAAATAACAATCTGGCTGATCGCTATCCAGAGGTTGTGAATGATCTCGAAAAACGCTATGAGAAGTGGGCTAAAGAGAATGCTGTCGTGGATTATAATCGGATAAAAATAAACAATCAATTTCGTTAGTAATAAAAGGAGGTAACATGAAGAAGATAATTTCTACATTATATACTGTGCTTATTGTGATGGGGATAAGCTATGCACAGCAGAAAAGGCCCAATATCATCTTGATTTTGGCGGATGACTTGGGTTATTCAGATTTGGGAGCATATGGATCAGAAATTTCGACGCCCAATTTGGATCGTTTGGCCAATGAGGGGCTACGGCTGAAACAATTCTATAACAATTCTATATGCGCGCCTACACGGGCTTCCCTAATCACGGGGCAATATCAGCATAAAGCTGGTGTCGGTTACTTTTCGAACGATCTTGGCCTTCCTGCATATCAAGGCTATATCAATACTGAATCCCTTACCATTGCCGAAGTGCTGCGGTCTAATGGGTATATTACTGCAACTTCCGGCAAATGGCATGTTTCGGGAAATGGGAAAAGTCTACCATGGGATCGTGGTTTTGATCTGGTATTCCCCCAACAAGAAAAAAATGCAGATTCAGGTGCTCCGACATTTAAAGCGCAAACTGACCCAGAAGGATACCCTTTGGAGTCGTCGTTTTCAACAGAGGTAATCAATCGTGAAGCGGAAGGATTTTTAGATCAGATTAAAACCCAGGATAAGCCTTTTTTTCTCTATTTAGCCCATACTGCACCACATTGGCCATTGGTGGCTTTGCCACAAGATATAGCGAAGTACAAAGGGCGTTATGATAAAGGATGGGAAGCAATTCGCCAAGAACGTTTTGAACGGCAGAAACGATTGGGGCTCACACCAGTAAAGACAGAAGCATCGATTCCTGATGAAGATATTTACGATTGGTCAAGATTATCATACGATCAACGACAGCTGTGGGCAAAGAAAATGGAAATCTTCGCGGCAATGGTTGACCGTCTGGATCAGACTGTAGGTAAATTACTGAAAAAACTGAAAGACAATGGACAATTGGACAATACGCTTATCGTGTTTCTCTCAGACAATGGAGCGCCAGCGGAAGATTTGGTGCGATGGTTTCATGGTGCCCGGGTGAATTCGGGACCTGTGGGAACAGAGGGCTCGTTTGAATCGCAGAGCAAAAATTGGTCATACGCTTCCAATACACCTTTCAAGGCATTTAAAGATTATACCTATGAAGGAGGGATCAACGCTCCATTTATAGCATGGTTTCCCCGTAAGATAGCAAAAGGTATTAGAAAGGGGACTGGGCATGTGATTGATCTAGCGCCAACCTTCTATGATTTGGCCGGTGCTGTATATCCGAAAGATTATAAAGGAATCAAGTCGAATAAATTGCCCGGGAAAAGCTTACTTCCAGTGTTATTTGAAGGTCAAGATACTGTGTCGCGCGCAGAAGGCCTTTTTTGGGAACGTGCTGGCAACCGTGCCGCACGTATCGGGAAATGGAAGCTAGTATCAACATGGCCTTCCTATAAATGGGAACTCTATGATTTGGAACAGGATCCTACTGAACGCAAAGATGTTGCCGGACTGCACCATGATGTTGTTTCTCGCTTATCTACAGCCTATTTTCGTTGGGCAAAGGATAATGGTGTTGTGGATTTTGCTGAATTAGAGGCTAAAGAACCCCAGAGCATGAAAGATTTTAGAGAAAGCAAAGTGCAAGAGATTGCACCACCTGCTTTTCGCTTTTAAATAGAAAAGGGAGCATTTTAATATATGCTCCCTTTTTTATTTACCTTCTTCCATTTCAAAAACACTGTCGATTTTCCAGTTTGCTTTGTCTTTGGATGCCGCAACCGCCAAACGGTCACAGCGCTCATTTAATGGATGTCCTGCATGACCCTTCACCCAAACAAGGCGAACAGTGTGCAGCTTATAGGCGTTCATTAAACGTAGCCAAAGGTCCTTGTTTTTTTTCCCTGCGAAACCTTTTTGGATCCACCCATATACCCATTTTTTGTCAATGGCATCAATCACATATTTGGAGTCAGAATATACCGTAACTTGCTGATGCAAGTTTTTTAAGGCCTCTAAGCCAATGATGACAGCCATCAGTTCCATCCGGTTGTTGGTCGTTTTGCGATAGCCGCCCGAAAACTCTTTTTCGATCAGCTTTCCTTTAAACGTTTCATTATCGCCTGTATAAATAGTTCTTAAGATAGTTCCATAGCCCCCGGGGCCCGGATTCCCACTAGAAGCCCCATCTGTATATAATTCGATCATACCTTTCAAATATACAGGAAGTTTTTGTAAGCACACACAAACAGCTGAAAATGGTCAAAAACTAGCCTATATTTTAGTGCACGAAGTAGAAGAATTTAGCAGCGTTACAAGTTCAATCAATTCAAAGACAGCGCATCCCCCATAAGTATCATATTTTATAGGTACTTACGACTTACTTTGCAGGTATTTAGAAGGTACTTTAGACGGTTTTATCTGAATGAGGTCCCTATAAAGTCCGTATTAGGTCCGTTTAAATGATTTAGGTATTCCCTAATTCTCTCCATCGTAATTTATCACTTACACAATAGGATTATGCTGATTTATGTGTATTTTGCCGGCTTAAACTCGTTATGTAATCGATAAAATAGCTTTATGAAGTTTCGAAAGATTTCTCTTTTTGTTCTTTTGGCATCGGTGTGCTTAAACGCCTCAGCTCAGAACAAGGTTTCAACGCAAAAAATGGATTGGTTTGAAGATGCCAAGTTGGGGATTTTTATTCACTGGGGAATTTATTCTGTGGATGGAATCTCAGAGTCCTGGTCATTTTTTAATAATTACATCAATCATGATAATTATATTAAACAGCTCAATGGCCTTACAGCTAAGGACTATAAACCAAAGGAATGGGCTAAAGTGATCAAAGAAGCTGGTGCAAAATACACGGTGATTACAACCAAGCATCATGATGGGATTTCCATGTGGAATACGAAAGCCGATAAAGCGATCACTACGCTGAAAGATGCAGCAGCAAAACAGGATTTAATCACCCCCTTTGTGAAAGCAATACAAGAAGAGGGATTACATACTGGGTTGTATTATTCCTTGCCCGACTGGAGTCATCCCTATTATGATGTTTTTACGCGCAATAGAAAACGTTATCAGTTGGCGGATGAACCTGGCCGTTGGAATAATTATGTCCAATATTACCAAAAGCAGTTGACAGAATTGTCGGAGCAGTATAAACCTGAGTTAATTTGGTTTGACGGAGATTGGGAGCACAGTGGAGAGGAGTGGAAAGCAAAAGAAACATTGAGTCTTTTGCGGAAATACAATCCGAATATTATCATAAACTCCCGATTGAATCATCATGGTGATTACGATACACCTGAACAGGGAATACCTGTAACACGTCCAGATGCTAAATTCTGGGAGCTTTGTTATACCATGAACGATTCTTGGGGTTATCAACCCTTTGATAAGAAATATAAATCTCCAAATATGATTATTCGGACCTTGGTCGACTGCATTTCTATGGGGGGGAACCTGCTGTTGGATATTGGTCCAAAGGCAGATGGCACAATCCCTGCGGAGCAATTGAATATTTTGAAACAGCTGGGAAGATGGACTCATAAACACGCTGCGGCAATCTATGGGACGAGGGCAGCTATTCCGTTTGCAAACTATAATGGAAAATCTGCATTATCAAAAGATGGCAAAACACTTTATCTTTATTTGTATGAACAAAAATCCGAATTGCAGCTCAGAGGTTTGGTTAATCATACAGCTATTAAAGGGGTCTCAGTTATTGGTGATACCTCTTCTGAAGTAAGTGTTAAATCCGAGGACGGAACTGTTCAAGTAGATTTGAAGAAGGTCAACTTTGATCAGGATGTTACCGTGATTGCGCTGAATTTCTCAGAAGAACTTCGCTGGACGGTTCCGAAAGAGACTGAGGTTAGTTTGAAATCAGTGTTGGATAATAAGTTTACAGATAGAGCTTTAGCGCAGATAGCTTCAACGCTGCATGCAGGTAAAAATATCTTTGACAACTCTGGATTAACAGTGGACGGTATGGAAGCGAAGCTACCTACAACAAACACAACGAATCCGGAGGTAATAAAATGGATCAAAGACCATGCTGAAGCACTTTACGAAACAGGGAAGGGGCTACCTGAAGGCCATTACGAGGGACTAAGTGCACTTTCAAAAGATCGTCAAACGCTTTATCTTTTTGTTGAAGGAAAACCGACAGGACCAATAGCACTAAAAGGTATAAAAAATGGAGTTGCCAGAATCCGATTAGTTGGTGAAGGTTCGATGATAAATCATGAAGTCTTTAATAAGCTATATTGGAGTAGCATTCCGGGTATTATTTATATACAGGCACCTGTCGAACGCTTAGATAAAAATATGACAGTGATTGCCGTATTACTGGATGCTCCAGTACAATTGTATCGCGAGAAAGTCGGTGCTATCGAGAATAACCTTTAAACGGTCGAATTGTTTTCAATGAGTTAAGCAGAAGCCTAGGATAACGAAGTATCCTGGGCTTCTGTATAGGAGATCTAAACCATTCTAATCTATTTTTCGTTTTATTCAACCCATTTTCTCCTCCATTGTGTGGAAGTATTTTTTGTTATAACTTAGGTCTATGAATCTAATCAAAACTGTGTTTATCACATTTTTTATTCTTCTTTGTATTTCCTGCTCCTCCGGTGACGGAAGCAAATCCGACAGATTGCGGGCAGATTCGCTCACAAACGAAGTAGTGAATGGGAGAATGAATATCGCAGTACTAGCGAAGTCAGATGAATTTATGTACTTCAATGAGAAGTATTTTCATGAGCCGGCAGATTTAAAAGTTATTCCAACGTTTGATAAGGTGCAGATTCAAGTGGTTACTTATCGTATTTATCAGCATGTGAAACTGCCCAATAACAGGTATCAGTTCAACGTAAAAAAAGCTAATGAACTGCATATTCCAAATAAAGCTTTTGTGTATTATCAACGCTCCTTTGATGAAATGAACCGTAAAGCTGCGGGGAGCAAGGACTCTATCAGATTAGAACTGCCTAATAACTATGCATCTATGTTGATAAATGAGTAATCTCTGCCAAATATATAAGTAACAGATGGTCATAGCGAAAGATTAGTTTTAAAGCAGCATATTGTTTAACGAGTAGTCTAACATGAGAAAGAAGAATATCGTAATTTTGACTGGCGCCGGTATTTCGGCGGAAAGTGGTATACCCACGTTCAGAGATGCAAATGGGTTGTGGGAAGGACATGATGTGATGGAAGTAGCTTCAATTGAAGGTTGGTATAAAAATCCGGTTTTAGTTCAGGAGTTTTATAATCTGCGAAGGAAAGCTGCCTTGGCAGCACATGCAAATGCGGCTCATTACGCGTTGGCTAAGTTAGAATCCAAATACCAGGTCAGTATCATAACACAAAACGTGGATTTATTGCATGAACAAGCTGGATCATCACATATCATTCATTTGCATGGCCGTTTGGATCAAGCGAAGTCTTCTATCGATGATCGCTTAGTTTATCCTATTCTGGGTGATGAGATCAAAATGGGAGATCTCTGTGAGAAAGGTAGCCAGCTAAGGCCAAATATAGTCTGGTTTGGTGAAGCTGTGCCAGCAATTGAAGAGGCTTCAGCATTGGTTTCTGAGGCTGATATTTTAATTATCATAGGTACCTCATTGCAGGTTTATCCTGCTGCGGGACTTAAAGAATTTGCACCTAGCCACTGTCAGTCATTTTTGATTGATAAAAAGATACCTAACCGTGCGGCTTTGCATAATATAAAATGTTTTGAGGAAGCAGCTACCATAGCTGTTCCTAAATTAGTGGAACAATTACTTAATTGATATTGGGTAATATTTTGTAATATAATAGTTTATGAAAAAGATAATAGGTGTTCTTTGTGCTTCGGTTGTTGTTATGGCCTGCCAAAATAATTCGAAGATCGATGTAAATACGAGTACAAATGATAAGCCTTTGACATTAGATAGCGTGCAGGCCCGGCATTTACTCAGCTTGCCTTTACATTGTATCGAAGTAGAATATCCCAATAAGTTGGGTCAGGTACTAGGTAGTGATGGCGACCTGAAAGCACCTCGTACTTTGCACCCGATTTTTTACGGTTGTTTTGATTGGCATTCTTCAGTGCATGGTTATTGGTCAATTGTTCATATTTTGAAAGCATTTCCCAATTTGGATAGCTCGGGTGAAATTCGTCGTCAATTGAACCGAAATATTACAGTGGAAAATGTGGCAATTGAATTGGCTTTCTTTCAAGACAAGAATAATAAAAACTTTGAACGTACCTATGGATGGGCCTGGTTATTGCAGCTCCAGAAAGAATTAATAACCTGGGAAGATGCAGATGCAAAACGCTGGGCTTCGAATCTTGAACCTTTGGTAAAACATGTCGTAAAATCTTATCAGGAATATCTGCCCAAGTTAGTCTATCCGATTCGGACTGGCTATCATGATAATTCGGCATTTGGTCTTTCCCTATCTTTAGACTATGCCAGAAGCTCTGGGAATGTAACATTTGAAAAATCATTAATGACGAATGCGTCACGATTATATAACCATGATAAAAGCTGCAATATCTCTTTTGAGCCAAGTGGAAGCGATTTTCTTTCTCCCTGTCTGGAAGAAGCTCTTTGTATGAGCTTAGTTATGCAGCAGGAGGATTATCGCAAGTGGCTGAAGGATTTTATGCCTGAGCTATTTAATCCGGATTTTAATTTGGAACCGGGCATTGTGAAAGATCGTACAGATGGCCACCTGGTTCATCTGGATGGACTGAACTTTAGCCGGGCGACCTGTCTGAACGGTATTGCTAAAGCACTGCCAGAATTGAATTACTTACATAAACTGGCCAATAAGCATTTAAGCTATTCTTTGCCTAATATCACCACGAAAGATGACTATATGGGGTCACACTGGTTGGGTACATTTGCACTTTATGCGCTATCAGCGCATTGAGTCGGGGAGATGATCTTCTCCCCATTTATCCATTAGCGTTAATATTTGTTCAAGCGAACGTCCAAGCTCCGTTAATTGATATTCAACTTTTGGAGGGACCTGTTGATACACCGTTCGTGATATTAAACGATCTTGTTCCAGTTCCTTTAATTTAGCTATCAGCATACGCTCAGATATGCCTACGAGCCTTTTCCGCAGTTCACCATAACGGAGCTTATCCTCATTAAGAAGATAGGAAAGAATGTTTATTTTCCATCTGCTGCCGATTGTCGCTAATGTATATGCAATGCCACAATGATCTTTCCAGTATAACTCATTGATATGGTTGGTTGAATTCTCTTTTCGCGGGTTCATACTTACTTTTTTGTTGGTATCATACAATCTTGTATGTACTGTTATTTCAGCAAATTAATAAAGAAATTTGTAAGAAAAACAAAAAGTATCAAAATGGAAATAATTAAATCAATCGCTCATTGGCTAAGCTATGCTTACTATCTTTATGTATTTGGCTATGCATCCTTATTCAAAGTCTTTCAGAAGGCGTCAATGATGCAGAGCATGCATTCATTAGGCTTTAATAAGTTTTGGACAATAGGTATTGGACTCGGCGAGCTAATGGGAGTTTTGCTAGTCCTAGCAGGCTTGTATAATCCACAGTTGAAGAATTTGGGTGTATTGCTCTTGTTTCCATTTGCAGTCGGTGCATTTACAGCGCATATGGCACATCAAGAGTATCATCATTTTTACAACTCTTTGATCATGTGTGTGCTCAGTATTGTTTTGCTAGCTACAGATAAAACGTTTAAAATTATTCTCTAGATTTTATGTGGAGATAAACGCGATTATAAAAAACCTTCATGATTTCGCGGACACCACCTGCAATGAAAGCGGGTTTAAATATAAAAATTAGTCCGAATGATGAATTTTAGCTTTGGTGCCAAGGCGGGGATTGTAGGATCGAAGTTTAGAAAATATATCGTCAATATAATGGAATTGAGAAATTCGTGATTTGTGCTAATTTAAATTTGCTGCTTTAGCGCTGTTGAACCTTATTTTTTTTAGTTTTAATGGGTTTTAAGGTGGTTTTTCTATGATTTACAAGATTTATTTACATAACTATATTATGTTTTTTGGTTAGAAAAGGGCTATAAAATTCAAGATTTGTGCTACTCAATGGAGCCGGTCTTGCAATAAATTTGATGTATTATTCCCGTAGGGATGTTATATACTATGTATAGGTATTTAAGACATATTTTTATTGTAATGCCCATTGTTTGTTTCTGTTTACTTTTGACAGGTAAGATAAACAAGGGCGTCTTTTCACAGCCTGACTATAGTAGTTCCCCAAAAACGGCAATCGAGCCTTCACAATCCCATTTTGATTTTTATCTTGGGTCGATCGAAGAATGCTCATTTGAATTGAGTTACGATCAGCATTTAGAATATGCTGTTTGGCTCTGTACCTTGGGACTGATTCTATCTATTTTCTTGTTATTTACGGATAAGAAGTCCTGGCATAACTTTTATGAACTCCAGAATAAATATCTGTCCAACAGACTACCTGACAGGTGTATCCTTTACCATTCCTTTAAAATTTACGGTTAAATCCCTTTTCCTTTTGGTGAATGTCATTGGTTGAGTCAACTGACGGCTAAAACCTTTGCAATAATTCTCTGTTTGAAGAAAGCGGTTCAATCTTGCGCTTTACTATTAACTCATTTACATGAACACAACACTTTATGCATTAGCTATTACAGCTATTACGATCAGTTTTTTTCATACTGCTTCGGGCCCCGATCATTATCTGCCATTTATTGTACTGTCAAAATCAAAAAAATGGTCATTGGCCAAAACTATACTATGGACTATTATATGTGGACTTGGACACGTTTTCAGTTCAGTCATATTGGGTATTATTGGAGTTTATCTTGGCTGGCAGCTGAATAAAATAAGCTGGTTACAGGATATGCGTGGGAATGTTTCCAGTTGGGCGCTCTTTATTTTTGGGCTCGGATATCTGGTTTATGGAATCTGGAAAATGTCAAAGAAGAATTCCCACAAGCATTTTGACGTCATGGGGGATGAAGTTTATGTACACGAACATGCACATGGAAAGAGTTCACCGGGCCATCATCACCATCACAATAAGACGAAGGTGACTCCTTTGGTGTTATTTGCAATTTTCGTTATGGGGCCATCTGAGCCATTGATTCCGCTTCTATTTTTTTCGGGTGCGCACCGATCAATGCCGGAGGTGATTACATTAATAAGCACTTTTACAATAACGACAGTGATTACAATGGTAGGTATGGTGTTATTGGGGATTTATGGATATAATTTGCTCAATACCGAAAAACTCGATCGGTATGTACATGCCATTAGTGGAGCCGTATTATCAATTTGCGGCGCGGGTATGTTATTTCTTGGATGGTAATTTACGGTAATATTAGAATTTAAGTGGTATAAGCGAAGGCATTTAGATTGCCTAAACTTAATTTATTTGAACATAATGATGAATAAACATCAAATCACCTTTTTTACATTCTAGATGTCGGCTGCGGTTGATCCATGGCAGCTTTAAGTTTTCCTTTGTATCTTTAATAAGGATTTGTAACTCATTATTAATAAATATGACGTATTATGGGAAAAAGTAGGTTACTTAGAATGGATAATATGGGCATCGTAGTGGAATCGTTGGATAAAGCGATTTCGTTCTTTTCTGAACTTGGATTACATTTGGAAGGGAAAGCCGTAATTGAAGGTGACTGGGCAGGTAAAGTTACAGGCCTTGGCGCGCAGAAGGTCGAGATTGCGATGATGGTGACACCAGATGGACATAGCCGATTGGAACTTTCAAAATTTATTGATCCAGAAATAATTTCTGATCATAGAAATGCTCCTGTCAATGCCTTGGGCTATTTGCGGGCAATGTTTACTGTTGAAGATATTGATGATGTGCTGGATAGGCTGATTGGAAATCATGGCGCTGCGTTGGTGGGGGAAGTAGTACAATATGAAGGCGCATATCGTCTCTGTTACCTAAGAGGTGTAGAAGGACTTTTGATTGGATTAGCAGAGCCTTTAAATGGTAAGTAATAGCTGCGGATTTTTTAGGAATAGAAAAAGTTAAAGAAATTTGATGCTAAACAAAATAAAAATAAAACTACGACGTTATTGATACAAATACTTTTCATAAAATAGGTTAATATATGGCTAAGACCCTAGAGTTCCCCGCTCTAGGGCTTTTTTATTATATGCAATCCCCCCTAGGAGGATAACCGCTAAGTGGAAGGGTAAAACTACCTTTAGTTTATTCGAACTCGAAATAATAATGGTGAAGATCGGGAATCTATTTGACCGAAATTTTAAAAACTAAGTAACACTTAAGTGCTCAATGGAAAACATGGCAAAAGCATAAGGATCTATTTCTTATAGATTCCTGTCAAATGTGAATTAGCCATTGTATTAATGGCCGGTTTTGCTGTATGTCTAAACTGAATTATAATTTAGACAATTCTCGCACAGGTGGTCATTAGTACAATCACGCATAAGACGAGTAGTATGATAACAGAAGTTGTGTAGGGTGTTCTTCTCATAATTCTTTTTTTTACTTAGTAGTTTACAAAAGCCGTGCCTTTATTGAGAGAACTTGCAGTAAATCTGATGGTTGTAGCGTGTAATCTACACTGCGCCCTATGCGATATGTGAATTTGGTGGTCGTTTTTTTTTGAATAGGATAGCAATGGTCAACAATCCCAAAAGCATAGCAATTGTGTAGGCTACAAATGCTATATTTTCACTTTGATATTCGGTATCTTTTGCCACAGTTTCAATAAATAATCCGGTATTCCCCTTAAATCCAAAGAGCCAATGAGTGAGGTTCCAGCCAAAGTGAAGCCCTATTGATAGTGCTATATTGCGGGTTCTTAGTGTCGCAAAACCAAAAAGTATGGCTCCAAGTCCTGAACCGAGAACTGCTGTTTTCAATGTAGAGCCTGTAAATAGATGTTCTAAAATAAAAAATAGAACCATGACAGATAAACTTGCAATAGTCCCAAATCTGTCCTTTAAGCGCCATAAGAAATAAGTTCTAAAGACTAGCTCTTCTCGACAAGCAACGAAAAAGTATAATGGAATGGTGAGTGCCAATATTTTAGCATCAAAAGAGATCGATTTTCTGAAAGATACTGCTGCAAAATTCGTCAAAATTATTGCCATTAAACCTACCATGCAGATACCCAAACAAAATCCGGAACCAAAATTCAGCATACTTTTACGATTGAATCCCAGCCCGATTTGAGAAAAGCGAATTTTATCCCAAGCCTTAAATACACAAACTAGGCCTAAACTGAGGAGAGTAGCGATACTTAGTGAAAATAGATCCGGGAACATTGTCTGTTTGGTTATACCCGCGGAAAATGCAAATATCACAAGGGAAGCAAAGTAAAATAATATTACTTTTAAGGGTACCATCGTTCTTTTCATCTCTTAATTGTTTAGTAGATATGAATTTACATTGTTTTGGTGTAAATATGAACAAAGATTTAAAGGAATATTTGTCAAATTTTATCTCGGGTAAATAGTCTCCCTTTATTTTTATCGTTTGTCGCCTGTTTTTCTTATATTAGGCAATAAACCAATGGATTATGGCTACTTTCAATTTAAACCGCAGAAAGTTTATTCAAGGAGCGGGTGCTATTCTAACACTATCAGCATTGCAAGTCAAGGGTCTTTCGTTTAAGGATACTATTAAAAAATTCCGCGTTGGACTGATTGGAGCTGGATGGTATGGGAAAAGCGATTTATTTCGCTTAATTCAGGTACGTGATGTCGATGTCGTTGCGGTATGTGATGTCGACAACAATCATTTACGGGAAGCGGGACAGCTAATTAGTGAGCGGCAAGTTTCGGGAAAAGTTCCAAAACTTTACAATGATTACAGGGAAATGCTTACTAATCACAAATTCGATCTCATTCTCATAGGAACACCCGATCATTGGCATGCAAGACAAGCAATTGACGCGATGTCTTCTGGTGCTCATCTTTATCTACAAAAACCCATTAGTGTTGACGTATTGGAGGGTGATGCAATATGGCGTGCAGCAAGAAAATATAATAAGAAAGTACAAGTAGGAACCCAAAGGAGAAGTACAGCTCATCTTATCGATGCTAAAAGGCGAGTGATTGATGAAGGTCTACTTGGGAAAATCTCACATGTAGAGATGTGCTGCTATTATCATATGAGAAAGAATGGTAGCCCTGCTATTCAGGAGGTGCCAACTTTTTTGGATTACGAGATGTGGACTGGCCCAGCTCCGCTGCGTGCCTATGATGGTTTACCGCATGGTGGCTGGTGGCGAACTTTCATGGCCTATGGCAATGGAATAACCGGCGATATGGGAATGCACATGTTTGACACCGTGCGTTGGCTTTTGCAACTTAAATGGCCAAGAAAAGTGAGTGCTACAGGTGGTATTTATGTTCAAAAGGAAGGAAAATCGACAATTGCTGATACCCAGACTGCGGTATTTGAATACGAGGATCTCAATTGTATATGGCAGCATAGGACCTGGGGGACTGCACCAGATCCCGAATACCCTTGGGCGTTTATTATCTACGGCGACAAAGGCACTTTAAAAGGGAGTGTAATGAAATATGAATTTATTCCAATAGGACAAGGTGAGCATATTAAACAAGATGTTGTTTTAGAAAAAGAGAAGTTTCCCGGAGATCTGGAGGAGCATAGAATAGAGTTGCATACGGCCCCGGCAACTAGACAGCATATGCTTGATCTTTTATCGGCAATTGAAAATAATCATCTCCCAGTAGCGGATATTGAAGAGGGCTATATTTCTACAGCAAGTTGTATTTTGGCCAATTTATCGATGATGTTGAATCGTCCTTTGATTTATGATCCAAAACAAAAAATATGTGTTGATGACCCCGAAGCAACTCAATTATTAAGAAGACCATATCGAAGTCCATGGCGGCACCCTTATTCATAATGTAAAGGCAGTAAGTCTTTTATTTCTTTTGTACACCGTATCCAGAACCCTTTGATGAAGCGCAAATAGGCCTATCTTGTTGGTATTTTGGACCTGAGGCCCAGTGAGCTAAAACATTTTTTGTCCTTTAAAAGAAAATGTTATGAGGTTACCAATGCTAATCCGAGAGGAGGGATGTACTTATAGACGCAGCCTATTTGTCATAATTATGGGGATTTTGATGATATAAGTTTCGGGTGTCGTATTAATTCTAAATTTCTACAGAATTCGATCCGTTCTTTACTCGATTAAAAAGACGAGTGCAAGATGGATATCAATGCGACGATAATCGATAATTATGTTAGGCTTAGAAAATCTTTATTCTTTCTGCCTTTACTTTTGCTTATTATACTTATAGGATTTCTATATTTTAATGACGCATTAAATATATATGGATATACAACAATTCAGAAAAACAGCTTTTTTGCCATAAATACTTATTTAGGACAATATCCTGTTCTTGAATCCAACTTTACACAATTTGGAGATTGCTTAATTAGCCTGTCGCTTTTGAGTGTTTTTGTCTTATATGGGCCCAAATTATGGGAAGCATTACTATCTGCATCTTTTATTTCTGCCTTCTTTTCGATGCTCTTAAAAGCAATATTTGCTGTGCCGCGACCGGCGGCAGTCTTCAATCATACTAGTTTTTTGATTACCGGTAAGATGCTCGTAGGTAATAATAGTTTACCTTCTGGCCATTCTATCACGATATTTACAACGCTGACCGTGATAATGTACGCTTTTATGCCTCAAAGATTACATTATAAAATACTATGGTTTTTGGGTTTAATATTGATTGGATTCATGTTAGCTTTATCTCGGGTAGCTTTGGGGGCACATTATCCATTGGACGTCGTTAGCGGCTGCATTATAGGATATCTTTCGGGACTATTGGGGATTTTTTTTAGCCGGGAATTTAAAATTTGGGACTGGTTGTATAATAAACGGTATTATCCGGTTTTCATTTTATTGTTCCTCGTTTTCAGTATTGTATTGCTAGATAGAATAATTAATGATAATTTGATCATATTTTATTTTACATTTATCTGCTTAATTATTGCACTTTATAAAATTATTACCGTTTATGCTAAAAAATAGCTTAAAATTAGTCCATTTTGTCATATTCATGAGTGTGTTGAATTTTATATTCTTCCATTTTCCATTTTACACTTTTGTTTTTAATAACGTTGATTATAAGAGCTTTGGAGGCATTATTCTGATCGCTAGTTTAATGGTTTTAATGCTGGTCATGAATGCTTTTGTACTTTATCTGTTTTTTTCGCTGTCACGTCGTTTTGGGAAATCCATACTTGTTTTGTTCTTTCTGATCAATTCAGTCGCCGTTTATTTTGTCAATACGTATAGCGTTATTCTAGATGAAACAATGATCGGTAATATATTGAATACCCGGTATTCCGAATCCAGTGGTTTCTTTTCATTAAAATTGATAGTTTACCTAATCTTTCTCGGTGTTATTCCTAGTATCTTTATCATCAAAGCCAAAATAATAAAGGATAAACCGAAAAAGTTCCTTATTACTTCCTCTCTATCACTTTTATTTATTGTTAGTTTAATATTTGCTAATGCAAGTAACTGGTTATGGATTGACAAGAATTCGAAGACCTTGGGTGCACTTGCAATGCCTTGGTCCTATACGGTAAATATTTCACGCTTTTACATTCACGAACATCAAAAGAATAAAAAAGAGATATTATTGCCAGACGCGACGATAACTGACCATAGAAAAACGGTGGTCGTACTTGTCATAGGGGAATCTGCACGAAGGGAGAATTTTTCGCTATATGGATATCCAAAAAATACAAATCCTTTGCTTTCAAAAACAGCAAACCTCTATCATTTTGATGCAACTTCTTGTTCTACCTATACTACAGCAGGAGTAAAGTGTCTATTGGAACACAAAAATACGGACGACTTATACGAAATTCTGCCAAATTACCTTTACAGAAATGATGTTGATGTGATATGGCGCACAAGCAATTGGGGCGAGCCTCCGGTACATATTAAAGAATATGAAACGAGTGATCAGCTTGCTGCAAACTGTAAAGGTGAAGGATGTGCTTTCGATGAGGTGCTTTTAACAGGTTTAAAGGAAAGGATATCAGCGAGTAAAAAGGATAAAATTTTTGTTGTCCTTCACACAAGTACAAGTCACGGGCCTACTTACAGCAAGAAGTACCCGGCTCAATTCGAAGTGTTTAAGCCAGTTTGTAATAGTGTCGAATTGGGGAATTGTTCAAAAGAAGAGTTGATTAATGCTTACGATAATACGGTCGTCTATACGGACTATATTTTACACAATTTGATAGAAGATCTAAAAGGATTAAAAGAATATAATAGTGCGATGTTATTTGTTTCGGATCATGGCGAATCATTGGGTGAAAATAACCTCTATATGCATGGACTTCCAATGAGCATTGCTCCAAAAGAGCAATACGAAATTCCTTTTATCGTATGGGTGTCCGATAACTCGAAACAGGTGAAATCAAATAAAACGCTGACCCAGAATCATGTATTTCATAGTGTATTGAAATTTCTGGATATGAAAAGTCCTATATATGATGAAAATATGGATATTTTCAAATAGTATAGCACAGGCATATCAAGGATTATCGATTTGTATCATGTATAGGAACTTAATATATGTGAGGAAGTCAAACAACTTGCTGAAGAAATAGGGCTAAATGATGTCCGGATTATCTCTAGAGGTGACATTAGGAATAGATATTTTAAGGGACGATCCGACGGACTTACACCGGCTAGTGGGGAGATTTTTCTTGTTGCAAAAATTTAAGCCGAAGCCATAGCTGTAGAGGGTGAACGCAAAACTATTGTGATAATTAGTGAGGGCTTTTAATAATATCAGTATATGTCTATAAAAGGTAAATATAATGCAATGTTCAAATGGGCTTTGCTTATACTCATTTCTACGAGTTCTTTTTGTTTAATGGCTCAATCTAAACGTGCTGTTAAGAAAATTATCAGAGCTGATTTTCAGCAATATTTTGATCAATGTAAGGTGGAAGGTGCAATTGCTGTTTATGACGATAGGAGCGATACTTGGATTTTGTCTGATACGACCTGCACACAGGCTCTAGCTTTACCTGCATCAACCTTTAAAATTATTAATATGCTGATTGCCCTAGAGACAAAGACTATCAAAGATGAGCATAGCGTTGTCAAATGGCCAGGATCAACTGATACCGTAAAATATGGCTATCGCCCCAATATTTATAAAAATATTACTATAAAGGAAGCATTTGAAGTTTCAGCTGGTTGGGCTTTTATCGAGATAGCGAAGAAAATTGATCGTTCTCTTTATCGAAAGTATCTCGAAGCATGTGATTACGGCAATGTAGATCTTTCGGAATCAGGTAGTGATTTTTGGAATTTTGGTTCAATGGGTATCTCTCCAATCAATCAGGTTGAATTTTTGAAAAAACTTTATGCAGGAGATTTGCCTATTGCAAAAAGGAACATGGATATCGTTAAACGTGTTATGATTTCGGAAAAAAACGATGATTATATCATCAGATCTAAGACGGGCTGGACAATGGCCAACCAGATTAATACAGGATGGGGTAGGCTACCTCGAACAAAAAGGTGATGTTTATTTCTTTGCAACTAGGCTTATTCAAGATCGAAAGTTTAATCGCCCCGATTTCTCGGACTGCCGCAAAGAGATTACGAAAAAAGTTTTAAGAGATTTAAAAATCTTACCGTAAATTTTTTGTGGTTCATTTATTAAGCAATAAGCAGATGGAAAATTTTAATCGTAAAAAACATTGGGAAAATATTTACGAAAACAATCCCTAACCGATGTATTTCAATCTTATTTTAAAAAAATTGATTGTATGACAATTGACCACAGCACGCCATTCGATACGAAGCAGAATTTTGTATTTTGCAGTTTTGGTAAATAATCGCAATAGGCAAGAGCAAATGCTGTTACCTCTAGAAAAGGGATTGGGTACAGGTCGGCAATATCTTTGCCTTAGCTTTTATTGGAATTTGCGAGTAGAATCTCGCCCCAGGCATTTAATTTCCAAAGTACTTCCACCAAACTTTCCCCCAAAGGTGTAAGTGAATATTCTACACGTGGCGGAAGCTCATGAAAAGACTTTTTGGATAATATTCCATCCTCGACCATCTCCGTTAGCTGTTGGTTTAGAACTCGTCGGTCAACTTTTGCAATGCCACGCAGCATTTCACTTGGACGTCTTTCTCCTTCGTTGATGCGCCATACAATCGGAATCTTCCATTTTCCGCTAATGGCATTCACTGCAAATTCCAACGGACAAATTTTTTGTTTTATTGCTCTATCTGCTGTACTCATAAAATTGACTTTTTTATCCCATAGGGATAATTAGATGCGGTATTGTAGTTGTGAATTAACTTTTAAAACTTTGCAAATATAGCGCATAAAATATGAAAAGTTTAGAACACGAAATTGCTAAATTGAATGCAAATTTAGTCAATCTTCCAAGTGAAGTAAAAAAGATCTTTATAAGATCCATTGGAGATTTGCCGCCTATGAATCTCATTGAAAAGAGCATCCAAGTAGGAAGCGAGTTCTCCGAGTATAGCTTGTTAAATAAAGAGAATAAACGAATTGAATTGGATGTCAATTATACAAATAGATTTAGTATTGATGTGTTAAGAGGAAAACTATGAGTAAACTAGTACGAAAAGGAGCAAAGCGCATTTCTGATATCTCATTAACTATCTTGGAAAGTTTGAATCGAGGTGAAATTGAAACAGCTAATCTCGTCGAATGGCTTGCTATAGACCAGAGACTTCTCCTGGAAAATGTACTTAAGCAAAATAAGCGATTACATTACCTAGACCCCATCTTGGTACAGCTTGAGCAACTGCTGAAGAGGAGCGTGAATTCGATCAATGAAACTATTGGCAAAGAATTGCTGCGCTTGACAGTGCAACATGACGACTCGGTATTCTTGAAGCAGATGTCTAGTCACCCAGCGGATCTCGTTCGTTGCTGGGCCACATATACTATTGGGGGAAATAGTATGCTTGATACGGAAGAAATAATAGCGACCATATATCCTTTTGCGGCTGATAAACATTTTGGCGTTCGAGAAATTAGCTGGATGGCTATTCGTCATAGAATTGCTTCAGACTTGGAAAAAAGTATCACAATTCTCAGTCATTGGAGTCTTGATAAAGAAGAAAATATACGTCGATTTGCATCAGAAGCCACACGACCTCGAGGTGTATGGTGTCAACATATTGATGATTTGAAGCGGGAGCCCAGTATGGCGTTACCGATTTTGGAACCTTTGAAATCTGATTCCTCAAAATACGTTCGCGATAGTGTTGGCAACTGGCTAAACGACGCCAGCAAATCCAATCCCAGCTTTGTGAAAGCAGTATGCAATCGTTGGGAAGAGGAAAGTGATACAAAAGAAACGCAATATATCATCCGAAAGGCACTGAGAACAATAGCAAAATAAATATTAAACATAGTCAATAAAACAAAACGGTCACCAACTTAGTAAGCCATCTGTCCCAACTTTCACATCAATAAATTTTCGAAAAGTTGAATCGCTGAAATTATCTAAGTTGGTGACCGTTTTGTTTGAAATTAAAAAGTGTCTTCAATAGCTGCTTTTGTCAGAAAGCTTATCCTTTTTTTAATCATTCTTTTCATTGATACGTATTTAAATGTCTTCCTTATGCCTGTTTCTGACGCTGTTATAAGTGTTTTTGCATTATTTATTTAGAATTATTAAAAATAAGTTGATTTAATGGATTTAATTGCGTTAAATTTGTAGTTGTTTAGAACGATTTTAAATAGAGTGTATCTATTTTGCGTTTTTATTCATACTTATGAAAAAGACATTTTTAACATTAATTTTTATTTCCTACAGTATTATTCTTTTCGCTCAGCAAACTATGCTAAAGGGGATAGTTATGGATCAATGGGCGAAACCTTTAAATGGAGCCACTGTTTTTGTCGGTACTTTTGATTTGAATGGTATTACAAATGCTAAGGGGGAGTTTAGTTTGATTCTTCCCGTTAAATATTATGGAGACAGTCTTTTATTATCTATAAGTTATGTCGGAAAGAAAAGTGCTGAGCGTTGGATTGATAGCCGAAAAAAGAATGAAAACTTAAGTTTTATATTGAAGGATAATAGCCTTACACTCGAGGAAATAAATGTAAATCAAGAATTTAGAGAGAATAGGAATTCCGTTTCATCGATTGTTTTTAATGAAGAGGCAATAGAAAGAGTGCAAGCATTTAGCTTGATGGACGTGCTGAATACATTGCCTGGCAAGCAAATGACAGCACCAAATATCAATGCGCCCCAAACATTGAACCTTAGAAATACACTAGATGGCAGCAATACGCTTAATAATTCGCTGGGAATACCGATCATAATAGACGGAGTGCGACTTTCCAATGATGCTAATATGCAATCTAGGCCTGTAGGTCAGCGTGGAATGACAGGATCTGTGCTTCCTGCTGTTACAAGTGGAAATGCCGCTGATGTACCATTTAGGGGAGTTGATTTACGCGAGATACCCGTAGAATCTATTGAAAAAATAGAGGTTATTCAGGGAGTAGCTTCTGCAGAGTACGGCGAATTGACCGATGGCGCTATTCTAATCGAAAGAAAAGCAGGAAAGTCGCCAATGCATTTTACAACGAATATAAATGACGGTTCCCGAAACTATTCTCTCAATAAAGGATTTAGTCTCCCCGGGAGCTGGGGCGGGATAACAACAGATCTAAATTATGCCATTTCAAATTCCAATCCACAGGATAAAGTACAGGAATACAAACGTTACGGCACTTCATTGCGCTGGAACACGGCTGCATCACGAAAACTTCGCAATAAGCTAAGTTTAGATTTTAACATGCGAATTGATGATGCAAAACAGGATCCGGACGATAATTCCAGAAGAAGATATTACTCGAAAGAAATCGGTGTACGTTTTTCGAATACAACGCAATTAAACTATAATACGCGATTTTTTGACGAGATCAGCCTCATGCTTTCTTATTCTATCAGCAAGCAAGAGAGCTTTGCACAATGGTTGTTAAATCAAGGTAACAAACCCTATACAGCTAAGGATACGACAGGTATATATGAAGGGATAATTCTTAACTCACAGTATCTAGCAGAAGAGGAGATTATAGGAAAACCCATAACAGCAAGCACTAGCTTAAAATTCACGAAAAGGTTTCAGATAGGTAAAACTGTTCACAGTCTGCTGTATGGGTTTAATGGTTCCTATGCAAATAATGGGGGGAGGGGGATTATTTCTGATCCAGACAGACCTCGGTTTGTCAATTTTAATGATCAAAATATTAGACCTTATTCTTTTGAGTTTAATCCTGCTTTAATCAATACGGGTTTTTACGTGACGGACAACTTTCACTATAAACTGTTGGGTAAAAACATGAACAGCAATTTTGGTGTTCGTTTTGACAATCAAAATGGAAGCACTAGCTTTCAGCCACGTTTAAATACAAGGATTGTTTTAGATAAGAGGTGGGCTTTAAGTGCAGCCTTTGGAGTTGCAACTAAATCTCCAACGCTAGCACATCGCTATCCATCACCTTCCTGGATAGATATTCCATTGATTATCGCGCAGAACACGCAAAGTTCTTTATATTTAGTATATACAGAGAAATTCATTACTAAGAATGAAAACTTAAAGTCAAGTAAATCGGAAAGTGCTGAGTTTAATATAGAATTTAAAAATTCTTGGATAACATCCCGTATCAATTCTTATTATAAAAATAACAGAAATGGTTTCAATTCTGTCAAGGTCTATAAACCTTTTCATTTGCCTGTATTCGATTACCATTATGATGAAGGTTTAAATCAGATTGTTTACCAAGAGACAGGAAAATATATAGATTACTACGATAAAGGCTATAATCGGATAGAAAATATTAAGAACTCTTATACCTACGGTTTTGACTGGTCTCTGGCCTTTAGGGAGATTAAATCTATTCACACAAGTTTCTCTACAAGTACTTCCTTCATTCTATCTAATCAAGATGATAAGATGTTGGATGTGATAGATTTATCTTCTCCAGTTCAGATCAATGGGGAACCAATTTCTTACCTGTTATATCAACCTAGCAACCAAGGGAGGCATGATGTACTGACAAGTAAGTTAAACACGACCACGCACATTCCGTCTATTGGATTTGTCATCATGACAAATACTGATATTTTCTGGAAGAATCGCTATAAGCGAAACTATAATGACAATTATCGAAAACCAATGGGTTATCTAGATGCCAACATGCAACAAGTGTTAATTAATGACGATTTAGCGTCATCTCTTCCCATTAGAGAGCTAACATTGTCGGATAGCCAGCAACGTATTATTTATATGAATTTCTCCGTGTCGGTCGCCAAGGAAATCAGCAAAAGGATTCGTATCGCTGTGACAGCCTATAATACTTTTAATGTGCAGCCCACCAGTTCATATTGGGACCCCAATACACAGCAGGAAGTGGTCATTAGCTACAATAGTCCTTTAAGCATTACAGGTGGAATATCAATTAAACTTTAACAAATACCATATACTATGAAAAAGAATTATATTCTGCTATTTTTCTCCTTAATACTGGCCCTACTTGGAGGCTGTAAAAAAGATGTTGACGAAGTGCAACCAATCAACGTTAATGTGCAATTGACGGTCAACCCGGGGGAAGTTTGGTTTGAGGTGCCTTATGACAGGGCTGAAATTACATTGATAAATAAAGGTAATAGCAGTTCTTACAAACTTCAAGCAGATACAAAAGGTAAAATTTCGTTGCGTAATATTGCTCCAGGCAACTATAGTATCAATGTCTCGCTGGCTATTTCAGCTGAGGAATATACCAGATTGACCGGGGTAAACCGCTCATCTATTTTTTACCTAAACTATGCTTTAGCCGATAAGGCATTATTTGCCGATGAAGACTTTAATATTGGCTTAGTGACCAGTGAACCTGTTGGCGGTTTTGTTATTAAACAGATCTATTATGCTGGATCGGATACCAAGGAAGCTGCTCTTAACCGCGATAATTTTATTGAAATATATAATAATTCGGACGAAACATTGTACGCTGATAGCTTAATGGTGGTATTAGCCTATGGAAAACCGAATAATAAAACTGACGAATATTCTTTAAGTAATAATCAGTACGATTGGAGCAAATCTATTAATATGTCGGTAGCCAATAATGCGAACGAAGATTATATTTATGCGAAAGGAATATTTATGATTCCAAGTGATGGGACGGGTAAAAAATATCCTGTCGAATCAGGAAAAAGTATCATCGTTGCCGGTTCGGCTCTAAACTACGCCGGTTCTTATAAAGACAACAACGGTAATATAATCGGTGCTCAAAAACCTGAACTTACCGTAGACCTGAGTAATGCCGATTTTGAAGCCTGGTTATATCCCTATGAACAAAAAATTCAGCCTGGTCGAACGATCTTTGCTAATGATGTAGATAATCCATCCGTTACAAACGTAGAGGTTTTTCTTGCCCTAAGTATGCGTGATATGTATTTTCCACCGCAGGCCAGAGAATCATTTGTATTGATGAAAGCTGATGGAAACTTTGACTTAAATAATATTCCATCATTTGCGATTCCAACTATACAAGCAATTACAACTAGTACTGTGCGTTACGCCCAAATGCCGGCAAGGTTTATATTGGATGCTGTTGAGATTCAGGAACCGGTTGTCGCTGACCAAATCCCACGTCGTTTACCGCAAAGGTTTGACGCAGGGGCAATATCTGTACCTGGAGGAGCCTACTCAAGCCAATCTATCGTGCGCAAGACTGAAAAGAAAATCGGCAATAGACGCATTCTGAAAGATACGAATAATTCATCAAATGATTTTGGTGTGTTGCAACGTGCAAATCCGACTAAAACGGATGCATCATTTATAGATTAGAATCCATATGCGTTCAATTTTATTTATCATACTTTTGATTTCCCTTTCTGCTTTGAGTTACGCTCAAAGCAGAAAGGATTCTATTTATAGCTATACCATCGAACATCACTTGGTTGAAAGAAACCTGCTGAGGCCTGCTTTTCTCCAAAGAGATTCATTGATGTCTTATGGGGATATCCGAGTTGCTTATCAAACGGATAGGGGTGGGTTTCGAAAGGCTCAACAGGCTTACAAAGGCGTTGCTACAATTTTCCAGGCGAACGGGTTTAATCGTTTGGGAAAGTTCTTATTGGGAGCTAAATTTACTTTTAATACCATACAAGAAGACAGTTTAGCCAATAGCCTCCGTTCGGGGCTTGAAGATTTAAGCCCTTATTATCCTTATGCGAATAAAAGCGGTGACTATCAACGTCAGAACTACCAGCTTAATGCTACATTGGCCTACGAATTAACGCATTCGGTACAACCATTTTTTCAAATAGACTATCATCGGCATTGGAGTGCGGGCACAGTGGATCCACGTCTGAAATCGAACAGATTTACATTAAAAGCAAAACCTGGTGTTACCCTGAATTTTTCGAAAAGTACATTGGGAGTATATGGGATAATTGGACATGCGGACGAAAATGTTTCTTTGTTATACAAAAACATGGATTTTCAATCTTCGAATCTGTATCCAGATCGAATATACTATATGAATTATGGGTATGGGACGGTACGTCAAAAAGATAGTACGGGAACTAATATTAAATACGATAAATATAAGGGACTAGGCATTCAGTATCTTAGCAAGTTCTATGGATGGCATACAAAGGCAGAATTTGAATATCAGCAATATCACAATACAAATCAAAAATATAGTAAGAAATCTGTTCTTTATAGCACTCCATTGGCTATTTATGATCAAAATACAATTAGCTTTTTTGTAGATGCCGTCAAATATAATGGCGATCGGGGACAGCAATTATTTATTTTGGAAGGAGAATATAATAAAGGTGCTGATGGTAACAAATTGACTACGGGAAGCCTAAATAAAGTTAATTATAAAGTTAGTACACTTTCCCTTAAGGGACAATATCTTAAGCTTTGGCATAGACATCATCAGGTTGCCAAGGAATTGGGTTTTCTCATTGACTACTATGCAGAACATAGAAATGATCTTTTGCAGGCGATTGATTTTGAAGTGGGCCAATTACGTGTTGAGCCCTCTCTAAGATTATATCTGCAGAAAGGCAGGACGAAACTTATACAATTTGTAATTGCACCCTATGCGGTAATTCCGACAGAAATTTCATTGGATTATAGTTCTTTATCAATAGGTACCTTTGTTCAGGATGTGGTTTTCGGGGATTATTACTATTATAAGACCCGATACTTAGGCACCAAACTTGGTGCTGAATACAAGGACCGTATTTGGGGAAACAACATTGCCTTTTATGGGAAGTTAGATCTCCGAAATTCTTCGGGTACCGCTGTATTAAAAGATAATATAGAACCTAAATTTCTTGCAATGGGAAGTAGAATGAATATGGAAATTGGAATTCGGCTTTCTTTATAAATTATTTTTGATAATAGTCGTAATAAAAAAACTGATAATGAAAAAACAATTTTGTGTTTTAGTTGCTGTTGTTGGTTTTGTTGGCTTGCTTTCTATGAAAGATCGACAACGAGCCTTTGATGATGAGTTACAATTACTTTACCGAAGACCGGTAAGTGAATGGCCCAAACCAACACTAGATGCTGGTGTTAACTGTAAGGAATTTAAGGCTTTACCAAAGATTGATACCAGCTATTTTTCGCTCATGGAAAAGCCCGATGTGAAGCTGGGGAAATATCTTTTTTTTGACCCCATTCTATCGGGGAGCAATCAAATATCCTGTAGCAGCTGTCATAACCCACAAACTTCTTGGGCAGATAAGCTTACGGTACCAGTTGGCAATGATCATTTGGAAGGTACACGAAATACGCCTTCTTTGCTGAACGTTTATGCGAGAAAGGAATTGTTTTGGGATGGTCGCGCTGGTTCATTGGAAGAGCAAGCCTTGGGGCCTATAGAGGCACATCACGAAATGGATATGGAATTGACAAAGCTGATTCCCAAGTTGAAGGCTATTCCTGCATATAATAAGTTATTTATAGAGGCCTTCGGTGATGAAAACTATTCCATGCCCGAAGTTCTAAAAGCACTGGGTGCCTTTCAAAGGACACTGACAAGCAGACGTAGCCGTTTCGATGAGTTTTTAGATGGTAATTATAAGGTGTTATCTGATCAGGAAATCCACGGGCTTCATTTATTTCGGACAAAGGCGAGGTGCATGAATTGCCACAATGGCCAATTTCTTACAGATAATCTGTATCATAATATTGGACTCACGTACTACAAACGTAAATATCAGGATCTAGGTCGATATGAGATTACAAAAAAAACTGCCGATGTAGGACGTTTTCGGACACCATCTCTTCGTGACGTGATGAATACTGATCCATGGATGCACAATGGTTTATTTTGGAATATGACTGGACTATTGAATATGTACAACAGTGGTATGCAAATGAATTCTGCTACAGTTGAACAGAAGGCAAAAGATCCGCTTTATCCTGTGACAGATCCTTTAATGCGACCTCTTAACCTTACAAAAGAGGAAATAAAAGATATTGAATCATTTTTACATGCAATAACTGCCACATCTTACCGAATGCGCCGTCCCGAAAATTTACCAAGATAGATAGCTATGGAACGGTACCCTGCCAGTCAAATGAAAGGATGTGGATATTGTTTTTCAGGGCTTAGTAGGTTGGATTATATGCAAAGTAGATCAACGTTTCAAAAAAAAGGTTATCCAAGTATTGGATAACCAATGTTTTAAACAGATACTGGTAGGGTTTTTAAATATCGTGAATTCTAATGAGTTGTAACGAAATTTTAGAAAAATAACCTTATAAATAAGCTTCTTTAAGGTATTGGCGCTTATTAAATAATATCAATTGTCGATCAAAAGAATCTTAAGGGAATTAATCTAGCTATATAATGAATAACTGATCTTACTTCTCAAAAAAAATAGCCCTTTATTATGCCTTTCTATTCCGACTAATTTGTATATTAATGTCGCGTGTATAGCCATCCAAAATCTAATGTATTATATCATTAAAATTGGTCATTAATTTGATGTTCATAGGCTCCGAATCCCTGTCAAAGCAATATTGCTGCATTTTAAAAATTAGGAAGGAATACGAAATGAAAAAAATTGTCACTGTTGCTGTTTACTGTGCTTTGTTATCTATAGCATGTACTAATGGAAGGGGAGATCAGGTGAACCAAAAAGTTACTGAAGAATACAATGCTGAAATTTCCTCCAATATAAAATCGTACTTTCTCTATCATGAAATAAAAAATGTAGACTACGATATATATATATAAATGACGTGTTGGCAGGACAATCTCATGAAAATAATGGTATTCCGGGACCTTATAAATTAAATCAGTATATCACCAATTCGGGAAAACAAATTGTGAAAATGAGAATATCCGCCAGTAGCAATGAAAAAGCAATAACGCCGGAGATATTAGGTGAAATCGGTAAAAATGCGGGAATATATTTACTTCTCAATAAGGATTTCGCAAATATTCGGGTGCTAAAAAAATTGGAATTCCCTCAAATAGATAAGCCTGTTGCCTCATATGAATTTAAATGGGAATTTGAAGCTGATTGACCAAACTTTATGCTTGGTTTGCTTTTAGAGTTTGATTAACGACCTGAAAACTGTCAATATCAAAATATACAATTTTGACTGCCTCCAAGGTCGCAAATACTTGTCATAGGACAAGCTTCGACATATCCAATTTCTCTATCTTGTGGCAGAATTAAAAACGTAAATTATGATGACTCAATTTGAAGCTGGACTTAATATTGCAATAAAAATTCCTAAAAATAAATACGATAAAACAGTAGCTTTCTATAGGGATATTTTGAAACTAGATGTTGAAGAACGACCGATTACCAATCCGACGGTATCCAGAACCCATCTTGTGAAATTTGGACAAAATACGATATGGCTGGACTGTGTGGATAACTATACCCATTCGGAAACCTGGTTGCAGCTTACGGTTCCAAACGTCCCCGAAGCAACGGCCTATTTGCAGTTGAACGGCGTTGAAACCTGCGATGAATTTGAAGAGTTGCCTGAAAATATGCATTGGATTACCGATCCAGCAGGGACAGTATTTAATTTGCAACAAAGGTAATTTGCTTTTAACTTTTCCTTTTCAGCTGAAATAGGGTAATTTCTGGTAGTATTCCAACTCTGCTCGGATAATCCAGATAACCGAATCCAACATTGACATAAAGTGCCTGATGCTTTTCACGGTACAGACCGGCCCATTCACTATAAGCATATTTTGCTGGACTCCATTGATAATTAGGGTTGGTATAACCGAATTGTCCTCCATGCGTATGTCCACTAAAGGTGACATCGATGCTAGGATATTTAGGTATGATTTCTGCACGCCAATGTGAAGGGTCGTGTGAAAGCATTAAATTGATAGAAGAGGATTCAGCCACTTTGGACATAGCCAAATCGATGTCCCCGTAGTTGTTGGGATTATTAATTCCCCAGTTTTCAACCCCTATAATTGTAATCTTTTCGTTGTTCAGTATAAGTTCTCTTGATTCATTAAGAAGCAATTGCCAGCCGAGTTGTTGATGGATGGTTTTAAGATTTGTCAGATTTTGTTCTTTTGTCAATTGTGTCTGATCGAAGAAATGATATCGGTTGAAATGATAATCTCCATAATCATGATTTCCAAGTATTGAAAATACGCCAAGTGGGGCCTTCAATTTATCAAATATGGATAAATAGTCTTCCATTTCGGTAGCGAAATCATTGACTAAGTCCCCTGTAAAGAAAATGATATCGGGATTTTGTGCTAACAACAGATCTACCCCTCTTTTTACAGCAGTTGGATTATATAGACTACCCGCATGTATATCGGAAATCTGCGCTATAGTCATTCCATCAAATGATTTCGGTAAATTAGGTAAAATTAGATCGATATGTTTTACCTGATAATCATATAAATTGAAGGCAAATCCGCGCGTAAGTGCGACGATTGGAACGCTGGCTAGCAAAAGGCCACTTTTGACAATAAAATCAGATCTTTTTATAGGAGCTATATTTTCCCTCCGCTTAGACGTAGACTTAAGTTTTGCAAAATGTCTGAAAATCATTTTGAAAGCAAACACAACAGCGTCAATTCCGATAAAGAAAAGAAAGATAATCTTACCAAATAGTAGAGAAAGTGGGAAAAATATAAGACATGCTGATTCGAAACTATTCCATTTAAAAAACAAACTAAGAAATATGCTAAGGCAAGAAAGTATACTAATAGACCACCAAACTGTATTAGACAGTACTGGATTGGATTTCCAAATTGTCAATCTCTTTAGTCTTATGAAAATTAAAAAATCTAAAAAAATAAATAGAGTTAAAATTTTTAGATAAGCATAAATCTGTTGGAGCATATTCAAGTCTAACTAATGTGGATGTCTACGCCTTAATCTCCGCGTTAAATTAGTTTTATAAATCAAAAAGCTATCATATTGGAATCCATAAGGGAAAACGAAAAGAAAATTCAACCAATATGATTAATGAAAAGTATACTGGTCCGCCATCCTATGATTTTTTCTTAAAGATTTTTATCGCTGAGAACTGCCCTTTTTTTAAGTCCCATCTATATTCAAACGCAATCGAATACCCTAATGATTGAATTTTCCAAACGCTATTTTTCTCATTTTCGGTTATAAAATGTAAGAAACCCGACATCGCATTTTTACCGATCTCTTCAATATCTTGATTAAAGGGAATGATGCTATTTGAGAAAGAAAATAGCTTTTGTGCCGCTTCATCAGGTTGAAGGATATTGTTTTTTAAAGTTTGTTCCATTTGTAAATTTTCATCGGGAGTTAAGTGCAATTCTTGCCATTGGGCATCTAAACCAGGGCCTTTTTCAGTGTTCTTGAGTATTTCACTTTGAACTTTTATGAATCGGGGTTGATTTTTCAAATAAAAAGCGGATAATTTTTGATCAATGGTATCTTGCCATTCTTTGGGGGATGATTGCTGTATCAGTTTTGTCGAATATGTATTCCAGCGGATTTCATCCATTTCTTGGTAGAGCTTATCCAATTCATGGGTAGGCTTTTGAACTACGAATGGAAATTGAAGACGTATATACTCAGGGTTATTGGGCAAGGTATATTCCATATTATGGATATACATCGTCTGCAAGTTAAGGTTAAACCTAAGCATATAGAGCCGATTTATTGACCATATTTGCCAAATATCATCCTTTAACTGCTTGGCGAAGACTTGATTTCCAAAAGTGTAGCTAATTTTTGATTCATTTGTCCCTGTGTTGGATTTTTGAGAAATAGCAGGGTGAACAAGGCCGCTTATTAGTCTGCCTATTTCAAGTGGCCGGCAACATTGTAACAAGGTTACAGTTGTGAATTGTGTATTTTCCAGCATTTTTGATAATTCCTCAGAGGGATTACCCTCAAAAATAACACTGTTAAGAATTGCCGGAGGCGATTGGATTTTTTGAAAATATTTTTCGCGTAAATTTGTAAGAGTAGTATGCTCTCTACTGGCATATTCAACAATTGGATTAAATAATGCATATTGCTGCTCAGCAGTTAATGTGGAATCTGATATTTTGCTCCCTATTTCAGTCATGAACTTCAAAAACTCCTTTTGAGTTTTTACCCTGTGATTCTTAAGTGTGCGATCAAAAATTTGCGCATTACATGTAAGCGCCATTAGTAGGAAGAGTAAGGTAGACAGCGTTATTTTAGAATGAATCATGAGCGTATAGATTTATCTGAGTATTACTATACGAAGATCGATTTTTTATTTAACATGTTCAGCACATAAAACGTTTGAACCATTTCACATTATGTCTAATTGAACGATAAAGGCTAAGTTAATTTATTAAAAACCATCTTCCTTTAGCTGCTGTTTAGTTTCTAAAGATATTTAAACATCTTAGTTCCAACTAAATGTTTGGAATAATTTTAGCTTTTTATAAAATAGAACTTAGCTTGGACATTAAAATATAAAACAAATGACAACAGCATATTTGCAAATCGTATTAAAAGTCAACTTAGCCGATAGAGGGGAATTGACAAACACATATAATAAATTTAAAAACTCATTTCTGGAGCAGATTAAGGGAGCTACAACACACGAATTACTAATTGGAGACGAAGAGGTGCAGCTTTTATATGGCTTTGATAACCTCGAAGATGCTGAGGCTTTTTTGTCAACCGAGTTATACAATAATGTAGTTCTTGTCGCATTAAAGCCATTAATATTCGATAATCCTGAAATTAGGGTATTCAATGTCGCGTAAAAAAATAGGTTTACCTATAATAATCGGCATAAATTATCTTCATTTTAAATGTATGGTGAAAATAGATTTTCCAGAATTGTTACTTCGTGAAGTCACGCAAAGCCTTAAAGAGGCTAAAGCTCGTGTTGCTATTGCAGAAAGTGTAACTGCGGGGTTTTTGCAGTTAGCTTGTTCGCAGATGGAAGGGGCAACTGAAATTTTCGCTGGTGGTATCACTACATATACTCCTGATGCAAAGATAGAAATACTCGGGGTAGATGCCAAGGAAGCTGAAAAATGTGACTGCGTATCTCCAAAAATTACAGAAGAAATGGCAGTTTCAGTAAGCAACTTATTTAATACAACTTGGGGAATTGCAACAACAGGATATGCTACATCAGTACCCGAATCAACTGGTAGACTGTTCGCTTTTATTTCAATTGCTTATAAACGTAAGATCGTATCGACTGAAAAAATTGAACTGGGATCAAATATAAAAATGGAGGGAGCACAATTTATTTATACGACAAAAGCGTTGGAGATCTTGAATAGACTATTGAAAAACTAAAGCGTCTCAACAATTGTTGAGACGCTTTAGTTTTATGCTTCTCTTTTCAAATCAAAAGAGAGATATTTTTCATAATCAATTAAAGATCTCACCGGAGTTACTACCCCCTGCAAAAGTTCTATATACTTTTTTGCTACGTTTTTCCACACAGTTTGTTCTCCATAGCTACGTGCTTTGAAACGATGCCAAGCTAATAATCGATGGGACGTATACAATAGATTGATGTTGGCGCGCATGGTCTCTAAGTCGTTAAAAGGCGTGAGAATACCGCGTTCATCTTTCAATAAATCTTTAGCATGCCAATATGGAGTAGATATAACTGCGGCGCCTGCACCTACGGCAAAAGACAAAGTTCCACTACTGATTTGTTGTTCGTGCGGATAGGGGGATAGATAAATATCGCATGCTGTTAAATACTCCTTGAGCTCTTCGTCCGTTAAGAATTTGTCAATAAAAACAACCTTGTCGTGTAAACCTAATTGATCGACTAAATTCTGCAATTCGAAACGATAGGATTCACCCTCATGGGCCAGAACATTAGGATGGGTTTTTCCTATGATAAGATATTTGAAATCAGGAAGGTCAATACCCGATAAAGATTTAATGGCATATTCGAGCCCTTTACTTCTTCCTATTAGACCAAAAGTCATCATCACAAAGTTGTGTTGAAGATTTAATCTGTATTTGGCAAGTCCCTGATTATAGTCAAACTGCGGCACGCCATGTGGTATAACTTTAATCTTATCCGTATGCGCTGAATTGAATTGTCCTTTTAATAATTCTACCCCTTTCGGCGATAGAGTAACAATGGCCTGAGATTTCTCTAAAAGTAATTCGATGATTTCTTTCTGCTGCAATGAAGGACTTTGCAGAATAGTATGAAAAACTGTTAACAAAGGTATCGTTAGATTGTTGGCGATTTGTGTGATAAAAATGCCGTCCACGCCACCAAATATTCCAAATTCATGTTGGACAATACAGTAGTCATATTCCTCATTGATTATGCGAGTTGCTTGATGATAACTATCAAGTCTATCTCTATAGATAACAAAGCGTACAGATTCATCAAAATCTTCTGTTCCCAGTTTAGATACTGCGATAATGTCAATTTGGACATTAGGATCGAGTTCCATACCTTGTTTGAGGTCTTTGGTAAAAGTCGCTAACCCACATTCCTGAGGAGGACAAGTGCTGATAATTGCTATTTTTTTCATATGACTTCATCCTCCTTTATATGATGTTGTACCTCTTCAACCGGAAGATCCAAAATGGCCATCAGCAATAAATAGTAGCCTTTTTCCAAACCTATTTTTTTTGCTTTTTTATCAATATTTTCCATATTCAATACGCTATTTGAGGGTGAATTCTTTTGATATAAGTGAATCAAACTCTATACCCAAAGCTTGTTGAAAAAGCTATAACCGTAGTTTTTGAATGGAAATAACGTAGCCTAAGTGTCGTGTTACCGAAAAAAACAGCTTGATTACGTATTTATAGCGTACAAAAAGCAAATTTACTTTTCAGCTTTTGTTTTTTCATTTCGGGGAGTACGGACTTTGGGCGAAGCTATTGTTTTGAAAACAACAGGAGTGTTTTCTATTGTTGGATTACGGTCGGATTAAATTTAAGATATAATGATAGTTATGATAACTTCTTAAATTCTACTTTTCAGCGGCAGTTGTTATATGTCCTGTTAACTAGTTTTAAATTCAATAATCAAATTTTTCTGAGCAGTTTTCAAACAATTGAAACGTTCCTCGGGTTGTCTGTTTAAGTTAGAGAGATCATTTATGAAAATAGCAACTTATAATATTAATGGTATCAACGCGCGTCTACCCGTATTGCTACGATGGTTAGCAGAAGAATCGCCTGATGTTGTATGCCTTCAGGAGCTGAAAGCTCCACAGGACCGTTTTCCATTAAAAGAGATTAATGAGATCGGATATCATGCAGTTTGGCATGGGCAGAAAAGCTGGAACGGAGTTGCAGTGCTTTCCAAATATGAGATCCAAGAAATATCAAGGGAGCTTCCAGGAGATGCCGACGATGTTCAAAGCCGTTATTTGGAAGTCATGATCGAGCAAGTCGTGATTTGCTGCCTTTATCTACCCAATGGCAATCCTTTTCCAGGGCCCAAATTCGATTATAAGTTGATGTGGATCGATCGTTTAGCCAAACGCGCTAAAAAGCTCCTTAGTATGCACGTTCCAGCTATCCTAATCGGGGATTTCAATATTATTCCAACCGAAATGGATACGTATAAACCTGAAAAATATATCAATGATGCACTGTTTAGAAAGGAGGTAAAAGAGGCATTCAGTCAGCTTCTAGAACAAGGATGGCAAGATTCCATTCGTCAGCTTTTTCCGGATCAACAGGTTTATACATTCTGGGATTACTTTCGCCAGGCCTATGCTCGAAATGCAGGTTTACGTATAGACCATATCCTATTGAGCCCCTCAATTGAAAATAGATTAATTGAAGGTGGTATTGATCGCGATGTTCGTGGGTGGGAGAAGAGCAGCGATCATGCTCCCACATGGATTCGATTAAAGACTGTCAGCGATCATGGCTAGGAAACTAAATACCAGTTCGGGATTGTTATTATATAAATTTCAGTCATTGGAAATTTATTTTTTTCTGGTACATCCTGGAGGCCCCTATTTTGCTAAAAAAGATGAAGGGTGCTGGACAATTCCCAAAGGGGAAATAGACCTGAACGAAGATGAATTTGAGGCGGCTAAAAGAGAATTTATTGAAGAAACAGGCTATTTACCCAGTGGAAATTTTATTGAATTAAATCCTATCCAACAAAAAGGAGGAAAAATAGTTAAGTGCTGGGCAATCGAAGGAAATATAGATCCGGATAAACTGGTTAGCAATAGCTTTGAAATGGAATGGCCACCGCGATCAGGAAAAATGCAAGTCTATCCTGAAATAGATCGTGGAGGATGGTTTACATTTGAGGAAGCCATGAAAAAAATAAACGAACGACAGATTTCTTTTTTGGAGCAAGTTGTCGCTCTCCGAAAATGACCGTTTAGACCGAACTATTTTGATTTAATTAGCTTACTTTGAGGATTTCATCGCTTTAACTTTCTTTGTGTTTGCATCTTCTCTAAATTTTTGATATTCATCTGTTTCCATACCGTATAGAGCGACTTTCCCTTCACTGTTGCTATGAATTCCAAATCCATATGTTTTTGTAAGAGGAGAAGCTCGGAGGCAAGCTTGTCCTTTGGAGAAAAAAGCTGTTCTGGCTTCGGGATACTCGTTTGGCGTAAGACCCTTCCTTTCCGCATAAATTTGGAAAATAATGTCATCAGATGTATATTGATAAGGCGCTGCGGCGATTAACTCATATTGTCGTTCGGCTACGGTTTTGTTGCGTTTCGCTGGCGGAACAGTACCTTTAACTACTTTGGTATCCGTAGCAGTTTCAATCAAAGTATTAAAATAAATTGTCGAATGAGTTTTCATAATTTCATTTTTCTTTAATCAAAAGAACGTGTAATTTTACAAAATTCTGCACCTTAACTTGTTTAAAATTTTATTTTTCTCCATCCTATTGATTTTTCTAACTTAGAATACAACAAGAGTTGGCCCATGTTCCCATAAAAGCATATCTTAGAGTTTTACGTTATAACATTTTTCTGAACTATCTTTGAAAAAAAGTAGTTATTGTAGAAAAGGTTATTAAACAGGATTACAATTGGATACTTGATTGAGAAGAATTATTGGACATTCAATAAATATTAGCTATTAAAGTAAGAAGGTAAATAGAATATGCACAATAAAAAGATTTTCATTTGTGATGACGATAGTACAATTGTAGATATGTTACAGATGCTATTAGAAATATCGGGTTATGACACAGCTATTGAGACAAATAGTGTTAATGCCTTAGAAGCTATTAAGGTATTTAGACCTGATGTCGTCATAGTGGATATATGGATGCCACTGCTCTCTGGAGATAAATTAATTCGAAAAATTAGACAAGACCAAGAAGTGAAAGACGTATTTATAATTTGTATTTCCGCCAGTAAAGATGGAAAAGAAGTAGCATTGCAGGCAGGAGCTGATCGTTTTATTGCTAAGCCGTTTGATATAAACGAGCTCTTGGAAGCGATCGAAAACTCTTCGAATATCATTAATTAATTGTTGCTGTAAGTGTGATTGGACTAAAAAAAGGTCTGCATTGTACCAGCGTTAACCGGCAAAGTTGAGCTTATTCCAAATTGATCAAGTTAACTGTATCGTAGGGTCTAAAAAATAAAAAGATATCACTCGATTTACCTTCAAATCCAGTGATATCTTTTATTGGTTAACCTGTAATAGTTTCTGTGAACTAAAGGGCAGCTTTTATAGCGGCTAAGCAATCAGACTGATATTTCATGATATTATCTTTATCCGAAGCCGATATTTTGCCCTCAGCAAGGCTTTTTTCAATCTCATTTTTGATATCTAATAAGGATTTTTCCTTATCCAATGCTTTTTCCGGAGATTCTGCATTAATTCGGTCTACCCAAGTTTTGCCTAGTTTTGTATAAAGCTCTTTAGCTTTGTCATTGGAAAGTGCAGGTGCACTGACTGACGCTATAGCTGCATTAGCAGCAGCCTTATTTGAATAGACAACTGCTTCGGCATCTTTTGTTGCAGCATCTTCTGAGGTTTTCATCGCCTCTTGATTGGCATCGGCTGCTTTTTCCTCCGCATGCTCCATACTGTCCGCTGCTTTTTCCTGTGGTGTTTGGTTGTTACATGAAACTAGAATTGCTGCGGTCGCCAAAGAAGCGAATAATGTTTTGTTTGAAATCATAATGTTTACTTATTTAGTGATAATATTTAAATAACAAGATTTATTTATAAATAGTTTTACTATTTATTTTTTTTGTAGTTTAATCTTCCATTGAAGTCTAATGATAGATTGATAGCTGCTTTTTCATGGCCTTTCGAATAAAATGAATGCGAGTTTTTATGGTTCCTTCGGGCATTTGCATATGTTCAGCTATTTCATAATACTTGTAGCCTTCTAGGAACATGTTGAAAATTTCATAATTTTCTTCCGAAAGCTGATGCAATGCTTTTTGGATATCATCTAGAATAAACTTACTTATACTAGAATTGGTCGAAATAGAATCCGTAATAGCTACAGCTGCATATTCATGGTGATAGCCCGCAGTTCGCTTTGTTTTTCGATAATGATTAATATAGATATTGCGCATGATTACATATAACCATGAACCGACCTTGGGATGATGTATAATCTTCTCAATGGATTTTAATGCGTTAACCATGGTATCCTGTATAAGATCATTTTTAATCTCCGGATCTGAAGTAAATTGAGAAGCGAAATTTTTGAGTAGGCCTCTTTTTTCTTTAAAAAATAAATTTATCTCGATTTGCTGCATGTTGTTTTTGAATAATCGTAAGAAAATAATACTGCTCTTGTATAACAACAACAGTGCAGATTTTTGTTAAAATACAGGATCTAAGTGCCGGGAAACCATCTTTAGGTAAATAATACGAAAAATGTGATTTCTACTTGCCGTATATAAACACTTTCATTATCAGCTTGATATGATTCATGTCGAAGGTGCTTATTCAATTCCATAAAAACATAAAACCGTATAAATTTTCGTCGATTGAATTTACTCCGTTTTCATTTTTAAATTGTGTTATTTATACGTTCACATTGAGAAATGGGAAGAAAACAAAGAGGCTAAATCGTTATCCATTAATATCCCAACCTACTTTAATAAAAGACGGGAGTAATGTTGAATTCCTTATGCGCATAAAAAGCTGGAGAACGTCCAAATTAGGTGGTAGAAACGAATGTATATACTTCTTACATCGCTGCGCTTCCCGAATGTATGGTTGATCTACAATAAGGAAAATGGTCATATTGGGATAATGATGATTGACAAGCGAAAAGAAAAGAGCCGTGTCTTTAAATACAAGGCGATAGTCGAGCAGCAGCAATTCAGGCGTCTCATTTAGGTCAGAATTGCTGCTAATGGATTCAATAGATGGTGCTTCAAATACGATCTTGGCAGGGCTATTTATATGCTCGGAGAAAAGTGTACGGTAGGCGAACAGTAGTTTTCTTACATTCGTAATAATACCAATATTGATTCTTTCCATAACTAACTAAATTGTTGTTATTTACATGCCTACTATACATATGTTGATTCCTTTATTATAAAGGTGAAGTTGAAATCGAATTTACAGAATGACATTTTAGACTTGTACTGAAACTCTTTTCCGCCTTTTCTATTTCTTTTTCACTCACGATTTTTCGAAGTGATTGACTTGAAAATCGATTTTTGTTTTTGGTATAGCAAATTTCAATTCCTTCTGAAATGCAATAATCCCTGCCCGAAAAATCGACTAATTTATATTCTTCACCTATAAAATACTTATGTATAGGCAGCGATTGAAGCATATCCGTGATGTCTTCATCTGATTCAAACGGAATGATTTCGTCAACAAATTGACAACCTTCCAACTTGATAAACCTTTCAACCATAGTTTGTGCTGTATTATGAATAGCTGCTTCCTGTAAGTTTGAATCGGTTTTAAGGCCTACAATAAGATAATCACATTGGCTTTTGGCTTCCTGTAGAGCAACAATATGGCCTACGTGCAACATGTCAAATACGCCGAAAATAATACCTATAATCATATGTTTATTATTAATTTATGCATTTATGCGTTTTAGTTCGTAATTAACGCCTTCATTTATACTTACTACAGCACCCTTATTGTTTTTTTCTTTAGATGCAATTATTCTCCGAAGAGAGGAACTCGAAAATCTGTTTTCTCGTCTATTGAAATACAGTTGTATTCCTTTTTCTTCACAATATTGCCGCCCAGTAAATGCTTTGTCCATATATTCATCGCCTAAAATGCGGACATGTATTTTGAAAGAACGTAATACATCTTCTAAATCCTGCTCAGTAGCGTATGGAATAATCATATCTACATGTTTGCATGCCTTTAATTGCATGTATCGCTCAAATACCGATTGCGTTGGCTTGTTTTTCTCTGGGCGATCAAGTGTTGGATCGGTCTGTAGACCGCAAATCAAAAAGTCGCACTGTTCTCTTGCATCTTCGAGCATCTTAATGTGACCTGCGTGAAGCAGATCAAAAGCAGAAAACGTAATTCCTATTTTTTTCATGATATAATAATTTAAAACTGCAATTATTGAAGAAGTATAGGTAGAACGTAGCTCAAAAAGATTCGTTTTAATTTTAAATTATTTTTTTACTTTATTATTTTCAGATCCCTAGACTTTTTTGCGTCTTTCTTTTTTGAAAATCAAATGAACTAAAATTGTTGACTGACGTTCTGATCTAAAATGAAATCCAGCAAGCCATGCAGACAAATAGAAATGTATCCATTAATAAACCACATACTACTTACAGAATTCAGTTTCATAAAGGATTCAACTTTTCGGATTTCAAAGAAATAATTCCTTACCTCCGGGATCTGGGTGTCGATACTATTTATGCTGCACCTATTTTACAATCAGCACCTGGGAGCATACATGGTTATGATGGTATCAATGCGAATCACATAAATAGTGAATTGGGTACTTTGAATGAGCTGAGGGCCATTAAGCAACTATTAAACAAATACAAAATCAAATGGTTACAGGATATTGTTCCCAACCATATGGCGTTTCACCCCGCAAATGAATGGCTAATGAATCTGCTCGAATTTGGACAGGCATCAAAATATAGTAGTTTTTTCGATACCTGTTATAGTTCCAATTTATTTGAGAAAGGAAAGCTAATGGTACCTATATTGGCAAAGACTTTGGATGAAGCGATTTCAAACCATGAAATTACCGTTGTTTATTTGGACAGCAGTCTTCGACTATCTTATCAAGGAAATCTTTATCCACTTTCACCTGAATCTTATTGTTTTGTTCTCAACGATTATTTACGAGAGAGGCAACCTGATTTTAGCGGACTTCTGGTTCAGATAAATACGGCTCAATCGAATGGAGACACCGAAGAATGGAAACAGTTGCGTACGGACATTTTTAATGATCTTTCAGAAAATGAATTAAAACCTATTCTTGAACAATTTAATAATTATCTGGATCGTATTTCCGAATTGGTAGCTAGTCAGAATTATGAACTTTGTCCTTGGTGGCACACAAATCACAGAATAAATTTTAGACGTTTCTTTACGGTAAACCAATTGATTTGTTTAAATGTACAGGACGAAGATGTATTCGAGCAGTCTCATAGGTTCATAAAAACGCTTGTTGAGGAAGGAATGATTGATGGACTCCGGATTGATCACATTGACGGACTTTATAATCCTAAGCGCTATTTGTTTAATTTGAGGAAATTGATCGGCCCAAAGGCTTATATAGTTGCCGAAAAAATCCTTGAGCAAGGGGAGAAACTTCCAATAGAATGGCCTATACAGGGAACAACGGGCTACGACTTTCTGTCAGCCTGTAATAATGTTTGCTCGTTTAAGTCGGGAAAGAAAATATTAGATAATTATTATTGGAAAGTTATTGGAGAAAATCTATCCATTAAGACAGAACAGTATGAAAAAAAGAGTACGATTCTCACTGATCACATGCAGGGAGAACTTGACAACCTTGCCCGGTTATTAGCACTTCTTTTGAAAGTTAATAGTCCAGATAAGCTAGGCTTCATAAAAGATATCTTAAAGTCTTTTATAGCATTTTTTCCTATTTATCGGCTCTATGACGACAGCTTCCCATTATCGATATCGAGCTTTGAACTTTTGTCTTCAATTTTTGAAAGGTTGACAAAGAATCCAAAACTCAACCGAAAGATGGTTCATCAATTTCGAGATCTGTTTGAACAGGCGCAGGTAAATCCTGAATCGCCGAACCAGGCTAGTCTGATTGATTTTTTTCTACGATGTATGCAGTTGACAGGACCGGTAATGGCAAAGGGTGTAGAAGATACCTTAATGTATACTTATAACCGTTTTATTGGACACAATGAAGTCGGTGATCATCCGTATAATTTGGGACTTAGTACGAAGAAATTCCACAGATTAATGCAGGAGAGGCAAGGTGATTGGCCACTTTCAATTAATGCAAGTTCGACCCATGACACCAAACGTGGTGAGGATTCACGTAGTCGCCTATTAGTCCTAACCGCTATGGCTCAAAAATGGGTTAAGCAGGTCCAGATTTGGCAAGACGTGGTGTGGAATGAATACCGAAAGGATCTCCCGCACCCAAATGATGAATATTTCATTTACCAATCTCTGGTGTCTTCTTATCCTATGGGAAAACAGGATGCAAAGGATAATGCGGCATTTGAAAAGCGCTTTTTAGATTACTTGGTTAAATATCTCCGCGAAGGAAAAGAACGATCAACCTGGGAGAATCCAAATTTAGTCTACGAAGCTTCTGTTCAGGAGTTCGCCTCATTTTTGCTTGATAAAGACCGTCCTTTTTTTACTAGCTTTTATCAGTTTATTGGAGTGGTTGCCGATTTCGGAATATTAAATTCGCTTACTCAACAAATCTTAAAGTTTACTTGTCCCGGTATACCCGACATATATCAGGGTTCTGAACTTTGGAACTATAACTTTGTTGACCCTGACAATCGACGACCGATAGGTTATCAATTAAATGCAAATCTCCTACATTCCATTGAAAACATAGCCAGAGAAGAACGAATCCACCATCTATGGCGAAATAGATACGATGGGAGAATTAAATTATGGTTGGTGAAGGAATTGATAAAACTCAGAAGGGGGGATCATACTCTTTCATCTGATAGCAGTTATATCCCACTTAGAGTGACTGGTCGGTACCGTAAACATATTCTGGCATTCGCTCGTAGGTCAGGAGAAGACTGGTTGGTGGTGATTCTTCCTCTACATCTCGCGGCTATCGGTAAAATCTCAAAATTTGCGCCCTGTTCATTTGATTGGGTAGATACAAAAGTTCATCTTTTGACTAATCATTCGGTGACTTGGCAGCATCTTCTCTTTGACGTAGAAGGCGATGGAACAGAAATTCCAGTAAACGCTATTTTTAAGGATCTACCACTCGCGATCTTAAAATACAAAGATCGCTTACCTAAGCGGAGTTCAGGTATTTTAATGCATATCAGTTCATTACCGTCATCCTATGGAATAGGTGATTTAGGAACTGAAGCCCGTCGTTTTGTTCGACAACTTCACCAAAGTGGTCAAAGCTGGTGGCAGGTCCTTCCGTTGGGACCTACCGATAAATCGCAGTGCCACTCACCCTACAGTACCCTCAGTAGCAGGGCAGGAAATCCATTATTCATTGATTTAAAGGATTTGGTGAGATTTGGTGTAATAGAAAAGGAAGAATTGAACACGATCAAAAGAAAAGACAGTCAAACAATAGATTTTGAGGAAATAAATTCATCAAAATACAAGCTTCTGGAAAAGGCGTTTCATCGTCTGCCAGTTCAGCCCTCGCTTGAGTTTTCCGAATTTGCAGCCAATGAATCTTCGTGGCTTAATGATTATGCACTTTTTAAAGTTTTAAAAAATAAACATCGAAATCTTCCTTGGTATAAGTGGCCTCCGCATTACAAGTTCCGTGATGGAGTTGCACTGAGCGAATTCACAGTCAAATTCACAGATGAATTGCGACAAGAAAAATGGTTTCAATACATGTTTTTCAGACAATGGGATGCCTTAAGAAAATATGCACGCGATTATGGCGTGAGATTTATAGGCGACATTCCATTTTACGTAGCCTATGATTCTGTCGACGTATGGGTCAATCCACACTATTTTTCCGTAACAGCAGACGGCAATATAAGAAATGTCGCCGGGGTACCACCCGATTATTTCAATGCAGAAGGTCAATTATGGGGCATGCCAACCTATAATTGGGCATCCCTTAAAAAAGATGGCTACCAATGGTGGATAGCGCGTTTGTCACATAACTGTGCGCTTTTTGATAAGTTACGCTTGGATCATTTTAGAGCATTTTCTTCTTATTGGGAAGTTCCCATGGAAGAAACTTCTGCAAAAAATGGAAGATGGTGTGCGGGTCCTGGTGTGGATTTCTTTGATCAAGTAAAGATTAATTTAGCTAATATGCCTTTTATTGCTGAGGACCTGGGTGATATAGATACGAAGGTATATGAGCTGCGCGATCAATACAACTTTCCGGGTATGGCGGTTTTACAATTTGCCTTTGGTAATGATATGCCCCGTTCACCTCATATTCCACATCAGTATAACCGAAATTCTGTCGCCTATACTGGTACGCATGATAATAATACCACACTTTCTTGGTATAACGAGGATCTTGATTCGTTGAGCATGGAAAACCTCAATAAGTATTTTGGACAAATTATTGAAAGTGGAAATGTAAATGAAATCCTCATACGCTCACTTTACGCCTCCGTGGCAGATACGGTCATTGTTGCGATGCAAGATATCTTAAATCTGGATGGAACCTGTCGCATGAATCAACCTGCTACTACGGCTGGCAATTGGTTATGGCGCATGCGCGAGGGAGCATTTGGTTCAAAAATTCAGAAGAAATTAGTTGACTACACGAAATTATACAACCGTTAAATATTAAGATGGAAACAAAAATCAATACTGGAAGCCCTTACCCATTAGGAGCAACTTATGATGGTGAAGGAGTTAACTTTGCCCTTTTCTCCGAGCATGCAGAAGCTGTTGAACTTTATCTATATGATAGTTCCAATGAGCAAGAAATCGGGAAATTTAAAATAACGGAAAAAACACATCAAGTTTGGCATATTTATATCTCTGGGATTAAACCAGGACAATTATACGGTTATCGTGTATATGGTCCTTATGATCCGTTACAGGGACATCGTTTTAATCCACATAAATTATTGATTGATCCGTATGCGAAGGCAATTTCAGGTACTGTACAATGGAATGATGCTTTATTTGCCTATAATATAGGTGATGACGATTTGAGTTTGGATGCAACCAACAGTGCTCCTTTCGTCCCCAAAGCCGTCGTTACAAACGATAAATTTGATTGGGGGAATGATAGTCCACCGCGGATACCGATGCATCAAAGTGTGATTTATGAAACTCATGTAAAAGGGTTTACAGCGATGCATCCGGATATTCCTGAAGAGATAAGAGGAACCTATGCGGCTATGGCACATCCAGTTGCTATAAATTACCTCAAAGAATTAGGTATCACCGCAGTCGAGTTGTTGCCCATACACCATTTTTTGACTGACCGTCACTTAAAGGATAAGGGACTCAGTAACTATTGGGGATATAACAGTATTGGTTTTTTCGCCCCTGATGTTCGCTATTCGTCTTCCGGTACACATGGAGAACAAGTCTTGGAATTCAAGGAAATGGTAAAAGCACTACATCGTGCAGGGATAGAAGTTATCCTTGATGTTGTATACAACCATACTGGCGAAGGGAATGAAATGGGGCCTACATTATCCTTTAGAGGAATAGACAACGCTTCTTATTATCGTTTGGCTGAGGATCCACGTTATTATATGGACTTTACTGGAACTGGTAATACATTAAATACCCGTCAGCCCAACGTATTACGTTTGATTATGGATAGTTTGCGCTATTGGGTGCAGGAAATGCATATTGATGGATTTCGCTTTGATCTGGCATCGGCATTGGCTCGGGAGCTGCACGAAGTAGACAAATTGAGCTCTTTCTTTGACGTCATTCATCAGGACCCCGTGATCTCACAGGTTAAACTCATTGCTGAACCATGGGATATTGGAGAAGGGGGATACCAAGTTGGCGAATTTCCTCCTGGCTGGGCCGAATGGAACGGGAAGTACCGAGACTGTATCCGTGATTATTGGATTGGGGCCGACAGTATGATTGCTGAATTTGCTAATCGCCTTACAGGATCCTCCGATTTATATAGGGGTGATAATCGGACCCCCTCAGCCAGCGTTAATTTTATTACCGCACATGATGGATTTACACTTCACGACCTCGTATCGTACAACGATAAGCATAATGAAGCAAATGGCGAGGACAATAATGATGGAGAAAGTCACAATCGTTCATGGAACTGTGGGGCCGAGGGACCTACAGACGATGCAGCGGTAAACAGCTTAAGAGAAAAACAAAAGCGAAACATGCTGGTTACACTATTTCTTTCTCAAGGAGTGCCTATGCTTGTAGCTGGAGATGAGCAGGGGAGAACTCAGCAGGGCAACAATAATGCCTATTGCCAGGACAATGAGATCTCCTGGCTGGAATGGACCAAAGTGGACGGAACTTTATTGGATTTTACCAAAAAATTGATCCATTTCCGCCGTGAACACCCTGTATTCTGTCGTCGCAAATGGTTCCAGGGCTTGCCTATTCGTGGTACCGGTGTTGAAGATATTGTATGGTTTCTCCCAGATGCATCCGAGATGGACGACCATCATTGGCAGGAAGATTATGCCCGTTCACTTGCTGTATTTTTAAACGGAGAGGGAATTCGATCGTTAGATAGCGACGGAAAGAAAATCGTGGATGCTAACTTTTATATTTTATTTAATGCTTATTGGGAAGATGTAGAATATAAGCTTCCGAGTGAAATATATGGCGCTAGCTGGTATAAAATTTTGGATACGAATAACGATACAATAGAAAATTTTGGACAGTTTTCAGCAGGAGATACTGTTTTAGTGCCCTCACGTTCCATCCTTTTATTTCAATCACAATAGGAGAGATACAAGATTTATGAGCAAAACAGAAATTAAACAATTAGGTATTCGTTTCAATGGCGCCCTATGTCAGCTCGGCGTATGGGCACCAAAAGCAAAAAATGTGGTTTGCCGATTTTATAAAAAAGATTTGAAAATCTCACTTAAACCCCAACAATATGGTTATTGGTATGCAGAAAGTGATTTAATAGCTGCCGGTGATTTGTATAGAATTAGTATTGACGACGACGAATTTCCAGATCCGATTTCGCTTTCACAACCTGAAGGAGTACATGGCCCATCTCAGACCGTAGACTTGGACTTTCCCTGGACTGATCAAGACTATCAGCCACCGAAGCAGTCGGAGTTCATTATTTACGAACTTCATGTTGGGACCTTTACGGCATCTCATGATTTTGATGGAGTGATTAAAAAGATTCCCTATTTGAAAGATTTGGGTATCACTGCTATTGAAATTATGCCGGTCGCCCAGTTTCCTGGAGAAAGAAATTGGGGCTACGATGGTGTTTTTCCATTTGCGGTACAGCACTCCTATGGCGGCGCATTGGGACTTCAGAAACTTGTTAATGCCTGCCATGAAGCTAATTTAGCTGTTATTCTAGATGTCGTATATAATCATATAGGGCCAGAAGGAAACTATTTCTCGAATTTTGGCCCATATTTTACCGACAAGTATCATACACCTTGGGGAGATGCCCTCAACTATGACGACAGTTTCTGTCATGGACAGCGAGATTTGGTTTTGAATAATGTACGTATGTGGTTTGAATACTTCCATATCGATGCTCTTCGAATGGATGCTGTACACGCGATCAGAGATTTTAGCGCAGTTCATATCCTTCAGGAGATTCGTAAGGAAACGGATGATATTATTACCAAATCAGGTAAAAAACGTTTTCTATTTATTGAATGCGATCTCAACGATAGAAGATTTTTAGATCCATTGTCAAAAAACGGCTTTGGTATGGATGCACAATGGCTAGATGAATTTCACCATGCCTTGAGAGTAGCAATAGGCGAACCAAAGAAGGGGTATTATGAGGAGTTTAATGGACTAGACGATCTCGCAAAAGCTTATGAAAAGGCATACGTTTTTGATGGTAACTATTCTTTCCATAGAGAAAAATTCTTTGGAACAGATACGCAAGGTATTAAAGGTGATTGTTTCATAGTTTTCTGCCAAAATCATGATCAAGTGGGCAATAGGATGCTGGGTGATCGTGCAGCCTCGCTTTACCCGAAAGAAAGAACGCGACTTATGGCGTTTGCCGTATTTATGTCTCCATATCTTCCTTTATTATTTATGGGTGAAGAATGGGGTACAGAAAAAAACTTTCCGTATTTTGTCAGTCATGGAGAACCGAAACTCATTGAGCTGGTGAGACAGGGGAGAAAGCAAGAGTTTAAAGATTTTCTTACGGATTCCGAGATTCCCGACCCCCAGAACGAAATGATATTTAGGAAGGCTGTCTTGGATTGGAACGAACTTAATAGGGAGCCGCATCAGCAACATTTGTTGTATTACAAATCACTGATTGCATTCCGGAAAACTAATCCATTGCTGAAAAATATGCAGCGGAACGAGATGATGACTCGATCCCTTCGTGACAAAAAGATACTTCTCATACAGGTGAAAAAAAACGATAGGTGTATGTGCGTAATTATGAACTTTTCAGATCATGTACGGGAAATAAATCTACCTGAAAATTTGCAATGGGAATTGATATTTGACACTAATGAAATGAATGTCGGAATTTTAATAGGTACTAACGCTGCGGGGATCACCAATGTGTCCTTATTACCTTGGTCAGGTTATGTGTATATGTCTAAATAGTTCGTTCACTGAAGATTAAGTCTATCGGTTTGAAAGAAAATAATGTCTATTGAAAGATAAAAACAATTAATCCAAACAAAGTTGTGAAAAGTATTGTTCATTAAATAAAGACTGCTTGTCCGGTCATGAAGAAAGTTTTAAAGCTAGGCACCTTTCCAACCTAGCTTTTTTATTTTTTTAAGGAGAATAGTAGGTTAACATAATTCACTACCAATCATTTGGATGATTCAACATTTATGAATACATATAAGGCAATCGTTTGATCCGTTTTTCGGAATTATTTTTTTATATCTTAGCCTAAGATATGACATGTTTGAAGAGGGGTGCTAGATTTTATTATGTATGGCAAATTATCTCTTTCGAGAATTTTCTGTTATTAGTAAATTAAAATTAAAAACTAGCAAACTATGCATCAGTTGGAGTGTCACGAAGAAGAAATCCACCTATGTGGTAAGATCCAATTTTTCGGTTTCCTGTGTATTTTCGATAATGGCGGATGTATTGCCGCTAGTGAGAATCTTTCTATAGCGCTAGATATTCCAATGACGGAAATCTTGGGCCTCTCGATCAATAAACTATTGCCTCTGATGTCTTCGGAGATAGAATGGAATCTAGAAGAGATTGAAAAACAGATTACAGGAGAGATATTTACCCGTTTTGTAGAACGTATTCGGATTAAAAATGTAGATTATTATCTAAGCATTTACCGATATGATGAAAAAACATACGTCGAAGTAGAGATCTGTAGTGAGAATCAGTTAAAAGCCACCCGCTTATTCTATTATGCCAAATATCTTGAGGAACAGCATAACAATGCTTGGCAATCGTTAACTGTATTGATCCGTCAGATTATTGGCTTTGACCGTGTTATGGTATACCGTTTCGAGGAGGATAATAGCGGACGTGTAATTGCAGAGTCCATAGCAGATGGAATGACCTCGCTAATGGGCTATCGGTATCCAGAATTTGATATTCCAGCACAGGCACGAGCGCTTTATATTAAGTTCCTTGCACGCCACGTAGCTGATATCGATGCTCCAACTATTGCTATACAGGGGATGGAGGCTGGAGAGGTCGACCTGACACGTTGTAGCCTGAGAGCATTGTCTCCAGTGCATTTACAGTATCTTAAGAATGCGGGGGTACGCGCTAGCGCCAGTTTTTCTATTGTTATTGAAGGAAAATTATGGGGATTAGTAGCCTGTCAGAACAGCCTGCCTTTGAATGTTGACCTAGCCCAACGCCACTTATGTGCTTTTTTAACTCAATACGCTATAAATTATTACCTGTCAGAACATCAAAAAGAAAATCTTGTAGCACAGACCATCATGGGTGTTATTGAACGCGATCTGAAGTCTGAGTTATTGGTAAATAGTAATATTGGAATTGTACTTGAGCGCTTTGCTCCACAGATTCTGGAGATTGTGGGTGCAGATGGAATGATGATCAAACATGACCGTGGATCCAAAACTTGGGGAGAGACACCCACTGAATTACATCAACTGCAAATCGAGCAGTATATAGAAAGGCAGAACGAGAATGATTTATTCTTTACGTCAAATTTTGTTTATGATGATCTCAATCTCCAACAATCCGCGATATTTCCTGGAATTTTGCGGATAAATATTCTTCCAAGCAATAAATGGCATATCTATTTATTCCGTAAGGAGCATGTATACGAAGATATATGGGCAGGGAAACCCGAAAAAATATACCATTATGATCCCGAGAAGAAAGTAGAGTTTCCATCGCCCAGAACGTCTTTTGAAGCTTGGCGTGAAACGATGAAAGGCAATTCCATTAAATGGAAAAAGTCTGAGCTGTCTTTTGTTGAGAAAGTCGCACAAATAACCCAACAGGCGATTGCACAGCGGGGCGGAGAGATTGCCCAGCTCAATAAGGAACTTGTAAGGTCCAACAATGCATTAGATACATTTGGCTATACATTGACCCATGATCTTAAAAACCCACTTTCGTCCATAAAGCTTGCTGCGCAGATGATGTTAATGAAAGATGATCTTCCTAAAGATATGCTGCGCAAGATGGCAACCAATATTATGGATGCTACAGGACTGATCACTGAAATGATGGATAAGGTATATCAGCTCACACAGTCTAACTATGTCGCTTTTAAAACCGAATTGATCGATCCGCGAAACAAAATACTTAATATTCTTGAAAGCTGTAAGTTGCAGTTTGATAGCGTTAGGCTGGAATTTGTTTTAGGCGAAACGTTCCCAATTCTTGGGGAAAGGACTTTGTTATATCAGCTATTCCTAAATCTGATTGGCAATGCCGTAAAATATAGCAGTAAAAAAGATCATCCGCGAGTAGAAGTGTATAGCGAGAGGTTAGGACCCTCCGTTTACTATTATATCAAAGACAATGGCATAGGTATGGATATTCAAGATGACAGCAATATATTTGACATCTTTAAACGTCTCCCCAACTCGCAGGGATTTGAAGGGTCGGGTATTGGGCTTTCCATTGTCAAACGCATAGCGGATCGTCTCGGCGCGAAGGTTACTGTGGAAAGCGAGCTAAATACGGGTACCACGTTCCGGGTTAAATTTAAAGGCTAAAAAGATAATATGAAAACACAGGGAGGGGCTATTGAGGGCTCCTTTTTTTATTTTCTGCCCTAATCTTACACGCTATTACTTTCTTTTTCTACAGCCCGCCCGATATTCTTTCGGAGGAATGCCATAAATACTTTTAGAATTAAAACAAACGAATATTGGCTGGGAGAAGTTCCTATAATGAAATATGAAGTGTGGTTTCTCTAGTTGTATATCATGAAGTAGGAAATCAGAATTTTTCCATTTAGTACGACGATGATAATCGCTTTGGGATTATTAATCGAGTAGACCACTCTTGAATAAGATGGCTCATTGTTTTTTACAAAGTCACAGAAGAAGAAATTTAGGATCATATAGTCAGCAAAATGTATAAACCCATAAATCGATTATAAATGAAAAAGAAAGAATTGAGAACTGAAAAGGTTGAACCAGTTGAAAGTAAGAAAGTCAGCGCACTAAAGCCACATACAGCGGATGCCACTGGTCAGCAAATGACAACTGATCAGGGGGTCAAAATCAATGATGACCAAAACTCCCTACGTGCGGGAGATCGGGGCGCTACGCTATTGGAGGACTTTATTTTACGTGAGAAGATTACGCATTTTGATCACGAACGCATTCCTGAACGTGTCGTACATGCGAGAGGTTCTGGAGCGCATGGTGTTTTCAAACTATACAAGCCTTTAACTGACTGGACAAAAGCAGGTTTTCTTAACGATACCGAGATTGAAACACCGGTATTTGTTCGCTTCTCTACGGTGGCTGGATCTAGAGGATCAACAGACCTCGCACGCGATGTGCGTGGTTTTGCAGTTAAATTTTATACAGAAGAGGGTAATTTTGATTTGGTCGGCAATAATATGCCCGTCTTCTTCATTCAGGATGCCATGAAATTCCCCGACCTTGTTCATGCTGTTAAGCCCGAACCTGATAATGAAATTCCTCAGGCTGCCTCCGCTCATGACACCTTTTGGGACTTTATTTCCCTGATGCCTGAATCTGCCCATATGATCATGTGGCTGATGAGCGATCGGGCGATACCACGCAGTTATCGTATGATGGAGGGATTTGGAGTTCACACCTTTCGATTTATCAATGCCAATGGCGAATCAAACTTTGTTAAATTTCATTGGAAACCGCTTCTTGGTGTTCATTCAGTTGCGTGGGATGAGGCTCAAAACATTTCAGGCAAGGATCCTGATTTTCATCGAAGAGATCTTTGGGACGCTATTGAAACGGGGGCCTTTCCAGAATGGGAACTTGGTGTTCAAATCATTCCGGAAGCAGACGAATTTAAATATGATTTCGACCTATTGGATGCTACAAAGCTTGTTCCTGAAGAACTTGTGCCAGTACAACCTATCGGAAAAATGACATTAAATCGGAATCCAGATAATTTTTTTGCAGAAACCGAACAAGTTGCCTTTCATATCGGTAATATTGTACCAGGTATCGATTTCACAAATGACCCCTTGTTGCAAGGAAGATTATTCTCCTATACAGATACCCAGCTCATCCGTTTAGGAGGTCCTAATTTTCATGAAATACCGATCAATCGACCCATCAGCCCCTCGCATAATAATCAACGCGATGGGTTTATGCGACAAAGGATCGATCGTGGGAAAACCAGTTATGGGCCAAATTCATTAGGCAATAATGACCCAGTACAGGTGAGCGAGGCAGGAGGAGGGTTTAAGAGTTATCACGAGCGTATAGATGCGCGAAAAGTCCGTGCTAGAAGTGAAAGCTTCCGCGATCATTTTAGCCAAGCAAGATTGTTTTATAACAGTCAGTCTGAGCCCGAAAGAAATCACCTTATAGATGCTTTTAGTTTTGAGCTGGGTAAAGTGAAAGCAGTTCCAATACGACAGCGGATGATTGGTATTTTATCCCTAGTGGATAAAGGTTTAGCAGCTGAGGTTGCCTTCGCTCTGGGACTTCAGGTACCTGCAGAGGTTGAAAAACCAATCAATAAAGGTATTCCTGCGGACGCTGACCCCACGGATTATGAACCTATCGAGGTAAAGGAAAAATTAAAAAAATCGGCAGCTTTAAGTATGAAAGATACAGTAAAAGATACAATTAAGAGTCGAAAAGTTGCCATCCTTGCTGCAGATGGTGTCGATGCTAGTTCTTTTAAACTAGTTGCGGATGCTATAAAGGCCCAAGGTGCCATTGTACATGTCATAGCGCCTAAGCTCGGAAAAATCATGGCATCAGATAAATCGGAGATTCCAGTGGAAGAAAGCTTTCTCACTGCCGCTTCAGTGCTTTACGATGCGGTGTATGTTCCTGGAGGAAAAAATAGTGTCGTTAATTTGGAATCCGATGCAGATGCTGTTCATTTTCTAAATGAGGCATTCAAGCATTGCAAAGCGATTGCAGCCGACCTTGAGGCTAGTCCAGTCTTAGAGGCTACTTATTTCTTCAGTAAGATATACCAAGAATTTTCAGAAGAAACCGTACTTGATGAAGGTATAATAATTGATAAGAACACAAAGGCGTTGTCTGATAAATTTATAAAGGCAATAGCCCAGCACCGATTCTGGGAACGTGAAAAATCGCGAAAGGTTCCTGCCTAGTACTTATTAATAAAAAAGCCCGCTTAGGCGGGCTCTTTTTATGGATAAAAAGTCAGTTCTGCAGCAAGGATATTGCAGTATCATTGCCTTGTTGTGCCGCGAGATCTAATACAGAAAGGCCACGGGAGTCAAGTATATTCGTGTTTGCTCCTTTATCAAGTAAGAGCTTGAGAACTTCATTTCTGCCAAACATTGCTGCAAACATAAGGGCAGTTCCGCCGTTGCCGTGTTGCATATTCAAATTTGCTCCATATTCAATTAGCAATTTAGCAATATCATGATACCCTTTAAATGCGACACCCATTAGGGCAGTATTTCCGCCATTATCTTGCGCATTTACATCGGCACCTACTTCCAATAATAATTGAGCGGCAGCAAACTGATTGTTGTAACAGGCAATTATCAATGGTGTATAGCCTTTACTGTCACGTGCATTGACATCAGTATTTTGATCGATCAATTCACGTAGAACTTCGATATTACCTAATCGGGCGGCATGAATCATAATATCTGTATTTTGTGTCATAGTTGATTTGAGTTTATGTCATAAAAAGCTTTAAAATGCAATCGATGAAGTTCTTCATGTATGTCATTTTAATCTGAACAAGAGTGGTGAATTAAACGTTTACTTTAAGTGTTTGATATTTGCATTAATAAACTGACTCTTGTGCAGAATGAACATAAGCACACGATTAAAATAAAGCCGAACATATGTGATGTTCGGCTTTATTTATCTTTTGTGTTTTGTTAGCATTATCTTATCAAGCAGCACCACGAATGACACGTAACAAGACGACAATAATGGCGATAACCAGTAACACGTGGATTATATTTCCTGTGGCATAACCACCAAAGAAGCTAAATGCCCAGATAATAACTAAAATAACTGCAATGATATACAATAAATTTCCCATAATTTGATTTGTTTTTTCAGTAGAACACCATTCGAAGAGCTATGGTTTGTTTTTGATAAATTATTTTAAATATATCGGGTGTTCATTTTTTTATTCGAATTTATATCGAATTCATCTAAAAATGAATATTAAAATCTCAAATAAACGTATTTCTAACGTTTTATCAGTAAATAAGTACCTTATTGTCTTTTTTTATTATTTGCTTATTTTTTGATCATTATTTAAAATAAATATCAAAAATCCGTTGAATTTTGCTTTATAAGCTTTTAGAACAAAGAAAACGTATTTCTACCCGCATCGCTGTTATTTATCTCTATACGCAAAAAAGAGTTTAAAACTAGCACTCTTCTTGATACTCAGTTCGTGTAAAACCATTTTAAACAATCAGTTGAATAAAGAAAGAAGATAAGTTATGAACAATTACAATTTAAATGTACTCATTAACGAAAAAAGAAGTTTACTTCATCATTTTGCTGCTAAATTTACAGCTGATCCGGATGAAAAGGAAGATTTGATCCAAGAGACATGGATCAGAGCATTGAAGTCTATCGACAACTTTGTGCAACATCCTAAATTGATGAGCTGGTTATATGTTATTATGAAGCATACTTATATTAATAAGTATAGAAAGGAAAAACGCATTACAGAAATTCAGGATAACTATGTTGCATTGGAAAGCACAAATACATCTGAACTTAATAAAGGTATAAATAAGTTTATGGCCGAGGATATTGAAAGAGCAATGACTAGTTTAAGTTCAGAAAACTATGAAATTTTCCGTTTGTTTTTAGACGGCTATAAATACCATGAAATCGCATCCTATTTTGATATGCCTGAAGGCACAATAAAGACAAGAATTCACATGGTACGTAAAAAACTTCAAAAACAGCTTAAAGTTTATAGGTTAAATTAACAGCCCCCTCTTAAAAAGCTAGGCGATTTTTGTCTAGCTTTTTTTCTATAATAGGAAGTCAGCAAATTTTCGGACATTATAAATCCATTATTGTATCCAAACCACGTTTTAATCCTGTAAATGAACCCATTTTTGCGAGAGCAATAAGGATACCATTTAGATATGGAGCTACACCGTTACCAGCTTCATGTTTGATGATTAATTTTTCATCTTCCATGCCAAAAATTGTTTCAACGCCCAGGACATAGCCAGGCAGTCGTATGGCGTGTACTTGAATACCATTTATAGCACCGCCACGAGTTTCTTTGTTACCAATTGTATCCTTTATAGGAATTTCAACGGTAGGTATTTTAATTTTTGAAAGACTATTGGCTAATTCTGCGACTGTACCACTGGGTGAATCCATCTTTTTTTCAGAGGCATAATCTATTATTTCAAATTGATCAATATATTTTGCAGCCGTTTCTGCAAATTTCTTTAGCAATACAGCGGTAATCGAAAAATTACCTGCAGCTAATACGGATACCTTTTTTTTGTCTGCCTGTTCTTCAATTTTCTCATAGTCATGATTCGAAAGTCCTGAAGTACCAACAATGACATGCCTACCTTTGTCTATCGCGTTCAAGATGTTTTTCTTTGCAATAAGTGGTGTCGTAAAGTCAATTAAAATATCAAAATCAATATCCTCAATTGCATTTTCTATTGTATCAAATAAGGGTATCGGTGAAGCTTTTATCTTTAGAATCTCGGCTAGATTTTCACCTGCATGCGAGCGAGAAAGTCCGCCCACCAACTTATAATCTGTATTGCCGACTATGCTTTTACTTAATTCTTTACCTACCCAGCCTGTTGCTCCCGCGATAAAAACCTTTTTCATATTGTATATTTTTAATTATTAATAACTATAAATAAAGTCTTTTGTTTTTGATAATCAGCCAAATGACGCAATACCAACTTTTATTTTATCCAAACAAGAAGCTTCTATAATTTGTTGTTATAATTAAAGTGTATTCAATTCTTAACTTATTTGTATATGATCATGTCCGAAAAACAACTTCTACAAACGCTTATTCGAGTTCAGGATGAGCTATGTGTCACCATTTCTGTTAATACCCATCGCACACATCCTGATAACCTAAACGACCGAATAAAGATCAAAAACTTTACAAAAGAAGCGATCGATAGGCTTTTGGATAAACATGCTAAGAAGGATGTTACTGGCCTGATTGAAAAATTGGAAAAGATAGAGCACGATCTCGATATAAATTATAATCTTGAAAGCCTGCATATATTCGTTTCAGATACTATCGCTGAAGTTTTCAAGTCCTCTTGGGAGACAAACCAAGAGAGAGTTCATGTTAGCAATACATTTGCTGTACGTCCCGTAGTTAAGGAGATTGGCCGTCAAACAAGTTATCTTGTAATGCTACTGTCGCAAAGCGGTGTTCATCTTTTCGGTGCTTTGAATGGTCGTATTGTCGAGGATATTAGCAATGAAGAATTTCCGATTCCCGAAAACCAGTTCTATAATACATTTCCTGATAAAAGCAGTGATGCCAAACACCTTGATGACCTTCTGAGAGAATATCTAAATAGGGTGGACAAAGCTCTTCTGCGGTATATTGGCGAAGAAAAAATGGTGACACTTGTATTTTGTACAGAAGATAATTATAGTAAGCTCTTACAGGTAGCGGATCGTCCCTCAATATATTACGGATACTTACCTATAGATTACAACAATATAGAAACCCATCAGTTGGAGAGCCGGGCTTGGAATTTTATGAAACAGGAACTTGTTCGTAAAAATGATGATTATTTTAAAGAACTGGAAGCAGCAGTAGGCAATGGATTGGTTATAACTGATCTGCAAGAAATCTATCGCGCATGTCAAGATGGTCGCGGGGATCTTTTAATTATTCAGGAAAGCTTCCATCAAGCTGCAAAGATTCTTTCAGATCGGGATATAGAAATTGTAGACAACAACGTTGGATTGGATACTGTCGACGATATTAGTAGTTTATTGGCACTGTTAGTCGATGAAAAGGGAGGGCAAACAGTGTATGTTCAAGAAATACCAAATGTGGAACTGCAGCCTATTGCCCTTAAGACTAGGTATTAGATCGGCGTAAGTTAGCGATGTTTAGTAAATAACCATTTTTGGAGTTCGTCAGTCAATAGAAATGGAATGACAATATTATTGTGTTGTAAATTTTTAAACGTTGTAAATTTAAGCCGATGATTTCCTTGTAGCTTTTCGTATAAAACCTTGCTGCCAGCATAGGGATTTTCGTTGTCTTTTTCGCCATGAATAAGCCAAATATTTTTTCGCTTAAATGCATTAAGATTAGATAAATCCGGTACAGCAGCGATTGAAATCATTGCAGCAAATTTATCGGGAGCCAAGCTCATAAGGTTTTGAGTAGTTGACGCGCCCATAGAATAACCGATGAGGTAAATGCGGTTTTTATCGATGTTCACATATTCTTTTTCAATATGCGCCAGCAAAGCTAAGACTTGTTTGGCATCCGTTGAAGGTTTGGCTGTAAGCATGCCATCGGGATTGGATTCATAGTTCGATGAACGCTTATCAAATTGAGGGGCTATAACAAAACAGTTAAATTTGGCATAAATATCTTCCCGAATCCAGGTTCTCGCCAAATGTTCCAGTTGACTTTCATTGTCAGTACCTATTCTGGATGAATTATGAAATGTAATGACAAGAGGATATTTTTTTTTCGGATTGAAATCCTTGGGCAAGAGAAATCGGTAAGGTATTGTAGCGAATTCATTTGTAAATACCCTTTTCTCAAATTGCTCGGCGGACAATTGCCTTAATGCAGTTCTAGTTTCCGTAAATGTTGCGCTATCTATAGATCTGTTATCGAATTCGTATTGCTGTGCAAAACAAAAATTACAGGTGATCATAGTGATTAAAATACCAATTTGTAGACTAAAAGTTATTTTCTTTTGTTGCATTCGGTCCTCTAGAGCCATTTATATTATTTACTTGTTTTTACAAAAATAGATTTATTATCCAAAAATCGGCATTCTTCCATGTTTGATTTTCATCCTAATGAAATGCAATTTCAACGAAAAATAGCATGATAACAGTAATCTCTATGCACAAACGATTAATTAGTATTTATATTTAACAAGTAAATCAAAAATGAAATTTATGATAAAGAAAAGCTGCAAGGGGATGAACCACACTATAGGAATTCAAATCCTGCATATTTTTTATGGAAAATAGATTTAAAATGCATCGTTTAAATGAACGATTCCATAGTATGCTCATTAATTTGGATCAAGATATACCTATTTTATAAAGTAATCGATCAATTTGATTATGCAAAAGCCTCTCGATTTACCAAAAGTCAGAGGCTTTGTTTGTTGCTGCCCACATCAAATGTAATTCCATAAGTAAGGCCAATTCTTTCGAGTTGGCCTTACTTATTTATATTGTCAATCTTAATGGGTTTTAATCATTATCATGATCCTCTGTCGCAAATGAAAATTTAACGGACTTTTGTGGATAAGCCCCCATACTCTTGCGGCTTGTGTTTTTGATAATGGTTTTGAGACTAACGCGATCGCCCAATTTATAGTAAGTTTCTACGGTCTGATAATCCAATAGGTAAGGACCACAAAAGTAGTTCCCATTATCATCTTTTTCGATGACCCCCTGATAAAGCCCTGTTCTTGTTTCTTTTGGCATGTTTATTTAATTTGGAAAACAAAGGTAGCAAGAATTGTGATATATCAAGAAATCAGGAGCAAATTCGACAGATCTCGCATGATATAAATTCCCTTTTATTTGCTTTTTACACAACGTATGCCAATTTGATTATTTTGATGTACGTCTACGATTGAAACACCTGTCGCTGTTAATATCAATGCAGGCTTAGAGTTGCCTTGGACTGTTGAACTTGCCCAATAAACGCCCAAAGCACCTGTAGGAATGTTATTGCTTCCCGAAGATGATCGAACAAAATCGTTGTCAGGTAAGAACATATAATTATCCCTATTTGCGGTTGGCACAGTAGATGTTCCTAAAAACCAGCCTGTCTGGCCATTATAGCTACCTCTAGCGATACCCATATTGATTAATGATTGATATTCCGTTTGTGTAGCTGTCCGCCAGCCGGTGCCTAAAGCGCCTTCACAATAGGTTGCAGATCCATTTCCTCCGTATACACCTCCTTTAACGTACTGAGCGGATGCAATCGTGATAGGTGATGTGCCAGTCAAATTAGCAGAACTCCAATAGTAATTTGAGGTAGGGACGTCGATAGCTCCTTTAGGTACCAAGCGAAGTTTTAAGCTATATTTTACACCTTTTTGTAAGCTTAGGTTCGATAAATCTATTGTCCCTGAGCGTACGCCATTTTGTGTGGAGTTGAGGGATACTGTTCCAAAGGTTACTTTACCAGTCGTCGTTCCTTCGGTAATAATCAACGCTGCATTACTCGTCCATGCGAGGCCCGTTCCACTAAAACTGACGTTACGGGCTGCCGATGTACCTCCTTGAGTGAAAAGTCCATCAGTCAATTTAACAGAAGCTGTTCCATAATTGGGAGAGACTGTACTGCTAGTCATGGATGTGATATTACCAACCACGTTTGCGGATGTACTTTCTAGGGTGGCTTGTACCTGTGTAAATAGGTGACTCAAAACAAGGTCTACTGTCAGTGTTTGATTAGCAATTACGGTAACCGGTAATTTTTTCCATAAGAGATCCGTATCTGCGCCAGCCACGTTAAATGTAATGTTAGCAAGTGCATGATTAAAGTTGACTGAAGGAAAAGTTTGACCATTTGCGACGGCGATAGCAACAAAAGTATAAGATCCCGCAGGAAGCGCTAGATTCCAATTTGTGCCGCTGTTTGTATAAGTTAAAATACCTGTGTCTTTAACATAATTTCCTGCAGCATTATAGACCGCAATCGCATATTTGGCTCCGCTACCTAGTGAAACAGGTGTTGTCGCCATCCGAAGCCCGTTGGCGCGTAACGCGTTGGATGAAGTAGAAGCCTCTGGTGCCAGAGTAGCAAGTACTGAGAGTTCAGTATTAAAGGGAACAATGGATTCCTGGATGCTAGAGATTGTATTATTCAAACTTTTATTGGTTGACAATTTTAATTGTGGATCTGTACCTTCATCAGAGAAAGAAACTCCACCGATTTTGACGTTGACACTCCCATCCGTTTCGACAGCCGTATTGCTCTCATTTTTATTACATGAGGTGAAAAGTACAATGAAGAGCGTTAGTAATTGAATAAATTGATTTTTCATTTTTCTTTTTTTTTGGTTAATTGATAGTAAATCAGGTGACTACCACCATCCGTCACTTTTACTTTGGGTCTGTGATTCCTCGTTGTCCCATGTTTGCTTTACATCCCCAGATATGTGTGCACTTGAGCCAGCAGCGATACCATTTTCTAACAGGAGGAGTGCTGTTTGAATCTGGGGAGCCTGATAGGGTAGTTTGCTAGCAGCAGGTTGAAAAAGTTTCTTGTTCATAACAATGTATTTTATAAGTTGAAATATTTTTATGTTCTTAATTAGCCCAAGGCTTAATTTCATGGACTATTGCATGAGACACTAGTAAAGAATGATATGGCGTGTTTAAATTCTGTCGTAAAAGACGCATTTAATCCAGTTAATTAATCACTATTAAACTGGATATAGCATGTTTATGCGATGTTTTAGATTGGATATAACAGGAACATGTTATGCTTGTAGCTGGATATCTACATGATTGTAAAACAGATTATTAGGATTGTCTTAAATAGTTATATTTGTCTTACTAGGTTAATAAATATGCCATACTTATGAAAACCGCTAGCCATGCGGTCATCTTAGATGACCAGAAAATAGTTGCTTTTTCGTTTGCACTCTTGTTAAAGCGGGAATGTGGAATAGATTTGGTGCAGTCCTTTAATCAAGGATCTGAATTTCTTCAGTTTTTACGTGCTTTTGGGAAGCAGGATTTGTTTGTTTTTTTGGATTATTATCTTCCAAACGAAAATGGCCTATCGCTATTAACCGAAATCAGGCGTATAAATGGAGATGCAAAGGTCATCTTTTTGACTGGTGCAACTGCACCTGCCGTGATATCGAGTATTCTTCAATATCGTCCGGAAGGTATCCTGAGCAAATCTTGTGAATTAAGTGAGGTATTGGCTTGCTTTGAGGCGATTAAGAAAAAGGATATATATATATGCGGTGAATTTGAACGTATTTTGTCTACACAGGATAAGAAGATTAAAACATTCACACCGCGGGAGATCGAAGTATTACAATATTTTTCAGAAGGTTATAGTGTCGCTGAAACTGCTTCAAAGACTTTTTTAAGTCCACATACTATCGTTGCCCATCGCCGAAAAATGATGGCGAAAGCAGATTGCCAAACGATCGGACAAATGCTCAAATATGCGCGTGAGCATAATTTAATTTAGGTGAAAAGCGCACCAATGTCGTGCGCTTGTTGGATTGGATAATTCGGAGTCAGGCAGCTTCCGTGCTTATTAAAAGCGGTAACCTAAAGATAATGCGGTGCGGATACCGGCAAATGGTCCGCTCGTGCTTATGGTGACGCCTTCAGCATTGACTTCTTTTTTGATGTTCAGGATATTACTGTCGAACTCATTCAGTTGTTTTTTGACTTCGCGTTGTTCATCTGCATTTAGTGGGGTTTTCCCATCAAATGTTCCATTATTGAATCCGTAATTTGGACCAATAATGCGCCAATCGAGATAGGTGTTTTGACCGAGACGCCATTGGCTGCCGACAGCTACACCAGCAGTAAAAGCATTTAATGTGCCCGAAATCGGTACCTCTCTGTGATAATTAGACTCATCGACGGTAATTTTAGTATGTACATTATAGTTAGCGTATTTAACAAAGGGCGCTATATAGAAGCCTTTTAAAGTTTCTTTGTTGCCTAGGTAGAAACGTACTTCTGGCGTGATGGAAAAAGCACCCAATTTGGCTTCGCCCAAAATGTTATTGTCATCGTCAAAAGCAGATTCCCATAGCGATTTAAATGGTAGGCTAGCATCTGGACGATAGCTTACAGTTCCATTGATTGATAAGTGTTCATTGATCGGCCTTTCATATTCCAGCGAAATATTCCCAACGGCCAGCGGCCAAAGATTTAGTTTGATAAGATTTGATTTTTTTTGTGCTTTTAGCCCAGAGATAGTACATATCCCAAAGATGAGCACGGCAAGGTAGCGCAATTTCATAGTAGTTTTTCCAAAATTCAGGTAGCAAATATATTGGAATATATTGGAATATATTGTTGGATTTAAAATTATACACTGAGGGAGCTTGCCCCTCAGTGTATTTCTTCTATTAAAGTTTGTTGCCTTCTAAAGTACTGATGCTTTTAGCAGGTATTGTTAAGGAATAGACGCCTGAACTATTAGGACTCACAGCCCCTACGTTACCCCAATGTCCCGAGCTTGTTGCGGTGGTCTGGTAATTATTCAATGCACCACTTGCAAAGCCCGTCAGGTTGATATCCAATGGGACTGCTGCCGTACCTGTGTTAGTGACAACCAGTACAAACTTACCAGTTTGTGGATCTTTGTAAGCCGAAATCAATAACCCATTTGCATTCTGAACCGCTACATTGATTCGCATATAATTCGGTTTAATAAATCTGGAATAATGTCCCATCACATCATAGGTTTTTGGAAACTCCAAAGAACCGTCACTTTTTGTGCATATCAGTGCTTCATTATTTTGAAAAGCCAGCATGCCCAACCAAAATACATAAGCATTGGCATTGCAATCTGCAAGAAGTTTGTGCATGTTAACCGCCAGTTTCAAGCCACCTTCAATGCCATTGTCATAGTTGCCGCCATCATCGGAAGCTTCTGTTACCCACATCGGTTTACCTCCAATACTAAAATTCCACATAGAAGGACTCTGGTTAAATCCACGTTGCCCTGTGATGATGCCGCTGATCTCTACGTAACCATGTCCCGCAAGGATGTCTACGTTGCTTCTGTCCATGCCTGACAAGAAATTATCGGCAGTTCCCCAAGCCGCATTTTCAGAAGATACAATTTTGGTGGATTGAAGACCTGCACTATTTAACTCAGGGCGCAGATTGTTGGTAATAAACTGCCCAAGATGAGACGAGTCCCAATAAGAAGCATCCCAGTCTGAAAAGACGTTCTCGGGTTCATTTGACGGAGAAATCGCATTGATTGTAATTCCTTCATTCTGAAACGATTTTACAAATCCAGTCAGGTAGCGGGCAAAAGCTGATGAAGAAGTATTAAAATTAAGACCATTAAACCATTTTGCAGAAATACTGCTTGTATTGGTCTTCATGTATAAAGGGGGCGTCCATGTACTTGCCATGACGAACGGAACCTCATATCGTTCCTTCGCTTTCTTCATAATCCAGACCTGTCCAAGCTGCTCTTTCTCGTCTGCTGTCAAATTCTGATAGGCTGCACTATTTCGATCAACATCAATCGACACTCCTGCCGGTTTAATGGTGACCACCTTGGTCTGTTGGTTAAAAGGGTAGGTGTGAAGCACTTTGCCACGAAGGATATTCAGTTTCAACCCACTCCCTCCCCATAAATAGTCTAGGATACTATCTCTTTTTGCGGATTCAAAAAATGGAACAATCCGACCTCCGAATGCACCAAATCCATCAATCTTTTGATAGGTTTGATCCCAATTTAATGTTGCAATTGTGGCTCCTGCCTGAGCGGATACAGCAGCCTTTTTGTTAAGTTGTGCCTCTGGGCCCTCAAGAGTCAATGAAGTTTTTTGGCAACTAAAAATAGAAAATGTGGAAACTACAGCCAAAACAGTATAAAGTCTGCTCCGGCGACTGGTTAATTTTAACATAACTTAGTTTTTAAGATTTGTGAATGAATCATTAATTTAATTGTGCTTGCTTTTTCAAGCCATTCTTTTCGTCGTTGTGTTTTTTTGCCTCCTTTCTTTAGTTAAAAAAATAAACATTCACCGATTTCCACATTGGTTAGTATCCGAAAATTAATAATATTTTGTGATAATTTATTATATACGCTGTTATTTTTGTTTTATTTTTTTGTCGATTTAAAAATAAATACATGTTTTTTTAATGGTCAATTAATTTAGCTCTTCAAATTATTGATTAAAATCTTATTGATCTGTCACGATAAGGTGTTAGTATAGCTAGATTTTGTTTCCTTATGGAACAATGCCTCACAAAAAGGGGCACTGTTCCATAAGAAACTGATTAAGGTAAAGTCGTCAAATTAATTGATGGCGCTGTGCCAGAACCGGATCGTGTAAACTTAGTTCCAGGATTTACAACAGTATTGAAAAATCCGCCATTTTTCAGAAAAAAACTAGTCCCGGTTATTCCACCCATAGCGTCTATGCGTTGGTTGTTGGAGTAGGTTGCGTCAACCGTAAAAGTGCTTTCGACGACCTGCAGCCAAGTTCCAGCTGACGTACGAACCCATTGATTGCTATACTCTGCAGAGCGACCAAGGAAACCGTTGTCGGCATTAAAATTTTCGAGGAAACTATGGAAACCTGTTAAATAAGTATTTGTTTTAGGGCGTTTCCAGCTTGCAATGAGTGTCCAGGTATTAGTTGAAGGGTCATTAAACCAGGCGGTAAAATCCGTACTTCCATTGTTATCAGGCTCTCCCTTCAATAGAAATTTATAGGTAGTGGCTGCAGTCCAATTATACTTGAGGTAGCTCTGGCCTCCTGAACCTTCGCCACCAAACTCACCGGTCGTGGTATTTGTCCCTTTTCGATTTAATGTAATACGGTCTTCTGCTGGAATTTGGGATGGGTTATCGGTGCTATAGGGGCTCCATACCGAAAATAATATTCTCCGTTCTGTTGCTGAATTTACCTGCATACCAAAATACCCTTGGCCAAAACCATTAGCCATAAAGTAAGAACCTATTTTATCTTCACCGGCAGGGACTTTCACTTCACTATAATAATAGGAAACTTGTTGATTGGTCGGAATAGTATAGCTTAAATGGCAGGAAGGACCTCGTCTGGACCAGTAATAGGTGTTGTCGATATTGTTGTCACTGTAAATGACTGCGCCACTAGTCGCTGAGCTATCTAAGATCAGGTGCGATACATCTGCAAAATAACCGCCTGACTTAGATATACCTTGAAGATCCATCTTTATATATCCGGCTGCATTTAACGAATAGGTGCCAATACTGTAATCCTGTAGCGTTCCACCCTTAAGTTTGATCTGTTTGCTCACACCGTTGATTGTTAACTTCACGGTGCTGCTGTCTCCAGCAGGGAGGACCTTGGCTCGAATCTTTACGCGTAAAGCGCCCGCTTGCGGCACTTTCGCATAGGTACTGATCACAGTATTTGCATTGGTCCAATTCGCTAATCCATTGTTGTTAATGACCTCAACTGCACCGGTTGGAGCAGAGGTAACAAAGGCATTGCCGCCCAAGGGTACCTCGTAGCCATTGGCACCCGGAGAGGCAGCTTGCAGCGCCAACTTTTCTTCTAAATTTGTTTGAACCTCGTTTTTTTGGCAAGAAATAAGGCTTGCCAGTGCCACATAGAGCAGCAGCGTAGATTTGGGATATCTCATAATTTAAATTTAATTGTTCTATCTAATTTTATAAATACAATTGAATTAAACGAAAAATATTAAATGCAATCGTTTGTGTTGATTCTTTTTGTAACAAAAAGGGTACCGTAGGCATTGGTCATGATTTATGAACTGGCATTTGACGCAAGCACCATCTATAGAAAACTTTTATTTTTTTACATTTGGAAGAAAAGCTTCTTTCATCGTTTGTTATAAGTCCGCGACTTCAAAATTTGAAGTGTTAATTTATTCTTCTGTTGCTCTTTTGGAACAAGAAAATTAAGGGGGGAACAAACACTATTGGATTCAAATCCTAGGACAGCAGTGTTTCACTTTTACGAATTGGTCATTTCCGTTGCTGGCCTGACTGGAAGGAGCAGACGCTACTCTGTCTGAAGACTTAATAGACGTACTGCTCCAAATGCCATTTAGACTATTCAGCCAGCCTATCGGCATGTCGATGCGCAAGTTTCCAGCTACCATGCTCTTTTCTAAATATTTCGGTAACCCGGAGATTAAAAATTACGGGTGCATCTTGTCCTTTCATTTTAACCGACGAACGTTGGATGCCTGTCCAGTAGGCAAGGGTGTCACTTGCATCCTGATGGATTACTTCAAATTCATTTTCCGCATGCGGAAGAAAATTGGAGGCCCCTTTTTTATTGAAATTGTTCACCTGAGATACGCCTGAGATGTATATTCCATTAGGCGGGAAAATTGTTGCTGGATCGTCTGTTACAGATAAATCTTCTAGGGAGTCAAAATTCCCTTCCACAAAATCTGTGGAAGCTTTTAGTCTGATCGCCATAAACTTTTCGAAATCCAGTAGGGCTGCATTGTCTGTTTTCATATCTTTTATTTTTGTTTAGCTTATGCAAAGTTCCCAAAATGGATTTCTTTTATCCTGTGACGATCGTCACATAATGTCAGTGGGTCAATCTTCGTTTACGGATCCTGCTTAATGTTTCCCGGGCTACCCCCAAAAAGGAAGCTAATTGAGAAAGTGGCACACGTTGAAGGATTTCACGATAATTGCTTTCCAGATAAGACAACCGTTCAGTCGCGGTATAAAGTTTAAACAGATTTGCGAATTCTTCCTGCCGTGAAGCGAAATGCCGTATACAATGCCGTCCCAGACGCTCGATTTCTATGGACTGTGAGGCAAGTTCAAATAGTTTTGTCCTATCAAAAATTACGGCCGTTAGCGCTTCGCAGGCAACGATATTAAATTCGGATTTCTGTCCGCTGCCAAAGCTTTGAACATTGGTAGCGATGTCATTTTCAAAAAAAAAACCTGTATTCTTCACCGTACCATCTATAATAAAATAGCTTTTACAATAGCCTTTGTCGATGTAAAAGAGGGAGTCGCAGACTTGTCCTTGTTCCAGCAGCAGTTCATTTTTTTTGAAGTGACGCAATGTCAATGCGGGTTGCAGTAAGTGCCAGCTATCCGTCGAAAAATCGACTAGGGTGCGAATGTAATTGCGAAGATTGTCCATAATCAAAATTAAAAAAAATTGTGTATGCATAAAGCCGATTTTTCTGCTGTGACAATTTTAATGTTTACTTTCTGGATAGTCAAAATAGTTGTATTTAATACCTAAAGTTTTTATAACGAGCTTTTTGTAGTTTTTTAAAACCATTGCCGGAATGCCGGCATCGGCCTTTGTACATTGTGTAAAAATGGAAATGGAGCAATACAACGTTTAGCAAGTTATTTGGTTTTGGCGATGTTTTCTTCGTCATAGTGACGCATAATGTAATGAAAGTAGTCAATCATCTTCAGGTAGTTTTCAATACTGATGTACTCATTGGTACTGTGCATACTCTGCTGTTCGGGATGATTAATTTTAATCGGCATAAAGCGATAGACATGTTCACTGAGGTCCTGATATTTGATAGCGTCAGTTCCACCTACGGTCAGGTAAGGTGTAACGATAAGATCTGGGTATAGTCTGCGGATGGAGGTTTCCATCATTTTGTAAGCTTTTGCGTCTGTAGGTGAAACTTTAGATGCTTCGCGGCCATTATCCACCTGTTCAATTTCGACATCAAAACCAGCGGTTGCCTGCTTGACATGATCGTTAACTTCTTGCAGTGTGTTTTCGGGCAGCAGTCTAAAATTGACGACAAATTCGACCTCAGGTGAAAGTACATTAGGGGCATCGCTACCTTTCATCATCGTCAATGCAGTAGTCGTCCGAACCAGCGCATTCGTCGAATGGTTTTTTGTCAGTTGTGCCAGGAGCAGGGGTTCAAGAATCCAGCGATTGGAGATAGCGAAACGGGATGCAAAAGGCATCGTGCCACCTACTTGTTGAAAGAAGTTTTGGATAATTGGGCCGATCTGTGCTTTCATCTGGTGATTTTCTAAACGCTGCATAATGATTGCCGCTTTACCGATTGCGCTTTCCGTTGGCGGCATCGAAGAATGGCCGCCAAGGCCTTTGACCTTGATTTTTAAGGATAAGAAACCCTTCTCCGCACAGCCGATCAACGCTACATCGGAGCGGATGCCGTTGACCGATCCTTTTTCCAGGATCAATCCGCCCTCGTCATAAACGGCTTCAAATTTAAGCCCCTTTTCTTTAAAATGCGCTGCTATCTTGGCCGCACCACGTAAGCCGCCAACTTCTTCATCAAAACCAAAAGCCAGGTAGATATCCCGCTTGGGCTGTATCTGCTCGCGAACTAGCTGTTCGGTAGCTTCAAGCAAGGAAAATAGCATTCCTTTCATGTCTAAGCTTCCGCGGCCATAAATGCGGCCGTTGGCTACTGCACCTGAAAAAGGAGCATAATCCCATTCTTCAGCTATTTCCCTTACCGGCGGGATGGGCTTGTCCTTGGGCTGAAACACATCGGACGCGTTATTTTTAATAGCAGCAGATCCGGGTGGGACAACATCGGTATGGGAAAGAAAAAGTAAAGGAAGCAAGTTATTGTCGCTTCCCTTAAGCCGAAAGACCAATGCATGGTTATTGATTGTGTAGGTTTCCAATGAATGATAGATCAAAGGGAAACTGTTCCTGATATAGTTATTGAATTCTTCAAAGGGAACATGATTAAACAATGCAGAGTCACCGATCGAGATGGTAGCGATTTTGATACCGCCGGCAAATCGGGCGACAATGCTGTCGTTGACTGCAGGCTGCGGTAGCGCAGCGTTAGATTTTTTGATGGGGGCAAACGGATAAGTCAGTGTTCTGATCAAAAGCCCAATGATAAATAGAATAAGTAGGATAAAAAAGATGATGAGAATTTTCTTCATAACAGACTTTACGTTAACTCCTCAGCTTGCATGACCGACTGCGGGAAAATCACAGCCGGGTCAATGATAGCGTTTCTAGTAGAACACGAAAGCAGTTCGTTTGTTTCCCTATTTCCCGTTAAAGATGTATGAGCTCAAATTCCATGTGTTCGGCTTCCAGTCCATTGACAATAATGGAGATTTGGTGTTTTCCTGCATAAAATTTTCGGGTCGTTATCAATTTAAAAGACTGTCTCCGCTCAATATAGTTTATTTCAGCTCCTTGATAGATCCGTTCACTGATTTTAAAGACTTTTCGAGCTAGCTGGCCATTCGATTTTTTGTAATACAAGCCATATTCCAGACGCAGTGATTTCGGAATGCTGTTTCCATTCTTAATCTGAAAGGAAAAAATAAGATGATCACCTATTTTAACGGTCGGCGTATGGATGTTGAGGTTCTTCACATGGAAATTATGGCTATCCAGCCCGTAAAAGTGTAGGATCTCGGGGTGTCCCTGCTTGAGCAAGGTACGGCTGCCATGTTTAATGATTGCATCCGTATTTTTGCTGATACCACTCCATTGCCTGGCGATGGAGAGCACAAGATGGGGGTGATCTTTGGCAATATCGTTGAGATTATTGGCGACGCTTCTCCTGACACTCTCGGAGGGATCGTTATTAAGATTTTCAAGTATGGACAAAATGGGAGCTGGATCTTTTTTCAGTGACGGAATTGCCATTGCCCAGGGAAGCCTGGGTCTAGATCCTTCACTTGCAAGCCGGCGCACCTGCGGATAAGGGCTTTGGGACCATTTTTCCATTTCGCTGATCATACGGGCTCCATATTTTATAATAAAGGGACGAACGGCAAATTCGCAGGTGATGAACTGCGTAATGATTTCAAATGATGCTACAGAGGTCTCAAAATCATCGATACCGTATGTTTCAATATAGTCCGGAAAAATAACATATTCCAGACCTCCTGGATGGTTCGTTTCGATGAGATGCTGGACAACCTGCCTGAGTAAAGAAGCCGCTTCTGAAAAGGTTGCTGGCAAGAATTCATGCAAGGTCGCAGTGCTGTGTTTTGTACGCTGTTTCCATTCCATCTCGCTAAAATTGCTTGCAAAAATGCGTTTGATAAACTTTTGTTTGTCAAAATTGCGGTCTACGCGGTGGAACTGATCTGCGATAAGCTGATAGAATTCCCGGGTGTATATGTCTTTAATTAGGGCCATGAGCTAAATGCCTGTTAAACATCAGTTAAGGAGACAAGATGCTGTTTTAGACTGTAGTATCCTGTCTTATGTAGAGAGTTAAATTATGTGTTTAAACCAAATTTTTTGAGTGCCTCGGCAGTTACGGGTGTGAAAAAGTTAACCAGGTTGCCATCGGGATCAGAAAAAAGCAATGAGCGATTTCCCCAGGGCATAGTAGTCGGCTCTTGAATGATTTTTGGAGTACTATTTTTGATCCGCACATATTCATGATCGACGTTTTCTACTAAAAACTCAATGATAATAGGGGAACTGTTGCTCGCAATAGTGAGGTTATCGCCAAATAGTTGCATCGTGCGGGTGCTTCCAATGGCTATTGTGATTGAATCCGTTGAAAGCTCGGCAAAGTCAGGGGTAAACCATTGCGCTGTGAGTCCCAGAATTTCTTCGTAGAAAGTGACAGATTGCTGCATGTCGTTCACAATCAGTCGAATGGATAATAGTTTCATCTTGTATAAATTTGTTGAAGACAAAATTAAAGCGCGCTATTGACAATAGTATGTCAATAGCGCGCTGGAGGATGTAGATAAATTTAGTGATTGGCACTAGGTGAGTACATCATCAATAATTCCAAATTCCTTTGCTTCTGCTGCGACCATCCAGTGATCCCTATCGCTGACATCATGTACTCTTTGATAGCTCTGTCCGCTATGCTTGGCAATAATATCGTATAGCTCTTTCTTGATCTTTAGTACTTGATTGGCTGTAATTTCAATGTCCGATGCTTGCCCCTGAACGCCGCCCAGCGGTTGATGAAGCATCACGCGGGCATGTTCCAGCGCACTACGTTTACCTGCGGCACCGCCACAAAGTAATATGGCACCAAAGGAGAGTGCCATTCCCGTACATATTGTCGCAACATCTGGGCTGATCAATTGCATCGTATCGTAAATGCCCAATCCGGCATAAACTTCACCGCCTGGAGAGTTGATATACATATGAATATCTTTTTTTGGATCAACCGATTGAAGGAATAGCAGCTGTGCCTGTACGATATTGGCAATATTGGATTCTACGGCAGCGCCCATAAAGATAATACGATCAATCATCAATCTGGAAAACACATCCATCTGTGATACCCTTAATTCGCGCTCTTCGGTGATGTATGGCGTCATGGCCAATGGTATACGGGAACGCTCGATACTGGAAATATAATGATCTACCAGATCTTTTTGGGCATAGCAATGCCCAACCGCAAATTTGCGGAATTCATTTTTGTCGATAATCATGCTGTTAAAATTTTAGGATTTGCGAAATAGCCTTATTATTTTTTGACTGAAAGAGCGATGTTTAGGATGTGTAAACAACGTTTGCTGTAGGGCTTCAATTTCCAATTTCAGTTGTTTGCGTCCAAATTGTCGAATAGCGTCATAAGCTTTTTTTTGGGTAATGACTTTATTTGTCAATTCTTCATCCAATAGAAGTTTTGCTTCAAAAAGCAGGATCTCGTCGGGTTGGGCTGTTCCAAAAATATAAGCCTCGATCTGCTGGGTTTCATTCCATGAAGTCGTCATAAACTAGGGATTTTTGTTTAACAGATGCTCTTATTTTCTCCAGGCATTTGAATTTCTGTACGGTAGCGCTCCTCGGTCCCGAATAGCCGTATTCATCTGCAATTTCTTGTAGTGACATTTGATCGTAGTAGAAGCTTTTCAGCATTTCCAAACATTTATGTCCCGCAATTTCCAAAAAACGAAACAACCTGCTGCTAGAAGGAGACTCTTGTGTTGGCAAAGCGATATCTACATTGTCCAGGGATAGATGCTGATTTGATTGTCCATAACGTTTCAACCATAGGTTTTTGGCCGTTCCGACTAAGTATCCGATATCATTGTTTAAGGGGCTGTCTGTCAAAATAACCTGCTCATAATAAGCGATCAAGGCATCCTGAAATACATCTTTGGCTTCATCTAACTTACCGCCTCTACGACTGATATAGCCGGCCACCGTTGGAAATGCCCTCTTATATAAATTCGTAAAGAGCTCCTGCCGGTCCATTGTTCGATTTGAATTGATCAATTGCTGCATAGAAATATCATTTATAGACATGTACCAATTTAGGTAAAAGTATCACCTTTTATCTGAAAATAATTTAAACAAAGATGCCTCCCGTTTAGAGAGGCATCCTTATAGCGAATTACAACTACTGTTTATGCTGCTTTAGAAATTTAAGTCTTAAAAACAAAAATATATCTTTGTTTTTTTCGTTATATTTCAATAAATTCAATGCAAAAAAAACCAGAACACCTTAAAATAGAACCAAGCGCATGAACGAGTTAGAAACTTATTTCCGAAATAATGATGCGAAGCTAATCAATAAATGGATGCATTATTTCGATGTATACGACAGACATTTTAATCGTTTTAAGGGCAAAGAAATCGTCGTGTTGGAAGTTGGTGTTTTTCAGGGCGGAAGTCTTCAGATGTGGAAGAACTATTTTGGTGATCGCGCCAAAATCTACGGTATCGACATTAATCCGCACTGCAAAGAGCTTGAAGAGGAGAATGTGGAGATCTTTATTGGTTCACAATCTGACCGAAAGTTCTTGCGTCAGGTAAAGGAATCTATTCCTCCGATCGACATTCTGATTGATGACGGGGGCCACACGATGAAACAGCAGATTGTGACATTTGAAGAGCTTTTCGACCATGTGAAAGACGATGGGGTATACCTCTGTGAAGATTTGCATACATCTTATCAGGTATTTTATGGTGGTGGCCATAAAAGGAATGGTACTTTTATCGAGTATAGTAAGAATTTTATTGATTACATTAATGCTTATCATTCAGAGCAACGAGGATTGAAGGTAAACGGCTTTACGCGTTCGGCCAATTCCCTGCACTATTATGATAGTATCTTGGTGGTGGAAAAGCAGCGAAGAGATGAGGCTCCGATACATATGAGGACAGGAACGGCAACGGTGAAGGATTTTAATGCGGCTCCCACAGGAATCGATGGGTTGAAATGGAAAATTAAAAAACCTGCACTGACCATGATCAATAAGCTGTTGCGTTTCTTTCGTATTGGCGGGTTTATGTGGCGTTAGTGGGCCTATTTGCTTCCCTTATGCCCCTTAGATCCCTATTGTGTTCGTACCTGCTTCGGAAAGCCTTCGGAGCTGAACAATTAAGTATCAAATATTGACCAGTACTTGATCAGTATTTCCCTGTCCGGAGAGTGGTCGATATCTGTTCAGCATCTGTCAATCATCTATTGATGATCCGAAGCAGGCACGAAGCAAGTACGAACCAGGTACAAAGAAAGGCTCGATCAGACCGCTTCTCCTTGTGTTTTTTGACATGATGTATACATGCAAAAAAAATAGAGCCCAAATATTGCAGTATAACGGTCGAAACAGAAAACAAAAAAAGCAGATCATTTGATCTGCCTTTTGGGTAAGTAATCGGGTTCGAACCGACGACCCCTAGAACCACAATCTAGTGCTCTAACCAACTGAGCTATACCTACCGTGATTTTGATGTCACAAAAGTAGTATTATAGCTTATATGATCCAAATGTTTTTTAAACTTTTTAACTAAACAATTGTCTATCAAAAGGTATAATTTACTAGCACGCCCTATTAACGATACCTAACGATAATATTTAGGTAATATTTTCAGGTTAAAACCGTGAAAAGGTAGGTTGGTCTCTAATTTGTATACTATATTTTATGGGAAAATTTTTAAAATTTTTAATTATTGTAGCCGTTTTGGCAGTAGGAGCTTGGTTCGTGTATCAAAAATATAACAGTGGACCTACGGTGGAAAGTAAACATCAGCTGCTGGTTGATCGCATCGAGGCGATGGGAAAACTGGAATTGGTCAAATACCGTTACAGCGATGTCGTGGAGCATAAAAATGTCAATACGTTTTTGCCAGATGCCAGTGTATTGTTAATTGTCAAAGCAGATGCTGTCGGATGTGTGAACCTCAGCAAACTTAGCCCCGGAGATATCAAGGTTATAGGGGATTCAGTCTCTATAAAATTACCTGCTCCGGAGATCTGTTATATCAAGATCGACCATGAGGCGTCAAAAGTTTACGACACTAAGATGGCATTCTTGAGAGAGGCTGAACTTGTTGATGAGGCTTATAAAGCTGCAGAAAAGGCTGTTGCTGATGATGTAAAAAAATCAGATATTCTGCAGCAAACCAAGGCCAATGCAACCACGATTTTTAAGCCACTCTTACAGGGATTGGGATTTTCAAAAATCAATCTGACTTTTGAATAAACTCAACATAAAAAAAGCTAGACAATTTTTTACATTGTCTAGCTCTCTACAATAAATCTAATATCCGACCATCTCACGACGGGAGGACTTCATAATTATGCTATTATCAACCGAAGAACAATAGCCAGCTTATATTCGTTTTATTTTTTTGTGGATGTATCGGGCTGTGGTGTTGGCGGAATCTCTCCTCGGGAGTCGGGAGATGTAGTATCGCGGTATTGTATCGTTGTGGTATCATTGGGGACAGAGTCGCGCATCAGTTCCTTCGATTTTTGGTCATCGGTCTTAGTGCCGTTACACCCGTATACTGCGCAGCAAACCAGACAGGCTGCAATTAGTTTTGTTGTTTTATTCATATCCTTTGGTTTAATTTATAATTATAGTTGCAAACACTCAAATAAAGAACACACGCAATCATAAAAGCGTTTAAAGTTTTATATTTAAGTATTATTTAATTCCTGTTGAAAACTGTATTATGTTTTTGCGTAAAATGGTCCATGTAGGTTGAAAAAAACTTTTTACAATCCATGGCTGTTCCTATTCGTATATAAGTTGTAGATATAAGGGAGACATATAGGTAGTTTGGCAAAAACTATTGGTAGAGCTGACACAAAAGCTGGGCTAGTCTAGTTAGGTTTGCTTTTATAACACTATTTTATATGAATTAAAAAACGAAAAAATTAAGCTATGGCAACAAAGAACGAAAACCGGATGGTCGGAACGGAAATGGAAAAAAAGAAGAAGGTCAAACTTGGTACGAACGGGGAGGTGCTTAAAGATGTAGACCATAAAGATCAAGGTGATGCAGAGGCTGGTGTCGATCCGCAGATGGATCAGTTGAACGACATGCCAAACGATCCTACTGATCGACCGAGAGAAAAGAAAAAATAGAAAGCCCCGCTCAGTTGCGGGTCTTTCTTTTGATAGAATTTACCTGATAGAACATACTTACTTTTTGCCATGTTTTTCAATAGCCTTCATTAATTCATCCTTTGTCATATCATGACGTCCGGTGATTTCCATCTTTTTTGCCATTTCCAGTAGTTCCGCTTTTGTTTTTTCGGAGCTGCCATTCGGAGAGCTTTTGGAAGATGATGCACTTTTTGCAGTAGCTTTACCTGAATTTTTGTCTTTGCTCGTACTGTTACCTTGAGACTGCCCTTTTGCAGGGGTGTGACTTGAACTTTTTGCTGTATTCATAATATTTGATTTATTTGTTATTATAAGCTGAACATAATATAATAGCTAAAAGTTGACCGTTTTAATACCTTATTGCTTAGTAATATTACGCTTTATTCTTTTTTTGCGGATCTCCAAAAACTTTAACCATAGCTTTATTGAAAGCAGGCAGATCATCGGGCGTTCGGCTTGTAATAAGTTTATCGTCAACGACGACTTCACTGTCTTCCCATAATGCTCCTGCATTAATCAGGTCAATTTGAATAGCTTCAACCGAGGTGACTTTTTTGTCACGTACCAGATCTGCATTAATCAGCAGCTGGGGACCGTGACAGATTGCCGCAATGGGTTTGTCCTGTTCCCAAAAAGCATTGATCAAAGCGATAGCCGTTTTATTGGTCCTCAATTTATCCGGATTTATAACTCCCCCGGGGAGCAGCAATCCATCGTATTGATTCTCTTCTGCCTCCTGAAGTGCTACATCGACAGGATAGTCATTTGACCATTCATCGCCATTTTTTGAACGGACTTTCTCTGATGATGGCGAGATAATGTCTGTTTTGGCTCCAGCATTTTCTAATGCTTCTTTTGGACTTGTTAATTCGACTTCTTCAAATCCATCAGCGACCAATATCGCAATGCGTTTATTTTTTAATTTTTCCATATGCAAAATGTTGTTACTAATTTATTATTCTATTTTCTTAAGAACGGATCTGCACCTTCGCGAAGCTGCATCTTTGAATGCCGCAAGACGGTTTTTAAATGTCTATGAGCGCAAAGCACGTATCGTTTCCATGATGTGCTTTCAGTACCGGAACGGCTACATTATAAATCGGAATTCCTGCCGGAGACAGCGCTTTAAATTTCCCGGCATGTGCATGTCCATGGAAGGCTGCACTAACTTTTCTTCTTTGGAGTGGCTCCATTAAATGTGTTGAACCTAAAAAAGGATAAATTTGCTCGGGTTCTCCCAGGACCGTATCGGCGATGGGGGCGTAATGAAGTAAAGCAACTTTTTTTATTGCGGCATGTTCTTGTTCTAGCCGCGCCAGAGCACGATCTAGAAGTAGGGACTCATTAACGGCCTCCTGCACAAAACTTTTCATGGCATCTTCGCCGAACATAGATAACATATAGCGGTCGAATCCGCCACCAAATCCTTTAACACCGGCAAAACCTATGTTTTCGATAACAATTGCTTCACCATCCAGCACTGTTATTTTATTATCTGTCAAAATTTGACGGATCTGTTTTTGCCGTCCTTTTTCATAGTCATGATTTCCCAATACGGCGAGAACTGGAATTTTGATGGATTGCAGTTCTGCTACGAGTAACTCAGCTTCTTCTTCATCACCAGTGTCAGTTAAATCACCGCATAGCAACAGGACCTTTGCCTTTTCGGAGATCGCTTCAAATTTTGCTTTCCATTTTCCATGCTGATTTGCATTCATATGTATATCGCCCAAAGCGGCTATTGTTGTCTTCTTATTCATATCAAATAGTTTTTATCGTATATGATTTATAATCCCATTCTTTAATATCTATCTCATATTGTGTCTGATCAATCAACGGTCCTAGACAGACTTTTTCCAAACATACTGGAAGTTCATACTGATCTTCTGCACGCTTGATAAGCTCATCAAACAGTGTTTTGGGAATAATATCATGATAATCGTGCGGATAGGTAAATTGAAAGATAAGTATTTGTGCCAGCAATAGGTGCCAATGTTGATCCATTCGCATCAGTAAATGGTTCCAGTCCAGTTTCTTTCCGTATTTTAGCCAAATATGGTTGATGTCGGCACTATCATGCCGCTCCCTATTTTGTACATAAAGCTTGCACCAAACGAGTTCTTCTGCCGGTATATAGCGGACATTTGTATTAAACAGAACCCCCTCTGGCCCTCTGTCAAACCAATCCTGCTCAACAGTACAATTGTGGTTAACACTATCAAAAATAATGTCAATGAAATAGGGCTCTTTATAAATTTTGGCAAGCCATCGCACATCTGTCAATTCCGTTTTATAGCCGCTAGCAGTGAAGTGCTTAAGAATCTTTGGATATTCACTGCTTTTGCAAAAGATATCAAGATCTTTTGTTGGTCTTATTATTCCTGTATAATGGAACATGGCTAATGCGCCTCCAACCATAAATTGGCTCTCACTTTCATGGAGCAGTCTAAGTGTATCCTGAAAGAATTCGAGGCATTCTTCAGGTGGATTATCTAAATGAATCATGTTGTCTGCTTTTCATTAAAGACAGTAAACTAAATACAGTAGTTTGTTAGCTGGCGACGAAAACGTATTATACACGTGGGCTATAAGTAAAAGTACTCAATTTTAAAATCAGCGGAACTGTGCGGCCTTCGATAGATGTTCTGCTGTAAAAGAGAACGTATTGATGATATTTAAAGATCTAAACAAAAGAAACATGGATAGTTTATTTGGCTCCGGTGAAGATCTCTCGATGATGCAAATGGGTTTACGTGCACTTGTTATGTTTTTAATAGCACTTTTGTTAGTGCGCTTAGGGGGAATCAGGATTCTTGGTCGAAAATCAGGGGTTGACTTCGTTATTATCATTATGTTAGGTGCCGTGCTGGCAAGAGGGATCGTTGGTGCTTCACCTTTTATGTCAACTGTATTTGCGGGGTTCATAATGATTATTGTAAATAAGTTCTTGACCCAGGTATCGGCCAGGCTACCTTATTTAGGTAACATGGTAAAGGGTAAGCCAGTTGTTTTATATAAAAATGGAAAGATTCAATGGGATCAAATGGACCGTATGGGGGTAAGTCGCAGTGATCTACTGACAAGTCTGCGGTTAGAGACGAATAGCAAGTATCTTGATGAAGTGGATATGGCATTAATGGAGCCGAATGGCAGAATAAGCTTCACGCTAAAAGATAAATTATAATTATTTAATATCTAATCCGGTATGATCTTATGGAAAATAGAAAAAAATACCCCTTCTTTTATCGTAATGGGTTAAGTTTGGTATTCCTTGGGCTTTCTATGTTTACTTTAGGCTTGCAGTTTTTCACAGGCTGGAAAGTCCATAATGAGTAATTGCAGGAAGCAAATCAAGTTCCTTTGAAATTATTTGATTATTTAGGTACAGGGGATTTTATTTCAGCAACATTTGAAAATTTTGAAAGTGAATTCCTTCAAATGGCAATGCATGTAATGCTGACTGTAGGGCTGCGTCAATGGGGTTCAGCTGAATCGAAAAAATTAGGAGAGACTGAAGAAGTGGACAGGGTACCACAGCCGCGTCCCGGTTCACCTTATCCAGTCAAAAAAGGTTGTTGGATGTTAAAATTATACAGTTCTTCATTGTTCATGCAATCGGAACGGCCTTCCTTTGGATAATATCCATCGGAGCAGGGGGAAGGATAGTTTATATTTGCCGACTCATCCGCAATTGTCCGATTTTTTGTCCGAACAAATATCCCGAGAAATTTAAAGCCGAAGCCGGAGTTTATATTTCAAAAGCGACTTCGGCCTAATGCAAATTGTTAATTTCCCGAGCGATAGTAAACCCAACCTTGTAACTGTTCTAATTCGTTTAGTTTTTTCAGATCTACCAGAGTATTCAAACCTAAACTAAGGGATAGTTTGCCGAATTCATCCAGTTGGCGAATTGGATAGAATATGATATATTCATTAGGCATGTCTACATTTCCCTGTAACCATTGATAGCCTTCAGCAAGTAGATTATCGATAAAAGTGTCGGTAATAGCCTCTAGATAATGCATCATTTTATTGATCCAAATGAGTTCGTTCTCTACTTGATTGGGATAGTGCTCATGTACATAATCGAGGATAATTTGCTCACCTTCCATACCCAAGCCATCACGAATCATCGCAAGTCCCATGGATCTCACTTCTTCTTGATAATAATCCTGTCCATAGCTCATTTTAATTTCGCCAGCAATAGGGCTTTCTTCAATTTTAGCGCGTAAGGCCATTTGCCTATTGAGAAGTTCATGTACGTAATCGAATGTTTGTTCCATAGTAGTTGAGGATAACGAAGGACAAAGCTTATATGACTTTGTCCTTCTGCATGAATGGAATAATTTATGATTTATTTTAATGTCGGTTTGGGGAATTTGTTTTTCACTGGTATTCCAGGTGAAGTTGGCATATTGTTCGCATGCCCTTCCGCGGGTTTTACATTCTTGATCTGATTAAGATGCTTTTCGAATGCCGGTATTTTATCGATTGCGAATTTTTTAAGGTCGGCATCTGTGACAGTGGTTCCAGTACTGGCGTCCTTAAAAAGCGAGATTGCCTCCTGATGAGTTTTTGCCATGATTTCTACATAGATTCGATCAAAGTTAGCGGGATCGGCATTGTTCAACTGATCGATCATCGTTTTATACTTCTGATCGTCCATGGTACTTAATTGCCAATTTTTGTTTTTTACCAAGGTCGACAATTCATTGCCCGCGGCAGTATGGTCATCAGCTATCATCTGCGCATATTGCTTGATATTAGCGTCCTGTGATTTTGCAAGAGCGATGGTTGCTGCCTGTAATTCAAAATTATTGCTAGCGGTGGCTTTGCTTGCAAAGTCTAAGTTACCGGCCTGTGATTGTGTAGGTTTAGTGGGTTGTGCCTGAGCAACCATTATACATGCAACGATTGCTGCAAATATGCTAAGTTTTTTCAAAATGGTTTTCATAATGTTATTATTTATTTGTTAACGATTTCTCCTGTTTATTGTATAATGTGATATTTTTTACTTCTTCAGCTGATACCAGTAATCGAAGTTGAGAGAATAAAGACAACACTGATCACGATGGATTTAAGTATATATATTTGTTCCTCCGCTTTTTAGAAGGAACAGTTGTCGATAAGCTAGAGTTTGCAATCGATATATTTTACGTATTTAATTCAAAAGCTGAATTGCTTACATAGGTACATTGTATGGATTCGTATGATCTACAAATGAGTATTTTTCAGATTGCTCGAGGTTACAAATTATTTGAGATCATAATAAACTTTTCCGAGATGAATGTTGTCGATTTAGAAAGAACATTTTTCGCTTGTCCAGAAAAAGAATGTTTTAGAAAAAGACTGGAACAATTCTGGTCCTTTTGCTTTTTAATACCTTCTAAGTGAATAAGATTTATTTTGTTAAAACATTTTGGCTTTAAAAGCTGTTTCGTTCAAAATTAATTTCTCAACTAAACTAAAAAGAAAAAACAGATAGTTATGAAACAGTTGCTTTTAGTAGATGACCATACTTTAGTACGATCCGGTTTCCAATTAATATTAGAGGCCCAGGAAGACATAACTGTAATTGCGGGGGCGGAGAATGGGCAAAAGGCTCTAGACTATCTTAAGGGAACATCCCGGCCAGATATAATTTTGACCGATATTCATATGGAAGTGATGGATGGCATCCAATTCATTCATGAAGTCAAAAAGCAATATCCCTTAATAAAAATTATAGTCTTGTCTATGGAGGACAATATTCAAATCGTCCGGGAAGCTATAGATCTTGGAGCTGATGGTTATTTATCGAAAAACTCCAACGTTGAGGAGATTCTGTTTGGGATTCAGCAAGTAATCAGGGGAGAGCGTTATATCAGTTCAGCTTTTAGTCTCGAAATTATCAGTAATTTATCCAAATACGCACATTTAGAGGTCGATCGTGGAGAGATTATGACTAGATATGACATTTCCGAAAGAGAGCTGTCTGTGTTGGAATTGATCGCTGAGGGGCTTACGAATGCTGAAATTGCTGATCAAATTTATTTAAGCAAAAGGACAGTAGAAGGACATCGGCAGCAGTTGATAGAGAAAACGGGATCTAAGAATACGGCTGGACTTGTCCGTTTTGGTTTTCAGAAAAAATTATTGACTTAACAAATGGCTGGCCACTATGCTAAATCTTTAAAATTTAGTTTCTGTTATCGGAAAACGTGTTTCTACTTAAGCTATGTGATATATGCGTGATTTGAAGGAATCAGCACAACAGGGTGAACGAAAAAAGTTTGAGATATGTTTATTTGACGAACAGCTCTTTGAGCATAAAAAATTTAAATTATGGCAACATCAACAGTAACAGCAGACAAAAGTAAAGGAAACACAAAATCGGCTAGTAAACCAACCTCAAACACTGCTTCGGAGGGTAGAAAGATTCAAGCCAAAGCTGGTGCAGCAAAGGATCTGACCGAATTATTCGAAGACGGCCTGAAAGATATATATTGGGCTGAGAAGGCTTTAACAAAAGCACTTCCGAAGATGGAAAAAAATGCGAGCTCGGAAGAGTTAAAATCGGCAATTTCTAAACATCTGGCCGAGACAGAAACACATGTCGAACGTCTAGAACAATGTTTTGAGCTTATAGGTATGAAAGCTAAAGCAGAAAAATGCGAAGCAATGGCTGGTTTGATCGAGGAAGGCGAAAGTCTAATGAAGGAAACGGAGGTGGGTGCCGTCAGAGATGCGGCGATTATAGCTGCGGCCCAGAAGGTAGAGCACTATGAAATTGCAACGTACGGTACATTGGCTGCGTTTGCCAAAGTGCTAGAACACAAGGATGCATTGAAACTGTTACTTGAAACTTTAAACGAGGAAAAGAAATGCGATGAAGATTTAAGTGTGCTTGCAGATACAAACCTCAATTCGAAGGCAGAATAAGGTTAAAAGTGTGCCATTCCTCCTGCTGGACATCTATAATAAGATTGTGAAAACAAGAGGCCAAGATTAATATGTGTTTGATGAAGTATATTACTGGTAGAAAAAAAGAAGGCTCAACTCTGGTTGGGCCTTCTTTGAATAGTTAATTGTTGGTGTCAGTTCTTTTATCATCTGGATAATCCTGTCTTTCTTTTCGGGCTTTCATTTTAGAGTTGTGGTTTTCCTTTGCGGCATCAATAGAATGTGTGCAGGTAAGATCATTTTCTTGAAGAGCCAGTTTAGCGACGTGCGCATAAAATTTCGCGAGTTGATCAAGTTCTTCTTCACTGAGATCTTCCAAATTGACCATGCGGTTGCTTGTTCCTTCATGCGAAGCAATTAGTTCGTTGAGTTTTAAATGTATAGCTTTTGAATCCTTATTTTGGGATTTTTGAATAAGAAATACCATTAAAAAGGTAACGATGGTAGTGCCCGTATTGATCACCAATTGCCAGGTTTCAGAGTAATTAAATACGGGGCCGCTGACTGCCCAAATGATAACGGTAGAAGTTGCAATAATAAATGCTGCTGAACTGCCGGTAGCATGCGTCGCCCAGTTTGAGAATCGTTCAAATAAGTTTTTTCTCTTTTTCATAACTAAACATTAATTTCTATTGGGACCTCTTCATAGGCTAATTTGTTTGAATAAAATATATAAATATTTTATCCTGATCAGATATTGCCAACACTTGTTTTTTTAATTGGTAGATTAGTTTGTTGGTTACTTCCGTGCTTGCACTTTGTATTGACTGGGAGTTTGCCCTTTGATTGATTTGAAAATTTTATTAAAGTTTGAAAGACTGTTGAAGCCACAGGCGTACGCGATATGAGTGATCTGGTGCTTGTTTTCCACAATTAACCGACAGGATTCACTAACGCGAACCTCATTGACAAATTCAACGAAAGTTTTCTGAGTACGAGATTTGAAATAACGACAGAAGGAATGTTTTGACATATTGGATAGTTGGGCAACTTGATCTAATTGAATTTCTCCTGTATAGTTATCAAATACGAATTTAAAGATACTGTCAATTTTACTATTGTCGACAGGGCTATAGTTGTGGGTGTATCCAGCACTGGAAAGATAATCAAATTCATCTGAAGATATCATCAATTCAATAATTTCTAATAACAAAATAGTTTTTTCAAAGCCATAGTCCAGCTGCACAATTTCTTTTAGCTTTTGCTTCAATTGTTCCTTGGTAGCACCCCGGAATAGTAGGCCTCTTTTTGAGGCTAAAAAAAAGGCTTCGATCTTATGCGTTTGAAAGAACTGTCCCAGTAGTTTAATAATTAGTTTAGGTTCTATATATAGGGCTAATGAACGCGATGTTTTTGAATCCGCTGCAGTAGAGCCTAAACAACTACTATTATTATTGTGCCATACATGAGGCAGATCGGGCCCCACAAAAGTCAACTCATCAGATACAAAGTTGCTTACATTATCTCCTATAATTCGCTTTCCTTCACTTTCTACAATATAAGTCATCTGACAGGCGCTGTGAAAATGGAATTCCGTCGAAAAGAAGGGGCGTTGTACATCTTTGGTAGCAAAAGTCGTTATCTCTGCACCTTCCAGAATTTTTGCAAAAACAGGCTTCATGCGATTGGTTATTTTTTATTACGAGAAAGCAATATAGCTTATTTTGACATATAAATAAAGAAATACATGTAAAGTTGTTAATATAGTAGATAAAATAAGCAATCTAGCAGTAGTCACAGCGATATTATGAACGTAATTTAGTATGACTAAAACAATAGTGCTTATAACTTATGTACCCTAAATTATATCCCTATGTCCTTACGATTGCTTTCGTCGTACTTTGTGCTACAGCCTTTCGGTCTGTAGAAAGAAGTCGTAACGTAACTCGCTATGCGTCGTTAACAGGACTAAAGCCTGAGAAAATGGATTATTACAAAAAGCTTCATGCAGCAGCCTGGCCGGCAGTACTTCGTAAGATTGAATCATGCCATATTCGCAATTATTCTATTTTTTTGAAGGAAATAGATGGTAAATTTTTCCTTTTCAGCTATTTCGAATATGCTGGACAAAATTTTAAGCTTGATATGCAAAAGATGGCTTCCGATCCAGAGACACAACGCTGGTGGCAAGAAACGGATCCCTGTCAGCAGCCGTTACCCGATGCTCAAGCGAAAGGGGAAATATGGTCGGGTATGACCGAAGTGTTCCATGCCGATTGAAGTTAGGAAATACAATCCGTTATTAGTAAAATAATGTAACCATGAATAAAAAATTATTATTTAGCTTGGCACTGGCTGTATTGGGAGCAAATCTCAGCGCTCAGAAAAAAACTATTGTGCCAGTTCCGTCAATGAAGCCCAATGCCTATCAACAAGAGCAAATCGGCAGAAAATATGGTATGTTCGTTCATTTTGGCATGAATACATTTCATGATCAGGAGTGGACTGATGGATCTAAACCCGCGAGCTCCTATGCACCATCTGCTATCGATGTTAACCAATGGGTATCAACGGCAAAGGCAGCGGGGATGAAATATATAATCTTGGTTACTAAGCATCATGAGGGTTTTTGCTTATGGGATAGTAAATATACGGATTACGATGTGTCGCATTCGTCAAACACGACAAATGTTGTAGAGGAGCTGGCAAAAGAATGTGCCAAACAGGGGATGCGTCTTGGTTTATATTATTCCTTATGGGATCGAAAGCAGAATCCTGATGTTAAAGACAAGTCAGCCGATGCCGCATACAATCAGTATATGCTGAATCAACTCAATGAATTGGTGGATATAACCAAGAAGTATACAGATATCGTTGAACTTTGGTTGGATGGCGGCTGGGAAAAAGAAAATTACCGATGGCCGGCGCAGGAAATCTATAATTTAATCAAGAAAAAGGTACCCGGCTTTCAAATTGGTATAAACTGGAGTATTGGAGGACCGGACAACACAGATAAACATGCTATTTTGCCGAAAGATCAGCAGAATTATTACCCAATACGTTATTTTCCAAGCGATTTTAGGCTGGGCGACCCCTATCTTCCAGTTGATCCTGACGCCAAGCTTTTTATGGCGCAGGGTAATACTTATTATATGCCTTTTGAGACAACAGTGGTACTTGGAGAACGCTGGTTTTATAATACAACTGACAAGAAATATAAATCTTTGGAAGAGCTTGCTTCGATCTATCAGACCGCAACGGCACAGGATAACATTCTGATTTTAAATGTCGGCCCCAATCGCGCAGGTCGCATCAAGGATTCAGATGTTACAATTTTGCTTAAATTGAGAGAAAGATTAAAGTTATAATGTATGTTCGGTTTGCCTAAATACTAAAAATAAGCATATTAAGGTTTTATGATAAAAACGTTTGACATTCAGGACCGGAGATTTCCTCTGGCTACAGGCGCTGGCAGTGATGCAATACACAAGGATCCGGTCTATTCCTATGCAGTGACCCGACTGTTGGATGATAAGGGCCGGGTGGGTACAGGTCTTGCTTTTACGTTGGGCGCTGGAAACGAGCTGGTCTGTCGCGCCGCCGCTTTTTATGCCGAACGGTTGAAGGGTATTCCGATTGAGGATATTATGGCAGATTTTGGCCGGTTGTTTAATCAGTTGAGCAACGAGCAGCAGTTTCGCTGGCTAGGTCCGCATAAAGGAATTGTTCACCTGGCACTGGCTTCGGTGACAAATGCCTGTTTTGATCTCTGGGCCAAAACGAGAGGAGTACCGCTTTGGAAGTTGTTAATTGGATTATCTGCTGAAGAGATTGTTAATACATTGGATCTCTCCTATTTGGAAGACGAGTTGACGAAGGCAGAAGCGGTGAAGCTGTTAGCATCAAATATTGCAACAGCTCATGAAAGAATAGGTATTATAGAAAGGGGATATGCTGGATACGATACCTCAGTAGGCTGGTTTAACTATTCTGATGAAAAAGTACGGGAGAATTGTAAACGAGCTATTGAGAATGGTTTTGCTGCGATGAAGCTCAAAGTGGGGAGCCAAGATCCGTTACGGGATATCCGTCGCGCACATATCGTGCGGGAAGTTGCCGGTGATGGCGCTAAAGTGATGTTGGATGCGAATCAGCAATGGACCCTTCCGCAGGCGTTGTCCATATGTCAGGAACTTCAGGAAATGCAACCTTTTTGGGTCGAGGAGCCTACACACCCCGATGACATTGTTGGGCATAAAATATTGGCCGACCGCATTGCGCCCATAAAAGTTGCTATGGGTGAGCATGTGCCGAACCGCATTTTGTTTAAAAATTATCTTCAAATGGGTGCGACAGGATTTGTACAGGTTGATGCTGTGCGAGTTGGGGGTGTGAGCGAGTTTATTTCGGTGAGTTTACTTTGTCGAAAGTATAATATTCCTGTTGTGCCACATGTCGGTGATATGGGACAGCTTCACCAGCATCTCGTTTTATTTAACCATATCAGTCTTGGACATGAGGCTTTGTTTTTGGAGCATATTCCACATTTAAAACCTCATTTCTTACATCCTGTGTTTATAGAAAATGGTGTTTTCCGTACGCCAATGGATGTGGGAAGCAGTTGTGACTTATTATAAGTTGGTGTCATGTTAGGAAATTTAGATCTAATTATTGTAATCTTTTATATTGTGCTGATCTTAGTGGTCGGCATTTCGGCGGGAGCAGGGCGATTTAAAAAAGCGACGGAAACAAGCGCTGAGGGATATTTTTTGGCGGGGAAAACACTCCGGTGGCCCGCTATTGGTTTGGCATTATTTGCAACAAATATTTCAACGGTGCATCTGGTAAGTCTGGCTCAGAGCGGTTTTGATACGGGGTTGCTTAATGGCAACTTTGAATGGATGGCAGCGTTTACCCTGATCTTACTCGCCCTGTTTTTCGTTCCATTTTACCTTAAATCGGGTGTTGCCACCTTACCTGACTTTCTGGAACGGCGCTATGATCGAGCCAGCAGAGACTGGCTTACGTTTATTTCTATTTTATCGGCCATTGTTATTCATATTGCTTTTTCGATGCTGGCAGGAGGGATCGTGCTGCATACACTTTTTGGGTTTAATATGTATCTGAGTATTACAGTAATCTGTATTATAACTGGAATATATACTATACTAGGAGGCTTACGTGCCGTTGTTGTGACGGAATCTATTCAGACTATAGTACTGTTGATAGGCGCTTTTATCATCAGTTTTGCAGCTTTTGACAAGATGGGGGGCTGGTTACCGATGAAGGATGTTCTGCTAAAGGATGATACATTGGATCGTCTATCTATGCTTCGTGATAATAAGGATGCAAGTGGGATGCCTTGGTATGCAGTATTATTTGGTTATCCGATTTTAGGCATTTGGTATTGGTGCGCCGATCAGACGATTGTGCAGCGTGTTTTAGGGGCCAGAGATGAAAATCATGGCCGGGTGGGGGCTCTTTTTTGTGGTTTTCTGAAAATATTGCCTGTTTTTATTTTTGTGCTTCCAGGTCTATTTGCTTATACTCTTTTTAAGACGGGGCAATTGGATTTAAGTAGTCTGGGCCTGGATGACCAAGGAAAAATAAATTCAAAAGGGATCTATACCTTAATGATTACTCAACTGTTGCCTTCGGGATTGATTGGTGTTTTGGTAGCAGCACTTTTATCGGGGTTAATGAGTCAGATATCAGGTGCGCTAAATTCGATCTCAACCATGGTAAGTTACGATATCTTCAAACAAAGGCAGCCTAATGCTTCTGATAAGCAATTGATCCGCATTGGGAAAATTGCAGCAGTTATTGCGATGGTTTTTTCCTTGGCCCTTTTACCACTGCTGGATCGCTATGAAAGTATTTTTAATGGTATAAATGACGTAATTGCGCATATTGCTCCACCAATAACCTGTGTATTTCTTTTAGGTGTATTTTGGAAAGGAGCATCTGCAATATCCGCAAAATTGACCTTATGGATCGGATCTGTTTTAGGGATCGCAGTATTTTTACTGAATAAACTAATGCCAGATTCCTGGATAGGCCAGACCCCCTTCATGATGATGGCGTTTTACTTGTTTTTGATCTGTGTGATATTGCAAGTGTCATTCTCCTATTTGTATCCGGTGAAACATACGGCATACAGTGAAGACCTCTATTGGAAAAGTCCAATGGATCCACTTCGCGGTAAAGCTTGGCCCGGTATAGGGAATTATCGTGTTTTGTCGGTATTTCTGTTGTTTATTGTTGTGATTTTATATGTAATTTTCAACTGATTTTTAATTTGTTCCGATTCTTTGGAACTTGATGCTAAATACAAGAATAATAGAACGTGAAAACCTTAGAAAATAAAATAATATTAATTACCGGAGGGAGTGCTGGAATTGGATTAGCATGTGTAAAAGCTTATGTCAAAGCAGGGGCAAAGGTGGCCTTTATTGGCATCGATCAAGCTTCTGTCGATGCAGCGGCTAACTTGATCGGTATGCCACATATCGGAATTTGTGCAGATGTTACACAGGCGCGAGAAATCGATCTCGCTGTCCAAAGGACTATTGCAGTTTTTGGTCGTCTTGACGCAATCCATAACAATGCTGGTATCGCAAGTCCATCTAAGCCTTTGCATGAAACAACAGACGATGAATGGGACAGGTTGCTGGATACCAATATGAAGAGTATCCTATTGACGACCAGATACGGCTATCCCTATTTAAAGGAATCGGGTGGTTGCATTCTAAACACCAGCAGTTTGGTAGGGGATATTGGTCAGGAAAATCACGCAGCTTATGTGGCTACGAAAGGAGCTGTCAACGCACTGACAAAATCGATGGCGATAGACTACGCGCCATTCGGTATTCGCGTTAATTCGGTTATGCCAGCCGCTGTGATGACACCCATGCTCAAAAAATGGACATTGGAACAGCCTCGACCAGAGCAGGTTTTTAACTTTTTGAAGGATATTCATCTACTGGGTTACTGTCCAGAAGGCGATGTAATTGCTGATACCTGTGTATTTTTACTATCAAACCAAGCTCGCTTTATCACAGGTGTAAATCTACCTGTGAGCGGTGGTGCGGAATTGGGCTACCGCAGAAATGTATAGTAGATTTTTTTATATTAATTATAATTATCTTGCATTTAAAAAGCAATTTATCTAAGTTTGGCGCGCAGTTAAAGACTGTTTATAAATAATACATCAATCATGAGCCAGAAATTTATATACAATACTCGTTTTCCTTCTGTGGAAGATTTAAGAGAAAAGGCGCAGAAAAGGATTCCCCGATTTGCATTTGATTATTTGACCGGAGGGGCAAATGAAGAACTAAATCTTGCCAGAAATGAGAACGATTTTGATAATATTCTGTTGAAACCCCAATATTTGCTTGCTAGTGAAGAAATAGATCTTTCTGTAGAATTATTTGGTCGTCGTTATAGTGCACCTTTTGGTGTTTCGCCTATTGGACTTCAGGGATTAATGTGGCCGAATGCCCCGGAAATTCTTGCCAAAGCGGCAGCAAAAAATGATATTCCGTACATCTTGAGTACAGTGTCAACAAGTAGTATTGAACGTATCGCTGAGGTATCCGATGGCAAGGCATGGTTTCAGCTTTATCATCCGACAGAAAATAGATTACGGGACGATATTATTAAACGTTTACAGGCTGTTGAATGTCCTGTATTAGTTGTATTGGTCGATGTCCCTGCCTTTGGACTCCGTTATCGTGAAATAAAGAGCGGGCTGTCTATGCCACCCAAAATGAGTATTGCCAATATCTTACAAACTTTTGTATGCCCCACTTGGGGGATAGAAACATTAAGACATGGGATCCCGTCTTTTGCCACATTGAAACCTTATATGGAAAAAGGTCTTGATTTAGCGCAGTTAGGACAGTTTATGAATAGAACATTTACAGGTAAAGTGGATGTTGAAAAAATAAAAGCTATACGGGATCTTTGGAAAGGGCCGTTGGTGCTCAAGGGAATTGCGACCGATGAAGATATGCAGGCTTCTATCGCATTGGGGGTTGATGGTGTTATTGTATCGAATCATGGTGGACGACAGCTTGATGCAAGTGAATCTTCCATCAACTCGTTGATTCATTTGGCTAGTAACCCAGAATATAAAAAGAAGATAAAAATTATGATGGACGGCGGTATCCGCTCAGGAGTCGATTTGGCACGGGCTCATGCTGTCGGATCAGATTTTAATTTTATGGGAAGACCTTTTATGTATGGCGTGGGAGCTTTGGGAAATGAAGGGGGCGAGCATACCATCAATATGTTCAAGACGCATTTGTATCAGGTCATGAAACAATTAAGTCTTTCAAAGATCGAAGATTTTCCACAACGTCTACAGGCTATCCTGTAACCGTTACAGCAGCTCGAATTTTTGATCCGGTGTTGCCCGGTGGGAATCAATCCTACTATAAAAAAGAAAGCCACCTTTTGCTTAAAAGGTGGCTTTCTTTTTTTCCACTATTGGGAATGGTCTACCAGTCGATGTTTCTGTTGTCTGTTGAACCTGTTTCCCATTGTTCGCTGACCTTGCCACTGTTGGCATCTTCGGGTCTGGCGCATGCGGAACCCGCAGCAATACCTTGCTCAAGTTCGATCATAGTCGTATTGACTTTTGGGGCGATGTATGCTAATTTCTTTTCCATAATATCTTTTTTTACTCGTGTTGAATTTTCTGTTATTATTCTAAGAAAGTTTTAGATGTCCTGATTGTTAACTACTGACAAGGGATTTTCTTCTTTCCTGCACCTACACCTTTGATAATGGTACGTCCGTCAACAAGCTGAGTCACTTTTACAGTGTTGCTTTGTGTCGCACTCCAAGGGAAGGTATTGAAGCTGTTTCCATTAAAGAGTTTAAGTTCATATAAAGGGCCGCCAGATGTTTTGCTTCCAAACAAAGTGACCTGTCCAGTTCGGCTGATCACCACCTTAACTAACGGGGTGCTGCTTGTACCTTTCATGTTGTACACCTCATCGATTCTTTTGCCGTTTTCGATATTGTTACCGGCATATTTGCTACCGTCTGAAAACTGAACATTCTGTGTAGAGGCAACTGCATTGGATTGAAATTGAAGCTCCTGTTTAGCTAGTTTCACACCGTTAACTTCCATATTGAACGCATTGTCCAGTTCGGTAATATCGAACACAAAACCATAGTCTGCCGCTGGTGCCGTGAAGCTTCTGTCAATTGAAGTTCCATTTGGATAGAATTTGCCATCTTTCATGATGCCGGTTTTGCCGCCTGATGTTGTTGCTGGATAGCTCCAGTTTAAGCCATCACTGGTTACATCTTGTGTACAGGTTCTGAAGTTTAGTTTCAGGTCGTATTTTTGTCCAGGGTTGATCTTTACATTTGGAATGGTGATGTTCGTTTTAGTCTCATCATCGATAGTTAGACTACTAAGCATGAACGTTCCGTTGCTCGTAGTAGGGTGGATCAACAAAGATGGATTACTGATCACTGTGCGCAAGCCATTACCTAAAGCAGGGAATTGCGTCGTTACTCCAGCATTGTTTAGACCGTTGTACGTTAGTGTTTCATCCGAGAATTTTAAATTTGCAGTACTGTGACTAGGCTTTAACACCGCATTTCCGATTTGAGTTATGGCTCCGGTCATGCTTGGGTCCATTGTCAATGTCGTTGTGATTTGGCTAAATCTGTGTTTTAATACCACATTTAAGTTGTTTACACCATTCTTTAACGTCAAAGTGCCTGTGTAATACATTAAATCACCGCTAACGTTATTTAAACTGGCTGTTGATAATGTATTTTGATTGTTTATGGCTGGTATTGTTGTTGTACTATTGATTGAATATGCAATGAAGGTATACGACTTTCCGGCATCGAGAACGATACCTGCGGCAGTTGCTTCCTCGCCATAGTTATAGGTCTTTTCTGTTACGTAGGCTCCTTGGCTGTCGTAGACAACAACTTTATACTTGACGTTTTTATCCAATGGCTTCTCTGTTGTTTGAACAGTCGCCAGTTTTGGGTTGGATGAGGCTACCAGGCTTTTGGTAACAGCTGAACTGTTTGTTAGGACAACATCAATGGATCCGCCATTTTCTAGTGGTACAATCATTTCCTGTACATCTGGTGCACTGCTTGATGTACGTGAGGAGCCGGCAGAGGCTTGCTTTTGAACCGCATTATTGTCAGATTCATTGAAGGCTTCTACGCCTGATAGATTGATTTTAACGACCGTTTCTCCTGTTAATGCGGTGCTCTCTCCGCTTTTGTTACATGAGTAAAGACTGAGTGCGAAGGCACTGCAGCCTAACATGAGCAGGTTTGTCAGTCGGCGACGGGGGATTAGATTCATGTTAATTGACATTTTGTTTTGTTATTGATTTCGTTATTGATTTGTGTCGTAAGTTATTATTGCAGTTGTATGCCGATTTGTAATTAAAAAATGGTATACCATTGCTTTTTTATTACTGATGTTTTTTATCGATGCAATTATATAAATAGCATTTCACTTAACATTGTGTGTTTGTGTTATCTTATTTTTCTTGTAGAGAAATATCTACAATACTGTTATTTATCGCCTTAATGTTGTTTAAACACGTTTTATCTATTTTTCTGTTAATTATAATTCATTTTATTTGAATAATAATATATTAATAGTTAATTTTGATATTGATCGATAGCTTTGTGTAGGATTGTGCGTTTTTGTGAAGTTTAAGGTTTGGAAAAAGTGGTGGGTTGAGAGCAGCCGTCCTATTATTTTTAGGAAGAACAGGAGGTGATGCTAAGCAATAGATTTCTGGGACTAAGTGAAGATTTTAATTTATTTTTTTTAAGTTTGTGTATTCATGAGATTAATTGTTTTCATATTGATAGCATATATTATGGGGCTTTCCTTTGTCCCTTGCAGTGATTCTACCAATCGCTGTGACCAGACTGCTATGGAAACACAATTAAACCAAACTCATAATCATAGTGATGATGCATCCGATGCTTGTTCTATTTTCTGCTATTGCAATTGTTGTAGTGGAAATATAACGGCTTATGCGTATCAATTTCCTCAAATAGATGGTGTTCCGGTATCAATTTATTTTGACAATCGTAATCCTGTCCTCAACACAGCGATTGTTTCCAGTTATTTTGGAAGCATCTGGCAGCCGCCGAAAGTTAATGCTTAATTTTTCGTAAAAATTCTAGAAACAAATCTGATAGAGCATGCTATGCTGTTCTTTTTCAGCTTTGTGCTCGGAATACGCTTGTTGTATTGTATTACGACAAGAGATAAGCTATTCTAACGAGCTATTACTTAAGCATTAATCACGTATATTGTGTTAGATCATATTATAAAATTTAGCATTAAGAACAAGATCGTTATCGGTTTAATGACCTTGTTGCTTATCATTTGGGGGGCATGGAGTGCGACGAAACTGCCAATAGATGCTGTTCCCGATATTACCAACAACCAAGTTCAGATCTTTACTTCCTGTCCAACCCTTGCGGGACAAGAAGTAGAACAATTGGTCACTTTTCCAATTGAACAAAGTATTGCAACTGTACCTAAAATTGAGGAGATCAGGAGTATTTCACGCTTTGGACTTTCTGTTATCACGGTTGTTTTTGACGATGAAGTTGATATTTATTTTGCCCGTCAATTGATCAGCGAACGTTTAAAAGAAGCAGTGGATCAGATACCTCAAGGTATCGGTAAACCTGAACTCGCTCCGGTAAGTACCGGATTGGGAGAGGTATACCAATATATTATTCATCCCAAAAAAGGAAGCGAAAAGAAATACAATGCAAAGGATTTGCGGACTATGCAAGACTGGATTGTGGCCAGACAGCTTTATGGTACCCCAGGAATCGCAGAGGTCAATAGTTTTGGTGGTGAACTGAAACAATATGAAGTGGCCGTTGATCCGAATAGACTTAAAGCAATGAATATCACTATTCCGGAGATATTTACAGCCTTAGAAAAGAATAATCAAAATACAGGTGGCGCCTATATCGATAAAAAACCGAATGCTTATTTTATTCGTGGGATTGGTCTCGCGACTTCATTGGAAGATGTCAAAAATATCGCCATCCGTAAATCAGGTTCAGTACCAATTTATGTCAAAGATGTCGCTGATGTGCGCTTTGGTCACGCGGTACGCTATGGTGCGTTGACCTATAATGGGGAGGTGGATGCTGTCGGTGGTGTTGTGATGATGTTAAAGGGTGAAAATAGTAATGAGGTGGTCAATAGGGTGAAAGCAAAACTGCCAACCATTCAGAAGTCTTTGCCGGATGACGTGGTGATAGAGCCTTATCTAGATCGGACGGATCTGGTCGGGCGTGCGATCAGTACCGTTGAAAAAAATCTGATTGAAGGCGCGCTGATCGTCATTTTTGTCCTGGTATTATTTCTTGGGAACTTGCGGGCAGGTCTTATCGTTGCTTCGGCGATTCCACTGGCTTTATTGTTTGCACTGGGACTGATGAATGTTTTTGGTGTGAGCGCTAATTTGATGAGTTTGGGTGCGATAGACTTTGGTTTGATTGTAGACGGAGCTGTCATTGTGGTGGAAGCTACATTACACCACTTAGGTCTACGGAAGTCAACAGAGAAATTGACGCAAGCCGAGATGGATCGTGAGGTATTCGAATCTGCTTCAAAAATTCGTACCAGTGCGGCTTTTGGGGAGATTATTATTCTCATCGTTTATATCCCGATCTTAACATTGGTGGGTGTTGAAGGAAAGATGTTCCGTCCAATGGCGCAAACTGTTGGGTTTGCCATTTTCGGTGCTTTAATTCTGTCGTTGACCTATATTCCCATGATGTGTGCCCTATTCCTACCGAAGAAGCATAGTGAAAAGAAAACATTCAGTGACCGAATGATTGTAGGATTACAGCGTATTTATGAACCTTTATTACAAAAAGCTATTCGCTTTAAATATATGATAGTGGGCCTGACGGTTACAATTTTTGTGTTATCCGTTTTCTTTTTTAAGAATATGGGGGGAGAGTTTATTCCACAACTGCAGGAAGGGGATTATGCATTCCACTGTATATTACCGCAAGGAAGCTCACTCTCACAAAGTATTGAAACCTCTATGCAGGCTTCCCGCATTATCAAAGAATTTGACGAAGTCAAAATGGTGGTTGGCAAGACAGGAGCTGCTGAGGTTCCGACTGACCCTATGCCACCAGAAGCAACCGATATTATGGTTGTATTGAAAGCCCAAAAGGATTGGAAATCGGGGCGGTCTTATGAAGAATTAGGTACTGCTATCCTCGAAAAGTTAGAAGTGATTCCTGGAGTTTTCTTCGAAAGAAATCAACCTATTCAGATGCGTTTCAATGAATTAATGACGGGTATCCGCCAAGATGTGGCTGTAAAAATCTTTGGTGAGAATATAGACTCATTGGCAGCATATGCCAATGTAGTTGCCGCTCAGATTCAGTCGGTCCAAGGGGCAACCTCACCACAGGTTGAACGGGTATCTGGTCTCCCACAGATCAATATTGTTTACGACCGTACGCGCATAGCGAATTATGGGCTGACCATTCAGGATGTCAATGATGTGGTGAGTACGGCTTTTGCAGGTCGGAGCACAGGACAGATCTATGAAAATGAACGCCGTTTTGATTTGGTAGTCAGGTTAGATACAACCCATCGAAATAGCATTGATGATGTGCGTAACCTGATGATTCCTACAGATACTGGTACACAAATTCCTCTTTCTCAGGTGGCCACCATCGACTATAAATTGGGGCCGGCTCAAATCAGCCGTGAAGCTGGTAAAAGAAGAATTGTGATCGGATTTAATGTGGCAGGACGTGATGTTCAGACTGTCGTAAAAGATATCCAACAACAATTGGCAGCAAATATAAAGCTTCCAGCTGGTTATTATTTCACCTATGGCGGACAGTTTGAGAATTTACAAAAAGCGAGTTCACGCTTGTTGATTGCCGTGCCGATTTCGCTGCTGCTCATTTTTATGCTCCTGTATTTTACTTTCCATTCTTTTAAACAGGCGGCGCTAATTTTTACAGCAATTCCAATGAGTGCTATTGGCGGTGTATTTGCGTTGATGTTGCGCGGAATGCCGTTTAGTATCAGTGCTGGTATCGGTTTTATCGCCTTGTTTGGTGTGGCGGTGCTCAATGGTATTGTTTTGATCGGGACATTCAATCAGTTGAAAAAGGAAGGGGTCGACGATATCTTTCAACGCGTTAAGGAGGGCACTTTGACACGTTTACGGCCGGTATTAATGACGGCGACCGTGGCCTCTCTAGGTTTCTTACCTATGGCCATAAGTACAAGTGCGGGCGCAGAAGTTCAGAAACCTCTGGCCACGGTTGTTATCGGTGGATTAATAACAGCAACCTTCCTAACATTATTTGTATTACCACTATTGTATATAATTTTTAATTCTAAATGGAATATGAAACGAGGTCATGGTGCTAAGACTTTTGTGACAACACTTGTTTTTCTATTTACAGCATTAGGATCTCATCAGGTGTTTGGCCAAGAGCGAATTTCGGTTATAGAGGCTGTGGAAACAGCGCTTAAAAGTAATCGTCAGTTTCAGATCAATCAGGCCGAGATTTCGGGAGCTGGTTTTAATGTTAAAACGGCTACGGAAATTCCCAAGACAGGGGTTTTTGCGGAAAATGAAGATTACCGTCCAACGGATAGGGCAGGCTTGTTGAAAATTGGCGTAACACAAAGTATTGCTTGGCCCGGGCTGTATGCTGCGCGTAAAGATTATTTTAAACAACAGTTAAAATATGCGAATCTAAATACGGATGTATTGAAAACCACGATTACAAAGGACGTAAGGACAGCATATTTTCAACTATGGTATCTTCAGGATCGCCAAAAACTTTACATGGAACTGGATAGTATCTATACGGCCATGTTTAAGGCAACAGAATTGCGTTTTAGGACTGGTGACGTTGCTGCACTAGACAAGATCGCAGCGGAAGCAAAATTGAAAGAGCTTCAGGCACAGCTGATCCAGAACAAAAAGAATATCGTTATCCAGCAACAGCAATTAATGATGTTATTGGATCGTAATGAATGGATGCTTCCATTGGACCAGTCTTTGGAAAAGATTGTTGTAGAAACCAACCCTTCTGATGAACTAACGCATCCCTTACTTGTTTTGCAGCAGCAAAATGTGAATATCGCTTCCGCTAATATTGGCGTTCAGAAAAACACGAATAAGCCTGAGTTTTCAGGTCGATTTTTCTCACAACGTCTTTGGGGAGCCAAAGATCCTTTGTCTGGGTTTTCAGTATCAGCGTCCTTTCCAGTCTTTAGTCTAGGCGCCTATAAAAGTAAAGTGAAAGCCGCAAATGCTGAAATGGAAGTTCAACAGCGGAAGTTGGAATATGATACGCAGGTATTCCAAACGAATAAAGGAAATGCACTTGCTGAGATTGATAAGAATAGTGCGTTGTTGCAATTTTACGAGTCTTCAGGTCTGAAACAAGCGGATGCGATCATTAAAGCAGCTAGCTTGGGCTATAGAACTGGAGAGATCAATTTTGCTGAATTAAGTCAATTTTTAAGTCAGGCCATTGGTATTCGTCAGAATTATCTAGAGGTACTCAATCAGTATAATCAATCAGCAATTCAATATAATTACTTCAATAATAAATAAGTCAACAATGAGAGTTTTCATAAAGATATTTATCGTATGCATAACCGTTACTGTTTTTTACGGTTGCGGAGCTGAGGGGCCGGAGCGTAAAGGTCAACAGGAAGGAAAGGAAGCACCTAAAGCCGAGGAGGGACCTGTCACCGTAGCGGCGCTTAGTGCGGCGCAAATAAAAGCTGTGGGTATACTATTTGGTGGGATAGAAGAAAAAGAACTTACAGCTACAATTAAGGCCAATGGACTTTTGAGCGTACCCAACAATAATAAAGCGAATGCAACGGCACTTTATGGTGGTGTGATCAAGACATTGAATGTACAGTTAGGTGATATTGTACGTAAGGGGCAAGTGATCGCTACGGTTACCAATCCGCAATTTGTACAGTTGCAGGAGGAATATGTATCTCTTGCAAGCAAAATGACGTTGGCTGAACAAGAGATGGCGAGACAACAGGAATTGAACGAAGGCAATGCTGGTGCGAGGAAAAATTTACAGGCAGCAACAGCTGACTTCAACAGTTTAAGGGCCAGAAAAGCCTCTTTGCAGCAACAGATTCAATTGATGGGAATTAATCCCAATAATTTGAATCTTTCCAATATGCGGACTTCATTGGCTGTGACAAGTCCTATCAATGGAACAGTAAGTAATGTTCTTGCGAAAATAGGAAGTTATGTGGATGTCTCTTCTCCCGTGATCGAGATTGTTGATAATAGTCTACTGCACTTGGATCTGCAAGTGTTTGAAAAGGATTTGCCTTTGATTAAAGTGGGACAAATCATCAATTTTCAATTAACCAACAATCCGGACAAGACTTATACAGCCAAAGTTTTTACAATAGGATCTTCCTTCGAAAATGACAGCAAGACCATCGCCGTGCATAGTACTGTTGTGGGCAGTAAAGTGGGGTTGATTGATGGGATGAATATTACAGGTATGATTGGTGTCAATAATGTGCGGACTCCGGCTGTTCCGAATGACGCAATTGTAGAGGCTGATGGTAAGTATTATATTTTTGTGGAGACAGACAAGAAGTCTGAGGAGCATGAAGAAGGGCATGATGATCACGGCCATGCGCACGATGAGGGCGAAGCAAAACATGCACATGAAAACGAGAAGGAAGCTGGTCTGCATGGAGAAGAACAGGCCAAGAACATAAATTTTGAAAAAATTGAGATTCAAAAAGGGGTGTCTGCCTTGGGATATACGGCAATTACACCTGTAGCTGAGATTCCCGCAGGAACAAAAATAGTTGTGAAGGGTGCTTTTTTTATCAATGCTAAAATGAGCAATACAGGTGGACACGAACATTAATTGACAGCATTTGTTAACATAATCAAATCAAATTATGGAACATAAACATAAATATGATGCGCAAGGTAGACAGCTTTGCTGTACGCAGACGGAAAAAATATATAGTCAGGCTGGAGCAGAAGACCTTATCCAGAAAGCTTCGGCTCCAGGTCACAATCACAGCCATGATGAGGATGGTCATGATCATTCGACAGTTGAGGCCGGTAAAGTTCAGCTTTTCCTCCCGGCGCTGATCTCCTTTATCATGCTTATCGCAGCGATAGCCATGGATAATTGGATCGTGCAACCTTGGTTTAAGGATTGGGTTCGTTTGGGCTGGTATACATTATCCTATCTGCCTGTAGGTTTTCCAGTTATCAAAGATGCTTTGAAGAGTATTGCGAAAGGGGAAATCTTTTCGGAGTTTTTGTTGATGAGTATTGCAACAATTGGAGCTTTTGCAATAAAAGAATATCCGGAAGGTGTAGCGGTGATGTTATTTTATGCTGTGGGCGAGGTGTTTCAGACCTTAGCGGTAAGTAGAGCTAAAAGCAATATCAAAGCATTGTTGGATCAGCGTCCCGACGAAGTAACCATCTTGGATAGTGGAACAAGTAAGGTAATCAAAGCAGCCGAAGCAAGTATTGGGGCTATAATTCAGCTGAAACCCGGTGAAAAACTTGGGCTCGACGGTGAATTGGTATCCGAAACCAGTGCATTTAATACGGCTGCTCTAACCGGCGAAAGCAAGCCCGATACAAAAATGAAAGGCGATGTTGTGCTAGCAGGGATGATCAATATGAATACTGTGAGCCTAATCAGGGTGACAACAGCTTATCAAGACAGCAAGCTCAGTAAGATCCTTGAGCTCGTACAAAATGCGACAGCTCAAAAAGCACCAACGGAACTGTTTATTCGGAAATTTGCTAAGATATATACGCCAATTGTAGTCTTTTTGGCCGTTGGAATCTGTCTCCTGCCTTACTTGTTTGTCGGTCAATATGTATTTAGCGAATGGTTGTACAGGGCTCTTGTGTTTTTAGTAATTTCTTGTCCCTGTGCACTGGTCATTTCAATTCCTTTGGGATATTTTGGCGGAATAGGTGCTGCGAGCAGGAATGGTATTCTATTTAAGGGAAGCAATTTTTTGGATGCAATGGCCGATATCAGACATGTTGTGATGGATAAAACTGGGACAATGACTGCGGGCGTTTTTAAGGTGCAGGAAATTAAACTACAGGCCGGTTACGATGAAGCAAGAATTTTGAAGCTCGTCAATAAAATAGAGAGTCACAGCAGCCATCCTGTTGCAACGGCAATTAGAGAATATGTTGGTGAGGTCGATGAAGCGGTCAGTCTCGATCATGTAGAAGAAATCGCTGGACACGGTTTAAAAGCGACAGCCGATGGCAAGGCGCTTTTGGTTGGAAATTTTAAATTGCTGGACAAATTTAATATAGCATATGATGTCAATCCGGATAGTATTGTATACACGACTATTGCGATTGCATTGGACGGTAAATTTGTTGGGTTCATTACCATAGCAGATCGCATTAAAGCGGATGCTGCACTTACGATCCAGTTATTACATAAACTCGGTGTGAAAGCAACTATGCTGAGTGGGGATAAGACGACGGTAGTTGCCTATGTTGCTAAGGAGCTTGGAATAGATCATGCATTCGGAGATCTGCTTCCAGAGGATAAAGTAAACAAGGTGAAGGAAATAAAGGCATTGAACGAGCGTGTTGCTTTTGTTGGTGATGGCGTCAATGATGCTCCAGTTGTTGCCTTAAGTGACGTTGGGATCGCAATGGGTGGATTGGGTAGTGATGCAACCATTGAGACTGCAGATGTCGTGATACAGGATGATAGACCATCCAAAATTCCAATGGCTATCCGTATTGGAAAACAGACTAAAAAAGTTGTGTATCAGAATATAGGACTTGCTTTTATTGTCAAAGCGGTCGTGTTGGTTCTTGGAGCCGGTGGTTTGGCTACCATGTGGGAGGCTGTATTTGCGGATGTCGGCGTATCATTAATTGCTATATTAAATGCGATAAGAATTCAGAAAATGAAGTTTTAGCGATGAACTCTGTTTTACACTCGTCCTTCTAATTTGATGAAATGGAGGGCGGGTGTTTATAGGACCTTATTTGCCGACCATTTTTTCATAAAGAGGCCAGAGAAAAGCTAAGTCGTCGTCTGCCTGTGCTTCTGGATAGTGCTCGTCGTGTAAATTGCGAATTTCAACGCCTTGTCCCTGATCGTTGATAACAACCGCCGCCCGAAGTTCATCGGATCCATCATAGTAAATACCGACACCGACAAGTTCTCCATCACGTATAATCTCACTGACTACATATTTTTTTTCCTTTTTACCCTTTGCCGTATTCGCTCCGCGATTAATGGTGTTTCCTTTGGTATAATATCTTCCCATAACATCAGAACAGATGATTGCCATGTTTTGTTGTTGCTGTTGCAATTTTATCTTTTTAACTAGTTTAGTGATGCAGATATAATGTAAATAGCCTGTCATCCAGATGGTTATTTGATCAATTGGTTATGAAGAAAAGTTTAATCTGCGCACCGTGGTTATTTGCATCTTCCAAAGCATAGTGTTACTATTTTTATTGGTTAATATATATTTAATACTAAATATATTAGTATATTTGAGCTTGATTTTTATAACTTTTAAGGGATAATTGAAGGTCATTATATAAATGATATGGAAAGGAGTATAGTACATTGTGATCTAGATACATTTTTTGTATCCGTTGAACGATTGGTAAATAGTAAGCTTATTGGTATGCCAGTACTTATCGGGGGTGGCAGCGATCGAGGTGTTGTTGCTTCCTGTTCTTATGAGGCCAGAAAGTCGGGGGTGCATTCCGCCATGCCAATGCGCCTGGCGCTAAGAATGTGTCCAGATGCAGTCGTCGTCAAAGGAGATCACGATTTATACAGTTATTATTCCAATATGGTGACAGAAATTATTTCGCTAGAGACACCGATTGTGGAGAAAGCAAGCATCGACGAACATTATCTTGACGTTTCGGGAATGGACCGTTTTTTCGGATGCTGGAAGTGGAGCCAAGAATTGCGGCAGCGCATCATTCGGGAAACTGGTCTTCCAATTAGTTTTGGCCTTTCTGTCAACAAGACAGTCTCTAAAATCGCGACAGGGCAGGCGAAACCCTGCGGCGAGCTGCAAGTAAATGGGGGGACAGAGAAAGGTTTTCTAGCCCCGCTTTCTATTCGAAAAATACCGATGGTCGGCGAGAAATCATATACCTTGCTGCGTAATATGGGGATTTCCAAAATTGGGACCTTGCAGCAAATGGAGATTTTCACTTTAAAACAGGTTTTGGGAGAAAATGGCATTCATATTTGGCGGAAGGCAAATGGGCTAGATGATGCACTTGTAGTTCCTTTTCGGGAACAGAAATCCATGTCTAAAGAAACGACATATCAACAGGACACGATCGATATGGATGTATTGCGACGGACGTTGATCGGGATGGTTGATCATCTCGCATTTGAATTACGTAAAGAGCAGCGGCTTACCAGTTGTGTTACCTTAAAAATACGATATAGTAATTTTGATACCCACACGCAACAGTTACAGATCGGCTATACGAATTCCGACAGAAAATTGATTGAGGTCGTGTTATCTTTATTTAAAAAGTTATATAGTCGCCGCATGTTAATTAGATTGATAGGAATTAAGTTTTCGGGGCTGATCTATGGAGCATACCAGACGGATTTATTTGCTGACAATGCTGAGGAGGTAAATTTGATGCAGGCTATGGATCGTATTAAGAGTCGTTATGGTGCGGAATTTTTAATGAAAGGGGTTTGTGTGCCCGTACCCGCGGAGAAAGGAGGATTGGGTGCTCTTAAATCTTCATAGTTTCTATAGCCTGCGTTATGGCACATTGAGCCTGGAAGATCTCATTGAAGGGATTCGGTCTGGAGGCTACGATACTGCAGTGCTGACCGATATTAACAATAGTTCCGGAACATTGGATTTTATACGATTGGGACGTAAAAGAGGGATGAATTTACTCGCAGGAATGGAGTTTAGAGCAGGTGATAAGCTTTGTTTTATCGCTATTGCTAAAAATGAACGTGGTTTTCAGGAAATTAATACCTATCGTACCAAACTGAATATGGAGCAGCGATCTGTGCCGCAACGTGCCCCCAATTTTGAACAAGTATTTGTTGTTTATCCATTTTCGATGATCGGCCAACAAGAGTTGCGGGACTATGAATATATTGGGGTCAAACCCTCTGAACGCACCAAAGTACGCTTGTTGGATCGGAAACATTTGGCTGATTGTGTTGTATTGGCGCCTGTAAGTTTCCAGCGGAATGATTATGTGCTGCATAGACAATTACGTGCGATTGACAATAATCTGTTGATATCACAATTGGAGGCGCATCAAGTGGCTCATCCGGATGAAGTACCTTTGTCGAGAAAAGCGTTGATGGAGCTGTTTGCAGATTTACCCGAACTCCTCAACAACACGGAGCAATTGCTTGCCCAATGCTCATTTTATTTCGACTTTGAGACGATTAAAAATAAGGTCACTTTTACAGACAGTCATTATGCGGATAAGCAAATGCTTTTTAGCCAGGCGATAGCGGGATTGGAAAGACGTTATGGTAAAAATGATGTTGTAGCAAAAGAACGGATTCAGCGGGAATTGGACATTATAGAACATCTTAAATTTTCGAGCTATTTTCTGATGACGAATGATATTTGTTGCTATGCTCGGCATCGGGACTTTCATTATGTAGGGCGTGGTTCGGGTGCAAATTCCGCGGTTGCCTATTGTTTGGGGATTACTGATGTTGATCCTATTGCATTGAATCTGCCATTTGAACGTTTTCTAAATCCTAAGCGGAAGAGTGCTCCCGATTTTGATATTGATTTTAGCTGGAATGAGCGTGACGATATTTATGATTATATTTTTAATAAATACGAGCATGGACATGTTGCGTTAATGGGCGCAATGAGTACATTTCGGTCGAGGAGTATTTTGCGTGAACTTGGAAAGGTATATGGTCTTCCTAAGGCGGAGATCGATCGTTTGATTCATGAACCCGAACACATGCTGAATAAAAATGAGGTAACGAATACTATTTTAAATGTGTACAACAGGATGGCCGATTTCCCCAATCAACGTTCTATTCATGCGAGTGGTGTACTCATTTCCGAAGCTCCCTTGGTATGTTATGGAGCCATGGACTACCCACCGAAAGGACTTCCTACGATGCAATTTGATATGTATGTCGCTGAAGATATTGGTTTTGAAAAATTTGATATTCTATCGCAACGGGGAATAGGTCATATCAAAGATTGTAAAACGATAGTCCGCGAGAATCTAGGCGAGCTAATAAACACGGATAACCCCAAACGTTTGTTTAATGACCCTCTTATTGCTGCGCAATTGCAGTCTGCTAATACTGTCGGGTGCTTTTATATTGAGAGTCCAGCGATGCGTCAGCTTTTGACTAAATTGTGCTGCAATACCTATAATACGTTAGTGGCAGCATCCTCCATTATTCGTCCGGGCGTAGCGAGCTCGGGAATGATGAGCGAATATATTCGACGCCACCACGATCCAGCTGTTGCAAGCTATCCACATCCTGTATTCCAAGAACAGCTGGAAGAAACTTATGGCGTCATGGTCTATCAGGAAGATGTAATGAAAATAGCAAATGCATATGGTGGGCTGGACATGGCAGATGCAGATGTGCTGCGACGAATGATGTCTGGCAAATATCGGGATAAGGAGCATCTAGCGGCTATTAGAGGACGTTTTTTTGCCAATTGTATGGAGAGAGGATATGAGGAGCAGGCTAGTTTAGAAATCTGGAGGCAGATGGAGAGCTTCGCTGGCTATTCATTCAACAAAGCACATTCAGCTTCCTATGCGGTGGAGAGTTATCAAAGTTTATACTTAAAAACCTATTTTCCATTGGAGTTTATGGTTGCGGTACTCAACAATTATGGAGGTTTTTATAATCGCAAGGTTTATGTAAATGAAGCGCGGGTTGCTGGGGCCAACATCTGTCTGCCTTGCGTTAACCAGTCCAATGTTAATACGCGTATTTTTGGAAAGGATATTTATTTGGGATTTGATTGTCTCCAGCATCTGGAGCAAAAACTGGCTTTGCATATCGTAAATGAACGTGCATTACATGGACCTTATCTTAGTTTAGAAAATTTTATTAGCAGGACGGCAATTGGCCTGGAGCAATTGATTATTTTGATCCGTGTTGGCGCCTTGCGTTTTACAGGAATAGGGAAGAAACAACTATTGTGGGAAGGTCATTTAATAATGAGTAAATATAAATCAATGCGCAAAGGAAATGTGCTTTTTGAAATGGAGAGTAGAAAACCACTACTTCCTCCACTAGAGGAAAACATGCTGGAAGATTATTATGACGAACTTGAATTGATTGGTTTCTGTGTCACTGGAACATTGTTCGATTTGGCAAAAAGTGCTTTTAGAGGAGATATTTTCGCGGAATCGATGGCGGCGCATGGGGGTAAGATAGTCCGTATGGTCGGCGATTTTGTTTGTGAAAAAATGGTCAGGATGCGCAATGGTGGACAAATGAAATTTGGAACTTTTTTGGATGCTGAAGGACGTTTTTTTGATACCGTTCATTTTCCCCAGACACTTATCGAATATCCACTTCGGGGGAATGGTATTTATTTGATCGAAGGGAAAATTGTCGTTGACTATGGCTGTCCATCATTGGAAGTAAAACGATGTGCCAAGATGCCTTTAAAATCTGATCCGCGAAGTGAATAGCCTATTTTTTAGATTACCTTTGTAATGTATTACGTGGAGTACAAGTGATGACGAAAGAACAAATTGCGGGATTGCTTGAAGGAGTGCCTTCTGCAGTTGGCGTATATTATATTTACGATAAGAATGATGTGTTACTTTATGTCGGTAAGACTATCGATATCAGAAATAGGTTATTGCAACATTTTAGAAGTACAGATTTTAAGGAACGTAAAATCCAGGGAGCGGCTTACCGTGTGGGGTTTGAACTAACAGGTCACGAATTATTAGCCCTTTTATATGAATCTGACCTGATCAAAAAACATCAGCCGTTTTATAACCGTGCACAGCGTCGAACCTACTATGGATTTGGCCTTTATTTAGAAACGAATCCTTTAGGCTATCAAATTCTTCAAATTGAAGAACTTGACCCCGATCGCGAGGAGTTGATGACCTTTTCGAGTTATCAGGAAGGAAAGGAGCAATTATTCAATATTGTAGAAACCTATCAGCTCTGCCAAAAAATAAATAAATTACAGACTTATTCGAGGCATTGTTTTCAATACATGCTGAAGACCTGCAAGGGTGCTTGTATTGCGCAGGAATTTCCAGAAGATTATAATCAAAGGGTTCAGGAATTTGTAACCTCTTCTGAACTTCCTTTGGGAGAAATATTTTTGGAGTTTCTAGGTCGTACGCCCGAAGAAAAGGGACTTGTTTATCTTTTAGATGGTCAGTATAGGGGATTTGGCTACTGTAACAAGCGCGTACGTAGTGAGAAGAAAAAACGAGAGGCTATCCTGCTCAAAGCAGACAATAGGGATATCAGACGTATTTTGAGACGTTATTTTAAACTCAACCCTTTTTTGACCGATAGCGGAAAATAGTTTATTAGCGTACTACTCTAGTAAATCAACGTTTTACTTTCGGTAAAAACTTCTTGTCGTTCTCATCCGAATCTTTATAGTAAGCTCGCGCTTCGTTTAATTTTTGATGCATTTGTTTGCGTACTTGGTGGTAAGCCTGCATGTTGTATACATTCTGCATTTCTTGTGGATCTTTTTCCAGGTCATACAATTCCCACTCATCCGTGTCATAGTAGAAATGGATAAGTTTGTACCTTTCGGTACGAATTCCGTAGTGGCGTTTCACCATATGAATGGATGGATATTCATAGTAGGTGTAATATACAGCATCGCGCCATTTATGTTCTTTTCCATTAAGCAAAGCCCGGAATGATTTTCCCTGCATATCTTTTGGCGCTGCAAGTCCTGCGTAATCTAGAATTGTGGGAGCAAAATCAAGATTTTGGACAAGAGCTTTTGAGGATTGCCCAGCTTTGATTTCCGCTGGATAACGTATCAATAAAGGTGTTCGAAGAGATTCTTCATACATAAAACGTTTGTCAAACCAGCCATGTTCTCCAAGATAGAACCCCTGGTCTGAGGTATAGATGACAATTGTATTTTCGTCGAGGCCGTTTTCTTTAAGAAAATCCAATAGGCGCCCAACTCCTTCATCTACAGCCGCAACGGTACCTAGGTAGTCCTGCATATAACGTTGATATCGCCAGCGCATGAGGTCTTCTTTTGACATGTTGTGATATTTCGCTTTAAAATCTGCCATAATTGGGTTGTAGATAGAATCCCATGTTGCACGTTGTGCCGCTGTCATCCTTCCCAGGTTTCCATTAAAAGCCGCTTTATCCCAGGTTAAATATTCTTTTATACCCAATTCATCCATTAGCGCTGGTGGTATCTTATTGTCTCCAGCCCAATTCATATGTTTGAGTATATTCATTTCTGCAGTTTTTGCTGCGGTTCCCCGGCCTTCGTAGGTATCAAATAGGTTACTAGGTTCTTTATAAGTTTTTGATGTATATTGTTGAAGATGTCTTAAGGCGGGTAGCCATTCTCGATGTGGCGCTTTTTGGTGATAGAGCACACAGAATGGCCTACTTGTATCTCGTTTAGCGATCCAATCCAAGGTCATGTCGGTGGTTAGGTCGGACACGTAGCCTTGGATTTGCTGTTTGACGCCATCGATAATAAAGTTTGGATTGTAGTATTCCCCTTGATCAATAAGAACAGCTGAGTGGTCAAAACCCTGTGGCAGACCGTCGATGTGGATTTTACCGATTAATGCGGTTTGATAGCCATTTTTTTGGAGGATCTTCGCAAAGTTATCCTGATTCCAATCGAATTTTGCCTCATTATCAATTTTTCCATTGATATAGCTGTGCTTCCCCGTTAAAAGTACAGCTCTGCTGGGGGCACATAACGAATTTGTCACCGTTGCACGGGTGAAGATGGCACCTTCCTTCGCCAATCGATCAATATGGGGAGTTTCGTTCAGTCCATAACCGTAAGCGCTAATTGCTTGATAGCCGTGATCATCACTCATGATATAAACAATATTTGGCTGCTTTTTTACTTTGCCTGTTTGCGCCATCATCATACAGGGGACAAGTGTGCTTAGGGTGAGGGTGAAGAAATAATATAGTTTCATGGTTAAGGTTGGATTGATATTACTAATGATTTTTTTTAGATGTTAACCGATATTTCCACCGATTCTATTGAATATATATTGAAATTGGACATCGATCTGATCGCCAAGATACATGCGTTTCGCTTCGCGTTTCACGCTATATCCCTGACTCTTTAAAAAAGAAATTGCAAACGTGTTCTCTTTGGGCAGCACAACTTTTGAATTTTGTTTTAAATGTAACTTTAGCAAGGCTATTCCAGCAGTTGGTTCATTTGATGCAATAAATCCCTCTCCCAATGTTGGAAGATAATAAGCGTTAATAGCATTATTATCCGCATAGACATAGGCGGATTGTAAGTGTGGCTCTATTTCACATATTCTATGTTCAGCAGTTATTGCCTGATCGAGCGCCAGAAGTGCTTGTTTATAATCAGATTGATAAGGAAGTATATTGCTGTCTGGCTCTTCAGGATGAGTTAGTTCTATGCCTTCAAAAAAGAGATAAGAAGAACTTTCTTGAAACCCAATTTTTGTGTAAACAGGTGCCCCCATATCGGTCGCTATAAGCTGAATACTTGTACAATTGTTGAGTTTAGCGATACGAATGAGCTGGTTGGTCATTATTTTTCCATATCCTTTTCCCTGTTCATCGGGATCTACAATGATATGCCCTAGCCATGCAACATGATCATGTACAATAGTAGCTCCAATAGCCATAATTTTCTGATTAACTAGGAGCTTTATTGGGGAACAAAATGCACTGTCTATATAATGTTTTACTTTTACAGTAATATCGCCCCAACCTTCTGGAGTTAGTTCTGCTATTCGGGGTAAGTCGGAAATCTGAATAGGTTCAAAAGTCATTTAAAAAAGTATCAAAAAGTTTATAGCTGCTGTTTTATTCTATAGTTTTAAAGATTTTGTAGCGATGAAAGTGGGTACATATCTATTAAAATGGTTTACGTATAAAGGTAAATATAAGGACTCTTGTGTGAAAAAAGTTATTAACGAACAGGTTTTCTCTTATTGTATTTGTTTTTATATGCTAGTGGAGTGAGCCCCGTAAAGCGACGAAATATTTGACGGAATGCCTTTATATCGACGTATCCAACTTTAAGAATATGGAAGTTACTGCGCTGACACCTTATTCAAAAGTTGAGTGGCGCTGTATTAAAGCAATGGAGGAGTGGATTGGAACGACATTGACTTTTGAACTTGAACCCCATCAAAAGGGAATGGGGCGTAATACATTTTGGCGATCACATTTTGCTATCGCAATAACTCATTAATGGCGCGTAGATAATCCTTGTTTTTGGAAAAATCATTATGCCCCTCATGTCTCAACCGGATCAATTTATCATGCTTCTTAAAGAACTTACTAAGTTTAACGGAAGAACCAAAATAGACGGCATTATCTTCATCCCCGTGGAAGATAATTGTTTGACACTTCACTTTTTGCAATGCTGCAGCATTGTTAAAATGATAAGGTATCCCTGTTGTATCGAGCTCAGGTGCAACATGGTTTGTCCAATCTTTGAAATTATAGTAAGGTGCTTGAAGAATAAGCATTTTAGGGTTGTTATATGAAGCAATAGTTGAGGCTAAGGCCGTGCCTATAGATTGACCGATCAATATCATGTGATCTTCCGGATAGTGTTGCGTTAATTGATCATAGACAGTTTGTAAATCGCTATACAGTGTTTCTTCAGAGGTTACTTTTCCTTCGCTTTTCCCATACCCCCGATAATCCAGCATAAAAAGATCATATCCATTATCGGTATAGATATTGGCAATTTTGCCCCAGGTATCTAATGCTCCATTACTGCCATGCAAATAGAAAATTAGCCCTTTGCTACTTGCGGCTTTAAACAATAAACCGTGAAGTTTGATACTATCTGCCGTCAGGATAAATATTTCATCAAATATACCCTTGAAATTAAAACTTGAATCCTGAATCTTTTTACCGGGGAATAACTGTTCTTCCAGCACCTCGTTCCAATTTGGTTTTATCTTGGATTTACTGCTGGATTGGGCATTTCCCGAAAGGTGGAAAAAAAATAATAGCAAGAGAAATAGCGATAGACAAAGCCCAAAGCGTTTACAGAGATTTGCAGATGCTGTATTCTTTATCATCATAAATTTGACTGGCATATTTCGGATTTAGTCGTTTACTTGTTGCTGGCGTTTTTTCTGAAAAGCATTATAAACGATTATTACACTAATTGTCATCAAAACAAACGCTAGGAAAAACGGTGCTCCAGAAAATTTAAACGGTGCTTTGTCATGCGTAAAATAGTAAAACAGGTTGGTCATCATCGGCGGGCCGATAATTGATGTTGCACTCATCAAGCTTGTTAATGCTCCTTGAAGTTCTCCTTGTTCGTTTGAAGGAACATTTTTTGTGATAACTGATTGAAGGGCTGGGCCGCAAATACCACCCAGGCAATAGGGAATAAGAAATACAAACATCATCCATCCTTGGCTTGCAAATGAGAATAGTAAGAGTCCTATAGCATAAAGGGTCAATCCATAGAAAATACTTTTCTGCTCACCAAGTTTAGGCGTTGTCCACCGAATTAAAACACCCTGAACCAACCCAATCAATAGTCCAATAACCCCCAATGAGATACCGACCATTCGTTCAGTCCAATCGAATTTATACATTGTGAAAAAGTTCCAATTGCTTTGTACGGCATGGCCCGCAATGTATATTAAAATTAAAGCAACGATTAATCCTGATATTTCAGGATGTTTCCCCAAGAACTTAAATGACCCAATGGGATTAGCGCGTTTCCAGTCAAATGCTCTGCGTTTTTCTTTGTCTAAGCTCTCCGGCAAGATAAAATAGCCATACAGAAAGTTTAGCATACACAATCCCGCAGCCGCATAAAACGGAATCCTGGCGCCATAGTGACCGAGTAGCCCCCCGATAACAGGGCCGATGATAAAACCGAGACCAAAGGCAGCGCCTATCAAACCAAAGTTCTTTGCTCGATCTTCATCCGTGGATATATCCGCGATATAGGCACTTGCTGTTGTAAAACTAGCTCCGGTCAATCCGGCTATAACCCTTCCTAAGAACAGCCAGCCTATGCTTGGGGCGAGGGCAAGAAAGATGTAGTCCACCGCGAATCCGAAAAGTGAGATCAATATAATAGGCCTTCTGCCATATTTATCACTTAAATTGCCGACGACCGGAGAAAATATAAATTGCGTAAAAGCGTAAGCAAAGCCAAGCCAGCCTCCGTATTTTGCAGCTTCACTGATGTCACTATGAATCAATTCCTCGATAAGCTTAGGAACGACGGGGATAATGATTCCCCAGCCAGTAATATCGATGAGTAAAGTGATAAATATGAATCCGATAGCTGCCTTTTTCTTGGAATTTTCAATCATGTACCAAAAGTAAGGAAATCCTTAAAAACTTGTCTGTTATTTAATTACTAATTTGTAATGAGGTTTCTATTTTCGGTTATGTTAACAAACCGAAAATAAAAACCGTTTTCAGCAAAGGGAAGCATTCTTTTTCTAATTAAATAGCTTGACATTGGGGATGGTGTAGCACCGGGAAATTGCATGAATTGGCAATAAAACAAAGTTTGTTTGCTTCATTATGTAAGGATAAAGCAATTTCTATCTGAGATGCATCCGCGATGAGTACTTGTGGGTTTAATGTTACCTCTGTAAAACGGCCACTGCCATCTATGTCCGTTGTTAAAGTGGCGACGGCATTGTCAGTATAAGATAGAATCTGAATGCCGTTTTGCGAACAGACATATAGGTATGACATCATATGGCAAGAAATTAAGCTGCTGAGCAGCAAATCTTCTGGATTGTACAATGTGGGGTCACCCTTGAATGCTTTTGCTGCCGAAATTTGTAGATCTGCTTTCCCCTCAATCGCGATGTGATGGCTCTTATTATAAATTTTTGAACCATGAGCACTTGGCTGTTCAGCGTGACTCCAAGTTAAAGCCGCTTTAAAGATATGTTTGTAACTCATTTTTTGTTTCAAATTTAGCGTATTATACAATTTAGTTCTTTTTATTTTTTTAATCACAGAAGCCTGTAATTGTATTACTGTGCTTAATTAGCTCAAAGGATATTCTCATTTGAGGTTAGTTGGAACTATTTTTGTAACTAGTATGACGAACTCTTTATGCTTAAGGAATGGAAAATAAAATTATAGAACTTCTAGTCCGCCAATTGCAAGATGTGCAGGACGGATCGAATTGGCTGGATGAAAATTTTAAAAAAAAGCTGACAGGTATAAGTGAATATGAGGCATTTATTCGTCCTATTCCTGAAGTTCACAGTGTAGCAGAGCTAGTAGCACATCTACTGATTTGGCGGAGCGAAGGTATCAAAAAGCTTCAAGGGCATAAATCAAATGTGACGATAGATAGTCCTGAGAATTGGAGGTCAAATTCTGAATTAAAGGAAATGGGATGGGATAAATTAAGAAATGATTTCTTTGCGTCTCAATTGGAATTAATAGGCCTGATTAAGAATCACGACGACCATTATCTGTTTGAAAACGAGTATGTTCCGGGTTATTCATATTATTACCTTGCAGAAGGACTTATCCAGCATGATATTTATCATTTGGGGCAGATCGGCATAACAATAAAATTACTTCGTTTGCAATAAGACAGGAAGCTGAGTCCAGCTACAGTGTTGCTATGCGCGAACAAAAGTGATATAATCTGTATTGATGGGTTCAATGCCATTTTTTCGCATTTCACTTGCTATTTGCGCTCTGTGATAGGTGCCATGATTAAAGACGTGTAATAGAATATCGTTGGCCGTATTATGAAAAGCCTGATGCTGTGTGTTTGTATAATTGACAATTTCATTCTCCGTGTCATTTCTGCGCTGAATTTGCTGCCCAAATCCTTCTGAAGCTAAATCGTGATACCTCTGACAATCGATGATACTGTGCTCGTCCCAAACACCAACTGGTGGTTTTTCACCAGTTAATCGACTTAACCAAATGATCTGTGCATTGACAATATGGCTAAAAAGTCGCATGCAAGAATGGGGTACTTTCTCGCCTTCCTGTTTCAGTTTATTGATTAGTGCTGTATTTGCCCAATTATTATATAAATAAAGCTGCATAAAAATAGTTGACATCTGTTCGTTGTTCATGTGGGTTCGGTAAAATTAAATATACGGAAGAAAGTAATCACTTTTTTGTATCATTCTTGAGAATTATTAAGTGTAAAATAGGCCTGGAAGTTAAGAAAGGAAATCTCAGCTATGAAGAGTTGGTTGATCTGGATGAAGGCGTACTATGTTAAAGTATCTATGTTACATATTAATAGTGTTTTGCGTATTTCTAACTTTCCTTTTTGTTAATATTGTAATTTGTATATATTCAGCTTGTTATGCTCATAGGGGCATGTTTTTTGTCGCAGAAATGTCTTTTTGCAGGATCATTTGATAAATGATCCTAGTACAAACTAAAGGATATCTTTATATTAGGCCGATATTATTGACAGGTATGCTATCTATGAACAGGTTTTTCCAAAATTATAGTACTGGGAAACGTATTTTTCTTCATTTATGTTTTTGGTTTGTGGTTTTGGGAATGCAATTCATCTCATATCAGCGAATTGATATTGATAATTCATGGATATTGTTTGTAAAAGATGTATTCTCTTTGTTGACGATATTTTATGTCACGGCATACATCATTATCCCACGCTGGTTTATCCCGGGAAAGTTTTTATTATGTGTTTTATGGTTATTATTCATTTATGCTTGGTGGTCGTTTCTAAGTTACTTTGGCGCGATGTTAACGCTAAAATATTTAACACCAGATGTTCGCCTATCGAGTTATCTTGAAATAATACTAAGTAAAGGAATCTTTGGAGCCTTTCGACCTTCTTCAATTAGTGATTATTTATTGGATTTTATTTTTTTGGTGGCGCTACCACTGACCGTTAAAATTGTGCAGGCTTTTATGTCTGTTAGAAATTCAAAAATGAAACTCGAATTGAAAAATGCTGCATTGGAATTGAACAATGTTCAACTGGAGCTCGCTTTTCTAAAATACCAGATCAATCCGCATTTTTTACTTAATACACTTTATAGTATCTATGTGTTAGTATCCGATCATGATGAAAGAGGCGGCGAAAGTATGATGCGTTTAAGTAGTATTATGGTTTATTTGCTTCATGAAAGTAATCAGCCGAAGGTAGAAATTAGTCGCGAATTTCAGCTGTTAAAGGATTACGTAGAATTGGAAAAGCTGCGTTACAGCGATACCGTGCAGATCAATCTAACTATGGCGGCTGATGATGAAAACTGTATGATGGTACCTTTGATTTTTTTTCCGTTTGTAGAAAATGCATTCAAACATGGACCCCGGCTAAGTTCTTCGGCTGGATGGATATCCATAGACATTAAAGTAAAGGACGATAAGGTGCATATGAACGTGGCCAATGCGTATAGAGAACTATCAAAACCAGAAAATTACATCGGCGGACTAGGGATCGAAAATGTAAGAAAACGACTGGAACTTCACTATCCTCATAATCACATTTTGGAAATAAAGTCAAATGAGGGTGTATTTACTGTTAATCTTGTTGTAACTTTATTTTCGGAAGAAAAGCCGTAGCACCAAAGCTATGGATTGCTAAGTACTTATGAATAGAATTAAAACTATACTTATTGAAGATGAACCTATTGCGAGAGGTCGACTGGAGAAACTAGTTTCCAGGTTAGGACTGATCGAAATATTGGGCGTATTCGAAAATCCATCGCAGGCTATAGATATCTTGAGACAGAACGAGGTCGATCTCATTCTGTCGGATATAGATATGCCTGAAATGGACGGGATCACCTTTCTCAAAGGGCTTGTCCATCCTCCATTTGTGGTCTTTATAACCGGGCATTATGAATATGCTGTAGATGGATTTGAGCTGGATGTAATCGACTATATCTTAAAGCCACTCTTGACAGAGGAGCGGTTGATTAAGGCAATTGAAAAAGTTCAGAAGGCAATTTTGTTTTCTAAAAGAGGGCCGCAAGGTGAAAGAAAGGCAATTAAGATAAAAGATCGAAACAAAACTATATTTATAGATCCTGCGGACATTTTCTATCTAAAAGCTTGGGGTGATTATATTCAAATTTATTCTGTAGAGGGAATGCAGACTCTGTTGTCTACGATGAAAGATATGGAAGCTGAACTGCCTTGGGATATGTTTGCTCGTATGCACCGTTCCTATATTGTGAATATTAAGCAAATCAAGGGGGTGGAAGCAAGCAAAGTAATTCTAAAAAATGGAACCGAACTTGGCATTGGTTTGCAATATCGCAATCAGCTTTTTGCAAAGATGGGGCTTATTTAAATATTTAGTTTATCGAAGTCATACGCTCTTTCTTTTTCCCTATTTGCATCTTATAATAGCTGACCATAAAATGGTAGATGGCAAGTTCATGTAGGCGTTGATCAGATACGAAAAGTTTATTAATAAACATATGAATATAGCTTGATAGTAGCGAGGTTCGCTTCGTGTGGAATTCCTCTTGATCTGTATTTGCCTGTAAGGTAAAAAATATACTATTCTGGAGCGCATCTAACTTTTGCCTAGCGTCCCCTATATTGTCTAAAGGCTTATCAAACCAGTCTTTTCTTTCTTTGAACTTCATATTGAGATGTATCCAAAGGTTTTTATTATTGCCAAATTCTTGCTGATAAAGGGTATTCATCTGTGCGCAGAAATCCTTTTTTTCGATCAACGTAAATTTTGCAGCTTCTAATAAGGATTTAATATTTTCGAAAGCCAGGCTCCAGCGTTCATTGAGTGTTGTACTTTGCTGAATTGTCAATAGTATGGTTTCGCTCTGCCGATAGAATAACTCCTCACTAAGCTCCATATACAATGGAGTATATCGTTCAATCTCTCTTGTATATGTATCAAATGATATCTTTGAAATTTGGCCGTCTTCGACAAATTGCTCCAATAAGGTATTTATGGTAGATATAACGAAAGTATACTGGGTGGGATCTGAAAGCTCAGCCCGGAATCTGATGTGAGGGGCTGGATCGTTGTAACGTACGAAAAACCATTTCTTCATAGATCCTTGGGTGTTAATCATATTGATTATTAAAGGAATAGTATCCCTTAATAGGGTGTCCGCAAAATGTAATCCACAATAGATTTTGACATAGAGCCATTCACTACCTAAAGAGAAGCATCTCTTTAAACTACTGTCTTGAGGGGCGGATTCATTTGGACAATTGTCCGCGTAACTTTCTATTGGAATAATGATTTCATTAGCAAAAATATTTTCATCTCGGTCGCTTACTATAGATGAATGCCCGTTTAGGATATATTCTGTTAATATGGTCTCTCTTTTGGTTAGATGATCTACTAGTATTTCTACACAAATGGGATTTTCCAAGTTGATCAACAGTTCATTATCGCTGCTTGTGATGACCACCATTGTCGGGATTTCCATCTCTGCCTGTAAGTTTTTTACGAAAATGTGAGGCTCATTTGGATATTTCAATATTTTTTGAATTCGCCATTGTGCCCTCGATAAAATAATATTTTTGTAGCTTATTCTTGGGAGTCTAGACTGCTCCTTAATAATTCCCCAATTCCAGGAAAGATCCAGTCGATTATTTTGGAACTGAAAATCTGCGAGAAACTTATATAAATTCATACCATGCTCAAAATTGTGAGCTGTCGTAAGACGTGGTATAACCATTTTATTGAGTGTTTTGGACCATAAGATTAGCTGCTGGTCTTTAACAAAAAGGTATAAGTCATTGACATCAATTTGCTGTTGGTCTTGGTCGATTGTTGCCGTAAGACAAATTGATGCCTTTCGTAGCGCAGGTCTTTGAACGATATTTCCTGCATTGTTGTCTGGATAATGACAAATCTCAGCCAATACTGCATCGGCGAACTGTTGTTGTTCCCTCTCTGCAGATTCCTTTATTTTGTTATTCAATCGCTCGTCCAAATGTGCAAACCTGGAAATCAGATTTCCCGAAGATGAACCACCAATAGCTCCAAGATTGAAGAACAAATTCTCTTCAGGCGATCTTCTTAGAAGATTACCTATGGCATAGAAAGATGCTGGAATGGTTTTAATAGCCTGCTTGCTCTGTTTAGAGATTTTATCGAGATCTTTGGAAGTAAGCTGAATTTCCGAAAATTGATTTTTTACACTCTCGACAAATTTTTCAATGACCAGGTTTTGATAGTGATGGCTAGTATTTCTTGTTTCGTTTGGGGTAGTTACAGTTTTGACTTCTCCCAGTATTTCATCCGTTATATTAAAAACGCCTTCTTGATAACCATAGCCGATACCTGTATCTGGATCTAAGGCTGCAGTCAAAGGAATCATCCTACCTTCATATTTATCAGAGAACTTGATTTTAAACCGTTCAAAATCTGCAGAAATGGTATGATTGCAGAGAGGTAACAAATCCTGAAACTGATTTCTTAGGTGATTTATTTCGGTATTCGATATGCTATTTTCTTCCATACCAATCAACAGATCGCTTTGAACCGAATTGCTGAAATTGAGGTCTGGAATTAGCGGCTGTAGTAGTTTAACTACTACTTTCTGAATCTCTATGACAGATCGAGAACTATTAAGTAGCGTTTTGATCCTCAATAGGGGACGTAAATAGTATTCTTGTGTGTCCACTCTTTCAAGTGTGGTTGTCAGACGCTCAAGATAACCGTGACCTATTACATTGGGTTGTAATTCAGAACATATTATGCTAAGGCTGATTAGGTTATTGATAAATAGGGCAGAATGCTCTGGCGATGCCCCAAGATTTTGCAATAGGTCATTCAATGATTGATAGTGGACAGTTTTCTTATTGTTTTCGAAGTATTGTACAACTCGATCCAAAACAGGAGTAAACCTTATTCGCTTCAGAATATTCTGCTCTTTCTTTCCGTTTGTTACTTTTTCATAGTATTTATAATATTTGCCATCTAAGTAGAGGGTCGGATTGATGCGATAATAGAGTTGACTGTAGATTCTTTTGTCTTTTGATATCTGTTCAATAATTCTTGCCAAAATGGAGACATTGAGTTTTAATACAGTTTTATTTATATTACCCCTGATTAAGGATACATTCTTTTCCGCAGCAATAAAGCTCCCCAATGATACTCCAGCAAAAAAACCAAAAGGCGTGCTTCTGGTACTCATCCTAATCGCATATTTGAGTAACGAAGTGACCATTTTTGGACTACTATCTTTCTTGTATTCAAGCCATTTTTCTACCTCTACGAAAAAAGAAGGACTTGCTAAAAACACGGCCTCTCTTAATCTTTCATCTTGAAACAAATGACGAAGTTTTTCTTCAATATCATTTATATTTGTTCGTGTTAAAAGATCAATTGCAAGCGCAGCCGGAAGTAATGGTGTGCGCAGAAGAAAATAATCGGATAACTGGAATAGAGACATGAGGTTTTAGGCGCTAGTACTGCATTGCTTCTTTTATACAAGTCTGAAACATTTCGGGCGAAATTGGTTTTTGCAGTGCAAAATGCTTTCTATTTTTGATAAACTCTGGATATTGCCATCGTGATATAGCAGATGTAATGATTAGGATAGGAATATCGACGATCAATTCGGCAAGTGTACTGATATTCCCGCCGCTAACGATGAGGTCCAAGAATAAAATGTCTGCAGATTTTAAGTCGTGACTGAATAATTCTGGATTTTCAATGTCTTCAACCATTTTTATCAATTGAAGATCTGGAAACATATGAATGTATTCGACTATCTTTTTTGTTGCCAGGGGTTCATCCTCAATGAGAATACATTTTAGTTTGGGTGACGACATATATTCGATTTTATTTCTGTACGCACTGGGTAGCAAAGACGATCGCTGTAAAGGTGCCTACCAGAACACCTTCACAGCCTTATCCTCTTTATATTATTTGTGAAGACGAAACCGTTCTCGTTGTTACAAATTCCGTATCTTCAAAACCAAAAAATGAGATCGGTTCGACCACACAGACAGTTTGTACATCCAGTACAAAATCTTCTGCTAAAAAACTTTCAATGTTTTCCATAGCGTATTTGTTTGAATTGTACACAAATGTGCTTTCTAGGGAAAACAAAGACGAAAAATATCGATGGAATTGAAAATGAATCAGACGAACTAAAGAATCTATTCGACGAAAAAAATGCACTTACTACTATTTCTGTTTACGATATATAAGCTTTGTTTAATTCATCGGCCAAATCACAATTTACATTAAAAGAAGATTTGTTGGGAGCTGTAAGAAAATTCGACGAAATAGCATTTGAGCAGGATGAAATGATATACGCCTAATTGACGGTTTCTATACAGTTTACTATCTTGGCTTTATCTATTTTAGTTCTTGAAAAGTGTTTTTTTTATTATTAATACATTGTAGAATAGATAGATAAGTAAGTTGAAAATATCAAGGTAATTGGATCTCATCCATAAAAACATCTTCCAAATAAATTGATGAGTAGTGTAAGCGCGTAAAACAAAAAAGAATATGAATTTATCTAATGAAATGCACGGTTTTTTGAAAAAAGAAGGTTTACGGTTATTCAGAAAAAAAGTAAGCTGGCAAACTTCTGCTAAATATCAGATTTATGCCGATGACAAAACGAAGATTGGTGTCGCATTCGATAAAATTCAAGATTTTATGGGTAAAAAAAACGATGATTTGGGCTTAAATAGAATGGAAACGATTAAACTCGAAGAACGTGGTGATTATATCATTTATGGTTTTGTCCAAGAAGTTGAAATCTAAAGAAAAAGTTTCATTTTGTGCTAAAATCTATTTGATATCGTAAGCCAGCGGTATCTGAACAGGCCGTTTTAAATTAATGAATTTTCTGTCCAACCAGCGATTGACTAAATTAATTCTTTCCGTTGAGGTTAATCTTTCGTTTTGCCAAGTAAATCTTACAAATCAATTCCTTAAATGTGTAATGATTTGGATCTCATTTGTAGCCAAATTTGTATTGTTAAATAAAACAATCAGGTATGGCGACAGATATTTATAAAGATACAATTTACATCCCTTTAGAGGATGTTGAAAGCGAACATTGTGCATCAATTGTCGAAAAAGGATTAGCTCAGGTTAAGGGCTTGTCGAGCTATCGGGTGGAATTGAACAATCATAGAGCTGCTATCGTACCGAAGGATAGTGAAGCGGTCGTGAGCAGTGTAAAGACAATCAAAGATCTTGGCTATGGTGTTTCTACATTGACCAAATCATTTCCAGTTCTAGGAATGACTTGTGCTTCATGTGCCAGTAGTGCCGAAAGTATGGCTAAATATGAACAAGGGGTTGTCAATGCATCTGTGAATTTTGCAACAGGAAACCTTACTGTTGAGTATCTACCCAATGTGACAGATCCTTTAAAGATCCAGAAGGCAGTTCAAGCTGGCGGTTATGATTTATTAATCGAAGATGCATCCAAGCAGCAGGAAACTTTGGAGGCTATTCACGCAGAGAAATTCCAAAAGCTTAAAATCAAAACACGATGGGCAGTATTGTTATCACTTCCCGTAGTGATCATTGGTATGTTCCTTATGGATATGCCTTACGCAAATCCTATTATGTGGCTGTTTTCTACACCAGTGGTTCTTTGGTTGGGCAAGGACTTTTTTGTCAATGCATGGAAACAGGCAAAATATCGTTCAGCCAACATGGATACACTCGTTGCATTAAGCACGGGAATCGCCTACATTTTCAGTGTATTTAACATGCTCTTTGCAGAATTTTGGCATCAACGTGGCTTGCATGCACATGTATATTTTGAGGCTGCCTCAGTTGTCATTGCTTTTATTTTATTGGGCAAATTACTGGAGGAAAAGGCAAAAGGTAACACCTCATCGGCCATTAAAAAGCTTATGGGACTGCAGCCTAAGACCGTTATGGTCATTCAATCCGATGGAACAGAGCGTCAGATTCCTATAGAAGCCGTTAATACAGGTAATACTATTCTGGTAAAACCTGGTGAGAAGATTGCAGTCGACGGTGTGGTTATCAGTGGAAATTCCTATGTCGACGAAAGTATGTTAAGTGGAGAACCAGTCCCTGTTCTAAAAATGGAAAATGAACAGGTTTTTGCGGGGACGATCAATCAGAAGGGCAGCTTTCAATTCAAAGCGACAAAAGTCGGCGAGGAAACCATGCTTGCCAATATTATTAAAATGGTACAGGATGCCCAGGGAAGTAAAGCTCCTGTACAAAAACTCGTTGATCGAATTGCTGCTGTATTCGTTCCTGTTGTCATTTGTATTGCTATTTTAACTTTTCTGCTATGGTTTACTTTGGGAGGAGAAAACCATCTGGTGCAAGGGTTATTGGCTGCGGTAACCGTTTTGGTTATAGCATGTCCTTGTGCATTGGGCCTAGCAACGCCTACGGCGATCATGGTTGGTGTCGGCAAAGGGGCCGAACAGGGTATTCTAATTAAGGATGCGGAGAGCCTTGAGCTCGCTAAAAAAGTGAATGCAATTGTTTTGGATAAAACGGGTACCATTACGGAAGGCAAACCTGTTGTCACAGATGTGTATTGGAAGGATAATGAGGACAGTTTGAAAGGTATCTTGTTAAGTTTGGAGAAACAGTCTGAACATCCATTGGCAGAAGCCGTTGTAGGATATTTTAATGATGTGAAAGTTACACCAATATCCTTTATTGAAAGTATTACGGGAAAAGGTATAAAGGCTAGCGAGGGAATCGAAACTTACTATGTAGGAAATCGGAGGTTGTTGGATGAAAACAGGATCGGGATTTCGACGGAGTTGGTGGAACATGCCACTCAATGGGAAAATCAATCCAAAACAGTAATCTGGTTTGCCAATAGCCGTACTGCGTTAGCTGTAATTGCCATTGCGGATCGGATTAAGGAAACTTCTTTACGTGCTATCAAGGAAATGCAGGAAATGGGAATCGAGCTATATATGCTGACTGGTGACAATGAGGCAACGGCCAGAGCCATCGCCACTCAAACAGGTCTTCGACATTACAAGGCGGAGGTATTGCCAGAGCAAAAAGCCGATTTTGTTAGAAAATTGCAACAAGGAGGTCGGGTTGTAGCTATGGTTGGAGATGGTATTAATGACAGCACAGCGTTAGCATCAGCAGATGTTAGTATTGCCATGGGAAAAGGAAGTGATATCGCAATGGATGTCGCAAAAATGACAATTATTTCCTCCGATTTGACGAAAATACCTCAAGCAATTCGACTTTCGAAACAAACGGTCGCAACGATTAAGCAAAACTTGTTTTGGGCATTTATTTATAATTTAATTGGAATTCCCCTTGCTGCCGGCATTCTCTATCCGGTGAATGGTTTCCTTTTAAACCCGATGATTGCGGGTGCAGCAATGGCATTGAGCAGTGTTAGTGTTGTCAGCAATAGCCTTCGGCTTCGATGGAAAAAATAGTTAGTAATGGGGGAGATTTACCATACGCTCGAACGGTAAATATTGTAAAACAAAACAGGAAAAATGTAAGGAAACCAGTTGAAATACAGTGAAATTTGTATAGATAATTAAATAGATTAATAACATTAAAATTAAATAACATGGAAAGCAAAGAACTTCGATTTAAAACAAACCTTAATTGCGGGGGCTGTGTGTCCAAAGTAAGTGCTGATTTGGATAGTGTGGACAGTATCTGTGAATGGAATGTTGACACCACAAATGCCGACAAAATTCTGACTGTAAAATCTGATGGCGTTTCGGAGGGAGAAATAATTGAAATTATCAAAAAGAAGGGATTTAATGCATCGGCTTACTCCGCTTAACCGTTCAATAACCCTATAATAGGGCCATTATATTGATCTGCACCCTAAAAGTTTTGTCCAACTTTTAGGGTGTTTTTATGAAGTATAATATAGGACGAAACTGAATCAGTTTTATTATTTTAGGATTGGCGTATTCTACCCGCAAGGTTGCCCGGATGATCGGTAGCGAACATAGTCATAAGGCGTTAGGTGCGTACTATGAAGCTCGTGGAAAAGAAGGGCTCCCGTTAATCAAAATGGATAAACATATCTTTAAAATTAAGTGTCATTTTAGAAAATTGCCGAATAATATCCTGTCCTATATTTCCATATACAGTTTCATTCTTGATCTTGGATTTTAATAAGTTTATATTATTGATAATGATTGATTTATCGTCTATAGTGAATGTGTGCTTTATGACGAAGCCGTCATATTCAACTTTCCCGCCAGCACCTCCCATGGCGATTTTGGTCGGTATATCATGTTTTTCGATATGCTGTTTGTAAGTTTCATAAAATGGCGCATAGAGGATCGTTTTTTCCGCTCCTGTATCAAAAGTATAGTGTTTTCCGTCTATAAGGATAATTGGTGATAATCCATCTATTGCAATATTTGAAGGCTTTTTGGGAACTGTCGGCCTCTTGGGGACAATAAGAAAATCATCTTGCGTGAGCTGTACTTCTTGTAGTGCTTCTATGACTGGAAAGCCTAATATGCCATTGATCTGATAGTTAATTTGTGGGATATAAAGTGCGCTGTCTGGGAAAACCAAGAATATAGCATCAGATATACTGATGTGACCAAGTTTTAATTGTTTACAGACAGCTAAATCGGCTTTGATAGAAATACCTGTAATTGCGTCTACATCAATATCTGCACGGATAATATCCATATGAAGCCGTTTGGCCGTTGACTCCGAAACTGTCGATAGGTTTGCTCCGGTGTCAAATATAAAACTTGCAGTATCGCCGTTGACCGTTGATTTCAAATTCTTTAGTCCAGCTATATCTTTTGTCATTTTAAGACGGGTATCGCCGGTGATTTCTATAAGTTGCGGCCGTACATGCTCAAGAGCCGACCAGATTTTTAGATTGTTTCTGAGATCATCTCTTACTTCAGTTGACAGCAAGGGATCGAATTCGTTAAGAATGCGCTGTGTTGTCCGCTTTGCCCCAGCATAATCTTTCAATTTGACAAAATTATCTTCCTGAACACGTCGTATTTTTAGTCGCAGTGTGTCAGGTAATTCTTCAGAAGATTTATTTAGCAGTACTATTTTTTTGTTTGAAGCGATGGGGTTATTAAATGCGTTATCAAGTATTGCCGAGATAAAAACTTGTTCGTTAGTGCTAAACGCAGTTTTATTGACCTTAAATAGATCACGGGCGCTGAAGAAATCTTTTGACTCTATGAGCTGATATAATTTGTTGAATCTTATTGAGTTGACCTGACCAAAATTAAGTTGGATGAAGATGAATAACAGGAAATAGGTTGACAAGCATTTTTTGAAATAATTTGCATGATCCATGAAGTAATCAATAAATTGTCTTTTAATCAGTGATTTATTTACTCTTTTAAATGTCGGAAAAGTTCTTGTTAATTTTTAAATTTATTTTTATTGGTGCTTATTTTGTTTGAGATCAATGGTTTATGCTGTTGAGGTGTATCTGATGCTTGTGGTCTCGGATAATTAAGATTAAATTAGCTAATGCTTTGAGAAATTTCTCCTAGGACTATGAGATTGATTAGATCTCCGAATTTTTAATCTGGGCTTTTTGACTTTACTTTATAAGGAACGATTAGCGAAGGGCGATTTATTTGTAAATAGAATAATTTTAATGAAACAAAAGACGATGAGTATTAGGTTTAATAGCGGATCTATTTTTTTTGGCCTTGCGGCTTTATCGACCAGTTTATTTTTTGGCTGTGGAAATACAGGAACTAAAAATGAGGCCAAGGCCGAAAAGGTGGAGCAACCTGCTGAACCTGCAGCACCCAAAACACAGGAATTATCTTTTAAGGATAAAGAGGGTAAAGTTGTTCAATTAAGTGCTTTAAAAGGGAAGGTTGTTTTTATCAACTTTTGGGCGACCTGGTGTCCTCCTTGTATTCATGAACTACCTTCTATTGACCAACTTAGAAAATCACTTAAAGATAATAAAGATATAGTTTTTCTCATGGTAGATGTTGATGGGGACATCGAGAAGTCTTCTGCATTCATGACAGAAAATAAGTATGATCTGCCCCTTTATATACCGGAGAGCGAAATTCCACCGGAATTCTTAGGACAGTCCATACCGACAACGGTCATCTTGGATAAAGCGGGAAAAATTGTAGAGCGTCTGGAGGGAAGTCGTGATTATGGGGCACCCGAGATAAAAAAAGCATTACTGGATATCGCGAGTGGCAGCTAATGGATCGATCGTTGTAATTCCTATTTTTCTGTAGATGAAGATTAAAATTTGAAAAGAAAAACAGTAATTTCGCGGTGTCAAGTTAATTTACAGCTATGTCAGAACATCAAGAGCAGCTTGCGGTCAGAACGACTTACTTTAGTATTGCGGGGAATGCATTACTGGCATTGTTAAAATGGCTTGCTGGTTTCTTCGGAAACTCCTATGCCCTAATTGCAGATGCAATTGAGTCAACCGCTGATATTTTCTCTTCATTTCTCGTTCTTTTAGGCTTAAAATACGCGCAGCGGCCGGCAGACGACAATCACCCTTATGGTCATGGTCGCGTAGAACCTCTGATTACTTTTCTCGTCGTTGGCTTTTTAATTGTTTCGGCGACCATCATCGCTTATGAAAGTATTGAAAATATAGATACGCCACATGACCTGCCAAAGCCATGGACGCTATTTGTTCTGGGCGGGATCATTGTTTGGAAGGAGATTTCCTACAGGATCGTTATGAAGAAAAGTAAAGAAACAAATAGTTCGTCACTACGTGCAGACGCATGGCACCATCGAAGCGATGCGATAACTTCTGTAGCAGCCTTTATCGGTATATCCATCGCATTAATGCTGGGTAAAGGATATGAGAATGCAGATGACTACGCTGCATTATTTGCCGCTGGGTTCATACTTTATAACTGCTATCATATTTTCAGGCCAGCGCTCGGTGAAATAATGGATGAAAATGTGTACGATGAGGTAATTGATAACATCCGAGAGGAAGCGTTAAAAGTAGATGGAATAAAAGCGACAGAAAAATGCTTCGTCCGCAAATCTGGAGCCAAATATCATGTTGATTTACATGCCATTGTCGATAGTGAAATCACGGTAAGGGAAGGGCATGAGCTGGCGCATAAACTCAAGGACCATTTGATCGAACATATACCAGATCTTGGCCATGTTATGATACATATTGAACCGAATGAATGCCTTTGGAGTGCAAATTAAAAATGGCAGCACAACTTCTACCTCTCGTGTGCAGTGCAGCCATTTTATTTGTTAGAAACTAAGTGTTTTCAGCCTCCAGTAATTCGATCTGCCATTTAATTTCATCGGTTTTAATAGGGTATTCGCTATTATTTCGTAAGCTCTCATAAATGGCTTCGAACAACTGATTATAATCACCTTTATGTGGAATTACTAAAGATTCATGTTTTTGATTCGATTCGTCTATGGTAACAAGTTTCCCTTCGTGACCTGCTGGTTCAATTCCATAAGATTGATCGTCAGGTAGTACCCCCTCTATCAATTGCTGCTCTTGTACATCTGTCATATTTTTGATAAAGCTTCCTTTAGTGCCATGTATAACAAAGGCAGGCTGGGGAGAGGCAACGAGAAGACTGCCTGTTAAGTAAACGTTCAGTCCAGCTGGATAGTGGAGATGATAGTGAAAATAGTCTGCAACTTTTGAATCTGGTCGGTTAATGGAGGTCGTCTTGCTGAATTTAATTGGCTTCCCGAAAAGGGAGATTGCCTGATCAAGAAGATGAGGGCCGAGGTCATAGGTAATGCCATTGGAAATATACTTTGTATCTTCTTTAAAGTATTTTTGTCCCAATTCCATTTTATAGCGATCAAATCTGAAATGTACTTCAATAAGTTTTCCTAACTCTTTACTGTCGATCACTTTTTTAATGTCTAAAAAATGACTGTCATACCGTCTGTTTTGATAGAAAAACAGTTGTTTTCCTTGCTTTTTGCTAATGGCAAGAAGTGCGTCGAATTGTGCTGAATCGTCTACAGCAGGTTTTTCAATCAACACATGTTTTCCTGCTTCTAAGGCCTCTTTGGCAAATTGGAAATGTGTATAGTTTGGTGTGTTCACAATGACGAGCTCGATGCTGTTGTCAGCTATTAATTCTGCAATACTATCATAGCTTTTTATGGTCGGATAGAATTCATGGGCTGTTTTTTTTGATCGTTCCACAACAGCGCTGAGGTTGAAATGTGGATTGGTATGTATAAATGGCGCATGAAAGACGCGCCCTGACATGCCAAAACTAAGTATTCCTGTGTTAATTTGAGTGTGTTTCATGTTGATTTATAGTTTTTTAGATCTGTTTTACTAATTATTAGATTTAATTAGACTGCAATTCTATTTGGTTGTTTCCCTATCCGTTTTTGATTCTCCCACTCGGTTTGCAAATAGATGCGTTACGCCATCTTCTGTTGCCAGTAGGCATAATGAACAGAGCTGATAAAAAAGCGAATGTTCTACAACTCCTGTAATGTGTTTGATTTGTTTATTTAAATCAAGAATATCCGGCAGTTTAGAGAAATAAATATCTGCGAGGAAATTACCTCTTTCTGATAGGAGAGGTCCCGATTTTTGTTCGGATTTGCGTAAGGCAATCTCGGATATCGCTGTAGAATAGCTCGAATTTAATTTTTTGTATACCGATAACCAGGCTTCGGGTATTATTTCTACACATAGAGGATGCTGGGTGGTAAGTTTCTCGACCATCTTTGGGCCATCGACCAAGAGAATAAACTGCTTTGCCATATTCGCCATAATCTTTTCACCTGTATGTACGCCGCCACCACTTTTGAATGCATTTAGGTGACTATCCACCTGATCACAGCTGTCAAAATAATAGTCCAATGCTGTTATTGTGCTGTCATCAATACAAATGAGACCGTTTTCCTTGAGTAGCATTTTGGTTTCCAAAGAAGGGGATGTAAATTTTAAACTGGATTTAAAGCTGACACTACTTGCGATCAATGCTATGAAATAAGCTATTGTTGATCCCACACCTAGTCCAATAAGCTGATCGGGTTCCAATAGTTGAAGAGCAGCTTTGGCGGCTTCCTGTTTGAGATTATTCATAAATGGCGAACTTATAAAATTGTAATATCTTGTGCAGTATAGGGCTGTAAAAGGCTATGAGAGGGGTCTTTTTCTGTAATTAAATAATTAATATCAGACGTTTGACACACCAGGAAAGATTCCAACGTATCTAACTTGTTGCTTGTTGTGGCAGCAACAATGTTCATGGAGTTTTTACATAGTACTCTTTTGATATATGCTTCGTCGACAGTCCTTGCTGTAAGTCCACGTTGAAGATCCATGCTACATACACCCAAGAAACTAATATCCGCGTATATCTCTTCAAATATGCAAATAGTTTGCTGTCCCTGCATGGTAAGTGACGATTTGCAAAAAGCTCCACCTGCAAAAATCAAGTTGATGTTGGGGTGGTTTGCAAGTATGTTGGCAATCGGGAGGCTATGCGTGACAACAGTAAGTGGTAGGCTATCTGGAATATTTCCCGCAATTGCTTGTGTTGTTGTGCCACCATCGAAAAAGACGACTTGATGATCTTTCAGTAGCGTGACCGATTTTTCAGCTATCAATTGCTTCTCCGAAACATCAAGATTGTTTCGGTCGTATATATCGAATGGTATGTTTGACCGTAGCGTGGCTCCCCCTCGAATAGCACGCAGCAAGCCAGCATCTGATAGCTCCTTAAGATCTCGCCGGACGGTATGCTCGGAGACGCCAAGCTCCGTCGCTAAGTCAGTCATCGCTAATTTTCGTTCCTTTTTGATTTTAGCAAGTATAAAATCATGACGTTCTTCCTTTGAGATCATGCTATAAATATATGATTTTATGTTATTTATTGCAATATTTAGCTTTTTATTTGTTTAAATGTTGCAATATATTGCAATGTAGGCTTATTTAGCGTGAAATTACCATCTTTAATCCCTAGGTGATAATGCTATACACTCATTTTGTTGAGCTCACTTTTTTCGCGTTATTCCTTTCAAATAGAATATATTTGTCAATGATGAGGGATGGATTTGCTCATCTTTCTGTTTTAACCAAATTGGCTTATGTTTACAAGCTAAATGTAAAGCATTAAAAACCCATTATAATATGAATGTTATCTTAAAAATTGCAGGTCTTATTTTGTTTGCCTTTTTTGGTAGCTGTAAGATACAACATGACGGGAAATTTAAGAAAGAACGATGGGCATTTGGAGGTTTTGAGCGTCCCGATGGTATCAATCCAATTATTGAACCTGATACGAGTTCGGTATTTTATGATCCTATATTGAAAAAAGAGAGCAAGTGGGAGGACAATGACACCTTTAATCCAGCCGCAGTGGTGAAGGGAGACAGTGTATATGTTATTTATCGTGCAGAAGATAAAACAGGGAAGGCTATTGGCCACCGGACCTCCCGATTGGGGTTGGCGGCTAGTGCAGACGGAATTCATTTTGAGCGACTTAAAACCCCCGTATTCTATCCTGGACCGGATGCGCAACAGGAGAACGAGTGGCCGGGAGGGACAGAGGACCCTCGTATCGCACAGACGGAAGATGGGCGTTTTGTGATGTTTTACACCCAATGGAATCGGAAGGTTCCTCGTTTAGGTGTAGCAATTTCTAGTGATCTAAAGCATTGGGTTAAGTACGGCCCCATTTTTAAAAATTCGAAAAATCAGCCCGCGCTTGTCAATGAAGCCCATAAATCGGCCTCTATTGTGACGACATTGAATGGCAATAAACAGGTTATTGCTAAAGTCAACGGGAAATATTGGTTATACTGGGGGGAGCATGGTATCTATGGCGCTACATCTGATAATTTGATTGACTGGGAACCCGTAACAGATAATAAGGGAGCTCTGAAGGCCTTTATTTCACCAAGGGATGGTTATTTTGATAGCTCATTGACTGAGTGCGGACCGCCCGCAGTTCTGACTGACAAGGGAATTCTATTGTTGTACAATGGTAAAAATCACGCTGAAAAAGGAGATATGCGTTTTAATAAAAATACTTATTCTGCTGGGCAGGTTTTATTTGATCAGCGAGATCCGACAAGAGTACTGGCGCGAATGGATGTCCCATTTCTACGCCCAATGGAATCTTTTGAAAAAAGTGGGCAATATGTTGATGGAACAGTTTTTATTGAAGGATTGGTTTTTTTTAAACAACAATGGTTTCTTTATTATGGTTGCGCCGATTCTAAAGTTGCTGTGGCTATTTATGATCCACGTCATCCAGGGGCAATAGATCCTGTGCCGGGATTATAAACTGGCAGAATCTGAATAGACTTAAGTTGTCCTTTCTTGGGATTGTATTTGGACCTTGTTCGGATCACTAGCGTAACTATCCGATACTGCGGGCAGTATTGGCCAGTTTCTGATCAAGAATTTACTGGTCGGAAACTGGTCAATATCTGCTCAAAGCTTGGTCAGTGTCTGTTTTCATTCGAAGGTGATATGAACAAGGTTCGAAGTTGGCCTAGCGCCTCTATTAACTTAAAACTTAGCATAAGGTCATTTGTATAGCTATGTTTATTAAGATGTAATTTCTGCTTTCGTGACTAATTAGAAAACTATCAGGCTGGAAATCTTGTGAATTTTTTAAAAAAATCAAAGGAACTTTTAAAGGGAGAATTCGGTTCGATTGGAACATATCAAACTAAAAAAGGCAAATCAATTTGAATTGATCTGCCTTTTGGGTAAGTAATCGGGTTCGAACCGACGACCCCTAGAACCACAATCTAGTGCTCTAACCAACTGAGCTATACCTACCGTGATTTTGATGATACAAAAGTACGATTAAACCCTATTCCCTCCAAATATTTGACTGAAAAAAAAGAGCCTTTAAGGTCAACTAGGTGAAGATTAGTTTATTAAATTTTAATAAAAACCTTCACAACTTATCCGTATCGATAATTATATGAAGTTTGTTGATCCGAATGATGTCGTTTGCATCCTTTATTAAACAAAAAAGGCAACTTCTATGATAGAAATTGCCTTTTTTGTTTAATAAAATGCAATTAGATCATTTCTACACTTCTTTTTACAAAAGACGTCAAATCTGCTCCTGATAATAATCCCCTAGATAAGAGCGCTAAATCAAAAGCTTGTTTTGCTAGTTTTGAACCTTCTTCGTCCGATGATGATAGAATTCTTTTGATGAGTGGGTGATTGCCATTTACGGTTACCTTATAATTGTCAGGCAAAGAACCATAGAAATTCATACCACCACCTGTTTTGGCCATATCTTTCATGCGGCGCATAAATTCATCAATTGTTACTGACACAGGTAAATCACCTTCATTTAACGCATCAACTTCAACCTTCATGTCCTGACGGGAGATTGCTTTTTCAAAAACCTCTAAAGCTTTTTTAGATTCTTCTTCCGAAAGTGCTAATTCAACCTTCTCGTCTTTCTGAATCAATTTGTCGATAACGTCTGCATCTACACGTTTTAGCTGCACTTTTTCACCACCTTTTTGCTCCAAATATGCTGCAAAGTGTGTGTCAAGTGGTCCGTCAAGCATCAAAACATCGTAACCTTTATTTAACGCAGTTTGAATAAAGCCATCTTGCTGAGCAGCATCATGCGTATATAGATAGACAATGTTTCCATCTTTGTCAACCTGAATATCTTTAACCTTTTCGTAATACTCTTTAATAGTGAAACTTTCGTTATTCGTGTTTTTTACTAAACAGAAGTCATTTGCTTTTTCGGCAAATTTCTCATCGCTTAACATACCATATTTGATAAATAAACCGATATCTGTCCATTTTTCTTCAAAGCCCTTACGGTCAGTCTTAAATATTTCGTTCAATTTGTCGGCCACCTTTTTGGTGATATAACTATTGATTTTCTTGACGTTGCTGTCTGCCTGCAAAAATGAACGGGACACGTTCAATGGAATGTCCGGTGAATCAATTACGCCATGAAGTAACATCAAGAATTCTGGAACAATATCTTTCACCTCGTCTGTGATGAACACTTGTCTAGAATACAACTTGATTTTATTGCGTTGGATCTCTAGTTCATTTTTAACTTTAGGGAAGTAGAGGATACCTGTCAGATTGAATGGGTAATCCACATTGAGGTGAATCCAAAACAATGGTTCATCCATTGAATAGGGATAGAGTTCGCGGTAGAAGGCTAGATAATCTTCGTCTTTTAATTCAGACGGTGATTTTGTCCAGGCCGGATTGGTATTATTGATGATATTGTCTACCTCTACGGATTTGTATTTTGGCTTTCCTTCTTCGTCTTCTCCATCCGGTTCAGAATTTGTTTTGGTGCCAAAACGAATTGAAACAGGAAGGAATTTAGCATATTTATCTAAAATGTCCTGTAAGCGTGCCTGACTTAAAAATTCAGTTGATTCTTCGTTGATATGTAAGATTACATCTGTGCCACGTGTAGTTCTTGTACCAGTAGAAATTTCGTAAGATGTACTGCCGTCACAAGTCCAATGCGCAGGTTCAGCTCCATCCTGATAGGATAAGGATTGTATTTCTACTGTATCGGCCACCATAAATGCGGAATAAAAACCTAAACCAAAACGACCAATGATTTCATTAGCATCATTTGCCTCTTTGAATTTTTCCATGAACTCGGTCGCTCCGGAGAAAGCAATTTGATTGATGTATTTTTTTATTTCATCTGCTGTCATACCAATACCATTGTCGGAAATAGTGATGGTTTTGGCAGCTTCATCAAATTTTACGTCTACAATCAATTCGCCAGTTTCGCCTTGGTATTGACCTAAAGAGGCTAGGCGTTTGATTTTTTGAGAAGCATCAACTGCATTAGATACCAGTTCACGCAAGAAAATTTCATTATCAGAATATAAGAACTTTTTGATTACGGGAAATATGTTCTCCGTGTGAATTGAGATACTACCTTTTTCTGGATTCATAATTTGTATGTCGATATTTTTAATTTTATTATTTGTTTAAAACATACAATCGGTGTTCCAAATCATTTTTTTGAGACATGATGGCAGAAAAACGACTATTTTGTCATAGGCTTGTGGTTTGAATTTACTGAGTTTTAAAGTAAACTGACAGCGGAATGGAACAGTTGTATTAATTTAACCCGGGACTTTGCGGAAAATTGGCGACATGTGCATATTTTGGGCCTAGTCCAATAATAGCATCTTTCCACAGCAATTCGCCGTTACCTTCAAAAATGAGCTGCCTGTGGTACTTGTTCTGAACCGCCCAACTATTTTCCTTGATTTCCCCATCTAATTGACCAGCAGACCAACCTGAATACCCGATAAAGAATTTCAATTCGTCAGCCTTTATACGATCCGATTGGATGGCTTCAATAAGCTTCTCTTCATCCCCTCCAAAATAGATACCCGGAGCCACCTCCTCACCACTTAACAATAAGTCAAAACGGCTATGTACAAAAAAGAGGCTTTCCTGAGCCACTGGGCCACCCACATAGATCGGGAAATTGCAATCCGGTATAGATTCCAATAATTGGCCTATGCGAACATTCGTTTGATTATTTAGGACAAATCCGAGGGAACCTTCCGTATTATATTCACATAACAATATCACGGATCTGAGGAATCTGGGGTCTAGCATAAACGGTTCAGAAATTAATAAGCTTCCTTTTTGTGGATCTAATTCGGTAAACATATAGCGCGAAATTTAATTATTTATTGAATTTAATCTTTTTTCTTTAATCTATGCGAGATTTGTGCCAAAATTGAGATTTTGTCAATTTCTACTAAGTTTGTAGAGAAAAAGAGATGATTTTATTAAGTTTGTAAGATACAAAAACAGGTTTCTATGTCCATTCAACATAAAGATATTGCAGCAATCAGACAGGATTACGTATTAGGTAGCCTATCTGAATCGGATGTGGATCGTGATCCAGTCCGCCAGTTTAAAAAATGGTTTGATGAGGCTATTCACAGTGAAGTGATTGAGCCGAATGCCATGGTGCTTTCAACGGTATCTTCTCTTCATTTACCGTCTTCAAGAGTTGTTTTATTGAAAGACATTGTAGCAGAAGGACTGGTTTTTTTTACAAACTATGAGAGCCGTAAAGGTGAAGACATGAAAGCTAATCCGCATGCTGCATTGTTGTTTTTTTGGCCTGAATTGCAAAGACAGATACGGGTCGAAGGTGTTATTGATTTTGTGAGTGAAGCCGATTCGGATGAATATTTCCAATCGCGACCCAAAGCAAGTCGTATCGGTGCGCTGGCATCTCCGCAGAGCCACGAAATTCCTAATCGTAGTTTTTTGGAAAACAGGGTAGAAGCACTCGAGAATCAATACAATGGAAGCGATTCTGTACCTAGACCATCGCATTGGGGCGGTTATCTATTGAAACCGATTTATTTTGAATTTTGGCAGGGACGTGCCAGTAGACTTCATGATCGTATGGTCTATAAAAAGGTCTCGGATTCCTGGAAAATTACGCGTATAGCCCCATAAATATGACATTTGACGAAATAAAATCGACGCTTGTTTCCAAATTTGGAACTCAAATTATTTTGAAGGAGGATCGCAGCGGGCTGCAGCCGGCACTATTTATTGATCAAGCGGCTATAATTGACGTTTGTTTGTTCCTGAGGGATACGGAAGGCTTTTACTTTGATTTTCTAAGCAACCTAACTGCGGTGGATTATCAAACATACTTTGCAATAGTATATCATCTAAATTCATTGCCTTATCAACATGGGTTGGTATTAAAAGTTGAAGTGCTGGGGAATCGTTCTCTGGAAAAATTACCTGAGGTTCCTTCAGTTACTTCGGTATGGCGTACGGCAGATTGGCATGAGCGGGAAGCATTTGACCTCATGGGGATTTATTTTGAGGGGCATCCGGATCTCAGACGAATTTTGCTACCTGACGATTGGGAGGGGTATCCTTTACGGAAGGATTATCTGGAGGCGGAAAAATATCATGGCATTAGTATTAATTGATAGCAATGGCGAATCCAAAATATAAAGAGGCATTCATGCGCTATGAAAAACACCTCACAGAGATAGCAAGCCAAGAAATGGTGTTGAATATGGGGCCTCAGCATCCTTCGACGCATGGTGTACTTAGATTGCAGCTGATTACAGATGGAGAGATCGTGAAAGAGGTGGTTCCACATTTGGGGTATCTGCATCGTTGTTTTGACAAACATGCTGAATCGTTGAATTACGCAAAGACAATTCCTTTTACGGATCGTCTGGACTATCTGGCATCGATGAACAATAGCCATGCTTTCGTGATGGGGGTCGAACGTATGCTAGGTCTCGACAGTAAAATACCTAAAAGAATAGAGTACATACGCGTGTTAGTCTGCGAACTCAATCGGATTGCATCCCACCTGATTGCTATCGGAACATATGGTATTGATATTGGTGCGACAACACCTTTTCTTTGGTGTTTTCGCGATCGTGAACATATTATGAATATGCTGGAATGGGCGTCTGGTTCTAGGATGCTATACAACTACATTTGGGTTGGCGGCTTGTTTTATGATTTGCCCGTTGGCTTTGAAGCACGGTGTGCTGAGTTTATTACGTATTTTAAACCTAAATTGGTTGAATTAGATGAAATATTGACTCAAAACCAGATATTTATTTCCCGTACGGCTAATATTGGCGTTCTTCCTGCTGAGGTTGCTATAAATTATGGAGTCTCGGGACCCATGTTACGTGCTTCGGGGATAAAATGGGATCTGAGACGGATAGATGGCTATTCTGTTTATCCTGAAATTGATTTTGAGATACCCGTGGGAAAAGGTGAAATGGGTTCAATCGGTGACTGCTGGGATCGCTATAAAGTCAGGGTAGATGAGGTTAAGGAATCTGTTCGTATTGTTGAGCAATGTCTTGAACGATTACAGAAAGATTTTAAACGTAGCTCCGAATTCGATCCGCGGGCTTTAGTTCCGAAGAAAGTGAATTTGAAAGCTCAAGATTACTATGTGCGTGCTGAAAATCCGAAAGGAGAATTAGGCTTTTATTTTGTCACAAAGGAAAAATCAGATATTCCACTGCGCGTGAAGTCCCGTGGACCTAGTTTTAGTAATCTTTCGGTGATTTCAGAACTTGGCAAAGGCGTACTGATCGCTGATTTAATTGCAATTTTGGGATCTATAGATATCGTGTTGGGAGAGGTGGATCGCTAGATTGCAGTAGTATGCGTGTTTTATAAACGTTTTAGCAAAGTAAAAGATACATTGTATTGAAAATGTTGCATAAAAACGCAAATAAATTTGTAAATGAAAGCAATTTTCATCATATTTGCAGTCTCATAATTTAAGTTTATAATTGGTTAATGAAAGCTCGTTACTCCCAAAGTAACGGGCTTCTCTTTTTTATACGACGTCACCTATTGATGTAAGTTATTTATGATTCCGCTGTTTGTTTGAGCTTGAAGGGTTTACTGTTTTTTCATCGTATTTGTGTTGATTATCCTGTAGATTTCATCGAATTCCTGTGCTAGAATTTAACGTAAATGATTACCTTTACTGGTCTTAAATATAAAAAAGTGACGGATAGTTTAGTTATCATTCCAACATATAATGAAAAGGAAAATATTGAAAAAATCATTCGCAAAGTTTTTTCCTTATCGCATGCATTTGATATTTTAATTGTAGATGACGGTTCTCCCGATGGGACGGCTACAATCATCAAGAATTTACAGTTTAATGAATTTTCAGGTCGTTTATTTATCGAAGAGCGAACCGGGAAGCTGGGGTTGGGGACGGCATATATTCATGGATTTAAATGGGCGCTATCCCGCGAATATTACCAATATATTTTTGAAATGGATGCGGATTTCAGCCATAACCCTGAGGATTTGCTTCGTTTACGGCAGGCTTGTGTGGATGGTGCTGATATGAGTATAGGTTCGCGCTATATCAAGGGGGTGAATGTTGTAAACTGGCCAATGAGCCGCGTCTTGATGTCGTATTTCGCGTCTGTATACGTGAGGTTTATAACAGGTATAAATATTCAGGATGCAACTGCAGGATTTGTTTGTTTCACACGGGATGTTCTAAAGACGATCCCTTTAGAAAAAATTAAATTTGTAGGTTATGCCTTTCAGATTGAGATGAAATTCACGGCCATAAAGTATGGCTTTAAAGTGGTTGAAGTACCTATTATATTTACAGACCGGACTGAAGGTACATCAAAGATGAGCACAAGTATCTTTAAGGAGGCTTTTTTTGGTGTCATCCAATTGAAATTAGGAAGTATCGGAAAACGCTATAAGAGAAATTAAAAATATTGCCCCAATGAACGAGAATTTAGATCCAAATCCAGAACGTCTGAGCAATACTGATCGTGACATTGAACGAGCATTACGGCCTCAGGCTTTTGAAGACTTTACGGGACAGGCTAAAATATTGGAAAACCTCAATATTTTTGTGAAAGCGGCTAGGCTAAGGGGTGAGGCCTTGGATCACGTTTTGCTACATGGCCCTCCAGGTTTAGGAAAGACAACTTTATCCCATATCATCGCTAATGAAATGGGCGTAGGTATAAAAATTACTTCGGGTCCTGTATTGGATAAGCCGGGTGATTTAGCTGGATTATTAACAAATTTGGAAGAAGGTGATGTTTTGTTTATCGATGAGATTCACCGATTAAGCCCTTTAGTCGAAGAATATCTCTATTCGGCTATGGAAGATTTCAAAATTGACATCATGTTAGAAACCGGGCCAAATGCGCGATCTGTTCAGATTTCTCTGAATCCGTTTACTCTGATAGGTGCCACAACCCGTTCTGGTCTTTTGACAGCACCCTTACGTGCACGCTTTGGCATTAATTCACGTTTACAGTATTACGATGCAAAATTGCTGACAACAATCGTGCTGCGCTCGGCTCATATCTTAAATACCCCGATTTCTGATGAGGGTGCTTATGAGATTGCACGAAGGAGCAGGGGGACACCGCGGATAGCAAATGCCTTATTGCGCCGTACACGGGATTTTGCACAAATAAAAGGCAATGGAAGTATTGATCAAGAGATTGCAAAGTATGCGTTACATGCACTTAATGTGGATGAAAATGGTTTAGACGAGATGGATAACAAAATCTTAACTACAATTATCGACAAATTCAAAGGTGGCCCTGTAGGACTGAAAACTGTAGCAACGGCTGTTGGTGAAGACGAAGGTACGATTGAGGAAGTCTACGAACCCTTTCTAATTCAAGAGGGATACATTATGCGTACATCGAGGGGGCGCGAGTGTACAGAAGCTGCTTATAGGCACTTGGGGCGTGCCAACCACTCGAAGGGCAACACATTGTTTTAGTGAGATCAAAAAGTATATTTTAACTTTTCTGATGAATAATTTTATTGGTCCGGCTCATTAAGGCTGGACTAGGTTTTGTTCGTTGAAAATAGCTTATTTGAGCTTGTAACTCTTCATAAACCCAGGGATGCTTTTTTCGTAAGTTATTTAAAATATCGAGGCAGTTGACCAATACGGCGACGGGACATTGAGGCTCAATCATCCATTGAAAAGAGTGTTCGATAATTTCTTCTTCTATTTCATTCCCCAGTGCATATTCTTTATTCCTCTTAGACGTCAAAAATAGCAGAATTTTGCTATAGCTCCTAAGGCAGCTCCAGTTCTTTTGGCTTTTTAAGTTGTCAAGAAACTGGGGGAGCACACTTTTTAGTAAGGCTGTATTCTTTAAAACGACTATTTCAAATACCCAGGCGGCGCGAAAGGAAATCTTTTTATCCCTTTCTAAGGAAATGTTCAATAGATCAGCTAGCGTTATTCCTTGAAGGATGTCTAAAGAAAAATCCGTTACCTCGAAAGATCTCAAGGTAACGGATAAAAATGCTAATTTTTCATCGTAGGTCATATAGCCGTTATTTTTGTGGCTTTTCTCGATTCATTTCGGTCATGTCAACCTCGCTCATTTTGGAGTCACCCAACAGATATTGACTGAAATAATCGCCCATTTTCCAAAAGAAATACTCTGTCATATCGCCAAAACCATGTCTTTGTCCTGGTAACAGTAGGAAATCAAATCTTTTGTTGGCCTTAATTAGTGCGTCGACCATTCGAATGGAATTTGCCGGGTGTACATTGTTGTCAATATCTCCGGTGGCGATTAACAGTCTACCTTTCAGGTTTTTTGCGATCTCCGTGTTTTTATTGATTTGGTAGGAGAACGTTGTGTCTCCTTTAGCGGATACTTTCTCTGTTACGCCATGATGACGCTCGCTCCACCAGCGGTTATAAATTTGGTTTTCATGATTTCCGGCACCAGATACGGCTACCTTAAAAAAATCAGGATACACAAGCATCGCTGCCGTAGACATAAATCCGCCACCAGAGTGACCAGTTATACCTACACGATTAATGTCGATAAATTTATAACGATCTGCGAGCTGTTCGGCTGCCACCTTTTTATCTTCCAAACCATAGTCACGTAGATTGCCGTAGCCATAGGTATGATACCATTGTGACCGTGAAGGATGTCCGCCACGGTTACCAACTGTGATGACGATAAAACCAAATTGAGCTAGCCTGTCGATTCTGTCCATGCTTCTTCCAAAGGATTTATTGACAGCTTCGGTCTGCGGCCCCGGATAGACATACTCCACGATGGGGTAAGTTTTGGTGCTATCAAAGTCAAATGGCTTGTACATGACTCCGTAGAGGTCCGTGGTGCCATCCCCAGCTTTTACTTTAAAGGGTTCTGGAAATTTGTAGCCAGCGGCAAATAACAAAGACAGATCTGCCTTTTCTAATGTCATTACCTTCTGTCCAGTGCTATTATATAAGATGGATTCAGGTGTCGTGTTTACTCTCGAGGAATTATTGACAAAATATTTGGATGATTCACTCATTTCCACCTGGTGATCAAAGTTTCCCGGATTTAATAATTTAATGCCGGAGCCATTTGTGTTTACACTGTATTGATGTAGATAATAGGGGTCTTCGTTTTTCTCACGGCCCGATGCCGTAAAGAATAATGTTCCCGAAGCAGGATCTAGCCCGTTAATTTCCTCCGTATGAAAAGCACCTTTTGTAATTTGGTTAATCAATTTTCCATTTGTGTCATAGAGGTAGTAGTGGCCCCATCCGTCTCGTTCAGACCAATGGATTAATTGCTTTTTGTTTTCGATCAAGAATGGCTTTTGAACATCCAGATATACATTGGAACGCTCTTGGATAATGCTGTTCACCGTGCCGGTTACATTGACTTTCAGAAGATCAATCCGTTTGAGGTCACGACTAACGCGTGAAATATAAAACTCTTCGTTATTCCCTAGCCAGTAGTTGATAAAGTAATCCTCTTTATATGAATTTTTATCTGGCGTTTTTGTCCAGGTGGAGAGTGTCTGATTTTTAAATGCTGAGATATTGAGGCGACGCGGAGTTTTTGCTACTGCATCGAAGATATAAAGTTCAGTTTCAGTCGAATCAACTTCGCCCGGCATTTGGTATTTATAGGTTTCGAGTGTCGGACGGGACGAACCGACATTATTGATTACCCATAGAGGTTTTAAAGCGCGGTTGTCCTTTTTGGTCAAGGTAAAGTAACGTCCATCTGGTGACCAGCTAATCCATACCCGTTTGCGTTTAGGCTCATTTTCTTTATCTTTTTCGTCACCGGTAGTGGAGCTGTATTCATCACCGCCCCATGCGTAATATTGTATACCGTCTTTTGTGATCTGGTGCTCTATAATGGTACTGTCTTTTTCACTTTTTACTGCTTTAAGATAGTTGGCCTTGTCCATCCAATACAAGTTATAATCTTTTGCAAAATAAACTGTATTGGTATCAGGGGAGAAGCTCGCCCAATTCAATGGCGATTTTACTTTTGTAGAGTCGCTGATTTCTAAGACGGATTTCGTTGCCAGATCGTATTCGAGATAAAAGAGCTTCTTTTTGGTGGTGTCAGAATTGTTCTTGAGTTTTTGGATTTCATCTTTGGATTTCACGGTATCCTGGGTGCTCTGAACCTGAAATCTTAATTTTTTCTCGTCTTTAGTGAATCGAAGTCCCTGTAATTCCATGTGTTGGCCATCTACGGGATTTTTAACGATTTTGGTAATTTGCGCAGCGACGTCGTCATTATTGAAGAGAAGTTCCTTCTGTTTTAGAGCAGGATTTACAATGTACCAGTTTTTACCCTGTGGACTTGCATAATCATACCAAAAGCGATCCGAAAAATTGATCCAATTTGGTTTGATGCTTGTCGAAAAAATCATTTTCTTTAATTTTTCAGGGGAGAATTTGGCGGCCAACTGATAATTTGGCTTTACAGGTGCTTCCTTAGCCTGCTGTGCGGAGCCAAAATAAGGTAATAAGCTGGCTGCAAAGATAAAGTAGTACTTATGCATTAAATAAATATAGATAATTGTATAATTATGGTTTTGGACGTAAAAATATCTATAATTAGCTTGTTTTTCGAATGATTCGTGTAATAATCCTATGATGGATAGAAGTTATCATTGAAATTTACGAGAAAAAGTTCCTTTGTTGCTCGAGTTACTCCTGTGTATAGCCATCTTAAAAATTCTAAATCTAACATATCATCGTTTATATAACCTTGGTCGACAAATACGATTGGCCATTGACCGCCCTGTGCTTTATGGCAGGTAATTGCGAAAGCAAATTTAATTTGAAGCGCATTATAATACGGATCTTTTTTAATCGCTTCGAGTCGGTCTTTCTTATCCATAATGTCAGCATAATCCAAGGCAATCTCTTCGTAGAGTGCTTTTTGGGTTTCATAGGGCAGGTTAGGGCTGTCCGTATAGAGGCTATCTAAGATTACGCGGCAGGTGATGGGTTCGATTTCGTCAATGTCTACAAATTCAAGTGTGACATCTGCAAATCGAAATCCATGTTGGTCATGGATATTGCCCACTTTTCGTACTTTGGCCATATCCCCATTTGCAATAAACCCATCGCCCATATTGTTTTCCTGCAGCCAAAAGTAGTTATTCTTTACGACCATAATATAGTCACCCCCAGTCAACTCTTCATCTCGAAATAAAATCCTGTTCCTAATATTTTGGTTGTACAAATTAGCTGAACGATTTGACCTGCAGATAATCATCGTGTTTTCGACACCATATTTGTCATAAGCATAGTTTATACCCTCTATTAGCCGTTCACCTGTCATCTTATAAAGGTCTTTAAATCCTTTAGTTATGAATTTTGGAAAAGGGAAGTCATCTTGATCTTCGTCTGCAGAGGTTATTTCTTCACGTATTTTAGTGGCATTATATAAGATGCCTGAATCTTTGGATTGGCGGACTACAGAGGTCAGCTCGAAAGGATAAACGCAAAGATGAAATTCACTTTCGAGATAGCTTGGATTTAACGCTGGACTGTCTAAAAGTCCCACAGGAGGTAACTGGGCGGTATCTCCAACAAACAATAGGGCGCAGTTCTTCCCTGATTGCACATAGCGGATCAAGTCGTCCAAAAGGCTTCCTGAGAATGCATTTACAGGCGCATTGGATATCATTGAAGCTTCATCGATGATAAATAAGGTATCTTCATGAAGGTTCTCTGCCAAGGTGAAATCTAATTGAAATGAAATAGCAGATTTTTTTCGATAAATTTTTTTGTGGATTGTCAGTGCTTTGCGACCCGAATAATAAGTGATCACTTTTGCTGCTCTACCAGTAGGAGCTAGCAAAACTGCTCTTTTCCGTAGTGCAGGTAGTACTTTGACCAATGCCGAAATTAACGTTGTCTTTCCCGTACCAGCGTATCCTCTAAGTACAAAGCAAGATTGCTTGTCGAAAGCGAGTAGAAATTCTTCCAGTAATTCGAAAGCCTCCAGCTGCTGTGCGGTGGCTTGCCATGGGAATTGCTGTATTAACAGATTTTTGATGAACACCCTCAAAGTTATTTAAAACGTTTGTCTTATCCTCTAGAAAAAGCTATTTTTGCTCTAAGAAGTTTTAATTTTTACAATTCCGCGAATGAATTATATTTCAAAACAATTTAATATTCATTATTTACCGGAGTACAATCTTTTGGTCAAGGCTGGCTTTCAGAAAGATGTATTGGCTGTGGTTGATAAAAAGTCAGTAGCTCCGATTTTAATCGAATATTCTTCGGAGGAGCCAATTCTGGATGCCACGCGAATCATGAGTCTTCCTTTTCGATTCGTTCGTGTTGTGATACCACATCAAACTTTTACGTTTATTCCGAAAGAGTTTTTTGTACGTGAAAATATTAGCGATTACCTACAATTTTTAGGCACATCTGATCTTGAAAATACTTTTAGTTATTCTTTAGATAATCTTAATTTGATTGCAGTATATCAGTTTGATGGCTTGTTATTAAATAGATGGAAAAGATTATTTCCAGATGCTATTATACTTCCCGAATTCGCGGTTGTGCTTGATCGTGCGCAGGAGCGTGTATCTATAAGAGGCAGTGTACTGGGGCTTCATTTCGTCGCTGAAAATACCGTAGATTTTTACCTGTTTAAAAATGGCGTTTTTCAGCTCTATAATAGTTTTGAGATTCACAATTTGGATGATATCAGCTATTATTTGCTTAATATTTTAACACAATTCAATTTGGGAAACTCTATTAATAAAGTGCTCCTTTCTGGAGAAATTCCAAACGAGTCTTATTATAAGCGTATCTCGACTTATGCGGGAGACATAGAAATATTGGATTTGAAGACAAAGGTCGTATTGGCAGACAAAGAGATAATTTCAAATTTGGCGCCTTATAATGTATTATTTGATTCTATACTATGCGAATAATTGGTGGCCGCCTAGGTGGCTTAAGGCTGAATCCACCAACAAATTTGCCTGTGAGACCAACTACGGATATCGCAAAGGAAGCATTGTTCAATATTTTACAGAATAGGCTAGATTTTGATGGTTTAAAGTGTCTGGATCTTTTTGCTGGCACAGGAAATATTAGTTTTGAGCTTGCATCGCGGGATGTTGAATCAATAGATGCTATAGACCTTCATTTCAAATGTGTACAATATATCAGTGATACCGCCGAGAAGATGAAATTGGAACAAATTAAAGCAAGAAAAGCCGATGTATTTAAATTTATTGCCAGCAGTAAGAATACTTATGATTTTATTTTTGCAGATCCGCCCTATGATATTCCTAAATTGCCCCAATTGCCAAAATTAATTTTCGAACAACAATTGTTGAATGATCATGGACTTTTGGTTGTCGAACATCCATCAACAAGACAGATGGAAGATCATCCAAATTTTATAGAGACTAGAAAATACGGTTATTCATCGTTTTCTTTTTACGCTAAGACTATCTGATATGAAAATTGCTGTTTTTCCGGGCTCTTTTGACCCCTTCACTTTAGCTCATCAAGATCTTGTTGAAAGAGCAATGCCGCTATTTGATAAAATTATTATTGCTGTGGGCTATAACGCAAATAAAAAAGGAATGTTAGATCACACCGAGCGAGTGGATTCAATCAGCCGTGTTTTTAAGGATGTAAATGGGATCGAAGTGTTAAAATATAAAGGCCTCACAGTTGATTTCTGTAAGCAAGTTAAAGCACGTTTTATATTACGGGGGCTTAGGAATACTAATGATTTCGAATTTGAAAATGCCATTGCTCAAAATAATCTCTTGCTCAACAATGAGGTGGAAAGCTATTTTTTGATGAGTAGATCTGGAACTGCTCATATTTCTTCGTCCATTGTTAGAGACGTCTGGTTTAATGGTGGGGATATCAGTGCAATGGTGCCCGTTACCATTCTGTCCTTGTTAAATGAAAAAAGTAGATAGGTCAGATCAGTAAAGGAAAATAGCGGGAAATAATAAAAAATAGCTAACAAAATATTATTTTGTTAGCTATTTTTTATTATTGATAAACAAGGTTTTATGTATTTTATATGAACAATGTGTTTCTATCATTTAAGACGATCTAATTGTCATCTATGCTGTATAAACAAATATTATTTGGTTGAGCGATTCGCTCATGGATAATACGCTTATTTCCAATTTATTAATTGTTTTTTTTATATTTTTAGTCTAGTAGGAGCTTGCTTTGTCCAATAGATAACACTCTTCAGGTGTTAGCTTGATTTCGACAGCTCTGCTGAGTTCTTCGAGCTGCTGTAAACTGGTTGCACTTACAATAGGGGCTGTAACTGAAGGTCTATGCAAAATCCAAGCTAGGGCGATGGCAGATATGCTTGCTTGTTGGCTATGTGCTATTTCAGCTAATACATCTAAAATACGTAGGCCACGAGCATTAAACCTGTCTTTTAATGCATCATAACGTTTAGCCTCTTTTATATCGTCGATAGAGCGGTATTTGCCTGATAGGAATCCGCTGGCTAGTGAATAATAGCTGATTACACCAAGGTGATTATCAAGGGCCAATTGTTCATATTGTTGTTCATATTTCATTCGGTCGTAAAGGTTGTATTCAGGTTGAATAGCGATATAAGCCGGCAGATTGCGTTCTTCGGCAATCTGGAGGGATTCCGCAATACGTTCCGGACTGAGATTTGATGCGCCGATCCATTTTATTTTCCCCGTTTGGACCAGGTGATGGTAAGCCTCTAGTGTTTCATCGATTCCGGTTGTCAGATCATCGTGATGAGACTGATAAAGATCGATTGTATCTACGTTCAGCCGCAAGAGCGAATCTTCCACAGATTTAATAATATATTCTTTTTTGAGATTAGGTTTACTATTATCTATTCGGCGTCCACCTACTTTTGTGGCAATCTGAATTTTATCGCGAATATCTCTTTTGTTGATCCATTTGCCAATGATTGTTTCTGATTCTGATCCGCTGTGCCCGGGTACCCAATGCGAGTAGTTGTTAGATGTATCAATTAGGCTAAATCCCATATCAACAAAGGCATCTAAAAGAGCAAAAGACTGTTTCTCATCTATGGTCCAGCCAAATACATTTCCACCAAAAACAAGAGGTTTGAATTCAATTTCACTGTTTCCGAGTTTTACTTTTTCCATGATCATTTGATTGTTTCCTGATTAAAATTAAGTAAAAAAGGCCGCTTTCAACCAATCGACAGGGGCGAGAAAAGTTTTTTTTAAATTTTCTCATTCATTTTCAGTGAGTTTTAAAAATGCTCGTTATGGTGGTTTGGAATAATGAAAACTTTGCTTACTTTTGCATCATCCCAAACGGATATGCCCGGATGGCGGAATTGGTAGACGCGCTGGTCTCAAACACCAGTGGGAAACCGTGCCGGTTCGACTCCGGCTCCGGGTACTAAGCCGAATTGAGCTCTAATTTTAGTTCTCGATTCGGTTTTTTTTGTTTTTCAAACTGCTGTTAATCAGGAAGATAAGCTCGGCGGTTTTTTTTGTATTTTCCCGGTTCGATGTCCACCATTTTGAAATTGCCATTTTTCAGCAAAGATCAAACCGATAATTTCCTTCAATATTTGTGTTTGCAGTTTATTTCCAGCAGTCTTTTTATTCTTTAGATTGGTTGTTTTCTGTGGTTGATAAGTGTTTCGAATTCCGTCTTATGCAAACATTTAATAATAAAAGAATGCAAATGGTCGATTTGAAAAAACTGTGGTATAATGTAAAGGAAATGTGTTTTCGTTGATTAACTTTCCTATTTTTGGGAAACTTAAACTCAAGTGAAAAGATATTTTATCCTACTCTGCTTTCTATTTTTGGCATTTATACTTCATGCTCAAAAAGCAATATTATCGGGAACTGTAAGAGATTCTGTTACGCGTTCGCCTATTTCTTTCGCCTCTATCGCAATTCTAGATGCCCCAGACCATGTTATCGATGGAGTAGTAGCAGATTCCTTGGGCAGTTTTCGGTTTTCTAATCTTAAAAAAGGAAAATATACTATTACAATAAGGTTTATTGGATACACCTCAAAATATATCGTTGTCGATTTTGATGGGCGGAGTCAAATCGATCTTTCTGAAATTTTGCTATCGACCATTGGAAACCGTTTAGAAGTGGTAAGTATTATCGGACAAGCTGTAACGCAACAACATACAAGCGACAGGCAACGGTATCAGGCCAGTCAATATAAAAACGCTATTGGCGGTACAGCCTTGGACATTGTCAAAAATCTGCCTTCCGCAGCTATAGATGCTAATGGGAGTATCAGTATGCGCGGAAATGCAGGTGTCATTGTTCTTGTCAATGGAAAACCTTCTTTTTTAGATCCTGTCACAATTTTGAACCAGATAGCGGCAAATGATGTAACAGAAATAGAATATATTACCAGTCCCTCGGCTCAGTTTGACTCCGATGGCAAGGGAGGAATTATTAATATAAAAACAAAAAAAGCTACAATAGGTGGATTTGCATGGGTTTTCAATCTCCAAGGTGGATTCCCTAGCATCGATAATTACAATAACCACAAAAGTCAAAAACGATTTGGTGGAGACATTTCTTTCCAGTTCAAAAAAAATAAACTTGAATTGAACGGTTCAGCCAATTATCTACGCAATGATAATGCAGGTTTTAGGGAAGGAGAAGTATATACCATTATCGGGGATAGGCAGACATTCTTTCCTTCCCAAGGTGAACGAAGTTTTGATAAATACAATTTTGGAGTTAGGCTGAATAGTGCTTATGAAATATCAAAAAAACAGCAAATTAGTGTAGGGGTATTAGCTTCTCGAAAATTTCAGGACCGTCTTGCCGATATATATTATACAAATCGAACGATACAGCCTTCAACGGGGAAGGAGCTCTCCGCAACCAATTACTTTAACTCCAATCTCCAAAACAAGCAGGGAGAATTCTATCTTATCGATTTCAATTATCAGTACAGATTAAGTGAAGCCCATTTATTACAGATAGGTACTATTTATGAATATGCACGTATTTATGGCTCCACAAAAAATGCAAATATAGAACACGGTGCAGACACTGTTCAGTGGACGAAAAATAATTATACTAATCCATTACATGGATTACGAATGTCGATACAACATAACTGGAAATTGCCGCACGGCGAACTGCTGAGTGGATATCAATTAAGAAACGATCGACAAAAGGGTAACTTTGAATACTACGCAACGGATCCGGATAGCCATATCATGAAACTTATACCAGAATTCACAGGTAAATTAAATGCAAATAATACCGTGCATGCCCTATTTAGCCAATATGACCATAAACTTAAAAGGACCCAGCTGTCAATAGGACTCCGCTATGAATACTATCAGCGTGATGTGTCGTTGGTCAATACTGGACACCAATACCCATATGCAGTCCATCAATTGTATCCTAACTTCAATTTGATGCATGATCTGGGTAAGGATTGGTCATGGAAGTTTGCAGCAGCGAGACGAGTTCAGCGCAATAACAACTTTGAATTAAATCCGATCCCAGAACGCGAGCACTCTGAGACATTAGAACAGGGAGATCCGAAGTTGTTGCCTGAGTTTACAACAAATGTCGAAACAGGTATTGTGAAAAAATTGAAAGCTGGAAGTATATTCTTGAATGCTTACTATCAACATAGCAAAAACCCTATTCAGCGCGTTAACTCTGTTTATGCAGATACTATCCTCAATCGGGTGTTTACGAATGCAGACTACGCCAATCGTTGGGGAACAGAAATCGGAGGAGAGGGTAAGCTACTTTCTTGGCTAAAAGTTAACGGAGGCTTAAACCTCTATCGTTATAAAATCTCAGGGCAGGTGTTGACTTATTCAGAAATAAGGAGCAATAGCGACTGGGTTTATACTTTCAATGCCGGACTACAAGCAGAATTAATAAAAAACTGGAGTACAGGGCTACAGGTGAATTATCTCTCTGAAAAACCGACGGTTCAAGGAAAGGACTCACGTTTTTTAGCACCTCATTTTAATTTGAGCAAAGCTTTTTTGAATGGAGCCATTAAAGCACAGCTTCAATGGCAATTTATCGAGCTCGGAAAATGGGGGGTCAACGAACAACGCATTACCACATCATCAAATGACTTTTTTACAACGACGAACTACATCTATGAAAAAAATATCCTGATGCTCAATCTAAATTTCAATCTACACAAACTGAATCAGCTCTCCAGACTACCGAAGAGTGAGTTTGGTGAAAAGGAATTTTAGTTATTTTGCTTCTTGAATTCGGAAGGCGTGAAGCCTGCGTATCGTTTAAAGTACTTGGAAAAATTTGATTTGTCAGTGAAACCTAAAGCAAAAGCAATTTCAGCAATGGAGTTATTTGTATAGAAAATAAGTCTTTTTGCTTCTTTAATGATATAAGCGGCTAATATCTGAGAAGCTGTATTGTCAGCATTTTTCTTGCAGGCGGCACTTATATTTTGAGGAGTCGTATGAAGCAGATCAGCATAAAAAGCGACATTGTTGATGATTTTCGAATCCTTATTTAGGAGTTCAATAAATCGGAGATAAAGATTATTAGATAGGGATGTGTATTGCTCTATTTTATTGGTGTTTTCAAGGGCTTTAGCTAACAACGACCTGAATAGTCCCTCCTGAGATATTTTATTTTCTTCTTGTGAGAGTATTTCAAGGAGTGTCGGTATGATCCCATTTTCTTTTAAGTATATGGTATCAAACATACTGATCTCATCTACCAATCTTGTGATTTCCCGATCTAAGCTTTGATCGACAAACGATTTCTTTACTAAAAGAACAAACCCTTCGATAGGAAGACCGAGCTCCCAATGGTGTACGGAATCTTTCCTAATGATAAGTATACAAGGTGTTTCAACTCGACTTTCTTTGCCATCAATAATGTGCTTTCCTGAAGTAGTGGATAGAAAAACCAGTTCAAGATATCCATTATGCTTATGTGGTTTGGTTATCGCTTTTGAATTGTCAAATTTAGCGACCTTTAGTAATTTCTGGGTATCGAGCTTGTCCTTAATGTTTATTGTTTTACTGGTCATGAAAATTCAGTTTATGGACTAAGATAAAGAAATAGTTGTATCGGAGTAAGACTTATAATTTAATTGCTAAATTTAAGCTTCTTTAAAAATTGCCCATTAATTTGGTAAGTATGAAATAGCAAGAGCGGTCTTCTTTGATTAAGAAATAAAGAATTAGGTCGTCACTGCAATTATTTCAAAATCTTCTCATAGATTTCATTCAGTAGATCCTGTCTCATTTTTGAATTTCTTTGATTTAAAAGGATGATGATTCCCCAATTTTTTGTCCGGTTGTAACATATTATTTTATTTTTTACATTGAAATTTTCTGTTCTTGTATTGGTTATTTTTAGCGACTGCAGTAATTCATATCGATTTTGGAGAAAAAAAACACGATGTCTAAAGGATTGTTCAATGGTCCTATGAAGTCTGCTATTTTTACCCGTCAGCGAGAAGGATTTTGGATCATTGTAAAGGGCTTCGTTTGAGGATTCTTAGACAAAAGAGTAAATGAAAGTAAGAGATAAATTACCGGAAGTCATTACATATTATACTCAGCGGAAAGGGAGAAGGACAAATGTTGGCTGACTTAGATCAATACAAATCTTTCTTAAATCTTGTAAAAGATGATAACTGGTATGCCTACGATTTAAGAACGCTGAAACAGGCATCTTAAAACAAAAACTTAAAGTAAAGGACTTGGAGCTCGAAAGAATTACAAAAGGATATGACTATTTGGTTTTTATACCAAACCTAACTAAAGCCTTAAATAGCGCTAAATAAGACTGATTAATCCAAATAAAAGCCACTTGTTTTATAGCGTACTGCCTTCCGTATCCCTTTTTGTTAATAATTCAGTGGGTGCATAACCGAACTGTTTTTTGAAAGCATATGAAAAATGGGAGAGGTTTTCAAAGCCTACTTCATAACAAACTTCAATGGGTTTCATTCTTTTTTCAACAAACAGGTAATGTGCTAATTCTAATCTTTTTTTGGTTAACCACCGTTGCGGTGTGACCTTGAATACTTTACTAAAATCTCTTTTGAAAGTGGTGAGACTTCTTCCTGTCAAATATCCGAACTTTTCCAGCGGTAAATTGAACATAAAGTTTTTTTCCATATAAGCTGCAAGATCTATTTTTCCGGGTTCTTCAAAGTTTGCCAGTACATGATCTATTTCAGGATCTATCGCTCTGAGGATACTAATTGCTTCAGTGATTTTCAGAGAAGCTATATTTTCCGGGAGTTCCCGCATTTCAAAATAAGGAATCAATGAGGATAGACAACTTGCCAATAATGGGTGATTATTGAAACTATGTATTTTTTGAGATTGTTGTACAGCAGGTTTTACATTCAGATTATGATAAAAATCCTTTAGTCTTTTCGTCGTTAAATGCATGACGACCGTTTTATGTGGCTGTCCACCTCTAGGGTAATTGATAATTGTGGCAAGCTGATTTCTTGGGACTATGAAAATATCACCTTCTTTAAAAAGATAAGTAGCATCGGCCTGTACAATTTTTGTTTCACCGGAAAGAAACCAGATCAACATATGGCACTCGAAAGTGATGTCTGATTTAAAGAACTTATCTTCATAGCAGGAAAGCTTAATGTCGTCTGTAATATATTTTGCTTTATATTCCATAATTGGGCTATTTGTTTGACATATAAGATAAAGTGATGAAATAAAGATAGAAATTTTATATTGATTACTTTGTTTAAAAGGCCATGATTGTGAGGTAATGAACAGAAGTAAACAATCATTTTTACTTCTGTTTTTATTCTACGATAGTTTTTATATAGATAGACTACCATCAACCAAAAAGTTAGCTACTTTTCCTTTTAATTCTTTTGCAGCAGTAAAACCAATTCCGTTGTTACCGCCTGTGATAACGGTAACTTTATTCTCTAAACTTTTCATTGTTGAAAATTTAAATAATTAACCGATGCTGAATGTTACTCCTGTCATTTTCTGACTAAAGTCCCATAAGCGTGTTGCTGATATTTCATCCAGTGAATATTGTTGTACACCATTTTGATGCAGTTTCGCATTGGTTGGAATTGAGGAATCAGTTGGTATCAGCTCTGCAATATCACCATCTTCCAGATATACTCCCCCTATAGTATTTAATAATGGACTGGTAGCCGCAAAAATAGTTGTAGCCACACCTTGAGGAATGGTCTTTAATCCAGCAAGTATTTCTGGACGGATATTTCCACTTTCATCTAAAAACCCCAGCTGCTTCCATTGTTCTACGTCCGCATTTCTGCCTAATTCTGTTCCTCCTATAGAGCCTGGATGCAAAGAATATGCTCTTACATTAAACTCTTTGGCTCGGTTATCCAGCTCCAAAGCAAAGAGATTGCTAGCTGTTTTTGACTGACCGTACGCCAGAAGAGTTTCGTAATCGCGTTTTTCAAAGTTTGGATCTTCAAAATCAAAGGCTGCGTTATGATGCCCAAGAGAGGAAACATTTACAACTCTTGCACCGTTTGCCTGTTTTAATGCTATCCATAAATTTGCCGTCAGATGAAATTGACCTAAATAGTTTATTGCCAGTTGTGATTCAATACCGCGTTGGTCACGTTGCAGAGGAACCCACATAATACCTGCATTGTTAATCAATAAATGAAGCGGCCTGTTGGATGAAAGAAATTTTTGTGAAAATCTGTCAATTGAAAGAGGATTCATTATATCTGCTTCTTCAAATTCAATATTGGGTATACCTTCTAGATTCGTTTTTGCTTTTTCCAAATTCCTAGCAAGAACAATAACAGTTGCACCTGCTGAGGCAAGTGTTTTGGTCGTTTCCAGTCCAATTCCTGTATTGCCACCTGTTACAATTGCGATTTTGCCATTCAAATTAATTCCTTTTATCACCTCTGTTGAAGTTGATGATGCTGTGAAGCCAGAGCCAATTGGTTTCTGTAGTACTCCCTGATAATTGTTAGATTTCATTTTTTATTTGTTTTTGTTAAGACAAAGTTAGAATGCATTTAGTATATCAATTTTGTTCAAACGTCCTAATTAGCTTTGTTTAAAAGTTCAGATGGAAATAAGAGGATTGTGAAGAAAGATTCAACTACAATTAAACCCATTTGTTGGCTGTCCATTTCGAAAGTAACCGCCATTATGTTATATTTTTTATTGAATATGGTTGGTACAGTAGCGAATAACAAACGATCAACAAGGGGTATTAAGTAATCATTTAATTAATTAAAGTTGTTTTTACTTTTACCTTCATATTATAAAGGCATGTAAAAAAACATGCTATTGTTCCCTAATAAATTAAAAACAATGAAAAAATTAATGATGAGTCTGGTAGCAGTAATTATGCTATCATCTGTTGCCTCAGCCAAGACCGGGGTAACAGTAGTAAACGAAAATGCGAGCGCTAAAAAAACTACGCAGCGTCTTGCTAACAATACAGCTCGGGTTCTCGAGGAAACCATGAAAGGTGAGGGGGCATTTGCACGCTGTCTTTTTAAAGTAAGTATTTACAGCTGCGATGGCGTTCTGTTAGGTAGTCACACCTACACTTCATCTGGTAATTGTGCGGAATTTTTCGCAGCAATGCATGATTGGGTAAATAAATAATTAATTAATCTTCTTGTTCATTCCTACACACAAACAAAGGCGGGGCTCAGGTACCGTCTTTCCAATTTAATTACCATGCATAAATAGCATGTAATTTAATAGTATGTAAATTTTTTTTATTTTCCAGATTATCTTATTATCGACAGTGGTTGCTTTGAAAGAATATACAGTTTTTACATGTGTTTTGGTTTTCCTATGTGTTGGACAAAACATGACATAAATGCATAAAAAAGGCCTTATCCTGTGATAAAGCCTTTTACTTGGCGGAAAGGGAGGGAACCGAACCAATTGGCCCCAGACCATTTAAGCGCACTTTTTTATGTACTTTTTTTATTATTGCCACGAATATGGATTTTTATCTTGAATCAAAGAACCATCATCCGATTATTGATTGTAAAGTTAATATTTTATTTTATCTGATATAGTTAAAGTAATATATTTTAAATTCTAACATTGCGGATAACGTAGTTCTAAATTTATCTTTGCGTCGGTTTATTAAAATTCAATTTTTTCATTTCGAGTTTTTATTATGCCTTCAAGGTTTGCTTTTCTTTCGTGTTTATAATCAAACTGCTCATCAATTTCAGCAATATATTTTGATTTGCAATAGTAATAGTCAGGTAAACCGGGTTGAAAAAAATCACCTACTACATACTGTGGCATCGAATTAAAAAGTAAAACAGATATATAGGATAAAGTGAGAGAAATCTCATAATTCAAAATTTTCAATTCTTCTAGATTAAGTTTATCAAACGGTTTTCCATCTTTTGACAGTGTAATTTTTTCAGTTAGTTGCTCTGGAGTTAAATGAACATAATTACATAAATTCCCATACATTTGTTTTACTTCGATTAGGAAATTCCTTTTAATATTGTCTTCACTAAACAAAGGAAAACTAATTCTATTTATTGTGTTAATTCCTGGATTTTTTAACAATTTTCGATAAGTATTTAATTGTTCGTTAAAATCTTCATTATTCGTATTTTGAGTAATAAATGCTGCTTTTATTGCTACTTCAATTAGAAATCGCAATTCACGTCTACATTGATTACGAAATCCATTTTTGATCATTTTATCAATGGATTCAAATCCTTCAATAAATTCATCCGATACTCGAAGGAAAAAATTGTTTTTCCAATTACCAGGTCCTCTACTGAAATTGAATATTGAAAAAAGAATTGAGTCGTAAAAAGATTGAGTAATCATTCTTAGTTTTTGATATTCTAAATTATATGCCGAGTCCATTTTTTATTTTTTTAATGATTACCAATACTTTAATATACTCAATTCTTCAATTTTAAAAAATATATTCAATTTTAGCCTGAAGGTTATAACAGCTATTATAATTTACCACCCATTTGAGAATAGTCGGTTTGATATACCAATTCCTTCGCTAGGCTTGATAATTGAAATAGACATTAAACAATTGAATGATAGAAGATAAGGATGAGTTGGTAAAAAAGGATAAAAGATTATTTTTGAGATGTATAAAGGAAGGCTCAATGTAGCTTTGTAAAGCCTCCTTTTGTATAGTTATAAAATTTAAAGAATTTTAAATTATTGATTATTTTTTATGTATGTGTCAAAAATTAGTTCAATGTTATTTTTGATACGGGAAAGTCTAGAGATTTGATAATTTACACCACTAGATGGTTCGATCAACTGTCCACGCCAGTCAATATTTGCCCTCATTTTTTTTGCGACATCTTTCAATTCAAATGATTCTCGTAGTAAACTATTAGAAATGTCTCTAATCTCACTAATTATTTCATCAAATTCATCTCTAACAATTAATTCTTTTGATAATGGATTTTCTAGGGAAATTTCAAAGTCTGGATTAATCGCATTTAAGAATATTTCCATCTTATCTATGACTCCATAACCTGCAGCTGATTTTTTTCCTTCAATAATCTCTCTGATGGTTGTGTCGGAAATTCCTATTTTTTGAGAAAACTGCTTTGCTTCCCTGTATCCAACCACTTTTTGGAGTTCATATTTTATTTTCTTCGTCTTTTCGTTTCTATCATCAAGGATAGCATTATATATTCTGTCGACTTCAATTTCGACAGGCACCGAATTCATATAGGTATACCATTCATTAAAAGGAATACCAGTTATATATGCTAATAGGGGTCTTTGCTTGATTGTTTTTTTTATGTCTATCCAGCGCTGTTTAATCTGTTTTTCTGTCATTTAAATATTTTTGTTTATTGAAGTTAAATTGAATTGTAAATAATTTTAGTTTGCCTTGTTTTGATAATAAAATTTTATAAAAACTGATATTTCTTAAATAATATTATCCTCTAATAAGTGTTTTAAAAACTGAGCACTTGTGAACGCAGCTAATTTTTTGTATTTATCATCTTTAATTGTTGTGTTATCCATAACTGATTTTATAACCAACCATTTTGTTTTTCCCCCATTTGCTAATTTACAAGCCCTGGCTACAGCATAACTCTCCATTTCTACACCTACAACCTTTCTATTGATTGCTTTAATATTTTCTTCAAAATATCCCTCTTTATCAATTACCATAGTACTACAAGCAAGCGCATTTATTTCCACCTCAATTTTGCTTTGCGAAATAGGAAAATCTTCTAAAACTTTGTTTATTTTTTCAACAATTTTCTTTTTATTTGACCGAATATCATCCAAAATTTCAGGATCTAAAGTTGGCATATCGTCATGTTCAATTGTAAATTTTTCTAAAGACAATCTTACTTGGTCGTTATTTTGATCATATAAATGGTCTAAATCAACTGGATTTTTGTGTGTGTCATAGAGCTGAACTTCCTCTTTATCTTTTGTCCTTAAATCTGATATTTTTCCTTTTTGGAAGGTAAAGATTTTGTCTGCAACTATTATTGAGCCAAAAGGTAGAGCTGGAACTCCTCCACATACACCTGTCATAAAAATTATTTTAGGTTTAAACAGCTCCAGCATTTGAGTGGCAAAAATTGATGCATCGACCATTCCAGTTGAAGTACATGAAGTTGCGACAATCTTTTTGCCAGGTTGGTTCTTAACTTGCAAAATATCGTAACTTTTTGTACCAGTTTTAACTCTTTCAACATAGTCGAAGGCTTTTAATACTTCTTCATACTCATCATCCCATAATGCAACTAGAATTGCATAATCTACAATAGGAAACTCATCCTTCTTTATACTTTGTTTTACCGTATTATCTTGAATTCCTTTAATCATCTTTATTGTTTGTCTTTGAAATCTTTTATCTACATCTATATGTATGCTGTCATATGTAAAAACATCAAGTGATTCATTACCTGTTGAATATATTTTACTCTTAGGAGTAGATGAAACTAAAAAATATGATAGATCAGGATAGTACTGTAATATTTTTGATACCTTAAACGAGTCCCACCCTTTATTATCAGTTGAATGGTCTAAATGTATAAAAAACAAGAATTTTTGATCTTCTGAGTATTCGCCATTCATTACTGAATTCATTTTATCCAAACTGTCAATAAGAATTACATCCTTATATAGTTGTATCCCAATTTTCTGCTGAGTTGTTGGGTCATTAAAGTTTATAGAATTGTCCCAGAACAATAAAATTGTTTCTTCTAAAATTTGAAAATCCTTTTGTGTCATTATTATATCTTTGAAATTTTTATTTTTTGTATATAGAACTCTCCATTATTTTCATAAGTATATTTAAATTCTTTTGTAAAAGAATTTAAAGAATTAAGCTTATTAATTCCTTGGCCTCCTCCTCTAAGCTTTCTTTTTTTAATGTGGTTTTTTATTTCAAGGACTGCGAAATTTTCATCGTATTCCCAATTTATTTCGATTGGATAACTTTCATCGGAATGTCTAAAATTTGAAAGAAGTTCCTTAAGTATTATTCCATTAAAATATAATAATGGGATATTTAATTTTATTGTTTGGGGTGGGGTAATAACCTTTACCTTATGATTTGGGTAACTTTTTTCAATTGCCTCTAGAAATACTGAAAATTCTGTTGGAACATCTTGAACAGATATATTCTCAAACAATTTGTATGTCTCTGAATTTTCAAGAATAAACCTTTCGAAAATATCATTTAGTAAAATAAGAACTTCTTCTCCATTTGTAAGTTCTTCACTGTGAATTGATTCATCTATAATGCCAAACATCTTTTCCAAGGATAGTTTTTCATTGGGACCATCATTAACAAAATCATGAAATGTGAAGAATTGGACATTCGTTTTATAAAATCCCAAAAGGTTCGAGATGAATATTGATATATTTTCCCAGTGTTTTTTAATTGCATTAAATGGATCTTCAACAGATTCATTATTAGATTTTAGTTTAGTATAGACCCATATTTGACTAGAGATAAGTATTTTGTCATTTATGATAAATACATTATGATGTCTGTCATCGCCTATTTTACTATACTGACGTTTTATTTTTGCCAAATGTTCGTCAAAATCTAATTCGCTATTTGGAAGTGATTCAAAGAAAATTGAATATCGTTTTATCTGTTTTTTGATCTCCAAATCTAAATGAGGGCTTTCTTTTAAAATTTCAACCATCAGCTTTATTTTTCCAGCATAAGGTTTATTCTGAACTTCATTTTGTGATATTGGAATAAACCTTAATAATCTATAAAACAGATAATCTAAGTCGCTGCTATTTGATGCGAAATTTTTTATTAATTCAATTATATTATTGTTAGATAATTGGTCAAATAAACTACTGCTATTATGTACAATAAAAAATAAATGAATTATGTTTTTATTAGACCATTTGTAGAATAAATTATTTTTTAACAACTTAGGCTTATTGGGTTTTTCTGGATTGCCAAATAAAATGGTTTGGATGAATACCTCAATTTTCTCAGCTAAATCAGGAAGGATATTTTTTACTTTCTGAAACAAATTTGGTTCATGTAAAAAAACAGCACAAATTGCTTCTATCATTTGGTAACGATCACCGGTCTTTTGATCTCCTTCATAAATTTTTATGAATTTATCGAAGTATAAAAAATATTCCTTGTAGTACCTATATGATGTAATTTTACCAATTTCTTCTTTTACCAGAATCAATTCTTTTATAATACTTCGGCCATCCTTCCGTTTTAATAAATATTTGTTGCTGTCGTCATCAATGGTTTTGAGCCTTAACTCATCTAGTATATTATTTGCGGTTCGTAGAATTTTATCAGGCAAATTTGCTATACTAATTAACGTTTCCAACCATTGCTTCTCCCTAATAATTGGGCTTTCCTCAATGTAATAAGTTGGTATATGCCACTGAACACCAAAGTAAACACTCACAGGAATAATGTTATTATTTCCAGTCATTGTATTTAATCGAGAGAAAAAATCTTTTTTATGGTCATTTAGCCTCCCAATGATAGATACAACAACAATTTCTGAAACATCTAATGTAGTAATTTCATCGATCATCTGCATTAATGAATCGCCTGAACATGAACCATCATCGATAATTAATGCTTTTTTTCTTTGTGCAATTGAAAACATATATTTTGGAGGATGGGGAAATCTCCAGCCTTCATTTGTTTGAAATCTTTCTAACTCAAAGATCGAAATTGAGTGATTTTTAAAAACTTCTGATTTAAGAATATCAAAATTTAGCTTATGTATTGCTGACCCTTTTGGATAAAAAATTATCTCAGGCTCATGGTTCCAATTTTTACTTAAGTTTGAGAAGATCTCAAATATTATTGCTTTCGCTATTTTTGTTTCCTGAAGTATACTATCCATATCGAAAAAATATGGATGTATTAGATTGTTAAATTTATAATATCCCGCTTTTACATGAGTTTCACTGATTAGACTAATAAATTTATCATTATCGATTAGAACCCTATTATTTGTCGGACTATTATAAACACTTTCCTCTATTGGAGTATTTGTAAAAGGATTTATTCTAATTACTCCTAAAGTTCCATTAGACAACTCTTGCTTAATGTCCTTTCTCCTGTACTTTAACATTTTCCTTTTTAATACAGAAAAAATTTTCTCTCGATGTTCTTCTATTTGTTTGGAGGGCTCAAAATTTTCATCATATGCATCAACCAAAACGGAAATGTACTTCAGTTTTGCTCCCAATTGGTCAAGTCTTGTTGAAATAAGATTTGTGATGTATCCTGTTGAAAATACATCGCATACGAGAATTACATTATCGCCCTTTTTTATTTTTTCCGAAAAAGTAAGATCTAATATTGAAATATGATCCAATGAAATTATTTCTGGGTTTTCTTCTGAGCTAAATTCAAAATTGTTTGCAATTTGTTGACTACTTGCAGTTGCGCAGATAATTTTGTAACCGTCATTAATAATAACATTTCTTCTAATTTCTTTTAATAGCGCATCAGCAAGAATTTTACATTCTTCTTTATTACTAATTGCATCAAATAATTGAAGATATTCGTATTGATAATAATTTCCAGGACATAAGAATAATTTTCCCGGAGAAGATTTTATATATTTATCTATTATCGGTTTTACTAATAGTTCTGATGATTGACTGTTTTTATGATTTATGTACTTAACTATAATTTCAGAATCTATATATGAGTGTAAATTGCCAAAATCATCAAAATAATTTAAATTTCCAACAATAGCTTGAGGATCGGCGAAATCAGATTTTCTTAGGTCATTTTGTTCTAAAAACACATCCTTTAGTTTTTCAGAATCTTTTTTATTGTAAACTCCCATCCAAAAAATATCTAAATTTTCATCATCTCTTCTTATAAATGGAATTGGATGGAGCCTATAATTTTTTACATGAAGATTTAGCTGAAGAATTTCGTTATTTAAGTTGCTTAGAAATTCAAATGGGGGAGGGTTAAGTACTACGATGTTATTTGCAACATTTATATTATAATCAGATACTAAAAAGTGGATAATTTTTTTAGTTATGTTTTCGTCTAATGAATAGCCAGTAAAGTCGAAATAGTTTATTTTATTTTTTACGCTTACATCTTCAACTATTGAATCAAAAATCCGACTAAAAGCCTGTCCTTTAGATAATTGACCTGATTGAACAAACCTTAAGTAATTAAATAGATTTATAAAGTTAGCTTTGGGTTTTACATTCGTAGTTTTTTCTAGAATTCCTGGTATTGATATTTGTGAAGCGTCAAATATTTGTTCTACATTTCTTTCTGGTAAATATATTGTTATCAAATTACCTGGAAAATATTCATCGTTATTGCCAAAAAAATTGCCTTCATTAAATTGGTTACTTTCATTCGAAAAATCAAAGTATACTTTGCCATAGTTACTTCTAGCAATTAAAAGCCCATTAAAGCGTCTTACGATACTGATCAAGTCATATAATCCTCTTGGAATAACAGTTTTCTCCAAATATCTTTTATCAATAGGGTCTTTGGAAGATTCATAAGTGAAGGCCCATTTTAATATTTCACTATCGATAGATCTAGAGTTTTCTTTATTTTTATTGGGAAACTTTCTTGAAAATTCGTCTCTCAAAGTTGATGTTATGCCTGGGCCAAAATCTAAAAAAGAAAATTGAAGAATTGCTTGATTTTTATACCTTTTATTTTTTTTGTCAAAGTAGAAATCCTTGAATTCTGGATATGACTCTTCATTAAAATTCCTTTCCAGAATTGATTGAATTCTAGTATCGGAATTCTTATCACTATTCAATTTAGGGACTAATGAAAGGCTTAAAAAGGCAAAATTTTCTTCGGTAGGGAAAAATGATGTGCTAACGTGATCTAAAAAATTTTCATATAATTCCTTTGTGATAATCGAACTTAAAGTATGATTTTCAAAAGGCATATTGCAATTATGTAATCTTAAAATGTTATCGGTTGCATCAGAAAGCCTATAAGTCTCTTCAAGCATTCCATTTATTATTCTATTGTCATAATGCGAAATACTATCTAATGAAACAAATGGAGTTATCCCAAATCTATTATAAATCTCTCCTTGAGTAGAGTTTAATTTGAACCTACTTTTAAGTTTATCTACAATGCCACTATGTATGTCAAAATAATCTTCAAACTTTTGATTGCGCATTATACTAGCAATCTTCCAAACCTCCCAAATTTGATAAATTTGAATTGCAATCCTTTTTTCAATCAATTCAGTTGATCCATTTTTTAAGAAAAAAACTTTGAATTTAATTTTTGATTCTACTAAATATTTAAATATTGAAGTTAAGATAAGTAACTCTTGATTTGACATCCACTCAACATCTGATAAGTCAAATTCATAATCACTATTTCCTTTATGGACATAGAAATATTTGTGGAATTCATCCACAAATTTGTCAATATTTATCCCAGTAAACTTTCTAGGAAATTTATAAAAAAATTTTTGCATTAATTAGGTAAATTCAATAATGAATGACTTTTACCAAAATAGTGAAAAATATTAATTTAATTGTTTTTTATTTATACCTCAATTGTAATTTTATGTTGCTAGATATTTTAGATAGGTTTGCGAAAATTAATTTTGAAATTTTCCATTAAGTCCTTTTACATTATGAAATCAATTTTAAATTATTGGCTATCTTAAATTTATATTATTTATAATTGAAATTGAGCTTCCTCTTTTCGGATGGTAGGATGGGGAATATTCTAAGTATTTAAAATTCATTAAATCCTTAATACACTTATGATATGTCGGTAAACTCCCAATATGTGATTTAGCCATTAAGATCTTCCTGGAAGTTTGGATTGACTTATATCCATTTTCCCTGCGGCACAAGGTGATAATCGCAAATAATAGCGCCATATGAGATACAGTTAATCTTTCATCCGCTGTTGCCTTTCTAATTATTTCATCGTTCCACATTATTCCTTTCCTCCATTTAATTCTTTAGGCAAAAGCCGTTTTACCTCATTGTAGTTGTAATAATAGGTTCCGCCAACTTTTTTATGCGAAAGCTCACCTGTAATACGCATTTGTTGTAGCTTTCCTGCAGATATATCCAATATTTCCAAGACCTGTTTGGTTTTTATTGAGCGAGGAAAGCTCTTTGCTTCCTGAATTTTTAAGACTTCCCTTATTTCTGAGAGTAGCTTTACCCGGAATTCCTCCAGGTCTTCTTTAGTCACTATATTTATTTGCATGGCTCACCTTTCTTTTTCACGTTTTCAATCTATCACTATGAGGGCAGTTATTTTATAACTCGTTTAATTCCACGGTTGTCGGTACATCATTTGCCTGGGAAGGATAATATCTGATATACCCACAGTGGTTAAGAATTGCCATTTTCCTATAGTAAGTAGCCGTACTGGATATCTTTGATAATCGCATTAATTCATTTCTATCCACTACAATCCTTTCTTTCTGTGCATTTACACATTTGAATAGGATAGCCATGTAAAGGGCAATATGTTTAGTATCTATAGAAATGTCGCTTTGGACCTTATTGACAAACAAAATTGCTAAATCCTTCTTTTTCATATCAATTCAGTTTAGTCCGCCTAATCTTTGCTTCGCCAGGTTGGCTCTTAGCAATTTTCATTTTCGGTTTTGGATTATTACTTAGTTCATTAAGAATAATCTTTTTGTTGTCTTTAATGAATTGAATCGATCTACCAAGGGGATTAGCTTCAATAGATATACCCTGGAAATTTTTGGAATTAAGATTTACGCTTTGGCCTGATTGCAACCCAGCGACGATATGCTCAATCTTTTCCGCCGGTAACTTAAGTCCAGGAATCTTTTTTAATTCCTGATGCAAATCATAATTTGGAACTAGGATTTCTTTTAACTTGATATTACCAGTTTTATCCCGGTCATTTAAATCCGGAATCAGCCATTTATCCTTCAACAAAATTGCTCTACCCTGTAGTAGAGCAACAACATCTGCTTTCCTTATGGATGATTCACTTTCGATAAAGATGTTTCGCTGTTCTTTGTTTCCCAGGTTTAAGGAGTACAATATTCCATCCAATCGTTTTTTGTCCTCGCTTATTATAATCTTCGTATCAAGCACTTGATTTTCCTGTATGAGTTCCGAAGAGGCTTTATTAGACAATAAGTCAATTGTTACTGGTATGCTATCCGACGATATACCCAGCTGCTCTAAGGGCTTTTTAAACCTTGGGTGCTGGAGATTAATTCTATTGGGATCGGGATCAGCCAGGCCAATCGATCGTTTTAGTTTATCTAATCCTTTTTTAATACCTCTAGAGGCTCTGATAATCCTGTTTGGGAAAAGGGCCTTTTCAAGTTGCTTTGTTTCTTGCAGCAATTTTTGCTTTGTGACTTTTTCTTCGCTAGTTGGGTACTTAATCTTTGCCGCAAGTATTTGCTCATATTTGCGCAATTGCTCTTTTAATAGGGACTTTTCACCTGAAGAAGAATTCCCAATTGATTCGAAACGTTTTTTCCATTTTAGGACATCTTGCCACCAGTGTTCTATTCGATTTATCATGTAAACCCCTTTTCTTTGTAAGGAAAGGGGAGTTGCCTCCCCTTAACCAATATTAAGCCTTTATACGGGAACCTCTTTTCCTGGTTTCAGGCTGTTCTGTTTGTTTTGCTTCGGCCTTCCTTTCTGTTTTGTTGGCCATAGAATTCCGCTCGTTTTGTGTCTGATTTGTCTTATTAGATACTTCCTGACCTTGGGACTGGCTTTGGTCATTGTCCTTTATCGATAGTCTGATCGGTTTATTATTTTTGTCATAAAGGTTGATTGAATCAACCCTTGGAACCGCTTCAATTCTGATCTCTTTTTCCCCATCAGAGGTTTTCATGGTTATTTCAACCCGATCACCTTTTTTAAGTGCATCCATTAACTGCTTTTTATTTCGGGAGAATTCCATGCCTTTAATTGGATACTTTTCCAATTCTTTTTCTAGATCATATTCATATTTTTTTTCGATTTGGAAGTTACCCCTGTCATCTACGTTTTTAAAGTCCAGGTAAACCCAGGGAGTACTAACATTTTTGATATCCTTGTTATCAGGATCAATTTTTGTAAACTCCTTTTGAACAGATCGTCCATCTAAAAGATTATACCCTTCCTTTAAGGTATATTTATTGCCATAGTATACCGGAAAATTGCGTTGAAGGGTTTCCTCTTTTCCTTCCTTTTTTAGCAGTAGATCAAAGGAATTAAAGAACACATTGTTTAAATCCTGGTCAGACCGTTTAAAGTGTAAAACCCCACGGACCGAATCTCCATTCATTTTAGTGTCGTGTACTACCTGGAATTCATCAGTACCTTTGGCCAGTGCTGCTGACAGCTGATCTTTAGTAATTGCACCAAATCCTGCATAAAATACTGCATCGGCCAATAAATTTAATGTTTTCTTGTTGATTTCAATTTGCTCGTTCATCACGTCCTCCTTTTACTTTAAATTGTTATAAAAAAAATTGACTAAATACTTTTCGCCTTAAGTATGGTTTTATTTTTGATTTTTAATTCCAGCCTTCTGCCACCGTTATGCTCCAGTATTTCAACGGTGACATGCTTTTTATCTGGAATGGTGAATTTTTTTACCGCTGCAACTACGGTTTGTTTTGATTTTCCGTCAATACGCTGGATATTACCAGCAGTATAGGTGGGTTCGATTTCCACTTCCTGGTTTGCCGACCTTTTTGTTTTTTTACTGTCGCGGAGGAAGAGTCGGAATTGTTCGATATCATAACCTATGAGACTATTGTTTTCAATACTGAATTGGAAATAGAGCTGATCATCCTTAATATAAATTCCCTCCAGAGAAAAAGCCATATCGTTCCCCTCATCCTTAATTTTGTTCAAAAAACCCTGTTTTGAACTAATTCGCTGGCTGATTTCCTTCAACTGACTTTCGTACTCCATTTCAGGGCCGAACTGAACGATTGGAACAGATGGAATATCCAAATCAGCGATTTTTAAATTTAAAAATGCAGGATTCCCCTGATAGCGGAGTGAAAAGGAGTATAGCGCTCCTTCAGAAGTAATAATCGTTAAATTAGTCGGTTGGAAATCCTCTACTGCAGCCTTTACCTGAAGGACATTTTCTATACCAGCGGCTTTTTGGACGAGGATATCTGCAGAACCCCGGTCAACACTTTTAATGGAATAGGGAAAGATTAGATTTATGGTTTTGTCATAAGAAATGCCAACACTATAGGGTTCAATCATTCCTTTAATCCGGGTACGGGAATCCTGTGCAAAACCCTGGTTTGATTGAATAATAAGGATAATTATTGCTACTGCGATGTTGATGATTGTTTTCATAACTGTTGTATTAGAAATTGTTAAATAAATATTTATTGATCCTTACGCTTATTGTCTTTCAGCAGAATACGGTAACCGGCTTTTACTTCAACTTTAACTTGCTTCACTTTTTTAGATAAAAGGTTTTTGCCCAGTTCAATACCCGCAGAGGCTGCCTGGGCACCAAGGGTCTGATCAAAGGATCCCAGGGACATACTTTGTATTGTCTGATCTGAATTTTGTTTAATCACATCCCTGGTGATGGCTCCGGGTATCCTGATTCCGGCGATACCATCAAGGTCATATACAGATAGCTTTACAGGGAAGAGTGACTCTTTATATTGAATACCTTCAATGTCCACCTCCAGGCGTTCCCCCCGTAGTGAGACCATCCCATAGATGAAACTCCCTTTTGGAATCTGGATTCCATTTATAAAAGCATCGGTGGAAATACGGAGCTTAATTGTTGAGCCACTTACTAAAATCTGGGTTTCGTGTACTACTGCAGCAATAGCATTTAAGTCTTGTTCCGCTTCCTTAGTATTATTTAAACCATAAAAGTTGTTTAAAGCCTTATCAGGATCTTTGCTGTACGCTTCTGCATACTGTTGAACCGGCCTGTTATCTAATACCGTAATGGGAGCTTCTTTAGGTGCGGTTTTAAAGGCATAGACTTGACCATGATGTTGCTGGGACTGCTCTTTTAAGCGCTGCTGAACCCTGTCAGGATGTTGGATATCGAGGATTTTGTCCATCATGGAACTGAGCTGTGTTACATCCTTGTCCTCTTCATCAGTTCCAGACATGGTCTCCATCATTTTCTCCAGGCGTTCTACTTCTTCTGTATTTACTGAAGGAGCCGCATAATTTCGGTACGGAGCACTATAATAGGTTTCCTGGGGTGAAGCATAATTGCGGTTTAGTTCTGATTGTAACTGGTTCAACCGGTTGTATATTCTGGATTCCTGGTTAACAGTACTACCACCATTGCTGGAATAAACAGAGGTATTTAGTCCGGAAGGAGTCAGGCCGTACAAATCCTGTGCTGCCAAATAATCACTATCCCTTGTTTTGGCATAATCAGGATCTGCCTTCATCAACTCCTGAACCTTTAGAGAATCCTTTTCCGCCTGGTTGTAGAAATCGAGTTTATTAAACTCTGTTTCCTTGTTATTGGCATCAGGAAGATTCAGGTTAAGTCCAACTTCTGATGTAGCTACAGCATTTTCTATTTTTCCGCCACCCATTAACCAGAACATGATGGTTAGGAAAGGAAGGCAGATAAGGGGCAGAAAGAGAAAGAATTTCCTTTGTCTCTGCTGCTGTTCGTTTAAAGTTTTTTGTTCCATATTGATGATCATTAAAAGTGAAAAGATTGTTTTTCCGTTCCCTGGATGGCCGTTAGAATGATATAAAGGCAGATTGCGGTACCCAGCAGTACAAAAGCTGCCAGAAGAATTATCCAGGTCTTTCGACTGTAATGTTTAGTGGACTTTTCAAGCCCATCGGCCCAGCGTTTCCCTGTCTGATGTAATACAGATGATATATACATTCCGAAGGATTGTTTACGGTTTACGTCATTTGTGGGCTGAGGATTCCTTATTGTTTTCATACTAATTACGGTTTACCGTTTTGATATCCTTATTTTCGATAGTGTTCCAGCGCTCGATTAAAAAGCCATGGCTGTTATTGTCCGTGCGGGATACGTTTCTTAATCCTCCCTCAGTAATTAAGGTCCTGGTAGATACTGTTGTCGGCCGGATTATTTGTTGTGTGGCATAACAGCGGAAGCGAAATGGGTATTGATTAACATCAACAGTCACACTATCTACTTTAATCGTTTGGTTAACATTTCCAGAGATCAGCCCTGAATAAAATTTATTCTCCTGTAGGTTGTCATATATTTTTTTCGCACTCTCATCAGCCAGATACAGGGCTTTGGTGACTGTCGTTTTTATAGCCTGTTCATCCGGATCAAGTGTGAAAAATAATTGGTGGAAAGTTTTTACATGATCTTTAGCTTCAATTGGGATATTTTCTTTTCTATCAGAAGCAAACGCTTCCAAAGCTTTTCCATTGGCAAGGACATAGATTTTATCCTGCATATTTGATGCAAACTGAAAGCTCTTAAACACAGCAATGCTTATCGTAATTGTTGAACAACAAAGAATGCAGAGCGTAAATAGCCTATACTGCTTAAAAGCAGTATCAATATTCTGTACTTTTCTAAACATCTTTTTGTCTTTAAGGGTTACCGCTAAGTTTATCTTTAAAGTATGGGGCACTGTTGCTTTGTGATGCCATACCATCCTTCATTGATGATGAACCATTGCCCATTGCATCCGCTGCCATTCCCATTCCAGCAAGGGCTCCACCTGTAGCCATTGAAGCAGCACCGGTTCCAATAGATTGGGCTGCACCCATAGTAGAGGAAAACATACTTGTCGTTTTTTGTTGTAAGGCACCACCACCTGCCGCATGGACGATATAATTTGCTACTGAAGGAACAGTAAAGTAGCCGACAATACCAATAATGAGGAAGATGAGATAGCCAATATCCGTCGAACTGAAAAAGGTATCCCCTTGTTCCCCGATCTGACTGATGTCCAGCTTAATCATCTGTTCCTGTATTTTGGCGATAATGGCACCAAAAATATTAGCGACCGGCAGCCATAGAAAAATATTGATATACCTGGCCAGCCAAACGGTAAGGGTATGTTGGAACCCATCAAATACGGCAAGGCCAAAGACCAGTGGCCCAAGGATCGATAAGACCACCAGCTGAAAGGTTCGCAAAGTATTGATGCATAAAGAGGCAGCCTCAAAAATGATTTCCAAAGCCTGGCTCATCCATTCTTTAACACTGTTGCGCATATTATAGCCGGCTTTCTCCAAACCAAAATCAATGTTGTTGGCAAAACGATCCATAAACCCTTCATCTATATCCTTATTGTATTTATACTTTAGCCATTTGTCGCGGTCGCCCTGACCATCCTCACCGACAAACATTTGCCACTTGGATGTTTTTTTTATGGCTTCTTCCTTTTGTTTAAGCAGGATTTCTATGGATTTATTAGAGCCCGATACCATTGATGCTGTTGCAGTAACAGTTGGCTTCATAACACCATTCATCATACCCAGAACTGCTGGAAACCACACAATACAGAATCCAATTGCGAAAGGGCGGAAGAGGGGGTAAAAATCAATCGGTTCCGCATTTGAAAGGTGTTTCCATACCCTGTGGGCAATATAAAATAATGCAGCAAAACCAGCGAGTCCTCTACCAACACCTGTTAACTGGCCACAGAGTGGCATCATTTCATCATAAAGTTGATTTAATACGGATTGAAGACCGTGAAGATCGTTTGCCATGCCAGATTGTGCATGGCATAACTGGGGCAATCCCAATGACACTGCTATCCATACAATAGCCCATTTCCACTTTGCCATAATTACAATGTTTAGTTTTTTACTCCGTTTAACTGTCTGCTGAACTGCAGGTCTTTTTTTGCCTTAGCGCGTTGCAATCCGAGAATGGATGTTTCTGAATTGAAGTGACGGAGGAACTGTATTTTTTCTTCCATTTCTTCATAGATCCTGTCAATGGCTTTCAGTCGTTCATCATCTGACATACGCATCTGACCTGCGGTGACGATTCCAGCCAGTTCATCGAGATTACGTAGGCTCAGCTTCAAAAGGTTACCATAGACCTTTTCTATATATTCCAGCTCTTTAGTATTGAAGGCGCCATCGCCTTTAAACCTGGAAAATGCAGATTTATATTCTTTAACCAGGGCCACCTGTGCTTCGATAATCAGGCTGACTTTGCGGTATTTTTTCACGGTTGGGCTCACTTCCATCAGCCCGTCCAGGAAGGTTTTGTGTAAGGAAAAGTTTCCCTCTGAGATATCCTTAACTGTATTATATCCACCATTTAGAATTTTGTAACCATCCTTCATTTGTTTTAGGATCGCCTTAAATTGTGTGAGCTTTTCTACGTTTAAAAGTAGCTGGGCTATTTCATTTGCCTGGGCATGGACAGGAGTACGCTGAAGCAATCCTATTAAACAAAGGCCACATATAATTGCAAACTTTCTCATAACTATTGAATTAAGCCAGATCGGTTCCGGCTGGATTGAACATTTGATTTTATGCTTGCCCTATTCTGGCTTATACCTAATACCTCATGGGTAAAGGACCGGGATAGGGCAGCATTTTCCTGCATGGCATTATAGAGTTGATCAATACGCTCCAGACGTTCATCATCCTTTAGCTCAAGCTTCCCATCGGTAACGATATCCATTAGTTCGGAGATGACCTGCTCACAATTATCCAGAATAGTACCTAATGCTTTGTTGATGTAATCAAGCTCCTGGCTGCTATACATACCGTCTTCCCGAATACGGTTCTTCAATGCTTTATAATCCTTAAGGATCTTTACTTGTGTAGCACTTATTTCAGCAATCCGGCCATATTTTTTAATGGTTGGATTGACTTTTTTTAGTGACTGGAAGTAAAGGCTATGCAGGTTCAATTCTCCGTTTTTCAGATCAGAAACTGCATTAAGTCCTTTACGGGCAATTCGGTAACCTTTACGAATACTTTCAAGATGTAATTGCAAAGCGGCTATTTGTTGCACCAGGTACTTTTTCTGTGTATTTTTTTGTCTGAGCCATTCTGCGGTATTTTGTGCCTGCCCTTTAACCGATGATATCGCCAGGGCAAGACAGAAAAGAAAAAGATATTGTTTCATAACACTTTAGTTTAATCCATACCATAAAGGCGTTTAACATAATCTACCTCCTGTTGGGTTATGGAACGTTGGATAGATATACTGAAATTGCGTTTGTTGAATTGTACCAGGTCAGTATAGTTTTCCTCTAACTGATCGGCTGTCTTATTAATGAGTTCAAGTCTTTTAGCATCAGACATCTGCGTGTTAAAAGAACTGATAAGCATGCTGATCTGTTCGATATTTTTGAGACTTTCCTCTAAAATGCCCCCATATACATTTGCCATATACTCCAGTTCTTTTGTTGTGAAGTGATGATCGCCCTGTAACTTTTGCCAGGCAACCTTGTAGGCATCCACCAGCTGGATCTGCTTATCCATAATTTCGCGGATACGCTGATAATAAGTGATAATGGATTTAACTCTGGTAAGCTCCTCATAATACTTACGGTATTGCTCTTTTTGCTTTTCCGACCAATCAGCGATTTCGTCGAGCTTTAGTTTAGATAAGGTGTTTTCCAGCGTCTTTTGTGCATCCTGTAACCAGATGGTTTTATTCTGCATACGTTGGATTTTCAAATCCACAGCTTTAATTACTTTCTTTACCCCGGCCTTAATGATTTCAAGAATTGCGATAGGGGTTGCATGCGCAGGAGCTAGCGGCACAGATACCATAGCCATGGTAAGAAAGAGTGCGATAATGCTTAAGTACTTTTTCATAGCTTCAATTATTTATTTCCAACAGATAGGTCTCTGGCCAGGGCCTGAATACCTCTTTTAATATTCCCACCAAATCTTTTCGCATATTCAAAGACCTTAACTTTTTCAGATTGCTCTGTGGTGTAAGCCAGATACTCTTCTGGCGAAACTTCGGTACGGTATACCTTGCTGAGCTGTCCACCCAGGGAGATAAAAACCTCTTTATACTTTTTTGTCGGGTCATTGGCCTTATTCACCGAGAGTACTAGTGCGCGTTCCTTATCTGTCAGGCCAAGGAGTTCCTGAATCTGGTCAAACTTGTTTTGGTACTTGCTCTGATCGAGCAGTATCTTACAATCAGAATTGTTGATAATCGCCTTTTTTACAATGGGAGAGGAGATGATATCTTCTATTTCTTGGGTTACAACATAAGCTTCGCCAAAGTGCTTCCTTACCGTTTTAAACAGGTATTGAATATATTCTGCAAACCCTTCCTTCATCAGTGCTTTCCAGGCTTCCTCTATGAGAATTATCTTGCGGATACCCTTTAATTTGCGCATCTTATTCACGAATACTTCCATTATGATGATGGTCACAGTGGGGAATAAAATGGGGTGATCCTTGATATTGTCCAATTCAAAAACAATAAAACGCTCCTGTAACAGGTTCAGGTTCTCGGTAGCATTGAGCAGATAATCAAATTCACCACCGGTGTAATATGGACGAAGAACAAAGAGAAAATTATTGATGTCAAATTCCTTCTCCTTTACATTATCCTTTTCTAAAATCAGCACATATTGCTGTTCCAGGTATTCGTAGAAGGTGTTGAAACAAGGGAATACATCAGGATGTCCGCCAAGGAATTCAAAGTAGCCGGAAATAGCATTGGACATCGCCACATATTCACTTCTTTTAAATGGCTCATCTTCTTTTTTCCAAAGGGCCAGCAGGAGTGTCTTTATACTTTCCTTTTTCTCTGTATCCAGGCTGTCGCCTTCAGAAATAAAGAAAGGATTGAACCGGATCGGATTATCTTCTGCGTAGGTGAAGTAATAGCCACCAACCAAATCACATAAGCCCTTATAGCTGTGCCCCACATCAATGAGCACAATATGTGTTAACTGCTCGTAATAACTGCGCAGCAGGTGATTTGTCAGAAATGACTTCCCGGAACCACTTGGGCCGATCAGGAATTTATTTCTATTTGTGCAAATACCTTTTTTTATCGGTTCGTCACTGATATCAACATGTAATGGTTTCCCTGTTAAACGATCCCCTAATCGAATGCCAAATGGACTGATGGAACTCCGATAGGATGTTTCCTGGTTAAAGAAACACACCGCCTGCGAGGCGAAAGTGTCAAATGAATCATTAAATGGAAAATCAGCCGCATTTCCAGGAATACCCGACCAAAAGATCTGTGCAGCACCCACCGTTTCTTCTTTGGCAATAGCATCCATTCTGGATAAAGCAGAGGAAACCTGATTTTTGATATCTTTTAGTTTGGCTTTTTCAGCATGCCATACCAAAAGATTGAAATGCGCTTTAACCGGAAGTCTTTGTTCTGCAATGGCCTCATTTAGAAATTCATTTGTTGCATCCCTGGCAATCAGGTTCTCGCGGCTATAAGCGGAAAGAGACTGCAGGCGAAGTCTTTTGCTTTCCAGTTTCTTTATGGTTTGCTGGGCATCTTCAATAAATATATATTGGTTATAAATATGATTGCAGGGCAGCAGCTGACCAATGGAGGATGCAAATCCCACGCTAAACTTGGTTTTATCAGTACTGTATTTGTCGTAGTTTATACGGCTGCCGCAGTAAGATGGTAATTCTTCCACGGCACCCAGGGTATACAGCTGGCAGTGCTGACCACCAATAGTTAAACCATCCTTGAGTTCAATATCGCGAACCAGATTCGTTTCGTCTCCCTGTAGAAAGCAATATTGCTCCAGAAGTCCGGCATGGTTTGAAGTGCTCCATAGTTCAGCCTCCGAAATGGGCTCCATTTTGACAAAAGTGCTGTCCTCCATTATTTGGCGGAACTGTCCGCAGGCATCCATAAACTCCTGTATAAAATCAGGATCTTTAATTTGTTTGGGGATTATGGTCGGTCTGATCAGGTTTGAAAACATACTGTTTACTGTTTTCCGCCCGTTTGGTTTGCGGGTTAGGTACAGGTAGCAGGTATGCTCCAGGAATGGCCTTTCATTAAAGAACCGTTCACTGCTATAAGAGAGAAAGGACAAGTCCTGTTGATCAAAATCTGCCTCGTACTGCCTTTCTATAAACCAATCTTGTTTATGAAGAACAGAATGGTTTGGTAGAACTTTTACCGCTTTGATCCATGCCTGATGAAAGTTTTCGTATTCACTATCTGAAAGGCAAAAGATCTCCGGGAGTTCAACCTTGAATCCTATGGTAATATCTCCTTGCTTGGAGATGATGCAACCATTTTCTATATCTAATATGGGGAATATATCCTTCAACCACTTTTCCATGTTCACAATTCCTTTTAATTCACTAAATCCCTCTTGATCTCTTCTTTAGGGGAGCATTTTTCTTTTCCTTAGGCTTTTCTCTGGCCATCCATTCTTTGTTCTGTTTAAATAGTTCTGGCAGGTTGGTTTCTGTTAGTTCTCGTTTAATTGCGCAGGTGGTGGGTTTAAAATTGGTTTCAAGTAGCAAGTCTTTTAATGGCCTGTTGAACTTATGAGCATATCCCACCGGATCCATTTCTTTTAAAAAGGGAAACTTAATGATAACCGTATCTTTAGGCAGTTCGGTAATGGTTCCCCAGTCCGGCTCAAATAACTCATGTTTGGCAGGCTTGTATAGGTATATAGCATCTTCAGGAAAAAATTCATATTCCTCGGTTTCATGTAAGGGTTCCATGCTGATCCCCTGGGTAGAGAAATCATTATGCGGTCTTAGCGACCACATATTGAAATCAACATAAAAGGGGTGGCCTTCTATTTCAATGATGTTCAATTTCCCTTTCATGCGAGAGGCTATTGCCGGGTTTTCGAGCATGATTTCAAAATCCATTTTATCGGTAATCCCTTCAATTGGAACATTGTATTTTTGAGCCATACCCTCCGGGTCTAATTGACTCATTCTGGGTACGGTAACCCATACTATATCTTTCTCATTGGTACGTCCATCGGCAAGACATTTGGCCTTTAGGTCAAATGGCATATTATAATGCGTATCCTCGTTTTCTATCTCCGCAAAAAAAATGATGTTGTCTGGAATACCTTTTTGAATGATTGCCATTTGCTGGATATCAACCAGGAAGGTTGTTCCTTCGATTTCGAGAGTTGGTAGCTGCCTTTCCATATTGGTTATGCTTTAAAGGTTTTTGAAAAATGTTTCGGTCGTTGGATCGTAATACAGTGGGAATCATTTTTTTTGCCATCGCCTTCATCAGTCCATGCTCGCCATATTTTTTGCTTAAGCCAAAAATGACCTTTAATACCCAAAAGCCAATTCCGCCAACAATAACCAGGCACAAGTACTGGCTAATACCGAGGAAGTAAAGAATTGAAAACAGGACCAATAAAATGAAAATCGTTGCGGCCACATACCAGATATATTGTGCTTTAAGTCCCTTAAACTCTATGGATTTATTGATTCCTTTATTGATCTTATAAACACTGTTGGCCATGATAAAAGATTAGTGCTTGTTGTGAAATTGCTTAAGGTATTCGGCAGTTTTCCCGGTTACACCAGTCCAGATCAGGGAATTCTCCTGGGATTCAATACTAAAGTGGAGTTCTTTAAAAACAGGTTCGCAATGTTCGATCAGGTTTATTGCTTCATAGGTCAGGATGCCCTCTTCTTTAAAGCGCTCATAAAAGAGCTCGAATTCCTGCTTCAAAACCTTTTTGATGTAATGGTATTTTGAAGGCTTAAGATCCTCTGTGAGTTGCGCCATGCAAAGTTCAAGGATAACATGACCCGGCTTATCCTGTTCCAGGAGTTGAAGGACTTTTGGCATAACGCTACTGACTTTATCATCAAGGTATTTTGTAACCGAATAGTCCTCTTGTAAATTGAACATGAGTTCAGGGTTATTATGGACGATATAGGCCCATAAAGATTCTTTTAACTGTTGATGCATGATTAAATAGTTTTAAATTTTTATACGCCAAAGAAGGAGCTAATGATGGTTGCCACAACAACGAGGAAAATGCATGAACCAAACCAGGATGCAGCAACTTTACTGGTATCCGGATCACCAGCATTCCATTTTTGAAATACCTTAACTGCCCCAATTAGTCCCAGTAGTGCACCAACTCCATACATCAATTGTGTTCCACTTTGAAAATATGTCCGGATCTGGGTATTCGCAGCCTGGATACCGGCCTGGCCATCCTGGCTATAAACTGTAGTAACACAACAAATTGTAATTGCCAGGACTACAACACATTTATGCATTATGCTTCTGCTTTGTATTTTTTGATATTGTTTTTTCATATTCGCTGTTGAAAACGGCGAGTATGGGCATAAAAAGGAGGGGAGGGATTATACCGCTCTCACATTCCAACCTTCACCTATCCCAATCCCCAACCTTTGTTAGAAATTATTTTTGATTAATAAGGGGAGGAGCGCAAACCACCTAAACAACATACCAACCAATTTGCTCCTCCCCAGCCTTTGCGGGCTATTTAACTACCTCTCCGCTACACTGATTTCCTCTTCACTATTGGTAGTCCAGGTTACTCTTTTATGTATCTTTCTATTGGCCTGGTTCTGAAATAAGTCTTGAAATGGAAATTGAAATGTTCCGGTATTACCTCAGTATGCATTGGTGCCGCTGACCATTTCAAGGTTTTTTCAAGCTCATTGGTATTGGTTGCAGAAACTGTGGCATTTTCATGGAAGCTGAGCGGCCCAAGTCCGGGTGTTATGATCTGGCCCTTAGTGCAACCTTCCATAAAAACCTTATCCATTTTTATATTGGATAGCCAGCCTCCAAACCGGGTGTCTTTGTAGATCTTTACCCTGATTCCGATAGAAGAATAGAATATATAACCTACACGCCACCGGTGATAATCGATTCGGATTCGCCTGCCATTATCTCTGGGTAGTTCAACACCATTATCATCGTGGTATATGCTACCCCCTTTTTGGCCCCACCAGGGCATCATAAAGGAGCCGGGGAACTGGCAGAGGTTCCAGGAGGATGGATCATCAATCCGGATCGGATCATCGACCCATCTTGGGAAAGGAAGCAGGGTCATTGTTGTATGATGAATGACTACACCTTTTACTGCAGAGGGTTTAATTGTTCCGGTGACAACTTGAGCGATGGATGCTTGTGGAATGGCATAGGCTATTCCACTTTCCTTTCCTGGTTCAAATTGATACAGAGTGTCTGCAATCTGGATCCTGCCAGTATTACTGAGCACTGATCGAAAGAATGGATCGGGTATATCTGCTGTATTCCAGGACGCTCCCGATATTGTTTCCTCAGATTCTTTTGCCAGTTCCTGGATCGCCCTCAGGGATTGATACCCTTTAAACTGTTTTTCCCAAGTTGAAAGTGTCAATCCATCTTTCTGCAGGGATTCCATTGTTTTGCCGAAGGATTTCATGTCTTCAAAGGCCAGGTATCCATTGGTCACTTTAGGCCCATTGATTTCTAATCCAGTTCCCGGTAAGATACCCGGGCTTTTCTCGGTCATCATTGTAGTTTCAGGTTGCATGAACTCTCGCTGACAACTTATGCTCAGCACTGCTGCAATGGCAACAAGGACAAAGATTTTGTTTGTTGTTTTCATTTGATGTAAGATTAAATTAACGGTAGCGGGGAAGATCATTCCATGTACGCTCTAGTTCCTCCTCAGTAATCTCTACCCCGCAAATTTTTAAAGCATGTTCGATGATATAATTATTTAAAGCATGTTGGTAGGCAGGCTGGCCTAACCCGCCAAAGCTTGCAACCTCCTGTGTAACTCCTGAAAGGATTTCACTTTTAGTCGCCTCTGTGCCTGCCTTTTCCAATATGCCGGTGCGGATGCGGTTTACCAACAGTTCAAGTTGGCCTAACAAATCCTCCGCATCTTTTTTTTCTTTGATAATTTTGTTATCATGGTCTTCATCAGTATCCTCTTTATCCAATATATCCAGGAACTTTACATATCTTTTCCGATAAAAACGGATGAAATAAAACAGGTAATAAATGACCAGCAAAATGACAAGTGCAGTTATATACTGTGTCCAGGTAATTTGTTGTAGCATCGCTTTACAATTTTTGGTTTAACATTATTGTTTGTTTCTATTGCAAAGTTGCTTTGAAAATTGAGGCTTGATTTACAGTCTGATGTAATTACAAAAAGCTTAAAAAACGGGAGTTTTTAGAGCGTTAAGGTTGATTAAAGACAAATATTACTTGTGAAAAATCTTTAAATTGGTTGATTTACAGCAATTTGGATTTGAGTTGTGTATGTAATCCCATGTAATTACATTCGTGATGTTTTTGGATAAAAAAAAAATGTAAAGCCTTATTTTTATTGTTTTTTTCAAAAAAAAGTGTCATTGATAAGGTTATCAATGACACAGTTAAGAATTGTATTGTTGAAAATTTATTACTTGCCTAAATCAGAATCCTCCATTCTTTGACTAAGATCCTCATTTAATTTCTCGGTATAGGGCGTGCGGCTGCCTTTCCGTATTAGTAAATTTTGATAATATCTGGAATATTGACCGATCTCAATATTGAAAAGTTGTTCAAGGCCCATCATAATCTTCTTTAATTCCACATTTCCGTTATTTAAGCTTTTTGCAGAATGTAGCGCGTATCCTAATTCTACCAATTCCATCTTTGTTCCAGTCCAGGTAAGGGCTGTCATGGCACGGGGAATTTCTTTTGAACCCTTCCGTAAGCTTGTCGTTTTCTCACTTATTTCATCCAATACCCTTTGGTAGGCGATGATCCGTGCAAACTCCGTACTAGCAGGTGGAAATAAGGAATCGAATTCCTGTAGGGGATCGAAAGGTATAAAACTATTTATACTGCTACTTCTCAAAAAAAGCATGTTATCCTCCTCACATCGTTCAGTAAGAAAATAGAGTTTGAGCAAGCAATTATTATTAAGTAGCTGTGCATAGTAAACGGATAGCTGCTTTAGGTAAGAGAGCTGAGCCTTTTTATCTTTATTTGAAGGGCAATTAAGTTCCATTCGATACCGTTCCAGATAGAACAGTACTTCAGAATGCAATCGTGGCTTTATGAATTTGAAAAACTCTATTTCTTTCTCCGGATTTTTAAATTTGTACTCTGATAAAACGGCTCTTAATCTTTTAAGAATACTGCAGGATAATTGGTAACATCTTTTATAATAGTCCAACCCGGAAGTGCCATTGAAGTCCAACTCATGAATGTGCTGTTTGAGTTCCTGGTGAAGCTTTTGTGCAATTTCTATCATAACCTTCGATTTGGGTGCTAAATGTTTAACAGCTCAAATCTGTAGTTTTGCCTTTCGAAAATCAAGGCCTTAGTATTTCAAATTGAGTGAATCAGGTAAATTTCAACTTGAAATATAGCACAATATTGTGAAATAAAATATTTATAATATCCATCATTGATTGACAGTATTTTATTAAATATTTTAGGCAGTCATCATCTTAGATATTTTATTAGGATAACAATCCATTGCAGACAGGCTTATATAAGGTTGGAAGTAATGGTTCGTACCGAATTCTTTCTTTAAAATGGAGCGATTTAAAATCGTATTTATTTGCACTTTGTAGGAAACACAAGCGTTAATTCTTTTCAAAATCTACTAATGTTAGGCTTATTACCTCTCCATTTGGTTTTGTATACAGATATTTTACAAAACCATATTCTTTGTTAAACCAGTATACTACATGATACTTTCCAAATTCATTGATTAGGTTAATATTCTCAGATTCGTAAACAAAGCATTTTAGGGAATCTTCTTTATAAAATATTGCCCCGGTTCCTGTATTTCTCCTGATCTGCTTAACGATCTTTCCGTTAAGTCCAGGAAAACTTGATTTTGTTACCGTCGTTTCAATCTGTGATTCACTTTTATGTTCAAGGGGATATGCTACGGAAGGCATCGGTAGGATCGAAGTAAAATTAAATTTGCCCAATCTTGGTTGATGAATACTTATTCCTTCATTATTTTCAATTACTCCGGTACTTTCTATTAGGTTTTCTGAATTATATGGATATTCATAGACAATTGGGATTTGTTGTGTGATCCATGCTATTATATTTGATTTAACCCTCATATTAACATCAAATGAATCATTTATTTTCCCGTCAACCCCATAAAATTCACATTTATATTTCCAATTTTTTCCTTTTGAATAAATATTTCCTTCATGCATAGTACATGCATTAAATAGAAGTGTAATTAGCGATAGTATTAGAACTAAAATCTGTTTTTTAACCTTGTTAACCATTTGATATTGAAATTGGGTGTGAAAAATACAGTATTCGGGGTTTAGAAGAAATTTGAACATAGAGCTTCCATCAATTAAGCCTTCTGGCTACTGCTGATTACAATCGAAGTTATTCCAAGTTTTACAATTTGGTAGCTACAGTAGAATGAGGTTAAGGAGAAACAATACGGAAGCTGGGGTAATTAAAGCCCATAATATACCCGATCATTAACTGTATATTGATTGCAGACTAGGGGCGGATTTGACAAAATACGCTGTATACCTGGCATATACATCAGCCACGCCGTCTTCTTCACCCCTGATCGTGCAACAGTCTTTTTATAGCAGTCTCGGATTGCCGTACAACTGGCTTATTATACACAACCTTTCTTCTATTTCTGTTGCATAATAATACGTTCTGGCAAGAATCCTTTTGGTTGGATCAATTAGGACAAGGCCAGGTAGGTTTTTATTCATTAAAGTTCAGTCCCTTGACTGGAAAGTGCAGTTTTAATTATTTCAACAACCTTTGATATATTGTTACCATCAGCAAAAAAATTATTCAGTGTTTTTGTACTGTTATGGTTGCCATTGATTCCTCCATTATTATTGTTGTAACTCTGATGGTAAGTTGTGGAAGACGGAATTATTTCTGCAAAGGGTACATTAAATACCTGGGACAGTAATTCAATCCTATTGACTGTGATTTCCACATGTCCGTTTTCTAATTGGCTATATTGCCCTCTTGAAATTTGCAATGCTTTAGCGACTGCATCGGCGGTCAGTCCATTTTTAAGTCGCAATTCTTTAATTCTTGAGGCAGTTAACTGATTGATATTCATAAAATGTTTTGTTTAACCAACCAAAGGTAAGGCTAAACCAAAATATTTTGCTCGAAAATATTTAGCAGTAATGAAATATAGTTTTATTATTGCCCAAAATAGTGAAATAATTGTTCAATTTTCAAATCATCTTATTGCCCTCGGAGCTGAGATGTAATAATAATTTTATGAAACTAATATTATCAATTACCCTGCTTTTAATTATAGTTGAGTTTACTGCAAAATCTTTGATTACTTAAGTTGGTGCATTATTAATCCATTAAATGAATTAATATTTTGTTTGATGTACTAGTAAATTTTACATTATGAAATTTTTAAAGTTATTCGTTTTGTGCTTCCTATTTTTATTCCTGTCCATTATTCTTTTTGCTTACGCAATTCGTCTTAAACTGGAGGAAAAGGGGAAACAGCAACATTTAGATATGGGTATTATTCCTGTGATGCCTTTATGGGATATTTCTAATTTTGCCGATCATGCAAAAATAAAATCACAGGCAAAAGAAATTAATAATGACAGTACAAAAAATAATAAAATAAGTAGCGATTGAAATATTATATTTTTCATACTTCTTCCAATATGATAATAAATAGACATTTCAGATCCTTTTTACGCCCTTCAGTTAGTCGCATAATTTTTATTAGCTAATTTTCCTAAATATCATTCGTTGCGCATCTTCTGTATACTCCTTTGTTGCCTTTCGATTTTTAGCCTAAGTATATCTTATGGCCAGAATAGTCATGAATTATTAGGGGATAGTACAGAAATGGTACATGCTGCCGAGGTGTATATTCAGAAACAATACCGGCAACATCTTCAATACAAGCATAAAGCATCAAGGGCGCAAAACCGTATGCTGCGCAGGCTGGAACGCCGGGAGAACCGTATCGCAGCCAGGCTCCGCCGCAGCGACAGTGCTTTATATGCACAGTATCAGAAATTAAACGCAGTCGATTTTGACAGTATCCGCAAAACCGCCAGTGATACGGCCCTGCTGAAAAAACTAGCCGGTGACAAACCCGTTAAAGCGCTGGACAGCCTTAAGAAAATACAATCCTTTATACAACAGAAAATACCGGAAACCGGGAGCACAGACTTATCTGTACCAGGTATGGACCAGCTCAACAGCCAGCTTAATGCTCAGGAGTATCTGAAGACGCAGCTGAAAAAGCGCAGCGATGCGCTGAACCGTTTACTGGGACAGTCCCCATTTGCATCAGAGGTCAGCCGGTTGAACCGCACCTTTGGCTATGGCAGTCAGCAGGTACAATACTGGAAGAAAATTATCCAGGACCCGGACGCTGCAGAACAAAAAGCGCTGGATCTGCTACAAGGCGTGGACGGTTTTAATGAAATGCTCTCCCGTTCTTCTGTTCCGGGAATGTCTGCCGCAAACCTGAATGAGACTGATCTGTCGCAGATGGGCTACCAGACCAAATCTTCGGTAAACGCCGCGCTGGAACAGCAGTTCGGCAGTCAGCTGCAACAGGTACAGCAACAAGCTGCGCAGCAGGTACAGGATTACAGCAAACAACTGGGCCTGGACAAGCAGATGGCTAAGGTCAAAGCCGCAAGACAAAGCCTTAACGAGGCCAAGAATACGGTACAGGATACTAAAAATAAGGTAAAGCAGGCAAAGCAGGGCCTGCGTAATCCTATGGATGATCTTAAGAATCCGATGCGGGGCATACCCTTTTGGCAGCGCTGGGCATACCAGTATAACCTGCAAACACAGCGGGCGGCTCCCAACGGGCAAAAGCCTGCTATGCTGCAGGCAGGATTAAATGCTGCCTATCGCCATAGCCCGCGCATCAGCATGGGTATAGGCCTGGATGCCAGTTTGGGACTGGGCAGGGACTGGCAACACCTGAAACTGAGTTATGAGGGGCTAACGGGTAGGGTATTTCTGGACGGGCAGCTGATCTGGGGGATCAGCCTGCAGGGTGGTTATGAAAAAAGCCTGAAACCACTGAACCGGCCTTATGTACAGCTGCAGGAGCGCTATGGTAATGCCTCCAATGTGCGCACAGCTATGGGCTTACTACAGGATGCGGCGTATCTGGGTCTGATGAAAACTTATCGCATCAATCGCAACCAGCAGGGCACTTTTTTATTGGGTTACAATTTCCTCAGCGATAAAACAGGCATTAACAGCCCCTGGATCATCCGGCTGGGCTATAAATTTTAAACTTTATGAAAATTTTATGAATTACTTTTGCATCTCCTAATCTGAACCTTCTTTTACATTGAACCAATTCCAAATACCAAGTAACAGCTTAAGCCAAATCACCATTAGCCTAAAAACAAATTTTTATGTATTCAAGTAAATTGACCATATTGGTTAATCAAAAGCACAAGGCAAGTTATCGCTTTGGAAAAATTGCACTGGTAAGTGCATTATGCTATTTTTCGGGGTCAAACATTTTTGCGCAGTCATCAGATCTTGACAATGAAAAAGCTGCAGATAGATTTCACCCAAAAAACGATCCTTCCCCAACAGCTGCTGCAATAAATAATGTTGAGCATTCTGGCGTTGATATGTTTCATGGAAGCGCAACGGTGAGTATTCCTATGTACTCCTTAAATGGGGATGGCATGTCATATAATGTTGGATTAAGTTACTATTCAGGTGGCGTTCGTGTAAATGAACAAGCCGGTTGGGCAGGTTTATCCTGGTCTATAAGCGGAGAAAGCCAGATTTCGCGGGTAGTCAATGGTATGCCTGATGAATATTTCAATTCCGCATGGAAAAACAATTTGGGCCAACCTTTTGAGAAAGGGTTTTATTTTTGGGCTCCATCACAGCTTAATCGCCCGGATTGGAATTCCACTGCGTTCTTGGCAGAGTATAATGATAAAACAAATGCAAGTGACACGAACCAGCAAATAGGAAAATTTCTGTTTGACGGTCAACCTGATGAATTCCAATTTAATTTCGCCGGGCACAGTGGCAGTTTTTTTCGCTCTGAAACCGGGGAGTGGAAAATAAAGTCCCGAGAAAATATTGATATTAAGGTTGAAGAGGTCCTACATACCAAAGATTTTAATCAACCCAACTACTACTATTTCAATCATAATAATTGGCGGGCGCTTGGAGATACAGGAATCTTACAGTATCCTAAAATAAATTCTTTGTTTACCCAGTTTACATTAACTACTCCTGATGGCTATAAATATGTGTTTGGTGGTGTTGATTCTGCGATTGAATTTTCAAGAGGTTTTCTAAAACCATCTGAAAATTCTGCCACAACTGAACAAGCTATGGCAAGATCTGCCAACACCTGGAAACTCAGTAAAATAATATCTCCGCTTGGGGAAGAAATTAAATTTACTTACAATAGGGGCAAGGCACTTTTTAAGCGTCAGCGGGATTATTTATATGGAGTCCAATATGGAAACAGCTTTGAGAATCCTATGTTTGATGCTACCGTAACCGTTATAAATCCTGTTTACCTAAATAATATTGAAACCAGCCGTGGTATCCTATATTTTAGAAGGTCACAAGCAGTTGAAAAATGGTACAAACCTTTTGGATCTTTTAGCCCATCTTTATCAAATATGCCCTTAAGCTTATCTGTACCTGCAGTTGATGATATTGAATTCATAGAACAGGTAATTCACGGCGGAATTGAAGACTACTTAAATACCGCTGCGCAACAAATTCCTGCTAATCTTCCCAATTATAATCAACAACTTGATTCTTTAATTTATTTTGATAAGATAAGCCAGCAATATGCTGATGGCTATAAGTTAATACATAGTGCGACCCCTAACTCTAGAAGAACCTTAAATGGCTTGTATCACTTTAATTTTAAGGATACAAAACAAGATTCAAAATATACATTTACTTATAATGAAACAACTTCACTTCCAGAAATGGATGCTGTGTGTAAAGATTATTGGGGATTTTATAATGGTGATGCAGATATTTTGAAATTTATAATTACACCTTCAGAAGCACCAACGTTTCATAGCGGACAAAGTTTGCAGGGCATGCTAACCAAAATTGTAAACCCAATGGGGGGAACAACAGAATTCACTTATGAAGGCAACTCTTATGCTAAAAAGGCAAAAGTAAATCTTAGTACTGGAACTGTTGGTATTGAAACAGTGATGGCCAGTTATAACTATGGTCCTGGTTGCCGCGTTAAGCAAATCAAACGTTCAGACATTTTTGGAGCGCCTTCTGTAATTAAAAATTATGTCTACAATAATAATTACCCCAATACTGATCCTACTGGAAATAGTGGCGTGCTGAACTTCGATTTTGTGGAAGACATTATTAAAATTGACAAATGTGACGACCTGGGTTATGGCAATCTATATATGTATAATTATAGTACAAGAAATCCAGATGAGTTTACCAAAATGTTTAAAGGTGGCATGGTCAACTATAGTACTGTTACTGAAGTTAATGCAGACAATAGTTATACAACTTATCGCTATTCCAATCTGGACAGTCAAAATTACCGTGATGAAATACATGTAGGCTATACCATGTACAATATTTATGAAGATCATAATTTCCGAATTTCATCGACTGATATGGATCGTGGTAATATTTTAAATATCTCCTCTTTTGATAGTAGTAATAATCTGGTAAAAGAAGTAGTAAATACTTATGATTATAACCCTTTGCGGAAAAATAAATATATCAAAGCAACAGATAGGAAAATTTTATATACCCGAGGAATATATTGTGATTTCTTTTCTGCGCTTAAAAACATGCGCGCCTGGGCATTTAAATATTATTATTATAACACCCCGCTAATTAAAACCGAAGAACGGATATATAATAAAGAGGGTGATTTTGCCTCCACAACATCGGAATACGCTTATGACGATTATGGAAATGTAATTGCTCAATCACAGACGACCAGTGAGGGAACTAAGATTACAACAGAAACCAAATACAACAGCCATACAGATTATAGTGGCACTACAACTGATCTGACGGCACTGGGGATTAAAAACCTCCTGCAGCAATATGGGATCAAAAATTACCCGATAGAACGTATTATTAAAAAGTCTGCCATTAATCCGGCCCCCGGCGCTTTGCCTCAGGTGCTTGGAGCAGAATTATACACTTATGTTCTGGATAAACCGTTATTACAAAAAAAATACGCTACTGAATTTACAGAACCAGTAACCGTATATGATATTACTAATGCGCCAACAGGCTTTAAAACTTCAGCTTTTGCACCAACCAGCTTTAGCAAAGATAGTCGGTACAAACTACAGGAAGACATTATACAGTATACAGCAGGATTAAATAATACTTATCCTAAAGTATTGACCAATATTAAAAATACCGTTCCATCTGCTACAACATGGGATTATAAAGGTCTTCTACCCAGTTCCAGGACACAAAATGCAACTTTTACTGAAGTAGCCTATGCAGGATTTGAAGGAGAATACAGCAGCTCCAATGCTGTGTACAAAAATGGCTGGGATTACAGCGGTAGCAGTTTCCCGGTGGTAAGTCCTGCCAAAGCTATTGCAGGTAACGGTGCGCTCACCGTTTCACCTTCGCTGACAGCAGCGGCGACAAATGCTGTGATCAAAACAAATCTGTCTCTAACCGCCGGTAAGAAATATACGCTTGCCTTTTGGGCTACACGTCCAACCGGTGTAGAATATTATGCCTCTACCGGAAACAGTGTACAGTTTCTTAGTCCCCTGAGAACATTATCCAATGGCTGGTCTTATTACGAAACGGAGGTTACTGCGTTAGCTAACCAACCAGTGGGTATTGTATGCTATGGAACCGGTGGCCTTGCCTTTGCATTTTTAGACGAAGTAATGCTCTATCCTGTTACCGCTAATATGCAAAGTTTCAGTTATGATACCCGAACCAACCAGGTTATATCACAGAATAATGGTGCAGGTCAGATCATAAACTTTACTTATGATGGTCTCGGCCGTATGGTGGGAACATATGATGAACAGGGTATATTATTAAAATCTCAGGACTATAAATTACAAGACAACTAAAAGCACAGATCATGTTACACAAAAATATTAAATCTTTTACTTCAGCTGGTCTGTTGTTGCTTTCAGGATTATCTGCAGCCGCTCAGACTGGAAGTAGTAATACACCAGTTACTCCTGCCCCAGCTCCTGCCTTAAGCAGTTATCCATTTGTTCTTAATTTCTCGGATACTATTAAGAAAAATTATATCCGAACAAGGATACCGGATGAACCTACAACCACTATAAATAGTTCTATTAAACACCGTCAGGTTACGGAATACCTTGATGGTCTGGGCCGTCCGCTACAAACCGTACAATTCAAAGCACATGCCGATGGCTATGATATCATCCAGCATCATGTATATGATGCCCAGGGTAGAGAGAGTGTACAGTTTTTACCTTTTACGGCACAAGAAACCTCTTCTGATGGTAACCTGCAGTATAATACCAAAATGCGTATAGAGCAGTTCTACCCGCCAGCAGACGGACAGCAGCCTTACGGAATTACAGAATTTGATAATTCGCCTTTGAACCGCCCGGTAAAGCAAATGTCGCCCGGCAAAAACTGGATTGGCAGTAACCGCGGTAAGACGATCGTTTATAATATTAATGGTGAAAAATACCTGGTCAATGGTGCTATCCCCGTCTATTATGTAGTAAAAGGGAGCTATCCACGCTTCAGTATTTCCAGCAATAATGCACTTCAATATGAGGGGCATTACGAAGATGGTCAGTTATATATTACGCGTATTACAGATGAAGACGGTCAGCAAAGCGAAGAGATCAAAGACAAGTCGGGAAGGGTTGTTGCCAAGCGGCAATTGTCGCAGATCAGTACTGCGCCTTTATATACTGTTGCGCCCAAAGAAATGTTTCCAATCAATTATACCTATACCTTTTATGTATATGATGATCTGGGACGACTGCGATATGTACTGCCTCCCGGGGCTACCACCCCACAGGTAGCTGTAGCCAGTAATACGGTGAACAATGTAACGACCACAACCTACACTTATACCTGGTCTTTACCCTCAACAGCCCAACTGGATGGCATTTGCTATTCCTACCTGTATGATGGTCGGGGTAGGGTGGTAGAACGGAAGGTTCCGGGCAAGGCAGTTGATTATATCGTTTACGACCAGCGGGACCGACCGGTACTGAGCCAGGATGGAAACCTAAGAAGTACAGGGCAATGGTTGATGACTGTTTTTGATGCATTAAATCGTCCTGTAATCACCGGACTGGTCAGCAGCACTGATGATAGAAATGCTATGTCTGCTACCGTCGCTAATACAGGAACTTTTAATGCGCCGGACTGGAGGTATTATGTTACACAGACTGATTTATTCCATAACTATCCTGCCAGTATTACCAGTACAGATATTCTGAGCTATACCTACTATGATAATTATGATGAGCTCACAGGAACCAGTTTTGATCAGAATAAAATGCCTGTTCCACCAACCGGAGATAATACAGTCGTGAATTATGGAAATACTTTTGCGGTAAAAGGCCGTATAACCGGAACAAAGCTTAAGGTTCTGGACCCCGATGACCCCAATGGAAACCAGTGGATTACTGCCGTTCAGTATTACGATGACAAAGGAAGGGCTATTCAGAGTGTTCAAAACAATCTTAAGGGTGGTACTGATATTACCGGGAACCAGTATTATTTTCAGGGTATGCCGTACCGTAGTATTAACTGGCACCAGAACCCTGAAGCACTGGCTGTTCCGGGTGCCACAACAGCCCTGACCACTGTAAAACTCGATAAAACCTATAAACGAAATTATTCCTTACAAGGTGGTAATGATCTGGTGTGGAGTATACAGCAGCGTATTAATGACGGTACTCCTTTTGATCTGGCATATTATGATTATAACCACCTGGGTCAGCCGGTGATCAAACAATTTACTACTACAGATATCCTGAATGAATATAATATCAATGGCTGGCTTAATCATATACAGGCCCGCAAATCAACCAATCATGATGTAAACTTCTTTAATGAAACCCTGCATTATGACGATGGCTTTGCCAGCAAACTGTATAACGGCAATATCGCCGGTATTACCTGGAAGTATTACGATTCTTTAGGTTCCGCTAGCAATAATGCCTATGGATATACCTACGATAAACTGGGTCGACTGAACCATGCAGAATATAGGGAACTGTCAACTGGTGGACTCTGGCTTAAGAGCCATAAGGACTATACAGCATCGGGGATGAACTATGACGATCGGGGCAATATCATAAACATGAATCAACGGGGTAATATTAGCGGCCCGATAGATATGGACCAACTGCAGTATACATATGCCGCAAACAGCAATTTGCTGATAAAGGTTAAAGACAATATTGCAGCCACAGCGAGTGGTACCTTGCCTGACTTTAAAGATGGAGCGGACCTGGGCATTGAATATACTTATGATGATAACGGAAACCTTATTGCCGACGAAAATAAGAACATGAGCATTATCTATAATTACCTCAATAAACCGGCTCAGATCAATGTAGGACCGAAGGGTACTATAACTTATGTATATGATGCTGCTGGTAACCGTTTGCAAAAAAAAGTTTATGATAAAAACACCAGCATCACAGAGACCTGGGATTATATTGGCAACTTTGTGTACAAAGACAATGTACTGCAATATATTCTTAATGAAGAAGGCCGAAGCCGTCCGCAGGTAGTTACAACGGGGGCGCAGACCGGCCAGACCAAATTTGTTTATGATTACTTTATCAAAGACCACCTGGGAAATGTACGCAGTACGATTACTGCGCAACCGATCAATCAGCAGTACCTGGCTCTGCACGAAATTGCTACGGCGGGTAGCGAGCAGCTCATCTTTGATAATATAGCTGCAGTAAGAGACAATAAACCGGGTACAATAAATCCAAATGATCTTATGGCCGCCCACCTTATTGCCAGTGATCCGCATAAACGCATCGGTACCGCCATTATGCTTCGTGTTATGCCGGGTGATAAATTTACTTTTGGTGCCGACAGCTATTATGAAAGTGATGAAACTCCAACAACAGAAACCACATCTGGAGAAGAAGTTGTAAGTTCGTTGCTTTCTGCTTTGACCGGTGGTACCGTTGGTGGCATACCGGTATCGGAAGCAGGTGAAAATGTAAGTATGATTAACCAGGCATTAGGAAGCCAGGAAACGGTAGACTTCATAAAGACACAGATGGAACAGCAGCAGACCACTCCGGGTCCTAAAGCTGCATTGAATTACTTGTTTTTTGATCAGGGTTTTAAACTGATGACCAGTATTAGCGGTAAACTACCGGTCAATATTACACCAGGCCAATTCAGTAATATGAGTGTGAGTCCCAATCCGATGACGGAGCCAGGTTATGTAATCGTGTTTGTAGACAATAATAGTATCGGTACAGATGTATGGTTTGATAATGTACAGATATCCCACTTCCAGGGACAGGTGCTGGAAGAGAACCATTATTACCCATTTGGTTTGACGATCAGTGAAAATAGCAATAATCCTGCATTGCCAGGCCAGCCGTATAAATTAACAACAAAAGAATTAGAAAAAGCGCTGGATTTAAACTTATATGACTTTGGCGCAAGACAATTTGATATGCAGTTAGGTAGATGGACAAGCATTGATCCTTTGGCAGAAGTGTTTAGTTATTCTTCACCATTTAACTATTGTAATAACAATCCAGTAAGAAATATAGATTTGGATGGTAGAAAATGGAAAACGGTTAATGATGCTCAATTTGCTTCAGAATTGACAGTCGAATTGAATACCAGGATCAAGGAAGTAAGTTCTTCATTAGATAAGTTAAACAAAAGTAAGTCTGAACTGGAAGCGAAAATAGCATTAGGAGGAGAGAAAGTTGATAAATTTCAAAGGAAGTTAAATTATAAAAATCAAGAAATCAATTCTCATAATGAAATATTGTCCGATTTAAATAGTTCAAAAAGTGAATTGGCTGAAATGGGAGCTGTTGGAGATCAAGAATTTTATTTTAAGCAATACGAAGGAGGTGAAGTTGCTTATACTGAAAAGAAAGAAGACGGATCTATTGAAATAGGATATATTAATAAGGCAAATGCAATACATGAATCTACTCACGGATATGATAAATGGAAAGGCGAAACAGGAACAACAGTTACAAGGGAAATTAAACCATATCAAAGACAATATTCTTTCGATCCTTCTACAATTGTTAATGGTGCTACTCCATCTTCTTGGGGTATTGTTTTTGATAGAAAAGGAATTACTGCAGAATGGATATATTTAATTCATACCAGTAATTATCAATATCCTTATTTTAGAATCGTGAATCCAACTCCAGCACAAATAAATGAATTATTAAAATCAAAAAAGTAATTATGTTCAATCGTATATTTTTAATATTAAGTTTTGCTACAATACTATTAGGTTGTTCAAAAAAAGTAGTTCCTGGTAAGTATAAATCAAAAGATGGAACGCAGGTTATCATTATAAATGATGATAATACTTATATATATTCATCAAATGAACACCATTTATTATTATTTTCAAGTGGAAAAATAGAACGGTCAAAAAATAGCATATTTTATCTCAACAGTCTTTTTAAAGATACTTGTCTTCACTTTGAATATAACGAAAAATTAAATGAGAAACCGCTCAATAATTTAAATATTAATTTGGAAACTATTGGTGGATCTGAAAAGGCTGATTACCGAGTTGTCTTTTTTGACCAAGAATATAATGATTTTAAAGATTTAAGGGGAGATAGTCTTAATAATATACTGTTTCCAAGTACTATAGAAAATTTTTCGTTTGCTATAGTTAAGAAGCCATTAAATTCAAGAAGTAATAGAAAATACCTCTCATTTAGTTCTGGTTCCTACAATTTTGGTAAAATACCAAAAGAAATAAATATCAGTATTTCGTTAAATGACACAATTTTTAGTAATAGATTTTTCTCATTTAAAGATCAAATTAAGTTCAGGTCTAAAGGTCTTAAACTTAATGATAGTAAATTTAAAAAGAGCATTTTTTTTAAGAGAGAAAGAATTTAAATAGACTGTGAATCTTCTCATTTATAAAGATAAGCTCTTCATTCAATAATTTGTAATAATATAATAAAAAGGTGATCAGGAATTTACTGTAATAATTTTTGGATTATTGAAAAATGAAAGTGCGGAAGTATTCTTGCTTCCGCCTATTTTTTTCCTAAGAAAGAACATTTGAATATTAAAAAGTGTTAATTAGATAAATACTTTTAATATTCTTAATAATTAGGTTTTGAATTCCCAACCAGTACACCACTTCATTAATGATTAATGCACTCCAACAAATAAAGCCAAAATGATGTCAGAAATGGACCAATTTTATAATAAGCCTGGAGCAATGTATGATGTATGAAGTTATTGAATTATAGAAGGAGAGCTGAAACACAAACCACAGGTATATAAGCCAGGGCTTCTATTCTACTCTTGATCCCCTGTATATTCAAGCTCATAAAACTGCTGATGCAGTTGGAGTAATACAATCACGAGTATAAAGATGAAAATGGCCAAACTAATAAAACTGCTGCTGTAAAAGTAGATTATGTAATAGATCATGCTATAAAACCCACTGTAATCATTCAATCTAATCCTTAATAAAATTAATATGAATTATTTATCATTAATATCAATTTTTTTATTTTCTTCTAGTTTTAATCAAAAAACGTACATCAGCGATCCGACAAACTACTATAAAGTTGAAAAGATTGATTCAATTTCAAAGTACTATTTGATATATGTAAGACGTAGTGATGGTTTGTTTAAAATAGTGTCAGAAAAAAAAGAACCTATAAGAGAAGGTTGTGATTTTCTAAAAGTAAATAATTATTATCCACTTATTTTAGAATCTGTTTTTGATTCTGCAGCACAAGGTCAAATCCTTCATATAGGTGGCTTAAGAGTTGAAAATGCAACAATAAGTATTGAAGAACTTGGGATGGTGCATAACTTATATTATGACGATCGTATTCAAGGGCTAAATTTCTGTAAATGATAAAATTCTTCATTAGTTTTATTTACTTATGCGCAAGAAAATTTTAGAAGTGTCTAATAGATTAGGTTCCATAATATCTGGTTGTTTACAGCTAAAAAACAAAAAATGAATAAAATAATATCTTTACTTGCACTATTTTTTATTATAGGAGTGTCTTGCAACAGAAGTTTAAAATTGGGAACATACAAAAATTCCAATTCTGGTATTCTGCTATTATTGAAAAATGATAGTACTTATAGTTATAGCCAAGGATATATGCATTTAAAACTTAACTCTACTGGAACGTGGGATGACAATAATAGAAAGTTTCTTTTTCTTAACAGCTATTTCCAGAGCAAATTATTTATAAATTCCATTTCAGAGTTAAAAGAATCTAAAAACAGAATCGTAATTAAAATGGATATAAAAAATGAGAACAAAAATGCTGTATATGGTTGTTTCCTTAATCTAAATGGTAAAATTTTAATGGACTCCACTAAAAATGGATTTTCTTCTTCTTTTGCAGTTTCAAGTCATGTTGACTCAGTTTCTGTATATATTATCAAAACAGAATTAAATAGTAATAGAACGTTCAAAATCTTACATACTCCTACCTATAGGCCCAAAGATAAATTGAATACAATCTTTATTGATTTTACTTTGGATGACCGATTGTTTGATCAAGTAGTTTTTGAAAATGAGGTTTTAAAGGTGCGGGGTAAGAAAATAATCATGCTAAATAAACAGACTGGTAAAAACATTACCTTGAAGCTATCCAAAGAAAAAGAACAAAGGATTGGTTATATGAAAAAAAATTGAAATCATGAGTAAAATAGAAGTGGAAGCAATCTTACTTCCACTTCTATTTTTCAATTATTAATTTAATTATAGTGTATTAATAATTATAAATGGTACATAAAAATATTATTATGAAAACTAAATTTTTTAAAACGGTAATAGTTTTCTGTGTTCTATTAATCTCGGCATGTAAAATTCACAAATGGTCATATCCTGATAAATCGATCCTTGAAAAAAGGAATACATTCTATATTGTAGATACAGTAATGTTTAAAGATCCAGTACGAGTTTGGTGCTATAAATACAATGGATTTTTTATTATTGAACGTGAGAAGTTAAAAACCTTTAATAATAAACGATCTTTTTTCAATCAAGAAGATGTAATCTTAGAAGGTAGGGATTTTTATGGAGATCTGCCTAAATTTTATTACACTGAGAATAAGATTCCCAAAAATGTCAAACAAAGTGAATATTTAAGATCAAATATAAAAGTTGAAGGATTGGAAGTTTATGAATTCAAAGAAAAACCAAAATATTTCCTAATTGCACTTATTAGTGATAATTATTATTATTTAAAATATGATACCGAAAAGCAATTTAACTATCTGAATAATAATTTCAATGTTGTTTACTTCAGACTGGCTTATCCTATAGCTGAATAAATCATTTAGTACGTCTTTTGGACTACAGGTAAATATTGAGCAATAATTATAAAAGACGTGAACCATATTATGAAAAGGAAAATTTTAAATGCAGTAACATTTTTCTGTGTTCTATTAATTTCGGCATGTAAAATTCATAGTCGTAGGCCACATCCAGATCGCTCATTAGTTGACAGTAAAAATTCATTTTATTTCGTAGATACTATCCAATATAATGACCCAGTTCGGATTTGGAGTAAAAAGTATAATGGTTTTTTTATTGTTGAACGAGAGAAACTAAAATCTTTTAGAAATGATCGGACATTTTTTAATCAAGATGATGTTATACTGTTGGGCACGGATCTATATATGGATCTGCCAAAGATCTTTTTCTTAGAAAATAAATTTAGTTGGACCCTTAAAGAAAGTTCTTATTCTGATTCAAAACTAAAAATTGAGGGTTTAGAGGTCTCTGAATTCGAAAATAAACCTAAATATTTTCTTGTTGCATTAGTGAGTGATAATTATTATTACTTAAAACATAATGCAGAAAATCAATTTAGCTATCTGAATAATAATTTCAATGTTGTTTACTTCAGATTGGCTTATGCAATAGCTGAATAGATCATTTTATTATACGTCTTTTGGATTAAATGTAAAATAGGATATCTAGTTATAAATGGCACAAAACTATGCTTTATTTTTTATCCTTATTTTGTAATCTTATATGTACTGATCAAAGTAAAATCCCAGTACAGTTCATGGGGGACCACCCGAAAATATGCAAGGTGAAGAATCCTCCAAACAATAATTATGAATAGAAAAATAGTTGCTTTAATTTGCTTAATACTACTTGCGAATAATATTTATTCTCAGAAATCCAATTGTCAACTATACAATTTAATTGTAAGTGATATTCAAAATCAATTTTTGAATGGGACAGTAGACTCAATACCAACTGGGCAAAAAATTGATCCATATAATCCGCAAGCAACAAAAACATATAAAGTTAAAAGGCCAATTTATTTAGATTTATATATATCTCAAAATTTACTTCCTTTAGAGAGCATAGATAGAAAAAACTGGGCAATTCAAAAACTGTCGGAGAAATGCAAAATTGGAAACTTAAAATTTATAGAAAGACCTTCCTTAAACTATTGCTTTAAAGACTCAACCATTTCCAGCAGGTTCGTCAAAAGCACAAATCTTGTTAGATTTAATGAAAGTGATTATAGAACAGAAATAATAAATGGGCAGCAGGTGCTTCTAAACCCTATAAGGATTACATTTTCAAATATATTATTCACGGATAATAATAGTGCAATTGTATATTTAGAAACCATGTTTGGAATAAACTTTGGTGTTACTAGTTATTATTTTATTTTCAAAAAAGTAAAGGGTAATTGGGTAGTTGAAAATCGTGCTTTTAAAACATTTTAAACTTTGAATTGAAAGATGATGATTCAAAGGCAAAGCAACCCGGTAGGATATTTGAAGAACCAGTAGATATTAATGGAAGGCTCGTTCCTAAGGATGATCGTAGGAGAGTGAAAATAAATTATGTTATCGAGATGGTGTTAAAACACCAGTAATTATTCAGACTAACCCATAAATTAAAAAAACAATGAAATATATTTTATTAATTACATACCTGTTTTTTTTATGCAATGTAACAAAAGGGAATAAACTAGTACAAAAGGAAGGAAAGCAAAATAAAAAAAATGAATATCTAGTTACAAAATTTGATTCTATTCCCAAAGCTTATATTATATATGTCGAGAGGAATGATTCAATATTTAAATTAGTATCACTAAAAACAGATATAAATAATTGTACAAAAATTATTATCGGTAATTACTATGAACTTCAGCTTGCTTCTTGGCTTGATCCGGACGAACCATCATTAATTCATTCAGATGGATTGCATGTTTATGGAGTATCTGTTGCCTATAGTAATGAAAAGATTGTGCAGGATATATTTTATGCAAAAAATCTTAAAGGATTGTGTGCTTTTGAGAATAATTAAATACACTGCCTATTATTCATAAGAATAATGCAAAGATTGAGTTACCATAGCCTTTAAACTCATAAGTATTTTATATGTTATATAAATGTCGAATATTTTTATTTTTTATATTTCTATCTTTAAATGCACAGGGTCAAAAATGGCATAAACAAAATATAAATAACGAATTAACAGCTTCATTCCCAGATAAACCTGTCCATTCCACTTTAGATGATTATGGTGTGGAAAAGTATGGTTGTCAATACGATAATTGTTATTTCAGTATTGAAATTAAAGGTGATTTAATAGACAACTATTATGGTTTTCTCTTAGAATCTGACAGTATTAGAGAATCTTTTGCAATGGAGACTTTAGAAAGCTTTGCTGAAGCTATGGTAAATCAGCCTTTTCATTATCTGATTTCGAAGCAAAGCAAAAAATTAGGACCAAATGATTATGGATTGGATATAGTCTTTGCTACAGAAGAACCTACAGTGCCAGAAAGTAATAAGCGGTATTCAAAATTACTTTTAATTGGAAATTCTCTATATATATTCGAAGTTTTTTATATCGACGGTGAACCTCATGATTCATTAAAGGATAAGTTCTTCAATTCGATAAATTTTAATAAAAAAATAAAAGGTGGTTAGGAATTTACTGTAAATAATTTGGAATTAATGAGTAAATGAAACATGGCGGAAGCAGTAATGCTTCCGCATTTGTATATGCTAACTGCTATATTCACAAGACTAAATAGGCATTTCATAGGAATAAAATGTGAGGATAATCTACAATAAGTAGATTAGTCGAAAACAACTATGAAGCCTTATAAAAATGCAATTTTACGTGTTCCTCAATTCCCTATGAATGCTACGCTGGAGGAATCCTGGGAGGAGTTAAAAGAATCCATAAAACAGTCTACTCCTGATTTTTATTTATTGATACAGAATCTTTCATTTGATCAGTTTTCCAAACAACCTGAGCATATTCAAAAATCTATATCTAAGTATTTCAGTCGTGCAAAGTACAGATGTACCCCTTATGGACGGTTTGCTTCGGTTGGAGTAGTTGAGATTGTAAATGCTGCAACACCCGAAATTATTTTAGAAAAAGAACGGAAATTACATGAATTACCAAACTGGCCAGACCATGTAGACATTATTACCGCACAGGAATATGATAACCTGAAAGTTTTTGCTAATAGTACCTATTATAAGTTTGGAGCCTATATACGCTATATAAAAAGAGTAAATGAATTATTTGAGCTGGCTGAAATTAGTTATGATCCGATCATAGAGCGAATCCTGAAAGAGTTGGCTTATCCTATACCTTATCGGGAGCTTATTAAATCTAATACGGATGCTGAACCATATATAGCACCGTTAATAGATTGCGGATTGATCATAACGGAACAAGAACCAAATATGATAGGGCAGGACTATTTCGCCAGAATGGGTCTTCAACCTGTAAATTCTACTAAGTATCAAATTAGCGAGGTCAATAGCCAAAGTTTAAAAATTTCTGGCAGCTATTTTCGTCATATTCCTGAACTTATTAAGATTCTAAAAACCTGTATATCTGGGAGCACGACCAGCCCTCAAATGCTATCCTTTATTGAACGATTTGCTAAACGGTTCGATAGAAAGACTATTCCCCTTATGGAAGCTATTGATCCTGACATTGGTGTAGGTTATGGTGATTTTTATAATCATGCAATAAGTCCGCTTATAAAAGAATTGCAATTGGAGGAAAATTCACTTCCAGTTAATCCAGTAGGACAATATTTACTAAAGGCGCTGGAGATAACTGAAGTTGGAGATATTATCCGGCTTGATGGACTAAAAGATTTACCAACAAATAATGAAGGACCGGTGCTGGCGAACAGTGTCGCCTTGTTTTGTTCTTTAAATGAAGGAATAGTGTACTTTGAGCGTATAGGAGGGCACTCATTTAATCAGCTGGCAGGAAGGTTTACTATTGCATCTGATAATATTCGTTCTCTTTGTCAAAATGTTGCAAAATTTGAAGAGGATGCTAATCCAAATGTGCTCTTTTTTGATTTAAGTTATAATGCAGAAATTAACGTAGATAATGTAAACCGACGTGCTCAGCTTTATAGCCATGAACTGAACATACTCAATTACCCAGGTATTGATGAACCAATTACCATAGATGATCTCTATATTACTGTCTCTGGTTCCGAAGTTATGTTGCGGTCGAAAAAATTAGGTAAACGGTTAATACCAAGGATGGCATCAGCATATAATTATCGTAGATCCAAACTCCCGGTATTTCGATTTTTGTATGATTTGTCCTTTCAAGGACTTTTAGGTGACCTGTCTTTTAGTTTTCCAGACCTCATTAAAGAGAGAATTTACTATCCCCAGGTTCAATTCCGAAATATTATTCTTAGCCTACCAAAAGTTAGGGTTTCTAAAACCAATATAATAACTGGTGGGGGACACAATCCTATTACCCTTTTAAAGGCGCATCTGGCAGAATATAAAATAGGGCCTATCGTGAAAATACCCCGCAATGAAGAAAGCATAATTTTTGATCTGAATTGTTCCAGCCAGAGTGCACTCTTAGTCCAGGAAATTATTAAAAGAGGGTGGGTACTGTTGGAAAATGTTGAAGCTCCCAATTTTCCCCTAATTAAAGATGCATATGGTCGTGCATTTAATAATCAATTGTCCATACCTCTCATTCACCGGGACGAACTATACAAAGAAAGTAGTCCTATTGATCCGGAATTTAAAGAGAAACGCTTATACATGCCTTTGCAAAATTGGCTCTACCTTCAGATCTATTGCGCTCCATCTCAAAGCGATGCAATTGTAATTGAACTTAGTCAGTTGATAAGTAAATGGAGCCATCTGGTCAAGAACTGGTTTTTCATTCGGTATAATGAAAATGGCAATCATATAAGGTTTAGGGCTATAGTCAATAAAAAGCTCCATGTACAATTTCTAGATCAGCTTTATAAAGCATTTGAGTCAAAAATAAATTCCGGGGTGATCAGTAATATTTCAATTAATACTTATGATCGGGAAATGGAACGCTATGGGGTAGCAGGAATTGAGAATGTGGAACACCACTTTAACCTGGACAGTAACCTTGTTGTTGGGATATTAAAAAAGGGGGACAACGATCTCTCAAAATATTGTCATTGTATTAGATTGTTTACTCTTGTCAGGAATCTTGAAGTTATAGGTGCATATCGGTGGGCACAATGGACAGGCCATATCCGGCAGATGTTTGAACAGGAACATGGTTTAGGAGTGGAGCAATTCAGGAAAATCCGGCATTATTTCCAGGAACATAAAGAGCAGTTATTAACCAGTTTAGATACAATTGATCAGAAAGAAATTGAACTGAGTATATCCATAAAAGAAATTATTAATAAATGTCCCCAAAGACGGCAGGCTCCGATGTTAACAGATTTAATGCACATGCATATAAACAGGTTGTTTCCTGATTACCAAAGAAGTCATGAGCTGGTTATTTTAAACTTATTGGGCCTGGTGGAAAAGAACCTGGAACATAATATTAAAAACTATAGCCATCTGAATTCAATGCATCAATAAAACCCTTTCTGTATTTATCAGTTATTGGGAAGATGTGTCTTTTATCGTCCAGGTATACATCATTTGAATCATACCGGACGATTTTTTGTTTATTTACGATTACAGACCTGTTTACCTGTATAAAAGCAGGTATAGTTAAAACTTTACTCAACTCCTTTAGACTAAGTGAACAAAGGAATGGAAGCTTGTCTGCAAGAAAAATGGAACAGAAACTTCCCGAGGATTGAATAAATATTATTTCTTCTGTATTGATCTTCGTTCTCACTTCTCTGCCACCACCAGGTAAGTAAATATATTTGGTAGGAGTAGGCAACGTTTCTTTTCTGCTTGCTCTTATCTCTATAGCTTTCCTTATAGCGGTATAAAAGCGATCATAACTTATTGGTTTATACAAATAACCCGATGCTCCTTTAACGAATGCTTCTTGTGCAAAATAATGATGGCCGCTAACTAAAATGACCAGATAGTTTTTTGCCAATAAATCTAAAATTGTCAAGCCAGAAATGTCAGGTAATTCTATATCTAAAAATACCATGCAAATACCTGCATTTGGATTTTGCAAAATTCGCAATGCCTCTTGTCCGCTTTCTGTACTGCCCGAATATTCCAAATCATCAGTCTGTTCAATAAATTTACGCAACTGCCTGACGACAGAGGGGGTATCATCAACAATATAACACTTTAGCATAATTCAATAATTAAGGTTAACCGATATTCAAGTTCATTTTCTTCAATTTGCATTTGATGCTTATTAGGATAGTTTAGTTTGAGCCGCTGTTTTAAATTATTAATTCCGATGTAGTGGCCGCGGTTTAATGTCAAAAGGTTTTTTGCATTATAGGTTTCCATATATAGAATATTGTCTTTTATTGAAATTGAAATGAACGGCTGCTTTTCAATATTTTGGAAATCTCCATATTTTAAGAGATTGACGACTGGGTCAAGTAGGAGTTTAGGTGCAATGGTTAATAGTTCAGATCCTTTAATATCAATCTTTAAATTGCGGAATGGTTCTTTTTCCCTGTATAGCGCCTCCAATTCTATATACTTAAGGATATAGCCTAAATCATCTTTTACCGCAATTTTTCCTTGATCGTCTGTTGGTTTTAATGAATCAGATGTTAACTCGGATAATAGTATTATAGCCTTAGAATCCCCTGTAGAGTATCCCTCAATTCTTTCAGATAGGTAGCTTAAAACATTATTAATTAAATGTGGATTCGTCTGAAGGTTTAAAATGTTGTTTTCCAGTTGTAACGCATATAACTGCTGTTGGCTGGTTAGCTTATCTGCTTTAATTTTTGCTCTTGCGTAGGCTACTGCATAAGCAAGTGCGGAGATTAGAATTCCCCGCATTGAACTTCTTTGAATGGTTTCAAAATCTAGGTGAAATGATGCTTTTCCATTTAGAAGATAGGTAATGCCGGCTGAATAAAAGATTAATGTGATTCCAAATATAGGAATGGCTAATGCTGCAAAAAGATCCTGCAGTAACCTTCTTTTTTGAAACCAATAAATTATAAGTGGCATATACCCCAAAGTAACCAGGTAGAAATAGGCAATATCAAAAACATAGTATATAATATAAATTTTCAAATCAGCTCCCTTAATACTCGAAATTTTAGTCGACATCTCAATTAAAATCAATAAGATAATCGGAACGATATGCCGAGAATATCGTACTAAACTGTTCCTAAACCGGTGGCTATTTTTTGTTAACATGGGGCTAAAGTGGCAATTCATGGGGTCTAAACAGTGGATTCATCAACTTACGAGAAATGGCGTGTTTGGGTAAGGTATTTTTACATCAGAAACCTTAAAAAACACATTATGAAAACATCAAAAAAACAGATTGTATTGACAAGTAGAACAGTTTTTACATTCGATGGAGTTAAAGCAACAGACGGTGCAAAGAGTACAGAAACTTCGCATCCGACAACAGGTTCTACAACTAACAGTACATATATTTTTAACTGTTTAAAGTAGTATCGGACAGGAAATGGAAGCAGTATTTTAAGCTGCTTCCAATCCCAACGGATTGAAGCAGATTTTATAGTTCCCCATAATGTGTCTGCAAGCTGAAATGTGCTTATAGAAAAATTTGCCGCCTTTTGGCAAAAGAATAGTTGATCATCATAAACTGAATTTAAAGGTTTATAAATGATAATGGGGTTGAAGTGATTAATTATCTTATCAATCACTGGATAAGCCAAAGTTATGGAAATGCTAACGAGTCTATAGTGCATTAACTAATAAATAACAATGCTGTGAAATAATATAATTGTATGAGCATGGGAGTACTGGGGACGCTGAAAACCAGTAGAAAAGAGTAGGCATTATTCCGAACCCGCAAAACCAATTGCATTGTAATTGGCCGGAGCCTTTCATTTATCATTTAACTCCAAAAAATTTAAAATTATGAAACGTATCGTATTATCAGCCGCCGCTTTAATGCTGGCCTCCGCATTCTCTTTTGCAGGTACTCCTGAAACCAAAGCAAAACCAGAAGTAAACACAAATTCTGCAGGTACCCTGCACTGGTACAAAATGTCTGGTTCAACACCTGTGTTCCAAAATACTGGAACGCAAAGTGACGAACAAGCTTTGACCGGTTGTGATGGTGCGCCAACAAAACCGGAATGCGAAAGAGGTTATCGTGATGATCAGCTAAATTCACCAGGAAATCCTTCTGCTGGAATTAAACCAGCTCAGGTTGCCAGTCCGGATACAAGAATTTACGATAGAAATTAAACTCCGGTTAATTTGGTTTTAGGGAAGCAATACTAAAATTGCTTCCCTAAATTTTTACTGTTGGTACAATACAACTACATCCAATGGCCTTTTTGTAAACTCTATTTCAAGACCCACTTCTTTCAGTTTTTTGTTTACAGCACCTAAGTTTTCAAGGCTTAAGTCCTGGGGTATGATGAAATTTACAACTGTTTCTATATCAATTCCAGTTTCATCAATCATTTCATATGGTGGGACTATGTGTACTTTAGAAATAAGTTCTGTAGCCCAAACCCATGGAGCATCTTTTATTGCCAAAATGTTAGTATTGTCATTTATTCCTAATCCTTTGGTAATATGTTTTTTTTCTGAAGTTAGTTTAGATAGCGCAATACCTTTTATTCTTTTTAAAACATAAACATCTTGCATCCTGTTCTCCACTTTACTGGTCAAGCCCAGGTTTAAATCCAATTGCCTTCGCATTAAATTAAATACAGCCGTATCTGGTCTTGGAGCGCCAAAAATCATTTCATAGGAGTATTCAGCAGTGTCAGTTTTTTCCTTAATTGGATCATCAAAAACTATACGTCTGAAAGATTTATTTTTAAAATTATTGTCATAAGCATTTTGATACAAAGTCCTTATATTATTTCCCGTAATTTTTACTCGTTCGACTAGATTTCTATTTTTATCATTACGTGATATAGTAATTACAGTGTGTGTACGATATTCTCCTTGTTTCCATAAGAAACTGTAAAATGCAAAGTCTTCATTTATGTATGGATACAAAGTATTTAATAGTGGGCCTTTATTCGTTTTGGTATCGATTTCCTTTTTGTTTTGGGCTTTTAATTGTCCGGTTGCTAAGTACTCCTCAATTTTGGCTTCAGAAAATGTTTTGCTATCTGTAATATTTAATATTGTTTTCCCATCTTTAATCCAAATATAAGTTGGCAGATACACGTAGTTGATTTTCGACAAAAGCTTAGATTCCCCGGTGATCATGGGGAGTGTTGTGTTCTTTACAATATCAGCATGTGTTTTCAGTTTTTCTATTGCCTCCCAGCTATCGTCACTTAGGAGGATCACCTTTATTTTGTCTTTATATTTTTCCTGTAATTGCTCCATTTTAGGCATACCAAGTATGCAACCACCGCAGGTAACATCCCATACATCAATAATGATGAGTTTATCTTTAAAGTCATCGAGGTTTATGGAAGAAGATGAATAATTGCGAATCGGAAATATTGTACCGGGAAGTGTATCCCCCGGCCCCAGTTTATTATTTGTTTGAGCATAAAGAATATTTGCACTTAATATCATTAAAGCCAATATTATAGTTTTAATCATTGTAGCCTTCATTTTGAGTCATTTTAGTATTTCGGATTATTTCATAATTGGGTATTGGAAATAACTCTTTGTAAGCATTCCACTCAGTTTTGACAGAGGACAGAATCACAGCAGCTTTATCCCATCGTTTTAAATCAAGCCAGCGGTGTCCCCACTCAGCAAAAAATTCATGAGATCGTTCCTGCATTAATGTTTCTTCGTATTGGTTTGCGGGTAAATCCAAAGGCAGATCAGTCAGTCCGGCTCTTTTACGGATCACATTAAGATCGGTAATCGCGTTTTCATAATTGTTTAATCTGAAATTGGATTCAGAGCGGATCAAATAAGCCTCAGCCAGTCGCAGAGCAATATTGAATTCCGTTTTAACCGCATTTGATCTAATCTTATATTTTGCCGGGAAATAATAGTTTACAGAACCGGAGGTTCTTTTTGTTACCCACTGTGTTTGCCTTTGGTCCGTGCTTTCAAAGGTTTTCATCCAATTTGCAAACAGACTAATCGTTGGACTTGCAGTCGAACTGGAGGGCAGAAAAGTAAATCCCTCAGCAGTATTAAAGTTAGGTCCTAGAGGTCTGAATTGAAGAATTGTCTCTTTACTTCCCGCAAGGAATACTTTTGTTAAGTCCTGTTCAAGACTATACTTGCCGGATTGAATTACTTCGTCGGCTTTTGCAAAGGCATTTCGATAGTCCTTTTGATAGAGGTAGGCCCTTGAAAGTAGTAATTTAACAGCATAGAGATCTGGCCTGGATTTTTCGACATCCGTACTTTGGTCTTTTAACTGAATCTCAGCCTGTAAAAGATCAGAGATCAGTTGCTTATATATATCAAGCTTGTTTGTTCGTGTTGCTATCCTGTTAACCTCCTGGTCGGTACTAAGTATTAAGGGGACATCTCCCCATAGGTTAACCAGGTAAAAATAGCACAGTGAACGCATAAAAAACATCTCGCCGGTATAGCGCAGTTTATTGTTATCTGAAATACGGGCTTCAGGCAGATTTTCTAAAATGAGATTGGCCTGATAGATGTAGTTATACGCAAAGCGGTATAAATTATTGGAAACAATGGAATTTGCACTGGTAAGACTGCTGGATTTAAAAGGATCGTAGTTCGAATTTGCTGATGTATTATATAACTCATCTGCATAGAGCCCTCCATATAATGATAAACCGCCATTGAGAAAATAATTGTTTGTAACCATCACCTGACTATAAAGACCAACAACTGCCGCCTGAGCTGAACTTTCAGAATTGAATACAGTTGATGAAGATACTTCTCCGACGGGTGTTTCTACTTCCAGGAATTTAGAGCAGGAGCTTGCCTGTAAGATAACTGTTGTTACCAGACAGCAGTAAATATATTTATTAAACTTTTTCATAATGGTAGCATTAAAATGATGCACTGAGTCCAAATGTTATGGTACGTAGAGTTGGCAATGTCATTGAACTCTGTGTTTCGGGATCAAGACCTTTATACCCCGATATAGTTAACAGGTTTTGTGCCCTTGCAAAGACCATCAAACGATTGAGCCGAATGGCCTGCAAAAGATTCTGTGGCAGATTATAGGATACCTCTACATTTTTTAAACGTATGTATGATGCATCTGTATAGGTAAATTTGTTAGGACGTGACATTAATTCCGAGGCAACAGCCGCATCTGTTCCGTAATTTGCTGAGTATTTTTGATAATCCGTAATGTCTCCGGGTTTCTGCCAGCGAGAGAGAATTTCGGTCGGAAAATTTTGCATCATCCCAGGCCATGAGCTGCTTGTGTATATATCATATAGCAAGCTTTTTCCTGTTTGCTTTTTAAATTCAAAGAACAGGTTGAGACCGATCCCTTTATAATTAAATGTATTGCCCAAACCGCCGTAAAATTTTGGATCTGTTGTTCCCATATTAATCAAGTCATTCGTTCCTGTAGTTTGACCAGTGGGTACGTCCCTTAATTCAAATACACCCGTTTGTGGATTTACACCACTCACCGCATATCCCCGGATTATGTTTAAAGGTTCTCCTATAACATAGGTATTGAAGTAAGCAGAGTGCTCAAAATCAGGGAAGGAAAGTAGCTTATTGTATGGAATTGTCAGATTAGCAGTAGTACTCCAGGAAAAGGAGCTGTTTTTAATATTGTTTGAGTTTATCAAAAACTCCCATCCATAATTCTTAACTTTTGCAGGGAAGTTCTCCAGGATGCTTGTAAATCCGGTAGTGTAAGGAATTGTTGAAGACAAGAGATGGTTTCCGCTGATATTATTGTAATAGTTCGTTGTGAAAATCAATCTGTCCTTAAGAAAACCTAATTCAAGTGCTGCAGAAAATTTATTGTTTTTTTCCCATTTGAAATTGGGGTTTGCCAGACGGGTCGGATATAAGCCACTTATAGAACCATAAGGATTGGTACTAACCTTCCATGTATCCATAAACTGATAATTTCCGATCTGGTCACTACCTGTTATTCCGTAACTTGACCGTAACTTTCCAAAGGATAAAAACTTAAGGTTTGATTTAGCCCAATGCTCTTCCGTAAAAATATAGGCAAGACCTATTGCCCCAAAGTTTCCGAACCTGTTTCCGGGGCCAAAACGGCTTGAGCCATCGCGTCTACCGGAAAGATTAGCAATGAATTTATTTTTGTAACTGTAGTTAAGTCTCGTAAATACACCGCTATATCGGTAATCAGAATTATTGTTGGTCAGTGTTGAGGATGTGGCTGCCGCAATGGAGCCTAATAAATCATCCGAAGGGTACCCGTAGGCCGAAATAAATGAACCCTCTGACCAGTTCTTTTGAAAGGTTGATCCTAATAGAATCGTAAATTGACTACTTTTTGCTGCAAGCTTATATTCTGCCTGTGGTTCTAAAATCCAGCTTTTGAGTGCATTATTACCAAGAGTTGAATACCCGGTTGGATTATATAGCGGATTCATTGAAGTTATAGGATACAGCGATGTTTCATTAATCTGAATGGCATTGTATCCACCGTTTAGCATAAGTTTTAACTCTGGTAAGACCCGGTAGCTTAGATTTAAGCTGGAGTTTAAATTTGAGGATTTGGCAGTATAAGATGTTTTGAGATAGGCATAAGGATTATCATAATATAAGGGAACTCCTTTATACTCCCAAAGCAAATTGCCATTTGAATCAAATAGATCGGGGTAATTTGGAGGAATTATTACGCCCAGATTTGTAAGATCCGAACTAATATTATTGTTTTTATTCAGCACATAACTTGTCGTCAACGATAACTGGAAACGATCATCTTCGGATTTATGATTCAGGTTAAAATGACCACTTGATTTTTTGTCTCCTTTTGATCCTGGATAAACTGTTCCTTGGTTTTGTTGTCCACCACTGATTAAGAATTGAGTTGTAGCATTGCCGCCTGTTGCAGAAACTTGAATATCATTGTAACGAGCTGTGCCCCCAATAAATTCTTTCTGGAAATTAGTGTATTTGTGTTGATCCCAAAGAAGGAGATCCGGCGCGTTGTTCTCATCGGCAGTAACATTATCATTTGCAAATGCCTCTTTTCTCATTTCTAAATACTGATCAGTATTTAGAAATGTTAACATCTTCGGAACTTTGCTAAATCCAGAAGAAATACTCAGGTTAACCTGGGTTTTACCAACCGTACCTTTTTTAGTAGTAATAAGGATTACACCATAAGCACCTTTGGAGCCATAAATTGCTGTAGCGTCGGCATCCTTTAATACTTCTATGCTTTGAATATCGGAAGGGTTGAGAAAATTGAATGGACTTAATCCAGCCCCATTGTTTGAGATGGCAGATGTTCCCTGATTTACTGCGCTATTATTGGGAGCGTAAGGAACCCCGTCAATTATGTACAAGGGTTCAGAGTTTACAGTATTTTTATTTGCTCCGATGGCCATAGCATTTTGCCCCTGTATCTGTACTTTAAAACCAGATCCGGGATTGCCATTAGTTGGCGTAATGGTCATTCCGGGAATTCGACCGGCAAGAGCTGCTAAAGGGTTTGAAACTGGCTGTGTCGAGATTTCTTCTGCCCCGATACGTTCAATTGAGCCGGTATTGAACCTTTTAGAAGTTACGCCATACCCCATTACTACAGCTTCATCCAGGACAGATTGACTTGGCTTTAGTACGATGATATTTTCTCTATCATTTTTAAGTATTACTTTTTGTACTTCAAATCCCAGCATTGTAATGAATACTTCATCCGAGGTCAGCTCTGCAATAGAAAAGAACCCAGCATAATCGGTAATTACGATACTGCCATCCGGCAAATGAACGGAAGCTCCGGAAATAGCCTGACCATTTTTATCCTGTATTTTACCGGTAATTGGCTTTTGGGCCTCATTTGATTTTACTTTTTTGTCCTTTATATACCCTCGCTGGCGAATAATGATATTCTTTCCTTTGATTTCATAATCAAGGTCTTCCGGTTGATTTTTAAAAATTTCCCGCATGGCATGATCAATCGTGACCCTTTTAAGGTTAATAGTAACAGGTTTTGTCTTTGACATTATTGAGGAAGGTGCCATTATGATATAGTCAGTTCGTTCCCGAAGCTTTTTTATAACCTGTTCTAAAGGCTCATTTTTGACCGTCAGATTAATATCCTGAGCTTTTACAGTGGTGCTCGCTGCAAATAAAGAAATACAAAGGGTGAGTACCCTGAACGATTGAGCATAGGAGGGAACCTTCTGTTTGCTTTGTTGGAGGTTGAAAAACCTTCCACCCATAGAATGAAATAAACCATTCATAATTTTTTGGTTAATGGATACGGCTTTTCGATGTTGACAATAAAGACAACAATGAGTAAGTTTGTATCCGGGTTAAAATGTTAGTTTGTCAGAATTATTATTTTTTTACCCGATACCCGCCGGAGGCTGCGCTAACAGCATCCGGCATTTTTATGGTATCCAGGCAAACATATGAAACGTCTTTATCGCTGCTTTACCGTAATCCTCCTTCCTTGTATTGTAAAAGAAACTCCTGTCAGATCGGAAATAGGTTCCAGAATTTCAGATAGTTTTCTATCCTTTGGAATTTCCATTAAGTATGTTTCCATAGATAAATTTGATGGATAAATAATTTCAACATCATACCATCTTTCAAGATGTGTAAAAATCTGAGGTAATGATAGGTGGTTAAATATAAACAGATTCTTTGTCCAACCTATATAGTCTTCTGCAGGAACCTTTCTTACCTTAATCCTTCCGCTCAGATAACTTGCCTGTTGGCCGGGAACAAGCATAGCCTTATTGTCTATATTTGTTGAGGAAGATACCGATACACTACCTTCCAGTAAGGTCGTTTCTATAGGTTCATTTTTATGAGCCTGTACATTAAAATGTGTTCCGTGTACCGTTACGACCTGATCCCCGGATAATACCTTAAAGGGTTTGGCCGCATCAGGACTAACTTCAAAGTACCCTTCACCGGATAGCTGAACCAGTCTTTCTTTACCATCGAATCGTATCGGGTAGGAAAAATCTGTTCCGGCATTAAGCTGAACCTTTGTTCCATCCGGTAGATTCACCTTATAGGTACCTCCATTAGGGACATGAATAGAGGCATTAATAACCTGATCGGTAGCCGCAATGGCCTCACCGTCGTAATAACTAATTCCGGATTCGTTAATCTGCAATCCTTCCTTTAAATCCTTTAGTTCATAGCGATGACCATTGGATAGCGTCAAAGTGGCTTTATTTGTCCCGGGCATAACATCATTACCGTATATACTGGTTAACTGTGGTTCAATCGTTTTTTTAGTCTGCATGAAGTACACCATTGTTATACCAAAGATCAGGAGTGCCGCAGCTGCTGCCAGCCATTTAAACGGCAGCTTTTTCTTCTTTGCAATTGCAGGTGATCCCATACCCGTATGGATGTTTTGCCAGGCGGCATGAACCACGCGGTCAGCAACCTGCAGCTCATCATCGTTTTCTGTCGTATTTTCTGAAACAATGTACTCGTCAATTAACTTACCCAGTTCTGTACTACCTTGTTCTAGGCCAAAATGATCATAGAGCGCAAGGATCTCCTGGCTGGTTGCCTTACCGGCTGCGTATTTGTCAAATAGCTCTTTGATATTTGGTTCCATGATCTTCTGATTGGGTATATATAAGCAATACCAGCATCTCTGATCAATTAGCTATATGAAATGAAAGAAAAATGAAAATAATTTCTAATGGGCTGGAAATTAGCTCAATAAAATTGCGGCTATAAGGAGGGAATGACCTACGAGGCTCGCCTTTAATTGTTTGTTAGCCTGTTGAATCAGCTGATTTATGGTATTCGGACTGATACCCAATAGTTCGCTGATCTCTTTGTAAGTACGGCCTTCGATCTTGTGTAGGGTAAAGACTTCCTTTTGCCGCTGAGTGAGTTTATCCATAGCAACGGACAGAGCTTTGGCTGCATCCTTCTGATTTAGATGTTGTTCAATGGGGGAGTAGGCTTCCTCAAATCCCGCCTGAGTATGGTACACCTGCTGTAATAGTGCTTTCCTGAAATTATTCTTGCAATAGTTACCGGCAATAGTATAAAGAAAGGCTCCAAACGATAGTTCGGGATCAATTCGATCCCGAACTTCCCAAACTTTTAGAAAAACATCCTGTAAGATGTCCTGGGCAAGTTCTTCGGATTTAAGCAGATGTAGCAGTCGTAGACTTAGGCGTTTAGCATAATGAAAATATAATTGCTCAAAGGCTGCCTGGTCACCATCCTTAATACGGTAAATTAAGTCTTTCTCATGAAGTAAAATGGGCGCGCTCATTTTATAATGATGATTAAGGATTAATGGTTTCCTGTTTTGCAGCGGCAATTAAATGGGAATATCTTAGGTTCCTGTAGAACAGGTATGGCAATAGCATTTACAACTCAAATATGGTAATAGTGTTCGTTAAATGCAATTATATTTAAGGTTATTTTCTGTAAAATGTTGGTTATCTGTTGTATAAATTAGAAGAGCCGGTATTAACCGGCTCCTGGGGCTATAATAGCCTAAAAGATATTGTTGTTTGTACTGCGCCGGTTAGCTTCTTTGTCGCATTATCATACTTAAGGTCTCCGATCATATTTTCGCGGAGTTCCTTCGCGCGGCGCGGTTCAGGATTGGAAGGTAAGGTCGGAAAGGTTATCGGACCACGGGTAACAAGAGCAGACGCAAAGGAATAACCCCAGAATTTAATCACCTCAATTGGTGCAGTAGTGATGTATTCTAATTCACTGGGTGAAAGATCGAATTTGTCCTGCATCCAGGACACGTAATCTCCGGCAATCAGGTCTGTTTGTACAATGAGTTCGGCATTTGTAAGTGCATAAAGGGATGCGGTAACTTCCGCTACCCCTGCTGGTGTTAGTTTAGGCATAATTAAGATGTATATTAAATTATTAAATATCCTAATATAACAATTTGGCAATTTGTTTGCAAGGGATTGGTTATGACCAATGAAACAACAATTTTAGACCGATTTTCATTTAGAATTATTGCTGTACTGGCCGCATCCCTGTACGTTTCTGAGCTGGGTAGTATCAAAAGTATCTTTGAACGATTATTGACTATTGAATTCTATTACGAATTTGGCGTTACCTTCCTGATTGCATTTACCGTAACTGAACTGGTATACAGAATCAATAAATGGCTCAGCAAAACCTATCCTTTGCATAACCATACCGGTATGAGGATCATACTCCAGGTCATCTGTGGTCTAATCCTTCCCTGTATATTGGTCTTCCTGATGGCCGCTTTATACTTTGCCGTCAATAACGTAAATATTTTTAAGACCGACTACCTTGTTTTTGTCTTTCCGCTGGTCGTTGTGCTGCTGATTTTGCTCAATCTGTTATTTATCCTGGTACCATACTTTGTCCATGCGTACAGGTTACAGAAAGAAAAAGAGTTTGCCGGTCGTATGCCAGCCGGGGAAGGGGAACAAATACCATTAGAGAATTTAATTAAAGCTTATTCTGGTGTTAGTGTACTCCATATCAAAGGAGATGATATACAAATGGCCTATATTGTAGGAGGAAAAGTCGTGGTAAATGTGCCTGGCAGGGGAGAATTGATTACTGATTGTACCCTGGATGAGCTGGAGAAACTCTTAAGTGAAACACTGTTTTTCAGGTTAAACCGGCAACTGATTGCCAGAAAGGATACATGCAATAGTTATCAGCCGAAGGAATACGGTAAATTAGAAGTGCTGGTAGAGCCGGTACCCCCGGTCAATACGGTTGTCAGCCAACTTAAAGCCAAAGCTTTTAAAGAGTGGTTGGCTATCCGGTAGAATAACAAAATCGCACAAAAGAACTATGCTGCTCTGCGTATAAACTTATGATTTACTTAGCGCATTTTGATACCTGGACAGAAGTGCTTCTTTCCATTCCGCACTGGGGCAGGTATTGATTAAATTAAGATACTGTTCATTATCTACTTTACCATACAGGCTTTCAATAAGTTGCAGCAGATCCCAGTGCAAATCGTAAAATGCGTTGTCTGGAAATAGAGAAATTAAAACTTCGCCTTCCTGCAGGGTGAGTGGTTTTTCTATAGCAGATAACAATTCATCATATTGTTCAACAAGTCTATCTGTTTGTTCATCGTCGTTCAAAGACTCATCGGGCATTCTACCCATTGCCTTCAGTTCCAAAACTTCCGTTCTCATATTGTAGCTATAATTAGTTTCATTATTAACCCCGACCCTTATTTGATCAGCCGCAAGATAATGGTCGTTGTATCCTTTTTATTGATAAAGCTGTAATTTACCCTTTCCCCGGCTTGTCGTGTAACGGTTGGAACAGTATCTATTTGATAGCCGGCCTTATAAAAAATCAAACTTCCTAACCATCCTGGTTTGCGGGCTAAATTAAAATAGCCGTTTCTATCCGTCCTTGTCTGAGTACCGGTTTTCGCGTCATCCTCCGAAACAAGTACGTTTTCCAGCGGTTTGTTGTGCTCATCAATTACATGACCCTGGTAGAAATCGTTTACATCATTACATGATCCTACAATAAGTGGGATCAACCCAAATAATATCTTCAGCATCATAATTCAATTTGTCTTTAAGGATATAATTTGTCAGCCTAATTTACACAATATTTTTACAAATATTTGATAATAAGATGTGGTCAAAAAACATCTTGATTAAGAACAGCATGTGATTAAGCAAGAATGCAATAATTTAATTCGATTTTTTTTCAACTATAAAAGGACATGTTTCCATGTCCTTTTATAGTTTTCTTCGAAAGTGTAATAGTGCAAATTATTTCAGAAAATAAGATGAAATTGCTACCTTAAGAATATGTAAGCCTTACAAAATAAGAGTGTTTGCGGTCGCTTATTGTGCAAATCTAAACTATCGTAGTTTGTATACAGCAGTATGCTATTCTTTTTTATTCAGAAATTGACTGCTTTATACTTTGGTTAATTTATAAAGCTATTTTGTTATCAGGTTTTGTTAATAGTAACTGATCAATTCCTTAACTGGAAATAAATTGTATTTTCGTACTGCTTCATACCTGAGCATATTGGAAAACTAAAAACAATGGGTAGATTCCTATCCATTGTTTTAATTTTTAATCCTCAATAGAAGGGATAAAAAATTCGATGACCTTTTTTTCTTTGGATTTGATAGTATTCACTTTGAAATCGAGCGCGAGGTGCTTGATATCCTGAAGCAGATATGGTTTTGACAAAATATCTGCCCTTTTTATATAGTAATCATTATCACCCTGTCCGGGCTCGAAAAGAACCTTTCCCATAAGTTTTACATTTTGCCATATTACTACCTGAACATACGTGTAACCTTTCATGACTATATGAATTTGGTGAATAATAGAAATTGCTGTTTGCCATATAGAAGTTTACTTTAAAAATTATACAACTTCAATGGTTTGAATTGTGGAACAAAATTACTATTTACTCCAATGGAAGAACTTTTTATAAGATATTTTTAATATAAAAGAGCTATCATAAAAATAGCTCTTTTATCATCCCAGTACCCAACTGGGTTAACCAATTTTACTTTTCATTTATTTCAAATACAAAAAGATGTTGCGAAGGTAATCCTTTATTAACCGGGAAAACAACAATTGTGATAAGCTTGGCTTTTAATTATTTTTCCGGTTACAGCTCATCTCAAGACCTTTAACTGCCAGGCACAATATTGTGATCAGTTTCCAGTTCGGCTATATCATTATTTCTTTCTCAAAAACAATATTATCTCCTTCCATACTAATCTTTTTGAACCCTAATTTTTCAGCAAATTTCAGTGCTTTAAGATTCGTTATTTCCGTCTTTGCCACCATTATATTTACCTGGTATTTTTCTTTTGCGAGTGTTATTAATAACACAAATGCTGCGGACATTATTCCTTTGCCCCAATAATCGGGCAGCAAAGAACCACCGATTTCAATCTTCTTTTCTTCCTTATTCCAATGGTGGAGCGCACAGTCGCCAATAATAATATGGTTATTTTCAACAGTACGTATGGTAAAGAGTTCGTTGCACAGAGACATTATATGTTCGGCGAACTGTTTCGGATTCATCTGCTGTTCACCGGTAGTCTGATCCTGAACGGATGATTTATCTCCAAAATATAATCTATAAAATGAATCGGAATCCCCTATGGACATTTCTTTTAATACAATTCCGATATCATCTCCGCCTGATTTTATAAGCTTCATCTATTTTATAATTCAGTAGTATAGTATGATCTAAATTACCAATTTTTATATTAGTCATTAGTAGGTACAAAGACTTCTAATAAAAGGGGTAATCTTGATTTAATAATAGTCACTTCAAAATGAAGAATTAAATGCTTTGTTTTGAATAAGTAGGCTTTAGACAACATATCTGCCCTGTCTATATAATATTCATTATTTCCTTGACCAGCCTCAAAACCAATCCTTCCAAGTAGTTTCCATTTTTCCCAAATTGATACCTGAACATATGTAAAATCTATCATGGCTATTGATTATTAGATGCTAAGGAAGTTTAACGTGGTTATGTTGTGGCTTTTTATAGAGCATTAAACATAAGATTGGTGTGCAAAATCTTACTGCGTGCGTTCAGTGTACAATGCGAGAATATGATTAAAAATAACACTAATAAACCGGGTAATCTGAAGATTGTGATAAGCTTGGCTTTTAACTATTTACCGGTAACATCTGATCTTAGGTTTTTTAATTCTCTTAATACAGTATTGAGGTCGGTTTGTGGTTCTGGTATTTCTTTGCTGGTAAAGCAATAAAATTGCCAGATTTCTGCAATTTCATTAATGTGAACAGTATAGGGTTCAAATAAAGGGTTCAAGGATTCCAGCAGTACGGTTCCATCTTCTCGAAGTGTAACAAACTTAAACACAAGATCCTGTTCCGCTTTCAATACGACAACAGCTGCCGTGCGCGGGGGCAGCCTTGACCAGTCTTCAATATACTTACCCGTTATATCGCTACCGTCCGGAATGGGTAACATAGAGTCTCCCTGACCGGTGAAGGTTCTAAATGATCCCGTTCTCGGCATATTGGGCATACTGTATCTGGGAAGTTCATTTTTAATAAATTCCGGATCAGCGTATCCACCGGAACTGTATCCCATCTTAGCCGATACAGGCACGTATTCAATGTTTTCTCTATTATCCCGATCCACAGTTATGGCCACGACACGAATATTGCCGCCTTTTATGTAAATATCGTCACCGCCCTCAAGCTCCCTGAGTTTCAGTTCCCCGATTTTGGATAGATCAACCTTTAAGAGCGTGTCAATACCGATGCGATAATAGCTCGATAGCTTCAAATAATCTTCCATGTGTGGAGATTTTGTTTTACCGTTTTCCAGGTTGGTATATTTTATTCTGTTTACACCTAAAATAGTAGAAAGCTGTTCCTGAGTGAGTTTGCGGCGTTCTCTCAGAAATCTCATATTAGAGAAAAAATATATTTTTTGTGTATTCATTTTTACATGTTTATATTATCAACATTAAATATGTTCATTATTTGAACAAAAGTAATAAAAAAATGTTTAAAAATTATGGATAGGCATATTGTTCACTGTGATCTGGATACATTTTTTGTATCTGTAGAACGGTTGCTCAATTCGGAGTTAATGGGCAAACCGGTATTAATTGGGGGTACGGGTGACCGGGGAGTGGTAGCTTCCTGCTCATACGAGGCCCGGCGCTATGGCGTTCATTCGGCCATGCCTATGCGCCTGGCACGACAGCTCTGCCCCGAAGCCATTCTCGTGCGGGGAGACTATGACCAGTACAGTAAGTACTCTAATATGGTTACTGAAATTATCGAAGAAGTCGCCCCGGTAGTGGAAAAAGCCAGTATTGACGAACACTACCTGGATATTTCCGGTATGGACCGCTTTTTCGGGTGCTGGAAATGGACGCAGGAACTGCGCGGCAAGATTATAAAGGAAACGGGTCTGCCCATTAGTTTCGGCCTGTCCGTAAATAAAACAGTATCAAAAATAGCGACCGGTGAAGCTAAGCCCTGCGGGGAAAAGAAAGTCGACGATGGCTGCGAAAAGTCATTTCTCGCTCCTTTATCCATTCGCAAGATCCCGATGGTAGGGGAGAAATCCTATACCCAGCTACGCAACATGGGTATATCTCAGATTTACACCCTCCAGGAGATGGAAGTATTTACCATGCGCAAAGTACTGGGTGAAAACGGTGTAGCCATCTGGAACAAAGCAAACGGACTGGATAAAAGTCCCGTAGTACCCTTCCGGGAACAGAAGTCAATGAGTAAGGAAACAACCTTCCAGGCTGATACGACGGATATGGCATTACTGCGTAAAACACTGGTCAGCATGGTTGATGAACTGGCTTTTGAGTTGAGAACGGACCAAAAGCTCACAGGCTGTATTACCTTAAAGATCCGCTATTCCAATTTTGATACCCATACGCAACAGGTGAAAATCTCCTTTACAAATTCTGATAAGCAGATCACCGCCAAAGTAATGGAGCTCTTTCAGAAGCTATATAGTCGCAGGATGCTGATCCGCCTGATCGGGGTAAAGTTCAGCAACCTGATCACCGGCAATTACCAGGTTGATATTTTCAATGATACCCTGGAAGAGATGCACCTGATGCAGGCAATGGATCATATCCGCAAACGTTTCGGGGTGGAGTATATTATGAAAGGCATTTGTTTAGAAGGAAAAGGGGGGAAACATGCTACTCAATTTACATAGTAACTACAGCTTGCGCTATGGTACTATCAGCCTGGAAGAGCTGATTCGCCAAATGATGTCCAACGGCTATGACTGCGGTGTACTGACCGATATTAATAACAGCTCAGCCTCCATTGACTTTATTCAGAAAGGCCGAAAATCCGGCCTTAACTTACTGGCCGGTATGGAATTCAGGCAGGGTGATGAGCTCCGCTTTGTCGCCATTGCCCAAAACACTACCGGATTCAGGGAGATAAACGAATACCGCACCAAAGCCAATGAAAAGGAATTCAGTATACCGCAGCGTGCGCCGGAGTTTAATCATGTGTTTATCATTTACCCTTTCGGAAAGGTACCCGTTAAGGAACTTCGGGATTATGAATACATCGGTATCCGGCCATCCGAGCGGAACCTGATTGTCCTGGAACCAAAATCCAATTACCAGCGGTATGTGATTTTAGCCCCGGTGACCTATCCTGCCGAGGAATTTAAATTGCACTGCCAGCTTAGGGCAATTGATCACAATATCCTGTTCTCGCAGTTGCAGCCGCATCAGGCCGCTGCAAAGGATGAAGTCTTTATTCCCAGGGCGAAATTACTGGAACTATATAACCAGTTACCCGAATTGATTGCCAACACCAATCGGTTGATGGCGCAGTGTTCCTTTGATATGGACTTTAAGAAAATTAAAAACATGGAAACCTTTACCGGGAGCCGGTACAGTGATAAAGAACTATTGCTGCAGTTTACCCGTGACGGATTTCTAAACCGGTATCGTAAGGATGATAAGATTGCCACTGAACGTATTGCCAAAGAACTGGATATTATTGAAAACCTGCATTTTTCAAGCTACTTTCTCATTACCAATGATATCTGCCGGTATGCCAAAGGGAGGGATTTTCATTATGTAGGCCGGGGATCAGGCGCTAACTCTGCGGTAGCCTACTGTCTGGGTATCACGGATGTTGACCCAATAGAACTCAATCTTCCCTTTGAACGGTTCCTGAATCCAAAAAGGCAAAGTCCCCCGGACTTTGATATTGATTTTGCCTGGAATGAACGCGACGATATCTATAAGTATATATTTACCCGGTATAAAAGTTCCCATACCGCACTTATGGGTGCTATGAGTACGTTCCGGGATAGGAGTATACTGCGGGAACTGGGCAAGATATATGGTTTACCCAAAGCCGAAATTGACCGCCTTGTCCATGAACCGGCCAACATGCTCAATAAAAATGAGGTGACCAATATGATCCTGAGTGTCTATAACCGGCTGTCTGATTTTCCGAATCAGAGAACGATCCATGCTTCAGGGGTCTTGATCTCTCAGCAACCCCTGACTTGTTATTCTGCACTGGATTATCCACCAAAGGGACTACCGACCGTTCAATATGATATGTACGTAGCGGAAGAAATAGGCTTTGAAAAGTTTGATATCTTAAGTCAGCGCGGCCTCGGTCATATCAAGGATTGCAGAAAGCTTGTCCTGGAGAACCGCGGGGAAACCATCAGTACAGACAACCCAAAGCGGTTTTTTAAAGACCCGAAAATTGCAGACCAGCTCCGCAGTGCGAAGACTATTGGCTGTTTTTATATTGAGAGTCCGGCAATGCGGCAGCTGATTACAAAACTGCGCTGTGATGATTACCTGACCCTTGTTGCGGCCTCTTCCATTATCCGGCCCGGTGTAGCCTCATCGGGTATGATGGCTGAATTTATTAAACGGCATCATGACCCCAGCCTGGTACAGTACCCGCACCCGGTTTTTAAAGAACAGCTGGAAGAAACCTATGGGGTTATGGTATACCAGGAAGATGTGATGAAGATCGCAAATGCTTATGGTGGACTGGATATGGCCGATGCCGATGTATTGCGCCGTATGATGTCCGGTAAGTACCGAAGTAAGGATCACCTGATTGAAATCGAAGACAAGTACTTCGCCAACTGTGAAAAAAGGGGATATCCCGAAGCTGTCAGCCGGGAAATATGGCGGCAGATGGAAAGTTTTGCGGGCTATTCGTTTAACAAAGCGCATTCCGCCTCTTTTGCGGTAGAGAGTTACCAGAGCCTTTTCTTAAAGACTTATTACCCCCTGGAATTTATGGTTTCGGTACTGAATAACTATGGGGGATTCTATAACCGGAAGGTATATATAAACGAGGCGCGGGTGTCCGGGGCAAACATCTGCCTGCCTTGTGTAAATACCTCCTATTACCAGACAACCATTAAAGGCCGGGATATTTACCTCGGATTTGATTGCCTGCTGAATATGGAGACCGGAGTCGGTAAAATGATCAGTGAGGAACGGCAGCGCAATGGTCCGTATACAAGCCTGGAGAATTTTGCCTTAAGGACAGGAGCGGGGCTGGAGCAGATTGTGATCCTGATCAGGGTAGGTGCTTTTCGCTTTTTAGGAACCAACAAGAAAGAGTTGCTCTGGGAGGCGCATTTGTTGCTGAGCAAAGAAAAAAAGGAGCCCGAAAAGGGAATGGTGCTTTTTGAGTCCATGAGCCGCAAACCCATACTTCCGAAACTGGAGCATTCCGTGCTGGAGGATTATTATGATGAAATTGAACTGATTGGCTTTATAGTATCCGGAACATCCTTTGACCTGGCGCGGTCTGCCTTCCGCGGCCATTGTAAAGCGGAAGATCTGGGAAAGTATGTAGGACAGACCATACGGATGGTGGGTGATTTTGTAACCGATAAGACCGTCAGGACAAAGCATGGAACGTATATGAAATTCGGCACTTTCCTCGATGAGAGCGGTGTATTTTTTGATACCGTACATTTTCCCCCGTCAATGGCTAAATATCCTTTGCGCGGATGGGGCCTATACCTGATCGAAGGCAAAGTGGTAACAGAATTTGGATGCCCGGCCATTGAAGTCAGCCAATGTGCCAAGATGCCCCTGAAAGCTGATCCCCGTAGTATTTAAAAAGCTGTTTTATATTTGCACCCCCAAAATAAAAACCGAATTAATTTAATTGTTGTTATGCTTAGAACCCTAATTATTTGTTTATTATGACGATTGTTAACTATAAAAAAGAAACTTTAGAAAAAATTGCAAATCACTTAAAGCACCGCAAGGAGCGAATTGCTGTGGCAGAAAGTGTGACTGCTGGATTTGTACAACTGGCATTATCGCAGATGTTGAATGCTTCCGACTGTTTTGCCGGAGGAATAACCACTTATACCATAGATGAAAAAGTTAGAATTTTAAATGTAGATGCCGCGCTGGCTAAAGCCTGTAATTGTGTATCTGCTGAAATTACAGAACAGATGGCTATAGAGGTTGCAAATCTTTTCAAGACAGACTGGTCAATCGCTACTACGGGTTACGCGACGCCGGTTCCGCAGTCCGGAGATAAGCGATTTGCATTTATAGCAATTGTTCACAATGGTCAGGTAGTGTTCACCGAAAGAATAGATGTTAATAACGAGGACGAGTCAGAAAATATACAGTTCTACTATTGTAGTCAGGCCCTGGAAGCCCTTCAACGAATATTGTCCTGATTCCATTTTAACAACCACGCCCTATAAACTAAAAACGTCAAAGCCACGAAAAGCAAATATTCGTGGCTTTTTTATTATTTGAGCATCGGCACCTTATATTTTACTATCACTTTTAGAACTGGTCAATTGTAAAAGAAAAGGTAAGATTTTGATTAACGGTCGATAATTAACCATTAACACTTATTTTCATATATAGAATATTTAGCCAATATCAAATAGGGTCAACTATTAGATTGCGGGCAGTGTTATAAGATGGAAAGCTTAATAATAATTATTTAAAAATTAATCTTAAAAACCACATATTATGGCAGATAATAAATCTAAAAAAGGAACTTCCGACCGCAATAAAGTAAGCGGATCAGAAAATTACGAAATCCAATATTTTAAGGATAAGATGGGCGTGACCTCCCAGGCAGTTACCGGTGCTATTCGGGCAACAGGTTCAAACGACAGAAAAGTGCTTACCGAATACCTGAAAAAAAAGCATGGTAAATAAGCAACAATCATCCAAAACTTACTAAAACTTCTAAATACTACAGTTATGGGCTTATCTAAATACCGTGAAAAGCGTTCTGAGGAAAAGACCCCCGAACCTTTTGGAGGAAAACCTAGTGGCAAAGAACTGCGGTTTGTCATTCAGAAACACGATGCTTCACATCTGCATTATGATTTCCGTTTGGAAATGGATGGTGTGCTTAAAAGTTGGGCAGTGCCAAAAGGGCCATCTACGGACCCTGATATAAAAAGGCTCGCGATGATGGTCGAGGATCACCCATATGATTACAGGAACTTTGAAGGTATCATTCCGAAAGGACAATATGGTGGGGGTACAGTAATCGTATGGGATGAGGGTACCTATGAGCCTGTAGAGTTGAAGGATACGGATGTTGCAAAGCAAGAAAAGGAACTATTGCACCAGCTGCACTCCGGAAAGCTAAAGTTTACCCTACATGGTAAAAAGCTAAAGGGAGAATTCGCTTTAGTAAAAGCGCATGGCAGGGGCGAGAACGGCTGGCTCCTGATGAAGCTGGATGATAAATATGCCAGCGACAAGGACATTACGGAGAAAGACAAATCCGTTATTTCCAAAAAGACCATAGCTCAGATGGAAAAGTCTCCGGATAAGGTGTACGGAGAAAATATTATCAAAAAAGACAGTACGGTAAAAGATAAACGTACAACGAAAGCTAAAGCTGCAGAACTCATCAACGATCAGCTTGAAGCCGTCCCAGCGGAAAAGACAGCGAAGAATAAGGATTCCCTGGGTATACTTAAAAATACAAAAAAGCAAAAATTCTATTCTCATATTGAGCCTATGCTGGCAACCCTTGTTGACAAGCCTTTTGATGATGAGGACTGGATATATGAAGTCAAATGGGATGGGTATCGGGCCGTCGCTTTTATGAACAAAGGCGAAGTGGAATTAAAATCCCGCAATGATAAAAGTTTTAATGAAAAATTTTATCCCATTTACGATGCGCTCAAAGAGCTGGAATTAAATGCAATACTCGATGGGGAAGTTGTTGTGCTTAGTGAAAGTGGTACGGCCAATTTTGGCTCCCTGCAGAACTGGAGAAGTGAGGCAGATGGAGATCTGGTCTATTACGTCTTTGATATCCTTTGGTATAACGGCCAGGATCTTACAGACCTTACCCTTCTTGAGCGTAAAGCCATTTTAAAAGCAGTGCTTCCGGCCAGTAGCAGTATCTTAGTCAGTGAACATTTTGAGACATCCGGCATACAGTTTTTAGCCGAAGCCAAGAAACTGGGTTTAGAAGGCATCATGGCGAAAAGAAAAGACAGTATTTACCATGTACATAACCGTTCAAAAGATTGGCTAAAAATTAAAGCCAATAAACGTCAGGAAGTGGTCATCGGTGGATATACGCTAAATGATGATTCTAGTAAATTATTTAGCAGCATCCTGGTAGGAGTATATGATGGGAAAGACCTGATATATACCGGGAAGGTGGGAACCGGATTTAATGATAAACTGCAAAAGGAAATGATGGAACTTTTCAAGCCACTAATTGTATCCAAAGCTCCTTTTTCAGCCGAACCTGATGTGAATAAGCCTTCCCGTTTCAGACACAACCCCCCCCATGCTTCCGTTACCTGGCTGAAGCCGGAACTTGTTTGTGAAGTCAGTTATACTGAATTAACAAGTGACGGTATCATGCGTCACCCATCTTTTGATGGCATGCGGGAGGATAAAAGCGCAAAAAAAGTCATTCTGGAGCAGGAGGCCCCTACAGAAAAACTGGTAGATGAAAGCTCAGATAAATTAGTGACCCCAAGAGGTAAAGGAGAGCGCAAAACGCTTTTAAACCCTACTGATAAAACCCAGGTACGAAAGGTAAATCGTCATGAGTTGAAATTTACCAACCTGGACAAAGTGTTTTGGCCTAAAGAGGGAATAACGAAAAGGGACCTTATTAATTATTACTACCAGGCAGCTCCATTCATACTACCGTATTTAAAAGACCGGCCTCAAAGTATGAACCGCTTTCCAAATGGGATTGAAGGAGAAGGCTTTTATTTTAAAAATGTAACAGATACGGCACCAGACTGGGCGGAAACTTATCTCTACCATAGCGATACTGACGAAGAAGACAAACACTATTTAGTTGGGAAAGATGAAGCCACTTTGTTATATATGGCAAATCTGGGCTGTATAGAAATGAATCCCTGGAACAGTACCATTAAAAAGCCGGAACACCCAACATTTTGTATCATAGACCTTGATCCGGATAAAAATTCATTCGATCAGGTGGTGGAAGCTGCACAAGTCACCAAAAGTATCCTGGACGATATGGGCGTACCGAGCTACTGTAAGACCAGCGGCTCCACAGGCCTGCATATTTACATTCCCCTTGGCAATAAATACACCTATGAACAGTCGAAAGAATTTGCAAGGGTAATTGTTACTATGGTAAACAGGGAACTTCCTGATTACACCAGTTTGGAACGCGCTATTAACGATAGGAAAGGTAAAATGTACCTGGACTTTCTTCAAAACAGACCTCATGCTACCATTGCCTCAGTATACTCTGTGCGTCCTAAACCGGGAGCAACAGTATCCATGCCTTTGCACTGGGACGAGGTAAAGAAAGGTTTAAAAATTAGTGATTTTAATATCTTCAATGCCATTGAGCGGATGAATAGCGAAGGGGATATTTTTAAACCAGTATTGGGTAAAGGTATAAACCTTAAACAGGTTATTGAAAAGTACCAGAAGTAAAAGGTACAGAAATTCCTAACTATAAACTAAAAACACAAAGCTATGAACGTCAAACGTACATTTGGAACAATATTGACCATTCTTGGAATAGTCGGTTTAATATATACCGGATATGAACTGATCGGTAAAAGCAAGGATTACACGACCCTTGCTGTAGTGGGCGTGATCGGTTTGATTTTCTTTTTTGCCGGTATTGGCCTTGTCAGGAATACAAAAGATGAAGCCTAACCATAGGATGATATAAGTTTATACTTCATATTGTAACTCCGGAACTTCTGCGTAAACAAATGCTTTACCGGGAGTTCCGGTTGTTTTAAAGTCTTTCTCTACCGTATATGCCTCCATTTCCTTTGCGCTGATCTGATAATTAGCCAGTTCTGTAATACGCTCTTCAGAAAGGTCACCCATCATCCATTCCCAAGCCAGTTCATCGGGAAGCATCGTTGGCATCCGGTTTTTAGAATTATGGATTTGCTTCATCAAAGAATTCGCTTCAGTGGTCACCAAAGCGACAGTATCTACGGTTTCTCCTGTTTCTTTATCTGTCCAGGGCTGCCAGATAGCAGCAATAAAGAAATACTCTTTATCCTTTAATCCAATATGGTATGGATATTTCTTTGGAGTTTTCAGGGGCTGCCCGGTGCGTTTATTTGTCGGATAGATATGTTGCCATTCATAAAATTCTGAGGAAAGAATCAGGCATCTTCTTTCTAATGCCGCATTGCGGAACATCTTTTCTTTGCCGGTATTCGGATCTACAAATAACAATTCATCACCTCTTGCATTTAAAGTTGTGTAAGGCTTTACAAATTGACCATGTGCATTTTTATAGCCAAATCGCATTTTATCGACAGCCTCTCTATTTTTGACATTTGATGGAATAAAACCCCATTCCATCTGGACAATATCAAAATTACATTTATCCTCTGTAGGCTTAATAACCGCAATGTTGCCATAAGAGAATCCATCATGGATATCCTTATTGAGGAAATCATAATTCATCACTGCTTTTTCCAAATCCATTAAACGGATAAATTCCGCGCGGCTTACTTTCTGTCCGTTATAATAACACATAACTATCCTTTTTTAAAGTGATCTTCAATAATCTTTCCAATGTCCTCAGCCTCTTTACGGCCCTGGGGAATGCTTGTCCATAAATAACCGGCAAAACTCTTCATACGAGTAAGTACTAATGGTTTCCTGTCATCACTGAAGATAATATGAAAAACGGTTTCAGACCCAACCTCCAATTCCCGAATTTTCAGGGTTACGCCTTCTTTTTGCCAGACAAAGCGCTCAAGGCTAAACAAATTACTCATGTAAATTCTCTCTATACTAATTTACGAAAAACGCAATCAATTTCAAAAATTCCCCTGTGCTTTCAGATACCGGGCTTCAAACAAATTCCCCATTTACGTACACCACCCTGATATAGGACAATAGTTCTTTATACTCATTGTAATGTTTTATTGCGCCGCTTATCTCAATAATTTCATCCTCCCGCAAAGGCGTTTCATTTATGGTTTCCAATAGCCTTTCATACGGTTCAGTTCGGGGAACGAAATAATCTTTATCCCGGTCCCGGTAGAGGACCTTGAATCCTTTTTCTCTTAATTTTTCCAGTTGCCAGATTTCCATATCAAGCCAATCGTGTTAATGCAGTAACAACTGTAATTGTTTTTTGGTTTTTATACAGATCAGCTATTGCACTCACCGGCCCCCATTGGGGGCTGTTTCTATTTTAGAAAGTGAAAGGATTCGAACAGTTTTTTCAATAAAACCGAAAAAGGGCAGCTAAGCTAATGTTGTGCTGCTGCACTTCGTGCGCATAATGGCCTGCTTCGCAGCCCACCCTTCGGGACTTATAGCACTCGCTGGCAGCGCACCATTCTTTGCTTGCTTTCTTTTTCCGGTTTTCTATTGAAAAACCACCTGCAAACATTTGTGGAGGAAAAGGAAGTGAAATCATTTTTCAACACTTAAAACGTAACCCAATGGACAACACAAAATCAGTTAAGGATGTACCAATCTGCACCAACCGAATAAGGCAGTTAAGTAACCTCGAGTATGTGGTATTGACAGATCAAATTCAATTCAGTACTACAATACGCCGGTATCAATCACATTATAAATTTTAAAAACTAAAATTATGGCACATAACATCAATTTCAATAGCATTACAGAACAGCATTCATTTTTCTCTGTAAAGGAAAAAGCGTGGCACGGACTCGGCCAGGTTGTAGAACAGTATCCGACCAGTAAAGAAGCAATAATATATGCCGGTCTCGACTATGAAGTAGAAAAAGTCCCCTTGCAAACGGCTGATTCCGGAATCTCCATTGCAGAACAGGGAACTTTGGTAGATTATAGCGGTATACCCGTTCCGCAGGCATTTGCAACTATTCGAACAGATAACAAATTTCCTTTAGGTGTCGTGGGTAAGGATTATCATGTAGTGCAAAATCGGGATGCCTTTGCCTTTTTTGATACCATAGTCTCTGAGGGTAAAGGTGTATTGTATGAAACTGCCGGAGCATTAGGCAATGGGGAGCGAATTTTTATTACAGCAAAATTGCCAGATACCATTCGCGTAGGTAATGGTGACGACCTTACAGAGCAGTATATTTTCTTGACCACTTCCCATGATGGTAGCGGAAGTATAACTGCCGCATTTACACCGGTAAGGATAGTTTGTCAAAATACGCTTAATGCTGCCCTGTCCTCTATGTCTAATATTGTCCGTATTAAACATACTGCAAACGCGAACAACCGGCTACGGGATGCGCATCGTATTATGGGCATAGCCGCTAAAAACGGTAAAGCTCTGGAGCAATTATTCAATCACTGGTCCAATGTTCAGATCAGGGATACACAATTGCGCAAGCTGATTCAGATTGCTATGTGTCCGAATAAAGAAACATTAGATCTTCTTTCTAGGGATGCCTATTCAGACTTATCTACCCGGTTTAATAATATCGTTGATGGCGCGTTTAATTATGCCATGACGGCCGATAGCCAGTTGATGGATACAACAAAGGGTACCTTATTTGGCGCTTATAATGCCCTGACAGGTTACTATCAGAATGTACATGCTTTTAAAGATGAGGAAACCAAACTGAGCAATCTGGTACTGGGGGGAACTGCCCAGGACCGGGTGCAAAAAACCTTCGACTTGTGTATTGGCTTTGACCACTATGGTTCTGAAGTATTGGAATTAAACTAAAATCATTTGCCTGTTAATCCATTTGGGTTGACAGGCATTTTTAAATCTGGTTATCATGGGTAAGCCATTTGGAATTAAAAGACTGGAAGCTATTAGAAGACTTCGTAAAGCCCGCAGATTATTTAAGCAACAGCCCTTGTTTGCTTATCAATCCATGTGTGAGCAATATCCTGCTTATTGTTACAGCGATTTTCTGGCTGACTTGCGCTATAGAAAACCACCGGTAAAAAGGAAACCGAAATCCCGGCTAATCAGATATGGTAGGTACATGCGCATGGTAGAGTTGATTCAGCAATACAAGCAGTCCGGTAATATTGATGATGCACTGTCAGCAAAAAAGTTATGGGATCATATGTCCAAACCATATCGTGTATGCTATAGAAGGGAAGGAGTGCTTACGGAAGTATTCTTTTCGCCTTTGACTCCGCTTATCCAAATCGAAAATTTAGTCCTTAAGTTGAAAAGTGCCATTACGGAAAGAGAAGCTGATCTGGTAGTAGATGAATTCCGGAAGACTGCACATATTTATTGATCAATAATTTATTTTATCATGATACATTATATGAAGGTAAAGCTCAGAAACGAATATATAAATGACACATTTATTAAAGAATTAAATAGCCTATTAAAGGCTGAATATGGTAGTAGCGTTATCCCCAAATTTAACCCAATATATTATTTAGAAAAAATGGTTAAATATTATAACACAAACAGATGGGGTCTTGAATTTATTTCAGATTTGCCGAGACCTATTACGGCTGATCAATTAAGTAGCAGATTACATTGGCTTAATAAGGGTGTTTTTGCACTGGGCATAATGCACAAACCCGGAGTTAGGGAGACCTTTGATGCCATTGCAGTTTGCCGTTGGATTGAAGACACCGAAGAAGCATTTATTATAAAGGAAGAATCTAAGGATTACGCGAGGAAAACCTTACAGCCTTACCTTAATCCTATTTTAATTGCTGCTGGCTTTGATCCTGTTTTGGTCTGGGCTGGAAATATAAAATATGGTCATATTGATGATTAGGTTTTGATGGGCGCAATGCACAGAAAGAAATTACGATCAATTGCCGAGAAAATATAAATAGATAAGGACAACAACAATGTTGTCCTTTTTTGATCCTTCCTTAAGTATTTCATAACCGCTACATAATGATTACCCGCCTTGACCATTTTCCTGAAAGCTCTACAAAAAGATAGAATGAATTAAGAATTCTATTATTAGTCCGCCCATTTTACCGCTAACCCTTATGCAAAGCTACTTTCCGTACTACCACCTTCGAAAGTCACGCCCAAGGGTTCGGGCAAAAAAACTCCACCCTTTGGGTGTTTTTTTTGCCCGAAACTTTCTCCGGTGGTTTACGGAAAGTACGCCGCTTTGCATCGGTCAGCGGAAAATGGGGCGATCCCATTGCTGCTGGTTGCCGCAAAGACGGATGGCTTAGTAGTCGAGTTGTTCCAGCGGTAAACACGAGGTAAATGGACTACCTGAACAGTAAATAGCTAAGTAAGTGCCTCGGAGCTGAGAAAGCGGATTGATGGAAATAGATCAATTGTGCGCTACCAGCCTAAAATAAGCGTCTGCCGGTAGGCTTCCGGCACTGATGAGAACAGAAGTTCGAAACGCTAAAAACGAATAGATATGCAAACAAATTTCTTCAGCCTGATTGATCAGATGAATATCACAGGCTTTCTTAAACTGGTCATAGCTAAAACAGGGGACGGAAAAATGGTCCTTACCGTTTTGCTGAATAATGACCAATGCACCGATAAAGCACAGCAGCTCATTAAACCCATGAACCTTACAGCAGAGGTAAGTGAACTGGATGCGCATTTTTTTGAATCCATTACGAAGCCAATGCAGCATACTGCTTCATTGCTGGATAGTATGCAGCAATATATGGCCGGTCTGGAGGCAGCCAAGGCAAAATCCAGTATGGAAAAGGATAAACAGGTAAAGGAATCAAAGGTGCTTTCCGCTAAAGAAAAGAAATATAAAGAACTCCTTGACCAATCATTAAAGCTGGAGGCCGATAGTAAATATCGGGAGGCCTGGACAAAGATGCCTGACCCAATAGAATATCCCCAATATGCAGAAGCGATCAGGGAACGGAAACAGGCATTGTCCGCAAAGTTTCCGCCAGATCTGTTTGCCTCTGTTCCGGAACCGGTAGTAGTGCAGCCGGCAAAAGCCACAGAACATTTAAATGATCCTGACACGGAACCTATTGATGATCCAGAACCTGAAGAACTGGAATACAATGAATATTCCGGTCTGGAATCTGATGATGTTCCATTTTAGTATAAACCATAAAATATATTGTTATGATCAAAATGACCTTAATAGAAAGGGTATTCGAGTATAAGGATAGAGATACGGTACTGGAACTTACTGATCCAAATCCGGACTGGGACCCGCAAACCGTAATGAACTTTTATGCTAATACGTATCCAATGCTGACCACAGCAAAGATCGGCCCATCCCAGTTAAAGGATGATAAGCTGTACTTTAAAATGGAATCCGTTATGGGTACCAAAGGCTAAATATTTAAAATTTTAAATTATGAAACATGAAAAAGATATCAAATCCCAACAGGCTTCTGGAAGCAGAAGTAAGGGACAAATTGAATTGGAGACTGTATGCACAGATCGGGGCATTTGTAAAGACGCTAAAAATACTCAAAGATGGAAACCAGGTAATTACCGAAAAGCGCCAGTCGGTACCGGCCTCCATGCTTCCGATGATTTTATAAGGCAGGTTTTTAAGGCAAAGGCGGTCGGTTTTACTTCAGAAAATAAATTGCGGTTTACCAAAAAGATTCAAAGGGAGTTTAATAGCTCCCTTTTGCAATTGATGGAGTATTACAATTTGAATTTTAATCTGGCCAATACAGGAATTGGTTTCCTGGATTGCCTGAATAATTTCAAAACGGCGCAGTCGCAATTGTCTCCATCGGGGAAATTAGAACTCAGGCTAGCCAGGGATACGCGGGGTAAGGTAGCCTTGTGTACAGCTGTTACCTTTTCTACTGGCCGATCCTTATTCTATATGCCTGTATTTCCCTTATACCGGTTTTTAAAAGAAAAGAAATTTCAACATGTTAAGCCAGCTACACTTGTATTATTATCCGCCTGTGCTTACCTGTACCTGTATGCTGGTGTACCCATGTTTACCGAATCATCTTATATCGGCTATCAATATGATTACCTGGATGATTGGATAAATGAAGAAATTGAATGCTATCCGGCAGATACTGAAAACGCGCAGAATAATTTAAAGGAATTAGAGGCAACCAGGAAAATCGGGCATTACGTAAAACAGAAATTTTGTAATGAAATGAATCTCCAGTATCTGCAACAGCGGATCAACAGGATACAGCCACGGACACAATACGAGCAATACTGCCACACCATCGGGACGAAAGTGCTCGAACTCTATAAAAACCATAAGGACAAGAATATTTTCAGATATGCAGCCTCCCTTAAATTCAGAGAGTATGACGATCATTATATCACTTATATGGATCAATATATATCCTTTATTGGGAGTAATGACGGCAATGTTTCCGAACTGCTCTATGAAACGGTTAACAATGAACTAAATGAACATTATGATATCCAGGAACCTGAAATTATTTACCTGTTTAATGGTACACCCATCGTAGAAAAAGACTTTGAATTTGAAAATGCTGTTTTCGATCTGATGGATGACGTATGTACCGTTTTAAATAACTATTAAACCCAATGATAATGGATGAAATTAGATTAGACGAATTCGGTGCTGTATTCCACCCGATTTCAGCACTTTTAGTGTACCAAAATCCAAATGACGATTCCGATCATAAATACTATGTGGAACATTTTGATATAGCTTTAGATGGAAGGCCGCTCAATGCTTATCCTTTGTCCATTCAGGATGCCGCACGGCTTGCACAGTCTTTGAATATAGCCCAGGTAAAGCGTGAAAAGTACCTTCGCCCGACTGGTTTATTGCCTGCCAATGTACTGTTTGTCGATACTACCTGTAATGGCACTGTATTATGGTTTACCAAGGCGATGAAAGTCCCGCTATATTTTACTGATGATCTAGGGTTGGAAAATGGTATAGCCTCAATTCCGCCAATGCTATGGAAGGTTAAGGACCAGCAGCTAAGTGTATTTGCATTAAAATCCGAACGACGGCCAAACCTGGGCACCCGCTTATATAGAGCACCATTTTTTAATATTCATAGTAATGGTTCTGTTTGTATGGGGAGTGTGGATACGAGCATAAATGAGCAACTATGCCTGGAAGATTTTATGGAGAAATGGCAGGAGTTCTTTTTTAATAGCCGTTTCAGCCACCTTTTGGGTGAAGATAGCCCCATTAACGGAAATTGTGTACAGCTCTGGGCAGACCTGGTAGGCTTCGGAAAGCCTTTCCCCATGGAGGTATTAAAAACCCATCATTTCAAAATTGATGATCTTTTAAAATCCTGATTATATGGAACATAAACTGAAAGTACATTTTTTGGCTGAAGAGTTACGCCAGCCAACAAATCCGATAAAAATACACTTAATAGGAGCCGGGGGTACCGGCTCTTTTGTTTTGTCTGGACTTGCCCGGTTAAATGAAGCTTTGCTGGCTCATGATCATCCAGGCTTTATGGTCATTCTTTGGGATGATGATAAGGTAGAAAAAGCAAATATTGGCCGGCAACTTTTTGCTCTATCAGAGATTGGTCTGTATAAATCGGTTGCCCTCATTAACCGGATCAATCGCTTCTTTGGAACAAACTGGAAAGCAGAACCGAAGCGATTTCCTGATATCATATCACCTGACCAAAAAGAGCAGCTCAGAGCTAGTATATATATCAGCTGTGTGGACAACATTGCTTCACGGTTTAATCTGGCTAGTATGCTTAACCAGCTGCAAAACGAAAATTATAGGATCAATCGTCCGCGCTATTGGATGGATTTTGGAAACAGCAGGGACAGTGGTCAGATAGTTTTAGCTATGATTGGTAAAGTGAAGCAGCCGGTCTCCAAAAAGTTTACAACAATTGATCACCAATTATATGTAACGGAGGAGTTCAGCTCATTGTTACTACAGTCCGAAGAAAATGACACTGTACAAGGTTGTTCCCTGGTGGACTCCCTCAAAAAACAAAGCCTTTATATCAATTCCACACTAGCCAACCTGGGTTGTGATCTGCTGACAACTTTATTATTTGATGGGGTTTTGATGGAAAGGGGGCTACTGCTCAACTTGAAGACAAGATATTGTAGACCCCTTCCTTTTACTTAATGTAAGTGCTCTATAACACCTTGGATAGTTTGCTAGCTAAAGTTTTTAAGTTGGATTTTTCTAACAAGGAATCTTTTATTTTCCCAAGCTCCGCAACACCTTCTTGACCAACACTCTCCTTTAGAGAACTTACCATTTGTAAACCATTTTCCAGGATCTCACAAAGTAATAATATCACTTTCCTGCTGGAGGTAATATTTAACTTAACCTGTTCATCCATTCCCGGGCCGCTGACAATTATATCAAACAGCATTTTCATTTCTTTTGTCTCCATATGCTTTGATTAAGATACACATACAAAGGTCGAAAAAATAGAAACGAGCTGGTTCATTAGAATTTAAACAAGCGCTCGGCTTTATAGCAAGTGACCGTAATTTTGTAATACATTTTATAGTGATCTTGATGCGTGAATTATGAAAAATGAAATGAAATGGAATTGCTCCAGCGCTAAGGAAATTGACCTTATCGATTACCTGGCTTCTTTAGGACATGAACCCATAAAAGTTCGTGGCCATAAATTTTGGTATTTATCACCTTTTCGAAACGAGCATACGCCTTCTTTTAAGGTAAACCGCACTATAAATCGCTGGTACGACTTTGGTGAGGGTAAGGGCGGCTCAATAATAGATTTCGGAATCCGGTATTTCCATTGCACAATTGCAGAGTTTCTTTGCTTATTATCAAATCAAAGCGTTATTACCGTTCCATTATTGGGAAATGTTCAACCGATATATGAATCTGGTATTAAGGTTAAAAATATAAGACCTATTTTTTCTTACAGTTTGAAAAATTACCTTTTAAAAAGATGTATACCGTTACTATTAGCTGATAACTACCTGAAAGAGATCCTTTATACCAATGGTGGCAATCTTTTTTATGGACTTGGGTTCCCCAACAATAAAGGGGGATGGGAGATTCGCTCAGAATATTTTAAAGGCAGCAGTTCTCCGAAATACTTCAGCCTTTATGCTTGTTCCAGTAATAATATTTACGTCTTTGAAGGATTTTTTAATTTTTTATCTTTCCTCCAGCTCTTTGTTCCAACTTCCGCAAATCAAGACTCAGATTACCTCATTTTAAATAGCCTCGCTTTTGTGGATCATTCCCTCGAACTATTATCCACCTATAATAGGGTTTCTCTTTTTCTGGACAATGACCCTGCAGGTGATCTTGCTACTGCCCATATAATAAACTGCATTCCTTCCGCAATTGATAAAAGGCATCTTTTTAAACCATACGAAGATCTGAATGATTATCTAACAAGTAGTAATTGTCAAATTAATTTACCACCATAGCAATTATAACCTTCATAAGGTGCATATGCAATATTGTATTTCTTAAGGTTCCCTGCTTCATCCCGGAACCGGCAAGATGTACCGTTGTCAGACAACGGAGAAATTTGCCCCCTTAACTCCGAAGTCGTGGGGCATGGTTTAATGAATTTGTGAAACGGATATTGTGATGAAAGAAAATAAGAAAAATAAGACCAAAATGATCTTTGTAAGGCTTGAAGAAGCTGAGTATGAAACCTTGATCAGCCGCCAAAAAAAGACCACTGAAAGAAATCTCAGTGCCTATATCAGGAAGATTTTAGCAGGTAAACCGATGATAAAATCGGTTCAAAATGAGTCCTTGCGTGAGGTAATGGTAACGCTGTCTCTGCTTCAAAAAGACCTGAATGGAATTGGAAACAACTACAATCAGATGGTAAAAAAGCTACATACCACCGATAAAATTCCTGAAATAAAAGCCTGGATGCAGCATTATTTAAATGAGCGAGAGCATATACTTGATGCGACCAAAACTTTAAAAGAATGCCTGGATAAAACTGCCCAAAAATGGTTGCAAGAATAAAATGTAGCACGAATATCCGTAAGCCTTTCCACTATAATGACAATAAGGTTGAGGAGGGGCATGCCTGCCTGTTGGCCGCAGAAAATATGCTGCTTCAGGTAGATACCCATCCGGATAAAGCCGTCTTATTACTCGAAAAACAAGTAGCGCTTAGGCCGGATGTTAAGGTGAATTCCGTGCATATCTCCCTTAACTTTTCTCCAGACGAGGAGCTATCCAATGAACAAATGGCACAAATTGCCAGGGATTATATGGAGGGAATTGGTTTTGGTAACCAACCTTATTTATTATACCGCCACTTTGATAGCGGCCATCCCCATTGCCATATTGTAACCACTAATATCGGCCTAGATAAATCCCGGATTTCATTGCATCAGATTGGCAAGCTGAAGTCTGAGCAGGTGCGCAAGGAGCTGGAAAATAAATATGGTTTAATCAAAGCTGAGGGGCAGAATACCAAAGCTTCAACTATAAATCCACTGTATGCATCCAAGGTTATATATGGAAAAGTGGCAACCAAACAGGCCATTTCAAAGGTGCTTCATGCTGTCATTCCTGTTTATAAATATAGTTCTCTGGCTGAATTAAATGCTGTTCTTGGGCTATATAATGTCAGGGCAGAACAAGGAAATAACGGATCAAGAGGAGAACAAAATAAAGGTTTAGTGTATAGGGTACTGGATCATAATGGACAGAGTATAGGCGTTCCAATAAAGGCTAGTTTGTTTGCCGATAAGCCTACATTGCCGAATCTTGAAAGGCGTTTTTTAGCCAATGATGTTGCCCGTTCAAAGTACAAGGATTCCCTAAGAAGCAAGATTGATATTACTCTGAAATTCAAAAAATGCGCCAGCTTAAAGGAGTTTCAGGACTGTTTAAAAAGTCAGGATATCAGGTTAATTACCAGAGTAAATGAAGATGGGGTTATCTATGGGCTAACCTATATTGACCTTAAATCAAAGGCAGTATTTAATGGTAGTACGCTAGGAAAAGAGTATAGTGCAAAGGCAATTATGGAGCGTATTCACCTGGCAAAGATCGTCAATCCTGATACTGAATTTGAAAAGACTAATGCTATTGGAAAAGGAAATACGGCTGGATTTATGAATGAAAACAATAGCGCTTCACCATATTTCAGACTTGATGAAAAGTCAGCTTTAGCGCTATTGATGCAATATGAATATGCTGCATCAAATGTTCCATATGAATGGAAGAAAAAGAAAAAAAGGAGAAAAAAATAGAACACTTTAAATGTAATTATTATGTCTACAGGAGAGAACGAACAAGGATTGAGGAAGATAATGGACATGACCAGGTGGATTGCCATCTTTATTTTGATCATTCACTTTTATTATTACTTATATGGCTGGTTTAAGGATATTGGTCTTACCTGGTCATTTGTTGATAAAGTTTTGACCAATATTTATAAGGTAGGATTATTTACATCCTTTCATAAATCAAAGATAATTGCACTTACATTTTTAAGCCTTTCATTGATTGGTGTAAAGGGTAAAAAAAGTGAAAACATTACGGTAAAGACCGCTTTAAAATACCTGATCCCAGGTCTGGTTACTTATTTTATCGGGTATGTATTATATCTTATTCCATCCTCGAAAGATATAGCTGCAATATTATATATTGTAATTACGGTGATAGGAGTGATGCTGTTTATCACTGGGGGTACCTATGCATCAAGAATAATAATGGACGCCCTGGCTGACGATATTTTTAATGAAGCTAATGAGACTTTTCCCCAGGAGGAACGGCTAATACAAAATGAACATTCCATTAATCTTCCAGCGAAATATAAGCTGAAAGGGAAGGTGCGAAACTCTTTTATTAATATCATTAATCCCTATCGTGGAGTTTTAAACCTGGGTACTCCTGGGGCAGGAAAGAGCTATTTCTTTATGCGTCATGTGATCACACAGCATATAAAGAAAGGTTTCACCATGTTTGTTTATGACTTTAAAATGCCAGACCTTACAGTCATTGCATACAACACCTGGTTAAAGAATAAGGATAAATATCCTGGTAAAAGTGAATGCTACTTTATCAATTTTGATGACCTGTCAAGATCACACCGATGTAATCCCTTAGACCCGATTGGCATTGTTGATATTACCGATGCTGCAGAGTCGGCCCGAACTATTTTGCTTGGTTTAAACAAATCGTGGATTAGTAAACAGGGCGATTTTTTCATTGAATCACCAATTAATTTCTTAACTGCACTGATCTGGTTTATGCGTAAATACCAGGATGGTGCATACTGTACTCTTCCTCATGTATTAGAGTTAATGCAGGTTGAATATGATGAATTATTTCCTCTTTTAGCAACCCAACCAGAGATTCAGATTCTTATCAATCCATTCCAAACGGCTTACAAAAATGGAGCAATGGAACAATTAGAAGGGCAAATTGCGTCTGCAAAAATTGCACTAGCGAGGCTTTCTTCGCCACAGTTATACTACGTGCTTTCCGGTAATGATTTTACCCTAAATATAAATGATCCAGCTGCACCAAAAGTAGTTTGTATGGGCAACAACCCTCAAAAAATTAAGACCTATGGTGCTGTGCTTTCGCTGTATGTAAATAGGTTGATTAAGATTGTAAACCAAAAGGATAAACTGAAATCCAGCCTTTTATTTGATGAGTTTCCTACCATTTATCTTAGTGATATTGATAGTCTTATTGCGACAGCCCGGAGTAACAAGGTTGCCACGTTCTTGGCAATTCAGGACATTACCCAGCTAAGGAAAGATTATGGAAAGGAGCAGGCAGATGTTATTATGGGTATTGTTGGAAACATCATTTCCGGTCAGGTTACAGGGGACACTGCTAAACTATTATCTGATAGGATTGGTCGGATTATGCAGGACCGGCAGAGCCTTTCAATCAACCGTAATGATACCTCAATAAGCAAAAGTAAACAGTTGGAAGCTGCTGTTCCGGCTTCCAGAATATCTGCTTTAAGCAGTGGTGAGTTTGTAGGAACAGTAGCCGATAACCCGGAGGAAAGGATAGAGCTAAAGTCATTTCATTGTTCAATTCAGAATGACCATGCGGCAATAAAAGCTGAAATGGGAGCTTATTTACCAATTCCCATAATACGTAAAATAGATCCTATTATTGTCCAAAGGAATTACCAGGCAATTAGGGATGAGGTCAGGGAAATAGTTAATGCAGAGCTGCAAAAAATTTTATAGATTATTCTTCATTTATGGGTAATGAAACTCCTTAATATTTTAATGCCATAATGTTATTAAACCATTTTCAAATAACATTATGGCATTAATCTTTAAAATTCAGTCAACGAAACATTTACGCCAGCTTTTAAATGCTTAAGTCCCCAGACTTTTACGGGTATCCCCTCATTTTGCAATTTTCGACTGAAAAATTTCGCTTGAACTGGATCGTGCGTTGTCATCAATATCTGAAAATCATGATCCAAAATATAGTCCCTTAACAAATCAAAGACTCCAGCAGCATGCACTAGATCGTGGTGTTGTGTTGGGTCGTCTAGTAATAAACCCTTCCAATCAGACCATTGGTATTTATGAGCCATTGAGAGTAAAAAAGTAAGTTGAAGATCAGTTAATTGGGCTTCACTTGCAATATCTGATACTGGTACACCATTGCCATGAATTTCAAGATTAACACTAGCGTGTTGTTTTTTATAATGGGAATAACTATTAAGTTGGGTTTCTGAGAATCTTCTATCTACTACTGTTCTGCTTAATAACTTTTTCCAATATGGATTAATTAATTGTAATCTATCATGAAGACTACCTATCTCACTTGAAATTTCACGTGATAGTGTGTTTAAAATATCAGAATTCGCATTTATTGAATTATACTTTTCTGTTGCTGCTTCATATTCTTTTTGCAGATATGATTCATATTCTACTTCCGATTTAGTTGCCCGCAATAAGTCAATTTCTTCTTGTGTTTTAAAATATGTCTTAAAGGTTGACCAACCAGCTAATTCACTCTTTATAGCTGACAATCTAGACTTTAAACTGTATAATTTTTCAAGCTTTATTTGTTCATCTTCTTTTCTTGACTTTAATAATTCTAAATTGATCTCATTTTCAAAACCTTCTAACTTCCAATTCTCTATAAATTTTGAAATGGTATTTGAATTTGAAGCTAAACTTTCCTTTAGCATAGTCTTCTCATTCTGTAGCTGTTGAAGTTTTAGGTTTATTTCTTCTTTTTTTGCGATTAAAGTTTTTTGTGCTGTTTGTTGTGAATTATTAATGCTCAGAAAATCATGAATTTCTTCTTGGTAATTTTTCTTCTGGTCAAAATCAGATTCAAGAATTATTTTAATTTTCTCATTTATTACATTTATCTTATTTTGCAAATTATGGACCTCGTTCTCTAGTTCATGAATCTTTAATTGTAAATGCTTAGACTCGTTTTCTAAATTTTCAAGTTCCTCCTTAGATACTGTTTCTATAAATAAGTAATCCGTTTCAACTTTTAGATATTCATCATTGTTTATTAGCTTTTGATTCTTCAAATATTCTACTGCCTCTTCTATACTATAGTTGCCTTCAAATTTTGGATGAATTTCCAATTTAATTTGATTCTCAAGGGACTTTATTTCGTCCTCTATTATTTTTTTATTGCTTTGGACTGATGTATAATTAGAATATTCTTTATTGTAACTATTCTTTTTGGATTCAATTTCGTCAAAGGTTTTTTGTGATTGTTCTTGCAATTGCATAAGCTGCGGGGAGAGTCGTTCCAAAGAATTCTTCATCCTATTTTGCAGTTCGTTAGGATCAAATTTTGATTCACACAATGGACATTCACCGTTGTCCTTAGGATGGTTTAATATTATTTGGGTCAGCGCGTCTTTGAGTGTATTATTGATACTACTAATATCTTCAAGCTGTCTTAATTTTTCACTAAATTCTTTTGATAATTCGGCAATTTCTTTTTGCAACTGATCTGCTAAACCTTTATGTGTTTTCTCTGATTCTGCATAATCGTTAGAGATCTTCCGCTTTTCAATAATCTCTCTATTAATTATTGCCCACCGATTTAAAATAGGATCTAAGTTTTCTAATTCAACTTTTCTATTAATAACTTTTTGTCTTTCATCTAAAATAATCTTCTGCCTTTCAAATTCTGTCTGTTTGGATCCAATTTGAAGTTTTAGGAGATCAAGCTTTTCCTTTCTATTCAATAATTCAGATCTTAAAGTCGAAATTAAAGTTGATGTATTCTGAACCTCAGAATTATGATTATACAAGGCTTCTAACTGTTTTTGGTTATTTTCCGCAAGGTTAAGTAGAATATTATTCTTGTTTATATTTTCAAATATAATTACCTCGTCATCATTTAATTCTTGAATTTTTGAAACATTGTCATTAATCTCTATTTCTAACTCATCAATTTTAATTTGATAATTTTGATTTTCTATTTCAAATTTAAAATAAGACAATGCTCCCTGTTCCAGTATTGCAAATCGTTCTAATTTTTTCCTTTTGCTTTCTTCTTTTGAATCTAGTTTATTTTCAATTGAAGAAATTGTAATATTAAGGTCGGCTATGTTATCCGTAATTATTACTTTCTCAATTGAAGCTTGTTCAATTAAAAATTTAATTTCGTTTATTAGCTGGTCGATTGGCTTTAATGAGGAGGAATGGTTAATTTTCTCCTCGTCCCTTTTTAATAATAGTGACTTCCAGTTTTGGAATAACACTTTAGCATTTTCTTTTTCAAGTTCTGCTTTTTCCCTTTTCTGAGTTGCAGCTCTTTTTGCACCGGTCATGATTTCATTCGCCCGAATAATTTCTTTTCCAATACTTAAGTTTTGCAATAAAAATCCTGCTTCAGTTGTGTTTGACTGGACAAACCATTTGTTACTTTGTTGGTCAAGCAAATGTGTTAATCGTAATAGGAATGGGATGTTTTCTATTTTAGCGTTCCTAAATAATTGATTGATATTACCTTTAACAGATATTGGATCTTTTGTCGATAAATTTACTTCATTAAATATTGACTCTCCAAATTCCAATTTTACATAACCATAAGTATATTTATCTCTAACAAGTGTATTTAAATTTGAATTTTCCAGTCTCCTAATTTTTCCTGTTAATCCCAACTCTATTGCTTCAAATATTGTTGTTTTCCCTGTTCCATTTGGAGCTAAAAATATAGTAGCTCCTTTTTCTATCGGAATTTCAACATCTTTATCAAATTTACGGATGTTACTAATGGATATTTTAGTTAAGTTTTGCATCAGGATTGGTGTATTATTTAAAAGATTGAGTCAACTAGTTCAATGCCACTTTTACCTGATAAAATTTCTGATTTCCATTGTTCAATTTTTTCTTTTGTAAATTGTGGATGTGATTGTGATGTTAACTGCAGCGCTGCCTGAAAGGGATCGGTAATAGCCTCCGAATCAATTCCAATGACTAAATTACTAAATACAGTTCTTTCCATAAATTGGTGAATGGTTTCATCATTTCGTATTATATATTTCCTGCAGAATAATTCAGTTGTTTCGTAACCAAGTATTTCGTCTTCACTTAAAAAAGGGTTTACCATTAATAATACTAAATATAAATCAGTTCCTTCTATATATGATAAATGATCTTTTACGTTTGCAGTCCAGACAAGAGCGTCCTTTAGTTCCTCAATTGAATTTATTGATGTGAATAGAAATGTTTTCCAGCTATCTACTTGAATACTTCTTTTCTTAAAACGTATGCATTTTTTATCGTTATCTAAATAGAAGCTTTCATATAATTCTATTGTGCTTGAATCTACATCAGCGATAAATCGATCATTGGTCTGTTCTAATAGTTCAACACTAAACTCTTTTGCGGAAATCATATTTTTCATATTTGTAGTGTATTAATTAGTTCACTCGCATTTATGTTTTTTAAATGTGTTTGAATAAACTCTTCTAATTCCTTTATGGAACCTCCATTGATTATAGTTGATAATTTATTAGAATCTGTTATAATGGTTTTTTTCTTCTCTGTTAACATTGGTGGGTCATCAAAACTTCCTGCAAGTGAAGTTCCATATAAACCTGAAATAGGAGTATTTGATCCTGATAGTAAAAGGCAATTGCAGTTTTCCTTATCGATTATGTATTTCATATCTGAACTACCAATTGAAGTTATTTTTCTTTTTGCTTGTGGCGGTCCGCTCCAATATCTTAAAGCCTTAACAATCAAATTTTGCTTTTTTGTCGATATCCAATCATGGTTAATCTTATCAAATCCGACTGAAACGATTAATAGTAATAGAATGCCATGGGCAATAAGGTGAGCGGTTTTAGGCCCTATCCTAAGTATTGCAATTATATCTTCACCTTCTGCTATCGGTTTCATCATTTGGAGGAATAGACATTCTAATTCTGCGGGATTTTTATCAAAATCTTCCATCCATGCTGCCCACCGAGCATTTACAATATTTTTTAAGTCGCCTGTATTGAGTTCTCTAATTTTTAAATTTACTTTTTTATAAACAATGGTTCTGGTAGCAATTAGCATTTCTTCATTTAAACTTTCAGCCTCTTTTTCCTCCAGAACTTCATCTTTTAATTCAAAATTATCGCTTGCTTCAAAAGGAGTATAGTCTACAAATACCAAATTTTCTAAATCAGTTTCGTCCATACCTAATGTTCCTCCAGTCTTTGCAAATGTTATTTGCTCCCAAACTTTAGGATCAATAACATTAAAAGTACAATTACTTTTAAAGTGAATACCCAGTCTTATTAAAGCAGTGGAAAGCTTACAAAAATCATTATGTTCATTATTATTAAACATTAATGAAAATGAAGTTCTTTCATTCCAAAAATTATTTACTGTAATTTTTGGGTGCTCAATATCATTAATATCCTGAATTCCACTTTTGACCCATCGACTTAATGAGTTTTTAGAATATTGTGTCCACCTTGGTTTTTCTGGTTTTAAAAATTCATAAAGGTTAGTATAAATATATCTAGCAGTCAATGAATTCGGTGCCGGTGCCCCGTGTAACACTAATTGATTTATCTTAGCAATAACTGTTTCAATTTCTTTATAAAATGGACTAAGTAATTGTTTGGTGCTTTCAATCAACCTATCTTCATATCCATCAACCTGAATAGTTAAAGGTTTTAGGACTTTTAAAATTTCATCCCAATCATTTAAGCCGCACCAGGTATTGAAGTAGGTTAATGCTAATTTAACAAAATTTACTTCATCTTGCATCTCCTCCATTTGGGATGCTGTAGTTGTTTCTTTAATATGGATGTTGCATAATTTCATAAGATCCCTGACATAGAAATCTTTCTTTATTTGAACTCCGCCATCTGGCAGCTCTATTATGAATTTTTTTGGTGGATGAATTTGAGATTGATCAGTTTTTTTTATCCATTCTGCCAATTCGACTATGGTTTTATCAAATTCTGTTAAATCTCTTAATTTTTCAGAATCTTTGTCTTTACCTCTTTTCACAAGTGCTCTTTCTGTATCGCCATTATCAAAATCAGTTGTTTGCCTTTTTATTTGAATATGAATCCAATTACTTGAATTTCTTAGAATCAGATCGTCCCATCTTCCAATACCCCCTTGCTCGCTACCGATTTCATGGTGATGGGTACGACCATCTATAAAGCCTGCCAACATTTCTGCTATCTTGTTAACGGCAATTTGGACACCATAGCTTTCTGAAATATTTAAATTTATTTTTTTAAACACTTTTCAATTCGGTTAAAATTAGTTGGCAAAATAGCAATTATATTTATAAGATCACATAAGTATGAATAAAAGGTTAGTACTTTATTTATTTTAAATAGAACGATATCATGATTGCCAAAATTCTTGGTTATCCAAATTCATTATAGTTAATTTTCCGTTCTTTCCAGCTCCAGTATCTAAATTAATAATTTCAAAAGCTTTCAATGGAACAGTACTGTTCCATTGCGTTGTTGATGTATGACCAATATAAATTCTACTAAAACCAGATAAGGGGCCTTCTTCAGAATTTTCATTTTTTAAAGCCATAGCCTGCATCCAAAGACTCCGATCTAAATAGTAATTATATTCTTCCTGGCTATAAAAAGGTGTTGATCTGTTAAATCCTGCATGTACAAAACAACGATTCTGATTGTCTATATAATAGAGCAACTGGTTTTTAAAAAAGCCTTATGCCTATCGGGAATATCAGTTGCATTCAAAGAGGTTTTATATCCCTTGGCTGTTTTAATGTTTTTACCATTTGGTTGGCAATGGTTTAAATATGATTCTAGTGTGGCTATACCTCCATAATTCCATATTTGGGGATGATAATCTGTTTCTAAAAATTCCTGAAACCATGCATCATGATTTCCCTTAATGGCAATGAGATTTTTAATTTTCAGCAGTTCCTCCACGCATTCATAAACTTGAGGATTTCCATCTACTACGTCCCCTAATTGAATAAGAGTGTCGTTTTCATAGTCAAAATGAGCTCCTTCAAGACATTGAATAAGAGCATTGTAGGCCCCATGAATATCTCCCATAACGAATACTTTGTTATCTTTTGTTTTCATAATTTATTTTGCGATGGAATAACTAAATGTGGTTTCGCCGGTTGAAGTATAGGAGGAAAAATGAATGATATTAGATGATTCCTCTTTTCTAGGTGCATTATTTCCTTCTACAACTTTCATAACACCGTTTAAATTGAGCACGGGACGAACCAATTCATTAAAATTCTTTTGAATCCTTTCTTTATTTACACGACAATATCTTTGTGTAGTTCTTATAGAGCGGTGCCCCAGCATTTTTCCTACATCTTCAATAGGCATGCCAAGGTTGAGCATAATATCTGCAAAGGTGTGTCGAGCCAGATGGGTATTAAGGGGCCTGTCAATGCCACATATGGCTGCAATTTCCTTCAGATAACCATTATACCTTGTGTTGCTGTTAACAGGCATTAATGCATTCCTTACGATGAATTTCGGATGATCTTTATAACGCTCAATTAATTGTTCTATAAAGGCAGCATTGGTACTATTTCATATACATCTGTTTTGCCACGATTTTTAGCTAACCAGCGCTCCTGATTTACACCGACTGTAATGATATTTTCCGGAGACAAATTGTAAATATCCTGGTAAGCGAATCCTGTGAAGATTTGAAAGGTGTAGGCATCTCTTACTTCGTTTAAGCGATCAATACCAAAGTCTTTATAAAATATCTTTAAAACGTCTTTAAACTCCAGTGGAGGTATTTCTTTCTGATCTCCACCACAAACAAAATCGGCAATGGGATTTACCAGTATGATTCCCTTCTTAACGCCGATCTTTATGATTTGCTTTATTTTCTTGATATGTTTTTTTGCCGTAGCATCAGACAAAGGGTTATCAACCTCTAAAGTTTGGTAATCATAGAGCTCATCTCCGAAAGCGGTGCTAATTTCAGGAAATTCAATATCATGGTCCTTATAAGTGAATTGTAGAAACTCCTGTAATTTCTTTCTGGTAGAACGCCATTGGGTATGGGTAAACTTTGACCTTTTCCCTTTTTCAACGAGCTTTTCAAATTTGTCGATGAATTCATCCATTACCTGTATCTGAGTAGGGTGTTCAGGAGTCTCCGTTTGGGGTTCCTGGTTTTTCCCTTTAAACAGGTTTTTGACTTCAATAGGTTTTATCTTGTCTTTTTGAAGGCATAATATATCAAAGCACCGTTTTAAGTCCACCTTTAAGGCTTGTAATTGCTGGTTTTTGGTTTTATAATCTTTGTCGGATTTTAAGATCACTTTATGCTCCCCATCCCAATCCTTTGGGGAGATAAAAATTTCAGAGGAAACCTCGCTTCGAATTCCGGAGATGGTAATTCTGATAGAGATTAATACTTTCTCTTCCCTTTTGTTCTTTTTCATGAGCCAGGGAAGCAGGTCCATTTCTTGGTTTCTGATTTTCATCATTCTACACTTAAAAGGTGAAACAAAATTCCTTTGTTCGCGTCCTTTTGATCCAATTCACAAATCAAATTTTCTTTTCGCGGTTACCAAAAATACCGCTTGATTCTGGTAACCGAAACGGTAACCGTTTAGTATGGTTTGACTTGGATTAAAATGTATTGAAAATCTCCGGAAATAGAGAAAGATAGACTGGTTTAAACGAAAATAGCGCACCTTAGTGCGCTATTTGTGATCCCGCTGGGATTACTACCTTGGGTCTTAAAATTTATTTTTTCACAGAATTTGATATAAATGATTTGATGCTATATATATTGAATTTGTATCAAATAAATTTCTGTCTTAAACGTTTCATGTCATCACTGATTTTTACATCTACAATTTTGGCATAATGTTGGGTCTGCTTTAAAGATTTATGGCCCATCATTTTCGATACAGTCTCCAATGGTACTCTATTTGTTAATGTGACTGTTGTTGCAAAAGTGTGACGAGCCATATGAAAAGTTAGCGTTTTATTTATTCCACATAGGTCTGCTATTTCTTTTAGATAAGCATTCATTTTTTGATTTGAAAAACATGGAAAGACTTTGTCATCCAAGGTGGAAGCTTCAGTTGTATACTTTTCGATCATTTGAATAGCAGGTTTCAGCAAAGGGACCTTTGTAAGACTAAGCGTTTTTGTTCTTTGATATGAAATCCATTTTTTACCATCCACTCCTGTGAAAAATTGGCTATGTATTAATTTGAATACGTCGGTATATGCTAATCCAGTAAAACAAGAAAATGCAAAAATATCTCTTACAATTTCTAAACGCTTTATTGAAAAGCTTTTTTTCATAAGACATTCTAATTCCTCTTCAGTTAAAAACTCTTTAATGACTTCTTTTCTAAGAAGTTTAAATTGGTGAAAGGGGTCTTTTCTTAGCCATCCGGATTTGATACAGTGTAGGACGATTTTCTTAAAATTACCTATATATTTTGAAGCAGTATTTTGGCTGCAATTTCTTACCGTTTTCAACCAGAAATCGTACTCTTTTACAAACTCATAATCTAATTTTCTTATTTCAATATCTTCACAATTATATTTCCATTTTATAAATTCACGGGTATGCGACATACTTGTCTCAAATCTTTTTATCGTTCCTATTGCGTAACCCTTTCCCTCTAGTGCTTTCATTTTATCATTTTCAGCTTGGAATATTTGTAGGATAAAACGTCTATCGTCTGTATTACCAAAAAGTAGATCGAATAGATTTTCTGTTGTAACGTCTTCTCCATTTGTTATGAGTTCTTTTTTGGCCACATAGATTTTTGAAACTAGTGCATCAAGATAGCCGTTAATAGATTTAGCATCTTCCTTATTACCTGTCGCTCTATTAGCTCCCTGGTTCCAGCGATCTTTATACCAGTTTCTTTTGGTTGAAAATTCTTTTGAAATACCATTTATAGTAATTCTACCATATAAAAGTCTTTCTGTTCCTTTACTGAATTTTGTCTTCTTTAAAAAGAAAAGTAATCCAAAGCTTTTTTCTAACATAAATATTAATTTTATGGTTTAACAAAGTTCGGATTGATGCTACTTTTTTACAAGATGTAAACCTGCTTAACTAGTTGCCTAATAAGGGTTTCGGCGTTTAATCGTGGCAACTTTATTTGAAAAAATAGGTTGCCACGATTTACGCTTTTTATTTCTGTGGATTTTTATATTTTTTGTTGGGTAGCAATAAATAAAAATGACTGCAAATAGTGTATTTACAGGCATTTTGTATTTAAGCGATATCGACCAAGCATAAAAAAAGGTGATATTTTCTAAAAAATATCACCTTTAGTGGAACCGGCGGGATTCGAACCTTATTGGTCAAAGCCGCTTCCAGTGCATATTTTATAGTGCTAAAAACAAAAATGCCACGAATAGCGATTATTCGTGGCATTTGTATCATTTGGCGGAAAGGGAGGGATTCGAACCCTCGATACAGTCATCCCGTATACAGTCTTTCCAGGACTGCTCATTCGACCACTCTGACACCTTTCCGTGTTTCAGTGCACAAATGTAGCAATTTTTTAATTTATTACAACCTCATTTGCATTTTTTGCAAGTTGATTTATTATATCCTATTGAGGTTAAGCATATTGTTTTTATTTTTTTATGAATAAAACTTATTTCTTATTTTTCAGGATGACAAATAATAATTTCGATTTAAAAAAAGAGGTTCTGGAGATAGCCTTACAGCGTACACAGGAGCGTATCGATATGATAGAATCCGCACTGGAGACAGCTCAGGATTCAAGTAATGATGACACTAAAAGTAGTGCTGGTGATAAATACGAAACTTCGCGCGAGATGATTCAACAAGACATCAATCGTTATCAGAAACAGCTTCTAGAAGCCAATAAAGATCTCCAACAACTGATAAGTATTGAATCTACAATGGAAGATATATCAGAGTTTGTCAGATTGGGAAGCTTTGTCGAAACAAATACTGGTTTATACCTAATTGCAACAAGTATTGGAGCATTGAAAATAGGAGTTATAAGTATTTTCGTCATTTCACCTGCGTCTCCTATAGGTCAGCTACTTATCGGAAAGAAAGTGGGTGATAGTTTTACATTCAACAAAATAAACCAGAAAGTCATCACAGTCCACTAAAAGCTTAAATACGAAAAAACTAAACAATATTCCACGCCATCTGTTTTTGTTTAATATAGAAAAGAAGGCGATATGAAATTAAATAGTTTATTTTTGATTTTTTCATTGGGTATATTACCATTTGTTCATTCATGCAGGTCTCCTGAATCTGATGATGAACTCAGGTCTAAAATTGAAGACGAATTGAAGACTACTGCTGGCATAGAAGTGGAGGTGAAGGAAGGTAATGTAACTTTAGATGGACAAATAGGCTCAGATTCACTAAAACAGGAAATTGAAGATAAAACAAGATTGATAGGAGGAGAGGATATTAAATCTATTCATAATAATATCATTGTAAACCTTCCAGAACCCGAAGACGCTCGCGAGAAATATCATGAAATCGTTGGAGGTGCGATAGATTCAACTTTGACAAGGGATGTAAATCGTGTTCTTGAAGATTTTCCGACTATCACAGCACAAGTTAAGGAAGGAATTATAATTGCGACTGGCAATATTGAAAAATCAAGAATAGATACTTTAAAGAAAAGATTAGCACATATTAAACCAAAAGGTATTGATATGAAAGGTGTTGTGAGTCGATAATCACAAAAAAGAAGCTAGCTCTCGAATGAGAGCTAGCTTCTTTCATTTGTTCATATGTTTATTTAAGATCTAAGTTAAACATTTTCTATCAAATCTCGTATGGCAACAGATGCTATCGCTCCACCAAAGGCTGCTGGTAAGTAAGACATCGTACCATAGGCAGATTTTTTAAAATTACTTCCGTCCGTATACAATAATGAATTTTTATCAGGTAATTCGGTGGAAAATGCGACTTTTACTCCATCACGAATACCATGTTTGCGCAATTTCTTACGTATATGGTGTGCCAGCTTACAATTATAGGATTCACTGATATCCGTAATCCTAATCTTCGTTGGGTCTACCTTACCACCCGCACCCATGGAGCTTACAAATGGTATATTAGCTTCCAGTGCCCTTCGGATAAAGAATAATTTAGGCGTGATACTGTCAATAGCTTCAACGCAATAATCTGGAGCCAAATCTAATAAAGTTGGTATCTTTTCAGGTATAATAAAATCTTGTATGACTGTCAGCTCTAGTTCAGGATTGATCGCTAATAGTCTTTCCCGCATAATCTCTGCTTTTGCTTCACCATGATTAGTCGCCAGGGCAGGCAGTTGTCTATTTCGATTGGACGGATCTACGATATCTCCATCAATGATTGTCATTTTACCAACGCCTGCGCGACATATAAATTCTGCAGCAAAAGAACCGACACCGCCCAATCCCAAAACCATTACATGTGAGTTTGCTAATTTTTCCACCGCCACTCTACCGATCAATGCTTCGGTACGTGACAGCCAACTTAAGTCTTTCATCTATTCAAATTTGTTTTCTATTTGTGATGGAAACTATCAGATCAATTCGCTCAGCATCGTGACTGAATAAATCATGATGATTTCTTTTATTTATTAAATATATTCCTATAATTGTAGTATAGAGCTCGTTTTAACTCTTCCAATTCGATAGATTTTATCCGAGCCACATATTGATAGAGTGTGGCAATTTGCACTTTTACATCCATATCAGTCTCTAAAAACAAATGCTCAAGCGGAACATTTTTCAGAAATTGATCCTGGCTGCCATTTAAACAATGTGTCCCTATAGATAGATAATAACCTTGATCTATTAGTTGCTTGCCCAAAATCCAATTTTTTCGATATCCATGAAAAATAACAGCTCCTTTAAAATTCACTTTTTTCAGGCTATCAACGACCTCCTGAAAGGCACGAACACAATGAATAATTAGCGGTTTCCGATTAATGTGAGCCAGCTGAATCTGTCGCATAAAGACAGATTCCTGGTAGGTAAGGGGAATGTCGATGTTTTTATCCAAACCACATTCACCTACAGCGAGAACTTGGACTCGCTTCAATTCATGTTCCATCAATGTTAGATCACGCTCTGTGTCGACATTTATATACCACGGATGCAGACCTATTGAACAGTGTTCGCTAACAATTTCTTCAGGATAATTTAATGCGATATTCCTTATAGAAAGAATAGAACCTTCCTTGATGGAATAACTCCGGTGAGTATGTAGATCGATATAAGGATTCTGTGTTGCCAACGGGACAAAGGTCGAAAAAATACTTGAAGCAAAAAATATTCTCTACAAAATTAGTATAGTTTTATTGTTCCAGACTTGCATCCAGAACCTTAAGGATGGCAGAGGCTTTCAAAAGGCATTCTTGATACTCTTGATCTGCGACCGCTTGGTTCGTAACAGCTCCACCCGTATGAAAGGATAAATACTTCTTTTCTTTATTATAAAGTAAAGAACGGATAACTACGTTAAAATCGAACTCATCGTGAATCGTATCGAAATAACCAATGGATCCAGCATAAATTCCTCTTTTACTCGATTCAATTCGATCACAAATTTGCATGGCTGCTATCTTAGGTGCTCCCGTCATTGAGCCAGCTGGAAACGTATTTTTAAATACATCTACATTAGAAATTTTAGGATCCTGCATACACGTAACAGTTGAGATCATTTGATGTACCTGTTCAAAAGATTGAATTTCAAATAGGCGAGTGGCTTCAACTGTTCCCGGTAAAGCGCTTCTCGTTAAATCATTTCGAACTAAATCCACAATCATAACATTTTCAGCGATCTCTTTCTGCGATCGCAACATATCAGTTATAATTTGTTGATCCTCTAATGGAGTTGTTCCTCTTTTAGCCGTCCCTTTAATTGGTTGGGAAATCAACTGCCCCTGCCTTTTTGCTAAAAAACGCTCTGGAGAGGCACTCATGATGAAGTGTTTTCCTACTTTAAAAAATGAACTAAATGGGGTAGGTGAAATAACATTCAATCTATGATAAATTTCAATTGGTGAAATAACAGCGTTATTAGCAAAAAATTCCTGGCAAAGATTAACCTCATAAATATCACCACGTTGAATATGCCCTTGTACATTTTCAAAAGCTTCAACATACTCATCTTTTGTCCAACGTGATTGCACACGAATAGTTATCGGGTTTACTTGTGGAATCTTAGTGTCAGAGATCGCCTGATAGATTTTTAATGGATCCTCCGCTTCAATATGCACTTGATCCGCTGTCCATCGCAGTATCATCTCTGGTACAAAGAAATAAGCTTCTGGAAATTCGAGCTGGTCTTTCCTCGTTGTCTGTAATTTCTCTATCTCATTCTTGAGATCATAAGAAAGAAACCCTGGAATAAACTTCGATTGATGAAGTGTCAAAAATTGATCAAGCTGATCAAATACATTTTCATTTGCACGAAAAGAGAATAATGCTTTGACGGCGAGTATACTTTCAAATCTTCCCCATTGATCGGACATCCCATTGCTATTAAAGAAAGAAATTTCATCAAATTGCCCCGACCAATGCAGGGCTTTTTGATGAAATTTATCTTTAGAATCGAGAAGATCAAAACTTTCGATTCGCATAGTTTATTTTGATAAAGCTAATGTTTGTTTGCGATCAGGACCTACCGATAAGATCGTGATAGGCACCTCAAGAGCTTTCTCTAAATAAGAAATATAATTTTTCAATGCTGCAGGTATTTCTCCTTCTGAAGTAATGCCTGTCAAATCTTGCTTCCAGCCCTCAATTTCTTCTAAGATAGGCTCTGCTTGATGTGTGATAATCTCATAAGGCATATAATCAATCACTTCACCATTGTATCTATAATGAGTACATGCATAGATTTTGTCAAAAGTATCCAAAACATCAGCCTTCATCATAATTAAGTCTGTCACACCATTAAGCATAATAGCATATTTCAATGCAGGAATATCAATCCAACCTGTACGACGTGCACGACCAGTAGTTGCTCCAAATTCATGGCCCAGTTGACGTAATTTTTCACCTGTCTCATCATGAAGTTCAGTAGGGAAGGGACCTCCGCCTACACGTGTAGCGTATGCTTTGAAGATACCATATACCTTACCAATTTTATTCGGTGCAATACCAAGACCTGTACAAGCTCCAGCTGTTGTTGTATTGGATGATGTAACAAATGGATACGAACCAAAATCAACATCCAAAAGTGTACCTTGTGCACCTTCAGCTAACACTCGTTTACCTTCTTTTAAATATTGATTAACCAAATGTTCGGAATCCACATGTGGAATAGACTTAATGAATTCGATAGCATCTAAAAATGCTTTTTCTTTTTCACTGAAGTCTGGAATTTCGCCGTAATGTGACAGAATACTAAGATGTTTTTCTTTCAATTTTTGGTAACGCTCTTGGAAATCTGGAAGAGTGGTATCACCTACACGTAAACCGTTTCTACCAGTTTTATCCATGTAAGTTGGGCCGATCCCTTTAAGGGTAGATCCGATTTTTCCTGCACCCATTTTTGATTCTGAAGCAGCATCCAATAATTGGTGTGTAGGCAAAATAAGGTGTGCTTTGCGTGCTAAAACCAAATTGCCTTTGCCCACCGGATCAAAACCAGCTGTCTTAAGGTTGTCTAACTCTCTTTTTAAGATAATCGGATCGATAACGACGCCATTACCAATAAGATTTAGTGTACCTTCATTGAAGATACCAGATGGAATTGTGTTGAGCACGAATTTTTTGTTATCGAATTCCAACGTGTGTCCGGCGTTAGGGCCGCCTTGGAAACGAGCGATTAAATCGTATTTAGGACAAAATACATCTACGATTTTACCTTTACCCTCGTCACCCCATTGTAAGCCCAAAAGCACATCAACTTGCATAGCTTTTAAAGTATAGTAATTAAAATGTTATTAATAAAATAGACTCTATTTAAAAATAAAATGTTCAGGAATTTTCCCCCTGAACATTCCTGAACAAATGTACTATTATATTTAAGAAAATATAAGATTAATTTGAAATAGCTTCGTGCGTCACGGCCTCTTCCTTTTTGTTCTTTATTTGACAATCTTGGCATACGCCGTATAAATTAAGCGAGTGGTGCTTGATGTCAAATTTTAACAGATCACCCATCAGACTCTGAATTTGATTGATACGCGGATCACAAAATTCAACGACCTTATTACATTCAATACAGATCACGTGATCATGTTGCTTGAAACCATAAGACTTCTCAAATTGTGCCATGTTCCTTCCAAACTGATGTTTTGTAACGAGGTCACAAGACACCAAAAGCTCTAGGGTATTATAAACTGTAGCACGACTGACACGGTATTTTTTGTTCTTCATATGAATATATAAAGACTCAACATCAAAGTGATCAGTACGGGAATAAATCTCTTCCAAAATCGCATAGCGCTCTGGCGTTTTTCTTAGATTTTTATTTTCTAAGTAGGCCTCAAAGATTTTTTTTACAGTTGCAAAATTTTCAGCTTGATTCATAGTAAAAATATTCTTGTACAAATTTACCAATTAAGATTGATATTTCCTCTATTAAAAATAGGGTGTAATACACGCTAGCGCAATTTTTCAATCCAGCTCTTGGCTATTAACTTTCCGATTCATATCGATTGACACCTGTTATCCCCCTGACTTGCTTTAAATTTTTCATCAAGCTTTCGAGTTGTGCTGTATCATTCACATAGACCATAATATTACCGTCAAAAATACCATCATTGCTAGAAATTGATAACGATCGGATATTAACAGCAAATTCTTGCGATATAACAGTTGTAATCTTGTTAACTAATCCAACATCATCTATGCCAACAATATGTAAACCTGTCAAAAATGCAGAATCTTTGGTAGAAGACCAACGTGCTTTTAAAATTCTATAGCCATAATTAGCCATCAGTTTGGATGCATTAGGACAGCTTGTACGGTGGATTTTAATCCCGTCATTAACGGTTAGGAAACCAAAAATGTCATCACCAGGGATCGGATTGCAACATGGCGCTAAGGTATAATCTACTTTTTGCAGGTCATCTCCAATCAAGATTGTGTCAAATTCCTTCTTGTTTATCTTTTCGACTAGACCACCAATATGTGTGTTGAATTGATTTCCAGAGGAGGAACTTGTATTAATTTCAACCGCTCTTTCATGTGCTACGTATTCCCTTAACTGTCTGATGTCAACAATTCCTTTGGCAACATTATAGAAAAGATCCTGTGAACTAGGATATTTCAAAAAATTGGCAATTTTATTAATATTATCCGTGTTGTACGTAACTTTCAGCGATTTTAACTTCCGCTCCAAAATCTCTTTCCCATCTTCCGCAACCCTTCTCTTTTCTTCTTTTAAAGAAGATCTAATTTTAGATTTAGCTTTTGCCGTCACTACAAAATTCAACCAATCCTCCTTAGGAGACTGTTTGCTCGATGTAATAATCTCGACCTGATCACCATTTTGTAGAATATGACTCAAAGGAACAAGTTTGTGATTTACTTTGGCACCAATACAACTTGCGCCAATATCAGAGTGGATTTCAAATGCAAAATCCAGGGCTGTTGCACTATTGGGCAGCTGAATCAAAGTTCCCTTCGGTGTGAATATGAAAATCTCATCGGAGAAAAGATTCATCTTAAAATCATCCACAAAATCCATGGCATTCTGGTCTGGACTACTTAACACATCGCGTATCTTCTTGATCCATTGATCCAAACCTGAATCCGAGTTTGATTCCTTATACTTCCAATGTGCCGCAAATCCCTTTTCAGCAATCTCATTCATGCGTTTGGTTCTAATCTGAACTTCTACCCATTGCCCTTTTGGCCCCATTACCGTAGTATGCAATGACTCATAACCATTTCCTTTAGGGGAAGAGATCCAATCTCGAAGTCGGTCTGGGTTTGGACGGTATAAATCTGTGACAATAGAGTATACTTTCCAACATTCTGTCTTTTCCTTCTCATCAACAGCATCTATTACAATACGAATGGCAAACAAATCATAAACCTCCTCAAAAGGAATCGACTTCTTCCGCATCTTATTCCAGATAGAATGGATAGACTTTGGTCGTCCAAATACTGACGCCATAATACCCTGTTCCTCTAAAATATCTTTAATAGGACCAATAAAATCACCAATAAACCTTTCGCGTTCCGCTTTTTTCTCATTCAGCTTTCGAGCGATAAATTTATAAGTATCCGGATCGGTATATTTCATCGAAAGATCTTCCAATTCGGATTTAATTGCATAAAGTCCAAGACGATGTGCTAAAGGCGCATAAAGATAGCTGGTTTCTGAGGCTATTTTTAACTGCTTATCCCTAGCCATGAATTCCATGGTACGCATATTGTGCAATCTATCAGCCAATTTGATGAGAATCACTCGGACGTCGTCGGCAAGTGTGAGCAACATTTTTCTGAAGTTCTCCGCCTGCATGGAACTATTTGGATCAAAAATTCCAGAAATTTTGGTCAGCCCATCGATAATACGGCGAACTTTTTTACCAAACATCTCTTCAATTTCATCCAGGGTAACATTTGTATCTTCAACTACATCATGGAGTAAGGCACATACAATTGATGTTGTTCCTAAACCAATTTCTTCGGCAGCAATCTGAGCAACAGCAATCGGGTGATAGATATAAGGCTCTCCAGATTTACGACGCATCTCTTTATGACTGTCTAGCGCTAAATCAAATGCCTTTCGAATCTCTTGCTTGTCTCCACGTTGTAAAGTAGGCTTACAGGCGCGTAACAATGCACGGTAACGTTTCCTTATCTCTTTGTTTTCTGCTTCAATATCAATCACATAATCTTTCATAAACGTTGCAGGTAAATGATGTTTTTTGAGTAAATTTGTGTAATTTAGTTAATGTATTCTTGAATATATTCTCAAGCTAAATTATTTTGTAATAAATCTACCAAAATATTATAGCATTGACAAATTAAAAAGCGTTATATAATTGCCCACATGAAGACAATATTGTTTTGTTTGCTTTTTCTCGCAGGGACTTTATCCAGTTGGGCGCAGTCCCAATCGCTTACGCTTCCTCTGTATGGAGAAGGTGCACAGGAAACTGTAAGCAATTATATGACCACAACTTTACCAACAGGAGAAATTTTACCATGGTTTCCGATCCCAGAAGTTATTGTAGTCGCCAAAAGAACTTGGTCAAGCGAGGAAGCCAGAAGAGAATATCTTCGCTTTAGAAGGAATGTCTTAAAGGTTCTTCCTTATGCAATATATGCGCAAAAAAGATACGATCAGCTTGATCGAGACCTCGCATTGACGTCAGACAAAAAGGAACACAAAACATTAGTAGAAAAATGTGAAAGTGACGTCAAACAGATGTTTGACAGAGAAATCAAAAACATGACCATTTCGCAAGGTAAGATACTCATTAAATTAATCGACCGTTATACGGGTCATACAGGCTATGAAATGGTCAAAGAAATGAAAGGAGGGATTTCCGCTTTTTTCTATCAGGGCGTAGCTAAAATATTCGGACATAACCTAAAGACCACTTATGATCCCAGGGAGGATTTCGAAATAGAAAATATTATCAGAGAATTTGAAAAGTCGAGACCCCGACCGGTGATGTGATCAATTAAAAACAAAAATAGATGAAAACAGTATATGACTTTGATGCGCTTCAGTTTAACGGCAAAAAAAAATCTCTCGCGGATTTTGAAGGGAAAGTTTTATTAATCGTTAATACGGCAAGTCAATGTCTTTTTACAAAACAGTTTAAATCGCTAGAAAAACTCTACCAAAAATACAAGGATAAAGGATTCGAAATTTTGGCTTTCCCAGCCAACAACTTCCGAAATCAGGAACCATTAACTGGCAGCACACTAGAAACGTTCTGTCGGATCAATCAACAAGTGAGTTTTTCCATCTTCAAACGCAGTCATGTTATAGGTGAATATACAACACCTCTATATAGCTTTCTTTCCAGCAAGGAGCAAAACGGGCATGTCAACAGAAAACCGTCATGGAATTTTCACAAATACTTGATAAACAAAAAAGGGGAAGTGATTGATTTTTTCTATCCGACCACTTCGCCATTGTCAAGTAAAATTTGCCGCAATATTGAACGACTTTTACAAGAGTAACCCCTAAACTTTTTACCTTTGCCGCAGCTCCGAAGAGCAAATCTAGTCGTATATTGGATTGCGATCGATATCATGTTGAAATAGCAACATAAATTCAGACTGTTCATCAGGATAGATAGGATGATTTGCCAGTAAAAAGGGAGACCAAATAAAGAGATATTATATGTTAAAATTAGATCTACTCATTATCGCCGTACATCCGGACGACGCAGAATTAGGCGCCGGAGGAGTAATGGCAAAATATGTTGCTGAAGGAAAAAAAGTTGGAATAGTTGACTTAACCCAAGGTGAACTTGGTACCCGCGGTACAGCAGAAATCAGAGCGCAGGAAGCGAAGGATGCTGCTGAGATCCTAGGTCTAGCCGCAAGAGAAAACCTCGGCTTAAGAGATGGTTTTTTTGAGAATGCAGAAAAAGAGAAAATGGCTGTGATTCGCGCTATTCGCAAATATCAACCAGAAATTGTTATCACAAATGCCATTACTGACCGCCATCCGGACCACGGAAGGGCTGGACAAATGGTAAATGAAGCCTGCTTTCTTGCAGGTTTGAGAAGAGTGGAAACATTTGATCAAAATAATCTACCTCAAGAAGCCCACCGTCCCCGATTAGTATTACAATTCGTACAGGATTATTATATTAAACCGGATGTCGTTATTGACATAACAGACTATTATCATATCAAAGAAAAATCTGTTTTAGCTTATAAAACTCAATTTTACACAGGTGAAAATGTGAATCCCGACGAGCCACAAACGTATATTTCCAACCCAGATTTCATGGAATCCACTGCGGCTAGAGCGCGTGAATTTGGAAGATATATCCAAGCGAAATATGCTGAAGGATTTACATCGAAGAAAATAATTGGGGTAGATGATTTATTCCATTTAAAGTAAAAACTATTTGGAAATATTTACACTACAAAATTGGCCATACCTGTATTTACTTAACTTCGTACAGGTATGGCCAATTGAAAAGCTTACTGAACTTACTCTTCTGTCCAAAGAATCATTTACCCGATAATTAGGATATAAATCCTTTGACATACTGTTTCGTTATTTCATTTTGCGGGTTTAACAGCACCTGTTCTGTTGGACCAAACTCAAGGATCTCTCCACCATAGACAAATAGAATATAGTCAGACACCCGTCTTGCCTGCCGCAATATGTGTGTCACTAGCACAATGGTGTAATCTTTTTTTAATTCAATCAATAACTCTTCAATTTTTGCAGTAGACAATGGATCCAAAGCAGATGTCGATTCGTCACCAAGGATAATTTCTGGCTCGACAGCCAGCCCCCTTGCCAGGCAAAGCCTTTGTTGCTGACCTATGGACAGCCCGTTGGCAGAATGTGCTAGACGGTCTTTTACTTCATCCCACAATGCCACATTCCGCAACTGTTTTTCGACAATCTTATCCAATTCTTTTTTGCTTCTGGTGCCATGTATGCGGGGACCATAGGCAACATTATCATAGATAGACATTGGCAATGGATAAGGTTTTTGGGATAAAAGCCCCATTTTCTTGCGAATATGCGTTACCTCAGCATTCTTACCATAGATATCTTCGCCATTCACAAGTACTGAACCCGTTATTTCCACGCCTTTGGTATCGTCTACCAATCGGTTGAGCGTTTTTAAAAGCGTAGTCTTCCCGCAACCCGATGGGCCAATAATAGAGGTTACGCTATTATTAGGCAGGGCGAGATTGATATTTTTGAGTATATGTCGTCCGTCGATATGAACGTTCAGATCCTTGATTTCAATGTGTGGATCAGTTAGCGGATTTACTATCGACGATTCTTTTGTTTCGATTGAAGGATATGAGTGCATACTACAATAATTAAGATAATGATTGTTAAAACCAAAGCCGAAGCATATGCTCGGCCCTGTACTTCAGGAATAGGACTACTTAACTGAAAAAATATGGCTAATGGCAGTGTTGCCGCTGGTTCATCGATGTATTTTGGAAGATTATCACTAAAGCCTGTTGTCAACAAAACACCCGCAACATCACCAATAGCACGTCCAAAAGCAAGTAAAATAGCTGTAAGCAATCCGGAACGCACACTTCTTAACATAACTTTAGCTAGCTCCCAACGCGTTGTTCCGAGTGAAAGGGTTACATTCTTTAGATCTTCTGGAATTGTTTTGATCAGCTCATCCACGGTCCGCACCACAATGGGAATAGTAAGCAAGGTTACTGTAATAATTCCTCCCAATAAAGAGGCGCGAATTCCCAGATAAACCATGATTCCAAAACCAACAGCACCATAAACAATAGAAGGAACTCCGTATAGTACGTCAAACAACAACTTTGAAAATTGTGTTACGCGGGATCCTGCTCCCAAATATACATTGAGGTATAGCGAAATTGGAATCCCTATTAAAGCAGAAAGCGTTGTCGCCACACCTGCCAAATAAAGTGATCCCAATATGGCATTCAAAATCCCACCTTCCTTGCCAATATAAAATCCTCCCTTGGGCAGCTGACTGATCATCTCCCAATTGAGATAAGGAAGCCCCTTATATAATATGGTCCCCACGATAAAAAAGAGTGAAGCTGTTACCGTTATCCCCGAGAGATGCATAAAACCTTTAGCTACTTTTTCACTCAATAGCCGTCTTTTTGTATTATCCATGCTGATCTCCTTCCAATCGTCTCAATATCAGACGAGATATTAAATTAAAGATAAATATGATTACAAATAGTAATAATGCCGAGAACATTAAAGCGGACTCATAGAGCGGGATTGACATCATCTCACCAAAATTATTCGCGATCAACGCGGGAATAGGATAGCCAGCATCAAATATTGAGGTTGGTACTTTCGCAACATTTCCACAGACCATCAACACGGCTATTGTTTCACCAAATGCTCTAGAGGTTGATAAGACAATAGCCGCCACAATCCCTGGTCTTGCCTTTTTCAAAATCACATGTTTGATGGTATCCCATTTTGTTGCACCCAAGGATAGCGAAGCCGCTTTCAGTTCATAGGGTATTGTCTGAAGCACTTCAACCATAATAGAAATCATGATTGGAAAGACCATTACAGCCAGCACAATACCACCCGCAAGCACAGAGTAACCAGAGGTCACGACACCAAAAATTGGAGCAATGTACAGTTGAATTAATGGGACAATAAACAAGACTCCCCAAACACCGTAGAGTACCGGTGGTATTGCCGCCAATATATTGACCAAAGGAAGCATCATATTCTTTAAGGCATCCGATGCATATTCAGTCAGATAAACTGCAGTTAACACACAAAGTGGAATGGCAATAACAAGTGAAATCAGGGTGACTGCTAGCGTCCCCGCAATAAAAGGCAAAAAACCGAATGATCCTTTCATTGGTGACCATACCTTGTCAGTTAGCAATTGAAAGATATTGCTATATTCGAATAACGGAATCGACTTTATGGTTAAACCGACCGCAATGATTACGACAACTGAGAGGGAGATCAGTAGTAGGAGCAGGGTGGATCGCTTTACCAGAGTATCTTTAACGAGACGTATATTTAACATGCTATAACTTATTAAGTTCTTCTTTTATCAATGTTTTATTTAAGGGAACATAACCATTTTCAAGAAGCTGCGCTTGAGCTTGTTTTTGAAGCACAAATGAAATAAACTCCTTCAAGAGAAGAGATTCTGTCTTATGACGTGTTACAAAGGTTAGCTCCCTGGATGGTGGAGCTGGATATTTGCCCGTTGCTACTGCTTCGGTTAATTCGGAAAGGTTGCCATAAAACTGTTCGTCATTTTCAACCCGACCATTTTTATTGATATCTAAAGGAACCACGCTAATACGGTCAAACACTTTGTTTGTTTTTAGATTATAGACATAATTTATGTTATTGAATCCAATTCCATGAATATCATCTTTAATAGCTTGAGCAATCCCAGGGTCACCAAAAATGCCGATACCTTGCAGATCTTCCTGCTTATGACCGAAAAATTTAGCCCAGGTTTCGGCCGCTCCGGCCGCATCTGAACGTACATAAACATTGATCGGATCAGCTGTAAACTGCGTATCAATTTGTTTCCATGTTTTAAATTTTTGATTTATAAAAATATCGGCCAATTCTTCACGGCTTAGACCACGTTTCAAAATTGCCTGATAGTTTGGATTACCTGGATTGATCGTACAGATGACAGCATCCTTTGCAACAATAATTGGAACAGCCCCTTTTTTTATTTCCTGTTTATGAAGATCCCTCGAAACCATGCCAATATCAACCATGCCAGTAAGTACATCTGCAATTCCTTTACCTGCCCCACCAGCTGATATGTTGAAGCGAACGTTGGGGTGTATTTTTTTGAAATCTTCACTCCATACGACTGCCAAAGGATAAAGTGCAAATGCTCCGGACAAAGAAATATTACCTTCAAAACCACGTTCTTTACTGTAGCCATTCTTAGTTTTAGGCGCACAGGAAGTTATTTTAAATACAATTACAAAGCTTAAAATCAAGACTATAAAACACTTTTTCATTATTACACCTATTAGTCTACAGGTTTTGTATATTAAATTTTATAGGGCAAATATATATTAATTTGGTAGATATTATAGAATATTAAAAAAATATTTTTACATTTGACATCGAAAAGAATACTAAATCAATAGATTTTATTTGTTTTATGCAAAGCTTCCGCACAGAATTAGAAAACCCAATCGTGGAAAGGGAAATTATCGAGCTCGAAAAAAAGATTCGATTATTCCATGAAGGCAAGATCGCCGACGAGAAATTTAGGTCGTTGCGCTTAGCTAGGGGAGTATATGGACAAAGACAACCTGGAGTTCAGATGGTCCGTATAAAACTTCCATTTGGAAAGGTTACGTTTAAGCAATTGATTAAAATTGCGGCGATATCAGATGAATATGCAAGCCGTAATCTTCATCTTACAACACGTCAAGATATACAGATCCATTATGTTAGTTTAGACCGCACACCAGAACTTTGGTCCAAATTGGCAGAAGACGACATCACATTACGCGAAGCTTGTGGTAACACAGTTCGTAATGTTACGGCTTCACCAACTTCGGGTATTGATCCAAAGGAACCGTTTGATGTGTCTCCATATGCGCAGGCTACATTTGAATATTTCTTACGTAATCCCGTCTGTGCAGAAATGGGCCGAAAATTCAAAATGTCTTTTTCAGCCAGTGACGACGATACAGCGTTCTCTTATGTTCACGATCTCGGCTTTATCCCAAAATTGAAAATAGTTGATGGCGTGGAAATCCGTGGCTTCAAAGTATTGTTGGGCGGGGGATTGGGATCCCAGCCTTTCTTGGCATCCGTTACAGACGAGTTTCTGCCAGAAGATGAGCTCATTCCATATATAGAAGCTACACTCCGTGTATTTGACCGTTATGGTGAGCGAAATAATAGAAATAAAGCGCGCTTCAAATATCTTATCCAAAAATTAGGTTTAGAGGAAGTTTTGAGTTTAATTGAGTCCGAAAAAATTGCCACGAAAGTAAAGACTTTTCCAATCGATCGAACCAAAATCGAACAACCATTGGCTCCAGATGACTGCGAGGTATTAACCATTGATCTGAATAATGATTTAAACTATCAGGTCTGGAGAGGTACCAATACATTTGGACAAAAACAGGAAGGATATTACGGTGTTTTTGTGAGGGTATCCACCGGTGATATCGGTACTGACAAAGCACGTGCATTGGTTGAGGGCCTAAAGAATTTAGTCGCTGACGACATTCGCATTACACAAAATCAAAGCTTACTATTGAAGTATGCGACAGAAAAATCTCTGCCACATATTTATCAATTGCTCAAATCACTAGATCTCGCACAAGTAGGTTTTGACAGTACGGCAGATGTAACAACCTGCCCGGGGACAGACACATGCAATCTTGGGATTTCAAATAGTACGGAAATGGCCCGAGTTATTGAGTCTTATATTGCCGAATTCCACCAAGATTTTGTCTTTAATAGAGATCTGAAAATTAAAATTTCAGGCTGTATGAATTCTTGTGGTCAGCACGGTTTGGCGCATATTGGTTTCCACGGTAGTTCTGTCAAAGCTGAAGGTAAAGTTGTACCTGCAGCACAAGTTATGTTAGGTGGCGGAACAATAGGCAATGGCGAAGGCCGAGTTGCTGAACGTATTATCAAAGTGCCAACAAAAAGGGTCTTGCATGTCGTTGAATGGGTGCTGAATGACTATAAGAAAAATGCGAAAGAAAATGAAAATTTCCATGCTTATTACGATAGACAAGGAAAGAATTACTTCTACAATCTTTTAAAGCCACTTTCAGATCTGACCAATCTTGCTGAGGACGAATTTGTGGACTGGGGGCATGAAGGAACTTTCCAGACAGCTATCGGCGTTGGAGAGTGTGCAGGAGTAGTCATTGACTTGGTTGCAACGTTAATTTATGAGGCGGAAGAAAAATTGCAATGGGCAAATGAAACATTTCAAGAATCTAAATTCTCAGATGCCATCTATCATGCATACAACGCCTTTGTACAAGCAGCAAAAGCTTTATTATTGGATAAAGGAGTTAGTGCAAGTACACAGAATACGGTGATCAACGAATTTCAGAAGCATTTTGTGGAAATAGGCGAATATAGTTTTGACCAAGCTTTTCCAGAGTTGGTCTTACAAATCAGTAAAAATGAACCGAACGAACACTTTGCAAGTGCCTATATTCAAGAAGCTACAAAGTTTATCAATGAGGTTTATCAACGTAAAAATTTAAAGCCAGTATTGGTATAGGGAGGGAATAGTATGTCAATAAAAGCGAAAGTAACATTAGTCGGAGCAGGACCGGGAGACCCGGATTTGATCAGCCTTAAAGGAATAAAAGCGATAGAAAGAGCCGACGTTATTCTGTACGACGCGCTCGTAAACGAAGAATTATTGGATTACGCGAACCCTGATTGTATTAAGATATATGTTGGAAAACGCGCTGAACAGCTCTCAACTTCCCAAGACGAAATTAATCGTCTATTGGTTGATTACGCACTAAATTATGGCCATGTTGTCCGTCTAAAAGGTGGTGATCCATTTGTTTTTGGGCGAGGAGGAGAAGAAATTGATTATGTACATCAATACGGTATAGAAACAGCTGTGGTACCGGGTATTTCCTCTGCCATTGGACTTACAGGATTGCAACAACTACCCTTGACTTATCGTGGAATCAGTGAAAGCTTCTGGGTTATTACAGGCTCCAAGTCTGATGGTTCCCTATCCACAGATCTTTATTTGGCTGCAGAATCCAAAGCTACTGTGGTTGTGTTGATGGGCTATGGAAAGTTAGCGGAGATCGTGAACATTTATCGGGAAAGAAACTTACACAACCTGCCGATAGCTTTAATTCAAAACGGTTCATTACCAAATGAAAAAGTAGTGTTTGGCACTATCGATAGCATTCTAGATGAATCTACGGAGAAAAGAGTGGGGGTACCCGCAATTATTGTGATTGGTGAAGTGGTGGCAAAACATCGCTCATTTCAACAAATTAAAGACAAAGCTTTAGCTTTATAACCATGAACCAACTATTTCCCATATTCGTCAAACTCAACCAAATTCACACCTTACTCGTTGGAGGAGGAAAAGTTGCATTGGAAAAGTTTCAAGCATTGGTCTCCAATGAAGAGGCATTAAACTTAACGATTGTTGCTAAAGAAATCATTCCTGTGTTTGAGGAGCTTTTAACAGAATATCCTCATGTTAAACTTTACATCCGTCCATTTGAGTCGAATGATCTTATCAATACACAGCTCGTAATCGCAGCAACAAACAATGCCGAACTCAACGATCAGTTACGTAACTTAACAATACAGGGTAACATACTTTTTAATGCTGCAGACAAACCGGAACTATGTGACTTCTATCTAGGGTCCATTGTGAGGAAAGGCGACCTGAAAATAGCTATTTCAACAAACGGGAAATCCCCGACAATTGCCAAACGTGTAAAAGAATTATTAAATGAACTTTTACCGGCAGAAATTGACGAAACGTTGTCACTTATGAGTGCCTATCGGGAGCAACTCAAAGGCGATTTTGAGTTTAAAGTCAAGAAGTTGAACGAACATACCAAAAATATATTACGTTATGAACGTTAAGGAAATTAAAGAAATTATTGGTGACAAAAAAGGAGTGGAGCTTTTACAAACAATAGCTGCATTATTTCCAAATGAAGTCGTTTTTTCAACATCTTTCGGTATTGAGGATCAGGTAATTACTGAATGGATTGGTAAAAATAATATCGATATCGAAATATTCACATTGGATACGGGGCGACTATTCAAAGAAACATATTCCTTGTGGAGCCGCACCTTGGAACGCTTTCAATTGCAAATTAAGACATACACTCCAGACACAAGCCTCTTAGAAGAATTTATCAGCAGAAAAGGGCCCAATTCATTTTATGAATCAGTGGACAATCGTAAGGAATGTTGTAGAATAAGAAAAATAGAGCCCCTGCACCGTGCAATCAAAGGAAAGAAAATTTGGATAACCGGGATCAGAGCCGATCAATCCATCAATCGGCATGATATGGATTTTATCGAATATGATGAAGTGAATCAGATCATCAAAATCCATCCTTTATTTGATTGGACCTTTGAAGAGGTGAAAAAATATTGCAAAGAACAATATATACCTTACAATGTCTTGCATGATAAAGGCTTTCCAAGTATTGGTTGCCAACCCTGTACCAGAGCTATACAGGAAGGAGAAGATTTTCGTGCTGGTAGATGGTGGTGGGAAGATCAAAGTAAAAAAGAATGTGGTTTGCACGCAGTTAAATCTTAAAATAGCAAGGTATAAACCTCAAATTCATTAAATCAAATTTTATTATTTCAAAGAATGGACTATTTAGATCATTTAGAAGCGGAAGCAATATATATATTAAGGGAGGTAGCTGGACAATTTGAAAAGCCAGCACTATTATTCTCCGGGGGCAAGGATTCTATCACACTTGTCCACTTGGCAAAAAAAGCATTCAGACCCGGAAAATTTCCATTTCCATTAGTTCACATTGATACAGGTCACAATTTTCCGGAAACTATCGCCTTCAGAGATTCACTCATTGAAGAAATTGGAGAAAAGCTTATTGTCGGTTATGTCCAAGAAAGTATAGACCAAGGGAAAGTGGTCGAGCAAAAAGGTAAAAATGCAAGTAGAAATGCTTTACAAACAGTAACACTGTTAGATACAATTTCGAAACATGGTTTCGATGCCTGTATTGGTGGCGCACGTCGAGACGAGGAAAAAGCCCGTGCTAAGGAGCGGATTTTCTCTGTGCGGGATGAATTTGGTCAATGGGACCCCAAACGCCAAAGACCTGAATTGTGGAGCATATTTAATGGTAAAATACACAAGGGTGAAAATGTACGGGTGTTTCCCATTTCAAACTGGACAGAACTGGATGTTTGGAATTATATAAAACGTGAACAGATTGCATTACCATCTATATACTTTAGTCATGAACGGGAAGTCATCACACGCAATGGGCAGTTGATGGCGGCGGCACCATTTCTGAATATCGATGCTGACGATATCATAGAGCGTAAATCAGTACGTTTCAGGACAGTAGGAGACATGACCTGTACGGCAGCCGTAGATTCAACGGCGACAGAACTGGATGATATCATCGCTGAAATCAAAGCATCAACTGTAAGTGAACGTGGAGCCAGGATGGATGACAAAGTGTCGGAAGCAGCCATGGAGGAACGTAAAAAACAAGGATACTTTTAATCCACATTTCGAATCAAATACCTGATATTGACAACAATGAATATATTGAAATTTATAACCGCCGGTTCCGTAGATGATGGTAAAAGTACCTTAATAGGCCGATTACTATACGATACCAACTCTATTTTGGATGATCAATTGGAAGCCATCCAACGTGCCAATCGGAAAAATGATGATGGAACGGTAGACTTGGCCATATTGACTGATGGTCTTAAGGCTGAACGTGAACAAGGGATCACCATAGATGTAGCTTATAAATACTTCCAGACAGATCATAGAAAGTATATTATAGCTGATGCTCCAGGACATATCCAATACACAAGAAACATGGTGACCGGCGCATCCAATTCGGATCTTATTATCATCTTGGTTGACGCTAGAAAAGGGGTAATTGAGCAAACAAAACGACATTCCTTTATAGCTAAATTATTAGCAATGAAGCAGGTGCTGGTTTGTATTAACAAAATGGATATGGTCGATTATAGCGCTACTGTATACGAACAGATCAAAAGTGACTACTTGGCACTGGCTAGTAATCTAGGGCTTAAAGATGTTGATTTCATACCGGTCTCGGCTCTAAAAGGTGACAATATTGTCCATAAATCGGAAAGAATGCTTTGGTATACTGGTGAATCCTTATTAGATTACTTAGAAAATGTGGAGATACATGAACAGGCAACTGCAAACTGGAGATTTCCTGTCCAATGGGTTGTGAGACCACAAACGGATGATTTACATGACTATAGGGGATATGCAGGTAGAGTATTAGGAGAGGGGTTAACAGTGGGTGATCCAGTTATTGTTTATCCAGCAGAGACTTACAGCACAGTGAAAGCTATCGAATTGAATGGACAACAACTTCAACGGGCTGAAAGTGGACAATCCGTCATCGTTCATCTCAGTGACGATGTCGACATTAGCCGAGGTGACACGATTGCTAGCGTGGAAAATCCGCCGAAGTTTGAGCGTAATATTCAAGCAAATTTGTGTTGGTTCGATAATAAACCGTTGGATGCGGAACAAATTTACCTCGTTCAAAGCCACAGTAAATTAACTAAAGTTAAGATTGTAGAGGTGCTGTACAAATTTGATATCAATACACAGGAAAAAGTTTACAATGACGCAATCAAGCTCAATGATATTGGTCGCATTGCAATTAAGTCGGCTGAAAATCTCGTATTTGATTTGCAAGACGAAAATGCTGAGAATTCGCAAGCCATTGTGATCGATCCACGTACTAATCTAACAGTTGGTGCATTAATGATCCAAGCTGTTGACTAGCACAATTTAGTTTTTCGTAAATATTCAACCTAAATAATTACTCAAGGAACTCAGACTATATTTGAGTTCCTTATTATTTTATGCAGACATATATAGCACAAGAAATATATGCAAGTACTAAATGTACAACTATAAGAGAAGGGATTTAATACTTCTATTTAACATAATATAAATTATACATAAATATAAACTACAATGAAGTAGACAGATATGTCTGCATTATAAGTATTTACCAGAAAACGAAAATAATTCGATATTTCCTTAGATACTTTGAATAAAATACGGATATATTATGATTTTACCTGCAATTCTATAATAAATTCGATTTTATAAACGATTCACTAGAATGTTTTAAATTTCATTAAAAACGATTAATATTTGTAAATAATTGACAAATATTGGTTTTTTGTTAAAAAATATGTAAATTAGTGCCAGCCAAAGGGAAATTTTACTAATTAAACATGTCAAAAAACTATAATGAGTTCATCTCAATCGTTGAGAAACGCAATCCAAATGAACCAGAATTCTTACAAGCTGTAAAAGAAGTTACCGAGGATTTATTTCCTTATATCTCTGAAAACCACCCAGAATTTTTTGACCAAAAAATTCTTGAAAGACTTACAGAACCTGAGCGTATCATATCTTTCCGGGTAACGTGGTTAGATGATAACCATCAAGTACAGGTAAATCGTGGATACCGCGTTCAAATGAACAGCTCCATCGGTCCGTATAAGGGCGGCCTTCGCTTCGCTCCTTCCGTCAACCAAAGCATCTTAAAATTTCTCGCTTTTGAGCAGGTATTTAAAAATAGCTTAACCGGATTACCGATTGGTGGTGGAAAAGGTGGTTCTGATTTTGATCCTAAGGGCAAATCAGACAATGAGATTATGCGTTTTTGCCAAAGCTTCATGACTGAACTTTACCGTCATATTGGTGCAGACACAGATGTTCCCGCAGGTGATATCGGTGTTGGCGGACGTGAAATAGGCTTTTTGTTTGGGCAATTTAAACGCCTGCAAAATAACTTTACTGGAGTTCTTACAGGTAAGGGTGAATTATGGGGTGGTTCATATATCCGTCCTGAAGCCACTGGCTATGGTCTATTGTATTTCGTAGACTGTATATTTAAACATCAGGGAAAATCATTACAAGGTAAAGTTGCGACGGTATCAGGTGCTGGTAATGTAGCTTTCTACGCGGTCGAAAAAGCGTTACAACTAGGCGCTAAAGTAATTACGGTATCAAACAGTTTAGGAACATTGTATGATCCCGACGGTTTTGATACGGAAAAAATGGCCTTTGGCGCTACATTAGGAAGAAACTTGGATCAATATCCTGCTCGTTACCCTAATGCCCAATTCTTCGCTGGTCAAAAGCCTTGGCAGTTTAAATGCGATGTCGCATTGCCTTGTGCTACACAAAATGAACTAGATGAATCTGATGCAAAGGCGCTTATCGCAAATGGTTGTATCTGTGTTGCTGAAGGTGCTAACATGCCTTCCACTGCCGAAGCAATTAAAGTTTTCTTGGATGCAAAAATTAGTTTCGCACCTGGTAAAGCAGCTAATGCTGGTGGTGTTGCCGTTAGTGGTTTGGAGATGTCTCAAAATTCAATCCGTACACAATGGTGTACTGAAGAGGTCGACAATCGCTTAAAATCCATTATGGAGAGCATTCACCAAACCTGCCTGAAATATGGTCAGGACAGTGGATTCGTAAATTACTTAAAAGGTGCCAATATTGGTGGTTTCATTAAAGTCGCCAACGCTATGAAAGCACAAGGTATCGTATAATAAGCCTTTTTCTAATCATATCATAATCCTGAGCGCTCAAATGCATTGCATTTGGGCGTTTTTTTATACTTTTATGCTAAATTTAAAAAATAAGAAATTAAATGAGATTAATAGCTGAACTCCCTCATCCTGATTGCAAGATTTCAATTTTTGGTATGAACCAAAAATTCATTATTAAGTTTGAACAAGGAAATTTAGAACAATCTTATAAAATTGCGGAAATAGATATTATTGGCGGCGTAAATGGTGTGTTCGATCTGCTTGATGAGGAATTTCTAAAAAGTGTAATTGATCAATTCACATCGATGCGTCAATCTTTTAACAGTGCTTACAGTAGATACGAATAACAAATTTATGTTAAACTATATATATTTTACTGCATTTTGGGCATGTCAGATTATCTCCTCTATCCTATTCAAGCTTGGAGGAATACATCCAAAGTATAAATGGACAGCATTGATTATTGGAAATATTATTCTTTTGTCCGCAAGTTGGTTCCTTGTACAGCTATTTAAAAATGTTTCTCAGCCTATTGTCATCGCATTATGTTCAGGTGGTACATTTTTAACCGTTCAATTGGCTATGGCACTGTATTTTAAAAGTCCATTGAGCTGGCAGCAGGTCTTAGGTATGTTTGTCATTATTTCAGGCATGATTTTAATCACCTTTGGAGGTAAGGAAACAGCCTAAATAAATCTTATAGATGGGTTTTATTTGTTATAGTAAAACTCATCTATAACATGCGAACCCGCCAATTGCTGGTTAAAACGATCCAGATCATTCATTTTACCGGAGATATCATACATAACTTCTAACTTCCCGTTGATTTTTTCAGTAACACGTCTTGTTGCTTTAATCTTAAAATCGAGTGCCAATTGTTCAAATTCGTGTAAATGATAGAACTCATTGGAGCTGAACTTAATATGAAGTGAACGAATCAGGTAATAACGCGCTAAAAGGATTTCAATGCGTTGAAAGAGTGCAAGTATGATCACCATAAACACGGCAAACGAAATAGCATATACGTGCTGACCTAAGCCTGCAAACATGCCAATTCCAGCTGTCGCCCAAATTACTGCAGCAGTGGTGAGACCGCTGACCGATAATTTACCTTTAAATATGACGCCAGCACCTATAAAACCTATACCAGTTACGATGTTAGCCGCAACTCTGTCTGAGCTGTTCCCAATAAACAAACAGGAAACAATAGTAAACATCGCTGAACCGAAACAAATAAGCACTACAGTTCGAAATCCTGCAGATTTGTTTCTGTACTCCCGTTCAAAACCGATTAAGCTGCCGCACAAAATTGAAGTAATGGCATTTAATAAAGGTTCACTACTTAAAAAATCAATAATGCTTTTCATACTAAACTTTGCAGAGAGATTAAATTTAGAGCCCATATTATCATTCTGCAGGGCTCCATTTAATTTTATCTATAAATAGGCGTAAGTTATACCATCTCCACCGCGATCCTGATGTTCATCCTCAAATCGACTCACATGACTATATTTACGGAGATAGTCACGGATGAATTTACGCAGGATGCCATCACCCTTACCATGAATAATTTTTAGTGATGGATAACCTATCATTACGGCTCGATCCAGAACGCGTTCCAGCTCATTAAGGGCATCTTCGGTACGCATGCCTCTTAAATCCAGTTCCGGTTTAAAGTCAGCTACAGAACCCGTAGATAATGATTTAGACAAACTTTTTGCTGTTTTTTTTCCTTCTCTACCTTCTAGTTTGATCACATTTTTCCGCTTTTGTACGGTACGCAATTCGCCCATAGCAAGAATCAGGTTATTTTTCGCAATTTCTACAATCTGTGCCTCTGCCCCATTGTCCAGAATTTGAACCCAGTCTCCAATCGCTAATTCTGCGGATTCTTGAACCTTTTCTTTATTGATTTGTTTTGCAACCTTTTGCTCGTTAGGCAGCACAGCCTGAAGAGCCTGATCTAAGTTGCTACGCAATTCCCGGGTTTTCTCTTTATCTGCTTTTGCAGATTTGATCTGTGCAACCGTATTTTCGATTAACTTATTCGAGTTCTTAATGATCTGCTGTGCTTCCTCTTTTGCCTTCTTCAGAATCACACGCTTATTTTCTTCCAGGTAGCTTTGTAGCGCTAGATATTCCGATTTAATCGACTCCAGTTCCTTCTCTCTTTTATTGATCGCCACTTTTGTGTCAAACACCTCTTTCTTTTCCCTCTCGAGATCAATTAATAGTGTGTCAACTTTCTTTTGCTGTACCCCAATCTTGCTTTTAGCAGATTCTAGGATATCTTTGCCTAAACCTATTTTCTGTGCAATTTCAAATGCATAAGAGCTACCTGGTTTACCGATTTGCAGGATATACATCGGTTTCATTTCCCGGTTGTCAAATAACATGGAAGCATTCTCCAATCCATTGGTATTGCTAGCGAAAACTTTCAGGTTCGAATAGTGTGTCGTCACAACTCCCCTGATTTGCTTTTTGTTTAGCGATTCCAATACTGCCTCAGCGATAGGTCCACCAAACAATGGATCGGTTCCCGTTCCAAATTCATCGATCAAAACCAAGGTACGTCCATTGGCAAATTCTGTAAAATATTTCATTTTAGACAGATGTGCACTATAGGTACTTAAATCACTTTCAATGGATTGATCATCACCTATATCTGCAAATATCTGTTTAAAAACGCCCACTTTTGATGTCGGTTCAGCAGGAATCAATAACCCCGACTGCACCATAATCTGTAACAATCCCACCGTCTTCATACAAACTGATTTCCCCCCGGCATTGGGTCCCGAGACAACGATTATACGTTGGGTATTATCAATCTGAATATTCAAGGGAACAACAGTATGATGCTGATTCAGTAATAAAAGTGGATGATGCCCATTCACCAGATTGATCTCTGCTTCTTTTGATAGCTCAGGCATCTCAGCCTCGATATCGAGCGCAAAGAGTGCTTTTGCCCGCACAAAATCTACTTTGGTCAATAGACCATGGTAAGACAGTAATAAAGGAATATGCGGACGGACTTTATCCGTTAGTTCAACTAAAATACGGATGACCTCACGTCTGCGTTCAAACTCCAGATCCCTAATTTTATTGTTTAGGTGAAATACTTCTTCAGGCTCTATATAAGCAGTTTGACCAGTCGCAGACTCATCATGTATCAGGCCTTTGAGTTTCCTTTTATTCTCCGCTAGAATAGGAATACAAAGTCTTCCATCCCGTATGGTCAGGTTCCCATCTGCGGTCCAGCCACTGTCTTGTGCACTCTTAAAGATACTGTTGATACGTTTCATCGCCTCCTGTTCTGCACGCTGGATCTGTTGGCTAATCTCCAGCAGCAGGCGCGAAGCATTATTTTTAAGTTTTCCACGTTCGTCAATAACCATTTCGATATCACGAATAACTCCTTTCTCGATCGGTAGATGTTCAAACAGTACTTCAAGATTGGGATAAAGCCCCTCCCGTTCGTTAAAATAACGAATAATAGCATATACCGTCTTTAGGGACAATAATACCCTAAAAAATTCCTCTTCAAGTAGAAAAGCGCCTTCTACTCTAGCTTTCTCGGTAATGGATCGAAGCGGAAAAAAATTTTCAACGGGAAATGCACCGTCATTTGCCAAAAGATCCTTAAACTCGCTCGTTTGTCTTAAAAATCTATCAATTTGATCATAACGGGTCTGCGGTTGAATCTTTTCAACTAGCTCACGCCCTGATTCACTCAGGCATTTTTCTTTTATTTTATCTTTTATCTCGGAAAATCCGAGTTTATCAATTGCATTTATTGGATATACCATAGAAATTATATTCTTAGCTGGTTAAAGTTTTAACGGCGGCCTTATATGCTGCGGCGGAGTAAGAACTGGCCTCTTCTCCAGTTCGCTTGTTGCAGGTTGTGGCTCCACAGGTTTTTGTATCACTGCAGTATCCTTGACCGAAGTACCAGGTTTTGTCGTTTGGGGACCCGTATTTTTCTGTGGTGTCGGCATTTCAATTGGTAAATTTGAACTACCTGCAGACAACTGATTCATCAAATAACCTTCTACACTAATACCAGTTTTTGTTTGAACCCCTTTGTTAAACAGCAAAGAAGATTCCCTAAAATTGAATTTCGACTTATTTGGCAAATAATGTATAAGCGCCGCGATCCGTTCCTGATAGGCCTGCTGTGCACGCATAACGCGATTCGTGCTATCCTGAATACGCATATTTTGGATGGAATCCCTCGTTCGGATGGAGTCCTGTTTTTTTCGCTCTATATCTGTATAAAATTTATTTTCTTTAGTCAGATTGTCTTCCACTTTCTTATAAATCGCTGACATGACCTCAGCATCTTTACCATAATAATCCAAATTCTTTCTGAAAGAGACCGAATCTAAACCATATTTATCGAACGTCACTTGATACAAAGGCAACATCACTTTGCGTGCACTATCGATCGGCAAAATATTGAGATAAGAATCAGTCAATTGAATTTCTGTCAACGCATCGACAAATTTACTTTGAGAGATAATATCTTTTCCCCCGGTTCCGATACAAGAACCAAATAAAAAAATCACTGCAAGTAGATTCAGTATTAATCGTAGCATTTCGTAGTTTTGTACAAATTTACAAAAAGCACCGACATTTGGCACTTTTTACATCATCAAAACTATATCGGAAATGAGTATTGCTAGTAATTTAGAAGCGTTAAGATTGGAAACCGAGGCAGTTGGCGTACAACTCGTAGCTGTTTCAAAAACAAAATCCAATTCAGACATCATGGAAGCCTATGAGGCAGGTCAGCGTATCTTTGGTGAAAATCATGTTCAAGAGTTAGTTGAAAAGGCAGAGCTTCTACCTAAAGATATTCAGTGGCATATGATTGGCCATCTTCAAACAAATAAGGTTAAATATATTGCACCTTTCATCAGCTTAATTGCATCCGTTGATTCATTAAAGTTGCTTAAGGAGATCAATAAATATGCGCTAAAGGCGAAGCGAACTATTGACTGCCTTCTGCAAGTATATATTGCAGAAGAAGAAACAAAATTTGGTTTTGACCATGCTGAGCTAATCGAACTACTTCGCGATGATGAGTTTCTTGAATTAAAAAATATTCGGATATGTGGTTTGATGGGAATTGCCTCAAATACCGATAAAGAGAAAGTAATTAGAGCTGAATTCTATGAACTAAAGATGTTATTTAATGGAATTAAAGCGAGTTTCTATCGAAAAGATGACTACTTCTGTACGCTATCTATGGGAATGTCTTCAGACTATAAACTGGCTATAGAGGAAGGTTCAACAATGGTGCGCATCGGAAGTACAATTTTTGGCAAAAGAGTAATCAAACATTTCAAAAACAATGACTAAAGCTAATATACGGCAAGCTGTTATCACAGATTGCCCACGAATGCTCGAACTAATCAAAGAGTTGGCTATTTTTGAGAAAGCACCCGACGAAGTAACGGTATCGCTTTCAGAATTTGAGGATGCTGGTTTTGGTACTCATCCAGTATGGGGTGCGTTTGTTGCAGAAATAGACGGCGAAATTGTTGGAATTTCTTTATATTATACACGCTATTCAACATGGAAAGGCAGGAGACTCTATTTGGAAGATCTAATCGTTACAGAAAGTATGCGGGGTTTAGGAATCGGAAAATTACTCTTTGATAAAACTTTGGCTTATGGCAAACAATGTGGGTTTCATGGTATGGTATGGCAGGTTCTGGATTGGAATGAGCCCGCTATAAAATTCTATGAAAAATATAAAGCTGACTTTGATGCTGAATGGATCAATGTGTCAATCACTTATTAAATAACGAGAATAATTAATTCAATGCAGTTTCACTTTTCTTTAAAGATTTTAGTTCTAAGCGGTCTGCTTTACGCCTGCAATGGCCAAAATAAGACATCTGTAGACAATCAAGCTGCCGACACACTCTCCTATAGTAGAAAAAACATAAATGAGCATAGCAATTATTTTCTAAAAGAAGAAGATCGATTGGATACGACCTATTTCAGAGCAAAATACCCTATTTTCAAGGAAAGTAATATTAACGATCTGATTGCCACTGTCGTTCATCTCGAAGGTGATACAAGCATGGAAGAGGCTGCGCATCGTTTTATTAATTCGTACAACGAGTATGTAGAAGAGAATAATGGCAAATCTACAGCAACATGGAGCAGGGATCTGCAAGTCGATGTAGTCGCCAACACTCCTGTTTACCTCGGAATAAGAACCAAGCAAGAGGAATATACTGGCGGAGCACATGGAGACCACTTCACCCTTTATTCAAATTTTGATCGACAATCGAATAAGGCCATAACGATCAATGATATCATTTTAGCGGATAACAAAGATAAATTTATTAAGATCGTTGAGCAATATTTCCGGAAGCAAGAGGGACTGAGCGGGGATGATTCGTTAAATGGGAAATATTTTTTTGAAGAAGGGAAGTTTTCATTGGCCCATAATTTCACTTTTGAAAAAAATGATATCCTGTTTTACTACAATGTATACGAAATCAAATCCTACGCCGAAGGAAATACCGAACTACGTATTCCTTATACGTCATTTAGACATCTGATTTCAGACAAAGGACTAAACTATATCAATAGTATCAATTAGCAATCAACTAAACTAATAAATAAATGCAGGTTTTTAAATTTGGAGGTGCATCAGTAAAAGATGCTGAGAGTGTTAGAAATTCAGCGCGGATTATTTCAAAATACAAAGGCGACGCTTTGCTGGTCGTCATATCAGCAATGGGAAAGACAACAAACCTCCTGGAAAAATTGACCAAAGAATATTTTAATAACACCGGTTCGCAGTTTCAGAATCTGGAGGACGCAAAAGAGTTTCACTTTCATATCCTTCAGGAATTGTTTCCAGAAGCTGAACATCCCATATTTGATGAAATTGCCAACTGTTTTGTCGAAATCGAATGGATTCTAGAAGAGGAACCACAAGATTCATACGACTACCTTTTTGATCAGATTGTGTCGATGGGAGAACTTATCTCGACGAAGATCGTTGCAGCTTATGTTGCCCATATTGGAGAAAAAGTAAAATGGCTGGATGCCCGTGACTATATATTCACAGACAATACCTATCGCGAAGCTGTTGTGGACTGGAACAAGACGGAGGAAAAAATTCGTGCAGAACTTCCAGCTATTCTTGACGAATATATTGTAATCACTCAGGGATTTTTAGGCTCTACCTCTGAAAATTTCACGACTACCTTGGGCCGCGAAGGTTCCGACTATTCCGCGGCGATATTTGCATCGTGTTTAAATGCCGAAAATGTAACTATTTGGAAGGATGTACCGGGTGTCCTCAATGCGGATCCAAAATGGTTTGAGAAGACCGAACTTATTCCCGAATTATCTTACACAGACGCCATAGAACTTACTTATTATGGTGCAACGGTCATCCACCCAAAAACAATAAAACCCCTGCAAAACAAAAAAATTGCTTTGAACGTACGCTCTTTTGTTGATCCTGATTCGCCTGGAACCATGATCAAAAGCACAAATCAGACTTTGCCAGTACCCTCTTTCATCTTCAAGGTAAACCAGATTTTCATCTCGATCTCACCAAGGGATTTCTCTTTCATTGTTGAAGACAACCTCAGGGATATCTTCAATCTATTTCATGAGCACCGTATCAAAATAAATATGATGCACAACACAGCAATTAATTTTACGGTGTCTGTGGACGATACGGGAAAAAATCTGGTCGACCTAATCAATGAATTGGAGCAACGATTTAAGGTCAGGTATGAATCAGGGCTTGAGCTAATTACAATCCGTTATTACAATCAGGAAACAATTGACCGCGTTTTGGTTGATAAGGAAGTGATTAGTGAATTAAAAGATACTTATACCTGCCAACTTCTTGTTAAGAAATTATAGATGAATAAATTAATCCTTCAAGAGGAGATTCAGCAGTTTTTAGAGCGAAACATGCATGCATCCCCTGCTAAAATTGCGCTAAAAAAATCTCCTTTTGAAGGAATATCTTCCTCTGAACTCGCGGCCCAACTTGACGGCCGACAACGGGCAAGTGCTAAAATTCCATTGTGGGCGGAAACACCGGGGATCTACTTCCCTGCTAAGCTCAACCTTGAGCAATGTTCCTCCGAGAAAACAGGCTTATTTAAAAGTTCACTTATAAAAAAGGGAAGTCATTTAGTCGACGCCACAAGTGGTTTCGGCGTTGATAGTTTCTACTTCTCGCAAACAGCCGAAAGAGTGATATCCTGCGAGTTAAATCCTGAACTTGCTGCAATCTCAATGCACAATGCGGGTGTATTGCATGCGGACAACCTTCAGGTTATCGCTACAAATGGCGTGGATTATATCCTCACGGATCATGCTAAACAATTTGATTATATATACCTGGATCCTTCAAGAAGAGTCCAGAATAAAAAGGTCTTTTTACTGGATGAATGTGAGCCTAATTTAGTTGTCTTACAAGATGAGTTTTTTAAGCATGCAGATACGATTATCAGTAAGCTTGCCCCATTATTGGATATATCGGCTGCGATTCAAATGCTCAACTATGTAAAAGATGTTTATGTCGTTTCTTTACAAAATGACTGTAAAGAACTCATTTTTGTGCAGGAGAAAGGTTATGAGGGCGAGCCATACATACATGCCGTAAGATTATTTCAGGAACAGCAGCAACTTATATCCTTCACCTACGAGAGCGAACGTGCGATTGTAAACGATTACAGTGCCCCCCTATCGTATTTATATGAACCAGATGTTGCACTCTCCAAAGCTGGAGCATTTAAAACCATTGCTCAAGTGTTTGATGTAAAAAAACTACATAAAAATACTCACCTTTATACTTCCGATCAAAAGGTCGAAAATTTCCCGGGCAAGACATTTGTTATAAAGCAAATCGAATCTTTTACAGATTTTAAGAAAAGTAAAAAACAATTAAAATCAGATATTATCGCAAAAAATTTCCCCCTGAAAACCGAGGAAATTAAAAAGAAGTTTAAAATAAAAGATGCGGGCAACTCGTTCACATTTTTTACAACAACCCTAAATGATCAATTTAGTGTCATACATACACAACGTATCCTAGAATAGACATTTTCATTACAATTGTCGAAATTCTTCTCCGTAATTTTAATGCATGGATAAAATAGCATTATCAGCATTGGACTTAGCTCCAATCAAAAAAGGAGAAAATACTGCAAGTGCCCTAGGGCGTACGGTCAAGATTGCCCAACATATAGAGAAACTGGATTTTAAAAGGATTTGGGTTGCCGAACATCATAACATGGAATATATTGCCAGTTCAGCAACATCACTCCTTATACAGCATATTGCGGCAAATACAAATCATATACGTGTGGGTTCTGGGGGCATTATGCTGCCTAATCATGCCCCATTAGTTATAGCTGAGCAATTTGGTACATTGGAAACATTATTTCCCGGTCGCATTGATCTTGGTTTGGGCCGCGCTCCTGGAACAGACCAATTGACCGCCATGGCATTACGTAGAAACAATCTGAATACGGCCTTTCAATTCCCACAGGAAGTGAAAGACTTACAAAGATATTTTAGTGCAAATAACTATGACGCAAAAGTTCGGGCCTTTCCAGGTGAAGGCTTGGATATTCCGCTCTATATTTTGGGATCTAGTACCGATAGTGCCTATTTGGCGGCTAGCCTGGGCCTTCCTTACGCCTTTGCGACACATTTTGCACCCGCACAATTTGCATCTGCAAGCATGATCTATCATCAGAATTTTGTACCTTCCGAAGCCTTAGAAAAACCTTATTTCATATCCTGTGTCAATGTTATTGCAGCCGATAGTACCGAAGAAGCCAATTTTTTGGCAACAAGCTTCTATAACCTATTTGCCGGAATCGTGACTAACACGAGAAGGCCGCTTTCAGAGCCTACTCAAGAAGTAATTTATAAGGGTATTCCAGCAATTGAACAAGCTGTTCAAAGTATGGCATCATGTGCATTTATCGGCGACGGCGCCAAAATCCGTCCAGAAATAGAGAAATTTGTAAAAGATCACAAGGTCGATGAACTTATGGCTACCTCTTATATCTTTGACGATGAAAAATGTCTTAAGTCATTTTCTTTGCTAAAAGAGATACTTAGCTAAGAAATCAGTCTATTTTATATACGGTGAATTTTATATATTTAAACAAAATTCACCATATATGAATGTTTTCATTGGCTTAAGCCTCATCATGGGATTGTTTTCCCTACAAGCTTGCACGAATTCTTCGACACAACAGCACAAAAATTTACCTGATACAGCGAACACATCAGACAGTTTAGCGCTATCGAATATCGATAGCGCAACATCGTCCATCTCATCTAAGACAGATTCTTCACAGGGACAGATTTTTCTCGTTCGCAGCTATCGTATATGGGAAAAGGAAGATCCCACAGCTATATTAAACAAAGAATGGTATGACCTCTATGAGGAAAATGGTCAGTATTATTTGGATAAAGTAAATTATGAAGTCAAGGAGGGTTTCGACGACTGCGCACAAGTACCTACTAAAAGCGTCGAATCCCGAAGAAATTCATTGTTATTCCTGAAACTTAAAGGGCTTAAAGCCGGCGCTGTAGAACATGTTAAAATAAGTCATTCCGAAGTTTGGCCAAAAGAATCTGTTGAGTATTCTTTCAAGAATCAAAAGGTAACTCTCAAGGCCTTAGGGACTATAAAGTCCACTGAAGTGCAAACAGATGAAAAGGGGCACGAGAAAGTATTTCATGAGGTTACCAATTATAAGCTCTACTATATCCCGAGTAATGGAAATAAAGAAAAGACGCTTTTTCAGGTTGACCAATATGACCATGTGTTTATGTCGACATTATTTGTTGGGGATATCGATCGGGATGGTGTTTTGGATTTCATTTTTTCCAACCCTAAAAATTATGAGGAAGAAGCCATGCTATTGTTTCTCTCCAATCATGGTAACACACTGATTTTTGAAGCAGAAGAACAGTTTGATTGTTAACGATAAGCAAGATGGAAAGAGTAGATCGTTACTTACATCGGATGCAATCCATCCATAGAGCCTTGATCTCAGTATGCGTTTTTTTGGTGATTTTTTTTGTTTCCCCTATCAAAGCGCAGCCTCTATTGAATTTGATGCTATGCTGGTTTGGCTTTTGTGTATCCTATGTTTTGATATCTTGGTATACATTCTATACCATGCCAATTACTACAATTACGCGGAAAGCGCAACAAGAAGACGGGAGCCGTCTCTTCGTGTCCCTATTTATCATTTTAGTCACCATAGGCTGTTTTGTTTCGGTATTAATGATTATTATATCAAGCAAGGATAAACAATTGAATGATGCCTATATTATCATTATTTGCATGTTAGCGATGCTGTCCTCCTGGATATTAGTTCATACAATTTATACCTTTCATTACGCCCGTTTATACTATGAAAATAAAGCCACTGGAACCGGACTGGAGTTTCCGGGAGACGATAAGCCCGATTATTTGGATTTTGCTTATTTTTCATTCGTGATGGGCTGTACCTTTCAGGTGTCTGATGTGGGAATCTCATCAAAAAAGATACGAAGAGTAGCACTATTTCACGGTCTCCTCTCCTTTGCTTTAAATACATTCGTCGTTGCGTTGACAATTAATATCATTTCTGGTTTGATCAATTGAGTTTTTGGCCAAAAAGTCTTATTTTAGAGCAAAATTACACACATGAAGTTGTTTAGCCCATTCGTCACATTCAGTTTATTCATTATCCTAATAATGTCATGTGCAAAAAATGATAACACAGATGGTGCATCTGCAGGAGCTTCCGGTAGCTTCGTAGGACGTGTTCAATATCAGGGTAATTCACTGGAAGTGGATCGGGATAATCGTCTGATACGTGTATTGCGTGATGGTACAGATACTTATAAAATTGAATTTTTTACAGGTATCCCCAATATTACAGGCATTAGATTTAACAAAACCAATGACAGCACCTGGGCCTCCACCGACACAACAGGCTTAAAAGAAGTGACAATCGAGGGAAAATTGCTGACAATTAACTACCAATCCAATAGTCAGGCTTGGACCGTCAATGAGGCCGTCCGTAAATAATAATCAATCTAAATTGTCATATTAAATTCATATTCTGTTTGAAAATTATCTCTTTCTCCCTATATTTAGTTAAGCATAAAGGAAAAGAGAAATGAAACAAATAAATAAATTAGGTGCGATTGCATCTGTGTTTGCTATTGCCCTTGCATTAAGCGCATTTAGCTTCCAACAGGAAAAACCTAAGGAAGAGCCAAAACCGACCAATCTAAAAGTTCTTCCAAAAAATATCTCTCACGACGAATTGATTTCCACCATGAAGGAATTTAATGTTGCGCTAGGTGTAAAATGTGGTTTCTGTCATGCGCCTTCGAAAGAAGATCCTAAAAAATTGGACTTTGCAAGTGATGAGAATCACAAAAAAGATATTGGACGAGCCATGATCAAGATGACCCAAAAGATCAACAAAAAGTATTTTAATCGCAGCTGGGATAATTCACCAGCCAAAGCGATTTCCTGCAAAACCTGTCATGGAGGAAAAGAAGAACCAGAGATGGTCTTGGCGAAAAACTAATCAAACCACATATTCAAGTAACACCATAATACCCTGTATTGTGGTGTTTTTTATTTTAAATGTGCGGATCTCGGCAATTACCGCAATCGGAGACAAAATACAGAAAATTGAGAATATCAGCATGCTATTGACGTAGATCAATAGATTTTTATATCAATTGTCATCACCCATACAGGAATTTACATGATGAAGCCATGAAGCCTGACTCCGACTCAAAAGATCGCACAATGCATTCCCTACAATTTTGGGTAAACCTTCCAAGCGAGAACAAAGTGGAGCCATAATCGGATAGAGCTTTTTTTAGGCGATGTCCGAAGCTAACAGGCGATAATCGCATGTCGTTTTTGTTTTAGAAAGTTAAACCAAATAAAGCATTCATTTATAATGGAATACGGCATAATACTTGGTTTAATTTGAAAAAAATAGTGGATTTTTAGGTTAACAGATGTCGCGTTGGACACAAAACGAGGAGTGATCCCCTGTAGTCCAGGAGCGCCTGTAACAAAAAACATAAATTGGCTTGGTTAGCTCGACTAACCGCTGAAATCCAAGTGCACGGTATGGCCTTACATACCGCCTTCGGTCTGTAAGGTTTATAATTGGGGATACATAAATACTGATGGTCTGCATGCGCATGTGTAAGTACCTTCGATAATATAGCAGTTTATACTGTTTCGCGGCATCAGTGAAATCTGAAACACTTCTGGAGCGATTTGACGTAACATATTTTTTTATGCAAATCTACATTGCTACTCTGGACTGCATAAGGACATTCGTCCTATAATACATTCGGCCGGTGTATTTGTCCCTTCGCACGTGTAAGTGATCGCTGCGTGATGCCTAGATATGACGCTAAATCTTGTGTAGCTGTGCGCTGGATGAGCATCGGTTCATTGTACAAAACATGACGGTATTTATCCACTGCTGACTTATTATTGTAATGAAGCAGATAATCTTCCTTTTGGTTATACTCCTTTTCCATCACTGATTTTATAACTTCCTTCCAAGCGTTGACCTGATTAAGCAAATGTTGATAGTCCATATAACTTATCCTGTAGATTACACTATCTTCAATAGTCCTAATACTTCTTCTGGATTTTTCCTGCGCCACAAACTCCGGAAACGAGGTGACAAATTCATTTTCAAACTTAAAGCAGGTTATATTTTCCTTTCCTTGCATGTCAATAGCATATGCTTTTATCGCACCGCTAGCGATAAATCCAATATAACGACAGGGTTCATCCTCACGAATAAAAAAATCACCTTTTTTTAAGTTAGTTGGCTTGAAGAACCGTGTAGAAAAGCTGATTTCCTCAGATGATAGTCCTGCCGTTGAGGATATATAATTTTCAAATAGGTCAGTCATTTCGCAATATTTTTATCCTTTAATTTTCTTCTTACCCGTCTATGAATTTCACAGCAAATCCAGCATACAAAATTAACAAATATTGCATTCAATCGAAAATTCTTCAGGCTCGCGTCGGGTTTCGATGCTATTTCCTCGGTCAAATATCGAATCGAATTCGACAAAAATAAGCGAATATTTAAAGTTGTATAGGGGAAATCGTATAGGTGCCTTGGACACTTCCCCATTTGGGCCTTTTAATTAGGATAAATACTCAAATTGTGCGCTATTTATACGGATTGCGCTATAAAAGGCATATAATTTGTATTTCATCTATAAATTAAAAATTACCTTGTAAAATACTATAGTGGGGTTTATAGAATTATATATGACAAAAAACGATTCAAATATAGCACAGTTAAAGCAACATCTTCACCGCAAAAACAACGATCTTGATCTATATCTTAAAGCGTTAAATTCTGCTTATTCAGGTATTATTATTACTGACAATACTCAATATGATAATCCCATCATCTATTGCAATAAGGCATTCGAAACAATTAGTGGCTATTCGCACAATGAGATTATTGGTCATAATTGTCGATTTTTGCAAGGACAAGATCGTTCTCAGCTTGAACGTCAGTTATTGAAGGAAAGTATAGCACGTGGAGAAGAATGTAAGGTTGAAATTCGCAATTACCGTAAAGATGGTACACTTTTTTGGAATGAGCTCTTTATCTCCCCTGTAAAAAATGAGGAGGGAGATGTGACGCATTTTATTGGTGTCCAAAATGATATTTCTGGAAGAAAAAAGACAGAGCACGAACTTCGGGAGGAAAAGAATTCCATAGAAATGAAAATACAACAGCGGACCAAAGAATTGCGAGATAAAGAAGTTTTTCTTTCGAGTATAATTGAAACAGTAAGAGAAAGTCTCGTGGTCCTTGATGCCAATTATATCGTATTGAGTGCCAATAAACATTTTCTAAATTCCTTCAAAGTATCTTCCGAGGAAACCGTCGGTAATCCACTTTTTGAATTAGGTAATCAACAGTGGGATATTGCTATGCTCAGGGAACTCCTAACGGACATACTCCCGTCAAATAATCCTGTTGTGGACTACGAAGTGGATCATGTATTTCCACATATTGGTCGGAAAGTAATGTTACTTAATGCTTATCGTATCGAATTTGAAGGACATTACAAAGACCGCATATTAATTGCAATCGAAGATATTACTGAAAAAAAAGAACTCGATCTCCGGAAAGATGATTTTTTATCGATCGCTAGCCATGAATTGAAAACACCGCTCACCACAATAAAAGGGCTTGTACAAATCTTACAACGGATCGGCACGGAACATCCTAATATAAAGTTTGTTAGTACACTTGATAAAATGTCTTCCTATATCGATCGTCTTAATCTTTTGATTACACGATTATTAGATACCTCAAAGATCCAGTCTGGTAATATTGAACTCCATATGGAGCCAATTGAAATAGATAGAATGATTCGGGATGCAATCGAAAGCATTACCTATGCTAATCCCAGTCATGATATCAACCTAATTGGAGGTAGCGGAGCTATTGTTGAAGGCGACGAATCACAGATTATTCAGGTTGTCAATAATTTATTGTCTAATGCAATTAAATATTCGCCAGAACATAATAAAGTGGAGGTGACAATCAGCAAAGTGGCCAACTTTGTGAAGATATCCATTCGTGACTACGGCATGGGGATTGGTTACCAGGATAAACAGAAGATTTTTGAAAGATTTTACCGAGCAAGTCATATACAAAAAAAATTTCCAGGCCTAGGTATCGGTCTTTATGTATCCCATGAGATTATTAGCAATCACCACGGTACGCTTTGGGTAGAAAGTGAAGTCGGTGAAGGTGCTACATTTAATTTTACACTACCCATTATGCAAAACAACGAAATACATGGAAACTAAACGAATAATGATTTGTGACGACGATGAAGGAATACTTGAAGTGCTCGAACTATATTTAGAATTGGAGGGCTACCATGTTTTCACAGTAGCCAATAGCACTACACTCGTTGAGCAGATAGGGATACATTCGCCCGACTTACTACTCCTCGACCTATGGATGCCTTTGCTTTCCGGAGATCAGGTAATAAAGATCATTCGTGAAAACGATACTATAAAAGAGTTACCTATTATCGTACTTTCAGCAAGCGTAGATGGTGCTACCGTAGCCAAAAATTTTGGTGCCGATGCTTTTATCGCCAAACCCTTTGATCTCGATGATATTGCATTGAATATCAATAAAATAATCAACAAGGAGTCTCTATAATAATTTCAAGACGTCCGATTCTATGGTTAGATATTCTGGAACCTGCGGATTCACGACTTGGGGACTCGTCTGTTACGGCATTTATTTGGATAAAGCTATTTTTTATTTTTTTTGAAACGATCCCATTTTAACAGCTGTTCTTCCTAAAAGTTTAAATTATGGCAACAAAACAGAACCATCAACAGATGCCGAATGCACACTTACATGATTTATTTGTGGATGAATTGAAAGATATTCTAGGTGCTGAAAAACAATTACTCAAAGGATTAAGGAAAATGTATAAGGCGGCAGTAAACGAAGATCTTAAAAAAGCGTTTGAAGACCATTATAATGAAACCGAAGGTCAGGTCAAGCGGTTAAAAGAGGTTTTTCAAATATTGGGATTGGCCGCTCGTGGAAAAAAATGTAAAGCTATGGCAGGTTTACTGGAAGAAGCTGAGGAAATTATAGACAGTTTTGAGGAAGACCCTGCTCTCGACGCCGCTCTTATATCAGCAGCACAAAAAGTTGAGCATTATGAAATAGCCAGTTACGGTTGTCTTGTAACATATGCCAAACTGATGGACCATAGCGAGGCTGAACAATTGCTCCAACAGACCTTGGAAGAAGAAAAACAAACAGATAGCCTTTTAACTGAAATAGCTATGGCAGGTGTCAATGAATCTGCCTCCTAACAATTTAAATACCCAGAAAAACTGGGTATTTAAATTTATCCTTTTATGCTCATCAATCATTTATCAGTATATTTGGCTATAAACCGATTAAAAAAGCATGGATAACCCAAACTTTCAACTCATACTTAGACCAACCGTATTCGCTGACTTGGAAACACATTATCAGTTTCAACTGGATGAAGAGGCAAATCATCTCGCGGCTTTTACCTCAAGCAATTCATCAGATAAGAAGGCTTACCTTGAGAAATACAGTAAATTTCTTACTGAGCCAAGCATCAACAACCAGACGATTCTAATTGATGGCACAATTGTGGGAAGTATCGCTAAGTTTGTCATTGAAGGTGATGCCGAAATCACCTATTGGATCGATCGAAAATTTTGGGGATGTGGTATTGCAACAAAAGCACTTAGAGACTTTCTTTTACTTGAAACTGCGCGTCCCATTTATGGGCGTGTCGCCTTTGATAATTTCGGTTCACAAAAAGTACTGGAAAATTGTGGTTTTGTTAAAGTCGGTACGGATCGTGGTTTTGCAAACGCACGAAAGATCGAAATTGAGGAATTTATCTATAAAATAGACTATCCAGCCGTTTAATCAAGTGTCCATTTTTGCTTGTATCATCCCTATCGCCCCTAGGGATCTTTTCTCACTAGCCGTCGATTTCCATCCGCATCTCCAGTAAATTGGGTTTAAATCCGACTTTGTGATAGGCATTTTTTGCGATGGTATTTTCATCATAAACCTGAAGTCTGACTTCAGAAATATTTCTTTCTTTAGCCCAATTTATCAATCTCTGTAGAATTAATTTATTAATGCCTTTCCCTCGAAATGCGGGTTTAACATACATGAAACCTAAATAGGCATACTTTTCATATTTCTGGTAAGGCTTCGCCTCCAATAACTTGGCATATCCTGATCCGACAAGTTGATCGTCAACAACTGCAACAAGGACTTCGGCTTCATCGGACCTGATTAGTTCTAAGAGATCGTAATAATGAATTTCACCCTCTTTTAATGTGCTGTCAAACGGTCGCTCTGCTCCAACAATGCCCTGTTCAAACTCGATTAATACATCGATTTCATTTTCTCGTGCTTGTCTGATGATTGTTTCCATATGTAAGATCTTCAGTTACGCTATTGTCCTCTTATAAATTTATTTAAATATTATCCTTGATATTTTGATCATCAGGATTGTCGCAATATACACAATCTAAAAGTGCCAGAAGCTACTTCATGATTTGATTTTAAATGAACGATTTTATCGAAAACTAAATCAAACAGCCAGCGCGACCCCTAGAAATTGCACCAGCTTATGTCTCTTTCTTTAGTCTCAGAGGAAAGCAGTAACATTATTCCAAGCGCTATATGAGCGATCACAGTAGGTAAAATTTTTATTCTACTGTAAACCAACGATAGCTTTCCGCTGGTATGGTAATGTTTATTGTTGCATTGGAATCATGATCTAAGGAGACTTCTTTGGTCGATTTATCATCAAAGCTTATTTTAGCCCGACCAGTTAAACCGGTATAGTACAACGGAATTTTTAGTGTTCGCGTAATTGCTGTTTTCAACGGGTTGAACAGCATGCCAAGTCCTTTGAACCCTTTTTCAGCTGCGTTTACATGTAAAAAGCCATCCCAGTCCCTCCCGTCGGCCCGACGGAGATGGATCAAATCTGAATTTAGGATCGTCCGGTATTTTTTATACCATTGAATAACATCAATGACAGTCTGCTTGGTTTCATCGCTGTCATACAAACGCGGACCGCGGTAACAGGCCTGTACCCCGGCACCATAATACTGCATCATGAGCTGCTTGTAATCTTCTCGGTGTTCATGAAGAGGTTCTAATACAGCATCTTTTCCTCCGCCTTGATAGGCAGTTAATGGCACAAAACCCCAGGCCATCGATGGATTCTCTTCCCACAGTGCATCAAATATATTCTGGCGATTAAGTATACGTTGGTTTTCACGTGGGAGCGAAAAATTCACCTCACGATACCCCAATCCCGTCTTGTTCGAACCGTCCAGGAAATACCAATCCGGTGAATTTATATAAACACCACGAGCATTGAGCCAGTGATAAAGCTCTTTTTGCATATTAAATTGTATCCATTGACTGTCTTCGATACCATGGTGACCGGGATGGCTTGTCGAGGCGCATTGGTCACCCGGAAAGGGGCCATCATTCTCCCAGATATCAAAACCAGTTTTTTCAAAGAATGTTTTAATGCGTTTTGTATAGCCGATTCCCCATTCAGAACCAAAACATGGCGCATTTTCAAAGAAGGCACCACCAGTTTTACCTGTCTTGGGGTTAATCACGTCGTCAGCTTCACTGATCTTACGGGAACTGAACAAAGAGTAAGCACCAATCTTAACGTTTCTATGATGGGCGTAATCCGCTATTTTTTTGAGTTTTAAAAGATTTGTCACTGTGGTATCCTCCATATTGACGTGGCTCCCAAAGCTTAAAATAAGCGCTTCATATCCGGTAGCAGCACATTGATCAATAGCTGTGTATACCTGATCGTCTGTTTTGCTGACAAGATGCATGAATATTGGATTAGCCGTAGTCCATGGGGCGATTGTACGGTACATTTTTCGGATAATAAGGCCCCGGCGCTCGCGATCGTAACTATCCATCAGTAGTTCCCAAGAACGGATCGACACGAAGTCATTATTCGGCTGTAATTTGATACCTACTCCCAGCTTCGGATAAACTTCTAGAATAGCTGGCGTTTTGTAGTCATAATTTACCTGCGAGGTATAGGTAGAGTCGGCCTTCCAATGCAATGATTGATCGCTCAAATGATAACGCATTGAATTGTTGAATGCGAAATTGCTCTCCACATATAGGCCATGCTGTTTTTTCATGTCCTCGACCGAACCAACCACAGCGCTTTCTTCTTCGACTAATGCCAGCTTTTCGTGGACAACTTGGTTGATCTGTACTTCTTGATTATTATTATTCTTTACTGTGACCCATTTACTAATCAGAGGGATATCATCGTAAATAGCATAATGAACTTTTACAGCTATCCCTGATAGTGCGGATTTACTAGGGCTAGCATAGTTGAATGTCAACACCTTTCCCTTAGCTGCGGCCTTGTGGGTCGCCCACCATTTGTCACCGTTCCATGGCAAGAGTGGATCCAGGTCACGAATTTCATAGTTTATAAAACTGAAGTCTTCATCACTAGCCGTAAAATCCTTCATCCATTCAGGTCTCAGGTAGGCGCGTTCTTTTTGGCCATAAACACCACCAACATTGTACCATTTGCCATTAAGCTGTAGCTGTGCTTCAGGCTGGACAGCGCGGATAAGCTGTTGCCCTGTAACGAGGTTTGTAAAATCGTAGCAAAATGCATTTGACTTTGTTTTAAAAGAACGACGTATAAGCCCGTTTTCAAGCATAATATTATCATCTTTAATGACAATATGCGCTTGGTATTGGCCGGTATGATGCATCATCCAGTCATCCTGCCTGGGTTGTCCGGTTTGTGCAAATCCATTACCTGAACCTCCAAGGGCTAATGCAAGGACATATGCAAATAGAAATAACTTAAATTTCATGGTTTACCTAACGAATTGGAAAGTGAAATATAGGAGATTTAATTAACTTAAAGAAAGGCATTTGTAATGCAATCGATTGCATGAAATCTAGTATCAAGATTATTTACTGTCCCTATAAAATTCCCGTTTCTCCAACCTCCCATTTTTGTACAATTCCGTATAAATCAATGGTCCCTTTTTTCTTGTACTGCCTATCGGTTCTCCGGTCTCTTTATTATATTCCTGCAATAATTTATAGCATTTCCATTTGCCGACGGGCAAACCATCTTTATAAACCGCTTCCAAATAGGTATAGGAATCTGTAAATGCTGGATATTGCTCTAAATTCACATAATGATTTAATTTAAATTCTATCCATTTTCCTTCTTTGCGGTGGTTCTTTATCAAACCTTGTTCTTCATCACTTCTATATGAGCCATTGTGATCATAGTATCGGGAAAATTTTCCATTAGATAAAACCTGATACAGATATGCCGGTTTTGGTTTAAAAGGATCGTCATTAAATTCATAATCCTGTAAAGTGATTCTATAATTTTCATCGATATAAAACAATGTATAGTCTGTGAAACCCATTTCTCTTTCATGATGGAGGTATATTCTCTTCATATCTACAGGTTTATTGTCCTTTATTGAAATTAAATACATCTTTTCAAGAAAAGGTTCGGCATAGCGGACAGTGTTGTAGACAGCCATAAAATGCAGTGAATAGTCGCCATAAAGAAGAAAATCATCGGAAATTTTAATTTTGTCATATTTTTCACTGACACTTTTATCGAACGGAAGGGAAACATCATATTCTTCGGGGAGCGATACAAGTTTCTTTTCAATAACTTGATCAAATCTTAATGCGTACAGGCTTGCCGATTTATTTTGATCCTGTATTATGGATAGTATGGAATCAACGGTTGTTTGTTTTGAAATATCAGCATACCCAAATGGCAGCCTTATACAATTTTTCCTATCCGTGTTAAAAACAATAGGCCGTTCATTTGATGTAGATACAGGTCTATCTAACTTCCAGTTATCCGTTTGTGCTGTACCGTTAATCGTAAGAAGCAAAAGGAGAAAACACGCGTAGCTCATCTTTTGAAACAGGACCTTTTTCATTTATTGTCTTGATCGTTTGGAAATTCTAAATTGAGTTTTACAGAAAGATATTTATAGCTGAAATATACTACATTTTCTTGACGATTACACGAAAAAAATGGATCAGAACACAAAGTTGAAAACTATAAACTACTCAGCTATCTTTCTTTCTTGTTTTCTGAATATAGCAAAAAATGTATCCATGCAACTCAGGAGCATATATATTGCTTTATCTATATTCGGGCGAACAGGAAATTGAAGATAGGGATAAAAAGATTATCATACAAGCTTGAGAATGCGGATTTATACGTCGCAGCCACCGACTGCTAATGTATAAGAATATTAAATTAGTGGATGTTCCAATTAATTAAGTCTGTCTGTTCGCACCTCTAAACAACCGATTCGACAGCTAATATGTCCAGTTAAACTTATTGTTTCTTTAAATGCCCTCCCCCCTGTTCTAAATTTGTCTTAACAAAAAATTTAGAACAGCATTCAAAAATTAGAAACAATGAAAACAACACTTACAACAGTACTTTTAGCAGCAACATTCTCCTTAAGTATCCCTACAATTGCCGACGCACAACATCATGCAGCAACTTCGATCGTTTCAACAGTCGACACTAGTATACGTTCGTTTAAAATTAGCATTCCGCAGGCAAAGCTCGACGAGCTTAAAAGACGTATTGCTCAGACCCGTTTTCCAGATAAAGAAACGGTCAAAGATGAATCACAAGGTATTCAACTTGCTCAGCTAAAAGATCTCTTATCATATTGGGGAAATGGCTATGATTGGAGAAAGCTGGAGAGGAAATTAAACGCTCTTCCACAGTATGTGACCAATATTGACGGTTTAGATATTCAGTTTATTCATGTACGTTCCAAAGAGCCTAATGCCTTGCCATTGATTCTTACCCACGGCTGGCCAGGTTCACCATTGGAGTTTATCGACGCGATAGGCCCTTTAACTGACCCTGTCAGCTATGGTGGAAAAGCAGAAGATGCTTTCGATGTGATTATACCCGCAATACCAGGGTATGGTTTTTCGGAGATCCCTAAAGAGATGGGCTGGAATCCCGATCGTGTTGCAAAGGCATGGGATGTATTAGTAAAACGCCTCGGATATACAAAATATGTTTCGGAAGGTGGAGACCATGGCTCGGTTATCTCCGATGCATTAGCGAGACAGGCCCCTTCAGGACTCTTGGGAATACACCTGACAATGCCAGCAACAATTCCTTCTGACTTGGTTAAACCGATAAATGCGGGAGACCCTGCTCCAACAAGGCTTTCAGAAGATGAAAGCAATGCTTATCGCGCTCTAAGTACTTTTTTTGGAAAAAATGCGGCCTATGGTGGAATGATGGTGACCCGGCCGCAGACCACGGGATATTTACTTTCTGATTCTCCTAGCGCCTTGGCTGCATTTCTCTATGAAAAAATTGCAGAATGGAGTGAAAGCGATCTTCATCCCGAAAATGTAATTGGTAGAGATGCCATACTTGATGATATATCATTATACTGGCTAACAAATACTGGTGCTTCTTCCTCAAGATTCTATTGGGAAAATAACAACAATAATTTCAGTTCTGATCATCAAAAGACTAAAGATATCAAAGTTCCTGTGGCAATTTCAGTATTCCCGCATGAAATCTATCAAGCGCCTGAAAGTTGGTCAAAAGCGGCTTACCCTTCATTATACTACTACCATAAGGCACCAAAAGGCGGACATTTTGCCGCATGGGAACAGCCTCAAGTATTTACTGAAGAGCTTAGAGCTGCATTCAAGCTTCTTAGATCAAACTGATAGGCACGTTAACAGGAATCTGCTGTAAATAACAAAGAATAGTTTTAACAGATAAAAAACCAAGAAAATGAACAGATTAGCAATTTTAACGTGTAGCCTCTTGATGTTATTCAGCGGTTATATCAAAGGACAGACTTCTTCGGGCCAAGTCACTTGGGAATGTATACTCAAAAGAAAATCCAGCGAAGAAGGCGAAATTTCCATGAAAGCCAAAATACCGGCCGGATGGCATATATATGCACTGGGAAATAATCCCAATAGCCCTATCCAAATGAACTTTAAGTTCTTACCCCACAAGTCCTATGAATTAATTGGTCCTGTCAGCCAACCCCAACCTCTACGCAAGTTTGAGAAACAGCTGGGTATTCCAGTAACCTATTTCGAGGATGAGGTAACATTTGGTCAGAAAATTAAAATCAAAGGAAAGAATGGAGCGATCAACGGAACCATTCAATTTATGCAGTGCAGCGATGAAATTTGCGTACCACCACAAGAATTTGGCTTTGCCCTGAAAATTAGACCATAAGCAAATGAGTATAACCCTAGCAGTATTTCGGCAATAAACTTTAACATTCATCTTATGAAAACTCTAAAAGACATATTATATATCCTAAGTCTACCACTGATTATTACCTTAATCATGACCGCCAAAGGATTGGCGGATGACCATAAATTATCAACTATCAAAGTAGACAAGAGCGGTAAAAGCTTTGCTGTGGTCGAACTCTTTACTTCCGAAGGGTGCTGGAGCTGTCCTCCTGCAGATGAACTGATTGCGAAGCTTGAAAAAGATAATCAAAACAAAAAATTGTTTATCATGGCCTTCCATGTTGACTATTGGGATCATCAAGGATGGAAAGATCGCTTCAGCAAAGCTAAATTTACGGAACGGCAACGGAAATATGCATCTTGGATGAAGCTTAGTACGTTATATACACCACAGCTGATTATCAATGGTAAGGTAGAAATGATCGGCTCTGAGACAAGCCGTGTGCTAAGTGGTATCCACTCGGCAATGCAGGAAAACCATCCTGGACATCTAGCTGTAAAAATAAATAAATCTGAGGTAAACCATGTTCAAGTTAGCTATACCTCCACTTCGTTATCGCAGCATTCAACTATCCTGATGGCGCTTGTCCAGAAACAGGCTTCATCACAGGTCGCGGCAGGTGAAAATGCAGGAAAGTACCTTTCACATGTTCAGATCGTCCGTGAATTACAGAGCAGCATGCTTAAAGCAAAGGATAGCTTTTCATTTGAACTCCCAGAAGCGAATCAGGATTACGAAATTATTGTATTCGAGCAAAATCAAAAATCTGGTGAAATCGTTGACGCAACGAGCATTAGTCTATAAAAATGATGTCTGTTTCAACGACTGAAATGCAGTGTTCAAGGTTGAATATGTCCGGTTCAACATTTTTCGTGTTTTCATAGGGGGTCTGACGCTGTAATTTTATTAAAAAAAAGAAGAAATATCATGAAGTATATAAAACGAAGTAAACTACCGACGATCACTTTACTCTGTCTAGGCCTTGGATTTGTTATCTTGCAATTTTTTACTCAACCAACCGAACAGGAACCTATGAACGGCCATCTGCGTGACGTTCCTCGGGAGGTATCGCTTATTTTGGAACGCTCCTGCTATAATTGCCATTCAAATGCACAACAACTCTCTTTCTTTGATAAACTCGCCCCGATTTCATGGATTGTTAACAAGGATATCAAACGAGCTAGGGAAGTTATGAACTTTTCTACATGGGACAAGCTTTCCGATGCGGAACAAAAAGGAAAATTTTATGCCATCTATAATATGGTTCTTGCTGAGAAAATGCCACTTTCCAGCTATATATTGACACACCCCGGATCTAAACTCTCCACAGATGAAATAGCGACAATTAAGAAATTTGCATTGTCACTCTCCAAAAAGGATAGTTTTATCCCTGCGCATACGAAAGCTAAAGCCGTCCGAACGGTTCGTGCAAGCCAAGATTCTACTGATCCTTCTCGAACCGCTGCCGCAGGCCACCTAGCTGCAGCAATATCGACAGTTCCAGTTTCCCCTAATGGGATCACCTACAATGCTGATTTTAAAAATTGGAAAGTAATCGGCATGAGCATGCTCATTGATAACACGATACGCGTAATCTATGGAAACGATATCGCAGTCAAAGCTATTGCTGAAGAAAATTTTCATCCTTGGCCCAATGGAAGCGCGGTGGCAAAAGCAGTCTTTAAGCAGACTAAAAAAGCCAGTGGCGAAATAGTACCTGGTGATTTTGTGAATATGCAATATATGATCAAGGACGATAAAAATTATTCCGAGACCGAAGACTGGGGATTTGCAAAATTTAATGGACAGGAACTGAAACCAACAGGAAAAACGGCACTATTTGCCCAGCAATCTTGCATTAGCTGTCATAGACAGCTCGCCGAGTCTACAGGTTTCCTGTTTAATGTACCGCCAAAAGTAAACTCCAGAAAACTAATCGAAAATTATCTAAAAACACTGTAAAATGAAAAAGTTCCTATCTATACTGTTGCTAAGTAGCTTAATTTTTGGCGCATGTGCCAAAATGCCAGAAAAAGAAAGCGGAAAAATACGTTTTATTTTTGATCCGGGTGACCTGAAATTTATAACATCCTCATTTAATCCCGGACAGCAAACCATTTCTGCACTCTATGGAAACCAACAGGCAGTTTCACTGCTATCGGGATACAGTAAAAGACAACCTGGCTCTTTCTTTAAACTGGTTACCTATCAGATACAAGACGACCCGAATTATTTCGGCAGCAAAGTAAATGGCCCGTTGCTGCGTATTGAGGCAGTAAAAGTCAATCCGGAGGGTAATCTCGAATATGGACTCGAATTTGGAAAGATGCCTTCTGGTCAATCTAAAGACCAACGTGTGGCAATCGTACTCGACCAGGAACCTGTCAAGTTTCCCAAATAATTCTCAACTGATTAAATTAAATCATCAAAATAGTAATATCATGAATACTAAACTACCTTTAGTTCTAAGTACGCTCCTCTTGTGGATATTAATCTTCGCTGAAGGAACGATAATCAAAGCACAAAGCGCGGTATATGAAAAACAGATTGATGCTGATAAGATAGCCAATACAAGTTTTGAGCGGACGAAGACCGTCAAAGCTGGTCTATTGCATGTTGGATATGCCGAAGTTGGTCCCAAGACCGGCAAGGCTGTTATTCTTCTGCACGGATGGCCATACGATATCCATAGCTTTGAAAGCTCATCTGCACTCCTTGCGGCTAAGGGATACCACGTTCTCATTCCCTACCTTCGGGGATATGGTACTACGACCTTTATTTCGCCTAAAACAATGCGTAATGCACAGCAGTCTGCAGTTGCACTTGATATCATCAAATTTATGGATGCATTGAATATTGACAAAGCTATTATTGGCGGGTTTGATTGGGGAGCCAGGACGGCAGATATTATTGCTGCACTGTGGCCGGAGCGTTGTACCGCACTGGTTGCAGTGAGTGGATACTTGATCGGCAGCCCAAAAATAAACAAAACCCCTCTTTCGCCAAATGCTGAATTGTTGTGGTGGTATCAATACTACTTCGCAACTGAGCGGGGTTACAAAGGGTATCAAGCAAATACAGCAGCATTTAATAAGCTGATCTGGAAAACTGCTTCACCAAAATGGAATTTTGATGACAAGACCTACGAACGCGCTGTTCGCGCATTCGACAATGTAGACCATATCGCTATTGTCATTCACAATTACCGGTGGCGCTTGGGGCTTGCCGAAGGTGAAAAACAATACGATGAACTGGAAACGAAACTTGCAGAATCACCTACTATATCTGTTCCGACGGTCACACTCGAAGGCGATGCAAATGGCGCTGCGTTTCCTCCACCATCAAGCTATAGATCGAAATATACAGGAAAATACAAGCATCATACCCTAACTGGCGGTATAGGTCATAATCTACCACAGGAAGCACCAGAGGCTTTCGCAGATGCTATTGTTGAAGCAGATGTTATGGCTCGAGTATACTGATCGCACAATAAAAATAATTTTGCCCTATGATCCTGTCCCGCAGTGGATTTTATTACTTACCCTATTCCATTTTGGAATTCAAATAAATGATAACATGATAAATACAGCATATAAAAAAATCTATCTTGGCGGACGTATTTTTATGTCCCTATGGTTTGCAGCCAGTGGCTTCTTCGAACTTAGCCGCAATCCTGTGGTTTGGGAGATTACACTAAAATTGGGCTATCCCGAGCATTTTATTTATATTTTAGGTGTATTCAAGATTTGCGGTAGTATCATATTCCTCGTGCCCAATCGCCTTAATCGCCTAAAAGAATGGATCTTTGCGGGAATGTTTTTTGATATTATATTTGCCTTTTTCTCTAAAATAGTGGTTCTCGGCTTTCTTTCTACAGTAGATACATTGGTGGCTTTTACAGTACTTTCTATTACTTATTATGCATTCAGTAAGCTGCACACTGTTGATTACACCTTAAACCTGTCGAATAACTAAGGACATAGAGTTTTTTTTACTGTTTATGGTGAAATTTAAATATTTTTACCTTGGCAACATATACACACAATGGGTATGTTGCTTTATCAAGCATCAACACATTTTTCGCAATATAATCTCATTTTCATGTTCAAACCTAAAAAGCAAGCTCCTTTTAGGATTTCAAACCGATTAATATGGATCAGCTCGATTTCACTGGGAATACTCACATCGATTCCAAAAATAGTTGATCATCATTTTGACCCTGCGGATGGCATAGCTGATTTTGCCGTAACATCAGGTTTTGCATTGTTGATATGGTATTATAATATCTATACTATACCTGCCTATACAAAGAAAACAGGAAGTAAAAACGTTATTTCTCCTCAGCTTTTTAAAGGATTAGGCGTAGGTCTTGTCCTCATGTTTTTGTTATCGTCAATTCAATATTATATCCTCTCCCACCTAAATTTCGGCCCTAAAATGCTGATGTATGAGGTAAGGGGGATATTGATCAACTTGACGTTTTATATGTTCATTCATATCTTATACCAAACCTATATGAACCAACAGGTCGTCCGTGAGCTTGAACGTTCTATGGCTGCCAATCTTGAAGCACAGTATGAACTATTGAAACAGCAGGTCAATCCACATTTTCTTTTTAACAGTCTCAACACGCTAAAATATATGGTTGAAAGCCATGACAGTCAATCTGCTGAATTTATTATTAAGCTCGCTGCATTCTATAGATTTACGCTAGACAGCCTTAAACTTAATATCATAACTTTAAGGGAAGAACTGGCGATTATGGACTCCTACGTTTATTTGCTGAAAGCTCGTTTTGAAGATGGGTTGACGATAACGCAGAATATGGAGATTAATAGAGATGAAACTTTCATACCACCTTTTACGCTACAGTTAATCATAGAAAATTGCATTAAGCACAATATTGTTTCATTGGAGAAACCTCTCCATATCCGGATCTATCGTGAACAAGATTATCTCATCGTCGAAAATAACCTTCAGGAAAAGAAAATTTCCGAGCCATCAATTGGGCTAGGAATCAAGAATATCAACCAACGGTACCTTCATCTTTCCGAAAAAGAGATTATAATTTTGAAAACAGACGATACCTTCACCATAAAACTTCCCTTACTATATGAACATCCTAATCATTGAAGATGAAATCAAGGCAGCACGTTCACTTGAAAATCTGATCTTAAAATTACGGCCCGATTCACGCATCCTTAACAAAATCCAGAGTGTCGAGGCAGCAATAGATTATTTGTCCAATACAGGTACCCCTGACCTAATCTTTATGGATATCCAACTGTCTGATGGCATCAGTTTTGATATCTTTAAGTCTGTCAAGATCGTATGTCCGGTCATTTTTTGTACTGCATTTGGCGAATATGCCATGGATGCCATAAAGGAAAACGGAATCGATTATTTGCTCAAACCATTTTCGGAAGAAGACCTTAAAAATGCTTTTGAAAAAGTCGATAATTTCAAAAATTTCTTTCAAAAAATTTCTGGCAATGATCTTTCAGAGCTCATCTCTCGGATCAACGGAGAGGAAAATAAGAAGACAAGCTTTCTTGTCTTTAAGCACAATAAATACCTCACAGTGAAAACAGATGACATTGCTTATATCTATATCAACTACACCTCTCCTTCCCTAGTCACTTTTAAGGGTGAAGAATATGATGTTAATCAGTCATTGGATCATTTGGCAAGCTTACTCTCCAGTAAGCAGTTCTTTAGGCTCAATAGACAGTACCTCATCAATTTTATTGCTGTCAAAGAAGTTGAGCATTATTTTGGAAGAAAACTATTTGTAAAATTGACCGTTCCTACTCCTGAAAAGCTGTTGATCGGGAAAGATAAAACCTCACTATTCTTAAGCTGGCTCGAAGACCGCTAATGGATATTGGGTTGGATGACGCAATGTCCAAATGCCGATGTAATAAAGCACATGAGATCTTCAATCACTTAAAATTCAATTTCGTGATGTAGGTCACGTATTATTATGCCCCCTAATTGAGAGATTTGTCCTAACAAAAGAAACTATAGCAAGATGAAAATAAAAAGTTTTTTAAATCAATTGGGTATTACAGGTATGCTAATAATCCTGATGGTGGGACAGTCTCATGCATCGTCAGAGCTCTCAGGATTAAATTCACCGCGGGAAGTTGTAAAACCCAAAATTCTATTCGTAGTCACCAGCCATGATACCAAGGGAAGTACGGGCGAAAAAACAGGCTATTACCTTGGTGAGGTTTCTCATCCTTGGGAAGTATTGACCGATGCTGGTTATGAGATTGATTTTGTGAGCCCACAAGGTGGAACCCCACCTGTGGATGGATTTGACCTCAATGATCCCATAAACAAGAAGTTTTGGAACGACGAATACTATCACCATAAGATCAGCAACTCGCTCAAACCATCTCAGGTAAAACCTGAAGAGTACAAAGCGATTTTCTACGCTGGAGGACATGGTGCCATGTGGGATCTACCTTTTAACAGTGAAATTGCAACAATTGCGGTTAAGATCTATGAAGCAAACGGTTTGGTCGCAGCTATTTGTCATGGCCCTGCCGGTCTAAGCGATATCAAATTAAGCAGCGGAGAATACCTGATTGAAGGAAAAAAGGTGAATGGCTTTAGCAATGAAGAGGAAGAGCTTGTCAAGCTGACCAGTGTCGTACCATTCTTATTGGAAAACAGGCTAAAAGAACGTGGAGGCCTTTATGAAAAATCTGAACCTTGGCAGCCCCACGTTACCGTAGACGGAAGATTGATTACGGGACAAAATCCGCAATCCGCCAAAGCAGTTGGGGAAGCTATCGCAAAGGCGTTAAAGAAATAGCAGCTAAATCATCAAATTAATTTCCACATAATATAACCAAGCGAAGAGTCCTGTATCACGGACCCTTCACTTGGTTATGCATTCAAATAATTTTGTATAATCATTTAAAAAGCGGATTATCTCAAACTACTTAGCCTCTATCTGAACGATTCCTGATAAAAGCCCTTTACTTTTTCCCGTGATAGTGATTTTACCCTTGTCCTTGCCAGCGATAATTGCCAAAGCTTTACCATGAAAAGCCCGCCGTGTTGGCGATTGAAAACTCATCAGGTCTGTTGTATTGCCGTTGTCTGTTGCGACAATTGTTGCACCGCCCCCCTCGACTGTAAACTCAATTTTATCCGCCGCGTCAGGAACAATAATACCAAATTCGTCCACAACATCGGCATGGACAAAGCAGAGCTCCTTGCTCTCACTATCTATCGTCGGATTTTCCGCATTCAGCCTAATGCGGAGGGCCTTTTCAGCAGTTTGGACTGTTGTGCTTAATACCTTTTTTTTGCCCAAATAGGAGATCGCTTCGACTTTTCCAGGTTCAAATTCAATCGCCTTAAAGACAATATCATAGCGACTGGAATCTTTGGTCTGTTCCCCGATCTTTTTACCATTGCGATATAGTTCTACCCGGTCGGCCTGATTAAAATAGACCACAACATCTACCCGATCTCCCTTTTTCCAATTCCAATGGGGTAAGATATGCAAGACAGGCTTTTCTGTCCAGACACTTTGATACAAATAGTAAACATCCTTAGGAAATCCCGCTAGATCAACAATTCCAAAATAGGAACTCCGTGCAGGCCAAGTATAAGGTGTGGGTTCACCCAGATAATCAAATCCAGTCCACACATACAAGCCCGCGATATGATCGTATTTTTCGGCCAGCCTTAAACTGGTCTGATGATCTGAGCCCCATGGGGTAAATACATTGTCATAAGCCGAGATACTCTGGTCTTTGTTGCCTTCCTGGAAAGGGATATCCCATCTTTCGGGCCACATTCGGGTAGAATCGTAGGGAATCAAATCATATTGTCCGCGACTTTCCAATGCAGAGGTACTTTCTGTGACGATAAACTTCTTCCCAGGATGATCCTTTGGGAAGCTAGCCCATTTCTTATGGTTGTAATTATAGCCCAGCAGATCCACAGCAAGACTCATTAGTACGGGATTGTCTTTGGAGAGTTCATTGTTGGCAATTGTAGTGGGCCGTGTTCCGTCCAGACTATCAACGATTGCGGATAAGGTTAGTGGAATCGCCGTGCCATCCGATTTGGAATGCCATTGTTCTTGCGCCTCATTTCCCAGGCACCAGATAAAGAGAGCCGGATGATTGCGATCGCGTTTCACATGATCAGCAAAATCACGCTTGTACCATTGATCCCAATTCAAATGATAATCGTAGGGATTCTTTTGACCTTTCCAGACATCAAAAGTCTCACTCATTACAATAAAGCCAAGACTATCGCAGAGATCCAGAAAGGCTGGTGCAGCAGGGTTATGCGAAGTACGTATGCCATTGACTCCCATATCTTTCATTATTCGCAACTGACGTAGTGCTGCAGAACGATTAAAGGCCATCCCCAATGCCCCCAGGTCACTATGCAAACATACACCACGGATTTTGAGCCGCCTTGCATTAAGGATAAATCCCTGCTGTTGGTCGAAACTAAAATTACGTAAGCCAAATTTAGTTTCCTGTCTATCAACTTCGCGACCACCCACTATCACTTGCACACTTGCCTTGTACTGCACCGGATTATCAATATCCCATAGCTTAGGATTGTCGATCGTGAATTGCTGATCTATCTGATGCATTCCCCTATTTATTTTGGTCAAAACAGTACGTTTAGTAGATACCAAAGCTCCATCTGGAGAGAACAACCGCGTCAGCAGCATAATATTATTAACTCCCTTGCACATTTTTTCAATTTCCAAGGAGAGGCTAATATTAGCGTGTTTTTCACCGAGCTGTACTGTTTTTATAAATGTACTGTTCGTGGCAATACTGATCGGATTTCGGATGAGTAATTTAACATCCCGATAGATCCCTGACCCTGCATAGAAGCGCGAGTTTGGCTGGTTTTTATTATCTACTTTCACTGCCATCAGGTTTTCTCTACCGTCCCAATATAGATAAGGTGAAAGCTCGTACTCAAACCCGATAAAGCCGTTGGGTCTCTTTCCAAGAAAATGCCCATTGATCCATACTTCGCTATTTTCGTACACCCCCTCGAACACGATAAATATACGCTGTGTTTTATTTGCCTGATCAAGTGAAAAAGATTTATGGTACCAGCCAACACCACCATCGAGATAAGCAGCCCCGCTACTGGCGGGACTATGCTCTTTAAATGGCATCTCAATACTCCAATCATGCGGCAGGTCGACACTGCGCCAGCCTTTCTCTGTTTTTTCCTTTATATATTGCAGGTTACTGTCCAGCTTGAACCACCAGCCCGCATTAAAATTGATTTCCTGTCTTGATTGTCCAACTAGCGGTACGGTCATGATGAGTAACAAGATCAGTACTATTATTCGGCGATATCCTGTATAATATAGTATATTCAACATAAATAGCTCAATTGGCTTAAACCCTTAATTTGATGCATCTTTTGCCAGACTCTCCTTATAGGCTTTACTTATAAAATTGAATGTCAACATGGCGGCACCATCATTGGAAAGCACAGGATCCCGTAATACGGCGAGCTGCATGGTATGCTGCGTCAGTGACATGATACGGACATCCCCCCAGTCGACGACGATTCCATCTTGTGGTTTCCCATGTAAAGGCGATGCACCAGTCATACGCATCGTTTTCTTTTCGGTATCAATATTAAAGACACCTTTTTGGACTTTTCCGAGCATCGCATGATTTACATTGACATTCGCTCCGCTTTTCAGGTCGAAAGTCATACTACCGTAATCCCCAGCGGGCATAAGCCAACTGTTGCCTTTCCAGTCAGGCTCCCAGCTCCAGCTATCACTGTTTAGTGGCTCACCAGTTTTGTTTACAGTACCCCACCAGTCTCCAGTACCATAAAAATATAGAGGCCCTTTAAAGTAGCGCGAGATGCCATCAGCATCCAGATCGAGATACCAGGTCTTCTCTTCTCCAGCACCTCCTGTAAGTAAAGTCCAAGTCTCGTCGCTGATAAATTCAGCATACATTTGGTCGATTTTGAAGGTCACGGGCTCACCGTAAACAATACCACCGCGCGTTTCAACGCCAAACTTGACCGTATACTCTCCCGGAAATGGCATTCTCAACGTCACCTTCTTTTCCTGGCTCCGCCCCTGGGGATGGTCCCATAAGGGGCTATACTGAGGATCCATCAAACTTGTTAAATAAATAATATTTGGATTATTAGCATCGTGCTCGATGGTATAGGCTTTTCCTTGTGTCAATTGTGCCGATGTTACATCGATATCGCCTAGCGTATAATTCTCTGGAGAACAAGCTCCAAACAGTACCATAGCTACAAAGAGACATATGGCATATGTGCATATCTTTTTCATGTGTATAAATATTTAGTTCAGCCAGTAGAAGTTTCTACACCCTTTTGGCTATTCCCCTCTAGCGATTAATTCCAGCCCGCATTCTGTTTCAATACGCCATTTGATAAAGTGATCTGTTTATTTGGAATTTGCATAAACCCTCTTGTTGTCAAAAAGTGCTCTTTTGAAACAATAACCTTCTCTGGTACAGATCCACTTAGCACGTCTTCAGATGTTTCCAATGTTGCTGCGGCATTATTAAGCCCCTGTCTCAGCACATCCCAGTAACGGATACCTTCAAACGCAAATTCAAATTTTCGTTCTTTTAGAATATTGTTTTTTGAAGCCAGTGCAGAAATAAAATTTGCTTTATAAGCTCTTTTACGTACATCATCAAAATATTTCTGCGCATTTGGCGAGCCTAGTTCAGCCGCCATCAGCAGGACATCTGCGTAGCGAATGACAAAATAATCCTGATCTTGAGATAATTGCATATCTTTTCCACCACCAGTATTTGTCGTTCCGTCTGGTAAAGCTGTGGGGGCATATTTCTTAATAGTAAAACCCGTGTATTCACGCTGATCTTTGAGGTCAAAGCCTGTTATCTTTTCACCCTCGATATCAATGATTGACGCAGTCTTCCGTGTATCGTTTTTGTCAAATTCGTTGAAAAAGTTTTTGCTTACTGTACATGCACCCCATCCTTGGCCATAGGGTGACCAATTTTTCCCTCTCAATCCAAGGAATACTACCCAGCGATTGCCATCGATGTAACCGTCGTAGTTTGACGTATTGTTAAATTTCTGCGCAAATACAACCTCGGAGTTTCCCTTTCCTGCATATTTAGAGATATCAAGGGTGTTGTTACCAGCATTGGGTATATAACTTGCTGCTGGCCATAAATTCTTAAAATCTGCCACCAGAGCAAACTGTCCGCTGCTGATCACATCTTCCAATCCAGCCAGTGCTTCAGCTTTAGTGATATCAATATCCTCGCTACCATAGTACCCTGAATAAAACAAATAGACCCTGGCTAAAAGAGCTTTGGCAGCAAAGGCAGTCGCCCTGCCATCGTTTGTCGCTGCCGCCGACTTTGGATAAGCCGCCACGGGAATGTTGACTGCTGCAAATTTAAGATCTGAAACAATCAGCTGATAGATCTCTTTGGGATCCGATTGTGGAATATTCTCATTCGTAGGACTGGTCAACAAAGGTATTTTTTCAAAAAGGCGTACCAGATCAAAGTACATTAATGCCCTCAGAAATTTTGTTTCACCTTCAATCCGTCCCCTAGCGGCAGTATTGCCTGAAAAATCAGTTCCTTCCAATTTTCCCAGGAGCATATTGCATCTAAAAATACCAGCATAGTAATCTGACCAGGTCCCGTCAAAAATATTATTGTCCGATTGGGATTGTGTAATATCAAAACGGTCTATAGCCTGAAAAGAGCGACCGTCGGTTGTTCCTGTTCCACCGAAACAATTGTCAGCTGCGACCTCAGCTGTGAGGTAAAAAGACTGGCTTCCGTTGGAGGTAGTACGTTGATAACCGTCATAGCAACCGACCAATGCCATCTCAGCATCAGCTACTGTTTTATAAAAATTGCTTTCCAGAACACTTGTCATCGGTTCAACATCCAAAAAACTGGAAGAACAGGCGCTCAGCATGAGTGAACCGACTAACATTGAATAATAGATATAGCTCGTTTTTTTCATGATTTCTTAATTTTAAAATTTAACATTTAAGCCAAACAATACCGTACGTGGTCTTGGGTAGTAACCTAGGTCAATACCGGATACCCAACCGTCTGTTCCATAACCGATCTCAGGATCCATGCCATCATATTTAGTAAAAGTGAACAGGTTTTGTCCCTGTACATAGAAACGGATCTGATTGGTGTATTTCCATTTGATTAATTTGGATAGGTCATATCCCAAGGTGATATTGCTGATACGAAGAAAGTCACCGTCCTGAATATATAGGTCTGAGAACTGCCAGTTCACATTTGTTTCCGTTACACGAGGAATCGTATTGGAGGTTCCCTCACCCGTCCATCTATTTAATATCCTTGTTGTATAATTCGCTTGTTTATTGGCATGGTTGCGATAGGATTGCACAATTTTGTTTCCGAGAGAGCCGTAGGCATTAATGGAGAAATCGAATCCCTTATAATCCAGTCCGATATTAAAACCATAGGTCAAATTGGGCATACCCACCCCGAGGTTTGTCTTATCGGATGTATTGATAATGCCATCATTGTTTTGGTCAACATATTTTATGTCACCCGGTTTTACATCCGCTTGCAAGATGCCTTTCCCAGCCGTTTTCCAGGCATCAATTTCCGCTTGGTTCTGGAACAGTCCATCCGTTTTATAACCCCAGAAGTAACCAATCGGCAGGCCGTTTGCCGCACGATAAAACTCTTCGGAATTATCGTATAACATCGCAGTCTGTCCATGGATAATACCATCTTCCGTAGGGATCTGACCAACCTTATTTTTATTGTAAGCACCATTAATACCCAGTCTATATTTGAGTTCATTGACCTTGTCAGACCAATTCAGTCCGAGCTCGACTCCAGTATTCTTCACATCGCCACCGTTGATAAATGGAGGCAACGTTCCTGTTGTAGCCAATACAGGTGCGGTGACCAGCCAGTCTTTTGTCTTTTTGACATAGAAATCGGCCGCCACATCCAGGCGATTGTGTGCAAATTTCGCGTCAAACCCAATATTCGTTTGTTCGGATGTTTCCCAAGTTAAATTCGGATTTGACAAACGGCTCGGATAGGCACCGGCAATATTGTTGTTGTTGGTTCCAAATACATAATGTGCTCCTGGATTGGACGAAGTGATCCCTGTCGAAGTGCTGATCGGTGCTGCATACTGAAAATCAGCAATATCTTGGTTACCAACCTGCCCCCATGAAGCACGCAGTTTGAAGAAGTTGATCCCTGCAAGGTTTTCTTTAAAGAAATCTTCGGACGAGATCACCCAACCTGCAGATATCGAAGGAAAATATCCCCAGCGATTGGCACGGGAAAATTTCGACGAAGCATCCGCCCGCAGTGTCGCATTCAGTAGATACTTTTCTTTGTAATTATAACCCAACCTACCAAAGTAAGAAACTCTTCTGCTGATGTTTTCGGGACGGCCCGAAACAGTTCTTGTTTCCACGACATTTCCTTTCTCATCCAAGTGAGCCTGCCCCGTTGTATTGTCTAAATAAGCATGGGCAAAATCGTTAAACTGGGAAAGTAGGTTCCAATTTGACCCCGAGAGGTAAGTGCCTTGGTAGCGAAGTGACTCCATCCCCACCATCGCAGAAAACCGATGATGCGTATGGATATTAAAGTCATAAGAAGCGGTATTCGTCCAAGTTAGCGTATGCCCCTTGCTCATATTCTGGGACGTGGTGGTATGGTCCTGATTATAGGTATAGATCGAGAAGCGATACAAGGGTGTAAAGCTTCGGTATTCTGAAGCATAATAATTAAAGCCCAGTAGTGAGCGGATTTTTAGTCCCTTAATAGGCTCAATTTCAGCAAAGATATCTGCCAATAGTTTCTGTCCATCATTGCTGTTGTTCGAATTGGTCATCATCACCCCGTAAGGATTGCTATCGCCATTATACCAAGGCGAATTGGAAGTATCGTTGAAAGGACTTCCGTATAAGCCATTCTCTGAATAGACTGGCGACAAGGGCGATGTGGCAAAGGCTCCGCGTAGAGTGTTGCTGTATTGATTACCGACACTGATGCCCCTATTTTTAATGTAATTAAAGTTGAGATGCTGGCCGATTTTCACAAAATTATCAAAGAGCTTATGCTCCGAATTTGTGCGAAAACCGTAACGTTGATAGTTTGAAACATCTTTACCGCCTACAATTCCCTCTTGGCCAACATAATTCATTGACATGGCATAAGTCGACTTCTCCGAGCCACCCGTCATGGCGACATTGTAGTTTTCCATCTTCGCATTATCTTTGAACATGTAATCCAGCCAATTGGTATTCGCCAGACCAGCCATCCCATCGAAATCGATATCCGAGGCGCCAGAGTTCAGCGATTGCTCATTCATAATAAGCTTATATTGATTTGCGTCCAGAAGTTTAGCTTTGCGCGAAACATTCTGTATGCCTGTATACCCATCAAACGAAAGGACATTTTTACCTGCGGCACCCATTTTGGTTGTCACAAGGACAACCCCATTTGCGGCCTGCGAGCCATAAATGGCAGCAGAAGCCGCATCTTTCAGAACATCGATCGACTGGATATCAGCAGCATTTAGCACCGAAATATCACCTCCCGGAACACCGTCAATAACATATAGCGGACCAGAGTTTCCAATTGTTCCCAATCCGCGCACAACCACTTTCATATCAGCCCCGGGCTGCCCCGAAGTCGATGTAATGGATACACCGGGTGCTTGACCCTGAAGTGACTGCAGCGGGTTTAGCTGATTCCGTTTTTGTAATTCCTCGCCTTCAACCTTCAAATTGGCCCCAGTATTCAATTTTTTCTTCTGCACGCCATAGCCAATAACGACCACTTCTTCGAGATCAGAAGTTTGTGGCAGGAGACGAATAATCATATTAGGCCCTGTCACTATAATTTCTTCCGTTTTGTATCCTATGTAAGATACCGTCAATACAGCCCCTTTGCTTGCGCTTAATGAAAACTTACCTGATTCATCGCTGCTAGTTGAAATCTTCTGATTCTTTACCGTGATACTAGCTCCCGCAATCGGCAAGCCTGAATCAGCTGAAACAACCGAGCCTGTCATGGATTGTGCCCATACCAAAGAGGTTATGCTGGTCATGACCACCACGGCCATACCCCTGCTCAACAATTGTTTGTTTATCATATGATTTGATTTATAAATTGGTCGTTATTATTTTAATTTGATTTTCAAGCTCTTTCCTGTGTAGGTAATTGCTGATGATTTTTTCATTGCGACATCTAAACCCACAGGATTTTTGCCGGTGACATAAATGAGATTGAAATTCCTGTTATTTAGCATGCCCTCGAAATCACCGTTTCGATCTGCCACAGTCAGTGTTTTAGTTGTATTATTGTAGTCGAAATCAATTCGGCTATATTTCCCTTTTTCATAATTATAATTGCTTCCTTCGTCTTCATAGAGCGAAAAATGACCATCAGCACCATCGTAGACATACAGATCCAATACATCCTGCTTTTTCTCTGTTGTGTATTGCATTACTGGTCCGATTGGTAAGATTGCTCCAGCTTTGACATATACAGGTATACGCTCATAAGGTGCATCAACAAGCCGGTCCTGCCCCCCGTTTATCTTCTTTCCACTGTATAGATCGTACCAATCCACTCCTTTTGGAAAATGCACTTTACGGGAAGTTGCCCCTTTTTCGGTAATAGGATTGATTAATAAAGATGATCCCCAAAGATATTGATCATTGCAGTTAAATCCATCCCTGTCCTGTGGAAAATCCATGGCAAGCCCCCGAATCATGGAATAATCTTCAAAATAAGTCTTGGCCGCAAGGCTGTAATTATAGGATAGCAATTTATAGCGCAGATTGATTGAATAGATCATACTTTTATAAGCAGGATGATCTGCTGGAGCAATATGGTATGGCTCGCGATATGGAAATTGCCCATGTGCTCGGAATAGCGGCAAAAATGCCCCATATTGATACCAACGGCTATTTAGCTCACGCCACTCTTCGAGATCACTAACATTGGGCTTGTGAAATCTGTTTTCGACCAAGAAGCCCCCGGCATCCATGGTCCAGTAGGGCGTACCGGACATTGAAAAATTGATTCCTCCGGCAATCTGATCTTTCATGTCATGCCATCTGGAGGCAATATCGCCACTCCATGCTGCTGCTGCATAGCGCTGTTGTCCGGCAAAAAATGATCGTGTCAGAATAAAAACCCGTTTGTTGGGATCCGTTGCACGCTGTCCCTCATAAATTCCCTTGGCATTTTGTAAAGGGAAAGCATTGTAATACCGGACAGATGATCCTATGCTCGGTTGAAATACGGATTTGCGTTCCTGCAAATCAATGTTGGAATGAATATCCGGTTCACTCGCATCCATCCACCAGGCGTCAATTCCGATTTTAAAAAGATTGTCGTCCAACAATTTCCAGAATCCATCCCGTGCTCCTTTATTGAAAGGATCATAAAATGTAGAGGTATAGCCCCGACCGATCCAGTCCTTACGACCATCATAAATATTACGTGGATAAATCCATTTGTTGGCTTTAAATTCTTGGTAGACCGATGATTCTTCATTGATTTTTGGCCATGCGGAAATCATGATCTTAAAATGCTGGTCGTGCAGTTTTTTTACCATTGCCTGCGGGTCCGGGAAACGTTTTAAATCAAACTTTTGACTTCCCCAATCATTTTCGGACCAATAAGACCAATCCTGAACAATATTGTCAATTGGAATCTTTCGCCTCCGGAATTCGGCGGCCACTTGCTCAATTTCTTCCTGCGTCTTATAGCGCTCACGACTTTGCCAAAATCCGAAACTCCATAACGGCATAATAGGTGCTTTACCCGACAAATGCCTATAGCCAGCAATGACTTCATCCATTGATGCTCCGTGAACAAAGTAATAATCAATAGCATCACCGGCTTCAGAATTAAATGAGAATAGGTTTTGGCGTGCTGTAGGAATTGGACTTTGCCAATTTAGAGTAAAATAAGATTCACTACCATCCGGTATCCATTCCATTCGGATCTGGTGCGATTGATCTTTGACTATGTCTTCCTCGAGCTCAAAGGTGCCTGCATTCCAGGATTGCCGCCAACGGTCGGCGACCAGTTCACCGTCTATCCAGACTTTTATATAACCTGAATATTTAAAGTGCAGTACATGCTCGCCTGTATAAGGCGAAGAAATCGCTCCTTCGTAGATGACTTTGCGATCCGCCAACTTTACATCCTTTGGGAATTTGTGCTGGTCCGATAGATAACCATAATCTATGATGGATTCAGGTCTGGATATATACACTTCCCCGGGATTATTCCGATTCACATAAGTCGCCGTAAGCCAGCCTTGCTCGCCCTCTTTTGATGAAAGCTTAAAGGCATTTAAGGGTAATAAAGGCCTTACATCCCCTGCCTTTGTAATGGAATAGTTGTGCCATAAGATACCATAGTTATTGGTTGACAACAGAAAGGGAATGCCGATTTCTGTATTGTACTGCAACAAGGAAACCTGCTTGCCACGATTATAGTTCATCAGTGCATTTTGATGCTGTCCAAGCCCGTAGATCCCTTCTTCGGAGCTGACGATAAAGTCCTGGTTGATGCGATAGAACGAATCGCCATTATAACTGTCTGCCAAAAAAGAGCCTGAATTTCGTTTGGCCTCGCTAAAAATCGGATGTCCTTTTGAGTCAAAAAAATTCACTTTACCAGTTGTTAGGGAAACGACACCCTGCAAACTGGCTGTCCGTACAATAACAGTTGAATCGGTGGAGCTCACGGAAAGAGATTTTACTTCCCGATGAAGGGAATCGACGACCACTAGGCTCGCTTGCTTCGGAAACGCAGCGCCAGTTGGGATGGCCGTTACACGTACGATCTTGTCCGTCACAGCATCCAAATAGACATCCTGATCTATTGAAGTTTCTGAATTTTTGAAGCTGACCTTAATACCGGTTGGTGTTTTTTCATAATGAGCTTTGCTGGCTTGCCCCAATCCTTGCTGTACCATTGCAAAGAGCATCATACCACTTAAAGCATACGTTAAATTGCGCATTTAAATAAGATTTATTGGTTATTATATTCCCTTGGTTATTCTCGCCCTTTCCTATTGAAAGAACCATTCAAATATAGAATGCAACCGGTTGTATTAAGGGTATGATTTGTTAACTTTTAGGGGCTATTTTGTTAACATTACATCTAATGGCTAGCGCGCTTATTTATTGCAAATAATTATACTACAATTGTTTACGATAGTAGGAAGGTAAATTTCCAAATGCGGATTTAAAATATTTACTGAATTGTTTGGGATTTCCGAATCCAACTTCATAGGCAATTTCCGCCATCGACAATTTAGAATTCTGAACGAGATGCATAGCGCGTTTTAGACGAATATGACGGATATATTCCATTGGCGAGTAACCCGTAATAGCGAGCACTTTTTTGTAGAGTCCCACCCGTGTGATATTCATCTTTCTGGCGAGCAGTTCGACAGAAAGTGTAGAATCGTTCAGGTCCTGTTCTATTTCATTTACGAGTGTGCTGATGAACTGCTCATCGGCAGAGGCGATGTCAGGCTGTATTAGATCAACGCTGATCTGTTTTTTATAGCGTTTTACCAGATTTTGTTGCTGACTAAGTATTTGGGCTACCTTAGATCGAAGCAAGCTAATGTTAAAAGGTTTATTGATATAATCGCTGGCCCCGGCCTGCAATGCTTCCACTTCAACCTTTTGGTTGACGATCGCAGTTACAATCAGTACAGGAATATGGAGCAATTTTGACTGACTCTTGATATAACGGCACAACTCCATTCCACTCTCACCAGGGAGACTGAGATCGGTCAGGACCAGATCAATCGGCTGCTTACTCAAGATTGATTTTGCCTCATGGACAGTTTGCGTTGGAATAATGAGGTATGAAGCGCTCAGAGACCGCTCCAAATAGAACAGGAAATCAGTATCATCTTCGACCAACAATAAACGAGACTTACCCTGTGGCGTATTTTCTTTAGTTTCCACGGTCATGTCTATTGTATGTATGGGTAACCGCACATCAAAGGCCGTCCATTCTTCACTGCTGCTCAGCTTAATATTTCCACCCAAAAATTCCACATAGTCTTTTACGATGGAAAGCCCAATACCCGTTCCCTGGTTCAATTTTCCATTTGGGACATCCAGTTGAAAATAACGTTCAAATATACGCGATTGGAGTGTCTCCGGAATAGGAGCGCCGTTGTTCTTGACTTCAAAAGCCAATACGCTATCAGTGGATACTGTCTCAATTGTAGCACTAAATGCGACTATACCCGGCGCAGGACTGAATTTGATGGCATTTGAGAGCAGGTTGAATAAAATACTCTCAAGCTTATGTTTATCGAACCTCGCAAAGCAAATCTGCGGAAAAAGGTCAATCTGTAATGTGACTTGGTTGCTAAATGCGAGGCCTGCGAACGCGTCAAGCTGTTCGCGTATGAAAACCATCAGATCACCATATTCTTCGTTTAGCTCAAGCTCACTTTTTTCCAATTTCCTAAAATCCAACAGTTGATTCACCAATTTTAGCAAACGATCTGCATTTTTTCTGATTAAGCTAAGATCAGCTTTTTTGTCGGGATCCTGTTCTTCTTCCAGCAGCTGTTGTGTTGGCGTCATTATCAAACTGATAGGCGTTCTAAACTCGTGACTGATATTGGTAAAGAAACGCGTTTTCATCGCATCAAGCTCTTTGGCCTGTATAGCCTGCTCCTTTGCCAAAAAGAGTTGATTGCGCGTTTTAACACGAAGTTTTGTCAAATAAAAATAAGTCCAAAGAACGGTCAGCAGCACACAGGCGTAAAAGAGAAAAGCCCAGTTAGAACGCCAAAAAGGCGGTTGTATATCGATTTTCAGCAGTAGTACGCCTTTTGACCAGTTATTTGAGTCGATGGCATGTCGGATATACAGATGGTAAGTTCGGGTATCCAGATTTGTAAAATTTGCCCGCATTGTTCCGGGCTCAAAGTCAAACCATTCGTCGCTTAAACCATCAAGTTGATATTGATAGAGCCCATTATGCTGTTGTAGGTAGTCGAAGTTGGACAGCTCCAATGACAAGGCGTTTAAATTGTAAGGCAAACTCAGTTCCTTCAGATTGTTGAGCGACTGATTGTAAATGACCCGGCCGGAGAATACTTCACCTACCGCTATCCGCTTGTTGAATAAATATAGGTTAGAAAGAACCGGTAAAATAAGCTTGCTTTCACCTCTTGTTTTTGTTGGGTCTATAAAGTTAATCCCCTTCGGTCCACCAAAAATGAGCCTTCCATCCGCCATCTTTAGCGCGGCATTCTCATTAAAGACATTACTTTGTAGTCCAAGCTCTTGTGTAAAATTGCGGATAATAAACTTCTGCGCTCCCCCCTTACCAACGATTTCAGAAAGGCCTTTATTAGTTGAAGCCCATATAGCGCCCTGATTATCGACCAACAGGGCCAAGATAGCATCATCGCTAAGCCCATCTCGAATTGTCAGATAACTGATTTTTTCACCTTCGATGATATGAAGTCCTTCTTGGGTCGCTACCCAAATTCGACCATTTTTATCCTCCTTTATGTCATAAATCAGATCGTTTTGCAGTTTCATTGGTAGCGTCCCTGTATTGATATAGCTGATCTTGTCATCGGGATCCAGCAGTGCCAATCCCGTTGCTGTACCAATCCACAGTCTCTTTTTTGAATCCTCAAATAAGACCGAAATATAATTGCTTTGAATAGTTTCACCTTGACGTGTATACCTTTTGGAAAATTGCTCTGTTTTTTTATCAAATAAATAGAGTCCATTGCCCAACGTGCCTACCCAGAATCGATTGAAACTATCCAAATAAATTTCCCATACGCTATCGTCATTCAATTTTCCAGGTGCAGAATCGCGATGGAAAACTTTAAATTTTTTGCCGTCGAATCGACACATTCCGCCTCTATAGGTACCTATCCACAACTTGTCATCTGCATCCAGCAGAAGTGACACAATTACATTGCTGCTCAGACTATTCGGATCACCCGGCTCATGTAAATATTGCGTAAAGGTTTTTGTTGAGAGATCATAATAAAGCAATCCGCCACCATTCGTCCCGATCCAAAGATTTCCTTTACGGTCCTGCACAAACTTATTGACATCATCGAAAGGTAACGATTTGGGGAGTCCCGGATAATTTTTAATTAAGGAAAACAACAGCAAGTTGGGGTGATAATAACTGATTCCGCCTTTGTAAGTACCAGCCCAAATAATGCCCGATTGATCTCTATATAAGGAAGTTATACTATTATATGGTAAGCTTCGTAAATCATAGCGGTCATTGCCGATGATATCTATGCGTTTATTCTCCTTATGATATACATTTATGCCACCATGATCGGTCCCTAGCCAAATATGGCCCTGATCATCTTGAACGACATTGCCTACAAACGGGTTGGAAAGTTCTTTTTGGAGATGATGAATTGACCAGTTTTTGGGGTCAAGCCAGTAAACGCCAATAGGGATATCTTTAGAGAATATCCATATCGAACCTTCCCGATCTGCAAACAGATTATAGTTTACCGGTTTATTTGTATTCGGCAATCTTGTTGAATAGGTACTTTGCAATGATTTTGTATCGATATGGCTGAGCAGACCATTTTCATAAATCACCCAAATAGCCTGTCCAGTACCAGGGATCACATCGGCAATTCTATTGTCTTTGCTCAGCGGGGCTACATTGCGGTAAGTTTTCGTTAGGCTGTTATAGAGGATTAGGGAACGATTGCTATACAATAAAGCAAAATTATGCTGGTCTAGTGATCGTATGGTATATACATCGCTAACCGGCAATTTAAGGGAACTCAATATGGAATCAAGTTGTTGAATGACAATTCCAGAGCCTTGATCATACACATTCATCTGACTACTTGTACGGATCCAAATATTGCCTTCCGGCCCCTCAAAGAGCCCAGAAATAACATTGCTACTTAGTCCTGTACCTTTACTGGCAGTATACCGGAAATTGGTAAATTGTCTACCATCAAAACGGCTCAGGCCAGATTCGGTACCGAACCAAAGGTAGTTATACTTATCTCTGAGGGCACAATTGACATGGTTATGAATGAGGCCTTGATCAGAAGTTAAGGTCTTGAACGCAAAACTATTGCTTTGGCATAAAGCCATCGATGGTCCTAAGAGCAGGAAAAGAAATAAGTATAGATACGCGTATAAAAAAGATTTCAGCTGCTGCATTGGTTATGATTCCCCAATGATACAAAAATTGAGCAAATCCAGCAAATCCCATGTTGCATTTTATACAACAGAAGCCTATGAAATTATTCGCTGGGCCGTCCAAACTACAGCAATATTTTGGCACCCAACCCCAACCGAAAACTTTTAGTCTATACGGCATTCAGCTGTGTTGTCGTGCTCGTGCCAAAAAGAAAATTCACTTCTGCTAAATTTCAATTCCATTGAACGATTTTATTGGAAGATTTGTTCACCTCATAAAAGATTAGCAATGAACACAAGAATCGGATTAGTTATTACTGCAGTTGCAGGCGCAGCAGCGATCATATACAGTCGTTGGAAACAAAGAGCTGCACGAATTAATGCAAAGGAAAGAGATCACAAACAATCGAGTAATCTGTATAATCCTCCAAAATGGTACAAGCAGATTAAAAACCTGCCTGAAATAGATGGAAGCAGTATGGTTGCATTACGATACGCAAATCCCTCGGCATCATCAGCTGGTAATGATTTGGCACAAGTTGTAAATAAAAATGTGCCTTATTATCATAAAGGCAAAAGGCATCATTGAGGTCGTTTTTTATATGGATCATTGTAGTTGATTGCAAGAAAATCCTGCACATACTTTAGGCTATCCTTTCCGATTTCCTCAGGAACATTGTGGCCGCTATAGTCAAATTTAACGATTTTGTTATTTGGAAACACCGTTGCCCATCTGGAAAGAAATGGCTCCGGGAAAGCCTTGTCTTTAAGCCCCCAGAGTAGTAACACCGGAAGTTTTCTAATGCGATCCCTATTATCCCATAAACTGCGTAGCCAATGATCTTCGGCCAAAAAGGATCTGGGGAATACCCAAGTTCCCTTTCTCATGCTCACATGGGAAAATGGTTCTATATAATGTTTGTGGATAGCTTTTGAGTAATTCTTCTTCTTATCACCCAAATCCAGCTTCATCAATACTTTTGGAAAAAAATTGAAGTATTTACATAAGTTGCGTCCCAATGCTGATCCCATAAACTTGCTGAAATTCCGTAAAGTTCTGTCTTCCTGCACTGACCAAAACCAGCTATTGAAGACAATAATGCGTTTGACATTATCCGGATTGTTTTCAGCATAACTTATCCCTATTGGACCACCCCAATCATGCAATACCAGAGTAATATCCTGGAGTTTTAGTGTGTCGATGAGAGTTTCCAAATTCTCAGCGTGAAACTGTGGTAAGTATGATGCTTCGTAGGGCTTATCGGAGAGTCCAAATCCAATATGGTCTAGGGCAATGCAACGGTTTGTTTTACTAAAATGTTTGATAAGTTCGCGATAACCAAAAGACCAATTGGGGTTGCCATGTACAAACAACAGTATCTCTCCTTCCCCTTCATCAATGTAGTGGATTTTCCCTGCTTTTGATGTGATAAAATTCGATTTGAAAGGATACTCATTCCGATCCAACCAATCGATGTTCGTTTTATTATTCATCTTTGTCATATTTAAAATAAAAGTTCAGTAAATTCTTCGGTAGACTTCTCAAAGCTCGTCGCTCCATTCATTACACCATTATTTAATTTGTCTGTTAGAACACTACCTATGTTTCTAGGTAACCTATAATTCTCCTATCGACATAATTTAAATCTATTGTACAAATCTAGATTTATACCTAATTTTATACAAGTACTAACCCTATGGTAGGTAGATTATGACAGCAATAAAGAAGACTTCCGTCATTCAGGAAAATAAGGGCAATGCCCATATCGCATGTCCAGTAACTTTTGTGATGGAGAAGATCGGTGGTTATTGGAAACCAATTATTATATTTAATTTACTATCAGGCACAAAGCGATATAGTGAACTTAGAAGAGCAATTGATACCATCACTGAAAAGGTGTTGATTCAACAGTTGAAACAGCTCGAGACCGACGGGTTAGTGATCAGGAATTCACAGCCAGTAGTACCCCCGCATGTAACTTACGAGTTATCGAAAACAGGGAAAGACCTCTATCCTGTCCTTCGTGAGATGGCAATCTGGGCTACCGAACATGGCGAATCCGCTCAGTCACAGTTTAAAAAACAAATAACTGATTTTCCTGTATTAGAATTAAGCGAATAGTTTTTCCTAACCCGAACAGCTATGGATGTTCCATTAATAGACCTAATTGAATTTCTAAGTCTATATTTTTTCTTTCAAAAAATATTATGCAGAATATTACATTTAAAATAAATGAAAAAATAGAAATCAAAACAATCAAAGATTTACTATTTAATGCTGACTATCTACCGATTTTTGACATGAATGATGATCATCGTTTACAGAAAATGTTTGCACATGCGAATCTCATTGTATCTGCGTGGTCACATGATAGGCTCATTGGTATTGCTAGGTCATTATGCGATTTTACTTACTGTTGTTATTTATCGGATATCTGTGTCGATAAAGAATTTAGAAATTTGAATATTGGAAAGAAGCTCATTGAAATCACCAAGGAAAAAGCGGGGAAAGAATGTAAATTAATCCTTCATTCTTCTCAAGAGGCATTAAATTTTTACAATAAAATCGGTATGAAAAGAATCTCAGAAGCATTTATAATTCAAAGGGAGCTTTAATTTGTGGACTAAGTAGGTCGCACGACAACGTTGAAATAACGGTTATTGATTTATATACAAAGAAAACATATCCTGCCTGCACTTTAACAATAGCTGAGCATAGAAGAAATTACTCATTTTCTATATTAATTTCTAATATAGCACCTTCGGTCACTTGTGCCTTTTCAAAAACTAATCAGATCGATATGTTTTAAATGGATGAAATCCGTTCCATATCGATCTATTTCAGTAAGTCAGGTTTATCATCAAAGATATTCGCTAGTTTATTATCACATAAGAATCCCATACCTCATGCGAGAACCGTTCGTTTTTCTCCAAAAAGTCACCTAAATAATCCTTTATGCGTGTACTTATTGTACCGATCTTGATCAGTTCAGGATCACTCATACGCTGTTGCATTGCTTTCTTTGATCGAGCCTGCAGTACGACCAGCTGCCCATCTTGGGGATGCGAAAGATTGATATGCAGCAGGTTGACATAAACCCCCTTAGCAATCTTTCCAAACTGTGACAGCAGATTATTTTTACCAAGGTAGCTCAGTATCCCATCGGCCGATAGCTCCGTTCCATCAATGAGTACTACCCTTGCTTTCTTTTTGGCGAATGATTTTATAAATACAATCGCATGTAGCTTATATTGCGCCATATCATTCCATTCAGGTGTCAGCAGCAATGGGCGGTTGTAGTAGAACAAAAAATAAGTCAGTTCGGGCGAAGCGATATAAGGGTCAATCGTCTGCATGCCTGCGCTGGGTGCCTGCGTTCTCAGCGATTGCGTTTGCTCCAACTGAATCTCAATACGAGAAAGTTCTGTTTTTAGAAAGTCTTTTGCCTGCGTCGTATAATATTCTACTATGGTGTTTATTCCCTGCATCAGGTGACGCCCTAAATCAGCACCCTCAGTATAAAGGACGACAGCCTTCGTATTGTCTGCAAGCCGCCGACGCTCATCTGCCAGTCGTTCAAACCACAAAGCATAGATCGTGCAGACAAAGGTGAAAAAGGCATACTGCCTCGAAAAATGGATGGACATGCACTCCCCATGGTCAAATTCAACATAAAGGCCTATGGTATACAACATAAATAACAATATACCGAGCAGAAGCGGTCCACAGAAATAGAGTGTTTTCCAGCCCAAATTTCGCCACCGGAAATGATGACCGTGGCCGCGAGTGCGTCCCGATTCCTCTATTTTATAGAAAAGCAAAACAAGAAAGGTCATTAGAGCTACCGTGAATACGTAGCGGATCTCAAATTTTTCAAACGTTACATCTTTAATCCATAGATCCTCTTTGATCGACAGTTTATTATAAATTATTGGAAAAACAAATATAAAGATATAACTGAACCAATTGAGTCTTACATGCGCGACACATGCTTCAATTTTTCCGTTCTTCAATATCATACGCTATGGTTTCGTTAATTTTAATTGATTTAGCATAAATAAATTTAATAATTATATATAAACTACAAATATTTTCCACAAAAACTTTTTTTATTTTTCCTTATGATTAATAGTATATTTCTATTTGCCGACAATCAATATATCTGTGCTAAATATATAAATTTCACGACCTTAGTGTAAGAACCCCGTGCTGAGCAGGCTAATCTACCTACGTTAGCTTTTTGATCCTGATGATCCATGTTTAAACATAGATAAAATATTCAATTTTGATCTATTGAAATAAATTATATTTTATGGACAAACAGATTTTTAATCAAGCTGGCGTGGACGCCAAACAGGCAGAATTTTTTGCATTAACGACATTGGAGCAAGTTATTGTGATCAACAAGATCAGGTCTGACTTTGATGGTTGGATGGACGATTGGTTTAACCTTAGCTACAGTCAGCGGCAAAGCATTCAGTCGATGGACTCTGTATTCAAGCAGCAGCTAGCAACAGCCATTGCCAATAACTATGCAAATGGTCACCCGATCAATTTTACAAAAGGTGAGAAGGGAGATGGTATTCCTGATTGGAAAGAAACCATCGTACTTGGACTCGAGGATTGGCAACAGCCCGATAACCCCAACACCCAGAAAGACATTACACCCTTAATGATTAAGATAAGATACATTGTATAATGCTAGCCGATCTAAGGCAAGGAAATGTACCTTCAAACAATAATCTAAATAATAAAAATCGTTTACGGTAGGCAGAGCTGTTACAGGAGCAAAATTTCACACGCCATCGGCATAGTTTGGATTTTGACAGATAAAATTTTTAGAGATTGACCTCTCAATAAATTTTTCCTGCTTAATATTGATTTCCCATATCTTGGAAACTTTGGTTAATACGGGCTCAGAATTATCTTCATATTCAATCAAATAAATTTTTTTTGATTTATCATCAGGCAATTTTAGATATATTGGCGAATAGCATTTTTCTGGGTAATTGCTGTTTACCGTCAGTTCATCCTTTATCTGAAATCCTGCCTTTCCATCGGGAAAATATTGAATAACCTTTTCAAGTGTTATTTTACTTTTCCCATGTCGACAATTATCGACTAGGGCTGAGTATTGAGCAACCCCATATTTTCCCAAATCCATTTGTTGCTCAATAACCACTCCAAAACATTCTTGAAGATGGTATTTGTTCAGATCTTCCGTTGTCTTTCCTAGAAAAGAAATATCTAGGCTATCGTGAACTTTCAGTTCTTTCGTTTCGTTCATATTCGCATCAGGATGCTGGATTTGTCCAGTATCCTGTGTAGGAATCTCAATTTTAGCCGACTGTGGTGAATTCTTTCCTGATTTTGGTTCTTTCTCGTTTCCACAGCTTAAAGTCATCATCATCGTTAGTAAAAGTATGATCAGAGTGCAATTTTTCTGCATGATTAGTTCTTTAAAATTGATTTTGCATTTCCTTATTTTCGGGACCTCAGCCAACAAATAGATTCGCTTCCGCTAAGGAGGTTAACAACTTATAATACCTTTCTTGATATATTTTTGTTTAGCCGTGTAGTGTAATAAATAAACTGTTTCCTGTTTTCATTGGCAACCTTTTTAAGGATATAAGCCTTTATGACAATAGTCGTCTCATCGATCCACCTGATATTTTCCACAGCCCATTTATCCGTTTCAAAGCTGCTATATTCGGACAGGTTAATCCGCACGGGAGCTTTTCCCTTATGTATAGCAAGAACTCCAATAAAGCAGCTATTCAACGCATATACCTGATTGTAGTAGTAAGCAAGAAACCGTCCATCTGGAGATGGAATAGGGATTTCAACTGCACCGTCGCCAATTGAAGCAATTGTATGCTCACTGCCGTCGACGCTATCCAGCAGAACTAATTCACTAAAGCCCAAGGATTCAGCAACATGATTACTGACTAGAATATGCATTTTCAACTGTTGAAAATAACCCTTATACTCCCACCCCATAAACCCGTCACCCTGACCTGGTGAAGAATCATACTTTTTAAGCTTTAGCTTACCGTTTCCTGTTGGAATAACAATGTTTTTCCTTTCAAACGTAGGAGTCCTGTTAATTACATTATCGGCGCTGAGCGCTTTACCATAATCTCCCACTGTTGCTGCATCGAATTGCAATTTAGGAAGACTGTCGTACCTATCCCCATAACCTACAGTCAAATCTTGATTACTCTGACCGTAAACAAGGGTTATAGAAAAAAGAAATATTAAAATCAATTTCATGTTTATTTCTTGATTATGGTAGTAGAAGGCCATAATTAAAGATAGGCTTCACTACATCATACAAAAAATGGATCTATAATTCTCTAAAAAAGGAAGTTAAGAACCGATCGAATATAAAGATAGGCTACAAAAACACAAAATCTAAAAGCTAATTAATATTTGTGTGGAGTCAATTATTATTCGTGCTTTCGACACAATTATTGTTGACTATTTGCAACTGCCATTTCAATCTACAAATAACAAAAATGAGCTCCACAATCGTGGATACAAAAGATAATTTGATATTCGACATTAACCTGTATAAATTCATGTCTAAGGATGAGAAACTAGAAAAAACATTTATCGAGTCGTTTAAGGAAAAGGTTAGTTTGTCCTTTATAAAAAAGTGTGAAAAGGATCTATTTTGTAGGTATCAAGAAGTTAATTCCAGTTTGAAAAGCGATTCCCCCGAATCTATTTTCTGTAGCAAAGTTCTGCGTGACACGAGCCATAATACCGACTTTACGAGGTACAACCCAATAAGATCCATATCCTCCAATTCCTGCGTTTTGGTCAGAAAGAAAACTGCCTACTGTCCCCCTGTCATCGGATATTTGTTTAGAATAATTGCCAAACACTCCTATTTCATCGCCCCGAGCATTTAATAAATATGACCCGCCTAAATCAAAAGTAAGATGACTTCCCTCCTTAAAGTCAGTATTTCTCTGCCATTGATTGATTTCCAATGTGGGGGCGACAGATAAACTGATCTTATCAATGGATTTATATTTTATTGCTCCGCGTATATTATGCGACCAATAGCCATGACCTCCGTTATCTAAACTGCCGTGCTCATATTTTCCAGTAGGTGCCCAAAGGCCATAATTTATGGCATATTGAAACTTCCCTTGCTTCCATGAAAGCCAGATTGGCTGCAGGTACATATCACCTATGCCTAAGCTTTTATTGGTAAAGACATATCTTCCTGGACCTGTCTGTTGCGAATAATAATCCAACGCAATATTCGCTGTAGGGCTGTTCAGCGTTGGGATAACCATCATCCCCCAATTCGCTCCCAATATCTTTCCTTTACCGCCATAAATTGCCATCAAAATAAATGAATGTGTGATTACCTTCTGCTCTATTTTCAATGATGTAGGTTTTTCCGGTATAGGATTAATCAATTGATCTGTCTTTTTTCCTTGAGCATTGAAATAATTCATATTGGCATAACCGTACCACACGGGTATAATAAATCCGTCATGCGGAGCGAAATAATCGTTTGGATTAAACGATGATCCGTTATAATGCCCTTGTCCATACACCGATAGTCCCGACAGGATTAACAGAAGGATATAAATAAGCTGTTTCATAAGATGATATATTAATCTCTTTTAAAGACAATCTTTCCTTCTTTTATGGTTTCAAGGACTTTAATATCCCGCAATTTCCTGGGATCAATTGTTAATGGATTTTGATCCAAAATAACTAAATCCGCTAGTTTCCCTTCTTTCAGAGACCCTTTATCATTTTCCTCTTGATATTGATAGGCCGCATTGATTGTAATCGCTTTTAATGCGTCTCTTACATCAATCCGCTCGTTTGGTCCCAATACCATCCCCGAACGAGTAGTCCGGTTGACGGCAGCATAAACTCCGGTCATTAGGTCCGGTGGTGTTACGGGGCTATCATGATGAATGGTAAACAATATGCCGGCCTTTTTTGCCGATTGAGCTGGGCTGATAAATGCTGCACGTTTGGGCCCGAAAACGCTTTGATAATGCCAATCTCCCCATAAATAGACATGAGACGAAAAATACGACGGTATAACGCCAATTTCTTTTATTTTGGCTATGTGATCAGGCCTGCTATTCTGCACATGTATCAAAGTTGCTCTAAGTTCCGGCTTATAAATCCCTTCTTCTTTCAATTTACCGATTACACGAAGCGCTTGGTCAATCGCCGCATCGCCATTGACGTGCAGCTGCGCTGTAATATGGTTTGAGAATACTGTTTTTAGATCATTATAGAGCGCTTCGTCTGAAAAGATTGGAACCCCCCTATAATCTGCCGATTGCCCTTCGGGAGGAACGAGATACGGCTGTGTCAGCCAGGCTGTTTTCCCCTGGGGCGACCCATCATCCGAGAATTTAAAACCGCCAAACTTCAATCGCTTTTCGTATTGCATATAATTGGGTTTAAAGGATTCCCAATCCGCTTTATTGGCTTCAAAATCCGGAAAATAAACCACATCTGCCTTGAGAAGGTTTTTCGCAGCAGCTTCCTTCAACAAGCCAATACTCACTCCCATTGAACGTCCGTCACAGATCGTCGTTTGGCCGTAACTAAGCCATTCATCCTGAGCTTTGACAAAATCTTTTAGGGATTGCGAAAGTTCATTTTTGGCATGGCTGGGCTTGGGCATTATTTCCGTTAACTTCACTAAGGCCGTAAAAGAGGCATTTTCTTCCAATTTACCATTTAAGCGGTTATCAGCTGTTCTACCGTAATGCCCTCCCTCTGGGTCTCTTACATTTTCGGCAATCCCCAGTAAAGTCAACATGGCGCTATTAACGACACTAGCGTGACCTGAGGCATGAATGACAATAATCGGATTAGTCGTACTGACCGCATCCAATTCCTGACGTGTCGGATGACGATGTTCACGCATAATGGCATCATCATAACCGTTTCCTAATATGGGAACCGAAGGTCCTAGTTTCTTTTGTTGAATAACTGTAATTAAAGTCTTTTGGAGATCGGGTATGGAGTTCACGGTTCCATAAGGACTCGGAGAAAGGTCTATGGCTTGTTCCATCCCAGCTCTTGATGTGATATGGCCATGCGCGTCAATAAAACCGGGAAGTAAAGTTTTTCCTTTTAGATCGATCTGATTAGTACTGTCACCTACATAAGCGTCCGCATTTTTTCGGCTACCAACGAAAAGAATCTTACCTCCTTTTAATACTAAAGCCTCTACTTCAGGAACCCCATCTTCCATCGTAATAATGTTTCCGCCAAAATAGAGGATATCTCCTTTTTTCTGATTGCTTTTACAGCCTAAAATAAAAAGGAGTGAAAAGAAAAACAGATATTTTGTCATTGTTTCCATACTAAAGGTTAACTGTATTAAGGAATAACAAAAAAAATAGTTAATTGTTTTGCCTCATTCAATAGTATTGATAGTGATTAAACAAGTTTAATAGCTGCACCAAGCGTTACGCTAACAAATCGGCATTCGACGCCGTGACCTCACAATCTAAATGACCTCACAATCTAAAAAGGTATATTTCCTTTCCTTAGCCGAATTACAACCTGCTGGAGCTGTGGAAGCGTGATGATCAACAATATAACAAATACGATCCCGAGCAGCATCCAATCGTAATAATTTTGTGTAGCACGAGCCAATATCTGTTCTCGAACAAATGCATTGAAATGGGTTGCAGAAATGCCTTTTGCACTATATTGATCGGTACCGACCCTTAAATATTGCTCTTGAATATCGAATAATGTAGCAGGCAATTGAGGGTTAATTTCGGTCAACGCCTCGCTCAATTTTTCTCGAACGGCCGATTTAGTAAACAATTGGAGTTCGTTATTAAAAGCCAGACTGCTCGTAAAGCCTGTGAACCTCGCAAGGATTCCCACCAGTGAGGCATTGATAGCAATATCAGGCGGCACTGCCGACATGGTGAATGAAACAAGAGGTACAAATAAAATGCCTGTAGACGTACCATAAAGAAACATAGGCAGTATAAAATCCATTGTTTCTCCCTGTACAGAAATAAGAAACAGCATATAGATATAATACAATGCCATAAAAACAAACCCCACTAGAATAATGCTAATCAGACTAAAGCCCATTAGTATAAACCGTGAGGTGACAAACATGCTCAATACGGTCCCTACAATTACAGCTAACCAAATCGGAATTGTACTTAGTGGGTCATTCCCCAAAATGTTTTCTAAATAAGCATAAGCTAACCCAGTGCTTCCTTTGAAGATATAGAACGCCATAAGCAGGGATAATCCGATGGAAAAATTTTTCACTTTGAATACCCTGAGGTTAATTAATGGACGCTTGAGTTTTGATTGTCTAACAATAAAAAGTGTAAGCAAGAGCAAATTAAATAAGCTAAGCGAACCGATGAACATACTGTCATACCAACCTAATTGTTTTCCATAAACTAAGATGTAGCCTAGTATCAGAATAAAAGATACATATAGCAGATATCCCACCCAATCGACCTGGTAAAGTGGGATCTTTTTGGTAAACCTAGCGTTTCCATCCATCGTCAACAATACAAGCAATGTAAGCAAAACGAGCATGAGAATGGAACCGTAAAATAACCAGTTGAAATTATAGTAATGGAGTACCACACTAGTATAGATAGAATAAAAGGGCACCGCGATCTGAATGCCTCCATACAACAAAGTATAGGCTATTACCCGTGCACGGATAGAATGTAATCTCGGAAAAATAAGCTGGAGCACAATGCCTGACAACAATGCACAGGTAATCCCTTGTATAAACTGGCCTGTGACAAACCATATCCAGTCTTTAGAATAGAAACAAACGATCGAACAAAAGGCATTGATCGCAAAGGCCAGCAAAAGATATTTGCGTGGGGCAAAATACTTTACTATACGAAAATCAAGTGCTAAGAATGCTACAGTAGAGCCATAGGTGACGACCATGGCATATTGGACATCGGTAGGCTGTACGCCATAGTATCCCATTGTTGCTACTGGAATACTGTAATAGGCGAAACTAAACAGACATATCATCAAAATGGCAAAGATCACAGATCTCGCTGTCCATTCTGAAACCCAGGGCTTGAAAATCGGGATTTTATGTACTTGCATCATTAGTCTTTTAAAATATAAACACTAGCATTCATTCCAGCAGAAAGTTTCGCTAATTTTTGAGGAGAATCTCGAAGCTGGATGCGTATAGGAATACGCTGGATGATTTTAACAAAATTGCCGGTGGCATTGTCCGGCGGCAATAAAGAATACCGCGAACCGGTAGTTGGAGACAGCGATTCAATTATTCCGCAAAACTTCTCTTCGGGAAATGCATCAATTTCAATAGATACCTTCTGTCCAGTCTTGAAACTGCCGATCTGTGTTTCTTTGAAATTGGCAATCACCCATTTTTCTTCGGCTTTGTTGAGGATAAATGCAAGAGTCTGTCCAGGTTGTATCAATTGTCCTTCTTGAATAGTCTTTTTGCCAACTTGCCCATCAAAAGGTGCTGTAATAATTGTATATTTAATATCGAGCTCCTGCCGTTTGAGGAGTGCTGACTTCATTTCTATTTCCGATTTGATAGCATGGCGTTGTGAACGAAAGTCATTTAGCTTTGATTCGGCGACCTCCAGTGATGCCTTTGCCTGTTGATAATCAGACTTTGCAATAGCCAAGCTGGTATTGACATGGTCGTACTTTTGTTGGGTAGTAGACTCTTCAGCCAATAGGTTTTTATAGCGGGCAAACTCCCTTTGCTGTTGTTCTAATCTGGCTTTTGCGCCAGCTACCTGGGCTTTTATAACTTCAATACTCTTGAGCTGTGTTTCTTGGTTGGCCATCAAAATAGGTAATTTGGCATGCGAATTCATTAATTCTGCGGATGCTGCATCTCGTTTGAGGCCATATTCATCTTGTTCGACAACTACAAGTGTATCACCTTTATGGACCTGCTGATTATCTTTGTAATATATTTTGCGTATGTATCCGCCTACCTTTGCATTTATCGGCGACAGATAGGCATCTACTTGAGCATCATTGGTGTGCTCATAACGGTAACCTTTGCAGAAATAGATAATTCCCCAAATCATGAAGGCTGTTAATAATGCGGTTCCAAACCAGCGGGTCAGGTTGACAATGATCTTATCGGTTTTATTTTTATTCATAGTTTTTTGATATTTAAAGAATTCCAACGACAGCCAGTAACCGGAGATGTCCCAGTTTCACATCTGTCTGTGCAGTGGTCAAATCAAATTTTGCTTCAAGCAACGCATTCTCAGCCTCCAGCAGATCGGTGAGCAGTGATTCTTGATGGAGATAGCTATTTCGAATCACCCGGAGAGTCTCGGTACTTTTCACGATGGTTTTCGTGATCGTTTTTACGCTCTCCAAAGCTTGCTGCTGGTAGAGATAAGCCTCTTTGATCAGAAGTGAAATTTCTTCCTTCTTCACGTTAGCTTTTTCTCGCACCTGATTATTTACAAGTTGAGCGCGAGCAATGGAATGTTTAATTTTATATAAGTTATCGACAGAAAACTGTACTTTAATTCCTGTCTGTCCAAATCCCCATAAATTATTGGAATAAGGGTAAAAGGAGACCTGCGGATAACTGTAATTGTATGTTGAGTATAAAGACACCTGCGGTAAGCGCATGGCTCTTATCTGCCTGATGTTTAATTCGCTCCATTTGATATCGCTTTTTACTAGCTTAAATTCGGGTGATTGATTTAGAGCAATATCCATATAATCGGAATAATTGCCCTGTTGTATCTCTTCCGGCTTATGAACATTTTTATAATCGATCACCAGGGGCTCAGTCGCTTCTCTTCCCATCAAAATGTTTAAACGCTCTTTATTGATATCGATTTTCTTGCTGATATCTGAGAGATTTAGTTCCAATTGGGATAATTTGACTGATATACGCAGTACATCACTTTTTAATACAATGCCGTTTCGCTGTAAGCTTTCGATAAGTGTCAGCTGCTTATTCTCCATGACAATTTCTGCGGCAAGAAAATCAGCGAAATGAAGAAACTTGCATAGATTGAAATAAGCGAGTGCAACACTGTACTTTATATTATGCTTTTGAAGGTCAGCTTCATATTGCCGATGTGCTTCTTCTTCCTGTTTCATATTAATATTGCGCTTATCCTTCCCTCCGTTGAAAAGGTTATAATTTAAACTGTAACCTGCACTGTAGCCGTAGCCTTTTACTGGAACATTCTGAGGCTGTGATAATAAGCCATCTTCATAAATAAGAAATTTGGAATTGAGTTTGATGTCTCCACCTAACATGAGTTCTGGAAGCAGGTGATCTTTAGCTTCAAGCACTTCTAATTTACTTTGCTGAACTTGTAACGCTGAAAGTTTCAACTGCCTGTTGTTGACTTCGGCAACCTTCCAAACTTCTTCCAGTCGCATTGCGAGAATAGTGTCCGCGACTTGGGCTTGGACGGATGTTATAAATAGCAGTATAACTCCCCATGTAGATATTGATTTATATATTTTCATGATACTGTTTTTTCAAATGTTGATTGCTCCTCTTTTTCAGGGTCCACTGCTTTACCAACCTTTTTATTTCAGCGAAGGCATAGGATAAATCCATGACGGGCATGAAAGGACTATAGGGGACCAGTTGATAGCAATTAAATAGTGCCAACTCGATCTCTTGCTCTGACTTTGATGTTTTATCTTTCATAATGACTCCATTGTTATTGACATAACAAAATTATTGTAGAGTAAAAAGTATCCTTTTATATAATTAGCCTAATGTTTGTTATATTTGGCCAAATGAAAATTTTAAGACAGCTTATTGATAGCGTGGATCAAAATCCAGATTCCATTCTGGTTGTCAGGCAACAAACCGAGCAACAGCTTCCTTCGCATCAACATGACAAGGCACAACTATTACTTGTGTTTGGTGGGATCGCGTATCTGCAGACAGCTGAAAAGGATTTATATATCCCATCCAATCATTACATCTGGATACCGAGGAAATATCCACACAACCTCATGTTCAACACACAGGATCTGCATATTATCAATATATATTTTCCAGAAAAGGAAAGCTCGGAAGAATTTTATGCAGATCTAGGTATTTATCCTGTGAGCAAATTACTGGGAGAAATGCTCAGTTTCAGCGTAAAATGGCAGGGCGATTATTATCAGGGATCTTGGGAATTTCAATTTCTGATGACATTGAAGAAGCTGTTGTCAAAAGAAAATCTCCAAAAATTTTCAATACAACTGCCGACGACTGACAACCCGCGGATAAATAGCATAGTTGATCATCTTAGAAATAGATTAAATGAAAACCTAGCGCTAGAAGATACCGCTAAGCAATTTGGAATGAGCGTAAGAAGCTTTACGCGATTATTTCAGACGAAACTACATATCACCTTTATCCAGTATATAAAAATGCTACGGGTTATCCGAGCTATGGAATTGATTAAAGATACCGAATTAAATATGACGGAAATTGCTTATGAGATCGGTTATTCAAATATTGCAGCCTTCAGCAATACTTTTCATCAATTGACAAACATGAGGCCTACCGAATTCAAAACAAACGCAAAACTATAAATTATAGACTACTGCAATCAATTTGAATTCCAGAAAAGACAAAAATACATAGAACGTCATCCACCCTGTCACTGAAGAGATTTCTAATCAACTTTCCATGGTATCTATGTTAAGCTCTATTTTTTAATCCTACAAATAATAAAAAAGACTGGTTCCGATTGCTGGAATTAGTGGATATAATCGCTGATAATGGGCTATCCGGCGAATGAGGCAGTATTTATTTCTAAAGTCCCTTTCTACCTGGGTGCCACGGAGGCCGGTGTCCTATGCGCCTAAGCTAATGCGATAGGCTTTAAGGCTCAATCCTGTATGTCGTTTGAAAAATTTATTGATATGACTTTCATCAGCAAATCCAAATTCATCAGCGATCTCATGCACTCTCCTATCACTGAAGCGTAGACGATGCTCAATCTGTCGAACTCGATAGGAAGAAATATACTGCTGTATGGATTCATTGCATTGTTTACGAAAATAACTACCTAGATAGGTAGGTGATAAGCCAAACCGTTCAGCTATGGCGACAATTTTCAAATGCTCAGGGTTACGGATATGCTCTTGTATATAGTCTAAAATACGTAGCATACGTACATCGGCATGAGGAGAAAGCTGCTCCGGCTTGACAACAAATATGTTTCTCGCTGCTATAACAATTAATGCGTTAACTAAATGCCGCAATAAATCTTCACTATAGACATTATCCTGCCCTACCGTGCGTCTCATGGCCTCCATTAGGGAAGCGACCGTCTGCTTGTCATCGCTGTTGACCAAAATGGATCCTGAGAGATGAGATGCATAATGTAATAGGCATTCAATATGGTCAATACTTTGCCAACTGTAAGTTTTGACATAACATGGCGCAAACCGGATCAGCATAAATTCGCACGTGTGATCCAGGTCAAAGGCGTGGCAATCCGAAGGTGTTATTAGAAAAAGATCGCCAGCATCAAAAACTAAACGATTACCGTTAATGGAATGAGTACCCTTGCCGGATAGCACGTAGACAAATTCAAAAAAATTAAACTTCCGGTCGCGCAAAGGACAAGAATCTACTTTCTCGTAATACACCTCCAATGACTTGTACAAATTCTCTCTGGCCATATCAGTAAAGATACCTAAATAGACTTGAAATATACCTGTTTTAAGGAGTTTTATGGGTCTATTTTTGTATAATCAAATCAGAATAGATGAAAGCAATTGTATTGGAAAAGTTCGGAGGGATCGAAAACCTAATCTATAGGGAAATCGAAAAACCTAGCATAAATACGAAAGAAGTATTGGTTAAAGTAAAAGCAATCAGCATCAATCCGGTAGATGTCAAAGTACGTAGCCGGCAAGCACCTCTAGCGGAAGAACTGGCCGCGTATCAACCACTTATCCTTGGCTGGGATATCTCAGGTGAGATCTGCAAAATCGGTTGCGAGGTGAAAGATTTCGCTGTTGGTGATAATGTATTTGGGATGGTCAATTTTGCAGGACACGGTAAAGCCTATGCGGAATATGTGGCTGTTCCCGCGGAGCAGCTTGCGCTGAAACCTCAAAATGTAAGCCATATAGAAGCAGCAGCAAGCACCTTAGCAGCGTTAACTGCTTGGCAGGCTTTCCACAGTTACGGCAAACTGCGCCCGATCGATCGAGTTCTTATCCATGCGGCATCAGGTGGCGTCGGGCATTTTGCAGTTCAGATAGCTAAGTGTATTGGTGCTCATGTAATTGCTACGGCGTCGGCGATAAACAAGGATTTTGTAATGGGATTAGGGGCCGACGAATTTATTGATTATAGAAAGAATCGTTTTGAAGAAATACTCCAACCAGTAGATTTTGTACTCGACGCTATCGGAGGCAACAATTTTCAAAAATCAGTACAGGTATTGAAACCATTTGGAACAATTGTAGCCTTACCCTCTGGACACACAGTGATGGACGAGTTAAAAGCACAGGAAAAAAAGCTCCACGCCTCCTACTTTATGTCCGTTTATTCCAATGGACAGGATATGTGTTCCATCGCCTCATTACTAGAAAAAGATCTATTGAAAGTACATATTGCACAGGTATTCGACTTTGACGAAATGGGAAAAGCGCATGCGCAAATTGAAACACGACGAACAGTCGGGAAAGTAGTTGTTAAATTATAAGATAATGGATTTAACCCCATTTTAGCAGATTTAAATGGGTCGTTTGACGATAGAGAGATCGTAGAATTAACGACGAGTATCTCCTCGATGAATGTGGTAAACGGACTGCGGATCAGTTTGGATGATAAAGATTAGGCAATATAGCCTAAATAATAACAAACAATGCGCATTTAGATGCGCATTGTTTGTTAAAGTAAGATCGGTAGCAATTTATCTAAGCTATCCACCTGCAGAAAATTGCTGGGTTTAATTTCCGCACTAGCTTGCTCATGTGTCCACGTAACATGGTAAGGAACGTGCACCGCCTGTGCACCCATTTCTAAAACCGGCAAAATATCTGAATTGATGGAATTTCCGATCATGATGAAATTCTCAGCAGGACATTCAATTTTCCCCAACAATTTCACATAATCCTCATTTTTCTTGTTGCTCATAATCTCCACATGGTGAAAATATTTTTGAAGGCCAGAGTTTTTCAGCTTTCTTTCCTGATCCAGAAGATCACCCTTTGTAGCGACGATCAATTTGTAATGTGGACTGAGCTGCGCCAGTGTATCCTCGACTCCATCCAGTAATTCAATCGGCATTTTTAGTAAATCCTGTCCAATCTCAATAATTTTGTTTACTGTCTTCAAAGGCAGTTGTCCTGCAGAAATCCGGCTAGCAGTCTCAATCATACAAAGAATGAAACCTTTCACGCCATATCCATAGAGCGACAAATTATTCATTTCCGTTTCAAATAGTTCTTTTGATATAGCGTGCTGTGGAAGGTAGTCCTCCAATAATGCACAAAAATCATGTTCTGCTTTTTGAAAATAGGGTTCATTTACCCATAATGTATCATCGGCATCGAATGCGATGACGTTAATTGCATTTTTATTGATAATCATTTTAATTCCTATTCAATTTACGAGTTCTACTTGATCTTGGTATTGCTATATTGTTCCCACAACCCTGTCAAGTTTAAGTCTGAGTCATAAATGGCATTAAAAGCAAAAAGCTTGCCCTTAGCCACGTATTCATAGATATAAAGATCGGTTAAAGGCGTCGGAATTGATTCTAATTCCTCCGCCGAGATCCATTCCAAGTCTCCTTCATTACAATAAGGTGCTTCTACAAATTCGATATCGGACACATATACATAACTGATCCAATTGTATTTTATCGGAGAAGTTTCGGTTAAAATTCCACAAAACTGTTTTGAAGTGATCCGGAGACCTGTTTCTTCCATGACCTCACGTACGACAGCGTCATCAGGATCTTCAAATGGGTCTATTTTTCCGCCAACAGGAACATACATATCCTTATTGGGTTCTTTAAGACGTCTTAGTAATAAAAATCTATCTTTATTTCTTAATATACATAGTGTGGCTACTCGCTTTAAACCTACTACTTCGTTGCTCATCTCTTTTCTGTTTGTAACAAAAATAGAAAATGTGGCGAGAGTCTTCAAGCATTTTTAGCGGATTCATTCTTTTTTTGCCAAATGAGTGAATTTTAAGTCTTTTTCTCTTTTCTCTTTCTCCCTTTCGTTAGACTATAATTACAACATCGATGTATTGCATACTCAATTCTATACTCGGATAAAAGCTGCGTAATGATTTCATTTGTTTCTACCTCCTGAAGTCCCAATTGTTCTCCAAGCTCAATTTCATTGAGCTGTCCGTTATTTTCTACGAACGCTTTGTAATATTTCTCTTTATTTTTCATAATTGTGAGATTTTTGAACCGCTACCATCATATGTGGACTAAAAGGTAGAAGATAGCGATCGTTTTCAGTAATCTGGATAAGCTCCAATAGTGTTTTTCGTCTTCCGCTATGCTGCAAATTGACAAAAAAGTCTTTGTCCAGCCAGGCCATTCCCTCCACTGCATAGGTATTTAAATAGGTTAATCCTTGGTTTATAAACTCCTCTTTCAACTCTTGGGGTTTATGATAAAATGCTTCGGCTAGAAGCCATGGAAAATCATCCGGGGGATTGTGTTTGCCAATCGTTAGTTCTTCTTTGCACATTTGAAAAAAAGTAGTTTTATGAATTAAACCATTTAAAAGGCCGGCTAAGGTTGAAGCCGTATAATTGATGGCAAATCCCAATATAATTCCTCCATTTTTCAACACTCTCTTGGCTTCACGAATCGTTAAATTCCGGTCTTCTCGTTCTTGCAAATGGTAAAGAGGGCCATGCAGTATAACCAGGTCTGCATAATTATTTGGAAATTCCAACCTTCGGGATTCTCCGATGTGAACAGAAAACTTATTTTTTAGTTTATGCGCTCTATTTTGTGCTATTTTTATATGTTTTAAAATAGGATCTACCAAATGAACATGATGTCCATTCTTTGCCAACCATTCGGAATACTTGCCTGTGCCACCGCCGACGTCAATTACGGTCAAAGGAGAAGAGAAAATGTGTCTTTCGATAAGTGTTTTAATTCTTTCAAACTCAAATACACCCATTCCCTTATCAAGCCGGGTCTCTTCAGATGCCATTGTATAGAATATTTCTATATCTCTGCTTATTAACTGTTTACTACTCATGATATTTGTTATTACCATCATTACGCATTTTCGACCATATTGCATAATGACAAAGCAATCGATATTACAATCAATTGTTTATTTAAGATCCAAAAAATAAAAGGGTATAACGATCCGCACGTTAAAAATCAAGAGATTTCAACGTATTCATTGCTCTTTTTAGAGTCAGTCTTCTTCGTTAAGACGCGGACGATATGTTAGATATAGTATAACAGATTATAAAAATAAGAATTTCTGAGAAATTGCACCCTGTTAATTTCAATTATTTAAAGGAAAGTAAATAATTCGATTACAAACTACCAATTTAGATGATGGAATATTTTTCCTATAGATATAGCACCCGGCTTCCGTAGGATGATCAGGTGCAATAGCGAATATGTATCGATAAGTATGTTGAACCAAATCCGCTCAGAACATTTTGAGCTTTAGATATTCCGATAATTTATCTTATAAAAAAGGTCGAGTGTTAAAACCCGACCTTTCAATTAAAAACTAATCTCTCCCTCCCGTAAACCTTACTTCAATTTATTGGACAAAAATTTAGAGCATTGGTTTAAATTTGGAAACTGAAATAATAATCAGGTGTCAAGCTTTCGAATGAAGGCATTATATGCTTAAGATTTAGCTCTCAAATCAAGCAGATACTTGCGTATATCGGTTTCCAATTTGACGGGATAATTAAAATCTAATTTCTCGGCCAAAAATTTTCCAATCGCAGATACTAAATCTGCCATTGCAAATAATGCATCCCAATTTGTAGGATTTGAACTTCCAGCAAATGTACTTTCGACTGTGCCCCACATTTCCTCCGTCAAGTATTTTTTAAAGAGCCTGCCATATTTATTGGTCGTTATATTCCAATTATGCTGACTAGCTATATACCATTCAATTAGAGGTATCAAATAATCGACCCTGATAATATGCTCTGAAGCAAACTTTGCATAGAACAATTCATCCCGCACAAGACTTTTCGCGACATAGGTTGTGTCCCACCAAAAATCATTTAAAACCTGCTGTACTTTTTTTACTGTAGGTTTTTTAATAATAGAGATTTGGTAGCTGGGCTTTTGCATCTTAGAAGTAATTCCATCTTTATCAACCAAAACCTTATAGCCGATATCCCAGTCTTCAGGTAGTTCAGCCTTTTCTATATCCACTAAAAATTTCGCTTTGCTATATAACTTGAAATCTACTTTTACGTAGTCATCATACAATACCATCTTCATTCCATGTCTACCTTCAAAGCAGCTCTCATCTTCTTCAATCATTGAGATAGCGTATCCAAAATGGTGTATCCAACTATTGTCGGTAATATAGTCGGCATTGTCGTTAAATACGAGTTCGATATCTAAATCACTAAGGTCATCCACTGGGGCCAATGGATTGACGAGAGAGCTCGTGAGTAACACAACGCGTATATCCTCATTGTTTTGCGCCCATTCACTGATCATTTTTAATTTTTCGTCTCTAAACTTCATATCATAAAAGTAGCACTAATTTAATAAAGCCAATCTATTGGCACTTGACCATTTAAATGAATTGGTTGTTGTCTTTCATTAAGTAATCCCGAAATTAGAAGATATTTGAAGCTGCCACGGTAACCTATAACCAAAAGCCCATTATCCAAGAAATGATTTGTATAATGGACTGTATCAAATAAATTCTAGTTATTAGGGTCTTAAATGATAGGCTTTAGGCTGAACAAATGCACGGATACCCTGAGCCGACAAGGTCGAGCCTAATCCTGAATTTCGTCGTCCGGACCAAGGTACATTAGGGCTTACCCGGTCGCAGCAATTCCAATATACTGTTCCTGTATCCATTTGCTCAAGTATACGCATTGCTCTATCGCGATCTGAAGAAAAAACCGCTGCTGTAAGACCGTATGATGTATCTTGCATCAGATCTATTGCCTCTTCATCGGAAGATACCTTTTGGATACCAATCAATGGCCCGAAGGTCTCGTCAATCATGAGTGCCATGTTATGATTACAATGTTCGAAAACTGTAGGGGCATAATAATATCCTTTTCCTTCTAGCGCATGACCGCCTAATCGTAGTCGTGCACCCTTCTTAAGAGCATCTTTCACCTGATCCTCAAGCACAGTCAGTTGAGCTGCTCGGGTTAATGGGCCGACAAAAGTATCTACAGTCAATGGATCACCCACTTTATACGATGCTACTTCAGCAACAAAGGCCTCAACAAATTGATCATATATCTTCTCGGAAACATAGATGCGTTCAACAGCACAACAGCTCTGTCCATTGTTGTAGAATGCTCCTTCGGCCGCTGAGACTGCTGCCTGCTTGATATCTGTCACATCGTCCGCAACATATAGCGGGTCCTTTCCTCCTAGTTCAAGCTGTACGGGAACCAATTTATGCGCTACTGTCGTGGCAATATGCAAGCCTGTCTTATAGGATCCTGTAAAAAAATAACCATCCAACGGCAATGACAGAATATACTGACCAGTCTCTCCACCACCAACAACGCATTGGAATACATTATCTGGAATGCCTGCTTGATAAAGATATTTTGCAAACTGCTGGCCTGTTAAAGTTGCAAACTCAGAGGGTTTATAAAGAACCGCATTACCAGCAACCAAAGCATACAGAAAAACATTAAAACCGACGTTATAGGGAAAGTTCCAAGCGGAGATATTAGCGATAACGCCTAAAGGTTCATATCGGATGTTTTCCAGGGTCGCTCCTTCACTTACGATAACTTCTTCTGAAAGCCATTTTGCTGCATTCTGCCGAAGATGTTCAATACGGTTTTGTGCTCCGCCAATCTCATTCAATGATTGAGTGATAGGTTTACCAGTTTCCTTGGTAAGGATCTCGGCAAGCTCCTGCTTATTGGTCGAAATTAATTGCCCAAATCGAAGGATACGATCCAAACGATCTTGTAAAGGGACTTTAGCCCATTTACGTTGTCCCTGTTTTAATATCGCCACCATAACGTCCAACTCAATGGTTGTGGTGGAAGTCAAGGTCGCCTCTACAGCGCCTGTTGCAGGATTTCTAATTGCTATGTTCTCTTGCATGTTCTATAAAAACATTAAAAATCAAATCTTCATCTAAAAGTCTTCCTTCTTGGGTAGGAGAGAATTCTGGATGCCATTGTACACCCATCACTTTACCTGCCGCTTCCTTGGTATAACCAAATGCTTCGACCAATCCATCTTCCGACCGCGCGTACACTTCGAGGTCACGGCCAAGATCCTTGACCGCCTGATGATGTACCGTGTTTACCAAGGGGTTAAGGACATGGCCATACAACCTGTCGAATAGTGTCCCTTGTTCGATATGTATGGGATGATTAATCGTATCATATAAGCTTGCTGATCGGTGTAGCCCTGCATTAGGTAACTGACTGGCAATATCCTGATACATTGTACCTCCAAAATAAACGTTCATCAGCTGAAAACCTCGGCAGATACCTAAAACAGGTTTATGATGTCTGATGGCATAATCTAATATTTTTAACTCATATTGATCCCTATACACATCCCCTTTCCAAGGGCCAATTGGTTCTTCTCCGTAATGCTGTGGTGCTATATCACTCCCGCCCTGAAGAATTATACCGTCCATCTCATCTAGGAGATCTTCTAGTAATGCTCCTTCAAGATCGGGCAATAACACGGGAAGCACACCTTTTTTACCTATCCATCTTGCCATATCATTTTCCAGATAACTCAGTGACTTATGACCAAAGACTACTCTTTCGGTGTCCGGATAAAAGAAACAGGCGCTGATACCAATTTTCACCATATTACTTTCCTCCGTATGCGGTTTCATAAATAGCTCTAAAATCCGCTTTGCCAACAGGCTTAGGGTTTGATGGATGGCAAAAATCCGCAAATGCCAGTTCTGACAGCGGTTCTAAATGTTCCTTTTGCACACCAATGGCCGATAGCGCTGTAGGCAGCCCCAAGCGTGTATTGAGGTCAAATAAGTATTCCACGACTTTATCTCCGGCATTATTACCAAGCCCCAAAGCCGCGGCCATGCTGTCAAATCGGTCTTCAAAACCAGTATAATTAAATTCCATTCCATAGGGCAGATTCACAGCGTTGGCCAACCCGTGATGGGTATCAAGAAGTGATGAAAGTGGATGTGCCAAGCTATGGACGACTCCCAGTCCCTTCTGAAAGGCTACGGCTCCCATTAGTGATGCCAAAAGCATCTTGGAACGTGATGCCAAATCAGATTCTTTAGTGGCCTTCTCAATCGAACTAGCCACCATAGCCATGCCTTCAAGCGCTATACCATCACACATCGGATGATACCCTTTGGCCAGATAGGCTTCCATATTATGCGTAAGTGCATCCATTCCTGTCGCCGCCGTAATAAATGGCGGCAGATCCATCGTAAGCAAGGGATCGGCAAATACTATTTTTGCCATCAATCTTGGGCTAAAGAGAATCCGTTTTTTCTTGGTTTCATCTTCTGAAATAATAGCGCTTCGTCCCACCTCACTCCCGGTCCCCGCTGTTGTAGGGACTGTGATCAAAGTTGGTATTTCATTGGTCACATAGATATCTCCACCGATCAGATCATCGTAGTCGAACAGGTCTCGGTGATGGTTCGCTCGTAAGGCTATGGCTCGAGCAACGTCTAGTGCAGCTCCACCGCCAACACCTATAATGGAATCTCTATTTTGTCCTCTAAAGACATCCCCTCCCAGAAGAACGTCGGATTTTATTGGATTTTTATGCAGACCATGAAAGACGATTACATCAATCCCTTTATACGTTAACTTCTGTTGAATATCCTTGAAAAATGATAATTCGGCAATAGTAGGATCGGTTACCAACAAAGGGCGACTAAGCCCATTCGCCAATAAGTAGTCGGGTAATTCATTGATTACCCCTGCACCGAAACGGATCGGTGTGGGGAAATTAAAACTATATTTTTTTTCTGTATCCATCGTTCAGTTAAATAATTTCAAAATATCTTTTTGTTTCCCAATCGGTTACTTGTTCCGAAAATTGCCGCCACTCCCATATTCTGGATTTGCAGAAATGGTCTACAAACTTTTCACCAAATAATTCAGATGCTACTTCTGATTGCGCCATTCGGGTAGTGGCTTCATAGAGATTTCTTGGTAAGACTCCATGCTGGAGATCTCGATAGCCATTGCCAACAGTATGTGCATTGTCAAGTGACAATTTATGTTTGATACCATATAGTCCACTTGCTAAACATGCTGCGATAGCCAGATAGGGATTCACATCCGACCCAACAACGCGATGCTCAATACGTGTCGCTTTAGGGCCGCCTTCAATGACTCGAAGTGCTGTGGTACGGTTGTCTATGCCCCAAGTCAACGTTGTCGGTGCCCACGCCCCCTCCGTTAGTCTTTTATAACTGTTGACAGTAGGTGCGAGCAGTGGAAGTATATCAGGTAAGCAATACAATTGACCGGCAAGAAAATGCTTCATCAGGGGGCTCATTCCGAGCGGATCATTTTTATCATAGAAGAGGTTTTTCTCTTTGTCTAAATCCCAAAGACTCTGATGTACGTGTCCGCTGCAGCCGGGCAATTCCTTTGTCTGCTTAGCCATGAAACTCGCGGTGATGTCATGTTTCTTTCCAATATCTTTTACAGCAGATTTGAAAAGTGTCGCTCTATCTGCAGCTTCGAGGGCCTCACTACATTGAATAGCAGCTTCCAGTACCCCTGGCCCCGTCTCTGTATGCAGTCCTTCAAGCGGTATACCAAACTTTTCGAGCATAGCTAATAGGTCCTGAAAAAAGCCATAATTATCGGACATTCGTAAGATGGAATAGCCAAACATACCCGAGGTAATCGGTGTCATGTCTTTAAAGACACTTACTGAAGATCCGTTACCTGCTTTCACAAAATTAAACCATTCAAATTCCTGCGAAAAAACTGGTTTATATCCGGCAGCCTCTGACTGCGAAATAATATTTTTAAGAAGCGCTCTCGGGCATACACTCTGATCCTTGGAAGTTGGGGAGTCGAAATCGGCTAGAAAAAAAGGAATATCTTCTTGCCAGGGAATCTGCCGAAATGTATTTACATCTATACGCGCAGGAAAATCTCCGTATCCGGTATGCCAGCCCGTGATTTCCACATTGTCATAGACCTGATCATTAACATCCCATCCAAACACGACCGAACAAAATCCGAATTCATTGTCCAACGCGGAGATAAACTTATCACGGTGCATAAATTTCCCTCTTAAGACACCGTCTATATCAGCTACTGCAACTTTGACATGCGTGCTTGTACTCGCTTTTAGTTTGGAGATAATTTCATTTTTATCGATCATAATTTGATGGTTTTGTCCTTGTCAAGGAATATTAGGAAATAGAGATATGATAAGATGACAAGCCCAAAGAATAACAAGGCTGTCAATGGGTTATAACATATCATTGCAATCAGGCACACAACAGCAATAATCAACGCAATCATTGGAAACAGAGGATACAGGGGAACTTTAAATGGACGTTCCAGCATCGGTTCTTTTTTTCGCAATGCAAAAAAGGACCACATGGATATAATATAAAGACAAATTGCACCAAAGCAAGCGATGGTAATAATGCCTGCAGTCTTACCCGTAAGCAGCGCTATGATCCCTATAGCCATATTGATTAGGAGTGCATTGGCTGGGGTTTTAAATCGGGGATGTACTTTTCCGAGTATTGATGGCGCATAACCCACCCTTCCAAACTCAAATGTGGCCCTGCCACCAGCGAGAATAATGCCATGAAAAGAGGCTATAAGTCCCAAGAGGCCAACACCTATCAGTAACTTATAGAGTATATGGTGACTATCAATCACATTTGCAATGGCCAGTGGCAATGGTGAATCTGATGGCTCTGTGCTACCGACGGGATACACAACGGCTTCCCAGCCTGCGACTCCAACTGCGGATAGAAATGTAATGATACAAAGTACAACTAAAGTTACGATCGCGGATCCGAAGCCAATTAATACATTCTTCTGTGGATTGATTGTTTCTTCTGCAACATTGGCCACGCCTTCTATCGCTAGAAAAAACCAAATTGCAAAAGGAATGGCTGCAAAAATGCCTGAGAAACCGTGAGGTAGTGCATTGCGTTCGAGATTAGAAAATTCAAATGCCGGTAGTGTTACTCCTGCAAATATCAATAATTCAACAACCGCCAGAACTGTAACCACCAATTCAAATGATGCTGCGAGCTTTACCCCCAGTATATTCATCGAGGTAAAAATGACATAAGCACCAATAGCAAAAGTAAGGTAGCCAACCGATGGATGTAGTAAATGTAGGTAAGCACCTATGGCCGCTGCTATAGCAGGCGGTGCGAAGACAAACTCAATATTTTGCGCAATTCCAGCAACAAATCCCAAATGCTTGCCCAATCCCCTATTGGCATATTCAAAAGCTCCTCCAGCTTTGGGGATCGCACAGGCCATCTCTGTATAGCTGAAGGTAAATGTAAGATACATGATAATAACGAATATTGTAGCGATGGCTAACCCCAATGTGCCTCCTTCGGCCAAACCGAGATTCCATCCAAAATACATTCCCGAAATTACATAGCCTACACCCAAACCCCACAACATAACAGGACCAAGGACTTTCTTTAATTGAGGCTCACTCATAATTTTATCTAGGTTGGTAAATTGATTGTAATTAACTAACATAAATTTACTACTTATACTTCAAAAGGCAGTGTTATATATCTATAATTATATCTATTTTAGTAAAATAATATTGCTATCTATATATTTACAGTATAAAGGATCTAACTAGATTCTTAGATATAATTTTTTTAGATTTAATTTACTATCCTCATGAAATTGGATGAGAAGGACCTTATGATTTTGGACCTGTTGCAACAGGATGCCAATATAAGCAACAAGGAAATAGCTGACCGTGTTAGTTTATCAATGACACCGGTATATGAAAGGATTAAAAAATTGACAGCAACTTCAGTTTTAAAGCAGAAGATCTATCTGCTGGACAGAAGAAAACTGGATATTAATCTAATGGTTTTGGTATCCATCAGCATGGAAAAACATTCTAATGAAAGTGCCCTCTTATTTATGGAAGAGATACAGAAGTTTCCAGAGGTGGTCGAGTGTTTTCACGTAACAGGCGCTTTTGACTATCAAATCAAGGTGATGGTAAGGGATGTTGATCACTATCATGAGTTCAATTTTAATAAACTGGCAACGATTAAGGGAATCAGACACATGGAGAGCTATTTCGTAATGAAGGAAATTGTGAATACAACCCGTCTTCCTCTCTTTCTCTAACAGAATTATAGTTAGACTCTTTTTCTATTCAAATTATTAGACCAATGCGATTCAAAAGGTTTACCGACATAATCTTCGTCTTTCAAAGATGACTAATTTCACTAAAAGCTATGATCAGACTTAGACTGAAGGAAAGTAGCGATCTTTTTAATTCGATATCCATTTCAATTTTAACGACGCAGCATTTCCAACTACCCTAGATCTAAGATCACATTCTACAGATTCCATGTTACGGTACAATACGAGTTTGTTTTCCCTTGGCTGTAATCTTACAGCACTTACATTACCCCTGCCCCAACTATACGGCCAGTTAACAAAATATTGTTCTGCGGAGGTTTTATTCACAATATTAAACTGCTTTCCATTTTTCTCCGCCAATAGCATCTTTTCATTTCCGATCAATACAAGCTTATTCGCTTGGATATATCCAGTATTAAAATCGCTCAAATTTAGGGTATCTGGCAATGTCAGCCATTCGTCTATCGGCTTATCCTGCAAAATCTTAAAATCCTTTTTTGAAACTTTTCGGCAACGCCCCTTAAATAGAATATACCAAACTGATAGGTCATCTACAAATATGGGCGGATCGAACTCTGAGTTCGTTGCCAAAAACGGGAACAGCTTCGTTGCTAGACCGATACTGTATGACGAGTTAGTGGAATCAGTAGCATAGATAATATCTTGGCTCAGATAATAAATACTATCTCTTCTTGTCCACACGGCTTCCGGAGTCAGCCAAGTCCCCTTCAAAGTGAAAAGATGATTATCATCATAACCATTAAATATAGCCGCATAATCCAGTCGATCTTCTTTTTTTGGTTGTATAGACCCTTCAATAAAAAACTTCGCTATCACGCCATCATATTTCTCTAATCGAGCAGCAACAGCAATAGCGTGCCAATGATCGGAAACCACATATACAGTATCTACAGCCTGTATAATTCGTTGACCAGCTTCATTTTTTAAACGTCTGCTGAAAATATAATTCTGCACGGTCGTTTTCGAGTTTTCTTCTTTGAAGATCAAGCTCGATGGTACACCTTTGCCAGCAAGTTGCATAGCCATAGAGGAGGCTTCACAAATCTTGGATCCGTGAGCTCCACATCCTCCAGAGACAATGACAGCATCCATAGTTCTTATTCTATACAACTGGGCGGCAACATCTACCCGTTGTGTCAGCACATCAGGATTAGCCGAGCCAAGTAACAATAAAATGTTTTTGTGCCCGATTGCCCAGCTATGGCTAAAAAAAAGGAATATAAGGATCAATATACAGCTTAGATTTTTCATGACGAGTATAAATATGCTTAAAAATAAGACTTCTGATTGACTATTGGTCATAAAATAAGCAAATTAGAAGTCTTATTTTTAAGCCCTCACTTCCCCCTCCGATCATTAAATTCAAATCTTATGTTGAATACCGTTCTTAAAGATCACGAAACATAAATCCGGCATACTTCCTGTTGTTTATAGAAGGTCAATATTTGAAAGAGATACCCCCACGCCTTTAAGTGCTGCATAGGTCAATTTGTCCATAGATGCTCCATCAAAATCGATGGTTTGAATACGCTTATAATATTTATTGGTAAGTGCAAAGGTGGGACGGAAAGAGACATTTCGAAGAATGGCTCCTTTAAACGAAATGTTACTCAAATCTGAATTATCAAATTTTACATCGACAAAAATTTGTCCATCAAAACGAAGGCCATTCATATCACAAGATTTAAAAGTAACACCATGAAACTCGCAGTTGTCGAACACTGTTTTTCTGAGGTCCGACGCGGTTAGTTTTACATCAGTCAACTTTGTACTACTAAACATAGTGTTGTTCAGCTCTGACGCGTAAAATTCCGTTCGCACGAGTATGGCCTTATTAAAATTTGCATTTGTAATATTAGTAGCAGAAAATGTACATTCAGTGAGATTTGCTGATTCAAAATTGGCATCACGTACATCACTTCCTTTAAAAATACTCGCAGTAAAATCTGCTCGGCTGAAGTCCGAGCCCCGAAGCTCACTTCCCAAAAATTTTCTTTTTGGAGCGTCCACATCCGAGAAATCAGTTTCGGCTAAAGTATTTCCACTAAAGTCAGTGAGTAATTGTCGTTGTTCGGAAGAAATAAATTTCAACTCACTTAAACTATTTTCCGCAGTTTCATCAGCAATTTTCCGCCCTTCTTTTTGACTAAATAAGTGGTCTGTTACTGAAATATTTTCGGCAAAATAATTCAGATCGACACTAAAGATTTCCGTAAGTCTGTTTATTGTTATAAAATCCGGGATTGATTCACCGCGTTCCCACTTTCCAACAGCCTGCGGGCTAATAAATAAAAGCTCAGCAAGTTGCGCCTGAGACATATTACCGTCCTTTCGTACTTTGACAATTTTATTGCCTAATTTTTTACTATCCATAATTATGTTATTTATGATTTTGAACTTTACAAAGATATCGAAGGAAATCTGTCCATAATGCCAAAAGAGAAATACTTATGGTTGCTATTCCACTACTTGTAGTTGTATTTTAACAACTACAAGTAGTTATTCTTGAAAAATCACATTATTTTATTTTTCAGCTAAGATTTCAATCAAAACTTGTCAGTATTTTTTTTTCTATATGAAAGGTGAAAATAGGTGGGTACCAAACTGACCGACAATAGAATAGATGCGAATATATACAATTTTCGCTAAGATGGGTGTACGCTTCGCGAACGTTTGCGCAAGTAACGAGGTTCTCTTCGAGCAAGGTGTTTATAAGCGATATTTGAAGAGACACCGAAAAGTAGCAATATTAACCATGCCAGTTGAAATATTTCTAGAAATTTGATATATATTTATGTACCTAAAGTTTGTATATGTTAGAGAATTTTGAATTTTACCTTTTTTTAGTTCTACTTATTACCATGCTGATCATGGCGGCGAGAAAAATTAAGGTTGCATACCCTGTTTTACTTGTGCTGGCTGGGCTAGCAATCAGTTTTATACCTGGAGTTCCGCCCATCAAAATAGAACCAGAATTAATATTCATTATTTTTTTACCCCCCCTATTATATGAAGCGGCTTGGTCAACATCATGGAAAGAGCTTTGGCGCTGGCGCAGGATTATTTTCAGTTTTGCCTTTGTGGTAGTGTTTTTTACAGCTTTATCTGTGGCGATTTTTGCCAACTATTTTATTCCTGGATTTTCCTTAGCGCTCGGCTTTCTGCTCGGGGGTATTGTTTCGCCTCCTGACGCTGTTAGCGCCGGAGCAATTCTAAAATTTGTAAAAGTACCAAAAAGACTGGCTTCGATTCTTGAAGGTGAAAGTTTGCTGAATGATGCCTCCTCTTTAATCATTTTTCGATTTGCCATGATCGCCGCCGCAACCGGTCAATTTGTATGGTACCAAGCCGCCGGAAGTTTCATTTGGATGTGCATTGGTGGCGTGGGAATTGGACTTGCTATTGCATATATTTTTTTAAAAATGCACAAACTTTTGCCTACCGATCCCAATACAGATATACTTCTCACATTCATTGCACCTTTCTCAATGTACTTGGTGACGGAACAGCTTCATGCTTCAGGCGTATTGGCTGTTGTAAGTGGAGGTCTCTTTCTCTCTTATCGTAGTCATGATTTTTTGAGTAGTGCATCTCGAATTCGTACAGTAACTGTGTGGGAAAGCTTTTGCTTTCTACTGAACGGAATAGTCTTTATGCTTATAGGGTTAGATCTGCCTGAAATTGTTTCGGGCCTAGGTGGTACTAATATTTCGACGGCCATTGGCTATGGTGTAGCGGTTACCTTAGTACTAATTCTCGTAAGAATTTTTGCGGGATATGCGGCAGTAATTACAACATTAATAATGAGAAATTTCATAACTGTCGCAGACGCACAGTCACCTGGATGGCAAACTCCTTTAATCATTGGTTGGACCGGAATGCGTGGTGTCGTTTCGTTAGCCGCAGCACTTTCCATTCCATTAAATTTAGCCGATGGAACACCTTTTCCACAAAGAAACCTAATCCTCTTCATCACTTTTGTTGTGATTCTTTTAACACTACTTGTTCAGGGACTTACACTTCCCTTTATGTTAAGGAAAATCAAATTGGTAGATAAAGATTTTGTAAGAAGTGAAAAGGAAATTGATTATGAAATTCAAAATAGACTTGCGCAGGTAGCAGTTGATAAAATTCGGAATGACTACGCGGATAAAGTTGAAAGTTTTCCCACCTTGAAAGATCAATTACAGAAATATGAGAATCAATTGCGGAGTTCTGAAATCATCATTAACTATGCTGAATATCGCAAAATTTATATTGATATTCTCGAAACACAACGTATTTGGCTAATTAATAAAAATAGGGAGGAACTTTTGTTAGACGAAGAAATTATTAGAAAACACCTCCGTTTATTGGATCTTCAGGAGGAAAGATTGAATATGAGAAGTTAGCTTATTCCTAGCTCAGCCTAATTTCTAGGATCGACAATAAAAATGCTATTGCCGATCATAAATCAAGAAACTCGTTAATCTTCATCCAAATAAATATCGTGGACAACAAATTTAATATTTTTGTTGAATATGAGCATATCTTCGACATCCTCAGAGTCTATGGCATAAAGGGTGTCTGCTCCTCCATCGTCCAAAAGTTCGGAGTCTGGTATAAGTTCAAAAAAAGTGATTCCCTCAACAATAGATAGCTCTTCTACTTTGAGATAAGAAACATCCTGGCTTTTCCAAAGTGATAAAATCTCTTTGGAAAATAATTGATAATTGTTTGCTTGGTTTGACATGGATGCAAATTAACAAAAAATTAGCTCATTGCATTCGTCTGATAACGTTTCCAAAATCTTACTTACTTTCTCATTTTTTGGATTAATCAGATAGAAATTCACATCAACATTAGGATTTAATTTACCAAGCTCAACTTCTTTCAAAGCAGCATATGCACTCACAGGTTTGCTCATGGAAGCCAATTGAAACAAAGTATTGATTCTGTTCATGACAATTTAAATTTTAATTAAACGAGCCAATGCGAGCTGTTTCCGGCACTCATTGTGATCTTATAACTCTTCATTAAAGTCCAATACCAACTTTGTTGCCGAAACATTAATTAACTATAAAACAGTTAAATATAAAAAAACTACAAAATAAATTGATCGTATTCGAACACGACCTGTTCGAATACGAACGATAAACCACGCTTGAACATTAGAATCTTCGATTAAATGTATTGGTGTCCAGCAAATGTTTATGGTGTTGAGTGTTGTAATACTTATTAATTAGCTAGTAACTCTTTGTTTTTGATTAGGTATTCAAATGCTTCAGTCACTGCTTGTTCGCTGTTTTTGGGATTAAACCCCAGTTCATTCCGAGCTTTTGAAATATCAAAGTCCTGCTGAAGCCCCGAAAACATTCCAATTTCTTTTGATGTCAGTAGCGGTGGCTGGCCTCGAAACTTTGCCGCAATTTCCATTAGAAATGCAATGGCGTACAACATGAATTTGGGAACAGACCTTGGGATGCGGAGATCAAATTTGGGATAAAGTGCTTGCGCGAGTCTTGTTGTGTCAGTAATACTCATACATTTTTCGTTGGCCAATATGTAGCGTTCTCCCGACGTTCCCCTCTCCGCAGCTAGATAGCATCCCTCAGCGACGTCTTTTACATCCACCCAATTTAGCGTAATACCTGTATCTACCGGTATTTTTTTGTTTAAGATTAACTTGAGGACGCCATAAGAAACATTTAGTGGCAGCATACTTTCACTACCGATCATTGCCCCTGGCATAACAGATACCAACTCTATACCAAGCTCTTTCGCCAAAGAAAAAGCAAGTTTCTCACCATCATTTTTGGAATTATAATAGGCATCTCTTCGATCTGGATTATAACCATTGCTTTCTTTCGTTGGCAGATGTTTGTAATCCAAGGCTGCAACTGAACTAACATAAATGACCTTTCTCACACCCGCCTCGGCAGCAGCTTCTATAGTATTACGCGTTCCCTGTATATTTACATCATAAATCTCCTTCTTTGGATCTTTAGCCCATAATTTAAACGACGCACCTACAGCATAAAAGACATCTACTCCATGCAGTGCTTTTTTGAACGACTCTCTGTCGGTAATATCTGCTTCTACAATCTCACAAGCCAGTTCTGCGAGACTGGTGCTGTTCTTCATATTACGTACCGATGCCCGTACGTTAAATCCTTTTTTAATTAACAATCTGACAAGATTATTTCCCAAGTGTCCATTAGCTCCAGACACCAAAACCAGACTTTTATTTTTCATGTTATCGCTTTTAATTATATAGCAAAATTCAGCTTTAACTATTTAAAAGCACTTCACATATGTTACTTAAAAATCAGACTACGATTAAAAACTGTAATCAATTCCCAAAGATACGTAGCGTGGCAAAAGCTGATATGATGTAATTGCTTGATAAGTATCCGTAAGCAGTGCCTGTTGAAAGGTCCGATTATTAAATATATTTTTAGCCGTAACATCAAATCTGGTTTTAATTTTCTTTGCGTCAAAAGAAATTGAAAAATCTGAAAAATAATATGTCTTTGATTTTGACCCCATAAAATCGCCAAAACGATAAGATTCATTTTTTAAATTTGCCTGTATCCCAGTTCCCATATTCAAAAAGAACTGAAGAAAGCCATAGGTATTTTTTAATTGCATTTTATTTTCAACTTTATAGGATTTAGACTCCATCCGATAACCGCCATAGATATTCAATCGAGATTTCCAGACACTTCTAAACGAAAGTCCATAATCATAGGAATCCGTATGAACCTGTCTGATACCAATACCTTCAACAGCAGTTTCATAGGCAGAATAACGGCCTTCAACATCAAACTTGAGATTACCATTTAACGGCTTCATATAATAATTGAGCTGCGCTTTAAAAAAAGACGATTTCTTATTCTTCAGCACAATCTGTTGATTTAACGTAAAATTGGGATTTATCAAACTGCTGCCGCTGATATAGTTAGAAAAAGTATGATGTCCAAAGGATAAGCTCCCAAAAAATCTATCCAACAAATTGCCGTGTGTGTAAGACATGACAGCACCGTAATTCGTCAACAGAACCATATGGTCAAGTCCTTTTATAAAATTTCGAATTCCTGTGGTATAATAATTCGGTACAATATCGGTTAACTCACTATTATTCTGCTTTAATGAAAACGTTGCTTCTAGCCTTCCTTTACGATACATTGACCATTTAGTTGATAAACTCGGTGAGAGTTGTACATAATTTTTTTGATTTTCAGTTGATAGATTATTACCCCATCGGTTGGATACAAATCCGGCTTTCAGCTGCGGTGTCAATTCCCATTTATTACGTTTTATCGTATATTTCGCCAAGATACTGCTGCTATTTGATTTGAGGTATAAATAGTTATTAAATCCATTAGGGGAAACAGTTTGGCCATCATTGGTTTGAAGGAAAAGGTCTGTTAGCAGTTTTTGATCCTTGTATTCGTTGCTAAGAGCCAGTTCTACATAATCGCCATGGATTGATTTCTTTACATAGTGGGAGGTGATACCCATATATTGGAGATCATTTTCGATATGCTGTGTTACATTTGCAACATCCTTTGTCTGAAATAGATCTTCATAGTAGTATTGATCTAAGCTATAGTCAAGCGGTGATCGCTGCAAGATCCAGCGTACAGAGCTGACAAGCGCTGCTGCTGGTGAAACCTTAAAGGTATGTGTCATATTATGATTGGTCAATACACCTTTACCCCATGTTAATTCTTTGCTGGCAACATCGTTAAAAAGAATGTTTCCATTATCATTCCTATGAAGAGAACCCAGATTACCTGTATAAACCAAAGTTGAACGCTTGTTGATGTCGTATTGCAATTCCCATTTTGAAAAATAGTTGTTTGTTTCTTTACTAAACTCATTGTTCTCTCTGTTGGTAAACCTGATATCCTCGACATCATATGTTTGAATGGTGTTGCGATAGAATGATTTCTTGGTCAGATTAACAAAACCGAGCCATTTTATTTTCAACCGTTCTAGTGGGTTGAGTATCACATTAAATGAATGCAACATATCGCGATTGAAATTTGTACGTCTATAGTCAAATCCGGGAAGCTCCATGCTGTTATCGATTATAGCCGGTGTATTCACATCAATGCCAATTTGTCCCGCTTCATCCGTCTGACCGGAATATAGTAAATGATTAATACTACTGACCGCATCAACTCCATTATTATTAGCACTGCTGAGAAGATAATATTTATTCTTTTTTCCAAAATTCATAACATTCACACTTCCAGAATAATATTGTTTGCCAACAGGTGTCCCTGAAATAGTTACGGATCCAATCCACTGACTTTTACTATCTGCTTTGAGTGATAGATTCAGCGCAACTTTATCAGAGTTCTCAATACCTTTGAGGTGTTTATTATTGGAATATCGTTGCAGAATCTGTACCTTTTCCAAGGCCTGCACAGACATATTTTGCGTGAGGAGTCGATAACCTTTCTCAAACAAATCGTCTCCCTCCACCATAACTTTTTCGACTTCCTTATCTCCTATCTTAATGCTACCATCACTACCGACACTCAATCCTGGAATTTTCTTAAGCAGATCTTCAACTGTCCGTTCATCTCCTTGCAGAAAGGAACTTGCCCGTAGTTCAATAGTGTCGCGGCCAAGTCTATAGGGGCGTTTTGTATGGACAAGGACTTCCTGCAACCTTTCTACACCACCTGCGGATAGCTCAACATCAAATATCGTATTCGATTGTTTCAATAAAATCTTTCTAGCAGCGGGCTTATAGCTCAAAGCTTTGAAACGTAAAACAATCTGATCCAACTGAACACAGTCAAACTTGTATTGTCCAAACTGATTGGTAAACGTATATTGGACAAGTTCCGTACTATCTTTGGAACAAAGATCAACCCGTACGCTGCCGAGTGGCTTTCCTGCAGATGTGACCGTTCCGCTCACACATACTTGTGCCTGCAAGACGGAAATACACATCCACATGCCAACCAATAGCAATACACGTAGTGCCAAGGACCTAGTTCTCTTTATTTGTTTTCTCCCACTCATAAACTTGTTCTACTGTACCGCGAACGTTCTTTCTTTCTATTGTTACACCTTCCATTGCTGGCATTTTACTTTCCATAATTCGCATCTGTTCCTGTATAACGGCTTCATCTTTACGAACAAATTCCTGAAGAGATAATGTAGGCAAGGAATTTAAATAGGACTTACTTACTGGAACATCACCCTCATAAGGGTACGACACCTCTTTAAGCATCCAATAATTGGGTGTGGCGCTTTCGTTATACAACATCACGATAAGTCCAGGTAATCCTCCAAACTTATACGGGCCGGCAGGAACTGGAATATCGTTCGTATAATATGCAGTCAGTTTAGTTCCACGATAGGTTGTTGTTGCTTTATGACAAACAAATTTACCTAAGGTATCGATGTCTCGATAGTCTGTATTCCAGGAGAGTTTAGGAAACTTATCATTGACCACGTAGTTTACTCCCTGAAGAGAACGTGTTTCCTGCAGTTCATCAACGTTGAGCTGTTGCATAACAATTCGTCTAAAGCTGGCACCAGTATTAAGTACCATAGAAAAACTAGATGCTATCTCACCGTCAGGTGTTTCAATTTCCCCAATTGTTGTTTTAAGAGGGACTGAGTCTCGTACAGCTATTTTGTTCCCATTCTCATAATAAACATCTTCCTTAAAAGTAGCTACAGCGGAAGGAATGTATTCATAAGAGGCGTGTAATTTCTGCGCATAGGTTGTAAATGATGCACATGTAAGTATTAGAAATAGAAGTTGATTTTTCATTGTTTCAAGTAAAAATATGAGCGAGAGCTTAGACGCTCCCGCCAAATAAATTTGATTAATTAACGCCTAACGATTTGGATTACCATAATAGTTTTGATAATTCTGGATGGTTGCACTGAACCATGCGCCGCAACTACTATAAAACATATCATTAGCACCGTAACTGGTGTACGTAAGAACTTGTGTATCTATTAGCTGACCGCTCGTATTGTAAATGCTCATTGTCAATCTACAGAGCGTACGGAATTTTCCCAACTTGATCTCTTTGGTTTCACCAATGATGTTTACATTGTTCTTGGCTGCTGCAGCTTTGTAAATCGCTGTTTTTTCAACGCCCTTGTTCTCTGGCATTTTGTTGCCTGTCTTCGCAAAAGTAGCGGATGACAATAAGGCCAGCGCTGCGAAGCTCATCATTAATTTTTTCATGTTTCTAAGTTTTAAATAATACATTGGAAGACTATCCTCCTTGTTAATTATCATAAAACTGCCAATAAATTTAATGCTGTAAAACCTGTAATAAATATCTGGTACGACGCGAACAATATTCGATTAGTTTGAACAAACTTTTGAAAAAGAATGGGAATTAAAAGAATTCTATTACCTTTGCAAACATCAGATGATATGACTATATGAAAACTGAAGCTATCGTACGAAGATCCTTGGCGGAGGAAGTTGCTGCCGCTATAGAAGAAAAAATCAGATTGGGTGAATTCCCTGTAGAATCTAAACTTCCTGCAGAACCGGAATTAATGAAGCAATTTGCTGTCGGTAGATCGACTATTCGCGAAGCTGTCAAATATTTAAGTCAATCTGGCTATCTAAATGTTCAGCAAGGTTTAGGTACATTTGTCAAAAGTACTACTGGTCATCATGCCCTCGATTCAAAAATTGAAAAGGCCAATTTTAACGATATTTTTGAAGTTAGGCAGGTATTGGAATTGCGAATTATCGAAAAAGCAGCATTAAACCGTACGGCAAAAAATCTCAAAGATATGGCACAAGCACTTAAAAATAGAGCTAAATACGCCGAAATTGGAAATTTGGCCGCTTGCGTGGATGCAGATATTGCTTTTCATAGTGCAATTGCGGAATCATGCGGGAACAATATTCTGACGGCCTTATATACGACCTTATCTATTCATGTCAATAAGTTTTTCATGACTATTTATAAGGATACTGCTCCCTTCTTAGCTTCACAGCAGCAACACGAAGAGCTGATGTTGGCCATCAAAGACAAAGAAGTCAGCAGAGCTGTCGATATTGCTAACCGAATTATCCAACATCTCTAATTTTCTTATAACCTCGTGAGAATGACTAATCTTAATATAATCTATTTTTACAACTTAAAACATCAGATGACCTGATGAATATATTTTTATGAAAACACAATCATTAAACCCGAGTGGCGCTTGGAAAAGTTCCGAAACCGTCTATCCAATCTTATTTGCAATTAGTATTTCACACTTGCTCAACGACTTGATTCAATCTGTCATCCCTGCTGTGTATCCCATGTTGAAATCCAATTATGCGCTCAGTTTTACCCAGATTGGTATTATCACATTGGTCTTTCAGCTTACAGCATCTATTCTACAACCTTTTGTGGGTTTGTATACAGATAAAAGACCTACACCCCGTTCACTTGCCATTGGTATGGTTTTCTCTTTAGCAGGTTTGATATGCATTTCATTTGCGACAAACTTTATTTATATCCTCCTTTCTGTGAGTCTCATTGGAATGGGCTCATCCATCTTTCATCCGGAAGCTTCTCGAGTTGCCCATTTAGCCTCTGGAGGAAAAAAAGGTCTCGCGCAGTCAATTTTTCAAGTCGGAGGTAACGCCGGTGGCGCCATAGGTCCGCTACTCGTGGCACTTATTGTAATCCCATTTGGCCAGCAATACATAGGCGTGTTTGGTGTACTGGCCATTTTAGCTGTTATGATTCTTACCTATGTAGGGAATTGGTATCAGATAAATCTCAAACCTAAAACGCATATGGCTTCCCTCAGCGCCTTAAAGTCGGACCTGCCAAAATCAAAAGTTATATTTGCGCTCGTGATTTTATTGGTACTTATCTTTTCCAAATACTTTTATATGGCTTCGATGACCAGTTACTTCACCTTCTATCTGATCAATAAATTCCATGTTTCAGTTCAGGAATCTCAAATTTACTTGTTTATATTTCTTGCTTCTGTTGCTGCAGGAACCATATTAGGAGGTCCTTTAGGAGATCGCTATGGACGTAAACTAATTATCTGGGTGTCGATTCTCGGAGCAGCGCCTTTCACATTACTATTGCCACATGTCGGTCTAGGGGTAACCATTATCCTCGCTATTTTAATCGGTCTTATTATCTCTTCCGCATTTTCTGCTATCTTGGTCTATGCGACAGAGCTCATCCCAGGAAAGGTCGGTATGATTGCTGGATTATTTTTTGGTTTTGCCTTTGGTATGGGCGGAATTGGTTCAGCCGTATTAGGTTGGCTTGCAGATCGTACTTCGATAGAATATGTATTTAACATCTGTGCTTATCTACCATTGATCGGAATAGTTACAGGGCTATTGCCTAATATAAGTCAGAAAAAAAAGTAATTATAAAATCAGTGTGTCCGAAAAGTCAGACCTACTCAAAACCTTTTGAAAAATTAGTCGCAAAAAAAGCTGTCCACATTTTGGACAGCTTTTTTTAACGCTAATAACCTGGATTTTGAACTAATTTGGTATTTCGATTGACTTCGTCTCGATGCAAAGACGTGAAGTACATTTTGTCATCCCAATTCCTATTCTCGATCCCTGGATCAATATTAGAAACAGCATATGTATACGTATAATTATCTGGATTGTATTGATAAAGAGTCACACTTTTACCGGCCTTAAGGGTTCCCGTTATATTTATGATATTGGCTTTACGACCTATAGTTTCTGCCGCTATCATCCAGCGTCGAGCGTCAAAGAAGCGATGCTCTTCGTAGGCCAATTCAATACGTCGCTCGTTCCTATAACGCGCTTTTAATGCGGCACCGGTTTCGGTTGTAGGTATTGCTGGCATTCCGGCTCTAAACCTTACCTTGTTTAACCATATTTTAGCTTCATTCTCTTCTCCCAATTCAATACATGCTTCAACATAGTTCAATATTGCCTCTGTATAGCGAAACATTGGCCAAGGAATACGTTGTCTTGTATTTTGATCTTCCATTGTAGGGTCCGGATCCGTAAATTTACGAATGTAATATCCTGTCCTCGAACCATTCCAGTCTTCAATTGGACTTTTCCTTGTGTCAAGACCAAATTGGATAGTCTTCTGTCCTTTGGCATTAACGACTTCGTATTGACCTGTTTGAATTTGATTCGCCTTATCTCTTTCAGCAACATCAGCTGTCCTTGGCTTCCAATCCGCGCCATCATATAAAATGGTTGCCTTCAAACGTGGATCGCGGTTTTGATAAGGACTGGCAGCCATAGTCGGATTAGACCAATCAAACTTTTGGCCATTGCTGGTCTCATAATCGTCTACCAAAAGTTGTATCGGTGTATTTCCTGCCCAGTTATGATAACCATTTGGACCATTGTCGCGTCCTACCCAACCACCCCGTTCATCTTTTTCGTCAATAAAGAATCTACCTAAAATAATATCTTTCCCAGCTGTAAAATCAACGGTCTTGCTCCCGCCTCCTAATGATACGGCCATGTAGTTGGCGGTACCATCACTAGGTGAAGCTGGTTGAGTTAAGTCCAACTTGTAGGCGAATTCTGTATGATCAAGTACGGCTTTTGCTGCGGCTTTTGCTTTTGTCCAGCGCTCCACTTGGTTGCCACTGGTATACATCAAATACTCTGGATTTTTATACCCTGCCAATAATGTTGATTTTGCTTTGGCTTTACTTGCATCATGGAGATCACTAGCAGCATATAATAACACCCTTGATTTTAAGGCTAATACTGCGGTTTCATTTGCACGCCCCTTTGCCGATGAGGTACCCTTTAACAAAAGAGCTGCGCTATCTAAATCCTTAACGATTGCAGTAACACACTCCTCATAGCTGTTTCTCGGAACCATATAGTCTTTATCGTTCAATGTATATATTTTATTGTCAATAGGGATGCCACCATAAAAACGTAAAAGCTGTTGATAATAATACCCACGTAGGAAATAAGCTTCACCTAGCAACTTATCGGCTTTCGCTTTATCAAACTTGGGCGCACTCAAATTGGAGATTGCAATATTAGTTGCCCGAATGCGCGTATACATACGACCATATTCGTAAGTATCCATAATATAGCCTTGATCAGCTGGATTTGATCTAGATTCGGTTACAGTATTTATCCCCCGATTAGGGTGTGTGAATAAAGCTTCGTCTGTCATGGAAGCCATTTCTTGTTCATAAAAGCCCCCTACTCCGAAACCATTATAAATTTCTGTCACGAAAGCTTCTGATAACCCAGCATCTGACCAAACAATCTCTTGTGGTACTTCACTGAGTGGCTTTGTACTGACAAAATCATCATTACAGGATTGTAATGATACCGAAAGTACAAGCAGTATAAGTGATATATTCGTAATCTTTTTCATTTTTCTTCTTCATTTAGTTCTTAATATAACAGTTGATTAAAACGATAGTAATGCACCTACGTTAATCAATCTTGCCTGCGGATAATATTGTCCTAATGCATTAACTGCTTCTGGATCATACATCTTTATCTTGCTCCAGGTAATTAAGTTCATACCGTTTGCATAAAGACGTAGTGAACCAATACCAATTTTACTACAGATACTTGACGCTAGATTATACCCTATTTCAACATTTTTAAGTCGCAGGTAATCAGTACTCCGCATCCAATAGGTATTATTATAGGAATAATACTGATTGCCGCGGTCTGTCAAACGTGGATAGACACTGCTCGGGTTAGTGATACTCCAACGTTTATCGTAAAATTCTTCCACAAAATTTCCGATAGATCCAGACTCATCTGTACCGACGCGTATCTCTCCACCTGTAGCGCCTTGAAATAGCACTGATAAATCAAAATCCTTATAGGTTAAACTAAAATTGAAGCCTCCTTGAAATGTTGGGTCACTGTTTTTGTCTCGTCTTACTTTATCGTCAGGAGTAATCTTTCCATCACCGTTGAAATCTTTATATTTCATATCTCCCGGACGTATAGTTTTTGTAATCGCACTATAGTCCAATTTATTGCTTGCAATATCCTCCATGTCGCGGAATACACCATCATAAACATAATAAATATCTGTTTTGATAGGTTTACCAGTACTTTGCTGCCACGCTGGGGCACCAGGAGCTTCATCCCAGAAGATAATTTTATTTTTAGCATAACCACCATTAACACCAAGCGTATACCCCAAATCTCCAACTTTGCCACGATAACCTAAGTTAAACTCCCAACCCTTGTTATCTACTTTACCGATATTTTCTGCCGGTAATGTCATGCCTGTACTTTGTGGTATTGATGCATTTTTCCTCCATAGAATGGAGTTACGACGATTTTTAAAAACATCAAACTCAAAATTTAGTTTTCCTTGTAAAAACTGGAAGTCAAATCCTAGATTATAGTTATTAGCAACCTCCCAAGTAATCATTTCATTAGGAACGCGACTTTCATAAAGAGATTTGGCTAGTTTATCATTTACGATATAGGTCCCAAAAGAATAGGTCGAAAAGTATTGATATTCTTGCAATTTGTCATCGTAATAGATATTGTCATTACCCATCTGACCATAGGAGGCACGTATTTTAAAATAATTAATCACAGGCACATTTTCCTTCCAAAAATTTTCTTCGGATACGACCCATCCGGCCATGGCACCTGGAAAGAAACCAAATCGTTCACTTTCAGGGAACATATACGAACCGTCATAACGCCATAAAAACTCCGCGATGTATTTACTTTTATAATTATAGCCGAATCGACCAAAGTAATTTAACCGAGCTCTTTTCCATGCTGATCCATCATTATTTTTTTCCTGCTCGCCACCCGCGAAAAGATAGTCGATAGCGTTTGAAAGAAAATATCTGCGATATGCGCTAAATTTATCATTATCGATTGTCTCTCTGTTGATACCTGCGATAGCATTCACTTGGTGATCGCCAAATTTTCGATCAAAACTCAAAATCCCACCAAGAAGAATATTCAGCTGATCTTCATTGCTTTGGTTCAAATTTGGATCGGCTGGCCCACGTCTGCCAGGAACCAGCTGTGGTGTGTTGCCATCCGCTTCATATCCTCCCTGCCAAGAGTATAGTGTCCAGGGTGTGACCCATGTTTTTTGATTTTTCACATATTTGTCAACAGAGGCATTCAACGTTAGTTTAAGTCCCTCTACCCAAGGATTTGTAATCTCAACTTGTCCATTTGTTTGAAAATAGTAACGTTTATCGTGATCATAACCGGTCGCATTGGTAGTAATTACTACAGGATTTTCGCCATTTTCGATATCTGGCCCTGGCATTCCATTTGGCCATATTGCCGGTTGTGTCGGATTTCCCCGCATCAGCATTCTAAAGACCGTACCGGCACTCTTTGTTGGAAAATTCCGATTTTCCTGTCTCCCTAAAACACCAAATTGGGTTTTGATATATTGACTGATATTGGCATCCAGATTAATCCTTAAGTCATATTGTTTATAACCTGTTGCCGAATTTTTATAATATGCGTCCTGGTTTTGATAACCCAAAGACATGAGATATTTGACATCCTCTGTACCGCCATTAATCTGCAAGTTATGGCGTTGTTGAGGTGACCAATCTTTTAAAGTAGCCTTATACCAATCGGTATTAGGGTGCCCCCAAGGGTCTGATCCATCCTTAAACTTTTGAATATCTTCCGGTTTAAATGGAGCGTCAAGCACTCCACCGCTTTTTTTATTGTAACTACCCTTCTCGTTGATAGCCGTATAGGCCGCAGACCATTCCTCAACAGGAAGGTTATAAATTTCAAGTTCATTTCTAATCTCGGCAAACTGGGCTGCATTGGTTAATTTAGGTATTACCGTAGGTTGGGAATACCCTTGGTTGAAAGTATAAGAAAATTGAGGCTTTCCTGTCTTTCCCCTTCTTGTTGTGACAAGAATAACACCATTTGCTGCTCGGGCACCGTAAATAGCCGCAGAAGCATCTTTTAATACCGAAATATTCTCTATATCACGGGGGTTAATGCGATCTATCCCGCCTTCACGTGCAGGAACTCCATCAATAACTACTAAAGGACTGCTATTACCCAAAGTATTCGTACCGCGTATTTTGATATTGGAGCCATCATATCCTGGCTCTGCACTCCCATTGGTCGCTGTAACACCTGGAACTCGTCCCGTTAAGGCATTAGAAACATTCAATGCTGGTGACTGAGCGAGATCACTTCCTTTAACAGTAGCTACCGCCCCCGTAACTGTTTCTTTCCGCTGTTTACCATAACCAACTACAACAACCTCTTCAAGATTAGATTCCGAATTAAGTAGGGTGACATCAATAGCATGTCTTCCTTTTATAGATTCATCCATCGATTGTTTACCCACCATTCGAAAATTAATGGTCGCGTTGGGAGGAACTTTGTCCAATTTGTACTTACCTTGGAGGTCAGTTTTTGTTACTAAACTTGTTCCATTTACAGATACCGTTACTCCTGGAATCGGCATTCCAGTTTCATCATGTACTGTTCCAGAAACACTTACATCTTGCTGAAAGAGAATTCCATGGCTTGCGAAGGTTGCAGCATTGACGATTTGAGGACTCAAGGCGACTAAAGAGCACAATGATCCAGTCCAAAACGCTCTCTTCCATTGATTTGAGAAATAATGGCAGATAATCATAAAAACTGTTTAATTGTTTAAATTTCGTGTTTAATTAGTTATTTTTTTTACCTCTATAAGACGTGTCGGTTTAGGAGTCTATTAGAAGCGGTTTATAATTGTATATCTAACATGAAAATACAAAAATAAATATACAATGCAAGTGTTATTTTTACACTAGTTAAAAATTAAAACACAATCAACTGACATTAAACAACTTAGATAACATATATTTAGTAAAACTGTTTTTTTGAAATAATTCCAGACGATGCCCCTACTCGATATATCATCGAAACAGCTAGCGAACAAACTTTATCTGGAAAGTTTTTGGATGAAAAGTATTTTTTTTCCGTAGAAAGTATATTATCAATTCTTATAATAATAATACGCATCTGTATCAATTGTAATCAGACCTATAATTGATTTTTTAAAACAACTATGTATACACATGAAATAAGTACAAATACTGCTAATATTAATATCTAGGAAATACTCGGTATCTACAAAACTTAAACTATGCATATTAAAATTAGAAAAGAAAAGCCAAGCGACGTTCGTGCCGTATTTGAATTGATTCAACCTGCATTTGAAAACGAGCAAAAAAACAATCATCAAGAGTAAATATTAGTAGAAAACCTGAGGCGATCGCCAGAATTTATACCACAATTATCAATAATAGCAGAAATTGAAGGAAAGATTGTGGGGGTACCTTCTTGCATTGGCACCTGTGGCTGTGCTGCCTCAGTTTATGCTATAAAACTTCCATTTAATGCTCCTGATGAAAATTGTCTCGTAAAGGAACTATTTGAAAATTCCCTAAAAGGTATACACGGCATGGTTCGCTATCCAAAAGAGTTTGGTATTATTTCGTAAACCAAACTCTTCAATATTCTTAAATTTAATGAACGATTCCAATTAATATTTAATCGGATAATCTTGCATAAATTCAAACTGATAACCCTCCCTTTTTAACGCATCAATTAGAGAGGATAATTCCTGTTGCCCCTTCTGAGTTTGAAACATATCATCATGCATCAAGAAAACAACATTGTTCGGTACCATGGAGCTTTTATTATTCATATAATTCCGAATATGGGATAAAGTAGATTCCTGGCTTTGAATAGGTATACCAGTTACACTATTCAGTCGCCATTCCACATCCCAGCCATATATTGTATAGCCATTTTTGTGCAGCAAGTCCGCCGTACTAGATCCATTTTTAAGATCAATTTTACGAATATTATCATATATCCAGATATTCCTGCCTGGAAGCCTGACGATTTTATGTTTTAAATTGAGATCATGTTCATTCTTTTCAAAATCAGCAAACGCATGTTGTGGATTATTGTAAAACCTTGAATACTGATTATTTGCGTGAGTATAGCTATGATTATAACAGGCTACCAAAGGATTTGATTCATATCGTGCGAGGTCACGTTTTCGGCCTTTACTCATATTGGCATGCTTGCCAATAAGAAATACACTCACTTTAATATTTTTCTCCTTCGCAATTGAATCGATAAAAGCACTGCCAATTAACGGTCCATCATCGAAAGTCAAATAGATATGTTTCGGATGTGTATCAAAAGCTTTGCGTAGCGAATCTTTGAGTTCGCGCTTTTGCTGCTTGATCGGGATGGGGTGTAAACTGTCAACGGTAAACTGAATCTGATTTTTTTGAAGCGAATCCCATCGATTTAACAAATGTGGCACCTTTTCCTTAGCTACCAATTGCTCGGTAACCGTATCTTTCAAATCTCCTTTTCCTAAGACTTTATTTGAAAAATCTTTACATGCGGTCGTACCAAACACTATACTACAGGAGAAAAGTACAACAAACATCCTACTACACTTCATATCAATCGCTATAACTTTAATGAGTTTCTTTTTTCAAAATTAATACAAAAACCCTTTTGTCAACCATAAAATAATACAAATCCCCATTTTCAGGGATAAGGTTCTACCTATTCAATACAATATGGCGGCTTTCTAATGGCCTTAATTTTTAAATCTAAATCCTACAGTAGAAACAATCGTGCCACTTTTTGTCATGTTACACGCACGACCTTTTTTACTTCTTTTTAAAAAATAGCGCTTTGTTATACTCAAAATTCATCCGTGCGATATTCAAAACTGATATACCTTGTGGACACTCTACTTCGCAGGCTTCTGTATTCGAACAATGACCAAAGGATTCTTTATCCATTTGTTTGACCATATTTAAAACCCGTTGGCTACGCTCCTCTTTTCCCTGGGGCAATAGGGCCATATGGGTAATCTTTGCAGCAGTAAAAAGAGCAGCACTGCCATTTTTACAAGTCGCTACGCAGGCACCACAACCAATACAGGCTGCGGAGTCAAATGCCGATTCCGCTAGCTCATGAGAAATTGGAATGACCGTTGCGTCCGGAGCCTGGCCTGTATTAATGGAGACAAATCCCCCTGAGGAAATAATGCGATCAAATGCTGACCGATCCACTTTTAGGTCTTTTTTTACCTGAAATGCAGCTGAACGAAAAGGTTCTATAATAATGGTATCTTTATCGTTAAATGAACGTAGATGTAACTGACAAGTAGTTGTATGTTTAAGGGGACCGTGCGCGATGCCATTGATCATCATTCCACACTGACCGCAAATACCCTCACGACAATCATGATCAAACTCCACAGGCTCTTCTCCATGCGTAATAAGCTGTTCATTTAAGGTATCCAACATTTCCAAAAAAGACATATGCGGATTGAGGTCTGTTAACATATAAGTCTCTAATTGACCTGTTGCATTGCGATCTTTTTGCCGCCATATTTTAAGATGTAAATCCATAATCGTTCCTTTTATTTGTAGCTTCTTACAGTTGGTTGTATCTCTTCAAAAGTCAAAGGCTCCCTGATCAACTCGGGTTCTTCATTTTCACCTCTCCAGGACCATGCGGAGATAAATTGGTATTCAGCATCATTCCTTAATGCCTCTCCATCCGCAGTTTGATATTCTTCGCGAAAATGTGCTCCGCAAGATTCATTCCTCGTCAATGCATCATAACACATGAGTTCTCCAATTTCAAAATAGTCTGCTACTCGCCCGGCCTTCTCAAGTTCTGTATTTAGGGTATTAGCCTCGCCACTAACAATCACATCTTTAAAAAATTCATCTTTTAGCTTTCGAATCTCTCCAATAGCATAGCGAAGACCTTTCTCATTCCGTGCAAGTCCACAATAATCGTAAAGGAGCTTACCCAATGTTTTATGAAAATAATCGACAGTTTTGCTTCCTTTAATATTAAGTAACGCTTCAATCTGCTTTCTAACCTGTGCTTCTGCACGGTCAAATTCGATATGATCCGTTGAAATTTTACCAGTATGAATTTCATTCGCCAAGTAATTAGCAATCGTATAAGGAGCAATAAAGTAGCCGTCTACAGATGCCTGGAGTAATGAATTTGCACCAAGTCTATTCGCACCATGATCCGCAAAATTAGCCTCCCCCAACGCAAATAACCCCGGCAGGCTCGTCATCAACTCATAATCTACCCATAATCCCCCCATGGAAAAATGTGCAGACGGTGAAATCATCATCGGTTCCTTATAAGCGTTATATCCGGTGATCTTTTCATACATATCGAATAGGTTACCGTACTTCTCTTGTATTTTCTGTTTCCCCTGTTCCCGAATAGCTTTCTCAAAATCAAGATATACCGCATTTTTTAGCGGACCGATCCCAAAGCCCGCGTCAATCCTTTCTTTGGCTGCTCGCGAGGAAATATCTCTTGGCGCAAGATTACCAAACGCAGGATAACGCCGTTCTAAATAGTAATCCCTTTCTTCCTCCGGAATAGCATTGGGTTCTCTTAATTCATCTTTTTTTAAGGGTACCCAAATTCTTCCGTCATTACGTAAAGACTCTGACATTAACGTCAATTTAGATTGATAATCGCCAGATTGTGGCAACGAAGTTGGATGAATCTGGATCCAGCTAGGAGAAGCCATTAATGCACCTTTCTTATGTGCCCGCCAGATCGCAGAACCGTTACACCCCATGGCCAAAGTCGATAGATAATATATTTTACCATATCCTCCTGTCGCTAATACGACTGTGTGGGCGGCATGTCGTTCAATATCGCCAGTATCTAAATTACGTATAATAACTCCACGTGTCTTTCCGTCTATAACAACAATATCCAGCATCTCATGTCTGGCAAAAAGTTGCACCGCACCTTTACCTACCTGACGCATAAGTGCCTGATACGCTCCCAAAAGGAGCTGTTGTCCAGTTTGCCCTCTTGCATAGAATGTACGACTTACCTGTACTCCTCCAAAAGAACGATTGTTTAAATATCCTCCATATTCTCGACCAAATGGAACTCCCTGGGCTACAGCTTGATCTATCAAATTAAGAGAGCATTCTGCCATCCGGTACACATTTGCTTCCCGGGCGCGAAAATCCCCTCCTTTCAAGGTATCGACAAACATCCTATAGACACTGTCACCATCGTTCTTATAATTCTTTGCAGCATTTACGCCGCCTTGCGCAGCAACTGAATGCGCCCGCCTCGGACTGTCCTGAAAACAAAAGGATTTAACCTGATATCCCATCTCACCAAGGGAAGCTGCTATCGAACTACCAGCCAAACCCGTACCGATCACAATAACATCCAATTTTTTTCGATTGGCAGGATTAACTAATTTGGCAGTCTTCTTATAGCGCGTCCATTTTTCATCCAATGGTCCTTCCGGTATTTTCGAATTTAGTATCATGATTTCTCTCCCTTATTTTACTGTAAAGAATATATAAATAGGCATCAATGCAAATCCCACACTGATAATAACCGAATATCCAATCCCAATGATCTTAAACCATTTCACAAATTTGGGGTGAAACAACCCTAAAGTTCGAATCGCGCTATGTATACCATGGACGAGATGATAGCATAAGGCTACCATAGACAGGACGTAGATAAGCACATACCACCATTGCTGAAAAACTGCGATCACAAGGACATATAAATCCTTATTGCCTCGCTCGTCAAATGGTGGAGTACCAAATTTATATACATACCAGAAATTCTGAAAATGGATGACCAAAAAAATAAGAATCAAGGTTCCCAAAATTCCCATATTTCGCGAATACCATTTGCTCGCCCTTCCCCTATGGTCCGATTCATAGACGGCACCTGACTTTCTATTTTTTAAGGTAATAACAAGGCCGTCTACTGCATGGAGAATAATGCTGGCATAAAGCACATACGAGATGATCTTAATCAAGATATTACCAGCTAAAAAATGTGAGTAGGCATTAAACTGTAAATGTGCTTGCTCCTGCGGCAGGAATAACTGTAAGTTCCCTAAAAAGTGAATCAGCAGGAAGAACGCGAGGAACAGTCCCGTTAGACACATGAGCATCTTTTTTGACAAAGTAGATAACATAATAAGATCTCGATTTTAATAATAGCCAATAACTTTCATCCACAGTCCACCCACACCCATATAAATCACTAATAATACGATACCGATTTCCAGTCCACGAAGCCACCATGATTTTAAATCTACATAGCCGCTTCCAAAAAATACGGGTGCTGGACCGTGGCCGTAATGTGTTAAAACGCCGTAGATAGAACCTAGGAATCCGAGCATCATTGCGAGCAGCATAGGTGGGATACCTAAAGAAACCCCTACCCCCAATAAAGCCGCATACATCGCTGCCACATGGGCAGTAGCACTGGCAAAAATATAGTGACTAAAGAAGTAAACAAGAATGATTACAGGAAACGCTATTTGCCAACTTAAATCACCGATCTGCACTTTGATCAGATCGCTAAACCAGCCAATAAAACCAAGCTCGTTTAAAGAACTAGCCATCATAACCAAAACAGCAAACCAGACAATGGTATCCCATGCTCCTTTTTCGGCTTTAACATCTTCCCAGGTCAATACAGAAGTCAGCAAAAGCAAAGTCAAACCTATAAAAGCCGTTGTTGTAGCATCAATTGAAAAAGATCCACCAAAAATCCACAGGGCCAGTAAGATAAAGAATGCCAAAAGCATCAACCACTCATTCCTGGAAATTGGCCCCATTTCCTTTAGCTTCTGTGCCGCCATCTTTGGTGCATCCCCTGTTTTTTTTAATTCAGGTGGATATAATTTATAAAGTACAAGTGGAACCACAAAAAAAGCAACGATACCAGGTACAAATCCCGCAACCGCCCAAGACATCCATGTAATATCAATACCCAGGTTCGCAGCAAACTTTTGACACATTGGATTGCTGGCTGTTCCCGTCAGAAACATCGAAGAGGCTATTAGATTCATGTAATAACTATTTAAAGTTAGATAAGATCCTAGCTTCCGATGTGTTTCTGGCTTATCGGGAATAGAATCAAAACTAATAGCCATAGATTTCATGATGGGATAGATAATTCCACCTCCCCGAGCGGTATTGCTAGGGATTGCCGGAGCTAGGCAAACGTCGGCCAGTCCCAATCCATAGGCCAGTCCTAGCGAACTCTTTCCAAAAACGCGAATAAAAAGAAATGCTATTCTATTTCCGAGACCAGTTTTAATAAAACCGCGCGCGATAAAAAATGAAATACCAATCAACCAAATAACTTTGTCACCAAAACCCGTAAGCGCTTTGCTGATTGATTTACCGGCATCTCCAGGAGCTAAGACTTGTGTTAGTGCTGTAAATGCAATCGCCATCATACACATCGTGCCCATTGGAGCCGCTTTTAAAATAATCCCAAGAATAGTCGCGGCGAAAATTGCAAATAAATGCCAGGCTTCTGGACTAACACCTTTCGGAATAGGAATAAACCATAAAATGAGTGCTACAACAAAAGTGATAGCTACATTTTTAATATTGATTTCTTTCATAATAAACGTGGTTTAATAGATTAGAATCGACTTTGTACTTGAACAATAAATAAGTTCTTATTGAATTCACTGGTATTCTCTGTTTGTTTTTTGTAACGGTCTAACTGAAGGCCGAGCTGTATCCTAGCACCATAATTTTTTAAAAATTCCAACCCGAACATAGGGGTATATGTTTGACGTGCATTCGCATTAAGCTTATAATTCGGGTCGATATATTCGTACCGACAAGATAATTCAAAAGCGCTTAGGTTAAAATAATTCACTTCATACCGCAAATTTGGTAGAAAATAAATACCACGGACAAGGTAATCACTCAATTTGGAGCTACGCGCACTTTCCTCCAACGAATAATAAAGGTTATGATTTATCGCCTGTTTTGCTTCCAGTTGCATATCCAGATTCCATCGTCTACCAAAGCTCACATTACCTGTTAAATCAACCCCCAATGCATGTACCTGTTTCTTCATGACTTCACCAATCCCACCATTGAGCCCCAAATTAACACCGTATTTCTTTGAAAGACCGAATACAAGACGTGTAGCATACTGCTTTCCGTTGTCGTTATCGACGACCTGATTCTTTCCGTTTCCATTCACAACGGATAACGAATAACTAAAAGGCATCTCACCAAGCGTAGTCTCGCCTGTCGCAGCTACTCCGATCTGAAAGCTGGCCCATCCTAATTTCCCAAATTCAAGGTATTGATTCGACCAGTCCAATGATTTGATAATGTCAATTGGATAGGTTTCTTCGATACCAAACCAAGGGCGAAATTGTCCCACAGTAATTGCCAATTTTGGACTAAACGTATATTTTAGATAGGCATTTTCAAGAACCTTTGTTTTAGGATCACTTTTGAAATCCGCGAGATTTGCCAAGACGGCCACCTCCGTGCGTTTGCTAATTTGCGCACGCATCTGCACACGCATATATTTTACCATAAAGTTGTTGTCTGTACCGGAACCATCACTATGATGAAGTCCATTGACATCTACGTTCTTCGTTCCACTGACGAGATATCTCGCCTGAAATAATCCTTTCACCTGAAGTTTGGGATAAGTCGTCTCATCTTTGGTTTGTTGGATAGAATCTGCTTTGCTTTGCTGTAAAGCTCCTATTTCCTGCCCTTTAACAAGGTTACACAATAGTAAACACGCTATAAAAATTGGAATATGGTATTTCTTCATATCAAAACAATTTGTCTTAGCTAGTAGCCTAGCCCACTTTTCACTGTCAATAATGTTGCTCTTTTGAGGGAGTCATGTAGTAACAACAGATAGCGTTAAAAAATGTTTTGTTATTTTAATATAATTTAATAACTGTAAGAAAATCAAGCCGATTCCCATAGACGGTAGTATAATTGCATGTTTTTATGTATTTTCACGGACGAACGTCAAACCAATCGCATATTCAAATCCGCAGATTGAACTTTTAGGGAGTTATTAAATGCATTGGATACTTCGAACGTGAATTATGGTAAGCAGAATTTAGAATCAATAAATATTATGAAAGAAAAATTAATCAAGATTTGTTTTATTAGCATAGTCCTCCTCATCATCCAGGCTTTCTCAACATCAACAATCTACGCCGCTGAAAAAGAAAAGCCTGCAATGTTTTGGACTTGGCTAGACTATAATGCCAAAACCAACTTTGACTCTATTTGCCGTGAGATGAATTATTTGGGAATCGATGGTGTTATGTTAAACGCTGCTAGTCCAGATGAGTATCGTGTGGCAATCCCGATTGCAAAAAAATATGGCATCCAGGTTATCGCATGGCTCTGGACAATGAATTTAGAACACGACCGGGATAAAATACTTAAAGAACATCCGGACTGGTTCAGTGTCAATCGCAATGGGAAGAGTCTTGCAGATACAACTGCATATGTTGGCTATTATAAATTCCTGTCACCTGTAGTTCCTGCTGTAAAAGAATATATAAAAGAAAAAATTAAATCCTATTGTGAAGTTGAGGGACTTGAGGGTATTTCTATTGACTACAATCGTTATGTAGATGTTGTCCTCCCTACAACCCTTTGGCCTAAATATAATATTGTACAGGATCGCGAATATTCAGCCTGGGATTACGGTTACCACCCAATAGCCATAGAGAAGTTTAAAAAGCAATATGGCTATGACCCAAGGACACAGAAAGACCCTTCGAAGGATCTAAAATGGCGACAATTTCGTTGTGATCAAATAACAGATATCGCCAATATGATTGCTGAGATTGTTCATTCCCATGGAAAAACGATGGCTGCATCCCCATTCCCAACGCCTAAAATGGCTTCGCGGATGGTCCGTCAAGATTGGGGGAAATGGAATTTGGATGTTGTCTTTCCGATGGTGTACAGCAATTTCTATACTGAAGATCCTAGCTTTATTAGTGACTGTACCTTAGAAAACGTACGAGATAAAGGTGCCAACACCACCTTATATTGTGGATTGATGGCTAAAAACAATGAAGAGATGTTTATCGATATGGACCACGCTTTAAATAATGGCGCACAAGGCATATCAATCTTTACCATCCATAGCTTAAAAGATCCTCAGATCAGGGAGAAATTCAGAACCTATACGGCCGCCGCAAAAGCAAGAAAAGCTCAAAATAACGGAATGTTAACCCGTACAGCGCATACAAAAATTGAAAATGATCCTTTCAAAAAAGAAGGTGTTATGAAATTAATAACCCAAAAGATACAAGACTTGGTACGCGCAGAAAACCCCGCGGCCAGTCCAATAGAATTATCAAAGTATAAAAAAGCAGCGAGTTACGATGTAACAAGAAAATACATTGTAACTGATAAGGTTAGCAAAAAGAATTTCTACGTCACCTTCTTTTTTTATGGCGGTATTCTCTCTGGTTGGAATGTTGATCCAGTGCCAACTACTGTCTAAACAACAACTCATCAAGGGTGCTAAAATTTTCACATATTTAGCACCTTATTTAAGTTTTTAATAGGCTGTTCACTATCTTTGGAGCAAACAAATAAGTAAAAAATGAGAAAAAATGCGAGGTTAGCAGCCTGTATTATGGGCCTTATATATTGTGGAGGATTTCAGCCATCTTTTGCTCAAGGAGACGTTCAAAAGCAGGTGCGTACTAACGCAATTACCATAGATACAACGTTATTAAATAAAATATTAGCTAAAAATAAGTTAGCATTCAAAGAAGGTAAAGTAGCAGATTACATTCCAGAACTAGGTAAAGCCAATGCTGCATCCATCGCATTTTCGGTTGTAAATGGTGACGGAGCGATCGTGAGTGTCGGCGATGTGCAACAAAGATTTACAATCCAGAGTATTTCAAAAATTGTTTCATTGATGGTTGCCGTATTGGAAAATGGCGAACAACATGTTTTTGATAAAATGGGATACTTTGGTACCGACAAACCATTCAATCATTTTGCGAATTTGGAAACGACAGGCAAACCGCTTAATCCAATGATGAATGCGGGGGCTATACTAACGACTTCGCTCATTAAAGGAACTGGTGAGGAACCTTTTGTTAAAATACTTAATATGATACGTTTTATAACGAATAATGAAACTATCGATTATAGTAAATCTGTATTCAATTCAGAGCGGGAGACCGGTAATCGAAACAGAGGCATGTTTTATCTGATGCGTAACAACGGACTCATCGATGGCGATGGTGAGGATAAACTCAATAATTATTTTAAGCAGTGCTCAATTGAAATAACTGCTGAAGATCTCGCTAAAATAGGCTTCTTTTTTGCAAATCATTGCATACGCTACGATGGGAATAAACAATATAATAACCCAAGTCTATCTCAGCTAATCCAGTCACAGATGCTCATTGCAGGGATGTACGAATTTAGTGGCGAGTATGCCAGAACTGTGGGGCTTCCTAGTAAATCGGGTGTTGGCGGTGGTATAGCAGTCAGTGTTCCAAATAAAATGGGTATCGGAGCTTATAGTCCAGCCCTGGATCAACATGGTAACTCTATTGCCGCTTATCGCATGATATTAGACTTGGTCAACGAGAAATCGCTAAGTCTCTTTTATTAAAATTAGACACCAAAGATCATATGGTAAGAACAGAACCAATAATTGCGGTAGAGAACGTTCCTAAAAGCTCACTTTTCTATCAACGCCTTTTCGGCTGTACCAGCCAACATGGAGGAGAAACATTTGAAATTCTAAAGGACAAAGACACGGTAATTCTCTGTTTACACAAATGGGGCGAGCACGACCACCCGACTATGCTAGATCAAAAAAATGCAGGAAATGGACTTATACTGTTTTTTAGAGTAGACAATTTGCAGCAAATTTTCGAGAATGCTACTTTTTTAAATGCCGTTATAGAGAGAGGTATACATTACAATGAAAACTCCCTGAAAGATCAGTTTATCCTTCGTGACCTCGATAACTATTATCTGATTGTATCAGCCTAGCTTGATCTATTTGCATGTCAGTATCGCTTGTTAAATGGTGTAGAAAGTGCCTATTTCTATTCTTAAACCAGTTTAACTTTTTTGTTGGATGATTGTAGCAACTTTGTCTTATCAAAATTCAAATAAAATGACTACACGATTGAATATTGCAAAAGTAGATGCAACCGCCTATAAGGCTATGATGGGATTGGAAACATATCTTAACGATATTTTTTTGACTCCTATCCAAAAGGAGCTCATAAAAATCCGTGCTTCACAGATCAATGGCTGTGCATTTTGCCTAGACATGCACACAAAAGACGCGCTGAAATATGGTGAAACTCCGCAAAGGATATTTCTTTTGAATGCCTGGCGGGAAACGGATCTATTCACTCCAGAAGAGCAGCTTTTGTTAGAAATGACGGAAGAAATCACTTTAATACATCAAAAAGGATTGACGGAAGAAACCTTTCGAAAAGCGAAACAACTTTTCGACGAAAAGCAGATTGCTCAGGTTATTATGGCAATTATTACCATAAATGCATGGAATAGAATTGGTATCAGTACCCATTTGGAGCTCTTAAAGTAGTATTAAACGACATCTTGAAAAATCTTCTTCCACTAGTGGAAGAAGATTTTTCGTTTACAAATTAAATTCCGCCTATTGCCCTGTTTAATACCAATTTCCTTTATCTTTATAAGGAAAACCAATATAAAAACATGATTATGAAAATCATAAAAAAAATCCTAATTATTCTTGTGATAATTATCGCTATTCCCCTAATAGCGGCACTCTTTATCAGCAAAGATTTCTCAGCTCAAAGTGAAATAACCATTGACAAACCTAAACAAGAGGTGTTCAACTACGTTAAAATGCTCAAAAACCAAGACCATTTTGGTGTATGGCAGTTATCAGATCCTCAAATGAAAAAATCGGAACAGGGCATCGATGGTCAGGTTGGATATAAATCTAGCTGGGATGGTGAGAAAGTAGGAAAAGGATCCCAGACCATTACAAAAATAGTTGATGGCGAAACGATCGAAACATCCCTCGACTTCGGTATGGGAGAACCTGCCAAGGGCTATTTTATACTGAAAGAAATCTCCCCTACCCAGACGTTGGTAACTTGGGGAATCTCTGGAAAATCGCCATATCCATGGAACTTGATGAACTTATTTATGAATATGAATAAGGATTTTGATCAAGGCCTGAAAAATTTAAAAAATATAATGAAGTAGGACCTATATAAAAAAGCGGTGGTTGAAGTAATATCTACTTCAACCACCGCTTTTTTCAACCTTGTTAAACTATCGTCTGCGCATCAAGATGCGTAAGATATACCAAAATAGAAGCATAATCGACGAGAACAACTGTAAGGCTGCCCCAACGTATTGTTCGTTCCCATAATTGTATTTAAGATTTTGGGTTTGATATAGTATGCTTCCAGAGGCAAGAGCAATCATAGCCACAGAAAACCACAACCCAAGTTCAAAGCCAAATATTGCACCTGCGACAATAGCACCCAGTGATAAGAATCCTCCAATCACCAGTATATTCCTAAGAAATGAAAAATCTTTATTGGATACAAATGCGACTACCGTAAGCCCGGTAAACAATGCCAAAGTCATTATACTAGCTTGGTAGATTACACTAATCCCTTCGGTCATAAATACCGCCATAAAAATCATGGGCAGGAAGATGATTGCCTCTAATACGATATAGAAAGCCAATCCCAGGTATTGGGTCTGTCTGCTTTGCGAAAGCGTCCACCTGGAGGATAGTGTCGAACCCAGCCAAAAACATCCCAATAGAAACAACCAGATAAACTTTCCACTGACCATCCATACGATAAAATCATAAGGTATTAATTTGATCAGCAACGTTTCCAAAACGATAAATGCCAAAATGGAAAGCGCAACGTGAAGATAGGTTTTTTTATAAAACACTCCCCTTTCCGCATCATCTTGGATAAGAACATACTCTTGTGATTCCATAAAACAAATAAATAAGATTGATTAAATAAAAATTAAAAATAAGCATTAATTCTATTTTCACAAGAAAGAAGTTTACATAGGCTTGTAAAAAAAGAACCCCGCCTAGCGGGGTCCATTCAAACAAACAACTTATTTCCAGCCTCCTCCCAAATCTTTATAGATATTGACAACAGCATTGAGCTGCTGCTTTTTCGTTTCTATCAATTCAAGTTTTGAGTCCAACACATCGCGCTGTGTCATTAAAACCTCCATATAGTCAGCCCTCGCTGATTTAAAAAGATCATTTGACACAGTGACGGAATTATTTAAAACCTCAACTTCTTTTGTCTTGAAATCATAGCTGCGGCCAAGGTTTTCAATATTTGAAAGTTGTGTAGAGACCTCTAAGTATGCATTCAGAATTGTCTTCTCGTAATTATAGACCGCCTGTATTTGCTTGGCATTCGCTGTGTTAAATTCAGCTTTAAGTCCATTTTTATTAATTAATGGCGCTGCGAGCTCGCCTATTAGATTATATAAAACTGATTCCGGCATCTTAAATAGATACGAAGGCTTAAAAGCCTGCAAGCCCAAAGCGGCTGAAATCTCTAAAGAAGGATAAAATTCCTTCCTTGCTATTTGTACATCCAGTTTGGCCGCCGCGAGCTCATATTCCGCTTCGCGGATATCAGGTCTGTTGCTCAGCAACTGACTCGGTAAACCCGTCTGAACTTTTGCAGGTATCAAATCGACAAAATTACTTTGGTCACGTTTGATCTCTTGGGGAAAACGCCCCAGCAGGAAATTAATGCGGTTTTCAGTTTCTTTGATTTGCTGACGTGTTTCAAACTCCATACCTTTAGTTTTCAACACTTCAGCTTCAAACTTCTGAACCGCTAGTTCAGTCACACGGGCAGCCTGCTTTTGTAATCGAATGACGGCAAGTGCATTGTCCTGCAACTCTATATTCTGTTTAATGATGGTCAATTGATTGTCCAACGCCAACAATTCGTAATATGATCGGGCAACTTCAGCGATAAGACTACTCAACACAAAGTTCTTTCCTTCTACCGTAGCAAGGTAACGGTTGAGTGCAGCTTGCTCTGAATCTTTTAACTTTTTCCAAACGTCAATTTCCCAGCTCGCGTATGCACCAATTGTCAAATCACCAAGCGGATCAGGCATTTCCTTCCCGGGCGCAATCTCGGTACTTGCGTCACCAGCTCCCTGACTAGTATATCGTCCAACTTTTTCAACACCCCCGCCGGCGCGTAACCCAACCGTAGGTTTCAACGCTCCTTTTCGTAATAGAATATCGTTTTTTGCAATTGCTAACTCCTGCAAAGTAACGTTCAGTTCTTGATTATTTTTTAAAGCTGTATCTATTAATGCAACTAGATTTGGATCTGAAAAAAAATCACGCCACTTAACTGATGCCGAGTTAGTTGTATCTGATTTAACTACGTCCGTAAATTGTTGGGGAACAAATTTATTCTCCTGTATTTGTGTCGCTTTTGGAACCTTACATCCCGTCACTGCTGCTGAAAGCGAAAATGCAATGACCCATTGTATTTTTCTGCTATTAGTCATGATTATCAATTTCTTCGGTTAATGGATTTTCATCTTCGTGTTTAATAAGCTTACGTCTGGAAGCAATAGTTCCGAAGATAAAGTATAAGCCGGGTATCACCAGAATACCGAAAACTGTCCCAAACAACATACCCCCCGCTGCTGCTGTACCAATCGTACGGTTTCCAATAGCCCCAGGACCAGAAGCCATAACTAAGGGTATCAATCCCGCAATAAATGCAAAAGACGTCATCAAAATTGGCCTAAACCTCACTTTTGCACCTTCTAATGCGGCCTCGATAATGCTCAATCCTTGCGAATGCCGTTGTGCGGCAAACTCGACAATCAATACGGCATTTTTACCAAGTAGACCTATGAGCATGACCAAAGCAACCTGCGCGTAGATATTGTTTTCCAATCCCAAGAGTTTCAACAGGAGAAAAGCCCCGAAGATTCCAATTGGCAAAGAAAGCAAGACAGCAAACGGCATAATAAAACTTTCGTATTGAGCAGAAAGAATTAAATAAACGAAACCAAGACAAATCAAAAAGATATAAATAGCCTGATTTCCTCTTCCTACCTGGTCTTTGGATATACCCGCCCAGTCAATGCCATAACCTCGTGGTAAAGTTTTGGCAGCGACTTCATTAATCACTTCAATAGCTTCGCCACTACTATAACCCGGTGCTGCAGAGCCCGAAATCTCGGATGCCATATACATATTGTGTCTCGTGATCTCAGACAAACCGTATACCTTCTCCATATGCATAAATGCTGAAAATGGCACCATTTCATCTTTTTCATTCTTCACGTAAAGCTTTAAGATATCTTCTGGCAAAGCTCTATATTGTGGCAATGCCTGAACCATAACTTTATATTGACGATCATATTTAATGAAATTCGTTTCATAATTACTACCGACCAAAGTCGAAAGCGTATTTAAAGCATTATCAATAGTAACCCCCTTTTGTTGCGCCAAATCGTTATCAATATGCAACATGTACTGCGGGAAACTTGCACTGTAAAATGTAAATACTGATGCCAGTTCAGGTCTTTTGTTTAACTCACGAACAAAATCCTTACTCACAGTCTCCATTTTCTTATAATCTCCCGAACCAGCCTTATCTAGAAGACGGAGCTCAAATCCCCCTGCGGCTCCATAACCTGGTACAGCAGGTGGCTGGAAAAACTCAATAGACGCTCCAGGAATATTTTTAGCTGCAGCCTCGAGTTGTTCAATTATTTCCTGCGAAGACTCTTTACGTTCCTCCCAGCTTTTCAAATTGATCAAACACGTACCTGTATTTGCTCCGGTTCCTTCTGTCAAGATCTCATAACCAGCCAATGAAGAAACAGATTGCACACCATCAATATCTTCAGCTTCTTTTTGTAAAGTCTGTGCTGCAAGATTGGTGCGCTCCAACGTTGATCCTGGAGGTGTTTGAATAATCGCATAAATCATCCCCTGATCTTCATTAGGTATAAAACCTGCGGGAACAGAATTGTTCAAGAAATATGCACCGATACAGAAACCTATTAAAACCACGAATGTAAAAACTCGTTTATCGACGATGCCTTTCAACAAGTAAACATACTTGTTGGACATCTTATCAAACAATCTATTGAAGGAATCAAGAAATTTATCGACAATGGATTTCTTTCTCGCCTTACCATGATTATTCTTCAGCATGATCGCGCATAACGCAGGGGTTAAAGTCAATGCAACGACACCTGATAAAATAATCGAAGTTGCCATCGTAATGGAAAACTGCCGATAGAATATCCCGACAGGCCCCGACATGAAGGCCACGGGGATAAAAACCGCTGCCATGAGGAATGTAATGGCAACAATGGCACCACTGATCTCATGCATAGCCTTTTTCGTCGCTTTGTACGCTGATATATGGAGCTCCTCCATCTTGGCATGCACTGCTTCAATGACCACAATCGCATCATCAACAACGACCCCGATGGCAAGCACTAATGCAAATAGCGTGATTAAGTTGATGGTAATCCCAAAAAATTGCATAAATAAGAATGAGCCGACCAATGAAACCGGTACCGCAATAGTTGGAATCAAAGTCGATCGCCAATCTCCCAAGAATAAGAAAACGACGATAGCGACAAGCACAAATGCTTCCAATAAAGTGTGGATTACTTTTTCCATGGATGCATCCAAGAATTTGGAAACGTCATAACTAATTTCGTAATCCAGCCCCTTTGGAAAAGATGCCTTCAACTCTTTCATTTTATTCTTGACATCCTGGATTACCTGAGAAGCATTACTTCCGTAAGATTGTTTCAAGACAATCGCTGCTGATGGTTTTCCATTCAACGTAGAATAGATATCATACATCGCCGATCCGAATTTGATGTCGGCTACATCTCTTAAGCGCAACATTTCACCATTTTCACCCGCACGCAAAACGATATTGCCATACCCCTCGGTTGTCGTAAAACGACCCGGATATTTTAATACATATTCGAAGGATTGAGAGGTCATACCTGACGACTCACCCGCTTTACCCGGTGAAGCCTCCAAACTCTGCTCTGATAAGGCCTTCATAACTTCTTCTGCAGAAATCTTGTAGGCAGTCATACGATCGGGCTTCAACCAAATACGCATTGCAAGTTCACGCGTACCAAGAATATTGGCTACCCCAACTCCGTCAACACGACGCAATTCAGAGACAATATTCATATCTGCATAGTTGTACATGAAATTGCCATCAAGCTCTTTGTCTTTACTATAGAGGTTGATGTACATAAGCATATTCGATTCCTCACGCGTAATTTTCACACCTTCACGTACAACGATAGGTGGAAGCTTATTGACAACAGAGGCCACACGGTTTTGCACATTTAATGAAGCCTGGTTTGGATCAGTACCCAGGTTGAACACCACCTGAATACTTGCCTCCCCATCATTACCCGCATCGGAAGCCATATATTTCATACCCGGAACCCCGTTTATGGCCCGCTCTAACGGGATAATGACCGATTTAATCATCAGCTCACCATTTGCTCCCGGGTACTCAGCTGTGATGTTAACCTTCGGTGGGGAAATGGAAGGAAATTGTGTTACAGGAAGTTGTACCATAGAAAGTATCCCCAAGAACACAATGATCAGTGATATAACGATCGATAGTACTGGTCTATTTATAAAACGACTAAACATAGTAAATATAAGTGTAAGGGATTATTCTGTTTTTAACTTCAAATTTGAAATGGCATCTTTGGGTTGGACAAAGCTGTAGCTAATCTTATCATCCTCTTTTGCTTTTTGGATACCGTCCAATAAAAATTTATCGTCTTTTTGAAGCCCACTTGTCACCACATAAAGATCCGGTAATGAATTTCCTATCGTAATATGACGGGCTTTCAATTTACCATCTTTATCTACTACATACACATACTTACGATCCTGCATTTCATACGTTGCTTTTTGAGGAATAAGTAACGCCTGTTTCAACGGAAAATTCATCACAACTTTTCCGCTCTCACCATGCTTCAATAGTCGATTTGGGTTTGGAAATTTGGCTCTAAATGCAATATTCCCCGTTTCACTGTTAAATTCACTCTCAATCGTTTCTACAAGACCATTCTGAGAAAATAGTTCATTGTTAGCCAACAACAAACCTACATGTGTATCACCACGTTTACTAACATTTGTTTGATAGTTCAAATATTCAGGTTCGGAAACATTAAAATAAACCAACATCTCACTGTTGTCCGAAAGACTCGTCAATAATTCCCCCTCATCCACCAAACTTCCCAATTTTAAGGGAATACGGTCAATAGTACCATCAAATGGGGCTCTGATTTCTGTAAAAGAAAGATGTAGTTTTGCAATTGCTGCCGCAGCCTTCGCCTGCTCCAACTTTGCTTTAGCCATCGCTAGTTCATTAGGCGATACGACATTCTTGTCAGCTAGTGTTTTTGTGTTTTGAACCTCTATTTCAGCAACATTAACTTCTGCCGAAGATTTACGGTATTCAGCCTCATACATTTTCGGCATAATCCGAAAGAGTAATTGCCCTTTGTGGACAAATTGTCCCTCATCGACAAAAATCTGTTCAAGGTAGCCTTTCTCCTGAGCGCGTAACTCAATATTGCGGAAGGATCTAATTTGGGATACAAAGTCCTTGCGGATTGTGGTATCCATTTGCACTGGGGAGGTCGCGGTAAATTTTTCCTTTTCTTTCTTTTCTTCCTTTTTGGAAGTACACCCGATTTGGCATAAGGTAATAGCCAAACTAACGAGCATAAATACTCTTTTCATTTGTAAGCGTCTAATTAAAAAATAAGTTTGATTGTTTGTTGTTATGGTTGTTGAAATTACATACACCCGAGCTTATGGTCATGTCTTTTGCCAATTGTAAGTGCAAATCGATCACGATCAAATGGGCTATCCGATGGGATATCCACTAAAGTATCTGAAATTTCGAAGGGTACTTGTTAAATTCTCCAGTTTTGTTGAAGAACATATCTTTGAGGGAAAAGATAGGCGACGAAATTGCAAAAGGGAATCTTTTTTGCAAATCGAAAAACAAAAATAAAAAGCACAATTGCAAAAAGCAACAGCGCTACAAATTGGGATACAACCTGCAGGTCCCTGGTTAATTGAAAATTTTCAGAATCAAGTTCCTCGATCACAGGATTGTCACTGTGTATACTTCCGTCAACAAGCGGATCAATATGATCAACAGACGCGTCAACCCGCTTCTGCGCATCAGCATGATTATACTGATACATAAAACTAACAGCTGGTCGATCGGATTGAATAAGCACAGCATGGCTATTACTGCTTCTAATGAATAAGAAGCACAAAAAGAAAAATATGGTAATAACCGCTTTCATTGCGAAGCAAATATACTAGCGTACAAATAATTTTAACGATCTTTAACACATTTTAACAAAACAATTACAATCCATAGGTTTTCTTTAGAACAGTGATAATTGCAAACCTGATCCTTTTGCCTCCAGCGGCTTGGCGTCCCCATAGACCGTTCTTCCTTTGTATTTCCAAGAATCTCTTCGTTCTTCCGCTATAATTTGCTGAATATCAAACTGTGGCTGAAAATCTTTTTCGCTATCCAAAACGATCTGATGCAATTTATTAACTGATTTTAATTTTTCGCTGTAACCCAATTTAGATTTCTCAATACCTTTTTGCAAAATCTGAATACTCTCATCATAAATAGTCAGTGGAACGGGAAATGGGTGCCCATCTTTCCCTCCATGAGCAAAGGAAAATCGAGCGGGGTCATTGAATCGTGATGGAGCACCGTGGATAACTTCGCTGACTAAAGCCAATGACTGTAAAGTGCGGGGTCCAATCCCTTTTAAAAGAAGCAGATCTTCAAAATGGGACGGTTGACTTTCGCGTGCAACATACAACATGGCGCCCAATCTTTTGAGATCAACATCTGAGGCACGAATATCATGATGGGATGGCATGACAAGTTTAGCAAAATCCTGCACCACTTTTGAAGAATCCTCTCCCACCAAAGCCATAATGCCAGCTCTATTAGCCGCGGCATCTACAGCAGTTAAGTTGAGAATCATACCCTGTGAGGGGCCACTAATACCAGTATGGGGTTCTTCAATAAACGATTTGATGCATGCAGAATGCCAATGATAACGACGGGCAGTCCCATCCATTTCATGCATACCCTGTTGGACTACAGACCAATTGCCATTATCTGCAACAATAAAATTGTGCAGATACAGCTGATACCCATCCTGGATAGCTGTGTTATCCACTTTGGCAACAAGCTTGCTGCAACGAATCAACCCGTTCCCATCCAATCCCATCCGATCAGAAAGCTGACGCAACTCTAGCGGAGTCTGTGTTGACAGCTTCCCCTTGCCACCACAGATATAAAGACCAAAAGACTTCGCTTCAGGATTAATAGCCCGCTTTAATGCTCCCATGACAGAAGTTGTAATTCCTGACGAATGCCAGTCCATCCCGAGTACAGCCCCAAAACTTTGAAACCAAAATGGATCAGCTAATCTTCTTAAAACTTCATCTTTACCATAATCCATTAGAATAACTTCTACTATTGAACGACCGAGAGAGGCCATACGTTCATAGAGCCATGCTGGTACTTTTCCGTAATGTAATGGAAGATCTGCTGTTCCGGACCGCTTCATTGAAAACTAAATTTATTAGCACAAATCTACTTTATTTTTGTGAAAAATAAAAAAAGGCTAGAATCATCTAACCTTTTCATCATATTTTCAATCTATATCTTGTGCCTGAGCATTTATCTCCTCATGTATAAAAGAAATAGTCCACAGCAAAATGTCCTTATTTCCCAGTCAATGCAGACAAAAATCCAGCTCGGAAAGAAGGGTCTTTTTCGGAAAATTCGATGGAATGCTTATAGGTATCTACATTAAAAAACAATTCTGCAGGTTCAGCCTTTTTGTTATCCAAGAAAAGTTTGAAACTATAGGCTGTTTTCTTCGACAAATCTGCATTTACTTTATTGGATGAAAATACATTCGGAAGAATTACATCCTTCGTAAAAGGATCAGTTGGTGTGATTTGGAATAACTCACCTAATGCTTTAATCAAATTATCTGATTGCTGACCTGATGATGAGATTCTAATTTTGCCTTTGGTAAAACCAACATCGTCGCTGGGCTGACCATCGATGATCCCTGCAGGTATAAAGTCTACAACCTCAAACTTCGCTCCAACGGTATCTTGTTTGTAAAGGGATTTAGTGATATAGATCCGACTTGAATCCGTTTTAATTTCGTCCGTAATACGCAGGAAAAAATTTTTCTTCTCTGCGCCTGGCGTACCATTCGTAAACTGTTCGATTTTTACACCGTCAATTTTGTTCATCGTTGTCGTATCACTTCCATCAGTTTTCTTCTGATTGGAATTGCCGCAACTAGCCATCAGCATCGTAGCGGTCGCAAGAAATGCTATAGATTGAATCTTGTGCATATTGAATTGTTTGTTATCAGTTATCAATGAATATTACTCTTATAATATTACCATTATTACTAATAACAAACAACTAATATCAATGTTTTTGTTTTATTTCAATAAAGCTTCATATAAAATTTCCACAGGATGATAGGATTTTCGCCCTACACCGTCTTTGATCTGATGCCTACAGGAAGTACCCGCTGCCGCAATCAACGTATCAGGTTCTGTTTTACGTATGGTTGGCAATAAAACCAACTCAGCAACTTTCATTGAGATATCATAATGCTCGGCCTCATACCCAAATGAACCCGCCATACCACAGCAGCCCGACGGGATTGTTTCTACACTATAGTTCGTCGGAAATGAAAGCACCTCTTCCGTTGTAGAAACCAGATGGAAAGCTTTTTGATAACAATGCCCATGCAACTTAATCTTTTTTGTTTCATTTGTAAACTGTTCCGGATGAATACGTCCTGCCTTCATCTCAGCCAACAAAAATTCATCAATCATCAGCGCATTTTTGGCAATTTGATCCGCCTCCACACGTAAATCATCATCAACTAAGCTTAAGTACTCGTCTCTGAATGTAATTATTCCCGATGGTTCAACACCTAAAAGCGGTGTGTTATCCGTTATTAATCCCTTTAACAAATGGATATTTTGATTAGCAATCTTCTTTGCTTCTTTCACAAAACCCTTGGAGAGATAAGTCCGTCCACTTTGCACATGTTTTGGAATAACTACTTCATACCCCAATGCAGTCAACAATTTATACGCGGTAATACCGATCTCCGCATCATTATATTCGGTAAACTCATCCGAAAAAAGGTAAACCCTCCTCTTCGCATTAGTTGTGGCAGCCTGTTTTTTGACCCATTGACTTAGCGTTGTTCCGTTGACTGTAGGTAAAGAACGCTTTGACGCAAATCCAACTGTTTTTTTGACCAATCCTGATAGGAAATCATTTTTGACCACAAAATTATAAATCGGTGCAACCCAAGAGCCGAGTTTCTGAGACTGCGTGAAATTTGCAATTAATTTCGTTCGAAAACCGGCCCCGTGCTCATCATAATAATGTTGTAAAAATTCAGCTTTCATTTTCGCAACGTCTACACTTGAAGGACATTCCGTTTTACAGCCTTTACAACTTAAACATAGGTCCATGACCTCTTTGATCTCTTCATGATCAAAGCGATTTTTCTTTGTGGAATTTGTTAGAAACTGACGCAACATATTCGCTCGTGCCCGTGTCGTATCCTTTTCATCACGCGTGGCCATAAAAGAGGGACACATGGTTCCACCCGTAATTTCAGTCTTTCGGCAGTCTCCCGAACCCGAGCATTTCTCCGCTAAACGAAGAATAGATTCATCTTTCGAAAAATCGAAGTAGGTCTTTATTTCTGTACGATTGCTATCGTTGTCATAACGTAGATGAGAATCCATTGGCGGCGTGTTGACAATTTTATTCGCATTAAAAACACCCCCCGGATCAAAGATGGATTTTACCTCTTCAAGCAATTTGTAAACTTTTTCACCAAGCACTTTACCAATAAACTCACCGCGCAGGCGACCATCACCATGCTCACCACTCAATGAACCGTTATATTTTAATACAAGATCACTGGTTTTTTCGAGGATAGAACGAAAAGTACGTTTTCCTTCCTCTGTTTTCAAATTCACAAAAGGCTCAATGTGTAGCTCTCCAGCACCTGCGTGCGCATAATAAGATGCATGAACACCTTCTTCCACCAAAAGTTTTTGAATATCGGTAACATAAGCTGGCAAATCTTCAGGTGACACGGCACAATCTTCAATCAGATTAACCGGCTGGCTATCACCCGGCAGATTCCGGATGAGCCCCAATCCTGCCTTACGCACATCCCACACTAAATTCGTCTGTTCAATGCCAGTGATGTAAGGATAAGCATACCCTAAGCCGCGGGCAACAAGATCCTGTTTTAAGGCCATGGCCTTCGCTTCAGTTTCAGCAGCCGTGTGCCCCCTAAATTCAACAATCAATAAAGCCTGTGGATCCCCCTCAATAAAAAAACGATTATACTTGTAGGTTGGATGCCCAACCGTAAAATCCATGATGTACTTATCGACCAGTTCCGATGCTTCCGGATGGTGATCTAAGGCAACTACATTCCCATGCATACACTCGACCATATCGGCAAAATGAACGCAGAGCAAACCAAGTTCTTTAGGTGGCAGAGGCATGAGTTTAAGTTTCGCTTCCGTGACAATCGCCAACGTTCCCTCCGATCCAGCCAACAGATTACACATATTGAAAGGTGCTGAACGATCACTTAAAATATCCAGCGCATAACCTGTATTTCTTCTAGTAATAGATCGTTTTGGATAGCCCGCTTCAATGGCACTTAAATGCTCGGGATTGACCAATAATTCATTTATATGACGATAAATATCCCCTTCACGATCAGGTAGTAATAATTTTTTGAAATAAGCTGCCTCGTCAATAGACTCAAACGTCACTTCGGAGCAATCGTCCAAAAGCACATTGGCAGAAATCAAGTTATGCCGCGTATCCCCCCAAACAATCGAATGAAGTCCAGAAGAATTATTCCCGATCATACCGCCTATCATGGCGCGACTTGCCGTCGAAGTTTCGGGACCAAACATAAGACCGAATGGTTTAAGATAACTATTCAAGTCATCTCGGATCACTCCAGGTTGCACCCTGACCCACTGCTCTTCTACATTAAGCTCAATAATAGCATTAAAATGACGGGAAACATCTAGGATAATGCCATGACCGACAACCTGTCCAGCAAGAGAAGTACCCGCCGTACGTGGTATTAAAGTAATTTTATTCTGGTGTGCAAAATCAATCAATTTTTTGATATCATCCATATCGGCAGGTATTGCTACAGCCAACGGTTTCTCCTGATAAACAGACGCGTCCGTCGAATAGGCAAGTAATATCGTTTGATCCTTGGTTTCACTGGTATAATAAAGCTCCCCCTTGAGCAGAGACGCTAATAAGGCTAATTGATTTTGATCTTTCACTTAATCTGCATTTAATGTATGAAACAAATTTAGTTAAATTTATGCTTCGGAAAAAGAGAAGAATGCAAGAAATACCCAAATCAAAAATGAAAAACGCATAAAAACGCAAAACAGAACCGTTTGTGATAAAAATCAATTTAATTTCGTCTCTTCAATCAATGCACGTATTTTTGTTGCACTACATTATTTGTTAACGATTGATATCTTCCTTATATGCGTAATCTACTCCTTCGCTATACGCTTCATTCCGACTTTATTATATACACCATGCGGGTGTTGATTGGTTTCCTTATTGGCTATCCGCTATTTATATCCTTTCCACAATATTCAGTTTCCTGGACCCTCATTTCGATTATTTTGGTCATTTCCCCTCAAGAAAACGAATCAAAGAAAATAGCCATCGATCGCGCTAAATCGAATTTTATTGGATCGGCTATCGGTCTCAGTCTATATTTTGTTCCGATATCGCAACTTTATGCAATGATTATTGGCATTGTGGCATCATTGATCATATGTAAAGTACTTAACATTATGGCTGTGGCCAGAACGTCCATGGTTGCATTAATTATCGTCTATCTTCACGAACAAGAAAGTCGCTCCTACTTTGCCGCATTGGATCGTTTTGGCTGCGTCTGTTTAGGCTGCCTAATTGGATTAGGTGTGATCCTCGCGACTAGAAATATTATTATCAAATTAAGAAAAAGGTATAATTGTTGATGCATATATACACCTGTATATAGCAACACACTTTATTTTAATACCATACACCAAATAATTAATTTTTTTCAAACTATATTAGAATAAAATTCACATAACACGCTGCATAATCAGAATTATATTCATAATTATATAAAATATTTTGAATTTTATACTTTTTTACCTACCTTTGCAGTCGAAATGACAAAAGTAGAATATAATTTGGACCAGGTCGATTACAAAATCTTACGTTTAATGCAAGATAATGGCCGTATCAACAATGCTGATATTGCAAGGGAATTAGGTATGGCACCATCTGCGATACTCGAGCGTGTAAAGAAGCTTGAGCAGAAAGATGTGATTTTAAAATATAGTGCCAAGATCAATCCTGCTGCCGTGGATCAAAAACTTTTATCGTTTATTTTCATAAAAGCCAATGATATTATTGGCGAACAAGGTGTGGGTTTAGCGCTTGCCGAAATTCCTGAGGTACAAGAAGTGCATGACATTGCGGGTGACGATGGTTACCTTATTAAAGTAAGAACCGCGGATTCAACTGGATTAGTCGATCTGATGCGGAATACATTAAGTAAAGTCGAAGGCATTATTTCCACTCGGACGACAATTGTACTTCAAACAGTAAAGGAAGATCAGCAGGTTGTAATACCAGAGTAATAGAAAGGAGGTTTAATCATGTTGCAAGTACAAAAAAAAGCGGCCAGCCCATTAATGGTTGTTATTGCTTATTTTATTATTTATGTGGTATGGGGTTCTACCTTTTTCTTTATAGAAAAAGCGTTGCATAGTTTCCCTCCATTTATTTTGGGTTCGTTTCGATTTGTTGCGGCCAGTGCAATCTTAATGACATACTGCGCCATAAAAGGTTATAAATTATTTAATAAGCGTTCCATTCTGGAAGCCGCGATCGTAGGTTTTCTATTGCTCTTTGTCGATATGGCAGGAGTTATTTGGGCAGAACAATATGTATCTGGCGGCGTTGCCGCAATTATTGCTGCTGCTGCAGCAATCTGGTTCATCTTATTGGACAAGCCCAAATGGAAAGAAAACTTCAGCAGTTTTAGCACAGTTGCTGGAGTTGTACTGGGTTTCTTAGGAGTTGTTATGTTGTTTGCTGAGCAGATTATGGCAACTAATGACAATACAGATGGTACACTAAAACTTATTGCACTATCTCTTTTGGTTATAGGCTCTATCGCTTGGACTGTAGGTTCGTTAATTTCTAAATATTTCAAAAAATCTGAAAAAGAAGAAAAAGAGGATCTGCACGTCATGGTCAAAACCGCTTGGCAAATGGTTACCGCGGGTATCCTTTTTAATATCACAGCCCTTTTTACTGGTGAATATACTTCATTTACATTAAGCAGTGTCGCTCCTGTTGACTGGTTCAATTTGGGGTATCTAATTACTTTTGGGTCAATTCTTGCTTTCAGTTCCTATATTTGGCTATTGCAGGTACGCCCAGCTATGGAGGTAAGTACCTATGCATATGTAAACCCGATTATTGCACTTATTTTAAGTCATTTCTTCACTTCACATACTGTAACCTCATTGCAGATTGTTGGCTTAGCTGTTATCCTATTTTCAGTACTATTAATGAACTGGAAAGCATATCGCACGAAGTTATCATCGCGCGGTAAAAGTAAAAAAATCCTACAACAGGAGAATATAGCGAATGATTTGAGGACATCGAATGGTCAGATAGAAGCAAATGATATTCCCAATACGGAATTAGTTCACTAGGTTGTTATTTTTCTAATTATATGGACAAAGCTTAACGTACAAATGATGTTAAGCTTTTGTTGTTTTTAAAAATTAGCTAACATTGGATAAGATTTGTTCATATATAATTGGCTAACTTTGCACAGTATTTGGTTAAATTAAAAAGAATGAATATATCGAAGCAAATTGCCTTTATTGGTACACTTGGAGTCGCTTCGCTGTTGATGGCCACCGGTTGTACCAAACAACTTCATCCGACACAAAAAGATTTCCAACAATATCATATCAATAGCGATATGCAAGCTGATTCTGCAGTCGTTTCAATCTACGAACCTTTCAAACACAAAATGGAAGCGGAAATGAATCGTGTGATTGGACATGCAGACAAGGCATTGACAAAAGAGAAAACAGCAGAAACATTAATGGGCAACTTTTTCTGTGAAGCTTTGTTGTGGATGAGTCAACATAATGCCCATAACCCCGCAGATTTAGCATTCGCAACAAAAGGCGGAATTCGCAATGATCTTAAAGCAGGAGATATTACTGTGGGACATATCTTCGAGGTTATGCCCTTTGAGAACACACTGACTATCCTTGAACTTAAAGGCTGTCAAATTCGCCAGCTCGCCGACTTTATCGCAATGACACATGGTCAACCTATCGCTGGAATGACATTGAAGATTACGGGCAACAAAATACAAGATATTAAAATTAAAGGTCAATCTATTGATGACAATAAGTTGTATAAACTCGTGACCTATGATTATCTCGCCAATGGTGGTGATAACCTCACCCTGTTAACACAGCCCGTATCGCGAGCCAATTATCCGCAACGCATGCGTGAAGGATTGATTGAATATGTAAGTGAATTAACGAAAGAAGGTAAAAAAGTAAATGCAGAATTAGATGGAAGAATTGAAATCAATTAATCGAAGATCATTTATCAAGCAAGTTGGTGGATTTTCTACAGCAGTTGCTTTAGGCTCGCTACCTTTTCAAACCCAAGCGAAGAGCAAAAAGGTAAAACTAACAATTTTGCACACCAACGACGTCCATAGTCGTATTGAGCCGTTTCCAATGGATGGCGGCAAATACCAAGGATTAGGAGGCGTTGCTCGTCGAAGCACGCTCATCAATAAAATTCGCAAAGAAGAAGAGCATCTCCTGTTATTGGATGCAGGTGATATGTTCCAAGGTACCCCCTACTTTAATCTCTTTGGTGGAAAACTTGAACTCGACCTTATGACAAAATTAGGTTATGATGCGGGTACCTTTGGAAACCACGAATTTGACAATGGTTTAGATGGCCTTGTCAAATATCTAGATCATGCTAAATTTCCATTTTTAACAGCCAATTATGACTTTAAAGGAACAGTATTGGAAGGAAAAACACAAGATTATACCATATTTCATAAAGGTGGAATCAAAATTGGCGTATTTGGATTGGGAGTAGATATTGAAGGATTGGTTGATCCAAATAATTTTAAGGGAATGAAATATTTGGATCCTATTGAAGTGTCCAACAAAGTAGTCCGCATATTGAAGGAAAAACACAAATGTGATCTAGTTATATGCCTTTCTCATTTAGGTTATCAATACGAAAACGACAAAGTATCGGATCTGATTCTAGCAGCTAAAACAGCCAACATTGACCTGATTATTGGTGGGCATACCCATACTTTCTTAAATGAACCAACATTGGTTACAAATTTAAAAGGAACTAAAACAGTTGTGAATCAAGTTGGTTTTGCCGGAATTAATCTGGGGCGCATTGACTTTATTATGGAACCAGGATCCGAAAAGAAACAAATGGTGGCGAGTACCTATCAGGTCAATCCTACAATTGCAGAATCATTGCTGGCATAATATTATCCACTTTTAATAAATGCCAAATTGACCGATCAATTTGGCATTTTTTTTACTTAAACTATAGGAAATGCTATGATCTAGACAGATCATACATCCAATATAAGCTGATAACGATTAAATGAAAAGAATTGTCTCTATATATCTAGACTCCTTTAAAGGGCTCTCACAAGCTGCCTGGCTACTCGCAGTTGTCATGCTGATCAATAGAATGGGAAGTATGGTCATCCCCTTTCTTGGACTTTATATGACCCAAGTACTCCATTTTGACATCAAACAGGTCGGAGTTGTCTTGATGAGTTATGGATTTGGATCAGTCTGCGGCTCCTATATTGGTGGCTGGCTAACCGATAAAATCGGCAGCTTCAAGGTTCAGTTTGGAAGTCTTATACTGGCAGCTCCACTGTTCCTACTGATCCCCCATTTCAAGGAGGTACAGTCTTTGTCTATCATGATTTTCACATTGAGCTTAATTTTTGATGCCTTTAGACCTGCAAATTCAGTCTCCGTAGCGAGTTATGCAAAACCAGAAAATATTACCCGCGCATTTTCACTGAATCGTTTAGCCATAAACCTTGGGTTCTCCATTGGTCCAGCAACAGCAGGATTTCTAGCAACTATTTCATTTAATTGGATCTTCTATGGAAATTCGTTTGCCGTCCTTTGCGCCGCAATAATTTTCTTTGTCTTTTTTCATAAGAGACAAAAAAGAAGTGATATCAAATCAAAAAAAGAAGTTAATATTCAAGATAATTTAACACAAAAAGGACGCAATCCCTATACCGATGTTCCATTTGTATTATTCAATATCTTTTGTTGTATTTTCTCATTTTGTTTCTTTCAGCTCATCACAACCTTGCCACTCTTTTACCGTGAGGTGCATCACTTGGACGATCATCAGATTGGATTTCTCCTTGGCTGGAGCGGCTTCGTTATTGTCCTGCTGGAGATGTTTGTCGTCCATATCGCCGAAAAGAGATTTTCCCTCATCAGCACACTTATCTTCGGTACATTTTTATGCGCGGCCTCTTACGCTATGTTAAATTTCAATGGCGGGCTAAGCTGGTTATATTTTACATTTTTTATTTTTGGCCTTGGGGAGATGCTAACCTTGCCGTTTATGGCAACTGTTTCCGTCAACCGCTCAACTCCTAAAACACAAGGAGCATACATGGGCTTCAATTCACTGGCATTTTCAGCTGCCAACATTTTTTCACCGCTATTAGGAACAAGTATTGTTGACTCCTTTGGTTTTACCACGCTATGGTGGGCAACAGCTTTGACCCTATCCGCTACAGCTATTGGCTTCTATCTCGTTTTAAAATGGATGAAATAGTTTAAAATGGGCTCAAAAAAGGGCGTATTTCTTTTTGAAATACGCCCTTTTTTGTTTTCATCTGATTGAGAACTACCAAATTTTAATTCGTTTATCTGCGGGAACAAACATTTTGTCCCCATCCCTCGTATCCCAAGCTTTATGAAAAGCATCCAAGTTTATGATAGGTGCAAAAGCACGATACTGTGCCGGGGAATGCGGGTCAGTTTTCACTTGATTGACAACGAACTCATCGGTTGTTTTTGTTCTCCAAATAGTTGCCCATGAAAGGAAGAAGCGTTGATCCTGTGTAAAACCATCAATTAATCCAGGGTTTCCTTTATCCTTTAAATAAAGCTGTAATGCGTCGAAGGCTACCGACGAACCTCCTAAATCTCCAATGTTCTCACCCAGTGTAAAACGACCGTTCACAAACACACCAGGCACCGGCTCATAGGACTCAAATTGGCGCACTAAGGCATCAGCTGCTGCCTCAAATTTTGCTTTATCACTATCAGTCCACCAATTGTTCAAGTTTCCATTTCCATCATACTTTGCCCCTTGGTCATCAAAGCCATGTGAAAGTTCATGACCAATTACAGCTCCTATACCACCGAAATTAACCGCAGCATCAGCCTTGTAATCATAGAATGGAGGTTGAAGAATAGCCGCAGGAAAGACAATCTCATTAAACAACGGGCTATAATATGCATTTACTGTCTGCGGAGTCATTCCCCATTCAGACTTATCTACGGGCTTATCCTGTTTCGCTAAATTTTGAAAAAATGCCCACTTACTCGAAGCTAGTACATTTTCATACAGTGATGTACCAACTTCGAGTTTGCTGTAATCCTTCCATTTATCCGGATAACCAATTTTAACTTTAAACTTGGCTAGTTTTTCCAGAGCCTTTACTTTCGTGTTATCCGACATCCAAGTTAGGCCGTTAATATGCTGACCAAAAGCTTTGACTAGATAACTCACAAGCTCTTCCGCCTCCGCTTTTGCCTTTGGTGGAAAATTTTCTTTTACATATAATTTGCCCAATAACTCACCTGCTATGGAATTGACAAATTCGACCCCGCGCTTATCTAAAGCACGCTGCTCTTTCTGCCCTTTTAATTTACGCCCCCAAAAATCGAAATACAGATCATTTAATTCTTGTGTCGTATATGATGCCGCATTATTCAAAATATGAAACGTCAGAATTTCTTTAATCACCGCTAGATTTTCAGGATTGAAAATTTTATCTAGATTTTCATAGTACTTTATTTCTGGTACAATGACAGTATCCGCTTTAAAACCGACATCCTTTAGATATTTGGCTATATCGATATTCTTTACCATCTTTCTCAGGTCAGCTACGGCTACGGGATTATACCGACCATTTGCATCACGTGATTGCTCGACAGTTTTTAGATTCGTCGCTATTTGTTTTTCGAAAGCAACAATCTTCGGCCCTTTTAAATCCCTTGTGCGCTGCCCTGATTGAGCATAAAGCGCAGAAATATAATTTGCGTAATCATTTAATGTTTCTTCATTCTTCTTGTCTTTTACCTGATAATAGGATCTCCCCAAGCCCAAGTTTCCTCCACCTAGGTATACCGTATTGACGTCTGAATTCTTAAGATGGGCGTAAACATAACCACTGAAAAAAGGATTACCTCCAATAGGTGCAACTTCAACAAGATATTTGTATAAATCATCGAAATCCGCAATGGCAGCGATTTTATTAAGATATGGCTTAACAGGCTCCAAACCAAGCTTATTACGCGTCTTCATATCCACGAATGATTTATACAGATCTCCAATCTTCTGATTGTCTGTTCCTTTTGGAAACTCGCTAGAAAGTGACTCCTGTAAAACCTTTAACGTAGCAATATCTGTATTTTCACGGAGTTCATCAAATGACCCCCAACGTGCCTTATCAGAAGGAATCTTAACTGTTTTCATCCATTGTCCATTCACAAAATTATAAAAGTCATCTTGAGGACGAACACTTTTATCCATGTAACCGACATTGATTGCATTGTTTTGCGCATGACTTGCAAATGAACCGCAGGCCAGCAACGCTGCTAAGAGTATGTTTTTCTTCATATAAAAATTTTAGTTTGTTTACCTTTATACACAAACTTAAGAAAAGTTCTTCTATTGTTTGTGCAACAAATAAAGTTCAAACAACAACTAAAATTATTCGCTATAACTAGGTGTGTGTCTTATTTCGCGTCGATTTACGCAATACGAGAATAAAAATCAGTAAAAACAATACAATTCCTCCTATCCATACCCAGGGATTAGCATACCATAAAGTACCATTTGCTTCTTTAAGTTTCTGATTTTCTTCAATAGGAACCTGACCTTTCAACAAAAAAATTGAAAGCACAGCGCAACATAATAAAGCAGTCTTCTTCATATTAATTCACTTCAATATAAATAGAATACTACTTTAATCAGTTTTGTTTGGATAAAAGAAATTATCCTTGTCTGATTTCGCCCAAATGAATGACATCTTTTAGGTCAAAAGGCGTTTCTTGGTAGACAAAATAATTCAGCCAATTATTAAACAACAGATTCGCATGACTTGTCCAGCGAACTAAAGGACGATTATCAGGATTATCTTCCACATAATAATTTACAGGCATAGAAATTGGCTGACCTTTTTCTAAGTCTCTTTTATATTCTTCATCCAATGTAAAAGGCGCATATTCTGAATGTCCCGTCAAATAAAACTCACGTCCGCCACGGGATGAAGCAATAGCAATGCCTGCTTCCGAAGATTCTGAAAGAATTTCCAAACCATCCTTGGCTAAGAGGTCATCCTTTTCAACAGTGGTATGACGGCTATGGGGAATAAAGAATTCATCATCAAACCCGCGGAATAAAGGGTGTCTTTTATCCAAAGCTGTATGCTTGAATACACCAAAAAGCTTTTCCTCTAACGGTTTTTTCTCTACCCCATAAAAGTGATATAATGCCGCTTGGGAAGCCCAGCAGATATACAAACTGGATGTGACATGTGTTCTCGCCCAATCAAAGATCGTCTGGATTTCATCCCAATAAGTCACCTCTTCAAAAGCAACCATTTCAACGGGAGCACCAGTAATAATCATACCGTCGTAGAAATTTTCCTTTACCTCAGTCAGGCTCTTATAAAACATTTCCAAATGCTCTTCCGGTGTGTTTTTTGAAACGTGCGTTTCAAGTCGCAAAAACTCCATTTCCACCTGTAAAGGATTATTGGACAGCAAACGAATAAAATCTGTCTCGGTCGTAATTTTAAGAGGCATCAAGTTAAGTACTAAAACACGTAGTGGTCTAATATCTTGCTCATTTGCTCTTAAATCGCTCATGACAAATATATTTTCCTTTTTCAACAGCTCTATGGCGGGAAGGTTATTAGGAAGTTTGACGGGCATAGATAATTTCTCCTTATACAATTAGCATGCAAAATTAGCAAGAAAATGCCGAAAATGCTAAGCGAAACATAAATTATCTTCCAGTATAGACTGATCCACACTAGCACTAAAATCTATTCCCGGCTCAATTCCAGTAATGATTTTCTGAATTTCTGCGATCCGAAATTCATGCCGCCCACATGCTTATTTACCAGCTTTCCCGCTTTATCCAATATAATTGTTGTTGGTATACTTTTGGTACTCAGCCCATTTGGTAATGCCGAATTTAACCGGTACAACGGTAGGCTATACTTACGTTTTGTCAAAAACTTACCCGACACCTTGAGATTCCCATCAATATCAACAGATAGAAAAACAATCTTATCATTGCTGCTAAAGTCTTTGTATAATTGGTCCAAGGAAGGCATTTCTGCCAGGCAAGGCGGGCACCATGTTGCCCATAGATTAATGATCACAACTTTACCTTTAAGCTGATTCAGATTCACGACGTTATTTCGACTATCCCTGAAACTTAGATCATATCCCTCGATCCAAGCGTCACGCTCGTTATCCGCAACCAACAATTTCCTCGCTTTTCCAACGTACGGAACACAAAACAATAAACTCATTAACAAAAGAATCCGACTTCTCTTACTCATATCACGCTATTTTTATCGATAAACTTCTACATAACGTCAATAATCTCATTTGATTGTTTTAATAGATGGAAAATACACTATTTTATATTACTCTTTTCAATTCATTATTGACCTGAATCCTATTTGAGGTAAGGAAGATAAAGACATATGTGTAAAAGATATTACAAACAAATTTAGGAATATGCATATTATATAGTATGAAAATAAGCAAATGAATATGAGCAAAGAAAAATCAATACGGGAAATTGAAATTAACGGAAAAGTTTATCACTATAGTTCTATTAAGGATCTTCCCGAAGGTAGCATCAGTCACTTACCTTTTAGCATTCGAATATTATTGGAGAATGTTTTGCGTAACCATGATGGATTCAGTATTACGGATGATCATGTTAACACGTTGATCGGTTGGTCGCCACAGCCCGTGGATAAAGATATTCCTTTCAAACCAGCCCGGATATTAATGCAAGATTTTACCGGCGTACCAGCAGTTGTTGATATGGCATCTTTGCGTGCTGAATTTATCCGTCACGGCAAGGATGGGCAGAAAATAAATCCTGCCATACCCGTGGATCTAGTGATTGACCACTCCGTTCAGGTAGATTACTTTGGAACTGAATATTCTTATGATAAAAATGTCGCCTTAGAGTATGAACGTAACCGTGAACGTTATGAACTGCTCAAATGGGCGCAGAAGGGATTGAAAAACTTTACTGTTGTCCCTCCGGGGATGGGAATTTGCCATCAGGTCAATTTGGAATATTTGGCTAAGGGAGTAATAGAGCGTGATAACTGGCTTTTTCCGGACACCTTGGTTGGTACAGATTCTCATACCCCCATGGTCAACGGCATTGGGGTATTGGGCTGGGGAGTCGGCGGTATTGAAGCTGAAGCAGCCATGCTTGGACAACCGATTTTTTTCACTTGTCCAGAAGTAATTGGGCTGAAGCTCACCGGTAAAATACCCGATATTTGCACCGCTACAGACATGGTTCTTTCAATCACAAAAATACTTCGCGATAAAGGCGTTGTCGGTAAATTTGTGGAGGTCTTCGGAGAAGGATTAGATACCTTGTCAGTCACAGACCGTGCGACAATATCAAACATGTCTCCGGAATTTGGCTGTACAGTTACGTATTTCCCAATTGATGACAGAACCCTAGAATATATGCATAGCACCAATAGAGGTGCTGAACAAATTAAAATTGTTGAAGACTATTGTAAAAGCAACCTGCTCTGGCGTACAGGCAAGGAGGAGATTCAATATTCTTCGGTTGTTGAATTCGATTTATCCAGTTTAGAGCCCACTGTATCTGGTCCCAAACGACCACAAGATAAAATACTCGTTAAGGATCTGAATGATAAGTTTTCGCAGCTCCTAGACAGCGAACACCATCGACAGTATGTTCCTGTTATACAGCGCTCAGAATCTGCCTGGCTCGCTGATGGCGGTTCTGGCACAGAATTTACCTTTGGTAAAGTACCTGTTGAACACGATTCGCCTCACGAAGTTATTCAAGAGTCCATCCATGCCGTACGGATCAAGCACAATCACAAGGAGTACATTGTTAGTGATGGAAGCATTGCTATTGCTGCCATAACAAGCTGTACCAACACCTCGAATCCTACTGTTATGATTGGCGCAGGTTTATTGGCTCGAAATGCTATCGAGCGTGGATTACGGACAAAGTCCTGGGTAAAGACATCCTTAGCTCCCGGGTCAAAAGTAGTTACACAATATCTGGAAAGATCGGGACTTAGTGCAGACCTCGACGCACTCCGTTTTCATACTGTTGGTTACGGTTGTACCTCGTGTATTGGTAACTCGGGACCTCTCCCACCTCAAATTGCAGAAGCTGTAGAAAAAGGTGAATTGATTGTTGCTTCTGTGCTCTCCGGGAATCGAAACTTTGAGGCGCGTGTTCACCCTCAGGTAAAAATGAATTTCTTGATGTCGCCAATGCTTGTTGTTGCTTACGCACTGGTGGGAAGAGTAGATATTAACCTCTTGGAGGAACCGCTCGATTATGATCCCAACGGTCAACCAGTATATCTGAAAGATATCTGGCCAAGTCGCGAGGATATTGTTAAAACCGTCAATGAGTGTGTCAAACAATCGGATTTTCAGGAAGTCTACGACGTTATTTTTGACGGATCAACAGACTGGCAGGAACTTGAAGTGAATCTTGATCAAAATTACCAGTGGGATAGTACATCTACATACATCAAAGAATCACCATTTTTTGAGGATTTACAAACTATTCCTGATCCTATTCAAGATATTCAAAATGCGCGGGTATTGCTCTATCTAGGCGATTCAGTAACAACTGACCATATCTCGCCAGCAGGCTCATTCAAAGAAGAAACCGCTGCCGGACAATACCTCAAATCACATCACGTTAATAAAGAAGACTTTAATTCCTATGGCTCCAGACGCGGAAATCATGAAGTCATGATGCGGGGAACATTTGCCAATGTGCGTATTAAAAACAAAATTACCGATCGTGAAGGTGGATTTAGCCGCTACTTTCCCTCTAATGAGGTGAAGACTGTCTATGAAACCGCGATGGAGTACCGCAAGGACCATACACCGCTCATCGTATTAGCAGGAAAAGAATATGGTTCAGGTTCTTCAAGAGATTGGGCGGCAAAAGGAACATTCCTACTGGGCGTACGCGCTGTGATTGCAGAAAGCTTCGAACGTATACACCGAAGCAATCTCGTCGGTATGGGTGTGGCCCCGCTTGTATTTGTCAATGATGAAAATGCCGAGAAATTAGGACTAGACGGAACAGAGGTTTATAACATCACAGGTCTTGAAACAGATTTAACACCACATAAACTCCTAACGGTCACCGCAGCTCATGAAAATGGAAAAGTCACCACGTTTCAGGTGAAGGCAAGACTTGATTCCGCAATAGAAATAGAATACTTTAAAAACGATGGTATTCTGCAATATGTTCTTCGACAATACCTTAAGAATAACTAAGCAATGCCCTAAAAGCTAAGCTGATAAAAAAGTAGAGGGCACTTTAAAGTGCCCTCTAACAACCTATATAAAAACCTACCAGAGTTCTACAATGCTTAAGCTGTGCCCCAGTAGCCCTAGGATTATGCTGTATGGCTAGGTCAAAGATAGTTGTAAAATATCAATGTTTTCCTCCCTGAAATCAGGTATTTTAACAGGTGCTACAACGATTCTATAGACTTCATGATAAAATAAAATCATTCGGGAGAATTGTGTATTTTCGCTAAAATAAATGCCAACACAATAGCAAATGGAGGAACTTGTCGAACAAACAATTACTAAACAAACTTTTACTGATGAGCTAAAGCAAGTTCGGGAATTCTACAAATGCACTTTCGAGCAATGTGATTTCCAAAATGTAGCGCTCGTAGACCTTATCTTTACGAATTGCGAATTTAAAGCCTGCAATCTATCAAATGTCAGTCTAAAAGGTACGCAATTGGATCATGTTGTTTTTAATCACTGTAAAATTTTAGGTATACAGTTTAATGAATGTAGTTCCTTTTCTTTCCATGTAAATTTTAACAATTCCACTTTGGATTATTCTTCTTTTTTTGAAAGAAATATGAAAAAATTCCAATTTGAATATTGTTCGTTGCAGCATGTGGATTTTGAAAGGGCAAACCTACAACAGGCAGTCTTCAAACATGCTAATCTCTTGAATGCCCGTTTTGTTCAAAGCAATCTCGAAGGTTGTGATTTTCGGTCATCAATCAATATCCAGCTGGATCCAGAAGTGAACCGTATGAAAAAAAGTAAGTTTGGTCAGGAACAGCTGCCCGGGCTGTTGTTTAAATATCAATTAGCTATAGATTAGCTCTCAGCTTTTAGTTCTCTAATACCTGATAAATCTATCCATAAAGGAAATATTTCCAATATCACCGCTAAATAACGGATTTCAGGGATAAAACACCTTGCTTTGAATCAGGATATTTGCCATTCAAAGTTTAAGAAGATGAAAAAAATATCCCTATCATTCGCAGCGATCTTGGCGACAAGTACATTGTCATTTGCACAAGTCAGTAAAGCATTTAAGATCAACTATGCCATTACGTATTCCATGGATTCTACAGAAGAAACGCAACCGGCTCCAGTTTCTATCTACGAAGCTTACGTTAATAATGATAAAGTAAAAGTTGTATCGACTTCTGGAGACAGTGAAGAATCTGTCTTTCTTGTTAAAAAAAATGAGGAACAATCCGTTGTCTTGTACCCGGGACTGGCCAAATATGTTGTAAAGGAAAACGAGCTGAGTCCGCATACAATCAAATTTATCCCAAATCAGAAGAAAATAATTGCCGGTTATCCCTGCAAACTAGCCCAGATCGAAATTCCTGTTTCTGAAGATAGCGAAGAAAACAGTACTTTGTCCATTTGGTATAGCGATAAATTACCTGCTACCTACTGGGAAGGATTTGAGCTTTTTAAAAAAATCCCCGGAGCAGTACTTCAGCTTACAACACCTCTTGGTCTGAACATGATTGCCCAAAGTGTCTCAGATAGCCAATTAGATGAAAAGGATTTTATCGTTCCTGAAGATTATGAACAGGTAACATCCGTTTATGAGGAAGAAGAAGATTCCGCAGCTAGCAATCAAATTGCCGAAAACCTCTATTTATTTGAGGACGCGGCAACCAATCTTGTAGGCCTGGAAGATAGTGAACAAAAAGCTATCGTGCCGGCACAATATCTATATATCGCGCCATTTGTCGGAGACTTGAGTGTGGTACAATATAAAAACGAAAAATATGGTGCCATTGACTTAACAGGTAAAACCATCATTCCTTTTCAATACGATTATTTGGGCTACGATGATCAACTTGGACAATTAGTTTTTGGGCTAAACGAAAAATATGGTGTCATGGACAAAGCCGGCAAGATCCTAATTGCAGCAAATTATGATATGATATCATTCATTAATGGAGGGTATGCCGTGTTTCAAATGAACAATAAATACGGTATTTTGAATCAAGCGAGCAAAATAATTGTTCCCGCAAGCTATAGTTACATATCTGAAAATAATTCGACGCATTTTGTAAGTATCGAAAATGACAAATACAATCTTGCTGATATCAAAACGAATAGAATAGTTGCCCCTGCCTACGATTTTATCTCAATTACAGAGGAGCCCAATCTCTTCCTTGCTAGTAAAGATGGAAAATATGGCTATCTAGATGGCCAAGGAAAAGTCGCTATTCCATTTATCTATAGTGGAGCCACAGCTTTCAGTGATGGTATAGCTTCTGTATCACTGGAGGATTCCGATGATGTAATTTTGATCAATACAAAAGGTGAACGCGTAGAAATAGATGCAGCAGCCGAGGCTGCGGAATCAATTTAAACAAAAAGGCTAGCAATTACATGTGCTAGCCTTTTTCCATTTATACTATTGGTGATCTCCAAGCAATACGGATCTATTTTTTCTTTTTAAAAAGCTTTTTCCCAATTGTAAACAAAATTACAACAATAATCCCCCCTCCCAGGCCAAATAATAATTCTTTAAGCATACCTGGAAACGTCGGTAGTACGTGGTGTAAGAAATCTATATAATGTGCAAATATACCGCCTGATACCAAAATTAAAGCGAATGTTCCAACTACAGCCAATAATTTGATAACAAATGGCAACGCACGGACGAGCAATCTGCCAAGACTAGCAATAGGCCCTTTTTCATGCGAGGTTTTAATCAGTTTATAACCCGCATCGTCCATTCTAACGATGAGTGCAACAATTCCGTAAACTCCCACTGTGGCTAAAAAAGCAACAACTGACACAGTAATAATTTGTATAGAGAGACTTTTGCCCAAAACTGTTCCTAAAGCGATAATCACAATTTCCACCGAAAGAATAAAGTCTGTAGTTACAGCCGACTTTATTTTCGCTTGCTCAGCAACGGTCGTATTTTCCGCAATTACCTCGTCCGCTTTTGTTTCTTCCGTATGATGCTTACGGTGAAACAAATATTCAATAATCTTCTCAACACCCTCAAAAGCAAGGTAGAAACCGCCCAGAATTAAAATATATTTGATAGCGATCGGAAAAAAAACATTCAATAATAATGCTATTGGAACTATAATCAACTTATTGAGCAATGATCCCTTCGTAATTGCCCATAAAACTGGAAGTTCACGCGAAGCTAAAAAGCCAGTTGCTTTCTCTGCGTTAACTGCTAAATCGTCACCTAAGATTCCTGCTGTTTTTTTTGTTGCGATTTTGCTAGCTACTGCTACATCGTCCATCAACGCTGCAATATCGTCTAGAATTGCAAATATTCCTGAAGCCATATTTATATAAAAGTTGAACGTAAAAATATAAATTTAATTCAATTTTGAAATAAGTAAATTAATCAATTTGCAATATCAAGCTGCGTTAGATTTAAATTAAATATGTAATTTTAGAAGTACAAGGATAACCATTATGAAAAATTCGCTGACACCGCAGGCACAGTCTGAGCTACTCCAAACTTTAAAAGAAAGGTTTCAAAAATTCACCAAGAGACATCCACAAGTAACTTGGAATGAAGTGGAGAAGAAATTACTTGAAAATCCAAAAAAACTGTGGAGCTTGTTCCAGATGGAAAAAAGTGGTGGTGAACCGGATCTCATTATTCTCGATTCCAACGCAACACGATACGCTTACGTGGACTGTGCCGAAGAAAGCCCTAAAGGAAGGAGAAGCCTATGTTATGACCAAAAGGCTTTAGATGACAGGAAAGAAAATAAGCCCGCTGGCAGTGCGGATGAAGAAGCAAAACAAATGGGAACTGCGCTTCTTTCAGAAGAACAGTATCGCCAATTACAAATGTTCGGTGAGTTTGATTTAAAGACCTCCAGCTGGATTCACACCCCAGAATCTGTTCGCAAACTTGGTGGTGCTTTATTTTGTGATCGGCGCTATAACCAGATTTTCACATACCATAATGGGGCTATCTCCTACTATGCCGCACGTGGATTTCGTTCAATACTTTTTATTTAAATAATGAGCATAACTCCTAAACTATAAACACGATATGAAAGCAATTGTAATAGCTACCCTACTCTTTTGCTGGGAATTTACCCAACCGTTATTTTCACAAGTATCTTTTCCTCATTTTCTAGAAGGAACGTGGAAGGTTGACAATAAAGAGCATTACGAACATTGGGATCGCATTAACGCAAATGAACTCAGAGGTCTTTCCTACGAACTGAAAAATGGCCAAAAAATAGTCAGTGAGTATTTAAAATTAGGCCAGATAAATGATAAAATCATATACACGGCGTTAGTTATCGGACAGAACAATGGGAAGGAAGTAAGTTTCGAACTGACTTATCAGGACAGCACTTATTCTTTTGTGAATGAAACTCACGATTTCCCAAATTACATTCGCTATACCCCATTATCCGATAAAAGGCTTCGTATCGTTGTGGAAGGCAAATCGGGGAAGACCCGCTCCTTTTTCGCACAGAAAATTGCCACTGAAGCAGCCGCTGAAAATCAAAATTACGATAAAGACTTGGCAGCAAAACTGGGTGCTGACGATTATGGAATGAAGAGTTACATTTTTGTGCTGTTAAAAACTGGCAAAAACATAACAACAGACAAGCAATTTATAAACGAATGCTTCAACGGCCATATGCAAAACATCACGCGTTTAGTAAAGAGTGGACAGCTTCTCGTTGCAGGTCCGTTTGGAAAAAATGAGAGTAACTTCAGGGGGCTTTTTATCCTAAACCATATAAAAACGATTGCGGAAGCGAAAGAAGTTTTGCAAAGCGATCCAGCAATAAAAAATAATCTCTTGGAAGCTTCTTTTTATACATGGTATGGTTCGGCAGCATTATCCGAATACCTTTCTCAAGTTGATAAAATTTGGAAAAAACAATATTAAGTCATTATTCATGACATACTGTTGTCATATACTGGCTTTAACTTTGATAAAAATTCAAAGACATGAAAAATAAAACAATCCCTTCATTTAATATTATTGGCCTCGCTGTTCGTACAAGTAACCAAGATGGACAAGCAGCGAAAGACATCCCCGAGTTGTGGAATCGCTTTTTTAAGGAAGATATATTAAGTCGAATCCCAAATAAAGTATCCAATGAACTCTATTGTATTTATACGGAATATGAAAAGGATCATACATTACCTTATACCACCTTCTTAGGTTGTAAAGTTACTGATCTTGAGGAGGTGCCTGAAGACATGGATGGTATACATATTGCTCAAAATCAGTACCAGCATTTTATTGCTGAAGGCAATTTAGAAGATGGTGTCGTTTATGAAGCTTGGCAAAAGATCTGGAGTACAGATTTACCTAGAACATATGCGGCGGACTTTGAGGTGTACGGAGAAGAAGCACAAAATCCACATGATGCCAGGGTAGATATTTTCATCGGTATACAGTAAGGGCTATATCGTAACAAAAAGTATGTCTTAAAGCATTTGCCATTTACTTTAAACTAATATACTGTACCTTTGTGCCGATTTAAAGCAGGACATTATGGAAGGCAATACGATATACAGAAAAAAGGTCGTTCGATATAGCTATATAAAATTAATTGCAAGCTCCGCTGCTGTTAGTGTAATTTGCTGTGTATTAGCTTATACCCTCAAGCACAGCACAGGCTATGTACAGGAACAATTATTTGAAAAAGTTTCTTCCTTGGACCCTAGATTGTTTATTGTTTTACCTAGCATTGGTATCACGGCCATTTATTTCTTAAGGAAATATGTTTTTCAAAACAGGAAGAATAAAGGAATTAAAGAAATCTACACCACATTGGAAACAAGAAAAGATCATCTGCCTTTCTTTAAAATTCCTTCGCACTACATTAATGGCTTTTTAACTGTTATTTTTGGAGGGTCAACCGGAGTTGAAGTGTCCACTGTTGTTGCTACTGCTACAGTGGGCAACCAGGCTTATAAGAGATTTCACCCAGCTTGGGCTTATAAAACTGAGTTAATCTGTGCGGGTGTAATAGCTGGAGTAACACTTTTATTTGGAAGTGCATTAGGTGGTTTTCTTTTTGCATTTGAAGTAATAGCACGAAAATATAATAAGACATTGCTCATAAGTGGTCTAACTTCAATGGCTATGGCTTCGGTCTTTGTCTATTATGTTGATTCCAGCCCTTTATTCACATTTGCAGTGGAAGCATGGCGATGGCAGGCAATTCCCTTTGTAGCTATTTTAGGATTGATTGGCGGGATTTTGGCGCTTTACTTTACTAAAATAGTTATCTATGCGAAATCCTATTTTGCAGGTATAAAAAGCAACTTTGTCCGTGTTAATCTTGGCGCAATAGCCGTAGGAACATTTATCTTTTTCCTACCGGCACTCTACGGTGATAGCTATCATGGCCTTGGAGAAATTCTAAAAAGCAGTCTCCATGATTCTGTAAATTTATTCTACTTTCTCCCACTGATTCTGCTCGTGCTATTAAAACCTCTTGTCGCCTCTTTAACGCTAGGTGCTGGAGGCGATGGCGGTGTATTTGCCCCCAGTATTGTCACCGGCGCATTGTTAGGTGTCTTATTTGCACAGCTTTGCAATCATTACCTTGGAACACAACTTATCGTTATTAATTTTGCTCTTTTCGGTGCTGCTGCGATGCTTTCTGCGGCCATTCATGCCCCATTTACAGCCATCTTTATTATTGCAAGTCTAGTACCGTCAGGATATTTATTATTAGCTCCCTTGCTCATTAGCAGTTTTATCGCGAAAGCGCTAGCTAAAAAACTATACCCATACAACGTATATACGTATAAGGAAGCAGCAACAGCTAAATGATTGGTTTAAAATCAAGCTGGTCTGATCCGAAAAGCATAAAAGCGGCCTCATATCTTTGAGAGCCGCTTTTATGCTTTATTAGTCTTCTCGGCTTCCATCGTCAGCCATACGAACAATTTTTGGTGAAAACTTGGCCACAATATCAATAAGATCTTTTTGCGATGCCATGACCGTATGGATATCTTTATACGCCATCGGCGCTTCATCCATCCCAGCTCCAATTAACATAATACCTTGATCTTTAAGTATTTTATCAAGCTCATTAGAAGATAAAGTTTTAACAGCTTGTGTACGACTCATCAAGCGCCCTGCTCCATGCGATGCCGATTGGATTGAATCCAACACCCCCTTTCCACGGACCAGAAATCCAGGGGTAGCCATAGAACCCGGAATAATCCCCATAACTCCTTCTGCTGCAGGAGTAGCCCCCTTTCGGTGTACCACCACATCTTGTCCGTTCCAAGTTTCCTTCCATGCAAAATTATGATGGTTTTCCACCTTCGCCAGCAGTGCCGCTCCTAATGCCGCCCTTATTTTATCATGGATTACTTCATGACAGGCTGATGCATAATCGCCCGCAAGATTCATCGCTAGCCAGTACTCTTGCCCTTCATGTGTATTCAAATCCAGATATGCAAGGTTTTCAGCTTGATAAGGCAGCTTGCACAAGGACTTGGCCAATTTCGTATAATGCGCTGCAATTGTAGCTCCAAACCCTCTGGACCCTGAATGGGTCAGCAATCCTAAATAGCTACCGCTTTCAATATTCAATACCTCATCCTTCTCTTCAAATTCGACGATACCAAACTCCACAAAATGATTTCCACCTCCGGAAGATCCTAATTGCGTCCAAGCTTTATCCTTCAACGAAGAAAGCAGATGATGCTCGCCAAACAATTTGCTATCCATCACTTTATGATCTACTCGTTCATGTCGCAGATACCCATTGCCGGCTCCAAATTTGGTATTTCGCATAATTACATCTTTCAATGTCGATCGATTGCTCTCGAGAAATGACGCGGGTAGGTCAAAGATGGACAAAGCCATCCGGCAGCCAATATCAACACCGACACCATAGGGAATCACCGCATTATTGGTAGCAAGCACACCACCGATCGGCAATCCGTAACCTTGATGCGCATCTGGCATCAGTGCTCCAGCGACTGCAACGGGCAATTTCATAGCGATGTTCATCTGTACTTTCGCACCCGTCTCGATTTCCGATGCACCATAGGTCACATAATCTGCTGGCGTTTCATTAAGGGCAATTAATGACTTGTCAACAGCTTCTTGTCCTAATATAGCATTTGCTAAAATCCCGAAAACGGCGTCTTCGATATAGTTAGTTGGATCTTCCAAGACAGATTTGAATCTCGCCAGCATATCTGCACGTGTAAATCCGTGTCTCTTACTATTGATTTTCAATGCCACACCCAATGTATGGTTTTCTTTATATCCTAATGCAATTAAATCATTGCCATTTATTCGCTTATTTTCCATCTTCTTATTTTCTAATTTACTGAAATACCTTTCAGCCCCTTCCAAAGCAGGTAACAACAGCTCTTTACGTTGCTACCTGCACCTCTTTCAACTTATTAATCCTTTATTTCACAAAAAGTTGCCTTAATTGATCAACAATCTGCCCATTTCCAGAGACCGAAATTGAATTTATTTTCTCGGCAATTTTTTCAACATATTCCATCTCCTTTAGTTTAAACAGCATATTATTTTCTTCCATTAACTTTGCCGTATTTAACAAACTTCTTGTTGACGCCGTCTCTTCACGGCGCATAATAATATTGGCCTGAGCCCGCTTCTCAGCAATTAATACCTGGTTCATGATGTCGCGGACATCTCCTGGTAAAATAATATCTTTGACGCCACAGGTCAACAGTCTTATTCCCAAGTTTGCAACCTGTTGCAATGTGTTTTCTAAGATATATCCCTGTATTTCTGTCTTCCGCTCCATCAACTCGTCTAACGTCATCTGACCAATATACAAACGCAGGGTCAACTGCATCAACGAATATAATTGCTTTTCATATTCCTTATTATCCAATAGCGCTTTAACGATATCCACAATCTGATATTGCAACGTAAAATTGATCCGAATTTGTGCCTTATCCTTAGACAGAATTTCCTGTCCTACAACATCTAATGTCAAAACCCGCATATCGGCTTTCGAAATAGCGATCGTTTTCGAATTCTTCCACCAGCAATATGTACCGGCGTTCAAAATCTCAACAAAAACACCATCCACAAAAAGCAAAGCCTTCTCATTTGCTTCTACCTTATATTGTCGCACATAGTAAGTCAAAGCCTGCTTCTCCAATAACTGGCGGTTAACAGATGCAGGGATCTCAATCTCGGTAATGTCTTCCAATTGAAAGCTACGTTCGCGCAATTCCTTCCAAAAGACATGTCTACCGGAGGCTAATGTCTTCTCAAAATTATTTTTTAAAAAAACAAGACAGATCTCGGTATCGCCCACTTCAACGATATCGACCATTTCGCGAAAACCTGGCAACTGCAAAAGCACGTCGATATTGCGACCAGAAGGGAATGGATGAGTAATCGTGTACTTCTCCAGTTTTTCACCAAATCCCAACCAATAGTTACCGGATTTTAAAACACGGATCACCGCATTATTTTTAACAACCAATCCGATTTCTTCTGTAGTTATCTGTACTCTTTTCATCAGTATATTCTTTTAAATTTTCATCATTTCTATTATAAAACCTGCTATTTTTTATCCCTTGACCTCAAGCGGGATTCAAAAGTCCGGGTGCCTGTTTTTACAATTAAAAGTCGGTGAAGAAATACCCCATCTCGTTGTTCATGACTTTTTAGTATAAATGCAAATACCATATCTTTTGAATCTCAGGCCATCAATCAATTGCTCCGTCGCTGAAAACAGCACATAAGCAGGATAAAAGATAGCAAGCTTCTACCAATGACCTTTTTAAAGAAGGTCTTAACTTTGAATGTCCGAATGGACAGTTCGGTGCAATACCCTTATGCTATTCCATCAGAAAATGGAAGTGGGATTCGAACCCACACGATTGAGCTGTTGTTCTACCAGACTGAACTACCCTGATTACTCAGAGGCAGGATTTGAACCTGCGACCCACAACTAGCTGCTATGCTCTACCCTTGAGCTACCTTTTCACAGGAGAGGACTCGAACCTCTAACACTAGCATTTTCCTCTCATCTTCTCGTTTTATCAGTATATTGAATCTCATAGAGGACAATACTAACCTGCTATATTGAAACAGGTGACCAGGATGCATCTGAAGAAGAAAGGCTTCTTTATACTTTATCATAAAGTATATATCTTAAAGCTTTTCGCTATAATTTCCAAAGAACGTTTGTCATTGTTGACATTACAAATATCGTTGGGTTAATGCGCAGGGAATTTGCGTAACAATAAAAAGAAATAGGAAAAATCTAAAAATAAATATAAAACACTGATTTACAGAAAATAAAAATAAATAATCAGTATCAAAAAAAGATTAAAGATCCTTAACTACGCAGATGCATTGCGTCTATTCGCCACAGAATAGGCGCGCGGAGCTCTGCATTATTTCAGAAAAAATGGGAAGTTAGTTTTTTTGGTGAATATTCTTTCGAATATAGCGGTAATCCGTGATCATCCTATGCGATTTATATCCTAATTTTATACCTAGATTAAGATGATATCAAAACATGAAGAGTTTATATGCAACAATAGTGCTGTTTTGCATGCTAGCAAGCTGTACAAATTCAGCGCGAAACCATAAAAGCATTGCTGTAGAACATCCTGCAAAGCAGATTCCATTCAAAGACAGCACAGGGACAGCGGAGCAAAACCCGACAGTCGATCAGAATCAACAAGCTGAAACTTGGTTGAAAGGGATTTTTCAATGTACAAGTTCCGCATCTGGAAGATATTGTTACTACCTCGACAAAGAAGAAGCATTATGTACCAAGCGCTTCTGGGACTTTTTAAAAGATGCCAATGAAATTTACGGGCCATCTAACCTCACGGATGAAGAACTACCCAAAGCTGAGGCAGCTTACAAGGCCAAATGGAAAAAAATCTATCCCTTATATACGGAGGAAACCTGGTTGTTTGGAAGAGGTAATGATGATGCATTGGATATCAAGGATGTTAAAATCGACAAAATAACTGAAAGCAAATTTATCGTATTTATTGATTATGGCGATAACATCCGTACCAAAAATGAGGTTCAATTGGTCAATGAGCAAGGTTCTTATAAAATAGATTACTGCAAGACGACTTTCCTACACTAACCGCTATCCCAAAAATATGAAAAATGCCAACTTTCTATGTGAGAAATTGGCATTTTCAATGTCCTGATTATTCGCTACTTTTAGTTAAGCTTTATAACTAATTATCCCATTTCACAACATTTCCCTGATGAATAAGCCCGTCGATGGTCGAGATACGAGAAACTGCTTCTGCCGAACAACTAGCATCGACCAACAAAAGACTCGCATCATCCCCGACTTTGGGCCATTCAAGATTACCTTGGTCATCTAAAGGGATTTTTCCGTTGGTTGCATAACGCAGACAACGAGAAAGGTCCAACTCTGTTTCATAACCATAAAGCTGTGCTGCGAGATTGGCCTTTTGAAGCATATTTCCACTGCCAAAAGTACCCCAATGGTCTTGGACATTGTCGTTTCCAACAAAAACTTCCACTCCTGCCTTTTTCAATTCCGGAAATGGCATCAACATATTACGGAAAGGGACCGAACTACATATCCCAACTTTCGCAGCAGCAAGCCGCTCTGCAGTATATTCGAGATCTTTCTTCGACATATACCCTAAAGCGAACGCATGACTGATAAATGTGCGTCCCTGCAATGCCGGATTCTCCAATGCTTTGTCAATCAGATAATGGATAGTCTTTACGCCGGATTCTCCGCCTTCATGCAGGTGAATATCGATTCCTTTTTCGTTGTCCAATGCAAGCTGCACGGTGAAATCCATCGGTTTCTCAATACTGCCATCAATACTAAAAGGATCTAAACCACCGATAAAGTCCACCTGCCCCCATTTCGCAACTTCTTCCATTAGCTTCGCGGATTCTGTATAATATAGGCCATGCTGTGGAAATGCAACCAACTCTGCAGCAAATGAGTATTTTAGATGCTCCAGCGCCTGTAACAAATGTTCCAATGACTTTGTGCCGGATGTGGGATCTACGTTGAAGTGTGTACGCGCAAAATTTGTTCCGTACCCCTGCAATAGTGCAATTAACTTTTCGGCCCGTTCAACAGAGGTTTTCAGCAATTCGGGAATGATTACCTGCTCTTTGGCGATCATATCTTTTACAGTCCTGTTTTTTGGAAATACCGCCTTCCAGGGCAGTCCGTATAAGGTTTTATCCAAATGAATATGCATGTCACGAAATGGTGGTAATGCCAATTTACCTTTTATATCAAAGGCTTTTCCGTTTGTCGTCGATTGCGCTGGCTCAATACTTTTTATTTTATTTGACTCAACTTGAATATCAAATAACGCCGTTTTCGTAGCAACAATTTCTTCCTTCTCATAAAGAAAGCCTGTTTCCAATAATACATTCTTCAGCAAATAAGTATCCTGATTTTGATTGCGTTCATTCATGCCTATATCATTTTCACCAAAGCTAACTGATTTGAGACAATGATCTTTGTATGAATTATCACAGCTTGTGTAGATATTATGGCTGCGCTTTAAACTGACTTGGCGTCATATTCGTATGGCTTTTAAAAAACTTACTGAAGCTTGCATTATCGTAAAACCCCAGATCAAAGACAATAGCTTTGATCGTTTTATCCGAAATTTTCAGCAAGCGCTTTGCTTCCAATAAAACACGTTCCTGAATCAAAAATGAAGCTGACTTCTGTAAAACCCTATTGCTTAATACGTTCAGATAATTTGCCGAAATATTTAGTTTCTCGGCATAAAATGCGACTGATTTTTCGCTTGTATACCATTCATCGATAAGCTGGACAAATTTTGCAATAGTCGGATTATCCTGATATTGTTCATAATCATCAAAATTATCCTGAACAATCTTACTGATCAGAAGTGCAATCACTTTAAGCCGTGCATATACCAATTCCCATAAAATCTCCTTCTCCTTCAGATTTTCAGAAATTGCCTTGAATTCAGCTAATAACGATTGAAAGCTTGCTTCCGAAAGATTGATGACCAAATGTTTCAGATAGTAAGAAATGGGAAATCGCAATGCGGGCAAGAGGCTCTCAAACCAGCGCCTACTGATCATCAGCTGCAATGCGTAGGTCGGATCGGCCATCTGCCACTGATGTACCTGCCCGGGAAAAACCAGATGTAGCTGATTTGTACCAAGTACAAAACGACCAAAGTCTATCGTATGTGTACCTACAGACTCCTGAAACAATAAAAGTATAAAAAAATCGTGTTTATGAGGTTCATTAATCTCCCTTGGACCAATGAGTTCATGGAAAAGCAGATCGCAATCAGCGATGATCCCGTCCTGGAATTTTTGAAGATCTAATATTGGAAAATGGTCGTTGATATGATACATAAGTAGTAATCCGAAGATAACATAAATACAAGAAAAACAAAAATCTATTTCCGCAGAAGACCGCCTAATTTTCAGCATACAAAAAAGACGATAAGTCCCTTCAAATCCCCTAAAGTCCCTTCAAGTCTCCTCAGGTCCGTACAGTATTCGGCAACGGTCCGGACCTGATTCGGGCCAGCGTCGAGACAGGGTCGGGGCAACTTCGACATCGCTTCGGCTCGTGTTCGGCTAGCCATCGGCAACAGGGCGAACACGAGCCGAACAACACCCGAAGTAGCCCCCTACCTGTACAGAAGCAGTCTGCAACAAACCCGCTATACCTGCCGAAGCCAAGCCGAAGAAACGCCGGCCAAGAGCCGAAGCTGACCCAACTAGTGCATGACAGTGCTGCGAAGCTAATTGGGAGAACCTTCTTTTTTCGTAGCGCATTTCTTTAACGCAAAAAATATCGTTACTTTGACACAATAGAACAGGTCTTTAATTGAACGTTGGGAAATGCAAATCGAAATCGGTCATATATTTTATGAAATAGTCCCCTGGAATAAAGATTATATCCAAATTGTAGGTAGTTCATCGCCCTACCGTGTACATGCTCCAGCAGGTTGCGATGTTGCTTTTCTTAAAGCGTACATCAAGTTAAATCCTCCAGAAAGTAAATCGGAAGATCCATCCTATTCCTATCTGGAAGACCCCTACTACTTATTTGGAAAACCTTATTTGGTCAAGATCTATCCTTCTGCGACGCTAGCAACCGTTGAATTGACAGCGACGAGCATATGTGTATATCAAAAGAAGAATATAAATACGTTGAAAATACTGTACAAATGGAGCCAGGCATTACTCTATCATGAATTAATAAAGCAGATTGCTTACTGGGAGGAACAATTGGATATTTATGATGTCGCTACAGTAAGCATCCATAAATTACCCAAGAGCGATTTTAGAATCGTTGAAGGTGGATTTCATTTTTCAAATCGACTCATTGATTTTGAAAAAGAACACATCAATCTAATTATTCTAAAGGCTTTCTGTAAATTTGCGCATAAGACCCGAAAGGAAACAGAAGCAATTTTCAGTTTATATATCCCAAGCTGGAGAGATCTTTATTAGTACACAATAATAAGATGACAGAAATTAACATCAGCATCCCAATAGAAAAAGAAGATTTAATCATACCATTCACCAATCAAGAACTTCTGCCATTCATTGAAAAACATAGGAAAGAAATCAATGACTACATTATCGAGCAATTGGAAGATCAAGATGGCGGTCCGCATCTAAGTGAATTAAGCATAAGTGCACTTTCATTTTATGCAGCCAGTACTGGAGGTTCGTTTAGACTGCATTTTAAAATTGACCGTCAATTTTGCTGCAGTGATATCTTATCTTGTCAAATGGATTATATAGACTTTAAGTTTAATAAATCAAATGATACGATCACGCTAACTGGATCGTATACCGTTTGGACAATTCAATAAAAGACATGCGAATACCCGAACGTTACCAAGTTAATACAAGTTCATTTTCTTTCTATTGGACAAAGGGTCCTGGTGTCGAATTGCTCCATAAGTTGCAAGAGAAACCATTGCTTTCCGATGCCGATCAATTTATTCCTTTACTCTATCAGCACGATAGCAGCTGTGACCAGCTCGTTGAGCAGCTACACCTAAAGATTGGTTTTTACAAAGGCCAACAATTGCTAAAAGATGCACTTGCTGGGAAGAGTGTCGAACTGGCGTACGAACCTTTGCTAACCAATTTTATAAATACATTGGATCTAAATCCATCTTGGTTAGATTGGGATAAAATAGAACAAGGGATTGGCCTTAGTCAACGCTCAGGCTTATCCGGACTCATTGTCCTGCGGGATTATGTCCTTATGGGAGGCTATGAATCCAGTGCGATCAATAAACCTCTAATTTTTACTGGCGCGCTTAAAAAGGGTGCTGTAAAACGTCTTACAGAAACAGTTACCTTTTGGGTTGATATCACAGGTAACAATGCACTAAAAAAAGGAAACATTGGAATTGATGCTATTCTACTGACCCGATGTATCCACTCTTATGCACGATTGAACATTTTAAAACACAGTCATTGGCAAGCAGACCAATGGGGTATCCCCTTAAATACATGGGATATGCTTGCGACAAACTTAGGGTTTTCTTTAGTTTATCTAACTGGACTTAAGAAAATGAATTTCAATATCTTAAAGAGTGAGACCGAAGGCATATTTCATTTATGGAAATATATTGGAACACTACTAGGTATCCCATTGCAATTACTACCTGATTCGGAGGAGGAGGCCATCAAAGCATTGTATTATTGGACGATGACGCAAAAAGAAGGTGATCAGGATAGCTTAGCTTTGGCACAGGCACTTATGGAAGAACCCGTTAAAGCAGCCTATCCTACCAACAAATGGGGACGAAAGCTTATGCGCGAAATTCATCTCTATTACAATCATTACCTACTGGGTAATTACTCCTGTTCATTGCTGGGTTTAAAGAAAACGATAATAGGCAAAATTGCCTATATGAATATCTTAAAAAATAAGCGATCAAATCGTATGATTAACGACAGCCTATGGCGAAAACAGCAAATCGACAAAGGAAGAAAGGTACATGAAGGAGTCAAACAAATCTATCTGAAATACAATTAACCAACATGCCGTTCGTAAGGTACCCGTGTTGCAATGGATCTTCCTAAGGTAAGTTCATCCACATATTCCAATTCTCCCCCAAATGCTATACCACGGGCAATAGTTGTGATTCTAACATTAAACTCACGTAATTTCCGATATAAATAAAAAATGGTCGTATCCCCTTCCATTGTTGCGGAAAGTGCCAGAATAACTTCCTCAACCTCCCCTCTTTGGATCCGATTGATTAAGCCTTCAATTTTTAGATCCGCAGGGCCAATTCCATCCATCGGTGAAATCAAACCACCTAATACATGATATACCCCTTGATAAGAATTTGTATTTTCAATCGCCATAACATCGCGGGTATCTTCAACGACACAAATTAGGCTTTTGTCCCGTTTGAATGAAGCGCATATCTCACAGATACTATGGTCAGAAATGTTAAAACATTCCTGACAATATTGAATGTCTTCTTTTAATCGATCGATAGAAGCTGTAAAACGGGCCACGTCCGCATCACCTTGCTTCAACAGGTGCAATACCAATCTCAATGCAGTCTTTTGTCCCACACCAGGTAACTTACCAAATTCGGCAACGGCATTCTCGAGAAGTTTAGAAGAAAAATTCATAATGCAAATGTAAGAATAATCAGAAAAAGTAGCTAGTATTAAAAAAATAGCTATATTGTATTCCTTTTTGGAAAATTGGGTTTAAAAATTAAATGTATAACGTTATATATGGACATTACAAAAGAAGATAAAATTATCCGCGCATTTGAAAACAAAACATGGCAGGAAATTAAAGTAAAAGACTCTTGGCAGATTTTTAAAGTAATGTCAGAGTTTGTAGATGGATTTGAGAAATTAGCAAAAATTGGTCCCTGCGTTTCGATATTTGGATCTGCACGTACCCCACGTGAACATAAGTATTATCAAATGGCGGTAGATATTGCCAGTTTATTAACAGAACGCGGTTATGGTATTATCTCAGGCGGTGGCCCCGGAATTATGGAAGCAGCCAATAAAGGCGCTTATGAATCTGGAGGAAAGTCTGTTGGTCTGAATATTGAACTACCCTTTGAACAGTTTCATAACAAATATATTGACCGTGACAAACTACTTGAATTTAAGTACTTTTTTGTGAGAAAAGTCATGTTTATGAAGTATTCTCAGGGATATATTGTGATGCCGGGAGGCTTCGGAACAATGGACGAGCTTTTTGAAGCAATCACATTGATTCAAACTGGCAAGATTGCTCGTTTTCCAATCGTACTGGTCGGTTCAGAGTATTGGAAAGGACTAATGGAATGGGTTCAGAATACAATGATATCAAACAAATATATCAGTGAAGAAGATTTAAAACTATTTCGTATTGTGGATACCGCAGAGGAAGCTGCAGATCATATCTTCCGCTTCTACGATAAGTACCTATTGAAGCCAAACTTCTAATAGTATACACTTAAGTATACACTCAAAAAAAGAGTATCTGTTGATTGCAGATACTCTTTTTTTGTCTGTCAAGCAAAATCGTCTTTCGCAAATAAGGCTTTTAGCTATTCGATCGTAGCTTTTGTTTGATTAAAGTTGCATTATTCATGATTTAGTCCCTACATTTATACCGCAATTAGCATCGTCATATCGCATAACCATCGAAAAACAAATTATTGTCTTGCATGAAAGATTTTGGAGGCCATTCAGATGAAGAGTTGATCCTGTTGATTCAACAAGACGATAACTTAGCTTTTGAAGCTTTGTATGATCGCTATTGGAAAAAGCTATACTACCAAGCTGCCCGGAAAACATCTTCTTTGGAAGATGCCCAGGAGATCGTGCAGAATATATTTGCTTCCCTATGGCTAAGACGTCATCAACTCCAGATTGAAAGCAATCTTGCTTCCTACCTCGCTGTAGCTGTTAAATACAAAGTTTTTAAGTATCTAGCACGACAATACAAACAAGAGGCTTTCAGACATGAGGCCGAATGGGTGGATTTTGATAATTCAACGGAAGATTGGCTTCAATTTGAGGAACTACGCGTTCGACTGGATCAACTTGTTTCGGAATTACCTGAAAAATGCCAGCTCATTTTCAAGCTATCCCGCGAAGAAGGGCTCACCTACAAACAGATTGCAGAAAATATGAACATCTCTGTAAAGACTGTAGAGACCCAATTGAGTCGTGCCTTAAAAAAAATACGCGCTGGTATTCAGCGCTTTCTGATTACTTTATAATTTTTTTTCTTTTCTTGTCAGGGTATCACTGCGATTTAGGGACTATATAAACAAATAACCCTAAATATGGTTGATAACAATCAATTCCGGATAAAGCAATTGGCTTATAAATGGCTTAAGGGAACATGTACCCCTGAGGAGGAAGCTGATTTGCAGCAATGGTATGAAGCAAATAATGGTGAACCTCTTCCTATTCCCGAAGAAGTCGCCAAAGATGAGCAACGGCTCAAAGAGCTGTTATTGTTAAATATAAAGCAGGAAATCCGAGCATCAAAAATTAGGCGTATTCCCAAATGGATAAAATTGGGTGGAATAGCGGCGGCTTTGGTGATGTTGTTTATATTACCACTATATTTTGTTAAAAGAACAACCGGAGAAACGCCGCAGTCGGCAATCAGTGCGCAGCAGCAAGTTCATCCAGGCATCAAGGCTGCTGTATTAACACTGGCTGATGGAACTAAAATTGACCTCTCCAACCACCAACAGAGTGTCCTCCATCAAGATGAGCAAGTGAAAATTACAACCACCGCCTCGGGAACCGTACAATATCAGTTTACGGCAAATAAGAGTGCTAGCCCCAATAGAACCAACACCATTGAAACACCTATCGGGACAGAGTATGCGATAATTTTGGCTGATGGCAGTAAGGTCTGGCTGAATGCAGGTTCTATTTTGACATTCCCAGAAACTTTTACCTCAGATAGCCGTGAAGTAAAATTATCTGGTGAAGGATATTTTGAAGTAAGTCACGACAAAAATCGCCCGTTCTATGTCAGATCTAATGAGCAAACCATTCGTGTTTTTGGAACACATTTCAATGTGCGATCCTATCCAAGTGAAATCAATAAAACAACATTAATTGAAGGTTCTGTACAAGTTTCACAGTTCGGTAAGTCAAAAATGCTGAAACCCGGTCAAGCGGCATTCAGCGCAGCAGGTAATCTGATTGTGCAAGAAGCTAATATCGAAGAGGCAATGGCATGGAAAAACGGATTTTTCTATTTTGAATCCACCCCAATAAAAGATGCACTGTCCGCGATAAAGCGCTGGTATAATGTGGATATTGTTTACAAAGGGACAAACGAAAACCGTGAATTGACAGGAAAAATAAAACGCAATTCTACCGCGCAGCAATTAGTTGAAACACTCAACTTCCTAGACATCAACTGCCAATTACGGAATAATAAAATTGAAGTAGAACTCTAAATTATTAAATATAAAACAAACTTACCCAACTAATTATGTATAAACTTAAACCCATCCATGGGGCTAGTAAAAAAGCAAAACTATTTGCAGCTTTACTTGCTATCCAATGCGTTTCCCATGCAAGTAATCTAGCGGTGGCAAATGTGAACCAATCCAAAATCAAGTTACAAGACAAGGAATATACTTTAGCAAAGTTTGCCAAAGAAATCGAACGTCAAAGTGCTTATGTATTTCTTTACGATAACTCGCAGATTAATGATAACCAAAAAATCCGAATAAATCATAAGGATGGATCTATCGTTGAAATCCTGGATGATAACCTCAAAGAGCTCGCCTATTCCTACAAAATTGTCAATAACACGATTGTTTTAAAAAGGAAAACGGATAACAGTCCTGTAAAAAACACGATTAGCGTACAGCAGCTCGTCAAAGGGCGGATTACCGATACAGATGGTAAAGTATTAACGGGTGTGACAATCCGAAATACAACAACAGGACAGCAAACAGAGACGGACAGTAAAGGTGAGTTTGCTATAGAAGCGGCAGCAGTACACCAACTCAGTTTTAGTTCGATAGGTTATGAAACCACCAGCAGCACAGTGGGGTCAAATAGCTTCTTAACTATTCAGATGAAAACTGCCAACAATCAATTGGAGCAGATTGTAGTCGTGGGCTTTGGTACCCAAAAGAAAAAAGACATCACAGGAGCTATTGCAACAATGAGTACAAAGGATATCGAAGATCGGCCGGTAACACAATTAGCGAGTGCAATGGAAGGTAAGATGGCAGGGGTGGAAATTGTAAAATCTTCTGGACAGCCTCAAGCTGGTTTCTCCATTCGTGTTCGCGGAACCTCCACAATTACCGCTGGCAGCAATCCTTTATATATTGTTGATGGGGTTCCTACGGAAAATATCTCAGAATTAAATCCTTCGGATATACAGAGTATATCCGTATTGAAAGATGCGGCATCTGCCGCTGTTTATGGATCTTCCGGTGCAAATGGTGTTGTTTTGATTACAACAAAACGGGGAACCAATGGAAAAACCCAAGTGAATTTTGAAACATATCAAGGGTTTTCAACGATATGGAAAAGACCTAAAGTCTTAAATGCGGTACAATACCGAGATTTAATGACAGAGACCGGCCAAGCGCTGGATTGGTCAAAATATACCGCAGACACGAACTGGCCGGATCAGCTATTCCGCACCGGTCACAGTCAAAAATACCAGGCTTCTGTGCGCGGTGGCGATGAAAAAACAGGATTTTATATCTCCGGATCTTATCAGAAAGATAATGGTACCGTAATTACAAACACGGTCAACAAAGTCAATTTTAAAGTTAATTTAGACCATCAGATCAATAAAATCTTTAAGGTAGGTACTAGCCTATCTTACAATCGTTGGTACGATGTGGATATTAACGAGAACTCCAGAAATGGGGTCATCATGAATGCTTATTTAGGTTCTCCAGTAATCGGAATATACGGTGACAAAGGAGCTTTCACTGTAGATCCATTCTATACGGACCTCGACAACCCCGTTGCGCTAGCAACTGGCAATGAGCATAGCTACGTGAACAACCGATTTACGGGAAATGTCTTTGCAGAGGCAAATATTCTACCCGGTTTAAAATTCAAAACGTTATTTGGATACGAGAAATATAACAACCAATACCGTAGTTTTGTAGATCCTTTCCGTACGACAGAGGGCAGAAAATACAAAGGTATGGCAACGCTCACGCAGCAAGATAATCAGTATTGGATGTCCGAAAATACGTTAAACTATGATAGGACCTTTAGTGACAAGCACCACTTTACAGGTTTATTAGGCTATATTACAACTAAAACGCAAACAACAAACTCAACTATCAGTACACAGAATTTTGCTAATCCAGCAATCCACACTGTCAATGGCGGTTCGATGATTACAGCGATGCCGACTGCGATAGACGCCGCTGTATCGACTGTCTCCGGCATTGCAAAAATCGGTTATGATTATAACGACAAGTACTTATTTACAGCAAATCTAAGAGCTGACGCATCATCTGTATTTGGACCCAATAACCGTTGGGGTTACTTCCCTTCTTTCTCTGCCGGCTGGCGTTTATCCAATGAAGACTTTTTTAGCTCCCTGAAAAATACCGTTAACGATTTGAAAATCCGTGCTAGCTGGGGTAAAGTTGGAAATAGCCAAATTCCGGCCTTCGCCTACCTGGGTTTGGTCGATGTGACCGGATCTTACAACATTGGTGATCAAGTGGTGCCTGGCTACACACCTTCCACTTTGGATAACCCCAATCTAAAATGGGAAACAACAAACCAGACCGACATTGGTGTGGATGCAAGCTTTTTCAATTCAAGATTGACATTTGCAGCAGATTACTATGCCAAAAAGACTGTAGGCTTACTACTCGACTCAAGAGTACCGTATAGTTCCGGCTATAGAACTGTACTAAAAAACCTCGGAGACCTACAAAATAGAGGTTTCGAGTTCGAACTAAGCAGCCGAAATTTCGTTCACGATTTCAAATGGAACACAACGGTAACCTTTGGACTCAACCGCAATAAAGTACTGAATATTGATGGTGGAACCTATTATGACGGAAATATTGATGGTCGTGGCAATAGCACGATTGCAAAAGAAGGGGTTGCTTTGGGATCATTCTGGGGCTATATCGCAAAAGGCGTCAATCCTGAGACCGGTGATATGATCTATCAGATGGCCGATCCTGAGGCAGGTCTACAAACTAGTGACATGGCAATTATTGGTAATGCGACACCAAAATTCTCCTATGGCATGACAAATGACTTTAGCTACAAGAACTTCAACTTTTCCTTTTTCTTACAGGGTGTACAGGGAAATGATATTCTCAATGCTACTCGCATTTACACGGAAGGGATGTGGGAACCGAGAAACCAAAGTGCGGCCGTGTTAAATAGATGGACGGTTAACAACAAAGACAGTCATATGCCGCGTCCTGATCTGAACAATACAGATGACAACTATAATTCACAGATCTCCTCCCGTTTTGTAGAGAAAGGTTCCTACCTAAGGGTAAAGTCGATGACCTTGGCCTACAACCTCCCTAAACAGGTGCTTGAAAGATGGAAGCTCAATAAGGTCCGTTTTTATGTGACAGGTGAGAATCTGTTAACATTCACAAAATACACAGGTCTGGATCCTGAAGTAAGTATGTATGGTGGAACCAATCAGGCAACTGTGAGCGCCAATATGGCACCGGGTATTGATTTTGGGACTTCACCGCAGGCTCGCACTTTTATTGTTGGTTTAAACCTAACTTTTTAACCTCTTAGCTTACAAACAATGAAATCAACTAGATATACCTCAATAGCCATAGCTTTATTGGCATCTCTTGCTCTAAATTCCTGCAAAAAGTTTTTAGATCTTCAACCAACCTCCACGGTAACGAGTGAAAATGCCTATCTCACCGGAGATAATATTGAAAAAGCTTTAAACGGAGCCTACAATTCTTTTATAGGTAATGGCACCCGTCCAGGAAGCAACGCCAATTATTATCAATGGGAAATGATTCTACAAACTGATATTCGTTCTGATAATGCACATGCAGCCGGTGGTGGCGAAATAGATTTTGCACAAATTGATTATAATACCATTACCAATACCAATGAAATGGTACGCAGGGATTGGGAAGAATTATATGGAGCGATCTCAAAATGCAATATCGTTATTGACAACGTTGATAAAGTCACAGATCCTACTTTTTCGGATGAACGACGGAAACAAATTCTTGGCGAAGCTTCATTTTTAAGAGCCTTCCATTATTATCAATTGGTCAAACTTTACGGTGGTGTACCTTTGGAAAAACACTCCAACAGCACAGATGCCGAAGTATTGCGCATTAAACGATCAACCGCCGAGGAGGTTTATGATTTTATTGATTCGGACCTACAAGTGGCTGTCAACAATCTTCCTGATGCATTTGGGCAACCTTCCATCGATAAGGTTAGAGCAACAAAAGGTGCTGCAAATGCCTTACTGACAAAAATATGGGCACAACGGCCCGATCGAGATTACAATAAGGTATTGCAATATGCCAATGCAGTGATCAATGGAAAAGGTGGTTACCAGCTGCTTCAAAACTATGCGGACCTCTTTGATGGGAAGCACAATTACAACAATGAATCCATTATCGAGATTCCCTATGTCGCTGGCAGCCCCAATCTGAGTTGTTGGGGTGGAGCTTTCTTCTTCCCGGATCTTGATGAAAATGGAAAAATCAATGAAAACGAATGGCGCCGATACGGAACACCATCGAAGGATCTTGTCGAAGCTTATGATAATAGCGGTGACACCGAACGGAAGAATGCCAACATCTGGTTCTACTCGGTTCCATGGGCAGATGAGTTCTGGAATCCCTGCGCGGATGCCAAGACCGAGATTCCTTTTAATGTCAAACAGAAACATGCAAACAGCTTCCAAAGTGGCGATCATTTTTACCTCTTGCGGCTTGCAGACATCATACTGCTTAAAGCTGAGGCTCAAAATGCCTTAGGAAATACCTCTGGTGCCATAAGCACCATCAACATAGTCCGTCATCGTGCGGGGCTCTCCGATTTATCCGGTGTCAGCTCCAGTGCATTAAAGGCTATCATTTTAAACGAACGTCGATTAGAACTTGCTTTCGAGGGTCAACGCTGGGATGATTTAAACCGTTATGGTGTCACCGTAGATGTGATGAATAAATTAAATGAAATCAAATTTACATGCGATAATGGCAAACAGAGCAACGCTACGCTGATTAAGTATAATTTTAACCAAAATAGCCTGCTCCTTCCAATACCATTACTGGAAATGCAGGCAAACCCGAGCCTGACCCAAAACCCAGGCTATTAATTAGACCAATCCTAGGCTGTTCAAAGGAGTAAATCCTCGAACGGCCTTTTTTGTAACACACTTTATTATGACTCGTTTTAAATCACTGGATATCTTCCGTGGGTTTACACTTGCGGCTATGATTCTTGTCAATAATCCTGGCAACTATCACCATGTATTTCCGCAACTTGAACACTCCATCTGGCATGGCTGCACGTTTACAGATCTTATATTCCCTTTTTTTTTATTTGCTGTGGGAAACTCCATGGCATTCTCTTTAAAAAATATCGATCAACTAACTCCTGCGCTGTATTGGAAAAAAATTGCCAAGAGATCAATCATCCTTTTTTTGCTTGGTATATTTTTAAATATTTTCCCTTTTGTCGAATGGAATAGTCTTCATCAGCTCGAATGGACTCCTTTTGCCAAGTACAGGTATTTTGGCGTACTACAGCGTATCGCTATCTGCTATTTCAGTACGGCGATTTTATTATATTATTTTAGAGACAAAGGCGCAGTCGTTATTAGTGTTTTGCTCCTGTTAGTCTATTGGCTCGTTTGCTATTATAGTAATCCATCGGACCCCTATAGTTTAGACGGTTGGTTCGGAACGGCACTGGATATTCGAATTTTTGGTGCATCCCATCTCTATCACGGCGAAGGGACAGCGTTCGATCCAGAGGACATTTGGAGTGTATTTCCGGCCATCAGTCAAACGATATTCGGGTATATTACCGGAAAGTACATTGTTGAAAAAATGGTTGGTAAAAAGGAACTCATGAACCTATTTATCGTAGGCATGTCCTTTATCTTAATAGGCTATCTCTGGTCATTTGCTTTCCCTATTAATAAGAAAATCTGGACCAGTAGTTACTGCGTATTCACAACTGGAATTGCGCTCTCTTTTCTTGCCATACTCATCTATCTCATTGAGTTTCAAAAAATCAGAGGGGTATTTTATACAATATTTGACGATTTCGGTAAGAACACACTCTTTATTTACTGTCTTAGTGGTCTGATCCCTACGTTTTGTTCTTTTATTCTTATTGGAGAAACACAACAAAATCTATCGAGTTTTAGCTATCATGCATTGTTCAACAACTGGCCGTATCAGCCACTAGCTTCTGCCCTGTTCGCGCTGCTTTTTGTCGCCTTGAATTGGTTGATCGCTTATTACTTACGGAAGAAAGATATCTATATTAAAATTTAAGCTACCTGCCTTTCACCGATAACGCTAGTTGAACAACTACTATATATGCATAAAAAAAGGGCCAAGGCCCTTTTTATATATAAAGATATGGATAAGATATACCGCAGCTACTTTTAGAAAACGCCCCATCTTTGTTTTACTAATTCCGCTATTACAGTATGCAGACACTAAAGTAGTTCAAACTAACTATACAGAGAAAAAAAATAGGGGGACAAAAGGGGGACAAAAAACAATCATCTGAAAACCAACTAATTGAAACAGGTCTTTAAATTAAAAATCTACAATTTTGTTTTAGAAAATCTAGAAATAAGTAAGATTGGAGTAAAAGATTAAACCCAGAATAGTTGAAAAAAGAAAACCTGAGGTTGGGAGCCCCAGGTTTTTAACTAACCAATTATTAACCTAAATTATGAAAAGTCTTTTTTAATATTCTACACAAGGAATAATTCAACTATTGGACCAAAATTACTCGCGCATTACTATTTCACATTTCTTTAACAGATTACTGAGATTGAGATGACGAAAAAGAAAATATGAGCAGAATATGGATCGAAAAACATACTATCAAAACAAATTGAAAAGATTATTCGGAGTCAATTTGTCATAAGATAAGTCAGGTTCTGCTGCTGCAGGAAGTAAAATTGCAGACTTTGTTAAGAAATGTATCTTAGCGGGCTGCCTTTCTGCTGCCATTTTGACTAATTCCATCATATAGTGATTACTTTGGTATCTTTTGACCTGTCCTTTTATATCTTCAAATTCATTGTACTGACTGTATTGATCAATATAGCCCATTCCATAAAAAAGGCCATTTTCAATGACGATACAGCTTTTTTCATCAGAATTGCGTCCTTTATCAATCAATACATACGAAGGCTGCTGTTTGAGCCAATCCTCTATACAGCGCTCAATTCTTGTATTGTGCAAAACCCGATCAGGCAATTCACTCTTCTTTATGGACTTTGTAGACAAACTGGCGTGTCCAAACTGACAAAATTGCGGATTAATATCGTCATGCTGAATAAAAGATTGCAGCAACTGAATAGCGTCATATTCGCGTTGAAACAATTGAATACATTCTTGTCCCCTATTTATCTTTCCGATAGCGAGATGGAGATAGCCATTTTGATCTTCATAAGAGAATAAACCGAATTTAGGTTCATATCGTTTAAGTGCCCTGTTATATTTTGGCCACAACTTTTTGATCTCAGCACATTCCAATAACAATGACATCAGCTCTGTCCCACAGCATTCACAACTTATATGATGAATTTCTTTTAAGAAATTCTGCCGTTGTGCCTGTATATTATTACCGGTAAAATGGGACAACACCCTTTTTTTTATATTTACTGCCTTTCCGACATAAATAACTTTCCCAGCTTTATCGTGAAAATAATAGACTCCGGCATCATTGGGCAATTGTTCGTACTCCAACGGATTTAAATGTGGCGGAAAACGCTGATCTATCGCTTTATGTTTAATCATATCCTGAAACACCTGTTCGGTGTCAAGCACTTTTAAATATGCAAAGAGAATGGCTGTTGCATCGGCATCACCACCTGCACGGTGCCTATTTTCAATCGGAATATCTAGGTAATCGCATAGACGCCCCAAACTATAGGATAATAATCCCGGTTTTATCTTTCGCGCATAGCGTACGGTACATAATTTTATCGCTGACCATTCAAATCCAGACTCCTGAAGCTGGAAGCGAATGAATGAATAATCAAAATTAACATTATGTGCAACAAAAATGCGGTCTTTGAGCAAGCGATAAATTTGTTCAGCTACTTCGTCAAATAATGGAGCATCTTTGACCATGTCATTGTCTATACCAGTAAGCGCAAAAATCGAATTAGGAATTTCTTTCCCTGGATTAACCAATGTCTCCCAACGTTCCAAAACTTGGTTACCATCATGAATAACAATGGCAACCTCAGTAATTCTGCTGGATTTTGCATTGCCTCCTGTAGTCTCAATATCCACAATGGCAAATTCTTGTTTTTTGCTTTGATTCATACACATAATGCGAAGCAAACATACTAAAAATATTAGCTACCAACAAAAAATCCCCGTACTTTTACAAAAGTACGAGGAAACCAATTATGTAACCCAAATAATGAAAATAGATATTTCCCAGGATTTCTTGAATATACGACAATAATTAATCAAACGGATAAAACAACAGATTTATTACAATAGCTCCATCCTATTTTGATTCGGCGAGAATGGCTCTATGCTATTAAAATCTGCTTATCCTACAATTGGAAGATTTTGTTTATTTTGTCATTTCCTTTAATTAAATTCATTCATATGGAAGTAATACAAAAAAATAGCGATAAACATGGTAGTTTTGAGATTATCGATGAGAAAAAATCCGTTGCGCAAATGACATATACATGGGCTGGCACCACAAAATTCATTATCGACCATACTGAAGTCGACCCTAAATACGCTGGGAAAGGACTGGGTAAACAAATGTTGATGGCAGCAGTCGCTTTTGCACGTAAAGAACATTTAAAAATTATGCCGCTATGTCCTTTTGCAAAATCTGTTTTTGATAAGGATCCAACATTAGCGGATGTACTTTTTTAATAGCGCTATCAATACACAAAAGGTGGTTAGACTTGTTTCCAAAACAATCTAATCACCTTTTTATGGATTAGTTTATACGTATTGAATAGCTGTTAATCACATTTTGCAGCCAGCTTGTTTATCAGCTTAAATATCAAATCAGCAGCTAATTTGGCTGTTCGGGAATCAATATCAAAATAAGGATTTAATTCAGCAAAATCGACAGATCTTATATTATTTAGATTCAAAATAACATCATAGATCTTAAAAAACAAATCATCAGGAACGATACCATTGAATGCTAGCGCACTTACTCCAGGCGCATAGGCCGCAGCAAAAGCATCAAGGTCGATAGTCAAATACACATAATCCACGGATTTCGAGAAACTAACAATTTTATCCCGAATTAGATCGAGCTTTTCAGCTACCAGATTCTCTCGTTCAATAAGCTGTACATTCTTCTCCTTGGCATAAGCTAGCAATCCCTTGGTATTGCTAATTTCCTGTATACCGATCGCCAGGTAGTGAAATGGCAAACCTGCTGCTGCTTGATCCTGTTCGATTTGATAGAAGCCCGTGCCGGAATTCCCTTTGCCATCCCACAATGCGCGTATATCAAGATGGGCATCCAAATTAATAACGCCAAGCGTTTGATTACGATCCTTTAGAAATTCTCGAATACCCAAATAATGTCCATAGGTTACCTCATGGCCGCCCCCAAAGATGACCGGAAATCCCTCTTGTTGGAGAATAATTTTCAATGCTGCGCCTAAGCTTTGCTGAGACAACTCTAAATCATTGTCTTTTAAAAGTATATCGCCACAATCTTTAAGTTTAAGTTTACCTGAAAAATGTACAGGAAGATTTGCTAGCACATTCCGGAGTGCTGCCGGTCCATCTTTGGCACCTACACGTCCTTGGTTCCGGCTAACACCTTCATCACTACAAAAGCCCAAAAAGGCAATGGATCTCTGTAGCTCGGGCTGTTCGAGAAGATCAACACAATCCATCAATTGATGCCAACGCATCCAATCGCGCTCCTGGCCATCGATACGGCCTTTCCAAACCGCCGGGTCGCCTTTGGTATATATTCCCGGATCATTCAGCAACAAATTCATTCGCTTACATCAAATAATTGGTCAATAATATGATCATCAACAATTTGTGCACGGGTAACCTGTAAGGTATTATTTCTTTCCATGGCACGGTCCAAAGCCAGATTAGCCTCCTTATTTCTAGCCCAAGCACGTCTTGCTATCCCATTATTGACGTCAAAATATAACATTTTTTCTAATTTAACAGCTGCATCGGCCGAGCCATCCAGCAGTAAACCAAAGCCACCGTTGATAACCTCTCCCCAGCCAACACCGCCGCCATTATGAATAGAGACCCAGGTTGCACCCCGAAAACTGTCACCAATTACGTTATGAATAGCCATATCTGCTGTAAATTGACTTCCATCGTAGATATTGCTTGTCTCTCTATAAGGTGAGTCTGTACCGCTAACATCATGGTGATCTCTTCCCAAAACAATAGGTCCCTCAAATAAACCGCTTTTTACAGCCTCATTAAAGGCTTTTGCTATCGCAATACGTCCATTGGAATCTGCATAGAGGATACGCGCCTGAGAGCCCACTACAAGTTTATTTTTTCCGGCTTCTTTAATCCATTGAATATTATCCTGCATTTGCTGCCGGATTTCTGCGGGAGCTTCTGCTCGAAGTTCTTCCAAAACGGTCATGGCTATTTCATCTGATTTTTGAAGATCTGATGCCTTGCCAGAAGTACATACCCATCGAAAAGGTCCAAATCCATAGTCAAAACACATTGGTCCCAAAATATCCTGCACGTAAGATGGGTAACGAAATTGATCTCGTCTATCATTCCACACTGCTGCCCCAGCACGGCTACTCTCCAATAGAAATGCATTGCCGTAATCAAAAAAATAGGTTCCTTTTGAGACATGCCTATTAATGGCTTCGACATGTCGAACCAAGGTTTCTTGCACACATTGCTTAAATCGATCAGGATCGGCTGCCAAAAGCGCATTGGATTCAGCAAAGGTTAACCCCATTGGATAATAACCTCCAGACCATGGATTATGCAATGATGTCTGATCTGACCCCACTGTGATGTGGATGTTTTCCTGATCAAAAGCCTCCCATACTTCGACAATATTACCAATATAGGCAAAGGATATCGATGCCTTTTGTTTCATTGCCAAACGCACCTGTTCAGTAAGCTGGTCGATATCTTCTATCAATCGATCTACCCACCCCTGTTCATGCCGCTTTCTCGCAGCAGCAGGATTTATTTCGGCACATACGGTTATACAACCTGCAATATTACCTGCTTTGGGTTGTGCCCCACTCATTCCTCCTAAACCAGAGGTCAAAAACACCTTACCTTCGATGGTATCTCCTACAGCTAAATGCTTTCTGAACGCGTTCATAACGGTAATTGTCGTTCCATGTACGATGCCCTGGGGACCGATATACATGTAGGAGCCGGCTGTCATCTGTCCATATTGTGTTACACCCAGCGCATTAAAACGCTCCCAGTCATCCGGCTTGGAATAGTTCGGAATCATCATACCATTCGTTACAACAACACGCGGGGCATGTTGTGAAGATGGAAAAAGCCCCATGGGATGACCGCTATAAAGATGCAAAGTCTGCTCATCTGTCATTTGGGAAAGATATTGCATGGTAAGGCAATATTGAGCCCAATTTTGGAAAACAGCGCCATTACCACCATAGGTAATCAATTCATGCGGATGTTGCGCTACGGCTGGATCAAGATTGTTCTGAATCATCAACATAATCGCTGCCGCCTGTCTACTTACTGCCGGATAGTCAGCGATTGATCGCGCATACATTGCATATTGTGGTCTAAAGCGGTACATATAGATTCGGCCATAATCGCGAAGTTCCTGTAAGAATTCAGGTGCTAAGACGGCATGCCATAACTTGGGAAAATAGCGTAACGCATTACGCAATGCGAGCTTCTCTTCCGACTTCGTAAGAATATCCTTACGCCGGGGCGCGTGGCTTATCGTATTATCCCGTTCTGCTTTTGGAGGCAGTACAGTAGGAATACCCGCTGCAACCTCTCTCTTAAATGTATTTTCCATATTATCTTATATTGAAAACACTTCTACGCCATCCTTCCATACCGCTGCGGGCTGCAAGCTTCCTTGGTAGTAAGTAATATTCTGGTAATTATCGGTTTTAAATAAACTAAAATCTGCTCGCATGCCTTTTGTCAATGTGCCACGATCGGATAGATTGAGGGCCTTCGCTGCCCGGTAGGTTAATGCCGCAAGCAATTCAGCATTGGTCAGCTTTTCAACTGTTGCCAAAATACTCGCACTTGTCAATAACTGGCCCATTGGAGCAGAACCGGGATTCCAGTCGCTTCCTATGGCCAAACATGCGCCTGCATCCAACAGTTTTCTAGCGGGTGTAAAACCACATCCAAGGCCAATAGAGGCCGCAGGCAAAGCCACTGCAACAGTATCTGAATGCGCTATAAGTTCTATCTCAACCGCAGTTGACGCTTCAAGGTGGTCCGCAGATTTAGCACCAAGCTCAACTGCAATCTGACTTCCCGATGTGGTAAACTGATCGGCATGAATGGTTAGATCAAAGCCCATTTCTTTCGCCTTTCGTAAATATGGCAGTATCTCTTCGCCCTGAAAAGCTGTTGCCTCAATAAAGGCATCAATTCTATTCGATAATCCTTCTAATTTCAACTTAGGAAAGAGAACCTCCGCCATCTGATGAAGATAATCTTTTGCAGACCCACTGAAGTCACGCGGGAGCATATGTGCTGCCAAACAAGTTGGAATGAGATCTGCCGCTGTGCGACGATTGGATTCTTGGATGGCACGCAATATTTTAAGCTCTTCTTCCACATGAAGTCCATAACCGCTTTTGACTTCAATAGTTGTAATCCCTTGTCTCAACAGGAAATCTGCACGCTGGGTAGTAAGGTCAATCAATTCGTCCTCCCTACACTCCCGTGTATGCACTACCGTGCTCCAGATCCCTCCTCCAGCTGCCGCAATCTCCAAGTAGCTTGAACCTGCATTTCGAAGAGCAAAATCATTTGCCCGGTTACCGGCAAAAGCAATATGTGTGTGACAGTCAATAAAACCTGGAACAGCTAACTGATCTCCTTCTATGCGAACATGGGTTGCCTGCCCGCTCCATTTCTGCTCCAATTGATCGAAATCTGCTATGCCTAATATCTCATTACCGGCTATTAAAATGCCCCCATGCTCAATAATAGGCAATTGTTTGTCGTGTATTGCACCCTTTAAGGGCATATCCGACATGGGTAATATTTGTCTGAAAGGTCCGACTAACTTTAGTTCTTTTTCCATCCCTTTTTTGCTTAAAATACGTCAAATTGCTGTCTCAGATCTTCGGCAATCTCCCCGGTAGCATATTCACGATGTAATGCAATAAGTTCGCCCGATTTTACCAGTCTCAGCGCTTCAGTCAGCAACTCTTCCATCGGTTGATCAGACTCTATATGCGGTATGGACTGACGTATTCTCTCATGGATAGCTTCCAATGCCGCAGTTGATTTTAACGGCTGATGGTAATCTTTGGCCTGTGCAGCACATAATAGTTCAACACTCAATATTTTATCGACGTTGTCTATTACCTGCAGCAATTTTCGGCCAGCAATAGACCCCATGCTTACATGGTCCTCTTGTCCCAATGAGGTTGGAATACTATCTGCACTAGCCGGAAAACAAAGCCCCTTATTCTCGCTTGCTATCGCTGCAGTACTGTATTGTAGGATCATAAATCCTGAATTGAGTCCCGTTGATTTCATCAACAATTTGGGAACACCATTGGTTTGACCTTCTAAAGACAAATAAACTCTTCGATCCGAAATATTGCCAATCTCCGATGTCGCCAGTGTAGCATAATCCAAAGGTAAAGCAATCGACTGTCCATGAAAACTACCGCCACTAATGGTCAGTTCATCATTAATGATTACAGGGTTATCGGTCACGGAGTTTATTTCAATCTCTATGGAATCTTTCAAATGAAACCATGCATTGCGTGAAGCCCCGTGAACCTGTGGAATACAACGTAAAGAATAGGGATCCTGTACACGGGAACAGTCTTTGTGACTTTCTAAAATGGCCGATCCATGTAGCATATTAAAAATGTTTGCTGCTACATAACGATTTCCAGCATGCGGGCGTAATTGATGGAGTTCCGTAAAAAATGGCTTTATGGAGCCATTTAAACCTTCAATCATTAAGGTAGCAATAATATCCGCATTCTGAAGTACCCGATTCAATTCAGCAACAGCCATTACACCGTGTGCCGCCATAAATTGGGTTCCATTGATTAGGGCCAGCCCCTCTTTTGCACCTAAGTGAATAGGACTCAAACCGTATTTTTCCAAAACGATATTTGTCGGTACAATTTCTCCGGCAACGTTGACTTTCCCCAAGCCAATTAAGGGTAAAAACAAATGCGACAAAGGAGCCAAATCACCGGAAGCTCCTACAGAGCCTTGTTTGGGTACTACTGGAATGATATTATGTTCAATATGCCAAATAATGCGTTCAATCGTGGTATACTGAACACCTGAAAACCCCTTCGAAAGTGCATGGACTTTAAGAATAAGCATTAATTTGGCTAAATCAGCAGCTATGGGCTCTCCCATACCAACAGCGTGACTTTTTAGAATATTTTCCTGTAACAGCTGCGTTTGACCCGCATCAATAAGCGTAGTACATAGCGGACCGAAACCTGTATTGATCCCGTAGACAACCTCACCGCGCTCTACTATTTTCCTGACGTAACTGGCGCTTTGCTCAATCTTATCCCTGACCTCGGATGATATTTCCCCAGTCACCAATCCTTTTGCTATGGCTAAAGCAGTGGAGCATGTCAAATGTCCGCTGCCGTATAAAAATTTTTCCATCTTCATATCTACTTTACTCAAATGTACTCGCTATATTTGATAATTAGAAATACCATTTTTATCATCAATTGATAACCATGAATTATCAAACAGAGTTAAGACATTTGCTGTATTTTAAAGTATTGGCAGAGGAACTGCACTTTAGAAGAGCGGCCGAAAAGCTATTCATTGCGCAACCGGGGCTGAGCAGACAGATTAAACAGCTGGAAGAATCTTATGGGATCTCACTTTTTGAGCGCAATAAGCGGAATGTCCAGTTGACCGAAGCGGGAACGTATCTTTTTAAGGAGGTAAAAGAACTATTTAGGCATTTGGATCAAATCGAAACTCAACTTCAAAGTCTGGCCAACGGTAAAATAAGTACCTTAAAGCTCGGATTTATAGGTTCAGCTGTTCAAACAATTTTGCCGCAATTGCTTGTCACCTTAAAACAGCAACAGCCAGATGTCGAACTCTCCCTTCACGAGCTAGCAAATGAAACCCAGCTTGATCTGCTGGAAAAGAAGGAATTGGACTTGGGGTTTGTTCGTCTTTCCGAAACTCCCCTTGGCCTGTGTAGCTTACCCATTCATACAGAGCATTTCAGCCTCGTTTTACCGAACAATCATCCTCTATTAAATTCTTCCCAACCGAGTCTTCAGGCACTAAAAGATGAATCGTTTATTTTATTTTCCAAGAACTATAGCCATTCTTACTATGATCTTGTCATGAGTATTTTTACGGACCATAAGTTTATTCCCAAAGTTACATTGCGCACAGTTAATGCACTGACTATATTCAATATGGTCGCTCAGGGTCTCGGTGTTGCGATTGTCCCTTCGTCCTTGAAAAATGGATACCATGTCGATGTCAATTTCCTTGAATTGGACACTTTGCCACAGCGAACGACACTCTCCTTGGTTTGGAATGCCCAAAATAGTAATCCAGGTATTCCATTGGTCATTCAAATCATCACGCAAACAAAGAACGATGTAGATAATACCATTGACATTAAAACTTAATCCTCTATCAAAGAATACCGAATAAATTGCAGGGATATCCGAGTCCTTGTATTGCATATAAAAAACAAATTCTCTAAGTTTGATCTATTTACTAAACTTTATTTAAAAAACGAATTATGATTTTAGAAGTAGCTGTATTACAAATTATTGAAGGGCAACAGTCCAATTTTGAACGAGATTATAAAACAGCTTGCCAGTATATTAGCGCAAGTAAAGGCTATATCACACATTCCTTGCGTAAATGTATTGAAAAAGACAACCAGTATATTCTACTCGTTGAATGGGAAACTTTGGAAGACCATACAATCGGATTCCGGGAATCTCCATTATTTAAAGAATGGGAGAAACTTCTACATCATTACTACGATCCTTTTCCAACAGTAGAACACTATGAAGTGTTAAAATAGCAGTTTTGTCGTCCTTTTCTATAATAATCTAGTATCTTTGTAGAAATTTTTGATATTCAACTTTTAACCCCTATAAGGCCGCAGGCATTATAGATTTGAACAGAACAAGATGTACACAAAAGAAAAAGCAAAAGTAAATAGTTTCACGGTAGATCATACCAAATTGAAACAAGGGATCTATGCCAAGGCTTCGACAACTAACAGCAGCAATGTTGAAAGTTATACAACTTACGATATTCGCATGATTAGACCGAATTCTCCTGAGCGTATGTTATCACCTGAAGTCATGCATACATTGGAGCACTGTTTTGCAACAGAAATCAGAACAATCTTAGGCGACGAGGTTATTTATGTTGGTCCAATGGGCTGTTGCACGGGATTTTATGTGGTGTTAGCAGGAACCGATCGAACTCCTCAGAACGTAGCGGAATTGATGAAAGAAGTATTAGAGACGATTCTTACAGCCGGATACGAGGTACCTTTTCAAAATCCGATTAGCTGTGGAAACTACACATTCATGGATTTTCCATCCTCAAAACAGGCTTGTGTTAACTTCTTAAATCTAATAACTGCGGAAGAATTGGCATTTGAGTATCCATACATTGAAGAAAATTAAATGATCCTGAATAAAGATATTGAAACGATTATCTTGGTAGCCAACAAAAACGAGCTATCTTTTGATTCGACAAGTGAATCGACTTTTGTATACGAAATTGGTGTTGGTAAAGTAAATGCACTCCTATCTATTGCTACGCTTTATGAAGACATCAAAGCACTGGGTATTCATCCTATTCTTCTCAATGTTGGCACTGTGGGCTGTACAAGACATCCGATAGGCCATGTTCTTTATCCGGCATATTATGCACAAGGTGACGCTTATACGGATGGATTTTTCCTAGAAAACACCTTGTTTCTTAAGGGGCAGGGTATATTAGAATCCATATCGCTTGATGAATTTCGTTACGAAGACGCACTTTTGACATCTGATCGTTTTATTAATGTAAATACTGCTTTCTATCAGGATATCAAACATTTTAACCCTTTGGCATTTGATATGGAATCTTATGCCTTAGCAAATTTCAGTTTCCAAAAAAATCTGACCTTTCATAGTATTAAAATTGTCTCTGACAATTGTGATGGTACAGTTAAAGACTGGGAAAGTATCCTCGGGGAAATTTCAGGGAGATTGGGTGACATCCTGGATCAATTTATGAAAAAACTGGATAACGAAAAAGCTGTCGCAGCCAGCATATCTTAATTGTATGAAATAATAAAAAAGACCTATAGAAATATAGGTCTTTTTTTTGCTATTTAGGGTAGGTAATTCCCTTCTTTGGAACTCCAAGTCATATTTTCGTAAAGTACCCAATGCTTTCTTCGCTATTCCCTCCTTTTCTTATAATTTGAGTTTATCCAAACTATTCTCTTCTCAGGTTGTTCAAATAAGTGGATTACATACCCATCGTTATATTCAATATAACTCGTCTACACTGCAAATAAATCGATCTAATATTCTTATGAAGAAAAAGAAGAAAATAATAATTTCAAATAGACTGCCGATACAAATAGAACGAAAAAAAGAAAAACTAATCATCAAGCCTAGTGCGGGTGGGCTAGCAACTGGTTTAAATTCAGCTTTTGATACGGATGAGATCCTTTGGGTTGGCTGGCCCGGAATTGTTCCTAAAGATGAGGAAGAAAAAGAAAAGATTATTGAGCTCCTCAAACCAATGAACTTACTTCCTGTCTTTTTATCAAAAGATGAAATCCGCAATTTCTACGAAGGTTATTCCAACGAGGTCCTCTGGCCTATCTGCCATTATCAACCAAGCTATATTCACTTTGATCCTGAATATTGGTCAACTTATGTAACAGTAAATAAGAAATTTTGCGAAGCTGCTCTTTCAATCGATCAGCTTTCCGATTTCATCTGGGTACAGGATTATCAGCTTATGCTTCTCCCTCAATTTTTACGTTCGGAAAATCATGAACTCAATATTGGTTATTTTCACCATATCCCCTTTCCTTCTGAGGAACTCTTTATGAACATTCCACAACGTAAAGAGTTGGTTGAAGGTTTACTTGGAGCAGATCTCATCGGATTTCATACTTTCGCCGATAGCCAAAACTTTCTAAATGCCTGCAAAAAGATATTGCACGTATCATCAGGACATAATCAGCTGAAATACAAAGACCGTCATATATTTATTGAATCCTTCCCTATGGGCATTGATTTTGATAAGTTCGTCGAAGTCAGCCGTCAGCCTAAAATTCAAGCTATTGCAACCCAATTTAGAAGTCATTTTCCCGACCAGAAAATTATAATATCTGTCGATAGGCTCGATTATAGCAAAGGGATATTAGAAAGACTGCGTGCTTTCCTCACTTTCCTTGAAAAGTATCCTGAATGGCATGCAAAAGTTGTCTTATATATGCTTATTGTCCCCTCAAGGGATAAGGTATCACAATACAAAAAATTAAAAGATGAGATCAACCGAAAGGTGAGTGAAATCAATTCTATATACGGAAACCTAAGTTGGACCCCAGTCTTATATTTTTATAAATCCCTTCCTTTTGAAGAATTGGTTGGATTGTATCTTGCATCTGATATTTGTATGATTACGTCCACAAGAGATGGAATGAACCTTGTTAGCAAGGAATATATAGCCAGTAAGACTTCATCAAAAGGCGTATTGATTTTAAGTGAATTTGCAGGTGCATCCAAAGAACTCGTTGATGCATTGATTATTAACCCCTATAATCGGACAGAAACTGCGGATAGTATCTACCAAGCACTCAAAATGCCACCTGAAGAAATTCAGGAACGTTCTGAAGCCAATATTCAGATTATACAGAAGTTTAATGTACAGCATTGGGTCCAGCTCTTTACCAATCGTCTGGCTGAGACTAAAGCTATACAACGTGACGAATGGGCAAGGCGGATTTCGGATAAGGTGTTTAATAGTATTTCAGAAAGATATAGCAAAAGTAGCAATAGGCTCTTTTTCTTAGATTATGATGGCACCCTTGTTAAATTTCAAAATCATGCGCAAAAGGCGACACCAACAACCTTACTCTATAATCTTTTGGATAATATTATCTCCGATCCACTCAATACATTAGTCATCATAAGCGGGCGTTCGCAGGAAAATCTATCTTCTTGGTTTGATGGCCGATCTTACTATATGGTTGCGGAACATGGTATTTGGTCTAATTTCCCAAATTTCAGCTGGTCGTACAAAAAAGGGTTGGCGTTACATTGGATGCCCGAGGTAAAAAAGCTGATGGAAAAATTAGCAGACCAAACACCAGGTGCTTTCATCGAAGTCAAACCCTATTCATTAGCCTGGCACTATAGGAAAGTGGAACTCGGCTTAGGAGAACTCAAAGCAACAGAACTCAAAGAAATTTTAAGCCCAATGCTCAATGATTATGGCTTACAATTACTGGATGGAAATGCGGTAATTGAGGTTAAAAATACCGAAGTCAATAAAGGAAAAGCGGCATTGGAAATTGCAGGTCATATAAAAGCAGATTTTCTATTGGCTATTGGTGACGACATCACCGATGAGGACTTATTCAGATACCTACCGCAATCAACAATAAGCATCAAAGTGGGCAGCAACAAATCTGCAGCAAAATATTATTTAGATGAACAGGAAGATGTTCTTCAATTTTTGAATCAACTTATCATAAAATAATGAACGAAAATACATCAGAAAGCAGACATATCTATCAATCTGGAATCATTGGAAATTGTTCCTATATAGCACATGTTGGCATTGACACGAACATATCATGGTTATGCTGGCCTTCGTTCGAAGATAGCTTTGTATTCGGCAGTATGATCGATAAAAATCAAGGTGGCATGTTTACGGTCAGTTCAGAAGACCCTGTCGCTGAAACCAAGCAGTATTACATCAAAAATACAAATGTGCTTTGCACCGAAATACATACGGATTCATATGCATATCGGGTAACGGATTTTGCGCCAAGATTTGAACAATTCGGACGGTATTTTAAGCCGCTGATGTTGATACGAAAGATCGAACCACTTTATGGTGCACCCAGCGTCAACATTAAGTGTCAACCGACTGGCGATTATGGCCGTATGCCACTTAAGGCTACACGCGGCAGTAATCATATTTTGTATAGCAACGATCAAATCGGAGAACGAATTCGACTTACCACTGATCTACCCATTTCTCATTTCTTTCAAGATGAGAGCTGGACGATTATCAGTGAGAATAAATATCTTGTGCTTACCTATGATGCAGCTTTCGAATCGGCCATTGCGAGCACGTGTGAAGATTTCCTACATAAGACGCTCAGTTATTGGCAGCGATGGATTAAACACTGTAGTATTCCAAACATTTATCAAACAGAGGTTATCCGATCGGCTTTGGTGCTCAAGCTTCACCAATATGAGGATACGGGAGCAATTATAGCAGCCTCAACAACCAGCCTGCCTGAATATCCAGGATCTGGAAGAAATTGGGACTACCGCTACTGCTGGGTGCGTGACAGTTATTATGTCTTAACAGCCTTAACCCACATCGGTCAATTTGAGGAAATGGAGAGCTTTGCAAACTATATTGCCGGCATCACGCACCGCAACCCAGGAAGGCTTCAACCTTTGTATGGTATCCTCGGCACATCTGAACTTACGGAACATATATTACCTTATTTAAAAGGTTATCAGGATAGCGGTCCTGTTAGAATTGGCAACCAAGCTTTTGAACATATTCAAAATGATGTATATGGTCAGGCAATGATTGCATTGTTACCACTTTTCACGGATCAACGTTTTAAAATCCATGAAAACAAAAATGTTTTAGGCTGGGTGAATTTTATCCTTGAAAAAATTGAGGCTACTATAGACGAGAAAGACGCTGGCATCTGGGAGTTCAGGAATTTTGCCAACCATCATTGCTACTCCAATCTTTTCCAATGGGTCGGATGCAAAGCCGCACTGTTGATTGCGCGGCAGAATGGTTATCAAGATATGGAGGATCGAGCGAATGTTCTTTTAAAAAAAGCAGAAGCTTATATCGAGTCCTGTTATGACGAGGAACGAAAAGTCTATCAGAACGCTTTAAACAGCCGAAATTTGGACGCCAGTACTTTACAGCTTATTGTCATGGACTATCTCGATCCGAAATCGGACCGTGCTCTTCGCCATCTCGAAATGCTGGAAAAAGAATTAAAAGGGGAAAATGGGCTTTTCTATCGATACAAACATCAGGACGATTTCGGTAGACCTAAATCCACTTTCTTGGTGTGTGCATTTTGGTACGTGGAAGCGCTGGCCTGCGTCGGTCGTGTGGAAGAAGCTAAAGAGAACTTAGAACGCTTGTTGACCTATAGCAATCATTTAGGTCTCTTCAGTGAAGATGTTACAGAGGATAATGGAAGTCAATGGGGTAACTTTCCACAAGCCTACAGTCACGTTGGATTGATGAACGCGGTTTACAGGATAGCCATAAAATTAGATAAACCAATTTTTCATTGACATAAAACAAAAATGTGCGATCAATTCATACTGATCGCACAACTAACTTATATTTATCGAGGTTTATTGGCTTAATAAAACTATAATGTATCCAACCAATCTTCCACCTCTTCTTTGGTTTTACCAGTTTTTTGTTGCAATTTACCCAACAATTCATCTTCTTTTCCCTCTGCATATAACAGATCATCATCCGTTAAATCTGCATATTGCTGCTTCACTTTACCTTTCAGCTCGTTCCAACGGCCTTTCCATGTTAATTTATTCATAAATATTGCTTTTTAAAAAATGAAATGTATTTATATTAATGCCTGCTTGTACTGGTCAAAATGCTCACAGATCTCCTCACTGCCGATTCGCTTGCCCATTAAGTCTATAAAACGATTTTTGTACAAGGAAAATATGTACAATCCCGTTGCCAAACTTCCTATGACAAAAATACCTTCGAGTTCATTGCTCTTCACAAGCTTGTTATTCAAGTGGCACTCCTTGAGTAACGGAATATTATAAGAAGACCATTTCCCCATTTTATCTTTGAGTACCAATCCAATATTTTTTGTTCCTGTCATCGTTTCAACTCCTTTTAAAAAAAACACCTATTTAGCTTTAAATGTTTTCTAAATTTTGTCATTTTGAAAAGAATAAGTCTTTCATACAGAAGAGCAAGTAATAATACGGTAGCCTCCCCAAAAAAAAACATGTTTCCAATTTATCACTTGGAAACATGCTGTTAAAGAGTGGTATTACTATTTTTGTTAGCGTTTACCGGGCAAATAGATTTGAAAACCCAATCCAACTCCTAAGCCGCTCGCCCCGCTGCCTGTATTAATATTGGCTTTGCTGTAATTGTAACCAAATGTAGCTTCTAAAGCAACTGTACGGGTAATAAAATGTGCATATCCGACATTTGCTCCTACCGCCAGCGCGACGTCTTTGCCCCTAGAGCTGCCTGAGATACCGATGTCTCCCTGTCCAAAAAACCTACCTGTATTTGATCCTGCATTTGGAAAGTAATAACGTACAAATGGCGCGACACCATAGGTCCATTCATTATCAGCATCTTTTTGAGTAGCTAGACCAAGATTTGCCTGTGCACCAATAGCCAATCCATCAGAAACAAAATAGCCCGCCCTTGGTTGAAGTGCAACATTAAACGATTTTCCTTCAAAGCTATAGCCGAGATTACCTATTGATCCACCGACCATCCAATTTCCTTGGCGTATAGGCTCAATACCAACATCGGATGACATCTGTGGTGTTGTCTCAATTTTCTGAGCATGGGCTTGATACCCAATGCCTGCTGTTATCAATAAAAGAAGTGTCAATTTTCTCATAGTATCTATATTATCTTAAATTACTTTAGTTTAATAACAAGATCGACAAATGAAAAGTTTTATTTTTATTATTAAAATGAGCTGGCCGATCTCTTTTAAAAAACCAATCGGATTTGGGACATGTTCTTACGAAAAAGAAATTATGGATACAACAATTCTAGCTGGGGATACTATTTCATACTTTTTACGAGACAGCGTCCTATTCTTGAACGAAATAGATCCCCTAGGTGACGATATATCGAACGATAATGGCAGCCGTGTATATAATACATCCAAAGTTCTGCATTTAGGTGACATCAATCTCGAACTATATCATCCGCAAAATACGAAAGGACCAGATCCAAGCGAAGAAGAACAGCGCGATCGTAGTAATAAAGAAAAGATTAATGCCGAAGAGGATCAACATAAAGAAAAACCAGACCATTCAGAAGAAGATATTTATGGTGCCGATTCTGATCAAAAAGAAAAGGACAAAAAAAACTCCCTTAACTAAGGGAGTTTTTCATTAAACGAATATACTGCAGAGTCCAAACTGCCTATTAAGGTTTAGATTTCGTACCATTAATACTGTCCTTTCTAAGCGTGTCTGCCAAACTAGTATCTTTCTGCATGGACATTTTTTGTTGCTCGCTTAAATTATACCTTGTCTCATCGGCATCACTCGGCGCAATATTGTCCGATTGACCAGTTCCTTCCGATGGATTTTTTGTTGAATTTTGACACGCAGATATTACTGTAGCGCCAAATATTAATATCCCTAAACCTGCTGCGAATTTTCTGCTCTTTTTCATAGTCTATTTTGTTTTTGTAATTAATCTTTAGGTAAGAACCACATTCAAAGCTCATTAGTTCAACAAAACTCACAAAATACGACCATCTTCATTTAATGATTACAAAAATAGACGTTTTCCATATTTTATTAAAAACGGGATTAACCCGTAATTTAGACATTTCTTATGGGAACAAATACCCAATTGACCCATACCTAATAGATCATCTCTCTTTATTGGGACACAATTAATTTCGCCTTTCTGTAGCGTTTCAGCTACAAAATATGCAATCCGGTCACATACGTATTTTTCCCATATAGCTGTTTAAACAAGTTTCAGACATGCTAAAAAGGTAAAATTAGCACTTTAATTGTACCTAATTACCCAAATACACATCAATCAATTTAACAAACGATACCATGAGCAATTCCAATTTAAATTTGTTAGTCGAAGAAAAAAGAAGCCTTTTGAAACATTTTGCTGGGAAATTCACAAATGATCCCGATGAAAAAGAGGATTTGATTCAAGAGACACTTATTCGCGCATTAAAATCGATTGACGATTTTATCCGCCATCCCAAATTAATGTCTTGGCTCTATGTTATTATGAAAAATGTATACATCAACCAATATCGTAAAGCCAAACGTATAAACGACATCCATGAAACTTACATCGGTCTGGAAAGCACCAATACCATGGAAGCCAATAAAAGTGATAACAAGTTTATCGCTGACGATATTGAAAAAGCGATGTGCAGTCTATCTGAAGAAAATTACCAAGTGTTTCAATTGTTCCTGGAAGGATACAAATATCATGAGATCGCATCCTATTTTGGAATGCCAGAAGGCACAATTAAAACCAGAATACACATGACAAGAAAAAAACTGCAAAAACAGCTTAAAATTTACAGACTAAAATAAAACAAAATATACCCTGTGAGGTTATCTATCTAAGTAGCTTAACCGGATATCTGACAAACTCGCTAAATAACAAAAACATATGAAATCGGAAGTTAAAACAAAAAATCAGCACGATATGGTCCTTATGCTAATTATCTGCGGTGGTCCCATTGGAAAGGGAAATGGTAAAACCATTGTACAACCGGAAGTTTCGGATGCGTTAGACAAGAAACCAATTAAAGCTGAAACGGAGAAAGGTAAAAAAACTTCTTATGTAGATAAAACAAAATAGATAGAAATTTACCACTAAAAAAGGCTGTTTTTGTATAAAAAACAGCCTTTTTTATTTTCTCCTTTTATAGTGCATCCTATATTTTCGTGTACCAACTTCCCGGCTGGATGGGAATAATACGTATCCTATTCTTTTCCAAAACTGAAGCTCGATTTTATCCGTTCTTAGGAAAAATAAATATTCACCCATTAGTATGACAAAATGGAAAACAACATAATAAATGAAAGTATAGTGATCACCGACCTAATCAATAATGATCGAATTGCAGCTTATCAAAAGGTGATTGATATAGCGGCTTGTCTCCCTATCGAAAATGTAAACAGCATTTTGCCGAGTATATTAAAATATTAGGAGGCAACGCTATTAAATCATAATATAAAATCAAAATAAGTAAACATTAGCGTGTATGATATGAAAGTAAAGGCTGGTTATACAAGAAAAAAAACAGGCAAGTCTTTTAAATATTTCGATACATCCGGAATCGAAGTATCGGATAAAAAGATCTTAGAGAGAATCAGGAGACTGGTTATTCCACCTAACTGGGAGAATGTATGGATTGCCAAAAGTTCTAGAAGTGATTTGCAAGCTTTCGGTTTCGACCAAAAAGGGCGTAAACAATATATCTATCATTCAAAATTTGTTGACCAACGGCAGGCAGCAAAATTCAGCAATATCTTGTTTATGGGCAAATATTTACAAGAATTAAGAAAAATCAGTACTAAACATATCAAGCATCAGGTGTGGGACATGAACAAATTATGTGCGATTGCTTTTAAAATAATGGACAGCACATTAATTCGTATCGGCAATAAGCGGTATACCCTTACAAATAAGTCTTATGGGCTAAGTACACTGGAAAAAAGGCACGTCACTGTCGAAAACGATAAGATATCTTTAGCCTATAAAGGTAAAAAGGGGGTTTTCCAGCAAAAGTCCTGGTCCAATAAGCAACAGGCCAAACTTTTGGAAGAACTGCTAAAAATGAAAGGGAAAAGGATATTTCAAATTGATAACCCAGATTGCGACAGTACTTTTTGTGGTGCTGCATTTAATCACTATCTCCGGGAGAATTGTACGGGTGAGATTAGCTGCAAAAGCCTTCGCATTTGGGGAGCCAGTCGAGAGGCGTTTTACCAGCTCGCCAGAACGAAACAGGCAGAAGCACTTAATGCGAGAAAAAGACAATTAAATAACGTTATCAAAAACGTTGCTGAACAACTTGGCAATACGAAGACTGTTTCTCAGACTTATTATGTCCATCCCACCATACAGCGTGTTTTTATGGAAGGAAAATTTCCATTTATAAAAAATAAACTAACACTAACGAATCTTGAAGACAAATTATCCAGATTTTTGCTTAAAAATAGTACAGCAGTAAGTTAACGTCCAAACCTAAACCACTCATTCAATGGATGGTTTAGGTTCTTCAACCAACTTTCTACCATATCCATTGCTGCAACAGAAAATGTAATGCCATTCCCACCGAAGCCGCATACAAAGTACGAATTCTTAAACTTTTTATGTTCCCCGATATAGGGTAATCCATCTTTGGTTGTTCCAAAAGTACCAGCCCATGTAAAATCAGTGAGAAAGATCTTATCGACAAAAATTTTGTTAAATGACTTCTCCAATCGAAGAGACTTTTTTGAAAGTAGACTATCCCGTTTGATGGGATCCTTAAATTCCTCATCCTCTCCCCCAATGAGAAACCTATGATCGTCTGTTGTCCGCATATACAGATAAGGCTCAGCAGTATTCCAGATGAGCAGATCACGATACCGGTAATAGTGTTTTTTATCAATTTCAGATACAATTGCAAATGTGCTTAATAGATCGACAAATTTTTCCGGAATCAGATTTGTGGTTTCATAGCCTGTGCAATAAATAATCTTTTTTGCTTTGATTTTAGCGCCTGTAGAAGTAGTCACAAGGTTATATCCTTTCTTATAGACCACGTTCGCTAATGCCGTTTTGTCGAAAATCAATAATCCCCGTTTAACATTATATGCCAATAGCTCATGTGTAAAGCAAAAGGCATCCATACTAGCCCCCAGACCCGAGAGTATTCCGGCATAAGCACCACTTATGGCGTAACGCTCACTGATCTCTTGTTCCGTTAACCATTTAATGTCAAAGCCAGCAGCCAGCCGCGCTTCAAATTCTTGTCTCAACCAAGAAATATCCTTTTTTCTTGCCGCATAATAAAGTGATTTTTTTGTTCTAAAACCAGCTTTCGATCGGATTTTCTTTGCGAGTTCCCTTAATTTGCCAATTGCATCTCCGCAGGCTCTGTAGCTTGCTATTGCGCCCTCCGGCCCTATTAATTCCTTTAATTTATATAAAGGGACATCAATCTCATATTGCAGCATAGAGGTTGTCGCCGCCGAGCTCCCATTCACGATTTCACGTTTGTCGATAAGCAAACATTTCTTCCCTTCAGCTACACATTGATGTGCAATCAAGGCTCCAGTAATACCACCTCCGACCACAAGAATATCACAATCAGCATCATGTTGTAAGGAAGGATAACTGTTTAGCAGTCCATTTTTCACCAACCAAAAAGGTTCATTTGACTTCAAATCCATCGTAATAATAGCATAATTAATGTTTGTATAACCAATTCTTTTTAGAAATAGTTTGGTTGCTATTTCATTAAATTTCAAACCATTTAAGCATGACTAAGGTTATCCTATTAGCAATAAATAAATGACTTATGCGAGCAATTTGGACGGGAGCTATTGGTTTTGGTTTGGTCAATATCCCAATTAAAATATACAGTGCCACGGAGAGCGCTGCTTTAGATCTGGATATGCTTGATCGCAATGATCTTTCCAATATAAAATTCAAGCGTGTAAATGAACAAACCGGCAAAGAAGTAAAATGGGACAATATTGTCAAAGGATATTTCATGAAAGACCATTATGTGGTTTTGGAAGACGCAGATTTTGAAGATGCGAGTCCGGAAAAAACAAAACTTATTAATCTCCATGCATTTGTGAAGTTAATGGACGTGGATAGTATATATTTTGAAACACCTTATTATCTGGAGCCACAAAAAGGCGGCGAAAAGGCATATCAACTATTGCTCAAAGCATTAGAAAAAACTAAAATGGCGGGTTTAGGAGCATTCGTAATGCGTAATGTGGAGCATCTAGCCCTTATAAAGCCTTATCAAAACGCATTAGTTTTGAATAAAATACGCTATCAACAAGAGATCAGGGCACTTGACGAGCTCAAATTACCCAGTTCAATAAAGATTCAAAAAGCGGAAATGGACATGGCTACACAGCTTATTGAACAACACAGTGCATCTTTTGATATCAGTAGTTATAAAAACGAATACATGGATGAACTTTTAAAAATAATCAAACAAAAAGACAAGGGTAAACGTCCTACGATTCGAAAAATGAAAGTAGAAAATACAAAAGCGGATGATTTGCTTGCAAAACTCAAAGCAAGCCTAGGTTAAAGGAACATAAAATATTATGATACGTAAACTAAAATCGGGTCAATATAGAATCTATGCCAAGCATCCTGATAAAGAGACCCACCGACGTCAAAACTTGGGTACGTTTGATACGCTTGAGGAGGCTAAAAAACATGAGCGGGAAATTCAGTATTTTAAGCATAAAAAGTGAAAAAACTATGAAAAATATCATACCGGAACAGAAAGAAGGTAAACGCCTAGATTGCTTTGAATCGCTTGAGTTTCCTAGTGAAACCATCGCCGATTTAGCATTTGATAGGGCTGTTGACAACCTTAGAAAAGTCAACCATTGGTATGAATTTGCCAAACTACCTGCAACAGTATTTCAATTAACAGCCGGCTACGGTACACCGATTGATCGTTTGCTCGAATTACATGATTATATCAGACTGGATATCCCGGGGCCAGGTCTTCCAAGTAGTGCTGGTTACGATTGGGTTAACATAGTCAGCCTCCTCTCAGAGAAAACTAATGATTATAAAATTTTTGCGATCACATTAAAACCTTGCCCCGATCCAAGCCAACCAGCTAATAAAAGTACGGCTCATTTTTTCGAAGGGATTTCATCTTCGACCTTTCTTATTGAGCAACGAAGAAATAGCCTATTGTTCCAGTACGCAGGAAGAAACGAGATCATCAATGTCGATAATGAAAATATGAGTGATAATATTAGAAATTATCTCGTTGGTCTGGCGGCTAAAATTGGAGCGTCTTATCCGCAATGGAAATCTCTTCTCAAAGGAATGGCCGATACGGTGGCAAAAGAATTTAATATTCGCTTCTAGCCTATTCTTCTTGAGTAGAATTTGGCGCCATTTTTAATTTAAAAGTAAAAAGAACCCAATAAGGCAATTTTCACGGTTTGTAACGTTCTCTTATAAAAGATTTGATCTATGTTGTAGTAATTTTTTTTCGTATATTTATGTATCATAAGAAGTATTGGGGTATTATGAATCATACATTTCAATCTGACAATCAAACCATCATTAAACTTCAATCTTTTGGCAGTCTGGTCATCGTAGATCGGCATTTTAATGTCGTTGGGATAACTGAATCTGTCGTAAATGATTATTATACCAAAGAAGAACTAATAGGAACTAATTTCTTTGATAGTTTTGGCAACACATTTGGTGAAGCGATATCTAAAATCAAAAATGCGGTAACTGATTTATTTGAAAACGGACAATCGCGTCATATTTTGCCTATTAAAATTAAAAAAGAACGTGTTTACATAAAGTTACGAAGGCACAATGAATATCTCTACATAGAATGGGAACAACAGCATAAAAAATATATTGCTGCAAAAAAAATAAATGAGCTTAATTTCTTGTTGGACACTATTCAACCGAATAATTGGGACCGTGTTTGCTCAGCAATTAACAAATTACTGAATTATGATCGGGTTTTCGTTTTGCAGATTCAGGAAACGGGCTATAGTTCGGTGATTGCTGAGCATACGGCAAATGGACAACCCTATTTTAGAGGAAAGGAATTTTCAAAAGATTTCATGCCTGAAGAAATTCTATCCTATTATCGAAGTTATTCATATCGATACGCTCCCAATATTGACATTGATGGGCAAGAATTCTATTATACCGACGAAGCAATTGATCCACTATCGAGTTTGTTATCTCCCCTACCTGAACTTCATCGGCTTTTTTTAAAACAAATAAACGTTCAAAGCGCGTTGTTTTTTCGTATCTGTATCGATGAGGACTTTTGGGGGCTTGTGATAGCACAAAACGATGAACCGCGTGTAGTTGATCTACAACAACGAAAACTATGCACTTTTGCAATCCAGGCGGCTACCAGTAAATATGAGAGTCATGTCAAACAGAATCTTTTGGAGAGAACGGAACTTCTTAAACTCGCGGAAGAAGAGTTAAAAAGAAGTTTGTCTGAAAATAAGATGGTGAATTGTGCTTTGATACAACATATGGATATTCTGACCCAGCTAGTCAATGCAGATGGGTTGGCAATATTTAATCAGGGCGATGTTTTCAACTATGGTCTCTCTCCCCAGAAAGCACAATTTTATGAAATCATTCAATTCCTGCAGAATCATACCAATAAAGCGCTCTTCAAAGATTATAACTTCCGCCTGAATCATCAAGATAACTTTAAAGATAAACTTGGTTTTGCTGGTCTGATGTATTTGAAGGTTGGCTTGGAAAACGATTATTATCTCGTTTGGTTTAGAAAAGAAAACCGCAATCAGGTCATGCAAATGGAGCTAAAAAATGAACAGCATAATAACAAACTACTCAAAATTTGGGAGGATACGCGTTATGATGTTGCCAAACCATGGAATGATGCTGAAATTAATTTTGTTCTTCGGCTAAATCAGATCATCAAGGAATCCATTTTTGCAAAATTAAAGGAACGTCAACTACTCAATGAAGAACTTCTAAGTTTGAATAATGAATTGGAAATGTTTACCCATACCCTCTCCCATGATTTAAAAAATCCTTTGTCCATCTTAAAAATGGGTATACAATTTTTACAACAGCACTCGGACAATATTGATTTTACGAAAATCAACAAGTGGTACCAGAATTTCAGTCGAAGTGTCACCAACATTGAAGATATTATCAACAATATGGTCCAATTAAGCCAGCATCGTTCCAGTATTTTAGATAAGGAACCGCTACCTATGGCTTATACAATTCAGCGTATATTTCAAGAAAATAGTATTCTGTATAACATCAGTAATTGTAAGCCCACTTTTGGTAAGCTATTGCCTATTTGGGGTGAAAAAAGTGCCGCGTATCAAATTTTTTCAAATTTAATTATTAATGCAATAAAGTATTCAGCACAATCAGACAGCCCCCTAATAACAATAGACAGCTCCCATGAAGATGAGTATACTCATTATCAAATTAAGGATAATGGTATTGGAATACCGAGTAACCACCTGCCTCATATTTACGAAATGTTCACAAGAGCCGACAACGTCGGTTCCATACCTGGTACAGGAATTGGGCTTTCGCTCGTCAAACGGATAATGGAACGATTGGGTGGAAGTATAGAAATTGAATCGGAAGTTGGTTTAGGTACCGTTGTCCATCTTTACTTCCCAATTGTTAAACCCTTTCCTGAGCAAATGTTACTCGATTGATCTTTAGTTCGAATAGGTAAATCTTTCAAACTATTTTCCAACTAAGATTGTTCATTTTATGAAGGGGATACCATCCAACAAGAAGGGTGGTGTCACTTAAAACGAAATCGAAAATGGAAGAGATATTGCAACATGCAGTAGTAAAACGAGGTTTAATTATTGCCTATTATTTCAGTAACATATGGTATCGTAAAGGATTATTCGGGGAACGTAATATTCCTGACCCCAATGACACTGATCCTATCGAACATCCTGAACCAGACTTGGATGAAACCGACCCGGAAGAGGAAGATATCCACTATGCGCATAAAAACTCACAAACAAGAAACAGCACAAACCGTGGAAAGACAGCCTCTCCTACTTGGGATGAAAATGTCAAAAATGCGGACATACCTAGAAAGACAGATTGACCGAACGGTCAATCTGTATAGACATTCAATTGCCCTTTTTCATTAAAGAAAACATCACTAATAAAAACGATGCGTCTATCTCCCGTTTTTATTGTACGCCCGTGATACACACAACGGATTTTCCCTTCCCTATCCTTAAATAAACTATTATGCCCAGTACCCGAAATCACTCCACCTCTATTGGTGTTCTTTTCAATGATAGGGTTAGTCGCCGATTTTTGATAGCTTCCCAAAGGAGCAGTTGCTGTTGCATAGCCAACAGCATAATTGGCGCCTGCAAAATAATTGGCGGAATACATCATGTAGTATAGTCCGTTTTCTTTGAACAAAAAAGAACCCTCCGTCCATCGTCTATTAACCTCACCTGAGGTAACTGACCTACTCTCCCATTCTGATTGTGCATCGCTCATCGTAATCGGGGGGCGCATTAAAAGAACTGGACTTCCAATCGCGTTCGTCATACTGCTGTCCAATTCGACTCCATAAACCCAGCTTTCTTCAATATTTTTATAGCCAAATTTCTTCTCCGCCCAATTTGCAACCTCCGATTCCACAGGGTGTTCGTAACAACAACGCGAAAAAAACAGGTAATTTCTATTATCTGTATCTCTAAATACATTCGCGTCAATGATGGGATATCCGGGATCAAAAATAGGCTTCCCAGTTAGATCTTTAAATGGTCCTAATGGACTATCAGCTACGGCTAGACCGATACGATAGTTTTCTATGTGTTTTTTAGGGTTGTCTTTCCAATGAGCACTATAATACATATAGTATTTGTTGTTCACACGGTAGACTTCAGGCGCCCAAAAATCCTTTTCTCCCCAGCCATTTGGCTGTTTAGCGTCGTATACTTTTCGCTCCTTTTTCCATGTTTTTAGATCTTTGGAACTATATGCTATAAAACCATTTTCGGTTCCACCCGTGCCATATAGATAGTATTGATCCGAAGGTGGATCGAATACAATAAAAGGATCACCAAAGGCTACGTCTGTTTGATAGGATTTCCTGCTTTGGGGCAATTCCTGATCTATACTTAAGAAGCGAAACTTTTCAGTTTCAAATCGGGGAACCAGGATACCCTTACTATTTGACACAAAATTAATAGGCACTATCGCGGTTCTCCGGGGTGCAACTTTTTCATCTGAAAAATGTGTATGGCAGATGTAATACCATTGCTTTCCTTTTTTGAAAATGTCACCATGTCCAGTTCCGGCAAACCCAGTATTTCGTTTGCTTAATGCAGGCTGATCTCCCAGTTTTTTCCAGGGTCCATAAATATTTTCAGCAATAGCAACGCCGACAGCATAGTCTTTATTCCGAAAATCATTAGCCGAATAGAACATATAATAATATCTTCCTTCACGGATGACAGTCGGACCTTCACTGACTGTCCAATCTGCATTTGCTGTATTTTCCCAAGGCAGTTCCGCGTGTAGGCATTCTTTCAGCGTTTCTTCCTTTATTCCCGAATAATCAGACTTTAATTCAGCCACAAAAATTTTATTCCCTTCAGTTAACCTTACATGAAACAGGTATTTTTTCCCATCATTATCGCGGAATACAAATGGATCAATTTGCTTTTGTCCAACGGCAATTGGCACTTTAGACGCTTGTTTAAAAGGACCAGTTGGAGCATCGCTAACCGCAATTGCAATATTTTCATCGGCTGTATAAGCCATATAAAACTTGTCATTCTCCATCCATACTTGGGGTGCCCAGAATCCTTTCGATCCAAAAATATCACCCTTTATAGCCGCAAAACCTGAATTGGCGTTGTTCGGACTTGCCCAGTATTTTAAATCCTTCGATTGATACACTTTAAACCCCTGCGGTTCTGCCGAATCACCATTGGTTCCATAGAGGTAATAATATCCTTTATGATAGAATACGGTCGGATCAGCTTGAAAAATGCCATTTGCCAGCATATTCACATTTTCAATCTGATCTTTATTTATATCCTGCGCAAATGTCATTTGGGCAAAAAACACAAAAAGGGCAATAGGTAGCCAATATATTTTATTCATTGATTTAACACATCAAGTATATGAAGATTTAAAATTGAATAAATATTTGCTAAGACTGGACTAAAATCGTATCAATTGAATATCATTTTGTATCAAATTGACGATTTCATGGGCAAAACCACACATGGAATACCCTTTGTGCCAGGAATGTTTCTAATATCCTCATGAATATTAGAAACTATGTGAACAATGTGCTATCCTACAAAACAAAATAGTTGCATAATCCCTTATTTGTTCCTATCGAAATTTTCCTGATCTTTTATCCTGATCTTTTATCAGGAAAATTTTCTTTAATTCAAAATACCTCTTTCAAAAGCAAACTTTACCAAATGTGCTGTATTTTTTACACCTGCTTTGTCTATTAGGTTTTGACGATGGCCCTCAACAGTACGCTTACTTAAAAAGATTTTATCTGCAATTTCCACATTCGTGTAGCCTTCTGCAATCAATTTTAGCACTTCCAGTTCCCGCTCTGAGATATCAAAATCTGTTTGCAGTTCTCCTGGGATCTGTGCATAACTTTGCCCAGAGCGAACCTGATCTAAAAGTATCATTGCGATTTCTTCGCTCATATACCGTCCGCCATTAGCAATATGATTCAATCCAAAAAGTAATTCATTATAACCAACGTTTTTGACCAAATAGCCGGCAAGACCCGATTCAAATGCTTCAATAACATAATTAATCTGATTCAACATAGATAGTATAACTACTTTAATAGATGCGTACTGTTTGTTTAGTACTTGCAATAATTCCATTCCATCCATTTCATCCATGCTGATATCTGTTAAGACGATATCAGGAACAGGATTTGCACTTAAGAAGTCAAGCGCCTCTTTTCCATTCGACGCTTCGCCAACAACGTCAAATCCTTCTTGAGATTCTAATAGTAATTTTATTCCGTTACGTACAACCATGTGGTCTTCAACCAATAGGATTTTTATCATTATTATCTTTTTAAATAGTCAATTTTAGTAAAATACCCGCCGCCAGTGTATCATCCATAACGCGTGCATTATAAAGTTCAGCAATCTTCATCAAACGCATTGGACTGTTGTCAAGTTTTGTTGCTGATAGAGCTTCTCCATGTCTAAAAAAAGGCGATACTTTGATAAGAATTTCAAATTCAATCACCTGTACCGAAATTGAAATGGCATGTGAAGAAGTCTCATCATTTAAATACTGAAATATAGCAGTCAATAATTTAAACAGATGAACTTGTGCCTGATGATTCAATTCTCTCAGGTTGGGATCAAGCAACGTATCAATTATAAAACCGGATCGTTTCTTGTAACTGGCCACTGCTTCATCAACAGCATGAAAAATTCCCAGGTCATTTAAGATAGGATTATAGAGCAGCACCGCTCTGTTGCGAATCTCCACAACTAAGGTGCTCAATGAATCACGTAAGCAGCGCAATTCTTCGAAATCCCCATAACGATTTGTAAAATTCTGAAGCGATATACGCATTCCGTAAAGCTCCTGAGCCAATTCGTCACGGAAATATCGTCCTATTCTTCCAATATCATCCTGTTGATCTCTAATAATCGATTTATAAAAATCTTCTTGACTACCATCCCACACATGTTTTAATTCCGACTGATCTTTCAGACCTTCCGATTGGCCTTTCGCTCCATCCGATAGGTCAAAATATGTTTTTTTGTCGTCGTCCCCCATTGTTTTTCATTTCATGTTGTAACTAATAACCACTTCAAGGCATTAACAGTTTTAAAAAATTGACATCTATTTAGATAAAAAAATGTATCATTTAAAGTACTACGTATAAATACGTGCAATAAAAAGATAAAAAGGGGAATTTAAACAGGAAAACACTTGTTGTTAAAGTAGAAAAATCTACACACTCCTAAATACCATCATAAAAAAAAACAACACAAAACACTGTTTTACAATATTTTGCAAGAATAAATAAATAACTTAACTTGCTATTATCAAGGTCAACCCATCCTTCTACATTATTTTTCTAGCATCCTAATTGTAGTGAATGTAGGCAAGATAGACACTTAAAACTTGATAACATGGAAAATACAACAATCGATCAACTGTTTAAGGAAAAAAGACCTACGTTAAAATATTTGGCAGCGCAATTTACAAACGATCCAGATGAACGGGAAGATTTGGTTCAGGAGACCATGGTGAGATCATTAGCATCTATCGAAAAGTTCCTGAAACATCCGAAATTGATGTCGTGGCTCTACATCATTATGAAAAATACGTATATCAATCAGTATACACGTAACAAAAGATTAGAGAATTATCGGAGCGAATATATAAGCACGGGTTATCGCAACGAAATAACAACCAATCGCGGTGAGAGTAATTTTGTTGCCTCTGATATTCAACACGCACTCAATAATTTATCAAAAGATTATTATAACGCCTTTGCCATGTTTCTTGAAGGGTTTAAATATTATGAGATCGCAGAGCATTTGCAAATACCGGAAGGAACAGTCAAAACACGTATACACATGGCTAGAAAGTCCTTACAAAAACAGCTTAAGATTTACTCAAAAAGTATTGAATAAGAAATCTCATTTCTTCAAGATAAAAAAGCAGGCTAACACCTGCTTTTTTTGTTAAACAAGTTAACGTTGACCAAACAAGTTAAATAGCAGCTATCATGAATATTTATTATATTTAGAATAGAAACTTAATAAGTTAAATATAAATTTGAAGATTTTAAAGGATGAAAAAGAAACCGATCTCAATAGTTTTTATGTGTTTAGGCGGAATATTACTCATGATATCATGCCAATCCGTATCGAAAGAAAATGAAAATCGGATACGGGTAAGTGGTGAAGGAAAGATCAGAATCATGCCGGATCAGGTTACGCTAACGATCAATACAGCATTCACAAAACCGAGGATGATCGATGCTGTTCGGGAAACCCAAGCAACCGTTGACACCGTAATCGCTTTGCTCCAAAAATACGGAAATAAAAAGGAAGATATTAAAACAAGCAGTGTATCTGCAAATAAGGATTATCAATATATAGGAAATACAAATAAATTTGTGGGCTATCAAGCCCAGCAAACGATCGATTTTGTCTTACATGATTTATCCAAATTTACTGAATTAACAGGCAGATTGTTGGAAACCAAGATAAGTGGAATCGGCTCCATATCATTTGATCACTCCAAAGCAGACAGTATACTGAGGGAAGCCGATTTAATTGCCTATGATGATGCCTTAAAATCCGCAAAAAAACTTGCATCTCGGGCAAATGTAGAAATCGGTAAATTATTATTTTTATCAAACGACGGTAGTGCCTCCAACGAGTCAACACAATACCGAACAGGAATGGCCTTGGAAACCTTTAATAAGGCTTACGGAGGCGAAGGTTTTAAAATTGCGCCTGAAGTATTGGAGTTCAAAAGAACAATATTTACTGAATTTGAAATTAAATAGATAATAACTTGCGATCATAAAACTAGAGATTATATATTAGGGGCCATGTTCGTAGAGCCTTTTTCAGCTATTAGGTCCTCGTTTCGTATTTATAACAGTTGAAAATAGTCATACAGTCAGGACTGATGGTCGTGGAAACTATTTTTTGTGTATATTTAATAAATAATTCATATCCAGTTAATATGAGTTTCGTTCCTTTATAATGCGATAGTTAATGTAGTCAACGGAGTTAATGTATCTATTATGAAAACGATAAACTATTTTTTCCAGCGGATTATATTTAGGATTTTTTTAGGTCGATTTAGTTCATTCTATTCACCATTAAGATTTCACAAAACTTAATTGTTTTAAAAACGGCATTGAGGTCCGATAATTTTATTTTTATAAATGCTTTTAACCAAAGATGCCTTTGGCAAAGATTTTATTTGGGGAGTTTCTACAGCTGCCTATCAGATTGAAGGAGCACATGATTTGCATGGAAAAGGTCCTTCTATCTGGGATATTTTTGTAAAGAAAAGAAATCGCATATTCCAAAATCAACATGGCAATGAGGCTTGCGATTTTTACAATCGCTATGTCCAGGATTTATATCTAATGAAGGGAATGCATATTCCCAACTATAGATTCTCTTTATCCTGGAGCCGTATATTTCCATCAGGTATAGGTGAGATAAACCAGGCTGGAATAGACTTTTATGATCGATTGATCGATTTATCCCTTGAATTAGGAATAAGGCCGTGGGTCACATTATATCATTGGGATCTTCCCCATGCATTGGAAAAAAAAGGAGGCTGGGTAAACCGCGATGTAAAGGACTGGTTTGGAGAATTTGTTTCCAAATGCGTGCATGTCTACGGTGACCGCGTCAAGAATTGGATGGTTTTGAATGAGCCTACCGTATTCACCGCTGCGGGCTATTTTTTCGGTGTACATGCGCCTGAAAGAAAAGGTCTCGGTAATTTTTTGGCTGCAGCTCATCATGCCGCTTTAGCACAAGCTCAGGGAGGCCGGATCATTAAGTCATTGCAGCCCGATAGCGAGGTGGGAACTACCTTTTCCTGTTCTCATGTTGAGCCATTTACATCAAAAGACAGAGACATTATCGCAGCAAAAAAAGCAGATGTTTTGCTCAACCGTTTATTTATAGAGCCCTTATTAGGAATGGGCTACCCTACAAAAGAGATCAAGATACTGAATAGAATTGAAAAGTACATGCAGGCCAATGATGAAAAAGACCTGAAATTTGACATGGACTTTATTGGCGTACAGAATTATACTCGGGAGGTGATACGATACGCGATGTTTGTTCCTTACCTTCAGGCAAAAATTGTATCTGCAAAAGACCGTAAAGTTGAAATGACAGAAATGAACTGGGAGGTTTATCCAGACTCAATCTATCATGTACTCAAAAAATTTAGTGCCTACCCCAACGTACCGCCTTTAATTATTACCGAGAACGGCGCAGCATTTCCGGATCAAATCGAAAACGGGCTGGTTCACGATCCCAAAAGGCTAGACTATCTGCAGCAAGCCTTACATCAAGTTTATAGAGCGAAACAGGACGGCATCAATGTCAAGGGGTATTTTGTATGGACTTTCTTGGACAACTTCGAATGGGCAGAGGGATATCGGCCGAGATTTGGGCTGGTTTATGTTGATTTCAAAAATCAACAACGTATTATAAAGTCCTCTGGCCATTGGTATGCAGACTTCTTAAAATAACTGGAATACTAATTATTTTTATGACGATTTACAATATTCGTAATTTTCAATAAAATTACTCCCAGAAATAATGCAGCAACAATACTAAGTATGGTGACCAATGTGTTTCTCCCATTATCTGCCCAGAAATATAGTGATAGTCCTCCCAAAATACATGGCACTCCGATAACGATAAGTTTAACCCAATATACTCGATCTTCTTCCCTGCGAATACTTTTTGTTTCGACAGCAGCTAAAACATCCGCCCTATTCTCTTTAAAATAGGCGAGAATCATTTCGATTTCGTCTACATGCAGTTCACGGGGACGTATTATCTTTTGTTTCAATGCAATAAGCAAACTATTTCCATCCCGTTGGACCGAAACAATATCTGCCATTGGAAAGCGTTTTTTATACCCCATAGGATTCATTGCGTACCCTTTGTAATCGCTATTTTCCGGACATAAAGAGACAAAAAATTCCGAATTCAGCGAGAAGATTACATCGGTATGCTCTCGCCTAGTTTCTTTCCATATATCGATAGCGGGCTTAATGGCGACAAGCAATAGACATTGAAAAATAAATAGACCAAAGGACAGGCCGAATATCCAGGACAAAGAAAATGAAAGTCCTAAAAAACCGATGATAAACCAGATTACATTTGACCAAAAGTCAATTTTGCGCTGCAAAAGATAGAAACTAATAACACAGATGATTGGGGCAATGCTGGCTTTCCAATCCCAAAATATGCTTACCATTCCAAGAATTGAAAACAAAGCATAGCTCAGTAATTGAAAATATACAGATTTCCGCTGAAAATTAGTCCTCTTGATTTCAATGATATTTTCCAATGTGTCCTTTAATGAAATAAAAAAATCTCTCTACCTAATATATCTTTGATTGCATAAATATAAATATCTTTAGTAAAAATAAATGCTAAAAATAGAAAGCACTGTAATGAATACTTTTCAATTTAAATCCCATAACGTTAAAAAGGGCTTGATCTTTGGATTTGGTTACCTAATTGCTGTATTTATACTATTCTGTCTAATTTTTGGCGGTATAAATGGGCTCGCTGATGCAGTCAACAATTTTGGTTCGGCGAAAGGCCTTGGCATCTTGGTTGCTGTCGTCGTAATCGGTCCGCTAATTATAATCTTGCAATTCATCAATCCTAAAATAGAAATTCAAGTTGATAGCGATAAACTGTCAATTAAACAGCTGAAAAAAGACGACAAAATTATCCCTCTAAAGGTCATTCACGTGATGGAAATAAATCATTCTTTAGTCAATCAGCTTCAGTTATTCGACAAAAACAGACAACTACTTACGACGATACACCCTCAGAACGATATGAATGTCATTTTCGCTATTGCAGATGCCATCGCGCAACATGGCGGATTTGAACAAAAAAAGGGAAATAAAAAGATCTTTGGCAATCCTGTGGAAACAATCTCCTATTCTAGGCAATAATAACTATAACGTCGATTGGTTCTTATGAAAAGGATTGCAAAAATTCAATATCTGCTTTTAGTTGGGTTAACCATACTCTTAGGTTTGCTGTCGCGCAAAACATCAGCCATACCGCCCCTGGTCGGAGATGTGCTTTATGCGGTGATGATTTATTGGCTGTCACGTTTTTTATTTACTGGAAAATCAGTGTTATTTTCTTTTGTGGCTACAATTATTTTTTGTTTTAGCATCGAGTTTTTACAACTTGTACAATATCCTTTATTTAGATGGATAAGAAGCAATCCCCTACTGCGACTGGTATTTGGCCAAGGTTTTCTATGGTCAGATCTAGTTGCCTATTGTATTGGAACAATGGGCGCTGCTTTATGGGACTATACTAGGCCACAAAAAATAGACATTACAGACAAAGTGCAGGATAAATAGCTTTACTTGGTGGTCTTAGCGCCCATATCCTTTCCCATTTTTTCGTAAACAGCATCATCAGGCTGCCAGAGTTCTATTTTATTCCCTTCGATGTCCATGATGTGAACAAATTTACCGTAGTCAAATGATTCGACCGTATCAAGAACAGTGACGCCCTCTTTTTTCAATGCATCCACCAATAGCTCCATGTTCTCAACACGATAATTGATCATAAAGTCTTTATCTGAAGGAGCAAAATAAGTTGTGTTTTCTTTAAAAGGGCTCCATTGGGTAAATCCCTTTTTTGTGCTATCGCCTCCTTGATACCACTCAAATACGGCGCCATAAGAGTTTGTCGTTAACCCCAAGTGCTCGGCATACCAGGCCCTAAGCTTTTTTGGATCTTTGCACTTAAAGAAAACTCCGCCAATTCCGGTCACTCTTTTTAACGCTGTGGTTCCATTCGGATGTGTCAGGTTATTGAAAGCATATCCCATTCCGAATGCGAATAAGATAGTTCCGACAAATAGGATTCTTTTCATCATACAATAAGGTTAAATAAAACTTCCTTCATATCTCTTTCGAATTTAATCAAAAGTTGGCTAAAAGACATTAACAAAATAAATAGCCTATTTTTTTGTCTCGTTTAAGAACCTAAAGCTTTATGACTTTTAACAATGTTTTCCCACGGGAGATTACTGAAAAACGAGATTGTATTTATACATTTGACCTTCACAAAACCCGAACTTCCTGTTGGAGGAATAATTCGGAATTAGGTATTGAGCGCATCTGCATTAAATAGATAGATTTATGTATAACTTTAAAAACGATTATTCAGAAGGGGCACACCCTCGCATTTTAGATAAACTTATTGAAACCAATCTGATACAGCAATTGGGTTATGGAGAGGATGATTATTCGAAAGAAGCGAAAACGATTTTAAGGAATAAGATTGATAACCAACATGCTGTTATCCACTTTTTATCTGGCGGAACACAAACGAATCTACTTGTCATATCTTTTCTCTTACGTATCCATGAAGCGGTGATCAGCGCAAAAACAGGGCATATATCTGCCAATGAAACTGGCGCTATAGAAGCAACTGGGCATAAAGTTATTACTGTTGAAACGGCTGATGGAAAATTGACACCTGAAGATATCACAAAAACATTAAAAGACCATGCCTTGGCGCCACATGTAGTAAAGCCGCGACTAGTTTATATTTCGAACTCTACTGAAATCGGTACAATATATTCTTTAGCGGAGTTAAAAGCACTATATGTATGCTGTCAGCAGCAGCATCTGTTGCTTTACGTGGATGGCGCACGTTTAGGCCATGCTCTGACTGCAGAAAACAACGATCTAACATTTGCAGATATTGCTAAGTACAGTGACGTTTTCTATATTGGCGGAACAAAAAATGGTGCGCTTTTAGGTGAAGCGGTTGTGTTTAACCGTCCAGAGTTAGCATTAGATTTTGACTATGCGATCAAGCAGAAGGGTGCCCTGCTCGCTAAAGGCAGAGTGCTCTCCATTCAATTTTTAGCGTTATTTAAAGATGATTTGTATCTTGAGCTGGCATCAAAAGCAAATTCATTTGCGATGCGGATGGCGAAAGCCTTCAAAGACAAAGGATATTCCTTTCTAACAGAATCCACAACAAATCAGATCTTCCCAATTTTACCTAAATCGGTCATTCAAGCACTGAGTTTAAATTATCAATTTTACATTTGGAAGGAGATAGATCCAGATTATGCAGCTATCCGTTTGATTACCTCGTGGGCGACAGACGAGACGGAGGTAGCTAACTTCATAAACGACATCCTGAATTCCTAGGGTCTGTTCTCCATTGTTAATAAACCTTGTGTAAACTGAAGCGCCCAATACGTAGTCGTACGTATTGGGCGCACCCTATAAAATTGAAAAAACTAGTCTTTAGGTTCCAAAGCCTTCCAGACTCCTGCGGCCACCGCTGCTCCTACCAGTGGTGCTACAATAAAGAGCCAAAGCTGTGATAAAGCCTGACCGCCAGCCAGAACAGCTGGTCCAAATGAACGGGCGGGATTAACCGATGTACCTGTCACAGGAATAGCAACCAAGTGGATCAGAAGAAGTGTAAAGCCGATAGCGAGTCCAGCCATTGTGCTATTACCCACCTTCGAAGTCGTCGCTAGGATCACAAATAGAAAAATAAAGGTTAAAACTGCTTCAATCAAAAAGGCAGAAACAGTACCATATTCGTTTTGGTAACCCTTACCCCAGCCGTTTGAACCATAAGCCCATTCACCTGCCGTAAATCCGGCCAATTGCCCAATTAAAATCTGCTGAAGGACAAATGCACCCAAAAGTGCTCCAATAAATTGAGCAACAATATATACTATCGCATCCTTAGCAGACATTCTTCCTGCCAATAGTACACCAACCGTCACCGCAGGATTAATATGACAGCCAGAAATTCCTCCGATTGCGTACGCAAAAACCACAACCGATAGACCGAAAGCGACAGCAATACCCAATAGCCCCAGCCCAGATAGGCCACCCATTGTATTAGCTCCTGCAATAGCAGCCGCACCGCAACCAAAAAGTACCAAACCAAATGTTCCAATTAGTTCGGCGACAAATTTTGAAGATGTTTTAATTTCCATATGAATCTGTTTATAACTTAGTTAAACTAATTTAATCATTTTCCATATAAAATTATACTGCTAAATAAATTATTGTAGAACAATATCCACACAGTTTAAAAATCAGCTCAAATAAGCTTTTCTGAATCAATTTAACCAGATTTCATCACAAGCTATAAGCGCTTTTCGTTTCGGATGGTACCTCCATTCAGGTAATTTTGGCAATGGTTCAGCATAAACTTGGATCACTCTAATGCTGTCGTTTACCGATGCGCGATAACGAACCTTCTCCAATGTATAATCCTCCTCTATTGATTCAACTTTATGGAGAAGCACGTCCTGAAAGTCCTTTCCATTTTTAGAAACAGAAATCCTTATTTCCTTTGGCGGAAATATCCAATGTCTCGGATCCTTTAGAAAATTAAGCTCTATCGTATCTATGTGCTTCTCCTGTTTAAAGTCGAAGGTGACATCCATTGGCTCCCCATTCCAAAATAACCAATTATAACTGTAATCCATATAGCCAGGTACACTATCCGTTAGTGTCTTTAATCCATTAGCAGGAAAAGAAGGGTCAAATGGGTATTTTAGCTTTATCTCTGCTTCAGAGGCTTTATTCGTTCTAACACCAGCGTTAAATATCTCTGTCCACTCTTTCGCATAACCATCTGGCGATACACCACCTTCGGCAAGTTCCACGACACCAAGTCTTTTGGCATCTTCAACAAATTGTTTTACTTTACGGCTAACATTCGGTCTGACAATCCAGCGTCCACCTTCTTGCTCAAATACACCATGTTGATGTGGACCATAAAATCTAGCTTGTTGCAAATAGGTATAATCCAATCCTAATCCAATGCGTCTAACACGTGATTCTAGTATTGGATTTCCTTCACTAGCAACTTCGGCCTTTTCCAATAATGTGCTATATTGGTCCATTGCTTCTGGACTTAAAAAGTCCTTCCTGTTATCAATCGGATTTCCATAAATCGACAACGCTGATGAGGCACCAGGCAAATGATTTCTTCGTTGATCGAGATATGCTCTAATAAACGGTCCCGCCTTGCCATAATAGCCCTCCATAAACTCGTCAGTCAGCTGCTTTTCTGAAAGTTCTGTATTCCAGGCGAGGTGAGCCAATATATATGCATTTAGCTCCGCCATATCACTATAGGTGCCCCCTCCCCCCTGCAAAAAGACACCCTCGACGCCCTGTGATTTCAAGTACTGCAAACTCGGCTGCATCGTACCTTGGATCGGAAATGGTGCAAGGTAATTGGTAAACTGTGTCAAATAATCCCATACAAATACATGTTTAGCTTTAGCTTTCCAAGCACCTAATTGTCTACGGAATGTTGCCGCAGAGGGCTCACTCTCCATATCATTTTTCCTAAAAGCATCAATATTACTCAATATAACGGAAACATTATCTGCAACACGGAGGTGAGCTGGCGCATTTGCAGATTCTAGATACGCCAGTGTAGTGAATTTCTTGTCAGGAAATTTAGCAGCCACTCTATTCACAAAACGAATCAGCGAGCCTTGTGCCCCACCTTCTTGCTTATCAATAGCTTGACAACGGTCGCAGGTACAACTTCCGATATCGTCATTAGCTGCAATGGACCAATAAATAGCTGCTGGATTTTCGAGCATCCTTTGTTTAAAATAGGCTACTGTATGATTAAAAACCTCCTCATTAGACAAACAGAGTTGAATAGGCTGGCGTTTCCCATCGTATAACGAATAATATTCAGGATGATCCTTAAAATAAATTGATGGGGGTAATATTTTACTGAAGGTATGGCCCCAGTCGCCCCATCTCTCCTCTAGATTATGCAAACCATACCAATCCAGATACTCCTGATCCAATTCGACAGGGAAGTAAACCTCTCTAAACTGAAAAGCAGGTTTAGCATAGATCTTTAAATCTGAAGCTACCGCTAAGGAGGTTAATTTGGGAATATATGTATTTTCTTTGCCTGTATACCATTTTCTTCCGCCAATGACATCTCTTACATAACGATATGCTGCAAATAATACACCTTTTCCGCTTCCTTTTATATAGAGACTATTCCCCACAGTTTGAATGGAATAACTATCCTCAGGAAATGCACTGCTTATGGGCATTTTCTCTAAAAAAATGGCATGTGTCGCATCAACTGTAGACCGTATTTCAAACTTGGCACCCGTGCTTTCCGATGTAAATACGTTAATGACGTCTACAGCTTTTTGTAAAACAGGATCTTCCATATTGGCTTGAATTACGTAATCCGTTTTTCCGTTTTCAACCAATGTAATTCTTTCCTTACCTTGAACTATCGTTACAATAGATAATAAGCATAACATAAACTTCCACATCATATTAAAAATATTTCCTTAATGATAGATTCAGGTCATATTGGTTCATAAATTTGTTATCAGCAACTTTGTAATAGCTCCAGCCTCCCATAAGTGTAAAGCCCCAATTCTCTATACGATGTTGCCATCCTGCATTAATCGATCGTGATAAGAAACCAAAACGATTGTTCAAGAATTGATAACGGGATGGGTCATCCGGAGATGTACCGATATTAGCAATTAATGTAACATAAGAATTTGGTTTTTCACTGTTATAATAATGTCTAATTGCAAGTGAATAAGCTTGATTCCATCGCTGTTCATCACGTAATAGAAATCCCCTGAGATAGACGAAAGTAGGTCCAAAGTATCGGCCTGCTGAGGCAACAATTCCATAGTTATTCGTATTGTCATTTGCACGGACATATCGTCCCCCCAGATCAAAGAGCCATAATCCTGCCTCACGATATAGACTATAGGATGCGCGCCATGTTGGAAACACGCTACCATCCGCCCAGGCTATTTGATGATACGCATACATATTTTTACTATAATTAATCCAGGCGTCCAGCCCGACCTGGTATCCTTTTTCTCCGCGTCTGTTGCCATAATTAAACTGACCTATGAGCATATTTTTCTCACCTATCTTCTGGCCGTATTCTAACCCAGAAATAAAGAAATGTCCGTTCGGCCGATCTTGCGAGCTTTGCATATGATTTGCTCCGATATAGAATTTATAGGGCAAGTTTTCACGGTATACTTTTGTCAAATGACGGTATCGCTCATTTTCAGGTGATTTCTCCACCAGCTGGTTCATATAGTTCAATGCTGTTTGATAATCTTTATTTAGGACAGCTATATTTGCCAATTGTTCTGTTACGAATATCGAACTGTCACCGTCATTCCATAACGTTTCAAAGTCAGTCTTAGCGTTATCGTACGCTTTGTTTACCATATAAGCGCTTGATCGCAAGTATAAGAAACGATTATCTTTTGGATCAACAATCCGCATGCTATCCGAATAAGCTAAGGCCTTTTGCGAATCTCCTTTTGTAACAAGTTCCCGCCCTTTTTTATACAAGTTGTCCATACGTATTTCACCTTGACGCTTGAAGTTCCTAATTTCAAATTCATGGTATAAATTTGCGATTTCAACGTCCTTTGGAAAATATTTAAGGGCCAATTGCCAGGTTGCTGTGGCTTTCTCCTGTTGACCAGAAGATTCGTACAAAGCAGCTAATGAAGGATAAGCATCCCGATAAGTAGGCTCGGTAGAAATGACTTCTTCGAAATACGGAATAGCCCAGTCTTCACGTCCCATTTTTTGATAACTTAATCCTAAGATGTAGTTAAAATCCGTGTATTTGGGATACTTCGCTAAAACTGTTCGGCTTAATGCAATTGACTCATCGATTTTTCCATCGTGTAAATAAGCAATTGACTTCGAAACCAAGCTGTCGACATCATATTTTTTATTTTGCCAATTCACCTGTGCTTGAACAGCCTGTGGCAGAAATGGCAAACAAAAAATTAGTGCAAATGTGAATAATCTCTCCATCTTTCTATTTTTTTATGTTATCGGAGGGTAAAGGAGACAAGGTACCTTTTCGTTTCATCTCTCCCCATGCATGCTTTTTTCCAAAGAGCTCCTGAATATATCCTTTGATCGAACTGTAAACGATAATTGGATGATATATAAAGGGCTCTATAAACGCTGTGAGACATAATCGTACAATATCTTTTCGGCGTTTATAATACTTATATACGTAATTGTCCAATAAAATAGAAAAGCTCGTCAAAAAGACCGAAAACATATAGACGAAAATCAACAATAGAATCGCCATTGGCCAATTAATACCATGTGTCAGGATAAGATAGATATAGAAAAAAATACCCAAAATTTCCATGATAGGTGCAAAAAACTCGAAAATAGCATTATAAGGAAACACGATAAGCCCAAACTTTTTATACTTAGGATTAAGAAAGGCCTTACGATGCGTACGTATTATCTGCATCAAACCCCTTGCCCATCGTATACGTTGGCGCGTCAGCATTTTCAGACTATCAGGTCCCTCTGTCCAACAAAGTGTCTGGGGAATGTATTTAACTTCATATTTTTGATTATTATCGCACATCGTCATACACATTCTTGTTACCATCTCCATATCCTCTCCAAGGGACTTTGAATCATAACCTCCTGCAGCAATGAGAATTTCTTTATCAAACAGCCCTAAGCCTCCAGATACATTTGGAATGCAATTGAGGTAGTTCCATCCCATTTTGCCCAAGAGATACGACCGAATGTATTCCATTTCCTGAAAACGCGCCAATATTGGTTTGGGTAAAGCTGCTTCAACCAGCATACCTGAATCTACATAACTTGAGTTAGACATGCGCAGTGTTGCGCCTACTGCAATCACGCGTTCTTCCGCATCTAATACAGCCTCCATCAGCTGAACCAAAGTATCATTGGCAAGCACACAATCGACATCCGTATTTAATATATAAGGGAATGAGGCTACATTGATACCGGCATTCACCGCATCGGCCTTACTTCCCCCATTTATTTTATCAACAATAGTTAACCGCTTGTGAGATATATCCCTAGACTTATAGATCGCCTTGATTTCCTTACAGGGCACCAAATAATCAACCAAAAAGTCTACCTGAACAAGATCGAATTCCTTAATCAGCTTCTCCAATGTGTCATCTTTACTTCCATCATTTACGATAACGACTTCATATCGGGGATAAAAGAGGGTCATAAGAGAACGTACATTATTGACGATCGTCACCGATTCATTATATGCCGGAGCGACAATACTTACTCCCGGAGCAATCTCTGAATCCATTAAAGTCTGTATACGTCTGGAATTTCTCTTCCGAAGATTCTTGCGGATTGATATGGATGACATACGAAATAGCATGACATAGACAATCAAAAGCAAGAGACAATAAAATCCAAAAACAAATTCTATTGAGAATATAAAATGCTTCATATCAAATACTTTTATAAAACAGTTTGAAGAATTAGATATAATGAACCATAGGATGACTAACATAGCGTATCAGCTTATACTCATCACTATCCACCTCATTTTCGATTTTGCGCAAGCATGCTATACTATACGGTTTTTGTGCAACCAATGAACGATAAACATGTTTTCGAAGAGCTAGTACGGAACTTTCATCTTTAAATATCTTTTCTAAAAGATCAATTGATTTGCCTTGACCTAAACGTCCTAATGCTTTGACAATCTCGATCTTGACATTTAATGGCTGTTCTGTAGAATAAAACTCAGTCAATCGAACTTCACTATCTCTAGCTAGTAACTTACCCAAAGTGTTGATAGCCTTTAACAGTGTTTTCGAATTTTCATTCGAAGTGATGAGCTGCCATAACTTTTCTTCATCAAGTTGCTGGTAGTACACCATGAGATCCATCATCAGACAATTTATCGAAAAAGATTTTGTTATGTCCAGCCACTGAGAGAACTCATAAGTTCCGACATAATCGGTGGAAACAATTGCCTGATACATATCAAGAGCGTTCAATGCATTAATTCCATGAAGTCGAGACAAAACTAGGTCAAAGGCCTGCTCACCTCTCACCTGTAGCAAGTATTTAAAGGCCGATACACGAATCTCAGTGCTCGAATTATTCAGCAGTTGAGCTATAACCTCCTCTTGAACATCCACTTTCATGAGTGCCAAATCAGATAATGATCTTACGGTGGCAACCACATGATTGCCTGTGTGCCTTATTTCATATTGCGCTTCTTTATCGAATCCCAATTCATTAAATAGATTACGCATACTCTTTCCTTTCTCCCCACCAATGGTAAAAATAAATTCATGTAATATATTACGGACTACTTTCTGTACAATTCCTTTATCGAGATCCAACTCTAGCCGATCAATAGGGAAATGACTAACCATATTTTCAATTAATATATACTCATAAATGAAATCCCGCAAAAGAGGGTAAATCTTGGCCTGATGCGAGCGATAGCGAAAGTCACGATAATAAAATAATGCAATACCAATCAGGCAAAAAATCCATAATAGAAAACTCAATACAAGGGCTATCGACACTAAAATAGGCCATCCCTCGCCTTCGAAAAAGGATCGAATTGAATTGATTGTTTTTTCCATCTGACTAAGCATGACCGATTCTTAAACGTACACGAGAAATTAGTTCAGAAGGAGAAATGGGTTTTTTAATATAATCATTCGCACCTACTTCAAATCCTTCCACAATACTGTTATCATCACGGTAACCGGAAATAATGATAACAGGGACCTGATTATTCGTTTTGCTTTTTCTAATGCGATCAATAATTTCATAGCCATTGGCAAAAGGTAATCCCAGATCCGTTATGACCAAATCAATTGTTTCATCAGAAACCAACGAGAGTGCTTCTTTACCAGATTTGGCAAGCAATAGATCATAGCCCTCCCTGACAAGAACAAATTGCATTGTGCTCAATAGAATTTCATTATCTTCGATAACAAGAATTCTCTTTTTTTCGTTCCCCATAGTGGTACGTTTTTAGTTTTTCACAGTGGTACAAAGTTTCGAAAAAAAAATGCAACTCCTTGTAGATTAACAACTACAACTCTCTTTAAAGCATTTAAGCACAGAATTTAATAATCTTTTTCAATTTAAATGACATTGTAATGACACCAAAAACAAAGTAATACAAAAGTTAAACAACTAAACTAGTATGTAAAATTTCAACTTCTCGGATTAGGTTACGGATAATATCCTGTGTCGAAAGCTCACTATAAGCGTGAATGGATTGCCCAGCCCAAATATTTACAAAATCAATATTTTTATAGGCCTTTGCCGCTTTCCTTAATTCGCCAGTCAGTTTATTTTGATAAGGATATGGCAGAATCTTTTGAGACGCATCCAAAATCTCGATAAATTTATTTTTTATACCTCTGGCATAACGTCCTGAAAAGCTTCTTGTTAATACAATATCCGATTCCTGCACCTGAGAAAGACGCTTTTTCTCAAAATCGAGCAGCGCACTCTCTTTAGATTTCAGCAGTAAGCTACCAATCTGAAAACCAGCAGCCCCCAATAGCTTTGCAGCATGCATAGTATTTCCATTATATAGGCCTCCGGCATAAATTAAGGGTACATGTACATGCTCTTTGACTTGCGACAGCAGGGAAAACCCGCCAATCTCCGGAATGGGCATCTCGTCAAAACTTCCACGATGTCCTCCAGCTTCCAATCGTTGCACACAGATAATATCAATACCCGCTTCTTCCAACGCGACAGCTTCCCCTACCGAAGTACACGTGCCAATCATAATGACATTATTATCCTTCAAACGTTTTACACTCTGCTCATCTAAATTGCCAAAAGTAAAACTCATAACTTTACACTGATGCGATAGAATAGCGTCAATTTGTTCTCTATAATCTGTCACACGAATGCTATCAAGCGCTGGTAAAGTCACTTCCAAGCCATGCTCCCGGGCGAGTTGTTCCACAAAGGCCTTTGTCTCGTTGTAATGTGCTCGCAAATCAGCTGATATCTCCGGAATAGCATTCACAAAAATATTGACGGCAAAGGGTGCATTCAAATTTGCAGCTGTTGAACGAATAAGATCGCTGCAGCGATCTGCAGCGAGATCGCCTAAAGATAAGGAGCCGAGCGCTCCGGCACGCGAGGCCGCAATAACCATTTCGGGTGTAGTAACACCAAACATGGGTGCCTGGATAACCGGATATTCAGTACCTACTAATTGTGTGATTTGATTTGACCATTTCATATCCGGGAAAATTTTTAATAATTAAAAATTGACGATAATACCCTTATTGTGATTTCTCTAATTTAGATCTTTTTAGCACAAATTATACGATGCTGTTGATAAAAACATCCAGAAAGTCGCTTACCAAATAAGCGATTTATACCGTATATTTATAGTATCTTATTACGTAACAATCAATTTTATGAAAATCGCCTTCTTTTCGACAAAACCCTACGACAAATTATTCTTTGAACAGGAAAATAGCACTTATGGTTTTCAGTTTAATTTTTATGAAACGCATTTAGGTCCGCATATCGTCAATGCGATTGAAGATGAAAAAGTTGTCTGTGCATTTGTCAATGACAAGCTAAATAGACAGGTTATCGAGATACTTGCACAAAAAGGTGTAGAACTAATCGCCTTACGTTGTGCTGGTTTTAACAATGTTGACCTGGACGCTGCTAAGGAATTTGGGATAAAGGTTTGTAGGGTTCCTGCTTATTCACCTGAAGCTGTCGCCGAACATACAATGGCGATGTTGCTGACACTAAATCGAAAGACGCATAAGGCTTATAATCGGGTACGAGAGCAAAACTTTGCATTGAATGGTCTTTTGGGATTTAACCTTTATCAAAAAAAGATTGGGGTTATCGGTACGGGAAAAATTGGAAAGGCTTTTATTAAAATTGCATTGGGATTTGGTGCAAACATCCTTGCTTATGATTTATTTCCGGATCCGCAACTGACAGCGCAAGGCGTCAGTTACAAATCCTTGGATGAGGTATTTCAAGAATCGGATATCATTTCACTTCATTGTCCACTCACTCCCGAGAATCATTATCTCATTAATAAGGAATCTTTGGAGAAGATGAAAAATGGTGTTACCATTATTAATACAAGCAGAGGAAATCTCATCAATACCAATGATGCCATTAAAGCCCTTAAAGAGCGAAAAATTGGTCTCCTCGGCATTGATGTATATGAACAAGAGGAAAAGTTGTTTTTTAAAGACCTATCGACGGCAATTATTGAGGATGAAACAATACAATTGTTAATGAGTTATCCAAATGTTTTGGTAACAGCGCATCAGGCTTTTTTCACAACAGAAGCCTTAACAGAAATTTCGCAAAGAACACTGCGGAGCATTTCTGATCTATTGACCAAAGGAACGACTGATGCAGAGGTCTTGCTATAAGAAATAGCTCCCCCCTACGCTCTTTCGATTTTATAACTTTCCCACCAGTCATCAAGTTTCTCGATGACTGGTAATAAGGTTTTGCCCAATTCACTAAGTTTATATTCCACTCGAGGTGGAGATTCGGCATAAATCTGTCTACACAAAATACCATCCCGCTCGAGCTCGCGAAGTTGAACTGTGAGCGTCGTTTGTGCCATATCTTCCATTTCCCGTCTCAGCTCACCAAATCTTTTAGGGCATTGTTTGGCAATAGCTTTAATGAGCAGAACTTTCCATTTCCCCCCAATTATCTTAAAAATTCCATTGACATCGCAACAGGCGCCAAAGTTTTCACTTTTTTTTTCATTCATAATCACCTCATACTGACCATTAGTTCATAAAAACATACTAGGTATACAATTTATAACTACTTGATTGTAAAAAATATCCAAACTATTTTTAACCGTAAAATTATTAAAAACTTTCTATATGCGCTTTCAAATTAAAGATTTACTTCATATTTTCTTGCTCTCAACGGGCATATTCCTCTTCGTAATAGATCTTTTTATTATAAATGTTTCCTTACCCACGATTCAGCATTCACTACATCTAAGTAATAGTGATACGCAATGGATTATTATACTTTACATTATTGGTTATGCAAGCCTTCTAATTAATGCCGGCAACGCGGGAAACCATTATGGAAAGAAGAAATTATACTTAATTGGAATGGCTGGTTTCACCTTTGCATCTCTTTTATGTGGTTTATCCAATAATCTTTACATGCTATTGGTTGGGAGATTAGTGCAGGGAATTAGTTCTGGACTTATGGTTCCACAGGGCATTGCATTAATCACGTTACTTTTTGAAAATCAGGAAAAAAGATCAATGGCACTGGGCATCTATGGAAGTATAGCAGGTATTGCCTCTGTTATAGGTCAATTATTAGGCGGCATACTCCCTGATCAGACTTGGATAAATGAAAGCTGGCGTCTCATTTTTCTAATTAATGTTCCTATTGGTTTACTTGCCTGCTTTGCAGTTTATCGTTACACCCCAAAAGATCGGGTGAGCGGAAAATCTGCCCTCTCTTTTATGCCAATGGTAACTCTATTTACTCTTTTAATGGGAATAATTTTCCCACTAATTATGGGCCCCGAGCTAAAGTGGCCCCTGTGGTCACTGTTGCTATTGGGAGCAACAATCCTTCTTTTCATATTGTTTATCAGAAAGCAAAGAACGTTGGAACGATTGGGATATGCCAGTCTCCTCAATTTCTCCTTATTCAACAATCGCGTTTTCAATTTAGGACTTTTAGCGGCATTAGCCTATTACATGGTTCAGGATGCTTATTTTATTATTAATTCCAATTACCTTCAAAATCAAAAGCACTATTCGGCTACAATGACCGGAGTGGCCTTTGTTTATCAAGGCATTGGTTATGTACTCGCAAGTGTCGTTGTTAGCAAATTGATCCAACGGCATGGAAAGATGGTTGTATTGTTCGGCTTAGGAATTATGATTTTAGGATTGCTGTCTCATCTTTTTGTTTTCAATACGATGTTTTTAGATCGGCACCAAATACATGCACTCTTCTTTTTCTATGGTATTGGTTGTGGCAGTGTGTTACCTGCATTGATGACGCTTGCATTAAAGGATCTGAATGAAAAATTAATTGCTGTTGGATCTGCCATCTATCTCACTGTACAGCAACTATCTGTTTGTCTAGGAATCGCATTTATTGTTGGTGTATTCCTACATCAAAAAGAAACTAAATTTTTCTTTTGGCAGGATATCTCTTCAGCCTATGGCTATGCAACAGTATTATCAGTCATATTACTTCTATGTGTGGTAAGTTTAATAAGCTGCTTACCTTCAGAAAAAATAAAATAAACCCCGATGTAGTGCAATATTTTAATCAATGAGATGAATCATTCCGGGGCGCATCTAACGGTCGGTTCTGTTTGGATGTATCCGCATCAAGGGCAGGTGAACCATCATTTTTATCAAATACTTGAGTAAGTTCGGAGATATGATGCCCTATTTGATTAAAACCTACAACGTATTTTAGTACAACAAAAGCCAATAAGGCAATGAAAAACAAGATAAACAATCCTTTCCAGGCTCCGGTACGTCGGCTGCTATTTGCTTCTACTTCCAAAAAAGAAGATCCATCGGGATCCGCCTTTTGGAAATCATTGTTATTTGCAATCTCATCATAATCCAGGAAAAACAGGTCTTTGCCATCAAATCGGTCAATATGCTCTTCTTTAAACATCTGCACAATATCCCGGGCGGCTTTTAACGTTACTTTCGCCTGTTTGGCAATCAGGTAAAGCGCATCATTTTCATCCCCCTGCTTAATTAAATCGCGAATAGTTGCTTTATCAATTTCAATCGTATTTACGAGAATATTTTTGGCCATATCCTTTTATCTTTACTTCCATATTTTGTTGTATTACCAACAACGCTAATCTTCCCAAAAGTGAGATTTAAAAATGAAAGATCAATGAAAATTTCTTCCTTTATGAAAAACACCCGTTATATTATCATCTGCCGCCGTCAGATCTTTTAATAGTCCTGACATATCAAAACATCGTTGTGCAATGACGTGAATAACTTCACCTTCAACCTGTATTTTACCGGCCACCATGAAGAGTTTTGAACGGAGGATCTCCTTCCGGTATTTTTCAAACACATTGCTCCACACAACAATATTTGCAAAGCCTGTATCGTCTTCAATGGTGATAAATAAAACACCTTTGGAAGTTCCCGGCCGCTGTCGAACAGTAATTAACCCACATACTTTCACTGGCATATCGTTTTTTAATAAAGCCAATTTTGCTGTAGGAACGACCTGGAGAAGTTCTAATTTCCCGCGCAAAAAACTGACCGGATGTGCTTTAATGGACAAAGAAGTTCTTGCGTAATCTGCTACAACGTGCTGGCTTTTTGTCAATAATGGCAGTGCGATCTGTCCTTCTGCGGTGCTCTCAGAAGGTTGTCCCTCAAATAATGCGATCGGGCGATCACCTAATGCCGTAATTTCCCAAAGCGCTTTTCTACGATCAATATCCAGCGACCTAAAGGCATCTGCATCAGCTAATTTCTCCAGGGCGGCAAGGGATAATCCTGCATCCATCATGCCCGTAATGGATGAATAGCTGGAGCCTCTGCCTTGTGTCAGCACCAAGGCTTCTTCCTGTGAAAACCCTTTAATTTGGCGCAAACCCAAGCGAAGGGCATGTGGTTTTCCAATTTCTCCTTCTAGAGTGTTATCCCAAAAGGAATGATTAATATCAATTGGATATACTTTGACGCCATGTTTCTGTGCATCAATAACAATTTGAGCTGGCTGATAAAATCCCATTGGCTGGCTATTGAGCAAGGACGCCGCAAAAATATCGGGATAGTAACACTTAAGCCATGAGGAAACATACACCAGTAAAGCAAAAGACGCTGCATGGCTTTCGGGAAAACCATAGCTGCCAAAACCTTCCAATTGTTTAAAAACCCTATTGGAAAATTCTTCGGTATAGTGTTTCTTCACCATCCCGTCAACCATCTTTTTTTGAAAGGCAGACACTTTTCCTTTTGCTTTGAATGTTGCCATGCTGCGTCGCAGTTCATCAGCCTCTGCGGGCGTAAATCCTGCTGCAACGATCGCTATTTCCATGGCTTGTTCCTGAAAAAGAGGCACACCTAATGTTTTTTCAAGAATGGTTTCGATCTCCGTACTGGGATAGTCAACATCTTCCTCTTTATTTCGACGACGTAAATAAGGATGCACCATATCACCTTGTATAGGCCCTGGACGTACAATGGCCACTTCAATGACCAGATCATAGAATTTACGTGGTTTTAATCGGGGCAACATCGACATCTGGGCCCGGCTTTCGATCTGGAATACACCCAGCGTATCGGCATGACAGATCATATCGTAAACATTTGGATCATCTTCGGCCCCAATGTCGGCCAAGGTGAGCTCTTTTCCATAATGGATTTTGGCCAAATCAAAAGCCTTACGGATACAGGTCAACATCCCCAAAGCAAGAACATCAACCTTTAGAAAACCAAGTGCCTCAAGATCATCTTTATTCCATTCGAGATTCGTCCGGTTATCCATCCTTGCATTGATCAAAGGACAAAGTTCATGCAAGTTACCCTGTGTGATCACAAATCCACCAGTATGCTGCCCTAATTGTCGGGGAAAACCGATATACTGATGCGTCAGCTCCAGAACTTTTCGCAAATGCTGATCTTCAGGATTAAAGCCCTGTTCAGCCAAACGTTCTAAATTGATATAATCATCCCAATGACTGCTTACTACCCCCGCCAAACGTCCAACAGCATCCATTGAAAGTCCCATTGCCTTGCCGACATCACGTATTGCTCCTTTAGAACGCACCTGAGTTACTGTTGCTACGATGGCGGCACGATTACGGCCGTATTTCTCATAGATATATTGGATCACTTCCTCCCGACGTTCATGCTCAAAGTCCACATCTATGTCAGGCGGTTCATCCCGTGCATCGGACATAAATCGCGCAAAAAGAAGTCTATATTTAGATGGATCGACAGAAGTAATGCCAAGACAATAACATACAGTAGAATTTGCTGCCGACCCACGTCCCTGACATAAAATTCCCCGCTCTTTTGCAAACCGTACATAGTCATATACGGTCAAGAAATAAGAAGCATAATTTTTGCGTTCGATAAAATCAAGTTCCATCTGGATCGTTTCGCGAATTGCATTTGGAATATGTCCGCCAAAACGTTTCCTAGCACCTTCCCAGGTTAAATAGGATAATTCCTCTTGTGCAGTCCGGCCATTGGAAGACAGCTCATCCGGATAAATATATTTCAGATCATCGAGGGAGAAATGACAAGCATTAGCAATTTTTACACTCTGCTTTACCGCTTCTGGATACTTTCTAAACAAACGTTCTACTTCGGTCTTTGATTTTAGATAACGCTCGGCATTGGGATGTAAATTAAATCCAGCTGTATGAATAGTACATTTCTCACGAATGCAAGTTAAAATATCCTGTAATTCACGCCTTTCGGGCACATGATAGTATATATCACCAAGTACAGTAAGCGGAATACCTAAATGCTCGCCCAGCTGGTTTATTCTATACAATAGTTTAGCGTCATCTCCACGATAGAGTTTTTTGATCCCTAAATTGAGAGAGCCATGAAGGTGCTGCCGGCACTCCTTTGCAAATTCAACAAATGAAGGCTCAAGCTCAAATCCTGCAGTCAATTTTTCAGGTGGACAAACAACGAATATAATACCTTCAGCATAGGAATAAACATCCGCTTTATACAGTTTGCATTTTCCTTTTTCAGTTCTTAGGTTTCCGAGAGTTAGCAAGGAGGAAAGTCTGCCATACGCCTCTTTATCTGTAGGATATGCAAGCAAACTTGGACCATCCTGTAAATCTAACCGACAGGCTGGAATCAGTCTTATACCTTCTTTTTTAGCCGCTATATGCGCACGAACAATACCCGCAAAGCTATTGCGGTCAGTTAGCGCAACCGCACTATACCCCAATTGCGCTGCACGTTCTATCAATTCTTCCGGATGTGAAGCGCCTTCGAGAAAACTAAAGTTACTCGTTATCTGTAATTCACAATATGCCATCGCTACGCAAAAAAACCATGTATAAACCATTGATCAGTCCGCCCGTCGTAATGACCAGCGCGATACAGCCAAAAACGCTGCCCCTGTTGATCTTCTACAGCATAGTAGTCCCGATGTTCACCTTGATCAATCCACCATTCGCGTTCAATACGTTCAGGACCATCTGCTTTTTTTACATAATGGGTAATGCGCTTATATATGAACAGTATCGGCGGATAATCAGGTATGGGAGCAGTGACAATAATACGTTCTGGAATTTTCAACAATCTTGTTGGACGAGGTCTTGCAGTCTGCCAGTCAACAATGGCTACCTCATCCATTGTATCGGCTATTTTCAGGGATCGTTCAGGCCAATAATGTGCTGCCGGAACGTAACGTAAAATTTCACAGCTGGAGTCTCTGCTTTTCAAGCGGTCTAAAAGTTCAGTAACTGCTGGATTTTTGAGCCCTATCCGATTGTCCCAAAGGTTTTCCTGAACAGATTCCGCATCCTCAACTTTAGATACACCTAAGCTAAATAGCTCAATACCTAATGCCGGCTCAATTTGTGGAATCTTAATCGCAAATAATTGAAAGAGATGGTTTACCTGCGCCGTAGCACGATTCGTTTCAATTGTAATTCTTTCTATTTTCCCATCGATTCGATGACAGCTCAATTCAGCTTCACGTAATCCTTTTCCCTCTCCTGACAAACGTCTACATAAGTTGATCAGCAACTCTTCCAAAGCCAGCTCAATGCCATTTGCTGTACTGATAGGCTCTAAACAAGGTAAACGTTCTTCATAGGGTAAGATGGGTTTTATAGAAATAATAAATTCATCTTCGAATCCCATTGCCTGATCTAGTCGAAGCAGTAAGCTATCGCCAAATCTTCTACGCAACACTGAACGGGGCATGTGTGCAAAGCTGCCGATTGTTTTTAAACCAAGTGCTTGCAATCTGTTCAATTGAAATTGTTCCAACCGTAACGCTGCAGGGCTTAAAGAAAGAAGCTCCTCTGATTGCGCCTGCTCTTTTATAATTGTTTTTTCAGAACCAAAACGAGCCATTGCCCAGGCAGCACCGATCGTATCTGCAATGCCCATGCAAACATCATAACCATGCTGTTTAAATGTAGAAACAATATATTCCAGATAAGCTGCCTCACCGCCCCAAAGATGTGCACAGCCGCTAATATCCAATATAATTCCATCAGGTTTGTCCAATGACACCTGTGGTGTATATCTTATACACCAATGTGCAATGAAATGAAGTATTTTTTCAGCTAATCCGGCTTGCTCATTAATTATTTTGAGGGATGGAATAAATGCCCGTGCATCAGCTATAGCCATACCTACATGTATCCCTGCTTGTTCGGCCAGTAAATTACTTGCATTTACAATTAATTTTCCGTGGACTGCAAGAGCCAAGACAAAGGGAACTTCTTGTAAATGTGGTTTACAAACCGTCATCCAATCCGTTTTCAAATGACGAAACCAAAGCGAAGCAAATCTTTTTTTCATCCTCGTTTTAGCCTAAGTTTTGATAACTAGGAGTCCAATCCTTTACTTTCGTCTCTTTCTCAGAGGCCACTTTGAATCCCTCAGGAGACCACGTTATTTGCCATTTGCCCGGAATTCCATTTCTTACCTTTAACAATTCGACATTCCAGCAGGGATAGCCAATACCAGGCAATTCATCTTCCGATTGACTTGGCAAGGAAGTGACCTTCCAGCGGGCCGCACAGCTCGTAGCAAGCAACATTTTCGGGTTATGTTGCAGGATAATACCAGTAACCCGGCTTTTTTCCACAGCAAGCTGAAGCCTTTTTGACTGGACAAAATCCAATTGATGTATTTCTGCTAATACCGCTGTTATACCATGACACTTCAACGCTTCTTCCATTGCCCATAAAACATCTCTTTCACGTTTCATAGAGACAAAAACAATCGATTCAGGCACAACACCAAATGATTTAATTGAAGCTGGAAATAATGTTTGAATGGAACTTATCCAAATACAAATCCCGTGATTTTGCATAAGCTTTCCAAGAAGCCCGCCAATAAACCCACAGGATACCGCACTATCAACACGATTAAAGCTAATAAATTCATGTATTACACCTCTAGGAAAAACTCCATTAGGAAAAGCCTCTTCCAAAGTCCCCAGGTCCATGATGCTATCATCAATTGACCTTTGAGGCACCCCTTGCCATACAAGCAAGTCTTTTTTAAGTTTGCTGATCAAAGCACGTTTATCTTCTAACATCATAGCCCCTCCTATTTAATATTACATACAAATGTAATACTAAATATTTTAGTATTAAAAGTAAAAGCTATATTTTTTAGCAAACTAGAAAAACGTCGATGTGCTGGTCTTTCGCTATTTTAAGTATTAAATATCATTCAAGAACTGTTGGATGACATCTTTTTTTCTTGTTGCAACAGGAATCATTTTACCATCAGACATTTCGATCTGACCATCCTTAAAATATTTTTTTATAGAGTTTACATGAATTAAATAAGATTGATGACAACGAATAAATTCTGATTCTGGAAGCATCGTTTCAAAATGTTTGAGAACTTTCGAAACCATCATAGGTTTATTGTATTTAATATAAAATGTGGTGTACCCCTTATCTCCATGGCAATAAAGAATATCATCAATATTTACGATCTGTGTATATTCAAATGTACGCAACGCTATTTTCCGCGGTCTACTTGGAGACTTCAGATAGCTTTCAGCCATACTTAATTGCATGCTATTGAATCTAAACTCTGTATTTTTCTTATAGCATTTTTCAATAGCTTCCATAAATTGCTCTGGGACCAGAGGTTTTAATAAATAGGCTATAGCGCCAATATTAAGTGCTTCTATGGCATATTGGTTGAAAGCAGTTATAAAGATTGTATTAATATCCAATTTTAGTTCTGAAAGGAAGGATAAGCTTGATCCATCTTTCAATTGAATATCCGCTAAAATAAGGTCCGGATTAGATATCAGCAATTCGCGTTCTGCCTGGGCAATTGAAGGACTATAACCAACAATTTGAACATAAGGAATAGTATCCAACAAAGACTTAATGTACAAATAGATATTATACTCATCTTCAAGAATATAAACTTTCATAATTTTACATGTTTAATTAAAATATAAAACGAGTGGGATGTAGATTTCTACGCTATATCCACTTTTATCTTCTCTATAATTGGGCTTTATTTCAATCCTTGCTTTGTGCTTAGGATCCGTAAACAAAAGCTCAAGTCGCTCTTTAGTGATCACCTGAGATAAGGACGTCTTATGTCCAGTATCTTTCTTGTGAGATTGCATTCCCCAGCCGTTGTCACTAATAACAATATGCAATTGATCTTCTACTTGATTGAAGAGAATTTGCAAATGTCCGCGGTAATCCAAATTTTTGAACGCATGTTCAATCGCATTTTCAACAAACGGTTGTATTAACATTGGAGGAATCATCACATCATCAACATCAAGATCATCACTTTTAATTTCAAAATCAAATACATCTTGATAGCGCATCTGTTGTAAAAGTATATAATTCTTTAATGATTTAATCTCCTGATCCAAAGAAATATATTCTTCCCTATTCAATTCGAGTATATCACGAATTTGGCGGGACAATAAGATGAGGTACTGATTTGCTTTTGTCTTTTGCTCACTGCTAATCAAACCTTGCAAATTAGCAATAGCGTTGTAAATGAAATGGGGATTAAGCTGATTTTGTCTAGTCTTCTGCTCTAGAATTAATTGTCTATTTTCAGCAACTATACGCTGATTTATGTTTTTCAATAACTTCTGTTTATTCCGGTAATAAATGAAAAATGCTATACTTAAGATAAGCGCAAATAAAATGACAAAGATCCAGCGTTGCTGAACCATAATCTTATGGTTGAATGCATTTGTTGTTTTTAGAAGCGTAATAGCCTGATCCTTTTTTTCAGTTTCATACCGCGTATTGATCTCATTTATTCGTTCATTTTCAATGCGCTTTATACTATTCTTATAATCCTGATAGGCAGAATCCAATGTAAAATAAGCCTGTTCATAATCACCTTTTAATGCATGTGCTAATTGTAGATTTTGGTAATAGAACATTTTACTCTGCTGGCTTTTATGCGTTTTGATAAACTGCAATCCAGCCTTAAAATAAAATATAGCTGAGTCAACTTGGTGATTATTCAAAAAGTTTTTTGCCAAGTTAGCATACGCATAAGCATTGAGTTTCTTACTTGAAGATAAATAGTTAAAGTATTGCTGCGATACCTCTACAGCTTTTCGGCTATTACCAATGCTAAAGAAATACTGCGACTGTAAATTATACATGCGCATAATAATAGCAGAATCAGCCGTTTTATTCGCATAATATTTACAGCTATCCAATGTTACTTTAAGTTTTTCAAAATCATGCAGCTCAATATACTGTATAAATTTGATCTCTTGATAAGCCTGCGCAACATGCGGATCCGATTTATTGGGATGATAATAATACCATGATTCATTGTCTTTGAGCGCTTGTTTATAATCCGCCCGGCGATAGTTAGCGTTCGCCAGCAGATTAAAAAAAAGAAACGTGAATTTACTATTATGGTCTAGCGCATACTCTTTCGCATCAATAATCTGCTCCATGGTGCTAATATTAGTCACATCATTAAAACTAAAATGAGCACGTATATGAAAGTAATCTTTTAGGACTAGTAAATCGGATGATAATTTTCTTCCATCAAGGTTTTTTAATGCGATTTCTGTAGAATCAATTTTATCATCCAACAGGTAGTTATAAGCCAAGAAAACCCAATTATATCCAGAGTTGTCATAATACTTATCCTGTTTGAATTCAGCTACCTGTTTTGCAAGAATAGATTGATCGTTGAAATCTTGCAAGGAGAGAAATTTTAATAAGGAATCTTTATATTTTAAATCAAGCGAATCGTCTTCAACCTGCTTATTGTTTTTAGAAGTTTGATGACCATTTTGACTACAGGAGAATAGTTGCGCCACCAGCACAAAATATAAAAAACAAAAAGTAAATCTTTTCAAATTTTGTATCATCTGAATATAACGATCAGTTTACATTTACGTGAAGTTGAGTATATTTCATGAGCTAGTTCATTGAATATGCATGATGCTGTCTATGTCTATTATCTATTGCCGAATATCGGAATATTCTCAAAAAAACAAATATATACTTTCAAAATTATTTAACCTTACTGATACTTAAGCAGAAATTCCCCAATCTCTCTCAGCTATCCACAAACATACGCATTGGCCAAATAACGGCAACTTCACAATTGACAATCGCGGTATTTGACTCCATATTTGCTTCAAAGAATGGTCTTTTCGTAATGATTCTCCCCGATTATTATTTTTTTGATCAAATCATGTAACGAAATGTAGTTATCACATACTAATACCAAGAAGTATCTCTATACACACAAAATGACAAATAATTTATTCTTGAATTACATTACCTGGAATGTAGACAGCGACATCTTTGTTATTCCCATTATTGAACACCCGATCCGCTGGTATGGATTATTTTGGTTATTGGGAATAGTATTATCCTATAGAATATTAGGGTCAATATTCAAGAAAGAAGGCCGGTCAACGGAGTTTTTAGATCAACTAACCATTTACATTATTTTAGGGACTGTCATTGGAGCTAGGCTCGGGCATGTATTATTTTATGATCCTGGTTATTATCTCCATAACCCCTTAAAAATCTTTGCCCTATGGGAAGGTGGTCTTGCAAGTCATGGCGGTGGAATTGGCATCTTGATGGCTATCTATTTATTTGCAAAAAAACAGCGACTTCCTTTTCTCTGGGTTGCCGATCGGATTGCGCTGGTTGTACCTATAGCTGGAGCTTGCATTCGACTGGGCAACTTAATGAACTCCGAAATGATCGGCACACCAAGTAGCTTACCCTGGGCTTTTGTATTTACACCTATCGACACAGTACCCCGACATCCAGCCCAACTTTATGAAGCCATATTTTGTATGCTGCTGTTTTTATTGTTATTCACCCTATGGAAAAATAGGCAACTTCGAAGCCGTAACGGCAACTATTTTGCACTACTGTTGATTCTTTTATTTTCATTTAGATTTTTGGATGAATTCATGAAAATCAACCAAGAACATTTTGAGGATTCGATGTTCATCAATATGGGGCAGCTGCTCAGCATTCCATTTATCATTATTGGAATAGGTATAGTTCTTTTTAATAGTTTTAAGACGAGCACTCATAATTTACAATAGCACAGCTTTAGAGGAACTAGTTACCGCTTAGCCTCCGATTTATCATCAGTCACAAAACAAAAAAAAAGTCTAGGTCGTTTTTTTCAATAAACCATGCTGGAAGGCATATTTTACCAATTCTGCTGTATTTTTCACTTTTGTTTTATCAATCAGGCTCTGTCGATATCCCTCTACCGTTCGCTTGCTCAGAAAAATCCTATCGGCAATCTCCGTATTGGTAAATCCATCAGCAATAAATGCCAATACTTCCAGCTCTCGATCACTGATATCTAACTCTATCGTGATTCCCTTTTCTATATTGTTATAAACTTGCCCCGAAGAAACTTGTTCAAGCAACGCTATACTAATTTCTTCGCTCATGTAACGACCGCCCTCAGCCACGTGTTTTAATCCAAAAAGGAGCTCATTATAATCGACATTTTTTAGTAAATACCCTGCAAGGCCATGTTCAAATCCCTCCACAACATAATGAATTTGATTAAGCATAGACAATATAACAACTTTTACCAATGGATATTTCTGACCAATGATTTTTAAAAGCTCCATCCCATCCATGTTTTCCATACTGATATCAGTTAACACAATATCAGGAGCCAAACCATTCGCTAATATGGATAGGGCCTCAACACCATCAGATGCCTCTCCTATCACTGTAAACTCTCCTTGGGATTCTAAAAGTAGTTTAATACCATTGCGAACGACCATGTGATCTTCAACTAATAGTATCTTAACCGTATTCATCTTCTATAGCATTTAAATAAAACCTTCCACTCTAACTTTCTTCCGAATCTACACAACCGTTGTGTTTAACTGTATTTTTCTATTTGAAATGACGGGAATAGACTGCTTAAGCGAAATAAAGATACGAAATTACATCCAGTTCGCTTTTTAATCCCCGCACAGGTATTAAACAGCGAACTGATGTCTGCGTATTGGTTTATAGCTTGCTATCATTTAAAGATAAATAGCAAACTAATTAGAAAAGGAACAATATTTGCACACTATTAAATCAATTAACACTTGGCATTACTTTAATCAACACTTAATTTTTGATATGTTATGATCCGTTCAGATAAAGACATTTTAGCCGTTCTCACATCTTCAATGGATGCCTGTGCAATTTATGATAGTGCAGATCTCCATATATCCTATGCAAATACAAACATGCTAAAATTGTGGAATTGTGATCAGCGTGCTATTGGACAGAATCTTGAAGACTGCCTCCAACGGGAAGAATTAATACCCTATATCCCGCTCTTAAAAGATGTTTGGCTATATGGCAAAAAACAAACAGCGAAAAAAATACAGATCAACCTTAAATCAGAAATATCATCTTCTTTAGTATATAATTACACTTTTGAATTTCACCCACTCTTAGATGAGTCTGGTGCAATCTACGGCGTATTTCAGCAAATGATTTTGATACCAGAAAATAGGGGCATCTATCCCCTTACTCGAGAGAAAAATACAATTGAACGAAAACTTCTAAAGGATCTATTAATACAAAGACATACAATTGCTGGGAGCAATTACAAGATCATGAAGCTTAATAATAATTATATCGCATCGAATAAACATGCTGAAGATCTCAATGAAAAACTTAAAGATGCCCTCAAAAAGATCATAGAAAGTGAAGAACATTATCATTTTGCATTACAGTCTGCCGAAATGGGGACATGGAACCTAAATTGCAAGACTTACATGGTACACTGGGATGAGCGAACACGCGAGCTCTTCGGATTTGCAAAGGGTGAATATGTCCCTTATCATGAGGTACTGAAATATATCCATTCAGAAGATAGACATAGAATCGATCAGGAAGTCAAAAAATCACTGCACTACCAAAACAAAGGGGTTTACGACGTACAATTCAGAACTGTTGGAGCCGAGGATCATCAGTTACGCTGGTTGCACTGTAAAGGAAGGGTATATTTTGACGAAAATCAACAACCTGAATGGTTTGCCGGCACAGCAATTGATGTGACAACCCAATATCATGAGCGCGAAAAGCTCGAAGCAATTAATCACCTCATTGTAAAAAGAGACCAGCAGTTTAGAATGATCGTAGACGCTGCCGGAATCGGCATTTTTTCTATTGATGTAGAAACAAATCAAATGGAACTCAATGATCGATGTCGTGATCTATTCGGTTTTGAACAAAACACAAAAATAGAAGAATCTGATTTTTTTGCTCAAATTCTACCTAAATACAGAAACAAAATACAGCAGGTTTTTCAAGAGGTAACGCTCAAACAATCCCCTTTCGACTGCCAATGTGAAATAAAAGACAAAAAGACGGGTAAAGTGAAGTGGTTAAGATCCATTGGCGGCAGCCAATCGGAATCGGATACCACAAGACACATGATTTATGGAGCGATAATAGACAACACAAGCGATAAAGAAGAGGAAAGAAAAAAATTAGACTTTATTAGTATTGCTAGTCACGAACTCAAAACTCCACTGACGTCATTAATTGCCTATATTCAATTATTGATAGCCAAAGAAAAATCATTGAGTACTGAAAAACGACTACAATATCTGCATCAGTCCAATGAACAAGCTACGCGTATGCGTGGTTTAATTGACGGTTTTCTAAATGTTACCCAATTGAACGAAGGTAAATTATTACTTCGCAAAAAAGCATTTAAAATCTGTTCCTTAATGGATTATATTCAAAATATTTATTCTTTAAGACCTGCAAAACATTTCATTCAATACACCGGAGAAATACATTCGAGCTTGGAAGTCATAGCAGATCGCGATAAAATCGAACAAGTGCTCATTAACTTCATGGATAACGCTATTAAATATTCCCCTAGCAATTCAACAATTACAATGCATGTAACTGTAAATGAAGCTTATTTTAAAGTCGAAATTAAAGATCAGGGAAAAGGCATTAATCTGAAAGATCAAAAGCAAATATTCAACAAATTTTATCGCGTAAATGACGATACAGATAGCTATGCGTCTGGATTTGGTATTGGACTATTTATTTGCAAGGAAATCATTCAAAAACATCATGGAGAAATTGGTGTTGACAGTCAACTAGGAAAAGGTGCAACATTCTGGTTTAAAATACCAGTGAACGCATAAATACGGCTATTTATTGACCAGAAGATCTTTTACATCCTGAAAAGCAACAGTTGTCCCTAGCGTTACAACTGTTGCCAATGTCATCTTAGTTCTACCTTTTTTTTAAATCAGCTCCAGCAATATCTTCCCATCGATAATAATGAAATGTTTTATCATCACTCATCGTGACGAACAAGCCGTGTTTGAACGTATCATTTAAAGTTGAAGATACAACTTCTGAACCATCACTTTGTGTTGCCATAACAGGCACTGTCTTCAGATGAGTATGTTCAAAAGGATTGTTTTTCGTACCTTCCCTGCTATAAATCTGAAAACGATTTGCCCCTTGATCGGAAACCAGTATATAACCAGTACTATCCGTTAGTTTATAAATCGAAATGCCTTCATGATCTTCTTTAAAACCCTCGGTAGCGAATAATGCCAGCTGCTTGTTCCCTTTTGCAGGGTCAGCATAATATTGTTTTACACCGACTTGTTCATCTGAATAATAGATATACCCAAGTTCGTTATCTACGGCTATTGCCTCTATTTCCTTTTTCCCGCTAAATGAACCAAAGTTACGAACCAAAGTTGCTTTTACGGCACCTGAACCATTATCTTCCAATAGATATTGTCCCAAATAACCATCCTTTGGCCCATTTTTTCTGCCAACAATAGCGTAGATCTCTCCTTTCGGAGCAGTGTACAAGGCGATCCCCATAAGATCTCTAAATTCAGGCTCAGTTTCACCAACAAACATGTCTAGTCCGCCCTGATCAATAGGTTTCATATCAGGTAATGAAAATACACGTAATTTGTGGGTCATACGCTCTGTTGTTACCGCAATATCTACAGCCTTCCCGCCTAACCGCAAACCATAAGCTACATCAACATTGTTGGGCCGTTTCAAATTTGAGACCACTTTTTCCTTCACGGTTTTACCTTCTAAATCGTAGACATATAACGCGCCATCAGCATCCTTATCTGTTGCAATAATTAAGCTTTTGCTGGGATCTGTCTTGTTGATCCAAATGGCAGGATCATCCGAATCATAACGTACCGCATCGGTAACAATAACTGGCTTAACCGAGTTTGTAGCATTTTGCTGAGGGTTTTTGCAGGCTGATTGAAGCAGTGTAACTGCTCCAGCAGCAATCGTTAATATTATTTTATAGTTTGTCATTACATGGAATAAATTAGAATTTGGTACCATATGCACCCGCATAAACTGCAGGCTCAGGAGAATTATATGTTAGGCCGTTTGACATCACCAAACCACTTGTAAAATGAGGTTTAAAATTTAGGGTACCAGCCTTTAATGCCGGAGAATTTCCTTGAAGATGAAAATCCCATGTTGAATCAAACAGATAGTTATCAACCGATGTCTCTAAAGGATAGGCGATGAATTTAGGATTATTCTCCCCCGCCACTTTGCCTCTGACATCATTGCTGCCGCCTACGATATCATTTTTGCCGACCTGAAACTGGTCCACGGTCAATTGGCTATAGCCATAATACCAGTTATTACTTGATACTGAACGGCTATCTTCTGGTTTTTTAGGATCCCTCTTGACTCCGAACCGTGTATTGGCAAAGAGATTATTATAAATCTCCGCCCTGACAGATGCCTCTAACCAAATGGAACCTCCTTTTGCAGTAGGTCTACGCCATCCTGTGTTGAGCATGGTATTATTATAAACTATAATATAAGCCTGAGGGGTTCGATCTCCTGAATTAGATAGTTTCAGCGCATTCGTATTTACACTATACACCAAATTATAAGCAACATCGGCAAGACAACCGGATTTAAAGTTCATTGCTTCACCGCCAGTCACACCATTAGAAAAGAAGCGGTTGTTGGCGAAAATAATCTTTCCACCTTCAATGTATGTACAGTCTTCGTGAAAATGACTCACGGTACTATTTTGAACCACTAATTTCCCTTCTGGATTTGAAAACCACAATGCCGGCAATGCCTCTCCAGACACTTTCTTATACAGACCCATTTTTACAGAAGTCGACGCATCCGATGTTATCGCCCCCCCATACTCGATGACTGTATTATCTAAAACAAGTTCCTGACAACTTGGAGCTGCCAAAATCCCGCCCCAGAGCTTACCAAATTCATTCGTTTTCGTTTTATATCCATCTTCAACCGTAAACTTCACCGGATTTTCAGCGGTACCTAGGGCATATAAATTACCCAAAACAACAATCTCAGGTTTATTTATGGAATCCATTAAAATCGTTACTCCTTCTTCAATAGTTAAGGTTTTCCCTGCAGGAACAACAATATCTCCTTTGATATGCTGTACACTTCCTTTACTCCACACACCCGACACCTCACCAATAGCACTACCATCTGCATCGGAAGTATCAACATCAATATTCGCTTTTTCACAAGCAGTTAACAGCACTGTAAACAATGCTACCAACGATAAAATAGATTTATTTTTCATCTGTGTATTTTTAATTTTCTTCTTACTTCTATTACTTGTTAAATGAATAGCGTAAACCAAGAATATAGTTTTGTCCATATAAATCCTTTCTAATAAGCGTATTTCCACCTTCAATCAGCTTCTCTGCGATCTTCTCATTTTCGGGATTCGTTCCTTTTACAAATAATTCCATTGGTGTATTCAAGATGTTGTTAGCTTTAGCAAAAATGGCCCAGCCTGCCTTAAATTTCTTTTCAATGGAAGCATCGAGCTGAATGAATCCCTTTTGCCATAAATCATCATTCAGAAACTGTGATACTGTGTTGATACGCGAACCTGTATAAGACCCTGCCAATTGCCCTTCCCAGCCCTTGTTAGCATCTTTATAAAGCAGTGATAGATTTGCAACGTGCGCTGCCTGACCATATAGCGGCCGTGTTTGATCTACAATGATCGCTTCCGGGTCCTGTGTGGTTTCATTTATTCGGCGGGACATCTTTGAGGTCGTTATACGTGAATGTGTATAGGTATAATTGGCCTTAACACCAAATTTCTGGATATACTTGATATAATCAACTTCGACACCGAAGTTGTTGGCATTTCCAAAATTGCCCGGTGTGTAGTATACATCCTGCTTACGAACCTCATCCGGCTGAAAGGTATATTCAATTGGGTTTTTGATCTTTTTATAAAACATACCCACAAGAAATTGAGAAGAGGCTTCTGGAAACAATTCATACCTTAAATCAAAGTTATCGGCCAGGGCATGTTTTAAATCCGGATTTCCTTTCTCCAAAAACTCTTCATTAACCACACTTGAAGGAACAATCTCATAAAATCCAGGGCGGTTTAACGCACGATAATACGCGGCATGAAGTTGCTGTTTTTCGTCCAAATGATATTTCATGGTCAAACTGGGTAGCCATTCTGTATAAATTTGTGATCCTTCAGGTCTTTTTTCCCCGGCCGGAAACAATAATTTATAATCTTGATTGGTATGCTCCATACGGATCCCACCGATCATTTGCCATTCGTCATTCTCATAATTGAACATTCCATACACTGCAGTCGTCTTCTCGTTGGCATCATAGGTTAACGGATTTGCGACAGCTCCAGTAGGATTGGTAACAGTCAGACTTAGATCAGTATATCGCTGAAAATCTACACCATATTTATATTTTGCCTCTTCTGCCGAAGCTGGAGAGAGGTTGTAATTGTTGTAAAAACTACTGCGTTGTTTATCACGGTACAGACCACCGGTAGACAATTCCAATTTACTGTTATCCATCGGAATCTTATAAGCGACATCCCAATAGCCGGCATGATCATTATCCGTGTTACGCTCCCAACGATAAGTAACAGGAGATTTATTGACGAGTGAAGTCCGCTTTCGTTCAAAATTTTCTTCTACCCCATCCAGACTAATCATTGTATTTTGAGGTAACTGATTACGTGCTGAAGAGAGTGCACCTGACCAACGAACATTCAACCGATTATCTAAAAAGTGATGATCACCCTGTAACGTACCATTATAAATTTGTTGCTGTGTTTTTCGGCTTCTTGTCACGTAGGTCAACTCGGCTTTACCAATACTTGGATCATATTGACCATTGTATATGGTATTTACTGCATCACGTAATTGCATGTTATTCAAATTGACATACATTTGATAAAAGCTTATACGATGATTTGGGTTAAATCGATAATCAATTTTATTATGCAGGCCCAAACGCTGCTGCTGCTCGTCGTACTGACGATCACTTTGTTCAGTGATTACCGCATTGGGATTTACACCAACAACAGAAGATTTGTAGAGAATAGAATGACTGCCCCGATGTAGATTTTGATAACTCGCCCCCAAAATAACACCTAATTTGTCATCCAAATACCGATTGCCAATTGTCAAATTACCAACAAAATCGGGCAAGGGCTTTTTATAGGTATAATCGAGTGTCCCCTTACTAAAGTCTGCGGAAGTTGCACTGTAATTTTTTCCATGAAGCTCATAGGGTGATTTTGCAGCAGTTCCCTGCGTGGAAAAACTTCCAAAATCTCTATTGAAATAGCGTTGGCTATAACCTGTTGCTAAATTAGCTTGAAGTAATAGTTTACTCGGCGCCGATTTCATAACCATATTGACTACCCCACCTACTGCATCAGCTTCCATATTTGGTGTAAGTGATTTGTAAACCTCCAAACGTTCCAACATATCGGAGGGGAATAAATCTAAGGGTACATAACGGTATTTATTGTCAGGACTCGGCACCTTAACACCATTAACCAAGGTTGTGTTGTAGCGTTTATCCATTCCTCTTAAAATGGCATATTGCCCTTCGCCGTTCGAATTTCGCTCGATTGAGACTCCCGATACACGCTGTACAACATTTGCCACGGTGATATCGGGAGAAATCTCAATTGCACGAGCCGAAACGACATTCATAATTTGCGAAGCATTTTTTTCCAGGCGTCTTGCACTTGGATCATCATCCCCTCCATTTCGTCGCCCTTTAATGGTCACCTCCATTAACGTTTGTTCCGTAGAAATCAATTGAAAAATGAAATGTGGTGTATTTTCTTTTTGAATCTCAATTTCCTTGATCAACTCAGCATAAGCCATGTGTTTAATATGGACCCTGTCCATACCTGCCGATAATCCCTTGAATTCAAATGAACCATCCAATTGTGTTTTGGTCGATACCCCACTTTGCTCTAGGAACACAGTAGCGCCGACAATAGCTTCGCCGGTCTGTACATCCAAAACCTTACCTTTTATTTTGGTCGCATAGGCTGTGCTAACCGAAATACTGGAGGCAAGTAATACCGTTAAAAAGTTTTTCATTTTGCTTAGATTATTATGAATCTTTGATTGTTGTCGCAAAGATGACAGCCAATTTCGATCACACAAAATTTAGAGCGTTACGACAAGGAAACAAGGCAAAAAGAGTACTATACGACAGGGAAACAACAAGTATTAAATTGTTAAAAAACAGCAACTTACACACTAAATAAACGCCATTAAGGTTCTATTACCCTTGTGTTAATAAATTATGAAATACTTAAGAGATAACCAGCAAGGTCTTCTCCCTGCTCCAATCTCAATTTTTTCCGTAACCTATGTCTGGCAACACGAAGGCTATCTTGTGATATCCCTAATAAAACAGCGATATCCGAATTGTTCAAATTTATCTTAAGCAATGCTATGAGTCGCATATCTGCCGCTGTTAAATCAGGAAATCGTTGAATAAGTTTTTCAAAAAAGCTGTGATGCACCCTTTCGAAAGTCCCCATAAATTCCTTCCAATGAACCCCTTGTGTAATATTTTCATTGATTTGCAAGACCAATTGTTGCATTTGTCGCTTTTGATCCCGACGTTCATCTTTGACCATCACTTTTAATTCATCACGGAGCTCTTCCAAAAATTGGTTATTACGGATCAGATTGAGGGTATGGGATGTTAATTCCTTCTGTTTTAGTGCCAGCTCTTGTTTGAGCTGTTTATCTTCCAACAACTGATTTTTAAGTGCAATTTCCGTCAATTCACGTTCCGCTTCTTGCTTTCGAGATTCAGCAATTTGGTTTTTGATCTTAATTTTCTGGCGACTATACAATACGTAAGATAATACAATGAGTAAAATCAAAACAACTATTGTTCCCCACAACATGATTAAGTTGATTTTCTTTGTGACCTGCAATTTTTCAATTTCTTCTGCTTTTTGATTCATGTCATAGAGCGCCTGAAAAAAGGCAGTGTGTCGGGCACCATCTACACTGTAAAGTTCAAGGACCAATTTACGGCTCTTTTCAGCATAAAAATAGGCACTATCCATCTGGTCACTCAGGGCATAAGTTCTGCTCAGATCCTTTGTCGTCGCCGCCATTTGATAAACATCACCCAATTTTGTTGCCATTTGATAAGCTGATTGAGTCAGTTTGATGCTTTCCGGAAATCGATTAGTCTTTCTGAAAATATCACCTATATTATTCAGCACCACAATCATCCCGTAGTTATCGTTTGTTTCCCGATAGAGATCACTAGCTTTCTCAAAGTGATAAAATGCGCTATCATATCGCGCTAGGTCTTCATAAATACTTCCCAGATTTTCGTGGATCTTCGCTTCTCCATTTTTATTGGCCACTTCCATATAAATGGACAAAGCACGCTTTTGATATACAAAAGCTGAATCATAATTGGCCACCTTTTCAAATAAATGACCGATATTTCCTAAGACACTTGCCTCCCCATTTTTATCCCCCTCAGTCTTGAAAGCATGCAGCGCTTTATTGAAATAAACCCTTGCCAAGTCATGTTGTTTATTAAAAATATTGAGTTCTCCAATATCACTCCAATTGGATGCCAGGAGCTTCTTTAAATTTAATTGCGTGTAGATGCGGTCTGCCTGAAAATAGTAATCTTGCGCTTGTCCATAGTGGCCTTGATTGACACATAGCCAACCAATTGCCTGCAAGCAATTCGCCTGTAATAACAAATCCTTATCAGTCACCGCTTTCGCGTACCGTTTTTTGACCAGCATAATTGCTGAATCTGGATGATTTTGGCTTAATAGCCTAATATCTTTGAAGGACGGTACCTGTGCGTAACTCAAACGGCACATTAACAGCTGCATGAAAAAAAATACGAACAATATAATCTTATCAGAAATCCTCATATTTGGAGTGAATAATGGATGTGCAAATGTACACTAAACATGTTAACAGAATATTAAATAACACTGGGTAACGCCAATTTTAACCCAATAGCTAGTCAAATTTCCTCCGCTTAACACTTCGATTGGAATATAAAATAAAAGCCCTTTTATTGATACTACGCTTCAATAAAAGGGCCTGAAATAGTTAATTTAAAAAACGATCAACCGCTCGATCTAAATTCAATTAATGGAGTGATCTGTTCTAATATATCGAATGCTACCTCTGCCATCTTATTACCTTTATTATCCAATAATGGATTAACCTCAACAATTTCAAAGCAAATTACTTTTCCGGATCGAATGATCTCTTCTAAAATCAAGACGATCTCCCTTGGTAAAAATCCTTTAGGGACCGGTGTCCCTGTGCCATCGGATATCAAATCGCTATCCATACTATCCACATCAAACGAGATATAAACCATATCACAATCTGCTAAGACTGCCAATGCCTCTTCCACGCAATCTTCTATTCCACGTTGTCTCGTTTCTTCGACACGATAGTTTTTGATCCCTAAACGATCAATTAATAAATCTTCTGGAGCTTCCGTATCCCTTACACCAAAATAAATCAAATGATCGGATTTTATTTTACCAATAGGGCCCGCTATTCGCTTAAGTTTATTCCAAAACTCTTGGGTAGATTCGTCAATTTCATTGATCTTACATAGCATATTATCCTCATTCAACATGGCTGCTAAAGGCATTCCGTGCATATTTCCTGAGGGGGTTGTATAGGGAGAATGAATATCCGCATGCGCATCTACCCAAATCACACCAAGTTCTTTGTCTGGATACGCAGATTTTATCCCACTGATCGTTCCCATTGCCGATGAATGATCTCCAGAAAAAACCAATGGAAAATTGCCTGAAGAAAGACTATCTTCAACGGTAGAAGCAACTTGTTTACATTGCTCATAAATCTGTTGAATGTGTTTACCGAAAGGATGATTATCATTTTGGTAGATGGAGCTATTTCGAGTTGGCACATCAACAAAAGGATAATTAATAAAATACTGACTTCCTTTATTTATTGCGGCTATCTCAATGGCGTCTATCCCCAAGTCTGAGCCTCTTGTTCCAGCTCCAATATCTGATCTATTTTTGATCAATTCAATCATTTTCTCCATACACTATTTCAAATTAGTCAACGATCGTTCAATGATCTCCAGGCAAGTCTTGATTTGCGCTTCGGTAATGACCAATGGTGGTGCCAAACGAATTTTATTACCATGTGTAGGCTTGGCTAAAAGTCCATTTTCTTTAAATTCAAGACATATATTCCAGGCTAAATCACTTTCTTCATCAGCATTTATTACTATTGCTGTCAACAAGCCTTTTCCGCGCACTTCTGTAATTAACTCACATCGAGTCGCGATATCGCGCAAACCATCTAGAAACAATCTGCCCATTTGAAGAGCCCGTTCTGTCAAATTTTCATCCTGAACAACATCTAATGCCTCCATAGCCACCGCGCAGGCTAATGGATTCCCTCCATAAGTAGAACCATGTTCACCGGGCTTAATACACAGCATAACGGCATCATTGGCCAATACAGCCGACACAGGCAATACTCCTCCAGATAAGGCTTTACCAAGAATCAAAACATCAGGTTTGCTTTCGCTTTGTTGATCAGCAACATCATAAGATGCCAGCATACTTCCGGTTCGAGCAATCCCTGTCTGGATTTCGTCAGCAATAAACAATACGTTATATGCTGTACATAATTGCCTGACACGCTTTAAATAATCTTCATCAGGAACAACAATACCAGCTTCACCCTGAATAGGTTCGACAATAAAACCAGCTATATTTTTATCTTCTTTAAACAGTTGCTCTAAAGCATCGATATTATTATATGGAACAAGAGCAATCCCCGCTACAAAAGGGCCAAATTGGTTTGTTGCGGTTATATCGTTAGATGCCGAAATAACGGAAATCGTCCTACCATGAAAATTATCTTTCGCAAAAACAATTTTAGCTTGATTAGCAGATATGCCTTTTACCTGATATGCCCATTTTCGGCAAAGTTTCATCGCGGTTTCCACGGCTTCTACTCCGGAATTCATCACTAAAGCTTTATCAAATCCAAAAAGCTGGCAAAGCTTTTCCTCAAAATCACCCAACTTATTATTGTAAAATGCTCTAGAAGTAAGTGTCAATTTCTCCGCTTGCTCTTTTAAAGCATTGATAATCCTCGGATGGCAGTGTCCTTGATTGACAGCAGAATATGCCGACAAGAAATCAAAATAAGACTTGCCATCTACATCCCACACCACAACCCCTTCGGCCCGTTCCAATACAACTGGCAAAGGATGATAATTGTGTGCTCCATATTTTTCTTCTTTGGCAATGAATTTCTCGCCTTTCCCTTGTTTAGATACTGTACTCATAATTTGGATTTTTTCAAATAATAACAAATATACAATTTTTACCATTTTATTGTCGAATAAATAAAATTTAACACTAAATTCGTATTAAAATATCAAAATTAACTTTTAAACCGGGTGTACCATGAATAATATAGATGACTTTGACCTCAAGATTCTAAAATATTTGGATGAAGATGGACGAATGGCTTACTCTGCCATAGCCGCAGCTATGGGCGTATCCAATACCATGATTCATCAACGAATCAACCGTTTGACCGAACAAGGAATATTAGCAGGAATAAAACCCGTGTTGAATGAAAAAAAACTGGGTTACGACTGGGGGGCATTTACAGGGCTAAGCTTAGAAAAGGACCATGACTCAAGCCGGATTATTGAAGAGCTCAAGAAAATACCGGAAGTTACAGAATGCTATTACATTACAGGAAACTATACGCTATATATAAAGATTATCGCTAAAAACCATGAACATATGCGGCAATTGCTCTATGAAAAGATCGATAGCATTCCAGGAATAGCCAAAACAGACTCCCTGATAGAACTGGGCTGCGCTTTCAAACGCAATATAGTATTCTAAGGGAAGAACAATACTTGAACGGGCTTCTGAATAAACGTATTCAGAATCCCCCTACTATTTGCCAATATTTGCCAGTTCTTCCTCTGTCCAGTAAACCAATTCCCGTAAGACATATACGTTTTCATAGCTACCTAATCCATCGATATAATCCCATAAATTGCCTTCTACTTTCACTGGTCTCCCGTGATGAAGTATATCATAACCATTATCCAACCAACTTTGTATCTGCTCTCTATCCATTGTTATCAAAATTTATTGTAAATATCTTCTTAATGACTACACCAAATATAATGTATTTTACCATGGCGGCCCAAAGCGGCTCAAAAGAAACTTAAATTTCAACAACTTTTTGACACAGCTTTTTTTTCATTCCCCGAAGTTCTCGCCCTAATTGGTAAATTTTAAAAATAAAAAAAGTATATTCGTATAACATCAATTAAATTATTATGGCAGATTTTTTCTACGTAGGATTAGAAGGTGAGGATGAATTGCTTGAACTTGTAGCTGTTTCTACTATTCAATCTCTCTTATATTTTCAAGACGCAGATCAAGAAGATTTTACTACTATAAAGACTTCTATTGATCAAAATTTTATTGTTGAAGAAGACCTCATCACGGTGGCTGATACCCTCAGATTAGATCAATCTATTGTTCGTTTTACACCCGGCAGACCGAATTATAAAGATTGATTGTAAATCAGTCTTTTTGACTGATTAAATAATATGGACTTAATCGGAGATGCATACAAAAAAAGATATAGAAAATGAAAGTAGTTTTAATTGGCGGCTCTGGTGCTACAGGAAGAGCGCTCGTAGATTTGATGTTAAAATCAGATAAGATTACAGAAATTGTTGTCCTTTTACGCCGTATTTCCTTTAAAGAACATACAAAACTAAAACAGGTTGTAGTGGATTTTGAAAATCTAGCCGACTTTGACACCTATATTCACGGTGATATCGCAATTTCCTGCCTTGGCACCACAATCAACGATGCAGGCGGTAAAGAAGCACAATGGAGAATAGACCATGATCTTAATTTGCAATTTGCTGCACTGGCTAAAAAGAATGACTGTCCAGTTTTCCTTTTACTTTCGGCCGTTAATGCAGATCCAAAGTCGAAGATCTTTTATAACCGTATGAAAGGGAGCCTTGAACAACACATCAAGGCCCTTGATTTCACAAAACTTATTATCGTCCAGCCAGGGGGCCTAATTCGCCCAAATACAGATCGCTTAGGTGAAAAAATATCCATTGGTGCTCTTCGTATCTTTAATAGCATCGGATTATTCAAAACATACGAGGCTCTCCCTGTTGCGCAGGTTGCTGCCGCAATGCTTCATTCAATCGATAATTGTCAAGAGAAAATGAATATAGTTTCCGTGAAAGATATCAAAACATTAACGGCAGCAAATTCTTAACCTTTTCTGAAAATTTGCTTATCTCTCTCCTGAACCTAAGAAGTTAAACTTTGATCAGCTTCTCTATCCTGTACAGCAGGCTAGCTGGCGTTTTAGGTCTGCAGTGGCTTTCTGTGTCTGTAGCGCTCATGCTGTTTTTGGAGTTGTCTTCGTATTGTGTTCGGACCACCTTCGGCCATAGACCGTTTGGCAACCATTATTGACCAGATGTTGACCAGATAATTCCTGTTCAGGGTCTGGTCAACATCTGGTCAGGATCTGTACAGTAGCTGTATTTCATCCGAATAAGGTACGAATCTAATTCGAAGCAAAGCGCGAAGAATGATTGAAGAAACAATCAATAGTGAATGCAATAAAAAGCATTCATAATATGGATTTAACAATAAGCTAATGCGAAGGTTGTAATTTGTGTTTTTTTAAAATAACAATCATTAAAATGAAAAAACACTTTTTATTTCTTTTCCTCTTCTCCTTTATACATGCTTTTCCTGCTTTCAGTCAAGAAGCAAAGTACATCTTTTATCTAATTGGTGACGGCATGGGGCTCAATCAAGTTAATTTAACTGAAATTCATCAGGCAGAAACCCAACATAAAAGTAACCCTACCCCATTGGTTTTCACCCAATTTCCACATGTTGGATTCGCTTCCACCCATTCACTGTCAAACGGCGTAACGGATTCTGGTGCCGGAGGCACTGCCCTTGCTGTTGGAAAAAAGACGAAAAACGGCGTGATCGGTATGGATAGTACAGGAACTATCCCCTATAAAAGTATTGCCTATGCAGCGAAGGAACAGGGTAAAAAAGTAGGTATCATTACAAGTGTAAGCATTGACCACGCCACCCCGGCTTCCTTTTATGCCCATCAGCCGGACCGCGACATGTACTATGAAATTGGCCACGAGATTATCAATTCCAATTTTGATTTTTTTGGGGGTTCCAATTTTTTAAAACCTGAAACAACATTTGACGGGAAAAAAGCAGCTTCGCTTCGCCCGCTATTAGAAAAGGCTGGTTATACCATCGTCAAGGGGAAGGATGCCTACAGCAAAAAGAGCAATAAGGCTGATAAGATGATATTCATGAATTCGGATGGCACGCCTGCAGATGCCCTCAAATATGCCATAGACCAAAAACCGGAAGATTTAAAACTGGCTGACCTTACTGCTGCAGCGATCACTGCACTTCATCAGGACAATAGCAAGGGCTTTTTTCTGATGATCGAAGGTGGCAAAATTGATTGGGCCTGCCATGCCAATGATGCAGCAACAACTATTCAGGAAGTCCTGGACTTCAATGCTTCAGCACAACTGGCTTATGAATTTTATCAAAAATATCCAAAAGAAACGTTGATTGTTGTTACTGCAGACCACGAAACGGGAGGATTAGGTATCGGAAATGGGAGTTCTTCTCTTAAAACCAGGATATTATCCCACCAAAAAACCTCGCAGTCTGAACTTTCAAATGCAATTGGCAATTTGCGTAAAGATCGTCCAAATGCTACCTGGGATGATCTGAAAAACCTGATCTCTTTGCAAACAGGTCTGTTTTCCAAAATAGAAGTTCCCGAAACAGATCGTAAAGCGCTACAGGATGCCTATCAAAAAAGCTTTGTAGATCATCAAAATGAGGCTGCAAAAAGTCTTTATGCTAGTGATGATAAAATAGCGGCATTAAGTATCTCCATCTTGAACCGTATGGGATCAATTAGCTGGGCTTCCAACAATCATTCCGCCGCCTACGCGCCGGTATATGCTATCGGAGCCGGATCAGAACTATTCAATCAGAAAATGGACAATACAGATATACCCAAGAAAATTGCTGCCGCAGCAAAACTGACATTAGATTAAACAAAAAATCCCCAAGAAAATCTTGGGGATTTTTTAAGAGCCTCTTATCGGGATCGAACCAATGACCTACTGATTACAAGTCAGTTGCTCTACCAGCTGAGCTAAAGAGGCTTCAATGAATTTTAATGAGTGTCGCTCAAAGAGCCTCTTATCGGAATCGAACCAATGACCTACTGATTACAAGTCAGTTGCTCTACCAGCTGAGCTAAAGAGGCTTTTCAAAGAAGTTTAATGCTTGTGCTTATGAGCCTCTTATCGGAATCGAACCAATGACCTACTGATTACAAGTCAGTTGCTCTACCAGCTGAGCTAAAGAGGCGTTACTTCTTCTCAATCTTACAACGTCTGACCGTTTTAAGATGGTGCAAATATCGAAAGCTTCGATCAAAAAAGCAAGTCGATCACAACAATTTTTCCACCTACTAAGCCAATTATTTAAAAATCAAGCGTATTATTTTAAATAACTGAAAATTTGTCATGATTCAATAAAAAATGTTGCCATTTTTTCCGAAATAGCCGCTAAAACCTGAATGGCACTTCGATTGTTATAATTTAGACGTATCAACAAAACTCTAATTAAGATCATAACAATGAATTTTAACAATTATACAATCAAGGCCCAAGAGGCCATACAAAAAGCTTCAGAAATAGCTGCTGGGCATCAACAGCAAGCTATCGAAACGGCTCACATTTTAAAAGCTTTACTTACTGTGGATGAAAACGTTGTCAGCCACTTGTTAAAAAAACTAAACGTTAACATCTCTTATCTAGGAACTGAACTTGATAAACAGATCGAAGCTTTTCCTAAAGTAAGCGGAAGCAACATTTATTTAAGTAGCGATGCCAACAATGCACTTCAGAAAGCGCAAGGTTATTTAAAAGAATTCAATGATGAATTTGTCTCTGTAGAGCATCTACTCTTAGGCATCCTAGCCACGTCCGACAAAACTTCAACACTGCTAAAATCACAAGGCGTAACGGAGAAAGACTTAAAAACCGCGATCAAAGAATTACGCGGGAACAGTCGGGTAACGGATCAGAATGCTGAAGCGACTTACAATGCTTTAGGAAAGTATGCTCGAAATTTAAATGAGTATGCCGAATCGGGCAAATTGGACCCTGTTATCGGCCGCGATGAGGAAATTCGACGTGTCATGCAAATCCTTTCACGTCGTACCAAAAACAACCCTATACTCGTCGGTGAACCAGGGGTTGGTAAGACTGCTATTGCAGAAGGTATCGCTTACAGAATTATAAAGGGTGATGCTCCGGAAAATCTAAAATCTAAAATCGTATTTTCCTTGGATATGGGTGCATTGGTGGCGGGAGCTAAATATAAGGGAGAATTTGAAGAACGCTTAAAAGCGGTTGTCAAGGAAGTTACGGATTCTAACGGCGAAATTGTCCTCTTTATTGATGAAATCCACACATTAGTAGGTGCGGGAGGTGGTGAAGGCGCCATGGATGCCGCTAATATCCTTAAACCGGCATTAGCTAGAGGGGAACTTCGTGCCATTGGAGCTACGACTTTGAACGAATACCAAAAATATTTCGAAAAAGACAAAGCACTGGAACGTCGATTCCAAAAAGTGATGGTAGAAGAACCCGATACGCAAGACGCCATATCCATCCTTCGCGGATTGAAAGAACGGTACGAAACACACCATAAGGTACGCATTCTGGATGAATCCATCATTGCAGCTGTAGAGTTGTCGCAACGCTATATTGCTGATCGTTTTCTACCCGATAAGGCGATTGACTTAATCGACGAAGCGGCGTCTAAACTACGCCTAGAGATGGATTCTGTACCAGAGGCAGTCGATGAACTGGAACGCCGCATTATGCAATTGGAGATCGAACGCGAAGCTTTGAAACGTGAAAATGACGACAAAAAAGTACAAGAGCTTTCAGAAAGTATTGCCAATTTATCCGCCGAACGTGATACCCTCCGTGCTTCGTGGCAAGAGGAGAAAAGTTTAGTTGACAATGTGAATCAAGAAATTGAAAATATTGAAAATTACAAACTTGAAGCTGAGCAGGCGGAGCGCTCCGGCGATTATGGTAAGGTAGCCGAATTACGTTATGGCCGAATCAAGGAAGCACAAGAGAAAGTCGAGAAACTGAAAGCTGAGCTAGCCGAAAAACAAGAAAGCAAACGTATGCTTAAAGAGGAAGTTACCTCCGAAGATATCGCTGACGTTGTCGCGAAGTGGACTGGGATACCGGTAAGCAAGATGATTCAATCTGAGCGCGAAAAACTATTGAATCTAGAAGAAGAACTCCATAAACGTGTTGCTGGTCAGGATGAAGCAATAGAAGCAATTTCAGATGCGATACGCCGTTCAAGAGCTGGGCTAAATGATGCAAAAAGACCGATTGGATCGTTCATATTCCTGGGTACTACAGGTGTGGGGAAAACAGAGCTGGCTAAAGCACTCGCCGAATTCCTATTCGACGATGAGCAATCAATGGTACGTATCGATATGTCAGAATACCAAGAACGACATGCTGTATCTCGTCTGATAGGAGCGCCTCCAGGATATGTGGGCTATGATGAAGGCGGTCAATTGACAGAGGCCGTCCGTAGACACCCTTATTCTGTGGTTCTGCTCGACGAAATAGAAAAGGCTCATCCCGACGTATTTAATATACTCTTGCAGGTATTGGACGACGGTCATCTTACAGACAACAAAGGTCGTACTGTAAACTTCAAAAACACCATTATCATTATGACGTCCAATACAGGATCTCATATTATACAGGAAAACTTCAGCCATCTCAGTGATGATAATAGAGATGAGATTATCGCAAAAACACGTACTGAAGTATTTGACCTCCTGAAACAATCGATCCGTCCGGAGTTCTTGAACCGTATCGACGAAGTCATTATGTTCACTCCATTGAGTAGAGACGAAATTGGAGATATTGTTCGGCTCCAATTTGGCCATGTTCAAAAACAGCTGGCGGAACAAAATATATTTATCACCGCCTCGGACGAAGCCATGGACTGGTTGGCACAACTCGGTTACGACCCAATTTATGGGGCAAGACCATTAAAACGGGTTATTCAAAAACGTATCCTGAATGAGCTTTCTAAGGAAATATTATCAGGAAAAGTAAGCCGCGACTCCGTTATCCGACTGGATGTATTCGATGGTAAATTTGTTTTCATCAATAAACAAGACTAATAAAAGATAAAGGGTCCGGTACTATTACCGGACCCTTCATCTTTTATATCATGCATGTACATTATTAACCTGTAATGCCTAAGGCTTTTAATAACTTCTGTACATCATCTTCTCCGTCCAAGTGCTGTACGAGCATTTTAGTTTTCGCATCATAAATATATAATGAAGGGTAATTTCCCGGCTTGAACTTTTCAATAAACTGCGTTCCGGCATCAAATAAAAATTTTACATTTGGTACATTTTTTAATGCCTTAGCATGCATATTGATAAAACCATCCACGTAGGCTTTATCATTCATGGAGATAAAATAAAATGAAATATTTTTCAGCTTCGCCAGGTTCTGCGCAATGCCCGCTCCCATCTTCTGACAATGTCCACAACCAGGATCATAAAAGTTTAATACGATATAGCCTGATTTAGGCAGTTTGTCCGAATTAAACTTACTAGCTTGATAAACCTCATCAAAAGTAAAGAACGGAAGTGTTTTAGGTGCCTGTCCAAACACAGGTTGAAATAAAAAAAATGCACTTGCAAAAAATAGAGCATAGAGAAACCTCATGTTAAAAAAATTTAAACCAACAATGAATATTCAATTAATTCTAATCAATAATACCTAAAAATGTGCGTCAATACACTAATATTTTAGTTTTTTTACAAAAAATCCGTAAGTTTGAGCTAATTTTTAAATCGATCAAATCTATTAACACTCATTAATCGTGAAAAAACGAATTGCTATTTTTGCTTCAGGCTCAGGTTCCAATGCTCAAAAAATAATGGAACATTTTAAATATTCGGATGAAGCTGAGGTCGCCTTGATTTTAACTAACAATCCTGATGCATACGTTATTCAGCGAGCAGACAATTTTGAAATACCTGCACATATTTTCGATCGCGATGAATTTTACAAAACAGACAATGTTGTTAATATACTTAAGAACTTAAATATTGATCTGATTGTCTTAGCAGGTTTTCTTTGGCTTGTTCCAAATAATCTACTCAAAGCATTCCCGAATCAAATCATTAATATACACCCTGCCCTCCTACCAAAATATGGCGGTAAAGGTATGTATGGTGATCATGTACATAAAGCTGTTTTGGCGAATAAAGAAGAGGAACATGGCATCACTATACACTTCGCTAATGAACACTTCGATGAAGGGGAAATTATATATCAAGCGCGATTTAAAGTCGATCCTAACGATACATTAGATATTATCAAATTTAAAGGGCAGCAACTTGAACATCAATACTTTCCTAAAATTATTGAGAATCTGATCAAAAAAATGTAAAAACAATTTTATTATTTAGAATTGTTTTAAACAAATCGTAACTTTACGTTATGAACGAAGTTATTGAATCTTTAATGGACGTATGTGAGTCAGAAAATAAAGGCCATGTGTTTCAATTTAGAAATACAGCCATGAACCCCTTTTCTGACTTTTCATGTGCCTGCTTTAAAAAGTGCTGCAAGAAATACAAAGAAGGTAAACGTTGTAAAAAATGCCCGGGTCGGAAAAAGTAAAATCATTGACTACCTATTCCTCTAGATAATCCAAATCTTTATCGAAACTTTCTTCTAATTGTATCAACGAATAGATCGCTATGCCTGAAAGCAATAAAACCATAGTGATCGCAGCCGGCACAATACCAAAAGCATTTACCAAGATTCCATAAACCATTGTTGATGGAATGAGGGCGCCCCGAACAAAATTAGGTGCAGTGGTTGCCACAGTGGCTCTCAGATTCGTACCGAATTGCTCTGCTGAAATCGTCACAAATGTAGCCCAGTACCCTACTCCCAATCCCATAACGAATGCTAGCGCCAAAAACTTAGTTGCAGTAATACCATCGCTCAACAAATACCAAAGCGAACTGATGATGATAATTACCTGGCAAATAAGGACAACTTTCTTTCGTGATTTTAAAATTTGCGCAAATATTCCCGCTAATACGTCACCCAATGATATGCCGATATATGTAAACATCACTCCTTTTCCAGCACTCAGCACATCTGTAGTACCTAATGCCTTCCCTATTTCTGGAGCTTGAGTCACCAATACACCGACAACAAACCAAATCGGAAGGCCGATACAAAGGCAATTAATATAACGTTTTAACCGGCCCCTATTCGTAAAAAGCATGCGAATATCACCTTTCACTACCCCAGCGTTATCTTGTTCCTTAAACAGTCCAGATTCAAAGGACCCCACGCGCAAAAGCAATAACAACAAGCCCATTCCTCCACCTACGAAATAAGCCGTTCGCCAATCAAACTCTTCAGACACAAAATAAGCAAGTATGGCCCCCAAGACACCGACACCGGCAACCAACATCGTACCATAGCCACGTTTTGACTTGTGCATACTTTCGGAGACCAAAGTAATACCTGCTCCCAGCTCTCCCGCCAGGCCAATACCAGCTACAAACCGAATAATACCATACATAAGTACATCCTGCACAAAACCATTCGCAATATTGGCTAAGGAATATAAAAGAATAGAACCAAACAATACTTTTAAGCGGCCAAATTTATCACCGATTATCCCCCATAACACCCCGCCAAGTAGCAGTCCACCCATTTGCATATTGAGCACGAATTCACCCTTTATACGCATATCTTCTACTGGAACACCAATATCTGTGAAGGACTGAATACGGACGATAGAAAAAATAATTAAATCATAGATATCGACAAAGTATCCTAGCGATGCAATCATGACGAGTAACCATACTTTATTGTCGGGCCGATTTTCTTTTAGTGTTGACATTTTAGGTTTTTTGAAGCTGTAAAAATACCATAGTGAAGCTAGAAAACCAAGATTTGAAAAAATATTCCGATACATTGTTTTATTTTTGCTTTATGAGATACAGTCCACTTGCCTTAACATGGCTATTGCGTATTTATCCGCCGTTTCTATTTCAAGGAATATGGGTAAAAAAAATTAGCCCTGGCTTTCAAGGTGCCCAAGTAAAAATATATAAGACGCCATTCAATATTAATACAAACAGAACGCTATTTGGTGGAACGATCTTTTCTGCTGCAGATCCTATATTTCCTATACTGATCGATCAATATCTTCAAAAAATTGGTTTCAAAAAAACGGTAGCTTGGCTAAAATCATCACAGATTGTTTTTAAGAAGCCAGGAAAGACAAGCGTAGAGTATTCTGTAAACCTCTCTGAAGAGGTACTTGAAGAATGCGCACAGACGATCAGAACAAAAGGTAAGATTGTCAAGGACTTTACCTTAGAGATCAAAGATAAAACAGGTGACTTATGTGCTACGGTACGCTGTGAAACCTATATTCGTGACTTGAATTTTACATTCCCGTCCAGAAATCGAAATGTCGAGCCATAAGAAATTGATATATTTGTCCAATTACCAAAAAAAAAGAAACATGAATAAAATCGCTTTTGTGGCTATTGCATCTCTGGCAATAGCAGCATGTGGAACAAATGGAAATGGCGCAACTAACGTAAAGGCGTTACAAGATTCAACCCTAAAAATCCATGATGAAATCATGCCCCAAATCGCTCATTTCGACCGCGATGCTGTCAAGATAGATTCTATTCTGGCAAATTTAAAAACCATCAAGACAGCTAGGACGGATTTAGACACCAGTTCGACAAGGAAAGAATTGAGTATCTTAAAAGCTAATTTAGAAAGTGCTACAGACCACATGATGGACTGGATGAAAGGTTACAACCCCGATTCAACAGATATCAAATATTTTGAAACAGAACTTCAAAAAGTAAGCGATATGAAAAAGATATTTGATAACGTCTCCAAAGAAAGTGAAGGTAAATTAAAGAATTTTTAAGTCCAAAAAACTTTACGAAGCTTAACTAAGTGTCCGCGAAGCTAAGCAGGTAACTGGGAGCTTGAGTCAAACTTTAAAACAAAAAAATAAAAACATGAGATCCATAACTAAATTTCACTGCGCAACTTTTCTATTACTCGGGTTCTTTTCCTGTAAAAATAATAGTCAGACAAACTTACCCATCTATGGCGAAAGGGAGGCTGTAGAAAAAACAGTTGATGGAAAAAAAATTGTAGATACCCTGTATCATACGATACCCCCATTTAAACTTCTTAATCAGGATAGTACGATGATTTCGGATAAAGATTTTGAGGGGAAAGTATATGTTGCTAACTTCTTTTTCACCCATTGTCCAAGCATCTGTCCGACGATGAATCGCAATCTTTTAAAGATATACCAACAATATAAAGACAATGATGAGGTTCGCTTTCTGTCTCATAGTATCGATTTTAAATACGATCAACCCTACGTTTTGAAAGATTATGCCAACAAGTTGGGGGTCACCAATAATCACTGGCAATTTGTATCAGGAACGAAAGCAGAAATTTATGGTCTTGCCAATCAATACCTAGTTTATACTGCTGAAGATAAAAATGCACCCGGCGGTTATGATCATCAAGGCTACCTTGTCTTGATAGACAAAGATAAAAGGATTCGAGGTGCCTATGATGGTACGAACGATGAACAAGTGAAAAAGCTAATGAACGATTTACCATCACTATTGAGCGAGGTGAAAAAATAACATGCGCATTCTCCTAACAACATGCATAACAATTGGCGCTATATTGTTCATCTTGATAGGCTGTCAGAATGAAATTGATATCAAAACTGCACAATATGCAGTCAATGGTCAAAAGGTATATATGACGCATTGTCAAAATTGCCATGGAGAGAAGGGAGAGGGATTAGGGAACCTCTACCCGCCTTTAACGGATACTACATTTTTTCAGGCCAATCGCCATAAACTAGCCTGTATCATCAAGCATGGAACCTCGGGTGAGTTGGAAGTCGCAGGTAAAAAATTCAATAGTGTCATGCCGGCGTCTAACCTATCTTCTGTTGATATTGCTTATGTACTGACGTATATCAATACCAAAATCAACAAAGGAAAAGACATATATCCTTTGGATGAAGTGGAAAAAAATTTAAAGAATTGTCCATAATAAAGAGGGAGCTTTTATAAAAGCTCCCTCTTTATTTATAACCGGCATTCTACCTTGGTGCCTGCATTCTACCGTCAAAAATAGCTTTTCACATCAAATGTGGATCAACGGCTCATCAAGATCACTAAACAGACCTATTACGCCCTATAAGTGCTTTCCTTGCCCATCCGCAAAAAAAATAAAAAGATGAAAACAATTTTATCCTTTTTTCCTTATTGTATTATTGATCCAAATCGTTTTGCATTTATTGATTTATAACAATAATCTGACATTTTGGGTACAAATTAATCGCTAATTTTGCAACCGAATGAACGTTCGATTGATGAATTCTAATGAAAAAATAGCGGCAGTACTTGCCAGCACACTAAAACTTATACAAACAAACGGCTTCCATGGGACGCCGATGAGCAAAATCGCGCAGGAGTCAGATGTGGCAATCGGAACAATCTACCATTATTTCCCTTCTAAAGATGATCTCATTTTTGCCTTGTTCAAACATTGTCGGGCATTGTTAAATGATTATATTTTTGATGGTATAAAAGGTGATTTCAGCTACAAAGATTCCTTTTTCCATGTATGGCGCAACTTCGTGAAGTTTTATTTAGAAAACGGTCATGTCTTCAGTTTCTTTGAGCAATTCTTCTCCTCTCCTTATTACGAAAAAAATAAGGCGGAGATACAGGAACCTGTAGGAGGTCAAAATAAAGTTGTTGATTTTTTACAGGAAGGTATAGACCGTAAAATTTTGAAGCAAGTGAATGTACATCTGCTAGTGGCCAGTTACATCGGAGTTGCATTGTCTACCGTTCACAGCATAAAATTCAAAGATCTGAGCTTTTCTGAACAAAATATGGACGAGTTGATTGGAATTATTTGGGATGGAGCAATTAATAGAGAAAAAAATAATTAATTACATATATGAAGTTTAATAAAATCGTTTATTCCTTGGCGGCCCTGTCGCTTTTGAGTAATACAGGATTTGCACAACAGCAATCTGAAAACTTGCCGGCAAATGCAACACTTCAGCAGCTGATAGATTATGCCTTACGTAATCAAATCACTGTAAAACAAGCGCAATTGGATGAAGCCATTGGTGAAAAGGATATCGACATCTCCCTTTCAGGCTGGTACCCCCAATTGGGCTTAAAAGGAAGTTACAACTATAACGTCATCGTTCCATTGGCAAATATTGGTGGTAATAACATCAAAATGGGACAGAATAATGCGAGCGCAGTAACACTTCAAGCAGACCAGCAGATTCTGAACCCTGAGTTAATGCAAGCAAGAAAAGCAGCTGAATTGGTACGTCTCGGTAATAAACAAAATACCGAGAACAAAAAAATAAATGCAGTTGTTGAGGTCAGCAAAGCATACTATGATATCCTTACTTCAGAAGAGCAAATCAAAATTGTCCGTGAAAACATTGCCCGTTTACAAAAACAATTGAAAGATGCCAAATCACAATATGATGTAGGTATAGTTGACAAAACAGATTATAAAAGAGCACAAATAGCTTTAGCAAATTCAAACGCCGACGAAAAACGCACGGTTGAACTCCGAAAATATAAATACGAATATCTAAAACAGCTATTAGCTTTGGATAAAAGTCAAAATCTGACCCTTTCATTTGACAATAGCAGTATGGAGTCGGAGATTCTGTTAGACACAACAGCAGGAATAAATGTTTCTAATCGAATTGAGTTCCAACAATTGGAAACATCAAAAAAAATCCAGCAGTTAAGTACACAATATTATAAATGGACGTATTTGCCAAGTGTGAGCGCCTTCTATAATTATGCGTTCAACTATAGAAATGACAAATTCAGTAAGCTTTATTCCGATAATTTCCCGGGTTCGGTTGCAGGACTGAATGTATCTTTTTCAATTTTCGACGGGTTTAAACGTAAAAAACAAATCAATAAATCCAGACTGCAGGAAGAAAGAATCGACTGGGACATCAAAAACTTGGAAAATAGCATCAATACCGAATATTCGCTGGCAAAAGCGACATATAACGCAAACTTGAATGACTGGAAAACTGCCAAAGAAAATGTGGATTTATCCAAAGAGGTTTACGATACAATCAAACTTCAATATGATTCAGGTATAAAAACTTACCTTGATCTAATGACAGCAGAGACTGATCTCAAAACAACACAACTCAATTATCTGAACTCGCTTTATGCTTTATTATCGAGTAAATTGGATGTTCAGAAAGCTGTTGGAGCGATTCACACAAATTAATCAATAAACGGAAACTAATACAAATCATGAATAAAAGACAATTATTATTCGCTTTCTTCCTTGGGACGGCTTTAGTATGGACCTCTTGTGGAAATAAAGATGCAAAAAAGCAAGGCGCAGCTCAGGCTCAAGCTGAAAAGGTTGTTCCTGTTAGCTTTGGTGTAGCATCACATGAGATTGTTACAGGTACGATCAGCTACCCTGCAACAGTCAAACCGTTGAACGAAGCAGACCTATTTGCGGAAGTCAGCGGTTATATCACCAAAATATATGTTTCAGATGGTGCCGTAGTGTCCCAAGGACAAGCCCTTTATGAAATTGATGGAACACGCTATAACGCAGCCGTCCAACAAGCCAAGGCAAGTCTTCAAGTACAGCAAACGGAATTGGAACGTCAAAAAAGAGATCTGGCAAGATACCAAACGCTGGCTGATAAAGATGCGATTGCAAAACAAGTTTTTGACAATGCCAAATCGAGTGTTGCTGCTGCGCAGGCACAGGTTGAATCGGCTCGCGCTGCATTAGTTACGGCAAATACAAATTTATCCCGCTCAACCATACGCGCACCATTTTCGGGTACAATTGGTATCTCACAAGTACGTTTAGGCGCTTTGGTGAATCCAGGCACTACCCTGTTGAATACACTTTCATCAACAAGCCCTATTGCTGTTGAGTTTCAGGTAAATGAAAAGGATATTATGAAGTTCACCAAATTACAGAGCAGCCATTCTTCTTCAGACCTTTCTTTGCTTTTGCCTGATGGCAGCACTTATGAAGGAAAAGGAACAATTACGACGATTGACCGTGCTGTAGATCCAGCAACAGGAACAATTAAAGTTAGAGCGACATTCCCAAATAATTCGAATGCGCTGAGAGCTGGAATGAACATCACGATGAATGTTTCTTCAACTTCGGCAACAGAAGAAGTGGTGGTTCCTTACAAAGCCATCTTTGAACAATTAGGGGTATTTAACCTATATACTGTTAATGATAGCAGCAAAGCGGAAATCCGTCAGGTAAAATTAGGCATTAAAGCCGGCGATAAAATTGTTATCAAAGAAGGTGTTAAAGACGGTGAAAAAATCATTGTCGATGGTACCATGAATGTCCAAAATGGTGTTAAAGTAGTTGACGCTGCTGTTGCCGCCCAACAGGCTGCAAAAGGAGCACCTCAAGGAAAATAACAGCATTAATTTTTAAAGAGAATCTAAAAGATATAGAATGATTTCAGAAGTATTTATTAAGAGGCCAGTTACCGCAATCGTTATTTCGATATTGATTTCAATTATCGGGATTATTGCGGTATCCACACTGCCAATTAGCCAGTATCCTTCTATCGCACCTCCAACAGTAACGGTTACAGCCAATTATACTGGTGCAGATGCACAGACGGTTGAGCAAACGGTGACTACACTCATTGAGAGTCAGATCAACGGTACGCCTGGCATGATTTATATGTCGTCCAACAGTACTTCAAATGGTCAAGCAACAATTACTGTTACATTTGAAGTAGGTACCGACATTGATATAGCAACCCTGGACGTGCAAAACCGTGTGGGCATTGCTGAACCTGCCCTGCCAGAAGCTGTACGTCGTTTAGGGATTACAACCCGTAAAGCCAATAACGATATCCTCATGCTGGTTGCTTTGACATCGCCGAAAGGAACAAGAACCGAAAATTTCTTGGCAAATTACAACAACTTATACGTTAAAGACGCATTATTGCGTGTTAAAGGTGTCGGTGATGTAACCGCATTTGGTCAGCCATTCTCCATGCGGGTGTGGTTAGATGCCAACAAATTAGCGAACCTAAGCATGACACCTGCTGACGTATCTACAGCGATTGCAGAACAAAACTCCCGTATACCTGGTGGTAGTGTTGGTGGACGTCCACAAGAGTCTTCAACGGTATTTGAATATCCAATCATTACGGATAGTGACCTTTCGAGCCCTGAAGATTTTGAAAATATCGTCGTCAAGACGAACAAAGATGGTTCTATCGTACTTTTAAAAGATGTTGCACGTGTTGAATTGGGTCAATTCAATTATGGTACATCCTCTACTGTAAATGGTATGACCTCATCTGCGATGATGATTAACCAGACTCCAGGAGGAAATGCCGTAGAATCCGCAGAAGGTATTGTCACTGCATTGGAAAAATTGAAGAAATCGTTTCCAACTGACGTGGATTACACAATCAGTTACGAGACAGTATCGGTTGTAAATGCCTCTATTTCTTCGGTTATCCACACCTTGGTTGAAGCATTGATTTTAGTAACAGTAGTGGTATTTTTCTTCCTTCAAAGCTGGAGAGCAACGCTAATTCCCGTACTGGCGATTCCGGTGTCCATCATCGGTACCTTCATCTTCTTCCTGATGTTTGGTTTTTCGGTCAACAACTTAACCATGCTTGCGTTTGTATTGGCCATCGGTATTGTGGTGGATGATGCCATCGTTGTGGTGGAAGCTGTACAGCACTATATTGACCATTATAAGCTGGATGCGAAAGAAGCGACACGCCGTGCCATGGGCGATATCACCGCGCCGGTTATTGCCATTGCATTGATTTTGGCTGCAGTATTCGTTCCGGTAGGTTTTATTCCGGGGATGGTCGGTAAATTGTACCAACAATTTGCCATCACGATCGCTGTATCGGTTATGTTATCGGCGTTTATTGCACTTTCATTAACTCCAGCGTTATGTTCGATTTTATTAAAACCTACTGCGGTACATGAAGGCGCAAAAGGATTGAATAAGTTTTTCTACAAATTCAATGTCTGGTTTGAAAAAGTGACCATCAAATACTCTAATGGGGTAAAACAAGCGATTAAAAAAGCACCGCTTGTATTGATTATTCTATTATGTATTTTCATCGGAACAGGCTGGATGTTTACAACTAAGCCAACAGGATTTATTCCTTCCGAGGATGGTGGGGCATTTTTCGCGGGTATTACGCTGCCAGAGGGTTCTTCTTCGGCACGTACAAATGAAGTCCTTAAAGAGATTGAAGCCGACCTACACAAGACTTTCCCTGAAATTAAGTATGTTACCGCAATCTCTGGTATCAATATCCTGAACCGTGCATTTAAATCCAACGGTGCAACAGTGTTCGTATCGCTGAAACCGTGGGAAACACGTACGCGTACAGCAAATGACATCGCGGGCATGATCATGGGTAAATACATGGGGTATACCAAAGCAAGGGTACTGGCTGTAACGCCTCCTGCAATTCCGGGTCTAGGTACTTCAGGCGGTTTTTCTATGCAAGTGCAAGATTTGCAGACGGTCAATATCAAGGACTTCGAAGCTACTGTAGGCAAGTTCCTGATGGCTGCCAATCAACGTCCTGAAATTGGAATGGCCTATACAATGTTTAACACCAACTCTCCTAACTACAAATTGGAAGTGAATCGTGAACAGGCTAAACGTATGGGTGTGCCAATTTCAAGTATTTATTCGACAATATCTGCCTATTTGGGAAGTAGTTATGTAAACGACTTTACAAAGTACGGGCGTAGTTACCGTGTCGTTACGCAAGCTGACATACCATACCGTATGAATATTGAGGACATCAACAAACTGTATGTCAACAATATTTCTGGAAACCCTGTGCCAGTGGGTACCTTGGTAAAATATGAGCTAACGACGATGCCTTCAATCATCAACCACTACAACATCTTTAGAAGTATCGAGATAAATGGTAGCTCTGCGCCGGGTTATTCCTCAGGGGATGCATTGAAAGCACTGCAAGAAGTTGCGGCACAGACATTACCTGAAGGTTTTGACTATCAATTCTCTGGTCTTTCTCTTCAAGAAATGCAGTCGGGATCGAAGACAATTCAAATTTTTGCGCTCTGTATCCTATTTGTATTCTTGCTGTTAGCAGCCTTATACGAAAGCTGGTCAGTTCCGTTCTCCATTTTATTGTCCGTTCCTTTGGGTGTATTTGGAGCTATATTGACGCTAACCTTAATCCCTACGTTGGACAATAACATCTATGCCCAAATTGGTTTGGTGACGATCATTGGTCTTGCAGCCAAAAATGCCATCCTAATCGTAGAATTCGCAAAAGAACGCGTTGATATCGGAATGAACCTTTATGAGGCAACATTAGATGCCGTAAAATTACGTTTACGTCCGATCATCATGACATCTTTTGCCTTTATCTTAGGTATTATTCCATTGATGTTATCGCATGGAGCTGGAGCAATTTCCCGCCAAACAATCGGTTGGACAGTGTTCGGCGGTATGACTGCTGCCACACTCCTCGCGATCTTTATCGTTCCAGTGCTATTCGTCGTGATTACACGTATGGCATATGGTAAGAAAAAACTAGCTGAATTGGAAGCTAATTTCGACGAAGAAAAAGCGAAAAATTTAAGTTCACACTAGTTATACGCAATCCTTCGTGTGAAATACATACGGAGCAAAAAGCAAGAAGCCTTTCCTTCTACCGAAGGAAAGGCTTCTTGCTTTTTGCTCTTCTAATTATATTTTTTATTTTTACTGCTCACTATTAAACGTATATGTCACCTGAATCACAACGCAAATTTGAACTCCTAAACCTTCTTGCCGAATCCTATGACGCCCTGTTATTTGACGTCGATGGCACTTTGGCGGATAATATAGACGCCCATAAACAATCCTATAAAGCTGCTGCCAAACAATATGGTGTAGAACTAGACGTAAATCTGATTGATGAAACCGCTGGATGGCCTACAGTTGCCGTCGCTGAAGAGATCAGCAAACGTTATGGAGTAGAATTCGATTTCCAAGAATTCTCTACACTCAAATCCACCATATTTCGAGACGAATATGTCTTCAAGACCCAGCCTGTGGATTACGTTGTTGAACATCTAAAATATCAAAAAGGGAAAAAGCATATTGCTGCCGTATCCGGAGGGACTCGAACGACCCTATCGATGACCTTAAACACCATTGGGGTATGGGATGATTTAGAGACATTAGTTTGCGCAGGAGATACACCTGAAGGAAAACCTTCGCCTCAACCTTTCCTTTTGGCTGCCTCCCAACTCAATATTGCTCCGGAAAAATGTTTAGTCTATGAAGACGGTATTCCTGGAGTGGAAGGCGCAAAAGCAGCTGGAATGGGCTGGGTTCGTGTTGATGAACTATAACAAGTCCGCCGCTAATAAAATAAAAAGCCGCAATTAATGCTAACATTAATGCGGCTTTCTTTATTTTAACAATTCCTTACTTCATTTAAAAACTAGTAATTATTTTCACTCCTCCATTGCTGTAATTCAAATCAGATGATTTTAACCCGCCTATCGGAGCTTTGTAATAAGGCTCTACAGAAATTGACAGTTTTCCAACTTTCTGTTTGCGCCCAACTGAAAAATTAATAAAACCATTTACACCTTTTTCATCCACATTTTTATCTGGAGATTTCTGCTTATACTCCGTATTATTTGTTTCATAAATCGTAGCCCGTTCCTGATCCAATACACCAACATAAGATACACCAACAGACGTATAGAAATTTTTGTTGATCGCATACCTAACATCGAGCGGGATATCCACTGTCAAAATTTTACCAGAAACCCTTTCATTACTCTTCGCGTCTTTTGCATCTGCAGTACGCATGACAAATGAATTACTGACACTTGATTGGGAAATATAATTTGGAGCATCTGCATTAAAGGAATATGACCCCAGTGCCGGTGTGATAGGCGTATTTCCCGAAACAGCTCCATAATGTTGAATTGAAGCACCCGAACGAAGGCTTACTTTGCTCGAAAGATTATAGGCGAGCGCCACACCGCCGCCCAATGTGATACTCTCAGATGTAGAGGCAGGAGATACAAAAGCCCCCATCTCCCATTTTTTCTCCTCGCTTGTTTTATGGATTACAACACTACTTTTAACGTTTCCTTGTTGCGCCGCGTAAAGCTGCGAAAGCTTCGCCGCATCACGTTGCGTTTGATTACCGGAAGAGATGCTGCCTGGATTGGTTGGGGTCACAGCAACACGAGTTGTATGAGCAACTGATGGATCTTCCACTTCATTTTCATTCAAACTAATATTTGCTGAAAAATTGTTGTTTTTCAATTGCATTGACCGTAATTGGCCAAAATCATTCGAAACAGTTACATCATGTTCTGGCATCAATTCCCCAAAATTTAAGGCGAGCGGATGCTTGTCAGGACTTTGATTAGAAGAAGTGGACGTGGCCGCAGTTGAATAAGTAAAGGGCTTTTTCAAGGATAGTGCCTCTGAAACCCCTCCTTTGTCCTGTGTAATATCTGATAAGGAACGCTGAATAGATTCTTTTAAATCTTTATTATTTCCTAACACCTCCTCACTTTGGTGATGATGTTCCAAGACAACCGAAGGTAAATCAGTCTGCAAATTATTCTTTACACTCCAATACCCAACACCAAAACATAATAATACAGCCGCCGCAGCACTCCAATATTTCCAATTGGAAGAACTGTGAGAGGTTGTGCCATAATTTGAGGCAAACTTCTCCCAGGAACCTTCTTTATAAGGTAGTTCATGGTTTTTTAATTGTCCAATGATCTCTTCTATCAATTCCTTTTTCTTATTGTCTTTCATCGTAACAACGATATTTATCTTATTTCCTGAACTATGCCTGTATAATCCAAGTATAACTTTCTAAGTTTTTGTTTCGCTCTTGTCAGATAAGTACGCGAAGTGCTATCCGGTATATTCAGCATCTGCGCTATTTCATCATGCGAGTAGCCCTCAATTTCATAGAGATTAAAAATAGTTTTTTGAATTTCAGGAAGCTGATCCAACAAACGCATAATTTCATTTACTTCCAGCCGACTGTCCAACTGAACAGCAGGTGTATGCATATCCCCTTCCCCCAGATCTTCAACCGAATAAAACTGCTTTTTACTTCGCAAAAAATCTATGGATATATTTGCAGCAATGCGCCCTATCCAAGCTCTAAAAGATTTTTCCAGATTCTCATCGTCAATATCCTTATTAAACGACTCCAATTTGCGAAATATCCGAACAAAGCTCTCATTCACCAGCTCTTCTGCATCCACATCCTGTTTTACATAACGTATAATAATAGCCATGAGGTAACCATAATACTTCTTATAAACGAAAGCCTTACCATCCTCACGATCACGCAAGCACCGTTCTAAGGCATCCTGTAAAGATGATAGCTTCTTGTTATAAAAATATGACTGAATTATACCCACTTAAACTATTTAATTATTAAGCTTCAAACTTAGACAAATTGCTTTTTATATGCAATGAATTGCACGCGTCTGGAAAACAACCTATCGAACTCTCCTATCATTGTGAACCATTTTTGTCGCGGAGATAACGAAATTAAAATTATAAAACTTAAAATCAAATAGTCGAATGTCCCCTTGTAATATCACTATTTAACTATTTTAAATCCTAAAACGGAATACATTGCTCTTTCGCTACAGCAATTTCAAAAAAAATGCATAAAAAGAATTGAAAAAAAATGGCTATTTTTGCGTGATTTTCACATTTTAAATATTATTCATACCGAATGAGTACTGTATTATCCGAACAGGAACAACTTAGAAGACAAGCGATGCAATCGTTGTTGGATATGGGAATTGACCCTTTTCCCGCAAACGAATTTGTCGTCAATGCACATGCTGCTGATATTTTAGAAAATTACGATAGAGATAAATTGAATTATAAGAACATTACCATTGCTGGACGGATCATGAGCCGTCGTGTGATGGGTAGTGCCTCATTTTTTGAAATTCAAGACTCTACAGGACGTATCCAGGCATATATTAAGCGTGACGACGTTTGTCCTGATGAAAATAAGGATCTTTACAATGTAGTTTTCAAAAAGCTATTGGATATTGGAGATATCGTCGGTATTAAAGGTTATGTTTTCACTACACAAACCGAAGCGATTGCAGTACATGTAGAAGAACTTACCGTTTTATCCAAATCACTACGTCCCCTACCTGTTGTTAAATCGGCGGAAGGCAAAACATTTGATGCATTTACAGATCCTGAACAGCGCTATAGAATGCGCTATGTAGATTTAATCGTAAATCCAGGCAACAAAGATATCTTCATCAAGCGTACCAAGCTCTTCAATGCGATGCGTCAATTCTTTAATGACGCCGGTTATATGGAAGTAGAAACACCTGTTCTACAGTCAATTCCAGGAGGAGCTGCGGCACGCCCATTTATCACACACCATAATGCATTGGATATTCCTTTATATCTTCGAATTGCCAACGAGCTGTATTTAAAAAGATTGATCGTAGGTGGATTTGATGGTGTATACGAATTTTCTAAAAACTTCCGTAACGAAGGAATGGATCGTACCCATAATCCAGAATTCACTGCAATGGAGATCTATGTAGCTTATAAAGACTACAATTGGATGATGGATTTTACGGAACGCTTGTTGGAACATTGTGCAATAGCTGTTAACGGAAAAACTGAAGCTACATTCGGAGAACATAAAATTGATTTTAGAGCTCCCTACAAACGCATCTCGATGACCGATTCTATTAAAGAATTCACAGGATTCGATATTACCGGAAAATCTGAAGAAGAGATCCGTATTGCAGCCAAAGCAATGGGAATAGATGTGAATGAAACGATGGGTAAAGGGAAGCTTATCGACGAAATTTTCGGTGCTAAATGTGAAGGAAACTATATCCAGCCAACGTTCATCACCGATTATCCAAAAGAAATGTCTCCATTAACCAAGAAACATAGAGACAACCCTGATTTAACGGAGCGCTTTGAACTGATGGTTTGTGGTAAGGAAATTGCCAATGCCTATTCGGAACTAAATGACCCTATTGATCAACGTGAACGATTCGAAGATCAATTACGCCTTTCTGAAAAAGGTGACGACGAAGCGATGTTTATTGATCAGGATTTCTTACGTTCATTGGAATATGGAATGCCGCCAACATCGGGTCTTGGTATTGGAATGGACCGTTTAATTATGTTTTTGACGGATAATGCTTCCATTCAAGAAGTTCTTTTCTTCCCACAAATGAGACCTGAGAAAGTCGTAAAAGTGGCGGAGGTAAAAGATTATGAAGAGCAAGGCATTCCTGCTGCCTGGGTTCCTGCCTTACAAAAAATGGGATTTACAACGATTGAAGCTTTAAAAGAAGCAAATCCGAACAAGGTTTTTAATGACCTTGGCGGCATGCGTAAAAAATTGAAGTTAGATATAAACATGCCAACCAAAGACGAAGTATTTGCTTGGTTCAATTAAGTTTTCATCTCTTTTAAACAAAAAAGCTGTCTCAAATTTTACTGAGACAGCTTTTTTTGTTTAAAGTGTCTGCAGCCAGCCATCGGTCTGCAAATCCAGGCACGAACACAAGGTCGCCGTTAAAAGAGTCCCGTTAATTGCAAACATTTTTTATATTTACGTATCGCGAATTAAATCAGCTTTTAGCATATGAAGAATATTCTTGCGCTTGACGGTGGTGGTATCCGGGGAATCATTCCTGCAATGGTTCTCGTCGCTCTGGAAGAGAAATTACAAAAGCAGACAATGGATCCTAATGCACGAATTGCCTCCTATTTTGACTTTATTGCAGGTACAAGCAGCGGCGGAATTCTGACGAGTATCCTCTTGTATCCGGAAGAAGGCAATCCCACCCATCCAAAATTTTCTGCGCGAGATGCGTTAAACTTATTTGTTAATCATGGCACTGAAATTTTTACTGCCTCTAAATGGCGGCGTTTTCTCAGTGAATTTGGTCTGGTCAGCGAGCTCTATTCATCCAACCCATTATCAAATGTGCTGGATGACTACTTCCAGAATGCACGATTGAGCCACTTAATTAAGCCTTGTATCATTACAGCTTATGATATTGAATTACGGAAAAACCACTTTTTTAGGCAGCAAAAAGCGATTACCCATGGCGAAGCGAGAGATTTTTATCTCAAAGATGTCTGTAAAGCAACTTCGGCTGCACCAACTTTCTTTCCCGTTGCTGAGATCTATTCACTTTCAAAAACGAGATACGCTTTAATTGACGGAGGCGTATTTGCGCAGAATCCTTCTATATGTGGTTTACTTGAGGTTCTTAAGGCGTTTAATAGTACACAGATAAACGATATGTTTATGGTCTCATTGGGTACTGGTATGTCAAAAACGGCCTATAATTACGAACACTTTAAGAAAAAGCTCGCCATTCAGATCGGTCCGGCTTTGGTCGACATCATGACAAGTGCTTCATCAGAAAGTACAGAGTTTTTTATCCGACAACTATTTCAAAATAATGGCAAGCAGCAAAATTATCTTCGCATAGAACCTTCTAATCTCTCCAGCATAAATGCTTCACTAGATGCAGCTTCCCCAAATAACATACAGAAGCTGATCTCCTTATCCGATAAAATGATCAGTGAACATGAGGACACGCTGGATTATATAGTCGCACATTTAATTAAGGAAAAGAGTCAAAATAAGAAGAAAAATCCATGGAGCAAGTTGATGGATAAGTTCTAAAAGATTACTTTTACGCATATTTTAAATCTATATGGCATTAAACTACGTTTGGGTTGCATTTTTCTTAATCACATTTGCCGTAGCCCTTGTAAAACTAATCTTTTTCGGAGATACGGAAATCTTCCAACAAATTGTTAATTCAATCTTTGATAGTGCAAAAACAGGAGCGGAAATCTCTTTAGGGCTTATTGGGATGATGAGTTTTGCACTTGGGATTATGAAAATTGGTGAAAAAGGCGGTATGATTAATATTTTTGCAAAAATCGTAGGTCCTTTTTTTCATAAATTATTTCCGGAGATACCAAAAAACCATCCTGCTCTTGGCTCTATTCTCATGAATTTCTCGGCTAATGCGCTCGGTTTAGATAATGCCGCTACTCCATTGGGACTCAAGGCTATGAAGGAACTCCAGGAGCTCAATCCAGATAAGGAAACAGCTACCAACGCACAAATCATGTTTATTGTGCTCAATGCTTCTAGCTTAACCCTCTTGCCCATTTCAATTATGGCTTATCGAAAGGAAGCTGGAGCGCCAGACCCTTCAGATGTATTTCTGCCAATTCTGATAGCGACATTCTTTTCCACATTAGTTGCCTTGATCCTTGTCTCCATCTATCAAAAAATCAATTTATTTAACCGCGTAATCCTGGGATATCTGGGAGCAATGGGACTATTTATCGGCGGTCTACTTTATTACTTCTCTGGATTGCAACAAACTGAAATTGAAATATTCAGCAAAGTATTCGGTAATGTTATTTTATTTAGTTTATTTACCTCTTTCATCGGTTTAGCTCTTTTCCGTAAAGTAAATGTGTACGATTCCTTTATCGAAGGAGCCAAAGAGGGCTTCGAAGTCTCTGTAAAAATAATACCCTATCTCGTCGCCATGCTGGTTGGTATTGCGGTATTCAGAGCTTCAGGAACGATGGATTATATGGTCGCTGGGATTTCCAAGGCGATCGCATTATGTGGTCTAGATACATCCTTTGTAGACGCTTTACCTGTGGCTTTTATGAAACCTCTCAGTGGCTCTGGTGCGCGTGGACTTATGGTAGATCTGATGAATGCCAAGGGGCCAATGGACTTCGCTGCACGTGTTGCATGTGTTATCCAGGGATCAACAGAAACTACGTTTTATGTCCTTGCCGTGTATTTTGGAGCAGTCGGTATTAAGCGTACTCGACATGCTTTGCCATGTGCCTTATTAGCAGAGCTGGCTGGTGTTATTGCAGCAATTATTATCTCATACATATTCTTTAAATAGCACACTTATATTGCAGAAAAGGCCTGATTTTGCCAGTGCCTAGGTATTTACAAATTATTATATCGTGATGAAAAAAACAATTGCACTAATTGCCCACGATGGCAAAAAACCTGAAATGGTAGCATTTGTCAAGGACCACCAAGAATTATTAGAGCGCGCCAATATCATTGCCACAGGTACTACAGGGTCTTATGTCAGACAGACAGGTTTGCCTGTAGAATTAAAATTGAGTGGACCAATGGGTGGTGATGCTCAAATTGCGGCTTTAGCGGCCGAAAGAAAAGTAGATGGCATTATTTTCTTTCGTGACCCACTTGGAAAACACGCTCATGAACCAGATATCCAGATGCTTATGCGTGTATGTGATCTTTACAATGTGCCATTGGCGACTAATCCTGCTACAGGGAGCCTCATCATTGAAGGGTTATTGGAAGATACTACCGAATAATTAGACAAGCTATGGACAATGAAGTAATCGTTTCAATAGGAAAAACACCTTATACAACTACGGTACAATACAATAAACATCAACTAACGGTTGATGAACCAGAGGATTTGGGTGGTCAGGATCAAGGTATAAATCCTACTCCATTATTGCTTTCTTCGCTAGGAAGCTGTAAAGCAATTACGGTAAAAATGTATGCGGACCGTAAGAACTGGCCCTTAGAAGAAGTCGTCGTTCGATTGACACATGAGGTGCAGCTAAGTGAGCAACAGCAGACCACCTATATCCAATGCTTCATAAGTTTTAAAGGAAATTTAGATGATATTCAAAAACAGCGGCTGTTTAAAATCGCTGAAAAATGCCCTGTGCACAAGATATTATCAAATCCTATTGTAATAACTTCAAATCATTTGTAATGTTTCTTGGGATAACGGGCAACACTATTTATATTTGTCCGCGCAAAAAAGACCTTTAATAATCGCTATAATTGAATAAGAAAGGTTTACTTGTCCTGGAATACTATACTTGGAATAAAAATAAAGCAAACGATGCAATTGGATCCACAAATAGCAATAGACTCGCCTTTTAGATCGATCAAACGAGAAGACTGGAAAAATCTAAATGGAAAAGTATTGCACAGCTTCAGTTTAGAAGATCTTGAAAACCTGCATGCACTGAACGAACCATTGACAAATCAGGAAATCGAAGAAGTTTATTTTCCGCTGAGTCATTTACTTGAGATTCATATTGATCGTTTCCAAAGTCTTCATCAACGAACAAACCGCTTCTTCGGTAAAGAAGAGAGCAAACTGCCCTACATCATTGGTATTGCAGGTTCAGTTGCGGTAGGAAAGAGTACTACTGCTCGAGTATTGCAACGCGTACTTAGTTTACTTCCCTCCAAACCGAAAGTAGATTTAGTAACGACGGACGGCTTTCTTTACCCTAATCAGCAGCTCATCGAACGTGGTATTCTAAATCGAAAAGGTTTTCCAGAAAGCTATGATGCCAAAAGATTGATCCATTTCCTTTCAGCCGTTAAGTCCGGTGCACCCAAAATTGCAGTTCCAGTATACAGCCATCTGGTATACGACGTATTACCTGATGAACAGCAACAGGTAATTGAACAGCCAGATATTCTGATCGTAGAAGGGATAAATGTCTTACAAGTCAATTCTCAGCGACCACGAAAAGGACATAGCGTATTCGTCTCCGACTTTTTTGATTATTCAATCTATGTGCATGCCAGTGAGAAAAATCTGATTGAATGGTATACCAATCGATTTGAGTCACTCCGTGCAACAGCCTTTCAAAATCCGGCTTCATTTTTTCATAAATATGCAAATATGACTGCAGACGAAAGCCACGCCATGGCAGTAAATATTTGGAGTGAAATTAATAAACCCAACTTAATTAAGAATATTTTGCCGACCAGATATCGTGCAGATCTTATTTTAGAAAAAGGAAGCCATCATTTTGTTAAAAACGTCAAAGTGAGAAAAATTTAGTGCTGTATTCTCGTAAATTGGAGAACCTCATTTAAAATGCTGCTTTGCACTTGCTGATGTATCTTATTACTGGAAGAAATCGTACTTATCTCGACTTTATACTTGATATAATCTTTTGAAACATCGGCAACCTTGACTGTAAATCCCTGTGAATGATCTAAATTTGAATTATTTTGAAACAGAGGATTAAAATATTGCTCCAATTCTGCTATAGCAACAGACCTATCAATTGGTAATTCAAACTTTACGACAATTTTATTTGACTTTTGAGATGTTTTATTGACTAAGGTAGTTGTAAACACCAAATTATTTGGAATCATCACGGCGTCATCATCTTCATCACGTACAACCAGATTAGCTAAGGTAATATCAACGATCTTTCCTTGATACTCACCTATTTTTACACGATCTCCAACTGAAAACTGATCTGAAAACATAATGATCAAACCAGATATCATATTGGTAATATACTCTCTGAAAATAACAGCGATAGCCATAGCAACAATGGTCATACTGGTAATAAAATCCTTTGGATTAATACCAACCGCAATCATTAGACTAACAATAATGAAAAAGACATTCCCTACTGTAGCCACTCGGGTAATTCCAAGTACAAAATTTCCCCGAACAACCTGCTGTTCGTTTCTGCTATTGTATAATTTGACAAGTATAAAATGACCAATGGAAATCAGAACACTTGCCGTCAAAAAAGTATTTAGACCATAAGCAATATCTCTTATCGTTTTCTTCTGCTCATAAATATCTGCCAAAGGCACGAATGATGCTGTCAACGCAATCCACAAAATTATCCGTACAATAAAAGAAACTGAAATTGATTTTGTCATCTTTTCATATTAGATTAAGCTGTCTATATATACAAATTTAATGTTCTCCTACCCGCTATCCAAGATTTTTTCCATAGAAGAACTATAGACAGGCTTGCTAAACTAAACAATTTTACTTTACGCAAAAAGCATTATCAGGAAATACCTATCTTTGCCTAAAGACATTACATGCTATTAAATGAGGGAAACGAACGTGCAAACTGAACTTAACGTAAGCGGAATGCACTGTGCAAATTGTGCTATTTCAATCCATAAATACCTGGAAAACAACGGGGCAAAAGATATCTACGTGGATTTTGCTTCAGATGAAGTCAAATTTTCCGACATCCCACTGGAGCAATTACCCGTATTGGTCAAAGGTATTGAGTCTTTAGGTTACAAAGTGCTCGAAGGTCAGGATAAAAAACCTAGTTTTTGGAAATCGATCGATTTTAAATTTCTCTGTTGTTTGGTTTTTACAATTCCTTTGTGGAGTCACATGTTTACGGACTTCCCCTTAATCCATGACCCTTATATTCAGTTAGCGTTATGTGTCCCAGTTTACATGATTGGCTTTTCCTATTTTGGAATTAGCGCATTTCGTTCCATTTGGAATAAAATGCCTAATATGGATGTACTGATTTTTGTTGGGTCTACAGCAGCTTTTATCTATAGCCTAATTGGTACATGCTATAATCTTGGACATGATTATCAGTTCTATGAGACATGTGCAACAATTATCACTTTGGTCTTCTTAGGGAACGTTCTGGAGAAACGAGCGGTCACTAAAACCACATCAGCGTTAAAAGATCTGGTTAAGTATCAGGAAATACGTGCAATTAAGATCGAAGATGATCAAGAAATAGAAATATCAGCCAAAGAAATCAAAACTGGTGATATCCTAAAAGTGAATACAGGAAATCAGATACCCGCAGATGCTGATATTTTGGAAGGACAGGCATGGGTGGACGAGTCTATGTTAACAGGGGAAAGTATGCCTGTCGAAAAAACAAAATATGATTCTGTCATAGGTGGCACCCTAGTAACTGACGGTAACATCAGAATTGTAGCGACAAAAGTTGGTTCAAAAAGCGTATTGTATCAAATTATTCAATTAATTAAGGATGCACAAAGTAAAAAGCCCCCTATTCAAAAATTCGGCGACAAGGTAGCGGCCTATTTCGTTCCCATTGTTGTCACTATTTCATTTTTTACCTTTTTCATTACTTACTTTATTGCGCAATTGCCCTTGCAGCAATCCTTAATGAATGCCATAGCAACGCTTGTTGTATCTTGCCCATGTGCTATGGGATTAGCGACACCTACCGCTGTTATGGTGGGTTTAGGAAGAGCGGCAAAAAAAGGAATATTGATCAAAGGTGGGAGTACCATTGAGGAGATGTCAGAACTCAAACAGATGGTATTTGACAAAACAGGCACCTTAACCACCGGAGATTTCAATATCAAGGCGATTCAAACATTTGGCATTGAACAATCTCAGGTAGAATCTATCATTGTACAGCTTGAAAGCTATTCGAGCCACCCCATAGCCAAGTCGATTCGGAAACAACTCAGAGAAATCAAGTCTTACCGCATTATCTTCAAGGAAGTCAATGAAATACGAGGAAAAGGAATATTTGCAACGGATACCAATGGAAACAACTATTCCATTTGTAATGCCCAACTTGGGCAAAAAGATTATTCAGATCGCTATGATCTTACCCTGACGATCAATGACGTTGTTATTGCTGGTATCGTCCTGGAAGATCAAATCAAACCTTATGCAAAGGAACTTATACAATACCTGAAAGACAAGGGCATACGCCCTATTCTTTTAAGTGGTGACCGACAAAGCAAATGCGAGCGCACAGCACAAAAACTCGGCATTGCAGATGTTTATTGGGACAAATCACCTGAAGAAAAATTGGAAATTTTGTTGAAACTCAAAAAGAGCGGACCCACAGCAATGGTGGGTGACGGCATCAACGATGCACCAGCACTTACTGCGGCAGACGTAGGTATCTCGCTAGGTGACTCGACGCACATCGCGATCCAGTCGGCAAAGGTCATTCTGTTAAACAACGATCTTCGATCGATCGAAAAGCTGCTAAAGATCGGCCATCATACCCTATTGACCATTAAACAAAATTTATTTTGGGCCTTCGCGTACAATATTATCGCTATACCTCTTGCGGCGATCGGCTTTCTTGGACCGATGCTCGCAGCTTTGAGCATGGCCTTTTCAGACCTCATTGTGATAGGCAATTCCATTCGCCTGCGCTTTAAAAAAATGAAATAAAAACGCTATCATATAAGTACCAAGACAATCCACAAAAGATTGTCTTTTTTGTGTATATTAGGGCTTGAATCATTCGCTTTTGAGGTTAAATTTTTGTAACTTCGCATGCGTGACAAGCCAATTTATAGGGCTTGCCTACTAGTTTTATTGAAACCAAATTCATATGGCTGAAGAAACAGAAAACGACAACAATCTTGTTCCGGCAAACGACCGGATTATCCCAATCAATATCGAGGATCAGATGAAGTCTGCGTACATTGACTACTCCATGTCTGTCATTGTATCAAGGGCGCTTCCTGATGCACGTGATGGTATGAAACCAGTACACAGACGTGTTCTTTATGGTATGCTGGACTTAGGGGTTACCAGTGGCAAGCCTTATAAAAAGTCTGCCCGTATCGTTGGTGACGTATTAGGTAAATATCACCCACATGGTGATTCATCCGTTTATGACACCATGGTTCGTATGGCTCAAGATTGGAGTTTACGCTATCCGTTGGTAGATGGTCAAGGTAACTACGGTTCCATTGATGGAGATCCTCCTGCGGCGATGCGTTATACAGAGGCAAGATTAAAGAAAATTGCCGAAGAAATGCTATCCGATATCAACAAAGATACTGTTGATTTTCAAAATAACTTTGACGACTCTCTACAAGAGCCAACAGTGCTCCCTACCCGTATTCCAAATCTTCTTGTGAATGGAGCTTCGGGTATCGCAGTAGGTATGGCTACAAATATGGCTCCCCATAACCTTTCAGAGGTGATTGATGGTACCATCGCTTTTATTGATAACCGTGATATTGAAGTAGCTGAACTCATGCAGCATATCAAAGGTCCGGATTTCCCTACTGGTGCATTGATCTACGGTTATGCCGGTGTCCAAGATGCCTGTAACACAGGCCGTGGCCGTATTGTTATGCGTGCAAAAGCAGAAATAGAAGCAACCAAGTCTGGAAAAGAGCAGATTATCGTTACAGAGATCCCTTACCAGGTGAATAAGGCCAATATGATCGAGCGTACAGCCGAATTGGTAAACGAAAAGAAATTAGAGGGCATCTCTGCAATCCGTGATGAATCTGACCGTACAGGTATGCGGGTTGTGTACGATATCAAACGTGATGCCAATGCGAATGTTGTTTTAAACAATCTGTTTAAATACACTGCCCTACAAACATCTTTCTCAGTCAATAACATCGCGCTAGTTAAAGGAAGACCTGTACTTATGAATCTCAAAGATATGATTCATGAGTTTGTAGAACATAGACATGATGTTATCGTAAGACGTACACGTTACGAACTGGCAGAGGCTGAAAAACGTGCCCATATCCTAGAGGGATACTTGATTGCGCTAGACCATTTGGATGAAGTGATCAGGTTAATCCGTAACTCCGACACACCTGAAGATGCGCGTGTTGGCTTAATGGAAAAATTCGGTTTATCTGATCTTCAGGCTCGTGCGATCCTCGATATGACTTTACGTCGTCTTACTGGACTGGAACGTGATAAGATCAAAGAAGAGTATGCTGAATTAATGAAAACAATTGACTATTTGAAATCTATATTAGCAGATGAAGAACTTCGTATGAAGATCATCAAAGATGAGTTGATTGAAATCAAAGAAAAATTTGGTGATGAACGTAGATCTCAGATTGTACATTCTGCCGAAGATATGCGTATGGAGGATTTTATTGATGATGAAGAAATCGTCATCACGATATCCCACAATAGTTACGTAAAACGTACGCCGTTATCTGAATACAAACGTCAAGGTCGCGGTGGTCGTGGATCAATTGGTACAAACACACGTGAAGAAGATTTTACGGAACATATCATCACAGCTTCAGCACACAACTATATGCTTCTATTTACAGAAGCTGGGCGTTGTTTCTGGTTGCGTGCATTTGAAATTCCTGAAGGAAGCCGTACTTCTAGAGGACGCGCTCTTCAAAATATCATTAATGTTCCAAAAGAAGAAAAAATAAAGGCCTTCATCCTAGTGAAGAACTTGAAAGACCAAGAATACTTGGAAAACAACTTCATTATTATGTGTACCAAAAAAGGTACTATTAAGAAAACGTCTTTGGAAGCTTATTCGCGCCCAAGAGCAAACGGTATCAATGCGATCAATATCAATGAAGGAGATCAATTAATTGAAGCTTGTTTGACTACAGGAAGTAGTGAAATTGTAATGGCTCTTCGTTCTGGCCGAGCAATCCGCTTCAATGAATCTACTGTACGCCCAATGGGAAGAACAGCCACTGGAGTACGCGGTATCACCTTGGGGACCGAAAGCGATGAAGTGATTGGCATGATTAGTGTGAATGATTCAGAAACAACTGTATTGGTGGTTTCTGAAAAAGGATACGGAAAACGTACAGATATTGAAGATTATCGTGTAACGAATCGTGGCGGTAAAGGTGTGAAAACAATTAATGTCACGGATAAAACTGGTGAGCTCGTTGCAATAAAAGGTGTTACTGATAATGAGGATTTAATGATCATCAATAAATCTGGTATTGTTATCCGTATCGCTGTACAAGAATTAAGAGTAATGGGACGTGCAACACAAGGTGTAAGACTCATTAATCTGAAAGATAATGATGAGATCGCTTCCATTACCAAAGTCGATCGTGAAGAAGAATTAGAGGAAGAGTCTGATCTTATCGAAGATTCTACGGACAACGATGATTCGCCTTCAGAAGAAAATACGGACTCAAACGAAGAATAAATAGTCTAATGAAAAACTTACTGATATCATTGTTAATATCTGCAAGTAGTTTAACTGTTGTTGCCCAATCCAATTTGAAAGAGGGCAGCAACAGTTTTGCTTTATATACCAAAACTGGGGAGTTTAAAAATCTTGAGAATGCGAGAAAATTTGCAGATGCTGCTTTTCAATCTAAAAAAGATTCAGCTTCTGTCAATAATAATCTTTTAAGAGCATTGGTATATAGCTCCTTAGCAGTTGCAGATTCAACAAGAAAACAGCAATATAAGATGGATCCTATTGACGTATCCATTAAATCCCTCAAGCTTCTGGATGAAAAAAAAGCCCGTCGAAACTTCCCTGCGGAGATGGATTATATTCGTCAGAATCTTGCTGGGGCCATCTCTTATCAAGGAAGTTTGGCATTAAAAGATGGTAAATTTGACAAAGCCTATAAAGCCTATCTCCGTATAGACTCACTCGGCTTTAAAAATAATGATCTGAAATATAACCTAGCTGTACTCTCTGGTAAGAATAAAGATTATATGAACTCGATCAAATATTACGACGAACTCATAAAAGGTGAGCAGCCCAAACCAAATTACTTTCTTGAATTAGCACAAATTTATACACTTGGAGGTACTAAACAGGATGTCTTAAACGTTCTTGAAAAAGGATATGCTATATTTCCTGAAAATAAGCAGATACTTTTTAGATTGATTGATGTCTACTCGGCAAATCATTCATATGATGCAATCTTGAACGTAATTGCCGATGCAATACGCTTGGAGCCTGAAAATGTCGAATTAAATTATATCGCAGGTTATTCATATGAAAATGCCAATGATGTAAAAAGAGCGAAAGAATATTATAATAATGTATTACGTTTAGATCCTAATAATTATGAATCTAATCTGGCATTAGGTTTAATCAATCTGGAGACTTTATTAAAGGAACCTTCGAATCAAGACATACAAGAGTTAACTATCGAGTATCTGTTGAAAGCTAATGAGATAAAGCCGTATGATGTCAATGCACTTAAAGCTTTGGCTAAATACTATAAGCTTATTGATGATGCCTCACAATTAGACAGAGTGAATTTATTATTGAATCAATTAACAGTTAAATAGATATGAATTTAAAATCTCTATTATTATTAGCAGCAATAGGTACTGTATCGACCTCAGTCTCTTTTGCGCAAACCGGTAATATTAAAAAAGCAAAAACTGGCCTGGCTAAATTTCAAGAATTGAAAGATGCTGGCACGGTTCAATTGGGTATTCCAAATTTGAAATCAGCAAAAGAAGCTATTGATGCTGCTGTTATCAATGACAAAACAAAAGATAATGCTGAAGCATGGACAGTATATGCGTTGGTAAATGCTAACTTATCGACAATAGATAAATCATCCGAATTAGCAAAATTGGCTGAAGATGGAATTGCTAAAGCAAAACAATTGGATGCAGATGGAGCTAATAAAGCGAATATTACTGTTGCAGAACAAATCTTAGGGCAATATAATTTCAATTTGGGTGCGGAAGAATATCAGGCTCAAAAGTATGCCGATTCATACAGTTCTTTTACAAAAGCATTGACATATCTTCCTGGGGATACATTGGTTACTTATTACAGTGGTGTTGCAGCATTATCTAACAAGGATTATAAAAATGCAATTGAGCGCTACAAAGAACTAATTCCAAGAAAGGATTTCTCTTCGCACAAAACAATTATGGTAGATCTACCGAAATTATATCTATCCATGCAGGATACAACATCGGCTCTTGAATATGCGAAAAAAGCAGCTGAAGCCTATCCAGATGATAATGCAGCAATGACTCAAAACATTGAGCTTAATCTGATTACAGGTCATGAAAAGGAAACTATTGAGGCAATTACTGCGCAATTAGCAAAAGATCCAAGCAACAAGAGCTTAAACTATTACTTAGGTATAGCACAGTCTTCTGCAAAAAATGAAGACGCCGCGATTGCTGCTTATAAAAAAGCATTGGAAATTGATCCTAACTTTTTCGAGGCGAATACAAACTTAGCAATCACTTTGATGAACAAAACGCGTGAGAAATTAAATGTTGTTAATAACAACAGAAAATTGACTCAAGCTCAATATGATGCAGAATTAAATAAGATTAAAGCGGAATTAAAACCGGTACTTCCTTATTTGGAGAAAGCAGTTTCTCTACAACCAAAAAATGTAGACGCTTTAACAAATCTAAAGAACTATTATATCTTTATGCAGGACGAAGCTAAAACTGCTGAAATCAACGCAAAAATCAAAGAGATAGAATAATTCAATAATACTCTTTCATAAAGAAAAAGCCCGCATAAGTAACAATGCGGGCTTTTTCTTTTCTTTGCTATTTTTGGAACTTAAGATAAGATTGCAATTAATTCAATCTGAAAAATCAATGTACACTCACCTCCTTTTCTGGGTAGCAATTCTTCCTTTCCATATGCCAGATCCGGGGGCAGACATACCTCCCAGATTGATCCAACTGGCATTTTGGAGATTGCTTCCTGCCAACCTACAATGAGTTCATTGATATAAAAAGTTTCTGGGCGTTTTCGCTTATAAGAACTATCGAATACCGTCCCATCTAAAAGCTCGCCTTTATAATGACAGATTACTTTTGAGGATTTTTTGGGAACCTGCCCAGCCCCCATAGTCAATACCCTGTATTGCAAACCTGAAGGACAGACAACGACGCCATCTTTGTGTACGTTTCCTTCTAAAAATATTTTTCCAGCTTCACGATTCTTTTCTAAAAGTGCCACCGAACTTAACTTATTTTTCTTTTTCTGAACCAAAATCCAAGTAATTAAATTTTTAAAATGCCAATTATTTATTCTATCCTCAAAATAACAGCTTTTTATCCTTTTATTAAAAAGAAAACCGAGTTTTATGTCCGTTACCAGGGTTAATTACAGCAGATTGGCATGTAAAGTCTTTTCGAAGCTAAATGCTTTGCTCACGGGACAGTTTTCCTTCGCTTTATTAGCTATTGCAAGGAATTCAGATTCAACTATCCCAGGTACAGAGGCATCTAATTCAAGTTCAGATCGCACAATTGAACCATTTTCAAAAACGATTGTTGACACAGTCGTTAACTCGTCAGGGACAAAACCCGCCTCAGACAGGTAGGCACTCAGCTGCATGGTAAAACAGCCAGCATGTGCTGCGGCCAATAACTCTTCCGGATTTGTTCCTATACCATTTTCAAAGCGAGTTGAAAATGAATATTGTGTATGATCCAACGCTGTACTATCGGTAGTCAGGTTACCTTTACCCTCTTTAAGATTACCATTCCATTGGGCTGTTGCTTTTCTTCTCATGATTTTAAATATCTGTTATCAATTCTAATTTTTATCCATTCAGCTTTCGCGATAAAAGTTCTAATGTCGCCATTAATAGAACAAATTATGGACAAAAAAGTTGTGTTCAAAGCATAAATTAATGTCGCAATCACCGCAAATAATACGTCTACTATTTATTAAAACTAAACTCATGAATAGAATAATATGCCTTTTTATCGCCGTTAATATATTTACTTCCTGTAAAACTCATCAAGTTAAAGATCAGGCCCTGATACAAGACTGTCCTGAAGAAAAAATTATAAATAAAATACCCGGTCCTCCAGTAAAGGGGGAAACCGAAAAAATCTATTATATCTATCAGGGCAAAAGAATTTCACCTAAACAATTTGATCAGGAATGGCTTAAAAAGAATTGTGATATTAAAGAGACAGTTGTTTATTGATTTTATTTCTAAAAATAAGCTCAAAGATGTAATTTTGCCTAAAATTTTTAAAATGACAATTTCGCTTCGGGAGGTCAATCAAAAGATTTTAGGCTATGTTTCTTTAACTTTCCTTGGTTATTTCACGATCGGCCTATCGCTTGCTACCCTTCCTATTTTTATCCATCAGACCTTAGGATTTAATACAATTATTGCTGGCTTGGTCATCAGCGTACAATATATTGCGACATTTATGCTCCGCGGATATGCGGGGAAAATTGTTGATACCAAGGGGCCCAAGGTTTCCATTCTACGCAGTATGTTATTTTTTGCATTATCGGGACTCCTTCTCCTCCTGGTATTCCTATTCAAATCTCACCCCCTTATAAGCTTGAGCCTTCTATTGATTACCCGATTATTTACTGGAATTGGTGAAGGTCTTGTAGGTGCCAGTCCGATAAACTGGGCATTAATGGAACTTGGTGACGAACATGCGGCTAAAGCAATCTCGTTTAACGGGATAGCCAGCTATGGAGCTTTAGCTATTGGAGCGCCATTGGGTGTGTTGATGGTCGATCACGTCAACTATGAAACGATAGCTCTCCTTACAAGTGCAGTAGGTATACTCGGATACCTTTATTGTCGTTCAAAAACACCCTATCGGGCAAGTCGTGAAAAAACGGAAACAGTGAGTTTTAAACGCGTATTGCTCTTAGTGGCTCCTTTTGGAATTTGTCTTGCTTTGGGCGGTCTTGGATTTGGAAGCATATCGACTTTTATGACGCTTTATTATGAACATTTCAACTGGCAAAATGGTGCAGCATGTTTAACGGTGTTTGGGATCTTTTTCATTTTAACAAGACTGGTATTCAATAAGGTTATTGACCAGTATGGTGGTTTAAAAGTTGCATTAGTGAGTCTTTTTGTTGAAACATTAGGGCTTATGGTCATCGCTATTGCTATTCATCCCTTGTGGACACTCGTAGGGGCCGCTTTAACGGGCTTTGGTTTTTCCTTAGTATTTCCAGCACTTGGGGTTGAAGCAATAAAAAGGGTCGATCAAAATCAACAAGGCTCTGCTTTAGCCGCATATGGGTTATTCATTGACATATCACTGGGAATTACTGGACCTTTAATCGGTTTTGTTGCCAACAATATGGGTATGACAGCCATATACCCTTTTAGTACCATCATGGTCTCTATCGGTTTTGCCGTTGTCGGAAACATCCTTTATAATAAACAGAAAGAGCTAGCAAAATAGTCAATTGTAATAGAAAATAATTATTGCTCAAATACGTTTACCTACAAAAAGAGCGGCGATTGTATATACAATCGCCGCTCTTTTTGTAGGTAAATCCGTTTTAATCTAGCTTTCAATACTAGGTACTCCAACAACTTCATTGGTATCTGCGTTGTAATCTATACCGTCAAAATTGAAACCGAATAAATTGAAAAACTCATTGCGATAACCTTCAATATCTGAAATTTCAGCTAAGTTTTCAGTTGTAGCCTTTTCCCACAATGCCGCAACTTCAGCTTGAACATCTTCACGCATTTCTAAATCATCAACACGGATACGGCCTTTGTCATCAAGTAATACCTTTCCATCGGCTGTATAAAGACGTTCAGCAAACAAACGTTGCATTTGCTCAATTGTGCCTTCATGAATTCCTTTTTCTTTCATTACTTTATATAACAGAGAAATATATAAAGGAACTACAGGGATAGCAGAACTTGATTGTGTTACCAAGGCTTTGTTGACAGATACATAGGAGACACCATGAATATCGCTCAAAATAGCGTTTATTGCAGGTACCGTTCCTTCTAAATCGTCTTTTGCACGACCAATGGTACCATTGCGGTAAATCGGATAGGTAAGCTCAGGGCCTATATAAGAATAGGCAACTGTCTTAGCGCCATCAGCCAATACGCCAGCAGCTTTAAGGTCTTCGATCCAAAATTTCCAATCCTCACCACCCATTACGGCTACTGTATTCGCAATATCTTCATCATTTTCAACAGGCTGAATGGTAATATCAGAAATTACACCAGTATGAAAATCTACCGTTTTATTGGTAAAGGGTTGTTGTATCGGTTTCAAAACAGAAGCATGTGCAACACCTGTCTTAGGATGAGTACGACGCGGTGAAGCCAAACTGTAAACGACTAAATCAACCTGTCCCAAATCCTTTTTAATAAGTTCAATGGTTTGTTTTTTTACTTCGTCCGAAAAAGCATCTCCATTAATACTTTTGGCATATAATCCCGCTTCTTGAGCTTCTTTTTCAAAAGCTGCGGAATTATACCATCCAGCAGTTCCTGGCTTGCCTTCTGCTGCAGGTTTTTCAAAAAATACACCGATTGTAGCAGCTCCAGAACCAAATGCTGCAGAAATCCGAGATGCAATACCAAATCCTGTGGAAGCACCAATTACCAATACTTTCTTAGGACCATTCGCGATTTCACCTTTGGATTTCACGTATTCAATTTGATTTTTAATGTTTTGCGCAGCCCCTTGTGGATGCGAGGTTAAACAAATAAAACCTCTAGTTCTTGGTTGTATAATCATCTTGATTAATTTTCTTACTACTTGTTTTATTGATTAGGCAAAATAAGGAATTTTAAATGAGAAAATCGTGATAAAAATCAATTAGTTTTTGTTTCATTTTCAATTGAACGGGCATTTGCTTACTTTCACAAAGTTAAGTTGACATCCTATTCATTTTATTTATGCCACTCCAATTTACAACAAAAAAGAATAAAAATACGGCACTTCTCCTCGGAACTTTAGCTGCATTATTTTTCGCTAGCACCTTTGTCCTCAACCGCATCATGGCGGTCTCGGGTGGAGGCTGGCAATGGACGGCATCTTTACGTTTTATTTGGATGCTTCCGATCTTATTAATTATTGTTGCTATCAGAGGAAATCTCGGCAGTTTACTTAAAGAAATAAAATCTAATCTTCGGCAATGGCTGTTGTGGAGCACCATCGGATTCGGTGTATTCTATGCCACGCTCAGCTACGGTGCAAATTACGGACCATCGTGGCTCGTTGCCAGCACTTTCGAATTTACCATCATTGCCGGGATGTTTATCGGTCCCTTACTTGAGAAAAAAGGTCATCGAAAAGGACTATCAAAAGCCTCGCTCCTCTTTTCCATTATTATTTTTTGTGGCATCCTCCTGATGCAGATTTCCGAAGCTCAGTCAACTTCCATTAACGCTATGTTATTAGGAACCATTCCCGTATTAATCGGTGCAATTGCCTATCCCTTAGGCAACCGTAAAATGATGAAAATCTCCAATAATAAATTGGATGCTTTTCAACGTACACTCGGAATGACATTATGTAGTATGCCCTTTTGGATTGTCCTTAGTCTATTTGGGTATGTTGAAAACGGACTGCCCACAGATAGCCAGCTTTTTCAAACCTTCTTGGTTGCGTTATGTTCGGGTGTGATTGCAACACTTTTATTCTTCACAGCTACTGATCTCGTACATCATGATCATAAAGCACTTGCTGCGGTGGAAGCAACACAAGCCATGGAAGTCATTTTCACGTTAATTGGTGAAATTCTTATCCTACAAGCTGCACTTCCCAATATGTATTCCTGTATGGGGATTATCATGGTGGTCATCGGAATGATTTTGCATAGCCGATCAAGCTAACCGCTTTATTCATCGCTCATCGGATTGCAATGTCCTGCTTATTTTATTTAAATTCAAACTGTTGGCCATAGCAGAAAAAATGTCGTAATAAGTGCCTTTATTTGCATAAAGATCTTCATGCCGACCTTTCTCTACAACGCGTCCCTTTTCCATGACTACAATTGCATTGGAATCAATGATCTGAGAGATACTATGAGAAACGATGATGACTGTACGATCTTTTTTGATCGCATCCAAGCTATTTTTGATCTGTTCAGTAGCAATGGCATCTAAATTAGCCGTGGGCTCATCGAGAAAGATGATGGGTGGATTTTTTAAAAACAAACGGGCAATAGCAATCCGCTGCTGTTGGCCGCCGGACAAGGACTGCGCATCTGCATCATACCCCTTTGGAAGCTCCATGATCTGTTCGTGAATATAAGCTTTTTTGGCTGCTTCGATAATCTCTTCCCTAGAACTCCCCATTTTACCATATTCGATATTCTCAAATATAGTCCCTTTAAAAATATGGTTACGTTGTAATACCATCCCGATGTGTTGGCGGAGAAAAGCCGTATCGTATCTGACCAAATCCACCCCATCCAGAAAAATTTGACCATGAGTAGGTTCGTAAAACTTATCCAATAAATTGATAACTGTACTCTTCCCTGCCCCACTTAAACCAACCAAAGCTGTTATTTCGTTCGGTTTAATAGCAAAATTAACATCCTTTAATGCGAGTGTCCCATTGGGATATTCAAAAGATATATGCCTAAGCTCCAAATGCCCCCTTATATGAGCAGGCTTATAATCGCCTTTGGATTCAATCTGCTCATTGGATTCCAAAATCTCGAAAAAGGACTCTGAATAGATCAATGCATCATTTACTTCATCATATATACGGTGTAACTGGCGAATTGGTGCTGAAACGTTATTGAATAACATGATGTGAAACATAATTGCCCCAATAGTAATCTGGCCAGAAAGGACAAGATAAGCCGTTAATACGATGATAATAACCACAGCAATCTGTTCGACAAAATTTTTAATGCTATCATAAAGGAAACTTGTCTTCCGGGTTGCCATTTGATTTTCAGTCATTTCATATTGTATCTTCTCATGGCGCCGGGCCTCTTCTGGCTCCCTAACAAAAGATTTAATCACCAAAATTGAATCGATCAAACTAATAATGCGATTATTTTTTGATTCGCGGTAATTACGCATCTGCCTCCTGAAACCCGTTAACTTTGACGCCTGGGTTTGACTAATATAGAGATACAAAGGAATGACGGCAACGCCTACCAGACCTACATAGACGTTTGCATAGAACATACAGATAAGCGCGATAATCGCGTTTGCAAACAAAGGTAGAATATCGATAAAAAAATTCTGCACCAAACGTGTCAATGAGCTAATTCCGGCATCTATTCGAGTGGCCAATTTTCCACTCTCATTATCTGCCGAAGTATAGAAAGCAAGTCTATACGTTAAAATACGATTAACGATGGATTGGGAGAAGTCACGGGCAATATAAATCCGAAGTTTCTCGCCATAAAACTTCTGTCCAAACTGCACCAACGCGTAAATAATCTCCTTCGCTAACAAGACAATACTGATCATACCAACGAGATACATACCTTTGGATAAAGGCTCTTTGGCAACCATCAGCACATTAATCTGGTCTACTGTATAACGCAAGATAAAAGCGTTGATCTGGGCAGCAAAGGACCCTACGACAGTCAATAGTAAGGTATAAATAATCAGTTTACGGTAGGGTTTGGCAAATGGAACAATTTTTTTAAATAATTGCGGAATAGTCATTGAAATTGATTTTAATACAGAAAAAACAAATAATCGGATGATATTGTTTAAATGTAAGTATAAAATCAGGTAGATTTTAATAGAAGAATACTATAAAAAAAGGCGTATCACTATCTGATACGCCTTTCCAATAACGCGTTGCTGCTGTGCTAGATTAACCGAAAATCCGATTTAATACTTTAGCGAGGCGTAGACCACCTTTCAACATGCATTGCTCCATAATATCTTTATTTTGATAGACGTACGAATAAGACAAATTAGCATTATCAGCTACGTCAGCATAAATCTTTTCAGCTAATTGATTTGATTCATACAGCCAGTTGGAGAGCTCCCCTGCTGCCAACAGCACATTCTCGTTTTTGTTATTCACATCCAGAACAGTTGCATACTCCGTATAACTATACTTTTCATTGTCAACTAGATCACTATCCCACACGCGGTGAATATTAGATTTTTTCCCAAACCAACTTACTTCAATCTTGTTCCCGCCTTGATCTTCGGCACGGCTAACGTGCATGGGTTGATGTGCATCGCCCAAAATATGGATCAAGAAATAAAGGTTTTGCTTTTGTTGATCCATTGGAATAGTCTTATCTGCAAACGACTTTTCAATACGAATAGCTGTCTTATATAGATTCTCATCCGCCGAGTTTTCCAGCCCCAATTGAAATTCAGCCCAAGGTAGATTTGAATTTAAATTTATAAAATGTGAATTGCCTAGCTTTTTAAACTCGGGATTAGGGTCCGATTTGATAAAATCGCCCCAATTGGCCCAATAGGCCAGTTTTTGCTGTCCAATGATTTTTCCAATATTTTTTTTAGCTTTCTTAGTCAAATGACGTTCCGCAATTTCAGCTACTACACGATGTCCTGTAGTTCCCCAGGCAAATACCGATGAAAGCTGAAAACACAATGCCATCGCCAGCAAACCCTTAATCATTTTTTTCATTAGATTTTTGTTTTAAATGATGATAAGACTCTTACACGCTAAACTCTTCAGGTCCCTGTAAATGGATTTGAAAAGCCGATTTAAACTTGTAATAGCCCATCTTAGTATATATTGAATTTTAATTATTTGAAAATATCGAACGCGTATTTCGCGGATGACCAAAACTCATCCAGCGCAATCATCCTCGGTTTAAAAAATGAGATTAACTCAGCCCAATCCGCTTCTTTAAAGACACTATAGCCTTCCAAAATTATGTATATCTGGCAAACCGGTTTTCCATATTCATCTTCGCCATCCATATCCCATATCCATTCTTCACCTAAAAGATCATGTAATAAACCCTTAAATTGGAGAAATTGTTCGGCCATCAGGGCTCTAATGCCGGCATCCGCTTGAGACCATTGTATCGCAATCTTGGCTACTTTTTTATCTGCATCCATTTTGAAGTACAAATGCTTAACACCTGTTTTGTAATTAATCCAATTTGCCTTCTCACCGTCTGCAGATAAATGTAAAGCCATAAACTGACCAAACTTTGTCCAGAATAACTGTTTTAATTGTTTTATCTCTTCCCTTGAATACACCGCTACAATTTTTAAGTCAACAAAATTAACAAAATAGCTCGGTATGTCTAAACCTTATTGGTATCAAAATTGTTGTTTTACTAACAAACAAATTCTAAAGATGAACTTAGATAAGAAAAAATCGCTCTTGCTATTGGCTACGGTCGCCATTGGTACCGTAGCTTATAACGCCTTCAAGCCTGTAATCTCCCGTCCCGATGTTATTGATCCTTTTGATTTAGATAAATATCTTGGAAAATGGTACGAAATAGCTAGACTCGATTTCCATTGGGAAAGAGGACTAAGCCAGGTTTCTGCCGAATATAGCAAAAATAAAAATGGTACAATACGTGTCAATAATCAAGGTTATTCAGAAGAAAAGGAACGTTGGAAACAATCTATTGGAAAAGCCAAATTTGTTAACGGACCCCATGAAGGTGCGCTTAAGGTGTCATTCTTCGGACCATTTTATAATGGCTATAATATTGTGAAAATAACACCTGATTATAAATATGCACTTATCTTTGGAGACAACCTCGACTATATGTGGATCTTAGGTCGTGAAACGGATATTCCGGACAAAGTCAGAAATGAATTTCTTACATATGCCCTTCAATGTGGGTACGAAACTGGCGACCTCGTATGGACCAAACATTAATCGAAAATCGGAGCCAGTAGCTGATAATTTAATGTTGCATCCCGTGTCAAAATATCAGCTATCTCTTCAAGATCCGCTTGGCTGATTGTGTTTCTGATACCTGCATTATATAGATTTGCCAGGAACAAGGCAGCGTCACGTTTCTCACTATGGGACAGAATAGCACTTCCAACGTAGAAGTTCAGTACGGATACTGCATAGTCACCAAACAGATTAAAGCCGAAGTCACCATATTTCTGTAAGCAATAGCGCATCATTTTTTCGAAATCAGTACGCAAGGTATCTTTAGTCGCAGTATTCATGAAAATCTTTCTTAGAGGGTGTAGAAGCAAAAATGCAAAAAATATCCCAGACAACACACCGCTATGCAGTAGATTGTCTGGGATAATTTATGATGAACTAAGAAGTAAGTCTTTTAAAGTGCTTCTGCGTGCTGAGTAACATCCAAGCCAAGCTCTTCATCCGTTTCTTCAACGCGTAATGGAGCGATAAGATCTGTGATCTTTAATAGAACCAACGAACCTACAAAGGCGAAAAATGATACCGCAAATAACGCAACCATGTGCACAAAGAACAATTTGGTTTCGCCAAAAAATAAACCATTGTCCGCCACTATAGGATTCACGTTATGATGAGCAAATACACCAGTAAGTACCATACCCACCATACCACCTACCCCATGGCAAGGAAATACATCTAACGTATCATCGATACTTGTTTTACTTCTAAGGTATACAACCAAATTACTAACCAGCGCACCAACCAAACCAATGATCATCGCATGTGGAATGCTGACAAAACCAGCTGCCGGCGTAATCGCGACCAGTCCCACAACAGCTCCGATACAGGCTCCCATAGCCGAAGGTTTTTTTCCGCGGATAATATCGACAAATATCCAGGCCATCGCCGCCATAGCAGATGCTGTAGTTGTCGTAGCAAAGGCGTATGCTGCCAAGGAATTTGCTCCACCAGCAGAACCAGCATTAAATCCAAACCAGCCAAACCACAAAAGTGCAGTACCCAATATAACGTAGCTTATACGCGCAGGGTTATGAATTTGTGTTTTACGCCCTTTTAAATAAATCGCTGCCGCCAAAGCCGCCCAGCCCGCCGACATGTGTACAACGGTACCACCAGCAAAATCCAGTACGCCAAACTTTGCCAATATACCTTCAGGGTGCCAAGTTGCATGTGCCAGTGGCATATAAATAAAAATGCTGAAGAGAATAATAAACAACATAAATGAATTGAATCGAATACGCTCTGCAAAAGCGCCAGTAATCAACGCCGGCGTAATGATCGCAAACTTCAGCTGAAACATGGCAAATAAAACTAAGGGTATGGTAGGCAATGCTCCCCATGCAACATTCCCTAATGTACCTTTCATCATAAAAAATGTACGCGGATCACCAACAATACCGCCGATATCATCGCCGAAAGCCAAGCTAAAACCAACAATGACCCAGAGAATTGTCATCAAACACATACATATAAAACTTTGCATCATTGTCGATATCACATTCTTTTTACTAACCATACCGCCATAAAAAAATGCAAGTCCTGGTGTCATAATCAACACCAATGCAGAAGAAGTTAACAACCAGGCCGTATCTCCCGTATCAAATTCTGCCTTGTTTAAGTCAGACAAGTCAATGGATGGAAATACAAGTCCTAATACTCCTAAAAGAACTAGAACAACGAGTGGAATAATTTTTTTCATTTGTTTAAACTGATTAGTGTTTCAATACATTAATAAAATTGTTAAAAAAATACAAGAACAAAACAAAAACCGACTTTCCCTTATAATTTTTTCAAATATAAAGTCTTTTTATTAAAAAAATACCATGTTATTTTATTTTTTATGATTTTTTTTACATAATTTCACAAAAACAAATACAAAAACCACAATTAACCACTTATTTTTAAACAAAAACACAGACAAAACAGACTAAAAAAAACAAAAACCACCACTAAAACATCAAACAAATCAAACTTAAACCAGAAAAAACATGAAAAAACTTCTAACAACCATTATTTTATCAGTATTTCTAATAAAAACAGCGACATCCCAAGAGGAAAACAAAGAAAAAGGTGTAGAAATATCCGGTTCTGTTGACACCTATTGGAAATATGATTTTCAAAACAAGCCCAACATCAATACATATTTTACAGAAGACAATAACTCTGTTTCCATAGGTATGGTGGATTTAGCTGTAAAAAAGAAGTTTAAAAAAGCATCGTTTGTCGGAGAGTTGTCTTTTGGTCCCAGAGGTCAATATAGATCAATTATGAACGGTGATGGCCAGTCCGGGGACGACAAAAATAGTTTCCATATTCAAAATCTATATGTAGGCTATGACCTAACCGAAAAACTCAATCTTACTGCAGGATTCATGGGTACATTTGTAGGCTTTGAAGTTATATCACCTACTTACAATTTTCATTATTCAACCTCCTATCTGTTTGGCGCAGGTCCTTTCCAAGATGCTGGATTAAAAGCTACTTATAGTTTTTCAGATAAAGTTGCTTTAATGGTAGGTATATTCAACGACTGGAATGTCTATCAAGATATGAACGGCGTTTCCCATGTAGGTTCCCAATTGGCTTACACACCCAACGAAAAAAGCAGCTTCTATCTTAATTTCTTAACCGGTTCGTCTGCAGGGGGTAAAACTAATTACAGTTCGGGAACCTTAGTTGACCTTGTTGCTAACTATGATTTTACACCCAAATTTTTCCTCGGTTTAAATGCTACGAATTATAAAAAAAGAGACGGCGGTGGTTACTCTGGTGTGGCAATTTACCCAAGAGTTCATTTCTCGGAGCATTTTGGATTAGGACTGCGTGAAGAATTTTTCCAAACACATAAAGAAGAGGAAAATGGAATTCCAAGTACCAATATCCTCGCGACAACATTAACCGCTGAATACAATTATCATGGATTCAAATTTATACCTGAAATCAGAATTGACAAAGGAAATACCGAGCGATTCATCAAGAACGACCTCAGCCCAACAAAATCCGCAGGGCAATTTCTATTAGCTTGCGTCTATAGTTTCTAAACAAAGAATAAAATAAGAAGAGCTGGCGCTATGGAGAGAGCCAGCTCTTCTTGTACTTTCACAGATAACTTCTCAGTGTTTACATCCCTGCGTATGTACCTACCGAACACTGACAGAAACATGCCTGTCCATTATGCGATCGGATTCCGGCGCGTCTGCATTATATTTTGCAAATTGTGAGCCATAACCTTCGGCTCCCGTAACCTGTTTGGAAAGGCCATCTTTACTTAAATAATCCTTTACAGCGTTGGCGCGTTCAAGAGACAACTTCTTATTAAAATCTTCGTTACCGGTTTTGTCGGTATATCCCCCGATCTTAATATTCGCTGCTGGAAAAGCCTTCAATATCGCTACCAGATTACTTAACTGCACCTGACTTTCAGGTAACACCTCTGCCGTCCCCGTTTTAAAATTCAAATTATCAAAATCAAACCAAGTATTTTTCAAGGAATCTTCCCCTATAGATTTGTAGTCGGATTTTAAAAATTGAACCAATTGATCTTCTATCCCGCCCTTAAAAGCCGCGAGTTTAACGCCATTCGGTAAAACCACATCCGTACGTTCCCGCTCGACCATACTACTCCCCGGTTCCGTTTTCATCGTGCTGGAATCTACCTTTGCACTATTTACACTGGTATCAGTAGCCCCCTCCTGCTTACTGCCGCTGCAGCCTTTTCCAAATAGAAACCAGAGCGCAGCCAATACAATTAAAGCAATTAAAATCTTCCACCAGCCTCCACCAGAACTATTTCCTACGGCTGCAGCCTTGGTATCCTCGGCCCTAGGTAAGGACAACGGTTCTTTATGAGCTTCTAACTCGTTTGCAGGAGTTATGGGAATTGACTTATGTATACCAATTTCTTCCTTAACCTCACTTGGAACCGTATTTTCAATCACTGACTCCGTAGGTGTAGAAAAATGCTCTCCATCAAAAAGCTTTCCAAAAGCACCTAAACCCAACCCCGCAGGAACAGCTGCAGCAAAAGCTGTTTTATTTTCCTGCAATACGCGACTAATACGATCAAAATCCCAATTTTGTCCTTTATTGGTTAAGCTAGAGAATATAGCTGGTAAAGAAAAATTCATCAATTTTCCAATTGAGCTTCCCTCAAAACCCAAATATCCGGCAACAGTACTCAAGACTGTCTCTAGTCCGCCTCCGAATATCGACCCAAGTATCCCCTGGGGCTTCCCACTTTCCGGAGGAACATCTGCTATAGGTTCATTCGTCTCGTTTGCCCCACCAAGAAGGCTATGAAGATCGAAACTAGAAAAATGTTGCTTAGCACTTTCCAATATCGCAGAAATCCCACCATTTGAATCTGACTGCTGGCTTAAACCCAAAAATAAAGCTGGGATTGTTACATTTAAGCCCTGCTTCACGTGCTCTTTATCCTGATTTAAAACTTGCCCTATTTGAGCGACCGCCTCTTCATCAAAAAAGTCCTTCGCCCCTTTTAAAAGCTGATTTTCCATAATCTTTGTTTATTTTTAGTTTATATAAAACTTTAACAAACAAAGGTTTAATTTGTTTATTCTGTATGATTTAATCGTCAAAATCACCTGCTAGCCATTTTGGAAGAACAAACTCAGATGCAAGATGTGCCAATTGGTAGCTTTGCCAATTTTCTCGCGTAAGCCAAACAACCTCTTCCAATTCTTCATAAGCTACGAAAGTTCGGTGTTCAGCTAATTTAATTAAATAAATATATCCCCTTACTTCCGTATTTATCTCGTTTACGGCCTGAGCAGAATGGCTTCCAATGAACCTCATCTCCATTTTGCTCACATCAAGTTGAAGTTCTTCCATTAATTCACGAATTAATGTTTGCTCACGACTCTCCTCCGGCGCTACTTTCCCTCCAGGCAACTGAAAATAGGGAGAACCTTTTTTTCGGACCAACAACAAATCTCCCCCCGGACCAAGTAACGTTGCCGAGCAAATAACAATTTTATCCATATTATTTATTTCAAATCACAAAACTAACCTTTTATTAATCAGTAAAAATATACTGCTACCATTTAGCAAGTACCAATGAAACCAAATCGCACCTGCCTGTATAATAAACGACGAATCATTGATGACACATGGTATACTCTAGATCGGAGAAACAAAAGCCAAACAGCAAATTGATTCCCCTCAACTGGAATAAAATTGCAAATAATAAACAAATTATCTAAGTTTAAAGAATAAAGCAATAATCTATAATCCATATATGAATCGAAGATTAACCTGTTTAATACTAAGCATATTATTTCTATCGCTAAGTTGTCAGCAAGAAAAAAAAGGTGTAGCTAGTGCCAACAAGCCAGTTAAGCAACAAAAAACTTCCCCTGCTAAAGAACAGGAAGAAAAACCGAAACGGATTTCCCCTGAGGATATTATTATAAAAAAAGAGCTGCTTTATAACAAGTATACTTTAGAAGATAACTACCCTTATAAGGACACTACCCGAGGCTTTCAATGGGACAAAATCAAAGAACGCTTAGCTTTTGTAGAAAATTTCCAACAAACACCATCCCTATATGCCGTTCTACAAAATTATCAAAATGAAAAAGGTGAAGCCCCAACAATTCAGGATTATAAACGAGACTCCTATAAGCGTGTATCCGATAGCTTCAACGTCGAACGCTATCAAGCAGCTCCATTGTATGACATCAACACATCAAAAGCTGTTCGCTATGGCCGAGACGGCTGGCTTGTTCGTATTCAAGGTCCCGACACCCTAGCGAAAATCCCAATTGAAGGTATCTCATTCGAAGGAAAATATACTGTCCCAAAAAGATATCTGCGCATCATCAGCGATACGGTGCAATTCAAAATCATTAACGTCGTTGACGTTAAAAACCAAAATATCTGCACCTTGGAAAAAGTGGGGAATGAATGGCTCGTCAGAAGCATGAATCCTGTGACTAGCGGTAGACACAAACCTCCCCATGCACAAGAAACCCCAACCGGGCTCTTTGTTGTCCAAGAACATAAATCCAAAATGTTTTATTATGAGGATGGCACTAAAACTTACGCTGGATTTGCTCCATATGCCACTCGATTTACAGCAGGAGCCTATTTACATGGTGTGCCTGTAAACAATCCCAAGGGTAGTATCATCGAATATAGTGAAAGTCTTGGCACCACACCAAAGTCACATATGTGTGTCAGAAATGCGTCATCGCACGCCCAATTTGTCTACAAACGGTCAAAAGACCTCGCTTCACTGGTCATTGTTATTGATTAACAATATTTAACATTCTGTAAATCAAATATGTATTAACTTTAATAATTATTTTTGTAAACATCTACATAGAAAAGGGAGAAGAATGGGAAATACGTTTATGTTTCTTTTGATGGCGCTAAATACAGCAATGTCGTCACAAGAAGAATTAAAAATAACAGATCAACAAACCAATATCCATCGTATAAATGTCGAACGTCAACGCACCGAAGTTGATTCTTTATATGATGAAATGAATCTAGGCCAAGTATTAAAATACGAAGCGTTTCGTCAAGCAATGGAAGGTAGAAAAGAACTTCCAATCCATAACAAGGATATCATGACTGTCATCGATTTTTCGTTGGCTTCAACTGAAAAAAGGCTTGTGGTGCTGGATCTTGCGCATAAAAAGGTACTATTTAATACATTGGTGTCTCACGGAAAAAATAGCGGAGAAAACTATGCCGTAAACTTTTCAAATCAGCAGGAATCACTCAAAAGCTCTTTAGGATTCTTTACGACTGAAAACACTTACAATGGTGAAAATGGCTACTCTTTGGTATTAAATGGTCTCGAAGAAGGTATAAATGACAATGCAAAGGCGAGATATGTCGTGATGCACGGAGCTGATTACTGTAGTACCGGAACGATAGCGAGCTTAGGCAGACTTGGTAAAAGCTATGGATGCCCAGCTGTTCCTAGAGAATTTGCAGCCCCCATTATTAACACAATTAAAGATGGTACATTATTGTTTATTTATGCAGACAATTCAGAATATCTAGCAAAATCGCAGTTGATTCATCAGCCAAACATTCTAATGGCTCAATTTCAAAAAAGACAGCTTGCAGCTAATCCTGAAGGCTAAAAAAAAAGCCTGATGAAAATTCATCAGGCTTTTTTTATGCTTCTTCAAGCCAAAAATACGATCGTATTTACGATGGGATCTATGCTAAGATTTATGTTTTTTCTTAAATTTTAACATCCAATTGTAGATTGCATCATCATGAAACAGACGCTCTACACTTCCATGGGTGCCGCCTTTAATTACATTCAAGCTCACATTGGCGTCTGGATCCTCTTTTTTTATCGCCTTCATAATTTTTCTAGATTCAGAAATTGGCACAGCACGATCAGCTGTCCCGTGATGTAGCCAAATAGGCACCTGTGTCAAATTGGAGGCGTACTGGCTAGACCCACCACCACATATTGCTACTGCAGCAGCTACCCTTTCTGGATATTTCCCAGCAACATCCATCGTACCATAGCCCCCCATGCTCATGCCACAAACATAAACTCGGTCTGGATCGGCATTGTAATGGCCTATAACATAATCAACAATTTCGATTACTTTATCTGGATCCCATCCTCCACGCGACTGCGGTGCAACAATGATTCCTGGAACCTCCTGCCCCTTATTGATCGCGTAAAGGACCCCATAACGTTTTACACGATCCAAATTCGTTCCCGACAGGCTTCTTCCATGTAAAAACACAAATACGGGCTGTTTCTCCGTTTCTAAAGAATCCGGAGTCGCCTCTTTCAATAAAAAAGGATAAGCAGTTTCTCCTTTTATAGCCTGTATCTCTTGCGCATTTGCACGTATCAACAACAGAAAGAAAAAACAGATATATAGGTAAACTTTTCGCATACTTCTTGTCAATGACTATTTAGCTTAATTTTGGACCACTAAAAATACAATTACAAGGACTCTTATCAAGTGTATTTAACATGTTTTAACATTTCGGCCAAGCGGGCTTAATTTAAGGTAAAATAGATGGTTTCGCTTAGTGGATCAGTCTGAATTGATAATTTGTATGATTCAATCCATTTATAATTGCATTTCAGGGCAAATTTATCTTAGTTTGTACTATTGACGCAAAATATCGGAATTCTCACATGAAAATATTGCATACCGCCGATTGGCATTTAGGAAAACGATTAGACAGTTTCTCTCGGATAGATGAACAAATACTGGTCATGGAGGAGATTGTTGAAATCGCAGATCAGGAAAGTGTTGACCTCGTTATCATCGCTGGAGATCTTTTCGATGCTTTCAATCCAGGCGTGGAGGCAATTGAACTATTCTATCGAACCATCAAGCGTCTTACGAGGAATGGCATGCGACCTGTAATCGCTATAGCAGGCAACCATGATTCACCGCATTTGATTGATGCTCCTGATCCATTGGCAAGAGCCTCGGGGATAATCCTAATCGGTCATCCAAACGCTGTAGTCACCCCATTCGCTACGGAAGGCTTCACTGTCCTGCGCTCAGATGCAGGCTTTATTGAAATAAGCCTACCAAAATTCGATTACCCAATTCGCGTCCTCCATACCGCTTATGCAAATGAAATTCGTCTGAAACAATATTTAGGAGAAGATAAAGAGCATAATTTAAATGAGGTTTTAGCGACCAATTGGCAAAATATAGCAAATGCTTATTGTGACGACAAAGGTGTGAATATACTAACAGCACATCTTTATATGAACAAAATGGGCAGCCCTCTTCTAGAAGAACCTGATGGTGAAAAACCAGTCAAAATCGGAAATGCAGATTTAATCTATTCGCAGTCCATCCCTCCTCAGATACAATACACCGCATTGGGGCACCTCCACGGCTACAAAAACATTGGCTCTACTGAGAAACCTGCGGTGTATGCATCATCGCCATTATGTTATAGCTTTTCGGAGTCCGGACAAACCAGATATGTCGCTCTAGTCGATGTATCCGCGGGCAGCCAGGCGAAGGTGGAGCGAATTCCTTTAACACAGGGTAAACCACTGGTACGCAAATCATTTGACGATATCGAATACTGTATATCTTGGTTGGCGGAGAACCCAAACGCTTTGGTAGAGCTTACCTTAAAATCAGAAACATTTTTAAAAGCTGAAGATCGCAAGCGGATCTACCAGGCGCATTCGGGTATAATTTATCTTATTCCAGTCGTTCAACAAAGCAAAGAAGGAGTTCCTGATAACACAGAAATCAATCTTACACAAGACATGTCTACCTTGTTTAAAGATTACTTCAAATCCAAGAATGCAAACCAGACGCCTAATGATGATATCCTCGACCTTTTTCGCGAAATACTAAATTCTTAATCCCATGATTCCATTAAAGCTTATTTTAGAAGGTATTTACTCCTATCAAGATCGTCAGACAATCGATTTTACCGTACTCTCAGAAGCGGGGCTTTTTGGCATCTTCGGTGCTGTAGGATCAGGTAAATCGTCTATATTAGAAGCGATTACCTATGCCTTATTTGGGGAGACTGAACGTTTAAATGCGCGTGATAAACGCGCTTATAATATGATGAATCTCAAGTCAAATAGATCCTACATCGAACTTGATTTTATCAACTTTGAGGACCGTACATTCAAAGTCACCCGCGAGTTTAAACGTAATTCCAAAAACTTTGATGATGTAAAATCACCTACTGTTGTTTTATACGAGAAAATAAATGAACAATGGATTCCCCTAGAAAGCAGTAATACACAGAAAATCATAGGACTAAGCTATGAAAATTTCAAAAGAACAATCATCATTCCACAAGGACAGTTCAAAGAATTTATAGAATTAGGTGCCAAGGAACGCACGGATATGATGAAAGAGATTTTTCAATTGCATCGATTTGACCTGCAAGATAAGGTCTCCAATCTCTATAAAAAAAACCAATCCGAACTGGATCACCTCAATGGTCAATTGATAGGATTCGAAGAGATTACGGCTGAACTTATAGAAACGACGGGCACCAATCTACATATAGCGCTACAGTCCTTTGCTGCTATCGAATCGTCACATAAGTTACATCATGAAAAATTCCTCAATCTCAAAAAGCTCAAAGACGATTTCTTAGAACTACGCATGATTAAATCACTCTTTCAACAATTGCTTGAACAAAAAAGCGAGAAAGAGATCCTACGGTTAAAGCTAAACAGGTTTGAGGAAGCGCAAACCAACTTTCTACACATTCTTCAGTCCAAGGAAAAATTAGAGCAAGAAAGCATCACTGCGCAGAAAAGGATAGAAATCGAAAAAATACGACAGGCCGATATTCAACAGCTCATCCAGGAACATTCCTCAGGTTTAAATCAGCTGAAACCTCAATATGAACTATTGCCGAAACGTCGTATTCAAGAATTAGACCTAGAGCTGATAAGCCAATTGATTACTTTTTCCAATGAAATTAAGAGTTTACAGGAACGTGCGCAAAAAGGACGCAATTTTGTTCAGGAGACAAAGGCAGAACAACTAGATTTTAAAGCCAAAATCCAAAAAAGCGAAATTGATCTCGCTACTTTAAAACAATCAAAGCCCTCTGCCCATGAATTAATGGAGCTTGGCCAATGGTATACCAAACATCAAAGCATAGAACAACAGGAAAATGATCTTAATAAACAGCATATTGACTTAGAAAAGAGCATCACCCTTTTGAAGCAAGAAATATATGCATTCCATCCTGACCTCGAAACATTCCAGTCAAATCATCGTATAGCGGTTGGTGAACTTGAACAAACACTTAAGTTCCTCCAAGATGAAAAATCTCATCTACTATTACAGCAAAGGTTAACACATTATGCAGAAAATCTCGAGGAAGGGTCCCCTTGCCCGTTATGTGGGTCATTAGACCATCCCGCAATCAAACAGGGACAAGATATTTCCCTAGAAATTATCGCCAACGAAAAATCGATTATTGAGACAAATGAAACCCTTAAAAGCAAACAGGATCAAAAATTCCAAGTCGAAAAACTCTTTCTTCGCCTGCAATCATTGACCGATCAGCAGCAGGAGTTGAATACGAAAATCCAACGTAACTCATCCAACAAAATTGCACATTTAGACCAATTTATATGGACGGGTTATAGCAGCACAGACGAATCCGGCTATTCATCAAAAAAACAAGAACTTGCTAAAATCGAAGAGCAGATTACAGCAGTGGAACTACGGCTCGGTGAGGATCAAGCAAAACTAGCTTTTGTCGATGAAAAGTTGGACAAATACAACAAAGCATTAAATCAATTTGAACGCGATGAGGCGAGCAAGCAGGCTCAGATCAATCAAAACATGGGAAACCTGAAAGAATTGAACTGGTCCGATTATAAAATGCGGGAATCTGAAACTATCGAACAAGAATATAATGCACTGAAAAGATCAAATCTTGAAATTGAGCGAGACTACATTTCATTAAGCGAAAGCTTGAACAAGTTAAACAGTCAATTTGCAGCGCAAAATAGCTTAGTAAAGACCATTGTTGAACGGCTGGAAAATATAAAACGTGAAAACTTCGAAGTTGACAATACAGTTCAAAAGCTACTTACAACCTCATCTTTTGACACATTAGAGGAAATTAGACACATCTTAGCAGAAAATTTGCCGATACAGCAGATCAGACAGGAACTCGAACAATTTCAAATACAATTTGAGACTGCCAAAGCACAGATTAGCCAGCTGGAAAATAAACTCGTCGACCAGGTATATGACGAAAGCCTATTTTTAGAGCAAGAAAAGATCTTGGAAGAAAGTTCCCAACAATTAAAAGAGAGCACAGAAAACGTTGCCCGACTTAGACAGGAACTCGATCAACTTAGGCTAGCGTATGCTAAAAAGGAAAATCTCCTGCAACAACATGTAAAACTGAATTTACGCAATGATAATTTAAAACAGCTTTTTAATTTATTTAAAGGTGCAGGTTTTGTTCAATATGTCTCTTCTATTTATCTTCGTCAACTGTGTGACCATGCCAATATACGTTTCCATCGTATGACGAGAAATCAGCTTAGTCTACAAATAAATGACAGCAATGAATTTGAGATTATAGACTATTTAAATGAAGGAAAAAGTCGCAGTGTAAAGACGTTGTCCGGGGGGCAGGCTTTTCAAGTATCCCTAAGCTTGGCTTTGGCATTGGCCGAGAGTGTCCAGTCAAATACACGAGCAGCCAAAAATTTCTTTTTTATCGATGAAGGCTTTGGAACGCAAGACATCAATTCTGTTAACATTGTTTTTGAAACACTACTGGATTTGCATAAAGAAAACCGAATAGTCGGCATTATTTCCCACGTTGAAGAACTCAAAGAACGTATTCCGGTATCTCTTTCGATAGAAAAAGATGAAGAACGTGGCAGTCAAATTCTTATCAATTAAATTCAATTTATTTTGTATATTAGTTATAGCGGTCATAACAAGTGAGTTAGATCGCTATAACCAACAAAAACAAAAGATTATGGGCTTATTTTCAAACAATAAAAAAGGAAAAGGGTCTCATCCTTTTTTTCATGGGACTGCTAAAACATCAGTGCATACAAACAAATTAGATGGTGGATCCAATTCTTTACGAACAGCACAATCTATGCTCTTTGTCAAGCAGTACGATATCCTAACAATTTTAAAGGAGATCCTCATGCCACAGAATCAAAACTAAAGCTGTTTCAAATACTCACCCTACCATCCAAATTGAGCAATTGGTGCGGGACAGCTTGGTTTAGTAAATTTATTCGTATTCGATAAGAACGATCGATTGCCGATATTCATGCAGGTCGTACCGCTAAATATTGCTGTAATAACCCAGCAAGCTTTGCTCTTAAGTCAATCTAAACTCTCTGGAACAGAGCAGGTAACCAAGCAATTCAAAATTAAGCGAAATGCTGTCATTGGCAGTATTAAGTAGCCATCTCATCGAAACTGGCTTAAGGCTAGAAAAAGAAATTCAAAAAATCATTGAAATTATAAAAAAGGAAGTTTAATTTAACATTATAAAACTTTTCCAAAAAAATATTGTCATACGATAAATAACAATCTATAGACAGTACATTTGTCAGCTATATGAAGTATAAACAAATTAACAATAATTCCATCAATCAAATCATGCTGATCGTCATTATTCTGGCGATATGTATATTGATTTTTACCAGCTTATTTTATTATCTACCTGGTTTTCTCGGAGCAGTTACCCTGTATGTTCTATTTAGAAAAGTCAACCTTAAACTGACAGAAGAAAAAAAATGGAATAAATCTATTGCCAGTATACTATTGATATTATTGACAATTATATTCTTAGTAGGACCGCTCTACCTTTTAATCAACTACATGGTACCGCAGGTAACAGACGTTATTAGCAACAAAGATGAACTTATGCAGAAGTTTGATTCGATCAAGACCTACTTCAAGGATAGTCCCTATTTAAGCAATATAGATCTTTCTGATACAGCGCTAATGGAGGCGCTTCAAAAAGCGGCAAAATTTATTCCCAATATTCTTAATTCTGTTGCTGAGGTCGGTGTCAATGTGCTGGTCGCTTTATTTGTTTTGTATTTTATGCTAGTAAGCAGCAAAAAACTGGAGCAAACTATCTACCACGCTATCCCTTTCACCAAAACAAGTAAAGCTGAGCTATGGAAAGAGTTTGACATGATGGTGAAATCCAATGCCATTGGTATTCCAATCTTGGCGATGTGCCAGGGTATTGTAGCAGGTCTTGGTTATTGGTTCTTTGGATTGGAAAGTCCTATCTTCCTAGGTATACTCACCGCAGTTTCTACCATAATCCCTATTTTGGGAACAATGGTAGTGTATCTACCGGCAGCACTTTTCCTTCTCGCTAACGGACAATCTGGAAATGCAATAGGTCTTGCTTTATATGGTATCATTATTATCGGAAGCATTGATAATGTGTTACGTTTTACCATATTGAAAAAGTTAGGCGACGTACATCCCCTGATCACCGTATTTGGTGTATTACTGGGATTAAATCTATTTGGTATGCTCGGATTAATATTCGGTCCATTAATCCTATCCTGTGTTGGCGTACTCCTAAAAGTATACAGTATTGAATTTGGAAGAAGCAGTCCGGAAATCATTCAATCTACATCATTTATAGATCCCAAGTCTCCGCATGATACCCCGGACATCATTGAATAAGGATACTTCAATAATTCAAGTTGATTTGAGCATATAGAAAGTCAATATCCAGTAAACTGTCATAAATAAGATTGAAAGGTTGAAAATCCCTTTTTTTTTATAGTTTTGATCATTAATTCAATGGATTCTTCAATACTTTCTACGCAAAATTTGACGATCTATTCGACATAAACATTAAAACGATAAAATCATTAAAACTGATTTAAAAGCAAACGTAGTCTATGAATAAAAAAATAATCTTAGGAGTATCAGCGATATTGACTGCCGGAATCCTTTACTCATGCAACAATAATAACAAACCAAAAACAGATAATACTGCAAATACTACCCAGGAAGCTAATCCTGAAAATCATGATCATGCCGGCCACGACCATAGTCAAGCTGCTCCCTCACAATCTTCAGAACCAGCAGCTATCCTTCCTAATTTCACATTTTACCAGCTTCGTTCGGGTATCCGTGTTACACACGATAATGTTGCTAAAGATAAGAATACCGTTTTTATTCTATTTGATCCAGGTTGTAGTCATTGTCAGCATGAAGCTACGGAGCTTGAAAAGAATATTGATCGCTTCAAGGATGTTAACATCTATTATATTTCCATGAATGATCCGGCGTTAGTATTAGGCTTTTTTGACACATTTGCACCTAAATTGTCCAAAGCTCCCAACGTAGAGGTGTTGATAGATAAGGATCAAACCTTTATACAAACCATCCATGTACCTTCCCAATTTCCGGCAAATTATGTCTATGGTGCAGATGGAAAACTAAAAGCTCATTGGGAAGGTGAAAAAAATATTAACGAAGCGATAAGCCAATTTCATAAATAATCTGAAATGCTAAACATAGCAATCAATGGATTCGGACGTATCGGTAGAAATACATTACGTAATATCTTTCTACGGGAAGCATCCGATGAACTGCAAATCATTGCCATCAATGATCTTACAGATACCAAAACTTTGGCCCATCTATTTAAATATGATTCTGTACATGGTCCTTTTCCTGGTACTGTAGCACACGATGACAAGCATATCATCGTCAATGGTCATTCAATCTTGGTCACAAATGAAAAAGATCCTGCAGCCTTACCTTGGCGCAACTTGCATATTGATGTCGTGATAGAATCTACGGGGCATTTTACCAGTCGTGCCAAGGCAGCCCTGCATTTAGAAGCAGGTGCGAAAAAAGTGATTATCTCCGCTCCTGCACAAGATAAAGATATACCTACAGTTGTATTAGGGATTAATGATCGTGTAATTGACCTTTCCGCGTCGATCTTATCCAATGCCTCCTGTACAACAAATAATGTCGCTCCCTTGGTTAAGATATTGGATGAAAATTGGGGAATCAAGGATGGTTATATTACTACGGTTCACTCCATGACAGGCGATCAAAATCTTCACGACGCTCCACATAAGGACTTAAGGAGAGCTAGGGCGGCATCTTCAGCCATCATACCAACAACGACTGGTGCCGCTAAAGCGATTACCAATGTCTTTCCGCATTTGCAGAATAAGCTAGGGGGAGCGGGCATACGTGTGCCGGTGCTCAATGGCTCATTGACGGACTTTACCTGTACACTGGAAAAAGAGACCTCGGTAGAAGAAATTAATAAAGCCTTTAAATCGGCGGCCGAAAATGAATTAAAAGAAGTACTTTATTATACAGAAGACCCCATAGTTTCGGTGGATATCATCAACAATCCGTATTCATGTGTATTTGACGCACAGCTTACATCCATCGTAGGTGGCTTGGTCAAAGTTGTTGGCTGGTATGATAATGAATTTGGTTATTCCAATCGATTGGTAGACTTATTGATTAAGATCGACAGACTCGTATAATCTAGCTGATCCAGCACGATCCTACAACAGGAGATGCCCGCATATAAGAAAAGCGTGCTTGCCAGATATAGCTGGCAAGCACGCTTTTCTTTGTCTCTTCTTCCCTACTAACGATAGTCTGTATGTTAAGCAATGCATAGATAAAGCACGAAAGAAGTACTTTACACTTACTCTAATATCCATCCATGTCACCTAGGGCACTCCAGTTTATTTCGTATGATTATAACCTCTTATCCTAAAGTTTACCACCTTGGTCGGCTGACTAGCGTATGCCTTGTTGCTAGGGCAAAAATACCACAGGAGTGCCTCATTCGAGCCTCATCGGTATGGAAGTAACGGAGTTGAACGGACTTGAGGGGAGTTGAAGGGACTTCAAGGGACTTTACATTTCCCCTTCTACACCCAATCCAAACAATGCAAAATCATATTTGACCGGATCCAGCGGGTCCAGTAGACGTAGATTGGCCGTTAGTTCCTTGGCTGTTTTCCAATTCACTTTATCCAGCGTAATTAGACCAAATTTACGGGCAACACGCTCGACATGGACATCGCATGGACAGATCAGATCTTTTGGAGACAGGCGTTGCCAAATCCCAAAGTCTACCCCTTTTGCATCTTTTCTGACCATCCAGCGTAAAAACATATTGATCCGCTTGACGGTTGACTTCTGTGCGGGGCTACTAATGTGTTTCCGTGTACGAACAGGATAATCAGGCAATGAAAAGAAATAGGTTTTAAAGGCATTAAGTGCCATTTCCAGATCAATCTCTTTGCTAGCCTCTTGCCCCATTAGAAACGCATCTTCCAAGGATTCGAAATGCTGATAATGATGCTTAAAGAAAGAAATAAAATAAAGGATATCGGTATCATTGAACGTTCGATGTTTAAATCCCAATAAGCTCTTTAAATCCTGCTCTTTGTGATTCATGATATATTCATATGGCGCGCCATCCATACGAGCCACCAGTTCATTGCATTTATTGATAATCGTCTTTCTTTGTCCCCAAGCCATAATGGAAGCCAGGAATCCCGTAATCTCAATATCCTGCTTTGCAGAAAATTGATGTGGTATGGATATCGGATCATTCAGAATAAAACCTGGCTGATTATATTCATCGACTTTTTTATCCAAAAAATCTTTTAAATCAAAATCCCCTGCCATGAGCTATCTTCCTGTCTGCAGTATACCTTTACAAATCTTTGCAATCAAACCTGGGCCTTCGTAGATAAAACCTGTGTAAACTTGAATGAGACTGGCTCCAGCATCTAACTTCTCAATGGCATCTTTCGCCGAATGAATCCCCCCTACACCAATGATAGGAAATGCCTTGTTGGACTTTTCACTTAGATAGCGAATAACTTCCGTTGAACGCTTCGTTAAAGGGCGTCCACTTACCCCACCCGCTTCATTGATCAGTTCCTGTTGGCTCATTAAACCTTCTCTCGAAATCGTCGTATTTGTTGCGATGACACCTGCAATTTGCGTCTCCAATACTATTTCAACGATATCATCCAGTTGACTATCCGTCAAATCAGGTGCTATTTTAAGCAGAATTGGCTTCGGTGCTGCTTTCGCTACATTGAGGTTTTGTAAAGTATTTAATATATGTTTTAAAGGTTCCTTTTCCTGCAAATCCCGTAAGCCTGGTGTATTCGGAGAGCTCACGTTGACCACAAAATAATCTACGTATTCAAACAAGGCATTGAAGCAATAAATATAATCATTGACTGCTTCTTCATTGGGTGTTACCTTATTCTTACCGATATTACCCCCTATCAGCAATCCTTTTCGATCTTTTAAATTTTTCAATCTTGTGGCGGCAACATCCGCACCCTGATTATTAAATCCCATTCTATTGATCAATGCTTCATCGGGTACAAGCCGAAACATTCTGGGTTTATCATTGCCCGGCTGGGGCTTGGGGGTTACTGTTCCAATTTCAATAAAACCAAATCCCAAATTAGTCATATCTGCAATATATTCCGCATTTTTATCAAAACCAGCAGCTAAACCCACTGGATTTTTGAACTTTAACCCAAAGACCTCGCGTTCCAAACGTGGATCTTCCACGGTAAAAAAAGCGTTCAATAATTGTTTGGCACCCCAAATTTTTGAGAAGACATTCAATCCGCCGGTCACTTTATGATGTGCCGTCTCCGGATTCATTGTAAAGAATATAGGTTTGACTAATTTATACATAATCGCAAAGTTACTCAAAGAAGAAGAAATATTCATTACTTTTGTACTTTTGCAGTTGAAATGATATCAATAAATAATTTAACATTTGAAATAGGATCTCGCGCCTTATATGACGAAGCTAATTGGCACATAAAGCCGGGCGATAAAGTTGGCTTAATCGGTGCCAATGGTACAGGTAAATCTACTTTACTTCGACTTATTGTAGGTCAATACACGCCAACATCAGGAACGATTTCTATGGCGAAAGACCTTAAGATCGGTTATTTAAACCAGGACTTATTGTCTTACCATTCTGACAAAAGCATTCTGCATGTTGCCATGGAAGCTTTTGAACGCCAAAATCAATTACATACCGAAATCGAGGACCTACTCCACAAACTAGAAACAGATTATTCAGACGACATCCTGAATAAACTAAGCGATAAACAGGTAGAATTCGAAGCCCTGGACGGGTACAATATCGAATTTAAAGCACATGAAATCCTTGCTGGTCTGGGCTTTTCTGAAGAAGAACAGAAGAGACCGTTGGCCACTTTCTCTGGGGGTTGGCGTATGCGGGTTATGCTTGCCCGGATCTTATTGCAGACTCCAGATATTCTATTGCTGGATGAACCTACCAACCACATGGACTTACCTTCTATCAAATGGCTTGAAAATTACTTACAAGCTTTCGATGGTGCCATTGTTATTGTTTCCCATGATAGATATTTTCTTGATCGCATCATCAAGAAAACAGTAGAATCACGAAAAGGAAAATTAACACTTTATGCGGGAAATTACAGTTTTTATCTTGAAGAGAAGGAACTACGGAATGAATTGCAGGCCAATCAGTTTAAAAACCAGCAAGCAAAGATAAAACAGGAAGAACGTCTAATTGAGCGGTTCCGCGCGAAGGCCTCCAAGGCCAAAATGGCACAGTCGCGGATCAAGGCTTTGGATCGCATGGAGCGAATTGACGATGTTGATGATGACAACCCTACGGTAAACTTCAGTTTTAAATTTTCAAAACCCTCAGGTCGCCATGTCGTGACATTGGAAAACATATCCAAGTCCTACCCTAACCTGGAGATCTTAAAAAATACCTCAGCAATTATAGAAAAGGGCGATAAAATCGCCTTAATTGGTGCCAATGGTAAAGGTAAATCTACCCTCTTACGTATCGTAGCTAATGCGGATCATGAGTTTGAAGGAAAGGCAGAACAGGGACACAACGTTTCGCAGACATTTTTTGCACAACATCAGCTCGAAGCGCTGCACCTGGAAAATTCTATCCTTGCGGAGTTACAGGCTTTTGCGCCGAAGCATACAGAGACTGAATTGCGCTCCATTCTCGGATGTTTTCTATTCACAGGCGACGATGCATTCAAGAAGATCAAAGTACTTTCCGGAGGCGAGAAATCGCGTGTAGCTTTAGCAAAAGCATTAACAGCGGATGCCAACTTCCTGGCTCTCGATGAGCCTACCAACCACCTGGATATGCAGTCTGTCAACATTTTGATCCAGGCTTTGCAACAATACGAAGGTACATTCATCGTTGTATCCCACGACCGTTATTTCTTGGATAATGTGGCCAACAAGATTTGGTACATTGAAGATAAACAAATCAAGGAGTACCCGGGTACTTACCAGGAGTATGAAGAATGGGCATCAAAACGCGTTGTTAAAACGGAAGTAAAAACCGAGAAAAAAGTCAAAGAAGAACCTAAAATAAAGAAAGAGAAGCAACCACTTACAGCGGATAAAACTCGTTTGTTGAGCAAAAAAAATAAGGAGCTAACTTCTTTTGAACAAAAAATCGAAGAGCAGGAAATTTTAGTTAAAAACTTAGAGGCTAAACTTGCCGACGAGGTGGTTTACTCAGATGCGACTAAGTTACAGGAAACTACGCGCTCATATAACTCTGCAAAGGCGCTATTAACTCAATTCCAAGCGAGCTGGGAACAGTTGGCAGAAGAAATTATGGAATTGGAAAACGATTAACTTTTTTGGCTTAAAATCAGCTTATTAACCATTTAAACGTGATTTTAAGCCAAAATTATTTGCAGGAAAAGGATTAAAGTCCTACTTTTGCATCACTTCAAACAAGGAACAGTAGTTCCAAAAAGAAGTACGATTCCGTAGCTCAGCTGGTAGAGCAATACACTTTTAATGTATGGGTCCTGGGTTCGAATCCCAGCGGGATCACAAACAAAAAAGCTAATCGCAAGATTAGCTTTTGTTGTTTATACGCTAATTCATAGCTTTTTACACTTCTTTCAAAGACGAGACAGTTAAATATTATTGTTAATTACTCTCTAACCAAAGATACTCAAAATCCTCAAAAAAACCTCATTTTCATCTCATGTAATGAGACTCCATTTTCTGTTTTTATATGCCCCCCAATTATTTTCATGTCTCACCCCTCTTCTATCTTAATCTTTATAGAGTATTTTAAAGCCGTCTAATACCCTCAAACAATTTTAGAATAGCAGAACTTAAAAACTCTTCTTTAAGCTGTATATACGATAAATCCAATTTTTCTCTGAGACACGAAAATTTTCAGGGGGTATATAAAGTGATTTTCCTTGTCTCACCCTGTTCTATAAAAACTTTATTTAATCGCTCGCCGCCCTGCGAGTTGAACAAAGGTCGTTGAAGAAAAGTGCGAAGCACGATTCGACGATATCTATGAAATGGACGAAGCTTCTTGGCAATATTTTTGAAAAAGGGGCTTGTGACCTGGGCTTATCAAAAATAGTGACAAGAGCGAAGCCTAAGTGAACAGCAGGCGAGCCAAATTCTAAAGCTTGAAGATTTTTAATGGGTGCGTAGCACTTATTAAAAAGATTTATGTGCTTTTATGAAGTGTAGGGATTACTAAGGCATCAAGTATGACAAACTGCAACGCATTAAAAACGAATTTGGATGCAATCCGATTTCTTTTTTAACTTGGGTTGGCATATCTTTATGCTAGTGATTCCGAAACGGAATGCCATATTTCCACCATGAGAATCTGATTCATTAATTTAATTTTTATACACAAATGTGTAGTATTTTGATTTTTTTTAATCACGAAAGAAATAAATACTATATTCATAATGAAATATTCTAAAAAAAATATACTTATTTCATGAGTAGCCATAATGATAAATTTAACCAATTAAAATTATGTATAGAATTTTAAAGGTGTTTACCTTGCTAATTTTATTTTTCTCTTGTAAGCATATAGAAACTTATGAAGGGTCATCTGACGATGAGGTTGTATTTGCTTTTGATAAAGTGAAACAGAGTTCAATCAAAAGGGATATTAGTTATCTGCCGCGATGGCAAGAACGGATTGAATTTGAGGGAAGTCTTTTTATTCCAATGAGTACAGATAAAAAACTATCTTCTTATACAACGAACAATACGAAATATTCATTGAACCGGAGAATTTGGCTAAAGGCGATCAAGTACGCCGACAAATGGAGTTTTGTATTAGTAACGGTTTTACCGAATGATAATCGTAATAGCAAGAATTCAGGTGTTTTTTTATATGAAGATTATGAGACAGGCGTGAAGAGTTACGAAGGCTATATAGGACAACAATTATTGAAGGGTGAGGTTTATGAACGAGAAATACGAAAAATTAATGGTAAACTTGATAAACGGGCTCAATTAAGTCCGGTAGGAGTAATCTGTAGAACGATTTCGAGTGAGATTTGTGCAGGCTCTGGTAAAGATGAATATTGCACTTATAGAACTGAGGTTGTCTGTACATCCACGACCATACCTGGAGGTGGAAATGGGGGTAACACCAATCCTCCAGTAGGCAGTGGAGGACATGGTGGAGGATCAGGTGGCGGTAATAATATCCCTCCTATTGTTGTCGATGACACTCCAAGCGATGATGACAAAGAAATTATAGATTCTTTACAGGGATATCCTTGTGCGCAAGCTATTTTGGCAAAAATTCCTAACTTAAAGAATAAGATATCTGAATGGCTAAGTAAAGAATTTAATAAAAGTATTGATAATGATATTACATTTCGAGTTAGTACAAAACTCGAAGCATCTGTGGATGGTGTTTGGAACAATAATAATGGTTCAGGTACAGCACAGACAATAAGTTTAAATGCTAATATGCTTTCTAAAGCGTCACAAGAATATATAGCAGCAACAATGTTTCATGAAGCATTACATGGCTTTTTATACATGGAAGAACAGAGACTTAAAAATGAAGGTAAGGCCTCACAATTTGGCATTCTATACCCAGGATTTACTGAAGTAAATATTGGCGGTCAAGTTAGATTTGTAAAAAAACATAGCGAATATGGAACGCTCTTGGACGATCTTGCAGCCGCACTTAGATCATTTAATCCTAATATTAGCGAATACGACGCTATGGCTCTATCTAAAGTTGGTGTGGTAAAAGATTTTAGTGAAGTAGAAAAAGGTACTGTTATTAATCATAGAGATGGGAATTATGGAACAACATGTAAATAAACTAATTAAGTTTTGGCTCTTATTGCCATTTTTATTTGTTACAGTCGGTTTATCTGGTAAAGTCAAATATCTTATTATGCCTGATCATGCGCAGGAGGGTTATACCATCGATAGGTATAGACTATCCACAGAGAAATTATATGGAGTCAATAAAACTGTGGAGCTATTTACGCTAACATTTTCTAATTCCAATAAGCTTATAGATAGAGATAAATTGACTTCAAACACTGATCTTAATTTAATTCTTCTTTCAGTCCTTCCCGATTTAACCGGAAACAATGATTGGATAGAAATTGATATCGATAGCATCAAAAACAATATTATTGTTCCCTCTTACCTAAAAAGATTATTTAATTTAAACACTCTTTCAGAGTTTGATAAGACATACGGTGCAAAAACGAAATATTTCGATGAATATCAAATTATTCAAAAAATTGGTTCCAAATATTATGCGTCAAAACATTGCTTAATACAATTTTTTGCGATTAGAAACAGACCCTCCATTTTCCAAGATGTCTTTGGGACAATAAATATCGAACAGGATCCTCTAACCATTACTCAGATGGAAGGTATTTTTAAGAAAAGATATCCTCATGAGGATTTTCCTCCTTACACAATTGGGAATACTCCATACGATTATCCCACTTTCGATTATCTTCGAGACCGAAAAGAGTACTTATCAAAAGTCATAAAATTTAATAATGGAATACTCGGATATCAATTCTGGACTTTCACCGACTGGCATACGCATGACCATGAGTTTGAAGTTGACAGAGGAATAGATCGTTTTGTTTACGTGCCCGGCAGAGGAATTATTGGCGGTTCATTCGACTTCTATTTTTATTTCAATCGGAAAAAATTGCCAATAAAATACACGGATTTCTTGAATAATATTAAAGAAGAAAAGGTTATGATAGCTGATGATTTTAAATAAGAAATATATCCCACTCACGAAATCCTCAATGTTTCAAGTGAGTGGGATGATGTTTTGAAACTTCCTTCGGGTTGGTGATTTTGATGTCAAAAAAATGCATTCTAATCTCATTTTTCGTCTCATCATTGAAAATGTGCCTGTAAAGCGTTGATAGTGACCGTAGCTCAGCTGGTAGAGCAATACACTTTTAATGTATGGGTCCTGGGTTCGAATCCCAGCGGGATCACAAACAAAAAAGCTAATCGCAAGATTAGCTTTTGTTGTTTTAACCGGATGCGAACGGAAAACTAAAAGAATCCTATCGACATTATTAATGGAAGAACAATAAAGCTAAAAGACGCTGGGGACATAACCGCAAAGTGCTGTATACTGCTGTTAATTACAGAAATGTAGCGGAAATTAACACAATGTTCGCTATTGGACACAGCGGAAATTATTCCACAATTCATTGAGCTTTGCCCAAACAGCTGAATTCCTCTTCTGTGGAGAAAACTGATGGAAAATAATCGTGTAATTGCTGCTAGAACACCTTTTGAGATGTACTTTAGCTTGAAGAACCATGGGTTTCTTACTCATGTAATCAACCATTTCTATTGTTCCCGTAAAAGTCGATTCGTCCGCTGTTTCTGGAGTGGACAACTTTCTAAAATCTGCTTTCGTTTTCTTAATTAAATCTTTAGGAAGTTCGCGTTTCTCTATATTGCGATTGACAAGTCCATCAAAATACATGGACAGGTTATTTTCAATCGTTTTTGAATCAATCATCTGAACGCCTTCTACATACCACAAGAAAGCATATGACCAATATTCATCACTCTGCGGTTTACTCCATCCAGTCGTAAAACGTACATCCTCCACTCCTTTGTAGGGTATCTTAGGTGCAAAATCTATGGGTATAGGAAAACGCTCTATTCCCCACCCATCTAGACTAAGATTATATGGCGCTTTCCAGCTCACAGGATCAAACTTTTCCTGTGCAAACACTTGGAATCTGATAACAAAAATGAAAAATAACAGACCGAATATTTTCATAACAGCTTTGTTAGTTACATAAAAGTAAGAATTTTAATTAAATTTAAAACATGACAACTGATATGTATTTTTAATAGGTTTTTAATACAACCGAATGGAACTTTAAAATGTTAGACTTTTATACTATCGATGATAATCAAGTAAAACCAGGTTTTCCCGAAACCGCAGGATTGGTATTTGAGAGACTACAAATGGATACTGACGTAAAAAGCTTAGTTCAAATCCTTGACATTGCAAATAACAAACAAAGTGGTTTAATTGCATATAGCGATTAAAACATATCTTTTTATAGCGTAATCTCTCTACCGCTAGAACACATCTTTTGAACTTTTTATACAGTTCATAAACTCAATTTTGGGCTCAGGCACGTGGAAGATAGTATATTGGAACTATGTTCCGTCTAACTTTTTAAAATCAAGAAGAAAGTTTTCAATCATATCTTTTCGTAAAAATGAGACTAACCATCTGGATTTTGATACGATTTGATCAAATTCAAATCTGTTATTTTACTATTTTCACCCATTCATTCAATAACATTTATAAACAATAAGCAAGTAGACACACTTTTTCTATATGCCGCCAAACGCAATAAACAATAAAAATCTTTCTACAAAGCCACACTACCCTATTTTAGATGGACTAAGAGGGATTGCAGCCATTATCGTTGTTACTTTCCACCTGACTGAACCACTAGGAACAGGACATCTTGATATCCTTGTCAACCATGGTTATCTGGCGGTTGACTTTTTCTTTCTTTTGTCTGGTTTTGTGATCGGATATGCTTATGATGATCGCTGGCCTAAAATGACGATTGGAACCTTTTTTAAACGCCGCATCGAACGACTTCAGCCCATGGTTATCCTAGGTATGACACTTGGTGCAATTGGATTTTACTTTACAGATTCAACAATCTGGCCGCTCATTCACACTGTCCCGATCTGGAAAATGCTTCTCGTAATGCTTATTGGTTATACCATTCTTCCTGTCCCCCTTTCATTGGATATACGTGGATGGCAGGAAATGCATCCGCTTAATAGTGTCGGTTGGTCCTTATTTTTCGAATATATTGCCAACATCCTATACGCTGTCGGTATCCGGAAACTACCCAAAATAGCTTTAAGTATACTGGTGTTCGTTGCGGCTATCGCCCTTGCCCACTTAGCGATCACAAGTCCTAATGGGGATGTCAGCGGTGGCTGGACATTAAATACGGAGCAGGTACGTGTAGGAATTACCCGTACAATGTATCCTTTTTTTGCAGGTCTCCTACTTTCCAGAACAGCAAGACCGCGGCGCATCAAACATGCCTTTCTATTCTGTAGTATTTTAGTCGCTATTGTGCTATACATGCCACGTATAGGAGGTGCAGAACACCTGTGGATGAATGGAATCTATGAATCTGTATGTATCATCATTATATTCCCACTTATTGTTTACTTGGGAGCAAGTGGAATATCTACTAGCAAAATAGAGCGTAAGCTATGTAAATTTTTAGGTGACATATCTTACCCATTATACTTGGTACACTACCCTTTGGTATATTTTTACGTAGCATGGATTAGCAACAATAAGGGTACAACTATGGTACAAGCTTGGCCTTACGCCCTATTGATCTTAGGCGGTAGCATTGCATTGGCCTATGGCAGTTTGAAATGGTATGATGAACCTGCCCGAAAATGGCTTAGAAAAAAATTGGGGTAAGAAAGCTTGTTACTACTTTTTAATTATCTATTATTCGCTGAATAGCATTTTGCTCATGTAATGACAGCAAATCAAATTCTTCGGAACTAACAGTCGACTTTGCCGCTATGAATATCACATTGGGATAATCAATAAGTTTTTCTTGCAACAATCTAGCCCTCCTCATATGAAAATCTGACGTCATCACGACTAACAGATCTGGAGAAATCTGATCGATCACCTTCTTTGATAGCATAAAATCTTCATAGGTATTCGTGGATAATATAAATGGAAGGAAATCTACCTCAGCAACACCTCTTTCTCTCAGATAGGCTTTGGCATAAGCCGCATGTGGCTTTTCTGTCCTATTGAAATGTTCACCTATACCGCCCGTACATAAAATTGCAGTACCCTCATTATGACAATAGAAATTATACGCACATTCATTTCGATTCAGTGCCATAACACTAAGATTACCCTGATCGTCATTGGGCGACCCCAACAGTAATAACAGGTTTTTAATTTTTTTCATACAACTTAATTATTTATACAATCAAATGTAATAAGACCTACAGGAAAACCCAACGAGAAGCCAGTTAAATTTTATCAGGTTATTATTGATTCATGATCAATTTAAGATAAAAAAACTCAAAATGTTACAAAACATTTTTCAAAGTTGATTAATCAATCGATTGACTAAACTAATTGTGATAAAAGTTTATTTTTTTACACACCAATAAAAGACGTATCATTTATATTTATTACTACACAATATAGACCATTATGAGAAAACTTTTAAATCTAATGCTTATGGCCCTCGCCATAGGAGCTGCTTCGTGTAGCAAAACACTGGTAAACACAGAAGAAACAATCGGAAACCTTAAAGCGAAAACTTCACCTACCACAGTAACAAATGAATGGAACAGTAATCCCTACAAACTGAACGTCATTTATTTTGTTCCGAATGATGTAGATTCTATTCCCAATTTCAGAAAGCGTCTCAGCAAGATCCTTTTAGACGCACAAAGTATGTTTGCCAATAATTTGGATCGTGAAGGCTTTGGCCGAAAATCTTTTGGATTAGATCTGATTAATGACACCTTAATTAATATCCATTACATGACAGGAAAATATGGCAAAGCGACTTATCCATATTCAGGAGGCAGCGGAGCAGTGAAAACTGAAGTAGACAGTTATTTTAGTCAAAATCCATCGGCAAAAAAAAGTGAGCATAACCTAATTATTATCCCAACTTACAATACGGATCCAGCCAATCCCGGAGGTCCTCCATTCTATGGTACAGGTACCAGTTGCTACGCGCTGGATTATGTAAATTTAGATGCCAAAAACCTGGGAATAGGCGGTGATATTGGCTGGAAAGCGACCGTATGGATCGGTGGAATGATTCATGAGTTGGGACATGGTTTAAATGCTAGCCACAATAGAATGAACAAAACATTAGCCCCAACTTTAGGTACCGCATTGATGGGGTCTGGCAATTCAACTTACGGAATCTCCACGACTTCACTGACTAGTACCACAGCAGCCACATTCAACAATAGTCAAGTATTTAGCGCTGTAGCAAGAAGCGACTGGTATACATCAGCATCCGCAGAAATAACATCATTGTCGCCAAGCTTTGTAAACAACAAGATTATCGTTTCTGGAAAATTTACAACAACGAAACCAGTTAATGACATTGTAGTTTGGCACGATAGAGAACCTTTCGGTGTAAATAACGATTACGACGCAGTACAATGGGTGACAAAAATAATCGGTCAGGATAGTTTTCGATTTGAATGCCCTTTGGCCGATTTTTATGATCTAACAGGCAATTACGAAATGCGGATCGGATTTATGCACGTAAATGGAAGCCGCACAACCTTGGGTTACGCTTACAACTTCGTTAACAGTATCCCCGATCTATCCAAAGTTGTTACCCATAAATTATTACCGACCACAGGTTGGTCAATTGTTGCCAACGATAGTAACGAGCCAGGCTCACCAGCAAGCAATGTGTTGGATATGAACAGAAGTACAGTCTGGCATACTCCTTGGTCTTCTACTCAAACCCCGCAGCCTCATTTCTTCTCCGTCAATATGGGAGCATTACGTACGGTGAAAGGAGTTTCTTTCCGCAACCGTGACAATTTAAATGGAGCGATGAAAGATATCAATATTTATTCGAGTACAAATGGTATAAACTGGACCTTGATCAGAACAGCACAATTGAGTAAGGTCGCAGGTTCCTGGATTAACGTTGATCTTACCACATCAATCAGTACCCAATATCTTAAAATAGAATCCACCAGTTCTTGGGGTGATTTCTTCTATTCCCATCTCGCTGATTTTGGTGCATATTAAAAGTAGGCACCCTTTTTAAAGAAAATACAACTTTAATATAGAATAAAGGGCCGGTACAGCAACCAATATCGGCCCTTCTTGGATTTGACCGCAACGGAATAATCGACATTCAAAAATAATTTCATATTTTTGATACCTGGCACCTAGCGTCTACAGCAACAGACTGGTAGACAAAGATATAAGTACCAGTTACAGATGAAAATTTTATGAATAAACAAGAGCTAATCAAGACATTTTCTGACAATCATTATACTGCTATTGCTTATATTCAATTATTACCTGACTCGCATTTTTCCTTCAGCTATAATCAGAAATGGACTGCTGGTCAGCAGTTAAAACATATCTTATTAACGCTTCTACCCTTCCCTAAGATACTTCAGTCAAAAGATTTCATCTTCCAAAAGTTCGGGACTTTACAGCGTACAATCTGGGACTATGATACTGTACGCAACAATTATCTAAAAACAAGCCGTCAGGCACCAAGCCAATTTTTGCCTGAAGAAATTGTTCCTGCACAAAAAGAGCAACTAATAATGCAAACGGAAGAAGTATTAACAAGAATTGATCAACTATTTGCCTTGTACAATGAAGAGGAGCTTGATAGCTTGGTCCTACCCCATCCTTTACTCGGAAAGCTCAGCATACGTGAAATGTTTTATCTGATGAGCTATCATCCAATACATCATCTTAATCAAATCAAGGAGAATTTGATGTTATTAAATCAATGATATTATGCTTTATCTACAGTCATTACCTGATGGGACTTAAATATAAGATTGCCTATTGTCTAGTATGAACCATATCATATAAATCAAATCCAACAGCCCAGTAATCTTTATGAATTTCCCTTAATATAAAACCATTTTTTTTATAGAATCCGAACGTAAATTGAGAAGTTCCAACTTCTATCGTTTCAACATGGCTATGCATGTAAAGAAAGTCAATACGATAGTGCAATAAGGCCTTACCAAAACCAAATCCATGATATTTCGGATTTAAAAAACTCCAACTTAGAAAACCTGTACGTTCATCATCCGAAAAACCTATCCCACCACCACCAATAATTTGTCCATTGGCAAGTGCGACAAAATACTTTTCCACTTCCTGGTCAAGATATTCTTTGAAGTCGGCGACCTCGCTCTCTGCAAAGTACTTCGGTATATTCATATTAAGAATATCAATCAGCTTATTTCTGTCCTGAATATCATATTCTCTAATTTCCAGATACTTATCCATAATTGGTATTATTACAAACCCTATCTATTTCTCAACTTACAATCTCCTGTCAGTTTATTAAATATAATATATTTTCGAGTGTTTTTTATGAAGTCAGCTTACTAAAAATAAAAATAAATCTACAGGTGTTTATTCCCTTTCCATCTATTGGTAATGTCCAGTGCAGTGACCACCGTCTCTTTCGAGCTGAATAAATAAGCGAGTAATAGATCTTCAACATGAAACGTGAGTATATTAAAGTCTATAACGGAGCGAAATGGCCCGCCAAATATCATTTGCAAAGTCTTGATCACCCTCAATTCGATCAAAGGACCATTTACCATTTTTTTTGACGATTTTCTGGATCAGACCATCCAGAAGTATTTCCACTTCTTCCTGTTCTTTCGTCACATCTCTTTTCAGCAATCTGACTTGATAGTCCTGTGCTTTGTAGGTAATGCGAAGGATCTGTCCCTTAAAAGGATCATAAAGCTTCAAACCAATTGTATCTTCCATAACTATGTCACTTAAATTTAGTTAAAAGAAAAATTGAAATGAAACTAAAAAATTCAAAAATATTTAGCTCTTGGCTTGATTTTTGAATTACCTCATCACTGCACTGCGGTAATCAGACGATCATTAGATATCCAACATGCGAAAACCTCAAAAGGATGTTCCCATTTTCTTTGAAGCATTAAATGAGATGCCGATTGCTACGGCCATTTATGACAATTCAAACCTCAATATAGCATTTGCCAACTCGCGTATGTTAAATATGTGGCGTACTGAAAACGAAATATTTGGGCATTCCTTTGCCGAGATATTCCCTGTATTTACTCAGGAAGGATTTACAGATATACTCCGTAATGTTTGGGATAGTGGTGTAACATATAAGGCCTTTGATACCCCCGCAACTATCACCGATCGCGATTTAAAAATCAAACGATATTTTGATTTTGAATACAAACCGCTTTTCGATAAGCAGGGCCGAACTTATTCCATCCTTCACACAGCAACAGATGTTACTCATAAGATACATAAGGAGAATCCAACGGATCAAGAAAACATCACGATTAATCCGACGACTAACCTTCGGATGATATCCTATACGCTTTCCCATGACGCCAAGAATCCATTAGCTCTTGCTAAATTGGGTATAGGTGTACTGAAAGAGCATTTAGACATGCAATCCAATCGACGAATAGAGCTCTACGATGTGATCGATCAATCTCTTGAAAATATCGCAGATATTATCGATAAAACCGTAGAATTGAGTCTTGCCCCGATTCATAGGTTAAGGAAGCAGCCCATTCGCTTAGATCTTACGCTTCCAAATTGGTGCCGAGAAGCAAAGCTATTATATCATAGTCCCCATACCGAACTTATCATTGGCGACCTTTTTCTAGTAAATAGTGATCAAAACGGGATATACCAAATCTTCACGAACTTGATCAACAATGCCATTAAATACTCATCGGCCAATAAGAAAGCACAAGTACATATTTACAGTGAAAAATTAACGAATGGTGTATTATATATCATCAAAGATAATGGTATTGGTATTCCACAACACGAACTCGAAAATATCCGTATGGAAAAACTCCGTGGATCCAATTCAAACGACTACCAGGGAAAAGGCATAGGATTATTTATCGTCCAGGAACTTCTTGAAAGACTTAACGCGCAGATGACCATCTTTAGTAAGGAAAACCAAGGAACCGAAATACGCTTATTTTTCCCGAATTAATATAGCCTGCCCTACGGGTGCTGATAGTCTTCTCCTTACAATATCTGCTAACTATATATCTCTATTCGAGAAAAACCATTGTTGGACTCCTGATTTATGGCTAATTTTGAATATTCAGAAATTGAAGTTAATTCAGACACGTCTCTATGAATCATTTTCTTAAATATTGGAAGTTATTTTCCCATGTTGGTGCACATACCAACATGTCGTATATCGATTTCAAGCGCGTGTATATGATAAATCTGATTGCGTTATTATGCTTATTTCCTACAATTTTCTTTTCAATTCTCAATCTTATTGACCACCGCTATATTTTATCAGCGATTAATTTCTCCAATTCAGTATGCGCGCTTACAGTGCTTTTACTTCAATACTATGGCAAACACAATATCGCTAAAGCAACACTCTTGACAAGTAATTCTTTATTTTTCTTCGCTGGTGCGTTACTCTATAAAAATGGCGGCGAATACTTTTTATTATGTACATTAATTGTTTCGATGTTGGTATATGATAATCGAAAGATTCATATTATACTGTGTGCTACAGTAGCTTCCTTAATTTCCTTAGTATATTTACTGCCTGATATACTTCCCCCGAGCCAACAAGTACCTCGATCTAGATCTGTTTTTAATATTATAAATGCACTTGCTTTTATGGTTGTTGCGGTCAATTTCTTTCTTGATATCATTTATAAAAATATAAAAAAGATAGAGCACCAACGTCATCATTTGGAATCCATGAATCGAGACAAAGAAAAAATATTTTCCATTATTGCGCACGATATCAAAAGCCCTTTTGCCAATCTTGAGGCATTGGTATTTATGTTTCGCAACCAAATGCTTGACAGTACCACCTCACAGGAATATATTCAACAAATCTATCAGCAGATTACGCAGCAGAATCAAGCATTAGATGACCTATTGCAATGGGGCAGCAGCAGCATGCAAGGAATGAACACCAAGGCGTCAGCATTATTAATCAAACCGATGATCCAGCAAATCATTAAAGGCTTTGAGGAGAACACGCAATCTAAACAACTAAAAATCAATATCAATATACCTGCTGAGACGCAAATAATTGCCAATAGGGATCATACAATAATTATTTTGCGCAACTTAATCAGCAATGCAATCAAATTCAGTTATGCTAATGGAAATATCAACATCTATGCTAGCGCAGATGACCTCTATACACATATCCATATACAGGATGAAGGAATAGGCATCAACCCCTCGAAGTCCGCCTTACTATTTAACGAAATTCAGCAAAAGTCCTTCGGTACAGAAGACGAACCAGGGTCGGGTGTGGGTCTTGTCCTATGCAAGGATCTTATTGAACGGAACAAGGGTATTGTGAACATCCAGAGTACGCCCAACAAAGGTTCAGTTTTTAGCGTGGGGCTACCCTCTTGCCCAAGCAATACTTCCCAGGTCAAGGTAGAAGAATCCACGTGCTGTTAGGACAAACAATGGCCGGCTAGAATCTAAAGGAAACGAGCAAGGCTTTATGATCTGTAGGCCAAATACCCTTAGGAACTAAAAAATGATCTTCGCTATCTTTATCTTGTTTTTGTCCATATTTAACCGTCTCAACTGGCCCTACAATATGTACCTTGAGAGGTCTCAAAGGTAACTTACTTCGATAATAAATATAGTCTATCCGATCACGATCGTCTGCTGTTGGTGCCCAAGCCAATTTACTAATAGGCACATCCTTGTTATATGCAGGGTAGGTAAATCCCGGGTGGCTAACTGGGTTTGGATACTTTTGACGAAAACTATCCGTAAATCCAGCTCTTTGTAGCAGGACCGAACAATCCCAAGGGACGACAGCTCCCCTATGATCAAAAAGATTTTTTGTTTCATTGGTCCAGTCCAGGTGTGACGGTTCGTTGAAATCTCCAGCAATAACAAAGGATTGCAATTGATCCTCGTTTTCTACGTCCTTGATGATATCACGGATCGCTTCATCGCGTTTGCTTTTCCGGCTTGCAGCAGTTATAACTGAAACATCAGTAATCGGATTGTTCAATTTTTCCCAAGTTATTCCATCATAGCCCCGTGGCATATAACAGGCATAATTGGTGTAGTCAAGATGCAAAGAGTAGAATACAAAATGACGTTTTCCAATCTCAATCTTACTCTTAAGCACACCTCCCATATCGCTATTTTTCTCATAGAGAGCTTGTTGCTCATTTATTGGGTATTTAGAAATGAAACCTACATCCAGCTTTTCATCGCTCGACTTTCCAAAATAATTTGCTCCCTTTGTACGCAATTCGACCAATATACGCTGTATAAAATCCGTGTTCTTATAATTTCGTACCTCGCTGAACAGTACGACATCCGCTTGCTTAGCAATAATTTCATCAGCAATAGCTGGAAAGCCGTTGGGTACTACCGTACCCTCCTGCCAGATATTAATTTGTAAGACCTTGATTTCATTTGTCTGTTTGGCAAACAAGCCTTGGCAAAAAAAGGTAATCAGCGACAGCAGGAAAAGTTTTTTCATCTTCATTGAAATAGATTCTGTATAAAAATAGTTATTTTTTATCAGAGAGGTGGCTATCAAGGCTGTCGAGCCAAAAATTTCATGGACCTATTCACTAGTAAACAGACTTGGAATTTTTCTGTATATATAGACATTTTTGTAGATTTATCAATATCGCAAATGGAAATGTAAAAAATATGGAAGTTAAGGATACATTTGTATACAAAGACATCAACACGCCTGTTGGACTTATCCACATTATCGCTACAGAAAAAGGTCTGTTAGGCTTACTTTGGGAGGGCGATCATTATATACGCACAAAACTTCCTACCGCGGTATACGATAAACAGGCTCCAATTCTAATACAAACAGAGCTGCAACTCCAGGAATACTTTGAAAAGAAAAGAAAGGTATTTGATATTCCTTTAGATTTTAGAGGAACAGCATTTCAGGTCAAGGTCTGGAAGGCACTTTTACATATCCCATACGGCGTAACCATGAGCTACGGTCAACTAGCGCAGCAACTGGGAGATATTAAAGCCGTCAGGGCTGTCGGTGGTGCCTTGAATAAAAACCCTATTGCCATCATTGCTCCTTGTCATAGGATAATTGGTACATCGGGCAAGCTTACAGGCTTTGCTGGTGGCCTCCGTAACAAATCTATCCTGCTTGATCTTGAACAACAATACAGAACGCCAACGCTATTTGATCCTTAAAATTCGTTTATTTGCCTTGAAGAATACCATTCCATGACCTACCCAATCTGTCTTTTGGGATCTTTCAGCGGCGGAAGAGGAGAAAAAATTGCATCACAGCTTTTGTAATTAAAAGTATATCTTTTATATCTTTATAGAAAGAAATACACGGTCACTATGATAGAGAATACATTTGGAATGGATATTTTGCCCGAAAATGAACACGACCGACTGAATGCACTTAGACGCTATAAAATTACCGGCACCCCTTCTGAAGCCAGTTTCGACGGAATTGCAAAATTAGCCACACAGATTTTCAATGCCCCTATAGCGTTGTTATCATTGGTCGACGCAGAATCTGTTTATTTCAAAGCAAATATTGGCATGGGTGCCACAAAAGAAACAAATAGAGGTCAGAGCTTGTGTAGTCTGGCTATTCTGAACAAGAAAGTAACGGTATTTGAAGACGCGCTTAAGGAAGACATGCTATTGGCCAATCCAAATGTGATAGGCGACTTTGGGCTGCGATTTTACGCAGGTGCTCCACTCATAACACACGACGGTTTTATGATCGGATCTTTATGTGTTATCGACAAGCATCCGCGCGCTTTCACCCTCAGCGACCGACAGATATTGGAAGGTCTCGCACGAACAGCAATGGATCAAATTGAGCTCCGAAGCTCTTCCATAGATAAAATTGAAGAGCTTGAGGGCCTCAATACGACAATGGCAACTATGCAGCAACGATTGCTTGAGCTCAACGACGAAATGGAGCTTGCCAATGATGAACTTTATCGTACGAATAGCCAATTAAACAAATCGTACGATTTAACAGTCCTGCTTAACAAAAACCTCAAAAAGAGTGAGCGTCGATTCAGATCCTTTATAGATAAAGCTCCAATAGCTTTTGCGATTTTAACAGGTCGTGATTTACTGATAGAGGTTGCCAATGACATGATGCTCAAGCTTTGGCGCAAGACTGAAGCCGTAATTGGAAAACCGCTCTCACGAGCGCTGCCCGAGTTACAAGGACAACCCTATTTAGGGATATTAGACGATATTTTTACAACAGGCCAAAATTATATCGGAGACACTGCTTATGCGAAGCTTGAATCTAAAGGAATTTTGGGCGATCATTATTTCGATTTTACCTATGAGCCTTTGAAAAATGATGAAGGCGAAACAGAGTCTATTATTGTCATCGCGAATGAAGTCACTGAGCGGATTAAAAGAAATGAACATCTCGAGGCACTCAATCACCAACTAGAAATTGCACTAAAGGCCGGTGAACTGGGCTCTTATAATCGTGATATCAGAACAGGAAAAATGGACTCTTCTGAAACCTGTAAATTAAATTTTGGACTCAGCAAAAAAGATCGTTTTGATTATGAAGACCTAATGCAAAGCATCGTACCGGAGCACCGCGAAATGGTCTATAAAAAAGTGCAAGAAGCGATCCAAAATAAGACCACCTATCACGCCGAATATTTGATCCGTTGGCCAGATGGGTCACTCCATTGGATCAATGCCTCAGGACTCCCCAAATACGATGCGGAAGGTAACGCAACTCACCTCATCGGTGTAGTGGCAGATATTACAAAACGGAAAAATTATGAATCGCAAAAAGATGATTTCTTGGGTATCGCCAGTCATGAATTAAAAACACCTGTTACAGGTCTAAAAGGTACTATTCAACTGCTTGAGCGATTCAAAGACAAAACTGGAAGTGACATTATTTCAAGGCTTATTGATCAGTCTGCTGTCAATATCAAAAAGATTGTTACACTTGTTGACGATCTGCTTAATATGCATCGCATCAGCGAGGGCCAGCTCCATCTTGAAAAAACAACCTTCAAGGCATCAAAGATACTTATGTCCGGTTGTCATAATATTATATCTCAAGGTAACCATCAGGTTAATATTACAGGCGATCTTGATGCAGATATCTTTGCAGACGAACAACGACTAGAACAAGTCCTTGTCAATTTTGTCAACAATGCCGTTAAGTACGCTCCGGAATCCAAGGAAATCAATATTGTGGTTGAACAGCTGCAGGATCATATAAAAATAACGGTCATAGATCAGGGTGAAGGGATTAATCCAGCTGTGCAACCTTTTATTTTCGACCGATATTATAGAGCTAATCACGAAGGTAAATCCTATTCAGGTCTTGGGCTAGGACTCTATATCTCTTCGGAGATTATAAAAAAACACGCTGGCCAGATTGGTGTCGATAGCGCTATTGGTCAAGGCAGCAGTTTTTGGTTTTCCATTCCTGTCCCGACAGTAGAAAAATAAAATAAAAGAGCCGAATAAAACACGGCTCTTTTGCTATTAAATCATAAACTTTGCGCTATCAAGGATCGCTCTAGTTTAGCATTCTGTCATTCCAAAAGAGGATTAAGCTATTTCCTCAACTGTCGCATCCGGTGCGTTCTTCTTGACAGATTCAATCCCATTATCCATGCCGCTCGCGCTTTCATACATCTCGCTAGTTCCAATAATTTGGCCATTAGTAGCTTTGAGGTTGAAGTAATGCTTACCATTCGTGGACGTTTTACGATCAAATTTATTGTCATCCTGAGCGTTCTTTTTAACAGATTCAATTCCATTCAAACAGTTTGCTTTCGTTGTATAACCCTCACTGCTTAAAATTACCTGTCCGTTTCCAGCTTTTAAATTAAACTGGAATTCTCCATTTTTTCTTGTTTTTACTTCAAATTTGCCCATTTTCTCAATTAATTAAATAAATACGTGGTTATTGGAATTAACTTCCATACTAAAGATAATACTTTTGAATGTTTTTATTGTAAAACAATCAGTAATTTTTTCAGTAAAAAACCACCTGGTACTCGTAAGCGTTATTAGCACTAATGCCCAGTAATCAAACTAACTAATCTCTTAGAGCTGTTAGATCCTGTATCGGAGCAGGCAGATTCAAGTTGCTCATTTCAGTATATACTGATTCATCAACTTTAAATCCCCATTTTCTAAAAAAATCCGAAAGGTCTTTTTGTGTGATCTGACATGCAGAAAGCATAAAATACCGCATTTTCTCGGCATCAGTAGAAGCCGTGGGCCTGTTCTCACGAGTAGCTTTGCTTAATTTAATGTAAAAATCATCTCCAAATCCGAGCCAAAGCTGATGAAACATAATCATTTTCAAATCATTATCCCCTAAATTAAAGTTTCTGTCTGTTATGGGTTTTTGGAAATAAGTAGTCAATTTAGGCCATAAATTATTGGCTGTTACCCGAGTTACCGGCAATCCAAATCCCCTTTCACTTGCTAAGGAATAAACATTCACGGTCGTTTCCGTCAGATTGCCCCAAGTCCAGGCTTTTTGTTGATATGTATGTCCTATTTCATGCCATATTCCCCATCCATTTGTATTAGATAGGTATTTTGGTTGTAACATACGGTAAGATAGTGCATCTGTAAAATAAATAGAGATACCTGCCGCCATATAACCACCAGCACTAGAATCCCTTACAGTAATCAAATGTTTATTATAAGGTATCGCATGGGCTCCACTAGTACCGCTCAAACCACTTATCTTGTTTGAAAAACCAATGATTGAATCCAGTCTATCGACAATTAGCTGTTGATTTTCATTCTTATAAAGCAGCGCATCTTCAATTTTGGCCACCATAACGGTTCGATCTGAAGAGAAAACCACATCGGGCACACTATTCTTCAATGAATCCAATGTTGCTATCCATTGTGAGTGGCTTGTAACTCCTTTTTGAAAATAAGGTACGGGAATAAAACCGTTACCAAAGGAAAGTTCTATTTCACCTGTCGTTGTATAATTATTCGCCGTGTAAATCACATACACCAATCCCCCATATTGATCTATTGTGAATGTTTGCGTACCCTCTTGGAGATTGAAATACTGCCTCACGGGTCGAATATTATCTCTGAATGGGGTCCCTATTGCTAACCGCACCGCTGTTGTCCCTGAGTTAACCTTTAATTTTATCGTTATGGTACTGTTTGGCGCTACATAAAACCCAGTCATTTGCATCTCGTTGTGATTAGCACGAAACTGGAGTCTGTCGGCCTAAGTCGCAGCCGAAGGAGTTACCTTAAAAAGCTGAACTGAATCCGCCACTGCTAGAGATTCTGCTCCAGAATCTTCCAATAAGGTATACTTCAAACTACCGTCCTTTCTACAGGAAGAAGTCATTGCGACAACAAGAATCGCAATTAATGAAAACAAAGTCTTTCTCATAATTTTTGAATAAAGTTTATAAATTGTGTTAATTATTAGCACTTCCTTGACGCCCGCCACTGTGTCAAAATATTTTTTTATCTACTAATTGTCCATCAGATTTGGAAGGAGAATGTGCAGAAAAAAGTTCACCTTGCCGAAGGCAAAGCATGCGGTTCATAATTCAATAACAATATAGCTTATCACATAGAAAATTAATACGCTGGATAAATATCAAACGTTTGCATAATCTACGAAAACCATTTCGCTTGAATCAGCTATACCTAATTCATAGAAGTCGTTTGGGAACCAAGCACCCTGATTTTATACCTATTCATTCTAGATGTCATTCGAACTAATTAGGCAGACGCAGCATCACTCATTCGAAATTCGATCCTATGGAAATCAAGACAGCTGTACTTTTTGTATGTTGTAATGATGTATGTTTTAATTATTAACCAAGGATTCCCAGACCGTTACTATCACATTAAGAATGAACACTATTTTATTAGGATAGCAATCTCACTATATTTTGATACCCAAAACCCGCTCAAAAGCGGTTATAACCTTAGGTTATAACCTCGCATATTAACAGTTAAATATATAATGCATATAACTATCACAAATACCTATGTAACAAAGTAAAATAATAATAAAATCCGCAAAAAGAACAAAGCACGGACTGGAATAAAACCTATAGTTTTGCTACTATTACTTTCAATTCGCCAACTGTCACACGATTAGTTCAATCAGGGGTCAGTTGAACTTTAGTTTATTACAATCAATCATAAAAAATTATAATTTTAGAAAGCGAATCATTATTTTCGAAAAGTACACTATGAAATTATTACGCTAATTTTGGTTACAGTCAATAAAATTGATTAAACATCCAAATATAAATCCCGGAGAATACAAAACGGTGATAGATGGCGAATATCTTAAAACATGAAAAACAATATAGCAGAGCAACAACCATTAAATCAGTTGGAGCAAAATTCAGCATTGCCTGTAGAGCATCCACTCCTAGCAGAATTCAAAAATCTTGTTTACCAATATCCTCAGAATCACTGGAATCTTCAATTCTATTTGAAAAAGCTAAACGTATCCAGGTTAGAATTACATCGATTGACGATTTTGAGGAATGAAGCTCCTCCAAGCATTATCGTCAAGGAAATTGTAGCCAATGAGATTGCTAAAAAGTTAGCTTGTACTGAAATTCCGATTAAAGATTTGACCTCTCACTATGGCTTCAGTTCATCAGCTTCGTTAACAAGATTTATAAAAAAGCATACCGGCCTTAGTCCACGAAAATTTAGAGCACTAAACTCACTGGATTATATCTAATATAAATTACCTATGGACCAGATGAACAACGACCGGTAGACAATATCGACACAACTTACTAGATTGAAATATTATAAAAACCTATACCACAATACAAAACGTTTTTTAATTACAGTTTTAATTTCACTAAATTTTATACATACTGTTTAATCTTATCCTTTTAGATTATTGCCCGAATACGATTGCACTTTACCGATTCATAACTAAACAAAAAGCACATGAATACAATGCGCTTTTTGTTTAGTTATAATATAGATAGGTTTTACATCAGGATTAAAATCCTCTAGCTTATAAATTGAGCTTGAGATATAATGCTGATTCCAGCGGAAGCTCATCGAATCTGCTAATCCCCGGCTGCCTAATAAAACCTTTCTGTTCAAAAAGCCCTATCAGGGAATTTCCAATAGGTTCGTTGATCCAAATCGCTTCGTAAGTACTGCACACAGCGAGACATTTATCGATTAAAGATGTCATTATTTGCTGTTGAGCTTGATGCTGGCAAACACCGAAATCCGCGATTCGGATGGCACGCTTACTGCCCACACTTATCGGCTTTTTCCCTTTTGACGTAATTCTTGCATAACCCATCGGCTGATCGTCAACATACACCACCAACCATTGATTTGACATACTGTTTATTTCGTTAACAAGGGTTTTAGCATTAAAATTTTCAATAATGTAGCGCTCCAATTCAGCTGGTTCCAATAGTTGAGCGAATTTCTGCAGGGCCAATGTTTTGGTAAGCATCAACAGTGCTTCAATACCTTGTTCTGTTGCGACGGTAAATTTTGTGATTATATTCATATTTGCATCTACATTTAAAAGCTCAAATGTAAATCCTTTAAATGACTATTATTCGGTACACATCGTTCATTTACAATCGGTACAGATTCTAGAGATTTCCACATAAATACCGACCGACAAGCTCTATGGCTTTCACTCGTTTATCGGAGAATTTGTCGGCTATAACCAGCCTAAAATAATGTTCAAAGGTATTCGAAAAGGAGAATGTATATCCCGGAGTAAATCTTGCTCCGATTCTTTCACACTGTCTGTAAAAATCGTTCATGTTTGTACCTTCTGGTATTTTCACCCAAAGATTATAGCCTCCCGCAGGTGAGATGACTACGGTTTTTTCGGGAAAACTAGAAGAAATAAGATTGGTAGCTAGATAAGCATTTCTAGCTAGTTGCATCTTCAGTGAGCGGATATGCCGATCGTAACTACTATTGCCAATCAAATGGTTGACCGTTTCTTGATTCAAGGGTGAAACTGTGCTCCCTAACGCAAACTTTATTTGCTCGGCATCTTTCAGAAATTTACCTGTACTTAGCCAGCCCAATCGAATACCTGGCGCCAGTGTTTTTGAATAAGATGAAAATGTCATAACCAAACCGCTTTTATCAAATTGTTTTATCGTAGATGGTCTACTTCCTTGAAAATTCAGGTCGCCATAAACATCATTTTCAATGACAGCTACATTATACTGATAAGCGATCGCTAATAAAGCAACTTTCTGTTCGTCGGAAAGCAAAATGCCTGTTGGATTATGAAAATTGGGAGTAAGAACCACCGCTTTTACCAAATTTCCCTGACATGCTTGCCTAAAAAAGTCTATATCAAATCCATCATTGGTAAGAACAGGAATTTCAATAACACGCAGTTTTAGCACCCGAATGACCTCCAATACAGAAAACACACATGGGCTCTCCACCGCAACCACATCCCCACGTCCACATACAGATGCTAAGGCAATATATAATGCCTGTAGAGCACCATCTGTAATCAACAATTCATCTGTATGTAGTAATGTCTGGTGTGACGCTGCACGTCTGACAATATTGTCCTTCAATGATCCTGAACCATTAGACGGATAATACCGTAACAACCCAGCCCCCTGTTCTCGAATGACCTATTGCATAGTCCGAAGCAAAAGTTTTTGAGGGATAAGAAGATCACCAGGAGCCGCAACATTAAATTCCGAGAAATGCCGATCCACACGTGAGGAGGTCGTCAGTCCGATTCTGTTTTCAAAGATAGCATCCCTCACGACTGGCGGATGTATAACCGGACTATGTTCTACCATGGTTTCGCTCTTTGTGCTAACATAGTATCCGGATTTTGGAACGCTTTCCACTAAACCAATAATCATAAGATACTCATAACCAGACTGTATTGTACTCGTACTGAAACCATAACTATCTTTTAACTCTCGTACCGATGGCAGCTTTTGACCGGGCTTATAGACAGCTGATTTTATGTTTTCTTCAATAGTTCGTGTAAATATTTCAAATTTGTAACTCTTCATCTGTACTGATCATTTTTACATATACTGTACCTGTACTACAAATCTAATCAATCTAAATTTGTTCAAAAAAGAAATGACAGGCAATTATCAGATCAACAGCCCGAGCGAATTACGAACACTTCCACAACATGTATTACCCGAACTGAGCCAGGAACTACGGAACTTCTTAATTGACCATATCGCTACCTATGGTGGTCATTTTAGCTCGAGCCTTGGTGTTGTAGAACTTACTATAGCACTCCATTATGTATTTGACACCCCTAAAGACAAATTAATTTGGGATGTTGGCCATCAAGCATATATACACAAATTACTTACCGGAAGAGCTTCACTCTTCCATTCAAACAGGCTTTTAGGGGGCATAAGTGGATTTCCTTCCATAGAAGAAAATGAATTTGATGCCTTTGGTACCGGCCATTCTTCGACTTCGTTATCAGCTATTCTAGGTATGGCCTGCGCAGCCAACTATACAGGGGATCAAAATCGGCAACACATTGCTGTAATTGGCGATGGTGCTCTGACCGCCGGCCTGGCATTCGAAGCTTTGAATAACATAGGATTCGAACAGCCCAATGTACTTATTGTATTAAATGACAACAATATGTCGATTGATGCCGGTACTGGGGCATTACAGAATTATCTCACTGACCTGACATCGGGGCGTGCATATAATAAAATAAAATCCCACATTAAAAAGCTTTTGTCGCTCAATAAGTATCAGGCAGCGTGGTCCATTGCTGCGATTCGAAAAGTGGAAAAACTTTTAAAAGCGGGATTACTCGCTTCGAGCAACCTTTTTGAAGCGTTGAATATTCGTTATTTTGGGCCAGTGGATGGTCATGATCTACCTAAGCTAATTAAAATATTCGAACAGCTAAAACATATTCCCGGGCCCAAAATATTGCACTGTGTAACACTAAAAGGAAAAGGCTTTGCGCCAGCGATGTTAAACAAAGAGCTGTGGCATGCAACCGGAAAATTCGATAAGCTGACGGGCGTGCGTTTAGAAAATGGCCCCTCTCAACTTCATCGAAACACTTTCCAGGAGGTATTGGGAGCAACGCTGACACAATTAGCCCGAAGCAATAACCGCATTGTAGCTATTAGCCCAGCAATGCTTTCCGGCAGTAAGCTTACTTCAATGAAACAAGAGATGCCTAATCGCGTTTTTGACGTTGGTATCTGCGAACAGCATGCTGTTACTTTTTCTGCTGGTCTCGCCGCCGATGGATTATTACCTTTCTGTGTAATCTATTCGACATTTTTACAACGTGCCTATGATCAACTAATTCATGACGTTGCACTACAAAAATTACAGGTGGTTTTCTGTATTGACAGATCTGGCGTAGTCGGCCCAGATGGCCCTACTCACCATGGAGCTTTCGATATTGCTTTTCTCCGTTGCATACCCAACATCATCGGTGCTTCGCCTATGACACTGACAGACTTTAAAAACTTACTATTTACCGCACAAGACACCCCAGTTGATGGTCCATTTGCAATCCGCTACCCAAAAGGCTTTGGCATTCAAGAACAGCATCCCAATAAATTCACCAAACTTGAAATCGGAAAAGGAAGAAAACTCTGTGCCGGTAAAGACATTGCGATACTTTCTCTCGGCCCGGTCGGTCAATATGCAATGGATGCCTGTAGCGAATTGCTCCGCGAAGGAATACGTATTGCACACTATGATTTAAGATTCTTCAAACCCCTCGACGAAGAGCTATTACATGAAGTTTTCCAAACATATCTTTATTTCATTACTGTCGAAGATGGATGCATAACAGGTGGTATGGGAACCGCTATTATGGAATTTATGGTCGATCATAGTTATAAGGCCAACTTAAAGCGACTCGGTCTACCTGATACTTTTGCAGCCCAGGGCACGCAAGAGGAGCTTCACAGACTATATAGTTACGACAAGGATGCTATAATTGCAACAATAAGGCAGCTATATGATAATATAGCTGCCTTATCAGCCAACAAGATATCTTGTTGTTAAAACTGTCTTATTTCATTTGATCATTCGTCTTGGATCCGTCATCACAACGATTGGCAGTATAATTCTTATACTGCCAAACATTCAACTATCGATCGTCTTCCCAATGGTCTTTTTGTCAGTGTCTACGTTAGATTTAACGACTTCGTCTTTCAATTGTAAAAAGAGTGCCTAAGAATTAACAACTGTCTATTTCCTCAAGAAAAACAACATAGAAGGGTACGGTGTTTGTTGCCTAATATAAAAGAAACAATTTTGTTTCTTTCGCTTAGCAATTCATATCATGAAACACTTATTTGTCCTCCTTGCTATAGCTATCGGTCTATTTCTGATCAGCAAGGTTTGTTTTTCACAAAAAGGAAAAGATTTAAAATCGTCAACACAAAATACTATGAATACTATAAATCAACAAGATCATGTCATCTATTTTGCAGGAGGTTGCTTTTGGGGAACGGAACATTTCTTTAAACAAGTTCGGGGGGTCACTGCAACAGAGGTTGGCTACGCCAATGGAGACCTTCAAAATCCCTCCTACACACAAGTTTCGACAGGAAAGACAGGTTTTGCCGAAACAGTAAAAGTAAGCTACGATCCTCAGATTGTAGACCTCAGGCTTCTGGTAGACCTTTTCTTCAAAACAATTGATCCAACATCAATCAATAAACAAGGTAATGATATTGGTACGCAGTACCGCACAGGTATCTATTACAACAATACGGAAGATGCCTCTATTATCAAAGAACAGATAGCTAAATTGGCAGCTCAATACTCGAGCAAAATAGTTGTCGAAGTAGAGCCTTTAAATAACTACTATGATGCAGAAGTATACCATCAAAAATACCTGGACAAAAACCCAGGTGGATACTGTCATATAAGTCCGGATTTATTTGAACTTGCCCGAAAGGCTAATCCCGAAAAGGTTACGCTGAATCCAGAAGAACCCTATAAAAAAGCAGACAAGGAGACCTTGAAAAAAGAGCTAACGCCATTGCAATACAATGTCACACAAAACAGTGCGACTGAACGCGCATTTGACAATGAATATAACGATGAGTTCAGAGAAGGCATATATGTCGATGTTACTACTGGAGAGCCCTTATTTGTTTCCACGGATAAATTTGAATCTGGCTGTGGTTGGCCCAGTTTTTCCAAACCGATTAGTGATAGTCTGATTCAAGAACTCTCGGACAATTCTTATGGAATGCGAAGAACAGAGGTACGCAGTAAAACTGGAGACGCACATCTCGGTCACGTTTTTAATGACGGACCAGCCGACAAAGGAGGCTTGCGCTACTGCATCAACAGTGCTTCGCTACGTTTTGTCCCAAAAGATAAGATGAAAGCAGAGGGCTACGAAAAATACCTGCCGTTGTTAGTAAAAAAATAGCTGGATAGCGCCTCCTTACGGGGGCGCTTATGCTAAAAATCAATACTTTTGACCGATGTCGCAATGGATGTATTTATAAAATAACAGATAGTACACAGTTATATGACTCTATCTAAAATTATCCTCATCAATTGATGCGATAAATAGGATAAAGAAGATGAGATCCCTCGTAATAAGGTGAATGTTTGTAGATCCAGTCCAACTGTGCTTTTCCATTTTCGGCAAATTTAGGATTGGCCATTTTCTCTCTTTCAAATGCAGATCTCAATTCTTTATCCTCTTTAAGAAGCTTAGCTGCCGTGTCTTCAAAAACATAAGCTGAATAGTATTCTTTCTGCCCTAAGATTGCATCGAAGAAATTCCAATTGAAATAGGAGTCGATTGCTTCAGGTTCTAAGGTTTCCAGCAGAAATTTCACCCCTTCTTGATTCAACGGTACCAAAAAATCGCCAGCGCTAAATTTCACCTTGCTAACATCCCGAAGGAGGTCGACATCAAAATGCAAATAATGTCCCTCATAAGGGCTTGAAGTAGTCTTGAAATCATTAATCCTGTATCGCTCCACCGTAATGACAGTATCCCTATTGATAGGTAACATTTTAATTTGGTTGAGTTGTAACAAATCAATAATTTTCCATTCGGATTGCGGAATTACGTAGTACTTTGGAATCGTAATTTCATTTGTTGGAATATATGTATTATACAGTTTAACTTGTTTTGAAAATTTTGCTTCCCTATCATACCACAATCGATCTTTGGAAGAGACATCACTCGGTTTATATTTTGCTTCAAAGCCTTTAAAGTCTATCGTTTCATGCTTTGAGGAATCAAGCTTCCATCCAATGGCATATTTATTCCCTATTTTATATTGATTAAGGTTTTCAGTTCTCTTCTGCTTGATGAGGTTGCAATTCTTCTCCATAAAATTAAGATTACAAACCATATAATCATAAGTCGCTTTAACACGTTCTTTATAAGGCTTCAACATGTGCGTTTCTACAACCGTCCCAATTACATTAAATAAACTGGTGTAACCTGTCGCGTACCGGGGTGAGTCCATAAAAGCTGGAAAGCCACCATCTGGAACGTCATTATGGATGTTAACATAGGGAACAGAAATAAATCCCCTTCCTTGAAGATCCTTTAGCAGAGTTTTCTGCATTTGGCTGTTAAAGTAGTTTCCCAAAAGGTCTCCCAGACGTTCTTTATTTGTTGAAATATAAGTGAATGTGTATTGATAATCTGCTCCATTGCTGACATGGTTATCAATAAAAACATCGGGTTTGATCCAATGGAAAATTTGCTGGAAACTTCGTGAGTTTTTAGTATCTGTTTTAATAAAGTCTCTGTTTAAATCATAATTTCTTGCATTGCCTCTAAAACCATATTCCTCAGGACCATTTTGATTGGCTCTGGAAAAGCTACCTCGGTTCAACATCCCACTGACGTTATAACTTGCAAGGGCTACAACGATTACATTTTTAGGCGATTTGATTTTTCCTGTCGCCAAATCTCTCATGAGCATCATAGTTGCGTCAATACCGTCGGGCTCTCCGGGATGAATACCATTATTGACAAATAAAATGCATTTCTCTTTCCTCGACTCTTCCAATGTACTTCCAGTAGGATTAAATATTACTACATCAATGGGTTTATTGTTGTCATCTTGTCCCTTTGTTTCATAATTAATTGATGTGTATTTCTGCGCCAATTCCTGATAATATTTGCGCATCTCATCAAAAGTTGTTGACTGATTACCATTGCCTCGTTCATATGGTGTAAGCGTCTGTGAATGGACTCTACCAGAAAGCAATAAAAAAAATAGCACCAGGAATTTTTTCATAAGATCAATTTAAGGACCTAATTTACAATAAACTTATTAAAGTATATAAACTGACTTCTACAAGCTTGGCTGCGATACCGTTTTACATGAGATTCCATTAGAACAGTTTTTTTCATTTCTTTTTGTCCAAGCATACAAATGCAAAATCCCCATAAAAGATGGGGATTTTGCATTTGTATGATCCTTTAGATTTAACACGTGATCATAAAATAACTATAAAATTATTATTTACTCACTTCATTCAACAATTCAATATCTTCCGTATCCAATTTGAGAGCCGGAGCAGCAAACAATGTTTCCAACTGATTTTCACTTGTAGCACTTACAATTGGTGCCGTGATTAAGGGTTTGGCCAGTAACCAAGCTAGCGCAACAGTCGCCTGTTTTGTTCCATGTTTCTCGGAAATGGAATCTAGCGCATTCAAAACAGCCTTCCCTTTATCGTCAAAATACTTCTTGATCCCTCCTCCTCTTGCCGTTTTATCAAAGTCGGCTTCGGAACGATATTTACCTGTCAAAAAACCTGCTGCGAGTGACCAATATGGAAATACGCTTAGACCATACGTTTCAACTAATGGTGCATAATCCGTTTCAAAACCTGCGCGCTCAACAAGATTGTAATGCGGCTGTAATGCAACATATTTGGGTAAACCATTTTTCTCAGCGGCATCAAAGCTTTCTATTAATCGCGCCGGGGAAAGATTAGAGGCTGCAATATATCGAACCTTACCCGCTTTTATTAATTCATCATAAGCTGATAATGTCTCCTCCACAGGCGTTACCTTATCATCAAAATGGGTATAATATAAATCAATATGGTCTACCCCCAGACGGCTCAAAGATTCATCAGCAGATTTCAAAATATGTTTTTTTGAAATATCGTAGCCATGCTCCTTGGTTTCTGAACCAACTTTTGTTGCGATCACAATATCGTGACGATTACCACGGCTCTTCAGCCATTTACCAATAATTTCTTCCGATTGCCCCCCGGTGCCATTTACCCACCATGAATAGGTATCGGCCGTATCAATAAAATTAAATCCTGCTCCTACAAATTTATCTAAAATCTCAAATGACTGCTGTTGGTCCAAAGTCCATCCAAAAACATTTCCACCAAAATTAATAGGTGCTATCTGCAAATCTGTGTGTTGTATCTCTACCTTTTTCATTGAAATTATTTGTTTATTGTTTCATTGAATAAAAAATATTTATCACATAGCATGTGTAAAAACTATACTAAAGTTACGCTATTCGCAGCGAGATAGGCTTAAAGACCGCCACATAAAATTGTCATAAAAAGAATTTAGAACAGCCTAGCCATGGAACCGTTAGGCAAAGCTGCTGGAATGAAAAGATACAGAAGTGATAAGAATATGTTAAATTGCAGAATAATTTTCCTAGACGATTTATAATCTGAATTCATCGTTTCATTACATAAACTTATATTCTGGCTTATGGTTAATCAGAAATAAGCCTCGTCAAACTTAATAGATTAAACCGTTAAAACATCAAAATAGTAATGCCCCAAATAACATATAGACCAGCATTGGAAAGTGATTTGAATTTTCTTTTAGATCTAAGAGCAAAAACTATGAATCCCCATTTAATAACATCCTCTCTTTCGACAACCGTCGACTCACATATGCAGAGAATAAAATACAAATTTGAACATGCCTCCATCATTGAATGTAACGGGACATCAATTGGGCTCTTAAAAATAGAAAGAAAACAGGATGACATCGAGTTGATCCAAATTCAAATCGATCCACTATACCAAGGCAAAGGGATAGGAAAAAAGATATTAAAAGCTATTATAACGGACGCAATTTCAGAAGGAAAATCAATTACCTTACATGTTTTAAAAGTCAATCAAGCACAAAGACTATACTTAAAACTTGGCTTTAAAATTATAGAAGAAAATGAACACTCTTACTTGATGAAGTATTCAAATGATTTTTAGATAAAAAAAACAGGTTGCTCAAAGGGAGTCAACCTGTTTTTCTACTACTTTTCGATGGATGCCATATCGATTACAAACCGATATTTTACATCGCTGTCTAATACCCGTTGATAAGCCTCATTGACGTAGTCAATATCAATCATTTCTGTCTCGGGCAGAATGTTATGTTCAGCACAGAAATCAAGCATATCCTGTGTTTCTTGTATTCCTCCGATACTAGAAGCTGTTAGAATCTTATTTCCTCCCATAATGGAGCGTCCATTAATCTCCATAGGAGCGGCAGGAATTCCAACGCAAATGTAAACTCCTTTTGTTTTCAGCAATGCTAAATAGAGGTTGTAGTCATGTGGTGCTGATACGGTATCGATGATAAAATCAAAATACGATGAAAACTCTTTTAATTCTTCGGCCTCATGTGTATTTAGGAATTTTTGTGCACCAAGTAAAGCCGCGTCGTCCTTTTTGCGCGGTGAGTGACTAATCATGGTAACTTCTGCTCCCATGGCGACAGCTATTTTGACGGCCATGTGTCCTAATCCACCTAAGCCCAGTACCCCGACTTTATGACCTTTGCTTACATTCCATCTTTTTAATGGCGAATAAGTCGTAATCCCAGCACAAAGCAACGGTGCGACCTTTTTAATATCCAAAGACTCAGGCACATGAAGCACAAAATCTGCATCCGCTACAATATTATTGCTGTATCCACCAAATGTATAGCTGTGATCATGCATTACGTCCTTGCTATTATAAGTCCAGACGGTCTTCTTTTCTGAACAGAACTGCTGTTGATCTGACTTGCAATTGTCGCACTCTCCACAAGAGGCAACCATACAACCGACACCAGCTAGATCACCTTTTTTAAACTTAGTCACTTCAGGACCAACTGCGCTAATCCGGCCAACAATTTCATGACCAGGGACAATCGGGTATTGTGTGCCTCCCCATTCATCATGCACTTGATGAATATCGGAGTGACAGATCCCACTATACAAGATATCTATTAAAACATCATTTGTACCAAGCTCCCTTCTTTCAAACTCCCAGTATTCAAGTGGAGAACTACTGTCTTTCGCGGCATAACCTTTCGATTTAATCATATTATCTTTTTTATAGACCACAATTTGGATGCGAAAATGTTTTCGATCCACTCTTTAATTCGTGCTAAGTTAGGGGCTATTGCTGATGAATAAAGAAGGCTAAGTATAATATTGACACTGCGTAAACAAAAAACAAGTTTCAACATATAATTATCAGCACAACAGGATGTATATTTGAGTTCATATAAATCATTTCAATGAAAAGAACCAGTTTAACGCTTGCAATTATTTGCTTAACATCAATGGCTTTTGCTCAAAAGGTAAGCTATAAAGTCAATACCCAGACCTCAACGATCAAATGGAACGCTAAAAAGGTTGTTGGGGGACATGTTGGAACGATAAATCTACAGGATGGAACTATACAGACAGAAAAAGGAAAAATTAATGGGGGCGGTTTTACAATAGATATGAATTCTATGGCATGTACTGATGCTCCTAAACTGACGGGCCATCTAAAAAATGAAGATTTCTTTAACGTACCCAGCTATCCAACTGCAAAATTTGTTATCAGTAAAGTTGATAACAGCAAAGGAAATCCAATCATAACAGGCAATCTCACCATCAAGAACAGAACAAAATCGATCTCGTTTCCAGCAAAGGTCACCACAACTGCAGATGGGCTAACTGCTGAAGCTATAGCTGTCAAGGTAAATCGGTTAGATTTTGACATACAATACCGTTCGGCAAGCTTTTTCTCAGACTTAGGCAATCGCGCGATCGATGATGAGTTCACTTTGGATATCCAGATTAAGGCCGTAAAATAAAGATCCCTCCCTAGTAGCGGAGTGATAGTTCACAATTCTTATAAGCTAAAGGAGACCATTTGTCATTTCAGGTGGTCTTCTAGCTAGTTTACTCATCTTAAAGAGCTTCAATCAAATTCGCTCTACCATCCTTAATTAATTACCAACTTATCTGCAACAGATTAATTGCCCGTCTACAGCAATTACAAATACATTACAATTGTTTTATACTCACATGCGAATAAAGGCACAGTTTAGTAACATACTGATTAGTAGAATACCGATTTTTCCTAAAAAACAGACCTTTGGCACTATCAAAATATATCGAATCAAGATTCTGTTAAATTAGATTTGATTCAAATTGCACTTAGCACCCCATAAGATTAACAAAAGTAAAGTTTTAAAATTATCTTTAAAGTCCCAAAACTAAGGTTAGATAAATTATATATGGAGAAAATAAAAACTTTTCAACAACACGAGCTTAACAGAATTAGAAAAAAATGGAATGATAGTGGCCTCGCATTTGAAAAGTTCGGAAGATCTTCGAATATATCGGATTATTCCGATCGGGAGATCAATGAAATGCTACTAGGTATATATAAAGATAGTAAACATCTGATGGTTGATGAAGGCTATTTTATTGATGTCACCCAAGTGAAAAAAGCTAGCTGTATTTTAGTTGATGTCTCTTATTCAAGACGTATTAAACCTGATCTTAACAGTCCCCTCAAATTGCAGGACATTCGTAATTTTTACGTTGAAGATTATTTCATAGAGACGAAAGAAGCATTCTCTGACCAGTATAAACACAAAATAACAGGCTATTTAAAAAAAATTGGCGGTATCAGTTTGGGTAAAGGGCAATACAATTATTTGTATTCTATACCGAACGATTTTAAGACGTTTTTCGGCGATGCCCCCGCGGATCTGTTCTATCCCATACAACGGTATATCAATGGACTATTTTTTGAAGACGATTATCGAATTTCAGATTTTGAGGTCATTAGTAAGTTTACGATTAGCAAGACATAACACCATGTCGGACGGCCTATTCCATCTTATTAATTGATGATCTCCCCCCCGTTTTCATCTAATTTTTCACGAAATTTTTCAAGGTCCTGGACAGCCGGTCTCGCCCATTCCATCACTTCTCCTATGATTCTCAATGGAAACTCAGAGCGGTAGGAACGGGTAGGATTTCCAGGAAATTTCTGATCAGTCAGATTGGGATCGTTCTCGTAATTACCTGTAGGCTCAACAATAAACACCCGTTCGCTCTCATCGCCTTTTGCCAGCGCTGCTGCCAGTCCGGCTCCATTCATCGTGGCTGTAAAATAGATGTGGTTCATTTTAAATTCAGCTTTATAGTTGGAATTGAATCCAGGTGTCAATAAATCCCCAATTTGCGCGCTTGCTTTTGTGCCATGATAAAAAGGACCTTTATCAGCTGGATTATGCTTATAGGAAGATGCCAGTCTAGCATATTCCGTTGCCATTGCTTCTTCCCCTAAACTTGTATAGCTTTCGGAAATCTTCAAGTAGAGTCCCGGAAGTGCGCTCGCACCCCGATCATCATTGATTATTAAAGCGTGATCTAATGCGATATGCAACCACCTTAAATTGTCAGGGATTGTTTTTTGTTGTCGTGCTATAAAATAGGCGGCAATAAATTTCTCATGGTCGTCAGTTGCTTCTTTCCAAGCTTGCGTAAAAAAAATTAGAGCTTCGTCAGTTTTGCCGCTTTCTTCCAAACGCATACCCTGTAGGCAAAGTTTTACAACATGATTAAATGGTGAAAATTCCATATTTTAAATACTTTTAAAAAGACTATACATGATACTCGTTTATAATAAATATTCGTGCCCTATATAGTTATATCCTAGCAATTCATTTTATCATGACAAGATAGCAAAAGAGCCGGTCATTTATAATAACTGGCTCCAGCACATAATTGTTCTTTCTTTTTCAATAATTCCGTTGCGATACGCAATAAGAAGATTTTTTTATTAATAGCGTTATAAGGATCCCATTAAAATACAATATTTCCTTTGTGCAACAGTGAGGTTACCGGCGAAATACGAGAAACTGCTTCTGCTGAACAACTTGCATCGACAAAAACCATGCTTGCTTCATCCCCCACTTTTGGCCATTGTTGATTACCCTGATTATCCAAAGGTAATTTATAGCGAGTAGCAAAAGCAAGTGCTCTTGATAAACCAAATTCCGTCCCATAACCATATAGCTCCGCGATAAGATTCGCTTTTTGAAGCATATTTCCAGATCCAAAAGTATTCCAATGGTCTTGAATATTGTCATTGCCAACCAATACTTCGACACCATATTTTCGAAGCGTTGGTATAGGCATAATCATGTTGCCGAATGGGATAGATGAAACAATCCCAACTCCTGCCTCTGCTAGGCGTTCTGCTATTTTCTCTGCCTCTACATTCGTGAGACGACTAAGTGCAAAAGCATGGCTAACAAAAGCTTTTCCTCTCAATGCTGGGTTTTCTAACGTTCGATCGATCAAAAACTCAATTGTCTTTATACCGCTTTCTCCCATTTCATGGAGATGTATATCGATCCCTTTGTTATTATCGAGCGCTAACCGTGTAATCTGTTCCATGCTTCTTTCTAGACTTCCATCCAAGGAGAATGGATCTACTCCACCTATGAAACTGACTGCTTCAAACTTTGCAACATCCTTTAAAATCGGCAAGGTATCTGTATAATAGAGACCATGCTGTGGAAAAGCAACCAACTCTGCCTCCACCGTATCTTTTTTTGAAGCAAGTGCCTTTTCTAGATTCTTTAGGGATTTCAGGCCTGATGTTGGATCAACATTGAAATGTGATCGAATAAAATTAGTTCCATATGCCTGTAAAAAATCCAGCATTTTCGTTGTTCTCTCCACTGATGTGTTTAGCCATGTTGGAATCATTTTTTGCTCATAAGCAATCATATCTTTTACGGTATGTCGCGTTGGAGATACTGCTTCCCAAGGTAAGCCAAACAGCATTTTATCCAAATGTGCATGCATATCCTTAAAGGCTGGCAACATCAAATGTCCCTTCGCGTCAATAGCGGTGGCATTGGGATCATTTGGTTTAAGCAATTTTATCTTCCCATTTTCAACGTCTACGCTATATAAAGCAGTTTTTGTGCTTATAACTTCATTACCTTCATACTCAAAACCCGTCTCAAGTAGTACATTTTTTAAACGATATGTTTTAGCTTTCATATTATTTTGATAAAATCCATTTCTGATCATCAATAAATGACAAGACAATAGAAATAGCGTCTGTTTGTAGAACAAAGGTCGCAATGTTTCCCTCGGATGCTTTGCAGAATACATCCCGATACTTGAACAATTTATCACAGTGTTCACTTTGTACAACAATAGCCTACAAAACAATTGAAAAACGAGGGTTATCTAAAAATGGCGTGAATAATGAGTTTCGTAAAATGTGCCGCTGGAATAAATTCTCCAAAGGATGAGATGAAAACTACATTGCAGCAATACTGTTATCTACTATTTTTGTGAAAAGGCATCGAAATTTCTTCAATTCCTTATTGATGAAATTGCATTAATCAAAAAAAAATGAAAACAACTTTAATATTCCTCATCATGATGACTTTAACGAATTCGTGTCGCTCAGCATGCACAGAGAGCTCAGATACTCAAGTTTCACCGCAGGAAGAGATTATTAAATTGGTCAGCAAGAATGACATACAAGGTGTCAAAAATGCGTTGGATAATAATATCGACGTGAATAGCAAAGATGCTAATAAACGTTCCCTCCTGCTTATCGCAACAAACAATGGACATATCGAAATGGCAAAATTATTGGTACAATATGGCGCCAACGTCAATCTTCAAGCGGATAATATGGATAGCCCATTTTTATATGCGGGTGCAAGCGGACAGACAGAACTTGTCAAGCTATTCTTGGATCACGGAGCTCGTTTTGATCTATTTAACAGGTATAATGGCACAGCTTTAATCCCTGCATGCGAACGTGGTCATGTAGAGACGGTAAAATTATTGGCCAATACAAAAAATTTCCCTTTGGATCATGTCAATCATTTAGGCTGGACTGCTTTGATGGAAGCAATTATACTCGGTGACGGAAGCAAAAAATATCAGGAAATCGTTCAGATTCTAAAAGATGCAGGGGCAAAATTGGACATTCCAGACTTCAATGGGACAAGTCCGTTACAGCACGCGCAACAGAGAGGCTTCACTGAAATTATTGCTATATTAACCGCCTAAGTGGAGAACTTCCGCGGTGGATCAGCTTATCGTTCAGCAGTTGAAGAAAATGGAGTTTATCAATTGAAGTTCAAGTGAACGTTCTTTTGCCTGTCAGAAAGTCAGGCAATACTTTTTCTTAATGTAATAACTGTAATCTCAGGCCAAACACCTACCCTGCCTTTTAGACCGTGAAAACCAAAACCACGATTGACATATAGATATTTTCCTTCTTTTTGATAAAGTCCAGCCCACTGTTTATAAAAATATTGAATTGGACTCCATTTAAAGCCAAACAATTCTATTCCAAACTGCATACCGTGCGTATGCCCAGCCAAAGTTAGATGAACATGCTGATCATGGCCCAGTGTAACATGATCCCAATGTGAGGGGTCATGAGACATCAAAATTTTGAACGTATCTTTGGCTAGCCCAAAAGTTGCCTTACTAAGATCACCATATTGATGGAACCCACCTTTACCCCAATTTTCAACCCCAATTAAAGAAATGCACTCTCCTCCCTTTTCAATAGCTATGGATTCATTTAATAACAATTTAAATCCCATTTCATGATGAATTTCTTTAAGCCTAGTCAGATTTGAAGTTTTCGATTCGACACTTTCCCATTGCGCATAATCTCCATAGTCGTGGTTGCCTAACACTGAAAACTTCCCTGAAGACGCTTTCAATCGGTTAAAGTCCGAAATCCAAGGTTCCATCTCAGAGGCTCTATTATTTACTAAATCCCCTGTAAATAGTACAAGATCACTGTTTTGGGCGTTTGCCAATTCGATGCCTTTGCGTACCCCTTTAATATCAGATAAACTCCCTGAATGAATATCTGATAGCTGTGTAATCTTGAAACCATCAAATGCCTCCGGAAGATCAGGGAAGCTTAATATTTCTTCTCGTACTTTATAAAAATGACGACCTCTTGTGAGACCGAAAAAAATAATCAGCAGCATTGCGCCAGCCAAAAACAATACAATCTCACTTAAAAAGATATTCCGCGGTGGAAAGGCACGAAAAATCCGACTCAAATCTTCAATCAGTAAGAAAGGAACGGCAAGCAATTTTGGTATGAAAACAATCAAAAATGCTGTAACTAGACTTGTTGCTGTCCGCTGAACATCATAACCCGCCCTCCGCAAAAGAATTAGTGAAAAAACACCAAAAAATAACAATAAATCTAACGACCAATACATATTGTGCCAAATGGAACCTTGGACAACGGTACTGAAAGCCTGAAAAAAATATATATCGCCTAATACAAACACGAATAATATCAGTAAAAGTCTCTTTGCCATATCTTGTAAAATATTGATTTAAAATTGCTAATGATATGCCAAAAGATATTTTTTTAGATTCGTAAACCTCTCTGTTCGAAATAGTGATCTCCCCGTGACAATTAAAACTATTCTGATCGCTCATTTTATAGCAAGTCTGGATAATCTCACGCAATACATGTCAAGATGTCTTATTATATATTATATACTAGAAACCAACCTCGTATTACTTCAGAATCCCAGTCTTTTGCATACATGCTCTCATTTTCTGATACGTACGCTCGATATCCTGATCTAAGCCAATAGATAATCTGATCAATCCATCCGAAATCCCCATCTTTAAACGTTCCTCTTCAGGAATTTCTGATGATGTCGAGCTACCTGAGCAGGAAAAGAGTGTCTTATAAAAACCTAAGCTTACGGCAAGATACCCCAAATTTTCAGACTGCATCAACTCCATCAATGCATTGGCTCTTTCAGTTGTTTCCACATCCAATGTCATCAAACCACCAAAACCATAAGCCTGGTGCATCATGCTTTTCATTAATTCATGATCTCGGTGAGATGGCAATCCAGGATAAGAAACTTTTAACCCATCTCTCTCAAACCGCTCAGCCAGATACATCGCGTTGTAGCTATGCTGTTTCATGCGTATATGAAGTGTACGTAGATTCTTCAATATACTTGCAGAACGCAAACCGTCCATGGTTGGTCCCAATAGCATGGATGCTCCTGCATTCACATTTTTAGTTTCATCGATAAACTCCTGACTTGCACAATAAACCCCGCCCACAGTATCACTGCTACCATTTATAAACTTCGTGAGACTATGAATTACGATATCCGCCCCCAAACGTATCGGTGAAATAGAAAGCGGAGAAAACGTATTGTCAACAATCAATTTCAGCTTATACTTTTTACATATAGCCGATAACCTCCTTAGATCTGCCACATGCAACAAGGGATTGCTCACGCTTTCACAATACACAATTTTTGTATTGGGCTTTATTGAATTTTCGAGTGCTTCAAAATCATTAATATCCAAAAATGTTGTTTCGATCTGAAACGGAGGAAGAAAATTCTTGAGAAAAGCATAGGTCCCGCCATAGATTGTCCTGCTGGAAATAATATGGTCACCACTTTTACAAAGCTGTAAAAGAACGGTCGTGATTGCTCCCATTCCAGAAGATGTTACATTCGCTGCCACCGTGTTCTCCATTTTTGCTAAGGCCTGAGCCAAATATAAATTCATCGGCGATGAATGTCTTGAATAGAGATAACAGCCTTCTGCATTTCCTTCAAACGTATCAAACATTGTTTTAGCAGAAAGAAAAGTATAGGTAGAGCTATCTGATATTGATGGATTTACTCCGCCGAACTCACCGAAATATTGCAAATCTTGAATTTCATTTGCTGCATTAAAATTTTCCATGTTTTTATCTTTAAAATTGAGGAATTTCAAATCAGATTACAAGATATTATACATATATTAGATTATAAATCTATTAAAATATAAATATCTAGTTAAAAGATCTAACAGGAGTAAAAACAATTACAGGAAACCAAAAATAAATCTATGCACTTTGACGAAATTGACCGCAAATTATTACGTTTTCTACAGGAAGACGCAAAACAAACGACTAAAGAACTTTCCTATAAACTCAACTTATCGGTAACAGCAGTCTATGAACGGGTTCGTAAACTCGAAAATATGGGAATTATCAAAGGCTATGTTGCGGTACTCGATAAGCAGAAAATAGCCAAAGATTTCTTGGTATTATGTCATGTTAAATTAACGCAGCACAAAAAGGAATATATCCTACAGTTTGAAAAAGAGGTTATGAATCTTCAGGAGGTAACAGAATGCTTTCATGTTAGTGGTGACTACGACTATATCCTGAAAATATGTGTTCAGGACATGACAGATTACCGCAATTTTATGTTGACAAAACTAACGAGTCTACAACATATCGCAAGCACCCATAGCTCCTTTATGATCGCTGAAGTAAAAAATACGATAACAATAGATCTTTAAGAATTTAAACCAAAACACCATTTTTCGACGCAATGGGTTCAGGAAGATCCTTATCTCCTATCATTTGCAATACATCAATCTCTATTGTTCTACAAATGGATAGCATTGGCACATCAAACATGAGTCCTCCAAAGGGATTCTCGGTATAATCACCCACCAATTCCATCACAATATAAATCCATCCAATAACCACACAAAAAGGAATGCTGGTCCATATTCCCCAATCTCCCAATTTTGCAAATTCATTAACTAGCCCCAGTGGAAGAAGGATAATGAGAATGACATTGAAGACAAATGCTGTGCTGGCAAACTGCCTTGGTGATGGAAATTTCTTGATTCTCTCTGCCTGTCCCTGATAATCATAAAATTGATTAAGACAATTTTGTAGCTGCGTTTGGTTGAAATCCGAAATAATTTCATCATTCTTTAAAGCATTAACTTCCTTTGCTTGCTTCGAAATCAAATAAGTGGCAAAATTCTTATATTCACGTTGTAATTTAAACTCTTCTGTGGAAAGGTATTTATGCAAGAAAATGGAAGTTCTACTGTAATCAGGAAAGCCAGCCTTTATGAGCCTATTTCTTTTAACATTCAATGAACCAAAGTGTCTTTTTAAACTAATATGCTCCCATTCGGTTGGAATCAACAATTGCTCACGAAAAGTATACAGCCAAGCAATATGACGGTAAGCAATTCTCTTCCTCCTTTCTTCCAAATTGGTATGATCGCCATCTTCGGTATCAAACGCATATAACATCGCCGTGAAAGAACGGCTCGAATTGACAATTCCGCCCCAAATTTTTCGCGCTTCCCAAAGTCTGTCATAGGCTTGATTATTTTTAAAACCAACGTAAAAAGCCTCAGCGGTTCCGATCAATGCCAACGGCACCCATGGGATTATCATCCACTGCCAATTGAAAAAATAATAAATGACCGCCACCAGAGAACACCATAGCGTAAGCCATATCACATGCGCACCTGCTAAATTGAATATTTGTCGATAGTTAAAATACTTGGTTGTGATCATAAAAAATAAATATCTTGCCTTATTAAAAAACGTTATGAAAGTACAATTTAAATTGTAACTGTCCAATACTCTAATTTGTTTTCGAAACAATGATTTTTTATCCCTTTCATTTTTATTAAAAATGAATCTCCCACTTCGAAATAGCTTATCATGGAGTTTGTCCTTCATCCCTACAACTTCGGCTTATATCCCTCCCAAAAAAATGGCCTATGGCCACAAACGCCGGTAGTTGACCATTGAGGTAGCCTTTATAAAAACAAGTATATAATACTATTGTATATTTTTATTCGTTTAATTAATTTTAATCTCACTGAAACAACAATTGACAAACATATCTCAAGATTATGAAGAAGATAAAAGCTTTTACACTAACTATTTTCCTTTTCCTATTTGCAGCGATGGCTTTCGCGCAGAACAAAGCAGCGTTAAAATCGCTGTTAAATAAAAACCGGGAATTTATCTTTCCGCAGACAGTAGATAAAATTGCGAATGCATTGGATGTAAAAACAGTCTTCTATGAAGATGCCAATGAAGAAAAATATGCAAAATGGATCACTAAGTCTGGCTTAGAACTCTATAGCAATTACCAAGATGATCAATCCGTTAATGAGATCTTTTTTGATATTCCTGAAGATAAGTTCGTGGTTGTAGAAGGATTACCTTTCGATCTAGCAATCAATAAAACAACGCTCAAAGAAGCCTTGTCAAAATTCAGCCGACAGGATTTAAAAAAACAGAAGCTTGATGCTGGGAGCTCTTTTCCAGGTGGTACCAGACTTACGATGAAAACAGGAACACATTTCACCACTTTACTTTTTGACAATAAGAATTTATTAAAATTCATGGGGTTAACAACCTCCTTAATTGACCCCGCTGCCAATTAAGGACAAAGGGGTCAATTTAGGTTCTAACATATTTATCACTTACGTTGCCCATGCATGATCGCCCTTGTTGTAAAGGAAATCACCATTATATTTTCCTGGGATTTTTACATAGCGAAACACTTCGGTCGCACCCAGCTTTGAGGTAAAAAATGTAAGAAGGGTAAGCTGTTTAAACATGGTAAAAAAATGAGGCAACTCACTTGCAATTTTCTTTTTATCGTAACCCTGCGCTTCCCTATCCAAAATATCGACAAAGGCAGTCTGATCTTTCTTTTCCAGTTGCTGAAATTGCTTCCCAAATTCTTTCTTTGCCCGTTCGTCAATCCCCGCTATTCCAGCCAAGAAAATCTCCTGTTCTTCAGATCTATAACAATCACGCACGATAACCGGAATAACTGAACCTACACCAGCTTCTTTTGCTCCAGGAGTCTTCGTTTTCGGAAGAATAGCCTCTGCCAGGTCGCCCAGAAAATCTATTGTTTTTGGATCAAAGAGCATTTCAACATCGGTAGAAGCAGATCGCTGACATCCCTCCAAAAATAACGAGGCCCCAATGACAGTCCCACCCATAAGCAGGACCACACGTTGTATTGCTTCTCTTCTATTCATAATTATTAGATGATAAAATTAAAGATTTCCTTTTTTTAATTCATTTACAGCGAAATCTACAGCCCTTGCTGTAAAAGCCATATAGGTAAGTGAGGGATTTACACAGGAGGAAGAGGTCATGAAGGCCCCGTCTGTCACAAATACATTCTTTGCGTCCCACACCTGATTAAATTTATTTAATACCGAAGTTTTCGGATCCTTACCCATCCGCGCTGTTCCCATTTCGTGAATTCCCTGCCCCATGCTAAACCCATTGTCATAGCTTTTTATATCTTTTACGCCAATCGACTCCAGCATTTCCATCATCTCATTGCTCGCATCGACGCGTATTTTCTGCTCATTTTCCCTAATCTCAGCATCTATTGCCAATACGGGAAGTCCCCATTTATCTTTTATAGATGAATCCAATAAGACTTTATTTTCGTGATATGGAAGTATTTCACCAAATGCAGTGAAGCCTATGCCCCAGCTTCCCGGCTCAGCGATGGCATCTTTCCAAGCTCCGCCCACACTCATATTATCGACCTTCCCAGACCATTGCCCCCGCGAGGCTCCGCCCTGATAGCCAAAACCACGAATATAATCTCTCTTTTTTGTATCTCCGGCAATATTAGCAAATCGGGGTACATATAATCCATTAGCTCGTCGTCCAAAAATATACTTATCCTCGTACCCCTCGACTCGACCCCCCGCACCACTATTTAACATGTGGTCCATCAAATTATGTCCTAGTTCACCACTACTGCTTCCTAGCCCACCTTCCCACACATCCGTAGCAGAATTCATCAATATCCAAGTAGAATTTAAAGTCGATGCACATACAAAGACAACTTTAGCAAAATACGTATAAGTTTGATTCGTCTCCGCATCAACGATTTCTACTCCTTTAGCTTTCTGCGTGTCTTTATCATAAATAATGCTCTTTACAATTGAAAATGGCCGCAAGGTCAGTTTTCCCGTATTCATTGCAGCTGGTAATGTGGAAGACTGTGTGCTAAAATAAGCACCGAAATTGCAGCCAAGCCAACATTTATTTTGATATTGACAATTGATACGGCCATGGTGCGGCACCGTTATGTTCGCTACCCGACCAATTATAAAGTGCCTTTTACCCTGATAACGTCTTTTCAGACGTTCCGCAAGGTCTTTCTCCACGATATTCATATCCATCGGTGGCATAAAATCCCCATCAGGCAATACCGCAATACCATCTCTATTTCCCGAAATTCCAGCAAATTTTTCAACATAACTGTACCAGGGCGCTATGTCTTTATAACGTACAGGCCAATCGACACCATGTCCGTCTTTGCTATTAGCCTCAAAATCCAAATCTGACAAGCGGTAGCTCTGTCTTCCCCACATCAGCGAGCGACCGCCAACGTGGTATCCTCTAAACCAATTAAAGGGCTTCACTTCCTTATAGGGACTTTCTGTTTCATTGGTCCAAAAGTCAATATTCCCCTCATTCATCCATTGATTTTTAATTCCAAAAGGTAAATAGTGCTGCGCGAGATCTAACGGTACCTTCCCTCGATGCGGAAAATCCCAGGGGTCCTTATTTGGTGATGGATAATCTTTGATATGCTCAATATTACGTCCTCTTTCTAACATGATAGTTTTAAGACCTCGCTCTGTTAGTTCTTTGGCTGCCCAGCCCCCCGTGATCCCGGAACCGATGACAATAGCATCATAAACATTATTTGCCATGTATTTTTAATTGGTTTATTTGGTTATTAATCAACAGAACATTTCTTCCAAATCGAGACCGCCCCTACAATCATGAGCCGCAAAGCAGCTCGACAGTACTCCCCAGTTAACAAGACTATTCAGTTTCTTCTCAATGAGATGGAAAATATCTCCTAAAACAAGTTTAAGGTTTTTTTTTGATTTTATTGCAACCGGTTGCAAATTTTTGTAATATTGTATTAGACAAGCTGCTAGCTTGGATAACCAGATTATAATATTATAAACTATAGACCAAATAATTGCTTTAAACTGTTCTCACATTGATCTGTTTAACACATAATAGGGTCTCTTCAAAACGTAACAAATATGACAACAATTAAAGGTCCTGCCATCTTTCTTGCACAATTTATCGGGGATGAACCTCCATTTAATTCCTTAGATAATATCTGCCAGTGGGTGGCATCACTGGGCTATAAAGGTATACAACTACCAACCTTGGATGCTCGTTTTATTGATCTTGAAAAAGCGGCGCTCGACAAAAGCTACGCGCATGACTTAAAGGCCAAAGTACAGTCCTATGGATTGGAAATCACCGAACTCTCGACTCACCTTCAAGGACAACTGGTGGCTGTAAATCCAAGTTTCGATGATCTATTTGATGCATTTGCGCCACAACATGTACATGGCAATCCTCAAGCTCGGCAGCAATGGGCAATTCAGCAATTAAAATATGCTATACAGGCCTCGCACAACCTTGGCCTTAAAGCATTGGCTACTTTTAGTGGCGCCTTCCTATGGCCATTTGTCTATCCTTGGCCCCAAAGACCTGTCAATCTAATTGAAACTGGATTTGCCGAACTTGCAAAATTATGGCTGCCCATTCTTGATGAATGTGAATTGTACGATGTCGACCTTTGTTATGAATTACATCCAGGAGAAGACCTCCACGATGGTGTTACTTTCGACCTTTTTCTAGAAAATGTAAATTATCACAAACGGGCAAACATCCTCTATGACCCCTCCCATTTTGTACTTCAATGTCTTGATTACCTTCAGTTCATCGATATTTATCACGAGCGAATCAAAATGTTCCATGTCAAAGATGCTGAATTCACTCCTTCTGGTCGTCAGGGCGTCTATGGAGGCTTTCAGAGCTGGCAATCAAGAGCTGGCCGCTTCAGATCGATTGGCGACGGACAAGTTGATTTTAAGTCTATATTCACCAAACTCACGCAATACGACTTTCAAGGCTGGGCGGTGCTGGAATGGGAATGTGCGTTCAAAAATTCTGAGGACGGTGCACGAGAAGGCGCCTTGCATATAAAAGATTATATTATTCGTGTTACCGATAAGGCATTCGATAATTTCGCTGCCGTCGAAACAAATGACAACCTTAATCGCAAACTATTAGGTTTATAAAATATGATATCGTCGTTATAAATTTAACTTTATGAGCAATACGAAACTAAAAATGGGAATGATCGGCGGTGGAAAAAATGCATTCATAGGTGCCGTACATCGCATGGCAGCGGGAATCGATGGCCTCATTGAACTATGTTGCGGCGCACTGAGTTCTGATCCCCTTGTCGCAAAAGAATCCGGTGAACTCTTAGGGCTCCCCAAAGAGAGGGTCTATGCAAGTTACCAGGAAATGATCATGCGGGAAAGTGAACTTTCTCCGGAGGACCGTATGAACTTTGTCAGCATCGTCACACCAAATTTTGCTCATTTCGAACCCGCAATGATGGCTCTAGAATATGGTTTTCATGTTGTACTGGAAAAACCAATGACTTTTACACTTGAACAGGCACTCTTGCTTCAAAAAAAAGTAGAAGAAACGGGATTGATGCTTTGCGTTACTTACACCTACTCGGCTTATCCGATGGTAAAGCAAGCCCGACAGCTGGTTAGAGAGGGCCAATTAGGTACAATTAGAAAGATTATGGTTGAGTATCCCCAAGGTTGGCTCAGTAAATTGATTGAAAATGGACCTTCTTCACTTGCCTTTTGGCGAACCGACCCTGAAAAGAGCGGAAAAAGTGGTTGCATGGGCGATATCGGGACCCATGCCGCACATCTAGCAGAATATATTTCAGGCTTGAAGATCACTAAAATGTGTGCCGATCTTCAAACATTTGTAGCAGGGAGAAAACTTGAAGATGATGGTAATACATTACTTAGTTTTGAAAATGGTGCTACAGGTGTATTATCTGCCTCCCAGGTGGCTGCGGGAGAAGAAAATGCTTTAAAAATTAGAATATACGGTGAACATGGTGGATTAGAATGGAACCAACAGGATGCTAACACACTAATTTTTAAGCAACTCGACGCACCAATGCAATTATTTCGGGCAGGTCAACCATACCTTTCACCAATAGCGAAACATAATATACGTTTACCAGCCGGTCACCCAGAAGGTTATATAGAAGCCTTTGCCAATATCTATAGAAATTTTGCTACCTCACTCTCAGCCACCATGCAAGGCATAGCTCCTACAGAAGAAGATATTGACTTTCCAACAGTAGCTGACGGGGTACGTGGCATGAAATTTTTAGAAACTGTGATTGCATCAGGTAAATCTGAACAAAAATGGACCGATTTTTTAAATTAAATGTATATCAACAATAAACAACCGATGTGGTTTGTCTGCGAGCAGACAAACCACATCGGTCCTATTTCTACTTCGTCTTTATGGATGGCCGTATCTGATTTAAATAACTTTCATAGTTTGAATAGGGTTCCTTGATCCTTCCATTAGGTTTTAGATAAAGAAGTCCGGCCTTATTGTCCAAAATAACATTGAAATGGTTTAGAATCTGATTGCCAAACAAACTCGATCTTCCATTGGGTTTGGCAGGATCAGCTGCATTTGTCACGATATCTTTAAATTCCATATCAGCAATTGTAGCATCTAAACGAATGATCTTGCGATTGTTGATCACTGTCAGTGGCGCTAGCTCGTTCCAAATATTACCTGTTCCCGTAAAATCTTCCCCTAGAAGCATGGTGCCGTCACGTCCGGTATCAAAAAGAAACCAAAAATCATATTGCCGTTGGTTATGTCTAATAGCAGCTTGAAACTTCGGCCGATTCTGCTCATAGAATACAGGAAGTTTTTTATACTCTCTTGTTTTCGACGGCAGATCGCGGTGAACGACAAATTCCATTTTATCGTAATCTATCTCTATAATATCATTGCGAAAAAAACTATTACCAATAATGACATCTTCATCGGGTTTCATATTACCAACCTCCGTTAACGAAACACCTTGCCAATCAATCGAGCCGATGTTCAACTGATTGTCCAAACTTGTGCGTTCCCTATTCACACCTTCTGTATTTGAAACCGTAGTAAACGAAGAAAATGATAAATCTAGCCGCTTGGAGCTATTCCTATTAACAACAGCAGTTCCAGCACCTAAATCAAACTGTATACTAACCTTTTTTTTGTTAATAGCACCATTCAGGAAAATTCGGGAACCAATAAGCTTAAATGGTATTCGAATAGGATATAGATCCTTACTATCCATTGAAGGTAGATCCAGCGGCAACTGAGCGCTTATACGAACATGACAGCTATCTTTGTTATTCAATAAAACAATAAAATCATAAGAGTTGCCCGGTTCAGTGGCGACGGTCAATTCTTCCTGATCTGTTTTGAAAACAACAGTACTCTTCTGTGCCGGAATATTGACGAAATAGGTATCCGGTTTTGTTAGAGGATCTAATTTCCAGTCAATACGACAATAGGCTCCGTCTTTAATAACTGCTTTCTCAGATGAGGCTTTGATCAGAGGGACTTTAACCTGAGCGTAGACATTCCATACAGTTGAAAAAATAAAGATAATAACAAGGAGGAGGCGGGTCACATCGCACGGCTTTTTTTGATAGTTTATTGTTTTCATAATTTTACTTTTTTGTCAAAATCAAAGAAAACAAATACCAAGATAAGAAAGCTAATTTGCTACCCGACAATGTCCCGACAGGTACCTGACAATTACTTGCAGGCACCTATAGAATACTCAAATCCGGTAAAATGCGGTTATTTATATCTTTATTTAATGCGATGGCATTGCGTAATATAACGATCACGTTTGCAAGAATCCAAAATAGAGGAATTAATAACTTCACATTACTTTCAACAGCTAACCAATCATTGAGAATAAATACTATAAGCATCAATACAACTGCAATTAATGTCGATATAATTTGAATAGAAATAAGCTGGCGAATCTTGTAGGAATTCTGTTTTTTAAATAACATAATTGCAATTGGAACCAAAACATTTAATGGCGGTATGACAGAAAATGGTAAAGAGGAAAGGTTGATGACTTTAACCCACAACAAGTTTTCCGATTCTCCCTTTGTATCGGGAGAAGAAAGATCCGATTCATCCACTCCTAATGTCTGGGCCAAAGAGCGAAGCGTATAACCTTTGGGTACCTGCCCCGCTTCAATCCGTTGAATCGTTCTAACTGAAATACCTGATCTTTGCGCGACTTCTTCTTGAGTTAAGTGAAGCTTCTCCCGCAATAATTGCAATTTGCTCATCATCATATTTGGATCCTCCCATCAAATTTAATGAATTAAGGATTAATAACTAAGTAAATTTAGATTCTACGATTTATCGGGGCGCTCTGGATCTTCGTCTACCGTTATTGTTTGTTCCTGCTGTGTAAGCGGCGCTGGAGGGATTTCAGTCACATTTCTTTCGATCTCCTGAGTTTCGACGTGAACAGCATATTGCGAAGGTTCAATGGGAATGCCCATGACAGTAGCATATTCCCTGGTATAAATTGCACCAAAATATAAAATAGCTGCTGTATAGTAGACCCAGAGTAAGATCAATACGAATGAACCTGCAGCGCCATAAGTATCTTGTGTAGCTGAATGCTCTAAATAAAGTCCAATTAAATATCGCCCCAATACAAATAGAATTGAGGTAAATAATGCACCCGCCCGTACAGTTCGCCAATGTATATTAACATCCGGAAGTGCTTTAAATACAACACTAAATAGCAAAAATATAATTCCAAAGGATAATGCAAAGTTAATACCATCCAATAACATGACGGTCATATCTGGAAAATAGCGCTGCAGCTGGTCTGTTAAAGCTAAAATTACACCGTTTACAATTAGGGTGACAACCAATAAAAATCCTAATCCAATAACCAATGAAGACGACAACAATCTGTCTTGAATTAGTTTTAACCAACCCTTTTTAGGCTTCGCACGCACATGCCAAATCTTATTAATCGAATTTTGGATATCCCCAAAAACTGTGGTCGCCCCTAAGATTAAGGTAATACCGCTGATAAGCAATGCGAGGTTAGATTTTCCAGAAAGTTGTAAATTCTGAATAACTTCCTGAATCTGTTTAGCGGCACTGTTTCCCACCAACCCACGCAGTTCCATAAATACCTTTCCCTCAATCGCATCCTCTCCATAAAAAATCCCAGCCAGAGCAATAATTAAAACTAATATTGGGCCAATCGAAAAAACAGTATAATAAGATAAGGAAGCGCTGTATTTCATCGAATCTTCATTTAGAAATCCAGAGACTGTACTCTTCAAAATTCGCCAGTACGTTTTTATTTTACTTCTACTTTTTGTTCTTATATCCATATTCCCGTGCTTTGTTGTACACATGAACAACCAATAATAAACGAATAAAGTTTGTTTTGGAGTGTTTTTAATGCGAATAATCTTTAATACTTCCTTGGAGAACTAAATGATCATGACCAGCCACTTTCAGACTGAGATTAATATCTGAGGCAACGCCCTTCAATAATAAAATAGGCGATATCTTAACTTCGTTTGGCCAATCCGCCAAATGAATTGCCAAAGTAGACAGCTCCGTAGTCTTCTTGTATTTCGCATGAAGCTTATCAATATCCCTTGATGTTGATAATATACTGAATTCACTATCCAGCTTTTGAAACCATTGATAGAACAACTTATTCGGGAGGAAATTGGAAAGATCACGATCACCACGCATAGCTATTCTAACCTCAGGGACCTTCGTTTCATACGGAGTTTTCTCTTCAACCGTTTCGAAATTTTCATCAACAGCGTAATTAATAATGGTATCGGTTTGAACAACCTTATTTTTCAAAATCTCAATATCCACATAATTTCCATCCAAATGCGACATAAGAGAATCAGCGGCGACAGGAAATTCCTGAAGCATTTGTTGTAACTTATTTTTTAATTGAATATTGGGAATATTGGTCCAGCCTTTCCCAATGTAGTTTGCAGGTACAAGTTCTCGGACAAGATACTCCTTTGGAAAGTTCCAGTCTTTTGAGAAAAATTCGCCAGTTATATCGACACGACCTCCTTTCAATTCAAGCTCAATAAAATTAGCTGTAGAAATATCGCTATAACGCAATGATTTACGTGTCAGTGTGCTTGGACGGCTAATAAATTGTTCTATGGTTACCCAATCTTCTTTTGATTGAATGAGCCGAATCATTTCATCCCTGTTTTTATCAACATCAAACCCTAAGCTTATCAGCAAGTCATCCCCTTTCCAGACAAATGCGATTTTATTCATTTGATGGTAGGCATAATTCACCCCCGGAGCAAGATTGGTTTCCACAGCATCAACCTGTATTGCATCCTTTAAAAAGGTCAAAAATTGTTGTTCATCTTTCAGCTGAAAAAAAGCATAAAAGTTTTTTGGATGGTCTTCCAAAGCAAAAAGGAATACATTCGCTTTGATATCAATTCCATTGTCTTTGAGTTTACTTAATTTTTTACCATAATCCTGTCCCTCTTTCTGCGCTATCTGCCATTTATCAAAAAATTGATTCAACAGAATATCGTCCAATGAGACAGTCAATAAAGACTTACTTTTTTTATGGACAAATGATTTGTAAGACTGCTGCTGTCGAACTATATACCATCCCCAAGCTACTATCGCTAAAAATATAATGACGCCTATCGTCCAAATTATTGTTTTTTTTATCATCTTCAGTTACATCAATTGAAACTCCAATTTTTGGAAGTCATCTGCTAAAATCCTTACCAAAAGACAATGGAATTTTGAAACTTTTTACTGTTTCCAGTAAATTGTTCACAAGGGAAAACTCCGGTCTAAAAATTTGGATCTGGAACATATTTATATTAAATATTAAAATAGATCATTGACCAAAGAAAGAATACAATCGGCCTCCTTTGAAGATAAAAACGATTGGACCTCAGCATATGCATTTGATATTTTCTTTTTTAAATCAATAATATCAAAAGTATCAAATGCAAGTATATCTTTTCATCCCTGAATTCAGGGAAATGGAACAATTTGACTAGGCTTCCCGAATCAATCCATATTCTATGGCAGATTTTACAGCTGCAGTAACACTCTTGGTCTGAAATTTTTCCATGAGATTTTTCCGATGGCTTTCCACTGTATGCGAACTGATAAATAGGGAATCCGCAATTTGATTTGTTGTCATACCCTGCGCTACGAAACTAAGAACTTCTTTCTCCCGGCGCGTTAATTTTGGCACCTGCTTTAAGCCCATTTCCGCTTTTCTATTCAAAATAGCTTGAGTTTTCTCACAGATATATCGTTTTCCAACAAGAACAGCGGTTATAGCAGCCAATATTTCATCGCCGTTTGCATTTTTTTGTAAGTAGGCATTAGCTCCCTCATTCAGAATGCTATTAATTACCGCAAATTCATTGTGAACACTAAATGCGATGATTTTCAAATCCTTATTAGTCTCCTTCAGCCCGCTGACCAAATCTATACCATTGGCATCGGGAAGATTAATATCTAACAACAATACTGAGGGTGTGTCAATAGTGATATTATGGAATAATTCACTCGCACTGGAATACATCCCCACAACTTCAAAATCTTCATGAGTATTTATAATATTTTTCAATCCTTCAAGTAATAAAGGATGATCGTCTGTAATTGCTATCTTTATCATTTTTCAAAAAATTAATTCATGGGTAACTCCAATTCTATCGTTGTCCCCGCTCCGTTGTCGGACATAATCTTCATTTCTCCATGTAGAAATGAAAGTCTTGATCTCACATTGTGCATTCCCGCTGAGTGATGCAAATCGACACTTCCCATATCAAAACCCTTGCCATCATCTTCAATAGTGATATATATACGTTCATTATGTGAAGAAAGTTGTATTAAAATAGTTGAAGCATCCGCATGCTTTAATGCATTATTGACCAATTCTTGAATAATTCTATATAAAGAAATTTCCTGTTCAGTACTTAACGTTGATTCGAATTGCAAAAATTCACATTCAACTTGACATTTAGCCTGGCTCATTCGGCTTGCATAGTCCCGTAAAGTCTCTTTCAATCCATACTTTACAATTAAATCAGGCATAAGATTATGTGCAAGCCGACGAAGTTCATCGACAGCAACATCCAACAAATCAATACTGCGATCAATCCCTTCCTTTACAGATTCCTGTTCCAAAGCAGTTTTATTGATGGAGGATAAGCCCAATTTGGTGCTTGATAGCAAACCGCCCAGTCCATCATGCAAGTCGCGAGCAAGACGGGTTCGCTCTTTCTCCTCCCCTGCAAGCATTGCAGTCAGATTTTTAATTGCATGTTGCTGATTATTCTTTTCTATTTCAAGTTCATGCAAATGTTCTTTTTGCTTCAAGGCCTTTGAACGTTGCCAATAGGCGTAAAATAATAAGACGATCACGATTAAACAACTGATAAATAGCCAAATATAGATCGAATTCATACGTGATTTGAAAGCAATTTGCTTTTTTGAGACATCAAGCTCTTGTAAGCGCTGTTCACTTTCCAGTCGACTTAATTGCAAATCCTGCTCTTTTTTGTCACGTTGAAGTTGTAATACTTTAAGTTGCTGTGTCCGATTCAGTTCATTTAATTTCAAATTGGCTACCAATTGATGTTGTCTATCATTTAATGCCTTCATCAACTTGATCTGTTGTTCCTTTTTCTCCCCTTCCAGTCGAAGGCGCATCAACTTTTGGTTTTGTAATTCTCGCTCAAACTTCAGCTCTAACTGCTTCGTCTTATCCAGTTTGTCCGAATTAAATGCCTTTTCAAATACGTCTATATAGCTTTTTTGATAGTTGAAAGCCTCTTCATATTTTCCTTCTTCCACACTTACCTCTGCTAATCTGCTAAACAGGCTTAACCCCACCTGATAATCATAATGAGTTTCCTGTTGAAGATTGTACAGCGCCTGTTGTAAATATTTTTTACCTTCCTCCCGGCGTCCTAATTTAAAAGATTCATCGGCCAGGATACCGTAAGCGGGTATCGTAATAGAATATTGTCCGGTTTCGGCAGCGATATCTAAAGCTTGCTTAGCATAAGAAATTGCTTTTTTACCACCATTATCAGGATAAAACTCGTGGTACAGATTTGCTAGATTAACAGAAACGTATGCTCGGTCTGTCGGGTTGACCAGATTCTTCTCATTATTTTTCACCAAATTATACGCGTCAAGATAGTGCTGTTCAGCTTTCTGCAATAAATTACGATCCGCATTATTTGATCTATATTCCTCTTCAAATAAATAACCAGCTTGCATATAAGCATCAAATAAACTATTGATGTTTTTACCTTCCTTAGCAGTTTCCAACAAAAGTGATGTGTACTTCTCTTGAAAATCGTAATTACGCTGATTCGCATAGATAGCCGTCAGTTCTTTATACACCGCCAATTTTCGAGCAATACTTGCTTCTGTCTGTGGAGCCTTCTCTAAAAATGAAAGTGCCTTGTGGAACTGGGAAACGGCCTCATCCTCCTTATTCTGTCGCGTCATAACCCATCCGTCACAATAATGAACGTATCCTTTTGTCCCATTGTCGCGGATAATAGGTAGCACAGATTTAGCATGTTCTAAATAAAATCGTGATTTTTCAAATGCACGGTCGTTAAAGCTATTCATAGCTGCAATGCAATTCAAATAGGCATAATATTGCTTGTCAGGGTAATTTCTGGCCAACTGAATATTATCACTGAGCAATTGACTAGCCAGTACTTTCTCATTATTAAAATATAGAGCCTGCGCGTATTTCCCTGTCAATACAAAACGTTCTCTGCTTCCTAAAGGAAGACTGTAATACGACTTTTTTAACTCTTGCAGTTGTTCTTGGGCAAAAGCAGTACAACAGACGCACAAAGAGATAAAGAATATTAATATCGATCTCCAAAAAGTGTGAATATACCCCATAAATCAATTATTGCTTCTAGCTATGTGAATAGGCCAAACTTAGATAAATTTACCCTTATACGCAATTAATTATCTCTATTATAACTTAAAACGACTCTGGTATTGTCTTAAATAACTGCATCTTGTCGAACAAAAAATTGTACCTTTATAACGATGAAGTACATATATCTTTTTCTTGCCATTGCAGCTGAGATTTTCGCAACCACTTTCCTCAAAAAGTCCGAAGGCTTTACCCTTATAAAACCCACCATTATCTGTGTTGTAGGCTATATCATCGCTTTTTATTTTTTAAGTATCACCCTCAAATACTTACCCGTTGGTATATCCTATGCAATTTGGTCTGGCGTAGGTATTGTGGCTATAACGTTAATTGGGATGTTCTTATTTAAACAAATTCCCGATACAGCAGCTATTATAGGTATGGCCTTGATCGTCGCTGGAGTCATTATTATCAATCTCTTTTCAAAAATGGGAGCACATTAGCTGATCTAAGATCTAAATTTGTATTTTTGTAACTTACATAAATTAAAGGATACGTGTCGTTAGAGAAACTAAAACTTAGCAAAAGATTGACTGCTACGATGACTGAACTCGGTTATCTAGCTCCAAAGGAAATTCAAAGTAGATGCATTTCCAGAATTCTTGGTGGACAGGATGTAATTGCCATTGCTCCAGAAGGTGCTGGCAAAACCACGACTTATGTCTTATCTACCCTGATGAAGTTGAAATTTACATCAGATGAAGCTCCAAAGTTTTTGATCTTGGCGCCTAATGAAGAACGTATCGACGAAATTGTTGAAAGGTTCTATCAATTAAGTAAAAATAAAGATCTTCGTATCATTGGATTACGATCTTCAGGCAGCATGGAAGAAGAAATCGAAGAACTGGTTGATGGAAAAGACATTGTTGTAGCTACTCCAAATCGCGCAAGGGCTATTTATCTTAAATTGGCCTTGAATCTCAACCGTATTCAGACATTAATAATAGATGATGCTGAAGAGATTATCAAACAGGGTATGCAGACACCTGTAAGAGAATTGGCAGAAAGCTGTGGTAAAGTGCAACATTTAGTATTCAGTACCGTTGAACACCAAAAGCTTTATGACATGGTCGACAAATACATGAATGAAAATTATGCATTTGTAGAAATAGATGAACTTGAGAACGACACTGTCGATACCTTGGATCTACTATTATATCATGTTCCCAATTTCACAACAAAGATCAATTTATTAAATCTTCTGCTGCAGGATAAAGAAGTATTCCAGAAAGTAGTAGTCTTTGTAAACTCGAAACTTACAGCCCAAAAATTGGCCAGCAGCTTATTTAGTAACCATAAAGAAGAAATTGCTGTCCTCAATCCATTGTTCTATGATGATTTTGGTTATGAGACGATAGAAGATTTCAAGGAAAATAGTCTATCCCGAATCTTGATCATTGCACGAGAAAATACCAACGACGTTGACCTTTCCGCTATTCCATTCATCTTTCAATTTGAATTACCGAATGAAAAGGAGGACTTCCTAAATCATCTGGTTAAAAATGACGAAAATGAAGAAGCTGTAGTGTTGACTTTCACAACCGATTTGGAATTACCTATGGTAAAAAAGATAGAACAGGCTGTCGGTAAAAGAATGGATGTTTTAGCATTACCGGAGGATCTTTCAATTTATAATCCCATCGCCGACAAGAAGAAAAAGTCGAACAAACAGGAAGATAAGGATGATATTTCCCGTGGTGGAGCTTTTCATCAAAAGAAAGAAAGCAATGCCAAGACCTTTAATTATGGCGGTGGCGAGAAGGCAAAAATGACGATGAAACTAAAAAAGAAATAGAAAAGGGAAGTTTAAAACTTCCCTTTTTTGTAGACATATTGATTTAGCTTATATTAATCCACTAAATACATTTCGCATGTTATAAAATTATCAACTGCGCATAATCACACGCTGGTCATAACAAAACCATAACGACTTATTTTAGAATCTTCTTCAACAATTTAATGTAAGCATTTGCAATTCTTTCCATACCTTGATCATTTGGATGCGCATAGTCTACGGTCGAATTCAGATCCAAATTAAGCTCTTGGCTCGATAATAGGAAAAGCTGGCGAACCCCTTTCGATTGTAATTTTTCAAACGTTGCTTTCAGCACCCTGCTACTTTGCTGATACTCGGAGTTTTTATCTTCATTAAATACTTCTGTTATATTCCCCGAACTATGCTGTGTCAAAATAATAGGCGTCATAGGATGTTCCTTTCTTAAAAATATCACCGCATTGACCAACAAAGAATCCAATTGTTTTGCTGTTAACGACTTCGAAACAGCCAGATTCGGAATACAATCGAGCACATAACAGGCCGCATCCTCTTGATTCATCACATTTAAAATAGGTTGTTCCAAGCGACCATTCCCAGAGAAACATAAATTGATCACTTCGTGATTAAATGCTCTTCCTACTTGACTCGTCCAAGCTAAACCAGGACGACTCGTACACGCACCTTGTCCAATTGAAGTTCCGTAAATGACAATGGGTTTTGCGGGAGTCGTATGAGTATATGTTAGTTTTGAAGTGTTCGGAACACCTATTTTCAACCACTTAACAGTGTTGTACAAAGGTAGATATAAGCGGTAGTTAAACTTTTCATTACGACCAATATTTTTCCATGTATATGAAATGGTATCCGAAAAATCATAATTACCATATGCCCACTTCCATTCCTTCTTTACTGTATCATATGCATAAAGATCTACGCCACTAACGCCGGTTGTCGGCATATGCGGCATATTTAGACCACCCGCCACCTGGTATTGAACGGTTATTTCTGGAGAAGAGGTTTGAAAATCAATATAGAATCCAGCACTATTTTTCCCCAGCTCCCATACAGGTTTACGTACCTGACTTTCCAATTCATCCGGAAGTCGATTAAAAACGGAAAGCTTCTGATTCTCCAGTCTACCCTCCACATGATTATCTTCAAGTGGAGAAAACCAACTATAATTCTCTTGTGCTTTGATGGCAGAAAAAGAAAACAGCAAAAATACTGTCAACGCAACTTTTGAAAACATACAATAATTTAGCTTTATCAGGGTGTAATTGATTATAAAAAAGGAGCCTATTGGCTCCTTTCTATTGCGATTTATTTATTATACTATAAAATAGCTTGTCTAACTCGTACCAGTTTTTCCATCAAACCTTCAAGCAAATCCAAATGTAGCATATTAGCGCCATCAGACTTCGCATTTGCAGGATCAGGATGTGTTTCGATAAACAGACCATCAGCTCCTACAGCGATGGCGGCTTTTGCAATCGTTTCAATCAAGGCCGGTTTTCCACCAGTGACACCAGAAGTCTGGTTCGGTTGCTGCAAAGAATGGGTGCAATCCATCACCGTAGGCACGTTAAAAGAACGCATTTCAGGAATCCCTCTATAATCAACAATGAGATCTTGATAACCGAACGTATTACCTCGGTCAGTTAAAAAAACTTTTTCATTACCTGATTCTACAATCTTATCTACCGCAAATTTCATGGAGCCAGCACTCAAGAACTGACCTTTCTTTACGTTTACTACCTTGTTTGTTTTTGCCGCTGCAACCAATAAATCGGTTTGTCTACACAAAAAAGCAGGAATTTGGAGCACGTCAACGTATGCTGCAGCCATTTCCGCTTCATGACTTTCATGTATATCCGTAACAGTTGGTACACCAAAAGTCTTTCCCACTTTCTCTAAAATCTTCAGAGCCTTTTCATCACCTATTCCCATAAAAGAATCTAGGCGAGACCTGTTGGCCTTACGGTAAGACCCCTTAAAAATATATGGAATATGAAGTTTATCTGTAATTGTAACAATCTTTTCAGCAATACGCAAAGCGATTTCTTCTCCTTCAATTGCACACGGCCCCGCCATTAAAAAGAAATTCTGCGATGTCCCATTCTTGATTTCGGGAATGTATTTGTTAATCATATAATTATAAAAAATTAATTGCCGAGTTCTGATAAAAATTTGATTCGCATCAATTGGAGATCCTCATAGCTATAATCGTCTCCTCCTAATTCTTTAAGCGCATCATTAATTGAATCAGTCTCCGCTGTCTTAAAATAGTCGTATACCTCATCTTGACGATCCTCATCAATAACCTCATCAATAAAATAATTGATGTTGATTTTGGTACCTGCGTTCACAATCGTCTCTATTTCCTTCAATATTTCTTCATAGGTAATACCTTTGGCAGAAGCAATATCATCCAAAGCAATTTTTCGATCGATATTTTGAATAATAGATACCTTTAATGCAGATTTATTGGCTGTACTCTTAATAACAAGATCTACTGGTCTATCGATCTCATTTTCTTCCACATAATCCTTAATCAACACAATAAATGGTGCTCCGAATTTGATTGCTTTACCATTTCCCACGCCTTGAATTTGTTTTAATTCATCAATGGTGACTGGGTAATGTGTACACATTTCCTCCAACGAAGGGTCTTGAAAAATTACAAATGGAGGCAACGACTTGCCTTTTGCAATTTTTTTACGTAGATCTTTGAGCATAGCCAACAATATGGTGTCTAAAGCACCTGTGCCATGCCCTGTATCTTCTGAATTTGCATTATCCCCACCTTCAATCGGACGATTTAATACAAATTTAAGCTGATAAGGATTAGCTATATAATGTCTTCCAATATCTGTTAGTTTTAAGAGACCATAATGATCAATATCTTTTTCAATGAAGTTATCGAGAACAGCTTGTCTGATTAGGGATTTCCAATAGATAACACCTTTCTCTTTACCCGTTCCGAAAAGACGGTGCTCATCGTGTTTATAGGAAGACACTGGTTGATTATTTTGGCCCATCATCACGTTAATCACATGATGATCATCAAATTTCTCACCCTGCTCCTGAATGAAGCCAAGAACATTTTTTAACGAATCTTCTGCCTCAAAATATTCTTTCTCCGAACGGCAGTTATCGCACATATTACTACAGCCCTGTTCGTCGAAATTTTCTCCAAAATAGTGAAGAATTTGTTTACGACGACATACAGCAGACTCGGAATAATCAATAACCTCCTTTAAAATCTGGGTACCAATCTCACGTTCGGCCACAGGTTTATCTTTCATAAACTTAGTCAGCTTTTCGACATCTTTTTCCGAGTAAAAAGCCAAACAATAACCATCTCCACCGTCACGGCCAGCACGTCCTGTTTCCTGATAGTATCCTTCCATGGATTTAGGAATATCATGGTGAATAACATAACGAACATCAGGTTTGTCTATTCCCATACCAAAAGCGATGGTAGCCACAATAACTTCGACATCCTCCATCAAAAATTTATCCTGTGTATCAGCTCTTGTTTTAGCGTCTAGACCAGCATGATAAGGTAAAGCTTTGATACCATTTAGGTTCAACACTTCACTGATTTCTTCCACTTTCTTCCGACTTAAACAATAAACGATACCAGTCTTACCCGATTTGGTTTTAATGAAACGGACAATCTCTTTGACCACATCTTTCTTTGGTCTTACCTCATAATACAAATTGCTACGGTTAAATGATGACTTAAATAAAACAGCATCATTCATCTGTAAATTTTTGCGGATATCCGACTGAACTTTAGGCGTAGCAGTTGCAGTAAGCGCAATAATAGGAATATTGTCCCCTATCTCGTTAATTACCTGGCGTATTTTACGATATTCTGGTCTGAAATCGTGCCCCCACTCGGAAATACAATGTGCTTCGTCAACCGCTACAAACGACACGGTAATTTGGTGTAAGAATTCCAAATTATCTTGCTTAGCAAGTGATTCTGGAGCTACATACAACAATTTGGTCTTCCCGGCGATTACATCATCCTTAACCTTTGTAATCTCACTTTTATTCAATGATGAATTTAAAAAATGAGCGATACTATCTTCGCCACCGAATGCACGAAGCTGATCTACTTGGTTTTTCATTAAAGCGATCAAAGGAGAAATAACAATTGCTGTTCCCTCACTCATAAGTGCTGGAAGTTGATAGCAAATTGATTTCCCTCCTCCGGTTGGCATGATTACAAACGTATCTCTTCTTTGAAGAATACTAGTTATAATTGCCTCTTGATCCCCTTTAAAAGTATCAAAACCAAAAAAATCTTGTAAATTGTCGAAAAGTGATTTTTCTATTTCCATTGCGCCTTGGGCAAAAATAAGATAGATAAATGAAGAAATAATCTTGAAAAATAATCTATTTTTGCAGTCTATTCTAATACATAAAAGTAAGAGTATTTTTTGTGAAAAACAACTACGAAATAAAAAATATAGCTATACAAGCTATTCAAGAAGAAGCTAAGGCAGTAGCTGCTTTAGCCCAATATATTGATGATGATTTTGTTACCGTTGTCGACCGTATTTTAAATCTGCAAGGTAGAGTGATCGTAACTGGAATTGGTAAAAGTGCCATTATCGCACAAAAGATAGTTGCAACGCTAAATTCGACAGGTACGCCATCAATCTTTATGCACGCAGCCGATGCCATCCATGGCGATCTAGGTATCATCCAGCAAAATGATTTGATTATTGCCATCTCTAAGAGTGGCAACACACCTGAAATTAAAGTCCTTGTTCCCTTTTTAAAACAGACGAAGAATGTATTGGTTGCTCTAGTAGGAAATATAGATTCTTATCTAGCTAAAAACGCGGATTATATCTTGAATACCACGGTAGAGAAAGAGGCTTGTCCCAACAACCTCGCTCCGACCTCCAGTACAACCGCTCAATTAGCGATGGGTGATGCCCTGGCCGTTGTATTGCAGGAATGCCGCGATTTTACAGATAAAGATTTTGCAAAATACCACCCTGGAGGAGCATTGGGGAAAAAATTATATTTAAGAGTAGGCGATCTATCCGATCAAAATGGCAAACCTAGTGTCCAACTACATGCTACGGTGAGTGATATCATTATTACCATTACACAGTTTAGACTAGGAGCCGTAGCCGTATTAGATGCTAATCAGATCCTCGGCATCATCACCGACGGCGATATTCGTCGTATGTTGGAGAAACACACGGATTTAACCGCGATCAAAGCCGCTGATATTATGGGTAAATCACCTAAAATCATTGATAAAAAAGAACTCGCAGCCAATGCCCTTCATATTATGCGAGAAAATAACATTACACAACTATTGGTTTCTGACAACGGGAATTATGATGGTGTCATCCACATACAAGATCTACTAAAAGAAGGCATAATCTAACTGTAATAAAGTTGTTAGATGTAAAATAAATTGGTAATAAATATTACATTTGGCATATCAGTTGTACTATTTAATCATAATGTAATATCTTAGAAGCATGAAAAAGTATATAACAATCTTAGCAGTGATCATTTCCTTTATCGGTTTTTCATCTATGCAAGCTGGACAAGGAGAATTTAAATTTGAAAAAGAGACTCATGATTTTGGCAAAATTCCTGCCGGTACACCCGTTTCGTATAACTTTAAGTTTTCAAATACAGGCAGTGAGCCTATTATTATTTCAAATGTTGTACCTACCTGTGGCTGTTCTGTTGCAGAATTCACGAAAACACCGATTAAACCCGGAGAAAGTGGCACAATTAAAGTAACTTACAATGCTGCTGCCAAGGCACCATTTACTAAGAGTTTCACTGTTCAATCGAACACCAAAACTCCTGTAAAAACACTCTATATTAAGGGTATTGTAGAATAACAATCCTCTAAATAAAACAAAAAAAGCCACAAGATCATGTGGCTTTTTTTGTTTTATTTTGGTTAGCTTTGCACTACTAATTTTAAAAAAACTATAATGCCAGTAATATCAGAAAAAGGGCTGAATATGCCTGCGTCACCTATTAGAAAGTTGACGCCATATGCTGATCAAGCAAAAAAAGAAGGTAAAAAGATATACCACCTCAATATCGGACAACCAGACATCCAAACACCTGAAATTATGCTAAATGCTTTGAAAAATATACAATTCAAAGTATGGGCATACACACCTTCTGAAGGTACAGCCTCTTATCGGAACAAATTGGCAGAATATTATAATAAGCTAAATTACAATATTGAACCAACAGATATATTAGTAACGAATGGTGGTTCTGAAGCGATTACAATCGCTATGCAAGCCTGTTTAAATGAAGGGGAAGAGATTATTATCCCTGAGCCATTTTATGCAAATTACAATGGCTTTGCCTGTTCTTCAGACATTGTGATTAAACCAATCATGTCTTATATCGAGAGTGGATTTGCATTGCCCTCTATCGCAGAATTTGAGAAAGTAATTACCCCTAAAACAAAAGCGATCTGTATCTGTAACCCCAATAACCCTACTGGTTACCTTTACTCCAGAGAAGAACTAGAAGCTCTTCGTGAACTTTGTTTAAAATATGATCTTTACCTTTTCTCAGATGAAGCTTATCGTGAATTCTGTTATGACGGTAGAGCGTTTATTTCGCCGATGCATTTAGAAGGTCTCGAAAATAATGTGGTTATTTTTGACACAGTATCAAAACGTTACTCTGCTTGCGGTGCGCGTATAGGATGTATCATTACCAAAAACAAAGAGCTTTATCAGACTGCGCTTAAATTTGCGCAAGCTCGCTTAAGCCCTTCTTTGGAAGGACAAATTGCAGGTGAAGCAGCTGTTGACACCCCAGACAGTTACTTTGAGGCGGTATCCAAAGAATATACAGCGAGAAGAGATACCCTCGTAAAGGGACTTAATGCAATCGAAGGTGTTTACTCCCCTAATCCGGGTGGTGCTTTTTACGTAGTTGCTAAATTACCGATTGACAATGCGGATAAATTCTGCCAATGGATGCTTGAAGAATTTTCTTACAATAACGAAACAGTTATGATGGCTCCTGCTACCGGTTTTTATAGTACTGAGGGTGCCGGCTTAAATGAGGTACGCCTCGCCTATGTGCTGAATCAGGATGATCTTAAAAATGCCCTAGTCTGCCTCGAGAAAGCACTTCAAGTGTATCCAGGACGCACAGATCAATAACAAGATTAAGATATTTATCAAAGGCGGGGCATGCATGTTCCGCCTTTTTATTTTTAAACCGAACCTACCTGTAAGTCCATGTTTTATTTCCTTTTTTTAAAAAAACAAAACAAATTTTTGAGTCATCTTGTTCTTATTATAATAACTAAAGAGATTGCATATGGATAAATTGAAGAAATTCCAATTGATGGAAAAAATAGCAAGAGAATTAGAAGATGTCAGAAACAGTCAACAAGCTGTTTTAGAAAAAATAGGCAAAATCGAAGTTGATAACATTGAACTCGGCGATAAAAATATTGAAAAAACAGTTCCCGATATTTATCAACGTACCGCGGATAATTCAGAAGCTATCAAGGCTCTTCTGGAATCTTTTCAAGAGCAGACAGCAGAGTTCGGAGAGAAAAACAATGTTGGAAAATTATTGGAACAACAGCAAATTAATAGCATTAAATAGCTAGTTTAAAATACAAAGAAGGCCGATTAAAAAATCGGCCTTCTTTGTATTTTATGATTGGGCTTTTGCCGCTTTAGCTTTTAAATATTCCTCTTCGACAAAATGAAGCTGTTGTTCTGGAGTGATATTCGAATTGTCCAATACAATCGCATCCTCGGCTTGTCGCAATGGACTTTCCTCACGCGTACTATCGATCCGATCACGCGTTGCCAGATTTTCTACGACTTCCTCTAAGGTCACGTCCTCTCCTTTTTCCGTCAATTCCAGATAACGCCTAGCAGCACGGACTTTAGGATCAGCTGTCATAAAAATCTTAAGATCGGCATCCGGAAAAACGGTCGTACCGATATCACGGCCGTCCATAATAATATTTCGCCTGCTACCCAATTTTTGTTGCTGTGCAACCATAGCGACCCGAACGGCTTTGATCGCGCTTACGTCACTGACTTTATCAGAAATATACATCTGTCGGATCTCTTCCGAGATATCTTCATCGTTTAAATGGATTTCTGTCTTCTGCGTATTTGGTATAAAATCAATATGTATATCTTTCAGGGCATTTTCGATCGCTTCCTGATCATCCAATGCTATTTTATGTCGGATAAAATAGAGTGTTACAGCCCTATACATCGCTCCACTATCAATAAATGCAAATTTTAGCTTTTTTGCTAGAGCTTTTGCCAGCGTACTTTTACCGCAAGAGGAAAAACCATCGATAGCGATAATAAAATTGTGATGCCCACTCATTATTCGTTGCCTCCTATAATTACCCCTGGCTTATTGACCAAAGGAACTTTAGTCAGATTACCATCTACAATGCTCTCCGGTAAAAAGATATATTTTTTATCGTAAATAATATTATCGATATAAAAACTCAGCCAATATTCATTTGTCAATCCAAATACTTGCTCATCAATCGCTTCCACGCGATCGAAAGATTTAGCTTCAATATTTCCAATAAAATGTCGCAAAGTCGTTGTCATCACCTGTCTTCCATCCTTTTCTCCATAGCCCTTTGAGCTAATTAGTACATTCTGAATAGCAATGTTTTTATCATTGATGACATAGACTGTCCAGTTTTTTGTCTCTACCGTCTCACCTTCCAAAACAACAGCGATCATAATGTCCTTGACAATATTTTCTGGTAAATCTGCTTTCATGCTTATTTAGACTTTGTAGTTTTCTTAGCAGGTGCTTTCTTCGCCGTAGTCTTTTTCACTGTAGCCTTTTTTTCTGTCGATTTAGCTTTGGTCGTTTTACCTTTTGGCGCATCCGCCTCAGCCCATTTCAACACATCTGCATACGTGATTTTCTCCATCTCCGTTCCTTTGGGGATTTTCAAATTTTGCTTTCCAAAACGAATAAATGGTCCCCAGCGTCCCTGCTCGATTTGAGCATCTGGATTTTCATCAAATACACGAATGACCTTCTCGATATCTTTCTGACGTTTGTCTTTGATAATCTGTATCGCCTCCTCCTCTGTCACATCCAAAGGATCCACTCCTTTTGGCAAAGAATAAAAAGCCGAATTGTGACGGATATAAGGCCCAAATCGTCCCACAGCAACAGTCATTTCCTTATCTTCAAATAAACCAACTTTTTTCGGCAATTTGAATAATTCCATGGCATCCTCAAAAGTAATCGTTTCAATCATCTGTCCCCTACGCAAAGAAGCAAAACGCGGCTTCTCTTCATCATCAGGAGAGCCAATCTGTACCAATGGGCCGAACTTACCAATACGAACCGAAACGGGTTTACCGGAAACTGGATCGATACCAAGCTCACGCTCATTATTCGCACGATCAGCATTTTCTAAGGTATCTTCGACTTCAGAATGAAAAGGTCCGTAGAAATCATGCAACATTTTTGTCCATTCAGTCAGCCCATGTGCAATATCGTCAAACTCTTTTTCCACATTAGCGGTAAAATGAAAATCTACTATACCATTGAAATGTTCAACCAAGAAATCATTCACTACAACACCGATATCCGTTGGAAACATTTTTCCTTTCTCAGCACCGGTGATTTCCGTTTTTGTTACTGCCGTTAATTCAGCATCCTTTAATGTCAACACACGGTAATCGCGTGATTTACCTTCACGCTCTTCTTTGATGACATAACCACGATTTTGAATTGTTGAAATAGTAGGTGCATAGGTAGAAGGACGACCAATCCCCAATTCCTCCAATTTTTTCACTAAAGCGGCTTCTGTATAGCGTGCTGGAGGTCTTGTAAAGCGCTCCGTTGCCGACATACTTTTTAAAGTCAACTGTAAACCAACAGTTAAAGGAGGAAGAATTGCATTATCACTATCTTCATCCGTTGTGTTTTCTTGATCATCATCTAAAGATTCCATGTATACTTTCAAGAATCCATCAAATTTCATCACCTCTCCAGAAGCATTTAAATCTTCCGTACGGGTTGAGATATCGATCTTTGCCAATGTACGTTCAAACTCAGCCTCACTCATTTGAGAAGCAATGGCTCTTTTCCAAATAAGCTCATATAACCTTTTCTCAGAGGAATCACCATCAATGGTATGTTCAGAGAAATAAGTGGGACGAATAGCTTCGTGTGCCTCTTGAGCACCTGATGTTTTTGTTTTATATTTTCTGACCTTATGATATTGGTTACCATAAGCCGATTTGATCTCCTTTTCAGCAGCTTCGATTGCCGTATCACTCAAATTAACAGAATCGGTACGCATATAGGTAATACGTCCTGATTCATACAATCTTTGTGCAACCTGCATAGTACGGGCGACAGAAAACCCAAGTTTTCTACTCGCTTCTTGTTGTAACGTTGATGTTGTAAATGGCGCTGCTGGTGAACGTTTGGCAGGCTTTGTTTCCAGATTCTTCACAGAAAACAACGCTGCTTTACAGTCTTCCAAAAATTTGGTTGCCTCTGCTTCTGTTGCAAAACGCTGCGGAAGTTCAGCTTTGAAACTGTCTTTAGCTTTTCCGGTATGGAAAAATGCAACAATCTTAAAGGCAGCTTCCGGCTCAAACTTATTGATTTCACGCTCCCGATCGACAATCAGGCGAACTGCAACCGATTGGACCCGCCCAGCAGACAAGGAAGGTTTAACTTTTTTCCATAGAACCGGGGATAATTCAAAACCAACTAATCGATCTAAAACCCGTCGCGCTTGTTGGGCGTTAACTAGATTATAGTCAATTTTACGCGGATTATCAATAGCTTTGAGAATGGCTGGCTTCGTAATCTCGTGAAACACAATCCTTTTTGTGCTTTCATCCTTTAATCCTAAAGTCTCAAATAAGTGCCATGAAATAGCCTCTCCCTCGCGGTCCTCATCGGATGCTAACCAAACCGTTTCTGCAGCTTTAGCCAATTTCTTCAGTTCACTTACAACCGCCTTTTTGTCGGATGGAACTTCATACTTTTGCTCGAAATTCTTCTCTGTATCAATTGCATCATCGGTTTTCACCAAGTCACGAATATGTCCATAACTCGACTTAACCAAAAAATCCTTTCCTAAATATCCTTCTATCGTTTTCGCTTTCGCTGGAGACTCAACTATCAATAAATTTTTCGCCATCTAATTTGAGATTTGTGCAAATAAAGGGAATTCTGAAAGGAATGACAATAATTTCTTGCAAAAAAGACAAAAAAAATAGATTTCATGTCGACAATTAAGAAATTTATCCATTGATGAAGGACTGCGTAACAGGGTTAAGGTCGACACATAAAGATTAGATTGAACTTTTCTACCCGCCCAATCAAACGAAGAAATAGGAAGCACGAACGGGGATAAAATAGGGATTAACTTCTCCCTTAAGACAGTGCTTGTTCAGTGCTTGTTCAGTGTAGATTGAATAATAACTGAATGATTACTGTCTAAAAATTGATTGAAAACTGGGATTACTTACTACTTGGTACGCGCATGTTCCGTTTTAATATAGATCTTGATGATCTATAACCTAAACTGGCAACCATCAAACCGCTCTCTCACTCTACTAAAAAATGAGTGCCTACTCCAATCGTCATTCGTTGATCAATTTCATCGTAAACATTTTGGCGGGAAGGATCGTATATAGTTCTTTTTCTTTAATCGAACTCGGCATAGAAGTAATATATATGTATATTTGCCTATTCAAAAGGGCAATATATAGCAGATCCCCTATTTTGTTTAAATGATTATAATAATGAAAAGAAGTCTTCTCAGAGTTGCCTTTTGGGGCACGTTATTACCATTTGTATCTTGTTCAGTTATGAAAGATTCAGCAAAACCCAATTCGGACAATTTTCCTAAACTTAGTCTGGAAGCACATCGTGGTGGCCGCGGCCTCTTTCCTGAAGAGTCTATTGCTGCAATGAAAAATGCGATAGATCTCCCGAAGGTAACCACACTAGAAATGGATTGTCACATTACCAAAGATCGTAAGGTTGTTGTTTTTCACGACGATTATCTCAATCCTAAGTTTGTCTTAAAACCTAATGGTTCCGAAATTTCTGAGAAGGACAAATCACTTAAAATATATGATATGCTTTATAAGGATCTGATTAAATACGATATTGGGTCGAAATTTTATAAAGAGTTTCCTGAACAGAAAAAACAGGTTACACGTATAGCAAAACTATCGGACCTTATTGATAGTACCGAAGCCTACGCAAACCTAAAAAGGAAAGTACCAATGTTCTACAATATAGAAGTTAAGAGTAAGGAAGACAAAGATGATATTCTCCATCCAAAAGTAGAAGAATTTGTAGATCTTATGGTCCAAGTCATCACCGATAAGAAAATTGCTACACGCACCGTCATTCAATCTTTTGATAGTAGAGCCATTAAGTATCTACACAAAGCATATCCGCAGATCAAAGTCTCCTATCTCGTTGATGCAAACTACGGAAAAAGTGTTCAGCAAACAATCGCCGAATTAGGCTTCGCGCCTTTTATTATAAGTCCTCACTATAAAATAGCTACGCGCGATTTTGTCACGCAGTGTCATAAAGCGGATATCAAGGTCATTCCATGGACAGTCAATACAAAAGAAGAAATTGATCAGCTAAAGGCGGTAAAAGTTGATGGAATTATTAGCGACTACCCAAATTTATTTTAATGAGCACATGGACTGCTTCGCTAAAAAAATAGAAAAATAGAGTTTCCGACTAACGGCTATATTAAGGGAAACAAAGCACGACCAAAGCAAAGTAGTTTATCGATCTCTATAAACTATTTTGCTTTGGTTTTATTTTTCAATGCTTTGTCAATATATTCCCGCCCTTTTTGAACCAAAAATTCAGATCGGTGATAATCCCATAGGTTACAGATATTATAGGGAATATCCACCACCACATCGGGGCGATATAAATCAATAATCATTTGGCTCATTTTCCGACGCATCACATAGTATGACGCTTGGAGGATATCAAACGAATTTGAATTTTTTGTATCGAGTTTTTTGATGACAGAATATTGTTTATCCGGTTTCGATTCCAGATTAACAGCAATAATTAAGTTGTCTTTCCTTGTTACATGATTTATCGGCAATGGGTTCAGTACACCACCGTCAACATAGACATGATTATCTTCTTCCACCGCCGTAAATACAGCAGGAATGGCTATCGAGGCTCGAATGGCATCATACATACTTCCAAAATCCAAAACAACCTCCTTCTCATAGTTTAGATCTGTAGCAACAGCTTTAAACAGAATTGGAAAAGTTTCTATATTGGCATCTGGAATCACTGATTTCAATGCGTTGAACACCTTGATTCCCTTCATCATCCCCAACCCTTTCCAGCTAAAATCCATCATATTAAACACCGATTTCTTTGTCAGGCGCTGCATCCAATCTTCCAAAACATCCATCTTTCCCTGTGCATAAATACCACCGACGAGTGCTCCTATTGAACAACCTATTACCTCATCAATTTCAAAACCTAGCTCTTCCAGCTGTCGAATAATGCCAATATGTACAAGACCTCTTGCACCACCTCCGCCCAGGACAAGGGTAACTTTACGATTCAAAAACGCTTTCTCCAACATAACTATATCAGTACATAAAACACTTGTTTACTCACAAGCAACAATGTAAACAAATAATCATCGTTATTATATGTATTTTTGATTACAATATTCGATTACAATATACGCAGTAAAAAAAGAAATATGAAAATAGAAATTTGGTCGGACATCATTTGTCCATTCTGTTATATTGGTCTGACAAAGCTTGAGATGGCTCTACAAGAATCTCCAAGCAAACCACAGGCTGAAATCATCTGGAAATCGTATCAGCTTAATCCCGACTATCCAGAGGACGCTCCGGCAATGCCAACCTATGATTACCTTGTTCAGACTAAAGGTATGAGCATGGACGATGTGATTGCCATGACTTCTCAACTCAGCGCACAGGGAAAAGAGCTGGGTATTGACCTGAATTTTGAAAAAGCAATCGTTGTGAATACAAAAAAAGCACATCGCCTGATACATTTTGCCCAGGCACATCACAAAGGCACCCTAGTAAAAAAGGCTTTGTTTAAAGCGCATTTTACCGATGGTCTCGATGTAAATGATAACGAAGTTCTCATTGCTATCGCGACTCAACAGGATCTTTCCACTCAAGCGGTAAAAAATTTATTGGAATCCGATGAATTTGCGTATGATGTTGCACAGGATATCCAAGAAGGTGTAAGCCTAGGGCTGCGAGGTGTTCCTTTCTTTGTATTTGACAGAAAATATGCTATCCCCGGAGCACAACCCATGGAAGTCTTTCACAATACCATAAATGAATGCTTGGTCAGCCAGCCTGCACCTCTTGAACGCAGAGGCGAAGAAGGCCCTTCATGTGATCCTGAAACAGGAAAATGTGAATAAAGAAAGAAAAAATTATTGTTTAATTTTACTATTTTCGCAAGCTTATAACGACAAACAAATTTGGTATAAATGCAGTTAACCAAACTAGAAATTAAAGGATTTAAGAGTTTCGGAGACAAGATCACGATCAACTTCAATGACGGCGTCACAGCGATTGTGGGGCCCAATGGATGTGGAAAGTCAAATGTAGTCGACGCCATACGTTGGGTCCTCGGAGAACAGAGTACAAAGATGCTTCGCTCCGATAAAATGGAAAATATTATTTTCAATGGAACAAAAAATAGAAAGCCAGCAAACCTGGCAGAGGTTTCACTGACCTTCAACAATAACAATAATATTTTACCAACTGAATTTTCGACAGTTACTGTCACCCGTAAGTTGTTTCGCAATGGGGATAGCGAATATAGATTGAATGATGTCAAATGTCGTTTGAAAGATATTACTGATTTGTTTTTGGATACCGGAGTTGGTGCCGACAGTTATTCTATTATCGAATTGAAAATGATTGATGAAATCATCAATAATAAAGATAATTCACGTCGCAACCTATTCGAAGAAGCATCCGGAATCTCCAAGTATAAAGTTCGTAAAAAGCAAACCTTAGCTAAACTGAGAGATACTGAAGCTGATCTCGGTCGCGTGGATGATTTGCTTTACGAAATCACCAAGAATCTCAAATCATTAGAAAATCAAGCTAAAAAAGCCGAAAAATACACATCTCTTAAAGCAGAATATCGCCAGAGCAGTGTAGATTTGGCTTATTATAAAATTGCAGACTTTTCGACCGAATTAGAACGGCTTCAGACACAAGAATCCAAAGTTCAAAAAGATTCCGTCAACGCACAGCAAACGATCCTGAACGCGGAAACTGAACTCCAGTCACTCCGCCAAACAAATTTGGAACAGGAAAAGAATCTTTCTGTACAGCAAAAAACAACACAGGAATTTGTTAACAAAATCCGTGGTTATGAATCTGAAAAGAAAATCAAAAACGAAAAAGTCAGAAATCTTCAAGATAAAGAAAACCGTCTAAACCTCGATATCAACAGCGACAAACAGCAGCTTAATCACGTACTATACACCATCAAGCGGCTAAATGAGGAGTTGTTTGATGAGCAAAATAAACTTGATTCGTTAAAAAGTAATCTTGAATCGAATAAATCCGAAGTCGACGAACTTAGAGGACAGCAACAATCTGCCAAAGGAAAGCTTGACATTTTTAATAAAAGCAATGCTGAATTACAGGCGAAAATCTACAAATTGGAAAAAGACCTTGCTGTATTCACGATCCAGAAAGAAGCGCTCTTGCAAGAATCTGTTCGCAATAGCGTAGATACAGAAGCAAAAGAAGCCGAATTGCAGCAGTTCAATTCCTCAGTTATGGAATTAGAAGGTCGCGTGGAAGCGCAGCATTTACAGTACGATTCAGCAAACCAACAGGAGGAAGAGCTCCAAGGACAAATCAGTCAATGCCAGGCAAACCTAGAGGAATTTAGAGCTCAACTTGCCAAAGACCTACGCCTCGTAGATGCCAAACAAAACGAATACAATCTCACAAAATCTCTTGTTGATAATTTGGAAGGTTTCCCTGACTCGATTCGTTTCTTAAAGAAAAATGCAGGGTGGAAAAAGCAACCTCCACTCCTTTCAGATGTACTTTTCTGTCAGGAAGATTATCGCGTGGCTATTGAGAACTATCTCGAACCTATTATGAACCATTATGTTGTCGAAACACAACAAGATGCTGTTCAAGCGATTCAACTGTTGAGCGATGCTGCAAAAGGAAGAGCAAATTTCTTTATCCTGGATGCTATTGCTGCCCCTCCGGTCCCTGCACCCGCACCAAATGACAATTTGATGTCTGCCTTGGATGTGATTAGCGTAGACGAAAAATACAAAGCTTTGTGTACCTTGCTGCTCCAGCAAGTCTTCATCCTCAAACGCGAAAGTGAAAAGGAGCTGGATGAAAAACTTCCAGTGAAGGGACAGGTTATTTTGCAAAAAAATGGACGCTATGCGAAACATCATTTGGGTCTTTCTGGCGGATCGGTAGGGCTATTTGAAGGAAAACGTATCGGAAGGGCTAAAAACCTGGAAGTATTATCCCAGGAGATTAAAACATTAAATCAGGAAATAGCAAAACTTGAAGATAAAATAACCGCCGAAACAGCTCGTTTAGACGCACTACGCAGCAATTCGCAAAAGGAACTAATCGATGAATTACGTTTTCAGCTGAATAGACTGAATAATGAATTGATTACCGTTAGAACAAAACAAGAGCAATATCAAGCGTTCATCAACAATTCCCAAGCGCGTAAAAAAGATATTCAGGAGAAAATTGAAGGCGTAGAATCGGATTTAAAGATTGCTGAACCCCAACTTCAGGAACTGCGCCTGGAAAAAGAACAAAATGTCATTGAATTATCGAGCCTACAAGATCAATTCCATGAAATCTCTGAAGTATTAAACGAAAAATCGACAACGTACAATCAAGAAAATATCACTTACCATCAACAGCTAAATAAAGTTTCCAATATCACGAAAGATCTCGAATTTCGAGAGACACAGAAAGAGGATCACGAAATTCGTATCGAAAGAAACAGCATAGAATTAGTTGAAGTTCAAGAAGCTCTAAGAACGACTATCCCATTTGAGGATGAAGAAGATCAGGATCTTATTGCCATGTATGAGCAAAAGATTGCCTTGGAAGATGGTCTTAAAGAATTGGAAGACAACTACTATACAGATAAGCAGAAGATCAATGACCTGGAAGATGCATTGACACAGCAACGTCGTTCAAAAGAGCAGAGTGATTTTCTTGTTTCAGAAATTAAAGACAAAAAAACAGCCCTTCAAATTGATCTTAATGCTTTAAAAGAACGTCTTTCTGTCGAATTCAACATCGAACTAAAAGACCTTATCGAACGTGAAGATGTCCCCGAGATTACAGAAGATCAGTCTGCATTGACAATAAAATGCAGTAAACTCAAGAAACAACTTGACGAATTTGGTACGATCAATTTGATGGCAAAAGAAGCCTTCGACGAAATGAATGAACGCTATGATTTCATCAATAAAGAGAAAGCTGATTTAATCGAAGCAAAAGGCTCATTGATGGCAACAATTAAAGAAATTGACGATACAGCTCAAGTTCAATTCATGTTTACATTCAACGCCGTAAGAGATAATTTCGTCAAGGTATTTCGTTCTCTATTTAATGAAGAAGACAGTTGTGACCTTGTGTTGACAGACCCAAACAATCCCTTGGATTCAGATATCGACATTATTGCTAGGCCAAAAGGGAAAAGACCATTATCAATCAATCAGCTATCGGGTGGTGAAAAGACGTTGACTTCAACAGCCTTACTCTTCTCACTCTATCTCTCCAAACCCGCACCGTTTTGTATATTCGATGAGGTGGATGCCCCACTGGATGATACCAATATTGATAAATTCAACAATATTATCCGGGATTTTTCTAAAAATTCACAATTTATAGTCGTCTCGCACAATAAAAAAACGATCGCAAGTACAGATATCATCTATGGCGTAACGATGGTCGAGCAAGGTGTATCCCGCGTGGTGGCAGTAGATCTAAGAGAAGTAGCTTAACGCAACAGAATAATCAAAAAAAGCGGGCCAAGAACGTTATCTTGGCCCGCTTTTTTTCATCAAAGAATCTATGCTATAAAAGCTCTTAATGCAAATATTCAATTGATATTGCGATTTTCTCGTACAGACAGTATAATATAATGATAGGATAAAGCGAGAATTCGCTAAGTGAACCAACCAGAATGATCTACGGCCAAAAACTAAAAAGCCCAGAGTGGGGAACTCTGAGCTTTCGTTAGCCATATATTAACCTATTTTATGAAAAGTATTTGTAAAGAAAACGTCGCTTTTTTGAATTAATTATAATAATAATTCCCATTTAACATTTTTTAACATTTAAAGATTTCTACGCCAATGCTGTTTGAAACTGTATTAGACGGAAATTTTTACGATAATCAACGGGGCCTCATCTGAATCTGTTAGAAAAAATAAAGCTCGAAGTGGGGAACTCCGAGCTAACCTAACCAATTATTAACCTAAATTTATGAAAAGTCTAATTTATGAGAACATCCTCTTTCGTTGTTCTGATTATTAAACGTAGCCCACCAAGTTATTATTACACGACCTATTCATATTTATCTAAAATTTGACATTTTTTAACAATTCAATAAGTAACTTTAGGAAAACGAACGCTTAAACAACTATCATATGGCAGAATACGATTTAAATGAACTTCAGAAGATCTATGAAAATAAGGATGTATTAAACTATTTGGAACAACATGGCATTCTCGAAATAAAAAAATTCAATGATGTTTACGATTATGAAAAAGAGCTTTACGAACTCCAAGTCAAGCTGTTAAAACTTCAATATGATATCATTGAAAAAGGAAAGCGGGTCCTTATTATTTTTGAAGGCAGGGATGCGGCTGGTAAAGGTGGCACAATAGGCCGCGTGACCCAATATCTAAATCCTAAAAAAATACGCGTTGTCGCATTGCCTAAACCAACCGAAGAAGAAGCGGGACAATGGTATTTTCAAAGATATATAAAACAGCTTCCCAATGCGGGAGAAATTGTGATTTTTGACCGAAGTTGGTATAACAGGGCTATTGTTGAACCGGTATTTGGATTTTGCACCAAAGAACAGCACGATTTGTTTATGAATCAAGTTCCAGAATTTGAAAAACAGCTAATTGACGATGGTATTATTGTTATCAAATTATTCTTGAGTATCAGCAAAGAAGAACAAGCCGAAAGACTAAAAGAACGAAAGGAGGATTTTTTAAAACAGTGGAAAATTGGTGTCTTAGATCAGCAGGCTCAAGAGAAATGGGATGTGTATACGGGCTATATTGAAAACTTATTTAAAAAAACAGGTACAAAAAAAGCGCCTTGGCTGGAGATAAACAAAGATAACAAGAAAAAAGCACGCCTATCGTCCCTCAAACTGATCATCAACGCCATTGTTGGAAATGAGCAGGAAAAAATAGATTCTTTTGTTACGAAGCACGATTAACCTTTTCTAAGTCAAGGTATCAATTATAAAAAACAGGAGGAAAAATGTGTTTCCTCCTGTTTCCATTATATCAGCGTGATTTATGACACTAAAACCGTAGTTTCTATCTTAGGACCTGCTGCATGCACAGAGGTCGGCATTTCGTTATTGAATTTTTCAAAATTTGTGATAAATAGCTTTGCCAAGCGTTTTGCCTGCATATCATAAGCTTCATCGTTGTCCCATAAGCCTCGGGCATCCAAGATTTGTTCAGGAACATGCTCTCCACAACTCGTTGGATATTCCAGTCCAAAAATTTCGTGCTTATCGAACCGAGACTCCAACAACGAACCGTCCATTGCTGCTCGAATCAACGATCTCGTATAATTAAGTTTAATACGTCGCCCTATTCCATAAGGTCCCGCAATCCAGCCCGTATTCACCAACCAAACTTTGATGTTACGATTTTGCTCAAGTTTTGAGCGGAGCAAAGCAGCATATTTTGATGGATGAAGCGGCAAAAATGCCTGTCCAAAACAAGTTGAAAATGCAGCTGTGGGCTCCTTTACACCAACTTCGGTACCTGCTACCTTTGCTGTATAGCCACTGACAAAATGATACACTGCCTGATCAATGGTCAGCAATGAAATGGGGGGAAGTACACCAAAAGCATCTGCAGTCAAGAAAAATATATTTTCAGGTTCGCTACCAATACCGCTCATCTCCGCATTTTCCATAAAATCTATTGGGTAGGATACACGGGTGTTCTCTGTTTTGCTGATATCATTGTAGTCAGGCCTATCAAATTCATCCAAAACCACGTTCTCAAGTAAAGATCCAAAACGAATTGCATGAAAGATCTCCGGCTCCTTGTCTTCCGATAAACCGACACATTTCGCATAGCATCCGCCTTCGAAATTGAAAATTCCCCTTTCGCTCCATCCATGCTCGTCATCACCGATTAATTTTCTGTGTTTATCTGCTGATAAAGTCGTTTTCCCTGTACCTGAAAGTCCAAAAAATAAAGCTGTCTCCCCTTCCTTTGATGTATTCGCCGAACAGTGCATAGAAAGAACATTATGTTCGAATGGTAAAATAAAGTTTAATATCGAAAAAATACTCTTTTTAATCTCGCCCGTGTAACCTGTCCCAGCTATCAATACAATCCTCTTTGTAAAGTCAATCGCAACAAAGTTCTCATTGATAATACCATATCGATGGGGCTCTTCAATAAGCAAAGTCGGAGCAGCTAAGATTGACCATGCTGGTTGAGCATCAGGATTTGGTTCTGGCCGCAGAAACAAGTTATTGGCAAATATACTTTGATAAGCAGTCTCAGTAACAACACGTATATCGATTTGATAAGCTGGATCTGCCCCCGCAGCACAATCTCTTACATAGATGATTTTGTCGCTTAGGTGAGCGGCAACCTTAGAGAATAATGCTTCAAAGTTGGCCGGAGACATCCGTTGATTGATTTCGCCCCACCATACACTGTCCTTTGTTAAAGAATCTTCTACTAAAAACCGATCTTTCGGCGATCTTCCAGTAAATTTTCCCGTATCAGCAGCGAGTGCTCCTGTATCAGAAAGTCGTCCCTCATGATTCACTAAGGCATGTTCGACCAATTCAGAAACAGGTAATTGATAAAATACACTTTTCGTATTATCAATTTTCAAATATTTCAAATCAGGCGCGTTTCCAATGTTACCCTTTTTCATATTTTTTGTTTGTTTTAAAATGTGTCCAAATTTAAAGTCATTTTTCGCTAAAAACAAAACTTAATTATCTAAAAATCAAGCTTATTGTACAAAAAACACAAAAACAAATCATTCATTAACAACGACTTATGTAGATAAAAAAAATTAAACTTTTTAGCATATTTTTTTAGCAGCCCATTATATCCTCAGCAAAAAATATGATATATTTTTCGTAAATTGTTCCAACCTTTACAAATATTAATAAGGAAAAAAATGCTCAATCCAGTGTTCGCTAGTCATTGATCTTTAGAAGTGGCAGCAATATTCATACGAACGAGCCAACATGAATAGAAAGAAATAAGATGAAATATCCAAGATTGCACACACAATACTGATGACCGTGCTGCAGCACGCAGTTGATCGGAGGAGTAAACGTTTGTGTATAAAATAATCTGGCTATTCCATATGACTACTAAAAGAAACATAATTTACTGATGAAGTTACATGCTATAGAAACGGGATTTTTTAAACTCGATGGCGGTGCCATGTTTGGAGTTGTTCCTAAAAGTATCTGGAATAAAACGAACCCCGCCGACGCAAACAATATGTGCACCTGGGGAAATCGTCTGCTTCTCATCGAGGAAAGCAATCGGTTAATGCTAGTTGATACTGGCCTTGGAGATAAACAAAATGAAAAATTCTTCAGCTATTATTTTCTTCACGGAGATGCAACATTGGATAAATCATTAAAAAATATTGGATTTGACAGAACTGATATTACTGATGTCATCCTGACACACTTGCATTTCGACCACTGCGGCGGCGCTATCGTCCGCGAGGGTGAGCAGCTTGTTCCCGCTTTTAAAAACGCTCATTTTTGGAGCAATAAAGACCATTGGTCCTGGGCTACCAACCCCAACCCGCGCGAAAAAGCTTCTTTCTTAAAAGAGAACATCCTACCCATACAAGAGAGCGGCCAATTAAAGTTTGTAGAAGATGTTCAAAATCCTTTTGGAAAAGATATTGCAATCCGTTATGCACATGGCCATACAGAAGCAATGATGTTGCCGCAGATACAATATAAAGGAAAAACAATCCTCTACATGGCGGATCTATTGCCTTCAGTGGGACACATCCCTATTCCTTATGTAATGGGTTATGACGTAAGACCTCTAGTAACCATGGAGGAACGCAATAGCTATTGGAATGAAATCGTTGATAATGAATACATCCTCTTTTTTGAACATGATTCGGTCCATGAATGCTGCACACTTCAACATACGGAAAAAGGCATCCGGGTAAAGGAAATCTTCAAACTAGATGAAATTTAAGGTATATCTATAAAAGATCCTGATATCGATATAAATACAACAGGGCTACTTTTGAAGTAGCCCTGTTGTATTTATCGAATATGTTTTAAAATCTAAAGCCCAAAGCCCAGTAATTTTCAAAAAACCAGATCTGTTGAGATGCCTTATCTACCCCTCTTCTTCCTGTCGTACGAATATTGGTTAAATCGGTCCAACCTGTTTTAAAATTCCCTTGCAGGTAAAGTCCTTTATAGAAACGATAATGTAAACCTACTTTTGCCGAAGCTCCATAACCCGCAATATTCCAAAAGTGGTTAGCCCCTTCACCAAAAAGATGTACGTCGGAACGAGGAATCAATAAACCTACATCCACACCAGATTCCATCGTCAGCACCTGTTGACCTTTGCGATTATTAATGATATCATCATAACGCTCCAGACCTACTGAAGCAAAGTTATAGCCATCTGTATGCTCAAATGTCAGCATAGCGGAGTCTACGGTAATAACTTTACCATCGTACTGTCCTGCTTTATCTCCCGTAGGTATTCCGGGTTTTGAGATCTCATCCCCAATGTAACCTGAAATCTTTATTTGCTGTGGAATATCGACCACATATTTCATATGGTCCCATCCCAATGAAATTGAATAATTATCCTTGATATAATAACCAAAGTGCAGATTAAATTGTGGAATAGTCAACCGGCTTGGATCAAAATAAGTTGAACCAAATTTAGTTGGCCTGTCACCCGCTTTTACATCGTGCAGTATAAAGTCATAATTGGGACCCGTAAAATGAATATCTGATTTCGCGTAAGAAGAGAAGTTGTACCCCCAAAAGAAGAAGAATTTGCCTTTGTTACTTTCTGTTCTCAAATTTTTCGGTTTGAAAATGCTTTTTCCTATTTCAGGATTTTCTTGGGCAAATAAGGCAGAAACACTTAATGCAAGTGCTCCAATCGTTAAAAATATTTTTCTCATATCGGTGCTAAAAACGTTGGGCAAAAGTACCGGCAATCTATTTTATAAGCAAATAAAATCAGTGAAAATTGGTAAAATATGACGAAGATCACATAAATGTCATTCCATTCAGGGAACAAATCTTCATGACTTCTCAGGCACGGATAGTAATTAAAGGGAAATGAAGGTTGTTTCTATTCAATAACATCAGACACTTTCAAAAAAAAGCTGCTTTCCATTCCAAGAAAGCAGCTTTTCATTTTATTTCTAAAGGATTATTATCCTTGATTTTTGCGGATGATATTCAAAGCTCCACCAGCTTTGAACCACTCGATTTGTTGCGCATTGTAAGTATGATTCGCCGAAATCTCCTCCGTTGTACCATCAGCATGATGTAACGCAAGCGTTAATGGTTTACCTGGAGCAAATTCTGTTAGACCAATAATATCAATGGTATCATTCTCCTGAATCTTGTTATAATCGTCTTTGTTCGCAAACGTCAATCCCAACATACCTTGTTTTTTCAAGTTTGTTTCATGAATACGAGCAAAAGACTTAACCAACACAGCACGAACCCCCAAATGACGAGGTTCCATTGCAGCATGTTCACGAGAAGATCCCTCACCGTAGTTTTCATCACCGACCACGATCGAACCAACATTGTGTGCTTTATAATCCCGTTGCGTTGCAGGAACAGGACCATACTCACCTGTTAATTGATTCTTAACGTTATCCGTTTTTTCATTGAAGAAATTCACAGCGCCGATTAACATGTTGTTGGAAATATTATCCAAATGACCACGGTATTTCAACCAAGGACCGGCCATAGAAATATGGTCAGTGGTACATTTACCTTTCGCTTTGATCAACAATTTCAAGCCGTTTAAGTCAGTACCTTCCCATGGTGCAAATGGTTCCAACAATTGAAGACGGTCAGATGTTGGAGCCACATCAACGACGATTGAACTACCGTCAGCTGCTGGTGCCTGGTATCCAGGATCATCAACCGCAAATCCTTTCATTGGCAATTCGTCCCCTACAGGTGGATCCAACTTCACTTGCTCACCTTTATTATTCGTTAACGTATCAGTGACTGGATTAAAGCCCAAATCGCCAGAAATTGCAATTGCAGCAACTAATTCTGGAGAAGCAACAAATGCATAGGTATTAGGATTACCATCTGCACGTTTTGCAAAGTTACGGTTGAATGAGTGAACGATCGTATTTTTCTCTTGCTTTTCAGCACCCACACGATCCCACATACCGATACAAGGACCACATGCGTTGGTAAAAATAGTTGCGTTCAGATCTTCAAATGTTTTCAGCAAACCATCGCGATCTGCAGTAAAACGAACTTGCTCCGACCCCGGATTAATACCAAATTCAGCTTTTGTAATGAGCCCTTTATCAACAGCTTGTTTGGCAATAGAAGCCGCTCGTGATAAGTCCTCATAAGAAGAGTTTGTACATGAGCCGATCAATCCCCATTCGACTTTTAATGGCCAGCCATTTTTCGTCGCTTCCTCACGCATACGTGAGACTGGCGTATATAAATCTGGTGTAAAAGGCCCATTTAGAGAAGGCTCTAGTTCAGATAGATTGATTTCTATTAACTGATCGAAATATTGCTCAGGATTGGCATAAACTTCAGCATCTGCAGTCAAATGTCCTTTTATAGCATTGGCAGCATCCGCCACTTCGGCACGACCAGTAGCACGCAAATAACGCTCCATCGATTCGTCATACCCAAAAGTTGAAGTTGTCGCACCAATTTCAGCGCCCATATTACAGATTGTTCCTTTACCTGTACAAGATAGAGACTCCGCACCTTCGCCAAAATACTCAACGATTGCCCCTGTTCCACCTTTCACGGTCAAGATTCCTGCTACTTTCAAGATAACATCTTTTGCAGCAGCCCATCCACTGAGCTTACCCGTCAACTTTACACCGATGAGCTTAGGAAATTTAAGCTCCCAAGGCAAACCTGCCATGACATCACAAGCATCAGCACCACCTACACCGATAGCAACCATACCTAAACCTCCGGCATTTACCGTATGTGAGTCTGTACCAATCATCATACCACCTGGAAAAGCATAGTTTTCTAAAACAACCTGGTGAATGATACCTGCTCCAGGTTTCCAGAAACCGATACCATATTTATTGGAAACAGAACTCAAAAAGTTGAAGACTTCAGAGCTTTCGCTTTTAGCGCGCGCTAAATCTTTGTCTGCTCCTTCTTTGGCCTGAATTAAGTGATCACAGTGTACAGTAGAAGGAACTGCTACCTTTGGACGTCCAGCTTGCATAAATTGCAATAATGCCATCTGCGCAGTAGCGTCTTGCATAGCAACGCGGTCTGGAGCAAAATCAACGTAAGAAACGCCGCGTTTGTAATCTTCAGTCGCATTGCCATCCCAAAGGTGGGCATACAAAATTTTCTCAGATAAAGTCAAAGGTTTGTTAACCACTTGGCGAGCAGCAGCAATGCGCCCGTCATATTGGCTATAGACCTTTTTAATCATATCTATATCAAAAGCCATATCTCTCTAATTTATGTTGTTTAATTAAGTTACTAAACCCTAATCACTCCTTATTTTGTCGGAATAGGTGCAAACTTTGTTAAGTTTATACCTTCGACAGCAGCTTTATATTCTTCAATATTCGGAATGCGTCCTAAGATTGCCGAAAGAACAACAACAGGCGTTGATGCTAATAAAGATTCTCCTTTTTTACCATCTCTGTCTTCAACAACACGTCCTTGGAATAGACGGGTTGAAGTAGCCATTACCGTATCACCCTTAGCCGCTTTTTCCTGATTACCCATACAAAGATTACAACCTGGACGTTCTAGATACATAATATTCTCGTATTCAGTACGTGCAGCACTTTTTGGTAATGCATCGCTAAACTCAAATCCAGAGTATTTTTGCAAGAATTCCCAATCACCTTCCGCCTTCAACTCATCAATGATATTATAGGTCGGAGCCGCAACAACCAAAGGAGCTTCAAACGTAACGACACCTTTTTGCTGCTCAATGTTTTTTAACATCTTCGATACGATTTTCAAATCGTCTTTGTGAACCATACAAGAACCAACGAAACCTAAGTCTACCTTTTTGTTTCCCCCATAGTAAGAAAGATCGCGAATTGTATCGTGCGTATAACGTTTAGAAACATCCGCATTGTTCACATCAGGGTCAGCTATCATTGGCTCTTCGATGATATCTAAGTCAATAACAACCTCAGCATAGTACTTCGCGTTCGTATCAGGAGTCAATGCTGGTTTAGCGCCAGATTTAATTTCCTCAATACGTTTATTAGCCTTATCAATTAAGCCCTGCAATACGTTGTTTTTGTTTTCCATACCTTTATCGATCATGATTTGGATACGGTTTTTAGCGATCTCTAATGATTCGATTAACGTATTATCCTGCGAAATACAAATTGAAGCTTTTGCCTTCATTTCCGCGGTCCAGTCAGTAAAAGTAAACGCTTGGTCCGCTAAAAGCGTTCCAATATGAACCTCAATAATTCTACCTTGGAAAACGTTTTCACCAGCAAATTGTTGCAACATCTGCGCTTGTGTAGCATGAACTACATCACGGAAATCCATGTGTTCTTTCATGCTGCCTTTAAAGGTAACTTTTACCGATTCAGGGATTGGCATGGAAGCTTCACCTGTCGCCAAAGCTAAAGCCACAGTACCAGAGTCTGCCCCAAAGGCAACACCTTTAGACATACGGGTATGTGAGTCACCACCGATAATGATTGCCCACTCATCAATTGTAATATCATTTAATACTTTATGAATGACATCTGTCATCGAGTGATATACACCTTGAGGGTCACGTGCTGTAATCAATCCAAAGTCATTCATAAATTTCATCAGTTTCGGAATATTCGCTTGTGCTTTTTTATCCCATACCGATGCTGTATGACAGCCTGATTGATAAGCGCCATCTACTGTCGGCGAAATTACTGTAGCAGCCATTGCTTCAAGTTCCTGTGCTGTCATCAAACCTGTTGTATCTTGCGAACCAACAATATTGACTTTAACACGAACGTCAGAGCCTGCATGTAAAACTTTACCAGGTGTTACCCCAACAGCATTTTTATTAAATATTTTCTCTACAGCCGTTAACCCTTGACCTTCAATAGTAATTTCTTTTGAAGGAGCAAATACAGTCGGCGCCTGAATTCCTAAAGTTGCTGCCGCAAAAGTTTGGATTTTCTTACCAAATACAATCGCATAAGAACCGCCTGCTTTGATGAATTCCATTTTTTGTGGAGTCAAAGCTTTTGAAATATCAATTAGCTCTTGCTCGCCATTATACAACTTTTTAGTCTTCGTATTAATCGTTAAGACAGTACCTGTAGCAACCGAATAAGCTTCCTCCAGAATTGGCTCGTTTTTCTCGTTACGAATTACGTTACCATTTTCATCCACTTTCTTCACCCAGTTTTTAAGATCAATACCGATACCACCAGTCACATCTACTGTTGTCAAGAAAATTGGCGATATCCCATTTGTACCACCCACAATTGGTGCAATGTTTACAAAAGGAACATAAGGACTCGCTTGTTTACCCGTCCACAGCGCAACGTTGTTGACACCCGACATACGCGATGATCCAACGCCCATTGTTCCTTTCTCAGCGATTAACATGATGCTTTTACCCGGATGTTGCGCTTGTAATTCTTTGATCTGTTGTTGCGCCTCTGGGGTGATCATACATTTACCATGTAATTCACGATCCGAACGTGAGTGCGCCTGATTACCAGGGGACAGTAAATCTGTCGATATATCACCCTCACCAGCGATAAAAGTAACCACTTGAATTTCCTCCGCTACCTCTGGAAGTTTCGTAAAAAACTCCGCTTTTGCATAGCTTTCTAAAATATCTTTTGCAATTTCATTGCCTTGATCAAAAGCTTCTTTCAAACGCGCTGTATCAGCGTCATATAAGAAAACTTGTGTTTTAAGAACTTCGGCCGCTTGCTTTGCAATAGCCAAATCTGTACCCAAAGCCAGGTCCAATAAAACCTTAATCGAAGGGCCACCCTTCATATGTGACAACAACTCGAAAGCGAAATCAGGGGTGATTTCAGCTACAACTGATTCACCTAAAATAATCTCCTTCAAGAATTGTGCTTTAACACCTGCAGCAGGAGTCGTACCTGGTAAGGTGTTGTAAATAAACAATCTTAAAGATTCAGCTCTATTTTCATTGCTTAAATCCTTAATTTGAGCAATTACTTCACTTAGTAATTCCGCTCCGTCAATAGGCTTAGGATGTAATCCTTGGCCTTCTCGTTCTACAACCTCTTGTACGTAATCGTTGTAAATACTCATAGATATCTATCTTTCTATTTTATGGGCAGCAAAAAAACTTATCATCTTTCTAAACTACCATGTCTGTAATATAATTAAGCTTATAAGCAATCCATCGGGTTTCCCAAACAAGTCACAAATCAGCCCGTCCACTTCATGTTTCTAAGTTGATCTATTTGTCGTAAATCAACTTGTATGACTAAATACAAAAATAGTGAAAATCCAACTTTAAACGCATGCATTCCATTTATTTAAATCAATTTGGAATTGTTCTAAACAGCACTTATGCAATCCTGCCATCTTCTTTTGAAATCCGTTATCTCGCATCTGTTTCTTTCAAAAAAAAGGTGATTTATATTATTAAATCACCTTTTCGTTTTATATAGTTTCTACCTTTATATCAATGTCTTTTAATGCTTTTACAGTTTCCACGGGATCTATCGCACTGAAGACAAACGAACCTGCCACGAGTACATTTGCCCCGGCTTTCAATAGCTGTGCTGCATTCGCGGTCGTTACTCCCCCATCGATCTCAATCAATAAACCATCATTCACTCCTTCCGCCATCGCTCTCAATTCCTGAACTTTAGCATAGGTATTGGAAATAAATTTTTGACCACCGAATCCAGGGTTAACAGACATGATACATACCAAATCTAAATCTGCTAAAACATCTTTCAGCAGTGCTACTGGCGTATGCGGATTTAATGCAACACCAGCTTTACAGCCTAATTCCTTAATAGCAGCTATTGTACGATGTAAATGTGTACAAGCTTCATAATGCACGGTAATGATTTCTGCACCCGAATCTTTACATACCTGTAAATAACGATCTGGATCAACAATCATCAAATGTACATCCAAAGGTTTAGTAGCGTGTCTTGCAATAGCCTGCATAACTGGAAATCCAAAAGAGATATTTGGAACGAAAACACCGTCCATAATATCAATATGAAACCAATCTGCCTCGCTGTTGTTTACCATGATGATATCATCGTATAATTTTGCAAAGTCTGCAGCAAGAACGGATGGTGCAATTAGATGTGATTTTGTTGACATGTTGTATTTTTTCTGCAAAGATAGCAAGTATTTTTTGTTCATCACAGGCTTTGCTCTATTTAATACCTATAAACGACAATCGGCAGAAGCTGCAGAAAATAAATTATAACTACATTTGTATATTAACATTATATCAAAAATATAGTTCGCAGTGGGAAGACTAAAAATAAAATACAAAAGAGAATTAAACACAACGGAGAACCTCGTCCGAAAAATTGGATTAATACTTATCACCATCATTCTGATCTGTATATTTCTTCCCAAGCAGCCTCGTTTCCGCTATGAATTTCAAAAGGGGAAAGTATGGAATCACGAGAATCTGATATCACCTTATAATTTTGCCATATTAAAAACGCAGGAAGAATTGAATGCGGATAAGAAAAGTATCCTAAATACGATTCAGCCTATTTATAATGCCAATACGACTACAAGTAAAGAACAAATTGATCAATTCAACACGGATCTGGCCGAAAAATGGCAAAGTAGCAAGCTAGACACGACACACGAAAATATCGCTGACTACAGAAATGCGGGTAATGCCATATTAAATCATCTCTATAGCAAAGGAATTCTATCCTTGAACAACAGGTTTCAAAACCGCAGCAACGACAAATCTCCAGCTTCCAAACATTATAATTTCACACTGATTCAAGACAAAGTAGCCAGCCAAAAAAACACAGCAGACTGCTACACCATCGAAAGCTCCTATGGTTATATGGATGACATCATGCCCAAATTGACCAAAATAAAGCAAAAGAGCTGGCTGGAAGAGACGTTAAAAAACTATATTACCATTAACTACATCTATAACGATCAACAGACCGAGGCTTTAGAGCAAAATGCCATTGCAAACATTTCGGCTACACGTGGTGTCGTCCAAAAAGGAGAATTAATCGCTGAGAAAGAGAAAATAATATCTAATGAAACCTACCAGAAATTAGAGTCACTTCGCAAAGTATATGAGGATGAGGGCAAGATCAGCGGAAATCAAAACTATGTGACTTTAGGGCAATTTTTAATTATCTCACTCGCCCTTTCTATTTTGATGGTGTTCCTTTTTCTTTTCCGTAAGGACATCTATTTTAACAATAGATTACTGGTCATTATTATGATTGTTATCATTGGCATGCTTGGCGTATTGTCTTGGGCCATTAAAATTAAAATACCAAACCTCTATTATATACCATTTTGTGCCGTCCCCATTATTATCCGCATTCTTTTTGATACGCGTGTAGCACTCAACATCCATCTTTTAATGGTCTTGCTCGCGGGTCTCTTTGTGCCAAATAGTTTTGAATTTGTCTTCTTACAGTTTATGGCTGGGATTGTGGCGATATATAGCATTAAAACATTGGTAAAGCGTGAGCAGCTGTTCATTTCCTCGGCTATTATTCTAGGTACATACTGGATTGCATATATTGGATTGGTCGTCACGAGAAATGGCTCCATTGATACCATCTATTGGTCTGACCTCCTTCCCTTTTTCGTAAGCGTCATGATCACGCTATTGGCCTATCCGATGATCTACGCGTTCGAGAAATTATTTGGCATTGTATCTGACCTGACACTGATGGAACTCACCAATAGTAACTCCAAATTACTGCGTGAACTATCGTTTAAAGCTCCGGGAACATTTCAACATTCCTTACAGGTTGCCAACCTAGCGGAGGCCGCTATCTACAAAATCGGTGGGAATCCACTATTGGTACGCGCCGGCGCCTTGTATCATGATATAGGCAAGTTGACTAATCCTCAGTTTTTCATTGAAAATCAGAGGACAGAAAAAAATCCACATGATGAGCTATCACCTGAACAAAGCGCACAGATTATTATCTCACACGTCATCAAGGGCGTCGATATTGCAAAAAAACATCAGTTGCCCGACGTAATCCTCGATTTTATCCGCACGCACCACGGAACGACGCGTGTTGACTATTTTTATAACGTTTTTGTCAAGAACAATCCTGATAAACTGGTTGACGAGTCCTTATTCACCTACCCTGGCCCTATCCCTTTTTCTAAGGAAACAGCGGTACTCATGATGGCGGATTCCGTTGAAGCTGCATCCCGTGCTTTAAAAGAACCCTCTGAAGAGTCCATCAATAATCTTGTTGATAAGATTATTGAGCACAAATTAATGCGTGGCCAATTCAACAATAGTAACATTACACTAAAAGATATCACCGAATCTGCGGTTATTTTTAAAGCAATGCTCAAAAGTATTTATCATGTTCGGGTAGATTATGATTTGAGCAAAAAAACAATGTAATTTTAATTGTCAAACAACAAATTGAATTTCAAATGCTTATTGTAACGTTACGTTTTTTTTGCATTTTTTTTATTATTTAGACTTTGCAGAATCAAATAATTGCCTTATGTTTGCAATGTCAAAACGAGGAGAGGTGCCTGAGTGGCCGAAAGGAACAGTTTGCTAAACTGTCGTACTGGAAACGGTACCGCGGGTTCGAATCCCGCCCTCTCCGCCAAGACAACAAAAGCTATCTGAAATTCAGATAGCTTTTTTTATTGTTTCTAGCAGGAAGACAACACCACGTAAAAAAATCCAGCAGTATCAACTACATCCACGACCTTGGGAAAAGGAACTGGCAGCTCAGGCACGACATAGATTACGCTCTAGCTTTCGGATTCAACCCTTCCCTGCCCCCGGGAGATCCTTTGCCAGCAGATCATTGAACAGGAAAACTTTTTAAACCTCGAGAATGAAACTCAAAAAGCAATAACCCTATTATTTCCCGCAGCCGAAGAGAAATTCCTAGAAGACAGCCGAAAAATGTGGACTGAGCGCCCCCCTCGTTAGAGCTTTCAGGAATATTTTTTAAAGCTTTTATTATTTCTGCTTTCACCACAGTATATTTTTTCCCAGTTTATTTATAGGTATTCTCCTTTTATTACGAAAAACGTACCCCAGATGGTGCCTGCCAATTTGGATTTTTGTCTCGCGAACTTAAACCTGGATAATTCATTTGAAACTTCCATTCCTTCGGGCAGCTTGAAACCAACAGCTCTTTTCTTGGGATTATCGAGTGGATATAACACATTAATCCCCAGACCGCTTTCGTAAAAAACAAACACCCATTGATGTTTTCAACGTTCATGGTCGCTGTCTCCAATGGTTTAGCCCTAATCACTATGTTTCGTTCTTCTATAGTATCTGCGGTATATTTTTGTAGGCTGGATAAACCATTCCAAAATGGTCCTTGAGTTGAAAAGAATAACAAGACTGCACTAAGTTACAGGAGCTGCCAAATTCTTTAATAGGACAAAAAGCGCAAAGCGTTCATCATATTATTTCATTCGTTTTGAAATTTATTTCAGGCGATCTATTGTTATTCTTATTTGGCGAATAACTTTCGGATATTAGATGCCGGCCAAGGTAAAAGAAAAATACCTGAAACCAGTGATAAGGCTTATCGGCAAATTAGTCTATTTTTGCAGGAAAGAACAGTGGAAATGAGAAAATCAATTGGATGTTATTTGATACTGGTGAGTCTCGGGCCTCTCTATTCAAAAGCGCAGCAGACCTCAAAGTTTGACGACAACTTCAACTTATGGAATATACAAAAAGGCCAACAGGCAACAGTTTTTGCTGCTAAAGCATATATTCGTGCTCAACCTAATCTTAAAGCCGCTATCATAGATTCCTTATCCCTAGGAAATAACGTTACCATAAACAGCTCTCCATTCAAAGGCAATACCATAAAAAATTTCTATGCTCCTTGGTATGAGATAAGCTATTCAGACGGTAACGCTAAAAAAACCGGATTTATATGGCTGGGGCTGTTAGCACTGGGAAAGCAAAGCGCTACGGATGGCTCACAATATGTATATGGTTTCGAACGTTTTTTGAAAAGCACCAATGAACAGGATGAGGATCGTTTCTTAACGGTCGTCAAATTGCTAGACGCAAACGGGAATTTACGAGCTGAACAGTCCTTCCCTTTCGCCTATTCGGAACAGACAATCTCCCAAAGCAAATTGCTTTCAGCAATGGGGCTCCAAAATGTTAAACAAATCATACGCATAGAATTTTTGGGGGAAGCTTGCGGGGTTACTTCCGAGTACAACTATGTCGCTTGGACAGGACTGCAGCTTGTCAATCTTCCAAGTCGATATTCTGTGGGCGATGCTGGAGTTTACTATTATGATGAAAAGATTCTTTTTCCATCAGAGCATGGAAAAAATAATCAGATCATCTATAAATACATCGAAGAAGGAGAAGTTATCGACGATAACGCAGAAAACCCTAATTTCAGGGTCACAAAAAAGAAAGAACAATTTCAATGGAGCGGTACTGGTTTTGAAAAACTTACAACATCCAATTAGTATTTCCTACAGATTTAAATATATTGCATTAATAAAAAAATAAGAATTGACAAATGGACGAGAAGAATATATATGATTTGTTCTATAATGGACAATTAGATCTATTTATCATTGAAGGGGAAAATCAACTGAAGCAAAATGATCAAGACGTAGCGCTCTGGACACATCTTGCTATCGCTTATCACGATCAGGTTTTTTATGAAGGTCACGAAGCTATTTTTGCCATTATTCAAGAAAAAATGATCCCTTATTTTCAGAAAGCATTGGCAATCGAACCGGAAAATGAAACTACTTTGTATCGTATCCTGAATTATGTACTGGATAATCAGGCGGCATTAGCACTAATTGGCCACCCCAAATTGCATATTACAGAAACGAATAAAGCTCAATTTGTTGACTACGCAAAAAAGCTGATCGCGTCACCCAATATGTGCGGATATGGTTACAATTATCTCGTCAACATCTATGAAGGCCTCCAGGATGACGCAGCGATGCTCCCGGTTTTGGAGACTGCAATCAATTTCTTTAAAGAAACATTCAAACATGAGCGGGAAACATTGGATCATAATTTTTCCATCTTTTGGATAAAAAAAATATACCTGCTTGACCGTACCAAACAGATCAATGAATCTAATATTTCAGATTTAATTGAAGCGGATTTTAAACATTTCGTCAGTAGCAATGAAATGAATTATGTAGATCTTGCTGAAATCGCCTATGAGAATAAAGCGATCGACCTGGCCCTACACATTTTACTTAAGCTTATTAAAGGCGAAAACTCAGCTTTACATATCCAACAGGAGCTTGTCAAATGGCATACACGTTTTGAAGACTTGATTGCTGAGGGTTATGAGCATCCCGAAGTTTTCTACTATCAGCTCATTATTGAGCGGAATTACTCGGAAGAAATTGGAATTCCTCTTGATTATTACTATTTACATGCACTCAAGTTAATTGATGAGTATCCCGGCTCCTATGCCGGTTATCATTTTGCTGCCGCTTATCTCTACGATGAAGGCCAATATACGGCCGCAATTCCGCATCTTCTGATGGTAGGCGAAAGACAGTGGAATGCAACATCTTGGCGTCGGCTGGTCGAATGTACCTTCAAAGCGAATGGCGTAGTTTATGATCAGATCCCCCATTTCAAGGATCTTCCACGGGAATGCTATAATGAAGCTGTCACCCTTTCTGATTTTGTTCATTCTTTGGACAATTTGACTGCGACTGATAAATCTGCACTACAAAGGCTCGTCCTTGAGCTGTATCGCCAGGCTTATGATGCATTTCAGGACTATTTTGAACAGGATGAATACGAAAGCGACTATTTTGGTGGAAGTCACAACAGGGCCATGAATTGCAACAATCTGGCATTAGCTTATAAAGAAGCAGGTGAACTAGAAGCGAGCTATGCTATTGCTACGGAAGGATTAAGCTACTCAGACTTTGAAGAGCTTCATTTCACCAGAGCTGATGCTTTGTCAGCAATGGAAGACCATATACGACTGGAGGATGTATTGCAACAGTACTTTGATACCTATCAGATTTCATTGGAAGCCACACTCGAACAGCCAAAATTTGACGCCGAAGAAGATCAGGAAGATGAAAATGACGAACCAGTTATATTTCCTCCCTGTTACCGCATGCTTATGCATCAAATCGAAGTCGAATACCACTTAGAACGTTCTGCGGATATTCAATCCAGAGCACAGCAGCTTCTAGAGATCATCTACAAATTCTATATCGATAACCCCAATTTAGACGACTATCAATATCGAGACTTTGAAGCAGCAAAGAATGGTATAGAGAACATTATTTATCAGATTCTAGAGCAGGATAATTTAGAGCAACGTATCTCCTACTATGAAAATATGGCGCGGCAATATCCACACGAAGCACAGCCGCAATATGTGCTGATGCAACTATACAATGAAAAGAGCAACTTCAAATCCATGAACCTCGCTGCTCAGAGATACCTTAAAAATAAACGGGAATTTATCATTGACAGTTTCGACAAAGCGAAGACACTCTATCTAATCATCAAAAGTCATTATTATATGAAGGAATTTGATGCCGGTATAGCAACCTTCCAAACCTATGACAACTGGGTACAGTCAATTATGGAGCCCAATGACTATGTACTTTGGTTAAAATTTGGAATTGAGCTCTTGGCCGAAAACGGAGCTATCAACGAAATAAATAGGTACATTAGCGTCTTTAATAGCATTTATACACAACAAGAATGGGGTTATGACGATGATGTCGAATCGATTAGATTAGCAGAAGCCCTGGCAAATTACAAAATCGGAAATCTAAAAAAAGCACACAGCCTGTTGGATGAAGTCCTTGCCTATTCGGATCACTCACCTTTGGCCGAAGAATATAAACGTACATGGAAAAAGCCGGGATTCTTTTCTGGTTTTAAGTTTTAACAGCTCCATCGGTTTTCTGACAAAGAAATTTCCATACTTACTTCCTTGTTATCTGGTTTTTACGAGAATCAGATAACAAGGAAACAAATAAAAAAATAGTGTCTAGTACGCAAAAAATATTAAAATAGAAACTAGATAATTTCCAAAAAAGCTATCTTTGGATAGATATTAAAATAGGTTAATCCAGTACTTTCATTTTGATTACTTATTTTTATTTATTCTTTCATTTTAATACTATGAACATCCATCATTATTTCATAACAGGAGTATTAGTGCTCTCCTCTTTGACAAACCATGCACAAGATAATACAACAGTAAGCAGCAATGTCAAAATTGCAGGAAACTGTGGCATGTGTAAAAAAACAATAGAAAGTGCGGGAATCTCTGCTCATGCTAAGGTAGATTGGGACGAAGACGATCAAACAGCGACCGTATCCTACGATACAAAGAAAACTTCCTTGGATGCCGTATTGAAAAATATTGCGGGAGCAGGCTATGACAATGAAAAATACCTGGCTTCTGAAGAAGCTTACGCGAAACTCCACGCTTGTTGCCAATACGAAAGGAATTTAACTCCATCAACTGCAGATATTCCTCATGACGAAGAAAGCCTACCAACAGTTTCAACCGATAACAACAATGAAACTAACTTTCAGCAGATCTATGACCAATATTTTCTGCTCAAAAATGCTTTTGTCGCAGCCGACAGCAAACAGGTATCAGGTTTAGCAGATCATCTTTCTGATGCAATCTCCAAAGTAAAAATCGCTAATCTAACGGAAGTGGAACAGAGCGTTTGGAAAACAAAAATGACATCACTTAAAGCTGCCATGAAAAGTCTGCGAGAAGCAAAGGATCTCAGTAAACAACGAGAAGTCTTCGCTGTACTGTCAGAAGATATCTATAGTTTATCGAAAAGCTCCAAGCCTTCTTTTTCCGTTTATTATCAGAAGTGCCCAATGTTCAACAAAGGTAAAGGTGGCACGTGGTTAAGTCGTGAGAAAGAGATCAAAAATCCATATTACGGGGCTCAGATGTTGACCTGTGGCAGTACAATTCATACGCTTTAACGGACATCACTGCTTTATTTCGCATAATAAAGGTTTATCTTACAAAGAGATAAACCTTTTTTTGTAATTACGCCTGCAATAATCGGTTTTTCTAAACCAAAATAGTATATTTAGTATCAACAGAAATTGATTGGCTTCAATGATAATATGAGTTTAATATAAAGTAAGGTTCAATTCATGGAAAAAGTGATTATTACAGGTGGTGCTGGGGCTATAGGTCTTCATTTAACAAAGCTATTGGTTGCCAATTTCTATGAAGTTATTATTTTCACTAGAAATCCTCAATCCCACCCTGCACAAAATAATGTCCGCTATGTACACTGGGACCCCAGCAAGCAAGTAATTGATGCGAAATCAATTCAAGAAGCTGATTATATTATCAATCTGGCAGGCGCGAATCTCAATGCCCAACGTTGGACCAAATCATATCAACAGGAAATCATTACCAGCCGCGTAGAAAGTGGAAAGCTACTCTATCAAAGTTTAAAACAAATACCAAACCAGGTGAAAGCCGTCCTATCTGCCTCGGCTATAGGCTGGTATGGAGCAGACGATCAGTTTCAAAAAAGACCTTTTGAGGAAGGTGACCCGCAAGGTGGAAATTTTCTATCCTGGGTATGCAACCTGTGGGAAGGAAGTGTAAAACCAATTGAAACGTTGGGAAAAAGACTTGTTGTCTTCCGTTTCGGAGTCGTTATCAGTAAAGACCAAGGTCTACTGAAAGAAATCAGTCGTTTCTTACCATTTCGTTCAATTCCGATATTAGGCTCTGGCAAACAGATACTCAGTTGGATCCATATGGATGATCTCTGCCGCATGTTGCTATTTGGCCTACAGCATAATACCGTAGCTGGTATCTATAATGCTTGCTCCTCTGAGCCCCTTTCCCTTTCTGAATTTAGCAAAAGAATAGCCAAACATAAATACGGGTCGTTCTACATACCCCTACCCGTTCCCTCATTTTTAATTAAGTTCTTACTTGGAAAGAAAGGCCAAGAAATGGTTCTCAGTGGGACATGGGTGAGTAACAAAAAGATTGTGAATGAAAAATTCCCTTTCAAATATCCACTTTTGGACAATAATTGTATAGATAACTTACATATTGATTAATTGTTAATTCGCGTTAATTTCTGCCCTTTTTGGGACAAAATCCGTATATTTGCGGCTTATGAAGATTTTTAGATATGGCGCAAAGGGCTCCGAAAAAGCGGGAGTCATTTTAAACGAAAAGAAATATGATGTTTCAGAAGGAAATTTCCAATATAACCGCGATTTCTTTGCGGATATTGCAAATTTGGAGAGACTTCAAACCTATGTAATTGAAAATAGCAACACGCTTAAAGAAATAGCCGACGAAGAACGTATTGGCACTCCTCTGGAAACTCCTTCCAAAATTCTATGTGTCGGGCTTAATTTTGATGATCACGTCAAGGAAACCAAGTTGCAGCAAGCTTCTGAACCGATTGTCTTTATGAAATCCGTTTCTGCATTTAATGGCCCTTTTGATGGAATCACCCTTCCGAAGTTCTCCGTAAAATCTGATTGGGAGACCGAACTTGCCATTGTAATCGGGAAAAAAGCTTCCTACGTTACTGAGGAAGAGGCTTTGGATCACGTATTTGGTTATGTTCTACACAACGACGTTACAGAGCGCGAATTTCAGATCGAGCGTGGTGGAACCTGGGACAAAGGTAAAGGATGTGACACTTTCGCTCCTATTGGTCCATTTATAGCCACTAAAGATGAGATAAAGGATATTGATAATTTAAAAATATGGCTTAAACTCAATGGTGAGCTCATGCAAAATGGTAATACAAGCGATTTTATCTATCGCGTGCCGAAGTTGATTTCTTATTTAAGTCATTTTATGACCTTACTTCCCGGCGACATCATTTCCACAGGATCACCTGCGGGATCTGGCATGGGTAAATCCCCACAAAGATTTCTTCAAGATGGAGATGTAATCGAATATGGAATTGAAGGACTGGGATCAGCAAAACAAGTGATTTCAGCTTATCAAACCTTATAAAAAAGACGTATTTGGGTTCCTTCATTTTTTATCAACCTGAAAGAACCCATTTTTCATCAATTACAAATAAAGAATACCTACACAGCCCTCTGCCGTACGTTAATTTAAATTATTTCATTTTACTTTATCGCCGGCATTTGTGTACATTTATAGTAACATCGTCCATTTGTCTAAATAAAACAGCTAAATCCCTATAGGGTCAATGATTCAACTAAGCAACATATCCAAATCATTTGAGGTAAAAGCCGCACGTATCGATGCCTTAAAAGACATCTCGTTGTCAATTGCCAAAGGTGAAATTTTTGGTGTAATAGGTGCGTCTGGAGCCGGAAAAAGTACACTCATCCGTTGTATCAATCTTTTGGAAAGACCAGACAATGGTCAAGTAATCATTGAAGATGATGACTTGATGTCCCTCTCTCCCAGAGATCTCATGCTAAAAAGAAGAAAAATTGGAATGATTTTCCAACACTTCAATTTACTATCATCACGGACAGTCTACGGAAACATATCCTTCCCACTCGAACTCGAGGGAAAATCAACGGAATTTGTCAGCCAAAAAGTATCGGAGTTACTGCGTTTGGTCGGGTTAGAGGACAAGGCCAATGTGTATCCTGCTAATCTTTCAGGAGGGCAAAAACAACGTGTTGCCATCGCACGCGCATTGGCAAATGATCCTTATATTCTCCTTTGCGATGAGGCGACTAGTGCCTTAGATCCAGCAACGACAAAATCCATCCTTAAGCTGCTAAAAAAAATCAACAAACAACTTGACCTGACGATATTGTTGATTACCCACGAGATGGATGTTATAAAAAGTATTTGCGATCAGGTTGCTGTATTAGACCATGGGAAATTGATCGAAACTGGCCCCGTGGAAACAATATTTGCTAATCCGCAGGAGATAACAACACAACACTTTATTCAATCCTCACTTGAGGTCGACATCCCACTCAGTTTCCAGGAACGCCTAAAAAGCACAGGAAATCCACTTGTAGAAATCTACTTAACTTCGAACGAAGAATCCATCCCTTTTATACAGCACTTGGAACAACAATATCAAGTCAAAACAAATATCATTACCGCACAAATAGACTACATTGGCGAAATGAAATTTGGTGTTATATTGGCGGAACTGTCAGGTGAAAAAGAAAATATTGCGCGTAGTCTATCCTTTCTAATGGAAAAGCATTCACAAACAAAAATATTAGGCTATGTCTGATCAGGTATTTAATCTTTTATTATCGGGTACTATCGAAACCCTAACCATGACCTTCTTGTCTGGTTTCTTTGGTTTCGCGCTGGGACTTCCACTTGGGATATACCTGTTCTTAACTCGAAAACATCAATTGCTCGAAAATAAAGGTATGCACCAGCTTGTTTCCTTGGTAGTTAACATATTTAGGTCTATTCCATTCATCATCCTCATTGTGTGGATGATTCCATTTACCCGAAATATCGTCGGGACATCTATAGGCATGTCTGCAGCATTAGTTCCCTTGAGTATAGGTGCAGCCCCATTTATTGCAAGATTAGTTGAAAACAGCCTTTTGGAAATTCCGAATGGCTTGATTGAAGCGTCAAGAGCAATGGGTGCAAATGTACAACAGGTTATTTTCAAAGTGTTGCTTCCTGAGGCGCTCCCTTCACTGGTAAATAATGCGACCATTACACTAATTACACTCGTGGGATACTCCGCAATGGGTGGCGCCGTAGGCGCTGGCGGACTAGGACAGATTGGTTATCAGTATGGTTATGTCGGATACGACACTTTTATCATGAATTCTGTACTAATTTTATTAATTTTAATAGTATTCTTGTTACAATATACAGGAGATTACATCTCAAAAAAAGTAAACCATCGTTAACATTAATTATATCATATGAAAAAATTGAACTATGCACTTGCAATCTTAGCCTTCAGTCTCGTATCGATTGTGGCTTGCAATAACAGGGAAAAGAAAGAGACTACCCTTAAAGTCGGTGTTGTAACCGGCCCCGAAAAGGAGCTTGCAGAAACGGCTAAGAAAGTTGCAAAAGAGAAGTTCAATCTCGATGTTGAGTTAGTTGCCTTCAACGATTATGTCGTACCAAATGAAGCCTTAAATCAAGGTGATATCGATGTCAATGTTTTCCAGCATCAACCGTATCTGCAGGAACAATCCAAACAACGTGGTTTCACAAAACTAACCATCGTGGGGAATACATTTGTATTTCCTATTGTTGCTTATTCAAAGAAAATCAAAACAATCACCGAATTGCAACCCGGAGCTGGTATTGCTATTCCTAATGACCCTACCAATGGTGGACGGGCACTTTTACTTCTTCAACGCGAGGGAATTATTGGTTTAAAAGAAAATGTAGGTATCCAACCTAAAGTAACAGATATTGTGAGCAATCCTAAACAGGTTAAAATCATCGAGATGGAAGCCCCACAACTGCCTCGTGTCCTGGATGATCCTCAAGTTGCGATTGCCATCATCAACAACAGTTTTGCTTCTCAAGCAGGATTGGACCCTGAAAAGCAAGGTTTATTTACAGAAGATAAAGAATCTCCCTACGTCAATCTAATCGTTGCCCGCTCAGATAACAAAAACGATGAGAAAGTCCAACAGTTTATTCAAGCATATCAATCACCGGAAGTAGAAGCCACAGCAAAAAAAGTCTTCAAAAACGGTGCTATTAAAGGCTGGTAAAATTTAGCTTATACAAGTGATGGAATCAGGTCAATTATGCCCTTGTGGCTCAAGCATTACGTATGGCGAATGCTGTCAACAAATACATCTTTCCCATGCTAAAGCGACCACAGCGGAAGCATTGATGCGTGCTCGCTATAGTGCTTTTGTTACCCAACAGATCGACTTTCTATACAATACATTCCACCCTTCAACAAGAAGGTTTCAAAATAAACAGGCTATTGGACAATGGGCGAGAGAAAACAAATGGATGCAACTTTCTATTTTAAATTCCACGCTCCACACCGTTGAGTTTGAAGCGCATTATTTAGATCCACAGATGGAAGTTCAGGTTCATCATGAAAAATCCACGTTCAAAAAACAAGGCGACTTGTGGTACTATGTAGACGGACGATGATATAAAATCATGATGGTCCATCTCCAGCAATCTTAGCAAACAATCTTACATGAGCCGAAGTTTCAATCAATAAGTATGAGGTCTTATTGTTAGGGCAATACCTTTGGACTATAATAAAAAAAAGCAGTTTTAAATTGTTAAAACTGCTTTTTTACATTTTGAGACGGTTCGTCTATTATATACGCTAGATCAATTCTTCTGTATCTTCGCGGTAAGGAGCCTCTTCATCAAATTCCCCTTCCCATTTAGCAACCACGACTGTTGCAAGACAGTTTCCGACTACGTTGACAGAGGTACGTGCCATATCCATCAATTCATCAATACCTAAAATTGCCGCAATGACAAAAGTGGGTAAACCGAACTGATCAGCAGTAGCAATTAAAATTATTAATGAGGCTCTAGGAACAGCCGCGACGCCTTTAGACGTAATCATCAAGGTGAAGGCGATCATCAATTGATGCCCAAATGACAGATGTATTCCCGCCGCCTGAGCCACAAATATTGCTGCCAATGACAGATAAAGGGAAGTACCATCCAGATTAAAGCTATATCCCGTAGGAATGACAAAGGAAACAATCTTACGGGGAACACCAAATTTTTCCATCGCACTCATTGCTTTGGGTAGTGCAGCATCTGAACTCGTTGTAGCAAATGCAATCGAAACCGGTTCCTTAATTGCGTTGATAAAGCGTTTGACAGGTATTTTTAAATAAAGAGCTACAGGAAGAAGAACCAGGCATAAAAAGCAGGCTAACGCAAAATACAGGGTTGCCAAAAGCATGAAAAGGTTCTTAAGAATATCGACACCCAGATGTCCAACCGTATAAGCCATAGCAGCACCAACCCCAATTGGAGCAAAGTACATAATAATGTTCGTAAACTTAAACATCGTTTCGGACATACTCTCAGTAAAATCTACCAAAGGCTTTCGCTTTTTCTCATCCACCATTGCCAATCCAATCCCGAATAAAATTGAAAATACAACAATTTGCAAAACTTGGTTATCGGCTACAGATTTGACAATATTTTCAGGAAATAAGTCACGTATAAAAGAAGTAAACTTATACACGGGATGCACATGGTCTGGAAGTGTTTTAAGAATATGCTCATCCATACTTTCTTTTGCCGCGGGAAGTTCTTCATGCGGCATATGTGCGACATCAACACCTACTCCTGCTCGAGTTAGGTTGATAGCACCCAAACCGATAAAAATAGCACAAGTCGTTGCGCAGAAGAAATAAAGCATAGATTTCCATGCCATACGCCCAACCTGTTTCAAATCCGAATGTCCTGCAATTCCATAGACAAGTGTGGCAAAAAGAATAGGTCCAACAATCGTCTTGACCAACTTGATAAAACCTTTACTTAAAGGTTGTAAGGAAATCGCAAGATTTGGAAAATCCAACCCAACAAATATCCCCATAATCATACAGGTCAAAATCCAAGTGGTCAAATTTTTCTTAAAGAGCGCATTGACAACCAAAACGGCAGCAACTATCCAGCGGACAGCCATTAGAAATTCATGCGAAAAGCCTACAACATCAAATTCGTATAATACAGCAATGATACAAGCTAATGTAACTGTGATCAGGGTAATCAACCCTATTTTGGTTTTTAACATTTAAAAGATTTTAATGGTCAAAAGAACAAAAATAAAAAAATACTATGCTTTTGCAAATATTATTATTCTAAATAGCCAAGTTTCGCAACAAAATATCGATTTCATCCAAATCAAACGACACAAAAAAGGCAGGAAAATTTCTTATCCTGCCTTATATTTTAACGGAGTAATAAATTTATTCCGCGTGTAACCAAGCCTTTTTCGCTAATAGCTCATCGTTCGATTCGCGCACATCTTCGTCATCCACACAACAATCTACAGGGCAAACCGCTGCACATTGAGGCTCATCATGGAAACCTACACATTCTGTACATTTATCTGAAACAATATAATAGACTTCATTAGAGATCGCTTCCTGAGACTCGTTGGCATCTAAGGTAACCCCTTCGCCAAAATCTATAATCCCATCCAAAGCCGTCCCATCTGAGAATTTCCAAGTTACACCAGCATCGTATATCGCATTATTTGGGCATTCCGGTTCGCAAGCACCACAGTTAATGCATTCGTCTGTAATTTTAATCGCCATTTATAACCTCACAATTATGATAAATAAACTATTTTTGCATTATCAATATGAAACAAAGTCTGATTGAACAATAAGGCTAGTTGATTCACGTTGATTAATGTTAACAGCACAAATATAATACAAATTTGTGTATTCATCTTTTAAAATTTTAATATTTTGACAAAGCAACAACGAATAAATGCGTTTGTAAAGTTAGGCGAGCAACTGCAACGGCGACCTGAAGATCTGATTCAAATCATTCAATTCGCCCAACATAAAAACCCTTGGTACACCCCACAAAATGTCGAACGTGCCCTTCATGCGATTGCTGCCAATTTGACAATAGAAAAGCTTAACCAATGGTTAGCGCCTTACCCGGATCTTAATTCAACGAAAACTGTAGGATTAATCCTCGCCGGTAATATCCCCCTGGTTGGGTTTCATGATATTCTCTGTGTACTGATCAGTGGCTTTAAAGCTAAAATCAAAGTCTCATCTGACGATGCCGGGCTGACAACCTACGTCCTTAATGTGCTCAAGCAAATTGAGCCCTCCTTCCTAGAGGCTGTTGAAATTGTTGATAGATTAAAAGATTACGATTTAGTCATTGCAACAGGCTCCAACAATACTTCTCGTTATTTCGATTACTATTTTGGTTCTAAACCTCATATTATTCGCCGCAACAGAAATAGTATTGCTGTCATTGGTGGTCAAGAATCTCCTAGCCAACTGGATGCACTTGGGCATGATATCTTTGATTATTTTGGGCTGGGCTGTCGCTCTATATCAAAGTTATTCATTCCAAAAGATTATCCAATAGCACATTTCTTCGAGGGTATTGCCGAATTTAGCAGCATCACCGAACACTTTAAATACAATAATAATTACGATTACAATAAATCCATCTATCTCATCAATGGTGACAAGCATTTTGATAACGGATTTTTATTGCTCAAAGAAGATGAGCGTACAGCTTCTCCCCTAGCTGTGGTTTATTACGAAACCTACGAAACGAGATCTGAGGTTGAAAATAAACTCAACCGGGAGCAAGAAAATATCCAATGTATTGTAACTGAAATACCATTAAATGTACAGTCGCCGACATTTCATTTTGGAGAAAGCCAATGCCCTTCATTAGATGATTTTGCCGATGGAGTGAATACACTGGATTTTCTTTTTGCAAACCAATAAGCTTCCTTGAAATTCGTAGTAAAGAAATTGCATTAAAAATACTAACTTTGAAATCATGTATATCATTAAAGTAAAAGGTGTCGCCAAAATCCCCGATTATGTACAATTGAGAGATGATGCCTTCACCTTGCTGGCATATTTTAGAGTCGACCGGCCAGATAAATCACTTGATAAGATTGGATTAGGAGAAAAGGCAGAATATATCATGCAACTGGTTAGAGAAATGCCTTTTGGGCAAATTAAAAAATTAGAATTTTAGCTTCCATGATTGAAAATAAAGTAATTACATTAAAAAACGTTGATATCTTCCAACAAAAGCATCTGGTATTGTCCAATGTTAATTTAAACATTGGTAAGGGAGAATTTATTTATCTTATCGGACAGTCCGGCAGTGGAAAAAGTAGTTTATTGAAAATCATATACGGCGATTTATACATCGGCAATGGCGAGGGGATGATTGCAGGCTTTGACCTTAAAAAACTACACGAAAATGATGTCCCTTATCTGCGTAGAAAATTGGGTATTGTTTTCCAGGACTTTCACCTGTTATCAGACAGAAGCATTGAGAAAAACCTGGAATTTGCACTTAAAGCAACAGGTTGGAAAGATAAGAAAATGATCGATAGCCGCATATTGGATGTATTGGAAAAAGTTGGACTTCGTTCGAAACTTAAGAAAATGCCCCATGAGCTTTCTGGAGGTGAACAACAACGGATTGTAATTGCCCGCGCATTGTTAAACAATCCCGAAATTATTTTGGCGGATGAGCCAACTGGTAATTTAGATCCGGCGACCTCAGAAGAAATCGTCCTATTATTGCGCGATATTGCCAGTTCAGGAACGGCCATCCTCATGGCAACACACGATTATACAATTATTCGTAGTATGCCATCCCGCATCATAAAAACCGGTGATGGAGTATTACATGATGATGTCAGTATCTAGACTGAAAACTGCCATATAAAAAATAGATTCCGACAAATTGTTAGGCTTTTTTAATAAAATCTGACAAGCTGTCGGAATTTTATTGTTTGGCAAAAACTTTGACAAACGAAGCATAGAGTAAATTTTTGAATCTAATTTTAGCATTGAAGATATGAATGAGCAAGATAATTATTATGATGAAGGTCAAGATCCAGTAGAGACAAATTCTTCTGAGCAACAAGAACAGCCTGCTGATAATATAGCAGAAGAACTGTCTGCCGAAGAGAAATTGGCTGCAGAATTGGCAGAGGCAAAGGATAAATACATGCGTCTTTCTGCTGAATTTGACAATTATAGAAAACGTACAAGCAAAGAACGTGTTGAATTGATTCAATCAGCAGGAAAAGATGTCATCAGTAAATTATTACCTACACTAGATGATTTTGACAGAGCATTAAATGCGATGGAGACTGCTACCGATGTTGAATCTGTAAAAACAGGAATGGACATTGTTAACAACAAATTTAGACAAACATTGTCACAATTGGGGTTAAAAGAAATGGAAACTACAGGTCAAGCCTTCGATCCTGAATTACAAGAAGCTATCACATCAATTCCTGCACCTACTGCGGAATTAAAAAATAAAGTAGTGGACGTGATCGAAAAGGGATACTACCTAGGTGACAAAGTGATCCGTCACGCAAAGGTAGTTATAGGTCAATAATATTAAGACGATGTCAAAAAGAGATTATTACGATATACTTGGTGTCTCGCGTTCAGCGGACGAGAAGGAGATTAAATCAGCATATCGCAAATTAGCGATAAAATACCACCCGGATAAAAATCCTGGTGATCATGAAGCTGAAGAACAGTTTAAGGAAGCTGCAGAGGCATACGATATCTTGAGCAATCCACAAAAACGTCAACGCTATGACCAATTTGGCCATGCCGGTAATTCTGCTAGTGGTGGTTTTGGCGGCGGTGGCGGCATGAATATGGAAGACATATTCAGCCAATTTGGTGATATCTTTGGTGGAGGACATCCATTTGAAAGTTTCTTTGGCGGTGGCGGTAGCCAACGTGGCGGCCGTCGGGTAGCTCGTGGAAGCAACTTGCGCATAAAAGTTAAATTAACACTGGAGGAAATTGCCAAAGGAGTTGAGAAAAAGGTAAAGGTCAACAAACAAGTTGTCTGTCATAGTTGTGATGGATCCGGTGCTAAAGATAAATCGTCTTTCCATACCTGTAAAACCTGTGGTGGAGCTGGGTCTGTGAGAAGAGTAACCAATACCATTCTAGGACAAATGCAAACCACAAGCACCTGCCCTACTTGTAATGGCGAAGGTGTTGAAATTACGGCAAAATGTACAACCTGTAGAGGTGAAGGGCTAGAACGCGGTGAAGAAACGATTTCCATCAATATCCCTGCAGGTGTCAGTGAAGGAATGCAACTTTCCATGAGTGGAAAAGGAAATGCAGCACCTCGAGGTGGTATCCCAGGTGATTTAATTATCCTAATCGAAGAAGTCCCACACGAAAGTCTAAAACGCGATGGACTAAATGTGATCTATGATTTATACATAAATTTCGTAGACGCAACTTTAGGTACTAGCGTTGAGGTACCTACCATAGACGGCAAAGCTAAGATCAAAATTGATCCCGGTACACAAGGGGGTAAAATATTACGGTTAAAAGGAAAAGGTATCCCGGAGGTCAACTCTTACCACAAAGGAGATCAACTTGTATACGTCAATATATGGACTCCAAAAGCCGTGTCTATCGAAGAAAAAGAATTATTGAACAAACTGAAAGAATCGCCAAACTTTAAGCCTCAACCGGGTAAAAGTGAGAAGTCATTCTTTGAGCGAATTAAAGAATATTTCGAGTAAAATCGGATCTTCCAGATAACAAAAAAGCCATTTGTCGCTATTGGACAAATGGCTTTTTTTTTGTCTTCTTACTTAAAACTGACAATAAAAAACAAAAAGTCAGCTCAATATCATTATTGTTAAATAGAATCTGTAAAAATAAAAATACGCTAAATTTTAATTGATTGAACTACTATAATTTACGATTTCGACAAAACATCTAGACAATCTAGTGACAAAAATTCAAAATAAGATTTCGATATTTGACTAACAAATTTAAAAAGTCAGGAAGTAATTACTGACACATTAAAACAAACTATTAAATAAAAAAGACATGAAAAAAGTTTTACTTACATTAACTGCCATTGCAGGATTAACAATAGCAGCTCAGGCTCAAACTGAACAAGGAAAAATTATGGTTGGTGGTCAAATTGGTTTCGAAACCTCTAAAGTTAAAGATACAGATTATAAAACCAACTCATTCTCAATCAACCCAACAGTTGGTTACTTTGTAAGCGATAACTTGGCAATTGGTACTGGTATCGGTTACAACTGGGGGAAAACTGAAACAGATAAAAATAATAGCGTTAAAAATGATGCTTTCCAAGTATCACCTTTCGCAAGAAAATACTCAGCAAACGGACCAGTAAGATTCTTTGCTCAATTGTCAGTTCCAATGGCGTGGGGTACTACAACAACCGAAGCAAGTAACGTAGAGAAAAAAAATAAATTCGAATCATATGGTGTTGAATTGGCTCCAGGTTTGGCTTACTTCCCTACTAGCAAAATCGGTATCGAATTAAAAGTTAGAGGTTTATACTACAACTATAATAAAGATAAAACTAATGACGTTGCAGTAAATACATTTGGTTTGAATGTAAACTCTTTGGCTCCAACTTTAGGTGTACAATTCCACTTCTAGTAGATAAGAATTTTATCATAGAAAAGGCTATAAATATTTATAGCCTTTTTTTGTGTCCTTATTTATCAAATATACCGTTTAACAATCCGGAGCTTATGTGTATAACGGTTGAGTTCCGCATTAAAGATGCCTTCCGTATCCATCTGGTCAACACGCACCTTCGCTGAGGCATGAATGATCGTATCACGATCCAGCATAATCCCCACGTGGGTAATTCGACCTTCGGCGTTATCAAAAAAGGCCAGATCTCCCATTTTTACTTCTGAAATAAAATCAACAGTCTCCCCTTTCTCCGCTTGCTGATAAGCGTCACGGGGTAGAGAAAAGCCAAAACAACTATAAATCAACTGTGAAAACCCCGAACAATCGATCCCCCATTGCGAACGTCCGCCCCATAAGTAAGGTGTGTCCTTATAACTCAATGCTAATCGTGCCACCTCAGTTTCAAATTGATTTGTGGTAAAAGAATTGATATCACCTTGATAAGTTAGCCTTAATGGAGAAAAATTCACTGTATTTTCCCCTGTCAAATAAAGCTTCGTACCATGACATAGCTGCAATCGGTCTGTATCGTTAAAAAGCATTCCCCCCTTCCTTCCAACTAAAATTGGTTTTCCGGCAAGATATTGCTGCATATCCAAATCTTCAAGCTTTTGAAACTGCCCGTTTTGGATCCATCCCAAATAATCCGTCTCCAATAAACGTATTGACGTCCAATCGGCTTGTTCATCAAGGATCTCAAAAAGTTCCCCAAACAACACCTGGGAAACCATCTCACTACGGTGTGCCTGTTCTAAACGTAACGGAACAAGAGCAAGTGTGCAAATACCATATTTCATGCGCTAAACAAAACAAAATCGTCAAAACTATGATTATATATTATATGACGAAGATAAATTAATTATAGTAGATATGGAGAATACAAATTTAAAATTCAAAAGGATACTCGTCGCCGTAGACGATGCACCATGTTCAGAAAAGGCAATACATTATGCAAAAGAAATGGCCCAGGTATTTGGGGCCTCCGTAGCCCTTGTCACTGTTATTCCTCCTACTTCTCCCACCAACTTTGGTGCAGACCCCTTATTAGGCCAGCAACCAATTATCGTTCCTGAAGTATCTGAAATGGAACAGGATAATGCGCAAAAATATCTGGAAAAAATAAGCCGTGAATTTACAGACTCAGGCGAGGTGTATCTTTTCAATCGAATTGGATCCATTAAAGAAGAAATTCTAGCCGCTGCCCATGAGTGGTCTGCAGAACTTATTATCATGGGTACCAACGGTCGGACTGGATTTGACCATTTTATTTCTGGATCTGTATCTGAATCTGTCATTCGGAAGTCTACCTGTCCCGTGCTCGTTATCCCAAGTAAATGTGACTAATATCGGTTAATTTATCAAAGTGTTGATGGATGATATCGAACAGAGCTGTATCATGTCTTCAGCAGCACTGCTAACATAAAATAGGATAGACAACTCTTTGATCCAACGGAAGAATAGGTTGAGAAGATAATATGATCCATATTGCTAAAAAGAAGAAAGGCTATTTTTTCTAATGGAAAAAATAGCCTTTCTCAATAGCTGGTATCAAAATTACTTTTTGATCAATCGGGCCACAAACATGCTATCTGCTTTCTCTTTATAACCCTTCAAATAATCCATACGCTCAACTTCAAAACCAAAATTGTCCACAATATATTTGACAACCTCTTCATTTTCTGCTTTAAAAATAGAGCAAGTAATATAAATCAAAGGCTTACCTACTTTCACATGTCCAACCACATTACTTGCTATATCCCTTTGTAGTGCATTGAATTCGACGATCTTAGCGGTCCGAAATTGCTTAACCATTTCCGGTGTACGCCCCCAGGTCCCCGATCCAGTACAAGGTGCATCCAATAGTACACCATCAAAACGTTCGCTTCCAAGGAGTTGAAAAGTATCTTTTGTCAGATCAAGTATTTTTTTTCGGTAATGCTTTATTCCGGCACGATCGAAACGTTCATCAAGATTTCTAAGAATACTCATTCGCACATCGGATACCAAAAGATTAATCGAAGGGCAAGCATCCATCAATAAGAGCGATTTACCGCCCGAAGCCGCACATGCATCCCACCAAGATTCCCTTTCAAGCGGCTGCATATAATCCAACGTACGTTGCGAAGAAAGATCTTGTACTTCAATAATTCCATCCAAGGACTCAAATCGCTGCAAAGATGTGCCATTATTCAATGCAATCGTCTGATCGCCAATAAGGGTGTAAGGAATCTGATTATTATCCAAGATTGCGCACACAACTTTCATTTTACCATGTTTCACCCGAATATATAAAAACGGTTGGATCAACTGGCTTTCTAAAAAGTGCGCCAGATCTATGTCCGGGGAAATATGATCAGTAAATGGAAACAGATCCTCCACTTTAAAAAAACCTTCAGATTCCAAAAATGCAATTTTATCTTTCAGCGGCAGATTGAGCTTCTCGCTATAAGAAGGCTCAAGAAGAGCCACCAATGGGCTTTCTTTTTCGCATAGAAATTCAGCAAGCACCAATCTGCGCTGCTGCGACAGCTGGGAGGCCGCCATTCCTAAACGAAAATAATTGTAACATAAACGGGAGGTAGACTTCCGATCGGAAGATCCCATTTGCTTATTCACCTTAAAAAAAGTAGTCAAATAACGCGAAAATGGCTGATCAGCTTCAAAACCATCCATTGCGCGTTCAAAATTACGTATTTGCTGGTGAACACGTCTTTCACTGAATTCGGCCATTCAAAGATTATTTTCTTTCAAATTTTTTATTGTGATATACCATCATCCCCAAGGCTCTATTGGCATAGCCCCATTTTGGATAGAATTCAAATTTATAATCGCTATTCAATCCAGAAAACTTCTCTTGCGTCATTCGGCTTACATAATCAACACCATATTTATGGATCAACCGACCAAAATACAATGCCGCATCATAACCTTTATAAGAAAATTCAGATGGATCCACTTTATAGGCAGATTTATAATTTCCAATAAATTTTTTGGTATCACCATCGGTTTCATCCACTAAATTAGAAGAAGTAATCGTGAGCCCGTAGAAATCCATATTTTCGAAATTTTCAAAGGAAAGCTTGGCCATATTTGGATGCCCGTATAACTTGAACTGATTGCCCGGATTTAAAAAACGTTCGTCCATATTATCTAACAGGGCTTTAACTAGGTTCTTATTGGCAGTACCACTTACAACATGATTCGAACCAGTCAATACGAGATTATTATCTAGCTCTGCCAAATTATAAACCGTCTTTACTTTTGCTTGCGCATTGGCTTTGGTAATTTCGCTTGCAAAATTGACCAGAAATTGTTTGCTTTCATCGTCTCCAGCATCGTATATCAATATTTGATCACCAGCATAGTATTGATCAGCAACATATTTCGCTAATGTTTCGGCGTGCGTGCGAATAGAAGGTGTCATGGAGACCAAATTAGGTAAGCTAAATTCAGAAGCCATAGTTGCCGCTAACGGAGAAACTTGCAACACATTCTTATTCACAAATGTTTGTCCGAAGCTTTTAATCTCACGGGGATACACCGGACCTACTACAAGTACGGCATCTTTGACATTAACCGAAGTTGCTAAAGTTGCATTATAGGCAACATTGTCTCTGGAATCGATTACCTGCAGATCAAATAAAGCTCCTTCTTTAGCAACTTTATCCAGGCCCAACTGAAAGCCTTGGTAGAAGTCAAGTGCCAACGCTGAACGCTGTACGTCTTCCTTCGTAATCGTACTACTGGCAATACCACTTAACTCGAATGGCAATAGCAGCGCTATTCGATTATTTTTGACAGCATGGCCGTTGACATTTTGAACGTCGCCCACTTTAACGACAGCTTTATCTTTATCAACAGCTGGTTTTGTCACAACAGTATTCTGTTCGCCTTGACCAGAGGAAGGCGAACGTAATACTGTACTCTTTTTGGTTGTACAACTCGCAAGACATAATGCTACGATTGCCGCAACCCATATTTTATTCCCACTCAATTGTAGCGGGCGGTTTTGAACTGATATCATATACAACTCTGTTTATTCCTTTCACATGGTTGATAATTTCATTTGAAATTTTTGCCAACAGGTCATATGGTAAATGTATCCAATCTGCGGTCATTCCATCAAGAGATCCAACTGCCCGTAAGCTAACAACGTGCTCGTAAGTACGTTCGTCACCCATTACGCCTACAGAACGCACTGGCAAGAAAATTGTACCAGCTTGCCACACTTTATCGTACCAGCCAGCTTCTTTCAGATTATTGATAAAAATTGCATCCGCTTCTTGTACAATACGTACACGCTCAGGTGTAATATCACCTAAAATACGAATTGCCAAACCTGGTCCAGGGAAAGGATGCCTACCTAAAATTGTTTGATCCACCTCTAAAGCCTTCCCTACTCTTCTCACTTCATCCTTAAACAATGTTTTAAGCGGTTCTACAACTTTCAATTTCATGAAATCAGGCAAACCACCAACATTATGGTGTGATTTGATAGTTGCTGAAGGCCCTTTAACAGAAACCGACTCGATAATATCAGGATAAATTGTTCCTTGTCCCAACCATTTCGCTTCAATTCCTTCAGGTAATTCTTTTTGAATTTCTTTAGCAGCTTCATCAAAAACATCAATAAATGAATTACCAATGATCTTACGCTTTTCTTCTGGCTCAGAAATGCCGGCTAACCTACCATAAAATAAATCCTTCGCATTTATTCCTTTAATATTTAGCCCCATATTTTTGTACGAATCCAACACTTGTTCGTATTCATCTTTACGAAGCAAACCATGATCTACAAAAATACAATGTAATTTTTTCCCGATTGCGTGGTGCAACAATACAGCCGCTACTGTCGAATCTACTCCTCCTGACAAAGCCATGATCACATGGTCATCACCTAGTTGCTCCTTTAAGGAAGATACTGTTGTTTCAACAAATGCGTCCGGTGTCCAATCCTGTGCACAGCCACAAATATTTACAACGAAGTTTTTCAACAAGATAGCACCATCGGTACTATGTGTTACTTCCGGGTGGAATTGTATACCATATGTACGTGTACCTTTTACTTGATAAGCTGCTACGCGAACTTTATCGGTACTTGCTATAATTTCAAAATTTGCAGGAACTTCTTTGATGGTGTCACCATGTGACATCCATACCTGCGATTGAATAGGTACTCCTGCCAATAATTCATTCTCGCTATTGACAAACTGCAGATTTGCACGACCATATTCACGAATTTCAGAAGGTAACACTTCGCCACCCGATTTTTGAGCAATGTATTGTGCTCCGTAACAAACCCCTAAAAGAGGGAAACGATCCTGAATAGCGACGAAATCAATTTGCGGTGCATCTTCTTGTCTAACGGAATAAGGACTGCCTGAAAAGATAACCCCTTTTACAGAGTCGTCAAAATCTGGCAATTTATTAAACGGGTGTATCTCACAATACACATTTAGTTCTCTGACACGTCTAGCGATCAACTGTGTGTATTGAGACCCGAAGTCTAGAATTATAATTTTTTCTGGCATGCTGCAAAGGTAAGTATTACGAATGAATTATTAAATGTCAAATCAGGAAATAATGCCTGCTTTTAACAGTTCTATTTCCATTTCTTTCTGTAGAACTAAAGCTTCAGCCCGTGCTTTTTCAGCGAAATCACGCCCATTAGAGGCGTAAATAATTCCCCTCGTGCTGTTTACTAAAAGTCCACAATCTTTGTTCATGCCAAATTCGCAAACATCTTCAAGCGAGCCCCCTTGCGCTCCTACACCCGGGACCAATAAAAAATGATCTGGGGCATGTTCCCTAATTTTGATAAAACCCTCGCCTCGAGTTGCACCTACCACATACATCAAATTATCAGGGGTGCCCCAAGTATTCACTTTATCGATCACTTGTTCGAATAACTGCAACCCCTCTTTATTCTCAAAATTTTGAAAATCCAAGCTTCCCTCATTCGAGGTCAAAGCCAGTACGATTGCCCATTTATCTTTAAAATCCAAAAACGGAGTTACCGAATCCTTTCCCATATAAGGCGCAATTGTAATACTATCAAATCCGAGGCCAGACGTCTCTTCATCAAAAAAAGCCATCGCGTAGCGTCCCGATGTATTACCGATATCACCCCTTTTTGCATCAGCAATACTGAAACAATCCTTTGGCAAGGCCGCCCAAGTTTTTTGAAGCGATTGCCAACCCTTTATCCCATAACATTCGTAAAACGCAATATTGGGCTTATAGGCAACACATAAATCAGCTGTCGCATCAATAATCGCTTTATTGAAGCTATAGATCGGATCCTCATCATCTAGAAGATGCTCTGGGATTTTGGTTAAGTCTGTGTCCAGTCCGACACATAAAAATGAGCGTTTCGCTTTTATTTGATGAATAAGTTCTGCTCTTGTCATGCTTATTTAGAGATCTTGAATTATTTATTAATTAAATCTTGAATGAATTTGTCTACCTCCGGGCTTGAATAATCAGCCATACCTTCATGTCGTGTGGCTACTTGCCCCTCTTTATCCAATATAACAGTTGATGGAATGGATCCCGAAAGCCACTCTTTTGGGATATCACTATTGGGAAAACTAATCGGCAAAGTCAGCTTCTGTTCTTTCACAAAGGCCTCCGCTTTTGCTTTATCACCCTCAATCTCCACAATCAAAAATACAATATTTGGGTTATCCTTATAGCTGTCATATAGCACATTGATCGAAGGCATTTCCGCACGACATGGGGGACACCAGGTTGCCCAAAAATTAATAAAAACAACTTTTCCCTTCAGATCTGCCATTTTAACGGCTTCACCAAGCGAATTGACAAAGGAGACATTGCTGAATACATTCGCCGTAGCCGGTGTAACGGATTCTTTAGAAGCTGAATTAATTTCCAACTTTGGCTTGAAGAAACCTATTTTCATTAAAATTTGCTGAAAATAACCTCTACTTGTCGGCCAGATCAACAAACCTACAACTAATACAAATACAACATTTCCGATTATTTTTTTTGTCTTCGGATTCATATGTAATTATCATTTCATGAACACATAAGGCTCGCTTTGCCTTCTACAAGGCTGCATGGATTCCTCGTTTATGCTCTTCAACTTTTGAGACACTAAAAAGAAGTGCTTTAATTAGAAGAATCAAACCATTAAGAATCAAATTTATCCAACAACTTCAATAGGGTTGCAAAATCCTTTGGATAAGGTGCATCAAAAACCATTTTCGTTCCGTTTAATTCAAATTCAACATGTTTTGAATGTAAGGCGAAACGCTTCATTATAGGCTGTTCCTCTTCGTCTTTGGATAATGTATATCCTCTTTTCTTAATCTGTGAAAGATATACAGGTTTACCCCGATACATTGAATCCCCCACAATAGCAGCATGCTGTGTCGCCAAATGAATACGAATTTGGTGCATGCGTCCCGTGATGGGCTTACATTCCACTAAAGTATAATCCTTATAATATTTTATCGAATTGAAGATTGTCTCCGCTGGTTTTCCATTAGCACGGTCAATGGATACATTTTTATTGCCCTGATTCAAAATTGGTAAATCGACAAGCAAATCCTGAAATGTATGTGTGCCGCCTATGATGGCATGGTAGATCTTATTTACTTTTCTTTTTTCAAATGCGATAGAGACTGTGCGATAAGTCTCCGGGTTTTTGGCAATTAATAAAATGCCAGAAGTCTCTTTATCCAGCCGATGACAAACCTGTGCATCAGGATGATATTTCTTTGCTAAACGAAGAATATTGACCTCTCCTCCTTCACGTTCGTCCAAAGAAGCAACAAACGGAGGTTTATTGATCACGATCAAATTTTCGTCCTCATGGATTATTAATTCTGAAAATTTGGGAAATTTAAATAGACGAGTCTCATTTTGTATCATTCTGCAAAAATACAAAACACAAGGCATAATATTGTCCAATGTATGATAAAAAGCTTACTTTTGAATACACAATATAAGTTAAGATGTCTGTAAACAAAGAAATGAAACGAGTAAGCACAGCCATGCTGCAAGCAATGAAAGAACGAAAAGAGAAGATTTCTATGCTAACAAGCTATGATTACTCCATGGCCAAAATGGTGGATCAAGCTGGTGTTGACGTTATTTTGATTGGAGATTCTGCTGCCAATGTATTTGCTGGCTACGAAACTACTCTGCCTATTACCCTTGATAATATGATTTACCATGCCGCTGCCGTTGCCAGAGGTACTGAACGTGCCATGGTATTGGCAGATTTGCCATTTGGATCCTACCAAGGTTCTGCCAATGAGGCTTACAATGCAGCTGTACGCATGATGAAAGAATCGGGTGCGCACGCATTGAAACTCGAAGGCGGTCTTGAAATCATTGAAAATATCAAAAAAATCATTGCCGGAGGAATCCCTGTATGTGGACACTTGGGTTTGACCCCCCAATCAATCAATAAATTTGGCAATTTTGGTGTGCGAGCAAAAGAAGAACAAGAAGCCGCTAAATTAATAGAAGATGCACTAGCTTTGGAAGAAGCGGGCTGTTTTGCAATTGTTTTGGAAAAGATACCTGCACAACTGGCTAAGATAGTAACCGAAAAGTTAACGGTTCCAACTGTAGGTATCGGAGCTGGACCAGATTGCGATGGACAAGTTCTTGTAGTTAACGACATGCTCGGTATGAATGCAGATTTCAAACCAAAATTTATGCGCCATTTTGCCAATTTACACGAGCAAATCACCACTGCCGTGGCAAAGTATGTCGCCGAAGTGAAAGCTGTACAATACCCGAACGAAGACGAACAATATTAATCGAAAAATATGCGGTTTTTGATCATTGGGCTTATCATCCTCCTTGCTTATCTGATGATACGTAAAAAATTCAATCTTTTTGGATTTTCGGAAGATATGTCCCGAAATTTAAAATCTGGTTTCCAATTGATTGAAGCATCACCTGCAATCATTCAGGCAAATCTAAAGAAGACCATTTCCAATGCCATTATGGGTGTTATCCTAATTTTGGTAACCGTTTTGCTTTTCGTAAAGATAAAAATTGTGCTGTTTCTCCTTCCAATTGCCTTTTTCCTGCTGGGTTACATTTTTCTATTCAACAATCACTTCAGTAAGATCAAAAGCCAACAGATCTGGTACAATGCCAAAACTAACGAGGTGTTTATTGAACAGTTAAAAGGAGAAAACTATGCTTTTAATATTTTTAAGGACGTCGATGGGATTCAAAAAATAGAATCGATACAAACGACCAAAGGCTTACTTTACGGCTACTATCGTCTCAAGTTAAAGAATAGAATATTGGAAATCCCCTATTTAGTTGCCGAAAACCAGCCGGTAAATAATTTGTTTTTTGACACCCTAGCCCAAAACTTCAAAATAGATGTACAAAAACGTATTTTTCCAATCATTTAAAAATGAACAACTTGAATATCTGAAAAGAAAGTGGTATATTTAGGTAATCAATATAATTTGTTAATACCAAAATATTTTACATTATGGGAAAAGGTGATATCAAGACCAGAAGAGGGAAAATATCAAATGGATCTTTTGGAAAAAGAAGGCCACATTTATCGAAAGCTGCGATCAAGCCAAAAGTAAATAACGAGGCTCCAAAAGAAGGTGAACAAAAAGTAAAATCAAAAAAATAGTAATCATCAAGCTAGAAACTTATTTCTAGCTTTTTTTGTTCCCAGCCTCTCCTTTAAAGTGACCTCCCCCCCTTCATTATTTCAGGTTTAGACTGTATTGTAAAATCCTTTTGACAACCGATATCCTCATAATAATAAACCTATATTTACCCGTTAAATGTAAAAAGTACATAAGATACTAGACCATATGAATAAAAAAACGATTGTTTACCTCCTTTTAGCTTGTGCTGTGTTTGGAGGTGGATATTTTCTGATAACTGCTAAAAAAGACAAAAAAGAAGCCGACAAGCCGAATGCAAAAAAAGATATGCCAATTCCGGCACAGGCTATCGTTGCCAGATCTTCTGTCGCCGATAGATCAATTAATCTGTCAGGAAGTATTGATGCGGAAGAGCAGGTTGAAATCAGAAGTGAAGTGAGTGGTCGAATTACCAAAATTTATTTCTCCGAAGGGCAGCGTATTCAACAGGGCGAGCCACTAATCAAGATTGATGACATCGAACTCCAGGCACAACTAAAGCAAGCCCAAACGACAAATCAGCTCAATGCTGAAAATGAACGTAGAGCCAAACTTCTTCTACAAAAAGGAGCTATAAGTCAGGAAGAATTCGATATTGCCAGTGCAGCACATAAAACTTCTTTGGCACAGATCCAATTGATTCAGGCTCAAATATCCAAAACAACGATTCGCGCTCCTTTTAGTGGTATGATAGGACTGCGTAATATTTCCGTAGGCGCTATTGTCTCTTCCAATACCTTAATCACAAATTTAGTAAAAGACAATCTCGTCAAGATTACCTTTGCAGTACCTGAAAAATACAGCAATATTGTCAAGATAAATATGCCGATAGAGTTCAGTGTTGCGAATGACCCAACAGTCATTAAGGCAAATATTTATGCCGTTGAACCGCAAGTATCACTTAATACGAGAACGCTTACTGTTCGTGCGAGAGCAAACAACGATCAAGGCAAATTGAAAGTGGGATCCTTTGTCAATGTTATTGTTCCTATTGAAGTAGAAAACGATGCAATCTCTATCCCGACTGAAGCCATCGTTCCTGTACAGGACGGTAAAAAAGTCTTTGTATTGCAACATGGTCTTGCCAAGGAAGTCAAGGTTGAAACAGGCGCACGTACCGATAAAGATATCGTTATTCTATCGGGTATCAGTGCTGGCGACACGGTTTTAACCACAGGAGTCCTGTCTTTAAAAGATGGAGCAAAAGTTAAGGTATCATTAGCTAACTAGTTGTACATGAATTTATCTGCAGTTTTCATTAAACGCCCTGTCTTAACTATCGTAGTCAATATAACTATCATATTGTTTGGCTATATCGGTTTTAGCTTTCTGGGCGTACGCGAATACCCCTCCATTGATCCGGCCATTGTTTCGGTTAGAACAAATTACGCCGGTGCGAATCCTGACATCATTGAATCCCAGATTACCGAGCCTTTAGAAAAGGCCATAAACTCAATCGATGGCATCCGGAATATCTCTTCCTCCAGCAATCAGGGATCCAGTAATATTACTATTGAATTTGACTTGCAGAAGAACCTCGAAGAGGCTGCAAATGATGTACGCGATAAAGTATCGCAAGCGGTCAGGAGTCTCCCTCAAGATATCGATGCTCCACCTGTTGTATCCAAAGCTGATGCCGATTCCGATCCTATTATCACACTGACCCTACAAAGTGAAACTCGAGATAAGCTTTCCTTGAGTGATTATGCTGAAAACGTTATTTCCGAAAGATTGCAGACGATACCCGGCGTCAGTAGCACACAGATCTACGGTCAAAAACGTTACGCCATGCGTCTCTGGCTTAATCCAGACCGGATGGCCGCTTATGGCATCACGGCTTCAGATATTCGTGCCGCATTAAATAACCAAAATGTTGAACTCCCTTCTGGAAAAATTGTCGGAAATACGACTGAACTTACCGTAAAAACGGTGGGTAACCTTTCTACTCCCGAACAATTTAACGATATCATCCTAAAAGCCGATAGCAGTCGTATCGTCAAGTTCATTGACATTGGCCGAGCAGAAATAGATGCTGAAAATCTCGAAACGAAAATGGTCAGTAATGGTAAACAGCTAGTTGGTATTGCCATTATTCCACAACCGGGAACAAATTACCTCGATATTGCCAACAATTTCTATAAAATGCTCGATCAGATCAAAGAGGATCTGCCGCAGGACATTATACTCAATATTGCTTCTGATAATACAACATTCATTAAGAAGTCTGTTGAGGAGGTCGCGGAGACTCTCCTGATTTCGATCATCCTCGTCACATTGATCATTTACTTTTTCTTCCGTGATTGGGGTATAGCACTACGGCCTCTATTAGATATCCCCGTATCACTGATTGCAACATTTTTCATTATGTATATTTTTGGCTTTTCCATCAATGTACTTACCTTGCTCGCTATCGTACTCGCTACTGGCCTTGTGGTCGACGACGGTATTGTTGTTACCGAAAACATCTTCAAAAAAGTTGAAGAGGGAATGTCTCCAATTGAAGCTGCACTGAAGGGATCAAAAGAAATATTCTTTGCAGTTATCTCTATTTCAATTACACTTGCCGCAGTATTTCTGCCGGTGATATTCCTGCAAGGATTTGTCGGAAGGCTCTTCCGTGAATTTGGGGTAGTCATCGCATCCGCCGTGTTGGTTTCTGCATTTGTCTCCTTAACCCTCACCCCTATGCTCAACGCCTATCTAATAAAAAGCGGTGGGCATAAGAAAACGAAATTCTATAATTGGACAGAACCCATGTTCGTCAACATGAATAAGGGTTATGCCAAGTCCCTGGAAAAATTCATGAAATTCAAATGGATCAGCTTTCCAATCCTGATTATTTGTTTTGTCATTATTGGAATCCTTTTTTCCTCCATTAAAAAGGAAACTGCACCTTATGATGACAGAAGCAACATCTCGGTCAACGTTACTGGTCCAGAAGGTGCTACCTATGAATATATGGACCGCTACATGCAGGAACTGGACAAACTAGTCTATGACTCAATTCCCGAAAATAAAATTAGTTTAAACATTACCTCTCCAGGCTTCGGGGCTAGCTCGGTCAACTCCGGACGGATACGAATGACTCTGGTCGATCCCGGTGAACGCAAAAAATCGCAAGACGATATTGCCAAAGAGCTTACAAAATGGACAAAACAATACGACGCTGTTCGTGTCAATGTTTCACAGTCCCCGACAATATCCATGAACCGCAGAGGCGGATTGCCGGTACAGTATATCATTCAGGCACAGAATTTTGAAAAACTTCAAGAAAAGATCCCTGAATTTATGAATGAGGTCAATAGCGATCCAGCATTCTCCACGACAGATATCAACCTGAAGTTTAACAAACCCGAACTCCATGTAGAAATTGATCGTCTAAAAGCGCTGAGTTTAGGAGTTTCCGTACTTGATGTATCCCAATCCTTACAATTATTGCTTAGTGGTCAACGTTTCGCCTATTTTATGCGTGACGGAAAACAATATCAGGTCATCGGTCAAGTTGAAAATGACCGTAGAGCCACACCAACAGATCTCTCCTCAATTTATGTACGCAATAACCTCGGGCAGCTTATCCAATTGGACAACGTTGTCAGTGTCAAAGAAGAAAGTAGCCCGCCACAGCTTTACCATAACAACCGTTACATGTCAGCAACAGTATCTGCTGGTTTGGCTCCGGGGATGAGTATGAGCGATGGAATTGCGGCAATGGACAGAATCAAAGAAAAGGTGCTCGATCAAAGCTTTACGACCGACTTGAGCGGAGAATCACGTGACTTTATTGAAAGTAGCTCCAATACCCTCTTTGCATTTGGGCTCGCTTTATTACTTATTTATCTGATCCTAGCAGCTCAATTTGAGAGCTTTCTGGATCCATTTATCATTATTCTTACAGTGCCAATGGCCGTTGCTGGAGCATTGATAAGCTTGTGGCTATTTGATCAAACTTGGAATATATTCAGTCAAATTGGTACGATTATGCTCATTGGATTGGTGACTAAAAATGGTATCTTGATTGTCGAATTTGCCAACCAGATGCGCGAAGAGGGAATGGAAAAATTTGAGGCGATCATGCACTCTGCCGAATCCCGTCTCAGACCAATCCTCATGACAAGTTTGGCGATTGCATTGGGTGCTTTACCCATCGCAATGTCACTGGGAGCGGCTTCAACAAGCAGAATAGGCATGGGAGTTGTTATCGTAGGTGGTACAATATTCTCCCTTATCCTGACCTTGTTCATCATCCCCGCAATCTATTACATGTGGTCGAGACAAAAGAAGCATAGACCTGAATTTGACAATATTAAAAGCTACGAATAAATTAAGACATGAAGAGAAATTTCACCCTACTAATATTGCTTTACTCCATCATGTTTCAAGCTCGTGCGCAAGAGGTACTGACTTTGGAAGATGCACTGAAAACAACATTAAGCAATAACTTCAATATTCTCCTAGCCAAAAATGATAATAGTATTGATATCGAGAATACGAGTTTAGGAAGCGCAGGTATGCTTCCTGCTGTAGCAGGCACGTTCAGCCGAAGCAATTCTATTCAAAATTCACGACAAGTTAGAGCAGATGGACAGGTACAACAGATTTCCAATGCAAAAAATGATAACATGTCGTATGGTGTCAATTTGAACTGGACCATATTTGACGGATTGGGAATGTTTGCCCGCCGCGATAGATTCAAGGAAATACAACGCCAGGGGGAAGCTGAGATTAAATATGAAGTTATCACCCAGCTCAGTGAAGTGATGGCAACCTACTATAATTTGGTACAGCAAAAACGCTTGATAAATGCCTTGGATACCACAATTACACTATCCAGATATCGTGTTACATTAGCTGAAAACCGTCTGGAAATCGGAAAAGGTTCTAAGCTTGATCTCCTCAATGCAAAAGTCGACCTGAATACCGATCAGACGAACCTGCTCAGACAGCAAGAAAGCTTCAAAAACACCAAAACTTACCTAAATCAGTTGATGACGCGGGACTTGGATCTGGATTTCCAAATTGAAGACGAGATGAAACTCGATACAGATCTTAAACTTGGTAATCTGATCGAAATTGCAGATAGACAAAATCCACAAATTCAGCTTGCCATCATCAACAATCGTGTTGCTGCGCTCAATTTAAAAGCCGTGAAGGCGGAACGTTATCCCAAAATTGGTTTGAATAGCGGCTACAACTGGAATGAATCTCATTCTTCCCTTGGCTTCTCCACAGAAAATAAGAATAGAGGTCTCAGCTATGGTGTATCGGCGTCCCTTAATATTTTTAATGGATTCTTGCAAAATAGAAATGAGCGGATTGCCAAATTTCAGATTAAAGGCACGGAGCTGCAGATACAACAGCAAAGACAAGATATCCAAGCACAGGTCAGGACATTATTCCAGACTTACATAACCAATATCGAACTGGCGCAAGTAGAGAAAAAAAATGAGGATCTGGCCAAAGAGAACCTAAATATCACCATGGATAAATTCCGTATCGGAACAATCACAACTTTAGAAGTGAGAACAGCCCAATTAAACTACATCAATGCGATGACACGCAGTTATACGGCGCAATACGATGCAAAGGTATCGGAAATACGTCTCAAGGAATTAACGGGTGAAACTTATTAGGCACTCTTTTGCGGGCTACTCAAGAGCTATTCCGTCTTTATCAGTATAGATACACACATAAAAGCGAAAGGCTCCTTTTAGAGGAGCCTTTCGCTTTTATGTTTAATAGTCAATTGCTATAATAGATTTCAGTGGTATTAATACACCACTCTTAATCTGGATATATCTATCGGTTAATGACCACACCGTGGTTTCGATACGCTTTGGTCCGGATTCTGTTTGAAAGGCAATTTCAGTCTTAGATTTAAACTCATTTCCCAACCGAAGTGCCCCTTTTAATTTATCCATAAAAGTCGCTGTCTTGTCCTCACTCGCCGGGATAAATTTAAATTGAGGAATTTCCTCTTTAGCTATTAGTTCTCCAACCATAATACTAGCATTTAATGTGTAAATTATTGTTTTGCGCTACTCTACTTATAACGCTTTAAAGCCAATCTTATTTTATCTTTTTCTGCCATTGGCTTATTTAAATCTACCCATTCCCATGATAATAATCAATTAAAAAATTGAAAACTATCATTTATTTTACAATAAAAAAACGAACGCTCGTGACAAACCTTATTCTTCAAATTTAGAGCCCAAGTAAGCACAGTAAGCATATATAATGCGATTTCTAAATATAGTGTCATTTCATTTTGAATTTATGGCACAAATCATTCATATTATCTATTTTTACCAAAATACACGATACATGGAAAAATCTGTCTTTGAAAAAGAGTGGGAAATTTATTTCACACAATGCTATTCCAACGGTCGGATCCGTTTCTCCGATCTGTCCAATATCCTGCAGCTTACCGCAGGAGAACACGCCAATGCTGCCGGATTCGGATTTAAAGAAATGGCCAAACATAACCAAACATGGGTACTTAGCCGTATACGGATTGAGATTACGAGATTGCCCAAATGGATGGATGTTGTTCAGGTAAAAACCTGGGTTCAGGAATTGGAGGGTGCACGCTCAACACGGAATTTCGAAATTACGGTCAATGGACAACTCTATGTTGCTGCAACCAGTTATTGGGCTGTGATCAATACGGTGAAAAGGAGTTCTGAAATTCTCGCAATTCCCACGGAAGATTTTACGACCTACCCAGATCGTCCGGCAACACAACGCCCATTTTCAAAATTGGACATTTCACAGGTAGTCAAAAATAGGGATGAATATATCGTTAAGCTTTCGGACCTGGATATTGTCAATCACGCTAACAATGTAAAATATCTGGATTGGTGTATGGATAGATTGCCTATTGAGCTCGTTTTAACGAATCAGATCAAATCCTTAGAAATGAATTACCTGCGTGAACTACGTTATAATGATACCATAGAAATCAATGGCGATTCTACGGATCAAGGTTACTTTATGACCGTTACCAAACAACAACGTATCCATTTTGCATTAGCAATCGAAACAAAATAAAAAGGGAGGTTAAAGCCTCCCTTCTTATTTACATATTGTACCCTTAATTACGCGAATGCCTTGTCTCCCTTTTTATAAGGAAGATTACCATCAAATTTTCCTGGAATCTTCACAAAGCGCAATGCTTTTGTACAACCCAATTCAGAGTTAAAGAAACCAGTCAATGTTAACTGTTTGAATAACGTAAACCAGTGTGGTGCATCATTTTCCACATAATTATATAGCTGATTTTGTTTCTCCCTATTTTTCTCTAGGATATCCTTTTGATCTTCAGCCTGTTTTTTATTAAACTCGTTCGCTTCTTTATCCAACGCTGCAGCAACAGCTGTTCTGTCTTCAGCAGAAAGCTCCAAGAAAGGTTTTCCTTTAACCTCTTTTGACTTATCGTCTAAGCTTGCGAGACCCGTTAAAAATACTTTTTGCTGCTTCTCAGTATAACAATCACGAACCATGACTGGAATAAAACTTCCCACCCCTGCTTCTTTTGCGCCTGGAGTTGCGGTAGCTGGTAAGATTGCCTCAGCCAAATCACCTAATAAATCGGTCGTCTTCGCTTCAAATAATGCTTGTACATCTTTTGTTGCTGAACGAGTACAACCTTCCAAAAATAAATTAGCGCCGATAACGGTACCTCCTAAAATCAAGGCAACTCGTTGTAATGCTTCTCTTCTATTCATACTACTAAATATCTTAATTTTAGAAATTATATTTCATTTCCCAACCTTGTCTGTAATTACGTTTTACGTATTGATTGACGTTGTCAAAGTTTGTAACGCGCATATTATCGTTATCCCACAGCAATTTCAAATTACGTCCAGGGTATTTTCCATCAATACGTAAGTCTGCACCTCTGATCGCCAAGTTAGCCATCAGTAAAGCTTCCGTCAGTGGGCCTGCAATTTCAAATGGCGAGCTCACTTCTTTCTTACCATATCCAGCCTGACAAGCTTCAACCCATTGTGCATAGTGTCCACCTTCTTGTCCTGGTACGCGGGCATATTTCTGTGCTACTTGTTCTTTTCTTGAAGTTGGCAATAAACGGGCATTTTGACCATAGGTATCCGCAAGGATTTTTCCTTTGGTACCAACAAGTAAGATACCATTACCACCGTCACCGAAAATTTCGTTCGGACCTAACTCATCCGGACGGGCAGGTTGAATACCACCATCCATCCAATGTAAAGTAACAGGACCATTTGTACGTGCCGTTTTAGGGAATGTTAACGTAGCATGGCTCGACGGAGGACAACTTTCAGGGAAATATCCACGTTTGAATTCATCTACATATACCGATCCTACAGTTGCCTGTACATCTTGTACATAAGTCAAGCCTAAGGTACTGAAAGGTACTTCCAATAAGTGGCAGCCCATATCTCCTAATGCACCTGTACCATAATCCCACCAGCCGCGCCAGTTGAAAGGCACCAATTTATCAACATATTCTTTATGAGGAGCAGTACCTAACCAAAGATCCCAATCCAATTCTTTTGGAATCTCAGCTTTACCTGTAGGCCAAGCAATACCTGAAGGCCACACCGGACGGTCTGTCCAACAATATACAGTATGTACATCACCAATAAGACCTGCTTCGTACCATTCGCGGACAAAACGAGGACCATCATTAGATGCACCTTGATTTCCCATTTGAGTAACAACTTTATATTTCTTAGCTGCATGTGTTAGCGCTCTCGCTTCCCATACATCGTGTGTCAATGGTTTTTGAACATACACGTGTTTGCCTAATTGCATAGCTGCGAGTGCTTGAATCGCATGTTGATGATCTGGAGTTGATACAGAAACAGCTTCAATACGTTTGTGCTCCTTATCCAACATTTCACGGTAGTCTTTATAATATTTTGCTTTAGGGTAGCGTTTCAACGCCCCGGCAGCGCGACGGTCATCCACATCACACAAGAAAGCTAAATCGGCTTTTCCTGAGTCGTGAAATGCATTGATGTCACTGAAACCTTTACCCCCTACACCAATACCTGCTACTTGTAATTTGTCACTTGGAGCTGTAAAGCCATTTCCGCCCAATACATGGCGAGGGACGATCATAAAAGCCGCGGCAGCTGTTGCTGCGCTCTTTATAAAACCTCTTCTACTCGTCTTATTTGAGTTATTTTCCATTGTTATCAATCTTTAGCTATTAGATGTTACCTTTTTTCAATTCACTCACTGCAAAATCGACAGCACGAGCGGTAAGCGCCATATATGTCAATGAAGGATTGACACAGCCTGCAGAAGTCATACAAGCACCGTCAGTTACAAAGACATTCAATGCATCCCATACCTGATTGTTACCATTCAATACCGAAGTTTTAGGGTCACGTCCCATACGGGCAGTTCCCATCTCGTGGATACCTTGGCCTAAGCCATATACGTTATCGTAGGTATAGGTGTCTTTTACGCCAATGCTTTCCAGCATTTCCTTCATTTCATTCTGCATGTCGCCACGCATCTTCAATTCATTATCCTTGATTTCAGCGTCAAAAGACAACACAGGCAGTCCCCATTTATCCTTTTTGCTCTTATCAAGTGTAATTTTATTTTCGTGATATGGTAAGGTTTCTCCGAAAGCTGTAAATCCAACAGTCCAGTCACCTGGTTCACAGATTGCATCTTTCCAAGCTCCACCAACTTCCATTTCGGCAACAGCGCCAGACCAGCGACCACGGCCAGCAGCACCTTGGTATCCAAATCCACGTACATAATCACGTTTTTTGGTATCACCTTCCACGTTCACAAAACGAGGAACATATAAACCTGTCGGTCTACGACCGAATACATAGCTGTCCAGATAACCTTCCAGTTTACCACCGGCACCACAACGGAAATGGTGATCCATCAAATTGTGACCAAGCTCACCACTGCTGCTACCAAGACCACCTTCCCAAACATCCGTCGCTGAGTTCATCAACACCCAAGTAGAGTTCAATGCAGACGCGCAGACAAAAATTACTTTAGCGAAGAATTCATAAGTCTGGTTTGTTTCAGCATCAACGATCTCAACGCCTTTTGCTTTTTTCGTGTTTTTATCGTAGATAATCTTTGTTACGATAGAAAAAGGACGTAATGTCAAGTTATTTGTTTTTCTTGCTGCAGGAAGAGTCGCAGATTGTGTACTGAAATAAGCGCCAAAATTACAACCCAACCAACATTGATTTTGATATTGACAATTTACACGGTCATGATGTGGAACAGTAATGTTGGCTGTTCTACCCATAATGAAATGACGTTGGCCACCGTATTGTTTTTTCAATCGCTCAGCCAGGTCTTTTTCCACAATGTTCATCGCCATTGCAGGCATGTAATCTCCATCTGGCAAAGACGGTACGCCGTCTCTATTTCCAGAGATACCCGCAAATTTTTCAGCATAACTATACCAAGGGGCAATTTCATTATAACGAATCGGCCAATCGACACCGTGGCCATCTTTCAAGTTAGCTTCGAAATCCAAATCGCCCAAACGATAAGATTGTCTTCCCCACATTAAAGAACGTCCACCAACGTGATACCCACGGTACCAGTCAAAACGTTTTACTTCAGTATATGGACTCTCTTTTTCATTTACCCAAAAATCCAGGTTCTTCTCATTCAATGGATAATCTCTGCGCAAGACCGGATAATCTTCGATCATTTTTTGCGTACGACCGCCAGCATGAGGCCATTCCCATGGATTTTTATTTGGCGCAGTATAATCTTTGATGTGTTCGATGTTACGACCACGCTCTAGCATAATTGTTTTCAGCCCTTTCTCTGTCAATTCTTTCGCAGCCCATCCACCACTTATCCCCGAACCGATTACAATTGCGTCATAAGTATTTGTTGCCATCTCTCTTCTAATTATTTGTTTTTAAATAGTTATTTTTCTGTTTAGTGTGCAGCATTTGTGCTATCGATCTTTTCGTCCTTGAAAAGGGCCAAAAAGATGAAAAATACAACCGCTGCGATAATAGCTGGTACAACCCAGGTATGATTCCAAAATGCTGACAGGTCAGTTGCTTTTAATTCTTTGTATTTGTCTCCAACGTAACTTGCTACCCAGAAACCGATCAATTGTCCAACGCCATAAGTTGCCAAAGTGATCAAGCCTTGCGCAGCAGACTTATATTTAACGCCAGCTTTGCTATCCGTGTAAATCTGTCCCGAAACAAAGAAAAAGTCATAACAGATACCATGCAATGCAATACCGATCAGCAACATAAACGATAATTCGCCGGCATTACCATAAGCAAATAGCAGGTAACGTATTACCCAAGCCAACATACCGACCAAGATTGTCTTCTTAAAGCCAAATTTTGTAAAGAAAATTGGCAATGCCAATAAGAACAATACTTCTGATCCCTGACCAATCGTCATTTTACCTGTTGGATTTTCCAAACCTATTTCCGAAAGGAACAAATTTGCATTGGAGTAATAGAATGCCAACGGGATACAGATCAATACCGAAGAAATGAAAAAGATAAAAAAGTTTTTGTCTTTTAACAATTTTATCGCATCCAGACCAATGATTGATGCGAAGGATGGCTTTTCAGTTTCATCCAGTTTAACCGGCGGTGTTTTAGGCAAAGCAAAAGAAAATACACCTAAGACCAAAGAAGCAACACCAGACATTAAGAAGGTATTTTTCAACGCACCTTCCGATGCCGCAGCATCCCATCTAAAGATGTAACTGATTGCTAAACCTGCCACAATCCAACCAATTGTTCCCCAGATACGTATACCTGAAAATTGCTTTTCCGGATTGGTCAATTGCCTAAAAGAAACTGAACTCGCCAAAGCTAACGTTGGCATATAAAGCACCATATAAGCCAGTACGTACGGATAAAAAGTAGCCATATCAGCCGCACCATACATCTGATACATTAACACGGCACCGACTAAGTGCAAAACACCCAAAATACGCTCGGCATTAAAATAACGGTCGGCAATCATTCCGACAATAAAGGGAGCAATAATAGCACCCAATGATTGTGTTGAAAATACATTGGCCATTTCAAAATCCGTTGCGTGTAGATTTTTGCTCAGGAAAGTACCTAATGTGACAAACCATCCCCCCCAAATAAAAAATTCAAGGAACATCATGAAGGATAGTTTAAATTTTATTGTTGATGAAATCATAAAAAAAATGGTGTTTTACAATACTACTAATTGGTTTTACCTGCTCAATTTAAGAAATTAAATCTAATTGTCAATAGTACACTATTAAAATATTACAAAAAGCTATCCACCTCGCGATACGCCGTCACCAATCGGTCTTCACCTTCTTTCCCAGGCTTCGAATTGCCATGTTCCATCCCCATGATCCCCTTATATCCCTTACTATGAATGTGTTTGAAGACATTTTTATAATTGATCTCACCTGTCGTAGGTTCTTTCCGCCCTGGGTTATCCCCGATTTGTATGTAGGCAATTTCATCCCAGCAGCGGTTCATATTTGCAATCAAATCTCCCTCCGTACGTTGCATATGATAGATATCATATAAAATTTTACACGACGGGCTATTGACAGCCTTACAAAGCGCATAAGTTTCGTGTGTTTGTTGCAAAAACAAATCCGGTGTATCACTCAGTGTTTCCAGCACCATTACTAGGCCGTGTGGTTCAAAAATTTCTGCACCTTTACGCATTGCAGTAAGTATATTACTAAACTGATTACCCCAAGGAAGCTTGCGTTCATAAAAGCCTGGAACTACCGTTAACCATTTTGCGTTGCAGCGCTTGGCCGCCTCTACTGACTTGTGGCATGTTTCGATAAATTTATCCAAAAACTCCTGTTTTCCCGTCGCTAAAGATGGCATCCAGTTTTGTCCGCCATCCACAACAAAAACCCCCATTGTCATGCCCAGCTTAGTCAATAAATCGCCGATTTTCTTTTGTTCGTCCAATGTTCTACCTAGATAGCCATTATCCTCTATTCCCCGGAATCCCAAATCATACATATAACGAATTTCATCCAGAAAATTATCACCTGCATGATTTTTGAACATCCCTTGATGAGGGGCATAATTTAAGTTGAATGTTTTACCTTTATCCATCGTATTTGCTGTATTTTGAGTTGTCGACGCAAAAGTCTGCCCAGCTAGTCCTGCCCCGGCGGCCAAAAGACTACCTTTAATAAAATCCGATCTCTTCATTTTATTTATAATTGATTAATTTTTAAATAATTTACCAAATCCATCCGAATAAATCGTCTGAATGGACTGATTTTTATTTTTAAAAATGACAAATACCTCCACATCTTTCAATTTCTTGGCCTTTGCCTTAACTTGTTCTGGTTCCATGCCCATAAAAAAATTATCCAGTGCATCCGCATCCATAGCCGTCTTTGCATAGACCGTTACACTCAATATATCGGTCATGTATGGAAAACCAGAAATAGGGTCGATATGATGCCCCATTTTTTTTCCTTTATAGCGAATAAACTTCTCAAAACTACCAGCTGTAGTCAATGCCCCCTTATTGAGCTGTACAACAGCAGTCATCAGCTCCTCTCCTTTATCGTCATCAGGCTGAACAATCCCTATCGAAAAGCCCTTTCCCCCTGGGGGACTTCCTAATGCGCGGATCTCTCCACCGACCTCTACCATATAATTGACAATTCCCTTTCGCTCGAGATAATCGGCCAAAACATCGACCGTATACCCTTGAGCAATACCGTTGACATCAATTTTAATCCCTTTTTTCTTCTTTATCAGACGATCACCTTTGACCCTAAGGTATTGCATACCTACAAGTTCTTTGGCTTTCAAAACGGTCGCTGAGTCAGGACTGATTTGACTTTTATTTGCACCAAAGCCCCACAGGTCTACTAATGGAGCAATAGTAATATCGAACTGTCCATTCGATAATTTATGATATTTAAAGGAAGCATTTATCACTTTGGCCATGTGGTTATCCATCGTTATAGACATGACCGAATCCCTATTGAACAGGGATATTTTCGAATCTTTGCGATAAATCGACATAGACAGGTCAATCATCGTTAGAATACGGTCAACTTCCGACCGTCTAACAAGACTGTCGGAAGCGAAATAAGTGATATGGAATTGTGTTCCCTGTGCAGGTCCCTCCAGTCGGATTTTGTGCAGCTCCGTTGATGGTATTTGTGCCTGTAAATTCATGCAACAAATAGCGATAAAAAATAGGAGGCACAAATTCCACTTTAATCCCATCTTTACAACATCTTAAATATATAAGTTCGTATTTTGACCAGGCATTGCTACAGGGTAAAAACCTTCTGCATCTGGAAGCAATTTTGGTTTTGCATCCCAGGCAAGTACATCTGGTCCCAATTTGATTGTAGATTTCAAGGCCTCATCCCATTTGATTACTTTACCTGTATAACAAGCGATACGTCCGATAATACCCGTCAATGTACTGTAAGCGCCATATTCAGCGTTATCAAATTTATACTCACCTTTTGAAATTGCCGCAAAAAGTTCCTTATGCTCTTGTTGATATGGATTGGGATTCCCCTTGGCATCATGACGATAGATTTCTTTCCCTTTCCAATCGTACAATACCGCCTGTCCTCCTGCCGAAAGATAAGCACGTCCTTTTGTCGCCTGGAATTGTTCATCAACGCGGTTGTGTATACCTTCAAAGTGTCTACACTGACTATACACTACACTATTGTCGGCATAGGTTAATTCCAGCGCAAAATTATCATAGATCTCACCATATTCCTTACCAGTACGGTGTGCTCTGCTTCCTGTACCTTGGATCGTTACCGGATAGGCGCCTTTCACCCAATTGGCAATATCGATGTTATGAACGTGCTGTTCTACGATATGATCACCACACAACCAGTTGAAATAATACCAATTTCGCATTTGGTACTCCATTTCTGTTTGCTCAGGTTTACGCGGGCGCACCCATACACCACCGGAGTTCCAATACACTTGTCCCGATGTAACATCACCGATTGCACCTTCGTGAATACGTTTGATGGCTTCACGGTAGTTTGTTTGATAACGACGTTGTAAACCAACTACAACGTTCAGTTTCTTACGTTTCGCTTCTGCCGCCACACGTAGTACCTGTTGGACACCGGGGATATCGACTGCTACCGGTTTTTCCATGAAGACATGTTTCCCTTGACGGATTGCTTCCTCAAAATGTGTAGGTCTAAATCCTGGAGGGGTTGCTAAAATAACAACATCCGCCAATTGTATGGCATCCTTATAGGCATCGAATCCGACAAATTTATGATTGTCGCTAACATCGATCTTATCTTGCCACTTTTCTTTAAGCGTTTTATATGTGCTTTCTAAATTATCTTTAAAAGCATCTGCAAGTGCCACCACTTTAATGTTCATTCCTGAACTGAGCGCATCAAATGTAGCTCCGGTTCCCCGTCCTCCACAGCCAACTAATGCAACTTTAATGACATCTGAGCCCGCGGCATATGCACCTGATAACGGCAATGAACTCAACATAGCGCCACCAGCCACTACAGCAGAAGTTTTAATAAAATCTCTTCTTTCTAGATTTTCCATAACAGTTTATATATTGATTATTTTATATTAAAAGTCTTTGATTGGCTGTTTATCGTAATAAGCCATAATTTCTTCGTGACTAGGCGGATTTAGGGGTCTTACTAGTCTCATACCTACGAATGGTGCCTCTGGGAACCACCAATTGCTTTTTGGAATCTGCGGATCCAATTGTTTCCAGACTGGATCTGAAGCGCCACGGGCAGCCGAGCGCAAGTCCTCTGCAGCACTATCGAAAGCACCACCACGTACCACATGTGAATAGAGGGTTGTTGGAACGACTACAGGGTTGGTCAAGACCTTTCCGCTCCCTTCATTGTAACTATCGGATTTATATTGGTCGTAGGTCCATTCGGCAACATTGCCGTAAATATCATAAAGCCCCCAAGGGTTCGGTTTCTTTTCTCCTACAACATGTGTTTTTTGTTCACCATTATCCTTAAACCAAGCGAAATCTCCAAGCTGCGTCGCATTATCTCCAAAGAAATAGGCCGTTTTTGAGCCCGCTCTAGCCGCATATTCCCATTCAGCCTCTGTAGGTAAACGATAAAATACCCCCGTGCGAACGTACAACCACTTACAGAATTGGATTGCATTGTAATGCGTCATCGCCAAGGCTGGATGCCCTTCTTTTCCAAAACCAAAGGTCATATCTAAATAAGGCTTGGTAGGCCTCGTAACCGCATCAATTTCTTTGGATACTTTGCTGTCCTTACTTTTGGCAATTTCATAATCTTTATACAGAAATGGCTCAAATAGATCCCAGGTTACTTCGTACTGTCCCATCCAAAATGGGTCTAGTTTAACCTCGTGCGCAGGTTTTTCATCTTCTTTTCCCCCACTTGTAGTTCCCATTTTAAAACTACCTCCAGGAATTGCCAGCATTTTGAACGTCAGATTAGTTCCTTCAATAGGCTGCGCGTAGGGTTCAAACGTCTTCTGAGCCATAGCATGTACCCCAGCAAATAATAAAACAGGAATAAAGATTCTTTTTAACATATTTAGGTTTGTAATTAAAGACTAAAATATAAAATAAGGTGTATACTTTACACTTTGACACTATAACTTTTTTATTACAGTATAATTCTTAACAAAATAGTCCATTCGTAATAACGGTTTAGCAAAATGACTTGTTCCAATTATTAAAACTCAACAAGTAAAAAATGTTCTATCGACAAATGCTTCGTGATTTCACAAATACCTACTCTATAAACACGAACTGAAGGTTTTCAGCCAATAAAAAAATCTAAAAAAAAAGGTTTTCCATTTTCATGAAAAACCTTGATATCTTATCGTTCGTCTTTATGTACTAAAGCAGAATCTTGCGGCTCACCGCTTTATCTATGGTAATATATCCCGGATAGAAAACAGATTGTCCAGCGATATTGATAGAAGGTTTCACTTTTAACGTAAATATTCCCTTTTTATTCTCATCGCTTGACATTAAAAAATCCTGCAAATCCGAATTCTTCAACAAATCATAGATATTAGTTGCGATACGCACATTAGCTATAGTAGATTCTCCGGGTTCTATTTGTAATGATTGATTGACAATACCTTCAACAAGTTGCTGTCCCCCATAAAGAATAATATACTGAAACTTATTGATGGACGCTTTCTTCAACGTCGGATTATCGATTTTAAGTCGGATAACTGCCTCTAGGGGTATATCTTTCCGCAAATAAGCTAATGCCAGGCTAGGTGCAGCTCCCAGGTCAATCTGATTATTTCTGATCAGCCGTTGCAACGATGTTCCTGCCAGTCGAATACTATCTACTGATTCTACATCGAACTTACATTTCGCCAAATTCTCAATCTGCGCCTTTTGTCGATTCACCCCACAACCGGAAATAAATAAACCCAAAACCACCAAACACCCAAATAAAATCTTCTTGCTCATAGCCGTTATTTTCCTCCAAATTTATATAAAACTCCCAGTGTAAACAATGGGTACCCTGCTTTTAAATAGGTATTACTTTTAAAACCGAATATCATACCGTTTGTATATTGCAACTTCCATCCTTTTCCAAGCCCCATTCTTGTATAAAATACAGGCTCAATGAGCATATTGTCTTCTTTCTCGACCGGAAGGCCATCGATAGCAAAATTCTTCATTCGCATATTGCTTAACCGGATGATGGTACCGTAATCAATATCATGTCGGTTACCGAACAATTTGAGAGCATCCTTCTTCTCTGAGGAAAAGTTCACCTGCACAAACACTTTTTCAAAATCCATGTCCTGCGTTTCCACGATCGCCTGGCCCATCGTTGATGAACGCTTGTCAACAACGCTGGTATTACCAAGGCCATAACCGCCATAAACTTCAAATACCCGATTATTCTTTCTCCCAAAACGTGTATAATAACCTATCCCCGCTTCGCCCATTTTTTGTGCATAGTCTTTGATATTGGACCGATTATCCACATAGGATCCATTGGCGATGACAGCGACATGATCAGTCACTGCTACACCTAGGTTGGCCGATACATTCGCCTTTGTGTTGATGTTACCGGAAACATATACCTCACCAGCTTCAGTAAACATAGGCGCTGAAGGTACATTGGGCATATAAATCGAACTACAGGAATAAAATGAACAGGCAAATAACCCAGCACACAAACCGTATCCAAACTTGTTGTATTTCATAAATTGGTATTTATCTTAAAAACACCTATCCTTTATAAAAATTGTACCAAAGCAGTTACATTTAACAGAAAATAACAATTTAAACGAATCCAAAAATCTAAGAACCTCTGTTCCAACTCCAATAAATTCAATCACAACGTAACATTTCCGCTTTAACTTTCCTTGACTTTATAAGTTACACAGCATAATGGAAGGCAAATGTTAAACAGTGGACAAAAGTGCAAACAAAAAAAGGCATCAATTTCTTGATGCCTTTTCAAATATTGTTGCAAAACCTTACGCTTCTGTAGGAACTACAGATACATACGATTTATTGTTAGCTTTTTTACGGAAAACTACTTTACCGTCTACTAAAGCGAACAATGTGTGGTCTTTACCAATACCAACGTTAGTGTCAGGATTGTGTTGTGTACCGCGTTGGCGAACGATGATGTTACCAGCGATTGCTTGTTGACCACCGAAGATTTTGATACCTAAACGCTTGCTATGTGACTCACGGCCGTTCTTAGAACTACCCGCACCTTTTTTATGTGCCATTTCTTTATCTTAATTTAAGACTATTTGTCTGATTAAAAATTCAATTATAACGTAATACCAGTGATCTGGATTTTAGAAAATTGTTGACGGTGACCGTTTTTCTTTTTGTAGCCTTTACGACGTTTTTTCTTGAAAACGATAACTTTATCGCCTTTTAAATGAGACAAAATTTTAGCCGAAACTTTTGCACCAGCAACGCTAGGTGTACCAATGGTAAATTTACCACCGTCTTCTGCTAACAATACATTGTCAAATTCAATACTAGCGCCTTCATCTCCTTGTAAACGGTGTACAAAAAGGAACTGGTCTTTTGCAACCTTAAATTGCTGTCCTGCTATATTTACTATTGCGTACATTGTTAATTAATTAAATGTGTTATTAAATGAAGGGCAAAAGTAATCAGTTTTTATCATAATTCAAAGACAAATTTACTTTTTCCTTTCCATTTAAACGTCAACAGTTGAACAGCTTTATCTTAATCAGCATCAAAACAAGGCTTTCACACCTATTTTCCGTTACCAAACCAACATTCTTTTCTCTGGTGCAACATACATTTTTGCCGTAGGCTGTACATTGAATGCTTTATAGAAAGCCTCCATATTATATACAGGACCATTTACACGGAATTGCTCAGGGCTATGTGGATCTACTTTTAAACGCAAACGCATGCGTTCATCGCTACTTTTCACCCGCCATACTTGCGCAAAGCTTAGGAAGAAACGTTGATCTGGGGTAAAGCCATCCACCTTCTCCTGACCCTGACCCTGTTTGGTTAATTTGAACGCATCATAGGCGATGTTCAAACCACCAATATCTGCCAGATTCTCACCTAAGGTAAGTTCACCATTTACATGCTGGTTGTCCAACAGTGTAAAGTTGCCATATAACTTAGCAACCTGATTCGCTCTTTCGGTAAACTGTTTTGCATCCACGGCAGTCCACCAATCGTTCAAATTACCGTCTTTATCATATTGGCGGCCCTGATCATCAAACCCATGTGTCATTTCGTGACCAATAACAGCACCGATGGCTCCATAGTTAATCGCATCGTCAGCATTCGCATCAAAGAACGGAAATTGCAATATACCAGCCGGGAATACAATTTCATTATAAGGAGGATTGTAATAAGCATTGACTGTAGGCGTTGTCATGAGCCATTCCGCTTTGTCAACCGGCTTACTGATTTTACCGGCCATTTCTTTATAAGCATGTTTGGCCGCAGACTGCAAATTGGCATAATAGGTATCTTTGGCAACCTCCACATCACTATAGTCTTTCCATTTTTCCGGATAGCCAATTTTTTTGGTGAAGGCCTCCAATTTTTCAATCGCTTTCTTCTTCGTCTCCGGCGTCATCCAATCCAATTTCTCAATCCGGCTCTTATAGACCTTTTGCAAATTATCGACCAATTCAAGCATTCGTTTTTTTGCCTCGGGTTTGAAATACTCATCCACATACAACTTTCCTACGATCTCCCCCAGGTTTTCATCCGCCGAACTTACCATCAGCTTCCAGCGCTCTTTTTGTTGTTTCTGACCGTTCAGCGTTTTTCCAAATAATTCGAATTTTGCATTCCTGAAATCTTTACTCAATGCTGTCGCTGAAGCATTTGCCAAATCTGCTTTTAATTTTGTTTTCCAACTATCTAGGGACTGTGATTTCAACAAATTATTTAAAGCAAGATAGAATTTGGGTTGCTGTACTAAAATGGTATCGGTTTTCACATCCAGTCGTCCCAAAATATCTTTCCAGTTGAGATTTGATGTTTGTTTTTGAAATTCCTGTACAGCAAACTTATGGTAGTTTTTGATAGGGTCTCTCAACTCAACGGGCGTAGCATGAGATTTAGCGATTTCTGTCTCGAGTCGCAGAACATCCTCTGCCGATTTTTGAGCATTTGCCCCCTCCCCGATCAGTCCGAATAATTTAACTAGATACGCTACATAAGCTTCCCTGATCTTCTTTGCTTTATCATCCTGATCCAGGTAATAACTTGCTTCAGGAAGATTCAATCCCCCCTGAAAAAATTGAACTGCATTTTTAGTGCTGATGCGGTCATCTGCTGCGACATAAAATGTAAAAAGATCACCATCTCCTTCTTTAAATCCATCTGCTGCATAAGCGACCAATTCATCTATACTTTTCAACCCATTGATTTTTTGTATTGATCCTTCGATCGGTTTTGCTCCCAATTTATCAATGGTAACAGTATCCATACCACTCGCATAAAAATCACCTGCTTTTTGCTGATCGGACCCTTTTTTGCTATCGGACTTGGCTGCACCTTCCAAAACAGATTTCAGCTTTTCCAGGTTTTCATTTTCAAGAATATAAAATGAACCCCAGCCTGTCTCAGATGCTGGAATCTGTGTGTTTTTCATCCAGCTTCCATTCGCATATTGGAAGAAATTATCCCCTGGATTCACCGTAGTATCCATTCCTGAGACATCAAAAAAATTTGTCCGGACCTCCTGGACCGCATCACTTTTCTTATTTGACTGACATGACATCATCATTAAGACTATAGATAGCGTCCCCCATTTGACTTTTTGTATCATATTTTAAGAGATTATAAGAGTGTTTAAATTTATTTCAAAAGTTTTACTTCATACAAATCCTTACGTCTATCCTTCTTGACTTTTACGGTACCGTATTCATGAAGGTCTCTCAGGGCATAGAGATCAACATCGGCAATAAGCACCATTTCTGCATTCGGTGTCGCTTCTGCTTTTATGGCATTATTGGGAAAAGCGAAATCTGAAGGTGTAAACACAGCTGACTGGGAATATTGGATATCCATATTATTCACACGTGGCAGATTGCCCACAGAACCGGCTATAGCCACATAACACTCATTTTCTATCGCTCTGGCCTGTGCACAGGTCCGCACGCGGATGTATCCATTTTGCGTATCCGTCATAAATGGCACGAATAGAATCTGCATCCCCTGATCTGCCAAAATACGGCTTAATTCGGGGAATTCAACATCGTAACAAATCAACAAGCCTACTTTACCACAATCGGTATCAAAGACCTTGACTTCGCTTCCGCCCACCATACCATAATATTTAAACTCATTCGGTGTGATATGAATTTTTTTAAACTCATCCAGTTTACCATTGCGATGACAGAGATATGAAACATTGTAGAGTTTTTTATTTTCCATCGATGGCATTGATCCGGCAATGATATTCACATTGTAGGATACGGCAAATTGCTGAATACGATCGATGATTTCCGCGGTATGCTGCGCAAGTCTCTCCATAGCCAGGCGCTCGGGAAGATCGTTATATGGGCTCATGAGCGGCGTATTAAAAAACTCCGGAAACATAATAAAATCTGTCCCATAATCACTCACCGTATCCACAAAAAACTCGATCTGATCATAGAAAGCTTCAATATTATCAAATAAACGCATCTGCCATTGCACCAAGCCCAAGCGGATAGTCTGCTTAGTAGTCGATATAGACCGTGTATCTGCCTCATAATAGATATTATTCCATTCCAAGAGCGTTGCAAACTCCATTGATTCGGCATCTTCTGGCAGATAATGCTTAAGTATTTTTTTGACATGAAAGTCATTCGAAAGTTGAAAAGTAAGGGTTGGATCATAGATCTCCTTGCGCTTGACTTTTTCTATGTAAACTCGCGGGCTCATTTTATCTGCATAATTATGATAATTTGGAATTCGCCCACCAGCAACAATACATTTGAGATTCATCTGTTCACAAAGCTCCTTCCGTGCATCATAGAGACGACGTCCAAGACGGAGGGCACGATGATTTGGATGAACAAAGACTTCTATCCCGTATAAGGTATCTCCATCGCTCGTATGCTTGCTAAACTTACCATCATCAATAATGTCATAATAACTATCATAAATATTATTCTTTTTTGAGTTTAGGATAATGGATAAGGCACAAGCAACGACATGTCCATCAATCTCTACACATAATTGTCCTTCGGGAAATAAATCAATCAAATCTTGAATATTTTCCTTTGACCAGGTTTCACCTACTCCATCATAAGCCTGTTCCATCGATCTTTTCAGATCAACATAATCTTTCTTTGTCAAGTTCCGCACTTGAATATCCATATAAATCTCCTTTTTGAAATTAGTTCACCTAAATTTAGTAAAAGTAAAGGCCACGTACAAGGGCTAACGATAGGCAATAGATACCGTTATGGCGCATAGACGACGCAGACCACATCAGCAGATAACAAACTTCTCTTTGATTAGTTCGTTATTAAGCTTTAAATATCTCGCAAAACTCTCCTTATCGCGGGCTGAGCCCCTCAAGAGAAAAAAGATTCCGATGGTTCTTTAACGGTGAAGGAGCGAAAGCCAAATAAGGAGCGCTATAAAATTTGATCCATAAAAAAAGCGCCAATTAAAATAATTGGCGCTTTCGATATCTAAGGGATAGTTTTATAAACTATGCTTGACCTTGTGGAGTTCCAAAAGGAAATGCTACAGTAGGGTCACCACCTTGTTGAGGTTGTTCAGCAACACCTACATCCATTTTAATTGGACCGTTTAATGCTTCGAAACGATTCACGTTATCAACCAATGCACCTAACAAGCGCTTTGCGTGCTCTGGAGTCAAAACGATTCTTGATTTCACTTTTGCTTTTGGCACTCCTGGCATCACACGGATAAAGTCAACCACAAATTCTGTATTAGAGTGAGTGATAATCGCAAGATTTGAGTAGATTCCTTCTGCTACTTCTTCTGTCAACTCGATGCTCAATTCGTTTTGATTTTGGTTATTTTCCATAATAATTCTAAATGATAAGTTAATATAATCCTAATTCTATTTTGTAAATGTTCTAAAATCTTGTCCGTTTTCTATATTCAATAAGGTTTCATATATCAATCGGATCACGTTATCAACGTCGTCTTTATGTACCATCTCCACCGTAGTGTGCATATAACGGAGTGGCAACGAGATCAGCGCTGATGGTACACCGCCATTGCTATAGGCAAATGCATCCGTATCTGTCCCTGTAAAACGGGAGGAAGCCTGACGCTGGAAAGGAATATGATTCTTTTCAGCAACCTTAACCAACAGTTTATTCAAGTTGATCTGTACGGCTGGAGCATAAGATAATACCGGGCCTTTTCCTGAAAACAGATCGCCCTGTGTGATCTTATTGATCATTGGAGTCTGTGTATCATGCGTCACATCAGTCACAATAGCGACATTAGGTTTGATACGATCTGCAATCATTTCGGCTCCACGTAGACCAATCTCTTCCTGCACCGAATTTACGATATATAATCCAAATGGCAATTTCTTTTTGTTCTCTTTTAACAGACGTGCAACCTCAGCGATCATAAAACCACCGGCACGATTGTCCATAGCCCGGCCAACATAATAGCGATCATTAAGGACAGAGAATGTATCCTCGTAAGTAATCACACAACCGACATGTATACCTAAGGCTTCTACCTCTTCTTTTGAACTGCATCCGCAGTCCAGAAAGATATTTTTCAGTGAAGGATTTTCTTCTTTCTCTCCCGAACGCGTATGGATTGCTGGCCACCCGAACACCGCTTTAACAATCCCCTTTTCAGTATGGATATTCACACGTTTAGACGGTGCAATCTGATGATCAGAACCACCGTTGCGGATCACATAGATCAACCCGTCTTTGGTAATGTAATTGACAAACCAGGAAATTTCATCCGCATGAGCCTCTATAACGACCTTATACTCAGCTTTCGGATTAATTACACCTACAGCAGTACCGTAGTTGTCAACGAATGTATCATCGACATAGGGTTTCAAATAATCCAACCACAGACGCTGTCCTTCCCACTCAAATCCTGTAGGAGAAGCATTATTGATATATTTCTCAAAAAATGAAAGCGAATCTTTAGTCACGACCGTCTCGTGCTTCGGCTCTTTTTTCTTGTTTTTTTCTGCCATCTTTTCCTTTTCTATTTACTTTCGTCAAAATATGAAAATTTCAATGAAATGCAAAAGTAAAAATGTTTTTTGAAATATTCTCTGCACAGTTAACTTTGATTTTTGAAAAACATCCGCTTGTCAATACCCCATTAACCATGAATGAATTAGGGTACAGCCCTCAATGATATTGTTCTTAAAATCAAATTATACAAATAAAAAATGAGATTAAAGCTTATCTTTACTCCAAAGTAATTTAAACAGCTATAAAATTTATGAATTCAATATTAAGTGCAATACATTGGAATATTGACCCCGAAATGTTCAACTTTGGCGCCTTTGCCCTCCGCTATTATGCATTATGCTGGCTATTGGCATTTTTTGTTTCATACGTTATCATGTTGCGTATTTTCAAAAAAGAAGGCCGTACACAGGAACAGTTGGATCAGCTTTCAATTTATATCTTCTTGGGCACTTTAATCGGAGCACGATTGGGACACTGCCTATTTTACGATTTTGACTATTACAAAGACCATATACTTGAAATCTTCCTTCCCTTCAAATGGGATAAAACGGGATTTCATATCACCGGTTTTGCAGGCTTGGCTTCCCATGGCGGTGCAATTGGAATTATTCTCGCACTTTATTTATTTTGCAGAAAGACAAAAACAGACTTTCTATGGCTAGCGGACCGACTGGTCGTCGTAGTCCCCATTGCCGGTGCACTTATCCGTATCGGAAATTTCTTCAATTCTGAGATAATCGGTACACCTACAGATCTACCCTGGGCCATCGTTTTCGACCGTGTAGATAATGTGCCGCGCCATCCAGGTCAACTTTATGAAGCAATTGCCTATATTTTGATCTTTATTATCATTGGCTCCTTATTCAAATCGAATCCCAATCGTCAAAAAGGTCAATTATTTGGTATATTCATGGTCCTATTATTCGGTGCACGTATGGTCTTGGAACATTTTAAAATTGATCAGGAAGCATTTGAGCAAAGTATGGCCTTAAATATGGGACAATTATTGAGTATACCTTTTATCCTGGTAGGTCTCTATTTTATCTTTCGGAAAACCAAAGCTTAACATAATAGGACAATCCGTCCTTGGTTTCAAACACAAAATTTAAAGGCATCTTTTCCAGAAAAGATGCCTTTTTTATATAACTCGATCTCCAAACAAAATTACACTGTTTTCTTAGTCAAAACCTATAAAGATTACTATATTAGGCTTCAATAATATTAAATCTTTTTACAACAAAAACTTAAGCCTAAAATGAGTCTAGAGCAGTGCGCATCTGTAGAAGCAAATGACAAAATGCTTCAATACAATGGTCAATACGGTGAGTACGGAGGATCATATATTCCCCCGGTACTGGAAGAGCAATTAAACAAACTAGCTGCTTTTTTCGATAGCCACGTCCAAAAAGAAGAATTTCAGAGAGAGTTTATCGGGATCTTAAAACATTATGTCGGTCGCCCCTCTCCATTATACTACGCCAAGAATTTAAGCGATTATGTCGGTTCCAAAATCTATTTAAAGCGGGAAGATCTCAATCATACGGGCTCCCACAAAATAAACAATTGTATCGGTCAAATTCTTTTGGCTAAGCAAATGGAAGCCACAGAAATCATTGCGGAAACCGGTGCTGGTCAGCATGGTGTTGCCACAGCTACTGCCGCTGCATTATTAAACATCCCATGTAAAGTATTTATGGGTGAAATAGACGCTGCACGCCAAGCCCTTAACGTCAAACGCATGGAATTGTTGGGAGCCGAAGTTGTGACGACCAACTTGGGCAGCCGTACATTGAAAGATGCCGTGGATGCCGCATTGATGTATTACGTTGAAAATCCAACATCTTATTATTTATTGGGATCTCACGTAGGCCCACATCCCTATCCAAAAATGGTCGGCTATTTTCAAAGTGTTATTGGTAAAGAAGCGCGTCAGCAAATTCTTGAGCAAGAAGGGCGCCTTCCTGATAGCATATTCGCCTGTGTGGGTGGAGGGTCAAATGCCATCGGCTTATTTTCAGGTTTTCTGGATGATCTTGAGGTAGAAATTAACGGTGGTGAAGGTGGTGGTACCGGCACCTATCCAAAAACAGCTGCTACCCTTTCATTTGGGAAACCAACCGTATTTCAGGGAACCTACTCCTATTGTTTAGTCGATGAAGAAGGCAATCCTATCCCTTCGACATCAGTGTCTGCGGGCCTTGATTATCCAGGAATTTCACCTCAACATGCGCAACTGAAAGACAGTAAACGTGCAAACTACTACCCTGTGACAGATGAAGAGGCTATCGAAGCCTATAAATTACTTTCTCGATTGGAAGGCATTATTCCAGCAATCGAATCTTCGCATGCCGTTGCTCTTGCTGTAAAATTGCTAAAAGACAAAAATAAAGTCGCCATTGTAAATCTTTCAGGACGTGGCGATAAAGATGTTGACCGCGAATTTTAAGCCAAAACATCAAAAAACACATCGTTTAGGTCGAGTAACTACCGCTATGGCAAGTGCTCGATCTAATATCTTATCCATTAGCTAATGATCTCCAAGATGAAGCGACATAAAAACCGTCGAATAGTTTTAAAAACAGTTATCACGTTCCTTATCTTACTTTGTGTAGGCCTCCTAAGTTATAATCTCTACCCAGAACCAACTTTGGATGCAAATGCCAAAGTCGACAAACTGATCGTCTTTAAATCAGAAAGGACGTTGTCAGCCTACAGTAAAGGAAAACTATTAAAATCTTACCGTATTTCATTGGGTGGTCAACCTGTTGGCGCCAAAGAAATTGAAGGCGACTTAAAAACTCCTGAAGGTCTTTACACCATCAATGATAAAAATCAATATAGTGACTATCACAAAAACCTTGGCGTCTCCTACCCCAATGAAAAGGATATTGCTCATGCCAAAAGTCTGGGCAAAGACGCCGGCGGCGACATCAAGATTCATGGGCTTAGAAATGGATTAGGATTTATCGGCAAATTGCAGCGCTGCACAGACTGGACTTTTGGCTGCATGGCACTCACAAATTCCGAAATTGATGAGCTTTTTGATGCGGTCCCAATAGGTACACCTATTGAAATCAATCCTTAATGATCTTAGAAAGAACTGCTGCGGACATTCTTTACAATGCCTCCTCATCAGCTGGCTGTCTAGCCCTTCCGTCATACTTTGTTCCTACAGAACACCTTCAAAATACTACAATATAATCTCTAAATCTTACAACCCCATGTCTAATAAATTGTCGATTTTTGAGTTTACATTAGTAACTTGTATTTAAAATAATCCCTATGAAATATCCACGATTGCACAACACAAACGACGATGACCACGTAGTAGCATGTGCGCTATCTAGAATTAAGCACTTGTGCAAATAAACTGGATATTCCATAGGACCGTTAAAAAACAAAATGCGAAGCATTCATGAAAACCAGTGGATGCAGGCACAAATGAATAATAATTTATATATGAAACTTGCGATAAAGAATATGGTGTGCAATCGATGCATCATGGTTGTTGAAAACGAATTGGCAAAGCTTAACCTCCATATCAGGCATATTTCTTTGGGCCAAGTCGAAATCGATGAAAATCTGACAAAAGAAGAGAGCCAGCAGCTGGCTTCAAATTTTTCGGCTCTAGGATTTGAACTGATTGATGATAAGAGAACCGTCATTATTGAGCAGGTCAAGCATCTTGTATTAGATCTCATCCGTAATAAACATAACGACACCAATCTTAATCTCTCTGAAATCATCAGCAAAGAAGTACATCACGATTACAATTATATCTCAAACCTCTTTTCGGATGTTGAAGGAATGACCATCGAAAAATACTTTATCGGCCAAAAAATCGAATATGTCAAAGAGTTATTAGTTTACGACGAACTTACGTTAAGTGAAATTGCCTATCAGCTCAATTACTCCAGTGTTGCTTATCTGAGTAATCAGTTCAAAAAGGTAACGGGACTTACACCCAGCCATTTTAAACAAATTAAAGAGAATAAAAGGAAACCGCTTGATAAGATCAATGATTAGAGACCTGTAATGCGCTCTTCGATGTGCAGTGAGATCCAAAGATCAAGGTTTGACTACTTGTCGCAGCGGGGCAACAGCAGGAAAAAAATCGGTAACGAGCGACTAAGCAATCTGGTGTCCACATCAGTAGCCAAGAGTAGAAACAAAAGACCAAAAAAGAAAAGGCTTCCGAGCGGAAGCCTTTCTTTTTAAAATTGCCCTTTCAAATTAGCAACCCTTATTTTAAATGTCTCTAATTCTTTTTGTTGTTGATTGATAAAAGAATTTTCCTCCAGTTTTCCTACAACAATATCTCGTTCTTCATCGTTGGCATATACCATATTTTTGAACGGATTTTTGTAATCTTTGGCACGGGATTTAAAAATCTGTTCACCAATCCAGATCCGATGACCTAACGCCTGATCCAACAAAGATACAATTTTATCGGTTGATAAAACCATACCTTCCAAATTTAAGACCTCAATTAAAGATAAGAGTGCGTGTTCACGTTTATCTAAAGGGTACGCCTTGCTTTTATCATGATAGAATTCATGAACATCATCCCAGGAATCCAATTTCTTTGATTTGACATCATCCAGAAAAGTCCGCAGTGCGCCACTTTCGATCAGCTGTCCACCTACATTTTCCCAAGTTGAGCGTGATTTACCCGATAGTGAATCAATAATATCCTGCAGGGAAAGACCATCTTCAAGGGCTTCCATCAAATGCAATACACCGTAATACTTAATGAATGAACGGTATAAATGGTAAGCCTCACCTACTTTCTGAATGACAGTTGGTCTCCGGGAGTTCTCCGCTCCTTCCAGAATGATGGTTTGATCTTTTAAATCCATATTATTGGCAAGCAATGCCCGACCAGCAACAATGCGTTCCAGTTTTTCCTTTCCTTCCGCGGTACGGAGACTATCTGCAACAGCCAAGGCAAGCATGTCCATTCCTTCAAACATCTCATTCACCGTATCCGGTGCCAACATGTCATATTCAAAATATTGATTTTTGAAATGCCGGTTATCCCGGGCCTGATATTTATTGGCATTGCGTACCAATGCATACATATTATACATAAACCAGTAACCTGGAATCAATACCAGCCTGTCATGTTGTACGTCATTACTTACTAATGTAAAAGGGAGCCTAATATCGAGCTCATGCAGAAAATCGCCTTTCACGATCAGGCAATAAGATGCAAATCTGGAGTTATGTTTCAGGCTGACACAGAGTCCGGGCCAAAAACCACGTCCCGCGATAATTTCACCGTCAGCCGCTCTCGAGTTATGATTGGATCCCACCGTAGCTCCCGCTGCCATATTGCTCTGGCCCATCACCAATGCTGCACATAAAAATGAATTGTTATGGTGCTGTTCATGTGCTGGAAAGATTAAGGAGTTGAGCACTTCACAACAGGAAATCGTCGAGTTATCCCCCAAATAGGAGTTTATCAGCCGTGCACCATATTTCAATTGCGAATAGGATGCCAATATAAAACGAACAGCCTTTACACCGTAAAATATACGGCAGCCATAGCCGATGATTCCGTTTACAAGCTCACAGCCCTCTCCGATCTGTGTATACGACTCCTGGGAAGAATTGACTGTTACATTTTTCAGCTTACTGACTCCTTTGATATAAACGTCGGTCCCAATCTTAACGTTTTTGATCGTCAAGGTATTTTTGATGACACAACGATCACCGACTTCGCTATAATAGCCGCGTCGGCTTCCAAATTTTTGATCTGTCAGTTCTCCAAACCGCTGCTGTAAGGCATGATCATGTCGATTACGGGTCCATAGATAAACATCTGCAGCCTGCATGCCATCAAAAGGATAAACCGAACGAGCACCGTTTTCATTACAGAGTTCCAGCTGGATACGTTTTTCCTCCTCTTCACCATCGCGGAGAATACCATTACCAAATTTGGCCGTACTGCCGGTTTCCATTTCCTTGATTTGGCTCAACAGCACCTCGTTGCCGACGATAAAATAAGACAGGTAGCCCACATGATGTACAGCTACATCGTCGCCAAAGTCAGAACTGATTATCGTCGAATGATACAAGCCAATGGGCAACTGCAAATTGCGGTAGTCTAAATAACTAGGGCTCAGATTTCCAATCCGCACAAGTCCATAAAACTTACAGTGCTGAATCTGATTAGGATCAAAAACTGCCGATACTTTGACTTTTGACCAATCGCTGGACCAGTTTCCATTATCGACCAACTGCCGAATCTCGGTAGCTGTTAGATCACGATAATCATTACGCGGATTTTGCTGGAAGCGCAAGGTATATTCGTCCTCTCCTGCCGGAATAAATTCATCTGGGATAAATCCATATCCCAGCTGTTCCAAAGGTTTCTTTTTCAATACACTCATCGGCCTCCTTACTCTACTGTTACAGACTTAGCAAGGTTACGTGGTTTATCCACATCCAAGCCCAGCTCTACACCAATATAATACGATAGCAGTTGCAACGGTACGACCGAAATCAACGGTGCAATGATTTCATCAGCTTCCGGAATTTCCATAAAATCATCCGATAGACCTTCTGACACGGTATCACCTTTGGTAACGACAGATATAATTTTTCCTTTGCGTGCCTTTATCTCCTGAATATTTGAGACAATCTTCTCGTGATAAGCATCTTTTGTTGCAATAAAAACTACCGGCAAGTTTTCGTCAACCAGTGCAATAGGTCCATGCTTCATTTCTGCTGCAGGATAACCTTCGGCATGGATATAGGAAATTTCCTTCAGCTTAAGGGCACCTTCCAGGGCAACTGGGAAATTATAGCCCCTGCCTAAGAAAAGAAAGTCTCTCGCATCTTTATACTTTTTGGCAATTGCCTTGATCTTCTCGAGCTGCGTATCCAAAACCCATTCAACCTTTTGGGGAACTTCATTCAATTCATGTGCAAGTTTTTGATAACGCTCTTCGCTGATTGATCCCTTCAATGAAGCGATCTTCAATGCAATCAGGTTGAGCACCGTCAACTGTGCCGTAAAGGCTTTTGTACTTGCAACGCCGATTTCGGGCCCAGCATGTGTGTAAGCACCTGCATCCGAAAGTCTAGCGATAGAAGAGCCAACAACATTCACTACACCCAAGATGATGGCGCCCTGTTTTTTGGCATTTTCTAGGGCGACTAACGTATCGGCAGTTTCACCACTTTGGGAAATCGCTAAAATAACGTCACCTGGGTGAATAACCGGATTACGGTAGCGGAATTCCGACGCATATTCAACTTCTACATTGATACGGCATAGTTCCTCAATAATATATTCGGCAATAAGTCCAGCATGCCAGCTTGTACCACAGGCAACAATGACAATCCGGTTGGTATTGCTGATCTCATCTGCAAATTTTTCAATTCCGCTCAGGGTAATCTGCTGTGATTGCAAATCCAGACGACCACGCATGGAATCAAAGATCGTATGGGGCTGTTCGAAAATCTCCTTTAACATAAAGTGATCGTAGCCGCCTTTTTCAATAGCAGACAGTTCAAGATCTAATTTTTGCACATAAGGCGTAATGCGCTCATTTCCTAGATTTTTCAGGATCAACTCTTCTGGTGTGATGATGGCCAGCTCATAGTCATTAATGTAAACAACTTCTTTGGTGTAGGCTAACATCGGCGAAGCATCTGAACCCAAAAAATGCTCATTTTTACCGATTCCAATAACCAAAGGACTTCCCTTACGCGCTGCAATAATACGATCTGGATGGCCTGCCTCCAATACAAGGATCACATAAGCTCCCACTACGCGTTTTAAAGCAATACGAATAGCTTCCTCCAGGGAACATTCATTTTGAGATTGGATCTCTTCGATAAAGTTCACAAGAACCTCGGTGTCCGTATCACTTTTAAACGTATAACCTTTGCTAATTAATTCAGATTTCAAAGAAGCATAGTTTTCAATGATACCGTTGTGGATCATTGCTATACGTCCACTATTGGAATAATGGGGATGTGCATTCCGATCAGAAGGTTCACCATGGGTAGCCCAACGTGTATGTCCAATACCTGTAGTTGATTGGAGATCTTGACCGAACACAAACTCTTCCAAGTTTGCTACCTTACCTGTTTTTTTATAAACATCGATGTGGTCACCTTTATGCAATGCTACTCCAGCACTGTCATATCCACGGTATTCTAACTTTTTCAATCCGTCAATGACGATACCGTACGCCTGACGATAACCTGTGTATCCTACAATTCCACACATGCTTGTCTCAATTTTAAGTGTATATTTTGTTAATGCGCCGCAATGTAATAAAAAATATTTACGCAATCGATTGATTAACCTAAAATTAACACAAAAAAGGCGGCTAATGTCTTTTAGCCGCCTTTTTTGTATATAAAACCTACCTGTTTTTTTAATGTTCTGCAACATCTACATGGTCATAATCTTCTACCATCAATGCTTCATAGTTCGTTTTTTCTTTCTTGCCAAAACGACGTTGAAGACTGTCGAAGATCGAGTACACCACCGGTACAACGACCAAGGTTAAGAAGAGTGAAGACAAAAGACCACCGATGATGACAATGGCGAGACCTCTGTTCATATCCGCACCGTCTCCCGTTGCAATCGCGATCGGAATCATACCAAATACCATGGCAATCGTCGTCATCAAAATTGGACGAAGACGGGCATGGTTGGCAGCCACCAGTGCATCGTGTGTATTATCCCCAGCTTCTTTACGATGGTTGGCAAAATCCACCAGCATGATCGCATTCTTGGCCACCAGACCAATCAACATGATAATACCCAAGATCGTAAAGATATTCAAGGTCTGATTTCCCAATGCCAGGAACAATAATGCTCCAATAAAAGACAATGGAATCGAGAATAGGACCACAAATGGTGTGATAAAACTATCATATAAAGCAACCATTACCAAATATACTAGGATAATAGATGCCAATAAGGCAATTCCCAAAGTACCAAATCCTTCCGATTGGTTCTCCATATTACCACCCCAGACAAATACAATCCCTGGTTTACGGGGCAGTTTTTCGAATTGCGCTTGCCACTCCTGTGCTACCGTACCCATTGGTCTACCGATGGCCTGTCCCTGAATCGATACTGCAGGCGACTTGTCGCGACGCTCTAGCAAAGTAGGTCCCGAACCATAAGTTACATTGGCAAACTGATCCAAGGAAATGGAAGCCCCTTGATTATTGATAAACTTCAGATCGCGTACATTATCGATGTTTGCACGGCCACTTTCGGTATAACGAATATTGATATCATACTCATTATCGCCGGCTCTATATTTGTTATCTGTGTTTCCAGAAAATGCAGTTTGCATGGTCATACCGACAGTAGAGACATTGAGTCCTAAAGAGGTCATTTTATCACGGTCGATTTTCACATTGATCTCCGGGTTACCTGCTTCGGAAGTCAACTTCACCCCCGCTGCCCCTGGAATCTTACGCAATTGATCCGCTGCTTTTTCGGCAAATTCCTGTGCGTCTTCCACCGAAGCACCGATAATCGTCAACTTCAATGGCGCTTGCTCAGCTCCCATGATACCGACATTTACCGTTTTCACCTTCGCACCAATCAGTTTATTTTCCAGTTCACGTTTCAATGTTGCTGAATACACCTGCGAGTTACCCTCAAAGTTTTCTTTGTCGAGGATCACGTGAATCTCCGATTTATAGCGCGAGCCCGTGGTCGAAGCCATACCATCCGAAGATTGCCCAACAGTAGTGATGATTTCCTTCACATCCGGTTTCGATTTAATATAAGCCTCCGCCTTCTGCGTCAATAAGTTGGTCTTTTCCAGGGAAGCATCCTTATCGAGCTCCAACTGGATGAAAAACTCCTTCCGATCTACTCCAGGGAAGAAATCCGAACCGATATAACCTTTAACCACTAAAGTAAAAGATGCAACGAGTAAACCTATCGCCAAACCTAAAGTTGCGAGTTTGGTTTTCCGGTTTTTTAATGCCCACACCAATAAGCCAGACACCCAATGTGTAAAGCTTGTCAGTCCGCTTTCAAAACCATGGATAATACGGCCGAATAAAGAGGTTTTGCTCAAATGCTCCAATTTACCGAAACGAGAATACAACCAAGGCACGACCGTAAATGATACCAATAAAGACAATAAAGTCGAGATAATAACCGTCACACAGAATTGTGCCAGGATATTGGCCACCAAGCCTGTAGACATCGCGATCGGAAGGAACACGACCACGATAACCAAGGTGATCGCTGTTACGGTAAATCCAATTTCAGAAGCACCGTCATACGCTGCACGCACCTTGTTTTTACCCATCTCCATATGGCGGTGAATATTCTCGATAACAACGATCGCATCATCCACGAGGATACCGACCACCAGTGACAAGCCGAGTAATGACATTAAGTTTAGCGTATAGCCCATCAACAGCAAACCGATAAAGGTCGCAATCAAGGACAATGGAATCGCTACCATGGTAATCGCTGCATTACGCAAACTCTGTAAGAAGAACAACATGATAAAACCTACCAAGGCAATCGCGATCATTAAATCGTGGATTACGTTGTCGGCCGCATTCAATGTAAAGTCTGAAGAGTCGTTGGCCACCAAAATTTTAATATTTTGTGCTGCATAATCCTTCTCCACACCGCTAATTACTTTTCCATCTTTATCGTGAACAGCGATGGTTTTCTTGACTGCTTCAGACACGGCCACAGCATTTGCATCAGACTGTTTAAAGACCTGCAACAAGATCGTGTTTTGACGGTCAAGGCGGGCCACTTTTTCAATTTCTTTAATACCATCCTGCACATCTGCGATATCGCGCAAATAGATCTGCACCCCAGCTGGCGTGGTGATCGGCAGGTTGCGTAGCTCCTCGATCGAGGTCACTTTACCCGAAAGACGGATTGTCGTCCGGTTATCACGGGTACTTACGTTACCCGTAGGGAAATCCAGATTGGAAGCCGCTACCGTTTGCTGTACTTGAGAAATTGTCAGTCCATAACCTTCAATTTTCTTCGGGTCAACGGAAATTTGAATTTCACGCTCCTCGCCACCGATCATGTCTACTTTGGCGACACCATTGATCCGCGCAAAGACCGGCTGGATTTTATTGTCCAATAGATCGTAGAGCTCTTTCTCCGATAAATTAGAGGTGACGGCCAGACTCATGATGGCTACATCATCCAATGAGAATTTGGATAATGATGGTGTCTTCACGTCATCCGGCAAATCATTAATCACGGCATTGATTTTCCGTTGGGCATCGGTGAGCAAGAAGTTGACATCCGCACCGTTGTTGAGGGTAATCATGACAATGGACACCCCTTCCAGCGAAGTTGACTCCACCTTTTTGATACTTTCCAGGGATGAAATCGCATCCTCTATTTTCTTGGTAACCGAACTCTCAACCTCCGCAGGTGAAGCCCCGGGATAGACCGTCTGTACCGTGATTACGTTAATTTCAAATTTAGGGACCAATTCATAGCCCAATCGCGTATAAGAAAACAACCCACCTAATGTCAGTATTATAAATAATACGATAATGATGCTGGGGCGTTTTATCGATATTTCGGTAATTTTCATTCGAATAATTTATTTTTAATAGCCATGCAACCTGAGTTCCATCTGCTACTGATTACAGTATGCTCTATTTAATAATCTCTACAGGGCTTTGGTCAAATAGATTGATCTGACCCGAAACAATCACCTGATCGCCATTTTGTAAACCACTTAAAACCTCGATAAAATCACCAAAGTTTCTACCCGATTTGACATTTGTTTCGATTGCTTTACCGTTTTTCAGCACAAAGATCTTGTTGTCGCTCACACTACCAACAAAGGCATTGCGCGGCACGATCAGCGTATTGCTTGAAACACCCTCACCGAAAATCGCCGTACCGTACATACCTGCACGCAGCTGATTGGAGGCATTATTCACCTCAATTTCAACAGGGAAATTTAAGCTACCATCCGACTTAGGTGCAATAAATGTTACTTTACCACTGAATTTCTGGTCAGCATAGACACTCGCAGTTACGTCAACAGACTGTCCAATTTTTAGCGTCGCCACATTTTTCTCATCCACATTCACCCGCAGCTTTAACGTTGCAACGTTCACAATATCAAAGGCCGCAGCGCCAACATTTAGATAAGTACCCGGTTCGATTTTACGTGAATTTACAATACCTGATACCGATGTTTTTATCGTCACATCACCAGCATTCAATTTAGAAGCCTTTAAGTTATTTTTTGCATTTTCAAATTGCAACTTCACCTGATCCAACTGTTGTTTGGTCACACCACCGGTAGAAAAAGCACTTTCAAAACGGTGCAGATCAGCCTGCGCATTGGTATAGGCTGCCTGGGCATTTGCGACATTTACATTCAGTTTATCACCTTCGATAATTGCCAAAGTCTGTCCCGCGCTCACATGAGAACCCTCATCAACCAATACTTTAACCACTCTACCGGCAGTTTCACCAGAAACAGTAACTTCCTGTTTTGGAGAAAACGTACCATTAGCTGTATAACGTAAGTCCATCGAAGTCACTTTAGCCGTATCGATACGCACTGCAATTGCAGCATTTTTCTTGGCGACCTCTGCTGTTTCGGCTTCATTTTTCTTTTTATTCTTATTTAACACAAAAAATATTCCTGCTAAACCAGCAGCAATAATAAGTAGGGTAATAATTCCGCGTTTCATATTGTATTAGTCAATTATTCTTTAATTAGTGATTTTAATTCGCCATTTGCCTTGATAATCTGTACTTCGGCAACTTTATAATTCAACAAACTGGTATTTAGATTATTTTCTGCATCAGCCAGTGCTTTTTCAGCATCAAGTAACTCTGTTAAAGTCGCTAAACCATTATTGAAATTATTTTTTGTATCGTCAAGAACACCTTTCGCTAATTTAACATTTCGGCGATTATTGTCAATCGTCAGCAAGCTGATCTTGATCTGTGATTTGGCATTTTCTTTAGCAAGGTTAAGACCAAGTTTGGTATCTTCAAGATCAACCTGTGCTTGTCTGATCTGAATATCGGCTTGATTGATTTTCGCTCTTGTTGTTCCTCCGGTAAAGATTGGTACCGAAAGATTTAGACCTATGCTCGACGTTTTTGGCCAGCTGAAATCACCACCGATTGGAAACCCCTTACCAAAACCATTAAAACCAAAATCTCCACCCAAGGATAATTTTGGATACAGATCCGCAACTTTCGATTTCTTGTTCAATTCATAAAGCTCAATCTGCTTTTTCATCAACTGCACCTCAGTTCGATTTTCAATATTGTCCGATTCCACGGCCAATGCAGCATTGATAGCAAAGGTCTCTTCAGACAATTCGATATCATCCTCAATTGGCTTTCCAATCGCAAATTTCAATGCGTTCTCTTTAATCTGTACAGCGTTGGTTGTTTGTTGTTTTTGCGCTTCCAGGTTATTCACATTGACAACCAAGCGATCTAAATCTATTTTTTTAGCAAGTCCAGCATTAACAAGTCCTTCTGTTACTTCCTTTGTTTTTGTTGTACTTTGCAGGTTATTCTCTATCGTCTGCAGTTTGAGATGTTCTTGGTAGATATCGTAATAAGCGTTTGCTACTTTTTCTATCACCTGTTCATCTGTCAACTGCGCGTTGATTTGGTAAAACTCTTTTGTTGTCTTAGCAGCTTTCAATCCTGTAAAGATAGATTGGTTAAAAAGCTGTTGATTTAAGGATACTGCTGCTGTTGAATTCCAGGGTTGTCCCATTTTAATTTTTTGAGTCTGACCACCGGCTTCTAAAACCATTTCTGGAATTAGCACATTGTATTTCAAGGAACCATTTGCTGTAATCTGTGGCAACGCGCTACCCCTAACCTCATCAATCTGGTATTGTGAGTTTTCGAGATCTAACTTTGCCTTTTTAGCTTCCTTTTTGTTTTGCAAAGCAAATTTAATCGCATCGCTTAAGCTTAATTTTTGCTGTGCATGACTTTGGAAAACCATCGTACCTAATAAAAGGCTGGCTAGTATTCTGATTGTTTTCATTCCTAATTTATTTATCCTAATTTTATATCTACTTTTTATTTATACCATTAAAAAACAGCCTGGTAGCCAACTTTTGTTTCTGCAATACTTCATCAAAGCGATCTTGATTTGGTATACCGGAGATGATATCAGAAATATTGCACATCAGCGATAAACTCTTCATCAATTCCACATAGATTTCCGCAGTTTCGTAAAGATGCTCACCATTCAGTTCGCCCTTTTGCGCACCTATCTGAAGGATCTCATACAGTGCCTGTACATCACGATTGTGGAGACATTGAAAAAAGTCCTGCATGGACAGCCCCTTAATCCATTCCAGATTTTCGTTCATGTGCAACATATAGTATTTCCGGACAAATGCATCGCGCAGTTCCAGAATTTTCATGATCAGCTCGTAGGTTGTACCCGTATGCACAGCGACCATCTTCTCCTCTTCTTCCCTATATTCATCGGTCAAACGTACAATCACATCTCGTATAAGTGTATTCTTTTCCGGATAATAGTAATACAGATTCGCCTTAGTAATTTTTATATCCTCCGCAATTTCGTTCATCGTAGTCTTACTAAAACCGTAATGCATAAAGCGTCTAATCGCCGCATGAATGATTTGATCTTTTCTATCTTCCATTTTTCAAAAAACTCCTTTCTACTTTCTGACTTTTATCAGAAATTGTTCAAAAATATAAAAAGTAATATGCTGGACAAAATAAATTCTGAAATTGTAATAATTTTGATATTAGTCTGACAACAAAAAAGGCAAACTTTTGAGTTTGCCTTTTATATAAATAAACGGATACGTTTAAAACGCTACTGTGTTCTGAAAATGTTTTAGAAATTTTCTTTTATCCAATTTATACAGCCGTGCTGCACGATAAGCAACTCCGGTCTGCACTTCATCCAACTCTTTTAGAAAGCCATAATTCTGCATTTTCTTTCTAAAATTGCGTTTATCGAGTGGTTTGTTCAGAATTCCCTCATAGACTAATTGTAACTGGGTAAGGGTAAATTTTTCGGGCAGAAGTTCAAAAGCAATCGGTTTATAAGCAAGACGACGCTGCAATCTTTCCAAACAAAGGTCCAAAATCTGCTTATGGTCAAATGCCAGTTCGGGCACATTCCGCACGGGAAACCATTTTGCCTGTTTCATATAATTTGTAACAGGTTTGGTTTTCAATTTGGTATTGTCCAGTTGCACGAGGGCATAATAGGCCACCGTCAAAATCCGTCCTTTTGGATGCCGTTTTAATCCGGCAAAGGAATGGAGCTGATCCATAAATACATCTTTCAAACCTGTATTTTCATACAAAATTCGTTTTACGGCATCTTCCATCTCTTCGTCATTATCCACGAAAAAACCTGGCAACGCCCACCAATCCTTAAAAGGATATTCATTTCTTTCGGCCAGAAGAACTTTTAATTCTCCTTCGTGAAAGCCTAATATGACACAGTCTACGGTAAAATTACTATACAAAACTTCTAAATTTATTTATGTGCAATATACTGAGCTAAATTTAGCGGTTACTAATCATCGGGTTATCTGTAACAATTATACGCTTCCTAAACGTGATGCGCAAAAAAATATTGAAAAATTTATTCAAAGTGTAGAATATACACTATAAAAATCTTATATTCGTAAAACCTAAAATATAGAGTGTGATAAAAGAAATAAAAAAAATAGGTGTATTGACATCGGGAGGTGATGCTCCGGGTATGAACGCCTGTATTCGTGCTGTAGTTCGAACAGCATTACATAAGGGTTTAGAAGTAACAGGTATTTATCAAGGTTACCAAGGATTGATCGATGGAAATTTCCAAGAAATGGATACACGTTCAGTCAGCAATATTATTCAACGTGGAGGTACCATTCTGAAGACAGCTCGTTGTATGGAGTTCAAGACAACAGAAGGTCGTCAAAAAGGATATGACAATTTGAAAGCTGCCGGCATAGATGCATTAGTTGTCATTGGTGGTGACGGAACTTTTACAGGTGCTAATTTCTTCTCCAAAGAATTTGAAATTCCCATTATAGGTATACCTGGAACGATAGACAATGACTTATACGGGTCCGATTATACGATCGGCTATGATACAGCCAACAATACCGTAATCGAAGCTATTGATAAAATTAGAGATACTGCGGCGTCACATGAGCGTCTTTTCTTTGTTGAAGTAATGGGTAGAGATTCAGGTTGTATTGCCTTAAATGCGGGTATTGCCGGTGGAGCTGAAGCAATTTTACTTCCCGAGAAAGAAACAGCCATTGATGATCTAATCCGTCATTTAGAAGATGGAGCAATTAAGAAGAAATCATCATCTATTGTTATTGTTGCCGAGGGTGACCAAAATGGTGGTGCTTATTATGTAGCAAAAAAAGTAAAAGAAAAGTTTGATCATTACGACACGAAAGTTAGTATATTAGGGCATTTGCAACGGGGTGGTTCTCCAACGAGCTTCGACCGCGTGCTTGCTAGTAGATTGGGCTTTGCTGCTGTCAATGAATTATTGGCAGGAAATACGAGAGTTACTGTTGGACTCCGTGGTAATGAAATCAAAACAACTCCAATTGAAGAAGCAATCAGCAATAAGGAAATTAAACTTAGCCCTGATTTATTGGAAATGGCTGAGATTTTATAATCATAAATTGAACAGACATGATAGCAGTAGTATATAGTGGGTCTCGATTTTCAGATTGGAGATTTGCTGACAAAGGCCGGATAACAACCGGATTCCGTATGAACGGGATCAATCCTTATCTTCAAGATGAGCGCTCCATACTACAGCATTTGCATAAGAACACCAATCTGATCAATAACGCAGAAAAAATAAGACGAATTTATTTTTTTGGTGCGGGATCATCGTCAAAAGAACGTAAGGATAAAATAAAAAACGTTCTGGAGCGCTTTTTCGTCAACGCACGTGTGCGGGTTGATCATGATGTCATTGCTTCGGCTATTTCGACTTTTGGCGATGAGCGGGGCATCATTGGCATCATTGGCAGTGGATCGAATGCAGCTTATTATACAGGGAAAAAAATCATTGATAATAATTATGGTTTAGGTTATATTCTTGCCGATGAAGGGGCGACAAACTGGAATAGCCAGCAGTTGCTCAAACATTACATGACAGACACCTTACCGATCGATCTACGCGACAAGTTAGAAAGAGAATTCAACATTGACAAGAAAACTATTTTAGAAAGGGTGTATATTGCTCCCCAACCGACAAATTTTCTGAATTCCTTTACCGATTTCGTCCTGGAAAATAAGGATCATTTATTCATCAATCAATTGGTTAAAAATGGGCTTCGTACGTTTATTAAAACATACATCAAGCCTTTAATGAAAGAATACCCAGACAGCGATGTGAACTTTACCGGTTCAGTAGCGTTCAATTATGAGAACATACTACGGGAAGTTGCCACAGACGAGTTTAATATCAGTATTGGGACTGTTGTCAAAGAACCAATACACAATTTAATTAAATATTATATCAATAAAAATTAAGAATATGAAAATTGGAATTAACGGATTTGGCCGTATTGGTCGTTTAGCATTCAGAGCGGCTATCAATCGTCCAGAAATTGAAATTGTTGGTATCAATGACTTAGTTGAACCAGATTATATGGCTTATATGTTGAAATACGATTCAACACATGGCAAATTTGACGGTTCTGTAGAAGTAAAAGACGGAAATTTAGTTGTTAACGGAAAAACTATCCGTGTTACAGCTGAGAAAGATCCTGCAAACTTGAAATGGAATGAAGTAGGTGCTGAAGTAATCATCGAATCTACAGGTTTCTTCTTGACGCAAGAGCTGGCTCAAAAACACATCGATGCAGGTGCTAAAAAAGTTGTTATGTCTGCTCCAGCAAAAGACGATACCCCTACTTTCGTTATGGGTGTAAACCACAAAGAATTGAAAGCTGATCAAAACATCGTTTCAAACGCTTCTTGTACAACAAACTGTTTAGCTCCTATCGCTAAAGTATTAAACGATAAATTTGGTATCGTTGAAGGTTTGATGACAACAGTTCACGCGGTTACTGCAACTCAAAAAACAGTAGACGGTCCTTCAGTAAAAGACTGGAGAGGTGGTCGTGGTGCATACCAAAATATCATCCCTTCCTCTACAGGTGCTGCTAAAGCTGTAGGTTTGGTTCTTCCTGAATTGAAAGGTAAATTGACAGGTATGTCATTGCGTGTTCCTACTGCAGACGTTTCAGTTGTTGACTTAACAGTACGTTTAAACAAAGGTGCTTCTTACGAAGAAATCAAAGCTGCGATGAAAGAAGCTTCTGAAGGCGACTTGAAAGGTATCTTAGGTTATACGGAAGACGAAGTTGTTTCTTCAGATTTCTTGGGTGATGCCCGCACTTCGATCTTCGATGCAAAAGCAGGAATTTCTTTGAATGACAACTTCGTTAAAGTTGTATCTTGGTATGACAACGAGTGGGGATATTCAAACAAAATCGTTGATTTGGTATTAGAAGTTGGTAAATTGTCTTAATCAGCTAGACCAATATTGTATAAAGGGGCTATTCGATACGAATAGCCCCTTATTTTTTTTACTTAAAAATCAGCAGGTTGGCGTTTAAACGCAAAAAAAAGCACTTTTGGCTTTTGTAATTCAAATAATCCCTCTATATTTGCATCATCAATAAGGCAAACAGCTAACGTTGAAAAGGTGCCATAGCTCAGTTGGTAGAGCAAAGGACTGAAAATCCTTGTGTCGCTGGTTCGAATCCAGCTGGCACCACCGAAAAGGAAGAACGCAAGGTTCTGACAGATTGAAAGAATAAAAATTCCAATGCGAAAATAGCTCAGCTGGTAGAGCACAACCTTGCCAAGGTTGGGGTCGCGAGTTCGAATCTCGTTTTTCGCTCACCTGCCTAGGTGGTGGAACTGGTAGACACGCAGGACTTAAAATCCTGTTCCCGTTAAGGGAGTGCGGGTTCGATTCCCGCCCTAGGTACAAGAAAGCTCATCAGTCCGATGGGCTTTTCTTGTTTATAGCGCTTCACATCTCCCCTTTCAGCAACTGCTCTATCCAAGCCTAATCGCCCTGAGCAGATTATTTATTACTACTCTTCTCCTTTACGGGCTTAGCTGTAAGCGCGCAATTGTTTAATCAGGACAGCCTCAAATTAATATCCCGGCAGTTTGCCTTTACAGAAGGTCCGGCAGTGGACAGCTTCAACAGCAATTTATCGGATTCCAATGCGTACAAAGGGGGTAGATTAAAGATTAACCGTTTTCACCAAGTAACTTTGTGTTCAAACTTAGCCCGCTATTTTCACTGTCCAATGAAAGCACTACAATCGGCCCGACGATTTGAGCGACCTTGGCCTTTTCTTCAATATGGAGGAATAGGAAGCTCTGAATGCAGCTAAACTTTGGTACCCAATCTTAAACGCAATCTCAGAAAGGGTATACAATTTACTGTCGATTAATGCCATGCTTTTTATGATTCGGACAAGCTGAACATATTTCTGTATCGTTATCCCCGTTTCTTTGCTGAAGATCCGTTGCAGATTTCTAGGAGACATATTCGCAAAGGAGGCAAATAGTTCAATATTTAACCCCTCCGCATAGTTGGTATGAATATAATTACATACGGTCTTGAGTCTGGGATCTGCCGGTACTGGAATCTGAAGGGCTTCATTATCTTCACAAAAGTTCGGTAAACTATTGAGCAAGGCGTGCAAAAACACCTGTTCTTCTTGATCTGTTTCAAGAAGCCTACTCCATTTTCTGGCATATCGTAACATTTCTCTTAATACCGGCGGACATGGAAAAACATGCACCTGGTTATAAAAATCATGCGATAGTATGGGTTTAAACAGCAGCACCATCAGGTTCACCGCTGTTGATTCAGAGGAGGTTTTATGTTTTAAATTAGAAGGTATCCAGACGACATGATTCTGTGGGACCAAATAAATGCTTTTACCTGTGTGAAAGTATTGATACCCTTCTTCAACAAAGGTCAGCTGCCCCCGTGCATGCATGTGCTCGTCGTCATCGTGCTGATAATTTTCCTGATGCCAGACAAAAGCATCTTTCTCTATGTCCTCCTGGTAGTTTCCTTTGGCGACTTCAATCAGTCCGCATCTCCTATTGTCGTTTTGCATACAGTTTTTGGCAAAGTTAATTAAAACGGCAGGTTTATCTTTGTCATCTAAAGTAACAACTATGAAATATTTTAAATTATCCTTCTTTCTAACAATTGGTTTTCTACTATCATTTTCCATCAAATCAATGGCACAGCAACAAACCACAACTGTACTCGTACTCATCCATTCAGACAACGGCGGAACACTGGAACTTGCAAAAGAATTCGCAAAAGGTGTAGAACGTACCCCAGGGGTAAAGGCAGTTATAAAGCAGGTAAAGGCCTCAGAAAATTCCAAATTGAAGACTATTCCAGTGGCTACCCCTGCTGAACTGAGCAGCTATGATGGTATTGCCTTTGGTTCGCCGGTATACTTTGGCAATATAAGTACCGCAATGAGTGAATTTTTAGCAAAGACGGTAGACCTTTGGAGTGCCCATGCGCTGGAAGGGAAGCCTGCAAGCGTTTTTATGTCTGCCGGCAGCGGCGCCGGAAAGGAACTTGCACTACAGGCATTCTGGAATTCTCTTGCCGTACATGGTATGATCCTGGTCTCCAATGGGATAAGAGGCTATGAACGGATCGATCAGCGAATTCCACAAGGTAATAGCGTTTTAGGGACTACCAGCCTCGCTTCCCTTAAACAAGTTGAAAGACCAACAAAAGATGAACGCTTTCTCTGCCAGGAACAAGGAAATGCTTTTGCCAAAGTTGCAAAATCCTTAAAAGGCACCTTCGTTAAATCTACACAAGTTGTCGAAATACAGCAAGAGCGAGATATCAATCAGGTATTAAAAGATAAAAATATCCTGCTGCCAGACGTGCCAAAACCAGCGGGCAACTATCAACCCTATGTACGATCGGGTAATCTTGTTTTTATCAATCAGTATGCGCTCAAAGACGGAAAGCTATTGAATCCCGGTCAGGTCGGTAAAGACGTCAGTGAGGCAGAGGTGAAAGAAGCCACTAGGACGACAATGATTAATGTATTGGCCGTGCTGAAAGATGCCGTGGGTGGCGACCTTAATCGCGTAGCCAGATGCGTTCAGCTTACCGGGATCTTCAATACACCTACAGGATATTCAAAGCATGCTGACCTTATGAATACGGCTTCCGATCTTATGGTCGAAGTTTTTGGAGAAAAAGGCAAACATGCCAGAGCCACCTTGGGCGCGTCATCCTTGCCGGGAAATACATCAGTTGAAATTCAGGCCATATTTGAAATTGATTAGGATAGCTATAAGAGAACAGCAGATTATTTCCTATTTTTGTACATCTTCCAGCAATAATCTAATTTAGTCGGGAACAACCATTATGCAGTTTAATTTCGCCTTTGATTCCAGTCCGTTTAAAACCCTGATCGCTTTTCATAAGATTATACCATCTTTTGAAGCAGCGGCCTTATCGCCCGTCGACTTTCAGGCGACCTATGCCCGATCGCTACTGGAAGAAATCAGCAAATACCCCAAACTGATTGAAGGTGTCGAAAAAGCAGAAGATCTACTCCCCTATGAACCTATTATAAAGGTTCTTTTAGCCGACTTGTTTCCAAGTTCACTGACCCATAACGAGATCAAGGCCATTACCATTCCCTTCCATCTCTATACCTTCAACCATACCGCAAGGCTGGAAAAAATATTAAGCGATGCCGGCGATCAATACGAATTTAGCCTTCGCGATATCTCCCCCGATACCTATTATATTCTCAATTGCTGCGTCATCATCAGCCAGTATTATGGCTTTAAGGTGGATGCCATGGATGCTCCCCTATTTTTGGATATTCCGGACAAAGACAATATCCTCCATCATTACCGCGTCTTATTCAATGCGGATTTTATCGATGTCCTTCCCACAGAACGGGCTTTAGATCTTTCCGCAGACGATATTACCGAACTGGTCGATAATTTTTCGGATGTCGCCCTATGGAAATCCAAATTTCCCGAACAGAGCTGGATCTTAAAAGGCTTTTCCATAATGACACTTTTTGATGCCACCATTGAAAATGCGGTATCAAGCTTCAAGAGTAATCTGCTGCGCGAAAAAAGCGCGATCCAGCTGGGAGAAATTGAAAATATTTTCAGGTCGATTTATAAAATAAATGATCTGCGGATCGGCCTCACCTCCTTTGAAAAGGTCAGGAACGAGTTCAATTTACGGATTGTCGAAAAGCAGCTGTACAGTCATCTACTCTACGATTCAACAATCGCCGAGTGCGAAGAAATGCTCTGCAGCGACACCCTGGAGAGCCTCATCACCAAAGACGAATACCTCGTTGTACCGGATATTGACAAAATGGTCGTTGCCGATGACAAGCAGGCTTATTTTATCAATAAGCTAAGGCAGCAACAGGTGAAAAGCTTTATTTTTGTGCCTTTGATCGAAGGCGATAAAGTATTGGGTTTACTAGAAATGTCGTCTTCCAAGGTCAGGGAACTTAACTCGGTCAATGCCAACAAGCTCAACTTTATCTTGCCCTTTATAAAAGATAAAGTTTCGAAAGCATTTTCCGAAACGGAAAACCAGATCGAGGCCGTTATCCAAAAGGAATATACGTCCATTCATCCGAGTGTCAAATGGCGTTTTCAGGAAGAAGCCATCCATTTTCTCAACGACCGCGCTTTTGGCAAAGACTACGCACTGCAGGAAATTGTCTTTGACCATGTTTATCCGCTCTACGGACAGATCGACGTGCAGGGCTCCTCAGAATCCCGCAATCAGGCGATCCGTCAAGATCTGATCAATCAGACGAACGACTTGATCGCAATTTTCAAGACGGTCAACCAGACACAAAAATTACCCCTGTTTGAGCAGAAGGTCTTCGATCTGGAAAGAAACCTAGACACCTTACAGCATTCGCTCCTGACCGACACCGAACAGCTCATGCTCGATTACTTTAACCTCGATATCCACCCTATCCTGGAGAATTATAGAAAAAACAATAAAAATAGTCCCTCCGTTGAGCCTATCGATCGTTATTTTGACCGGATCAACCTGGCCATCGGCGGTTTTTATGAGTCGCGGCAGGATTACGACAGCTCCATCACGCTGATCAACAAAAAGCTGGTGACCATTCTGGATGAAAAACAGGTGGAGGCCCAGGAATACTTTCCACATTATTACGAGCGCTACAAAACGGATGGTATTGAGCACAACATGTATATCGGCGCTTCTATTGCACCCGACCGAAATTTTGAGCTTTATTACCTTCGAAATTTACGGCTGTGGCAGCTACAGGTCATGTGTGCGATGGAACGTGAATTTAGGTTGCTGCAACCCTCACTGCCACATCAGCTTGACGTGACATCCCTGATACTGGTCTTTGCTACCCCTATTTCTATCCGATTTCGGATGGACGAGAAGCAGTTCGATATCGACGGCTCCTACAATGTGCGCTATGAGATTGCCAAGAAGCGTATCGACAAAGCCAAGATCAAAGGCTCAACGGAGCGCATTACCCAAAAAGGCAAACTGGTCATTGTCTATTCCAATATACATGAAGAGACAGAATACCTGGGTTATATTAACCTTCTTCAGCACAAAGGATTACTTGAAGATGAAATTGAGCAGTTTGAGGTGGAAGATCTGCAGGGCCTGGTTGGCTTGAAAGCCATCCGCGTGGGGTTTAAGTTTCAGGACCTTTAAAAATTAAATCCAACGATCGCCGGTTGAGATCAAGCTTGAGAAAAGTTGACGAACTGTTTTTTAATAAAAAGTAATTTTTTTACATATAAATAGCAATTCCTCCAAGTTTGGACTATCTTTACTTAAAGATTTATCCGGCCATATGATAGAAGATATATTCAGCAAAGCTAATGAAAGTCGAAAGGAAATTGAGAGGCTTGCGGCACTGCAGCGTTACGAAATTATAAATAGCCCTTCCGAAGCCATTTTCGATGGTTTGCTTAAGTTAGCAGCACAAGTTTTCAAGGTTCCTGTCGTATTTTTATCCTTTGTCGGTGCGGATGACATCTTTATTAAGTCTGCCATCGGATTAGATTCCGACAGACAGATCAGCCGTGGGGAAAACCTCTTATTGCAACATCTCTTATTCCAACATACGCTCAATGAGAAAGTCGTGGTATTTCCGGATCTGCTCAAGGAAAAAGCCTTACCCGTCGATACTACTTTTGGCGAAATGCATGCCTTCCGCTTTTATGCAGGTGCTCCGCTAATGTCTGCCGATGGATTTCTGATCGGCACATTCAGCATTGCTGATCATCAGCCGCGGGAGTTTGACGAAGGCCAACGAAATATACTAGTAGACTTTGCACGCACAGCGATGGATCAGGTCGTTTTGCGCCAATCTGCCATCGCGAAGGTTGAAGATTTGGACATCGTCAATACCAACCTGGCCAATATGCAGCAACGGCTGATCGATCTCAACGGAGAACTTGAAGCCACTAATGAGCAACTGATTCAAGCAAATAATCAGCTCAGCAAATCCTTCGATATTACTGTATTATTGAACAAGAGCCTTAAAAAGAGCGAGCAGCGTTTAAAACTATTTATTAATAAAGCACCTATTGCCTTTGCTATTTTGACTGGCCGCGAAATGAAGATCGAGGTCGCCAATGACATGGTGCTCAAAATTTGGGGCAAAACAACGGCTGTGATCGGGCAGCCTCTTGCGATCGCATTGCCAGAATTGCGGGAACAGCCTTATCTTGAGATTCTCGATAGGGTATTTATGAACGGTCAAACCCATATCGGTGATACAGCTTCTGTGCTATTTGATTTGGACGGTGTCTCTAGTCAGCACTATTTCGATTTTGTTTATGAACCGGTCACAGGTGAAGATGGGACGACAGATTCCATTATCGTTATTGCCAATGAGGTTACCGAGCGCATCCGGCAACAACGCCGTCTCGAGGAACTCAACAACCAGCTAGAAATGGCCCTTAAAGCGGGCGAATTGGGCACCTACATTTTGGATATACAGCAGTGGAAAAATTATGCCTCACCTACCTGTAAGAGTCATTTCGGTCTACCCAGCAATGAGGAATTTGAATTTGAAAACTTTTTAAATGCAATTATTCCCGACCATAGGGAGCTCGTAAATAGAAAAGTAAAGGACGCTATTGCGAATAAAACCACTTACCAGGCCGAGTACCTTACTTTATGGCCTGACGGCTCCTTACATTGGATAAATTCATCAGGGTTAACCCGATACGATGCAGCAGGTAATCCACTTGATCTGATTGGCGTAACGGTCGACGTCACCAAACGCAAAAATTATGAGCAACAGAAAGAAGATTTTCTTAGCATTGCTAGCCATGAGCTGAAAACTCCAATAACAAGCCTTAGAGGTACTATACAGATGCTGGAGATGCTCAAGCCCAAATTCGCCGATGCTAAGATCGGCAGACTTATAGACATGTCTGCAACCAGCATCAGAAAAATTACAGCGTTGGTAGACGATCTGCTCAACATGCATCGGATTAATGTGGGGCAGCTTGAATTAAAATGTAGTAATTTTTCTGCAGAAAAGATGATCAGAAGCTGCTTCAATACGATCAATATGCTCGGCAAACATAAGCTTCACCTGAGTGGACATACAGAAGCATTGCTCTATGGCGATGAGCAGCGCATTGAGCAGGTTGTAACCAATCTAATTAATAATGCCATCAAATATTCTCCTAATTCTTTTATCATTGAAATCAGCATAGAACAGCTGCCAAAATTCATTAAAATCAATGTAAAGGATTTTGGCGAAGGTATCGATCCGGCGTTGCACCAGCAGATCTTTAGCCGATATTATAGAGTTTATCCCGATGGCAAGAAATACTCGGGACTTGGTTTGGGGCTTTATATCTCGGCAGAAATTGTCAAGAAACATGGTGGTGAAATCGGTGTGGACAGTAGTCTTGGCAGCGGCAGCAATTTTTGGTTTACAATACCACAGGCCAATTCAAGTGAATTAGCGAATTAATAGATGTAATGGGGTGACGTTTTTAAATACAAGCTTTAACAATCATTTAACTTTTTTAGTATGGGATTATTAAATAATTAATGTACTTTTACAGTATACAATCACTCAAGATTGTAAGTTAAAGAACAAGAATATCTTCTCCGCAAAAAATCAAATGTCCCAGTCCGTAAAATTTAGCAATGTAAATACATTGTTCTCCAAAACACTAAAACAAAAAATTAACAAATATTTCCAGGATTCGATGCAGCCAAAGACTGGCAATCGTAGGATCTATTTGAAAGCCTCTATCCTGTTGATCAGTTTCGCAGCTTTATACCTACTTTTGGTCTTTGTACCCTTGCATTGGAGTATTGCCATCGTACTCTGCGTTATCTTTGGAGTCAACCTCGCAGCGATTGGTTTCAATATCATGCACGATGCTGGGCACAATTCATTTTCAGAAAACCGACATCTCAATACCGTCTTATCCTACTCACTCAATCTACTGGGTGGAAACATTTACTTTTGGAAACTCAAGCATAATATAGCACATCATACCTATACGAACATTGATGGTGAAGACCACGACATCGAAGTCAAGTTTATGCGTATACACCATGATCAGCAGCTTCGCAAGCATCATCGATACCAACGTTTTTATTTTCCCCTTCTATACGGAATATCCTATCTGGCATGGATTTTCTATCAGGATTATGAGAAATATTTCCGTGGTCGTATGGGACAGAAAACGGAGCAATTTCCTTTTCCGCTCAAAGAGCGAGTTATCTTCTGGATAAGCAAGATTGTGCATTTGTTGCTATTTGTCATCATTCCCATCATTTTTGTGGGCTGGCTACCAACGCTTATTGGTTTACTTATCGCCGGCGCCGTATGTGGAATGAGCTTAGCTACCGTTTTCCAGCTGGCCCATGTTGTGTCGGAGACCGAATTTAAGACAATTGACCAGTTCGAGGTCGAAGAAGAGTGGATGATCCATCAGATTCAGTCTACGGCCAATTTTGCTACCAGAAGCAAGATACTTACCTGGTTGCTTGGCGGCCTCAACTTTCAGGTCGAACACCATCTTTTTCCAAAGATCAGCCATGTTCATTATCCGGCACTCAATCGTATTGTTAAGCAAACCTGTAAAGAATATCAGGTACAATATCACGAGTTCCGTAGTTTTTGGACGGCTTTTAGATCGCATGTAAAAATGCTTGAAACCTTGTCAAAGTAGTCTATTCTATTTTGTCCAAGCAAAGGTATAGAGGCTTTGAAAAAGGATTAGTCCCGAGTTACTTAATAATCTGTTTGCGGATCCGGCTCAAACTTTTGGGGTTCATACCCAAGAAAGAAGCGATATACTGCATAGGCACACTGTGCAGGACGTCAGGTTGTTCAGCCATCAGTTTGAGGTAGCGTTTTTCGGCAGTAAGCGTAGCAAGCTCTTTTGATCTCTTTTCGTTGTAGGACAAGGCTTGCTGAAACACATAGATACTAAAATCCTTAAATGCAGGGGAATTTGCCGTTAAGCGATCGAGGTTTACTTTGGTGATCCGTAGTAATTCGCAGTCGGTGATGGATTCCAGATTCTCCTCCGCGCGCGTCTGGTTGCTGAAATTGAGATAAGAGCAGATAAAACCCGGCGGGCAGTTGATATGGGTGGTCACTTCGTCACCCTTATCATTGTAATGGAACAAACGTACAAAGCCCGACACGACAAAATACAGGTACTTGGGCACCATTCCCTCCTCTTCTATGATTTGATGTTTGGCATAACGTACCGGTTCCAGGTAGGTTTTACACAGATCAATTTCCTGTTCAGATAGTGCTGTATGTTGCGAAATAAGCTGGATAAACTTTGTGTGCATTGTATCTTATTTAATATCGGCCGAAATCCCTTTTGCTTCATTTAATTGCTCGTCTGCGCTGTGCCGATGTAACTCAAACAATTATAAACTATTTATTCCAAATATAGCAAAACAAAACATTATACTAAATTTATTAGCATCAAAATATTATAAATTACAAACTTTGTCCTCTGGCATTTTTACCAACAAGTTGCAAACAAACGCGAAGGACTACCGCGGACAGTTGATCTGCCCTCCAGCAGATTCATAGCTATATGATTAATTACGCGTGGGATACGCTGGCGCGGGATAATCCCTGTCAACATGCATCTGATTGATCAAAATCTCGTTGATCAGGTGACGCATTCGCTTATCATTGGCCTCAATTTTTACGATTTTGTGGCTATAGTAGGTATCGCTTTTAAATTCGCTGTCGATTTTGTTGGCGAATGTAGGCGATAGTGATTTGTAATTAAGTACAATTTCGGTTTGCTTTTCCGCTATTTTTTTTACCGTCAGGGTCCAGATCACCCCATACTTCGGAGAGAAAAAGGTTCTCCTCGGTGGTGGCACTTTCAATTTTTTATCCTTTAACGCGTAAGTATACAGCATATGAATACTTGGTTTGGAAACATCCTTTGCCGCTGCCGTGACCAATTTATTATACTCCTTTTCGTTATCCACAACAGTTTCAATGCTCATGCCCTGCTCCTCAATTTCAAAGCTGGCCGTCGAATCTGTACTTCCCAGAGCTGTGACTATCATTTTGCTGTCGACGAGCTGGTCTGACATATCGGGAATGGCTTCTTTTACGCGTTCAAAGCTCGCAGCCAAACGCTGCGGAAGCAATTTAGTTGTCACCGTTTGCGCACGCAGACTACCCGCTGCAGCAATAAGAAGAAGCATTATACAAGAATATTTTCTCATCATCATTGTTTTTAATTCGCCATTGAGCAATATCAATCAGTCAATTTTCCTTGAATTTACCGGTTTTATGACGACTATCTTCTTCCATTTAATATTTAATGGCAATCATTTACAATTCGTTGGATTTTCAGACATTTCCGCAACAATGATGTCGATGCTTTGTAAATTGAACGGCTGGGGAAACTATTCGTGCTTCCTCATGGCTTTGATAGCCAGCCCGGCTGCTATTCCACCGATGACATACCAGGCTACAGTCATTAACTTTGTCCGATCAGTCTTTTTTATTGGCTTGGCATCGAGCCCGGCCTGTTCCGGGATGGTCAATGTTGCCAGCCCTACCACTGTGCCGAGCAGCGCCCCTTTGAGCAGCATATTTTTCTGGCCGCCATAGCCAATGAGCGTATATAACATAGCGTTTGAAGCCACATCAGCACCAAAGGTTGCTGCGACAAGTGCATTCCCTTTTGGCGGTTTAAATCCGGCAAAGCGTACTGTTTTTTTCATGGCCTCCTCGCCCACTTTATCCACTTCGGGCGCTTCGCTGTCAAATCTTTTGGCAGCGCCATGGACTACATTGAGGACCAGTGCACCGATCAATCCGCCCAGCATATTTTTATTGAATCCATTCATATTGTGTTTTTTAAAGTTTTCAATCTTACCTGTCAAATTGATGTACAGGTTATTTTGAGAACAGTGGGCAACCCAAAATTGTTCAATTGAATCCAAGAGTTAATTTCTTTTTACAGCTCGCATATCAAAAGATCAAACAGCATCTTTTGACTGAAATAGAATAATAATACACCAAAATAAATATTTTATGTGTATTTTTTGGTATATTAGTATATTATAAAATTAGCATCTGAAATTAAACAAATCAGGATATGAGAATTCTCTTAACCGGTGTTACAGGATATATCGGAAAACGTCTTTTGCCTGCATTGTTGGAACAGGGGCACGAAGTTATTTGCTGTGTAAGGGACAAGAATCGTTTTAATACGTCGGCAACCTCGGGCCTTGTTCAAGTTGTTGAAGTTGACTTCCTGGAGAAAGAGACGCTAAAAAATATGCCACTTGAAATTGATATCGCTTATTTCCTGATGCATTCTATGGCTACACAATCAGGTGATTTCCTGCAAATGGAAGCCGAATGTGCGACCAATTTCAAAAACTTTATTGAAAGAACCAACGCGCAACAGATCATCTATCTGAGCGGAATAATTAATTCAGATCACTTATCGAAGCATCTCGACTCAAGAAGAAACGTCGAAACTATATTGGCAAGCGGGCGTATTCCGGTCACCACCTTACGGGCTGGCATCATCGTTGGCTCGGGAAGCGCATCCTTCGAGATCATACGAGATCTTGTGGAAAAACTCCCTGTTATGATTACCCCCAGATGGCTGCAGACGAAATGTCAGCCTATCGCCATACGCAATGTGATCGAATTTATGATCGGTATCATTGCTAACCCGCATACCTTTAACAAAAGCTATGATATTGGAGGGCCTGACATCCTTACCTATAAAGAGATGCTGCTCCAATATGCTGCTGAACGAAAACTCAATCGACATATCTATGTGATCCCGCTGATGACGCCAAGGCTCTCTTCCTACTGGCTCTATTTTGTTACATCTACTTCTTATAACCTGGCCAAAAACCTGGTCGACAGCATGAAAGTGGAAGTGATCTGTAAACCAAACAATCTGGCCGAGGAACTCGGAATCAAGCTGATCAATTACCGCGCATCCATCCAGTTAGCTTTTCAAAAAATTGAAAGCGACAATGTGGTTTCCAGCTGGAAAGATGCCCAGACCAGTCATATTTTATCGGGCGGACTCACCCGGTTGCTGGAAGTGCCCTGTTATGGTTGCTTTAAGGATATCCGTACGGCTCCCCTTCATAATAGTGAGGCATCATTGACCAAAATCTGGTCCATTGGCGGCAATTCTGGCTGGTATTATGGCAACTGGCTCTGGAAAATCCGTGGATTCATGGATCAATTAGTTGGCGGAGTGGGCATGCGGCGGGGACGAAAGAATAAAAGCGACCTGGCAGCCGGCGATGCACTTGATTTTTGGCGCGTGCTGATCGCAGACAGGAAGGCAAAAAGATTATTGCTTTATGCGGAGATGAAACTCCCGGGCGAAGCATGGCTGGAATTTAAAATCGAAGATAATGTCCTGATGCAGACCGCGACCTTCAGGCCTCTGGGCCTCGCCGGAAGGCTCTACTGGTATGCAGTATGGCCTTTTCATGGCTTCATATTCAGGGGCATGATAAACAAAATCGCCAACACTTAAAAAAGTATTCGCAAACTATGATTTATAATGAACAGGCCATTGCGGCATTTGAAAGAAGATACAGAGCTAATTTTATCAACTCGCTGGGGGGCTTTAAAAGCCTGGTATTGATCGGTACAAAAAACAAGGAAGGAAGTGAAAATCTAGCCACTTTCAGCAGTTTGTTCCACCTAGGCGCAGACCCCGCGCTCTGCGGTATTATACTTCGGCCGGCGACAAATTTTAGCAGCACCTTGGAGAATATACTCGATCAGCAATGTTATACAATTAATCATGTCTCACCCACATTTGTACAGCAAGCGCATCGATGTAGTGCCAAATATCCAAAGGGCATTAGCGAATTTGAAAAGGTTGGCCTCAGCCCGGAATACCTCGAAAAAATCCCAGCCCCTTTTGTCCGGGAGAGTAACATCAAATTCGCCTGCAATTTTGTTCAAAAAACAACAATTGAGCTGAATGGTACCACATTGATCATTGGCCAAATCACAACAGCTTTCGTACCGGATAACTATATAAAAGAGGATGGATATATCGATATCGAAGAAGCAAAGACAGTTACCTCAAGCGGACTTGACAGTTATCATACGACATCTCGAATTGAAAGGTTACCTTATGCAAAGCCTTAAGTAACCTTTCGCAGGAATTTCCATCAGGGCAAAACAGATGATCCGACTTTTATTAACACGTTACTCCGCCGAACGGAAGATAATGTGATCCGACTTGGATTAATGTGCATCCAGGTATCCCGTCAAATTCTTTCAATTAAACATCCCCCTAAATTCCAGTGGCGTTTGAGCAGTTTTCTTCTTGAAAAGTTTGCTGAAACTTTGCGCATGCTCAAAACCCAATTCATAAGCGATTTCGTTTACGGTAAGTTGTGTTGTTGATAATTTCTCCTTCGCTTTTTCAATGAGTTTATTGTGGATAAACTGCTGGGTATTCTGACCAATGAGCGCACGTAGCATATCGCTCAGATAGCCTGCAGAAAGATTCAACTGTTCCGAAAGAAAATTTACAGTTGGTACACCTTGAACAACCGAATTAGCATTGTCCAGATAATCATCTAGCAGCGCTTCTGCCTTCTGTAAAATATCATTGTTTACATTTTTTCGAGTAATAAACTGTCGCTTGTAAAATCGGTTGACATAGCTCAGCATTAACTCAATCTGGGAAATAATGACTTCTTGGCTAAATTCGTCTATCCGATTGTCCAGTTCATTTTTCATGATGTTCAAGATAGCGATCATCGTTTCTCTTTCCTGATCAGCTAAATGTAACGCTTCATTCACAGAATAGGAAAAATAGCCGTACTTCCTAATTTTATGTGCTAAGGGAGAACCCAGGAAAAAGTCAGGATGAATCAGCAGCAGATAAGCATAGGTATCCCTATTATATTCTGTGCTACCAACCAATTGATTGGGTGCAAAAAAAAGCATACTTCCTTCATTAAAATCGTAGTAACCCCTACCGTACTTGAGTTTTCCGCTATTTTTTGTTATAAACGTTATTTTGTAGAAACTTAGGACATCGTAGATTGGGGCCATATCGGTATTGAATGGATTGTCCTGATTGAAATGGACCAGACTAATCAACGGATGCTGCGGTTTTGGCAAGCCAAAAGCTTCATGGCTCTCTGATATGGATATAAAGCGCCTTAACTTGTCATCTTTCTTTTTCATATTATAAATTTATAAAAAAACCTGTAACGCATTGTTACAGGTTTTCGTGTTCGTATTCCTACCATGGAACCTGACCGCCTTGTTCTGTGCGGTAAGTAGCCGGTCCGGTAAAGCTCCCATTGGGAATATCTTCTGCCAGCGCAACGCGTATCGGCTCAAGTGATCCTTCTTCTACGGTATCCGTCCCTTCAAAGTTATTCAGCGCCGTCGCAGTAAAACCCGGACTTACGAGATTTACCTTAACATTTGTATTTTCCAATTCATTTGCAAGCGAAAGGAAAACACCATTTAAAGCTGTTTTGGAAGCGCCGTATACGGCATCAAATCCACTACGAAAAGCATTGTCTGGATCAGCATTAAGGGTTAGTGAACCTAGCGAACTTGAAACTGTTACAATCCTTGATTCTTTTGCCTTCCGCAGTAATGGTAAAAGAGCCTGTGTCAGGGCAAGGGTACCAAATACATTGGTTTCCCAGACCTGGCGCATTTCATCTATTGATGTTACGCTTGCCTTCTGCGCGCTAAGGATCTCCCACATTGTACGACCGGGCATCCCTGCATTTGAAATCGCTGCATTATTGACCAGCAAGGTAAGGTATCCAAAATCACTGTTTATTTTACTTACTGCATTCTTGATTGAGTTGGTGTCGGTAATATCCAGCTGAATAGCCTGCGTTTTAAATCCTATCCGGTTGGCGGCATCTTCTCCTTTTTGTAAATTTCGTGATCCAACAAACACATCATATCCATTTTCAGCAAGAGCTTTGGCTATCTGAAAACCAACACCTGTATTGGCACCTGTAACCAGGGCCACTTTTATTTCATTTGTCTTCATGTCTAATTATTTTAAATTTAATAGGACAAAGTTCCCCATCTATAGATGGTCAATTGTAGTCGAATTGAGGAAATTTCTAACCAAATTAAGGGTACATGCAAATTTAGCTATGACGCAAGTGATGATTTGCTTTTTTTTGATGTATAATAGATGATCATAGCGCTTAGCATCATCAACATAGAGGCCAACAAAAACGGAGCCCCTGAAAACTTAAATGGAGCTTTATCATGTGTAAAATAGTAGAAAAGATTAGTCATGATAGGCGGCCCAATGATTGAAGTTGCACTTACCAGACTTGTTAATGCACCCTGAAGCTCACCCTGTTGATTCGAGGGGATACTTTTGCTGATCATCGACTGAAGTGAAGGCCCACAAATGCCGCCCAATGAATAAGGAATAAGAAACAGTAGCATCATCCAGCCTTCAGCTGCAAAAGAAAACAGCAATAAACCCAGTGCATAAAAAATCAAGCCATAATAGATACTTTTTTGCTCACCTAATTTTGGCGCGGTCCATCTGATCAAAACACCCTGGACTAATCCAAGCAAAAGCCCCAGTATACCTAATGACAGACCTACGATTCTTTCTGACCAATCAAATTTATACATGGTAAAGAAATGCCAGTTACTTTGTACAGCGTGGAGTCCGATATAGACCAAAATTAATGCAATCACTAAACTTGAAATTTTTGGATGCTTTGCCAGCAATTTTAGCGATCCGATTGGATTTGCACGTCGCCACTCAAAGGGCCGTCTTTTGGTTTCGTCCAAACTTTCGGGAAGAATGAAATAACCATAGAGGAAGTTCAATAGACAGAGAACCGATGCAACATAAAAAGGAATCCGGGCCCCGTAGTGCCCCAGCAAGCCTCCCATTACCGGTCCTATGATAAATCCCAGGCCAAAAGCGGCACCTATTAAGCCAAAATTTTTCGTTCTGGTTTCATCCGTAGACACATCGGCAATATAAGAACTTGCCGTTGATATACTGGCTCCAGTGAGGCCCGCCAGGATGCGTCCGACAAATAGCCAACCAATAGAAGGAGCTAATGCAAGTAAGAGGTAGTCCAATCCAAATCCCAGGAGCGAAATTAACAGGATCGGACGTCTTCCATATCTGTCACTGAGATTGCCGACCATCGGTGCACATATGAACTGGGTGAAAGCATAGGCAAAACCCAACCAACCACCATATGTCGCTGCTTCAGTGATGTCACCATGGATAAGTTCGCCGACAAGTTTAGGTACAACGGGAAGTATTATTCCCCAACCTGTAATATCAATTAGCAACGTGATAAATATAAAACCAACGGCTGCTTTTTTCGCTGTTTTTTTCATGGCATAAAAATAGACAGCGTCAAAAAAGTAGGCATTGACACCTTAATGGGATTTACGTGCAATTTTTAAGGTGATTTGTCGATTACCTGTGGAAGTTTGGCTATGGTCTTTGATTCCGATAGGATGTTGGAGATACCCCACTTATCCTTTTAAAATACCGACAGAAGATGCTGGTCTCCCCAAAGTTTAATGCATTGCTGATTTCCTTGATCGATAGATTGGTCGATTTAAGGAGAGTCTTAGCTTCCAAGATCAAGATATGATCAACCCATTGCGCTACCGATCTACCCGTTTTTTCTTTCAGGAAGGTGGAAAGATACTGTGGTGTTAAATGCAATTTCTCTGCATAAAAATTAACGTTTCTTTGTTCCTTGGTGTGTTTTAAAATTAATTGATAGAAATCATCGATAATCTCGTGTGTGCGGCTTTTTGGCAAACTCTTGGAATTGGGCAGCTCTGAATACAATTCGGAGATCATATTGATCATTACCATGACCAGATGTCTAAGCATTTCGGCTTTATTCGGGCTTGGCTTTTTATTGTAAAATCCTTTTATCAAAGTTATCAGTTCATTTTGCAACCTACTTTCGTCCTCTTGAAGCCTAACTACAGGTTGCCAGCGTAGCTGATCATTCATTACAAATTCACGCAACATCGGAAATGCAGACATAAAATCTAGCGAGATTCCTATTGTAACGATCTCTGCGTCGTCACTCAGGTATTTAGTATCCATTAATAACTGCGGTGGTAAAACCGCTATGTCACCGGCATTTATCTCGTAATCCAGGAAATGGATCTGCATTTTCATAGATCCTTTTAGCATGAAACCAAGTAACAATCCGTCAAATAAACGGCTATGCTCGGTATACCCCTCACTTGATCCGGCCAATTGATGGAATACAACGATACCTTCTGTCTTTTTTGAAGGATCAATAGGATATAATTGATAAACGTTGTCCAGTGTTATAAATAAAGCCATGTACAAATATTGAAAAAATATTTTTTGTGCTCGGTAATTTTGAGTAACACAAATGAGAAGCAGATTAAAACACGAAAATTAGGCAAGACTGGGCATTGACTCACATAATATTGATGATACCAGGGAACGATCACGTCCGGTCCACCGAAGTTTAAAGGCGTCGGGACATTTCCTGTACGTGCATTTGCCAAGCTGAAAAAGCATGAGGTCAGGTAGACGATGTACGTACGAAGGCCATGCGCGAAACTATACAAGTTAAATTCCGTTGCCGAGTAGAAAACGGAGCTCTCACCATCTGCGTTTAGAAGAAGGATGACAATTGGTATTAAAGTCGATAGCGAAGTGAAAAATTGCGCCAAATCTCTGTCGCAAAGTGATGATCGGAATGTATATTTTCAAAAAACCAGGAGTCTCCTTTTTTTACTAATTTTTGCTCAATTCCATCCAGCAAAATTGGCAACTCAGTATCGAGCTTTGATAAAGACTTTTTCAACAACACCAGTTGGTAATCCTGTCCTTTGTAAGTTAAACGGAACACCTGTGATCGATGTGGCTCTCCGTTTACCATGTCAATTGTGCCTTGCATAAATATAAACCTTCTAAAATTTTAAGATACAGCAATTACGCTAATACGAATACGATGAAAAAGTATACTAACCGAGCAAAAATCAGGTTAATATTTTATACCTTTTATAACGAATATCAACAAATAATCGTGCCAAAAGTCATGATTATTTCTATAAAAAACGATCATATGTCATCTTTTTTACCAACATTTTTCTACACTATTTCTGTACTCAGGCAAAGCAATTTTATAAGTGTACAGGCTCAGGTATCACTTAAAACCAAATACCACGAAAAGTTTGAAAGGTCTCGAAAGGACCTTTCAAACATAGCAAATAATGGCAGTACCCTTACTTTTCCAAAGGAAGTTTGACACCTTCTTTGATTTCGTCATTAGCATGCAGCAAGATCTGATCACTCCTGTTGAGCTTTCCAAAAACTTCGGTAGAATCATGTGTGGATACGCCTTCTTTGATATCCACGAAATGAGTCTTACCCGCTATCAGCTGAATCACATACTGTCTTTCCGTCGAACGTACAATACTGTTGGATGGTACCAATAAAGAATTGGCTCCGGCGGACAATGGAATATCGACCTCACAGTATAAACCGGGTTTGAGTTTATTATCCGAGTTGGCGACATCGACCTCTATTGCTTCAGACTGCATAGCGCCCAACGAATTGGCGGAACGGGCTATCATCCCTTCAAATACCTTATTTGGGGTGTTATTAAAACGATATGCTACCTTTTTCGAGAGGTCTACTTTATCGACATAGGTCTCAGGGATCTGTACTTCCAACCGTAATTTATTGAGATCCTGCAGGATCAACAAGGGTTGATCATTTCCTTTTCCCGGTCCAACTAGCGCTCCCTCCGATACGTTACGCTGCACAATCACGCCATTGAAAGGCGCTTTGATGTTCAGGTAAGATTGCAACATTTCAACTTCTTCCACATTCGCTTTTTCTGACATGGCTACTGCTTCGTCAGCTTTCATCTTTGATAGCGCATTGTCCAGATCCAGTGGTGATACTGCCCCTTCCTCCTGTGCGGCATTTTTTAGCCTTCTATATTTATCCTTACTCGCAGAAGCGGTCTCCTGCGCCTGTACAAAACGTGAATGTGCCGCTTGTACCGCAGCGAGCATTTCTGGTGCCTCCAGCTGCATCAGCAGCTGCACCTTTTTGACAACTGTCCCTCTGTCTACGTAGATATGCTTGACAAAGCTGTTCATCTTGGCATAGATATTTACCTCATTAAAGGGTTTGAGCTTCCCAGGTAAACGCACACTGCTGGACATGACTTTCTCTTGTATAACTGTTGTCTGATAAGTACTGGCCTTCGCCGGATTTTTCGGCGTCAGATCAATCGGTTTTTCGGTGTGACCGCACGCAGAAAGTAAACCTGTCAGCAATAATAAATAGCCTATTTTTTTCATCCGTTTAATTTTTTTATTCATTAGTCGAGTCTATCGTTAAGGAATGCATACTGCCTTTGTCGATTTCATCTGTAAATAATTTTCTCCTACTGTTAAATAATACTTTCCTCTTCATCGCAGCAACCCGTTAAGCTGGATCTCGATTCGGAAATACCTCTACATTTTTTAGTTTACTGCTATACGCATCTTTCTCCATCAGTGTCTTCCGATGATCTGGCTCGTCTTGCGGCAATAGTGATTCGGAATCAAACTTGGATTTTTCTTTCATCCACACAAATAGGAGCGGCAGAATAAAAAGAGCTGCAAATGTGGAGGCAAACAAGCCGCCGATAACAGCCCGGCCCAATGGAGCGGCCTGTTCCCCGGTCTCCCCCATTCCCATGGCCATGGGAATCATACCGGCAATCATCGCCATACTGGTCATCAGTATCGGGCGTAGCCGCGTTGTCGCGCTAGCCAGCGCTGCTGTCCTGGCATTGCGAAAATCCAGCCGCAGCGCTTCAGCATTGGACACGATCAGGATAGCATTGGCAACAGATACTCCGGTAGACATAATCATACCCATGTAAGATTGCAGATTGAGCGTAGACCCTGTGAGCAAAAGCATCGCCAAGGATCCTAAGATCACCGCAGGAATAGTGACCAATGCGGTCAGCGAAAGCTTGACACTTTGATAATTCGCTGCCAGCAGCAGAAATATAACAACAACTGCGCAGGCCAGACCCAACTGCAGACTCCCCATGGTGTCGAGCAATAGTGTCGACATCCCTTTCATTTCCACCACAACACCGCGCGGCGGAGCCGGGAGTTCGCGAATTGCTTGTTGCACATCGGCTGTTGCTGTCCCTAGGTCCTTCTTATGGATATTTGCCATCACGGTCAAATACCGCCTTGGCCCCTGCCGGTCATACTCACCTGGCAAATATTGTGTATTGAAACTGGCTATATCGCCCAACGTCGGTGTTAGCTGCCCTTTCACCAGCGGAATTTCACGCAGCTCGTCCATCGTATTCATGACATATTCAGGTACCTGCACCTGTACCTGGTAGGTGTACGTATTGTTTTCATCGAGCCATTGGATCTTCTGCGTAAATCGGCTCGAGGAAGTACTGGCTGTTACCGACCGGGCAATATCATCCATCTGCAGACCAAGCTGTGAGGCTTTGAGACGGTCGATGGCAATCGAAATGGTAGGCAACCGGAGTGGCTGTGCGACCTGCACATCACGCAGATAGTCGATATGCCGCAATGAATTGATAACCTTATCGGCGTAGACCTTCAGTTCGTCCATTTTCTTGCCGGCGACACGAACTTCAATCGGTGTTGCAGCTCCCTGGCTCATAATTTTTTCGGTCATATCAATAGGCTCAAAATTTAGGCGCAATTTGGGTAGTTTATAATGGATATTACGCCGCAATGCATCTTTGAGCTCATCCATATTGACATGATAGTCCGCATTGAGGTTCACCTGGATCACTGCTTCATGCGTCCCCGTGTTAAATACATACAGGTTGCTGACCCCATAGCTGCTGGGCACTAGGCCAACATATGCCGAACTGATGGCGACTTGATGGTTGACCGTACTATCGATTACTTGCAGGACCTGTTTGACGGACTCTTCGGTACGTTCCAGCCTGGTCCCATCGGGCTCTTTGACACGTAACTGAAACTGTCCATTGTTGACTTTAGGCATCATATCCTTGCCGATGTACACAAATGCTGCTGCTGCAAGAGCCAGTGTGAGCAACAGATAACCAATGATAATTTTACCCTTATGGCGCATGGAGCGGTATAAGCCAAAGCGATAACGCTTTTTGATCTTATCGAAAAAGCCCGGAGAGTCTGACTTGAAATGACCGATATGATGCTCTTTGAGCAGCCAGTTGGCTAAAATAGGCACTAAGGTCTGCGCCATGAAGTAAGAAGCGATCATCGTCAATCCAATGGACAAAGATAGCGGCAGAAACATCGCCCGAGGAATCCCCGTCATCATAAAGGAAGGCGCAAATACGGCCAAAATACAGAACAGGATCAATAGTAGTGGAACAGCGATCTCCTGACAGGCATTATAGATAGCCTTACGTTTGTGTGTACCCTGTTCCTGATGCTGATGGATGCTTTCGATGGTTACCGTAGCCTGATCGACAAGGATACCGATGGCCAATGCCAGCCCGCTCAAAGTCATGATATTAATGGTCTGGCCAAACAATGTCAGCAGAAGGACGCCTATCAGAATGGACACCGGTATAGTGACGATCACGATCAAGCTGCTCCGCCAGTCCCGTAGAAACAAGAGTACCATCAGACCAGTAAGCAAAGCGCCTAGCCCACCTTCGTGCAAGAGGCTCTGAACCGAATTCATTACCGCTACTGACTGGTCAAATTCATAAGACACCTTCACATCCTCCGGCAGCAGATTCTGGATTTCAGGCAGCTTGGCCTTTAGGTTGCTGACCACCGCCCAGGTTGACGCATCCGAAGTCTTAACGGCAGGAATATAAACTGAGCGCCGACCATTAATCAGTGCGTAACTTACTGTCACATCCGAAGCGTCTGATACGCGTGCGACATCCTTGATATAAATCGGGATCCCATTTTTTGTCAGAATAGGAATATTGGAGAAATCTGCAACATTCTTGATCAGTGAATTGATCGTGGTCACATACATGGTATTGTTGAGGTGCAGGTTGCCTGATGGCGACATCACGTTAAATTTGGACAATGCCATCACCACTTCGTCGGCGGTCAAGTTATAGCTCCGCAATTTATTGGGGTCTACATTGACCGTAATCGTCCTGGAGTTGGCTCCAAAGGGTGGCGGTGCCGAAAGGCCCGGTACCGCAGAAAACATGGGCCGCACCAGCGTGCTCGCCATATCGTAGATCTCCTTGAGGCTTCTTGTCTTGGAAGAAAGGACCAGCTGCCCCACAGGTAAAGAGGAAGCATCAAAACGAACCACCTGTGGTGGCAATGCCCCTGGCGGAAAAAACTTCATGGCCCGGTTTACCTGCAGCGCCACCTGTGCTGAGGCTTCGGCCATATCGGTATTTTCGTAGAAACTAAGTTTCAGGAGCGTCAGGCCCTGAATATTTTTGGCGGAAATATTTTTGATTCCGTTGACATAGAGAAACTGATCCTGCATCCGGGAGGAGAAAAAGCCTTCCATTTGTTGCGGGGACATCCCGCCGTAAGATTCAATGACGTAAATTGTCGGTGAATTGAGCTGCGGAAATATATCGATCGGTATTTTCAGTACAGCGAGTACCGAAAAAAGCAGCAGGCTCAGGGTGATGATCACTGTGGTAATCGGCCTTCGTAAAGCAGCTGTGACTAGTGACATATGTGATTAGTTAAAAAGTTGAAGAAAGCCATCGACATTGTTCTGTGCCACCACCTGGTGGAACAATGCCAGATAATAATTATACTTGGCGGTTATGTAATCGCGCTCTGCCTGATTGAGCATGTTCTGTGCAACGTTGACTTCCACGATATCAATCAGCCCGTTTTTATACAGGGAAAACTTCTGGCGGTAGGCGGCATTTGCGGCCTTGGTCTGACGCGGAATTTCCTTCAAACGTCTTTCAGCGGTTTCCACTTCAGTAGCAGACTGTGCAATATTCATGGCGATGTTGGCCTGTTGTTCCTGTAGCTTTTGCCCGGCCTCGTCCACCATAAGACGCTGTGTATTGAGTTTTATCTTTTTACGGCGTAGATCAAACAGGTTGTAGTTGATTCCCATACCAACGAGGTAATTACCGCGCTGTAGACCAAAGCCATCAGCTAGCGAACCATAACTATTATCGCTATGTACACTGGAAGCTCTTCCCCATACCGCACCCGAGAGGAACAGCTTGGGACGGTAACTGTTGGTAACCAGCTTTTCTTCCATCTTCATCTTGTCGAACAACGCGTTATAATAGGCGACCATAGGATGCTGACGGCCGCCATCGAGTTCAATGGGTGCATTCTTCACCTGCTCGAAAAGAATCTTTTCGGCAGTGGTATCCGCTACAATCTGCGCTGGCGACATACCCGCCAAAGTAGCCAGTTGAATTTGCAATTGCTGTTGCTGATTATCCAATTCAATGAGGCTAAGCTGGCTACGCGATATTTCAGCATCCGCCATGCTAGTATCCACTCCTGCTCTGATACCACTTTTGACCAGGGCAAATATCGACTGACGTATTTCCTGATTACGGGCTATACTGCGCGATTGAATTTCGATCAGGTCATGCAACTTCAATAACTGCAGATAACTATAGATCGTGAAGGACTGTAAGTCATACTTAGACTGCTCAAAACGACGGTTCTCCACGGTCACCTCCGCCTGCGCAAGCTGGTCTTGGGCCTTGAATTGACCAAAATTATAGACCTCCCATTGGAAGGCTGCAATACCAAGATTACTGCTTACCGCCTGATAATTATTATCGGCACGTATACCGCCATTATTGGTCGGTACGAGGCCAAATCCGAAGTAGGGTCCCGGTACATTATTATTGGAACCGACGTCTGCTTGATACGAGAGCTGTAGACTCGGCAGACGGTTGTTTTTGACTTCTTCAGCGCGGGCCTGCTGCACCTGTGTACGGACATAGTCGGTGCGTAAGGATGGCGCATGCTGCGTTACCGAAGACAGCAGTTCGTTGAGTTTGATAGGCACATGATTCTCCTGGCCATAGCTAAAAAGGCTACAACAGAGCAGCACATGCCCCATAAGGACAAGTTTCTGAAACATATAAAAAGCTTATTTTAAAATAAATGAATGTTTGTAGTCCCGTTGGGACCCACTCAATACGATTAAAATGGCTTTTTTATCATAAAGTCAGCTGAAGATTACGCAGGTATAGCCGTTCTAGCGGCAATACTATTTTTGACAGAAAGTTACCAATCGAAAACGTGCTGGAATTCGGAAAGAAAGTGTTGAAAAAATGAGTAATGAAAAACTCCTTTACTTTAGCGACAAAGTGACGAATTGGTGAAAGAGTTAAACAGACACTATCTTTTACATCAACCCAATCCAAGTACTCCTGTTTTCTTTTACTAAAAGCCTTGATAACGGTGATAAACTCATTCTCGCCCTGCGTCTTTGCCTGATGATAAAGTGAAAATCCGATCAAGGGCTTCACAATCAACAGCATCGCACTTACCAGTAAGAGAAATTGAAATACGACTCGTCTTAACATAGGTTGTATTGTATCTAATGCACACAATTTCAATTTGTATGCGATACAAATATAAATAACGGCTCCCTATCCTCATGTAACATTGACGTAGCGAAAGCTTTTGTAAACATCATGTTGCAATCGCATTCTTCATCATCCTATCATCCACGTGTTTTGGGTATTTGGAAAATATATAAGCGCCAAATTAGTCTACATTTAATTGCCTTTAAATGACTTTTCTTTTTCTAGATAGGTTTACTTTTGTCGCAAATGTCTCCCGTTCGGGATTGAAGAAGAGCAAAATGAAGAAAGAATCACGCATCATATCGCTCATTGTTGGTGGCACACTGCTTATGGAGATGCTCGACACCACAGCGATATCCACAGCCTTACCCAAAATGGCACATGATTTTGAGCGTAATGTTGTACAGCTCAGTGCGGGTATTACTTCGTACACAGTCATGTTAGCGGTATTTATTCCAATCAGCGGCTGGATTGCCGACCGCTATGGTGCAAAAAAAGTTTTCAATACGGCAATTATAGGATTTATACTTTCGTCAATCGCATGTGGATTAAGTACCAACTTAACAGCTTTCGTGATCGCGCGAATCTGTCAGGGTACAGCCGGCGCACTGATGGTACCGGTGGGCCGTCTCATTGTACTAAAGCATACCGCAAAGAAAGATCTGGTCGACGCGATCGGTTATATTGCCTGGGCTGGATTATTGGGACCTATTATTGGTCCTGTTTTGGGTGGATTTTTTACGACCTATTTTAGCTGGCACTGGATTTTCTTTATCAACATACCCGTCGGTGTATTTGCGCTGTGGGCAGTCAATAAATTTATTCCAGCGATGGAATCTGAAAATAGCCGCCCACTGGATATTATCGGTTTTTTTATCAGCGGGATCGGCCTCGCCGGCATCATGCTGGGTACTGAAATGATCGGCGCAGCCAAAGGAGATTATACCAAACCCATTGTTACTATTGTAGCAAGTTTTGCACTTATGGCAGTTTCGGTCTGGCACTCCAGACGTATCCAGTATCCATTGATCGATTATAGTGTCCTCAAGATAAAGACGTTCCGGGTTACGGTCTATTCCGGGTCGATCACCCGTATGGTGATCAATGTTGCTCCGTTTATCCTGCCGCTTATGTTACAGCTGGGTTTTGGACTGAGCCCATTTCATGCAGGCCTTCTCTATATGGCCAACATGCTGGGCAGTATGAGCATGAAGCCCGTAGCCATATGGATCACGCGGAGATTTGACTTCCGTAAAGTATTAATCGGCAACGGTATTATTCTAACACTTTTTACTGCCGGCCTTTCGCTGCTTTCCATACAAACACCGATCTGGCTTGTAGCCATTGTGTTCTTTTTCTCCGGACTTACACGATCGCTTCAATTTACAAGCCTTAACACCTTGGCCTATGCAGACATACCAAATGAGCAGATGAGCAATGCGAATACGCTATATAATACGGCGCAACAAATGGCGCTTGGGATGGGGATCGCCTTAGGAGCGGTAACTCTTCACCTGGCCAGTAGTTATTATCAGGATACCGTTTATCAGATGCGGGATTTTAGTTTGGCATTACAGTTAATTTCTGCCTTATCCCTGCTATCCTTAATCGAATATTTCAAAATTAAACCGAGCGACGGAAGAAATTTAAGGGGCCTGCCTTCACAGAAAGAAATTCAGAAGGCCGCATAAGCCCCTAAACCTATATTTTAGTTAAACTTTTTGGACTGTAGCCAAACTGTTTTTTAAAAGCATAGGAAAAATGAGAAAGATCTTCAAAGCCCAAATCAACAAAGATGTCTGAAGCAGATTTCTTTTCTTCTTTTAAGAGATAATGTGCTTCGTCCAGCCTTTTTTTGAGCATCCATTGGTGCGGCGAGGTTTGAAAAACTTTTGTAAAATCGCGCTTAAATGTGGCAAGGCTCCTACCTGTGAGATGGGCAAAACGCTCTAAATTGACATTATACCTATAGTTCTGGTTCATAAACGCTTCAAGGTCTATTTTATGCGGTTCGGAAAAATCAAACAGGATATTTTTGAGTTCAGGTTTCGATTGAACGAGGATTAACAGAAGTTCCTTGATTTTCAGGTCTGTCAGTGACTTTGTATTCAAATTGCTCGCGAGAAGAGTTCTCAGCGAAGCGATAAAATTTTCAAGCACCGAATTGACATCGATTTTAACCAGCGCATTTGTTTTCGTTAAATGTTCGGATTTCAACTGATATTCATGCGCAAAATTCTTTAGATTTTTATCGCTCAAATAGATATTCATGCTTTCACAGGTGCCATTTTGTGGTGGAATTTTCGCAAATTTCACCAGCTGGTTTTTTCTGATGAGATGAAAATCTCCCGGATTCGCCATATACTTGTCTTTGTTGTCCGCCAATACAAAACTACCCGACATCTGGTAGGAAATCGTATGCTGAGCCACAAAATTTTCTCCTTTTCTGCTCACTCTGTGGTAACAAGAATAGACAATGTCGGAATTTTCTATCATTAGCTTATCGATCAAGACAAAGCGCTGTCCACGCGACAACGCTTTATCAAATTTATAAAAAATTAGTTTAGCACAGCTTTGATTTCAAGATAAGGTTCCAGACCATATACGCCATATTCCCTGCCTATACCTGACTGCTTGAATCCGCCAAACGGAACGAAGGGGTCGTGACTGAATCCATTGATACAGACTCTACCGGCATCGATTTCCGAGGCCACACGTACCGCCCTTTCCCGATCTGCCGATGTGATGTAGGCGGCCAATCCGTAAGGGGTATCATTGGCAATTTCGATTGCCTCTTCTTCCCTTTGATAAGGAATAATACACAAAACGGGGCCGAAAATTTCTTCCCGGGCAATGGTCATATCATTGCTTACATTTGTAAAAATGGTCGCTTTTACAAAGTTTCCATCTTCCAATCCTTCAGGTTTTCCCAAGCCGCCAGTCAATAACGTTGCACCTTCCTCGATTCCAGTTTTAATATAATGCTGCACCCGATCAAACTGCTTTACGCTCACCATCGGACCAATGTTTGTGTCGGTATTTTGTGGCAGACCGACCACTATACGCGCTGCAGTAGCCTTTGCTATCACATTTACCCGATCCAGCATATGCTGCGGTACCAGGAGCCTTGTCGGCGCAATACATGCTTGCCCACTGTTCATATAAGCACCAGATACGGCCATCGGAATTGCTTTATCGAGGTCTGCATCATCCAATATGATATTCGGCGATTTTCCACCCAGTTCGAGCGTGATGCGTTTCATGGTATCTGCCGCTCGTTTAGCGATGGATTTTCCGACAGCTGTCGAACCCGTAAATGATATTTTGGCCACTCCGGGATTTTCGGTAAGTTCCGTTCCAACGACATTTCCCAGACCTGTTACCACATTTATGACACCGCTAGGTAAACCTGCGTCGTGAAAAGCTTCCATCAGCACCTGCGTTTGCAAAGCACTCATTTCACTGGGTTTGATGACTACTGTACATCCTGCTGCGATTGCTGTAGCGACTTTGCTTGCCACTGAGCTGTTGCTGGCATTCCAGGGCGTAATGATAGCGACAACACCTACAGGCTGTAATCGCACCGATGCCGTGTTAATGGTCCGTTCAAATTCAAAATTTTTGAGTACTTCTACCATACTGTCAAACCAGGCTCCGGTATGCTCGTTGCTCATTGTGACAAATTGGTGAGTTCCGCCATATTCTTCGATCATTGTACTGATAAAATCCTGTTTTCTCTTTTCAATTGCGATTTTCAGTTTTGTTAGATAATCGATACGTTCCGAAATAGTGGATTTTGAAAATGTTCTGAAGGCGGCTTTTGCGGCTGCGATGGCATTTTTTGTGTCTATTGCATCGGCTAAAGTGACTTCTCCGATCTTTTCATTGTTAGACGGATTGATGAGATGATAAATCTCCGTTCCGTGGGGGGGTACAAATTCCCCGTTGATATAAATCTGATTGACTGTTTTCATGTTGCTAATTTTATATAGCAAAATTAACGGTACCATTTTAATTCAACTTGGTAAAAAAGCTCAATTATACTTTGCAAAAAAGCTCAGGTCCCACAAAAGGCATATCCCCAGCCGAGCAGGATTTCTCACAAAATCTTTTCCAATTCATTTCTGTGATCCTCGCCCCAGCGGGCTGTTACCTCAATGACCGGTATAAGGCTTTCACCCAGCCCAGTCAGTTCATATTCTACTTTCAGCGGAAGCTGATCAAAGACGACTTTATTGATCAATCCATGTTCAATCAATTGACCAAGCTGCGCATCAAGTACACGGCGGGTTGCATTGGGGATTTTCCGCTGCAGCTCACCCGGACGCTTGATACCTGAATGAATGGCCCAGAGCAGGTTTATTTTCCATTTTCCCTGAACGACCTGCAAAAACAGATGTAAACCACAATCTAAATTAACCGGAAGCTTTTTTTCGTACATAGCTGGTATATTTTTACGAAGGTATAAAGTGGGTATAGATAAATTTATCCGTAATTGACACGGCTACTTTATGCCCTTAACTTTGCAACAAAGTAAATATAAAAATATGAAATACAAGTTATTTGGATCAAAAACAGGACTGCATGCCAGTGAAATAATTTTGGGAGCTGCCAACTTTGGGACAAGAAAAGGCTACGGAGCCGATCCCCAAGAGTCAAAAAAGATTTTAACAGCTTATGCAGAAGCAGGGGGTAATTTTATCGATATATCGGATGTCTATCAATTTGGAGAGGCAGAAGAAATCGTAGGCAACTATCTACAGGGGCAGCGAAGTAATTTTATTATATGCTCAAAATATACCCGAAGTAGTGATCCCAACCCTGCAATCAGTAATTTTGGAAATAACCGTAAATCTATGCGACAGGCTGTTGAACAAAGTCTGAAAAGATTGAAGACGGACTACATAGATATTTATATGCCTCATTATGACGATGGTGTAACTCCATTGGAAGAAATAGCTTTGGGACTTCAAGATCTGGTCAGCGAAGGGAAAATAGTGTATGCAGGGCTCAGTAATTTCCCGGCATGGAAGGCATCAGCCATTGCATCACTAACAAAAATCACGGCTTTACAGATAGAATATAACTTATTGCAACGTACCGCAGACCGCGAACTGGTCCCGCTGGCAAAGGAATTTGGTCTGGGGCTGATGATGTACTCGCCACTGGCTGGCGGACTGCTTACCGCAAAATATAGAAAGGGAGAAGCCGGGCGCATCAGTCACTCTTCTGAAGCTGCATATTCGGAAGACGAGAAAACCAAACTGATCATTGATGAATTGGTATCAATCGCGGAAAAACAGGAAGCAACTCCCGGTCAGATCGCTTTTGCATGGAATTTATCAAAGGAGGCATTTCCATTACTGGGAGCACGCAATATCAATCAATTTAAGCAAAGTTTGAAAGCGGCCGAAATTAATTTGACAGCTGATGAGCTGACCAAACTGGATGCTTTAAGCTCCATTAGCCTCGGGTATCCACACGATCTGCTGAATACCGTACGCGGTTAATTTTGAAAGATTGAATCCAATACAATGACGATAGAAGTAACATAATTTGAATTAAAATTGCGCCGTAAGCCAAAAAGTAATTCTATTTTAGTCAACAGCATGACTACTAGCAGCAATATTGCTGTTAGATTATCAGGGAGCTAAAGAGATTCTTTAGTATATTTACTTAACTATTAGATGGATGGCAATTAAATAATATAGGAAAGAAAATGGGTCAATACTTTTGGATCGCGGTACCTACAGAGCTGTTTTTTCAGTATTGCGGAGAAACGATGGAAAAACATCGGGCGCATGCGTATATTGAAACGATAAACCGCCATTCAGGCAAGCGCAATTATGTAAAATATAACAAAGAAAATGAGTCGGCATTTTTGGAAAGCTTTTCATCAGCGGACTATCATGGATTTTTTCTATCCACCTATCCCTTCTCAGATCAGGAGACTATCACAAGCTCCGGTCTCTTCTACGATTCGCCTGTAGCCGAATATACCATTGCAGGAAGCGGTGGCTATGAAACTGACCGGACAAGAGAAATCATCCACTTGCGGCAGATCATGAAGCAAGCGGACAAATCCGCAAAAGCATTTTTTGCGGCCGTGCAGCGCAAGCTCAAAAAGATCCCCGATCTACGCGATACTTTAAAGAGTAGTAACAAAAACCATTTTTACCTGCCGACATCAAAAAGTATCATTCCTCAAAATGCGCATAGCCGGCTTATCACAATGCCCTGGGAAGAACACTGTCTGGGCAAAGACCTTGTCTACCTACAGCAATGATTCAAAATTTATATCGTAAACAAATGGCAAAATCTATTTTAACAATAACCTTGAATCCATCCGTAGACAAGAGTACCAGCGTACAACATATCGTTCCTGAAAAGAAATTGCGCTGTGAAAAGCCTCTATACGAACCAGGTGGAGGAGGCATTAACGTATCTCGGGCCTTGAAAAGACTAGGTTTGGCTTCAACGGCTCTTTTTACCTCCGGGGGAAAGACAGGCAGCATGCTCGAAAGCTTATTGGAGCTGGAAGATATTGATATTGATCCTATTCGGGTAAATGGCGAGACCCGCGAAAACTTTATCGTGGTGGACAGCGCAACCAATCAGCAATATCGATTCGGGTTTCCAGGGGAACAATTTAATGCCAAAGAGCTAGAAGAGACCATGGCCGCTATTGAGGAACTCACTTATATCCCTGATTTTGTCGTTATCAGCGGTAGTATGCCGGCTGGTGTACCGCCCGAATTTACAAGATCACTGATCAATACGTACAAAACGAAGGGGAGTAAAATAATTGTTGATACATCTGGGGATTCACTTCGCCTTGCATTGGAGGAAGGTGTCTTTTTAATCAAACCGAATGCCGGCGAGCTCGCTGCTCTTGTGGGAAAAGAGGAATTGGGGCATTCCGATTTGGATATGGCAGCCCAGCAGCTAATTTCGCAGGGGAAAGCAACGATTATCGTGGTCTCTCTAGGTGCTCAAGGAGCTATATTGTATTCAAAAACAGAAAAAATCCAGCTACCTTCCCCAGTGGTAAAGGTGCGCAGTACGGTGGGAGCTGGAGACAGTATGGTCGCCGGAATGGTGTCTGTTTTAGCCCAACAAGGAGATCTGGAGCAGGTACTTCAGATGGGAATCGCCTGCGGGTCAGCGACCACGATGGCGGAGGGAACTGGGCTATTCGCTAAGAAAGATGTGGATCGACTGTTTTCGGAAATTAAAAGAAAATAAAAAAGTCACCCCAAGGTTACTGGCGATGATCTGCCTGTCGCTCCGGCCGTTGACCTCATCGGCCCGCAGGACACAGTTCAGCAGACCGGTCAGTCTGTTGGAGAACGTCACGTCGGCTCCCTGGACCAACACCGGGCGGAGCTGTTAGCGCAGCAGCCGTAAACAGGGCTGTTGTGTATTAACTATAAAGTAAAGGAGATTTATGTCCAAACGCGTCTGCATTTATGCAAAAGATGTGAGTACTCTTCTGGGTAAGAGCTACAAACAGGATGTACGTATCCTGGCGACCATCGAAGCGGCATATGGCAAGCTATGTCACCAGTACGTGACGATGGAGGAATTTGCGTCCTATATCGGTATCGATATAGCGACCGTACAGGCCCAATGCTATCTATTCTTTCTTCCTGTTTTAATGCCCAAACAACCTTTTTATCTCCTCATGTCTCTCCTCGATCAGCAGGACCGTGTGATCATATTCTTCCTGAATCTTTTGATCCGTAAAGCAGGGCCGAAGCTCACCTCCGACCAGCTTATGCGCAGCGAATCCGACCAGGAGCGATTTGAGTTTCTCCCGCAACCGTCTTATCTCCGCATCTTGTAAGGTGGCTTCCCTGATTTTACGTCCACTGTCCGCATCATCTTCCTGTCGCTGTTCCTGAAATTTTCTCATAATCAATTTTTTTAAGTACCCAAGTTTCTTTACGTTTCCAATTTTGGCTCTTTTAGCCAACTGTTTTTCAAAAAGGTAGCTGTTGCTTTTTACACATTTATTGCATTTTTTCACCTACTTTCACACTACTTAACTCCTTAGTTTTGAATAACAACTTTTTTGTGAGTTGTTATTCAAGATAATACTAATGGACTCTGGAGCGAAGGGATTCGTTCCAGTTTTTTTTTGATTGCTTTTCCTCAAAAAAAAGGTATTTCATGTGTTTATCACTGTATGGCTCTTCGCATTTTTTCGCGGTACTGAATCGGATTGGAGCCGGAATGTTTTTTGATAAAATGACGAAAATTGGATTCATCCGAAAATCCCATCTCATAGGATATCTGGGAAATCGAAAGATCCGTATGTTCAATATAACGCAGTGACTCTTTCACAACGATATCGATAATTGCATTTTTAGCCGTTTTGTTCCAGACTTCGGTACATAGCATGGTTAGCTTCCTTGGTGTGATATTCAGTTTGTCTGCATAGAATTTTACGTTGCAGTTTTTCTTACAATGTTTGTGTACCAATATAGAAAAACGGTTAGCCATGCCCTGAAACGTACTGTCCTTACCGCTGGTCAGTTCATGATCAAAATCTATGTCCCATATCCCCTTTAAAAGGAGTGATTCGATAAAGTTATGTACAATCAGTGAAGTTACAGTTGCGTTCCCTAATGGATACCCGCGTATATTTTCTATGATCTGCATCTTCATTTCTTCCTGTTTTATTCTGTTTTTAACAACCCGGAGAAATCTTTCACTGTCAAAAAAAAGTCCCGAATTTATCAATATCCGATCCGAGGCAGACCTTTCGTAAAACCGCGAAGTAAACCTGATCAGATATCCGTCCGACGTACCGGATTGCCTGACTGTAAAATCTTTTGCCGGACCAATAAAAATCAGCGTGTTGCCTTCGATGCAAAAAGCATCATGCTCCAGGCAGATCTCGATGGCATCAAAAGGTACCAGGATATGGAAAAGATCCTGACCGCTATACCAGTAGGGAAAGCGCTGCTGCTGCCATTCCTTTAACTGTATAATTTCAAATTCCACCGCCTTACTGTTCATCCATGCGCTATGCTGTGTATCTATCTCTTGCTTAACGCAAGATCAGATGTCGTCGTTAAACCAAAATTTAATCTCTTCCAATGTCATTCGCGGATTGGTTTTATCGAAAATAAAAAGGGCACCGTTGGCCTTAAACCGTTCCAATTCCGAGACATTATCTGTCGTCGTATAACCAAATAATTTGATCGATGGATATTTATCGCGGATATGAAGCACGGCCTCATGCCCATTCATAATAGGCATGTGAAGATCTGCAAGGCATACGTCGGGCAGATCAGCGGTACGTTCAAGTTCTTTCAACAGCTGCAGTCCATTGCTGCAATTGAAACATAGATCAAATGCTTCATGGTTGACGACCGCTATTTTCATAAGCGTTCGCTGAAGTAGACTGTCATCTACGAATGCTATTTTTATTTTCCGTCCAATCTCAGTTTGCATCTTCTCCCTTCTGCAAAATATCCAATGCCAGATAGTCCTGTTCGATTCCCTCTAGACAGGTAACCTGTTTAGCCCCGAAAGCATCTTCCATTTCCACTATGGTCACATGGATTGCGGGTGGTATATAATTCTGTTTAGCCTTTAATTGATCGTTCATTTTCGACTGCGTTTAAGTTTGAAATATATGCGTTAGTTACGGCGAACTGTAGTCCAATTCAGACCACTACTTTTTTACAATTGACTGGTTTATAAAGAATAAAAAAATCAAATTATCTGCTCAAACAGAATTTATCATGAAAAGACTGGCTATTAAGGTGTAGTTTTTAATAATGTTTATTAGATTATTTTTTGTAAAGTAAAATAGTTACATTTGAATATCGGGACTGTAGTCTGAATTGGACTTCTCTGAAAAACTTATATATTTATTTTCAGAAAATTAGAATTACGTCCAATGATAAACTTTAAATTTACACTGCTATACTCCTCCCCTTTTTCAACAATATCCCTTACGATCCTTGATGATTTTCAGACCGAACATGTAATCAATACTCCCCTTAAAATTGCTGCCGAATTATGGGATTTTGAAAAACAGCGTCCCTATAATATCTACCTCAAAAAAAATAAAAATCTAAACAGCAAGCTCGATAAGCTCAAAGTAAGCATCGCCGAATACCTGCGCACTGTTACCGCAAAAAAAATCAAAATTTCGCATGCCAGACTCCGTAAGATCATCAGAGAAAATTGTGACGGCACAAAGAACTGCCGCCCCAGCAACAGCCTTTTAGACTATGTAGAGGCCTATATCCGGAGCCGCGCCCACCTTATTTCCGAACCGACTTCCAAACGGTACCGGGTATTTCTCCATCTGCTCGAGCGTTTTGAAGGACATCGCCAAAAACATCTTCTGCTGCATGAAGTCAATGCGGCCTTCGTCAAAGAGTTTCTCGAATTTGGCGGAATAGAAGAATATAATAAAAGTACCATTGGCCGGACCATACACTTTGTACGAACGGTACTCAATTTTCTGGAAAAAAGAGGCGTGAGAACCTACGTCTATGAACTTGAACTCCCCAAGGAAAAAAAAGTCAATCTTTTTGTCACCCTCAATGAGGATGAACTGGTCAAACTCAAGGAAATGGATGTTCCCCCAAGCCTAAAAGCAGCGCGCGACTGGCTGATCATCAGCTGCTACACCGGACAGCGTATTTCTGATTTCATGAATTTCGATATCAAGAACCTGGAAATAATCAAGGGAAAACCCTGTATCTCATTTGTCCAGCAGAAAACGCAAAAAGAAATCCTGCTGCCCCTGCATCCGGTTCCACTCACCATCCTATCCGCAAATTTAAATGTATTTCCACAGAAGCTTACCGCACAGAAGTATAATCTGCAGATCAAAGAAGTGGCGGAACTTGCCGGTATCAATAGTCTGGTCAAAGTCCGCAAAAGAAAGGGCTTCCGCGCCATAGAAATGTTTGTCCAAAAATGGGAAGCGATCACAAGCCACATCGGAAGAAGAAGCTTTGCCTCAAATTTTTACGGTAAAATCCCCACACCGCTATTGATGGAAGCAACAGGTCATAGTACCGAGCAGATGTTTCATCGGTACATCAGTACCATTGATACAGAAAGGACAAGAACCCTGGGACAGTACCTCGAAGATGCTTATAAAGAAAAATTCAGTGTCGCTTAACCAAAGCATTGTTTCGCGGCAATTGGAATAAACTGCCTTTGGTCATCTGGTATTAAACGGAAACCACCTGTTAAGATCTGTAATTCAGTTACAACATTCTGTAATTGGGATAAGCCTGCGGCCGGTCCTACGCCGTAAATTTGGGTAACAAAAAAGAGAAGCAGATGAAAACAAGAAAATTAGGCAAGCAGGGACTTGAAATTCCGATGATCGGCTTAGGCTGCATGGGGATGAGCAGTTTTGCATCCACAGGCGATATCTACGGCAAGGCCGACGAGCAGGAATCCATCGCTACCATCTTTCGGTCACTGGAACTGGGTGGCAACTTTTTGGATACAGCCGATCTTTACGGTCCATTTGCAAACGAAAGACTGATCTCCAAAGCTATACGGGGCCAACGCGATCAATTTATCCTGGCCAGCAAATTTGGCTTTGAGATTGATGATAACGGTCAGGTGACCTGGCGCATCAACGGTCGTCCGGATTATATCCGGAAGTCTGTCGAGCGCTCGCTAAAAAACCTCGATACCGATGTAATTGACCTCTATTATATGCACCGCCCCGATCCCAATGTACCGATTGAGGAAACTGTCGGTGCCATGGGCGAACTGGTTACCGCAGGCAAGGTCAGGTATCTAGGTATTTCAGAAGTCAGTGCCGAACAGATCCAAAAAGCACATATGACCTTCCCGATCAGCGCTGTACAGAATGAAATCTCACTATTCGGACGCGAAGTGGAGACCAATGGTGTATACGATCTGACTCAAGAGCTGGGTATCGGCCTCGTGGCCTACTCCCCTCTGGGCCGCGGATTTATTACCGGTGAGATTAAATCGCCGGACGACATCCACGAAGATGATTTCCGCAGACTGATCCCTCGGTTTCAGGGCGAGCAGTTTTATAAAAACCTCGATCTGGTCCGCGAGCTCGAACAAATCGGCAGGGAAAAAGGCGTCACCTCTTCCCAGCTGGCTCTGGCCTGGCTCATCCAGAAGGGAATCGTGCCGATACCGGGCACAAAAAGAGTGCGCTATGTGGAGCAGAATATCGCCGCAGCCGACATCCTACTGACCGACCAAGAACTGCAACGCATTGAAGCGATTCTGCCCGTTGGCCTGGATACTGGATCGCGAGATGTCAGCATACCCTTGCAGTCCTAAAAAATATAAATGCCATGGTTGCACAAAGCGCATGGCATTTTACTTAAATTCGTTTATCAATTAACAGGCAATATAAGCATGTCAAAGAAAGAATCAGTACTGATCAGGGTCAATAGCATCGCTGACTATCATGAAGCGCTGCAGCTGCCCAAACCCCGGCACCCGCTTTTTAGCATCACCGATTTCTCACAGAACAAACCTACGCATCCATCGGTCGAGACCACCTTTCAGCTCAACCTATATTGCATTTCTGTCAAAGAAGATGCGCAATGCGTATTGCAATATGGACCCCATCAATATGATTTTAGGGAAGGCCTGATGACCTTCTTTAAACCCGGGCAGACCATCAGCGTTGACCCCACGACTGCCTCCGCCGAAGTCGGGTATTCCCTTGTTTTTCATCCCGACTTTATCCGCACCTACGATCTAGCCAACAAAATCGGCAGCAACAGTTTTTTCGACTATGAAGTCAACGAAGCACTTTTTCTGTCCGACCGGGAAAAAGAGCAGATCCGAAATATCGGAAAAGGGATTTTGAGCGAATACGACAGTCCGATTGATAGCTATAGCCAGGATGCTATTGTCAGTTTTATCGACCTACTGCTGGTCTATTCGCAGCGGTTCTACAACCGGCAGTTTATTACCCGTAAAGTGCACAATGTACCCCTGGTCAGTCGCTTCGAACAGCTGCTGGATCAGTACATCAACGATGAAACCGGGCGTAGCGGTTTACCCCAGGTGGGCTATTTTGCCGAGCGGCTCAACATGTCGAAAAACTATTTAAGCGATTTATTACGTTCGCAGACCGGAGAGAGCGCACAGAACCATATCCAGCATAAACTCATTGAAAAGGCAAAGGATCTGCTGTCCAGGTCCGAACTTTCCGTTGCGGAGATCGCCTATCAGCTCGGTTTTGAACAGCCGCAGTCACTCAATCGTCTATTCAAAAAGAAAACGGAAATCTCGCCGCTCGAATTTAGAAGAAGGATTGCTACAAGCTAAGATAGCATCATTAAACGCTGCTATATTGAGCTGCGGGCAAAGATACAGCAGGCTTTTAGCCTTAAAGGCGATATCCTGTGATAAGGCGCACAATACTGTGCGCCGTTTTCTTCCGATTTATCTTTTCCGTTTACCCAATTTGGCCAGTAGCCTACTTGTAGCAAAACTGACCAGGGTACCCAATGCAGCCGTCAGGGCGGTCTGCAATACATCGCCCAGGGAAATACTAGCCCAGATGGAGCAGATTGTTCCGCCAATGGCCGAGATGCGGATATCATTCACTTTCATCCGTCGCGCTCCTTTCTACGGTATCTTTGCTTCCATCTTTAATGGGACTATTCTCCGTGGCGCCTGCCGAAGCATCCTTATCGTCCCTCTCCGGCGGTAACTTATCCTCATCCAATACCGTTTCCATAATCCCCAGCCCCAGGGCCAGGTATTTTAATACATTCCCTACCTTTCCCGGCAGTTTAACAGGAGCCGCCAGCACCAGCTGTAGCACCTGTCCTATTTTATTAAAGATTTTTTTCATGATTAATTTTTTAAGAATGATCAATTCTTTAGCAGAAGCTCAGTTCATTCGACTTGTACTTCGACAAGCCCCTGCAGCATCAGTTCGGCCACCATCGGATAGAGCTTTTTGTAGGCGACGCCCGAGGCTAGCAGGCGATAATCGCCATCTTCCAGTAAATACTGATTGCCCACTAGTACGCAGCCAGCAGTCTCTTTGTAGCTATTCCCTTTATGGAAGTAGACATAGCTAAAATTATGAATATCACGTATTTCAAGCATACCACGGTGCATCTTCGGGTAATCGTCGTAGTAACGGCCATTCATTGCCCCGTCGCGGTTAAAACCCAGCGGATAATGCCCGGTAGGTATAGCGGTCTCACCCCTTATTTTCACCGGGCGCGGAATATTCTCCAGCCCATAGCAGACAAACTGATTGTTCACGTAGATCTCGGAAAGCGTGCTATGCTTGCCCTGTTTTGTACGAAGTACTTTTATAGTTGATTTCATACGCTAGATTTTAATTAGAAAAGACCGAGGTATTGACTTCTGGAGTACAGGTTTTCGTCACGATCATGTAGGAACAGGTACAGATGCACCGGCCTATCATGCAGTATGGATGGCAACTCGATAGTCATTTGGACATCCCTCCGCAGCACCTGTTGTTCATTGATCGCTGCCTGCTCGCCAATAATATCATAAGCACAGAGTATGACCTGATCATCCCATTGGCTATAATCTTTGATGGTGGATTCGGTTACGTTCCAGCTCAGCTGGATCGTATTGGACGTGCGTACACAGGTACTCACCGCGAGCGGAGACAGCATGCCATTGCTGATTTTTGCCAGGGCGGGCACGATCTCAAAATCCGGATATTCACCCTGTATCACATTGGTCAGCGTATGCGACATGGCGCGACCAAAAGCCGCCTGCACCGTGCACTTGCCATGGGCATAACCCTTGAGGATGAGTGGATACAGTGGATTTAAAAACCGGCGTGCCAGCCGAAAGCGCTCCTGCGCAGCCTCCCTACGTGTCGGATCTTTAACCTGCTTTTTAAACTCAGAAATCACCAGCATATCTTATCGTTTTGTATTCAAAAATCAGGAGGAGCCTCGTGCTCCTCCCGTCCCATTACTCCATCAGCGGCTAAGCCAGGTCAAATTCACCCAAATACGTACTTTTGGATACCTTTTCGGCCTTGCGGTCTGTAAAGAAGATCCAAACATGCCCCTTGCCTCCGAGCAAGTGAGCCGGAATCTGGATGTCTATCGCACCGGCGGCACGGGTCGGCGGTGTTGGTGCCGTCATAAATTCATCCTTTTCAGGCGAATAGACCAGGATAATGACCTGATCATCGGCCTTGGTCTTGTAAAGGCTGTTCAGGATGGTATCCCAGTAGATAGAAAGAATTCCGCTATCCACAGCAGCCTCCATTCCTCCGCCGTTGAGGTAAGAGCCTGTACTGATTTCGATCTTGCTGTAATCCAAGCTAAAGTTTGGATAAGTACCGGTTACCGCCTGGGCGATATTGAGCTGCAGTGCCACGTTCGTGGGCGTCATCTTATCGGTTTTGGACAGCCCAAACCCCACCTGCAGAATCGGCGTGATCGGCATCAGAAATTTGGAGATTTTCAGAAAACGCTCCTGTTGAATCAGCTGTTCTTCGGACATCCCTTTCGTCCGCTTTTTGGGTAAACCTTTGAGGTAGTTGATAGATTTCCAGGACGAGGCGATCACCGCGCCGACTTTACCACTTGCTCTTCCGATTACACCATTGTTGATTGTTGCCATGTTTTTTTATTTAAAAAGTTAAACCCCATAAAGCTTTCATTTATACCGGTATGTATTGCTTTACTTCGACAAACATACCACATCACACAGCCTCTTGTCAATAGCGTAAAACAGGTTGGCGGAGACTCGTCGGCGGCAACCTGGCTTTTGTCGGCGGCCTGTCGGAGACTATAGGAAAAGCAGCAGTCTCAGGCCTTTGTTTCGGACCAGCTCCGTACCTGCTTCGGATCGTCAATAGATCTTGTACAGATGCTGAACAGACCTTGACCAGTCTCCGAACAGGGAATTACTGTTCAGCAGTGGTTCAACAGTGGCTGCTCTTTAGCTCATCTCCGAAGGCAATACGAAGCAGGTACGAACAGTATAGGGATTTAAGGCATTTGCCGCGGCCATTTTTTATATTCGGTCACATACAGCTGCACCACATCTTTTTTGAGGAAGAGATCCGCATTACCCTCTTTATAGGTAGCCTTGAGTAGGCCTTTGGCGATACGGCGCTCGATGGTGCGCACACTTTTGCTCAGAAAATAGGCGACTTCGTGGATGGTCATCGTACCTGTCAGCTTGTGGAGCTCCGTATACTGCTGTTCCCGCAGCAGGTCAAGGATACGGTCTAGCTTAGCTTCTAACGTCGTATTTTCGATGCTTGGTTTTAGTTGAAAAGAATAGTAGATTTTTAGATGAATACCTGTCGCATTGGACACAAAATGAGGATTAATCTCCTGCTGATCAGGAGATCCTTTAACAAAAAACATAAACGGGTAAGGTTAGCTCGACTAACCGCCGAAATCCAGCGCAGCAGCAGACCTGTCGCCTACTGTGCTCGGTCTATCTAAGTTTATAAAATGGGATGATTCAATTGAGCGGTAAAAGGTAATCCCATCCCTCATGCTCTAGCTTATTGACGTTATCCAAAAAATCCTTTAGTTTTTTTTCTTTGCGCATCCATTCGGTTATCTGCAGCAGATTGCTGATCTCCAATTCCGTCATATTCAAACTGAGGCTGTCAAACACTTCCTTACGGAACTCCAGGTAAGTGGCATTTGGCAATATCGGTTGACGCACGTGCATCATATTTACCCTGCAGGTGCTATTGATACGAAAATACCATTTATCAAGCCCCAATCTTTCTAGCTCCTGCACAAAATGATGGGCCTCCAAGCGGGTACCATTGATAAGGATGACTTTCTTTTTTCTTTTTTGGGAAAAATAAAAAGGAACATCAAACATACGCACAGCATCCGCCCCCAACGTATTGGGATTGAATGGCGAATGGCTGTACAGCACATCATAGAGTGATCCGATGACGATAGTCCTATCCAATACACTTGGCGGCGCTAATACCTCTTCTTTTTCTGCTGTATTTTCAACAAGGCTACGTTGCGCTATAATCTCTTTCCCGAACAGTGCCATCACATTTTCAGTTGTCAGCCACCATAATTTGCCGTTAAGAAAAACATAGCTTACGTAAGCAACACAGCCTGTAACAATAAAAGGCATATAATGCAACAGATAGCTTCTTAACAAGCTGTACGTATCTTCGCTGCGCAGCGAAGCGATAAAATAGATTAAGAAGAGATAAATGGATAGAATGGGTATAGTTGTAGCAAGAATTGCACAGAAGAGTTGACCTTTGGGTATACTCTTGGTCATGATCCTCCCCTTGCTCATGAGTGTCAAATCAGGATACTGCTTCTGCCAATAAGTCCAAAAGGCTTTAAGAAACATCTGCGTGAACAATACCGCAGTACCAATCGCAATTGCAAATGCCACTGTCCACTTCCAATAGGTCTGTGTCCAAAATCGATTCAGATAAATACCGTGATTTCCGATTAAATTAAAAAGCATGGAGATGAGAAAACTCTCCACCGTTAGTTTTAATACTTTCATATGCTACGTCAAGCTCTCTTAAATGGCTTAGGTTTCTACTGGTTTACACACCCAATTTACTAAATAAAATCAAATATTAAGCAAAATTCATTCGCTCAAAAGAAGAATTTCCTCCAAAATCCCGGAGGTTAGGACACGGCGGTTGCTAATTTGATCTATTTAAATAAATATTTGCAAAAATACAATTTGAATGAAAGAGAACTTTGACAATGCAGGCGTGGCACAAAAAGTAGCCACGATTCTCGCTCTGCCAATAGCGGAGCGAGCACTGGAGATGCAACTTCTTAAAGACGATTTTGCAGTCTGGATGGAACACAATTTTAATCTGAAAACCCATCAGGTGCAGCAGCTTTACAAGCTTTCCGATACGGATCGTAAACAACTGGGCACTGCGATAAGCAATTATCTCATGCAGGGCAACGTGCTTCAATTTCAAAAAGAAGACAAGGGGGATGATGATGATCCGGAATTTAAGGATCTTATGGTTCACGGCCTCGATGAATGGCAGGATGTTGTGGTGCGGATGACGTTCACTCCCCTGTTTATTCGGATCTCCTACAGAATGACCTAGCACCTGATCGACCCTACGTTATCCAAAAACCACTTCCCCCGATCATTCCGAAATCCTGACCGGGGGAATTATATTGACCTATACCAATTATGAAGAAAACACTACACATCGATCTCGCAGAGGTATTTGGCGAGCCACTCAGTCCAAGAACTGATTCGCTCGAGCCGCGAATAAGTATGTCCAATGCAGACTATGAACATTACGAAAATCAAAATGGGCAGGCCTGCCTGCAGCAGTTTGATGGTATGCTCGGCTACATCAATATATTGGATCTGCATCTGCCCGGCGACATTGTTATTCCGATGCAAGTCACGCGTTCGGATATGCATATCTTTTATCTCGTATCGGAAGATCGTGCCATTCAGATCAGGGATATCCGGAAGCAGATCAGCTACAGCATCTCTTGCAATCGCGGCCGTTATTTCTACTTAACCATAGGTGATTATGAAATCCATGTTCCTGCCGGAAGGTATACCCTCGTTAATTTTTATTTCCGCGGCAGCATTTTCCGCGATGGCAATGAGTGTCCCTTCCAGTTTCTTCACCCCTTGATCCATGCCTATAGACAACAAGATCCGCATGTATGGTGCAGCATCGATTTCCGTGCCGGCGTCCGAACTATTTCATTGATGAAAACCATTGCGGCAAAAATCAAAAAAGGTGACCTCGACAGTGAGGTCAACATCCTTTGGGGTATCAAGAAACTGATCCAGCTATCCAAGGAAAAGATCTTTGAAGAATATGACAAGATTTTGGAATCCCAAATCAAATCCAAAGAAGCCCATGCAGCCATTCAGCAGGCTACAGCCGAGCATGGTCAGGATTTTAAACTGGAAGATATTGCCTGGCAGCTCGGGATCAGTATGGACTATCTGCATCAGCTTATCCAGCTTTATTATGGACAGAGTCCCCAAGAGCTGAAAATAGAATTCATGCTGGATCTCGCCAAGAAATATATTGTAGACGGCATGCGCACCGATGCGATCGCCTATGAACTGGGCTATTCGTCACCCAGCAGTTTTGCACGCTTTTTTAAAAAGAAAACGGGCATGACAGCAACCGAGTTTTTTAAGCGCTATACCCAAGACTATTTATAAAATTCATTGTTAAATTAACCTAGCAACCTAAAAATATGAAGGAAATCATTCAAAAAACTGTAAAATTTTTCAGCGCGATCGGAAAACTTCTTATCGCTGAGCCAGCTGACAAAAGCAAGATTATTTCGAGAAAGGTCTGTGGAAAATATAGAGCTTGGAAATATGGCCCGCTAAGTATTTCTATCGAAATGGCCGCCTCCTATTTTCCTGAAAATTATCAGCTTGATGAAGAGGTACTCAAGGCAGCAAATGCTGCTGGCAACATTTATTCTCCAAAAGGTATGCTTTATTTTCTATTGTCCCATGCGAGAAAGATAGCAGCACCGCGGCAGCCATTGCCCATTAAAACGAGCTATAGCTATGTGGCCTGGCAGATGATCAATCTATCAAAAGTGAATATCGTAACAACCCTCACCAAACACCCACGTTTAATAGAAATTCGTGAAGAAACGCTGGAACTGTCTGCTTCGAAAGCCGAGATATTGATCTTGAGCAGCGGTGGTGATTATCTTGAAGTAAATCATCTTCTTTCGAAGATTGACCTGACACATAAATATGTAATTATCTGTTCTGTTTTTGAAGAAGCCTTTATACACGATCATATCCTTTACCGGGTAGACCGGAAAATTACGCCAAATTTTAAAAGCGAAAACGAATATTTGGCATTCATGGACGAGATTATCCGAGAAGCCACCACAATACCTTTGAACATTTAACCGTAGCGTCCCCTCCTGTGGGGATTTTTTTTGCTATACCTTTTCATAATTCCAAACATGTATATACTACTCTCCAGATTCGGCCAACTCCACCTGCTTTTTACTGGCGAACTTTGGTATAAGTTAACGACGTAAAAGTTAGCGGGATAAAAACGAAGAACTAATAAAAGTCAAGTGGGCAGGACATGCTAAAGAGGCGCCGCTGCCAACAGACAAATGGATCAGGTAAAAAAAGTTGTATGAACAGAATGCACTATACATTGAACAGGATGACAGCCCTTTTCCGTTGCATCGGAAAGCTATACTCGTCCCTGAGGACGCAGGTGCAGCTGCTGTCTATGCCCAAGGGGATGGTCTGCAGACTAGTCAAAGACCTGCTTCAGCTGGACACGTTACCGCATCGGATTGCCTTCGCCCAAAAGAGAGTTGTACAGCGAACGTTGCACAACCGTAAAGGGGCACTGTTCACGGAAATCCCGGATGGTCCTCAGGGCTCATCTGGGAACAGACCGGCAGCGCATCGGGATGCAAAGCCAGCCAGCGAGGTCTGCTAAAAGACAACCCACAACATAAAAATTAATCAAAGTTTTTTGAGGCAACCTTTTTTTGACCGTATAAAAAAGACCACAACCATGATTTCAAAAAAGAGCATTAAAAGAAGTCTAATTACCGTTGGCTCGGCATTGACTTTAGTACTAGGTATCGCATTCGCGGTAAATGCAATGGAAAAGAAAGTGGATAAGCAGTCTAATATTGAAAAACAATCCACATTTGTTCCGGATCAATGGTTCCAGTATACTGGACCAAATTCCTCTGATCCTAATTATGAGGATGAAATAATGGATCCAGACAACTATACGCCAGTTACATCTCCTTCCTGTAGCACTGGGGCACAATTGTGTGAGGTGCATGGTGAAGATAATGGAAGTGGGAAACCTACTCAAGGAAGTTTAAATGAACTGGAAAACCAGATTCTAAAAAACGAACCTCAAGACACCAACAAAGTGCGTTTTCATAACTAAGTAGGTAAAGAATAGTGGGACAATAAATATTGTCCCACTTTCGATTATGGATTTTGTTCGATGCCACCCCGTTCAATGACCTGCAGCGGAATTTTATAAGCAAATTCCATCACACTCTTTCCCTGTATCGAAAATACTTCACCGTCAATTCTCCTTTTAAGATCAACTATCCTATTCTCAGCGGCATATCGCCTTAAGTCTGTCCACCTCAGCCCCCTAAAGACTAGTTCGCGCCGTCTTTCTAAAAGAATAAATTCCAGCAGAGACTCTTCGTTAATTGGTAAGATTGGTATCTCAGAATATCTATTTTTTAATAATTCCATTAAGGTTAATTTTGCATCGCTTAGTTTCCCGGCCCTACATTCAGCTTCTGCTTTATTCAATAAAACTTCTCCTACAGTCAATCCAATAAATATTTCCTGTCCAGAAGGGTTATAATTACCGGTAAACGCGTAGGTGCCATTAGCATTTTTCGTAAAAAACAAGTCTTTTCTCCTATCCTCCTTGGCATAACTGTTATACAGCAGCGTATCCACGGTAGCCTTATCTTCCAATAAAACACTTGTAGGGATCATCAAGGCATAAAAGAGAATATCATCGTTGTAGGCATCGAATGGACGGGGTCCCGTTTTTTTAATTTGATTATAATCAATTGTTTTTCCACCTACCGCCAGCACCCTATCTGCATATGTCAGTGATTTATCATATTGTCCGATTCCCAGATATATTCTACTTAACAGCGCCAGAGCCGCTGTTTTATTAGGTCTGGTTGGGTATTCATATTTTTTATCCGATAAAAGCCCCACAGCCTCTTCCAGGTCCTGTAATATCTGATTATATGTCTCACCTAAAGTTGACCGCTGTAATTTTTCATTTATATCCGAATTGGTCTTAAGGACTATTCCCAAGGCATTTTCACTGTTTTTGTTATAATATTTACAGAATACCTGTGCAAGTGAATAAAAAGAAAAGGCACGGTGATATAAGGCCATCCCTTTCAGCTCATTACGACTAAGACCATCCGGCAGATAATTTACCTTATCAAGATAATCCAACACCACATTAGCGTAAAAAATAGTGATGTAAGAATCACTCCAAAGGGCATTTTCAGTCGGTTCTTTTGACCAGAGATAAGCCTCCCGATATTCTACCATTGAAATGGCTTTAAAATTTGCATCTGTCAGGTAATAATTGTCGGAGGCGACCTCTAGAAGTCCAGGATTTCTGAACGAATGATTGTCCAAAATAGCGACCAGTTCAATGTTGCTATTCGGAGTATTAAGTTTGGAATCGGGCTTTTCTTCCAAAAATTCTTTGCACGATGTTATAAACAAACAACAGGCAAAATAAAATAGCGATAGATAATATTTTGATTTCATGTTTTTAAAATTTTAGATTGACACCAAAAGTGTACTGTTTGGGAACCGGAATTGCATTTGGATAACTCGGATCAAGGCCCTTATCATTCTTGCGCCAGATTACTCCGAGATTACTTAAGTAAATAAAGAAGCTTAATTGACTGATGCGCAAGGGACTAATCTCACCCAACCGATATTGTAGTTTGATATCCTGCAATCTGATATGATCGCCCGGTTCAACCAACACTTCACTATTTCCATAAAATCCGTCCGCTTTGTTCAATGGATAAGTCATTGCAGGTATATTGGTCGACCTTTCATCGCCCGGCTTCTGCCATCTACTGTAAAAATCAGGATGACCATCCCCCCTGCTGTAAAGATCTGAATAGCTTATGGAAGGCCGTCTGAAAAAATATTTAAACTGATACGCCAAAGAAAAGGACAGATTAAATTTTTTGTAATCAAAAAAGCTGTTTACAGTACCGTAGATCAGCGGCCGTTTAGACCCATGTAACTTCAACTCTTCAATAGGAGTCTGTTTGCCTGCCATCTTTGAATAATCTTTTGACACTTCGCCATTAAAATATCCCATCGGTTCACCTGTCTGCGGGTCAAGCCCCGCGAACTTATAACTGTACATGGCGTAGGGCATCACATCTTTATAGGCAATAAAAGAACTGGACACCAAAGAAGAAGCTCCCGGATAATCAACAAAAGTCTTTTTTACCCAATTGTTATTGTAGGTGAAGATAAAATCAGTCCGCCATTTAAACTGTTTATTGAAGTTAATGGACGATAAACGAACATCAACACCCCTTCCGTCCACATCTGCCACATTCATAAGCTGACTGATCAAACCGACCGTCGGATCCAGCGGATATAGATGGATCAGATCAAATGATTTTTTCCAGTACATATCCACACTTCCTGAAATACGGCTATTGAATAGAGAATAATCAAGTCCCAGGTTAAATGTTTTTATTTTTTCCCAGCGTAAAGAAGGATTGGGAGCAACAAGTACCTGCGCTGATGGCCAACTAATACCATACAAGGCGTTAAGTGTGCTGTATTGAATTGTTGTATTCCCCGAACGGGAGGGATCAATATTCCCGCTAAAACCATATGTCGCCCGGAATTTTAGTTCATTGACAGCAATAGATTCCATAAACCGTTCCTTCTTTATATTCCAGCTCAATCCAGCCGACCAGAGCGGATTCCATTTATCATTTGTATTGACGCCAAAAACATTGGAAGCATCTTTTCTGAAACTGCCACTTACCGTATAACGGTTCAATAAAGTATAAGATCCATTTCCAAATAATGATACGTATCTATTGTTTGTCTGGCTCTTGGTTACAAAAGAAGGTATCTGGGCATTTGATGCGAGATTATTGTAAGTAGGATACCTATTCATATAATCAATTTGGGTACTATATATTAGCTTGTCCCCATCATAACCATACATTCCATCCGTAAACGCCTTAATGGCTTTTGCGCTGACTTCTGACCCCAGTATTACGTTCACCCTATGATCAGGATGATCGTTCCATTTAAAATCTACCTGAAAACGACCAAAATGTGAAACGGCATTATTGCTTCCGAATTCAAGTATCCCCCCAACAGGTATCGGTCTATTGACCACTCCATTTGTGCCGACATTGGTATATAGATTGACCATTCCTCTTGATCTTATGGAGTACTGGTCGAAAACCGTCTCATCATCGTTCTTTTGTATTTCGTTTCTATACCTAAAACTCAGTCCAAACAGTTTGTTGATCTGATAATTTAGCGAGGCGCTGGTCAATAAGCTGTTCAGCACAGCATTGCCCTTATTGTGCTGTAATTCTTCCAAGGGCTTATACGACCAGTCCAATAGATTCGTATCAGTTAAACTTTCGATATAGCCAATGCTATAATTATAGGGTATTGAAAGAAACTGGCCGTCTGCAGTTGCCAATGAAGAATATGGATACCTGCTCCCGGAATTGTCATAGTAGCTGAGCAGCTGCGTCTGCCTGCTTTCTAATCTAGCATACATCATATCAAGCTCCGCCTCTAGTTTTCGCGTCAGCTTGAGTTTATTATAAGCCTTCAGTGTAAACCTATTATTATCTGAGGAGACCTGAGTACCTTTTGAGCGGTCATATCCTGTTGATATACGAAAACTATTCCTTTCACCGCCGCCACTCACAGAAAAAGAATATTGACTACTGATTGCAGGCCGATAAAGATATTTCAATAGATCATTTCTAATATCGGTCTGACCGTAAGTATCCAAAACATCATTCAGTTCCTCTTCGGTAAGCAATCCTTTTTTCTTTTTCTCCATGGCCTCAATCGCCATCGGAAGGATGGGTTTGGATCTCGAATTTATATTCGAATTGTAATATCCTTTATTGTATAGTTCCAGCTGCACCGCAATCAGGTCAGCATTCGCAATAGCCTGTCTTTTAAAAAGGTCAGGTTTTTGGATGACTGCGGTGTTTTGACTCGCCTCTACCACCAACGTTAAGTTTTGTTTACCTCGTTTTGTGGTAATAACAATAACACCATTGCCCGCCTGTGCTCCCCAAATGGAGCTGGCGGCAGCATCCTTTAAGACAGTGATATTTTCCACATCATTTGGATTAATGGCATTTATATCACCACTATAAGGAAAATTATCGACAATGATCAGAGGGTAATTGGCCCCTCGGATTGAGCTTACCCCATGTATGTTGAGTGACTCGTTTGCAAATTTCCCTGTATTGTTAAAATTAGCATTGGCATTATCCGAATACATACCAGAGATCATGCTCTTGACACGTGTCAAAATATTAGGTGCGGGGGAACGATTGATATAAAGTGAATCTATTTTCTCGAACGATCCAGTAGCACGTTCTTTTGGAATATACTGAAAACCCGTAGAGAATACAGCCTCTTGCAACCGGATCGAATTACGTTCCAGGACGATCAGGATATTCAGGTCATTCGACCTGACAACATACGATTTAGGGACGTAGGATATATGCGAAAATTTGAGGGTATCGCCGACCGAAAGACTGTTTATATTGAAGGTACCATTGTTCTGAACCTTAAAGTTGCCCTTTCCTACCGATATAATATTGACATCTGAAAGCGCCTTTCCTTCTTGGTTCTGCACACGACCTTTTAGCATGACAGGATTCTGTGCAAAAACATCGAGCCGCAAAATAAAACAAGTTGCGACCAATAACATATAATAGTTCAACTGTTTCATCGCTGTATAATTAAGAAGTTTACAATTCTTTTGTCTTTTTCGACAATGAGACCATTTTCTTTTAAGAAGTTAAGGAGCTTTTCCGTCGTCGCTAATTCCTTCACTGAATAGTTGGGAATACGAACTTCGCCTTTTATTGAATCAATAATCTGCCAATTCGGTCTACTCATGCGAAGATCTTTGATCAGATTTTTTAGCGATCTAAATTCGCTCCCCGACTTTGGTTTTATGGCTGTCCTCCCCTTTCCTTTCTTTACAACAATACATTCAACCAATGAATCCCTTACGCAGACATTTAAGCCTAAACTGCTGTTCAAGAGATCAGCCATATTGATCCTGCCTATGGATTTTGATTCAAAGCAGATCAGGTTTTTTTTCTCCCAGTATGCTATACCCTCGCCTTTAGAAAGATAATATTCGAATCTTTCCGGATCAGAAACATTCCAGATGATCTGATTAGCGGCAAATTTGTAGCGGTCTGCATAGGCCAATCTATATAAGCTCAAAATTGATCTATTTCGATAAGAAATAATCTCGTAGGGACCGACCTTAGATTTTTCAAAAGGGCTAATGTCTTTTATATGATTAGTAATAATTGCATAGCCCAATAGACTGTCATGGGTAGATTGTACCTGCCGGTTAAGCTCCATATCCACTATAAATCGATGGAAATTCGGCTGGAGCTCAGGTTTGAGTTCCGCATGCAATACACCTTTTGTGGCGAAATTAAGCAGGTCATCTTTCGTGATTTCCTTGCTTCCTGTGAGGCCAACAACGACGCCCTCTTTATTTATCCATACTAGATGAGGTATACTTTCATGCGGGAAATAACTTTTCAATCTGCTGTCAGCTATAATGCTTCTAAGACCAGTACCTTTTAATAGATCATTCCTTTTAAAAAAGGACAAAATGGACTTTTCCGTCTGTTCTGAGACTGCAACAAGGCCTATATCCAAACCTCTGCTGAAATCAGAAAGTTTGGCTAGCCCGGTTAAACATGGAGCACATCCGGTATTCCAAAAGTCTAGCACCAACGGTCTCGCCTTAAACTCTTTAAGTGAAGCTTTCTGGGTACTATTCAATTGCTCATTAAAAAAGAAAAACTCACTGCCCCATAATTTTTCGGGGATTGTATCACCGATTTGCAGCGGAGTTGGCCCATCAGCCCCGCTGTCCTTGCGGGGCGTCTGAGCCGATAAACTAAACATAGAAACTAGAATGAACAAGATTACTAAGATTGTAATCTGTATAACTGGAATATTGACTACCTTATCCAATAAGGCAGTGAATAGATTAGATCTTTTTATCATCTGCTTATGGATTAAGTATTATTCAGCAATTCGGTTAAAGAAACTGTGGATCCTTTGTTTGGATTCCAGATCGGCCGTAATGACGTCGGCAGGTTCAGCAAAGGCAAATGGCACCGCATCGATGCCGATCTTACGAAAGTGCACGAGGAAATAAGCCATCAGCACACGGCACACTTTCATCAAAAGGGTATGCATCTGCTTCACGTCGGCAGCATCTTCATGTGCTATTCCCCTTCTATAGTTTTCAAAGAGTGCCCACAGGCTTTCCTGACAGTAGTTAATGGTATGTTGGGACCAGAACTCCCGAATGGTATTTAATGGATCGTATCCATTGTCGTATATTTCATAACATGCTAGCTCTAGAGGTAGCAGATTGTTTGATTTTTGGTTCATAATTTAGTTTCATCAAGTATGACAAACCCGAGGTGCTACCGGAAAATTAGGCCAAAGCATCCCCCTTCGCGATTTTTTCGCGTTAAATGGCTTGTCATTGCACATATCAAATGCGACCTATGCGAAATGGACAAATAAGATTAAAAGTCCGAAAAGCGCCGAAATACAATTTCAAGGCATAAATAGGGTTAATTATGGCGCTCCCTGCCGGAAAGAAGTAAATACCGACCCACAACACTATTGTATTGCAATAAAAACTAAAGGTAAAAAGTTTGGAGTCAACAAAAATTTACTTAATTTTAAGGTGGAAAAGTAAAATAAAGCTATTTCATTGACCAATATTACCTTTTTATGCAATCCTTGGTATTTGTAGGTCGGTGACAGGCGTAAAAAAAAGGAAATAGACTGAACTGGGTTCAGCTGTCTTTTCAATTTAAGGAAGGTCACATCTCCCCTTTTTGTTGCTCTTTATAGCCTGTTTTATTTATTGCGACCTATTCAGGCGCACGAAAAATGTTCTTTAAAAGTGATTTGCGGGAATACCTCGCGAAGCGATCTCTGATCGGCGGCGAGTGATGGAAGGTGTTTGTACTGTTCGTTCTCATAATTGTTTTTGGTTTTATGTGAACGACGTCTCTCTTTAATGTTATCGGCCTCGAAGTAGATTAACCAAAGAATGAACCTTAATGCTTCTGACCAGGCATCGCCAAACGCCAACCTAACCGAAGTTAGGGTTCCCCAAAAGACTGACATAAGGTTCACCCTCTGGTAATTTTTACAAATATAAACATTACGCAGAGATATGGCGAACCTACAGTCATCTCGTGGGAATTTGGCGATTTCGGAACGAGAGTGACATCGTTAAGTTGGGCTTACCACCCTACTTTTCGCTATAACTACATGACAAATATAGAGATATAAATAGAATAAATCAAATAAAATTAAATCTATTTACAAGAATGGCCAACGAAGAATTCTCGAGAGCACTTAAATATCTAAGACTTAAATTTAAATTAAGTCAAGAAACAATAGCAAAAATTGCAGGCATCATACAATCAGATTATAGTGCCTTTGAACGTTTAAAAAGAAAATTGAATCTAGATGATGCTGACAAAATATCCACACGTGTATGGGGAGTTGCATACAATAATTTTGTGGAGTTCTCTAAAAAGGAAATTTACGTAAAAGAATTACCCTTACCTACTCAGGCAGCAATAACGGAAAGTACAGGCAGTAAGCTAAGATCAACAGAAAACTTATTGGCAAATGAACTAGATCGCCTTATCTCGGCAGGTTATTTAAATAGGCCAACTACAGCGAAACTTCTCCACTCACAAATGGATAAGAAACTCGAAAAAAGAAAATTTACTGAAATCACAAATCTCCTCAGCAAACCTCCACGTGACAAAATGATCGTACCACTATTTAAAAATAGCTCGCCAAAGATCTTTATACATAAGGATTATGCATCTCAATATGTAAAAATGTCGAAGGAAGAGGTTTTGAAATTATTTAAAAACATAGACAAATAATTCATTAAAAAAAGCTTTGACAATGGACGAAAAAAAACTAATTATTGAATTAGCTCAAAATAAGATTGAAGAATTGGGAAGATGGCAAAAAGTAAGATATCAAGGTGGAAGAGTTTACTATGAAGTCGCAAGGATTTCAGATGAAATAGGTAATTATTTGCCACATTTGCAGCTAATCTATCTTGACTACATTTTACAAGCAAATTTTATTGTCCAAGACAATCTTCCCTCTTCAGCTCCTGACGTAACAGAAGAAGTCAAAGATTGGATAAAGAAAAGGATAATCAAACTGAAGTTTTCTCAGCACGCCAGTGATTTATCTAATTCATCAAATAACCATAAAATTGATATCAATGACAAAATTTTTATTAGTCATTCATCTAAAGATATTAATATCGTTAAAAATTTTGTTGAAAAGATCCTACAGTTAGGATTAGATATTCCTCCTGAAAGAGTTTTTTGTTCTAGTATGGAAGGTCATGGTGTGAGAAGTGGCCAATATATTCCTGATAGACTTAAAGACGAGATAAACAAATCGTCTTTGGCAATTCTCTTTATTTCATCGAATTATAAGGCTAGTGAGATTTGCTTAAATGAAGTTGGTGCTGCATGGGCTACTCTAGATAAGGAATCTGTCGTTCCAATGATTCTTCCTAATACATCGTTTCAACAATTAGGATTTCTCGATTTCAACCGACTTGGTCTTAGAATTTTTGAACGCAACGATATTCTCCGGTTTATTCAAGACTCTAAAAATAAGTTGAATCCAACTTTTAATCTTCATAAATTACATGCAAAAATAGATGAGTTTCTTTGCTGTTTGGATAATTTGGAAATTGAATTATGTGAGAGCTCATATGAGGAAGGAGAATATAACGAATGGGATCACTGCTTTTTGAGAATTCTCCATCCTTTTTCTGAAATACTAAGAAAAGCTATACCTGCCTTAGATGATGGAGTTTATAAAATTGATAGCTTAAAAGTTCGAAAACAGATATTGACCGACCTTAGTAAGGCTACGTTCTTAAAGAATCTTTGGTATAAACAAGCTGAAGGCGATTACTATGTTGAGAAGTTAACGCATTTATCTTCAGGTAATTGGCTTATATCTAATTTCAATTGGGAAGTGAAAATATCAGAAATGTGGGTATGTAAGGACATATCTCAACAATATGAATTTATATTGATAAAGTCTGAAAAACAAGCTCCTTATGAGATTGACTCAGATATAGGTGGCCTTTCCTATAATGTGGGGATACTAGATGATGGAACAATAGTAAGTGAAAATGAGCGGCTGAATGGATACTCGATTATAAATGACGAATCTATCAACCTTTCAACTAGAGGTATTGAGCCTAGAATACGAGATAAGGATATGCATTGGATCTTCCTTGTTTCGGACTATCATAAAGCCGGGTATAATGCGGACGAAACTATAGCTTTTTGTAAGAAGCTTGACTCAGGAGAAATTGTAGTTAATGAAGAGAATATTATGAAATTCCTCAGACCATTAAACAACCATCCAACTGTCATCATGTACAATTGATTTAATTCAGGAATACAAATTTCCAGAAGATATAATACAATTTAAAATTTCAAATTCATTACTACATTATTATGTAAACTACTATTTTATTTGGTAGACTATTATTAAGTTCCATTTTAAATGACGAATATTATTTTGACCATATTATTAAATAAATTATATTTGAGTTATACATATTACAAGTTAAACCTAAAAGATGAAAGTATTTATAAGTTGGTCGGGCGATCGTAGTAGACGTGTTGCGGAGTTGTTAGACACATGGATTAAATGTACAATTCAATCTTGTACTCCTTGGATATCTACTAGGGGTATTGGACGGGGTGAACTTTGGTTTCCTGCCATTAACAGAGAGTTAGCAGAAACTAGTATCGGTTTGGTTTGCTTAACCGCTCAAAATATTGATGCTCCGTGGATACTTTTTGAAGCGGGAGCTTTAGCTAAAGGGCTCGATTCAAATAGGGTTATTACGTTATTGATTGACATAAGTTCAACAGATATTAGAGATCCCCTTGCACAATTTAACCACACAACCCCTACAAAAGAATCAATGTCTCAATTATTACAGACTATTAATTCTTTATCAACAACCCCTTTAGAACAAAAGATTATTGAAAAAGTATTTGATAAGTACTGGGATGAATTCAATACCGAATTCCAACAGATAATTACAGATACACAGCAGGGACCAAAACCTAAAAAGCTACCGAATGAGGAGATGTTGTCTCAAATTCTCTTTTCTTTACGTGGGTTGGAAAAAAGAATTGGCTTTGTAGAAAGAGACAATTTTAATGAATCAAACGCCTCTATTGCTGAATTAAATAAGATGGTTTCTATTCTCAAATCGGACAATAATAGATTAAAGGTTAAAAATGAACTTTTATTGAAAAAATATACGAAATATAAGTTTGGAGCCGATGTTAATGAGCTTGGAGATAACGCTTAAATTTAACAAGCTAAACTATAGATCAAAAATAAACTCATATTAGTATATATCACCAATAAATAATATTCATTTTTGGATAAAATATATTTTTAAAATATTGTAATTAGTAGAATGAATATTTTATATTGATAGTTATTGCTTAAATACACCTTTTTAAGCACAAAAATTTACTATTGCACTTTTAATTATAAGGAGAAAAGAAATTGAATTATCACACACAATCATTTTGTACTAAATCATATTGGGCTTATGCACTCATTTCTGTTGATTCTCTAAAAACCTTTTTGGCAACTATAGGGGCTATATGGATGGCTATTGACATATCGGATAGTTTTCACCTACTTAAAAAAAGTGAGTTATCATTGTGGCTACTTACCCCGCTGTTATTTTTTGGAGTTTTAGTTGTCATTTTTACTAGGAGACCTGTTAAGAAAATAATATACAAATATCCAGGAATGGATTTAATGATAGAGGTCACTATAGGAGATTTATTTAAAATACCGGGCCAAAAGGTCATTAGTACAAATACCACTTTTGATACCGATATTGCCAATGGCATCATTTCCCCAACAAGCATTCAAGGTGCATTCACAAACATTTATTATTCAGGAGATCTAGCAAGGCTTGATGCAGATCTTTTAAATGGTCTTCAAGGAATTTCTAGCCAATACTTCCAAAAAATCGGAAAAACAGAAAGATATGAATTGGGCACAACCGTTAAACTAAAGATAGGTCCAGAATACTTCTATTGGTTTGCGATGGCTGAAATGAATGTAAATAATACTGCTAGTACGAAAATGAAAGATTTAAATGTATCATTAGAGGGACTTTGGGAATATATAAGCACTAAAGGAGAGAAAATTGATACTATTATTCCATTAATTGGGACGGGACGCGGCCGACTTTCAATAAGTCGCAAAAAGTTAATAGCAATAATCGCACAATCATTTATCACTGCTTCTGAATCTAATCTGTTCGCTAATAAGCTTGTGATAGTAATACACCCGGACGACATTGAGAAATCAAATTTGAATTTATTTGAAGTTAAAGATCTTTTAAATCACTTTTTGCCTTAGGCTACAAAGATGCAGTAACAAATGAATTATATGAAAACTAAGATAGATACAAAATCAATTGAATATTTAGCAAATTTTATTAAAGAAAATCTCGTTGTAAAAAAAAACTTGAGAATAAGTAAAATATTTCTTTGCGGTGGAGATATCTCCAATAAGAAAACAATGAGATCAAAAATACAGCAGTTTTTTAATAATAGACACCGTTATTATCATACACAAATTTTTGAAATTTCCTATCCAGAAGATTTATTTGACGAAATACTCATGTCAGGAAAGTATGATCTACTTTCTTTGGAATCACTTTTAGCACAAAGTGTTGATGTATTAGTAATTGTGGTAGAAAGTGCGGGATCCATTGCCGAATTAGGGGCATTTGCTAATGATAAAGAATTGAGAAAAAAAATATTAGCAATCAATGACATAACTTTAAAGAAAAAACGGAGTTTTATTAATCAGGGCCCCATAAAATTACTAAAAAAAGCATCGGCTTCGTCTGTGTTATATTTAGACTTTCAAAATCCTGATTTTGAAAAATTACTGAAATCTATTCGTTCTTTTACAAATAGGGATACTGAAAAAAATAATGATTTAACATTATTAAATATCGATACATTTATACTTCCATTATTGTATATAACCGGAAACTTGGAAATAAACGTCATTTGTGAAATAGTAAAATCTGTTGTTACAAACAAAGAGTTTTACGAACAAATAACGTATTCTTGCCTAGCTAGTATGGCGAAAAGAAAGCTAATAGAGAAAAAGAAATCTATTTATAATTTAAGTAAAATGGGTGTAGAATACTTTGATAACACGATGTTGTACAGAAATAGAGATAAAATTGATGAAATAAGATTAAATTATCTAAATTTGTATTACAGAGGTAAGAAGTTGGTTAGTTAAATAATTTAGACAAGTTTGCATTTCTTAAATGCTAACTTTTAATGATCAGTGTTTCGCTGATTTTGTTTTAATCTAAATAATAGGATCAACTTTTTAAGTTCATAAAAATCACATAGATTTTCATAAACTTAAAAAGTCTCAATAATTCTGGAGTAAATATACTAACCACTTCTTTCCAATGTCAACAAAAGCGTTTAAGACAAGTCATCTTAATTTTTTCAATCTACCACAATTAGGTTCTCTCGATGACATATCTAAAGAACTAAGATTATCTAAAAAGCTAATTTTCAATTATACAAAATTTCAAGGCTCTTTTTACAAAACATATTCCATCCCAAAGAAATCCGGTGGAAGTAGGATTATTTCCCAGCCCAATAAGAGTTTAAAATCAGTACAAGCTTGGATATTACATAATATCTTATATAAAATAAAATCTTCTGAATATAGTCAAGGATTTGATTTAGGGAATTCAATTGCAGAAAATGCCCAGCAACACATTGGAAACAATTGTATTGTAAATATTGATATAAAAAATTATTTTGACACCATTAGCTTCAAGAGAGTTTATAAATTATTTCTAAAAATTGGTTATAATGGAGAAGCTTCGTTTATATTAGCGAGATTATGTACATTCAACGATAGTCTTCCTCAGGGTGCTCCTACATCTTCAAAACTTGCTAATTTAATTTCTTGGAATCTTGATTTAAGAATTGCGGGTTATACTTCTAAAAAAGGATTTAATTATAGTCGATATGCCGATGATATTTCTATTTCAGGTTACATTCCTCACTTGTTAAAGAATTGTGTGCCTAAAATTTTTGGTATTTTGAAAGATGAAGGATTTGAAGTAAACCATAAAAAAACTAGGGTGCAGGACTTATCTGGAAAACGAAGCGTTACAGGTTTGATACTTTATGATGAAACATATGGGATCGGTACGAATGCTAAAAAGCTTATAAGGTCAAAAATACATAAATTCCTGACAAATCCTTTGGCACATAACGATAGAGAAAAAAATTGTTTAGATGGCTGGTTTAATTACCTTAATAGCGTCGATAAAAAAAGAATGAAACAATTATCCATTTTTGCTTCTAAAATATTATCTCAAAATACTTCTTTAAAACAGCACCAAATTAAATTCGCCGAGGAAAGAACAAAAAAAAATGCTAGAAAAAAAGGGAATGTAACACTGTAATCTCACCCTAACTAGCTATATTCAAAACTAAATAATTCCAACACCAACTCATATTATAGTCTCGAAAAAAACTTAGAGTTAACTGAAACGAGAATGGTCGGCAGTATCAAGATCTCTGCCCTTCATTTAAAGATATTTATTTCGGTGCACCGATCAAAAATGTTCATTGGCATTTCTACTTTAAAAACGTCCAAAAAATCTATTTTTTCATCTATAAATTCTGCTTTAAAGCTCTTTGAGCACACCCATTTTTCCGCTTGAATAGTTAGAATATCTGATAAAGGCTTCGCTAAATTCCCATCTACATACTTTCTAATATAGTCTTCAAATAAAAATTTGTCCTTTTCATGGCAGCTTATTACAACATATGTGGTCTTAACTTCTTTTCTGGGAACAATATGCACAAATATTTCAGAAAATGGGACAAAACAACCGGTTATTCTATATAGCTCTCTTTTAGCATATGGATTTGGTTCAAACGTAAACAATTCAGTAGCTGCAACTTCGAAATACGGATAGTTAAAAACCTTAAATAAAAACTCCCCTCTTTCTTCAGCAAGTTCGGCATTAATTCTCTCCATATACCAATTAATACTTTTAAAATTAAAAGGCAAGGTAGCTAAACTATCCTTTAGCATCCGTGCACCAAGGTTAATATCAGCCCTACTCTTTAACGTATTTTGATGTGTGCCGAGAGTAACACTTTTGCGATAATATTCGTTTCGTAAAGCCCGATGATTAAGTGCAACTATATTTGAATATGAATTTATATCATAGTCTTTTTTGTCTATATCCTTATAAAAAAAATTATCATGTCGTGGACATAAATCCTTAAATATAGTACATTTTTCAATTCCTATCGATTTTAAACCAATGTCTGGAATAGGAAAAGGCTCTAAATACAACTCAAACAGATGATTATTATTGGCAAATCCCTTCAATAGCGACCTGCTAACACAGTGATTATTAGACGCATACTCCCCACATCCTTCTACTGAACAAATCCTTCTTCTTCGTGTTTCGATAAGACCTTGTCTGAATAAAAAGTTTCTATAGTCAATACTCATTACTTTCTAAAATTTAGATCGACTTCTTTTCAAATTCTATCTCCTCATTATAAAACATTAGAACAAAATCTTGCATTCCATTTTTCTCTTCTTCATTAAAGTCTAAAAGTTCAATGACTGCTTAATTATTAAAAGTGTTTTTATTAGTATTTATAAGCACAAGTCTGTTCGTTAATTAATCATTTCTAAAATTTTTGTAAACCAACCAATAACTTCCTCCTGTGGATCACGTTCAGAAATCATTCGGTAAGTCATCTTTGGAAAAGCATTATTAGCTAGATAATTTTTGGAAGTGTTATCTTTTAATATTCCGTCTAAATTATTTTTTTTTGAATAGGCAATACCAAATATTTTAGGTAGTGATTGCCCTTGTTCATTTGGCATATCTAGAACCTCTACTTCTACATCACACCCTTCGAAAATAGCATCTTGATGTAAGTAACTCTCCATTTCATATTTTTTAGTCAATACTCCAAAAGATCCATCATTCCTTCCATTAACAGCGTCTATGGTTTGCTGATATTGAGCAACATCGGAATCATATAAATGAAACTCTTTGTAATTTAAGCCCTTTAAGTAATTTTCGTTGACCCAGTGTTTTAGTGTCGAGCCCCCCAGTAAAAGAAAAGCAAATCTTTCATCAGCTGATAAATCAGGAATTTCGGGTCTATTAATATGTATTGCTTTACTTAAGCATTTAAGTGCTGCTACATCATTAGGCCCCTCCACACAGATAAGCAACTTAACTCTACTATCAGGCACTACGCCTAAGGCTTTAGCAACATCAGCAAACACATCTGCCTTTTCGCTAACTTTGATCTCGCCATCTGACTCATGAACATATCTGATACTTTCTATTGGTAGTTCTGAAGCTAAGCCCGGACTATGTGTTGTGAGTAAAACTTGACAACCATCTTCAGAGGAAAGGTCTTTAAATGCTTCAATCAATATTTTTTGATTATTGGGATGTTGCGCCGTTTCCGGTTCTTCAATTGCATATATTATACTTTTTTTATTTGAAGTCTTTAGTTGTCTTTCAGCTTCCGCTTTAAAAAAGCTTACGAGGATCATTCTTCTTACTCCACTGCCCCTTTTATTAAGGGAAATACCATCATGGGTATCCATTTTGATTTTAAATAAACTGTTCCAATTGGAGCTAGTCGGGGGCGTAAATTTTGGTTCAAGGGATTTAGCCATTTTTGCATCAAGTTTTTTTAAAGCTTCATGTGTATTATTGACAATTGCAATAGCTTTTTCCCGAACTTTTTCTTGAATTCGATCAATTTCATCTCTTACTTCGGATAAGGCTGTTGCTATAGCAGCTTTCATTGGATCTTGTATCTCATCATCGCCATCTTTACTGCTTCTATCACTTTGAAAAAGAGCATAAAATGGTAAATAAGAATCTATTTGTTCCCATAGCTTTTTGCCATCTTCTTTGGCCTTAGATACAGGAAGCAAAACATCTTCCAATCCTAGTTCACCTCCACTAGACCAAATTGCTTTTCTCATACTAGGATTGCCTTTCAAAGTTGCATCAAGGTTCATCGTTTTGATAATATTTTGTAGATCTCTTTCCTTCAATTCTAGAAGATTATTAAAGGGTGCCAATGTCGGATGTAGCGACCTTATATAAACATCAACAGAAGGAGTCTTTTTTCCGCAATCATATACTTTTCTAATCTCTAAATAACCATCGGAATTTAATAAAAACTCATCTCTAAAATTTGTAATTGCACCGGAGTCTAAAATCACTGATTCGGGTAGTCCAGAAAATAAACATGTAATTATTACATCTGTTAGTCCAGAATAGACATTTGCATCAGTGGAATCTATTTTGACAGTCTCATTATTAAAGAAAATTTCGAGAGCTTCTAAAATGGAGGATTTACCAGCATCATTCTTACCGACAATGGTTGTTAAATCACTAATATTTATCTCAATTTCGTCAGAGTAACAACGGAAGTTGGAGATTTTTACTTTTTCTAATTTCATAATCGATAATACTTTTGGAAAAGAAAACTTAAATTGATTTATTCGTAGTGTTATGTATTTATTGGGGCCTGAGCACGTTGCTTGAGCGTTTCGGTAACGCGTTTGTACATCTCCTGCATCTTCTTCTCATAGCTAGTAGAGCGACCGCCAAAGAAATCTATAGCTCGCTCCTATATCGCTAAAGATATTGGTGCCGATGACAACATTGGCAGCTATTGGATCATTATATCGTGAAATCTCCCTCCCTTCGATGGAATTGGTCGTGGTTACTATCATGGCATGCTACTTTTCAATCGGGCAAGGTTAATACCCAAGCCTAATATACATTATTTATTCTGAATTAATATGTTTACAAATATTAACTTTCAAGATTATTACAAACTGTAAGGCTAAGGTATGGCTTTGAAAGTAGGATTGGTTACGGGAAACCGTAGCTGATTTATTCAACTGTTTTAAGAAGGCAATAAAATAAAAAAAAGCCCCCCTTATAACCGTTAAGGGAGGCAATTTTGGCTAGATGTCCGCTTGAGCTAGATGTTAACCGGCTTTGGGCATTCATCTACTGCAAAGATCGCGAGATTAGTTGGGATAATTGTTGTTCATTTTATTCAACTACTTGCTAAAATTCGAACTTTTATTATTTTTATAAAGGAATAGGATTTTACTGCTAATGATTAGCGATCGTTTGATACAGATAAGAAATACAAAGACTGGCGTGTTTCACCGGTCTTTGACACAGTACGTGTAACACTCCCGGAAGGACTGTTTCTATCTATTCCTCCTATTTTCTAATTCTACATGTTTTGCTATAACTTTATCGTATACAGTCTCTTCTACTGTTCTACAACTAAAATATCCAGCTGCCCCACCTATTAATCCTCCGACAAATCCACCTAAAACGACACCTCCGATATAGCATAACTATTACCTAATTTGTAAGACGATCCACCAGTTTGATCCATCCATTTGCCTAATTTAAGTGCCGAACGGATATCACGGCTCATAAGCCGTGAAAAGCTTATGCACAATAACAAGAAAAGCCCAATCCTTCATCGGATTGGGCTTTATATTCGCTACTTTTGAGTAGTCAATTTAATTATCATATTCAACTCCCTGTATTTTTTCGAAGATATTCCCAATGAAACTATCATCTTTACTACAGACTAGCCAATAGGATGAATCAACCAACTCAATTATGTATTCACAATTTTCATACATCAACTTATCACCCTCATATTTTCTGATATTTTCAATATTACTATCGCCAATCACTAAAAGTTCAATTGCTTGATCAATTTTAGAAGACAAGTTCAATATACTATCCAAAGAGATTAATTTACCACGCTTTGATTTGTTGATTTCTTCTTCAAATTTAACAATATCACAATCCACCTCTTGGACTGTTGTCACGTATACCCATAGCAACCCCCAAAAAACTTCATCCTTTTTTTTTTCAAAACAGTTCAATATATCTTCAAGTCGCACAGACAAAATAGAACTATCGTCTCCATGTATTATAATTTTTCTCATCTTCACTTATTTAAGCCGTTTATCCAATCTGTATATGTTAAAGGTGCTGGAGTTTTATCTCTGAATTCTTCTGATTCTCTCATTATTCAGGTAGACTTCTGCTTTTATGCATGGTTTCAGTTTGGCTGGAGATTCCGCCAGCATTAACGAGGTAAATCCGGAAATCGGAGACCAGTCAATATGGATAGTTTGGACCAGCAAAAAAAATCAACCTAAACAAGTTTACATTCGTTTTTTATATCATTTTGTACATTATCTCTTCCGATAAATTCTCAAAAGAATGCAGTCCGAGTTTCAGAAATCTCCACTAAGCCTCATGCATTTATAATAAAATATTATTTAAGAATTTATAACATCCTCATCTAAACGACCAACTATAACCGCTTTTTCCAATTGACCTATGTTTAATGATTTTATACCTTTTTCCTTATTTCTAAAGAGGTCTTTGATCAGGCTAGAAACAAAGTCTTCTTCATTGCCAAAATAGTCTCCTATTTTAAATCCGCTTATATCAACGTTAAATTTTTCAGCAAAGGCAATAAAAAAATCATCGGCATCATCACCTGTTATTTTTAAATCAACTACTAATTTTGCATCCCTATTAATTTCCTTTTTTTTAAACAAAAAAGGAAATGGTAAAGTATACCCCCAACCACCATCATACACGAATGTTCTGATTTCGTTTAAAATTTCATCTTCCATATCCATAATTTTAGAATCTAAGAAGGCTCTATTTATAATAGTCAATGGCTTCCTCATCGGGTACGGAATAGCATTTCCAGCTTTTCTTTTGGAGTTTGTTCTATACCGTAATCCTCATTCATTGCTTTGAACACAAGCGGCACAAATTCCCTTAGGCCCGATGTAGCTATAAATTCAGCTGTTTCCTTATTGATAGATTCTACCGACTTATAATTCTCTAAGATAATATCTGCTCGGACCTTCTGCTGAATCAGTTCGCCATCCAATAGATCATCTTGCCTCTCCACCGGAACGTGGGCAACTTCTTTAAGATATACAGGAGGTGTACCCACTGCAGTAATCATAAACATCTGGCTCCCCTTTCCTGAGATTTCGTCGATATCTACACTAAGCCCAATAATAGCATCAGCACGTATTGCCTGCGCACGCAGCTTGAGCGTTTCGGTAACCCGCTTGTACATCTCCTGCATCTTCTTCTCATAGCTGGTAGAGCGACCACCAAAGAAATCTACATAGCTCGCTCCTATATCGCTAAAGATATTGGTGCCGATGACAACATTGGCTGCTATTGGATCATTATATCGTGAAATCTCCCTCCCTTCGATGGAATTGGTCGTGGTTACTATCATGGCATGCTACTTTTCAATCGGGCAAGGTTAATACCCAAGCCTAATATACATTATTTATGCTGAATTAATATGTTTACAGATATTAACTTTCAAGATTATTAAAAACTGTAGGCTAAGGTATGTGTTTGAAAGTAGGATTGGTTACGGGAAACCGTAGCTGATTTATTCAGCGGTTTTAAATCAAGAGGTTATAATTGAAGGTATTTTTACAAGTACTTGCGTAAGGGAACAATTGCGTGTTATCAAAATCTCTCGCTAACCGCCACAAAGGCTAGCGGACAGCCCATTTTAAATTTATTAACTTTATAAAATGAAAGATAACATTATTGACAAAGTTGCTTTAATCTGCATAGTTGACAAGAAAGTATTAACAGCTCTTTCCCATTCAAAATCAAAGCTATATCTACCTGGAGGCAAGAGAGAAATTGGTGAAACAGATTTAGAATGCTTAAAAAGAGAAATTTATGAGGAACTTAATGTCCAAATCAAAGAAGATTCAGTGCAATATTTTGAAACTTTCGAGGCCCCTGCCGATGGTAAAACTGATGGTATATCAGTAAGGATGACATGTTATTTTGCTGATTATTCCGGAAATCCTGAACCATCAAATGAAATAGTATCTTTGGAATGGATAACCTATCAGGATAGGGATCGAACATCAGCGGTTGCAAAGATCATATTGGATAAGTTAAAAGCTTTGAAGCTTATACATTAATTTTAATATTATTAGATGGAACAATTACTATCAATCGGTGCTGAAGCATTAAGGAAAGCTGCATTAAATGAAGATGCAAAAGCTTATGTTTTAAATAACGAAGCACTCTACAAGCTAATGAAGAAAGCCGCTGACCGATACATTGGCGGTGAAAATCTTTCGGAAACTTTAATAAAAGTACAAGATTCAAATGATACCGGTTTTAAGTGTTCGATCGAGTATATGGGTGAAAGCACTCGATCTAGTATGCAAGCGGCAAAAGCGACGGATGAATTTTTGGATATCTGCAAAGCAATCAAGCAAAAAAATCTCAATTCCACGATTTCACTGGACCTTTCGCACATTGGACTAGAAGTCTCTGAAAGTCTTTGTTATGAGCACTTATCTAAAATATGTGAAACAGCAAAGGACAGGGAAGTTATTATTAGTGCTGAAGGAACAGAAAGAACTGACCGCATTTTGAAACTCTATCAAAATGGTTCAAAGAAGTATGCAAACCTGTCCATTACCTTACAAGCCTACCTCCATCGGACAACTGATGATTTTGAAGCAATGTGTAATGAAAGAGGACGTATCCGTATCGTAAAAGGAGCATTTGAAACTTCTAAAGGACTGTCCCTACCGCGTGGACAGGAACTCAATGACCGCTATATTTATTTTGTCGAACAGCTACTTTCAAAAGGCCACCCCTGTTCCATCGCAACCCATCATCATGAAATACAACAGGAAGTAAAAAAACTTATAGATACTCTAAAACCAAATAAAGAACTCTACGAGTTTGAAAGTCTTTTCGGAATCCAAACCGATCAGTTGGCCCAATTGAAAGATGAAGGCTATCCAACAAAACTCTATTTCGTTTACGGCCAGGAATGGTACCTTTATCTCTGCAACAGATTAGCGGAATATCCGTTAAATTTGTTCAGAGCATTGCAGGATATTGTCGAATCAAAATAACAATTATTAATAGAAAGTTCATCAAAACGATGAATTTTCTATTAACACAAACTTTATTTCATTAATTTAATTATTGCACATCTCAAATTTTTCAAATGAAAAATGAGGATCAATTCGAATCGCTCACTTTCCCACAGGACATAAAGAAGTTTAGGGGTTGGGCGTTTGATTATGAATAAAATGCAAGAGATTTATAAGGGTTTTCACATGCAGATGCTTACTGCTGATGGAAATGCTGTCGGCTTTTATAAAAAGAACGGCTTTGAACGAGCAGGTCAAACAGAGCCTATGTGTATTTATAAAGGTAATGATCACTGAGAGAAGGTTAAGGTAGCCTGCCAAAATTCAGGCATTTATAAAGACTGAAATGCAGGTTTATATCAATGCACAGCTTGGCCCAAATCTTGCAAGAGTAGCCAATATGGTAGGAACTATTCCTGAGGCTGTAGTGAAGAACTGGGATCCTAATTGTAAATAAATCCAGATGCGAAAAGAACAAATAACAAAGCAGTTAAAAGAGTATTATCCGGAGGATCTTACCCTCGACGATATCATTGCTTATTCCGCTTCAGAAGCTTATAATAACCGCAAACGATGTATTGAATCAGCCTGGTCAGACCGAGGGCAATGGAAACAATTAAAAGAGTCCCTTACCGACCTGTCTGCTAAAATCTGGGACTACTAAGAAAAGCCGTCATCCGCTTCTGCATTCCGGTATCTCCATGCTCAACAGCTAGAAATATTTTTTTTAAAAACCAAACAGGATTCGATATTGTATTAATAGTACTTTTCAAAAATAGGTAGTAATTAGGAAACCTTGAGATCCTCCCAGACTCAAGGTTTTTTTATTCCTTTTATATCGTTTTTCATCGAATATCGTCCTTTATCCACTTTAATTCCTCACGTTGTATCATGGCTATATACTTTTGCACGTGATCATCGGTCAATAAGCCATTGTCTTTAACGTGGTAATTGAACTGCTTAGTGAAGGTGTAATATTGAATACTTCCTACATAAGCATTATTGAGATAAATATGCCAAAGGCTGTATTTCTTGGCCCGAACTTCCACTACCTGGCGTTTTCCATGATGATAAAACAACTCAGGCACATCCGTATCAAAGCGAAGTATAAGGGCGTCAATGCACGCTTCCTTGATGTCATCGGCGAGTACACCGAATGCCAATTGCCACTCTCCCTGAGATTTCCTGAAAACATAAAAAGCAAGACCATTTTTGTTGTAAAGATGATAATCTTTCATGCCCATGCTTTTATCATGCACGGTAATTTGAGCGTACATTACCCGATTGCGACAAAAGATTTCTAGCGGTTTCAT